>Ga0247764_1000002_pt1 | contig 1031009 bp, 832 predicted proteins | sample UWRJL051202B4_FD_179932 | JGI IMG/M metagenome (GOLD analysis project Ga0247764, IMG submission 179932) | Plant litter microbial communities from Arlington Agricultural Research Station in Wisconsin, United States - UWRJ-L051-202B-4 | ecosystem: Environmental > Terrestrial > Plant litter >... | reverse complement strand
TGGCTCAGCCGAGCATCCTTCTGGTCGAAGACGATCGAATGTTGTCCGAAGCGGTCGCTTCCGCGCTTCGGCAGGACGCGTGGCATGTCGATGCGGCGTACGACGCCCGCTCCGCGCAAATTGCGCTGGTCGATCACGCTTACGCGGCGCTGCTGCTCGATCTCGGCCTGCCTGGCGGTTCCGGCATCGATGTGCTTCATGCGCTCCGCGGCCGCTATGACGCAACGCCGGCCCTCGTCATCACCGCACGGGATCAGCTCCGTGATCGCATCCACGGCCTCGACGCCGGCGCGGACGACTACATCGTCAAGCCATTCCAGATCGATGAGCTCCTCGCGCGCCTGAGGGCCGTTCTGCGACGCTCGACAGGGCGCGTGGCTCCGGTGCTTCATTATGGGAACATCTCGGTCGATCCGGCGCGACGCGTCGTCACCCGTGCGGGCAAGCCGGTGCGTCTCAGCGTTCATGAATATCGCACCTTGCTCGCCTTGATGGAGCGACAGGGAAGGGTAGTCGCCCGCGCGCATCTGGAAGACGTGATCTACGGCGACCTTGCGCCTCAGCGAGCGATGGGAGATCAGCAATCGCATCAACTACAACAGGAGCAGCGTCAGCCATCGGCAGCCCTACGCGACCCTGCACGAGACCGCTCAACCCGGTGATCAGCTGGCCGTGAATCTTTCGGCCTCGTATGCGATCAACGAAACCTGGCGCGTCGGTGTCGGAAGCTACCTGTTGCGGCAACTCAGCGACTCCAGGACCGATGGCGCTCGCCTCTCAGACTCGCGCCAGCGTGTCGTTGGTGTCGGTCCTTCAATACGCTGGAGTCACGGCCGGACAATGGTGATCGCCAGCGGCTACAAGGAATTCGATGCGCAGAATCGAGGCGAAGGCAACCAGGGCGTTCTGCGCCTGATGCGGGTCTACTGAGTGGCCGCCGCTATCGCCGCGTTTTGATCGTTCCGTCGACGCATTTGTCAGACAGTAAGGAGCGCGTGCTCAGGACCCACCGCCCTGGTCGGTGGGTCTGAGGCTCTCCGTCGCGCTCATCAACTCAGGTCGTCATGCGCAGCACGGGTTTGATGACCTCGCCCCGAGCGCTGTCGGCGAAGGCATCGTTGATCTTCTCGAACGGATAAAAGCGAACGAGCTGATCGAACGGGAATCGCCCCGACTGATAAAGCCGGATCAACTCCGGAATGAACAATTGCGGTATGGCGTCGCCTTGAATGATGAAGCGCACGCCACTTCCCGGGCTCAGCCTGGCCACTTCGACGACACTGTCCGGGCCGGGGGCGACGGTTCCGATCTGCCCCACGTTCGCAAGCCCTTTCAACGCGTGCGCCAGCATTTCTCCACGGCCGCTGGTCTCGAGAACGAAGTTGACCCCTCTGCCGGTGATCGCGCGCAGGGCCTCACCGACATCCTTGTCTTTCGGATTGACCGTGTGTGTCGCACCGAGCTTTCTCGCCAGGGCGAGTCGCGTCTCGTTGATGTCGACCGCGACGATCGCGCCTGCCGCTATCGCGTTCGCCGCCATGATCGCCGCGAGGCCTACTGCTCCGACCCCGAAGACCGCAAGGGTTTGGCCCGCCGTCATCCGGAATGCGTTGAGCACCGTGCTGGCGCCGGTCTGCAATCCGCACCCCAGTGGACCGAGAAGCTCGAGGGGGAGATCTCGAGGGACCTTCACCGTGTTGCGCTCCGTCGTCAGCGCATGGGTTGCGAAGGAGGATTGTCCGAAAAAATGACCTCGAACGGCGGATGCAGGCGAGCCCGCCTGACGATGAACGCCGATCGTGCCGTCCAGCCGAGCGCCCGAGAAATTCACCGCTGCGGCGTGATCGCAATAGGGATAGTGCGCCTGCAGGCACGGTTCGCACTGGCCGCACGCTTGATACGACAGGACGACATGATCGCCAGGCTTGATCGACGTGACGGAAGGTCCGACGCGTTCCACCACGCCAGATCCCTCATGGCCAAGCACGATGGGCAGTGGTGTCGGCAGCCGCTGATGCCAGACATGCGCATCCGTCTGACAGATGCCGCAAGCGACAATTCGAACGAGCACCTCGTCGGTGCGAGGCTCATCAAGATCCAGCTCCTGGATCTGGAACGGTTCGCCCTTAGCTTCGGCGACGGCCGCCCTGATCCTGATGCTCATGCGATGGATTCCTCAAACGTGTGTTGACGTCCCTGGAGCGGCGCTATTTCGCGGGCGTTACCTGGGGTGCGCAGAGATTGCGGTTCACCGCGATGCGTTGATCGGCGTTACCTTGGCCAGATTGCTGGAAAAAAGCCCTGTCCAATCCGGCGATTCACGGTTCGATCCTGCTGCGGGCGAAAATCGAAACGTCTTGCGTTCGCGAGAACGCGAAGGTCGATGACGATCGTGTGAAAGCGGAATGGCTTGGGCTGAATCGAGAGGCCGATCTGATCGGCACGCAGACGAGTTGGCTTTAAAGGTGAGATAGTTAATCCAAAATAAAAGAATAATTTCCGTCGCGCCTAGGATGGACCGGACGGACGCAGGGAGTCCGGCCCGTTCGCTCATCGTTACGCCGCTCGAGAAAGCGCCGTAGCCTTCGCGTAGCTCTGCAGAGCCTGGGCAATGTGCACACCCCCAGAGTCGCATTTTCCGCAGACCCGACGCGGCCTCCTACAACTGAAACAGTACTGCCCGCGCTCGCCCCCGTTCGGGGGATGCTGCGCAAAAACCTCGCTTGGCAACCTGAAAGCGTTGGCAACGGCCTCCAATCGTTCTCGGTAGCAAATCGATCTACGGAAGGGCGCAGCAATGCTCAAAGGTTATTCGGTTCCGCTCACTCCCCACGGCAGGTCGGCGTTGACGCCGTCCCCTCCCTGGCATTACTCCAGCGACTGCATCGCCGTCGAATACTGGACGGATCCGGATGCGATCGCGGCGCTGCTTCCGCCGGGCATTTCACCCGATGTGAAGTCGGGTGGGCGCGCGTTCTTCTGGTTCCTCGACTGGCAGTTCACGGGCTCGCACGATGAGCTCACCGATCCGGCGCGATATCAGTATCGCGAAGCCTTCGTGCTGGTCGAGGCGATGGTCGACAAGATGCCGGTCAATTACTGCCCGTTCATCTTCGTGGACAACGACGCCGCCATCGCGCGCGGTTGGGCGCAGGGTTTCCCGAAAAAGCTCGGCAGCATCTATCAGACACGCACCTTCGCCGCGCCGAGTGCCGCAGCGGCACCGCTCGCGAAGGGGAGTCGTTTCGGCGCGAGCGTCGCGGCACATGGCGAGCGCATGGCGACGGCGCGCATTCAGCTCGAAGAGAAAGTGGCGGATCCTGCGACCGTCTTCAATCGACCGACCACGATTCGCCGGTATTTCCCGCAGTTGGTGGCAGGCCAGCAGGACAAGCCCGCTGTCGACGAGCTGACGTTGTCCCTCACCGACGATCTCGCGATCGTGGATGTCTGGGCGGGCTCGGCGGAGCTCAGCATTCCCAAGGTGCACGGAGAGGAGATGCACATGCTCCAACCGTTGCGCGTCGGCCGAGGCTATCGGCTGGGGATGGCGTACTCGGTAACGGACCTCCGCACCCTGAAGAACTACGTTGCACAGGAGTTGCCAGGATGAGCAGGACCGCTGCCGACTATATGGCCGAGGCTCTCGCGCAAGCGGGCGTCAAGCGAATCTACGGGGTGGTTGGCGACTCGCTGAACGGATTCACGGATTCGCTGCGGCGCCTCGAGACGATCGAATGGATTCACATGCGTCACGAAGAGAGTGCCGCTTTCGCCGCGTCCGCCGAGGCGCACCTGACGGGAAAGCTGGCGGTCTGCGCGGGCAGCTGCGGCCCAGGCAACCTGCATCTCATCAACGGGCTCTACGATGCTCAACGCAGCAACGTGCCGGTGCTCGCCATCGCGGCTCATATTCCGAGCAGTGAAATCGGCATCGATTTCTTTCAGGCCACGCATCCCGAAAATCTGTTCAAGGACTGCAGCCACTATGTAGAGCTCGTATCGAACGCAGACCAGCTGCCGCAGATTCTGCTCCGCGCGATGCGGGTTGCCGTTGCCCAGAAGGGTGTCGCCGTCGTCGTCATTCCGGGCGACGTGGCATTGAGGCCGCTGGACAAGCCGGTGCCGCGTTGGCTCCTGCCCGAGGCGCCGGTCGTGCGGCCCACGGACGAGCAATTGCATGCGCTGGCGGACCTGCTCAACGACGGCGAACGGGTGACGCTGTTCTGCGGGGCGGGGTGTGCCGGTGCCCATGATGCCGTGATCGAGCTTGCCGGAAGACTGAAGGCGCCCATCGTTCACGCTTTGCGCGGCAAGGAGCACATCGAGTACGAGAATCCTTTCGATGTTGGCATGACCGGCCTTCTCGGCTTCGCGTCGGGCTATCGCGCGATGAAGGACTGCGACACGCTCCTGATGCTCGGCACTGATTTTCCTTACCGACAGTTTTTTCCCGCGCATGCCCGCATCGCGCAGATCGATATTCGCGCGGCCGCGTTGGGCAACCGCTGTCCCCTCGATCTCGGCGTCATCGGCACCGTGAGCGATACGCTCGAGGCACTGCTGCCGCTCATCTTCGACAAGCCGAGCGCCACGCACCTCGATCAATCCGCCGCGGACTATCGCAGGGCGCGCGCCGACCTCGACGCGCTGGCAGAGGGTGGCCCCGGTACGCGTTTCATTCATCCGCAGTACCTGAACCGGGTGGTGAGCGAGCTGGCCAGCGACGATGCGATCTTCTCGTGCGACGTAGGAACGCCGGTCGCCTGGGCTGCCCGTTACCTGAAGATGAACGGCCGTCGTCGGTTGGTCGGTTCGTTCAATCACGGCTCGATGGCCAACGCTATGCTGAACGCAATCGGTGCGCAGGCCGCGTTCCCGAAGCGTCAGGTCATTTCCATGTCAGGCGACGGTGGCTTCACGATGATGATGGGCGAGTTCGTATCGCTCATCCAGAACGAGCTGCCGGTGAAGGTGATCGTGCTGAACAACGGTACGCTCGGTTTCGTCGAGCTGGAGATGAAAGCCTCGGGCTTCCTGGATACCGGCTGCGATCTCGAGAACCCGAACTTCGCGGCGATGGCGCAGGCCATGGGCATCAAGGGTATTCGGGTCGAAGCCCCGCACGATCTCGAAGCGGCGGTTCGCGAAGTGCTCGAGCATGATGGGCCTGCGCTGCTCGACGTGGTCAGTGTGCGCCAGGAGCTGGTGATCCCGCCGACGACCACCTTCGACGAAGCGCACAAGTTCGGCGTGTTCATGCTCAAGGCGGTGCTCGACGGACGCGCGGGCGAGCTCATCGATCTGGCAAAGGTCAACGTGCTGCGTTAGCAGAGTAGGTTGCAAGCTCACGAGAGGTCGCTCAATGCCGCTCTACACCGTCATGACACAGGCTGGAGTGCTCGACGACGCAGCGAAGGCAGATCTCGCCGCGCGACTGACATCGACGCATTCGGAGATCTCCGGCGTTCCGAAGAACTGGGTGCATGTGATCTTCCTGGACTATCCCGAACGCAGCGGATTCACCGCCGGTGTACCGGCACCCGCCGCGTCGCTGACGCTCGTCATTCGAACCGGCCGATCCTCCGAGTACAAGCGCGACTTGCTGAGGCGGCTATGGGCGTTGTTGCAGGCCGCGACGCAAGCACCCGATGACCAGATCGTCATCGGCATTCAGGAAGTCGCTGCGAGCCAGGCGATGGAGATGGGCGAGATCATGCCGGAAGTTTCGAACACCCTGAGCGGAGAGTCGCAATGAGCGAGAAATATGCAACCCCTTCCACCACCAGCACCGGAGCGCCGGCGCCAAGTGATCGGCAGTCGCTGAGCGTCGGCCCGGATGGCCCGATCGTCCTGCATGACGTTCATTTCCTGGAGCAGATCGCGCATTTCAACCGGGAGAAAGTGCCGGAACGCCAGCCGCACGCCAAAGGCGGGGGCGCGTTCGGGATATTCGAGACGCGCGGTGATGTGTCGGCCTTTACCAAGGCATCGCTGTTCCAGAAGGGAGCACGCACCGAGATCCTGGCTCGCTTCTCGACGGTGGCGGGTGAGATGGGCAGCCCCGACACCTGGCGCGACGTGCGCGGCTTCTCGCTCAAGTTCTATACCAGTGAGGGAAATTACGACCTGGTCGGAAACAACACGCCGGTGTTCTTCGTGCGTGACCCGATGAAGTTTCCTCACTTCATTCGCAGCCAGAAGCGCTTGCCCGACTCCGGGCTGCGCGATAACCACATGCAGTGGGATTTCTGGGTGAACAACCCGGAGTCCGCCCATCAGGTGACGTATTTGATGGGAGAGCGCGGCCTGTCGCGCACCTGGCGAAACATGAACGGCTACGGCTCGCATACCTACATGTGGATCAACGCTGCCGGTGCGAAGTTCTGGGTGAAGTATCACTTTCACACTCGACAAGGCATGAAGTTCTTCAGCAACGCGGAGGCGGCGAACATGGCCGGCAAGGACGCGGACTATCATCGCCGCGACCTGTTCGAGGCGATCGCGCGCGGCGATTGTCCTTCGTGGAAGCTCTCTGTGCAGGTCATGCCCTATGCGGACGCGAAAACCTATCGGGTCAATCCGTTCGACCTGACGAAGACCTGGCCGCACCAGGACTATCCGCTCATCGAGGTCGGCACGATGACGCTCGACCGAAACCCCGAGAACTTCTTTGCGCAGATCGAGCAAGCGGCGTTTTCGCCGGGCAATACGGTTCCGGGCATTGGACTTTCGCCGGACAAGATGTTGCTCGGCCGGGCGTTCGCATACGCCGACGCGCAGCGCAACCGGATTGGCGTCAACTTCAATCAGTTGCCTGTGAACCGCCCCAAGGTCCCGGTGAACACGTACCAGTTCGATGGGCACATGGCATATCACCACAGCGGCAACTCGCCCGTGTATGCCCCCAACAGTGGCGGGCGGCCCTGGGCCGACACCATCGGTGCGATGGAGGCGGGATGGGAGGCGGACGGTGAGATGGTCCGCAGCGCCTACACCCTGCATCCCGAAGATGACGACTTCACGCAGCCGGGGATTCTCGTGCGCGAGGTGTTCGACGAAGCGCAGCGGACGAGCCTCGTCGAGCAGGTCGCCGGCAGTCTGCTGAACGGCGTTCGCGAGCCGGTGCTGACCCTTGCGATCGAATACTGGAAGAACGTGGACCCGGACATCGGGCGCCGCATCGAGGCGAAGGTCCGCGGCCACGAATAAACCGCGGCCCATGCCGGTCGATCAGTCCTCGTCCTGCTTGCGGGACTCGAATATGAGCCTGCGCCTGCCGAACAGGCGGGCGTCGAGCGAGTAAGCGCCGGGGCCCAGCAGCGCAAGCGCCAGAGAATGTGCGAGGGTCGCAGCCTCGAGCGGGCCTGCGGCGAAACCTCCGAACGCCACGCACACCCCCAGAAGGACCGCGACCAGGAGCGCCGTAATCGCCGTCATGAATCCCATGAGCAGGGTGAGTGCGAGTCCACCCATCACGATGAGCGCTGGCAGTGCGGGGGCACGCGGGCCCGATGCGATGGCGACGAGCGTCGCGCCCACTGCGAACCTGAGAAACAGAATCCCGACGCCGGGTGCACCGTCGGGAAAAGTGATGTAAAGCTTCTGCATCCGGTCAGGTTACTGGCATTGCCGGAGCCCCGTAGTCCGAGAGCCAGTGAACGGCGGCTCCCCCAAACGGGTGGTGACGTCGTTCCCCCACTCGTGGCAAATGCGGAGGTTTACAACATCCGGCCGGGGTCGCTGGCTCGTGGGAGACTGCATCTTGTCGACGCCATTGCATTCAGCCGCGAGCCGCATTCGGGTCCTTGCGGTGGACGATCACCCGATGATCCGCGATGGGATCGCCACGGCGATCCGCGCCCAGGCAGACATGGAGTTCGTGGGTGAAGCGAGTAACGGGCGCGAGGCCCTCGACAGCTTCCGCACCCTGCGGCCCGACGTGACGTTGCTGGACCTGAACATGCCGCTCATGAACGGTGTGGATGCCCTGCGCGCGATTCGCGAAGAGTTTCCGGATGCGCGCATCGTCGTCTTGACCACCTACAAAGGCGACGTGCTCGCTGTGCGCGCATTGAAGGCCGGCGCGCTCGGGTACCTGCTCAAGAGCTCCCTGCGCAAGGAGTTGCTGAGCGCCATTCGCGCGGCCCATCAGCGCCGCCGCTACGTGCCCGCAGAGATCGCGCTCGCCATTGCCGAGCACGTCGGCACTGAGGACCTGAGCGAACGCGAGCTGGATGTGGTTCGTCGGGTTGCCGCCGGGCTCAGCAACAAGGAGATTGCGGCCCAGTTGTCACTCTCCGAAGAGACGGTTAAGACCTACATGAAAGGTCTCATGTCGAAACTCGGTGCCAGCGACCGATCGCACGCCGTTGCGATCGCGATCGAGCGCGGCATCCTCGATCTCTAGGATTGCCCGCACTCCCGAATCGCGCCAGGGACCGGCCGCAGCCGAAGCTCATGGTCTCAGTTTTGCGCCACTGTGAACGCGTTTTAGCCGGTCTCGTAACCGGACTGCTTCTGTGCGCGCCACTGCACGCGTTGCCTTCATACCTGAACGTCGACCAGCTCTATCACACGCAGTGGATGGCGCGTGACGGCGCACCGACCGGCATCATCTCACTCGCGCAGACGGCAGATGGTTACTTGTGGATGGCCGCGGCTTCGGGACTTTACCGTTTCGATGGTGTTCGCTTCGAGCCAGTGAGTGGTTTCGGAGGGCGGCAGCTGCTCTCGAAAGCGATCTATGGCCTGAAGAGCTCTGCTGACGGCGGCCTGTGGATCGGTTATGCACTCGGTGGCGCGTCTTTCGTGAAAGACGGCCGGATCACGAACTATTCGGAGCCTGAAGGGCTGCCGCGCAGCTCGGTTTCCCGCTTTCTCCAGGATGCCACCGGCACGATGTGGGCCGGCACGACTCGCGGCCTCTTTCGGTTTGCCGATGGAAAGTGGACCGCGGCCGGCACCGATTGGAACGCTCCAGCGGGCGACGTCGTTGCGGTGGTCTCGGGAAGTCGGGGGATGTGGGCAGCTGTGAATGACACGCTGTTGTTCCTCCCGACAGGCGCGAAGCGATTCGAACAAAGCCGCGTGAGGATTGACGCCAACAGCCTGATCGGCATGGTGCGATCGCCCGACGGCGTCGCGTGGCTGGCCGACCGCGCGAGCGGCAACGTCATGCAACTCCAGTCTCTCGATGATGGAAGGCGGCTCACCCTGAATCTGGCATCTCGCGTGGGCGAGCGTGAGGGCGTGTCGGATATCTTATTCGATCGGCACGGGCACCTCTGGCTGGTGAGTCCCACCGGCGCGAGCCGGGTTCGGATGCCGGATCAAGGCTCGCGCGAGCTGCGGTGGGATGATCCGCCCTCCGGGAAGCCTGTCGCCCTCACATCAAGCGTTGCCTTGATGAGCCTGGAGGATATCGAAGGGAATATCTGGCTCGCCACGACGGGCGGCCTCGACAAGCTTCGCGCGCCGGCGCTCGCAAAAATCAACCTGCCGTCCGGTTCCCCGTTTCCGATTGCGCCCGACGGCGCCGGCGGGGTCTGGATCGGCGCAATTCAACGACAGTTGCTGAGGTTTCCGGTCGGCTCCGCGGCCGTTCGCAATCCGGGCCCACCCGTGCACAGCGCGTGGACGTTGTTCGACCACTTCTATTCGGATCCCCACGGCGAGCTGTGGATCGGCATGCCCGAAACGCTTTGGCATCTCAGCGGCGGTCGATGGCGCTCCGTCGAGCGTCCGATGGCGCTGCGGTCGGAGACTTCCACGGGGAATATCCAGACGATGGCAATGGACTCGACCGGGGCGATCTGGGCCTCGGTCTTGCGCGCAGGGGTGTATCGAGTCGCAGGCAACACCTGGACACTGCGGGGAGGCTACGCCGATCTGCCCAACGAAGCCGCCTCGGTGGTGACGGCCGATGACAAGGGCAGCGTGTGGTTTGGGTATCTGAACAGTCGCCTGGCGCGGCTCGTGAATGACCGGGTCACAGTATTTTCCGTTAGCGACGGGCTGAACGTCGGCACTGTGCGTGCTGTCGCCACTCGCGGCGATAACGTCTGGGTGGGAGGCGAGGGCGGCCTTGCACGGTTTGATGGGCGCGTATTCCATACGGTGACGGGCGCCGGCGGGGCCGCGTTTTCCACGATCTCGGGAATCGCTGAGATGCCAGATGGCGATCTGTGGATGAACACCACAGAGGGCGCGGTCCATATCGAAGCGGCAGAGATTCACGCATTGAGCGCGAATCCGGCTCACCGTGTGACCTACCGATTACTGGACTTCCTCGATGGCATGCCAGGGAGCCCTGTCATCCTTCGTCCCGTGCCGACTATCGCCGCGGGCGGTGATGGAAAGGTATGGTTCACCACGATCAACGGCGTGGTGTGGACCGACCCGAAGCTGATGACACGCAACACGGTCGTGCCGAGCGTGCACGTGACTGCTGTCGAGGCCGACGGTGTCCACCATTCTGTGTCAGGGCTTGGCGTGCCGCTTCGGTTGCCTCCCAAGACACGTAATATCCAGATCGAATACACCGCGCCGAGCCTCGCCATCCCCGAGCGAGTGCGCTTTAAATACCGGCTCGAAGGTCACGAGGCCACATGGCAGGACGTCGGTACCCGACGCGAAGCGTTCTACAACGATCTAAAGCCGGGTCATTACCGCTTCCGCGTGATCGCTTGCAACAACGACAACGTCTGGAACGAGACAGGCGCTTCCATCGACCTCGAGATTCCGCCGACGTTCGTGCAGACAGGCTGGTTCACGGCACTGTGGGTGGCGAGTGCGCTTGGGCTGCTGTTTGTCGGGTTTGCGATGTGGGTGCGCCGAGCGAAGGCACAGGTGCGATCCCGCTTGGAGGAACGGCTGGTGGAGCGCGAGCGGATTGCTCGTGAGTTGCACGATACGTTACTGCAGGGCGTGCAGGGTCTGATCCTGAAACTGCAGACGGTCGTCGACAACGTCGACATGAAGGGTGAGGCGCGACGGACCATGACCGATGCGCTCGACCGTGCCGACGCGTTGCTCATCGAAGGTCGCGATCGGGTCAAGGATCTGCGGGCCGCGGCCGTGCCCACCGGGCTCAGGCAGGCGTTACTGGAAGCCGCCGAGCAGATGTCGGGCGATCATCGCGTCGGGCTTCGAGTCATCGAGAGCGGCAAGCCTCGTGAGGTGCACCCCATCGTGCGAGAAGAGGCGGTGCGTATCGCGATCGAGGCGATGTTCAATGCCCATCGCCACGCGGAAGCGACAACGATCGAAATCGAGCTTTCCTATGAACGTCGACGACTCCGCATCAATGTGCGTGACGACGGCCAGGGCATGGAAGAATCGGTCTTGCGAGCGGGCCGCGAAGGACACTTCGGTTTCATGGGCATGCACGAACGGGCCAGACGCATTCACGGCAAGATCAGCATCTGGAGTCGCCCCGGCGCGGGCACGGAAGTGAGCCTCACGGTGCCTGCCGGCATGGCGTATGTGCGCGCCCGTTGGATGTCCCGTGAGTCGCGTGTGGTGAGTATTGCGCCCCCCGATTGAGGGGACGGCACTCTCACTGCTTCTGGGCTACAACCGCGATCTGGGCCAGACGACTATCGTTTCACCCGACACTCGAGGTGAGCGCCATGTGGAACGAACAGAATACTCCCGCGCGGATCAGTGGACTGTCGCAATCTTTTCCGGGAGCAGGGGGGACGCGAGTCGATTCGGCACCCGCGCCCGTGGAGACCACAGGCTCACACGTGCTCGTGGTCGATGAGGATGCAGAGGTTTGCGGCCGTGTCAGCGCCTACCTCGGACAGCACGACTTCCGTGTCACGGTCGTCAACTCCTGCCGGCAGATGCTGGAAGTCATCGGGCGGGAAGCCATCGACCTGCTGTTACTGGAGCCCCGCCTGCGAGGCGGAGAAGGACTCGGTGTCACGCGCAGCATCCGCGAAGCGTCGAAGCTGCCCATCGTCGTGCTCTCCGGACTCGATGACGAAGCCGACCGGGTCATGGGTCTCGAGCTCGGGGCCGACGACTATGTGACCAAGCCATTTTCCCCTCGAGAACTTCTGGCTCGCATTCGCGCGGTGCTCAGGCGTTCGCAGATCGAGGCGCCAGCGGCAGGCCACGACAAGGCGGTGCGTGCCTATCGGTTCGCCGGCTGGGAGTTGAACGTGAGACTGCACCGCTTGCAGGCGCCGGATGGCAGGAAAGTGCCTATTTCCCGCGGCGAGTTCAGCCTGCTCTGCGCATTCCTGTCTTCGCCACAGCAGATGATGTCCCGGGATCGGCTGCTCGACCTCTCCCGACTTCATAGCACCGAAGTCTATGATCGCTCCGTCGACGTGCAGATCCTGCGACTGCGGCGAAAGATCGAGGTGGACTCCGCGAATCCGCAGTTCATTCGCACGGAGCGTGGCACCGGGTACTACTTCAATGCGCGCGTGACGACCGTTCGCTGAGCGCTTCGGCGCTCGCGTCGCAGCTGCACTTCGAGTGCCTTTTCTGAGCGTGCGACCCGCACCAGATCCATCCCACGCGCGGCCAGCGGTTCTGCAAACGCCTCGCCAATGCCTTTTGATGCTCTTCGATGAGTGGTGCGATGGTAAATCGCAATCCGTGGGAGCGGTGCCCCCATTCGGGGGATTTGGGCCGACGCGACACGAGCCGAATATCGATGCGTCACCGGCGCACTAACGAGAGAGACGGCATTGTCGCAACGGCATTCAAATGGAAGCGCACACGGGGTGGAGCGCCATCGCAGCCTGCGACGACTCGTCGGCGGCTTCGGTCGCGCGCTCATCCTGGTGCCGCTGACCGCAGTTCTCGCCTCTTGTCGTGAAGGGGTGCTCGATCCGCAAGGTCCCGTCGGGAAGGCAGAGCGTCTGATCCTGTTCGACGCGACCACGATCATGCTGGCCGTCGTCATTCCGGTGATCCTGCTCACACTCGCCTTTGCGTGGTGGTTCAGGGCCGGCAATCGTCGCGCGCGCTATCGGCCGGACTGGGAATATTCCGGCCGCATCGAGATGATCATCTGGTCCATCCCCGCGCTGGTCATCCTGTTTCTCGGCGGCATTGCCTGGCAAGGCTCGCACGATCTGGATCCGCCGAAGCCGCTGGCTTCCGATCACAAGCCACTCGAGATCCAAGTGATCTCGCTCGATTGGCAGTGGCTCTTCATCTACCCCGACAGCGGGCTTGCGAGCGTCAATCGGGTGGTCGTTCCGGTCGGCACTCCCGTTCATTTCCGGCTCACCTCGGCCAGTGTGATGAACAGCTTCTTCGTGCCGCAACTGGGTAGCCAGATCTACACGATGGCCGGCATGACGACGCAACTGCACCTGCAGGCCGATCGGGAAGGCACTTACAAGGGAATCTCGGCGCAGTTCAGCGGCGAAGGGTTCTCCGACATGCACTTCGATCTCGTCGCGGTCACGCCTGGCGAGTTCGATCAATGGATGACAGGCGCGCAAAGGGAGGGTGGGGTTCTCGACGCGGCGGCGTTTCTGAAGCTCGCTCGCCCCACCGCGGCGCAGGGTTCCGCGACGTTCGCGACCGTCTCGCAAGGTCTGTTCGACGACGTGGTGTCGGGTCACATCGCAGCGAATTCACATCTGCAATCGAGTCATTGAACATGCTTGGAAAACTCACCTGGGCGGCAATCCCGTTCGACCAACCGATCGTCATGATCGCGTCGGGAACGGTCGGCGCCATCATCTTCGCGCTGCTGGCGCTCGTGACCGTGAAGGGCTGGTGGCCCTATCTCTGGCGGGAGTGGATCACCAGCGTCGATCACAAGCGCATCGGCATCATGTACCTGATCCTGGCGCTGGTGATGCTGGTCCGGGGCTTCTCGGACGCGATGATGATGCGTTCGCAGCTGGCCCTTGCCGCGGGAGGCGCCGCCGGATATCTGCCGCCCGAGCACTACAACCAGATCTTCTCGGCTCACGGCACGATCATGATCTTCTTCGTGGCGATGCCGTTCGTCGCGGGGCTCATGAACTTCGTGGTGCCGCTGCAGCTCGGCGTGCGAGACGTCGCGTTCCCTGTGTTGAACTCATTGAGCTTCTGGCTCACCGCCGCCGGCGTGCTGCTGGTGAACCTTTCATTGTTCGTGGGCGAATTCGCTCGCACTGGCTGGCTCGCTTATCCGCCGCTGAGTGAGATCGCGTATTCGCCCGGCGTCGGTGTCGACTACTACCTCTGGTCGTTGCAGATCTCCGGCATAGGGTCGCTGCTCTCCGGCATCAATCTCACGACGACGATTCTCAAGCTGCGCGCCCCCGGCATGGGCTATAGCCGGATGCCGGTGTTCTGCTGGACTGCCCTGGCCTCGAACCTGCTCATCGTGGCGGCATTTCCCGTGCTGACCGCGACGTTCGCGATGTTGCTGCTGGATCGCTATTGCGGCTTCCACTTCTTCACGACGGACATGGGCGGCAACCCGATGATGTACATCAACCTCATCTGGCTGTGGGGCCACCCGGAGGTCTACATCCTGATCCTGCCCGCGTTCGGCGTGTTCTCCGAAGTCGTCGCCACGTTTTCGGGAAAGCCGTTGTTCGGGTATCGCTCCATGGTGCTCGCCACCATGGTGATCTGCGTCCTGTCGTTCATGGTGTGGCTGCATCACTTCTTCACGATGGGAGCGGGCGCCGACGTGAACGGCTTCTTCGGCATCATGACGATGATCATCGCGGTTCCGACCGGCGTGAAGATCTTCAACTGGCTCTTCACGCTCTACGGGGGACGGATTCGTTTCACCACGCCGGTCTATTGGGCGATCGGTTTCATGGTGACGTTCGTCATCGGTGGCATGACGGGCGTGCTGCTCGCCATTCCGCCTGCCGACTTCGTGCTCCACAACAGCTTGTTCCTGATCGCGCACTTCCATAACACCGTGATCGGCGGAGTCGTGTTCGGCGTGATGGCAGGGCTCACGTACTGGTTCCCGAAGGCGTTCGGATTCACGCTGAACGAGCGCCTCGGCAAGGCGGTGTTCTGGTGCTGGTTCGTCGGGTTCTACGCGGCCTTCATGCCCCTCTATGCGCTCGGCCTCATGGGCGCCACGCGCAGGATGCAGCACTACTCCGAGCTGCAATGGCAGCCGCTCATGCTCGTGGCACTCGGCGGTGCCTGCCTCATCCTCGCCGGCATCGTCCTGACGGTCGTACAGATCGTCGTCAGCATCCGCACGCGCAATCGCAATCGGGTGGGTGCGGACCCGTGGAATGGGCGCACGCTCGAATGGTCGATTCCATCGCCGCCGCCTGCCTGGAATTTCGCGCGGTTGCCGGTGGTCGGGGGGACGGACGCGTTCTGGGCCATGAAGCAACATGCGCCGAGCTCCGAGCACGCTGCCGCAGTCGGCCCGCTGGAAGCACTGCATCTGCCGCGAGGTAATCCCACTGGCGTGTTCACGGCGTTCTTCGCGGTGATCACCGGGTTCGCGCTCATCTGGCACATCTGGTGGATGGCGGTGCTCGGCCTGCTCGGCGTGCTCGCGGTGGGCTTGAAGCAGGCGTGGCGCACCGATACCGAAATGACCGTCCCGGTCGATGACATAGCAGACTTCGAGCGTCGGCATGCCCGACAGGGAGTGCGGGCATGAACAGCGTGACTCAGGCGATTCCGCAACCTTCCGATGTGCCGCTGTCTTTCCGCGGGCCGGCCCCGGTGCGTTCCGTTGCGGGCTTCGGGTTCTGGTTGTTCCTGTTGTCGGACATCGTGATATTCGGCGCGCTGTTTGCGGCGTATGCGGTGCTTTCTGGCGAGACAGCGGGCGGACCGACGGGACCCAATCTCTTCGACAAGTCGCACGTGCTCATCGAGACAGCGTGTCTGCTCGCTTCGAGCGTCACGTGTGGTTTCGCGCTCATCGGCGCGCAGCGAACGGATCATCGTTCCACTTACTTCTGGCTGGCAGCCACGTTTGCGCTCGGTGCGATTTTCCTCACGCTGGAGCTTTCGGAGTTCCGTTCGATGGTGGCACTCGGCGCCGGCCCATCGCGCAGCGCTTTCCTGTCCGCGTTCTTCACGCTCGTCGGGACACACGGCCTGCATGTCACCGCCGGCCTTGCATGGCTGGTGGTGATGGTTGCGCAGATCGCGACGCTCGGCTTCGAGCCCATGGTCAGCCGCCGGCTGTTCTGCTTCGCCCTGTTCTGGCACGCCCTGGACATTGTCTGGGTCGGCGTCTTCACGATCGTTTACCTGGGAGCACACTGATGGAGATCGACTTGTCCGCTCGGGATGTCGCGCAGGGCGAGGCGCCGGGCACGGGCGTGCGGACTCATGGCAAAGCCCGCAGCTATGTCATCGGACTTGCGTTCGCCGTCGCGCTGACCCTGGCGTCGTTCTGGGCCTCTTCGACCCATCTGATCTACGCGCCGGGTGTGCCGGTGCTGCTGGGGGTGCTGGCCATCGCGCAGATGGGCGTGCACCTGATCTTCTTTCTCCACATTTCCAGCGCTCCGGACCAGGCCAACAATTTCCTGGCGCTCGCCTTCGGAGTTTTCGTGGTCGCGCTGGTGGTGTTCGGATCGCTCATCATCATGTCGAACCTGAATCACAACATGATGCCGATGGATCGCCTCATGCAGATGCAGCGTTGATGCCGAGACGAACGTGTCCCGACAGATCGCAATGTATTTCGCCTGGGATCGGTCCGCGGAAACCGGCGCGCCGCTGGGCGTGCTCGATAACCGCTTCCCGACGCTCTTCGAGGTCCGGCGCTTGTTCTGGCCGCGTTTCGAAAGGTTTGCGGACGCGTGTCGTTATGACCAGGGCGTTGATGGCTTCATCGAGCACATCTTCCTGGAGAACTTCCGGTTGTTCTCTGAAAGGGTGCGCACACACACCGGCAATCCGCTCCGCACGGCGCAGCGACGCACGTCGATCAGCCGGGTCGGGCTCGACCAGTCGTTCCTGTCTGGTGTCGACACCGTGATCCTCATCAGCTTCGACTCGTTGCACACACGGCAGGAGGCCACTCCGAACGAGATCCAGGCGCTGCGCGAGTTCCTTGCAGATCCCGATCACACGCTGTTCGTGTGTCCCCACCATGACATCGGTGCGGACGATGGCGTGCCCGAGGATCAGCTGCTGCAGCGTCAGGTCGCCGAGTTTCATCACCACGGCGACATTGCGATTCCGGGCCAGCAGCGTTTCGGGGGCTTCGCTCTGTCGGTGATGAGCGGGCTCGGGTTGCCGATCCGGAATCGCTTTGGGCTGCGACCCGCGCGCAATCCGGATGGGTCGCCTGCGTCGTTCGAGCTCGCTGCCGCGGACCGAGGCGGCCTGCTGGATGGCGTGACTTCGCTGAATCTCCACCCGCATCTGCCGCACTTCGAACGATACGACACGAGTCTTGCGTCACTCGAAGTGCTCGTTCGTCAGCCGCTCGAGGCGTGCGCGCCGGAACATCCGTACAGCGCTTCGGGCCGGCGGGATTTCGACGCCATTCTTCAAGCCGTCCCCGGCGTGTTCGCGGGCCAGCTGCTGGTGACCGACGCGACGCTCTGGACCTCTGTTTTCGCAGGGCTGGAGAGCCTCGAGCGCTTCTGGCGCAACGTGGCCTGCCCGCTTCATTCCCCCTTCAAAGGACCTCTCCCATGAGCAAGAAAGTTGCACAACTGATCGTCGACACGCTGGGCAGCGCAGGCGTCAAGAACTGCTACGGCATCGTCGGCGATACCCTCAACACGTTTGCGACGTATCTCTCCCAGAGCGACATCGCTTTCGTCCACATGCGACACGAGGAGGCGGGCGCTTTCGCTGCGCAAGGTGAAGCACTGCTGATGAATCGCCTGACGGCGGTGGCCGGCAGCTGCGGGCCCGGCAGCCTGCACTTCATCAACGGGCTCTATGAAGCCAACCGCAACCGCGCGCCGGTGATCCTGATTGCAAGCCAGGTGATCCGCAGCGAGCTGGGTTTCGAGTTCATCCAGGAAGTCGACTTCAAGTCCGTGTTCAAGGGCTGCAGCGTCTTCTGCGAAATGATCCAGACGCCCGAGCAGGCGCTGCGGATGACGGTGATGGCGTGTCAGGCTGCGATCACCAAGCGGGGCGTCGCCGTGCTGATCGTTCCGGTCGACGTGGCGGATTCGGATGCGGCCGACGAGCTGCCATTCGGCCTCCACGTCAATCCGCCGGTCATCCGGCCGAGCGATGCGGATCTCGATGCCATGGCCGGTTTGCTGCAGGAGGGCACGAACGTCGCAATCTATGCGGGCGCAGGTAGCGCTGGCGCGCACACCGAGCTCGTGGAACTGGCTGCGCGGTTGAAAGCGCCAATCGCCCATACCACGCGCGGCAAGGATGCGATCGAGTACGACAACCCTCACAACGTGGGGATGACCGGCGTGATCGGGATGGAAGCGGGTTACCACTGCCTGCTGAACTGCGACACGCTGCTTCTGTTGGGCACCGATTTCGCGTGGAGTCAGTTCTATCCGAAGCACGCGAAGATCATCCAGGTGGACAGCAATCCCATGCACATCGGCCGGCGACATCCGGTATCGCTCGGGGTGGTCGGGAACATCAAGGACACACTGCAGGCACTGTTGCCTCGAGTGGAGCAAAAGGACGACTCTACGTTCAGGGACGAGCACGTTCGGCGGCATGCCAAGTCGCTCGCGGCGCAGGCCGCGCGTGCGGTGCCGGGTCACCATGGAAAGATTCCGGGGCAATACCTGACGGCCGTCATCGATCGCCTCGCGAAGGATGACGCCGTCTTCGCAGCAGACGATGGCACACCGGTCGTCTGGCTCCATCGCATGGTCACGATGAACGGCAAGCGACGTATCTTCGGCAGCCTGCTTCACGGAACGATGGCTACCGCGGTCCCGACGGCGATCGGATTACAGAAGTGCCAGCCCGGTCGACAGGTGATCGCCATGGCAGGCGATGGCGGGCTGGCCATGCTGCTCGGAGATCTACTCACGCCGATCCAGGAATCGCTGCCGATCAAGATCGTGGTGTACGACAACGGCAAGCTCGGTTTCGTGGAGCTCGAGCAGAAGTCCGAGGGCCTGCTGCCCACCTTCACGGATTTGAAGAACCCCGATTTCGGCAAGGTGGCCGAAGCGATGGGGCTCTGGGGACGCACGGTCAGCGATGCGGCGGAGCTGGAGAGCGCCGTGAAGGAATGGCTGGATCAGCCCGGGCCCGCGCTTCTCAACGTGAAAGTGATGCCCATGGAGCTCGTGATGCCGCCGTTCACCGCCCTCGGTCCCGCGTATGGCATGGCGCTGTATTCGGCCAAGGCCATCCTGCACGGCAAGGTGGGCGATGTACTCGAAATGGTCGGCGAAAATCTTCCGCGGTGATCACCATGTTTCGACGCGTCCACCAGGTCAACGCGACGGTGCATTTTCTACGTGAGCGGTTGCCGTACTACGCGCCGCTCGTCAAGCAGGATGCGCACGAGTTCAGGGACGAGATCGTGGCGGCGACAGTCGGCGCGGGCACCGCCGCGGTCGCCGGACTGATGCTCGCTTGTTTCCTGTCCGTCGCCGTCATCGTGTCGGCCTGGGAAAGCCCTTACAGGATCACGGCCGCGTGGTGCGTTTGTCTCCTGTGGGCAGTGGTCGCCGGAATTGGACTGCTGGTCGCGCGTCGGGCGCTCACGGCGCGGCCGCAGCCTTTCCGACATGTGGGTGCCGCGCTGGTGCGCGATTACGAACACCTGCTTGCGACTGTGGAGAGCGAGCCGTGACGTCTCGCGTTACAACTGCAATGCGACGCGGCCCAGTCTGAAATCAAGCTGCTCAGGGCAGCCGCGATGATTGCCACCACAGCCCCCGGATGGTGCAGTCATGAACTCGACCCCTAACGCCGCTCTCTCCGTGACGAGATTTCCCGTACGGTTCGCGAGGGTAGCCCCGCGCCGCCGTCCGCGGCCCATGCAGGATCAACATCTGGAACACGCACTCACCGTGCTCGATCGCACGGAGCTCTCGCTGGCCAGCCTGCCGTTTACCCTGGCGCGCCGAATGCAGGCCGACATAGACGCGCTTCGTGCTGTAACCGCTCTGTGCCGCAACGACTTGTCGCAGGCCCTGCGCGCGAACAGGCGTGTGGACGCACCGGAGTCCGAGCCGGATCCCGCTGCCTCCATCGATTGTTTGAGCGCGAGAGAGCGTGACGTGCTGACCCTCGTCTGCCGGGGCCTGTCGAACAAGCGCATCGCGCTGTCCCTCGCCATTGCACCGGAGACCGTCAAGGCGCACTTCAAACGCATCTTCCTGAAGCTCGAAGTGGGGTCGCGCGCACAGGCTGTGTTTCGCGCGACGAGCCTGGGTCTTCTGCCAGATGCGAAAGGCGGCTGACCCATGCAAAAGGTGATAAGCGCGACCGCACCCCGGTGGACCGTGTTGCTCGCTGTGAGCGCGCTCGCAGGGTGTAGTGGGGCACCGTCGCGAAACATTCTCGGCTCTTATTTTCCGTCCTGGATGGTGTGCGCGTTGGGAGGCATTGCGGTGGGCTTCATCGCGCGGGCGGTTTTCAAGGCGACGGGCCTGCTCGAGGAAATTCCGGCTCCGTTCGCCGTGATCCTGTCGATCGTCGTTGCCGCGACGTGCGGGCTCTGGCTCGCATGGCTCGCCTGAGGAACCCTACGTGAGCAAGGTTGCGAGCAGCAGAGGAAAGGTCATCGCCGGCGCATCGATTGCGGCGGCGGTCATCCTGGCGGTGATGGTCGCGGTCGTCGTGGATCGCCGGCCGCGCACGCATGATGCGCGCATATTCGCGTACAGCGCCGCGATGGCGCCGGAAGTGAGCGGGCGGATCGTCAAAGTCTTCGTGGCCAACGGCGAGGATGTCGCAGAGGGCGCGCCGCTGATCGAAATCGATCCGGCCCCGTATGAGTTTCAACTACGCCAGTCGCGCGCCCAGGTCGCCGCATTGAAAGCGCAGATCGCGCTCACCGGGCGTCAAGTCGTCTCGCAAGGCTCCGGCGTGCAGGCGGCCGAGAGTCAGGTTCGCAAGGCGCGAGACCAGCTCCGTTTTGCACAACTCACGGTGCAAAGACTGGAGCCGCTCGTCGCTCCGGGGTATGCCACGCAACAGCAGCTCGACGAAGCGCGAACCAACGCGGCATCCGCGCAAGCGGCGTTGAACGCGCTCGTCAACACCGCTACCGAGGCACGCCAGGCGGTGGGCGATACCGACAGTCTCGAAGCGCAACTGGAGGGCGCTGAGGCAGTCGCAGACAACGCTGCGCGAAACTTGAGAATGACGACGTTGAAAGCGCCGTTTGCCGGCCGAGTAACGGGTCTGCAGATCGCGGCCGGTACGTTTGCGGCTGCCGGCGGACCGCTCTTCAGCCTGATCAAGTCGGATACGTGGTACGCGATCGCGGACTTTCGCGAGACGGAGTTGCCCCACATCGCGGTCGGCGACCGGGTCACCGTCTGGACGATGGCCGAAAGCAACGTCGCACTCGAAGGCTGGGTGGAGAGCCTCGGCGCCGGCGTGCAGTCGACCGATCGCGACGGACCGGGATTACCGGTGCTGGGGCGGGATCTCAACTGGGTCGTGGTGGCGCAGCGGTTTCCAGTATGGGTGCGGCTCGAGCATCCCGGGCCGGCCGCCATGCACGTGGGAATGACGGCATCGGTGAAGGTGCATCATGCCGGCGCTCTCTGATCGCGGCAGGCTCGCCTTCGTCGAGATCCTGGCCGCGGAGCTGGGACCGCGCGCGGGGCGATGGGAAGCCGTCGCACGCATCGCGACCGCTACGGCGATCACGGTCGGGATCGCGATGACGTTTCAGATTCCCGAGCCGGACTACATGGCGTACATCGTTTTCCTGATCAGCCGGGACGATCGCAACGCCACGATCCGCTCGGCGCTCGGTGGGTTCGCGGCTGTCACGCTCGCCATCCTGCTGACGCTCGTGCTGGCGCTCATCGATACCGCTGAACCGGCGCTGCGTCTTCCCGCGATGGCGCTCATGACATTCGTGGCGATGTATACGACGCGCACGTTTGCGCTCGGCCCGCTGACCTACCTGGCCGGCTTCGTCACCGTGCTGCTTCATTCACTGATCGACGATGTACCGAGTCCGGAGGCGTTCACTCGAGCCACGCTGTGGGTCTGGGTCATCGTAGCAGTGCCGGTCGCCGTCACCGTCACGATACACGCCTTGTTCGGTCACAACAGTGAGGTCACCGCAGAACGCAGGGTTCGGACCGTGCTCGCTGAATTACAGGCCGCCCTCGACCGAAATGATTTTCGGCACTGGCTGCCGCAGTGGCGGCGAGATCTGGTTCCGTTGCTGGAAGGCCCGTCCGGCCGGATGAGCACCCAGGCCGTTCCGCTATTGCTGGAGGCGCTGACCATATTGGAAATGGTGCCCGACTCCCGCGTGCGCGACGGATCGCCCGCTTCGCCGGCGGAACTGGCCTTCAGCGACTGCCTCACTCGCTTGCAGCACATTCTCTCTAACGCGGAAGCGCCGGTGCAGGTGCCTCCTGAAAATGCCGCGAAAAAGCTTTTCGTCGCGGACGCTTTCACGAACCCGGCGTACTGGCAGTTCGCACTGAAGACCACTGCGGCGGTCATGGTGTCTTACGCGATCTACACCTTGCTCGACTGGCCGGGCCTTCGAACCGCGATCGTCACGTGTTTTTTCGTCTCGCTCAGCAGTCTGGGGGAGACCGTGCACAAGTTGCTGCTCAGGATGTCCGGCGCGGTGCTCGGTGGCGTGCTGGCAGGACTGTGCATCGTCTTCGTGCTTCCGAGCTTCACGGATGTCGGCCAGCTGTGCTTGTTGATCGCACTGGTGTCGCTCGGCGCTGCCTGGGTCGCCACGAGCGGCGAGGTTATCGCGTACGCGGGAATGCAAATCGCGTTCGCTTTTTTCCTGGGCATCCTCCAGGGCTATGGGCCGGCAACCGATCTCACCGTTCTGCGCGATCGAGTCGTGGGGATCCTGCTCGGAAACATCGTGATCACGCTGGTCTTCAGCGTGTTGTGGCCGGAGTCGGCGCGCGCAGCGTTGCGCGACTCGCTGTCCAGAGTAATGCGCTCACTCGGCGAAGTGCTGAAGGGCGCGCCGCGGGAGGCGCGCACCGAGGCGGTTCGCGCGCTCGCAAGCGCGGAGCACTTCGAGGCATTGAGCACACTCGAGTTGCGGATGCTGGCGACTCATGAGCCGGACGTTACTCCGGCGCTGGCGCTGTCCGGTCTGCAGCGGCTGGCCGGCGCCACACTCGTGGCGGCACCCAGTCCTCTTCCCGTCGCAGCGGACACATCGGCGCTCACGAAGCTCGGTGACTGGATGGAAGTCGCGGCGGAGCGCGTGACTCGACAGCAGAGCCTTCCGGAGCTTCCCGAGGTCACTGTTGTGGATCCCGCTACCGCGATCGTCACAGCGCGGCCGGCCGAATGCGCGCTCGAACAACTCAAAACGGAGATGGCCCATGTGGCATCGGCTTCGAACTAGACGTGCCGTCGCTGTCGCGGCACTGCTCGTGTCGTTGCTGGGATCGGAAGCGCTGAGTGCTCAGGCTCCGCCGAGTCCGAGTCGACCCTGGCCGATTCCGGAAGGGGCGGGCGCTCGCGCATTGCTCGAGGAAAAACCAGAAGGCGTCGCCCTGAATGAGCGGTACGACCTGCCGGCGCTCATCGACCTGGCACAGCGTAACAACCCGGATACGCGCGTGGCATGGGAGGCCGCGCGTGAAGCGTACGAACGGATCGGCCTCGTGAAAAGCACCTACCTGCCGCAGCTGTCGCTCGATGCCATCGGAGGATTCGCGCGCACGCCGCTGCCTGCGCCGAAGAATCTGGTCCCGAAGGGTTACTTCGTGTCCGAGTCGCACGAGCTCGTTCCCGCGCTCGCGATCAAGTGGCTGCTGTTCGATTTCGGACAACGCGATGCGAAGCTCGACGCAGTGCGCAGCAATTCGTTCGTCGCCAACGTGTCGTTCACGGGAGCTCATCAGAAACTCGTGTTCAACGTCACACAGGCCTATTTCCAGCTCGGCGCGGCGCAGGGACGCTTGAAAGCAGCCCGCCAGGCGCTCGACACAGCGCTCGTCAGCCAGGATGCGGCGACCGCCCGGCGCGCAAACGGACTCGCCACCGTGGTGGCGGTGGCGCAGGCCGAGCGCCAAAGTGCGCAAGCGCGTTACAACGTCGCCCAGGCGGAAGGGGTGCTGACGACAGCTCGCGCGACTCTCGTTGCGACGCTCGGTGTTCCAGCGGACATCGCCCTGGACATCATCGACAGTTCCGAGGTGCCGTTACCGACGGCACCCGCGCAAAGTGTGTCCGCTGCGATTCATGATGCGCTGGTGCATCGGCCGGACGTGATCGCCGCGCTCGGGACGATCGATGCGGCGGAGGCCTCGCTCAATGCAGAGCGACGGTCCTACTATCCCGTGATCGAGATGGGCGCACACGCCTTCCAGAACATGGGCAGTGTCAGCTCCGACGGCCGCCCGTACTCCAGCGTCAACAAGCCCGGCGCGAACATTCTGTTTTCGTTCAGCGTTCCGTTGTATGACGGAGGAGAGCGGGCCAGTCGCGTGTCCGTTGCCCGATCGAAGGTACGACAGGCCGAGGCACGGCTGTCAGCGCTGCGTGATGAAGCCGCGAATCAGGTGGTGAAGGCCTACAACGACCTGATCACGAGCCTCTCTGCTTACGAAGCCGCCGTCGCGGTCAGTCGGGCCTCGCACACGTCCTACGACGCGGCGTTGTTTTCGTTCAAGCAGGGACTCGGAACCTACACGGATCTCGCCGGCGAGGAGAACGCGGTCGCCCAGTCCGCCGCGCAGGTCGAAGACGCCCAGTCGGCCGCGCATCGCGCCGCTGCCGCGCTGGCCTTTGCGATGGGCTCTTTGCAGCCGGGCAGTAGTGAATAGCGCGCCGTGCCTACTTCGCCAACGCGCCTGCGAGCGCCCGGCCGATGTCGGCGGATTGCAGTGGCTTGCCGAGCACCGCAATCGCGCCGGCCTCCGCGGCGCTGGCGATGAGCCCGGCATGGGCGTAGCCGCTCACGATGAGAATAGGGATGTCGCTGCGGATCGCGATGATGTGCTCGGCAAGTTGCAGGCCCGTCATGCCGGGCATCGTTTCATCCGTGATCACTGCGGAGAACCGGCGTGGCTCGGCGCGAAAAGCCTGCAGCGCCGTGATGGGCGAGGTGTAGCCGACCGGTTCATAGCCGAGGCCGGCGACGATTTCTTCGGTCAACCGCACGAGCATCTCCTCGTCGTCGACCAGCAGCACCGTTTCGCCATTTCCGTGCACCGCCGCTGCAGTCTCGGGCACAGCCGCATCGGCGTTGCCGTGGCGGGGCAGATAGATCGTGAAGGTCGTGCCGCGCGCCACTTCGCTCGTCACATCGATGCCGCCGCCGAGCTCGGTGACGATGCCATGAACCAGCGAAAGCCCGAGTCCCGTGCCCACGCCCACGCCCTTGGTCGTGAAGAACGGATCGAAGATCCGCGCCTGCAGCTCGGGCTCGATGCCGGCGCCGCTGTCGCGCACGATGAGTCGGAGGTATTCCCCTGCGACGAGTGGGCCGGTCACGATCATCCGCTCGGCATCCAGTTGCGCTACATCGAGGCTCACGCGCAGCGTTCCGCCCGCTTTCATCGCGTGGATCGCGTTGGTACACAGGTTGAGCACGACCTGATGGATCTGCGTCGGGTCACCCGTGACCGCTGCATTGTCGGCGTGCAGGTCGGTGGCGAGCTCGATGTTTTCCGGCAGCGACGCACTGAGACAGTCGAGCGCTTCGGTCACGACGGACTGCACGTGAACGGACGTGCGCGGCCCGACTCCGCTGCGACTGAACGCGAGAATGCGCTCGACGAGTGATTTTGCGCGCTGGCCCGCGCTCATCATGTTGTCCACATAGCGTCGCAACGAGCTGCCTTCGGGTGCGGCGTTCTGGGCGAGCTCGCCGTATCCGAGCACGGCGCCGAGTACGTTGTTGAAGTCATGGGCCACCCCGCCCGCGAGTGTTCCCATGGCTTCCAGCTTCTGCGCTTGAAGGAGACTGCCTTCGAGGCGCCGGCGATCGTCCTCTGCACGACGCCGCTCGGTGATGTCGTTGTTCGTTTCCAGGATCGATTCGATCGAGCCGTCCCGCCGGCGTTGTACGGCCCAGCGGCTCGCCACCAGAATCTGTTTGCCATCGCGACGGGTATGGACCAACTCGCCCTCCCACCGTCCGGTGCGCGTCAGCTCGTCCCACAAGATCTCGTTGGGCACCGGAAACCGGGTTTTCAGCAGCGCATCGGCCGTGTGCCCGATCGCTTCTTCGGGGCTGAATCCGTAGGTGTCCGTCGCCGCCCGGTTCCAGTAGCGAATGACGTTGCCGCTGTCGCGCAGGATGATCGTGTCGTGCGTGAGGTCGAGCAGCTGCGCTTGCTTGCTGACTTCTTCAGTCATCTCGCGCGCAAGCTTTGTCGCCCGCGCGCGCAACGACGCTTCCGACCAGGCGAGGCCGAAGAGCAGCAACGACAAGGGAATGCCTGCCGCCAGCACGAACAGCGGCCTCGAGTCCTGCAAGGCGGTGAGCGCCAGGGCACTCACCGCAAAACGCAGAGTCCAGACCTGGCCGGACAACTCGAACGGAAGATCTGTGGTCAGCATCGCGACGGCCGGATGTTCCAGCGACTCTGCGCCGCGCGCATTCGCGTAAATGAGGGTCTGCGTTTCGATCGGGCTGGCATCCCAGATCGACAGCCCGAGGGGCAAGGTGCGGTCCCGAAGCACGACCGCGAGCAGCGTATCGAGGTGGAACGCGGCGGTGACGTACCCGTCGATCGCGGCACGCCGCTCGGAGATGGTTCCCGTTGCATCATCGTGACCATAGACGGGCGCGAACATCAGAAACGCCGGCCGCGATTGGGTTGGACTGTCGATGACGAGATCGATTCGTTCCGATAGCACAACGGAGGCCGTGTCACGGGCCTGCTCCAGCGCATGCCGGCGGATCGGTTCCGTCGTCAGGTCGAATCCCAACGCACGATTGTTGAGTCCGCCGGCCGGTTCCAGCAGCGTGTTGACGACGTATTCATCGCGCGTCCCCGCAGGCCACACCGTGAATTCCGTGGCACCGGCAGCGCGCATGCGTTGTTCGAGAGCCCTGACTCCGTCGGACGTCACGCGCTCGGCGTAGTTGATGGTTTCGATGCCAGGATAGGCGCGCGGCAGCTCGAGGCGATCCACGAAACGGCGCCATTCCGCGCGCGACACCGAATCGCTCGCGGAGATCAGCCCCGCGCCCGCCTGCAGCACCTCTTCGAAACGGGTGAGATGACTGCGCAGCTCCGTTGCCGCCAGCCGCGCTTCGCTTTCGAACTGCGCGCGGGCGCGCTGCTCGCCCTGGTTGTGGAGGACGTACCAGGACACTCCCGTCGTGACCAGTGAAACGCCCAGGATGATGAAGGGCAGCAGCGTGGAGGCCCGAAGCCGCTCGACGAATCCTCCGGCACGGGACGGCGCGGAGCGCGGAGGATACGGAGGCTCTTCGTTGACCAGAAAATTTCCTTCACGTGCGGGATCGGTTGATCGCGGCGAGGAGGGCGTGGCGACTGAATGGTTTCACAAGCAGGGCGGCAACGCCAAGCTCCCGGGCGAGCGCCTCGTGAGCCGCCCGCCCGCTCGCCGTCACATCGGCCGACATCGCGACGATCGGTGTGACAGGGCGCGATGGCCTGATCTGTTCGATGATGCGATGGGCTGCACTGAGCGGCGCCGGCAGGTCGATCAGGATCAGGTCGACCGGGAAATTCCCGGCGGGCGCGGCGTTCGTCCCGGCTGCCGGATCGGTGACACACACCGCCTCATGGCCCGACAACTGCAGCCATTCGACGATCAGCGTCCTGACGAGCCGATCCGACTCCACGACGAGCACGCGACACGGTGCCGATTCGTCGTGAAGCACGCTTTCCGGTGCCCTGTGCAACGATTTCATCTGCGACGGATTCCAGCCCGGCTCTGTTACCGCAGGGTTTCCGGGTGGCCCGGAATGTTTCGCCTGTAACAGAACCGCTATTTCACAGTTGACGGATTCTGTGAGATGGTCTCGAAATGGTGCCGAGGACAGCCGCAGTGGAAACGACGAGCTCTCATGTCCTGGTCGTCGATGACGATCCCGACCTCCGTAATCTCGTGACCGAATACCTCGGGTTGAATGACATCCGGGTCACCGCCGTCAGCTCCGGCAAGGAAATGCTCGAAGTCATCGGACGCGAGGCCATCGACCTGCTGCTGCTGGACCTGCGCCTGCCCGGCGAAGACGGCATGCGCCTGGCGCGCCTGGTGCGCGAGTCGTCGCGCATGCCGATCGTGATTCTCACGGGACGCCATGAAGAAGCGGATCGCGTGATGGGCCTGGAGCTCGGCGCGGACGACTACGTCACCAAGCCCTTTTCGCCGCGCGAGCTGCTCGCCCGGATCCGGGCGGTCATCCGCCGTTCACAGATGGATGCCACGCCACCGGCCCGCGACGAAACGCTGCGCGCCTACCGCTTCGGGGGGTGGGAGCTGAACGTGAGGCTGCATCGCCTCAAGGCGGCGGACGGGCGCGAGATCGATATCTCGCGCGGGGAGTTCAGCCTGCTGTGCGCGTTGCTCTCGGCGCCGCAAAGAATTCTGACACGCGACCAGTTGCTGGAGCTCTCGCGCCTGCACAGCACCGAGGTCTACGACCGTTCGATCGACGTGCAGATCCTGCGCCTGCGGCGCAAGATCGAGCCGAACCCGACGGAGCCGCAATTCATCAAGACCGAACGCGGCACCGGCTACTACTTCGACGCGCCGGTCAAAGTCGTCCGCTGAGGCAACCTCGATTGCCCGGCTCTGCTTCGAAAATAAGACACCGGCCAAAATAGTATTTTTGTTTTGCGCAAGCAGTCGCGCAGCGCGGCCATAAAAAGGCCCCTCCACGACACGCTCGCTACAGGGGAGAGGGGGCGCGAGCGCATCGGTTTGTCGGAGGGGCCGATCCAGGTCGTCTATTCGGGTCGAAGCGGTCTGTCAGCTCGATTCAGTGTCTGAGGCAGAGATTGCCGCGACCCGATGCCGCAACGATTGCACGTTTGGCGCGATTCGATTGCAGTCGTAACGCGACGATGCCTGCCTGAAATGCGGATGAAGCGCCGTCTGGCCACACTCGATTCAGCTTCAATACAGGGCTCGAATCGTGAATCGCCGTACTACCGCTTTCGTTCTGGTGTCGATGGTTTCGCTGTCGGGCTGCGTCGCGGAGCCCGCGCTCGTCGAGTCGCTGCCGCCCTCCGTACCCGACACCAACGTCTACTTCTATCCGGCAACCGGCCATGCGCAATCGGAAGCGCAGCAGGGCCGCGATCGATACGAGTGCAATGAATGGGCCGTGCAGCAAACGGATTTCGATCCGAGCCGGCCCGAGGTTCCCCCCCATCAACGGATGCAGATCGTCGCCGGCGGCCCGCCTCCCGGTGTCGCGGTCGGCACCGGTGCTGCGACCGGTGCGGTACTCGGCGCAGTGGTATCGAGCCCGCGCGATGTGGGACGCGGCACGTTGATCGGGGCCCTGGCCGGCGCTGCGATCGGCGGGATCGAGGAGTCTGAACGGGCGAATCAAGCCAACGCCCTGCAAGCCGAGGCGAATGCGCGCGAGCGGCGAGAGCAGAACGCGGCCGTCGAGCAGAAGGCTTCGCGTTATCGGCGTGCGCTCGGGGCCTGTCTCGAAGCGCGCGGCTACGCCGTCAAGTGAAACCCATGAAGGAGATCGAGGTGACAGCCATGAACCACCGCAGCATCGCGCGACTTTTTTCCGCCGTGGTAGCGATTACCGCGCTGGTGATATCGATGCGCGTGCACGCCGAAGAACATCGTGGCGGAGGGCCCCATCGCGACGAGCGCTTTGACGGGCGATTCAACCACAACCAGTACTATCACCCGCGCGGTTACGGTGTCGTGGATGTGCCGCGAGGCGCCTATGAAATACATCATGGTGGAGAGTCTTACTGGTATCACCGGGGTGAGTGGTATGGCCGGCGCGGTGGTGGCCTGATCGTGGTCGGCGCGCCGCTCGGCGCTTTCGTGCCCGTGCTGCCGCCGTTCTACTCGACCGTCTGGTGGGGCGGGGTGCCTTACTATTACGCGGACGATACGTACTACGAGTGGAACGGCGGGCTGCGTCAGTATCAGGTCGTCGAAGCGCCGTCGGGGATCGAGGCCGGCGGCAGCACTGCGGCGCCGCCATCGGACGAAGTCTTCATCTACCCGAAAAGCGGTCAATCCACGGAGCAGCAGGCCACGGACAAATACGAGTGCCACCAGTTCGCCGTGAGCCAGACGGGTTTCGACAACACGCTCGCGGGCGGCGGCGTGCAGGCGAGCATTGCTGCGAGCAAGCGCGCCGACTACTTGCGGGCGCAGTCCGCATGCCTCGAGGGGCGGGGCTACAGCGTGAAATGACCGCGATTACCCGAATGGGTATGCAGACCGCCCCCGTATATTGATATGCAAATCGATCCGACAGGCGTTAGTGTCGGCGCGTATCATTATTCAGCAAAGTCGGATGAGGTTTATCGGTCGCCGCCTGGTCGGGGTATGGTGCGGGTGCCTGGCGGCGCTCGCACTCTGCAGTTCCGCGTTCGCGATCCCTCCCGGCCTCGAGGTCTGGCAGCTCTACCATACTAGCTGGACCGCACGGGAAGGCGCGCCGACGGGAATTCAGTCGATCGCGCAGACGAGCGACGGCTATCTGTGGCTCGCGACGGCGGTCGGGTTGTTTCGCTTCGATGGCGTGCGCTTCGAGCGATTCGAAGGCAGCGGCGAGTCGCGCCTGCTCTCCAGCAATATCTTCAGTGTGTTTGGGACACCGGACGGCGATCTGTGGATCGGCTATCTGTTCGGCGGCGTGAGCGTGATCCGGAACGGCCACGCAACTCACTACGCGGAGCGCGAGGGAATGCCCACGGCCTCTGTGCGAGTCATCGCTCAGGATCCGACGGGCGCTATCTGGGCCGGCACCTCGCGAGGATTGATGCGCTTCGACGGGGAGCGCTGGGCCGACGTAACGCAAGAATGGAATGGGCCTTACTCGAACATCACGTCCATCGCCGTAGACGGCGCGCACACGATGTGGGTGGTCGCGGACGAAGCTGTTTTTTTCCTGCGTCAGGGCGCGCGACAGTTCGAGCGAGCCTCGATTCCTCTGGCCAGGGCGGACCGCGCGGAAATCGGTGTTGCGCCTGACGGCACGGCGTGGCTGTTCGACTCGGTCGCCGGCGCCTTTCCGCTGAGCACTGCCGCGCCCGATGCGGCTGGCCCGAAGCCTGATGGGCGACCCCTGCGCCTGGAAGCGCCCGATCTGGTCAACGCGATGCTCATCGATCGGGAGGGCGGTGTCTGGCGCCGTTCCGGCAAAGGTTTGCGACGCTTCGACCTCCAGGCCGCGCGCAAGGCTGGCGTCATCCGCGCTGACCGTTCTAGCCACACGGAGACCCTGACGTCCGAGTACGTGATGGCCGGATTCGAAGACCGCGAGGGCAACGTCTGGTTCGGTACCGCCGGTGGTCTCGAAAAGTTTCGCGAGCCGCGGCTGCAGAAGATCGATTTCGTCACCGATGGCGGCAGTCCGGCCCTGAGCGGCGGTGACCAGAACACGATGTGGATCGGTTCGGGCAGCGGCGAACTGCTCCGCTTCGACGCCGGCGGACAGCGGCAATCGAAGCTGCGGCTCAGCGGGAGCATCAGTGCCCTGTATCGAGATCGGTCCGGCGCGCTCTGGATTGCCGGCTCCGATGGACTGTGGCGCAACGGTCCCGCCGCCGCGCCCGGACTCACCGGCCCTTTTGGGAATCGCGATCTTCTCGCGAACCAGGTGCAGGCCGTTGCGATGGACGGCAGCGGCAGCGTCTGGGTTTCCGTCGTGCGCGCGGGCGTGTATCGCATCGACGAGGGAGATCGCTGGACGCTGTGGGGTGGACGATCCGATCTGCCGACGGAGCCTGCCACCATCCTCACGACCGACGACAAGGGGTCGCTCTGGCTCGGATATCCACGGAGCCGGGTGGTGCGTCTCGAGAGCGGTGCTGCCGTGACGTATTCGCAGGAGGCCGGCCTCGATCTGGGTACCGTGCTGGCACTGAACAGCAGCCGCGGTCATCTGTGGGCAGGTGGCGAGCGGGGGCTCGCACGTTTCGATGGACGGGGATTTCGAGCGGTGACGGGCTACGCGCCAAACCAGGTGGACGACTCGCACGCACAGCCTTTCAGGAACGTCTCCGGAATCCTCGAAACGTCGAACGGCGATCTGTGGCTGAGCACGGGCGAGGGCGTCGTGAGCATTCCTGCTGCGGAGGTGCGACAGGTGATCTCAGATCCCGGTCGACCGGTGCACTACGACCTTCTCAATTATCTCGACGGCATGCCCGGCACGCCTCAGCAGATTCGCCCCGTTCCAACCCTCGCAGAGAGCACCGATGGGCAACTCTGGTTTTCGACGCCCAACGGTGTCGTGCGGATCGATCCGCGACAGCTGAAGCGCAACGCCCTCAAACCCACGGTGCTCATCGGATCCGTCACGGCGGATGGGTCGCGGCGCGAGGCTTCGGATGTCGTGGTACTGCCTGCCCGAACCCGCAACCTGCAGATCGAATACACCGCTCTCAGTCTTTCCATTCCCGAACGCGTGCAGTTTCGCTATCGCCTCGAGGGTGTCGACGCGTCGTGGCAGGATGTCGGGACGCGTCGTGTCGCGTATTACCCCGACCTCGCGCCAGGCCAGTATGTGTTCCGCGTCGTCGCCTCCAACAACGACAATGTCTGGAACGAAGAAGGGGCAACGCTGCGGCTCGATATTCCGCCAACGTTCGTCCAAACGCGCTGGTTTCTTGCGCTGTGCGCGCTGGCTGCCGCAGTCATCGTATGGCTCCTGGTTCGCATGCGATTGCGGCAAATCATTGCCACCAATCGCTGGCGACTGGAAGAGCGCCTGGTCGAGCGCGAGCGCATCGCGCGCGAGCTGCACGACACCCTGCTGCAGGGTGTGCAGGGGTTGATCCTGAAATTTCAGTCCGCGACCGAACGTATTCCCAAGGGTGAGCCGGCCCGCGCGCTCATGGAGGATGCCCTCGATCGTGCGGACCTGGTGCTCGCGGATGGCCGCGATCGGGTCACGCACCTGCGCACTTCGACGCAGGCACAGGCGGATCTTCCGCAGGCACTGCAGCGATTCGGTGACGAGATGATGCAGGAGAGCGCGGCGATCTTCCGGCTCACCGTGGAGGGCACGCCTCGCGCGCTGCATCCGGTGGTGCTGGAGGAGGCGACGCGCATCGGCTCCGAAGCGATCACGAACGCGTTCAACCACGCCCGCGCCGGCGCCATCGGGGGTCTCGTCACCTTCGCCTCCCGGCATCTCACGCTGCGCGTCACAGACGATGGTCAGGGCTTTGACACCGCCGTGGCGCAGGAACGAGAGTCCGCAGGGCACTGGGGACTGACCGGGATGCGCGAGCGTGCCGAGCGTATCCGGGCGCGGCTGACGATTTCGAGTCGCACCGGTGAGGGAACGGTCGTGGAACTAAGAGTGCCGGCACCTATTGCGTACGGTACTGCGCAGGCGGGTCGGCGCTGGCGATTTCGATTGCTCGACCCGAAAGGGTAGACGGTCCAGTCCTGCATATCGGGATGCGGCGCTAGGCCGTGGGCGCTAGTGTGTTGCCCTATGACCGAGTCTCAGAACCTCCCGCAGCCTCGTATTACCGTTCTGACGGTCGACGACCATCCGCTTCTTCGCGATGGAATCGCGGCTGCGCTGGCGGATCAGCCGGACATCGTCATGGTGGCCGAAGCGGCAGACGGCCCGACCGGCGTCGAGCAGTTCCGGCAGCATCGTCCCGACGTCACGCTCATGGATCTGCAGATGCCCGGTATGTCGGGCCTCGAAGCACTGCGCGCGATCCGCAGGGAGTTTCCAGCCGCACGCATCATCGTCCTGACGACTTATCGAGGCGACGCGCAGGTGATGAGCGCTTTGCAAAGCGGCGCTGCCGGCTTCCTGCTGAAGGGCATGCTGAGAAAGGAGCTCCGCGACACCATCCGGGCCGTGCATGCCGGCCACCGCATCATCCCGCCGGAGGTCGCTACGGTGATGGCGGAACATATCGGTGACGATGGCCTGTCCGAGCGGGAGATCAGTGTCCTGAGGTCCGTTGCGCGCGGCAACGGCAATCGCGAGATCGCGGCAGAAATCGGGGTCTCGGAAGATACGGTCAAAGGTCACATGAAGCGCATCCTCGTGAAACTCGAAGCGAAGGACCGCACGCACGCCGTCATGGTGGCACTCAAGCGAGGGATTCTCGATGTGTAGCGATACCGCCCGCCGGCGCTGATACAGGAGTCCGTACGTCATGCTCGGTGCGCAGTGGACTACAGCAGACGAGAGCGCGGCGTATGTCGCGCATGAGGTGAACCAGCCCCTCGCGGCAATCGTGATCAGCGCGGAAATCGCACTCGAGTGGCTCACACGCGATCCGCCGAACCTGGATCGCGCGAAGCAGGCCATCGAACGCGTCATCGGTAACAGCTATCGCGCGGCCGACGTTGCGCGCAGTGCGCGCGACCAGGCCCGCAAGTCGCCGCTGGTGTTGGCCGACATCGACCTCAACGAGGTGATCGAGTGTGTGCTCGATCTGCGCGCCCTCGACCTGGATCAACAGGGAATCGCGCTCGAAACCGACTTCGCCTGCGATCTGCGGTGGGTGAGCGGCGACCGCCTGCAACTGGAACGGCTCGTGAGCAACCTGATTGCGAATGCGATCGATGCCATGAGCGTCGTGGAAGATCGCGCGTGCAAGCTATGCATCACGACTGCGGTCAACGAGGGCGGCGAGGTCGTGGTGACGGTCCAGGACTCCGGAGTGGGTCTCGGTGCGGGCGACCTCAGCCGCATCTTCGATCCCTTTTTTACGACGAAGCCGCATGGCATGGGGCTCGGGCTGCCGATCTGCCGGTCGATCGTCGAGTCGCACGGCGGCCGGCTGTCGGCAACTGCGAATCCGGCGCACGGCTGCACGTTCGAGTTCGCGCTGCCGGCGCAATTGCGCTGAGGTTTCATCCGAAACAGCTTTGCGGGTCGCGCGAAATGCTTCTGGTAGCCGCGGGGTGCGACTCTACGCGTCCCCCCACTAGGAGTGATTCCCATGAAACTGTTCCCTGCCGTCGTTCTCGCGATGGCGTCTTTTGCGGCCGTGGCCGCAGCTCATGCCGCCCCCCTGAAGAACATCGTTCTCGTACACGGCGCATGGGTCGATGCTTCGGGATGGAAGCCTGTCTACGACATCCTCACCCGCGAGGGTTTCAACGTCTCGATGGTGCAGGAGCCTGAGACGTCATTCGCAGATGACGTCACCGCGACGAAGCGCATTCTCGATCTCCAGGATGGCCCGACGCTGCTCGTGGGTCACAGCTACGGCGGCTCGGTGATCACCGAAGCCGGTGTGCATCCGAAGGTTGCGGGCCTCGTCTATGTCGCCGCACATGCACCGGACGTGGGCGAGAACGAATCGGCACTCGGCAAGCAGACGCCGAGCGTGCTCGGCAAAACAGAGGGCGCGATCAAAAAGACCGCGGACGGATTCACGTATCTCGATCCCGCCATCTTCCCGAAGTTGTTCGCACCCGACCTGCCGCGTGAGCGTGCTGAATTCGCCGCACGCTCGCAGGTGCTGGCCGCGGCAGCGATGTTCGGAACGCCGTTGACGGCCGCCGCCTGGAAGACCAAACGCAGTTGGGCCGTCGTGGCCGAAAGCGACCAGATCATCAGCCCCGAGCTCGAACGCTGGTACTACACCCGTGCCAAGAGCGACACCATCGAGATCAAGGGGGCGAGCCATTCCGTGTTCGAATCCCATCCGCGCGAAGTCGCAGCGCTGATCTCGAAAGCCGCGAAGAGCCTGCCGCGCTAGCAACACCGGGCTTCTGTTACGGCTGTAGCAGAAGCCCGTTGGTGCGAAATCGCCTGCAGATACGCGGGCAGCACGCTTGCCTCAGGTACCGCAAACGTCACAGGAGACCCCCAAATGAGCTCATTCACAACCCGCGACGGCACCCCGATCTTCTACAAGGACTGGGGTGCCGGACGGCCCATCGTCTTCTCCCATGGATGGCCGCTCGACGCCGACGCCTGGGATGCGCAGATGTTGTTCCTCGGCATGCACGGATATCGGGTCATCGCGCACGACCGTCGCGGCCACGGCCGTTCCGGCCAGACCTGGAACGGCAACGACATGGATACCTATGCGGACGATGTCGCGACGCTGTTCGAGACACTCGACCTGCACGATGCCGTATTCGTCGGGCACTCGACCGGCGGTGGCGAGGTAGCTCGCTATCTCGGCCGGCACGGCACCTCCCGCGTGTCGAAAGCGGTCTTGATCGGCGCCGTTCCGCCAGTGATGCTGAAGTCCCACCGCAATCCGCAAGGGCTGCCGAAGAAGGTGTTCGACGACATCCGTCAGGGCGTCACGAGCGACCGCTCGCAGTTCTATCGTGATCTGTGCCAGCCCTTCTTCGGCTACAACCGTCCGAACGCGAAAGCCTCCGCAGGTGTGATCGAGTCGTTCTGGGCGCAGGGCATGCTCGGCGGCATCAAGGCGCAATACGATTGTATCCAGGCGTTCTCGGAGACGGATTTCACCGACGACCTGCGCAAGATCGACATCCCCGTGCTGCTGCTCCATGGCGACGACGATCAGATCGTGCCGATCGACGATTCGGCGCGCAAATCGGCGCAGCTCCTGAAGCAAGGCAAGCTCGAGGTCATTCCGGGTGGACCTCACGGCATGTGCGTGACGTTGGCGGACCGGATCAACGCGGCATTGCTCGAGTTCATCCGGACCTGAGCGGCGATCCGAATGTGGCGGATCCTCCCGGCCGCCACATTCGCCTGGATCTTCCGAGACTCATCCCTTCGGGTTGTTGCTCCTCGCCCGCGCGATCGCCGCTTCGATCTGCGGCTGCGCGGCTTTCACCGCTTCGAGCGCGCACGTGCCGTCGTCCGGCTCCGTCGGATCGGCGGCGTTACAGGCCTGTCTGGCCGCCTTGATCACCCGGTCTTTCAGCAATGCGACGCCGGAATTCGTCGTCAGACCGATCGGATCGAACGAGACGTGCGCGGTGATCGTCGTCTGCTCGATCGGCGTGAGGTCCGCGTCGCGCCCGACGATTTTCACGGACGGCGCCGAGATCGTGATCTCGGGAACGTCGGCGGCGTCGGCGTGGACCGGCTGGCTGAGGATCGCAAGCGTGCCGCACGCGAGCAGGATCAGTGCACCGTCGCGCAGAGGGCGCGACTGGTGAGTGGTTGTCGAAGTGTTCATGTCGTCGTCTCCTGTGGGGGTTAAAGGCGACGACACACTCCGCTGTGCCGATGTCCGCACCATGTCAGCCGCGGATTTCGTCCGTAACGGCGCCCGTTGTTCGTGTAATCGGCGCGTGACCGGACGGCGATCGAATGACATGGCGCCGCGCTCAGCGGCATTCACGTCGGGCACATACGATGGATTCCAAGAGCGTCTCGAGCGCGCAGCGCATGTTGCGGAAGGCCGCATCGGCCGCAGCATTGTTCGTCGCGACCCTGGCGGGCTGCGGGCACGAGGCACAGGTCTCGGCGCCTGCCACGCCGCAAGTGAGCGTGATCGCCGCACGACGCGAGACGGTGCCCGTGACCTCCGAGCTTCCGGGTCGGACATCGGCGTATCTGGTTGCGCAGGTTCGCGCGCGCGTCGACGGAATCGTGCAGAAGCGGGACTTCCAGGAAGGCAGCCACGTCAGCACACAACAGCGCCTCTATCAGATCGATCCGGCGCCTTATCGTGCAGCCCTCGAAAGTGCGCAGGCGGCGCTCGCCCGCGCCCGCGCCAATCTCGCCTCGACGCGCGCGCAGGCCGAACGCGACGAGGTGCTCGTCGCCGCAAACGCGATCAGCCAGCAGAAGTACGACAACGATGTCGCTGCGCAGGCGCAGGCAGCTGCCGACGTTGCCGCGGGAATCGCAGCGGTGCGGGTCGCGAGTATCAATCTCGGCTACACCGACGTCGTTGCACCTATTTCGGGTCGCATCGGCCCGGCGCTCGTGACCCAGGGCGCTTACGTGCAAGCGAGCGCCGCAACCTTGCTCGCGACCGTTCAGCAGATCGATCCGATCTACGTCGACCTCGCGCAGACGAGTGTCGAGGGGCTGCAGCTTCGGCAGCAGATGGCGGCCGGCCGCATCAAGCTGAATGGACCGGATCAGACACCGGTGCGGCTGCTGCTCGAAGATGGATCGAGCTATGCGCGTAGCGGAAAGCTCGAGTTCACGGACATCAGTGTCGACGCCGGCACCGGCTCTGTCTCGGTGCGTGCGATCTTTCCGAACCCCGACCACGTGCTGCTGCCCGGGATGTTCGTCCGCGCGATCATCGATGAGGGCACCGACAGTCACGCGATGCTGATTCCGCAGGAAGGCGTCACACGCGACCGAACGGGCAGGGCGAGCGTGCTGGTCGTCGGCCCAGACAACAAAGTGACGAAGCGGCCGGTGAGCGCATCACGCACATTGGGCGAAAGCTGGGTTGTGGAAGGCGGGCTCAACGATGGCGACCGCGTGATCGTCTCCGGGCTGCAGCGAGTGCAGCCGGGCATGCTCGTGCGCGCGACGGCCGTCGTTGCCAGTAGCCAGCCGCAACCGCCGATGGCGAGCGAGTTGCCAGCGCGGGCGGGGCAGTAGCGCCGTGGCACGCTTCTTCATCGATCGCCCGATCTTCGCGATCGTCATCGCGATCCTGATCGTGTTTGGCGGTGCTTTTTCCATTTCGCGACTGCCCGTCGAGCAGTATCCGACGGTCGCGCCGCCGTCCATCCAGATCACGACCACGTACCCGGGCGCCTCCGCCGAGACCGTCGAGAACGTGGTGGTGCAGGTGATCGAGCAGCAGATGAGCGGCCTCGATCATCTGTTGTATCTGTCGTCCACCAGTGACGACTACGGCCAGTCGACGACCACGCTGACTTTCGATCCCGGCACCGACCCCGACATCGCGCAGGTCCAGGTGCAAAACAAGCTGCAACTCGCTGTCCCGCTGCTGCCTGCACAGGTGCAGCAGTCCGGCATCCGCGTGACGAAGTCGAGCACTTCGTTTCTGCTCGTTGCCGCCTTCGTATCCGCCGATCCGCACATGACGAAGTACGACATCGCCGACTACGTGGTGTCGCACGTGCAGGACCCGGTGAGTCGCATCAATGGTGTCGGCAACATCAATGTCTTCGGCACGCAGTACGCCATGCGTGTCTGGCTCGACGCGAACAAGCTCAACAGCTTCTCGCTCACGCCAGTGGACGTCACGACCGCGATACAGAACCAGAACGTTCAGGTCGCGGGCGGGCAACTGGGCGGAACTCCGGCACCGGCCGCGCAGCGCCTGACGGCGACGATCACCGAAGCCACGCTGCTGCGGACGCCAGCGCAGTTCGAGCAGATCCTGCTCAAGGTCAATGCAGACGGCTCGCAGGTTCGCCTGGGCGACGTCGCCCGCGTCGAGCTCGGTGCCGAGAATTTCAATGTCGATAACAAGTACAACGGCCAGCCTGCCGCCGCGATCGGCTTTCAGCTGGCGACCGGCGCGAATGCGCTGCAGACGGCCGACGCGATCCGGGCGCGCATCGCGGAGCTGTCGAAGTACTTTCCCGACGGCCTCAGTGTCGTCTATCCCTACGACACCACGCCGTTCGTCAAGGTGTCGATCGCGGAGGTGGTGAAGACGCTGTTCGAGGGCGTGGTCCTCGTGTTTCTGGTGATGTATCTGTTCCTGCAAAACCTGCGGGCCACGCTCATTCCTACCCTCGCGGTGCCCGTCGTTCTGCTCGGCACCTTCGGCGTGATGGCCGCCGCCGGGTTCACGATCAATACGCTCACGATGTTCGGCCTGGTGCTCGCCATCGGGTTGCTGGTCGATGACGCGATCGTCGTCGTCGAGAATGTCGAGCGGCTGATGACCGAGGAAAAGCTGCCGCCGCGCGAAGCCACGCGCAAGGCTATGAGCCAGATTACCGGCGCGTTGGTCGGTGTCGCGGTGGTGCTCTCCGCGGTGTTCGTGCCTGTGGCTTTCTCCAGCGGATCCGTTGGAGCCATCTACCGGCAGTTCTCGCTGACCATCGTTGCGGCGATGGCGCTGTCAGTGTTCGTCGCGCTGAGTCTCACGCCGGCGTTGAGCTCGATTCTGCTGCGCGCCGGCGGCACTCGTCCGACGCGAGGTTTTTTCGCCTGGTTCAACCGACAGTTCGATTCAGGTCGGGATCGGTATGTCGGCGGCGTGAGGCATGTGATTGCCCGAGTCGGGCGCGCCTTCCTGCTCTACGGCGCGCTGATCGGCCTGGTCGCATTCCTGTTCCTGCGGCTGCCCACGTCGTTCCTGCCGGAGGAGGATCAGGGGTTCATGCTCGTTCAGGTGCAGGGTCCGCCGGGCAGCACCCAAGGCCGAACCGCGATCGCATTGGATGACATCAGCAACTACCTCTTGCAGCAGGAGCGACGGATGGTCGACGCGGTGCTGCAGATCAACGGCTCGAACTTTGCGGGCCGTGGCCAGAACCAGGGGCTCCTGTTCGTTCATTTCCGCGACTGGTCGGAGCGCAAAGCGGCGGATCTCGGCGTCGATGCGCTCATGAAGCGTATCGCGACTCGCTATGCGTCTTATCGTGAAGCCATCGTCATCCCCGTGAACCTGCCGCCGATTCGCGAGCTCGGCACGGCCTCGGGCTTCGACCTGGAACTGGAAGATCGCGGCGGTCTCGGTCATGAGGCCCTGATGCAGGCGCGCGACCGGTTGCTCGCCAGTGCACGCAAGGACCCCGCCTTTTCGCTGGTGCGCCCGAATGGTTTGGAAGACAACCCCACGTTCACGATCGAGGTGGATCGGGAAAAGGCAGCCGCGCTCGGCGTGATGCCCAGTGACGTCGACCAGTCGTTCGCGATCGCGTGGGGTTCGCGCTACGTCAACAATTTCCTGGATACGGATGGCCGGATCAAGAAAGTGTTCGTGCAGGCCGATCAGCCCTTTCGCATGAACCCGGAAGACCTGCGCTGGCACTACGTGCGCAATGCGGCCGGTGCCATGGTGCCGATCTCTGCCTTCGCGACAGGAAAGTGGACTTTCGGATCGCCACGGCTCGAACGGTACAACGGCGTTCCGTCCGTCGAGATACAGGGCGGGCCTGCACCCGGACTCAGCACCGGGCAGGCGCTCGCGGCGATGGAGCGGCTGGCGAAAACCCTTCCGTCCGGCATTGGCTATGAGTGGACCGGACTCTCGTTGCAGGAAGTGCTGTCGGGCTCGCAGGCGCCACTGCTCTACGCAGTTTCATTGGTGGTCGTGTTCCTGAGTCTCGCGGCGCTGTATGAGAGTTGGTCGATTCCGGTTGCGGTGATCATGGTGGTGCCGCTCGGCGTGCTGGGCGCGCTCGTGGCGGCGCTGGCCTTCGGCATGGAGAACGACGTGTATTTCCAGGTCGGGCTGCTCACGACGATCGGTCTATCTGCAAAGAACGCCATCCTCATCGTCGAGTTCGCGCGCAATCTGCAGCAGGAAGGCAAAGGCCTCATCGAGGCCGCCGTCGAAGCGGCACAGTTGCGCCTGCGGCCGATCCTCATGACCTCGATGGCTTTCGTGCTCGGCGTGCTGCCCCTGGCGCTGGCGACGGGCGCGGGATCGGAGAGCCGCAATGCCATCGGCACCGGTGTGATCGGCGGAATGCTGAGCGCCACGTTTCTCGCCACGTTCCTGATCCCCTTGTTCTTCGTGGTGATCGGCCGAATCTTTGGCGGCCGTCGCGAAAAGGAGGGCGCGTGAGCTCCTGGGCCCGCCATCTCGTCGCGCTCCCTGTTCTGCTGCTGTCCGCATGCACGCTGGAACCGCGCTACGTTCGCCCGGATCCTGCGATCGCGACGGCTTACCCCCAAGGCAAGGCGTATGGATCGAACAGGGCGTACGGATCGAGTGCAGACCTGACAGGTCCCGGCCAGCTCGACGCCGCGGCGCTGGGTTGGCGCGATTTCCTCACGGACCCGCGCCTGCAGCAGTTGGTGGAGATCGCGCTTCGGAATAATCGCGACCTGCGCATCGCCGTGCTCACCGTTCAGGAGCAACGAGCCGCGCTGCGAATTCAGACATCGACACTGTTCCCGCAGATCTCGGCGACGGCGAGCCGTTCGCGCTCACGGACTCCGGCGGATCTTTCGAGAACGGGTGAGGTCGAGACCGCGAGCACTGATTGGGTCGGCGCGTCGCTCGGCTGGGAGATCGATCTGTTCGGAAAGCTTCGCAGTCTCCGTGGAGCCGCACTTCAGCAATACCTGGCATCGGTGGAGGGTCGCAAGGCGGTCGAGCTGCTGCTCGTCGCACAGGTTGCAGATCAATACCTCGCGGTGCTCGCCTGCAACGATCTTCTGGAGGTGACCGGGCGCACGCTGGACGCGGCGCTCGCATCCTTCGATCTGGTGAAGCTGCAATTCGACGTCGGCGCGGGCTCCGAGCTGGGCCTGCGACAGGCTGAAACGGTGGTCGAGCTTGCGAAAGCGAATCGGGCCGCACAGCTGCGGGCGCTCGCCATGGCGGAGAACGGACTCGTGCAGTTGATCGGCCAGCCGCTTCCCGCCGACTTGCAGGCGGGCAGGCGACTCACCGAGCAAAATCTGCTCGAAGACCTTCCAGAAGGTTTGCCATCGCAGCTGCTGTCGCGCCGTCCAGATGTGCTACAGGCTGAAGCATTGGTGCGTGCCGCAAATGCGGACATCGGTGCCGCGCGAGCGGCGTTTTTTCCGGCCATCGATCTCACGGGAACCGGTGGCACCGCAAGTGCGCGCCTGAACGGTCTGTTCGACGCGGGCTCGCTGGCGTGGACCCTCGCGCCGTCGCTCGCGATGCCGCTCTTCGATGCGGGTGCCAATCGCGCGAACCTGCGGGCAACCCGCGCGCGGATGCAGATCGCCATTGCGCAATATCAGAAAACGGTTCAGGCCGCGTTCCGCGAAGTCGCCGATGGACTTGCAGCACGGGGCACGTTCAGTGAGCAGATTGCCGCACTGGAACGCTTCACGCTCGCGCAGCGGCGGCGACTCGAGCTGGCGGAGCTGCTGTACAAAAACGGTGAGTCGGATTACCTCGATGTACTGACTGCGCAGACGGACCTGTACGACGCAGAGCAGGTGCTGGTTTCCGCACGTCTGCAGCGGCTCACCACGCTCGTGGATCTGTATCGTGCGCTCGGCGGCGGCTGGCTCGAGAACAGCGGCGAGCGGCGCCCGGACCCTGTTCCATGAACGCCGCTCCGATCACGGCGTCATCGCTTTCGCCATCCATCCGGCGCGTCGGGGTGAAGGTTCGCTGGCTCGTGGCCCTGTTGCCTTTGGCGCTTCTCGCCGCGGCAATTTTCATCCTTCACCAGGACCTGAGCTCCCATCAGCTCGGCAGCGCCCTTCGAACTGCGCGCGGATTCTCGGCCGGTGCTCTGGCGACCGCGCTGAATCTGACCATTGTCAGTTACCTCATCCTCTCCGTTTACGACTTCATGGGCCTTCGCTACCTGGGTCGGCGCATGAGTCGGGGTCGCACGGTACTCACGGCGTTCGTTGCCTACGCTTTCTCGCACACGTTGAGTTTCGGAGCGCTCACCGGCGCAGCGATCCGCTACCGGTTCTACTCCAGGGAGGGCCTTGCTCTATCCGACGTCGCGGTGCTCACGGCGTTCAACTCAATCACGCTCGCGACCGGCTTTCTGGTCATTGCCGGTGCGTCACTCACCCTCCAACCGCATCAAGTCGCGGCGGCGCTCGGGGTTCACGAAGGGTGGGTGAGCGCGCTCGGCGCCGTGATGATCGCAAGTGTTGCAGCCTACGTCGCGATCGCGGCCCGCCGCGATCGCACCGTGCAGATCTGGCGAGGGACCTTTCGCACGCCTGGACCTCGGCTCGCATTCGAGCAGCCCGCGGTTGGCGTGATGGACCTGACGCTTGCAGGGGCAGTGCTCTGGAGCCTGCTTCCCGCGCAGCCCGGGGTGGGCTTCGTCTCATTCGTGGGTGTCTACGCGATTGCCTGCATGGCCGGCGTGCTGAGTCACGTGCCCGGGGGCGTGGGGGTCTTCGAAACGGTCGTATTCCTTTTGCTACCGCAGATTCCGAAACATCAGCTGGCGGCCGCGCTCATCGGCTATCGCGTCGTTTATTACGTCGCACCGCTGATGATCGCCGCGATGATCTTTGTCGGCCGCGAGGTGTATGCGCAACGGACACGCCTGCGGGTGATGAGGCGGGCGGCAGAGCTCTACCTTGGATCGATCGTTCCGCAGGTTGCCGCGCTCGTCGTGTCTCTCGCGGCAGTTGTCCTGCTGGTGTCCGGCGCTACGCCAGGAATCGACTCCCGCTTGGCGGCCATGCGAGAAACGGTTTCGCTGCCGGTGCTGGAGCTGTCTCATCTCGTCGGCAGTGCCATCGGGGTCACGTTGTTGATCCTCGCGCGAGCCCTGTATCGCCGCGTCCGTGCGGCATACGACATTGCGTTCTGGCTGCTGCTCGCGGGAATCAGCGCGTCGCTGTTGAAGGGCTTCGATTTCGAAGAGGCTCTCGTGCTCGCGGCCGTGCTCGGCGTTCTGCATCTGGGCCGGCACGCTTTCTATCGTTCATCCTCCTTGCTCTATGAGCGCTTCACGCCGGCATGGATCGTCACGGTTGCGGCCGTGCTCATTCTCGTGACGGGCATCGGATTTTTCACTCATCGGGAGGCTGCGTACTCGAACGACTTGTGGTGGACGTTCGCCCTGCACGGTGACGCTTCACGCATGCTGCGCGCGTCTCTGGCCGCCGCCATCGTGGCAGCGGCGCTTCTCCTGTCGAACTTGCTTGGCCCGCCGCGTGCGATCGCTGTCGCCAACGCGAACTTCAACCCGCAGCGCGTGCGCGACGCCCTGGCGCACGCCGATGCATCGCTCGCGCAAGCGGTGCTCGCGGGCGACAAGCGATTGCTGATGAGCGAATCCGGTCGCGCGTTCCTGATGTATCAGGTGACACGTCGCAGCTGGGTCGCGCTGGGCGATCCCGTCGGTGAGCCCAGTGAACACGAGGCGCTGGTGTGGAAGTTTCGTGAGCTGTCGGACCAGCATGGCGGATCGGCGGTGTTCTATCAGGTCACTCCGCAACGACTCCCGTTGTATGCGGATCTGGGACTCGCGACGCTCAAGCTCGGCGAGGAAGCCTGTGTGCCGCTCGAAGCCTTCACACTCGAAGGCAGTGCGCGTGCGGAGCTTCGTCAGGCGCATCGGCGCATCGCCCGGACCGGCGCGACCTTCGAAATCGTCCCGCCGGACAGGGTGCCTGCACTCCTGCCGGCGCTGCGCTCGATCTCCGATGCCTGGCTCGGACACAAGGCCACTGCGGAGAAGGGTTTTTCCGTGGGGAGTTTTTCCGACGCGTACGTGAGCCAGTTTCCCCTTGCGCTCGTGCATCATGCTGGCCAGCCGCGGGCGTTCGCGAATCTCTGGACGACGCCGTGCAACGACGAGTTGTCCGTCGATCTGATGCGCTTCGGAGCCGAGGCCCCGCGCGGCACCATGGATTTTCTGTTCATCGAGCTGATGCTGTGGGCGAAGGCGCAGGGCTATCGAAGATTCAATCTCGGCATGGCGCCGCTGTCCGGATTGGCCCAGCATCCGCTCGCGCCGGCCTGGCATCGGCTGGGCAGCTTCGTGTATCGGCACGGCGAGCATTTCTACAACTTCAGCGGCCTGCGCCATTACAAGGCGAAGTTCGATCCACACTGGGAGCCGCGCTACCTCGTGGCTCCCGGCGGATTTTCGCTGCCGGGAATCTTTACCGATATTTCCGTTCTGATTGCGGGCGGCTTGCGGGAGCTGGTTGCAAAGTGAGCTGACCCTTTCGGGTACGACAAAGAACCCGAAAAGGTACACGACACACGCCGCTGCGATCTGTGTGGTGCGAGCTGCTAGAGTGTCGGTCGCAACGATGGGAAGCGTAACTCAAACGGCGGCCATGCTCGGGGTCCTGGTGTTCTCGACTTGCATCGTGCGTGCCGGCGATCCCAGCGTTGTGCTGCCGGTTGCATTCGCACGCACGATCGACCGCACGAACGAGCTGACCCTGTCGTACAGCGAGAACAGTTTTTCGTTCGAGCTCACCCCGCCGGGCTTTCGCAACCCGCTCGCCAATCGATATCGCTACAGACTGATGGGCATCGACGAGCGCTGGCAGGAGGTGGGAAGCGACACGCGCTTTGCGAGTTATACGACGCTGCCGCCGGGCTCTTATCGATTCAGGATGCAGAGCGCGACCCGTCGCGGACCGTGGGGTGAGCCCGGTCTATCCGTGACCATCCGGATTACGCCGCCGTGGTGGGAAGCCTGGTGGGTGAGAGCGCTCGCCGGGTTGGCCGTGATATTGGTCGCATTTGCCATCTATTGGTGGCGCATTCTCGAGATCACGCGCGCGTGCAACATCCGCATCGAAGAACGGGTGAGGGAGCGCACGCGCATTGCCCGCGAGCTGCACGATTCCTTGCTGCAAGGGTTTCAGGGCCTGCTGTTTCGCCTGCAGGCGGTTCGCGACCTGCTGCCGCAGCACACGGCGGACGCGATCGCCGCTCTGGACATGGCCATGGAGCGCGGAGATCGAGTCATCGCCGAGGGCCGCGAGACCGTGCACAACCTTCGTTCCGCGGCCTTCAGCTGTAGTGAATTGTCGGATGCGCTGATCGCACTCGTCGAAGAGCTCACGTCCGAAGCGGGGGAGCGCTCGGCGTCGTATCGCGTGGTCATCGAAGGCAGGCCGCGGATCATTGCGCCGCTGACGCGCGACGATGTGTATCGAATCGCTCGCGAGGCACTGCGGAATGCCACACGACATGCGAAGGCGCGGCACATCGAGGCAGAGCTGCACTACGGAGACGCTGCGTTGAGCTTGCGCATCCGGGACGATGGGGTGGGCATCGATCGAAGTGTGCTGGACCTGGGACGGCGCCCCGGACACTGGGGCCTGCAGGGAATGCGCGAGCGTGCGGAGTCTGTCGGCGGGCGGCTGGACGTGTGGAGCGAGCAGGGAGCGGGCACCGAAATTGAGCTGTCGATTCCGGCGGCACTGGCCTACGGCCTCGAGTCGCCACGAGCGCGGATCGGTCGACGCAGCTGGCAGATCCGGAGATCCTCATGAACACGGCGGCGGATCCGATCCGTATCCTGGCGGTTGACGATCATCCGCTGCTGCGGGAGGGAATCTCCGCGCTCATCGCAAATCAGCATGACATGCAGCTGGTGGCGGAAGCATCGACCGGCCGCGAGGCGATCGAACGCTTCCGGGAGCTGCTTCCCGATGTCACGGTGATGGACATCCAGATGCCGGGCATGAGCGGCATCGATGCGCTGATCGCCATCCGCGACGAGTTCCCGTCCGCCAAGGTGATCATTCTGACGACCTATGGCGGAGATGTGCTGGCTCGGCGCGCACTCAAGGCCGGTGCCCAGGCCTATGTGCTCAAGGGGCTCGTGCGCAAGGACCTGCTGGAAACCATCCGCGCAGTGCATGCCGGCCAGCGACGAATTCATCCCGACGTCGCCAGCGAGCTTGCGGCGTATCTCGGCAATGACGGCCTGTCGGCGCGTGAAGTCGAAGTTCTCGAGCTGGTCGCGCTGGGAAATTCCAACAAGCAGATCAGCGGCAAGCTCGCCATCACGGAAGAGACCGTCAAGGCGCACCTGAAGCGCATCATTGCGAAGCTCGACGCGAACGATCGCACTCATGCCGTCACACTGGCGCTCGCGCGCGGGATCCTGGCGAGGGGCCCGAAAGGGTAAACCGGAGATCCCTATTTCGAGGCTCCTGCTCGAGTCACGGGCACGATACTTTGCGGCGCGACGAACCATGCAACGAATGTTCTCCACATTTCCGAATGGGTGGCCGGGTCGGGGGCTGCTGCTCCTGCGTTTCGCCGCGGGCGTGCCGCTGTTCGTGCAGTGTTTTACGTCGGGGCTGAATACGTCGAGCGGCGGCGTTGCCTGGACGAATGTGGCGGGTCTCTCCGCCAGCGCGTTGGTCGCTGCGGGCATCTGGAGCCCGCTGGGCGCGGTGGGCCTGGCGCTCACTGAAGCGTGGATCGCTTTCGGCGCAGGCGAGATCGACTCGGAACATACCATGCGGGTCTTTATCGGCCTGAGCCTGTTGATGCTCGGGCCCGGATCGTGGTCGATCGACGCGCGACTCTACGGCCGCAAGCGGATCGACCTCGGGCCTTAGCGCACGAGCTCGCGGGTTCGATACCGCAGCCGTTACAACTGAAATCGTTCCTTGCCGTTCCGGCAATGCCGGGGATATCGCGTTGCTCCAAGTTACGTCTGACGGCGAGCCATCGCCCGAGGAACGTGACGATGAGTCATTCCAGAAGAATCCGGGTCCTGCTCGTCCATCGCAGCACGCCCGCGGCGGCGGGACTCGAGGTTGCATTCGGCCGCCTGCAGGACTTCGAGCTCACGAGCGCGGCCAATCGCGCCGACGTTGCTGTGGTCGACTGCGAGACCGGTTTGCGGCTCCTGTCTGCAGGCCGACCGGGACGCTGCCGGATCGTCATCTTCACCGACGACGAGAGCGAGGCGAGCGTGCGCAGCGCCGCGGAGCAGGGCGCCAGCGGTTATCTGTTGATGTCGTCGACCTCGGCGGATGTCGTGCGTGCCGCGCGCTACGCCTGCGAGGGGCGCACCCTCTTCGATCCCATCGTTGCCGGAAAACTGGTTTCCAGCCTCTCGGATGAGCCCCTCACGCCGCGACAGACCGAAGTGCTGAAGCTGCTGATGCGCGGGCTGCGGAACAGGACGATCGCCGCGACCCTCGGATGCACGCTGCTCACAGCGAAGGCACACGTGAAAGCCGTGCTCGAAAAGCTCCATGTCTGCAGCCGCGCCGAAGCAGTCGCGATCGCGCGTCGCCGCGGTCTGATCAGCGAGGCTCAGTTGTACGCTGACACGTCTCCAACGCGATCACCCGTGCAATCAGGATGGCCGGAAAGAGCTGGCCGATCACTGATTCGAGCGTGGAGAGGCTCCGGGCGAGCGGATGGATCGGGAGCAGGTCTCCATAACCGATCGATGTGAGCGTGCTGAGGCTGTAGTACATGAGGCTCTGGCCCACGACGAGGTAATCGTCTTGTGATCCCACTGCACTGATTGCACCAGGCAGCAGCGTGATCAGCAGCTCGTAGAGCGCAGCGAAAGCGAGCGCGATCGCGAGATAGATGACGATCGCGCCGCGGACGCGGTGGTGAGTCACCGGACCGGGTCCGTAGACGGCGGCCCAAACCACGACGCTCAGCAATAGCATGAACACCGCAGCGGAAGCCGCGGCCACGCACAGCGTCAGAGTGCCGGGCTCGTCGATCCGCAGCACATTGGCGATCAGTGCCGCGATCGAGCTGACGAACATCCCAGCCATCGCAACTCGCTTTCGGGTCGCGATCACGGTGGTGACGACGATCAGCAGCAGCCACATCACCGCCATGACAGCAGAGATGTACGAATGCGAACGGGCCAGCGGAATGTTGAGGAAAACCTCGGACGACAGCAAAACCAGCAGGGCGGTGAGAGTCGGCTCTCGCCACCGCTCCTGCCATGCTGCATAGCTTGCGAGCAAGCCTTCTAGGGTCATGTACTGCAGGATGCGCACCTCGTATGGCTTGCGTATTTCGCGCGGAGGCGTCGGGCTGCTACAGACGAAATATTGTGGCGGTTCTGCGCAATACTCGGGTCGGACGACAGGCGGATTCTCCGCGCATGGCATCGAAACGAGACATCCCGGGTGTGAGGCCATACCGGCATGCGGCGGGGGGTTGGGACGCCCTGCGCGTCGTCGCCAATGTGGTGCGCGAGCAGATGGATCTCGCCGAAGCGCCTCTCACGCTTCTGCGGACGAACAAACCAGACGGGTTCGACTGTCCCGGGTGCGCCTGGCCGGACGCGAAACATACGTCGACCTTCCAGTTCTGCGAGAACGGCGCGAAGGCCGTGACCTGGGAGGCCACGCGCAAGCGGGTGACCCCGGAGTTCCTCGCAAGCCATACCGTGACCGACCTGATCGAGCGCACCGACTTCACCCTCGAAGACGAGGGTCGGCTGACGCAGCCCATGGCGTACGACGCCGCTTCAGACACCTATCGTCCTGTCAGCTGGGCCGAGGCGTTCGCGCGCATCGGTGAGATCCTGCGTTCGCTGCCGCATCCGGACATGGCGGAGTTCTACACTTCAGGACGAGCCTCGAACGAGGCCGCCTTTCTCTACCAGCTGTTCGCGCGCGAATTCGGCACCAATAATTTTCCCGACTGCTCGAACATGTGTCACGAGGCGACGAGTGTCGGCCTGCCGCAGTCGATCGGCATCGGCAAGGGCACGGTGTCGCTCGACGATTTCGCTCATTGCGAGCTGCTCATCGCGATCGGGCACAACCCGGGCACCAATCACCCGCGCATGATGGGAACGCTGCACGAGATGGCCCTGCGTGGCGTGCCGATCATCGTGCTCAACCCACTGCGCGAGCGGGCGCTCGAGCGGTTCGCCAATCCGCAGAGCCCGGTGGAAATGGCGACGTTCAATTCCACGCCGATCGCCGCCGCTTATCACCAGGTCAAGGTCGGAGGCGATGCCGCCGCGCTCAAAGGCATCATGAAAGCCGTGCTTGCGATGGAGACCGTCTATCCGGGACACGTGCTCGACAGCGCGTTCATCGCCACACACACGAATGGCTTCGAAGCCTTGAGCGCCGACCTGCGGGCCACCGAGTGGGCCGACATCGAAGCGATGAGTGGCCTCACCCGCGACGCGCTCGAATCCATCGCCAGTGCCTACGTGCGTTCGCGCGCAACGATTGTGAGTTACGGCATGGGCGTCACACAGCATTTGCGCGGCACAGCCAACGTGCAGCAGATTGCGAACCTGCTGCTGCTACGTGGAAACTTCGGTAAGCCGGGCGCTGGCATCTGCCCTTTGCGCGGGCATTCGAACGTCCAAGGCGATCGCAGCGTCGGCATCACCGAGCGGCCAACGACCGCGATGCTCGATCGCATCGAGGCGGCATTCGGATTCAAACCTCCGCGAACGCACGGCCACGACGCTGTCCGCGCCATGCAGGCGATCATCGATGGCCGCGCGAAGGCACTGATGTGTCTCGGCGGAAACTTTGCTCTTGCGTTGCCTGATACGACACGCTGCCTGCCGGCGCTACGTCAGCTCGATCTCGTCGTGCACGTCGCGACGAAGCTGAATCGTTCGCACCTGTTCGTCGGCAGGAATACGTTCGTCCTGCCGTGTCTGGGTCGAACCGAACGGGATGTGCAGGCGAACGGTCCGCAGGCCATCACGGTCGAGGATTCGATGTCGATGGTTCACGCTTCGCGCGGCAAGTTGCCGCCAGCCTCGCCGCAGCTGCGCTCGGAGCCGGCGATCGTCGCGGGCATTGCGAAAGCGACGTTGCCGTCGAGTCGCGTGGCCTGGGACGATCTGGTCGCAGACTACGATCGGATCCGCACCGGCATCGAGGCGGTTTTCCCTGAATTCGCCGACTTCAACGCACGCATTCGCGTGCCAGGCGGCTTTCGTTTGCCGCTGCCGCCCACGGAACGGATTTGGAAAACGGCCTCGGGCAAGGCGGAGTTTCTGATCTTTCCCGGCCTCGGCGAAGATGGGTTCAGCGACGTGGCGGGTGGGCTGAAACTCACCACGCTGCGCAGTCACGACCAGTACAACACCACGATCTATGGCCTCGATGACCGTTATCGAGGCATCTTCGGCCGGCGCGATATCCTGTTCATGAATGAAGCGGACATGAGCGCGCTCCACATCGAGCACGGCGATCTCGTCGATATCGAGAGCCTGCTCGGCACGGGCCGGTCGTTGCGCATGGCAGCGCTGACAGCCGTGGCATACGAGATCGCGCGCGGCTCGGTGGGCACTTACTACCCCGAGGCGAATGTATTACTGCCGCTGGATGCGTTCGATCCCGATAGCGGCACGCCGACTTACAAATGCATTCCGGTGCGGGTCAGGAAACCGGAGGGAATCGCATGATGGTCCGGCAGGCTCTGGCGCTCACATTGATGCTGATCAGTGCGCCCGTTCTGTCGGGGCCGGCAGAGCCGGAGGCCCACGACCCGGAAGATCCACAACAGACGCTGCAAGGATACATGCGGGCTGCGGAGCTGGGGCACGCCGAGTCCATGAACCGCATTGGAGTCCTGTACGCACAGGGTGTTGTCGTCGCGCAAGACTATGTAGCAGCACTGGCGTGGTACGAGCGGGCCGCGAAACGCGGCTCGTATGCGGCGCTCGAGAACATCGCCACGTTGTATTTCTACGGTTTGGGGGTTCCGCAAAGTTACGTGGAGAGCGCCCGGATTCTCGAGCTGGCCGTGCGCGGCGGTGGCGCGGATGCGCAGAACAAGCTTGGTTCGCTATACGACGGCGGCATCGGGGTTGAGCGGGACTCGCGTCGGGCATTCGATCTTTTCCGCCAGGCCGCCGAACAAGGCTACCCGCCCGCATTGGCGAACCTGGGTCGACTGTATTGCGAGGGCCGCGGCGTCGAGCGGAATGATTTGCGGGGTTACGCGTTGATCCGCGCCGCGGTGGAAGCGGGCCTTCCGGACGCCATGGTAGACGAAGCGAATCGCAGCCTCTCGAAGGCCGCCACTCGTCTGGGCACCGCCCACCTCGCGCGGGCGCAGGCCATGGCGAGCGCGATCGTCGCTGCGTTTTCCAAAACCGACTGACACGACCTGCGCGCCGTGCGGGTGGTGCACGAGGTGCCGTTGAGCCGCGGCGATACGGCTTCAGGGTGGCTCGTCGTCTCGTTGGTGGACGAGCAGGGCTGCTGCGGCCAACGCGATTGGCAGTGCCCACGCGCCGTGATTCAGCCATGCGACCGCGAATCCAGCGATCACGCAGCCTCCAACGAATCCAGCGAGCACCTGTATCGAGTGCTTCAATCGATCGCTCGTGACGCGAGTGGACGGTCCGCGGGCCGTCATCGTGTCGAGCAGCGCCAGCACGGCATCCGTGACGTTCCCCGTCATGACCGCCGTGGATGGCGAGCCCGGCAACTCGAGACGTATCAGCGCGAACTGACATCCCATCGCGCAAGCGGCGGTGACAGCCGCAATTACCGGCAGGCGCGAGAGAAGCGGAACGCATGCGAGAAGCACAAGCTGACACAAGAGCAGCGACCTCAGCGGCTGCATTCTGTGCGCGCGACTGAGCTTCGCGATGAGCCACGCGCAGGCAACGGCGAGTACGAACGCCGGCACGATCAGGAGTTGAGTCGCAGAGGCCTGTCCACCGTGCGAAAGGTCAGCCGCCATCAGAACCAGATTGCCAGTGACGTGTGCGGTGAAGACCTTGCCCAAGGTGAGGAAGCCTGTGAGGTCTACCATTCCGGCGATCACGCTGAGAAGAACAGGCAGCCGTTTCACAGCCCGAAGCTTCGTCGTCACACATAGCATGACGATGTCTGCCGGGTTGCATTGGTAGTCGGGCAAATGTGGCTTGTCATTTTTGAAGCCGGGAAAGAAATCGTGCCGCATCCGTGGGGCGGCACGCTGTCGACGAATTCCCAAGGAAGCGCGTACATGCCCGCGAGCAGAATCATTCGTCGCCATGACCTGGTATTCATTCGCCGCGAGAGCTGGCGCACCCTGCTGATGACACGGGACGACTTTGCCGCGATTCCCCTGGCCACACGCTGGATCGAAAACGGCTGGCCGGTCGTCGCGAGGCGATACACACCCGATGACAAGAACGGTGTGCCGTTAGGGCTGCCACTGCCGTCGTCTGCTGGGAAGCGTCGCCTGTCTGTCTGCTTACCACCGGACAGCATCGTGGCGGTCGTTCCGCCGCTTTCGTTGAAAGCAGTGTGCCGCGACGCTCCGGAGCCATGGCAACCCATGCTCGAGGAACTTGCCGAGCTCGCCGTTCAGCATTGGGTCGACATTCGGGTGTGCGGTGACCTCGCATGGCAGGTCCTCACATCGCTGAATTACCTCACCGACCGTTCCGACCTCGAGGTATTGATTCAGATTCATCCCGGCGTCGATGTTCGCGCGCTGACCGCGGCCCTCGCAGGCATCGAATGCGCGGCACCGACACGCCTGGAGGGCGAGTTGATCCGCGAGGACGGCGCGGCTGCGGACTGGCGTGAATTCCACGACGGGGCGCACGAGGTGTTGGTCCAGACCATTTCGAGTGCCGCGCGCATCGGCTCCGGGCGCTTTATTTCGGGCGGCCCGCTGTTTTGAGGGATGTGCTGAATGCACCGGATGTCACTTGAAACGCGAGCGGTGTGTCGCGGACATCGAAATGAAGGTCGTGCGCGATAGCGTCACTCCGAAGCTCGCGGCAATCCCGCCGCAGCAGCGAACTGGAGTGATGTATGAATGGCAGACTCTTTAAGGTCGGCATCGTCCTGGTGGCGAGCCTGCTCGGCACCGCGTGCACGACCATGGGCACAGGCACAGGTGAGACGCGTGGCGGCGGCCCGGGCGTGCGCTTCGACTGGAAGGCCGAAAGCGCGGTGAAAGGACACATCACCGCAACCTTCGCGAATGGCACGAGCTATTCGGGAATGCTGTTCCAGATCACCACCAACACGACGGTCGATGACATGGGTCCACTGTGGGTCGGCTGGCGCGGCGGTTGGGGCGGGTGGGGTGGATGGGATTACTGGGACAACGGTCCGGAGTTCATCACTCATTATTCCGGACGGGTCGTCGCGAACCTCAAGGATCCGGACGGGGCGCGCATGCGCTGCAATTTCCGCCTGGTAGATCCGTCGAGAGGCATGGCAGGCGGCGGCGAAGGCAAATGCCAGCTCACCGACGGCCACACGATCGATGCGACGTTTCCTTCGGCGTGAAGCCGTACGAACCCGCCAGACGATCACTTTGATCGGAGCGTCCGCAAGCACGGCGCTCCGGTCAGTTACCCCCTTTCTGCCGCGCAGTTCCTGCGCTGGGATCCTGCATGAGCTTTCGCAGAGCCATTTTCCTGGCCGTGTGGCTGTCCGGCTTACCGCCCTTTGCGTGGTCGGCGCAGAACGGAGAGGCGGTGCCGACGTTCCCCGCGGATCTGCCCCTCGTCGAGGTGCCGTCAAACGGCAAGTCCGATCGGCTGGCCGTCTTTTATTCCGGTGATGGCGGCTGGGCCGAGCTCGACAAAGGCGTGTCTGGCCAGCTGGCTGCCGCGGGTGTAACGGTCGTTGGAGTCAATTCGCTGCGCTATTTCTGGCACAGGCGATCTCCCGACGAGTCAGCTCAGGACCTCATTCGCATCCTGCAGTTCTATCTGCGTGATCGGCCTGCAACGGAGCAGGTGCTTCTCATCGGCTACTCCACAGGCGCCGACGTATTGCCCTTCATCGTAAACCGTCTGCCCGACTCGCTACGCAACCGAATCGCAACCGTCACCCTGATTGCGCCCAGTCACGAGGCGTCATTTGAAATTCACGTCGCCGACTGGATTCCCGGCTCGAGCACATCCGGCACGCCGCTTCTTCCCGAGGTCGACCAACTGGCGCCGCCATTGCTCTGCATCTGGGGCGAGGGCGATCGTTCCGCGCTGTGCCCGGACCTGCCGGCTGCGCGCGCAACTGCCGTGCTGATCGGTGCGGGCCATCATCTCGGCAGTGAGTACGAACAGATCGCGACTCGCGTGCTGTCGTTTGTAGCAAATCATCTTGCGGGTGTAACTCAAGACCCCGTCGGGCGACATGCTGCGGAGAAGTGACGGACAGAGAGTAACGGCTCCAACCACTCAGGAGACTTCGATGAACTCTCGCCAATTCGGAATTCTTTCATGCCTCACGCTGTGCGCCGCCGGCGTCTCGGGTGTCAGCGCAGCCGCTGAGACCAGCCCCTGGAGCGTTGCGGTTTACGCTGGCGATGCGTTCTCCGGCTCAGGGACGTTCCGTAACCCGGACACGGCCGCCATCGCGAATCTGGGCACCATCGATCCTGCGCTTGCGGGGAACGCCGGCACATTGCGGCTCGACAAGCTGCGCTACCACGAGGCTTACCACAATCGCTTCAGTACAGCCGTTGAGTTGGGCTATGCCCTGAACCAGAACCTGCAGCTGTTCGGTCGCTTTGGCTATGACGCGCGTCAGGGTCGGGCGCGTGATGTCGGCACTCTGTCGAGCGCGGCATTCGCTTCACCCGCGCAGGTGGTTGCGCACTTCGACAATTCAGACAGCCGGGGACTCGAGGCTGGCGCGCGCTATCTGTGGACGCTAGCCCCGGAGTGGCGTCCCTATGTCGCAGTATCTCTCGGCGCGACCCATACAGATGACATCAACGCAGCGCTGAACGTCAAGAATACCGGGATCAACATTCGGCAGGTGCGCTTCGCGCAGTCCGGCAGCACGTTCAGCCAGAGCTTCGAAACTGGTGTCGAGTACAACCCGAGTGAGCGTCTCGGCCTGCGTTTCAGCGTGCGTGCGAATCACATCGGTACGCCGCCGAGCGCGCGCGATCCGCAGCTGACGGCACTTGGCTTCAACGCCGGAGACGATGCCGGAAGCCGCGTCGACTATCCCATCGCGATTGCCGGTGTGTACCACTTCGACTGATCTGTCGAGGCCCGCGGGATCCGGTGCGCCGTGATCCCGCGCGCCCGTCGCGATAGCTGTCGGTTTCAGCTGCGAGAAAGTCATGTTCAACAAATACGTGCGGATGGGGTGGATCGTTCTGGCGTTGACGGTTTCGGCCGGCGCCGTTGCGGAAACCGATCCTGGCGTGCATCAGATCTATGAAGCCGCTGACGCGGGGCATCTCGTCGAAGCGGAGCGGATGGTGGAGCAGGTGTTGCGCGATCACCCGAAGAGCGGCAAAGCCCACTATGTCGCGGCGGAGCTGTTCGCGCGTGCGGGCAATCCATCGCGTGCGCAAGACGAGCTCGATACCGCGAAAAGACTCGAGCCGGGACTGCCCTTCGCAAAGGCTGCTTCCGTGCGTGCGCTGGAACGAGAGTTGTCGCTCAGCCCTGTGAATGAGTCGAGCGGCGCGCGGACTCGTCCGCCGGCGCTTGCACTCACCGTGTTTGCGTTCGTCATCCTGGCGGTGGTCGTCTGGTTCATCCGGCGGCGTCCGTCCGCGCCGGTCACAACCTATGCCCAGCGTGATGCCAGTGCGCCTGGGCTGGCACCTGGTGCTGCACCTGGCCCCGCGTCGAGCACGGCGACAACGGTGAGTGCCGGTGCACCTCCCGCCGCGTCGGGCATCGGATCCGGAATCGCAGGCGGCCTCGTGAGCGGACTGGCCGTCGGTGCTGGCGTGGTCGCCGGAGAGGAGCTTGCGCACCACGTGCTCGATGGTGATCGAGACACGGCGGAGCCGGTGCTCGCGGCAAATGAGCCGGGGAGTGATTCCCCGAATTCCGATCTGGGCGGCACGGACTTCGGCGTGACCGACGGCAGTACCTGGAACGACGATGCCGGCACTGCGGGTGACGACAATGACTGGACGTAACGCGAACGCCCCTGTTCGGGGGATGTCGTCGGCGCGCGCGCGGAATCAGCATGGTCGCGGATCTTTCCGCTCAATCCCATTTTTTCAGGAGTTTTCCATGCGCAGCGCAGTCATTTCTTTTCTAGCCGTGATGTCTCTTGGCGGCATCGCCTATGCGGCGAAGTCGGATTCGCCGCCGACGGACGAGACCAAACCGGATGCCACCGTCACGTTGAAAGGCGGCAGTGTGGCCGCCGGCATCGGCTTCACCTGGGGACACGGCACGCTCAATGACAAAAATGGCGCGCATCACTTCACCATTCGAGGTGTTTCCGTGGTCGACGTGGGCGCAACCGACTACACGGCGACGGGGCACGTCTATCACCTCGAGCGGCTCAGCGACTTTTCGGGCAATTACGTTGCCGCCGCCGCCGGTGCAACGGTTGCCGGAGGGGCAACGGCGACTTACCTCAAGAACGAGCACGGTGTCGTCATCAAACTGATCGCGACGGACGTCGGCCTGAAATTCAATCTCTCGGCCGACGGTGTGCACATCACGCTCAAGCAGTGAGGACTCCACGTGCGCCTGATCGTTCTCGATGTTTGCATCGGCGTCACCGCGGTGCTGTTCGTGCTGACGATGATCGCCGTGGCACGGGATCGCAACAGGCGTCGTGCGGTGGGCGATCGGGTCATCACGGCGTTCGCCGAATACGCGTGGGCGATGACGCCGTGGCTCATGGTGGCGGCCGCCGCTCTTCCCGCCGTGAGAACGGTGGCGGCTGCACATCATTGAACGACGGTGAAAGACGAGATCACAGTGTGCCTGGAAGGGCGGATCACCGCATTCACCGCGGCGCCAGTCTGGCAATCCGCTATCGATTCGCTGGAGCGATATCCTGACCGGCCAGTTGTCGTCGATGCGTCGCAGCTCGAGCATGTCGATGGCGTGGGTCTTGCGCTGCTGTTCGATCTCACTCGACGCGGGGCGCAGATTCGCGCCCTCTCCCCCAATCTCGTGGCGTTGGTCCGTCGCTATGATCCGCGTGACTTCGCATCGCCCGCCGCAAGCTCGCAAGGCATGGGAAACTTCGAGCAGGTCGGGCGGTCCGCCGCACGCGTGGGGGCTTATCTCATCGAGCTGAGCGGCTTCCTGGGCGAATGCCTGCATGCCCTGTTTCACCGGCGCACGCGGCGCCTGGTCAAGTTTCGCGACATGCTCGACATCGCCACGGAGACCGGTGCCAGCGCGGTTCCGATCGTGCTGTTGGTCGGTTTTCTGATGGGCATCATCATCGCGTTCGAGCTGGGCCTGGTGGCTCGACAATTCGGCGCCGTCATCTTCGTTGTGAATGGCGGAGCCGTCGCAGTGTTACGCGAGTTGGGCCCGCTGATGACCGCCATCGTGTTCGCCGGCCGCACCGGCGCTGCGTTTGCCGCGCAGCTGGGCGCGCAGAAGGTCGACGAAGAACTGGATGCGCTGTCGACGTTCGGATTGCAGCCGATTGGCTTTCTGGTGCTGCCGCGGATTCTCTCTTCGATTCTGATCGTTCCGATGCTGACCGTGCTCGCGGATGTCGTCGGCCTGCTCGGCGGCTCGCTGGTGATGACCCGCTTCGGCGTGAGCTTCCTGCAGTCCTATACCCAGCTGCTCGGAGCGGTGACGTCGTGGGACCTGTCGCTCGGCCTGATCAAGTCGGCCTTCTTCGGCTTGACGATCGCCGCCGTCGGCTGCCACCAGGGCCTCTCGACAGGGGCGGGCGCAAGCGCGGTAGGTCATTCCGCCACGCGCGCAGTCGTGGCGAGCATCGTGCTGATCATCGTGATCGACGGTGTTTTCGCGGTGCTGACGAGCTGATGGAAAACGTTGCGCCGCCGGTGATCAGCGTGCGCAACCTGCGCATGGGTTTCGGTACACGGGTCCTGCTCGACGATGCGTCGTTCGACGTGCATCGGGGCGAGATCGTCGTCGTGCTCGGTGGATCGGGCAGCGGCAAGTCGAGCCTCATGAAGACGATCATCGGTCTTCATCCACCCATGGCCGGCGATGTCCTCATCGAGGGCGAGAGTCTCGTCAGCGCGGGGGAGGACGAGAAGGCGCTGCTGCAACGGCGGCTCGGGGTGATGTACCAGGGCGGCGCGTTGTTCGGCTCGCTGAATGTGCTGGAAAACGTGCGTTTTCCGCTCGATCGATTCACCGATCTCGCGCCAGGCCAGAAGAACCTGATCGCTCGCATGCTGCTGCACGAGCTCGAAATGCAGCAGGCGGAGTCCATGATGCCCGGAGAGCTTTCCGGTGGCATGTTGAAGCGTGCCGGCATCGCCAGGGCCATGGCACTCGGTGGCGATATTCTGCTGCTCGATGAGCCGTCCGCCGGGCTCGATCCCATCACGGCCGCGAACCTGGATCGAACCCTCCTGTCGCTGCGCCGGAATCTCGACGTCACGTTCCTCGTCGTCAGTCACGAGCTGCAGAGCATCTTCGCCATCGCGGATCGCGCCATCATGCTGGACGCGCGCGCGCGCGCGATCATCGCGGACGGCAAGCCGTGCGATTTGCGCGAACGAAACGACGACCCGCGCGTGCGGCAGTTCTTCGAGCGCCAGCCCGACCCTGAATCGGCCCGACCGTGAACGACAGCCAGCGCTATGTCCGACTCGGGCTGTTCGTCACTGTGAGCCTGTGCGTGCTCGTGGCGGCGTTGTTCTTGCTGGGCTGGCGTGCGTGGTTCCGCCCGACGTTCACCTTCGAGACCTACTTCGACCAATCCATCGCCGGTCTCGAGATTGGCGCTCCGGCGAGCTTTCGCGGCGTACCGCTCGGACAGGTGACGGAGCTCCTCACGTCGGCCGCGACGTACGAACGGAATGTGCCGATCGAACAGCGACGCAACTACATCGTCGCCCGAGTCCGGGCGGGCATGTCGGCGCCAGCGGCGGAACAGATGAAGAAAGAAATCGACACGCTGATCAAACAGGGCCTGCGTGCGCAGACCCGCCTTGCCGGAGTGACAGGCCAGCAATACCTGGAGCTCGATTTCCTGGACTCGAAGAAATATCCGCCACTGCCGTTTGCGTGGCAGTCGAAGTACACCTACCTGCCCTCGGCGCCGAGCGTGAGCGGCGAAATCATTGCACAGGCGCAGGCCTTTCTGGCGAGCCTCGATGCGGCGGACTTCAAAACCCTCGGCCGGAATCTGAGCGCGCTCGCGCTCGATCTGGATAAAAAGCTGGACGAGCTACCGGTGGCGACGCTATCGGCGCGGGCGGAGACGGTCCTCCAGAGCGCACAAGTGGTGCTGGGGCGAGCGGATGCGACACTCGGCAATCCTTCACTCGGTGCGACAATCGATAACGCTGCGGCCCTGAGCGCCCGGTTGCGTCAATTCGCGGACGGCGGAGCGCTCGACCGCACCATCCAGGGTATCGACGAAGCCGCACAGCGGCTCAATGGACTGGTAGGCGATAACCAGTATGACGTCCACGTCATCGTCGAGGATCTGCGGGCCACCGCGGACAATCTTCGCGTGTTGTCGGAGACGATCAAGCGCGATCCATCCACCGTGATTTTCAGCAAGCCGCCCGACAAAGTGGTCATTCCGCGGAGCGCGCCGTGAACCGCGAAACCATATGCCGGGTGATGAGCCGGGCGATGTGCAGGGCCCTTGCAACGGCGGTGATGATGGCAGTGACGCTGGCGGCGTGCTCCATCGGCAAACCGCTTCCGCAGCCGACGACCTACGTCATCGACTTACCGGGCGATGAACCCAGTTCTCCCAACCCGCCGCGGCAGGAGGCGCTGCGCCTGGGCAACGTGCGAGTCGCTGCACCGTTTGCAGGTCGCGGATTGGTCTATCGGTTCGACGAGGTCCGCTACGTCTCGGACCCTTACCAGGCTTTCAGTGCAGAACCTGCCGCGATGCTGGCCAGCCGGATCGCAAAACGACTCGACAGCGCAGGCCTGTTTCGCGCCGCTTTGCAGCCAGGAGACGCATCGCCCGCACGTTACGTTCTCGAGGTCAGCGTGACTGATCTCTATGGCGACTTTCGCGAAGGTCGTACGCCCGCCGCAGTCACAGGTTTGCAATTCACGCTCGTGGATACCGCGGGCACTCGCCCTCGTTTGATTTACGAGCGCTCGGTTTCTCGAGCCGTTCCGTTGCCGCAGGCGACGCCGGAGGCGCTCGTTCGCGGCTATGGCATGGCACTGGGAGCGGTCGTTTCGCAGCTCCTGTCCGACCTCGACGCAGTCGAATACCCCCGTTGAGGGGATGCCGCGGTGAAGCGGTTTTGCCCAGCATCGCCGCCATCGCCAGCGACCTTTCGACCGAGGTGCGATGTGATCAATCGACGCGGATTTCTGCTCGCCGCGCCCGCCGGCGCCGCCGCTCTCGCGGCGGCGGGTTGCAGTCGACCGGCGGAGAAGCTCGCCGCGCCGAGCTATTCGCCCAGTTACCTGACCAAACCCGAATGGGTATTCGTGACCGCCGCGGTCGCGCGGCTGATTCCCGACGAGGGTGACGGACCGGGCGGCATTGCGGCTCACGTGCCGGAGTTCATCGATCGGCAACTCGAGTTGCCGTACGGATTCGGCGCGTTCATGTATCTGAAAGGCCCGTTCGTCGCAGGTACGGCGCCATCGCTGGGCTATCAGCTGCGCTATGCGCCTCGGGACATCTATCGCCTCGGCATCGCGGATGCGAATGCAGCCGCGCGGCAGGCCTTCAAACAGGATTTCGGTGGGTTGCCGGGCGCACAGCAGGATCAGATGCTCCAGCAGATGCAACGCGGGGAGCTGCAGTTCCCGAGAGTTCCGTCAGCAGTGCTGTTCGAGCAACTGCTCGGCAACGCGAAGGAAGGCTACTTTGCAGATCCTCAATACGGCGGCAACCGCGACATGGTGGCCTGGCGCTGGATCGGCTTCCCCGGCGCGCGCGCGGACTTTACGGACTGGATCGACCAGGCGGCCCGCCAATATCCCTTCGGTCCAGTGTCGATCGGAGGCACGGGAAAGTGAAGGCGCCGCGCAGAAAGAAGGTGGACGCAGTGATCGTCGGTTATGGATGGACCGGCGCCATCATGGCCAAGACGCTCACCGATGCGGGATTGTCCGTCGTGGCACTGGAGCGGGGACCGGCGCGCGATACGTCGCCCGACTTCGAGTATCCGAGGATCGCGGACGAATTGCGTTACGGCGTGCGGGGTGAGCTGTGGCAGCCGCTCGCGCAAGAAACCGTCACTATCCGACACCGCGTCGACGAGGTCGCCGTTCCTTATCGTCGCTACGGCTCGTTCGTGCTCGGCAACGGCGTAGGCGGGGCCGGTGTCCACTGGAACGGACAACTCTGGCGCCCGTCGCCGGAAGACCTGCGATTGCGCAGTCACATGTCGGAGCGTTACGGGAAACAGATCATCCCCGCTGACATGACCATTCAGGATTACCCGGTCACCTACGACGAGCTGGAGCCGCACTTCGATCATTTCGAAAAGGTGTGCGCCGTGTCGGGCGTGGCGGGCAATCTGCGCGGCGAGATTCGCGCCGGCGGTAACCCGTTCGAAGGGCCCCGCAGCTCGGAGTATCCGACGCCGCCGCTGCCGCCGATCGCGGTCGCCAGTATTTTCGACAAAGCCGCGACTGAGCTGGGCTACAAGCCTTTTCCGCTGCCTGCTGCGAACAGCTCCGTCGCTTATACGAACCCGTATGGCGTGAGGCTCGGCCCCTGCAACTTGTGCGGGTACTGCGAGCGGTTCGGCTGCTTCCTGTATTCGAAGGCTTCTCCACAGACGAGCATCCTGCCGATTCTGCAGGACCGACCGAATCTCGAAGTCCGGACCGACTCGTGTGTGACACGCATCCTGCTCGACCCGTCGGGGACACGCGCGACCGGTGTGCTTTACATCGACGCAGACGGCAACGAAACGGAGCAGCCCGCGGACATGGTGCTGCTCTGTGCTTTCCAGATGCACAACGTGCGCCTGCTGCTGCTCTCGGGGATAGGCACTCCATATGATCCGGCGTCGGGGCAGGGGCTGGTCGGCAAAAACTACGCTTACCAGATGTGCAGCGTCACCGCGGCGTACTTCAGTGAAGACGTGCACATCAATCCTTTCATCGGCGCCGGGGCCGCGGGGCAGCGTGTCATCGACGAGTTCAACTCCGATCATTTCGATCACGCTGAAGTGGGCTTCATCGGCGGCTCGCTCATCTATGCCGGCGGAACCGGTGGGCGACCGATCGAGCAGATGATGCTGCCGCCCGGAACGCCGGCGTGGGGCGCGGGCTGGAAGAGCGCGATCCGCAAGCACTATCGGCACAGCGCGCCGATCGGCACGCAGGGATCCGTGATGTCGTATCGGGATCGGTACCTGTCGCTCGATCCGACGTATACCGATTCGCACGGGCTACCGTTGCTGCGCCTGACATTCGACTGGCACGACAACGAATACCGCATGGCGGCCTTCGGCGTGAAGAAGATGGAAGAGATCGTGCGGGCCATGAAGCCGGAGCGTCAGGCCACGCTGACCATGCGGGCGGGAACGCCGTACGACACGCGCATCTATCAGACCACTCACACGACGGGCGGAGCCATCATGGGTTCGAATCCGTCGAACAGTGTGATCAACCGATACTCGCAGAGCTGGGACGTGCCGAACCTGTTCATCTATGGGGCTTCGGCCTTTCCACAGAACTTCGGTTACAACCCCACGGGGCTCCTTGCAGCCCTGGCGTATTTCTCCGCGGCGAAGCTCCGCGATACCTATTTGAAGGCGGCGGGGCCGCTCGTGGCTGCATGAGAACGCGCAGCGTATTCAAGTGGGCGGCGGTCGGCGCTGTGGTTGCCCTCATCCTGGCGATCGCGGTTGCCGAACTGGGCGATCGAAGTGCAGGAGCTTCCGCGCTGAAGGCCGGCGAAGCCACGCCCGAACGGATTGCCCGCGGCGAATACCTTGCGAAACTGGGCGATTGTGCCGCGTGCCACAGCGTTCCGTCCGCGCCCGCGTTCTCCGGCGGCTTGCGCATGGCCATTCCGATTGGCGCCATCTATACGACGAACATCACGCCCGACCCGACGTACGGCATCGGGCAATTCACGCTGACCGACTTCGATCGGGCGCTGCGCTTTGGTGTCTCGCGGGGGCACACGCTGTATCCCGCTATGCCGTATACGTCATACAACTCCACGACAGCGGAGGACGTTGCGGCGTTGTACGCGTATTTCCGCTACGGAGTGAAGGCCGCGGCCGTCCGCAATCGCTCCAACGAGATCCTGTTTCCTCTTTCGATGCGCTGGCCGCTCACGTACTGGCGCTGGCTCTTTGCGCCGAAAGCTACGCCGTTTTCTGCGTCGTCGTCGTCGCTGAACGCCGAGGTCGCGCGCGGAAAGTATTTCGTCGAGGGGCTGGGTCACTGCGGCGAATGTCATACACCGCGTACCATAACGATGGCAGTGCGCGCGTCGACGGCGCGCGACGGCCAGGATTTTTTGTCCGGCGCGAGCATCGAGAATTACTTTGCGCCGAGCCTGCGCAGCGACGGCCCGGGAACGCTGGCGGACTGGAACGTCGATGAGTTGGCGGAGTTTCTCCAGACGGGCGCCAACCGGCATGGAATTGCGTTCGCATCGATGACCGACGTCATCGTCCACAGCACGCAATATCTGACACCCGCCGATGCACGTGCCACGGCTGCGTTTCTCAAAACCCTGCGGGCGCCGGGCTCTGGATCGTCTGTCGCTTTCGCTCCCGACGAAATGACGCACTCCGCGCTCAAGGCAGGCGACGTCAGCAAGCCTGGCGCCCAGCTCTATCTCGACAACTGCGCGGCATGCCATCGGCCCGATGGACTGGGCTATGACCGCGTGTTTCCGCGCCTGGCCGGCAATCCGGTCGTACAGGCTGCCAGTGCGCAGTCCGTTGTTTCCATCGTGCTGCGGGGTTCGCACACGCCGCGGACGCGCGCGACACCCGCACAGTTTGCGATGCCGGCGCTGGGCTGGCGCCTGTCCGACCGCGAGGTCGCTGAGGTGGTTTCTTTTGTAAGGTCGAGCTGGGGCAATCACGCGTCGCAGGTCGGCGTGGCGGAGGTGCACAAGGCGCGCGCCAGGCTCGAGCCCGCTTCGTGAGCCGGTACGGCCGAACTCGACAACCGTCGTCTGGTTTGTGACAGACGTGCGCGTGCGCGCGCGGGACGATGATCCATCCCACGTCCCAGAGAATGGCGTCCAGATGAATACGGTTGGAACAAGACTTCGTCCCCACGCGCTCGTCGGAAGAAGATCGGTATTGAAGTGGCTCGCGGCCGCCGTCCCGGCGATGCAGATGAGCGCACATCGTGGTCTCGCTCAGGGGCAGACGAACGCATCGCCTCGCATCGATACACGCATCACGCGGCGTGGTAAGGCCAAGCGCGTGTTGATCCTCGGAGCCGGATTGAGCGGCCTCGTGGCGGGCTATGAGCTCATGCAGGCCGGCCATGCGGTCACACTGCTGGAAGGCAGGACGCGTCCGGGTGGCCGCGTGTACACGCTGCGAACGCCGTTCTCCGATGGACTCATTGCCGAGGCGGGCGCGGGGCGAATTCCAATCGATCATCACTGGACCCACGCGTATCTGAGACAGTTCGGCTTGAGCACCGAGCCCTTCGAGCCCGCCACGCTGGCGCCGCTCCTCGTCAGCAAGGGAAGGCGAATACCCCTCACGCCTGATACGCAGCTCACCCAATACTTCGACGACCTTTCGCCCGAGGACAAGAAGCTGAGTCCTGCAGAGATGGCGGGCAAATACCTGGTCCCGGCGCTTCGCGAAGTCATGTCGGCGGGCGATGTCGCGGCGGCAAGCTGGCCGCCGGCCTCGCTGCGCAAATACGACCAGTATGGCTTCATGGATTTGTTCCGCGAGCACGGCGCATCGCCCGGTGTTGCGAAGATTTTGTTTTCAGGCGCGATCCCCGACGTGTCGGCTCTGTGGGGGCTGCGTGTCCTGGCGGCGACCGACTTCGATCACGAAGAACGGATCAAGGGCGGCAACGACCTGCTGCCGCAAGCGATGGCCGCGAAGTTGTCGGGAAAGATTCTCTACGACGCTCGCGTCATCGGTGTTGAAGATGGCCGCGCCGGTCCGCGCGTGACGTTCATTCGCGCCGGCGAGCATCACTCTGTGGAAGGCGATTACCTGATCTGCACGCTGCCGTTCACGACTCTGCGTGCACTCGAATTCATGCCGACCTTCAGCGCGCTCAAACGGCAGGCTATTCGCGAGATGGCTTATGCATCGGTCGTCAAAGTGGCCCTGCAAACACCGACGCGCGACTGGGAGCGCCAGGGGCTCAGCGGTTTCGCCAAGACCGACCGGAGCTCTGAGATCTGGAGTCCGGCGTGGAATCAGGCGTCGAAGCGCGGAATTCTCGTGCTCTATCAGCAGGGGCCTACGGCGGACGAGTTCGACCGCCTGAGTCCGGATGCGCTGCTGCTCCAGGGTGCCACAACCGTGCAGGCTGTATTTCCGGAGAGCAAACCGGACCTCGCAAACAGCACCTCGTATTCATGGCAGCTCGATGAATACGCGCGCGGTGCCTACGGGCTGGTTCAGCCCGGCCAATACTATTCGTGGTATCCGGGCGCCGCGGCGGTCGAAGGTCGCATTCATTTCGCCGGCGAACATCTCTCCGCCACGCCGGGCTTCATGCAGGGTGCCATCACGTCAGGGCACCGTGCCGCCGTCGAGGTCAACGCGCGGGCATGAGGATGAACGAGCTGCAAGTCAACGACCCTCACAGGTGCTGGCGGCGCCAGGCCCCGGGACTCATTTTGACCAGTGCGGTGAACACGCGTGTCAGATGACTCTGATCCGAAAAGCCACACGCCAGGGCGACGTCGCCCAGGGCAAGGCGCCGATCCAGCAACAGCTGGCAAGCGAGCTCCACTCGCGATTTGAGGAGGTAGCGATGCGGCGGCATGCCGACTGTGTTGCGGAACGCACGGCTGAAATGACGCACCGACAGGTCACACTCTCGAGCAAGCTGCGTGAGGGTGAGTTTGCCGGTGACGCCTGCGCTCAGCAGTTCCTTGGCCCGCCTGACCTGCCAGGGCGCCAGTTTTCCCTGGAATTTGCGGATTCTTTTGCCGTCTGCGCCGTAGGTATGCGTCACGTGCGCAACCAGCGCCATTGCGGCGTGCTCGACAAACAAAGTGTTCGTCCCCTGAGGAGCCGACAGCGTCGGCCGCAGCGACATGAGCAGGTTGTTCACCACATCGTCCTGGACGTTGATGCCGGGCAGCACCTGCAACTCGTCGATGCGACCAATGCCCGCATCATCCGCCACTTCATTCATGGCCTGGCGCGGCATGTAGAAGTACAGGTTGTGGATCGGGCCGCGAATTTCGGCCGCCGGACCGCGGCGTAAATCATGAATCTGCATCCTGCCAGGCCCGCCATCCACGACCGTCACGTGTCGTCCTTCGGAGAAGTAATTGCAAGGCGGAGCGACACTCAGCCGGAGCTGTATGAGGTAGGCGTCATCGTATGGCAGCGGCTCGATATATCCGCGATTCATGCAAACACGGATTTCGGTGAGCGCCAGCGTGGCATGAGGCGCTGTTCGTGCAACCAGCCGAGGCGCGTCGTGCGCTCCAAAAGCGTTGCTGACTTCGTCCCTGAATTTGCCTGTCGTCATCGTCGTCGCCTTGCTTCCCGGACCGCTTGGGCGAGGGATGATATTCGGTTGCGCGAGGGCTGCACAAAGTCGGTAGTTTGCTACAGATCTGGGCAGGCGCATGCAGCGCCCGACTGACGCAGCATCGGGTGGCCGAATCCATCAATCGCCGTCCTGATCTGGCAATACGACTCGGCTTGCGTGGGCCACGCTCAGCGGCCATCCAATGGAGACTATCTTGAGCCCGAAATCGCTTCGACCCTTCCGCCGCATCGTCACCGGGCATAGCCCGAACGGCCGATCGATTGTCACGCAGAATGGCGCGCCGCCTACGGTCGTCCCGCTGCAGGCTTTTCCCGGAGCGGTGTTCCACGAAATCTGGTCTACGGCTGCGAGCCCGGTGCCGATCGATGTCGGCGCCGACCCGACGCTCGAACCCTTTCAATTCATGCCGGGGCCCGCGGGCAGCCTCATTCGGGTACTGGACATTCCCCCAGACCCGACTCAACAGGCCGAAGAGCAGAGTGCTGCGGCTTTCGCAGAAATCGGTGGCAAGCATACCCACACCAGTCGGCCGGACTCGAAACACGCCTTCATGCACCGGACACAGACGGTCGACTACGGCATCTGCATCGAGGGAGAGGTGTGGCTCGTTCTCGAGGACAGTGAAACAAAGCTCTCTCCCGGCGACGTCGTTGTTCAGCGAGGCACGAATCACGCCTGGAGCAATCGGACGCAACAGATGGCGCGGATGATCTTTGTCGTGCTGGACGGCCGTTATTCCCACGAGTGGGTCCAGACGCTGCCCGAAGCTCATTCCTCATGAATCGATTCACTCGTCGTTTCCTGTCTACGATCGCTGCAGGGTTGTTGGTCTCGTCGGCTATCGGCGCCACGGCGACCCGTGAAGATCTCATCTGGGTGCCCATGCGCGACGGCGTGCGGCTCTCGGCAACGCTGCTGTTTCCTTCGGATCGGCCGCGCACGGGCCTGCCGACGATCCTGGTTTTCAACCCGTACTCGAGCGAGCGGATCCTCACGTTCTTCAGTAAACAGGTTCAGGCGTTCATCGATGCCGGGTACGCCGTTGCGTTGGTGAACTCGCGTGGCCGATATTTCTCCGAAGGGACGTACAGCTTCCTCGGCGGCTCTGGAAGCGACGGCTACGACACGATCGACTGGCTGTCGCGTCAGCCCTGGTCCAGTGGCAAGGTCGGGACGTTCGGCTGCTCATCGAGCGCTGAAGAACAGCACAAGATCAACGCCATGAGGCATCCGGCACTGGCGGCGGCGGTTCCGATGGGATCGGGCGCGGGCATCGGGCCCGTGGGTCGTTACAACGATATGGGTGGGTTGTATCGGGGCGGTGTGAGGCACAACATCTGGTTCTTCTGGTTTCCCCGCGCGGGCTATCGTTATCGACCTTCGTTTCCTGCGGGGCTGTCTCGTGAAGACCTGCTGCGTCTGTCGCATCACTGGACCCTCGAACCCGAAGGGAGGGCCGATACGGATGCGGTGACCGAACGGGCTGTGAGCACGTTGCCGCTCAGCGACGTGCTGTCTTCCATCGACGCCGCTCCGAGCGATCTCGATCAGTTCCTGAGCTGGGAACCGAACGATCCGCGCTGGAATGAGGTTCAGTTCGGCCGGGAAGGCGATCGATCTGGTGCGCCTACGCTATACATCAATTCCTTCTACGACATGTCGATCGGGCCGAATGTGGCGATGTTCGAGTATCAGAGTCGGAATGCCGCAAACGAAACCGCGCGGACCAATACGTTCATGGTGATCGCCCCGACCCTGCATTGCGGGCAGGGTCGGATGGAGAGCGAGCACACGATCGTCGGCGAGCGCGATCTGGGTGATGCGCGTTTCGACTACGACGCGTTCATTCTTCGGTGGTTCGATCACTGGGTCAAAGGTATCGACAACGGCGTGACTCGGGAACCGAAGGTACGCGCGTACCTCATGGGCGCCAACGAATGGAAAGCGTACGAGACGTGGCCGCCAGCCGCGCAACGTCTGAGCCTTTACCTCGATAGCGATGGCAGTGCCAACACGCGGACGGGTAACGGCCGGTTGTCTCGGGTGCGCCCGACGCGGGCGGGCTCCGACGTTTATACATACGATCCGCTCGACCCCACTCCGACCGTCGGCGGCCAATTCTGCTGCAGTTTTCCATCGTTCAATGGCGGCCCTCTCGATCAGCAGAAGGTGGAAATGCGGCGCGACGTGCTCGTCTACACCACACCGCCGTTGACCGAGGATTGGATCGTCACAGGTCCGGTCGAGGTCTCTCTCTACCTTTCGTCTGATGTGAAGGACACGGATCTCATGGTCAAGCTCATAGACGTGTATCCGGACGGGCGCGCTTTCAATCTGGATGAGGGCGTGTTGCGAGTTCGCTGGCGTGAAGGATTTCGCCAGCCCGTTTTCATGAAGAAGGATGAGATCTATCGAGTGGATATTCCACCGCTGGTGACGAGCAACGCGTTTCTGGCGGGGCACAGCGTGCGCATTGCGATCACCAGCAGCTCGTTTCCCCAGTTCGAGAGGAACCTCAATACGGGGGGGCGCAACTTCGACGAGTCCATTCCCAGGAAGGCCCACAATCGGATTCATCACGCGCCGGGGCATGCATCGGAAATCATATTGCCGGTCGTCAGGCAGGTACACCCCAATGAGTCGAGCGCCCGACCTGATTAAGACGTACGAACCCCATTGATCCTCCAATCGAACGCGCCCCGAGCCGGTTGCGCGGCGAAAGCCTCCTGAGACCGGCTCCGGAGCGCTATTGTGATGCGGTGACCGAAAGCCTCGAACTGTGGTTCCGCCGCGAGATCCTGCCGCACGAGGCGGCGCTTATCCGCTTCCTCTCGCGCAAGTGGCTCATCGCCAACGACGTCCAGGACATCCGCCACGACATCTATGTCCTCGTGCTGGAAGCCGCAGAGCGTGCCCGGCCGAGCTCTCCGAAGTCCTTTCTCTTCACTGTGGCCCGCAACCTGATCATCGATCGCGCGCGACGGAATCGGATCGTCGCCATCGATCTATTGGAGGACATGGATGCCCTGAACGTCTTGATTGAGGAGGCAACGCCCGAACGCAGGGCGACCGGCCGCGAGCAGGTTCAACGGCTCTCGATGCTATTCGACCGCCTCCCGACGAGATGTCGCGAAGTCGTCTGGATGCGACGCATCGAAGACGTGCCGCAGAAGGAGATCGCGCGCCGCCTGGGGATCGCCGAAGCCACGGTGGAGAAACACCTCGTGCGCGGCATCCGCATGCTCGCCGAAGCCTTTTACGGCGGCCCGTTGGATGGGAAACATCGGCACGCAGGAACGCACGCTGAGGAGGGGGCCGACCATGGAGAGTAGAGAGACTATCGAACAGGCCGCCGGCGCCTGGATCGCAAAGCGCGACATGGGCCCGTGGAGCGAATCCGACGCATCGATGCTGGAAGCATGGCTCGCGGAGTCAGCCGCGCATCGTGTGGCCTATTATCGACTGAACGCCGCGTGGGAAGAGTCAGGCCGTCTGCGGGCGCTGGGTGGCGCCATCGTCCCGACTGCTTCCACACCGCCCGCCGAGGAGCCAGAAGAGGGCGGTGTGCGAAAGCCGCGCCGAAAGGTTTTCGCGCTCGCGGCGAGCGTCCTCATCGCCGCCATTGGGGTCATAGCGGCAACCACCGCGGGCCATTTCTGGCCCTGGGGCTCGACGTACGAGACCACGGTGGGCGGGCTCACGGCGGTGCCGCTCGAGGACGGCTCGCGCATCACGCTGAACACCGACAGCGAACTGCGCGTGAAACTCGCGCCGACCGAGCGCCGCATCGAGCTCGGTCGCGGCGAAGCCTTTTTCGAAGTCGCGAAAGATCCGACGCGGCCTTTCATCGTCCACGCGGGCAACCAACGCGTCATCGCAGTGGGCACGCAGTTCTCGGTTCGGCGCGAGCGCGATGAGGTGCGGGTCGTCGTGACCGAAGGCGCCGTCCGCATCGAAACCGATACGGTGAGCCGCGTCGCGCCCCAGTTAGTGTCCGCCGGCGCCAGCGCGCGCTCCGGCGCAGGAAACGTGCACGTGCAGAAGAAGAGCACGGAGGAGCTCGAGCAGACGCTCAGCTGGCGCAGTGGCACCCTGACGTTTCGCGACACACCCCTTGCCGACGCGATAGCGGAATTCAACCGCTACAACACTCGCAAGATCGTCATCGAAGATCCAGCGATTGCCGCCCTCCAGGTCGGCGGAGTTTTTCGCCCCACGAATCTCGACCTGTTCGTCCACCTGCTCGAGGATGGATTCCCCGTGCACGCGACCGAGGAGGCCAACCGTATCGTTCTGACCTCGAGATAGAGGTTCCAGGCGCCAGTTCACACTCGAGTTACCGGAACCGTGACATCAGATCGTCACGGTAATGCACACGGCCTCCCTATAGAGCCGGCATTCCGGGGTGTGAAATGCTCAAGACAATGGCACTACGTTCGGCACTCATCGCCTTCACTTGCTCGGTCTCCGTCGCCGCCTACGCGATGGCCGACACGTCGCGATCGATCAACGTCCCCGCCGGCAAGCTCGCCGACGCACTCGAAAGCCTCGCGAGAGAGTGCGGCGTCGATGTGATCTATCCTGCCGCGCAGGTCAGGGACCTGAAGACGAAGGGTGTGAGCGGGACGCTGGAGACCAACGAGGCGTTCAGGAAGCTGCTCGAAGGCACGCCTTTGATATTGAAGCTGGAAGGCAGCGCGGTTCTCATCACACTCCCGCGGACGGACACAGCGGCGGTCACCCCGAGCCCTTCTGTGAGCCCTCCGCAAGTTGCGTTGGCAACGCAGCCCGCTTCGCCATCGAGCTCCAGAAGCCTCTGGCAGCGGCTCCGCCTCGCCGCGAGCGAAACGGACGAACCGGGTGCCGGAGCCGAGTCATCCGCCGGACACTCCGAAATAAAAACAGTCGAAGAGTTCGAGCCGACGGTCAAGGGCATGCCCGAAGTCCTCATCAAGGGAAGCAAAACGCTCAACAGCGACATCCAGCGCACGAAGGATGACATCCAGCCTTACGTCATCTACACCGCGGAAGAAATCCAGCGCTCGATGGCCACGAACCTGGAGGATTTCTTCAGGAGCCGGCTGACCATGTCGGCCCCGCCGACCGACTCCTTCGGCGAATTGACGGGCTCTTTCAGCCAGAGCCCTTCCAGCGGCAGCAACCAGAGCCAGATCAGCCTGCGCGGCCTGGGCGTGGATGAGACGCTCATCCTGGTCAATGGCCGGCGGCGCCCGGGCGTGTCGTACATCAACAGTCCGATGTTCAAGCTCTCCACCAAGGGTGGTTTCGGGCAGCCGGACATCAACGGGATCCCACTCGAGTCCATCGAAAGGATCGAAGTCCTGCCGGCCACCGCGAGCGGTATATATGGCGGTGGCGCGACGGGCGGCGTGATCAACATCATCCTGAAGACCAACTTCACAGGCACCGAGGTCACCGCGGATTACGCCAACACATTCGACGATACGGCGGGCCTGAAGCGCATTACCGCCAATGGCGGTATGACGCTGGAAGGCGGCAGGTCTTCCATCAACTTCTCTGCCAGCTATTCCGAACAGAACCCGATGTTCGTCAGGGACCGCGCGTTTTTCCAGGCGGACGCGCGCGCGCGAATTGCCAGTAGCGATCCGCGTGCGTATGAAAGCCGCAACCTCGCTTTACCGGTCGGCTATACGCCCAACATCAGGGCCATTCAGACCTGCAACTATCTGCCACCGGACTTCATACAGGTCTGCACGCCGAGCTCGGTACCCACCAGTCTTCGCTTGAAACCGGAGTTCGGCGGAACCGATCTGGGCTCGATCGTCACCCACGTTCCGGTGGGCTATGACGGCGATCCGCGGCAGCTGGTCGCCAACGCCGGAACGGTGGATCTCGGGCTGGCCAACGACCTGGCCAACGCCGGACGCAGCCTCGTCAACAATCCCCGCACGAATTCGGTCAGTGTGACGCTCAACCGCGATTTCACCGGCTGGCTGTCGATGTACGCGAACGCCTCGCGCTCGATGAATCACGGCAGCACCCGAAGTGCGGGATTGTCGAATACCGGCTACGTCATCGCAGCCGACGCGCCCACCAACCCATTCGATACGCCCATCCAGGTGAGCGTTCCATTCCCGGGCTATTCATTCCTTCAATCGAACGACAGCGAAGCGCTGGATAGTCTCCTGGGAGTGACCTTCAACCTGCCGCACGATTGGCGCGGTCAGCTCGAGGGCAGCTGGGGGCGCAGCCGGTCGCAGAGCTTCGGTGGGAATCCCTTTTTCTTCTACGATCAGGGCGACACCGATCCGGTGACCTTCGCCTTCACCCGGACCCGCGAAGGCCTGATCAACGCAGTACAGCGCGGCTCGGTCGATGTGCTGGTCGATCCCAACCTGCACCCGCTCGATCTGTCTGCATACAGGCTGGACCCTTATCCGAACTGGAGGCAGACGCCGTCCGATTCGGTGAGCTACGGGGGCCTGTTGCGTCTGTCAGGACCGCTGTTCCAGATTCCCGGCGGCGCGGTCATGTTGTCCGGACTCCTGGAACGCCGCGACAACGAAGCGAAAGAGGTGGTCTCGACCATCCTCAACGAAAACAACGACGGCAAAGACACCTACCGGTTCTTTCCAAAGCGCTCGGTCGATACCGATAGTTACTATCTGGAAGCCACCATTCCGGTGTTTTCGGCCCGCAATGCCTTGCCGTGGGTGAGCCTCCTCGACCTGCAGGCGTCCACTCGCCGAGACAAGAGCCACAGCCGGAGCGTGAGGATCACGGGCATCAGCATCGATGGACCGGATGACCGGCCGGAGTCGGTGAACTACACCGACTCCAGTGTCGTCGGTACGGGCTATACATTTGGGTTCCGGTTCGCTCCAGTGCAGGATTTCATTCTGCGCTCGAGCTACAGCCGCGGATTCCTGCCGCCGTCGATCATTCAGCTCTCGTCGCTGGTCGGGAGCACCGATGTCGTCGATAGCAATGCTCCAGGCTTTGTCTCCGCTATTCCGGCGGATCCCCAGCGTGGCCATGAACTCATTGGTACATCGGGAATTCCCGCGACCATCGTCAGCGAGGGCAATCCAGGCCTGAAACCGGAAACCTCCGACAGCGTCTCGGTGGGCCTGATCCTGCAGCCGCGCTTTGCGCCGGGCCTGCGGTTGTCGATCGACTACACGCAGATTGAAAAGAAGAACGAAATCGCGCCAGTCGACAATTTGTCGATGCTGAGTATGAGTCCGGAAGAGGCCGCGCGGGTCTATCCCGGGCGGATCACGCGCGCCCCACCGAGCCCGGCGGATGGCTATGCCGTCGGCCCGGTGACCTTCCTGGACTTCAGCCTGATCAACAACCTCGATTCGACAGTGAAGGCTGTCGACTTCCAGACGAGCTACTCGCTCGATACGTCAGCCGCAGGCCGTTTCGAGATCTATTCCGTCGCCACCCTGGCGAAGGAGGCGTCCAGACGTGTAACGGTGGAAGCAGACCTGGTGGACACGGTGGGATTCCACGAAGGGCCGCTGAAATGGCGCGGTAACCTGGGCGCCGACTGGAATCTGGGCGCGTTGAGCCTGGGCTGGAACATGCAGTTCCTGGATCGATACAGGATCAGCTACAGGTATGAGCCTGTCGAAATGAACGAGTACTACGCGCGTCGGCAAGGCTCCGCCTATGTTCCGAGCCAGACGTATCACGATCTCTCCTTCCGCTACGACCTGGGACGAAGCCGGTTCGCTTCCGTCGGACTGCTCGACGGCGTGCGGATTTCCGGCGGCGTACAGAACGTGCTCAACGCGCACCCGCCGGTCGATACCCGCAACCTGGAGTTGGGCTACAGCGTCTACGGGGATCCGCGGCTGCGGCGCTACACGCTCGAAGTCGCGAAGAGTTTCTGACCCGACTTTCTTCCTCCGTCCACTGAACGCGTCCGGCATGCGCAGCGTCCCGCTGCGCATGCCCGGCGGCTTCTCGAGAGACCGCATGACATTTCGACCCGGGTTGTTTCTAGGTTTATCGCTGCTTGCGCCCCTGTGGGCGATCGCTTCGCAGGAGCCGGCGCAGCCGCAAGCCGTCTTTGCGCATGAGACCAGCGACCTCAAACCGGATCCGGGCGTCATGTTCGGGCGCCTGGAGAATGGCGTTCGCTACGCCATCCTGCGCAATGCGCAGCCGCAGGGCCGCGCTTCGCTCGTGCTGGGTGTGAACGCCGGTTCGCTCGAGGAAACAGACCAGCAGCTCGGTCTTGCGCACTTTGTCGAGCACATGGCGTTCAACGGCAGCGAGCATTTCGCGCCGGACACGCTGGTGAAGTATTTCCAGCGTCTCGGTATGAGCTTTGGTCGCGACGCGAATGCGTCCACGACCTTCGACAGAACGATGTACCTGCTCGAGCTGCCCGACACCCGGGAGGAATCACTGGGCAAGGCATTCACGCTGTTCGCGGACTACGGTGGGGGTCTGCTGCTGAAGCCGGCGTCCATCGAGAAGGAGCGCGGCATCATCCTGGCCGAAGAGCGCGAGCGCGACTCGCAACAGCAGCGCGAATGGCTGGCGCAGATGCAGTTCATCGCGCCACAGGCGCGGTTCATCCGGCGCCTGCCCATCGGCACGCAAAAAGTGATCACCCATGCGAAGCGGCCCCAGCTCGTCGACTACTACGACACCTGGTATCGCCCCGAGAATCTCGTCGTCGTGGCCGTCGGCGACTTTGATGTCGTCGCGGTCGAGAAGCAGATCCGGGAGGCGATGGCACTGCTGATCGCGCGTGCACCGGCGCGGGCTCGCCCCGCTCCTGACAGCGTCGAGCCGCCTGCGAAAGCCACGGCAAAGTTCTATTCCCAGCCGGAAGCGGGCACCGCGAACGTGGCGCTCGACTTCGTGCTTCCGTATGACGAGCACACCGACACCGCGGCCCGACGTGTCAAAGAGATCGAGGCCGGCATGACGCTGGGGATGTTCAATCGTCGCCTGCGCCTGAAGAGCCGGGAGGAGGGCGCCACGCTATTGGGCGGGGAAGCGCAGGTCGGACGCTCGTTTGGTTTCCTGCATCTGGCATCGCTCGACGTGGCATGCCGCGAGTCGGCCGTATGGCGCGAGTGTCTGACCTCCGCAGAGCACGAATTGCGTAAGGCGCTGGAGCAGGGCTTCACGCAGGCGGAACTCCAGGAGGCGCGGGCCCAAGTCCGCAACGGACTGCAGCAACAGGAGAAGCTGGCGCGCGGACAAGTCTCGTCGCAGTTGGCGCAAGCGCTGCTGGGATCGATCGCGGACGAGAAGGTTTTCACCACTCCGGCTGCCGACCGCGCCTTGTATGGGCCCGCGGTCGAGGCCATGACGGTGGAGGATTGCAACGCGAGATTTCGTGAGCTCTTCGGCTCGCAGACTGCACCGCGCCTGTTTGTCTCGGGCAACCTGCAAGTGACGGACGCTGATGTCCTCGCCGCCTATCAGGCAAGTGTCGCGCAGCCGGTGGCGGCAGACGAAGCGAAGGAATCCCCAGCCTTCGGTTATGCCGTCGCTGGGGAGCCCGGCAAGGTGAAGCGTCAGCGCGCCATCGAGGATCTGGGAGTCGTCGTCGCCGAGTACGAGAACGGCGTGCGGTTGAATCTCAAGCGTACTGATTTCGAGCCCGGAAGAATCTACATCGACATGCGCATCGGGGCGGGCCTGCTCACCGCGCCCCGCGATCTGCCCGGACTGCGCGAGCTGGCTGAGAACACTTTCATCTCTGGCGGTCTCGGCAAGCACAGCGTGGAGCAGATCGACTCCATCCTGGCCGGAAGGAATGTGTCGTATCACTTCCGAGTCGCAGACGACGCGTTGAAGTTCGGTGGCGCCACTACGCCGGAGGACCTGCTGCTGCAGCTTCAAGTCATGCAGGCTTACGTCACCGACCCGGGTTACCGCCCCGAGGCGTTGCGTTGGTTTCACGACGGTCTGGCGCCCCTTTACACCGCGCTGTCGCATTCCATCGAAGGACCCGAGAGATCCGCCATTCCGCTGCTGATGGCCGGCGGCGATGCTCGTTTCGGGCTACCGGCCCGCGAAGCGCTGGAACAGCGAACGCTCGAAGAGCTGCGCGCGTGGCTCGGGCCGCAGTTGGCCTCCGGCCCCATCGAGATCACGATCGTCGGTGCGCTGGAGGTGGCGAAGACCCTCGACGCGGTGGGACAGACATTTGGCACCCTGCCGGTGCGCGAAGCCAAGCCGGCATATGCGCTGGAACGGAAAGTCACACGGCCGCAGACACCGGTCGCGCAGCACTACACCGTCGATACCGACCTGAAGCGCGGCCTCGTCGACATGCGCTGGATGGTGGTCGACGGTCTGCAGAGGCCCGTTTCGAGCCACATCGGTTTGTTGTCGAACGTGTTCGCCGATCGCCTGCGGATACGCCTGCGGGAAGAGATGGGGCAGACCTACCATCCGGATGTCGTGTCCGAGTTGAGCTTTACGTTTCCGGGGTACGGAACCGTCATCGCCACTGCCAGTGTGGCGCCGGACCAGGTGAAGAAGGTGACCGCCGCCATTCGCGAGGTAGCGCAGGACCTAGCGGAGAAGGGCGTTACGGAAGATGAGCTCCGGCGCGCTCGCGAACCGTTGCTCGCCGCCATTCATCAGGGCCTCGGTGCCAACGGCTACTGGCTCGAAGCGGTGCTGTCCGGTGCGCAGGAATTCCCGGATCTGCTCGAACGGCATCGCGAGCGCGAGGCCCGTCTCAAAGCCGTCACCGTCCAGGATCTCGACGCGGCGGCGAAACAGTACCTGGCTCCCTCGCGCGCCTTCGAATTCAGTGTGCTGCCGAAGAAGCAGTCCCCAAAGAAATAGACCATGAACACCGCGAGCAACGACAGCATCGTCCGGATCGAGCGTCTGTCCCACCGCTATGCCAGCGCGTGGGCGATCCGCGACATCAACATGGAGATCACCCGCAATGGCGTGGTCGGCTTGCTCGGGTCGAACGGCGCCGGCAAGTCCACCACCATGAATATCCTCTGCGGCGCGCTGAACCAGACCGAAGGGGATGTGTTCATCAGCGGCATCAGCATGCGCGAGGATCCGCTGCGAGCCAAACAACAGATCGGCTTCCTGCCGCAGGATCCGCCGCTCTACCTGGATCTCACCGTGGATGAATACCTGCGCTACTGCGCAGGACTGCGGCTGATGCCGGAGCGCGCCATTCCAGCCGCCGTCGCCGAAGCCAAGAAACGCTGTGGCATCGAGCGTTACGGCGAGCGGCTGTTGCGCAATCTTTCCGGCGGTTACCGGCAGCGCGTGGGCATCGCGCAGGCCATCGTGCACGAGCCCCGCGTGGTCGTGCTCGATGAACCCACCAACGGACTCGATCCAAACCAGGTGATCGAAGTCAGGGCCCTGATCCGCGAGATCGGCCAGGAGCGGGTGGTGATCTTCTCCTCGCACATTCTCTCCGAGGTGCAGGTGCTGTGCCGTGAGATCCGCATGATCGAAGCCGGGCGCATCGTGTTCGCCGACAGCATGGACGCCTTCAACAACTACGTGCAGCCGCACAGCCTGCAGGTTCACCTGGAAAATCCCCCGCAACCGGCCGAGCTGATGGATATTCCCGGCGTCACTCGCGTGGACTTCATCACCGACCGCCGCGTGCGGCTGCATTTCACCGGTGAGCAGGAAATCGCGGAAGCGGTCGTTGTCGCCAGTGTCCGGCACGATTGGAAGCTGCGCGAGATCAGCTTCGACCGCAGCGCCGTGGACGAGATCTTCAAGCAGCTTTCCACCGGCGCCTCCCGCTAGCTCCAATGAAAACGACCCTGAAGATCTGCGCGACCGAGTTGCGCAACCTGTTTTATTCGCCCATCGCGTGGTTCCTGCTGATCGTGTTCCTCATCCAGTGCGCGATGAATTACATGGCAGTGATCAGCGTGCCGGTCATCACGCAGGAGATCGGCGGCCCTTCGCTGCGCTACCTGAATACCCTGACGGACAGAGTATTCGCTTCTCAGGACGGATTCTTTGCCGCGGTCATGAGGAGCCTGTATCTGTACATCCCGCTGCTCACGATGGGCCTGATCAGCCGCGAGACGGGCAGCGGCACCATCAAACTGCTGTTCTCGTCCCCAGTGAGCGTGCGGCAGATCGTGGTGGGCAAGTATCTGGCGATGATGGTCTACGGGCTGATCATGACGGCCATCATCGGCCTCTTCATGGTGGTCGGCGCGTTCAACATCGTCCATGCGGATGTCGGTGTGCTGGTCTCGGCGGCCCTGGGCTTCTACCTCCTGGTCTGCGCCTACGCCGCCATCGGGCTGTTCATGTCGTCCCTCACCACATACCAAGTGGTGGCTGCCATCAGTACCTTCATCGCCATTGGCGCGCTGAACTACATCGGATCGGTGTGGCAGGACGTCGACTTCATGCGGCAGGTGACGTACTTCCTGTCGATGCGCGGGCGTGCCGAGCACGTGCTGATCGGCCTGATTTCCACCAAGGACCTGGTGTACTTCCTGGTCATCATCGGCGTCTTTCTCGGCATCACCGTTCACAAGCTGCGCGCCGCCATGGAATCGCAGTCACTCGCCGTGAGGGTGGGGCGATATGCGGGAACCGTGGCCGCCGGCATCGTGGTCGGCTGCATCTGCTCCCTGCCGGCCCTGACGAAATACATCGATCTCACACGCAACCAGACCCGTACGCTCGTCCCGCAGGTACAAGAGCTGATTGCGCAGATGGACGGCAAGCCGCTGGAAGTCACCACCTTCGTCAACGTGCTCGACCAGACCTTCTGGCTCGGCATGCCGTCACAGCGTAACAACCTGGAGTCGTTCTGGGAGCAGTACCTGCGCTTCAAGCCCGATATGGATTTCAAATACGAGTACTACTACGACGAGCCACTGAACAATCGCTATTTCCACAGGGACGAGCAGTACAAGGGAAAGACGCTGAAGGACATCGCCGACATCGTTCTCAAGGCCAGCCGCACGCGGCTGCCGGCGCTGAAGAGCCCGCAGGAGATACGCCGGATCATCGACCTGGAGCCGGAGCTGAATCGCTTCGTCATGCGCCTGAAGTACGGCGACCAGACCACCCTGCTGCGAATCTTCGACGACCCGGAGTTGTGGCCCGGTGAGACGGAGGTGGCCGCAGCCATCAAGCGCCTTCTGCAGAGCCAGATGCCAAAGCTGGTGTTCGTCACGGGCCAGCGCGAGCGCGACATCTCGCGGTCGGGAGACCGCGATTACAAGACACTGACGAACTTGAGCACGTTCCGGCATTCGTTGACGAACCAGGGCTTCGACGTACAGTCCGTGGCGCTGGACTCGGAGGAGATTCCCGCCGACGCCACCGCGCTGGTGCTGGCCGATCCCACAACGCAACTGGGTGCCGCGGCGCTGTCCCGCCTGGAACGTTACATCGACGACGGTGGAAATCTGTTCATCGCGGGCGAACCTTCCCGCATCGCCGTGCTCAACCCGCTGCTGAAGAAATTGGGTGTTCAGCTCGCGGAGGGCACGTTGGTGCAGCCGAGCCGGGATCAGCACGAGAGCCTCGTCGCGTCGAAGATCACACCGTTCGCTGCGACTTTCACGCGTCTGCTGGCCGACCTTCTCGAGGAGGAGGAGAAGCCGGTCACGCTCCCGGGATCGACCGCAGTGGTCGATCTCCAGGCTGGCGCCTTCGCCGTGCACCCGTTGCTGATGACGCGCGCAAAGGAGAGCTGGCTCGAAAAACAGCCGCTCACGGACGCGGCTCCCGCCACCTTCTCTGCGGCGGATGGCGATGAACGCCAGGACTTCATCACCATGGCGAGCCTCACCCGCCAGGTGAAAGGCCGCGAACAGAGGATCGTGGTCAGCGGCGATGCCGACTTCATGAGCAACGCCGAGCTGCAGCGGAACAACATCGCGACCTACAATTTTCTGTTCAGTACGGCGCTGTTCAGCTGGCTCGATGAAGGTCACTTTCCCATCGACGCCGCGCGCCCGCCTGCGCTGGACAAGCGGGTGACCCTGGGCACCGACCAGCTGGAACGGTTGCGGGTGCTGGTGGTCTGGATACTCCCCGGCCTGCTGCTCGCCTTCGGCACGGTGCTGCTGATCCGCCGCAGAAGAAAGTAAGGACGCGGCCATCGTCTTCGAGACAGACAAGCAGACGCTGGGCGACCTGAACATCTTCGGCAGCCGCGGGGATGGCGGCATCCATGACCTCTTCAACCGCTGCCGCACCCGCGGCGGTGGCGCGCTGCTCGAGGAGATGTTCCGCAGTCCGGTGTGCGATGAGGCCGCCATCAACCAGAGAGTGCAGACACTGAAAAGCTTCGCGCAGCGCGCGGTGGAATTCCCCTTCGAGCCGGCCGACCTCGATGCCGCCGAGATCTACCTGGACGCGACCGATGAGCGTTCCCGGTTGGGCGCGCAAGCCACTTCGGTGCTGAGGAAGCTCGGCGACATCCTTGCGCCGGACGTACAGACCAAACAAATCCATCTGGGCATCGCGGCGCTGCTGGCACTGTTCGACCGCATGCGCGCCTTCATGGCGGGCCTGGACCTTCCTACGCAACATCCGTATCAGCAGGTCCGGGCGTCGGTGGCGGCTTTGATGAACGGGCCGGTGTTCGACTTCGCTCACGGCGGCAAGGGCGCTCCGGGCCGTGAAGCGATGGAGCAGCTCGACGGGCTGCTGCGCTTCGCTCATCGCGACGAGGTGCGACGGCTGCTCTCATATATTTACGAGCTCGATGCACTTCTGGCCGTTGCCGGCGTCGCTCGCTCCCTCGGGTATGCATTTCCGCAGGCGCTGCCAGGGGGCACTCTGCGCGTGGAACTGGAGGGCCTGTATCACCCGCTGGTCAAAAATGCGGTCGCCAATTCCATCGTCGTCACGGACGAAGCGAATGTCCTGTTCCTGACCGGCGCCAACATGGCCGGCAAATCGACGTTCATGAAGTCCCTGGGCCTGTGCCTGTACCTGGCGCACATGGGATTTCCCGTTCCGGCGCGCTCGATGACGTTTTCCGTGCTGGACGGCCTCTATACCACCATCAACCTGCCCGACGACCTCGGGACCGGCGCCAGTCATTTCTATGCCGAAGTTCGGCGTGTGAAAAAGGTGGCCGAGGAACTGGCCCGCGGTCGGAACATCGCCGTGATCTTCGACGAGCTGTTCCGCGGCACCAACGTGACAGACGCCGGCGACGCCACCGTCGCCACGGTGCGTGGCTTTGCGCGCAAAAAGCAGAGTCTGTTCGTGATCTCCACTCACATCATTGAGGCGGGCGAGCGTCTGAAACAGCTGAGCGGCAATATCCGATACATCTGCCTGCCCACCCGAATCGATGGCAACCGGCCGGTGTATACCTACACACTGGAATCCGGCGTCAGCAGCGACCGCCACGGTATGACTATCGTGCGCGAGGTCGGCATCCTCGACATCCTGGAACGCGGCCAGCGCCGAACGTTTTCGGCATGACGTTCACCGCGGACAGACAGACGACCGAAGACCTGAACCTGCTGGGCCGCTTCAAGCCCGGCTCGATTCAGTCGATGTTCGGCAAGGTGGTGACGGCGGGAGCAGAGCGCGTGCTCGACGCGATGTTCGCCCGGCCCCTCGGGAATGCGGCGGCCATCAATGAGCGCAGCGCTGTCTTCCGCTACTTCCAGCAGCGCGAGCTGAGTTTTCCTTTCGATCGCGAGTCCATCGGGCTCGCCGAGGATTACCTGCGTACGCCGGCGTCTTCCGTCGTCGACATCTTGCGCTTCAAGCTCACTGCCGCGGTTCTGAAGGATGAGCGGTACGACCGCCTGGTTGAAGGATTCAAAACCACAGTCGACATGCTCACGAAGCTCGATAGGTTTTTGGCCTCCATTGATCTGGAGCTGGTGCAAGCCGGACGCGGCGTCCTTAGTGACAAGCGGCTGGCGTGGGTCGCTGAAATGCACACGCAGCCCCCGCTCACAGGGCTCGCCTTTGCGCGACTGGACCGACGGCTGCGCGGCGTCCTGCGCGAGCAGATGCTGGCGCTTCTGGATCTCATCCATCAGCTCGACGTGTACATCGCCGTGAGCGGCGTCGCCCGCGAGCGCGATCTCTCCTATGCCGAAGCGCTCGGTGCGGAGAGGAACCTATTGAGCGCGAGCGCGCTGTGGCATCCGGGCGTGAAGAAGGCGGTTCCCAACCCCGTCTCGCTGGATGGGCAGACCAACACCATTTTTCTCACCGGTGCCAACATGGCCGGCAAGTCCACGCTGATGAAGGCGCTGGGCATTGCGGTTTACCTGGCGCACATGGGTTTTCCGGTGGCCGCGCGGGATCTGCGATTCTCGGTGCTCGATGGGCTGTATTCCTCCATCAACGTCGCAGACAACCTGCAGGGCTACAGCCACTTCTACTCGGAAGTGATGCGAGTGAAGGCTGTGGCGCAGGAAGTGGCCGATGGCCGTCGCCTGTTGGTTATTTTCGATGAGCTGTTCAAGGGCACCAACGTCAAAGACGCGTCCGATGCCACACTCGCCGTCACGACGGCGTTCTCACACTATCGCGACTGCTTCTTTGTCATCTCGACGCACATCGTTGAGGTGGGCGAGGCGCTCGAGTCCCTTGGGAATTTCCGTTTCCTTTACCTGCCGACGGTGATGGAGGGGCGTGTGCCCCGATACCCCTACGCCCTGGAGACAGGCATCTCCGCCGACAGGCAGGGCATGACCCTCATCGAGAACGAGGGCATCCTCGCGTTGCTGGAGGCGACCTGATGTGCGCCACGCATCCGAGATGCTGTCAGAACGAATTCGGACCGGAGGTTGCGCGAGTCCACTCACTGCACGTCCGGTTCCGGCGCAGATGGTCGTGGCGTACGGTCATTGGCGATCCGAACACGGCGGGGAACTGATGCGGCCAGGGGCCGCTGAAATTCAGCGAGTTTCGCCTTGCAACGGATCGACGAGAAACTTCGGCCGGCTCACGCAACCCGGTTCGTCGACCTGGCGGCCGATCACCCGGAGGATTTCCAGATTCGCCATCACGGCCCCGCGGATTGGCACGGGCAACTCATCCTTCACGAGCTTGCTGATCGCCGGCAACGCGTGGAACGGCACGCCCGGGTAGAGGTGATGTTCGATGTGATAGTTCATGTTCCAGTACAGAACCCGAACCGGCAGGATGCACGCGAGGCTGCGCGTGCAATAGCGATGATCCGCAACGGCCTCGCTCATGCACATGTGCTGGGAGTTGATGAAGAGCTGCGGAACCCAGCCGCCGGCCAGTCGCCCGCCGAAGAATGCGACGATCGGGAAGAAGCTGTGCATCGCCGCCGACGCCGCGATGATCGCGAGATACCCGAGTAGAAACGCTCTCGAGCCGATGACGAGCTGCTTCACGCGCGCGGCCGGAATGTAGTCCAGTTCCTCTTCGCTGAGACCTCGCGTTGCGTGCCGGATCATCTGACCGATACCGGCGAACGGCCCGAGTAACGCGAGCGATTCGCGCAACCAGCGACGATGGGTCATCGGGTTGCCGTAGGGCATCTGGCTGTCGAAGCCGGGGTACCACGTTGCGATGTGATGGCGTCCATGAGCATAGCGGCGAAGCATGGGCTCTTCGCCAAACACGAACGAGGTCACATAGAACACGGTCTCATTGAGCCAGCGCGAGCGGAACGCCGTGCCGTGCGCGCCTTCGTGGGAGGCGGCGTAGGAAAATGAAAGGATCGCTCCGTGCAGGATCAGCGTGGGCAGCACCCACCACGTTCCCCACGCCGTGCTCAAGAGCCACGTGGTACCTGCGAGGAACAGCAACCACGTGAAAAAGAACACGAGGCCGGGGAGGTCGCGCTGGCGCAGATGCTTCTGGACGATCGCTCGATCGAGCTTCGGCGTCCACCAACCCCGCGCGCCCGGGGGTTTCGACCGGGCCGGTTGCGCAGTTGCCGTGCCGCTCGTGTTCATCCTGGCCAACGCTCCACAGTCTGCCGCACGCAGATTCGCGGCATGTGTAACGTTACACTAAATTCTCCACACGACGCCAGCCGTGCTTCCGAAGATGCGCGGCGCTGGCTCGCAGAGGTTATTTCAGGCGGAGGCGCCTTCGTGCAGCGTTACGGGAAATACGCTGTTGCGCTTGGAAAAGGTGCGCTTCTTCAGCCGCTCCATCAGCAGCTCACCCGCTTGCCGCCCCATTTCGTATGCGGGGGACATCACCGTCGTGAGCGAGGGCCTGGTATATCGCCAGACGTCGAACCCGTTGAAACCGGTGACCGCCACGTCCTTCGGTACGCTCAGGCCGCGCTTGTCGCAAGCCGAGAGCACGGCGCCGGCAACGGAGTCGGTCGCGGCGACGATTGCGTCGGGTACTCGGTTTGCAAGGTAATCGCTGACGACCTGCTCGACATCCTCGAAGCCTTCGGAAGGGGAGAGCAGCGACTTCACTTCGATGTTGCCGGACTCCTCAGCGAAGGCGGCGCGCAATCCTTTCTCACGCTGCTCGACGGCCGACCATTCGAGGGTCGGGCGCACGAACAGTACGGAGCGCACACGCCGCTTCAGCAGATGCCCGGCGATGAGCGCGCCGCCTTTGAGATCGTCCTGCCGGAGCATCGCAACGTTCGGCGACTGTGTGGTGAACCCTTCCTGAAACACCACGAGCGGCGGGCCGAGGCGCTGCAGGTATTCGAAGTGGCTCTTTCGCAGGGCTTTGGGGCCGCAAAGAATCGCGCACAGCGCGTCGTTGCGTGCCTTGCGCAGGATCGTCGCGCTCTCGAAACGTTCCGGCACCACGCCCTGCACGTCGAGCGTGTAATCGAGGCCGCTCAGGTAATTGCTCAACCCGCTCACGAGGCGCGAGATGAACGGGTCGGTGAGGAAGGCGGGATCGCGGTCCGCAATGACGATTCCAACGGACCGGTTTTCCTGCAGGCGCAGGCTGCGCGCACTGAGATTCGGGCGGTAGTTGAGCCGCGCGATGGATTCTTCCACGCGCCGCCGGGTGTCCAGCTTCACGAGCTGGTGCTGGCCACGCACGACGTTCGACACCGTCATGACGGAAACGCCGGCGTCCCTGGAGACGTCGGCAAGAGTGACTGAGTTGGAGCGTTTCATGAATTGAGAGGAGGTCGCGCCGATCCTGGGGTCCACCACTGGCGCGTATTATGGCAGGAATTTTAACGTCTTTGATGCCGCCGCTCGCAGGCCGTGCGGGATTTGCCTGATCGACTTGCGTGCTTCACTTGCTTGGCCGGCACCGTCGCTTCGCCATTGCTTTCGCCGCGACCTGTATTGTAACGTTACACAACATCGACGGTACGCGACCTGACTGGGGACAAAGCGGCATGGGTACTGGAATCTCCGGACGGATCGAGGCTCTGCTGGAACGCAATCGCGCCTATATACCCGGCGGCATCAGCTCGGCCAACCGCACGATCAACCCGGTCATTGCGTTCGCACGCGGCGCCGGCGCGCATCTGTGGGACGTGGATGGCAAGCGCTACGTCGACTATCACGCCGCCTTCGCGCCTCATTTCCTGGGCCACAATTTCGAGCCCGTGAATCGTGCCGCTGCTGCGATTCTCGATACTGGCGACAGCTTGTTCGGCGCGGGTCCTTCGGCGCTCGAAGGGCGCCTGGCAGAGCTCATCTGCACCACGATCCGCGCGGCCGAGAAAGTCATCCTGCTCAACACAGGCAGCGAGGCGACTTCGCTCGCCATCCGCCTGAGCCGCGCCATTACGAAGCGCAGCGACATCGTCGTGATGCAGGGGGGCTACAACGGCAATCACGACGAGCTCGCCTGCAACGTTTTCAATACATTGGATGAGATCGGGCCGCGCGTTTCGCCGGGCGAATACCCGCTGCGACCGCTCGGTGCCGGCACGGTGTTCCAGGACGCACGCCAGGTACATGCGATCAACTACAACGACCTCGACTCGGTGGAATACGTTTGCCGCCGTCATCCGGTCGCCGCGCTGATCACCGAGCCCATCCTGCAGAACATCGGTGTGGTGAAACCCGATCCCGGCTATCTCGAAGGCCTGCGCAGCCTCGCCGATCGCTACGGTTTCGTGCTGATTTTCGATGAAGTGAAGACCGGCTTTCGCCATGCCCTGGGTGGCTACAGCGCCGTGAGTGGCGTGACGCCCGATCTCGTCGTGTACGGCAAAGCCATCGCCAATGGCTTCCCGCTCGCCGTCGTCGGCGGCAAGCGCGAGCTCATGGACCACGCGGCGCATCCGGACCCGACGCGACGTCCATTCGTGGCCGGCACCTATAACGGCCACCCCGTCGCGGTGGCGGCCGCGATTCGTACGCTCGAATACCTCGTCGAGAACGAGAAGACCGTCTATCCGCACGTCGAGGCGCTGGGGCAGCGAATCGAGGCGGGCATGCTGGAGATCTTCGCGAAGCATCGCATGCAGGCCTGCGTCGCGAGGCAGGGCTCGGCCTTCTCGTTCTATTTCATGGATCGGCCGCCGCGCGACCTGCACGACATCATCCTGCACCACGACTTCACGCGGGACCTCGCGCTGCGGCGCTCGCTCATCCAGCAGGGCGTCTTTTTCATTCCGATCGCCACCAAGCAGTGCTCGATCTCCGCCGCCCATACGCAGGCGGACATAGACTTCACGCTCGAGTGCTTCGCGAAGTCCGTCCAGTCGGTGGCTTGAAATGAAGATCGTCGATATCCAGACCCACGTCTGCCATGCCCGGATGCGCAACTGGGTGTTCGTCAAGGTGATCACCGACCAGGCGGGCCTTTACGGCTGGGGCGAGGCCACGCTCGAGTGGCACACGCGTGCCGTGATCGGTGCGATCGAGGACATCAAGTCGCTGCTCGTCGGCGAAGACCCGACCCGCATCGAATACCTGTGGCAGATGATGCATCGTCAGCATTTCTGGCACTCCAACGGCATCGTCCGCGCCACGGCCGTGGCGGGCATCGATATCGCGCTGTGGGACATCCTCGGCAAGGTGGCGGGAATGCCATGCCACAAATTGTGGGGCGGCCCCGTGCGCAAACACGTGCGGCTGTATTGCCATCTCGGCGGCGGCAACATGGAGAGTTTCTACGAAACGCCGGTGAGCGAAGCGAGCCGTTTTGCAGACCTCGCCCGACAGGCCGTCGAGAGCGGCTTCTCCGCCTTCAAATGCATGGCGGTGCCGCCGACGATGCCCCTGGAAGGGCTTGCGCCGATCAAGGCCGCCGAAGCCTGCGTGCAGGCGATGCGCGAAGCAGTGGGTGATTCCATCGACATCATGGTGGACTGCCACGCACGGCCATCGCCGGTCATGGGGCTGCAGTTTGCAAAGGCGCTCGAGCCGTTCGGTCTGTATTTTCTCGAGGAACCCTGCTGGCCCGAGATGCCCGAAGCGATGGCTGCCATCGCAAGCGCGGTGAAAACGCCCATCGCCACCGGCGAGCGCCTGACCAGTCTCGATCAATTCAACCGATTGCTTTCGATGCGTGCCTGCAGCGTGCTGCAGCCGGATATCACTCATTGCGGCGGGCTTTCGGCCGTACGCCGTGTCGCCTCGCTGGTCGAGGCAACGCGCACCGCGTTGGCACCCCACAATCCGCAGGGGCCCGTGAGTACGGCCGCTTCCCTGCAGCTTGGTTTTGCGGAGCCGAGCTACGTCATCTGCGAGACCGTGCACAACGATGTGCCATGGCGCGCAGATGTGGTGCGAGAAGGGTTCACCGTGGACTTGAAGACACGCACCGTGCAGCCGGGCGACGCGCCGGGCCTGGGCATCGAGCTCGACGAACGCGAGATCGCGAAGCATCCCTTCGAGCAGGAGCTGCTGCAGCGGGTGTTCTACCGCGACGGCAGCGTGGGCGACTGGTGATCGCAATCGCGATCGATGCGTGACGAAGAATCAGCTGCAGTCACGCAAAGACGCTTGAAGGTTTCGAATGAGCTGGTTTATTCTCAGAAATGTATCGTTAAAGTAATTATCAGAAACCGCCATGTAGAGCGGGCTGCGCGCAGGCGCACTGACTTTTTCGAAGGCGTGCAACGCCTGCAATTTTTTTTCGCCTTCCAGGGCGGTCGAACGCGGAACTGACATCGGTGTGACTGCATCTCCGCAGAATGTAACGTTACAAATCGCGACCCGAGCCGGGGGAGAAGGACCTCGTTGTGCCGGTGATTTGCAGCGTCGAGGCGTCGGGCAACGAGTCTTGCTGTCAAAAAAGCCAACGAGGACCGATCAATGACGTCTCCTTCCCGATTGACCCCGCCCGGCGGGATCCTTGCAGCCTGCGTGCTGACCGCAACGTTCACTTCGGTCGCCGCCGCGGAGGAAAAGCTCGAAGAAATCACGGTCACCGCCGAGAAGCGCGAAGAGTCGCTGCAGAAGGTGCCGATCTCCATCGCCGCCCTGAGCAGCGAAGCCATGGAGAAGCTCGGTACGGACAGCCTGAACGACTACTTCAAGTACGTTCCCGGCATCAACTACGCGCCGACCGCATCCGGCGACCGTGGCGGCCAGAACCTCATCATCCGCGGCGTGAGCAACACGCGTCTCACCGGTGTGGACTCGGCCGCGTCGGCCGCGACCACGAGCTTCTACCTCAACGAGATTCCGGTCACGCTGATCGATCCGGAGCTGTTCGACGTCAATCGTGTTGAAGTGCTGAAGGGCCCGCAGGGCACGCTGTTCGGCGCGGCCTCGATGGGCGGCACCGTGCGCATCATCATGAACGAGGCGAACCCCGACGAATGGGAAAGCCGCGTCGAAGCCACCGCGCAGATGCGCGATGAGCATCTCGGGGATCGCGTCAACGCCATGATCAATATCCCGCTGGTGGAGGGAAAGCTGGGTGCACGCATCGTGGCGTACCAGCGCTATGACGATGGTTATATCGGCGCCATCACGCCGCCCCGCACGGACACGACGCAGCAGCTCTATCCGACCGTCCCCGGATTCGATCTGATCACGCCGGAAGGGGCTTCCAATATCCGCCGCGACACGAACACGTCCGAGGCACAGGGCGCGCGTATTTCGCTGACCTACACGCCGACCGAGCAGCTCAAGATTTCCCCGACGTTCATCTACCAGAACATCGACAAGGACGACGCGGACACGTTCGACGCGAATCTGAAGAGCGGTTTCGTCAAGAAGCGTTTCCTGCCCGAGCCGCAAAGCCAGTCTTTCGCGCTATCGTCACTCGAGGGCTCCTACGATTTCGGCCCGGCGAAGCTCGTGTCTGCCACGGGCTATTTCAATCGCAAGTACCTGGAAACGTCGGACCAGACTCTGGGCACGTTCGTGCAGTTCGGCGGCACGCGTGTCACGGACTGGTGCCCGGCCGGCAACTGTATCGCTGGCACGGGCGTGCTCGGCGCGTCGATCGATACCGACAGCTTCACGCAGGAATTGCGCCTGCAATCGACGAGCAACAGCGGCAGCGAGCTGTTCAATCGCTTCGACTGGGTCGTCGGTGCCTACTACTCGCGTGAGAAGCGCGATGGTGGGCAGCTGTGGCTGATCCCCGGCTTCACCGCTGCCGCAGCTCGCCCGATCGTCACGCTCAATGATGTGATCTTCGCGTCCAATTGGGATTCGAAGGACACCAACAAGTCGGCCTTCCTCGACGTGGGGTTCCACATCACCGAGAAACTCAAGATCTCCGCAGGCGCAAGGCACTACGATCAGTCTCAGCAGACTGCGCGCAACCTCATCGGTCCGTTGCAGGGAGCGGCGTTTGCGACGACACCGCAGGTCACGTTCGTCTCCACCAAGTCGACAGGCGTCACGCCGCGTTACACCGCGTCGTACCAGTTCACGCCGGATGTGCTCACCTATGTTTCTGCGGCGAAGGGCTTCCGCGCGGGCGGCGGCATCATTCCGGTCACGGAACCGGCTTGCGTTCCGGTCATCGAGCAGCAGCACCTCGAGGCGTTCACCAGCGGCTTCGGGCCGGACAACCTGTGGAACTATGAGGTGGGAACCAAGACAACGTGGGCCGGCGGACGGGTCAACGTGAATGGCGCGGCCTATCGCATCAAGTGGGGCGATCTGCAGCAGGGCATTTCGCTCGGCCAGTTCTTCAACAGCGCCTGCACGCGCGCGCTCACTGCGAACGTTGGTAACGCAGAGATCCGCGGTGCTGAGCTCGAGTTCAAAGCACTGTTGACGGATCGGTTGCTCGTGCAGAGCTCGGGCGCGTATACGCGAGCACGCATCTCGGGTGTGGATCCGGCGGCGCGTGTCGGATACGTCGGAGCGCAGCTGCAGAACGTGCCGGACTGGACAGCCACCGCTTCCGCCGAATACTCGTTCCCGAACCTCATCGAAGAGGGCAGTGGCTATCTGCGTGCGGACTACTCCTATCGCAGCAGCATCACGACGGTGGTCGGCGTTCCGACCAATCCGCTGCTGGCGCTGCCGAGCTACTCGAACGCGAACGTTCGTGCGGGCGTGGAGCGCAATCGCCTGAACATCGAGCTGTTCGTCGCGAACCTGTTCGACAAGGTGCAGTTGTTGAGCGCGGCGCCGGGTGTCGCGGGCGCCACGACACAGGTGGCGAACTACCCGCGTACGGTGGGCATCAAGATCGGCAAGAGCTTCTGACCAGCCCCTTCTGACCGGCCCATCTGACCAGCCAGTTGTAGCAGCGCCGTCCCTGCGGCAGCGTTCGTCACCTCGCGTGACGGCGCTGCCGCTTTTTTTTTGGGACCGGGCTCAACGCCTCACTTCAGGCCGTTCATCCACTTCTTCATGAGCGGTGCGAGCAGCGTGAAGCCGATGGCGAGTGCGATGCCCGCCAGTGCCAGCGTGCCGAAGAATCGCTGGTAGTGAGCCAGGATCTCGTGATTCTGGAGCGTTGCGCCTTCAGCCGGGCTCAGCGCCGAGAAGCCTGCAATCTTGGAGGCGACGTAGCTGCCGAGCGCGACCCCCAGCATCCACAGTCCCACGAGGAAACCCAGCACGCGCGTGGCGGCCAGGCGAGTGATTGCGGAAAGGCCAATCGGCCCGACGACGAGCGCGGCGACGGCAAAGCACAGGTACATCGCGAGCACCCAGATCAGATTCACGCGGCCGGAGCTGTCGGGCCAGAGGGTACCGATCGTGATGATCGTATAGCCCGAAGCCAGCGCGTAATGCGCGAAGCAGAGCTTCGCCGGGGTGGACGGATTGCGGCCGCGTTTATCGAGAAACCCCCACAGCCAGACGAAGAAAGGCGCGAGCAGCAGCAGGAGCAGCGAGGTGACCCCGATCAGCTGCGCCGAGCGGACTTCGATCGCGCCGAAATGACGATTGACCAGTCGCTCGTTGAACAGGTTGATGGAGCTGCCCATCTGTTCCACGAGCGCAGCATACGTTGACCAGATGGACCAGAAGATGAGTGCACACCACAACCGCTCACGCTCGATGCGGTTGAGCTCCTTGAAGCCGATATACATCGCGCGGCTCAGCGCAAAGATCACGGTCCCGATGACGATGTAGCCCAGTATTTCCACGCGCGGCAGAAGCTGCCACGTGACCAGGATCGAGAAGCCGACGAAAGCGGCCAGCGCCAGGGTCTTGCGCGTGCCGAGCCGCTCGAGCGGTTTGCCGTCGGCCCAGCCGCCGGGGCCACGCAGAAACTTCTGGCCGGCGATGAAGATGATGAGCCCGATGACCATGCCCGCTCCGGCCAGTCCAAAGCCGTATTCCCAGCCGAAGGTCTGCCCCACGTAGCCGCAGCTGAACGCCGCGAGCGTCGCGCCGATATTGATACCCCAGTTGAAGATGGTGAAGCCGGCGTCGCGCATCTGGGACTCGCGCGGATACAGCTTGCCGACCATCGTGGAGATGTTCGACTTGAGCAAGCCCACGCCGGCGATGACGAACGCGAGCGAAAGATAGAAGAGGTTTTGCGCAATCGAGCCGGCTCCGCCCAGCAGCTCGGCGGAGCCGGATGCCTTGAAGTACAGCTCCTGGAGCACGAGGCCGATGTGCCCCATCACCATCAGCACCGCGCCGTACATCACCGAGCGGTTGTAGCCGAAATAGCGGTCGGCCAGGATTCCGCCCAGCAGCGGATAGATATAGACCAGCGCGGAATAGCTGCCGTAGATGCCGAAGGCGCTCGCATCGGAAAACAGGAATCGCTGGCTGAGGAAAAACACGAGCAGGGCGCGCACGCCATAGAAGCTGAAACGCTCCCACATCTCCGTGAGAAACAAAACATAGAGGCCTTTGGGATGGCCGAAGAGCGTGCCGGAGTCGGGGCGGATGTCGTCGGTAGCCGTCGATGCGATCGTCACGGAGTCTCCAGTGGCTTCGAGTGATACACGCATGCCACTGGAGCGCCGCCTTGCGCGCCGGGGCGGCGGCGGTCACATCATGTTTGTGTCGTCAGCGCTCGAGTCGTCGCGCGGGGTGGGGCCGAACGGCTCTCCAGCATATCCTGCAGCGACGCGGTGACTGCTTCCAGAACCTGTTCCGCGACGCCCGGCGTGTAGATGGCCACCTTGGCTTGATAGGTATCGCGCTCGAAATCCTCGCGCGGCGGCAGATAGCTCAGGTACCCGTTCGCGATGTTCAGCACCGCCACGTGAATGCCCGGGAAACGCCGGCGCAGCTCGATCTGGAACGGGCTGTGCGCCTCGGCAGGCAGCGCCACCAACACGGCATCACCGAGTTGCCAGACGTTGAACGCGAACTGGCCCGTCTCACCGTCGCCCGCGGTTTCGCGGAGCGAGAGCTTGCGACGCAGCCGCTCGCGCATGAATTCCTCGCTGGCCGCGGCGATCGCCTGTTTCAATTCTTCGCGCGTGGGCATTTGCGCCAGACGCAGGCTGATCTGTTCGCGGCGCGCGGCGAGCGTCGGATTCGCGGCCTGATGGTGCTCGTTCCACACCGCGAGCTTCGTGCCGGACTCCTCGATGCGCTCATACACGAGCGACACGCCGGGCGGGAACATCGATTCGAGCGTTGCCAGCACCGCGTGGCCGAGCTCGCGACCGTTCTGGTCTGCCGCCGCCACGTCCGCCCCGAAGCTGCGCCTGGGTGTGAGATCGCCCGAGGCGCCATGAAGAAATGCACAGGGAGCGCCGCCGGTCGCGGCCTCGACCGTTTCGCGCATGGCGCCGACATAGTCCGAAGAGATGAGCTGGTTGCCACCGCCCAGCGAAGTGGGGTGGCACGCATAGTTCACCAGCGTGGCAAGGATGCGCCCCTCAGCATCCGACACCCGGCCGACCAGCAATGTGTCGTCCGCTTTGGCCGCGGGGTTCAGGCCCACCACAATAGAGCCATCTACGGGTGAGACGAAGTCACGACGGAAGGCGAGGCGGCAGGATCCGGTCGCCCAGCTCAGCGTCGCGGGCACGGCGTTGGAACGGGCATCGGCAATGAGCTTCACGCAGGTCGAACGGATCTGATCGCGAAATGCCGCGATCAGATGTCCACCGGGTCGTTCCGCCAGATCCTGCGACGTAGACGGCGCGGAATGGGTGTGCGAGACGTGCAGGATGAGCTGGCGGGGCTCGAGTCCCGCGGCCTCCAGCATCGCCTGGCGCAATTCGAGCTCGTCTTTGCCCGAGCGCCACCAGCTCAGGTCGAGCGTCAGCAGAGCGAGTGGCTCGCTGCCGTCGTGTCTCGCGAAAAAGACACAGGTCGCGAGGAGGGGTTTGTGCACTCCGATGGCGATGTCGTGGCGAGCGCTGCCCCACAGTCGGGCATGGATTCCCAACGGCGGCGTAATGGGGGCGCGCGCGACGCCGATGTTCCCGGCGAACTCCGAGTGGCGCAGCGTATGCCGTGGCGTATCGACCTGCAGAGGTATGCGCATGATGTTGTCTACGATAACTTGTAACGTTACACTGCGCAACGAAGTGCAGATTTCACGCACGCACAGTGCGCTCGCCCGAGGGTCACATCAATGTCGATCGCGGCACCTGTCCACATCCGTCATCCGGAATTTCGCGGCCTCATCGGCATCGCGACCACTGACATCACACCCCCCACAGGCATCTATTCGCGCACGTGGGGCAGCGCGCTTCACGATGTCGCGGAAGGTGCGCATCGCCCGCTGATTGCCCGCTGCCTGGTGATGCGAGATTCCGGCGGCATGGAGCTCGCCATCGTCACGCTCGATGCGCTGATTTTCTGGCAGGAGGATGCGGATAGGCTGCGAGCCGTCGTGCTCGAGCGATTGAAGCTGCGCCCCGAGCAACTCGTCATCCATCCTTCGCATTCGCATAGCGCTCCGTTTCTCGGCGCCAAGTACGCCGATCGGCCCGGCGGGGACATCAACGCGCGGTATCTCGCATCGATGCCCGGCATGTGTGTGGATCTCGTGACGAAGGCTCGCGCGTCGTTGCAAGAGTCGACGTTGACCTGGAGCTATGGTCACTGCTCGATGGCGTTCAACCGGGACTCGATCGATGCCGCGAGCGGTCGCGACATCTGCGGCCTGAACCTTCAGGAGAAGGCGGACGACACGGTGCTCGTCGGTCGCGTCACCGATATGAACGGCCGCATCACCGGCACGATCGTCAATTACGCCTGCCATCCCGTGTCCCTCGGCGGCGGCAATCGACTTCTCTCGCCCGACTACGTTGGCGCGATGCGCGAGGTCATCGAAAAAGAGACTGGCGGCGCGCCTTGCGTGTTTTTCCACGGTGCATCTGGGGACATGACGCCACGGCGCAGTTATGAATCCGATGTCGAAGCGGCGGACCAGAATGGCCGCGAGCTGGGCTACGCAGCACTGACTGCGCTCGCGTCGATGTTCCCGCCCGGGCAGGAGTTGCGCTATGTCGGCATCGAAGAGTCCGGCACGCCGCTGGGCGTCTGGCGGCTGAAGCCAAAGGAGGCGGTGAGTACGGAGCTTGCGGCCCAGCGCATCCACACGACCCTGCGCATCAAGGACATGCCGACGCGCAAGGAGATCGAGGAAAAGCTCGTCACCGCGACCGAGCGCTTCGAGATCGAGCGGCTCGAGCGCGCACTCGGCAGGCGCGATCTCGTAGGCGATGAGAAGGAGGGCAAGCTTTCCTTCACCATCTGGCGCATCGGCGAGTCGTTCGTCGTCTCGACGCCTGCGGAACCCTACAGTCGCTTCCAGATGGACCTGCGTGAGCAGTTTCCGAATGCGGCGGTTGCGGTGCTCAACGCTTCGGATGGCTGCATGAACTACCTGCCATTGCGCTCTTCCTATCAGCGTGATGTGTATCAGGTGCGCGTGGCGCTGTTCGAAGTCGATTGCCTCGAGCACACGACGCGGCAAGTGATCGACATCATGGAGCAGTCGCCCGAAGTGGAAGCGCTCAGCGCATGAGCGATGACGGCGAGTTGCTCGCAGGCTTCGGCCGAACGGACATCACACCGGCGCCGAATTTTCCCAATGGCATGTGGATGGCGCAGAAGCATCTGCGTGCGACGGGAATTCATCGTCGGTTGTACGCGTCGTGTGTCGTCGTCGGCACGGCCTCGAATGCCGTTGCGCTGGTCAACTACGATTTGACGATCCTGTCGGCGAAGCAGGTTGCCGCGATTCGAGATGCGATTCATGAACGCATCGGCCTGCCGCGCGATCGCATCTGGCTCTATGTCACGCACAATCACGCCGCACCCGTCACTCAGGATTTCTATGATCGGGAGGGCGCCGACGAAGTTCGCAAGTACGTGCAATCGCTGCCGGCACTGAGCGCCAAGGCTGCGGAGCAAGCATGGAAAGCGCGGCAGCCAGCGCGTGTCAGCAGCGGCCGGGGCAAGTGCCACATCGGCGTCAACCGGGATCGCAATCATCACGGTCGCGTGATCACGGGCCCGAACCCCGGTGGCTTCGCGGACCCGGAGGTCGGCGTGTTGCGCATCGACGCGGTGAGCGGCAAGCCGATTGCCGCTATCGTCACGTATGGCTGCCATCCGACTTATCTTGGACCCACGAGCACGGTGATCAGCCCGGACTATCCGGGTGTCACGCGTGATGTGTTCGAAGGGCTCACGCACGCACCGTGCGTGTTCCTGCAGGCCGGCGCTGGAAATGTCGGGCCGTTCCGCGGGTTCCTTGGCGACACGGCGGAGGTCGAGCGTTGCGGGACGATTCTCGGCTGCGAGGCGGCGCAGGTTTATCTGTCCATCCCGGCAAATGGAGCCGAGGCGCGCATCGAGCACGTGATCGAATCCGGCGCGCCGCTCGGCATCGTGGGCGATCCGCCGCAGCCGAAGCAGGCGGCAATGTTTCGCGTGATCTCGCGGGACGTGCGGCTGCCGACGGATAATCCCGGCCCCACGGTCTACGATACCGTCGAGAACGACATCAAGGTTTCCGGCGAGAAAGTGGAGCGGCTGCGCGCGAGCAACGCGCCGGAAGCCGAAGTCCAGCACGCCACGCAGCAGTTCCTGCGTCATCGTCTGCGACTCGATCGAAAGCGAATGTATGGCGTGGAGGGCGGTTTCCCGGTCGAAGTGGGCGCCATCCGCATGGGCGATGTGTATTTCGTGAGTGTCGCGTGCGAAGCGTTCGCCGAGCTGGCAGTCGCTATCAAGGATCGCGCGCCGTCGCGGCAGACCGTATTCGCCGCCTACGAAGGGCCCGATGTCATCTACATCGCGCCCGAGGCAGCATTTGAGCCGCCCGTTTCGATGGAAGTGTTCAACTCGCCGTTCGGGCCGCGCGCCGCGCAGATGCTGGTGGATGGCGCCGTGGGCGTCCTGAACGAGCTGAGCTGAATCGCCCGCAAGCTCAGCGCGCTTCCGCGATGGCTTCGACCGCCGCGGAAGTCACCCTGTCCAGTGCGCTCGCATCGTAGAACGCGATGCGTACTTGGTAGACATCCCGCCCGAACGATGTCGCTTTCGGCAGGTATGTCGTCGTGCCATCGGAAAGATTGAGCACCGCGACCGTCGTGTCGGGAAACTGCTTGCGCAAGTCGATCTGGAAGCGGTTGTAGGCCTCTGCGGGCGTCGAGACGATGAACGAATCCCCGAGCTGCCACAGCATGAAGGCGAACTGGTGCTCGCTCGCATCGCCGATCAGGTCCCGGTTGGCGAGCGCGCGTTCCAGCCGTTCGATCTCGAAGCGCTCGGTCGCCACGGCCATCTTTTGCTGGATTTCCGCTCGCGTCGGCATGTCTTTCAGGCGCAGGTTCGTCATCACCCGTCGGGCAGACAGTTTCGTGCTGATCGTGTCCTTCGGCGTGAGCCGCCATACCCCGAGCGGCGTGCCCGACTCCTCGATGCCGATGTAGCGCAGTTCCTGGCCGGGCGGGAACATCGAGGTGAGCGCGGCCAGCGCCGCGTAGCCAAGCTCGCGCCCATTCTGGTCGGCGGCTTCTACATTCGCTTCGTAGCTGCGACGGGGCGTCGTATCGCCTGAGGCGCCGTGAAAAAACAGGCAGGGCGCCCCGCCGGTTTCTTTCTCCATCGTCTCCCGCATCGCGCCGATGTAATCCGGGGAAAGCAGGCGATTGCCGCCCCCCAGCGAAACCGGATGGCAGGCGTAATTCACGATGGTGGCGGTGATGCGGCCGCTCATGTCGGTGACGCGACCGACGAGCACGGTGTCGTCCGCTTTCTCCAGCAGGTTCAGGCCGCAGATGTCACGCCCGCTCGCGGCATCGATGGCGTCCCGATTGAAGGCCATCGAGCAGCGACCATAGGTCCACGTGAGGATCGACTCCTTCAACGATTCGCGCGCTTCAGCGACCAGCTCGCAACAAATGCCGGGAATCCTGTCCAGGTACGGCACGATGAGATCGCCACCGGGCTTGCCGAGTTGGCGCTCGGCGAGGAACGGAGCGCTATGCGAATGCGAGGGATGGAAACTGAGCTGCTCGGAGCGCAGGCCGAAGCGTTCTTCGACCGCTGCCCGGATCTTCTCCGCCGCCAACGGCCAGAAGACGAGCGCGTCGAGCGTCACCATCACCTGTTCGGCTTCGCCGCTCAAGGAGCGGAACACCACGCATCGGGCAATGAATGGCCGATGCACTCCTTCCGCCTTGTCGTGCGAGGCGCTGCCCCACGTGCGGGAGTAGATGCCCACCGGCGGCGTGATGTCGCGAGTGGCCACGCCGATGTGACCGTGAAACTCGGGAAGGCTGAGCCGGGCGGGTGAGGGTTCGGGCACGACGCTTCTCCTGCGGATGAGGCTGACGCGCCCAAAGTGTAACGTTAAAAAATCCGTCGTCCAAGACCTCAGCGCATTTCCTCGATCGCGGCGGTCGCAAGCTCCGCCACGTGCTCGAGCGACCCGGATTCGTACAGCGAGACGCGCACCGGATAGACATCGTTGCGCTCGTACGCCGCTTTGGTGGGCAGGTACATGTAGGTGCCATCGCACAGGTTGAGCACCGCGACGTGGCTGTCCGGAAACTGCGCGCGAAGCTGCAATTGCAGGTGGCTGTATGACTCGCTCGGCACGCAGATCATGAAAGCGTCGCCGAGCTTCCATACCGTGAAATAAAAAGACCCGTCGCCCGCGAGCGTGAGTCGGCCCCGTGTGCGCTCGAGGATCTCGATTTCGTAACGCTCCTTGGCCACGCTCAACTGGCGCTCGATTTCCGCGCGTTCCGGCATCGCCTTGAGGGGCAGCTTGGTGTTCATCACCTGCGCACTCAGCTCCTCGCTGACCACGGGCTTCGGCTGCAATCGCCACACGCCCAGCGGCGTGCCGGATTCCTCTATCCCCATGTATTGAAGCTGCTGGCCAGGCGGGAACATCGCTGCAAGCGTGGTCAACGCTGCGTACCCGAGCTCGCGCCCGTTCTGGTCCGCGGCCTCGACATTCGCTTCGTAGCTTCGGCGCGGCGTGAGATCGCCCGATGGACCGTGCAGGAACACGCAAGGTGCGCCGCCGGTATCGCGCTCGACCAGCTCACGCATGGCGCCGACATAGTCCGGTGAGATGAGCTTGTTCGCGCCGCCGAGAGAGACGGGATGGCACGCGTAATTGACGATCGTCGCGCGAATGGCGCCCGCTTCGTCGGTGATGCGACCGACCAGCAGGGTGTCGTCGCCTTTTTCGTCCAGGTTGAGGCCGCACACATCGCGACCGCTCGCAGCATCGATCGCATCCCGATTGAACGCCAGGGAGCATTTTCCGTAGGCCCAGCTCAGCGTGGCACTCGCGCAATTGGCGCGCGCCTGGTTCACGAGCGACGCGCAGATACCCGGCAATGTTTCCAGATACGGAATGATCAGATGGCCGCCCGGCCTGTTGGTGTGGCTCCGGGAGTAGACCGGAATGCTGTGCGAATGCGAAGGATGGATGGAAAGCTGATGCGGCTCGAGCGCGAGCTGCTTCAGCAACGTTGTCCGGATGCTCGTCATCTCTTCCTGGGTGAGGATGCTCAGGTCCATCGCGAGCAGCACGAGCTCGGTGGACTGGGTGCGATCCTGGAAAACGAGGCATGAGCCGAGCAACGGCCGGTGCACGCCTTCGGCCACGTCGTGCTTGGCGCTGCCCCACAGGCGCGCATAGATGCCGGCGGGTGGCGTGATTTCCTGGCGAGCCACGCCGATGCGGCCGCGGAATTCGGAATGCTCGAGGGCAGTGGGCGTCTGGGCGGTCATGCTGCGTTACCTGGTTTGTGTTGGATGCGGGGATCGATGGGCGTGGTGCCCCTGAGCCCGAGAATGTCTTCCAGCAGCTTTGCACCGGCGAGCAGCCGACTCTCCGCACGCGGGCGCGCAACGATCTGCAGCCCGATCGGAAGGTTCTCGCGGCTGAAGCCGCACGGCAAAGACAGCGCCGTGCAATTCACCGTGGAAAAAGCGTAAGAGATGGCGAACCAGAGCGTGTAGTTCGAAAGCTCGACGCCGTTGCACGACTTCACATAGCGGTTCTCGACCGGAAAAGGTGGAACGATCGCGGCGGGGGTGCAGAGCAGATCATAGGTATCGAAGAACGCGAGCGTGCGGTGGTAGAGCGCGAGCCGCTGGCGTTCCGCGCGCTCCTCGTCGGCCAGGGTGAGCGCAAGGCCCTTCTCGATATTCCAGACGATTTCGGGCTTCAGCGACTCACGGTGGGTTCGCAGCAGCTCCATCTTCGAGATGGCGTACCCGCGTGCGCGCAAGACGCCGAACGTATCGTGCATCTCGGAATAATCCGGATGCGCTTCTTCGACGATCACGCCCGCTTCGCTGAATCGATGCGCGGCCTTGCGGCAGATGTCCGCGACTTCGGGATCTACAGGTGTGATTCCGAGGTCCGCAGAGAATGCGATTCGCTTCGGCTTCCATCCCGAGCGAGCGCCAGCAAGGAAGGATTCGGTCGGCGACGGCAGCGATACCGGGTCGCGAATGTCTTCGGCGGACAAGGCATCCAGGAAGAACGCAACATCCTCGACATTGCGCGCCATCGGTCCTTCGACAAACAGCTGTTGATCTACAGGATATGCGGCGGGCGTTGCGACGCGGCCGGGTGACGGGCGCATGCCGACGACGCCGCAATAGCTCGCCGGCGTTCGCAGTGACCCGCCGAGATCTGAGCCGTGCGCGAGCCACGCTGTGCCGGAGGCGAGTGCAGCGGCCGAGCCCCCAGAGGAGCCGGCGACGGTGCGCGTTGTGTTCCACGGATTACGGGTCGTGCCCAAGACATCGTTGAAGGTGTTCGCGCCCGCGCCAAACTCAGGTGTGTTCGACTTCGCGTGAATGATGCCGCCTGCGGATTCGAGGCGCTCCACCAGCGGGTCCGAGTGCGTCGAGATGTGATTCGCGAAGAGCGGTGAGCCGTAAGTAGTACGGACACCGGCGACCTGGGCCAGGTCTTTGATCGCGACGGGAAGGCCGGCCAGCAGACCACGATCCGATGGCGGCTTCTTCATGAGCGCATCGGCCGCGCGTCGTGCCCGGTCGAAACACAGCGTCGGCAGGGCATTGATCGGCCCATCCACCGCGGCGATTCGGGCTTCGAGCGTATCGAGACAGTCGTGCGGCCTGATCGCGCCTGTCTTCAGCAGCGCGACGATTTCCAGGGCTGTCTTGCGAATCAATTGAGGATCATTGGCCATGCGCTACGTTCTCTTCGCGACGATTTCAGCGACAATTCGGGCGACCCGCGGCATATCGTCCACGCCCATGCCGCGTCGGGTAATCCATTGCGTGCCGAGCCTTATGCCCCAACTCCCGGGGCGGCCCGGAATGCCGCAAAGGCTGGTGGTTACGCCGGCTTGCTGAAGCCTCTCGACCGTATCGGCTGCATCCTGTTTACCGGCCGCGAGCATCACGATTTGATGGGTGCCGAACGCGCCGTCTGTCGGCGTGAGCAAGGGAACGCGCTCCTCGATCAACGCCGAGCGAAGCGCAGCAGTGTTGGCAACGATCGCCTGCGCATAGGGCGCAAAGGAATCGCGCGATTCGATGAGCGCGGTCGTGAAGCGCAGCAGGCGACCGGCGTCATAGTTGGAAAGCAGCTTCGGCGAGGTCGCGCGCTCGATGCGATCCTGGAGCGTCTGGTCGTTGCCGACGATAAAGCCTGCCGGCGGGCAGCCGAGCGTTTTATAACTGGACGCCGTGATGAGATGCGCTCCGTGCTCCAGCGGATTGGGAAGGACGCCACCTGCAATCAGCCCCGCCGTATGCGAAACGTCCACCATCAACACGGTACCCACGTCGCGGCACGCGGCCGCCGTGCTCGGCATGTCGCTCGCGCGCAGGACGACGCTTGGGCCAAATACCACGAGCCGAGGGCGATTTTTTCGAACGAGTGCAGCGGTTGCTTCATCGTCCATGCACTGCCTGTCTGCATCGAACGGAACGGGCAGGAGCTTTACGCCCAGATGCGCGAGCACACCTTCGCCGTTCTGGCTGACATGGCCGCCATCGCTGGCATCGAGACAGACCACAGTGTCGCCCGGACTCAGCAAAGCAATGAATACCGCGAGATTCGCGAGCGTGCAGGACTGAAATCGCGCCTCCGCGAAAGTGCCGTGAAAAATCTCGCAGAGTTGCGCGGATGCGAGCTGCTCGAGTCCGGCAAGCGCCGCCACGTTGGGCTGCTGCTTTTCACGCCCCGGACCGATCACCGGCATCATGGCGATCTGATCGATGCCCTCGGCCGCTTCGCTCACGCGATGCAGATTGGTGCCGGCGTAGAGCACGAGATCGGTCGCCGCGAACGAGCGGGCGAAATCGAGCGCGAGGCTCGCGGCACTCACGCGTGGCCGGCGTCGAAGTCGATCGCCGTGTGGGCCAGGCAATCGCCGGCCTCGACGAGTGCCGGGTGACGGCGGCAGATCACGAAGCCATCTTCTTTGAAATACGACGCCACCGGTTCGCGCGTGGGCTCGTGCTGGCTGTAGGTGAGCCCGGCGAGCTGGCCGGCACGCACTTCGTCGCCGAGCTTGAAATGGGGTTCGAAGATGCCGGTGGCGGAGGCATGCAGCTGATACGCGCGCGTCGGGATCTGCACGAAACGCGTTTTCTCGGCGGCACGGACGGGGCCGAGCGCCTCGGTCCGTTGCAGGATCCCGAAGTGCGCGAGCAGCCTGGCTGTGCCCGCGTAAGAGAAGGATAGATTGTCGACATTCACCGAGCCCGTGCCGCCGAGCTCCGTCGACAGGTAAAGGCATCCATTGCCGAGCGCGGAGGCGAACGCGCGGCGCGGGTCGTCATCGTCCTGGAACACCATCGTGAGCGGGGCACCGAAGATACGCATGGCCGCAAGTGCCGCGCCGTCGCGCTTCGGGTCGCGGCACGTGTGGGTGAATCCGGTGGACATGTAGTCGAGCGAAGAGCCGCCCGAATGCAGGTCGATGACCACATCCGCCATGGGCATGAGCACGGTGTGCAGGTAGTACGCGATCTGTTGAGTGGGTGTGCCGCGCGCCTTGCCGGGAAACGAGCGGTTGAGGTTGCCGCCGTCCAGTGGGGACACGCGTGAGCCGCTGGAAGCAGCCGGGAAATTCAGCCCCGGAACGATGATCAGCCGGCCGCGGATGTCGCTCGCCTGGAGCGCCCGCGCGATGCGGCCCGCGACGATCTGGCCTTCGAACTCATCGCCGTGATTGCCGGCCGTCAGCAGGATGGTGGGCCCGTCGCCGTTGCGCAGGACCACGATCGGAATGGCGACATGGCCATACGCGGAGCGATGGATCGAGTGCGGGATGAAGAGGTGGTCGACCTGCTTGCCGTCCCGCTCGAAATCAACGTCAGACCAGGCCTGGCTCGGCAACGACATGCGCTTTCGACCCTCGATCAAACTGATATATCAGACGGTATTTAAAATATCAGACGTTCCGGTGACTGGCCAGTGCGACGCGCATACCAGGCTTGTAAACTCCCTGCCCCATGAAGAAGACGACTTCGCTTCGCGATGAGGCCTACGACAGGCTCGAAGAGATGATCGTGACCCAGGTTTTGCCGCCGGGGTCGCGGGTGACCGAGCAGGAGCTGGCCGTAAAGCTTGCGATCGGGCGCACGCCCGTGCGTGAGGCGCTGCAGCGGCTCGCGCACGAAAAGCTCATCGAGGTGAAGCCGCGCGCCGCGATCGTTGTGCTGGAGATGACGCTCGAGCGGCAGCGACACTTGCTCGAGTTCCGGTCCGTCGTGGAACGTCAGGTGGTCCAGCTTGCGACCGTGCGGGCCAGCGACGCGCAACGGTCGCGCATGTTGCAGCTTCAGCGTGCAGTCGAAGACGCAGCCGAAATCGGTGAAGGCGGCCTTTACCTGCGAGTGGTGCGGGAAATCCAGGAGCTGCTGTGTGAAGCGGCCGACAACGAATTCCTGTCTGATTCGATGGCCGGCATCTATGCGCTGGCGCGCCAGTTCACCTACATGTATTACAAGCAGGCGGGCAGCCTGAAGCGTGCGGCCGCCGCGCATTCGGCGGTGTTGAAGGCGGTTGCTTCGAAAGACCCCGCGGCGGCGCTCGAAGCCTCGCACGGCATCGAGGCGTATCTCGCGCAGTTCATGAAGGACATGGCGCGCATCACGACGGTCAAAAAGAAGAAATCGCGCGCGCCGGCGAAGCGTTGAGCTCCAGCGAAACCGTGACGTGCGGTGTTCGCCGGAGCGCTCCATGTCAGCCAGCGCGCTCGGCGGTGTATTCGGCGGTGGCTGACTTCAGCCGGTCCCACAAATAGGGCAGGAACGAGCGCCAGCACTCCAGGTGATATGGGTTGTTCGCCCCGGGTATTCGCCACAGCACGATTTCGGCCTTGCCGAACAACGTGCGTGTGCAGGTTCCAACGGGGAACGCCCGATCTGACAGATCGAGAGGACATCCCGCGCCGAGCACCGTCTGCGCCCACGCGCCGCTCAGGTGCAGGCCGCTGTTTCGATGCGTGATGTCGACGATCGAGCAGGGCGGCAGCGAGGCCGGATCGTGAGCCGCATGGCGTACCGGAAACGAGGCGGGCGCGTCCGGCGGCATCAGCACCAGCCATTCATCCGGCCCGAGCCAGAGCGCGCTGCCGGTTTCCGAGTGGAACGAGCGCAGCGGCTCGGTCGGGAGCGCCAGGCCGAAAAGAGTTTCGAGCGCCGCCCGATCAGAGGGGCGTGTTCGCACGGACCAGCGCTGCAGCGGTGGCGCGAGCTCGAGTCGCGAGTCCGCGCTCGCCAGAGGCTTCATTCCGGCTTCGTCATGCATTCAGGCGCGCGCCTTCAGCATCGTAGAAAACCGGCGAGACGATCTGCGCTTCGATGCGCTTCCCGTTCATCGGCACGTGCACGGTGTGGCCGATTCGACTGCGACCGCCGGATAGCAACGCCAGCGCAATCGGCCGCTGCAACTGCGCACTGAAGTACGACGATGTCACGTGCCCTTCACTCGTCATCGGCCCCGCGCCAGCCGTCGTGCCCACGAGTTGCGCGCCTTCTTCGAGCAGCGTCGCGCCGTCGCTCGTCAGCAGGCCGACGAGCTGTTTACGCCCCGCGCGATCGAGGTCTGCGCGGAGCAAGCCGCGTTTGCCGACGAAGTCCGCTTTGGCCGTGCCGATCGCCCAGTCCATGCCGAGATCCATCGGCGTGACGGTGCCATCGGTGTCCTGGCCGACGATGATGTAGCCCTTCTCCGCTCGCAGCACATGCATCGCTTCGGTTCCGTACGTGACGGCGCCGTAACGGTCTGCCGATTTCTGAATCGCCTCCCACACGTCGAGGCCCGCGCCCGCCGGCACGTTCACTTCGAATCCCAGCTCCCCGGTGAAGCTCACCCGAAACAGGCGCGCGTTGATGCCGCAGACCTGGCCCTCGCGCACGGCCATGTGCGGAAATGCCGAGGCGGACAAATCGAGCCCCGTCACGAGCGGCGCGATGATCTGCCGCGCCATCGGCCCGTTCACCGCGATGACCGCCCACTGTTCGGTGATCGAGGTGAGCCACACGCGCAGCTGCGGGAATTCGGTCTGCAGGTAGTCTTCCATGTGATGCAGAACACGAGCGGCGCCGCCCGTCGTGGTGGTCACATGAAAGCGATCTGCCGCAAGCCGACCGACGACGCCATCGTCATAGACAAAGCCGTCTTCGCGGAGCAGAAGCCCGTAGCGGCAGCGTCCCAATCGAAGGTTTGCCCACGCGTTCGTGTACAGACGCTCGAGAAACTCCGCCGCATCCGGACCCACCACCTCGATCTTGCCGAGTGTCGATGCATCGAAGACACCGGCGACCTCGCGCGTGACTCTGCATTCGCGCAGCACGGCCTGCCGCATGGCTTCTCCGGCGCGCGGGAAGTAGCGTGCCCGCTGCCACAGCGCGACCGGCTCGAACACGGCGCCATGACGAACGGCCCAATCATGCATCGGTGTCTTACGAATCGGATCGAACAGCGCACCACGGTGCTCTCCGGCCAGCGCTCCGAAAGTCACGGGCGTATAGGGCGCGCGGAATGTGGTGGTACCGATGTTGCCGGGGTGCGTTCCGAGGGAGCGGGCCGCGAGGCCCAATGCGTTGAGGTTGGATGTCTTGCCCTGGTCCGTCGCCATGCCGGTCGTGGTGTAGCGCTTGAGGTGCTCGACGGACTGGAAGCCCTCGCGCATCGCTTGGGTAATGTCGGTTGCGCACACGTCGTTTTGAAAGTCGACGAAGGATTTACCGCTGGTGGCGATCCGGTCGAGTGCGGCAGCGTCCACGGCGAGTTGCACTGAGGGTCGGACAACCGGTGCGCTCAGCGCGGAGCGCGATTGTTTCGGCGCATGCGAAGCAGCGTCTCCCGCGAATTCGCCATCCGCGATGCATTCGCTCAAGTCACGCAGTCCGCGACAGGCGCCAGCCACCCACGTGTGTTGCCTCGCCTGGGCCGGAACGAACTCCTGAAGCGTGCCGCTCCATTGCAACGGACTGCGCGTTTGCGAAAACAGATGCACGGTGGGCGTCCAGCCGCCGGCCATTAGCAACGAGTCGCATGGCATCGTGCGAGGGCTCTTTCCGGCAGGGTTCACCGGCGCGACGCGAATGGATGAGATGCGATGGCTACCGCGGGTTGCGATGACCGCGTGCGAGGTGAGAACTTCGACGCCTGCTCGCTGGAGCGGCAAGGACAACGCATCGCTTGCGTGGACACGCGGATCCACGAGCGCCTGAACGTTGCCGGTCTGCTGGTGGATCTCCATCGCGGCGGCGTACGCGCTGTCATCGGTTGTGTAGACGACGATGCGATCGCCGGTTTTCACGGCGTATCGATTCAGATAAGTGCGTGCGGCGCTCGCAAGCAAAATGCCCGGTCGGTCGTTATCTGGAAACACGAGAGGCCGTTCGATTGACCCCGTAGCCAGCACGACCTGGCGAGCACGCACCTGCCACAGCCTTTGCCGAGGCAAGCCCGGCACCTTCCTGTCGCTGAGGTCCTGGAGAAGGCCGAGCATGTTGTCGGCGTAGTAGCCGAATGCCGTTGTCGCGGGCAAGCAGGTCACCGAGCCTCGCGAACCGAGCGTATTGACCGCCTCCAGCAGCCATTGCTGGGTGCTATTGCCGCGAATAGCTTCGTCTGCCGACGAAAGCAGCGAGCCGCCAAGTTCGCTTTGCTCGTCACACAGGATGACGCTCGCGCCGGCATCCGATGCAGCGATGGCCGCCGCGAGCCCGGTGGGCCCCGCGCCCACGACGAGCACATCACAATGCGCGAAGCGAGCGCTGTACTTGTCCGGATCTGCCGTGGACGGCGCGCGACCCAAGCCGGCCGCGCGGCGGATGAACGGCTCGTACAGCGCACTCCACGCGCGCCGCGGCCACATGAAGGTCTTGTAGTAAAAGCCCGCGGACCACATCGGGCTGATCAGCCTGCTCAGCGCGCCGATGTCGAACCGCACACCTGGCCAGCAGTTCTGGCTGAATGCCGCGAGGCCTTCCTGCAGTGGCACCACGGTGGCGCGCGTGTTCGGATCTTCTCGACCGGCGCGATCGCGCAAGGTCACGAGCGCGTTGGGTTCCTCTGCTCCCGCAGAGAGGATTCCGCGCGGTCGGTGATACTTGAACGAGCGGCCAACGAGGTGCACGCCGTTGGCCAGCAGCGCTGACGCGAGCGTGTCGCCCCTGAATCCCGTGAACTCAGCGTCGTCCCATGTGAAGCTCACCGGGTGCGCGCGGGAGATGCGTCCGCCTTTCTCCAATCGCCACGCGCCGCTCATGGGCCGGCATCCGCAGGGGGCGCCGGTCGCGGCTCGCCGACCTCGTAGCTCGCCTCGATGCGATCGCTCACCGTATTCCTCATGACATTGAAGAACCGAGCGCAGCCGTGAATGTGGCGCCAGCGCTCGTAGTGCGTGCCTTTCGGGTTCGAGCGGATATACAGCAGCCGCTCCAACGCCTCATCACTCATCTGCGCCAGTACAGCCGGACGGGCTATATGCGCCTCTCCACAGCAGCGGAATTCGATCTCCGGACGCAGTCCGCAATGAGGACAGGGGATGAGCAGCATGCGAGGCCTTCAGTGCGCGACTGCCGCGGCCGCGGCCTCATCGATGAGGTGGCCCGTGCGAAAACGTTCGAGCGAGAAGGGCGCATTGATCGCGTGCGGCGCGCCCTTCGCGAGCGTCCACGCAAACAGGTGACCCGAACCGGGCGTCGCCTTGAATCCGCCAGTCCCCCAGCCGCAGTTCATGTACAGACCGCTCACCGGCGTTGCGCCGATGATCGGTGAGCGGTCCGGCGTGACATCCACGATGCCACCCCAGCTTCGCAACATGCGCATGCGTCGGAACACCGGAAACAGCTCGCAGATGGCCTCGAGCGCGTGCACGAGAATGTGCAGGCCGCCGGTCTGGCTGTAAGACACGTATTGATCGGTGCCCGCACCGATGACGAGCTCGCCTTTGTCCGACTGGCTGATGTACGCGTGCACGCTGTTGGACATCACCACGCACGGTACGACGGGTTTGACCGGCTCCGACACGAGCGCCTGGAGCGGAAAGCTTTCCAACGGCAACTGCAATCCGGCTCGTTGAAGAATGACGCTGGAGTGGCCGGCCGCCACCACTCCCACTCGCCCGACGCCAACCGTCCCGCGCGGGGTCTGCAGCGATTTCACCTCGCCCTGGCCGCCGAGCGTGAAGCCGGTGACCTCGCAGTTCTCGATGATGTCCACGCCGAGCGCATTTGCCGCCCGCGCATAGCCCCACGCCACCGCATCGTGTCGCGCGACGCCGCCACGGCGCTGGAGCGCGGCGCCCAGCACCGGATATCGAGCGCCGGTACCGATATCGAGCGGAGGGCAGAACGCCTTCGCCTGCTCGGGCGTGAGCCACTCATTGTCGACGCCCGCGAGCCGGTTGGCGTGGATGTGGCGCTGGAAGCTCTGCACGTCGTGCACCGTGTGGGCGAGCATCATGACGCCGCGCGGGGAGAACATGACGTTGTAGTTGAGCGCCTGGCTCAGGCCTTCCCACAGCTTCACCGCGTGGTCATACAGGGCGGCACTTTCGGGATACAGGTAGTTCGAACGGATGATGGTGGTATTGCGACCGGTATTACCGCCGCCGATCCAGCCTTTTTCGATCACCGCAACGTTGCGGATGCCATGTTCCGACGCGAGGTAGTACGCGGTTGCAAGCCCGTGACCGCCGCCGCCAACGATCACCACGTCGTACCCTGACTTCGGCGTGGCACGCGTCCATTGGCGCGGCCAGTCGCGGTGGCCGCGCACGGCGTTCTTCAGCAGCTGCAGGGCGGAGTAGCGCAAGATCGAACGCGTCGGCTTGTCAGGTTTTCCCGGTACATGTAACGTTACACTAGAAATACGGGCGATGTCACTGCGGGCGCGGGAGCACTCATGAAACTGGTCAGGTTCGGCGAAGCGGGCCACGAGCGTCCCGGCGTCATCGATAGCGAAGGAATTCTGCGGGACCTTTCCGCGAGCGTGCCCGACATTGGCGGCACGGCTCTCTCACGGCAATCGCTGAGTCAGCTTGCGCGCGTTGCCAGCAGCGGCACGTTGCCAGTGGTGCGTGGCCCGGTGCGCCTCGGCCAATGCGTGAGTGCGGTCGGCAAGGTCGTGTGCGTAGGCCTCAATTATCACGGCCACATCAAGGAGGTCGGCGCGGCGGTTCCTGCGGAACCCGTGCTGTTCATGAAGTCGCCGACGTCGCTATGCGGCCCGAACGATGACGTCAGGGTGCCGCCGGGCGCCGTGGCGATGGATTGGGAGGTGGAGCTCGGCGTCGTCATCGGTGCGCGCGCCACTCGTGTCACCCTTGCGGATGCGCTGTCGCACGTCGCCGGTTACTGCATCGTGAACGATCTCAGCGAGCGCGACTGGCAGTTGAAAGGCACGGGCCAGTGGGTGAAAGGCAAGAGCGCCGATACATTCGGTCCGCTCGGGCCCTGGCTCGTGACGACCGATGAGATTCCCGATCCACAGGCCCTATCGCTGCAACTCAGCCTGAACGGCGAAGTGCAGCAACGAGGTGTCACGGAAGATATGGTGTTCAGCGTGGCGCAGATCGTGAGCTACGTCAGCCGATTCATGACGCTCGCACCCGGAGATGTGATTTCCACTGGCACACCTTCGGGCGTCGGAATGGGCAAGAAGCCGCCGCGATATCTGCGCGCGGGTGATGTCATGGACCTATCGATCGATCGCCTCGGCACGCAGCGCCAGCGCGTGATCGACACGCCGGGCTGAGCGGACTTCGGGCGTGCGCATCCGGCTCGGTCAGCTCGAAGCGCTCGTCTGGATCTCGCGCCTCGGCAGCTTTCGCGCGGCCGCGCGGCGGCTCAGCCTCTCGCAACCCGCCATTTCGGGCCGCATCCGCGCGCTCGAAACGCAGCTCGGGCTGGCCATCATCGATCGTTCGCAGGCGCGTCCTCGCATAACACGCCGAGGTGCGGAGCTCGTGCGCTACGCGGAACGGATGATGGATCTCAGCGAGACGATCGAAGCGCGGCTGCGCTCGAAAAGCTCGCTCGTCGGCACGATCCGTCTGGGCGCGGCGGACAGCTTCGCGCTCACGCACCTGTCCGCGCTGCTGGCGCGTCTGGCCTCGAAGCATCCGGCCCTGCACGTCGAGCTCGACATCGATTTCAGCTCGAACCTGGATCGCAAGCTGCGGGCCGAGCAGCTCGACATCGCGTTCCTCAACGCGCCGCAGCCAGATCCGGCGATCACCATCGTTTCGCTGAAGGACATCGAGCTCGAGTGGTTCGCAAGCCCGCGCATGAAACTGCCGCGCGGGCGCGTGACGCCGGCGAGCCTCGAGCGGCTGCCGATTCTCACCAATCCGCGTCCGTCGCATCTGTATCGCACGGTGCTCGGATGGTTTGGGGCGGCCGGTCTCACGCCCCAGCGGCTGAATACGTGCACCAGCCTTTCGATCATGGCGAAGCTGACCGCAGACGGCTTCGGGGTTGCGGCCTTGCCTTCGGCTCTCGTTGCGCAGGAAGTCCAGCAAGGCACGTTGCGCCGGCTGGCCTCCAACCCACCTCTGCCCGCGCATCACCTGACGGTTGCCTACCGCAACGATCCCGCGATTGGCGATATGACCGAGATCGTCGCACTCGTGCGCGACGACATCCTCCGATAAGGTTTTGTTATCAGGAGTGATCCAGATATGGAGCTTCGTGTGACGAGGCGCCGGTGCTACCGTCGCTCGCATGAAGCAGGTGACGTTTCGCGTGGGCGCCGACATCGGCGGAACTTTCACTGACCTGGTGCTCGTCGACGCGAGCGGCAAGGTGGTCACCCGAAAAGTGTCTTCGACGCCGGACAACTACAGCCGCGCGATCGTCGACGGCGTGCTCGAGCTCATGGCGGAGCACGACGTGGAAGCGGGCCGGATGAGCGAGCTCGTCCACGCTTCCACCATTGCGACCAATGCCATCCTCGAATTCAAAGGTGCGAAGACCGCACTCCTCACGACGCGCGGATTTCGGGACGTGCTGGAGATGCGCCGCCTGCGCATTCCCGTGCTCTACGATCTTCAGTACCGCAAGCCGCCGCCGCTCGTGCCGCGACGACTGCGTCTCGAGATCGATGAGCGCCTCGGTGCGCGCGGCGTCGTGCTCAAAAACCTCGATGTGGAGTCCGTCGATGCGGCGATCGCCGTGCTGCGCGCAGAGGGTGTCGAAGCCGTTGCTGTCGCGCTCCTTCATTCTTATGCGGACGCCCGGCACGAGAAGCAAGTCGCAGAGCGGGTTCGCGAGGCGTTGCCTGCCGATGTCTACGTCACGTGCTCCACGGACATCCTGCCGGAAATCCGCGAGTACGAGCGAACCAGCACCGCCGTCGTCAACGCGTACGTCGGGCCTATCGTGAAGCGTTACATCGCCGCGCTGGAGCGCGATGTGCGCGAGATCGGCGTGAAGGGCTCGCTGCAGATCATGACATCCAACGGCGGTGTCATGACGGTGGAGTCGGCTACACGCCGGCCGGCATACATCACCGAATCCGGCCCCGCCGCGGGTGTGATCGCATGCGCGCGCATGGCGCGCGCACTGGGTCTCGATAATGTGATCTCCTTCGACATGGGCGGCACCACAGCCAAGGCCGCCATGATCGAGGGCGGCGAGCCGGCGAAGACCACGGAGTACGAAGTCGGCTCTGGCATCAACCTGTCGAGCAAGCTCGTGAAGGGCGGCGGTTATCCGATCAAGCTGCCCTTCATCGATGTGTCGGAAATCGGTGCCGGCGGCGGCTCGATCGTTTCGGCCGATGCCGCAACCGGGCTGAAAGTGGGCCCGCATAGCGCCGGCGCGAGTCCCGGCCCCGTGTGTTACGGCCAGGGTGGCACGGAGCCAACGTTCACCGATGCGATGGTGACACTCGGATATCTGAATCCCGTTGCGATCGCGGGCGGGCGGGTGAAGCTCGATGCGCAACGCGCTCGCGACGTCCTGCGCGTAAAGGTGGCGGAGCCCATGGGCATGACGCTCGAAGAGGCGGCCTTCGGCATCTACACTGTTGCCGCCGCCACGATGACGCGCGCCGTTAAAGCTGTCACGACCTATCGTGGCCGGGATCCGCGTGAATTCACGCTCGTCGCTTTCGGGGGCAATGGTCCGATCGCTGCCGCTGCCGTGGCATCTGCGCTTTCCATGCGCCGGGTGTTGGTGCCTCCAGCTCCCGGTGTATTCAGCGCAGTGGGCCTTCTGCTCGCCGAAGTGGAGCACGAATTCTCCAGCACGGTGCTGTTGCCCGCGCTTGCGCTAGAGAATGCAAAGTTCGCAAGCCTGTTTGCAGACCTCGAACGCAGCGCGCGCGAGACGATGCGGACAGAAGGTCATCCGATCGAGCGACTCCAGCTCATGCGCGTGGCCGAGATGCGTTACGCAGGCCAGGCGTATGAGCTTGGGATTCCAGTGAGGGACGGCGATGGCATCGCGGACGTCCTGGCGCGCTTTCATGTCGAACACCACCGAACCTACGGACATCGATCGGATGGGGATCCCGTGGATCTCGTGGCGATCCGCATCCACGCGCAGGTCGCGCCGCTCGATGAATCCATGAACTACAGGCGCCTGGCCGCCGCGGCTCGTGCTGGCGGAGAGGCCGGCGAGCGCAGGACCCGTCGAGCTTACTTCGGCAAGCAGACGGGATTCGTCGAGACCCCGGTCATCGATCGCGCATCGTTGGGCGGCGAATCCTTGGGCGCAGGCTGGATCGACGGACCGCTGATCGTCGAAGAGTACGACTCCACGTGCATCGTGCCGCCCGGTGCCCGCGCGCGCCTGGATGAGCTGGCGAACATCGAGATCGAAGTCCATCGGGAGAGCGCGCCTTGAACGATATCTCGCACGGTCCGGCACTGGATCCGATTACCTTCGAAGTCGTGAAAAACGCGCTGTCCTCCACCGCGGACGAGATGGCGCTCATCATCATGCGCAGCGCCTATTCGCCGGTGGTGCGCGACTCCATGGATTACTCGACCGCGCTCTGCGACCGGTTCGGGCAGGTGATCGCGCAGGGCCTGACGCTAGCCGTGCAGCTCGGCTCGTTCCCGGATTGCATGCGCATCCTGATGAAGGACCACGCGGCCACCGCGGTGCCGGGCGACGTTTTCCTGTTCAACGATCCATACGGCTCCGGTGGCCAGCACCTGCCGGACATGTATGTGATCAAGCCGCTCTTTCACGAGGGCGCGATTGAAGCGTGGGCCTGCACGATGGCGCACCACTGCGACGTCGGCGGCATCACGCCCGGTTCATCGGCGCTTCATGCAACCGAGATTTTTCAGGAGGGGCTGTGCATCCCCGTCGTGAAGCTGCTCGAAGCGGGCGTGCCGAACGAAACGCTGCTGCGGATCATCGCCAAGAACACGCGCATGCCCGTGCAGGTGATCGGCGACCTGAAGGCGCAGCTCGCCGCCTGTTCGGCCGGCGAGCGAGGTTATATCGAGCTGCTACGAAGGCACGGGGCTGTTCAGTTGCGTCGCTATCTGCAGGCCTTGCAGGAGCAGGCCGAGCGACTCATGCGCAAAGTGATCTCGGACATTCCCGACGGCCGCTACTCGTTCGTCGACTGGATCGACGGCGTCGGCGAAGATCCCACGCCGTTGAAGATCGCAGTCGAGATTACCGTTCTCGGTGACGAGATCACAGTGGACTTCGAAGGCACGGCCGGCCAGGTGCAGGCGGCGATCAACTGCCCTGTGGCGATGGTGAACTCGTCAACGTACTGTGCGATCCGCTGTCTCACGCACATCGAGATTCCCAATTGCGAAGGCTACATGCGGCCGGTGACCATCCGCGCGCCGCGCGGGTCGATTCTGAATCCCAATCATCCGGCGGCGTGTGCAGCGCGCGGTGTAATGGGCTACCGCGTCTTCGACGCCATCATGGGCGCATTCGCGGGCATCGCACCGGAGCGGGTGATCGCGGGGGGTGAGGGCGGCCCGACGTTGTTCGCGATCGGTGGTCAGCACAATGGCCGTCCGTTCGTGCTCACGGAGGTGATGGTGGGAACCTGGGGAGCTCGCGCGAAACTGGATGGTGTCGAAGGGATTTCCAATCCGGCCGCGAATCTTTCGAACAATCCCATTGAGCTCATCGAAGCGGAGCTGCCGCTCGAAGTGCTCGAATACAGTTTCGTCGCGGACTCCGGGGGCGCGGGTCGTATGCGCGGCGGGCTCGCATTCGCTCGGGTGTTCCGCCTGCTCGCAGACGAAGCCGTTTGTACGGTGCGCTCGGATCGCCGAACGCACTTGCCGTATGGCGTGAGCGGCGGGGCGGCAGGATCGGGCTCGATGAATGTCATTAACCCGGGTACTGCGGGCGAGCGACTGCTGCCCACCATGCCGATGGAAGCGATCAAGCTGCGCAAGGGCGATGTGTTCCGCCACGTGTCGGCTGGCGGCGGCGGGTTCGGGCCTGCGTTCCAGCGCGCGGCGGCCGATGTGCTCGAGGATGTGCGCGAAGGCAAAGTGACGGTCGAGGCCGCGCGCGAACTCTACGGAGTCGCCCTGGAGCCGGGCACGATGACGTTGGACGTCGACGGAACCCGCGCTCTGCGCAGCGACCTCGAACGTCGGGCGAGTTAGCGATGGCGCTCGATGTAGTCATACGCGGCGGCACCGTGTTCGACGGCTCGAACGACGCACCGGTTGTCGCAGACGTGGGCATCTCCAACGGGCGCATCGTCAGTGTGGGCCGCATCACCGACGCTGCGAGCGAAGTGATCGAGGCCCAGGGAAAGGCCGTGTCGCCGGGTTTCATCGACATTCACAGCCATTCCGATTACACGCTGCTCATCGATCCGCGCGCGGTGAGCTCGATCGCGCAGGGTGTGACGACGGAAGTGATCGGCAATTGCGGATTCGGTTGCGCGCCGGTGGGCGATCCGCGGCTCGCGCCGAACGCGATCTATGGCTACGACGGCAGCATTCCGCTCACCTGGAACAGTATCGGCGGCTATCTCGAAAAACTCGAATCGGTGAAGCCGGCCGTCAATGTGATGACGCTCGTCGGAAATGGGCAGCTACGGCTCGCGGCTGTCGGTCTCAAGGACCGTGTCGCGACGGCCGCAGAGATCGACCGTATGAAAGCGCTGCTGCGGCAGGGTCTTTCCGAAGGCGCCGTCGGTTATTCGATCGGGCTCGAGTATCCGAGCGAAGTCGGTTGCGGCGCTGAAGAGCTCGTCGCGCTTGCGCGTGAAGCCGGTCGCGCGGGCGGGTTCTACGCGACTCACACGCGCAATCGCGCAGAGGGCGCGGTGGAAGCGGTAGAAGAATCGATTCGCACCGCTCGCGAGGCGGAAGTTCGCCTGCAGGTCAGTCACTTGATGCCGCGATCCGGCGACGCCATTTGCGAGCGTTGTGTGGAAGTCGTTGATGATGCCCGTGCTGAAGGTCAGGACATCGCGTTCGACATGCACACGCGATTGTATGGAACCACGATGCTCAGCACGCTGCTGCCGCCATGGGTTTTTGAGGCTGGCGTCGATGGTGTGCGCCGGAGTCTGCACGACCCTGCAGCGCGCGCTCGAATCAAGAGTTTTCGCGGTCTCATTGCAAGCTTGCGCGACTGGGACAAGGTGCGCCTGCTGGATTTGCCGGGTCGCCCCGACGTCTCGCGCCTCACTCTCGGTGAGATCGGTCGACGGCGTGGACGCGATCCACACGATTGCGCGCTCGACATCCTGCTCGATGAAGTCGAAACGCTGCACCGGCCGATGGTCATCCTGCATGCTTACAGCGAGGCGTCGCAGAAGCTCGCTTTCGCGCATCCGCTGTGTATGCCGGGCTCCGATGCGACCACGCTCGCGCCCGATGGGCCGCTCGCGGACTCCGTGTTTCACGGCGCGTATACGTGGGCATCGTGGTTTTGGCGCGCGCTCGTGCGGGAGTGGAGACTGCTGAAGCCCGAGCAGGCCATCAACCGACTCACGGGACTGCCGGCTTCCATTCTTGGATTGACGGATCGCGGCGTGCTGAAGATCGGCGCGCGTGCGGATATCGCCGTGTTCGATCCCCAGTCGTTCGGCGAGCGTGGCACCACGTTCGAACCGAATCAGCTCGCGCAGGGTATGAGCGAAGTGCTGGTGAACGGTGTGTTGGCATTGCGAGCGGGCGTCAGAGCGCCGGAGCGCGCCGGGATGGTGATACGTCGCCGCGGCCCGGCGATCGAGCGTTGAGCGCCCCAGGGCGCTACGCGCTACAGCCGGAAATCCCTGAGCACTGTCCGAGGCACGGCGGCCCCTGGACTGCGAGCCATGAGGCGGCGTGCCGGATGAGCAGATCGGCCGCCGTCACTGGCGAGGCACAAGACGAACCTGACTTGCGCCGATTCGTTCGGCTCGCACGGGAAAATACGTGGTGACCGCATCCATGAAAGCACTCGTGTCGCCGGCCTTGAAGACGCCACTGATCCCGATGTGCTCGACTGCAGGATCGACCAGGATCTGGAGGTGTCCGTACCGATTCATGCGCTCGGCGGCGGTGGCCAGCGGCTCGTCGTTGAAGAACAGCTTGCCATCCTGCCAGGCCGTGGCACGGCCCAGATCGATATCGTTTCTGACCCGGGGGCGCTCGCGACGCGTGGCGACGAGTTGTTGGCCCGCGATGAGGAGCTCGGCGGGCTGAGCGGCGGCACTCGTGGTGGCTGTGTCGTCCACGACCGCAACGCGCCCTTCGAGTAATGTGACTAGCAACGTTTCCCGCACGATCTCGACGTTGAACTCGGTGCCGAGCGCGATGACCGTATGTTCGCCCGCGCGCACCCGAAACGGCCGCGCCGGATCTTTCGCCACCTCGAAACTGGCCTGGCCGGCTTCGAGGTCGATGTGTCGCACGTCATTGCGGAACGACACGCGCAAACGGCTGCGGGCGTCCAGGTTGACGGTTGAGCCATCCGAAAGCGTCAGCATCCGGCGATCGCCGACGCCGGTCTCGTAGACGTCGCCGCTCCGAACACTGCCTTGCCACAGTAAAAACGAGACGAGCAGGGCGCCCACGATGCTCGCGGCTACGCCATACCCTGGCCGCCAGCGCGACCACAGGGACTCACGCTTTTGCCCGGCACGGCGCGCATCTTCCAGTGCGTCGCGGCGGCCGACCATGAGCTCTGGCGCCGAGGCGTATTCGCCAACGACATCCCATGCGGCGCTCGCCTCACGATAAGCCTTCGCGTTGTCCGGATGCTCTTCCAGCCACTGTTTCAGGCTGGCGCGGTCCGCATCCTGCGCATCATCCGCGCGCACGCGGACGAACCATTCGGTGGCGCGAGCCAACCGCTCCTCGGAATTCACGTTTTCGCCTCGCGTTGCCGATTCCTCATTCGCCGCGCAATCGCCGCGTGAGATGCAGCAGTGCCCGGCTCAGCTGCTTCTCGACGGCACTCGCCGAGATGCCGTAAATCGCAGCGATCTCGCGCACCTTCAGGTTCTCCAGACGATACAGGTAGAACATGGCGCGCGTCCGGTCGCCCAGCTCGCTGAGCGCCGCATGCACTTCTTCCAGGGTTCTCTCACCTATTACGACGCGCTCGGGGGTGAAATCCACAGCGAGCGCTGCAGAGAAATCCTGTACCCCGTCGTCCGGCAGGGGCTCGGCGGCACCGTGGGTTCTATGGCGGCGGGCGCGATCGCGCAGGAGATTGACGGCGATCTGGAAAACGAGCGCTTCCGCGTTCCGTACCGGCTCGTGACTCAGGGTCTTCAAGACCCGCTCGAACACGTCCTGCGTGAGGTCTTCCGCCTCGACCGAATTCGAGACGCGCCGGATGAAGAATGCCAGCAGAGGGCGGCGAAGCCGGTCGAGCTCGGCATGCGTCGCTGGGGAATACATGCGGGCAGCATGCGACGGCCCGGCGTAGCGAGACAAGCACACCGGTCCGGCTGTTCGAAAATGGAGGCAGTGGCAGAAAGGCCGGCGAAGTCCCCATGCGATGGCTGGCGCACGGCAGGGCACAGCGCTAGATTTGGGACAGAGCCCGGCTGCTTTTGGGGGAAAGCCGTGCGATGAACGGTCGCTCAGATCGCTCGTGTTCCATGCGCGTGTGCCTCGTGGTGCTCGCGTGCACGTTGTGCCCGATCTGTGGCGTGGCCGGCAACGATTCGATCCGCGAGTTCAGCATCCGCAGTCAGGATCTTTCCGAGGCGCTCAAGGCGCTGAGCGCAGCGGCCGACGAGCAGCTGCTGTTTTCCGCAGATCTCGTTGCAGACAAGCGCAGCCCGCCGCTGAGTGGGCAATTCACGTTTTCCGCGGCACTGTCGCGACTGCTGGAGGGTTCCGGACTCACCGTGGATCGCACGAGGTCCGGCGTAGCACTTGTCGTGCGCGAAAAAACGCTCAACGCGTCACCCCCCGCCGTCCCGAGCGGACCGGCCGTCGATTCGCGACAAGACGCGCAGCGAATTGGTCTGAAGGAGCAGCCTGGCGCCGAAAGTCAGGAGCCCGTTCGCATCGCCGAGGTCAGCATTACGGCACGCCACTCGGAGCAGGCTATTTACAACACGCCTGTGCCGATGGCCTCGATCGGCTCCGATCGCATCGAGCAGCAGGCCGCCACCAACGTGGCGCAGGCGCTCAATGAGAATGCGGCCTTCAAGGCGAGCACCACCCCGACGACGAATGGCGTGCGCGCGGCGACGCCCGGCGCAAGCTATGCGGATCTGCGCGGACTCGGTTCGAGCCGCACGCTGGTGCTGGTCGACGGCAAGCGGTTCGTGCCGCAGATTGCGACGACGGTCGCGTCCTATCAGGTGGACCTCAACCAGATACCCGTGCTGCTGATCGAGCGCGCGGAGACGGTCATCGGTGGCGCCTCTGCGCGCTGGGGATCCGACGCACTCGCCGGCATGGTGAATCTCGTTTTGCGCAAGGATTTCCAGGGCTGGCGCACCGACGTGCAGGGAGGTGCCTCCGACTACGGCGACGACCAGGAATATCGCGTGGGAGTGCTGGCCGGCACCCGATTGCTCGACGATCGTGCTCATGTCGAAGCCGCGGTCGACTTCGTCCGGAACAACGGCACGGGCGATGTCTACACCCGCTCATGGGGCAGGGCCGGCTATCAGCTTGCAGGTAATCCGTGTTCCGTGCTGGCGTCTTCCGAACTGTTGGCGGAGCGGGGATGTGTGAACGGGTCCAACGGGCTCGCGCAGACGCTCATTGTTCCGGAAGTCCGATTTGCGAACATCGCTCCGGGCGGCCTCATTCTCGACACGACGCTGCGTGGCACGCAGTTCGGCCCCGGTGGAGTGCCGGCGCCTTTCGAGTTTGGCGAGTACGCGAATGCAGGCGCGACGATGCAGGGTGGCGACGCGTCGAATCTGCGAAACAACATCAACACCGGCATATCGATGGCGAACTACGTTCGCCGACTGGGAACCTACGCGCGCTTCTCGTACGAGATGACAGATCGTTCCTCGGCCTACCTCGAAGCCGCGTTCTCCAGCACCGTGGGGGGTGGTCAGACGCTGCCGTCGCGAGATGCAGGCCCGATGGTCGACACGATTCGCGCCGACAACGCATTCCTGCCGGAGTCGATTCGCGCCCTCATGCTGGCGAATGGCATCGACTCCTTCCGCATGGGCCGCGTGAACCGCGATATCGGATATCAGCAGATGCGCCAGGACAACGATACGGTTCGGGTGACGGGCGGCGTGGAGGGCTCGCTTGGCGACCGGTGGCGATGGGAAGGCTCATATGTCTACGGCGCGAATCGTTACCGTCTCGCGGACTCTCCCAACCGCATCGCCGATCACTATCGCCTGGCAGTCGACGCGGTGGTGGATCCTGAATATGGCGGCATCGTTTGCCGTTCGACGCTGGCGGATCGTGCGAACGGCTGCGTTCCGCTGAACCTGTTCGGCGAAGGCTCGCCCTCACAGGCGGCGATCGATTACGTGACGGCTTCGACGTGGCAGCAGACGGTGTATCGCCAGCAGGCATTCGCGGCAAGGCTCTCGGGTGAGCCCATGGAGACCTGGGCAGGGCGAGTGTCGGTGTCGGCTGGTGTGGCGTATCGCCTCGAACATCAGACCTCCCGCGTGGATCCGATCGCGGCGGCGCAGAGATACGATTCGACGAACGCCCGCCCGCTCGATGGCGGCTTCAGTGTGACGGAGGGTTATATCGAATCGGTTGTGCCGCTCATGCGCGGACGGCGCGGAGGGGAGTTGCTTGCGCTCAGCGGCGCGGCCCGGCTCGTGGACTACAGCACAGACGCGGGACTGCAGCTGCCCCGGACGCTGGGCCTAACCTTCAATCCCGTGGACGAGTTGCAGTTTCGCGCAGCGAGATCGCGCGACATCCGCGCGCCGAATCTGTTCGAGCGCGAGAGCCTGCCGCTCTCGACGACGATGAACGTGACCTATCGTGGACTGATGCTGCAGGTGATGCAGGATACGAGCGGTAATCCCGGCCTGCGACCCGAGACGAGCGACACGCTCAGCCTGGGCGCTTCGTGGCGCCCGCATTTCAGGCCGGGGTTGCAGTTTTCCGCGGACTATTTCCGGACGAAAGTGCGGAACGTCATCCTCCAGCGAAACCTCCAACAGGTTGCCAATTTCTGCAGCCTGGGATCGGTTGCCGAGCAGGCCGCCAATTGTCCGCTTCTGACGTTCAGCGATCCTGGCGATTCTCTGAGCACACCGTTGCGTGCTGCCGTTCCTTTCGAGAATCTGAGTGGCGCAGTCCGTAGCGGCGTCGACCTCGTTGCGGCCTACGCCCTGCCGGTTGGTGCCGGCGCGTTGTCGTTCAACGTGAACGGCAACTCTGTCATTCACTATCAGACCGATTTCGGTGCCGGGCCGGTGGAACGCGCAGGTGACCTGCTGGGTTCGCCGAAGTGGCGGGGCGTGGCATCGATCGGCTACGAGCGCAGCCGCGTGGCGTTGACCGCGCTCGCCCGGTACACCGGGAAAATGCTCTACGACAATACCTTTGTCGAAGGCGTCCACATCAACGACAACTCCGTGCCATCGATGACGTATTTCGATTTCTCGGCGCGCTATGACGCGAGCACGAGCCTCGAAATTTTCGGCACCGTGCGCAACGCCTTCGACCGGGCGCCTCCGTATGTTCCGACGGCTTTCGGTTATCCCACGAGCCCTGTCTTCTACGACATGATCGGGCGCACCTACCGATTCGGGTTCCGCTATCGCTTTGGAGAATGAGCTGACTGAAAAATCCTGATGCGGGGCCCTGTGGATTCGGCGGGCTCGCGCGTCGGAACGGGCATGACGCAAAAGAGCGAGATCGATCGCCGGTCGTTCCTGGCGGGCGCGGCGGGCTTGGGCGTGGCCGCCGCGAGTGGCGCGCAGAACGCTGCGCGAGCTACTGAGCGTGCCGCTGAGCGAGCCACTGAGCGAGCCACTGAGCGAGCCACTGAGCAGGTCCCGCCGCCCGCCGCCGCGATGCCGGCCCGAACGGGCTTCTACACGCCGACTCGATTCGAAGGCGACGTTTACGACTGCGAAGTGGTGGGGAAAATTCCTGCCGATCTCAACGGCGCATTCGTGCGCGTGGGCGGCGAGTGGTTCTATCCGCCGAAGTTCGCGGACGACGCGGCACTGAATTCAGACGGCTACATCAGCCAGTTCATCTTCAGGAACGGCAAAGTCGATTACCGCGGTCGCTGGGTTCGCACGGCTCGTTTCGAAGCCAACCGCGAGGCGCAGCGGCAGTTGTACGGCTATTACCGGAATCCGTACACCGACGATCCGAAGGTGCGCGATCCGGCACGGCCGGCGCTGCGCACCGTCTCCAACACCTCACCGCTCGCCTTTGCGGGCAAGCTGTTCGCGCTGAAGGAAGATGGCCTGCCGCAGCGGATCGATCCGCACACGCTGGAAAGTCTCGGCTCGTGGGATTTCAATGGCCAGTGGCAGAGCCAGACGTTCACGGCACACCCCAGGATCGATCCCGTCAGCGGCGAGATGATCGCGTTCGGCTACGAAGCCACCGGGCTTGCGAGCGATGACCTGTTCGTCTACACGATCGATCCGAGTGGCGCGGTGAAGCGCGAAGTGCGGCTCAAGGTACCGTATGTGAGCGTCATGCACGACATGGCGATCACCCAGAAGCACATCGTGTTTCCCTTTGGCGGCTACGTGACGAGCCCGGAGCGGCTGAAAGCCGGGAAGGTCCACTGGGGCTGGGATTCGACGAAGCCGAGTCAGATCGGTGTGCTTCCCCGCGACGGCGACGCGCAGGATGTGCGTTGGTTCCGCGGGCCCGAGCGCTGCATGATGCATGTCTTCAATGCGTATACGGAGGGCAACAAGGTCATCCTGCATGCGCCGTTCTATGAGTCGAACTTCTTTCCGTTTTTCCCGCCGGTCGACGGCTCGCCCTGGAATCCCGCGAAGGCGCGCGCGTATGTCCGGAAAATCACGCTCGACCTCGCCTCGCAGGCGGACACGTGGAAAGAAGAAATCCTCTTCGATTTCCCGGTCGGTGATCTCGGTCGCATCGACAGTCGCTACCAGTCTTTGCCGGCGCGCTACGGGTTCACGGGGTTCACCGATCTTCAGCGTCCCTTCGACGAAGCTCGCTCGGGCACTTCGCGCGCCCGCGTCACCAACTGCTATGGCCGTTTCGACTTCACCACCGGAAAGCTCAGCGCTTACTTTGCGGGCAACACGCACAGCCTGCAGGAGTGTCAGTTCATCCCGCGTGCAGCCCATGCGCCCGAAGGCGATGGATACCTGATCGGGCTTGCGTCGAATCTCGCCGAGGCGCGTTCGGAGCTGGTCATCGCCGATGCGCAGCGGCTGGAAGAGGGCGATATCGCGCGCGTCATCCTGCCGTTCCGCGCGAGCACGCAGGTGCATGGAGTCTGGGTTCCCGAGCATACCTTTCGAGGATGATTCATGAAAAAGCTGTTTCCCGTTGCCGTGGCGGCGCTGCTCGTTGCTTTTCCGATGATCGCTCTGGCGGGCTACGCGGACGACCGGGCCGAGATCGAGAACCTCTCCAATCGCTACATGGTCGCGGTCGATGCAGGTGACATCGAGACCGTGATGTCGACGTGGGCCGAGGATGCGGTGCTCGAATCCATCTTCGGCGTCCAGCGCGGCAAGGCCGAGATCCGCAAGGCCATGTCGGGCTTCGGCGGCGGGCGGGCGGCGACGATTCCGGAAGGCGCGACCGCGCGCCCGCGGACGCGTCATCAGATCATCAATCATGTCATCGACGTCGACGGCAACACTGCGAAGACCGTCGCCTACTGGTTCGCGCTGACGAACAACACGCCGCAGAAGGACGTGCAGCTGCTGTATTTCGGCCATTACGAAGACGAGCTCGTCAAGGTGAACGGCAAGTGGCTGTTTAAGTCGCGCAAGGTCTTCAACGAGTCCCTGGCCAATCGCGCGGTGGTTTATCCGGGGCTGAAAGAGAAGGATCCGCGCCAGAAGTAGAAAAATTCGCCGCGGCACTGTGGGTTTTGCCTGCTGCTGCGTCGAATTGAGTACTCGCTGTTGCAATAGGGGGCCGGCGAATGTCGAGGGGGAATCGATCCGTGCGTGAATCGTCGACGGCTTCGCGCGCGACGTGGCTCGTCGCCGCAGCGGTCGGGGCGCTGTCTGTGGCGTTTCTGATGCGTGCGCCGCTGGCTCAGCAGAATGCTCCGACGGGCGGGGAGTCGGCGGCGTCCTTGCGCGCAAGGCTTGCGGAGCTCGAGCCCCGCCTCGCTTACCTCAGCGACCGGCGCGATGTCTTCGAAGCCAGCAAGCGCTACACGCGCGGCGCCGATCGTCACGACAAGGATCTCGTCCGCAGCGCGTTCTGGCCAGACGCTACGATCAGCTACGGCAAGCCGATGAAGCTCGACGAGTTCGTCACCTGGGACGAGACGAGGCTCGCGGGCTACGCGGCCCACCAGCACCACATCACCGGTCAGACCATCGACATCGACGGCAACACGGCTCACGTCGAAAGCTACGTGATTGCGTTCTTAGTGCCTCGGGATCGCAGCGCCGACGGCGCCGGACCGGCCACGCCGGGGCGCGCGTTGACCAGCGCGAAATCGCAGGTCGCCAGCGGGCGGTTCGTCGAACGCTGGGAAAAACGCGATGGGGTGTGGAAGATCCTGGTTCGCGAGTACGTCGAAGACCTGCTGCTCGAGGGCGAGACGATCGACAACTGCAGCACACGAGTGTGTCTCGGCAGTTGGGATCGGACCGATCCGTCATATATCCGACCGCTGCAGCCGTTGACGCAGGAAGAACGCAAGGCGCGCGGTGAGGCGGCGAAAAAGCCGACCAGCGGCGGGGGCGGAAAGTGATTGGTGCGATGGCCTTGCGCTGCCGCTCGGCTGCCGTGGTCATGGGGCTGCTGGTTGCGTCGTGTTCGTCTGGCCAGGGCGGCCACTCTGCTGCCGCTGTCTCGGCCAACGACCCTTCGCTAGCGGGAATTTCGGAGCGCATCACGGCAGCGGCCGCCACGCTCGAAACGCTCGCGACAGACCGGGAAATCCTCGAGAACGAGCTGCGCTATACGCGCGGTCTCGATCGTCACAACGACGACCTGATTCGCGACGCGTACTGGCAGGATGCTGCTGTCACCTATGGTGTGCTGAGGCCCGTTTCAGGGCTCGCCGCCTGGGCCAATGAAACTCATGCGAAACGTGCGGGCCATCAGCACCACGTCACCACGCTCACGCTGGATGTCGATGGCGATACCGCGCACGAAGAAGGCTACATCCTTTTTTCCGCCGATCTGATTCGCGACACGCAATTCGATACGCGTGGCGCGCCCACGCCGGGCCGGCTGCTCGCCGGCTCTACGGCAACGCTCGGATCGGGCCGGTACATCAACCGGTACGAGCGACGCAACGGCCTGTGGAAGATGGCCGTGCACGAGTATGTGCACGACCTGAGCGTGCGGCTGCAGCCCGTCGATCTCTGTGCAACGGGCTGTCTCGGTCGCTGGGACTCCACCGATATTTCCTATCTGCGGCCGCTGCAGCCGTTGTCTGTCGAAGTTCGAAGACAGCGTGCCGAGCTCGGTAAGAAGCCACACAGCGCGCTGCCTTAGTTTTCATGTGTAGGGGGAATGATGAGGCACCTTTCGGCATTCACGGTCCGATCCGGCGTGCGACGGAGTCTGGAGCAGGCTCTCGCCGCCTGCACGGCACTCGCTGCGCTCGGCGTTCCCAACCTGGTCCTGGCGCAGGAGCGGACGACCGCTGAGCCAGACTCCAACATGGCGGAAGTCGCCGTCACGGCCACCCGCATCCAGCGCTCTGGCTTCACTGCGCCGACACCGACGACCCTGCTGGGTAGCGAGGATCGTGAGCTGCGCGCAACCGTGAACGTCGCAAGCCTGCTGAACGAGTTGCCTTCCGTGCGCCCGGCGGCTGCCGCTCTCACGTCGCAGAACACAGGCATCCAGGCGATCAACCTGCGTGGCTTGAATGGCAACAATAACGCGAGCACGCGCACGCTCGTGCTGGTTGACGGCCGCCGCTTCGTGCCGACCACGCTCACCGGTGTGGTCGATTCGAACGTCGTTCCCAGCTCGCTCGTCGATCGCGTCGAAGTCGTCACCGGCGGCGCGTCTGCGGCGTGGGGATCGGACGCCGTGGCCGGCGTCGTCAACTTCATCTTCAAGGACAAGATCGAGGGCTTTCAGGGCGAGGCGCAGTACGGCCTCTCGGAGCGCGGCGATAACGAGGAAACCAGCGTCTCGCTCGCGTGGGGCACGGGCTTCGCCGGCGACCGTGGGCAGGTGATGATCGCTGGCGAATACAGCGAGCTGAAAGATCGACAGACCTGGGGCGACCGCGAATGGTCCAACCGGCGCACCGGCTTCGTCACAGGCGCGGTGAACGGAGTCAATGTCACGCGCCTGCAGGTGGACGGACTCACGATGTCGGGCGTCACCACGGGAGGCGTGATCACAGCTGCCAACGGCGGACCGCTTCCGACGACGAGTCCTTTGCGCGGGATTCAATTTGGCGCAGGCAGCACGGTGCAGCCTTTCAATTACGGCACCAACGCCGGCAACGTCGTGATGGCAGGCGGCGATGGCGATTGGTGGGAGGACTACCTGCTGATGTCCGCGCCAGTCGAACGTCAGAACGTCTACGCACGCACGACGTTCGCGTTCACCGATAGCTTGCGCGGCTCGCTCGAAGCTTCGGTGATGAAGTCGAGCACGGCCTCGCCGACTCAACCGCTCTACAACCCGAACGCAGACGCGACGATCAACATCACCCGCGATAACGGCTATCTGCAGACGTTGCCGGGTCTGGCGCCACTGCGATCGATTCTCGCCGCGAATCCCGGCATCACGTCTTTCTCTGTCGGCCGCCGTCACGTCGAGCTGGGTCGCGATATCTTTGCAGTCGACAATCGCTCGACCCGCTTCGTTGCTGCGCTCGATGGCGAGCTCGGCGAGAACTGGCAGTGGAAGGTGTACGGAACGCACGGTGAAACCGACTACGACTCCAACGTTCCCAATCACTTGATCGCTCCGAACTCGCGTGCCGCATTCGATACAGTGCTCGAGAACGGGCAGGTCATCTGCCGCGTGAATTCCACGCTTGCCGCCAACATCGCAATCGTATCGGCGCCGACGTACGCAGGCCGCGGAGCATCGCCAGGGTGCGTGCCCGCCAACGTGTTTGGTCCGGGTAGCCTGGATCCAGCTGTCAAAGACTATCTGGTTGCCGCGCAGACGTTCTCGGCCACCTACAAACAGGATGCCGCGGCGGCTTCGCTTCAGGGCGAACCGTTCTCCACCTGGGCCGGCAAGGTTTCAGTCGCAGGGGGCCTCGAGTGGCGCAAGGAGTCTGTCGACGGTGACAGCGATCCGATCTCGCAACTCACGAATCCGGTCTACCTCACCGGCGGATTTCAATTCGGAAATCCCAAGCCGATCCGCGGGTCGTACGACGTGAAGGAGGCGTTCCTCGAAACGGTGGTGCCGCTCGCGGCGGACAAATCCTGGGCGAAGAACCTGGATCTGAACGCGGCCGCACGCAGAACGGACTACAGCACGAGCGGACAGGTGACCACGTGGAAAGCGGGTCTGACGTACAAGCCGATCGAAAGCCTCTTGTTTCGCGGCACGAAGTCGCGCGACATTCGTGCGGCCAACCTGAACGAGCTGTATGCCTCCAGCACCATCATCGCATTCGGTGCGACGGACTACGGCCTGCTCGTGAATGGCTCGCCGAGCATCTATAACGGCATCCAGTCGACCACCGGCAACCCGAATCTGTTGCCCGAGGAAGCTGACACGAAAACATTCGGCGTGAGCTGGGAGCCGTCGTTTCTACGGGGCGTCCACACGTCTGTCGACTACTTCGATATCGCGATTGCCGGGAGCATCACGGCGCGTACCGCGCAGTCGATCGTCAACAGCTGCTATGGTCAGCAGGGCAGTGCGCTCAACACGGCGGATTGCGCCTTGATCGATCGAGATGCCGTTTCCGGCCGCATCACGGCGGTCAATACGTTTCCGATCAACGCGCAGGCGCAAACCACTCGCGGTGTCGACTACGAAGTCGGCTATGCGACGGATCTGCCCGCGCCGGTCGGCGGCAACCTGAAGATGCGTCTATTGGCAACGGACCTCATGCGGCTGACGGTGCTCGGCGTAGATCGTGCGGGCGAGATCGGCACGGGCACGAGCTCACCCCGGTGGCGTGGCGCGTTCAGTGCGGCCTGGCAGAAAGGGCAGTGGACGGTGTTCGGTCAGGCTCGCTACATCGACAGCGGCACCTACGACAACACATTCGGTCCGACCGCGATCTCCGACAATGAAATGTCGTCGCGCACCTATGTCGATGCGACCGTGCAGTATCAGTTCGAGCTCGCGAACGTTCGCAACTTCAACGTATTCGGCCGGGTCACGAACCTGCTGGACAAGGATCCGCCGGTCGTCGGCAATGCGCTGATCAACTCGCCCCCGACCAACCAGTCGCTCTACGACGTCGGTGGGCGCTCGTTCGTCGTCGGCGCGCGCGTGGCATTCTGAAGGAGACATCATGAAGACGATGAAAGGGTTCGGGCCGATGGCGATGGCGATCGCGATGCTCACGTTGGGTGTCACGAGCCACGCTTACGCCGACACGGTGCTGATTACCGGTGCCAACTCCGGCATCGGTCTGGAGTTCGCCAAGGAGTACGCCGCGAAGAACTGGACGGTGATTGCGGTACACCGGCGCGACACGACGCCCGAGTCCCTCGCCGCGCTGTCGAAAGACCATCCCAATGTGCGCGTCGAAAAGATGGACGTGTCGGACAAGGCCCAGGTGTTCGGACTTGCGAAAAAATTGCAGGGCCAGCCGATCGACGTGCTGATCAACAACGCGGGTATTTTTTGCCTGTGCGACTGGATGGAGCAGGACGACAGCCAGAAGTTCGGCACGCTGCGCTATGAGGACTTCGCGCCGATCTTCGAAACGAATGTGCGCGGAACGATCATGGTGTCCGAGGCTTTTGTGGAGAACGTGAAGGCGAGCGGCCAGAAGAAGATCATCAACATCTCGTCGACGGTCGGCACGATCAGCACCCCCGGCACGCGCGGATTCTGGTACGGCGCAAGTAAGGCAGCGGTGAACAAGATCACCGTCAACCTGGCTGCCGTGCTGAAGCCCTCGAACGTGATCGTCGTGCCGATGCATCCCGGCGCGGTGCGTGTCGAGAAGCAGGCGACCAAGCAGGGCAGCCAGTTCATCGAAACCGACTTCTCGGTGCGGAACATGATCGCCACGATCGCGAAGCTGAAGATGAGCGACTCGGGCAAGTTCACGAACTATGACGGCAAAGAGCTGCCGTGGTAGCGCCGAGGAGGCTCGCTTGCGAGGCGGCGAGCGTGAACGACGCTCCGGCGCTCCGGCGGTTCGGCGAACATGCGCCCACCGCCATAGGCGCCGCGGCGGTGTTCGGCGCCACCGACTCATGGCGTGCAGCAGAGCCAATCCCACCGCACATTGCTTCGTGCCGTGCGCCGACGAACGCAAATCAGGCGGCAGGCTTGCGGTGGTATCGGTCGGCGGGAGCCTGCCGGGAGAGGTTGGGCATCAACGCCTGACGTGCCTTTTCAAACGCGTCCCAGTCGGCGGCGTTCGGCAGCGCCGGTATAGTGGCGAACTCGCCCATATCTAGACCCGTCAGCGCCGCATCCACCATGTCGCTGGTGGACATCAATATCTGTTTGGGAACGTTGGCAAGGGGTGTTCCGGCGAGATCCCAGAAGTCGGTGGCCGTTGCCCCTGGCATCACGACCTGTACCCGAACGCCCTTGCCCGCGAGCTGCGAGCTCAGGTTCTGGCTGAAAGCGAGCACGAATGCCTTCGTCCCGCCGTAGACGCCGTTCAGGATCTCGGGCGCGATCGCGACGATCGACGCGACATTGATGATCGTACCCTGACCTCGCGCGACGAATCCCGGCGCGGCCGCGAGTGTCAGGCGCATCAGTGCATCGACGTTCAGCGCGATCATCTCGCTCATCTTTACGGGATCAGCCTCGAGAGTCGAGCTCACACCGCCTATACCCGCGTTGTTTACGAGCATTGTGACGCGGGAGTCGTGCCGCAGGATTTCCTCGACGCGCGCGAGATGCGATTGCGCAGTGAGATCAGCGACGACTACTTCGACCGTGCGTCTGTGCTCCTCTCTAATGCGCACCGCCAGCTCATCCAGCTTCGCGGCGTTTCGCGCCACCAGGACCAGATCGTACCCACGTGCGGCCAGCCGCTGGGCGTACACAGCGCCGATTCCAGTGGATGCTCCGGTGATCAAAGCAAAGCCCTTGTTCATTTCGCTCCTGACCTCGTGCTCGGTTTCGCCGTTCAGCGCAGCGTGTATTCGGACATTTCGACCGTGACGGTGTTGAAGTCGCCATTCGGGGAACCGTCGGGATTACGTGCGTACACGCTTCGTCGACCCGGGAACTTGAATCCCTCGACATCGAGGTAGTCCGACAGGAAATGGGCCGCGGGCGAGTGCGCCCAGACGTCGACTTCGTAATCGTGCCGGCGGAGTAGCCCGTCGGCACCAAAATAGAAGCGCTGGTCGCGGGTGTGCGTGTGGATCGATGCCGGGAAGCGGACGGCAAGACCACGCAGCATCGCTCCTTCGTGCACGAGCGGCGCGATCTCCGTGACTTCGTAGCCGGGTTCTGCGAACAGGAAGGGCACGGCGTGATACGTCCACATGGCGTAGCCGTTGAAATAGGCGAGGTTGAGCGGATCCCAGGGCGTGTCGTACCCGCGATCGCCAAACGCTTCGCGACCGTTGTCGCGCTGGGCGATCACTCGGCCTGAGCCGTCGGTGATTTCGACGTGCTCGGGTACCCAGGTCATCGTCCAGTCCGGAGCGCCAAATGGAGCGACTTGCGTCCACTGGCGATGGAAGTCTGTCGTGGCTCGGCGGGGAGTCCGGTCCATCGTGATCCCCTTCAGGGCCCAGAGCTTTCCGCCGGTCACGATGGTGGAAGCAAGACCCTTCAGCTCACTCCAGCGTGCGGCGCCACCGTGGGCCTGGAGAGCTTCATCGAGCAGTGCGGGGCGCTTGTTCACGTGAATCCTTCGATCGTCGTTGTGTTGAAAGAAGCGTAGCGGGGATTGACGGTGACTTGAATGTCAGATAAACCACTTTTCAGGACATGAGGTCGGGCTTATGCATCGAATTGCATTCGTGGTGTCGGCGGGCTTTCAGGCGATCAGCCTGGCCGCGCTGTCGGCTTTCGAGATGGCGAATCTGACGACGGATAAGGCGCGCTACGACGTGCGGCTGCTCTCGGCGCGCGGTGGCCCGATCGCCGCGTCGCTGCCCGGGCTGGCTGTGCAAACCCGGGCGATCGACAAGGCCCGATACGACACGGTGATCTTCGGCGGCGGAGTCGTGGTGTCCCCGGCACCCGCCGCGGTGCTCCAATTCGCGCGTCGTTCGCTCGATCGCGCGCGGCGCGTTGCTGCGATCTGTACCGGGGCGTTTGTGCTGGCGGAGGCTGGCGTTCTGGATGGGAGGCAGGTCACGACACACTGGGCTGCCGCGGAAGATCTGCAGGCGCGTTATCCCCCTCTCGAGGTGGATGCAGATCGCATCTTCATCGTGGACGGGCCAGTCTGGACTTCGGCGGGTGCCACTGCCGGCGTTGATCTGGCGCTTGGCATGGTGGAGGAAGACCTGGGAACGCAGGTCGCACGGCTCGTCGCCAGAAAACTCGTCGTGTATCACCGGCGCGCGGGCGGACAGTCCCAGCACTCGGCTCTGCTCGAGATGGAGGCGAAATCCGACCGCGTTCAACTCGCGCTCGACTTCGCCAAACGGAATATCGGCAAGGCCGAGCTCGATGTCGAACAGCTCGCGGCGGCCGCACGGCTCAGTCCGCGGCAATTCAGTCGCGTGTTCCGCGCGGAGACCGGACGGACTCCCGCGAAGGCTGTCGAGAGCCTGCGGGTGGAGGCGGCGCGACTCATGATGGAACAGACGCACCATCCGATCGACGTGATTGCTAGCGAGACCGGCTTTGGCGATTCCGAGCGAATGCGCCGCGCCTTTCTGCGTGCGTTCGGTCAATCGCCTCAATCGCTTCGAAGGCTGATGCATGCGGCCTGAGACGCGTGCACAGCGGCGCGCGGGTCTCGTGCTCAGATCATCGATGCGCCGGCACGCTGACGTTGCGCCCACGACAGGACATTCGAGGGTCGAGTGACTACCCCTTGCGAGATCACTCAGTTCGGACCTTTTCGCTTGAACGCGGCCGAACGGCTGCTCGAGCGCGACGGCATCGTCATTGATCTCGGCAGCCGCTCACTCGATGTGCTCATCGCGCTCGTCGAGCGCGCCGGCGAGGTGCTCCCGCGCCGGGAACTGATGGCGAGGGCGTGGTCGGGATTGATCGTCGATGAGGCGAATCTCCGGGTCAACATCGCGAGCCTTCGCAAGAGCCTGGGCGATGGCGTGGACGGCGCGCGATACATCGTCAATGTCCCGGGACGTGGATACAGCTTCGTCGCGCCCGTAGCGCGCGTCCGAATGGAGGCGAGGTCTCCAGGGCCGTCTCCAGTGACGGTGACGTCGCGCGAAACGGCCGCCGGTACGGGTGCGTCATGGGCCGAAGCATCGATCGGGAGTCAGTTGCCCGGGCGGCCTGCTCGCCTCATCGGGCGCGAGGATTCGATCGCCCTGCTCATGGACCTGCTCACCAGGAATCGCTTTGTGAGCGTCGTCGGTCCGGGCGGCATGGGCAAGACGTCCGTCGCGATCTCGGTCGCGCACGCGCTGCTCAATGAGTTCAATGGGGCGGTGTATTTCGTGGATCTGGGTTCGGTGAATGACGCATCGCTCGTTCCCGGCGCCATAGCCGCCGCGCTTGGGCTGAGATTGCAGGCGCAGGATCCACTACCCGGTCTCCTGGAATTCCTCGGGGCACGGCGCGCGCTGCTGGTGCTCGACAATTGCGAGCACGTCATCGAGACGGCCGCCGAGCTGGCGGAGCGCTTCTACAAATCGATGCCGACGATCCATTTGCTCGCGACGAGCCGTGAGTCGCTGCGCGCGGAAGGTGAGCACGTGCATGTGCTCCCACCGCTCGCAGGGCCTCCTGCGATCGATGACTTGACCGCATCCCATGCGATGACGTTTCCGGCGGTGCAGTTGTTCATGGAGAGAGCAGCGGCGAGTGGCGTGCGCGAGCCGCTGACGGACGAGATGGCCGGCGTCGCGGGCGAGATATGCCGGCGGATGGACGGTATCGCGCTCGCCATCGAGCTCGCCGCGAGCTGCGTTCGTTCGCATGGTGTGCGAGGCACGGCAGAGCTGCTCGACAGCCGGTTCAATTTGCTCTGGCAGGGACGGCGCAGCGCTTTGCCGCGTCATCAGACGCTGCAGGCCATGCTCGACTGGAGTTACAACCTGTTGTCCGAGACCGATCGCCGGGTGCTTGCTCGATTGTCAGTATTCGTGGGCGTATTCGAGCCCGGGGCGGCGCAGTCCGTGGCGCGCGATGCGTCTCTCGAGGGTTCTTCGGTTGCCGCTTCGGTCGGAAGTCTGATCGACAAATCTCTGCTGGCGTCCTCAACGCTGAGCAGCGGCACTTACCTGCGAGTTCTCGATACAACACGTTCTTATTCGTCGACGAAGCTCGCCGAGTCTGGCGAGCTGCCCGCGATCTCACGCAGGCATGCCGAATATTTCCTGCGGTTGCTCGGCGAGCGTCCTGCTGCAGGAACCAGGTTGGGATTTCACCGGCTCGCGGCGCAGATCGGCAATATCCGCGCCGCTCTCTCATGGTGTTTCTCGCCTTCCGGCGACGACGACCTCGGGGTTCGGTTGGCCGGGCTGTCTGTGCCGCACTTTCTCGCGATGTCACTGCTGGACGAGTGTCACCACTGGGCTCAGCTGGCTCTGTCCCGCCTCGGACCACAAACCGGCACAGCCACGCATCTGGCGTTGCAGGAAGCCCTGGGAATTTCGGCGATGTTCACGCGCGGCAACGGGGGTGACGCGCGCGAGGCGATCGAGCACGGGCTGCGTCTGGCGCGCGCCCTCGACGATCAGCAACGCGAGCTGGCCTTGCTCGCCGGCCTGCACATCTTCATGACCCGGGTGGGCGACTTTGGTGGTGCCGTCGAGGTGGGCCGCCGCGGCGTCGAGCTGGCGCAACGGATCGACTCGGCCGAGGGACTCGTGATGGCGCAATGGATGCTGGGCTGTGCGTTTCATCTCGTCGGTGACCAGGCCAGTGCGCTTCGCCACTGTGAAGAGGGCTTCGAGCAGGCCGCCGCGCGCGGGGTCACCCAGGTCGATCTTTTCGGCTACGGGCACCGCACTCGCGCGCTGATCGTGCTTGCCCGCACGCTCTGGCTCATGGGCGCCGTCGATCGAGCCGCCGAGGTTGCGCGGCAGGCAGTCGGCGAAGCCGAGCAGGGCGCACAGCCCGTCAATCGGTGCATTGCGCTGTTGTATTCGTCGACGGTGTTCCTGTGGAGGGGCGATGCAGGCGAGGCGGAAGGACTCGTGAACCGACTGATCCAGCTCGCCACCCGATACTCCCTCGGACCTTATCTGGCCGTGGGGATTGCTCTCTCAGGCGAGGTGGCGCTGCTGAAGGGCGAGTCGCGGCGAGCCGTCGATCGGCTGCGGGACGCGCTCGGGCGGCTGCACGCGGAGCAGCACCATATACTCACGACAACGTTGAGCCGATCGATGTCCGAAGCGCTGCTGCGGTGTGGGGAGATCGAAGAAGCGCAGGCCATGATCAACGCTGCGTTCGAACGCGCGCAGGCGCGGGGAGAATCGTTCGATATGCCGGATCTTCTTCGCACGCGCGCGCACGTCGGGATTGCGGCGGGCCGCATCGAGGTGTCGGCAGCGGCGCAGTTGCTGTCGCAGTCCATCGAGCTGGCAGCCCGCCATTGCGCCTTGAGCCTCGAGCTGCGTGCCACGACTGAATTGGGTGAATTGTTAGCGAAACAGGGACAAATGCAGGACGCGCACGACCGGCTCGCTGCCGTCTACGGACGGTTCACCCAGGGGCACGAGACCCGGGATCTGCGAACCGCGCGTCAATTTCTCGATGCCTGGAAGCAGGGGGCCGCAGCGCAGGGCGCCTGATGCGCGGCCGGCTCTGCCAGCCGCCACTTACACCGTTTTACACCTCCTTACGAGCGCCGAAGAGCTCGCGGCCCGACCATTGGGGCGTTGAAGTCTGGAGCACGTCGCCCGCCGGGCGTGCGCTCCGAAGGAGCTTCAGTCTTGGTCGCCCGCCCGGAAAAAATCGTTCTGCCTCCAGTCGTCGAAGAGTTCCTCGAGGCGACTAACGCCGGCAACCTGCAGGACGTGCTCGACGTCTTCGCGCCGGACGCGATCGTCAACGACCAGCTGCAACCCTGGCGCGGATTGGCTGCGATTGCAGAGTGGGCGCGCCGCGACGTCATTGCGGATCAACTGAGGCTCCATGTCGTTCACGGTCTCGAGCACTATGGCCATTGCGTCGTCCTGGCGCACGCGGACGGCTCTTTCGACAAGCGTGGGCTGCCGGATCCGCTCGAGGTCCACCTCTATTTCACCGTGGCCGTCGGGAAGATCGTTCAGTTGATCATCCTCCGGAATCGTTCCGGCACATCCGGTTTCGATGCGTTGCTGGCGCCCTCGATCGTGACCGACCCGATGGGCGTCGGGCCGCGCAGACCTTAACACCGTCTTTCATGTCCTTACTCGGCGCGAGTGCCGATTGCATCGATCATCGTCACCCGTGATCGCATCGACGGAACCCAGGGTCAGGAGCGCTTTGTGTCACAACGCACTTGGTTTATCGCCGGACTGAACGGAACGCCCGGTCGCGAGCTCGCGATGCAACTCATCTTGCGCGGATGTGCTGTTACGAGCTCCGCCAGGGAGTTGGCGGCATTCGTGTCCTGGCTGCGAGACAACCCGTTGTCCGGCGCTGAGTCGTCTGCTGGCTCTGCACAGCGTGCCCCGCCTGGTTCGGTCGTCAACCTCTTTGCTTTCCCCGAATCACGAGAACGGAGCGTAGCGCGATGAGAGAAGCCAACAAGCGTTCGATGCACGGTGAGCCGGACGTGGGCCGCCGGAGGTTCCTGGGTGCTGCCGGACTGCTCGCGGCTGGCGTCGCGGCGCAAGGTGCTGCGCGCGATACCCAGCGCGCGGTACGTGCTCCGGTTCAGCGCAGTTCGCATGAGGCGGTTGGCTTCTGGCCGGACAACGTACGACTCGTTGTCTCGATCTCGATGCAGTTCGAAGCGGGCGGGCAGCCGCTCAAGGGGACTGACAGTCCGTTCCCTCACGTGGATTTTCCGCCGGATGTTCCTGCCGATGCAGCGGCCAACACATGGTTCGCCTACGGCTACCGCGAGGGCATTCCGCGGATGCTCGACCTGTGGGATCGGCACGGCGTGAAAGTGACGTCCCACATGATCGGCGAGGCTGCGAGAAAGCACCCGGAGCTTGCCAGGGAAATCGTTGCGCGCGGACACGAAGCCTCCGGACACGGTCCCCGCTGGAGCTCCCAGTTCGCGATGAGCCGCGAAGACGAGCGCCGATTCCTGCAGGATGCCATGCAGATGGTGGAGGCTGCGACGGGTCAACGCCCGCTCGGCTACAACTGCAACTGGCTACGCCGCGGGCCGAATACGCTCTCGCTGCTGCAGGAGCTCGGCTATCTCTACCACATCGACGATCTCAGTCGCGATGAGCCGTTCATCGAGACGGTGAACGGGGCCGACTTCGTGGTCGTGCCGTACACGCTCCGAAACAACGACATCCTGCTCGTCGAAGGCCGCAACTATTCGCCACGGATGTTTCTCGAGCAGATCAAGCTCGAGTTCGACCAGCTTTACGCCGAGGGCGTCACTCGTCGCCGGATGATGTCGCTCAGCGCGCATGACCGCATCAGCGGATCACCGCAGATGGTTCGTGCATGGGACGAGTTCCTCACGTACGTGAAGAGCCATCCAGGTGTCGCTTTCATGCGTAAGGACGCGATTGCGCGTTTCGTGCTGAGCCGCTCTGACACCTTGCGCGAAGGCGAAACAATCTGAAGGAGGACTCTGGTCATGTCTCAACGAATCGGTTTGGTAGGAGATGTCCTGGGTACTGGACAGGCAGCGTACGATCCGGCGAACCTGCGCGCAGCCCGCAGTGACAGGACGCGCTGGCTCGGCAACGCGATTCTCATCAGCGCTCTGTGTATGGCGGGCTGGGCCGCAACGGTACTGTGGCGTGAACCGGTCACGCGATGGTTCGCAATTTCCGCTTCGATCTGGTTGGCGGTGCTGGTGGCAACCGCTGCCTGGCAGCGCCGCGGTTCCGTGATCAGTATCGCGGCGACGGCGTTGTCGGTGACGGTCATCGCACGTCTGTTCAGCATCCTGCGGCTGCATCCTCCGACGAGCCTTGCCGGCATGACCGCTGAGCAACTGGATCTGCAGGTGGCCACGGGCCCCGGTATTCCAGGATTCGAGATCGTCGGTTGGGCGCTGGGTGCGATGCTTTTCGCGCGCTTCGTCTCGCGCGCCGCAGACTCACAGGTGTCCGGTGGTTCGCGCAGCGTTCCCGAATATGCGATCGCGCTGACGTTCATTCGAGTCTATCTCGGGCTCATGTTCGTACCGCACTTCGCCAGTCACATCCTTGGCGGGCCGTTTCAGTTCGCGGTCTACACGGTCTACTTCCAAAGCCTTGGCTTGCACCTGCCGGCAATGCAGGTGTTGCTTGCCGGAACGATCGAGCTCATCACGGCGGTCGCGCTCGTGCTTGGACTCGCGGTACGACCGGTCGCGCTGTTGGGATGTGCGTATCTGATGATGTCGATGTTGTGGGGCGGGCATTTCCACGTCGGGTATGTGTGGGCGTTGCCTGAGGGCGGTTACGAGTTCGGATTGTTCTGGGCCGGCATGATCGCCGTCTTTGCGGTTATCGGGGCCGGGCCTTTCTCGGTCGATCACGTGATTGTTCAGCGTTGGCGCCTGCCACTTCCCCGTGTGTCACGAGCGCTGTTCGGTTGATGCAGCAGAGCATCGCTTTCCTACCCTTTATCGAGGTGCAAGATGTCCGGCTCGTCCATTCTGTTTCATGTTCCGAAGGAGATGAACGTGCCGTACTACGCGCAGCGGGCGTCGGCGGCGTTCATCCAGCAGATCCGGCAGCGATTTGAGCGTCCGATCGTAGTGGCCGGCAGCTACAGCGGCACGGAGGGCTACACCACTTACCCAGCGCTCTCCAGACCCGAGCTCACCCGGGAGACGTACGCATGACCACGATGTTCAAGAACTGGACCGCTCTCGTCACGGGAGCTTCGAAGGGAATCGGCGCGGAGTTTGCCCGTGAGCTCGCGGCCCGGGGGGCAGATCTGGTGCTTGTGGCACGTTCGGCGGACTCCCTGCACGCGCTCGCGAAGGAAGTCACTGGAAAATACGGCGTGCGTGCCACGGTGATCGCGGCTGACCTCAACAAGCCGCACGCGGCGCGCACGATACTGGGCGAGCTGAGTCGTGAGGGCCTGGAGATCGATCTCCTCATCAACAATGCGGGCCTGGGCCAGACCGGAAATTTTCTGGGCAACGAGCTGGATCACGAGCTCGCGAGTATCCAGGTCAACGTTCACGCGCTGGTGGCCTTGTCGCACGGCGTCGGACAACGGCTAAGTCGGCGAGGGCGCGGGGGCATCATCAATGTCGCCTCTGATGCCGCGTTCCAACCGCTTCCTTATATGGCGACGTACGCCGCGACGAAAGCCTTCGTGCTGCATTTCACGGAGGCACTCCGTCACGAGCTCGCGGGCAGTGGCGTCGATGTCATGGTCGTCGTGCCAGGCTCTACCGCGACCGGGTTCTTCGACGGCGTGTCCGTCAGCATGCCGGCAAACGCATTCGATCGGGCTGACGTCGTAGCGAAAAGGACGTTGGATGATTTCGAGCGCGGCAAGGCGATCTCCTATCCCGGCCGCGTGGGTGTTCGGCTCAGAACGTTGGCAGCACGCGTGCTGCCGCGGAATGTCGTCGTAAAGGTGGCGGCCGGCGCCACCACGAAGATGGGATTAGCTGACTGACGCACGGCGCGGGTTACCCCGTCCGGCGATCGTTCACTTCGACGCGAGAGGTCATCGAGGGCTCGAGTTCGATCCCGATGGGCTCTCGACAGATTTGAGGATCGACGCGGGTCGGCGCCGTCAGTTTCTGTCCCTGTGCCGTGCGCGGGGTTTCGGGACAGGCGATACCGTCGGGCCGGCCAGCTTCAGTGCATCCTTCTCGACCTGATGCTCGACGCTCGGATCCTTACCTACCGGGATCAGAAGACGCGCCGTTAGGTAGGGCGTTGAAAGTCTTTCGAACTTGGGTTCGATGGCCTGAACCAAAGGTTCGAGTTCACGAACCTTGAGTTCGCGGCCTCGAACCTCAGGTTCGACGCGTCCGACCGATGATCCGCGCTCAAACTCCGATGATTCACGCCACTGCGGGAGCAACTCGCCCCTGCGGAGCGCAAACGCGCGTAGTGTCCAGAAACAGATGCTTGCTTCGTTCATTCTGGTGCTGCAGCGTCAGGGGCGTCGGCGATGGCGAGTCGTTACTATCACGGTCCGCTTCGTTCCGTGCCAAGTGAAATCCTGCATGACGTCATCTGATTTGGAACGAACATCCCACGAGACGCTCCCGGATCTGTTTGGCCGGGCGTGCTCAGTTTCCAGGCTTTCGAGGCAGCGGCGCGTCTGGTTGGGCGGCGGAGTGCGCGGGAACGTTACCGCCAGGTCGGCAACCTGATGGCCCGGTCGCGACATCAAGTGGCCAATGCACATCGCCTGCCACCAGGAAGATCGGGCAGAGTCGTGAATCAAGTGCGCTGTGCAAGGTGAGTCGATGGGCATTCTCCGGGTCGTGTTGGGAACGGTCCTGCTTGCGGCGGCGGCCAGTCCCGTCTCTGCGACGCCGGCATCTCAGGTGGACGCGCTGTTCGCCGAATGGAATACGACCCGGTCACCCGGATGCGCGGTCGCCGTCCTGCGGGACGGTCGGATCGCGTACGAACAGGGTTATGGGATGGCCGATCTCGATCACGGTATCCCGATCACCCCCACCACGGTTTTCCACGTGGCGTCCGTGTCCAAGCAGTTCACCGCTGCGGCGATTCTCCTGCTCGTGCAGGAAGGCAAGGTTGGCCTCGATGATCCCGTCCGCAAATACGTGCCAGAGCTGCCGGACTTCGGCACTCCGATCACCGTGCGAGAGCTGCTTCACCACACGAGCGGAATCCGCGATCAATGGGAGCTGCTGGAATTGTCGGGCTGGCGATACTCACTCGACCTGATCACCGACGATGATGTCTTGCGCGTCGTGTCGCGACAAAAAGGGCTCAATTTTCCGCCCGGCACGAAGTACAGCTATTCGAACACGGGATACACGCTGCTCGCGCAGATCGTCGCCCGTGTGAGCGGCCAGTCGTTGCGAGAGTTTACCGCGGCACGGTTCTTCGGCCCGCTCGGAATGCGTAACACGCACTTCCGCGACGACCATGCGGAGATCGTTCCCGGGATCGCCTATGGTTACGTCAAGAAGGGCGACGCATTCAGCCTTAGCGTTACGAATTTCGATACGGTCGGCGCGACGAGTTTGTTGACCACGGTGGAAGATCTCGCGCGGTGGGATGAGAACTTCTACGCCATGCAGGTGGGCGGGCCGTCTCTCATCGCCGGGATGCAGGAGCGGGGCGTCCTGGCCAACGGAAAGCAGATCGCCTATGCGGCGGGCCTCCGCGTCGATACCTATCGCGGCCTGCCGATCGTGACGCACTCGGGGTCAGACGCCGGTTATCGTTCGGTGTTACTGCGCTTTCCCCAACAGCACTTCAGCGTGACCTGCCTGTGCAATGTCGGCGAAAGCAATCCCACCGGTGTGGCGCAGAAGATCGCGGAGATCTATCTCGGTGACAAGATGCAGGCGCCCTCCGTTCGGAGCGGTCCAACGGCGATCGTTCCGCCCGCACGCCTCGCGGCCCAGGCCGGCACCTACGTCGAGCGCGGCGGCCACAGCGCGCTGAGAGTCTCGGTCACGCAGGGCAAGTTGAATGTACGGCGTTCGGAGGACGCGGACGAGGCGCCGCTCGCGGCGATCGCTGAGGGCCGATATCAGGAAGAGGACGATCCGGATGTGACCGTGGAGTTCTCGGGTGGCACGGCGAATGCGGCAGCCAGGGCTACTCTTCGCGACGGCGAAGAGTCCCCGCAAGTGTACGAGCGCGTGCCCGACTACCTGCCTTCGGCCAAAGAGCTCGCCCGCTATGCGGGTGAGTACGGCAGCGAGGAGATCGAAGCGCGATATCGCATCGGTCTGCGAAACGGCAAGCTCGTGTTGAGCTCCATGAAGCTCGCTGGCATCGAGCTCGAGCCGTTTGCGCCGGATGTCTTCAGCGCCCGTGAATTCGGGGCGCTTCATTTCACCCACGACTCGCGGAACACCGTGACCGGGTTCATTTTCAATACGCATCGAACCTTTGACTTTCCCTTCCTGAAGCTACGCGCACAATGAAAGCTTTTGTCGCGGGGCTGATCGTGGCGTCGATCTTCTCCGTCTGCGCACAGGCCGACGAGTGCGCCCGCATCGCGACGTTGCGGGCTTCCGCACCGGAGAAGCGGGCCGACGAGATGGCTGCATTGTGGAAAGAGGTGGAGCGCCGGGGCACGCCGCTCGTGGATCCCATCCCCGGTCGAACGGATCGCGTCTGCGCGACCTTTCTCTTCCGCGATGCGCCCGGGGAACTGGAACCGAACATCGGCCTGATGGCGAGCTTCCTGCCCGGCGGAAGCCGCGATCTGCTGCCGCTCGAACGCTTGCCAGGCACCGATGTCCTGCAGGCCAGCCTTGCGGTAGAAGCAACCGGTCGGTTTCGCTATTACTTCGCGTGGCCGCAGTCCCGTGTGCCGGATCCGCAGGCCGTCTGGCGCATGAAGGTGAACAGTCAGACGTATGAGCTCTTCGGCGACCCGTTGAGTCGCCTCTCATACGTCGACGATTTCGATGGTGCGCCGGTGCGTACGTCCTACTTCGACGGGCCTGCGGCTCCTGCGGAGTCGTGGCTTCACCCGGACCCCGCCGTGTCCCCGGGCTCGATGACTACCTTCGAGATGCACAGTCGCATTCTCGACAACACGCGGCGCGTGTCGGTCTACACGCCCGCGGGGTACCGCAACTCTTCGGCGCAACAGCCTTACCCGCTGCTGGTGCTGTTCGATCGCGAGGGTTACCTGCTGTCCGTTCCTACCGCGACTATTCTCGATAACCTGATTGCCGAAGGAAGCATTCCACCGCTCGTGGCCGTGCTGGTCAGTGCCATCGACGGCGAGCACCGGACGGTCGAGCTCGCTGCTCATGCCCCATTCGCATCGTTCGTCGTGGATGAGCTGCTACCGCGCGTGCGCTCGGAATATCGCGTGACGCGCGATCCGCGGAGATCGGTGGTGGCAGGTTCGAGTCTTGGCGGTCTCACGTCTTCATACATCGCGTACTCTCACCCGGAAGCGTTCGGCAACGTGCTCTCGCTGTCGGGCTCTTACTGGTGGCATCCGGCTGGGGATACCGGCGCGAGAGCGCAAGACGCCGCCGCGTGGCTTCCAGGTCTGTACGCCACGCATTCGCGGTTGCCCTTGCGATTCTATGTGACGGTCGGAACCGGCGAAGGCGAGGGCATGCTGGGACCCAACCGAGTGTTCCGCGACGTGCTGACCGCGAAAGGAAATCCCGTGCGCTACGAGGAATTCCGCGGCGACCACAGCTATCTCAACTGGCGGGATGGCTTGGTCAGCGGTCTGCAGTTCCTGCTGGCACCGCGTACGGCCCGCTCGCAATGACGAATGGCCCACGCGAAAAATCGCGGGCAACCCGGTGAGCTAGATTCGCACGCAGGCGCGGCATCCGGCTGCGCGCGAGCGACTGATGAGAACCGCGTATTCGCCCGTTCATTGGCTCCACGATGTGCCCCTCGAGCTTGCTGAAGGCCGGCTCGTTCCGGCCTTCGAGAATCCGCGCCGCGCGGAGGCGGTGCTGGGCGCGCTGGAGGAAGCCGGTCTCGGCTCCATAGAGCCGGCGGCTGCGTTCGGAATCGAACATGTATTCGCTGTGCACGATCGCGCCTTTGTCGAGTTCCTCGCAGGTGCATATTCGGAAGGTGCGGCGATGGAGCGCAGCGGTGCGCTCCAGCCGATCTGCGCACCGGGCCGCGTGCTGCGTGCGGATCGTGTGCCGGTCTCCCTCAACGGCCGGCTCTCCTACTACTGCTTCGACAACTGCACGGCGATCACGTCGGGAACCTGGCCGGCGGCAAAGGCGTCGGCGGATGTCGCACTGAGCGCGGCAACGTTCGTCGCGGTGGATCGCGATGATGTCGCGTTCGGACTGTGCCGGCCTCCGGGTCATCATGCGGGCCGCGATTCATACGGGGGTTACTGCTTCCTCAACAATGCCGCGGTAGCAGCGCAGTACCTGCGCGCGCTCGGGGCAGCGCGCGTGACTGTGCTCGACGTGGACTATCACCACGGCAACGGCACGCAGGAAATTTTCTACGATCGTAGCGACGTGCAGTTTGTGTCGATCCACGCAGATCCCGCAACCGACTATCCGTACTTTCTGGGTTATGCAGACGAGCAGGGCCGCGGTGACGGCACCGGATTCAATCACAACCTGCCGCTGCCGCGCCGCGCCGACTGGCTCACGTTCCGTGAGGCGCTCGAAGTCGCCTGTGCGCGGATCGAATCGTTCTCGCCGGATGTGCTCGTCGTCTCCCTGGGCGTGGATACCTACATTGGCGACCCGATCTCGTCTTTCCGGTTGGACACCCCGGACTATCTGCGAATCGGTGCACGGATCGGTCGGCTGAAGCGTCCCACGGTCTACCTCATGGAAGGGGGGTATGCCCTCGATGCAATCGGGGCGAACGTGACAAACGTACTGAGTGGTCACATGGACTCACGTCCATGACGTTGCAGCGGGATGCAGCGGCCGATACGCAGCAGCAACTGTCTTCCTGGTTCCGACGCTGGCGTTCGCCGTTGCGCGCGTTTCTACTCGGCCGGGCGAGCGTGCCTCCCTCCGATGTCGATGACGTGGCGCAGGAAGTTTTCCTGCGCCTGATGCGATACGAGCGGGTTGCGTTGATCGACAACCCGCAAGCCTATCTTTTCCGGATGGCCTCCAATGTCGCGGCAGAGTGGGCGATTCGCGCGCGGCGCAGGCGGCCGCATGAGCCGGAATGGCTGTCGACACTGGTCGCGAAAGAGCAGCCCGAGATCGAAGCACTGCGTGACAGTGTGCGGGCGGATCTGGCGCGCGCACTGGGCACCCTGAGCGGAAGGCAGCAGCAGATGCTGAGGCTCGTCTTCAGCGAAGGGCTCACGCAGAACGAGATTGCGTTCCGGCTGGGAGAAACGCCGCGCACGGTGCGTCGACAGCTCGCGCGAAGCTTTGAGAAATTGAGGCAGTTGATGGACGTGGATCGCATGGAGACTGTCGCACATGGACGCGAGTGAGAGGCGCCGTCGCGCGGGCGAGGAAGCGGCAGACTGGTGGGTTCAGCTTCAGGCCCGGAACGTTCCTTACGAGGTGAGGGAGCGGTATGTCGACTGGCTGCGAGAGTCCCCTGTGCACATCGCGGAGGCGCTGCGAATCGGGCGGGTTCACGCCGCGCTGGAGCAGTTCCAGCCATGGGAGGTTGTCGACGCGAACGGAGCACAGAGCCCGGATGTCGTGCAGCTGCCGCGCTATCGGCGCAGCGTGTGGCGCGTATCGTCGGCCGTGTCGATCATCGTACTGGTCTGCATGGCTGTTCTCTGGGTCTCCTCGCGTGGCGTTGTGATTCGCACCGAACGCGGCGAGCGGCGCGAGCTCATCCTGGCGGACGGTAGCGTCGTGCAGCTGGATCCCGATTCAGCGCTGCGCGTAAGGCTCGGTGCGCACGAGCGACGCGTCGTTCTCGAACGGGGCCGTGTGTTGTTCCGGGTGGCACACGATGCCAGCCGCCCTTTTTTCGTTGAAGCAGACGATACGTTGGTGCGCGCGGTCGGTACGGCATTCGGTGTCGAGCGGCAGAGCACGCGAGTCGTAGTCACTGTCGTGGAAGGCAAGGTTTCGGTTCAATCGGTCGGCGGCGCTCCCGCTCAGAATGTCGCGACTGCCCCGATGCTCGTCGCGAACCAGCAGGTCACCGTCGGACGCAGCGGAGCGCGGCCCGTTCGCAATGTCGATAGCCGCAAGGAGCTCGCGTGGGCCGAAGGCCGGCTCATTTTCGAGGACGACTCCGTCTCCAGGGTGATCGACGCGTTCAACCGCTACAACCGCCTGCAATTGCGCGTGACGGATGCGGCGCTGGCCGCGCGCCCCGTGAGCGGCGTGTTCTCCGCCTCCGACCCGGAGTCGTTCGTCGCGTTCGTCCAGAGCGTCGCACGGGTCCAGGTCGTGCGGCGTGACCCGTTGGAGATCACCCTTGCCGCGCCCGGACCTGCCGATCGATGAGAATATTTATTGCGTGACGACGGGGGCGATCGGCCCCGCTCGCGCGGTCATAGCCCCGCCCGAACCATTCAACCTCATCCGGGCGGGGAGCGTCATTGTGAAAGTCGTCGGTTTGTCGCTTGCGCTGGCAGTCGTCGCAAGCATCGCGCCGCTGTCGGCGCAGGCTGTGACCCAGAATTTCCAGCTGGATATTCCGCGGCAGCCGTTGGGGGCCGCGCTCCAGGACTTCGCGCGCCAGACGGGATTGCAGATCGCGCGGCTCAGCGATTCGGTCGGCGGCAGCGCGGTCGTCGGCCCGCTGAACGGCGAGTTCTCGCCGGAACAGGCGCTGCACACGCTGCTCGCCGCGAGCGGGCTCGAGTTCAAAGTCGTCAACGAGCACACGATTGCGGTGCTCGACCCTGCCGCGATCCGGCTTGCCGCAGCGGACACACCGGCACCTGCACCCAGCGCGGCTGCGGCCAGCGAGCCGCATGCGCAACTGCAGGAGGTCGTGGTCACGGGCTCCAACATTCGCGTGGGTCTCGACGCGGCGGACAGCGGCGCGCTGCCGGTGCAGGTGATCTCGAGCGAAACCTTTCGTGCGACCGCCGGCGAATCGATTGGCGATCTGCTGCGCAGCCAGCCGATCGTCTCCGGTTTCAACACGACGCCCGCGAACGACGAGTACAACGGCGGCAACACCTCGATCAACCTGCGCGGTCTCGGCGACCAGTACACGCTGGTGCTCGTGAACGGCCGTCGTTTCGGCGGCGAAGATGTGCCCGACATCGGCGCGCTTCCGTCGGAAGCCATCGAGAGCGTGGAAATCCTGAAGAACGGGGCCTCGGCCGTGTTCGGCTCCGACGCGATCGCCGGCGTCGTGAACCTGAAGCTCAAGGACCGCTTCGATGGGGTGAAGCTCATCGGCTCGTACGGGAATACCACCAGCCACGATGCCTCGTTCCGGCGTGCCGCAGCGCTGTTCGGCTCCTCGCTCGGCGATTTCCACTTCGTTGGAAGCCTGTCCTGGCAGGACCGCAACGGCATGGAACGTCAGGACCGGGACATTTCCGCGAGTCGCGACTTCCGCCCCTACGGCGGTCTCGATCGGCGCAGCACGAGCGCGCTGATCCCGAATCGCATCACGGTGCCGGGGCTCGGGTCGCGCTCGATCGACGTGAGCCGCTTCGGCCCGGGGAGCACGAGCCTCGATGCGGACGACTACGTCGTTCCCAACGCGAGCCAGCGGTGGTCGGGGAACGAGATCGGCACCTTCCCACCGTACCGGCGCGTGTCCGGTCACTGGCTCGCCGAGTACGAAGCCGTGGATCGCCGCCTGCGGCTCTTCGCCGAGGGTTACTACGACAAGCGCGAGCAGAAGTTCATCTATGTCGCGCCCCAGACGATCGTGCACGTGCCTGCGACGAATCCCTACAACCCATTCGGACGGGACGTCACTGCTTACTATCAGTTCGGCCCCAACGAATTGCCGCTCCTCTATTCGGACTATGACACGCGGAACCTGCAAGCGAGCGCAGGCATCCGCGGCGACCTCGGCGAACGACAGTATGAAGTGGCATTCACCCGCTATCACAAGACCATCGATTCGAAGAACTACAACGACATCGTCAGCGATGCGGCCGAGGCCGCTGTCCAGCGAACCGATGCGACCGCGCTGAATGTGTTCGGCTACTGGGCCAACACGCCGCAACAGCTCGTCGGCCTCACTACGACGAGCGAGCTCCATGTGGGCAACGACGTGACTTCGTTCGAAGGCCGGATTGCGGGCCCGCTGTTCGATCTGCCAACCGGCGCGGTGGCGTTCGCGTTGGGCGCCGCGCATCGCGAAGTCGAGTATTCGTACGTCCCCGATGAAGTCTGGCGCACGGTCGATACCTACTGGAGCGGGCTGAATCCCGACATCGCGCGCGGCTCGCGCAAGGTAGACTCGGTATACGCGGAAGCTCGTGTTCCCCTGCTGCGGGCGAGCGACACCGGCGCCATCAACGCGCTCGAGCTCGGCGGCGCCGCGCGCTATGAGAAGTACAGTGACTTCGGCAACGCCACGGTCGGTCAGGTCAACGCGAGGCTGGCACTGCTCGACAAATCGCTCACGGTGCGCGGCTCGTTCGCGCAGGCCTTCAAGGCGCCGTCGGTTGCGAATCTCACGGCGCCGCAGTTCGAAAGCCAGTTGCAGGGCCTGATCGACCCCGCATTCGGCGGCGTCGCGCCCGTGACTGTGGTCGAGGGCGGCAATCCGGGCCTCAAGCCCGAAAAGGCGAACACCTACGACTTCGGCGTCGTCTACGCGCCGCGCGGAGGACGCTTGTCACTGAAGGCGGACTACTGGCAGATCGACCTGCGCGACCTGATCGAAGAGCCGAACGTGCAGAACGTGTTGTTCGGCACTTCGCCGAATGGCTCGCTGACTCGCGATCCGCAGACCAATCAGGCCACTGTCGATGCCCGCATCGACAACGGCGGCGATCGCACGGCGCGCGGTATCGATTTCGGCGCGAACTATGCGCTCGAGGGCGGCGAGGTGGGTCGGTTCACGTTCGGGCTCGACGCGACGCACCTGCTCGAATTCAAAACGACCCTCGGCAATGTCGTCGACGATCATCTCGCCGGCACGAGCCTGGGTGTGATTCCGAAGTGGCGCGCGGTGGCGAGCACGTTCTGGAAGCTCGGTGGATGGGAGTCCGCCTTCTTCCTCCACTACAGCGAAGGCGTTCCCGATCTCTTCGGCACGCAGCCTCCGCGGCGGACGGAAGACTACTGGACGGGTGACCTGCAGCTCGCTTACCAGTTCGAGGGCGGCGAAGCGGCGCTCGGCGGCACGTTGCGCGATCTGCAGGTGCATGTGGGCGTCGAGAACCTCTGGGATACGAGCATCCCGTTCATGAACCGTTTCGTCGATGGCTATGACCGCAGCATCGTCGACTACCGCGGACGGTACGTGTACGTGGGAATCGAGAAGCGCCTCTAGACCAGGCGCTTCAGGCCGGCTTCGGGGCCCCGGGTACCACGCCCGCGGCCCCGATCGCTGTCTGCGCGCAGTAGTGCGTAGGAGTGGTCCCGAATGTTTGTCGAAAGCGTGCTGTGAACGCGCTCGGGCTGAGATAGCCCACGTCCAGAGCAACTGCAGTCACCGACTGTCCGGCCGCGAGCCTCGAAAGCGCTTCGAGCAAACGCACGTGCTGGCGCCACGACGCAAAGCTCATTCCCGTTTCACGTCTGAAGGTGCGCGTGAGCGTGCGCCTGCTCATGCGAGCAGCCTTCGCCCAATAGGCGAGGTTCTGGTTCTGCGCGGGCTCCTTGAAAAGCGCGCGGCAGATGCGAGCGAGCCTCGCATCCGCCGGCAGCGGTGCGTAGAGCGGGGCGACGGGCATGAGTGCAATCTCATCCAGAATGAGCGTCATGATGCGGCCTTCGCGTCCGCCGAGGTCGTATTCGACAGGAATGTCGATCGCCGAAACGATCAGGGCCCGCAGCAGCTCGGAGACCTCGATCACGCAACAAGCGCGGGGCAGGCGCGGACTCGATTGCGAATCGATGTACAGCGTGCGCAGGGAGACGACGTCACGGCATCGCACTTCATGAGGTGTACCGGATGGCAGCCACACAGCACGCTGTGGCGGCACCACGAATCCACCCGCGTCTGTGAGCACGGACATGACGCCCTTGCAGGCGTAGAGCAACTGCCCGCGTCGATGGCTGTGGGTGGGCTCGACATGCCCGGCCGGATACTCATCCGCGAGTGCGGCAAGTGGGCGGGGGATATCTTGCAGCTTTGCGGGGTCACGGGTTGCGGGCATTGTTCTTTTATAGAGGCACGCGGGTCGACGTGCAATCGCGATGGCCCGACGCAGATAGAGCTTGCCCCACCGCGGATGGCGCACCCGAGGTCCGACCGGCCACCATCCGGTCATACATGAACCACCTGTTCCGTCTCGATCCGGATATCCAGCGCTTCGTCACGCAGATCGGCAAAGACTATGCGCGTTACCCGGCCATGGAGACCGCCACCCTGGACGAGAAGCGGCACATCGCTGCCCGGGTGCGCGCGCGATGGGCCGCAGGCGGCCCTGCCATGGCCTACACACGCGAATTTGTGGTTCCTGCCGGCGCGGCCGGCGTGCCGGTGCGCGTTCACTATCCGAGCATCTGCGCTCCGCTTCCTGCGCTGATTTACGCACACGGCGGCGGTTGGCGGCTCTTCGACCTGGATACGCATGACCGGGTGTTGCGCGAGTTTGCCGCTCGCGCTTCCGTTGCGGTCGTTGGCGTGGACTACTCGCGCACGCCCGAAGCTCGGTTTCCCGTGGCTCTCGAGGAGACGGTCGCCGTCATTCAATGGATGGCCATTCACGGCAGCGGGATCGGAATCGATGCCACGCGCATCGCCGTAGCGGGCGATTCAGCCGGTGCCAATCTTGCGGTGGCTGCCAGCCTGCGGTTGCGGGACTCCGGGATGCCCGGCGTCATTGGCGCGATGGTGCTCGTCTACGGTGCATTCGACAACGACTGCACCACGCCGTCTCATCAGCACTTTGGCTCCGGCGAGCTGCTGCTCTCCACTTCCGAGATGGTGGGGTTCTGGCGCGACTATTTGTTGCGGCCAGAGGATGCGAAGAGCGGCTATGCGTGCCCCTTGCGCGCGCGTCTCGAGGGGCTTCCGCCCGCCCATCTCGTCGTCGCGGAGCTCGACATCCTGCACGACGAGAACATCGCCATGGCGGAGAAGCTGCGCGAGGCTGAAGTGCCGGTGAGCTGCGTGACGTATCCCGGAACCGTACATGGTTTCATCGAGGCTGCGTCCATCGCGCAGGTGACTCGGCAGGCACTGGAAGACGCAGCGCAGTGGCTGGTCCGAACCCTGCACGGTCGGTCGCAGTTGTCTCTTGAAGGCGGTAGAGCATGAACGATGTGGTGATCCCTCGGCGTTCTGGTGGTGTCACACGCAAGTCGTTCGACGAGCTGCGTCACGACAGCCAGTCCCATTCGCTGAACCGCACGCTGGGGACCGCGCAGCTCGTGTTCTTCGGTGTCGGTTGCATCATCGGTTCCGGCATCTTCGTCCTCACGGGAAATGCCGCCGCCAGTTTCGCCGGTCCCGCGGTGCTCATTTCCTTTGTGCTCGCGGGGCTGGCATGTGGGTTCGCTGCGCTCTGTTACGCCGAGCTCGCTTCCACGGTCCCTGTGCCGGGTTCCGCGTATTCGTATGCCTATGCCGCACTCGGCGAGGAAGCGGCATGGACGACGGGCTGGTTGATGGTCCTCGAGTACGGCATCGCCACTGCGTTGGTTGCGGTCGGCTTCTCCGGCTACTTCACGAGCCTTCTGCACGACTTTGGAATCGCGCTTCCTGCGTCACTCACGACGCCCTTCGTCACCTCCACATCGACCGCTGCTGGAGTCGTGTTCAGCACGGGCCCACGTGTGAACACAGTTGCCGCGGCTGGTGTGCTGCTGGCCGCGGCATTGCTGACGCGTGGTGTGGCGCTTTCCGCGGCGATCAACAGCGTAATCGTGGTCGTGAAGGTCGGCGTGCTCCTGCTATTCGTCGGGATTGGAGTGTGGTGGGTCGAGCCTGCCAACTGGACACCGTTCGTTCCTCCCAACGAAGGCGGATTCACGTACGGATGGCCGGGCGTGGTTCGTGCAGCCTCGATGATCTTCTTTGCGTACGTCGGTTTCGAAACCGTATCCACCGCTGCAGCGGAGGCACGCGATCCGCAGCGGAGCCTGCCGATCGGGATCCTCGGTGCGATGCTCATCTGTACCGTGCTGTACATGGCAGTGGCAGCGGTGCTGACAGGTATCGTTCCCTTCAGGCAGCTGGGCGTGCCGGATCCGATCGCGGTGGCAGTCAACGCCATGAAGCTGCCGTGGTTCGCTATCGTGGTGAAGCTCGGGGCGGTGATCGGCCTGTGCTCCGTGATGTTGACGTCGCTGTATGGGCAGACGCGCGTCTTCTATGCCATCTCGCATGACGGGCTGCTTCCAGCGACGTTTGGTCGTGTCGATCCACGATCACGCACGCCACGTTCCGGAACGATCATCGTAGGCATCGCGGTCGCACTCGCCGCCGCACTGCTGCCGATTACCGTCCTCAGCGACCTCGTCAGCCTGGGAACAGCGTTCTCGTTCATCATGGTGTGCACGAGTGTCATCTGGCTGCGGAACACGCAGCCCCAACTGCCACGGCCTTTCCGCGTGCCGCTCGGCGGAATCCGCATCCGTGGAACATGGATCGGCACGACACCGCTGCTCGGCATTCTGTTTTGCGTGCTCATGATCGTGCCGCTGGTTCTCGATGTGTCGTCGAAAGCGCTGCATGGGAACACGTTGCCTGCCTGCCTGCTTGCGGGTTACGCGGCGATCGGTGCCGCGATTTATCTGGGCTACGGACGGCGACACTCGTTTATCCGACGAAAGGGCTCCTGATGAAAACTTCTGCCGTTCAGGGCGTAACCGCGAGCGTGCGTTTGCGCACACCGTATCTGCTGTTTGTAGGCGATGCGCCCAGCGCTCCCTACGCCAAGACTGCGTTCGGCATCCGCGATTGGGCGCCTGACGATTGCCTCGGACAGATGCGATTGACGGGCTCAGCAGTTGACCTGGGTTTGCCGGACATGAGCCCCGAATTTGCCGCGGCGGCCGGCGCAGGGTCGCTCGTTATCGGTGTGGCGCCCGTGGGTGGAAAGATTCCTCCCGAATGGACCTCGACATTGCGGCGCGCCCTCGCTGCGGGTCTCGATGTCGTAAGCGGCATGCACACCTCGCTTGCGGAGGTAGACGGTCTCGCCGAAGTCGCGAGCCGCACCGGATCGGCACTGATCGATGTGCGCCTTCCGCAGCATCAGTATCCAGTCGCCACGGGTCGTCGCCGCGGCGGCAAGAGGCTGCTGACAGTGGGCACGGATTGCGCGCTCGGCAAGAAGTACACGGCGCTCGCCGTGGCTCGCGCATTGCAGGAGCGAGGTGTCCCCGCGACCTTCCGTGCCACAGGCCAGACGGGCATCATGATCGCAGGATCGGGAATCGCCATGGACGCGATCGTGTCCGACTTCGTGGCGGGTGCCGCCGAGGCGCTGTCACCCGACGCACCGGCAGATCACTGGGATGTGATCGAAGGGCAAGGCTCTCTGTTTCACCCCTCGTATGCGGCAGTGACGCTTGGACTGCTGCACGGCTCGCAGCCGGATGAGCTGGTGCTGTGCCATGATCCTACCCGCACGCACATCAAGGCTCTGCCCGACTTCCCGACTCCGGATCTGCGTGTCGCGGCGGACCGCTATCTCGAGGCGGCCCGACTCACGAATCCCGACGTGCGTCTCGCCGGCGTGAGCCTCAATACGTCCGGGCTCGATGCGGAGGAGTGTGAACGCGTTCTGAAGGAGACCGCGGAACGCCTCGACGTGCCGTGCTTCGATCCGATGAAGAACGCGCTGGATGGCCTGCTGGCGCGAGTGCTCGGCGCATGAAGGGAAGCCTGCATGTGGCGACGAAGGTGTGGCCGCTTCGCGAGCCGTTCGTCATCTCGCGCAGTGTGCAGACAACCTGTGAGGTCGTCGTCGTAGCACTGGAACGGTCGGGGCAGGTGGGGCGCGGCGAAGCCGTTGGCGTTTCCTATCACGGCGAAACGCTCGAGACCATGCTCGAACAGATCGAGAGCGTACGCCGGGAAGTCGAGGCCGGTGTGTCGCGGCACGAACTGCTCGCGATTCTGCCGCCGGGCGGAGCGCGCAACGCCATCGATGCCGCGCTGTGGGACCTGGAATGTAAGCGCCGTGGTGTGCGCGCGTGGCAGATTGCCGGTATCGCCGAGCCTCACAAGATCGCAACGAACGTGACGATAGGCATACGCTCGCTGCAGGCCTACGAAGATCGCGCCCGCGAGCTCGCGGACCATCCCTGGATAAAGATAAAGGTGTCGGACCGAGAACCGCTGGAGGCCGTGCAGGCCGTGCGGCGTGGTGCCCCAGGTGCGAAGCTCGTGGTCGATGCCAACCAGGCGTGGAGTCTGAAGCAACTCGTCGAGCTGGCACCGGCACTTGCCGAGCTGCGTGTGGATCTTCTCGAGCAGCCGATCGCCGCGACAGACGACGCGGAGCTCGCGCACCTGGATCTGCCCGTTCCAGTGTGCGCCGATGAGCCCGCAAACACGGCGGATGATCTTCCGCGGCTCATCGATCGCTATGACTTCATCAATATCAAGCTCGACAAGAGCGGCGGGCTCACGGCGGCTTTGGAATTCGCGACGGCGGCGCAAACCGCCGGACTGCGCCTGATGGTGGGCTGCATGGTCGGCGGATCCCTGGCCATGGCACCAGCGATGGTGCTCGCGCAGCTCTGCGAGGTGGCAGACCTCGACGGGCCGCTGCTGCAGGCCGAGGACTGGCCGGATGGAATTGCATATGACCGTGGCACGATGAGCCTTCCCGCCAGCACGTTATGGGGATGAGGCCTCGTTTCAGATTCGCGGGGATCGCACTGGCCATCGCAGGATGCCTTCTGGCGCCAGCCGCTGAATGCAGTGAAGTGTCCACTGCCGAGAAAGTCGCACGAGTCTTTTCCGACCTCGCGCACGAGGACACGCCGGGTTGTGTCGTAGGGGTGAGTCGCGGCGGTGCCCCGGTGCATTCTTCCGCCTACGGTATGTCGGACATCGCCGCTCATCGTGCCCTCGATACGGGTTCCGTATTAAACGTGGCATCGATCTCGAAGCAATTCACGGCTTTCTCGCTGCTGCTGCTGGCACAGCGACACCTTCTGAGCCTCGACGATCCTGTCACGAAGTATGTTCCGGAGCTTCTGCCGTCCGCAGCGGGTGTGGCGCTTCGGCACCTGCTGCATCACCTGGGCGGCCTTCGAGATTACGAAGCACTCCTGGAGCTCAGTGGTCGCAAGACGAGCCAGGGAGCGACTCAGTTCGAAACCATCGCGCTGCTCGCGAGGCAGCGCGCAGCAAATGCACCTCCCGGCGTCGAGTTCGACTACAGCAATACCGGCTACGTCGTGCTCGGCACGGTTATCGAGCGCGTGAGCGGCAAATCGCTGCGTGAATTCGAACAGGAGAACCTCTTCCGTCCTCTTCGCATGGCGTCGACGACCGTCGTGGATCGCTACCCGGCAGGCCTTCCGCGTCTCGCGCGCGGCTATAAGCCGGTGGCCGACGGGTTCGAGATCGATGAGTCCGCATGGGAGCAGATCGGAGACGGGCAGGTGCATACCACTGTCGCTGACCTCCTGCTTTGGGAGGAGAACTTCCATACGCACAAAGTGGGCGGCGCACCGCTGATCGAAGAGATGCTACGCCCGGGCCTGCTCGCATCCGGCGAGCGAGTCGACTACGCGGCTGGACTTTTTCTCGGCGAATATCGGGGACTGCCTGTCGTCAGGCATGGCGGCTCATGGGCGGGATACCGCTCGCATCTCATCCGCTTCCCCGCGCAGCATCTCGCTGTGGCGGTGCTCTGCAACCGCTCCGACTCTCGCGCCAGCCAACGTGCCGAAGCCGTCGCCGAAGTGTTTCTCGGCTCGCAGATGGCGCCAACAACTCCCACCCCGGCCCACGAACCCTCGGTAGCCGAGCGGGAACCAGAATGGAATCCGGGAAATGGAGACGGATATGTGGGCGCTTACTGGAGCGCGGAGGCGCAGGCTCGCTGCGATATTCGCCTGACGCACGGTGCACTGGTGCTCGAAACGTGCGGGGAGGGCGTCTCTCTCCGGGCCGGAGCACGAGACGAGCTCGTCGCCCCAAGCAGTTTTTCCAGCCTTCGTTTCACTCGTGAAGGACAGCCGCCTACAGGATTCCTGCTGTACGCGCCTGGCATTCGCGGCCTGTATTTCGGACGTCTGCCATGATAACCATTCCCTCGCCTTATCTTCTTTTCCTCGGTGATGTCGCCGGTCCGCTCGACGCCAAGACGGGCTTCGGCCTGCTTCACTGGCAACGAAGCCGGTGTCTGGGCCAATGGCGGCAGCCGGGCTGCGGCGTGGACCTCGGTATCCCTGACATGACTGCGGTGGAGGCTTGCGCTGCCGGCGCACGCACGCTGGTGATCGGTGTTGCGCCGTTCGGAGGCTCATTCGCGCCGGCGTGGATCGAGGCGATCGTGGCGGCGCTGGACGCGGGGCTTGATGTCGCGAGTGGAATGCACACCCGTCTCGGCAGCATTCCCGCTATCGCCGACGCGGCGAAACGCGCTGGGCGTACGCTCTTCGACGTGAGATTCGCAGACCGGTCGTTTGACGTCGCGTCTGGGCGCAAGCGCACGGGCCGACGTCTTCTCACCGTAGGCACGGATTGCTGTGTCGGCAAGAAGTATGCGGCACTCAGCATCACCGCGGAGCTATGGCGGCGCGGGCAGTCAGCCACCTTCCGCGCGACCGGCCAGACCGGCATTCTGATCGCAGGCGAGGGCGTCGCCATCGATGCCGTGGTGTCGGACTTCGTCGCGGGGGCGGCGGAAGCGCTCTCGCCGGACAACGAGCCCGCGCACTGGGATGTCATCGAGGGGCAGGGCTCGCTCTTTCACCCTGCCTATGCGGGCGTGAGCCTTGGGTTGTTGCACGGCTCGCAACCCGATGCGATCGTGGTGTGTCACGATCCATTGCGAGCTCATCTCGATGGCTATGCGGATTTTCCAGTGGTGAGTGTTCAGCACTGTGCTGACGCAAACCTCGAAGCGGCACGCCTGACGAATCCCGGTGTCCGGTTTGCAGGCGTGGCGCTGAATACGTCCACCCTCTCGCCCGGGGCGCGCGACGGGTTCCTCGAAGACATGGCGCAGAGACTCGGAGTGCCCTGTTTCGATCCGATCGCGACGGGCGCCGGCGATTTGGTAGCGGGACTACTCGACTTCACGTGAGAGATGCACCTGTGAGAGTGACAACGATGCTGGGAAAAGTGGCGTGTACGGTTGCGTTGCTGCTGGCGGCGAACGGGGTGCGCGCCGAAGACAAGGCACTTCAGCACGCGCGGGAAGTGCTCCACGCATCCATTCTGATCGATGGCCACAACGACCTGCCGTGGACCGTGCGCACCGATCCCGGCGCACGAGGCCACGTCGAGCTCTACGATCTGCGAAAGCCCGCGCCGGGCCAGACGGACCTGGCACGCCTGCGAGCGGGCGGCCTCGGCGCACAGTTCTGGTCCGTCTACGTGCCGGGCGAGTCGAGCGGCGATTACGCGCGCGTGCAGCTGGAGCAGATCGATATCGCTCGTCGCATCATCGAGCGCTATCCGGAAGCGTTCCGGCTCGCGCTCACGGCCGCGGATATCCGAGCGGCCCATCGCGCGGGCCGCATCGCTTCGCTGATCGGCATGGAGGGCGGGCACGCCATCGAGAACTCACTCGGCGCGCTCCGGGCCTACTACGATCTCGGCGTGCGATACATGACTCTCACGCATAACACGCATACCGACTGGGCGGACTCTGCCGCGCAGGATCCCCCGCGCCACCACGGTCTTACTCCGTTCGGCGAGCAGGTGGTGCTCGAGATGAATCGTCTCGGAATGCTCGTGGATCTCTCGCACACGTCCGCAGACACCATGCGGGCGGCGCTGCGCGTGTCCAGAGCGCCTGTGATTTTCTCGCACTCTTCGGCACGCGCGCTCTGCGATGTGCCGCGTAACGTGCCCGACGACGTGCTGGTGTCCCTCAAGGCAAACGGTGGCATCCTGATGGTGACGTTTGTCGCGGGCTTCATCGATCCCGAGGTGGCGCGCGTTACGCAACCCGCCATGCAGGAGTACAACCTGCGTTCGCGAGGCATCGACAGCGAGGCCGAGCGGGATCGCCTGGAGAAAGAGATCTATTCGAAGCTCGTGATCCCCGTGACCACGGTGGCGAAGGTGGCGGACCACATCGAGCACGTGCGCAACGTCGCCGGCATCGACTACGTCGGCCTCGGCGGAGACTTCGATGGCAACGATCGCTGGCCGAGCGGCCTGAGTGACGTGTCGATGTACCCGAACCTCTTTGCCGAGCTCATTCGCCGCGGGTGGACGGACGCCGAGCTGAAGAAACTCGCCGGCGAGAATGTGTTGCGCGTGATGGAGCGCGCGGAAGCCGTGTCCGCGAAACTCAGGGCAACGATGCCGGCGTCGTGAGAACCGGCAGCGTCACGTACGAGGGGTATTCGGCAGACCTGTAGATCGTGTGCGTTGCTGCGGTGAAGTCGCTTTCACGCGCGCGAAAAATGTTGTCCACGTAGGTCTGCGGGTTGCGATCGATCAGCGGGAACCACGTGCTCTGGATCTGAACCATCAGCCGATGCCCCGCGAGGAAGCGATGATTCCGGCTGGAGAGTGGGATGACGTATTCGTTGACGCGCCCCGCCTCGATCGGCCGCGGCGTCTCGAAGCCCTCGCGAAAGCGTCCGCGTAGCACTTCGGCGGCAATCATCAACTGATAGCCCGCAAGCCCGGCAGGCGCGCGCGCGTCCTCTGGATAGACATCGATCAGCTTCACGATCCAGTCGGCGTCGGTGCCGGTGGTGGACGCGAACACATGTGCTGCGAGTGGACCACTCACGGTGAGATCTGCAGTGAGCGGCTCACTGCGCCAGCTCAGGACATCGGGCCGTCCGCTGACGAAGCGCTGATCTTCCGCGAGCCAGTATCGCCAGCCCTGGGTGCTGCCGGTCGCGTCGAAGGTGGGTTCGATGGGGCGGGAGCGATAGGGAACCGGATTGCGCGGATCGGAGACGTATCGCTCCGATGGCGCTACGCCGTGCTCTGTCGGCGCGGAGAACGACAACTGCCCGCGAGCTTGCACATAGAGCTTACGCTCGATGACGCGCGGATCACGCGGCCAGCTCTCGAGGCTCTGCCAGACGTTGGTGCCGGTCTGGAAGACCTGCACCGGAGGCGGTTTCGTTCCCCGATTCTTCAGGTAGTAGGCGAACCACGGCACGAGGATCTGGCTGCGAAAGTACTCTGCCGTGGCGCTACCGAACTCGATGGGGCCCACCGCGCGACCGTCGGAGCGGTTCCAGCCACTATGGTTCCAGGGGCCGACGACGAGATGGTTGATGCCCCGGGTGTCGTGCGCGCGCAGCGTCTCGAAGACCTTCAATGGGCCGTAGCCGTCCTCCTGGTCGAACCAGCCGCTGACGCTCAGTGATGGAATCGTGATGGGGGGCAGCTTCGGTGCGGCCGCAAGACGCTTCCAATATTCATCGTAGTTGGGATGGGCGACGAAGTCGGACCACATCGTTCGTTGCCCGCCGAAGTAATGCTGCTCGGCCTCTGCGAGCGGACCCATGCGCAGGTACCAGTCGAACGTGTCACGAGTATCGAAATGAAAGGGCGTGTTTTCCTTGCCGCGTTCCACGAGCGCCACGTATTCGAATCCATAGCTGAGCCTGAAGGCGCCGTTATGGAAATGATCGTCCCCGATGTAGACGTCGGCCGGTGGGGCCTGGGGCGATACGGCGCGCAAGGCGGGGTGCGGTTCCAGTGTGGCCATCAAGGTGAGCCAGCCGGGATACGATGAGCCGTACATTCCCACGCGTCCGCTCGAGCCCTCGAGATGGGCGACCAACCAGTCGATGGTGTCGTACGCGTCCGTCGACTCGTCGAAGGATTTGGCGCGGGAACGATCCCGCAAGGGTCGTCCGAGCACGAATTCACCTTGCGAGCGGAAGCGACCCCGAATGTCCTGGAACGCGAAGATGTAGCCGTCATCCGCGAGCGCGCGAAGCTGACTTGCGAAGATGGATGGCTTACCTGACGGACGTGCGGTGTCGGTGGCCCCGTAAGGCGTGCGCATCAGGAGCACGGGCAGAAGTCCGGCGCGATGCTTTGGTGTATAGATCTCCGTGTACAGCATCGTGCCGTCGCGCATCGGAATGAGCTGCTCGCGGACGTCGAATTTTGCGATGGGATCGGGTTGCGCGGCCTGCACCACGGCGCTGCAGAAACCGAGGATGACGGGCAGAAAACGTGCACGCAGCGACAGTGAACCCGAGTGGAACAAGAGGTCTCCTTCGTCAGCCGCAGCCGCGGCGGCTCGTAGAATGGGCCGCGAATCTGACACAGCGCGCTGGCGCGCGAAAGTGAGGTTCTCGCGGGTATGCGAGCATTGGCCCTGTCGCGATATCGCTCGCGCCGCAGGAGACAGGATGGGCAGAATCGCGCTGGTAGTTTCGATTCGCCACGGGGTGTTTGTGCCCGGAACGGACTCGCAGGCAATAAAAAAATCTGGAGTCTGCGGCTATGAAAATTTCGACAGGGTCTCTTTCATCCGTCATCGTTGCGATGGCACTCGCGCTCGTCTGCACGAGCAACGCGCGGGGCGACGATCTCGACTCGGTGACGATCCTCAGCAAACGCCATGGCATGGAGCGTCCGGCGGAGGGCGAGAAATTGCCCGTGCCGCTCATCGACCTGCCGCAGTCGGTCACGATCATCGATCGTGAGCTGCTCGATGACCAGAACGCCGTGCTGCTCCAGGACGCGTTGCGTAACGCGGGTGGCGTGATTCCCGGCGGCTACTTCCAGGGATTCGACTTCTATCGCATTCGAGGCTTCGACTCGAGCGGTTTCACGTTCCTCGATGGGCTGCTCGCGGATCAGACGTTCTGGACGCAGGAAGAGCTTTTCGGCATGGAGCAGGTCGAAGTGCTGAAAGGCCCTGTCTCGGGCTTGTTCGGGCAAGCGCCGGCCGGTGGACTGGTGAATCTCGTCAGCAAGCGGCCGAAGCACGAATCCTTCTTGAAGGCAGAAACCTCCGCCGGTAGCGACGACTACTTCGATGTCGGCGTAGACGGCAATACCGAGCTGGGCAACAAGGTCGCGCTACGGGTCAACGCGCTCTACCGCAGCCACGGCAACTTCGTCGACGACACGCCGACGGCAAAGCGTTACTTCTTCGCCCCTTCGCTGACCTGGGACATCGCGGAGCGCACGCACCTCACGCTGCTCACTCAATTCATCAAGGAGGACACGGGCCTCGCGCAGCCGCTGCCGGCTGAAGGAACCGTCCTTCCGAATCCGAACGGCGAGATACCGCGCACCCGCGCCGTAGGCGAGCCGGGGTTCGACAACACCGCGGACCTCCGTCGTCGTCAGTGGGGCTGGGATTTCACCCACGAGTTCAGTGACGCGCTCTCGTTCCATCAGGTCGCGCGGGCCAGTTCCGTAGACGTGAACTTTCAAGCGATCTACCCGTGGTACCTCGACACGGACGACTTGCGAACCCTCTATCGATACGCGCGCAAGCAGATCGTGCAGGCGAACGCCTATGCAGCGGACAACCAGTTCATCGGAAAGATGGCCACTGGCGGCATCAAGCACACGATGGTGGCGGGCGTCGACTACTACCGCTTCGATCAGGATCAGGGTTTCGCGTACTACAGCTTTTCGGGGCCGGGACTCGCGCCGATCGATCTGTTCGACCCGCAGTACGGCACCGTGGTACCGAACTTCAATGTGACGAGACTCAGCCCGACGCGCCTGGTACGCGTCGGCACTTATGTGCAGGACTACATCGAGCTGAGCGACAAGTGGTCGGTGCTCGCCGGCGGACGCTACGACTGGACGGACGATGGCAACGCGAAGGACCGGAAGTTCACGCCGCGCGCCGGCGTCACCTACAAGATTGCGCCAGGCGCGGCGCTGTTCGCGAGCTACGCGAAGTCGTTCCTGCCTCAGGCGGGGTACGTCACGGCAGAAGGGGATGCGCTGCCGCCCGAGACCGGCGAGCAGTTCGAGGTAGGCCTGAAGACCGAGCTGTTCGAGGACCGGTTGTCGGGAACCCTCAGCGTCTATCAGTTGACGCGTCAGAACATCGCGACGGACGATCCGAACTCGGAAGACTATGTGTTCATCACGACCGGCGAGCAACGCAGCCGTGGAGTCGAGCTCGACGCGGTGGTGCGCATCACGCCGACGTGGGAAGTCGTCGCCAACTATGCGTACACGGACGCCGAGATCACGCGCGACAACGAGCTGCTCGTGGGTTCTCCCACTGTCAATGTGCCGAAGGACGGGTTCAATCTCTGGAGCCGCTACGTCATTCCCGACGGCGTGTTTCGGGGGCTTGGATTCAGCGTCGGCGCGCGGCATTACACCAAGCAGGCCGGCGATCTGGTCTACGTGGGCGCGGAGAGTGACGCGTTCGATCTGCCTGGGTACACGATCTACGACGCGGGTCTGTCGTACGAGCTGAAGCATTGCAAGCTTCGCTTCAACGTCAGCAATCTCACGGACAAGGACTACTTTCCCGCTTCTTCGGGAAGGACGTTCGTGATGCCGGGTGAGCCGCGCTCGTATCGCTTCGGCGTGTCACTCGATTTGTGAGGGTGGGTACGCGCGCGTGTATCGCGGCACTGGTGCTGCTGTCAGCGTGCTTGACAGCGCGGGCCGAGCCATCCGAGGCGACTGTTGCAGCGGCATGGCTGGAACGGAACGTTCCTCAGGAGATGAAGCGCGCGGGAATGCCCGGCTTCAGTGTTGCGGTTGTCGCCGGTGGCAAGACGATCTATGAGCAGGGCTTCGGCCTGCGGGATCGCACGCGGGCACTGCCTGCGACCGCGGACACGCTCTTCGTCATTGGCAGCGTGACGAAGAGCTTCGTTGCCATTGCGACTTTGCAGCTCGCCGAGCAGGGAAAGCTCAGGCTCGATGATCCGGTGTCTCGATACGTCCCGCTGACGTTGGGAAGGCCTGGCGAGCCCATCCGTGTGGAACACCTGCTGACACACAGCCTGGGTGTGCCGAACCTGGGCGACTCGGCGGTCGTGCTCGATCGTGAGATCGGGTTCGATACCGGGATTCCTCTCGGCGGCGTTTCAGATTTCTACCGATTCGTGAACGGCGCGCAGCAGGAAGTCATCGCCGCACCGGGACAGCGTTACTTCTACAGCAATGGAGGCTGGCGCATCCTCGGGCACGTGGTGGAACGTGCGTCGGGCGAGCCGTTCTATCGATATCTCGAAGAGCATGTCATCCGGGCCATGGGCATGCAGCGTTCGACATTACGGCGCGCGCGCTTCGAAGCCGATGCAGATCACGCCACGTTCTATCGAAGGGCGGGGGACGCGGGCCTGGTGGAAGCGCCTTTCCCGCTTCCGGATGTCGAGGCGAATCCGCAGTTCAGCTTCGTCACTGCCGCGGGCGGCCTCGCCAGCTCCGCGCACGAAATGGCCCGCTACCTTCTCGTTCAACTGCGCGCTGGTGCGCTCGAGCACGGCCGGGTTGCCAGCCGTGCGTCGTTCGAGGCGATGCAGGCGTCCCACCTCTCCGTGGAACCTGACCGCTATGGCGCCGCGAGCTATGGCTATGGCCTGCACATTACGCCGGACTTCTTCGGGCACCGGCTCATCTCGCACAGCGGCTCCGTGCTGGTGTCGGCTTCATATGTGGCCTTCGTTCCCGATCTGCAGATCGGGATCGTCATGATGGGGAACACGTCGGGCATGCTATTTCCACGCATCGCAGAGAGTGTTCTCGCCATCCTCGCGGGGGTGGACCCGGAGTCCTTGCCCGAGCGGCGCGTCGAACAGCGTATGACGAGCCTGGCTGGCGATTACGCTAGCTATCGCGAGCTCGAACGCGTCAAGGTAGTCGCGAGCGGCGGGATGCTATACCTCGAGTGGCCTCCAGAGTTCGGGGCAGGCGCTTCGGTGCGCCAGCCGCTCATTCCGGAAGACCCGATGCTGCTGAAGCCGGATTTCTACACGCTGAGCAACGGCGTGAAATCGCCGGTGACGTTCGAGGCGCGCCCCGACGCGCGGCTCGATCTCTGCGCGGGTGCTACGTGCTATCACAAGCTGCATTGAGTCGACGGGATCATGAAACTCGAAAATTTGCCCACGCCCTGCCTGCTCATCGATTCCGCGAAGTTCGAAAGCAACCTGCGTCGCATGGCGGAGCAGGTTCAGCGATTCGGCACGGCGTTCCGGCTCCATGTGAAGACGTCGAAGTCCCTCGAGGCCGTGCGCGCGGCCGTTCCGCCTGGCCCCGAGGCGAGGATCATGGTGTCCACCCTCGCCGAGGCGAGTTTCTTCTTCTCGAACGGGTTTCGCGACATCACCTACGGCGTGGGAATTGCGCCTCAGAAGCTCGCCGCGGCCGCGGATCTCATCGCCGCCGGTGCTGATCTCAAGCTCTTGCTGGACAGCCCGGAGATGGCGCGCGCGGTGGCGCGATGCGGACGCGAGCGCGGGCTCACGCTCCCGGCATTCATCGAGATAGACACGGACGGGCACCGCTCCGGGCTCCTCCCAGATGATCCGCGCCTCGTGGAGGTCGCGCGCATCCTGTACGAGGAGTCCGGTGCGTCGCTGGCTGGTGTTCTTACACATGCTGGTGCGTCATACGACTCTACGAGCGTCGAAGGCATCCGTGACGTCGCGGAGTGTGAGCGTCGGGGGATCGTCCAGGCCGCCACGGTGCTGCGCGATGCGGGCATGGTGTGTCCGGAAGTGAGTGTCGGTTCGACGCCGACCGTCCTGTTCGCGCAGAACCTGGACGGCGTTACGGAAGTGCGTGCAGGCGTCTATGTCTTCCAGGACCTCGTCATGGCGGGATTGGGCGTCTGTAACGTGAGCGAGATTGCGCTCTCCGTGCTCGCGACCGTGATCGGACATCAACGCGCTCGCAACTGGATCATCTGCGACGTAGGCTGGATGGCACTCTCGCGCGATCGCGGAACTCAGCGGCAGCGAATCGATCAGGGTTACGGAGTCGTGCTCGACGCAGCTGGCGACGTTTGCGATGACCTCATCGTCGTCAGTGCGAATCAGGAGCACGGAGTCATTGCCGCGCGCGGCGGCGGCAGCGTGCCTTTCGAACGCTATCCTGTCGGCACACGCATTCGCATTCTTCCCAATCATGCGTGCGCTACGGCCGCACAGCACGGCCGCTATTACGTGCTCGATCGCGATTCGAATGTGGTCGCGACCTGGCCCCGTATCGCGGGCTGGTAAAGCAGCGTGCCCTGCGTGCTTCGCCGTATCGCGTCGTCGATTCTGGTCTGGTTTGCTGGCGAGGTTTCCGCCGCAACCGGTGCGACTGCGGAGGAGTTGCTCGGAGTACCCGACGTACGGCAATACATGGCCGACGATTCCGGCGGCATTGCGTGGGTGGAAGCAGCGGGGGGTACCGAGAATCTCTACGCGGCGCACCCGCCTCGGTACCAGAGAGAGCAGCTCACTCATCAAACGTCTGAGGACTCCACGTCGCTGCAGCTAGCGGCTGTTTCGCGCGACGGCGGCAGCGTACTTTTCTTTTCCGGTGGTCTGCCGAACGGGGCAGGCGAAACGCCGAATCCGCACGGGTTTCCCGATGCGCAGGAACGAACGCTCTGGCTCCTTTCCACCCGTGATGGCTCGAAGCATCGCATCGATGGAGGGCCCGGCTTCGCAGTGCGCGCCGCCACGCTTTCGAACGACGGTGCGCGTGTGATCTACGCGCGAGGCGTTGACGTCTTTTCCGCGGCCGCAGGGGGTAGCCCCACGCGCCTGTTCACGGCTCGCGGCTCACTCAGTGCATTCACTTTCTCTCCGCGCGGAGACCGCCTCGCTTTCGTGAGCGATCGGTCTCGCTACGGCCGCGGCGACTACGCATGGATAGGCGTGTTCGACGAACGCACGCGGCGAATCACCTACCTGGCACCGGGACTCGGGCTGGATTCGGCGCCGGCCTGGTCGCCGGACGGTCGGCAGGTCGCTTTCGTGCGTTCAGCTGTCGAACCGCGCGCCTGGCGTTTTTCGGATGAGCGCAACGGCCCGTCGTTCTCGGTGATGGTCGCAGACGCCGCGACCGGCACGGGTCGCGCCGCGTGGGCTTCGCCGCCGGGATACGGAGCGCGCTTCTACGGCTTCGACCTGAATGGCTTCCTGGGGCCACGCGGTGTGCGTGACGTACTCTGGATGGGGAAGGACCACCTCGTTTTCCCGGCTGAGATCACCGGATGGCGGCTGCTCTACGCAGTGCCGGCCAGCGGCGGGGAAGCGCGTCCGCTCGTGAACGGCAGGCTAGAGGTGGATGGCGCGAGCGCTTCTGCCGATGGCTCTCGAATCTGTTTCGCCGCGAGCTCCCCCGAAGACCCGCATCGTACGCATCTCTACGAAGTTTCTATCGCGGACGAGCTGCGCGTGCGCGCGGTGACGTCCGGCCGCGGAGTCGAGCGCGATGTGGAATGCGCACCCGCCGGAGGTTCACTTTTCTATCGACAGGCCGGCCCCGCAACGCCCGAGCGCCTGATTGGGCGGCGTCCCGACGGTAGCGAGGTGCCGCTCAGCACCGCACCATCCGCTCGATTGGCGACAGCGGCGGCGACAGGCGAGGTCATCACCTTCAATGCGCCGGACGGCCTGCAAATCTCCGCAGTGTTGTACCGGCCGCCGGGACATGCGAGCAAAGGCTCATTGCCCGCGATCGTGCATGCGCATGGCGGCTCGCGACAGAAGGTGTATCCGGTATGGGAAACCGGCTTTGGGTATCCCACGGTGCTGCGTTATCTGATGGGGAAGGGATTCGTGGTGCTCACCGTCAACTATCGAAGCGGCACCGGATATGGCCTGGACTTTCGCGATCCACCCAGTTATGGCGGGCGGGGCGCCGGCGACGTGCAGGACTTCATCGCTGCAGCTGCGTGGTTGAAAGAGCACGTGCCCGAAGTGGATCCGGCAAGGCTTGCGATCTACGGTCACTCCTATGGCGGACACATCGTTTCGAACGTTCTTGCGCGATCCGATGTGTTCCGCGCGGGCATAGACTCCGCGGGCGTCGAGGATTGGGTCGCGGAGATGGAAGGCGACTCGGGCGCGCCGTTGCCTCTCACCATTCCTCAGCGTTTGCAGGCAGAGCAACTCGCGTACGACTCCTCGGCGATCTCCGTGATCGACCACTGGGGATCGGAACCCTTGTTGCTTCTTCATGGCGACGATGATGGCTCGGCCGCCATGAGCCAGAGCATGGAGCTGTACTACGCACTCCAGCGGCGAGGCATACCTGTGGAAGCGCTGATCCTGCCGGGCGAGCAGCACGCCATCCAGACGCGCGAACATCAGCTCGCCTACCTGCGCGCGATCGGAGATTTCCTCGACCGGCGTTTGCGCTGATTTGTTCACGCCGGCCCCGGCGCGATGGCAGTTGGCCCGCGGTATCGAGCGCCCCGGCATTTGCGGGATAGATTGCCGATACACCTTGCACGCACGAACGGGCACTTCTTGAGCGGTCATTCCGAAAAGTTTCGCGCCTCGGCGGCAGACCTGCTGCGCTTCGTCGACGAGAATCCCCTGGCGTGGGTGGTTTCACTCAGCGGCAGCGAGTTCGCTTCGACGCTGTTGCCGTTGCGGCCCGTGGTGGATGCGGCGGGACAGATCACTGAGCTGCGCGGTCACTTCGCACGCACGAATGCGCATGTCGAGACGATCCGCGGCCAGGGCCGTGCGGTTGCGCTTTTCCTCGGACCTCATGGCTACGTGTCGCCCTCGTGGATGAGCGATCGCACGCAGGCGCCGACCTGGGTGTACACGAGCGCGCAGTTCGATCTCGACATCAGCCTGCTCGAGGAAGATGTGGCGCGCGATGACACGTTGCGCGATCTGGTGCACGCGATGGAGCAGACGCGGCCTGCGGCCTGGAGCCTCGAGGAAATGGGTTCCCGATACCGTCGTCTGGCGAGCGGCGTCGTTGCGTTCCGGGCGCGAGTGATCGCCCAGCGTTCGAAATTCAAACTGGGGCAGGACGAGCGCGACGATGTCTTTCGTGACATCACGTCGGCCCTCGACGCCAGCGGCGCGCGCGAGCTGCTCGAGTGGATGCAGCGTTGCAACCATCGGATGCCCGGCGCAGGTTGATCTCATTTCACGGTAGGCGTCATGCGCAAGAGACTGACTCTGATCTTTTCGATGGCAATCGTGTCGACGTTCGGCGGCGCGCTCGCGCAGTCACCCGAAGCCCGCTACGCGCTGCTCGATCGAATCCCGGCTCCCGACGGTGGGTTCGATTACCTTTCCGTCGACAGCGCGCGGCAGCGCCTGTTCATCGGCCGCAGCTACGGTGTGGCAGCCATCGACCTTGCTACGCGCACCGTGATCGGGAAGCTCGTCGAAGCGGATGATGTCGCCGCGGTGCTCATCATTCCGGATACCGATCGCATGCTGGTGACGGCGTCGGGTTCCAACGAGGCCCTGTTGATCAATCGGGTGAGCGGGAAGGTGCTCAACCGCATTCTCACTGGCAAGGGACCCGATGCCGCGCTCTACGATCCTTCCACTGGCCATGCGCTCGTAATGAACGGCGAGAGCAACGACGCTTCGGTCGTCGACCTCGCTGCCGCGCGTGTTGTCGCCACGATCCCGCTGGGCGGAAAGCCTGAATCGGGCGTCGCGGACGGAGCGGGCCGCGTCTTCGTCAACATCGAGGACACTGCGGAAATCGCCGTTGTAGATATCCGCGCGCGCCGGGTGCTGAACCGAATCCCGCTGAGCGGCTGTGTCGAGCCCACGGGAATGGCGTTCGATGCCGTGACGGGTACGCTCATTTCGGCGTGTCACAACAGGATCGCGAAGCTCATCGACTCCCGCTCGGGCGCAGATCGCGGCTCGGTGAGCATTGGCCAGGATTCGGACGGCGTCGTTTTCGACGCTCTCAGGCGACTCGTCTACGTATCGTGTGAGGACGGCACGCTTGTCGTATTCCACCTCGACCCGCAGGCGAGGGCGCATCCGGTGCAGGTCGTTGCCACGCAGGCTGGCGCACGCACGCTGGCGCTCGACTCCGTCACCGGACGTGTGTACCTCGCTTCCCGGAAAACCGATGCGAACGGCAAAAGAATTCCCGGCACCTTCAACATTCTGGTCGTCGGACGGTTGCCATGAGGCGCGCGCGCCTGATCTGGTTGCTGACGCTCGCATTCGCCGCTTCGCTTGCGTGCGCCCAGGGCAGCCCGCCCATGATCACCGACGATCCGGGCACGCCTGCGCGCGGAGAGTGGGAGATCAATATAGGCGTGTCGACGAGCCATCTCAGTGGCGTGCATGAATCGGAAGCCCCGCTGCTCGACCTCAACTACGGGCTGCGGGACAACGTGCAGCTGAAATACGAAGTTCCATGGGTCGTGCTCGAGGAGGAAGGCACGCGCTCGGGGCTGGGCAATTCCCTCGTCGGAGTGAAATGGCGCTTCGTCGATCAGGGAGAACCTGGCTGGCAGATTTCGGTGTATCCCCAGGTGGAGTTTCATAACCCGGGTTCCCGCTCGGCCGAGCGAGAGCTGGTGGAACCGGGACACGCGCTACTGCTGCCTTTCCAGCTGCTGCGGACCTTCGAGACGTTCGCCCTCAACGTCGAAGTCGGGCGGGAATGGCAATCGAAAGAGACCGACGCGTGGTTCGCCGGCGCGGTGGTCGGGCACGAGCTCAGCGATTCGCTGGAAGCGATGGTGGAGCTTCGTGCCGATGCGGCCGAGGATCTTGCGGCGTCGGCGGTGGCTTTGAACCTGGGTCTGCGATGGCAGGCCCACGACTGCTGTGCGTTACTGGCGTCGATCGGTCGCGACCTTCGCAACGATCTCGACGGCGAGCGCGCCACATTCGGATACCTTGGAGTTCAGTTTCTGAGCGGCGGGGAGTAGGGCCACTCTCAGGCCAGCACCCGCTGTTTTCGCCGCGCGACGACCCCGGGCGGACCGCAGCAGGAGCGGCTGTTCCTTCTCATGGGCCGGCTGGATGACTCGATCAATATCTTTGTGAGCATTACGCTCGACCGGCAGTCGCAGCCTGGTCTCGAAGCGTTCGAGAGCGCTATCAGGGCGATCCCAGAAGTCATGGCGGGCTATCTTACGTAGCGCCCGTTTCGACTGTCCTCGCGAGCGCCATCATTCAACGCGATGACCTTGGCGCTCGTCGCCATCAGAATGGCAGGCGCGCATTCTCCTTGACCTCCTTCATGACGAAGAAGGTTCGCGTCTGCCTGACACCCGGCAGGGCGATCAGCTTGTCTCCATGCAGCTTGTTGAAGTCCGCCATGTCGCGGACACGAATCTTCAGCAGGTAATCGAAGTCACCCGCGACCAGAACGCAGTCGAGAACATCCTTCAACTTCAGAACGGCTTTCTCGAAGGCCGCGAAACTCTCCGGCGTTGAACGATCGAGCACAACGCCCACCATCACCAGTGCGCCCAACCCAACCGCCGCGGGTGCGATCTCCGCCCGAACCCCGGTGATGTAGCCCTCACCGAACAGCCGCTGCATGCGTCGGTGGCAGGTGGCCGGGCTGACATTCACTCGTTCTGCAACCTCGGCATTCGTCAGCCGCCCCGCGGTTTGCAGCGTACGCAGGATCTTCAGGTCGATAGGGTCCAAAGACGTGGTGAAAGATACTTCCATGGCAGGCCGAAAAGTGAAAGGAATGCTCAGGAAAATACGTCAAAAAGCCGCATAAAGAAAGCGTGCCCTCCGGAATAGAAAGCACATTTCACAGCGAATTCCCCATCATTTCGCTCCGGGATCACGTAGAGCCAGTTCGATGTTTCTCGTTGCCAACCTTGATCGATATCCGCTCCCATCATGTCGACGCGGATCGGGCCCCTGCCGCGGTGCCGCTTCCTGTCGGGACTCGCTGCTCGCCGGCCGCGCACCGGCGATCAACGGACACACCACCTGCGACGGGGATGGCTGACTTCGATTTCATCGCGCTCCTGAGCGCAACTTCGTTCAACAAAAAACCCACTGAAGGAGATTTCATGCGACTCACAAAACCCTCACTTCTGCTGGCCAGCACGCTGGCGTTCGCACTCTCTGGCTTCGCGCCGGCCCAGGCTGCCACGCAAGTCAAGAACGTAGTGATCGTTCACGGCGCGCTCGCCGACGGATCTGGATGGCGGAAGGTCTACGACCTGCTTACTGCTCGAAAGTACAAGGTCACGATCGTGCAGCAGCCCATGACGTCTCTGCAGGACGACGTACAGGCCACTCGGCGCATCCTTGCGCTGCAGGACGGGCCTTCGATCCTCGTCGGACACAGCTATGGCGGAATGGTGATCACGGAAGCGGGCAACGCGAGCAACGTGGCCGGCCTCGTCTATATCGCTGCCTTCCAACCTGATGCGGGCGAGACGCTGCTCGAGCTCGCGGCGAAGATGCCCGCGGCAACGAAGGGAATCAGCGCGACACCGGACGAGTTCCTGTATCTCGATCCCAAGGTGTATGCGGAAGACTTCGCCGCCGACGTGCCACGTGAAGACGCGGAATTCATGGCGCGCTCGCAGGTATTCCCCGCCAAGGCGAGCTTCGACACCGACATCAAGGAGGCGGCCTGGAGGGCCAGGAAGAGCTGGGCTCTCGTCGCAACGGACGATCGCGCGATTCATCCCGATCTCATGCGAATGATGGCTCGGCGCGCGGGCAGCGAATCGGTCGAGGTCAAGGCAAGTCACGCGGTGTTCATGTCTCAGCCGAAGGCTGTGGCAGATCTCATCGAGGACGCCGCCGAAGCTCTGTCCAGGTGACCTCGTTTCGAACCACATCGACGGTAGATCACGGACCTGTCAATGACTGCTCATTCACCGATCGCGAATTCCCGTTACGACTTCATCGTCTGTGGCGCCGGGCCTTCGGGCTCCGTCGTCGCAGCACGGCTTGCGGAAAACCCGCACGTCAGTGTCCTGCTGATCGAAGCAGGCGGCAACGATGAGGTGCCCGAGGTTCTGACGCTAGTTCAGCATTCCACCGAGGCGCTGGGCCGCCGCACTGGCTGAGATGGCGCGATTAGAAGAGCGGGCCGCAAGAGTCCGCTCAGGGGCGGACTCGATGCCATGTTCACGGAGGATATTGGCGATGGTGCCGAGGTTGAAGCAGGGACGACATTGTGGGCGAGTAGATCGACGCATTAGCGATCGTGGCTTACAAAGGCGTCGCCGGCGAGCGCCCGCGTGACTCACGCCTGAGCCGTGGCACCCCGCCTTCTCACCTTCGCACTCAGATAACCGAACACCGCCGCTTCGATCGAGCGCGCGAGGGCTGGCGCATCGAGCTCTCCTCTTCGGGCGCTGGCGTAGTCGAGTGCCTTTGCAATCTCGACGACGTCGACGGCGGCCGCTTCAGCAACGGCGGCCGGGAGGCCGTAGCGTTTGCGCAGAAATCCTTCCAGCGCGTCCCGAATGGCTGTGGCCGTGCGCGAAGGCGGCAATAGCGGTGTCAACCGGAGCTCCTCGAAGTCCAGCAATCGGGCCAGTCGCGGCCGTCGCGCCTGATTCCTCACGGCTGCCCGGATCGCTTCCTTCAATGCCCGTCTGCGTGAGCTCAGGGCGAGCGCCGCCGCGACTTCATCGACCATGCCGGACATTTCGCGCTCGATCAGTGCGAGGGTCACTGCGTCCTTGTTTGGAAAGTACTGGTACAGCGATCCGATGCTGACTCCGGCGCGGGCCGCGATCCCGTTGGTCGTGTAACCCTCGAGGCCCTGATGCTCCAGGATGTGAGCCGCCGCCTCGAGTATCGCGTGTACGGTGAAGGCGGCGCGCCGCTGCGCGGGCTTTTTCCTGGGATTCAGTCTCCGCGCACCGACTTTCTCCGCGATCGCTCTTTTCATGGGAGCAAATCGTCGTACAGGTTCGGCCCACTGTCTATCCACGTTTGCTGCGCGCTTCGTCGCTAAAGATCGAGCTCGATCACTTCCGTCGCCGGCCGGGCGCAGCAGATCAACACCCTGCCGTTCTCGAGCGAGACGGACGGTTTGGGGTCGTATTGCACGTCGCCCGCCGTGATGGCGCACTCGCAGCTCTGACACAGGCCGGAGCGACAAGCATAGGGCGGCGTGAGACCGGCGGCCTCCGCGAGGTCCAGCAACGTCTGCCCATCGTCCGCGTACCACTCGGCAGTCGTTCCGGATTGGGTGAAACGTACCGTCGCCTTCTCGATCACGGCCGGCAAACCCGTGCCCGCAACCGTGTTGACGATGAAAGCTTCGGAGCGGATGTCGGTCGGTTTCGCGCCGATCGCCAGCAGCGCGCCGCGCACGAGGTCCTGAAAACTCTGCGGGCCGCAGACATAGGCTTCGGTTTCTTTTCCGGGGAACGGCAGCTCCCGGCCGAACAGGTTGAGCGGATAAGTCCCGCCGAACATTTCGCGCAGAGCTTCTTCCGTGGGGCGACCGGCGCGGTCGTAGTCGATGCCGGGGCGATCGGCTGCATCGGGTCGCGTGTAATAGAGGATCCGACGAACATCTGGAATGCGGGCGAGCAGGGCGGCGATCTCAGCCTTGAATGGATGAGTCCGCCCGTTCGTGGCGACTTGCAGCCACACGAGCGGCGGCGCGCCTGGTCCTCGCTCGATGTAGCCCTTCAGCATCATGATCATGGGCGTGACGCCGATGCCGGCGCTGAACAGCGCGATCCGGCGATGGCCGGCGCGGTCCAGGACGAACTGGCCGGCGGGTGGGCGAGACCAGATGACATCCCCGACTCGCAGATGCTGATGCATGCGACGGGAACCGGCGCCGCCCTCGATGGCTTTGATGGTGACCCGATAAAGACGCCGTTCCAGGTCGACGTCGCTGATGCTCCAGCTGCGCACGAGGTCGGGTTCACCGCTCCTCTCGGTTTTGATGCTCAGGAACTGGCCCGCGGCGGGCGGAGCCAGCGGCTGATCGTCACCGGGCTGCAGGTGAAACGAGCGGACGCCTTCGATCTCGTCATCGATCTTTGCCAGAACGAACTTGCGCCAGCCGCGCCAGCGGCCAATGCGCATGCGTTCGCGGTCCTCGATCAAGGCGATGCGGCGGCGAACCGCACCGGCTGCTTTTTTTCCGAGGGCCGGAATCGCGAGTGTCGCTCTCAGATTTTCGACGTCCGCGATGGAAGTCGACAACAGCAGTCGGGACAGGTCGGCAACAGTGATGTTCTCCGGCTGCGGCGAGGAGTACTCGATCGCATCGCCGAGCGACACGAGGCCTGGCTTGGTCACCGCGAGATGAAAGCCGACGCGCCCGGTCTCCATCATCCGCAACAGAAACGTGTCCGGCTGCCCGATGCGCCAGGCAACCTTGAAGCAGGGAACGCGTGGCGAAGTGACCTCGAACTCCGCGGTGCCAATCTTCACCACGTCGCCGATGCGCAGCATCTCCTCGTCTACGCCATCGACGGTGAGGTTCTCGCCCCACAACGCCCAGTTCCACGTTTCGCGAGACACGCCGAGCTCGCGCGCCCAGAAGTCGTAATGGTCGGCCGTAAACGCAAGCGTATGTTCAGTATGTACGGCAGTGGAGTTGTCGGTAGGTCCTTCCGGTCCGATCTGCAGCGGCCCGGGAATCGGGTCGCGAACGATCGACGTCATGATCTGGCGGCCGCGAATATCAGTCAGGACTGGATGGGCGCGGCTGAGGGCAATGATCGCGGTGTGCAACTTCATGGACGAGCTCTCTGCAACAGAAAACAGTATCCGGGCGATCGTCCATACCGGCTACTCGCTTTGGCTCGGGGGTGAAAGCAAGTCGGAAGCACGGGCGAACCTGCGGAAAATGCCGCTGCCACGACACGCCGCACGGTGTCTCGCCGCGAGTAGTGAAATCGCTGCTCGCATTTCGCGGCATCCCAGACGGTAAGGTGCGCCCGCGCGCTTTCGCTCAAATGTGAGCGACTTCGCATGCGTTCGCGTTTCACAGCGGAATCCGTTGGCGAACGCGCGTCCGGGCAATGCGAGTACCGATCTGCGGGGCGATCACTACACTGCATCAATCCCGCCACAGGTTTGATTCAATGTGTGGCGGATCGGGGAGAAGATGAAGCCAGAAGAAGCGATCACCCGTGTCGGAGCTCTTTTCCTGATGGGTACTTTGGTTGTCGCACCTGTCGCCGCGTGGGCTGCCGACAGTGCACCGCTGGAAGAAGTCGTCGTCACCGCGCAGAAGCGCATTCAATCCGTTCTGGATGTGCCGCAGTCGATCTCGGTCATCGATGGTGGTGCACTCGAGCGGCAGCAGGCGACCACGTTTGCAGATTTCACCGGCCTCGCGCCCGGCCTCTCCCTCCAGCAAGCGAATCCCGGAGAAGCGCGCGTCATCCTGCGCGGAATCAATACGGGTGGCGCAAGCCCGACGGTCGGCATTTATGTAGATGAAACACCATTTGGGTCGAGCACCGGCCTGACCAATGGCGCATCGCTTGCTGCCGACATCGATCCGTTCGACCTCGAACGCGTCGAAGTGTTGCGGGGTCCGCAAGGCACGCTCTACGGTGCGAACTCGCTGGGTGGTGTTCTGCGCTTCATCACGGCGGCGCCTGTGCTGGGCGCCTATCAGATGCGCGGGCAGGCAGGCATCGAGACAGTCGACGGCGGCGGCGGCGTAGGTTGGTCGGCGAATGGTGTCGTCAATGCGCCGCTCACTGGCACGCTCGCCGTGCGCGCGAGCGGGTTCTATCGCGAAGAGCCTGGATTCATCGAAGCCTCGGGCCCGAATCCGGGAAAGAACATCAACGACCTGCGTAGCTCGGGTGGAAGGATTTCGGCGCTCGCCAAGCCGGCCGATTCGGTGTCGATTCGCCTGACCGCGCTGATACAAGACATCCGCTCGGATGCCGGCCCCGGCTTCGATGCGGATCCAGTGACCTTGCGACCGGCCAGCATCGATCCGGTCTCGGGCGCGGCGCTCAGGGGATTCACGCGCACTCAACAAACGCTCCCCGATGAGCAACACGCGAAGTATCGCTTCGTGAATGCCACGATCCACTGGAATCTCGGCTTTGCCGACGTGACCTCGGTGACGAGCTATGGCCAGACGATCCAGCAGAAACTCAACGATTCCTCATTCGAGCGAACGGATCTGGGGCTGCTCGGAGACGTGACGTCGACCCTGTACGGATTGTTCGAGGACGTTCCTGGCCCGTTGGGCACGACGTACAACGCTCAGGTCGACCAGAAAAAGTACACGCAGGAGCTGCGCCTCGCATCGCCCGATGCGTCCGACAAGCTCGAATGGATGATCGGTGCCTACTACACGCGCGAGCCGGGCCGGATACTCCAGCAGATGCTGCCGTTCGACATTGCGACACGCCAGTTCATCGACCCGCACATCACGCTCGGCCCGCCGCTCTTGCCGCCCGGCGTGCTGCTGCCATTCGACGAGCTGATCGTTGCGGACGTCCACGCCAGGTACAAGGAATACGCCGGCTTTGGTTCGGCAACCTGGCACATCACGCCGCGCTTCGACCTCACGGGTGGAGCCCGGTACAGCCATAACGACGTGTCGACGGTGCAGACGCTGGAGGGCGCACTCAATTTCGGTTCTTCGACGCTGCAGGCCCATTCATCGGAAAACATTTCCACCTGGTCGGTGTCGCCTCGATTCGAGCTGAATGATCATGTGTCGCTCTACGCCCGTGTCGCGAAGGGCTATCGCCCTGGCGGACCCAACGTTCTGCCGCCGGGCGCACCGGCGGACATCGCGCAGCATTTCGAATCGGATACGCTCATCAGCTATGAGGCGGGTATTCGCGGCGAGACGCCCGACCGCAGGTTCCTGTTCGACGTGTCGGTCTATTCGCTCGACTGGCGCAACATCCAGGTGATCGTGACGTACGACGATCCGAACCTGGGTCCGATCGATCTCGACGGGAATGGCAAGAAAGCCAGGAGCCAGGGCCTCGAACTGACGACCACATTCCGCCCGATCTCCGGGCTGAGTCTGGTGCTCAACGCGGCCGGCAACGACGCGAAGCTGAAAGGCGATCTGCCGCCGATCGGCGGAACTGTGCCGGGATTCGATGGTGACCGATTGCCCTATGCGCCGGAGTGGACCGCGAGCGCATCGGCGGATTACCAATGGCCCGTCACCGGACGAGCGACCGCGTTCCTCGGCGGAAGCTTCAGATATATCAGTCAGCAGGCGACCGATTTCGATCCCGGTTATCTCGATGCCTTCGGCCGCAGGCTCGTCATCGATGGCTATGAGACGTTGGACCTGCGAGCCGGTGTCGATTTCGACAAGTTCAACCTGACGCTCTTTGCGAAGAACGTCACGAGCTCCGACGGATTGATCCACGCAGGCGACTACCTGACGCGGCCCGGTGATCTCGTAACGGCTGCGCCTGTCCGGCCGCGCACGTTCGGAGCAACGGTAGGTTTTTCGTTCTGATGCATTTCACTGCACGATCGGGGCGGGGGATGGTCGTCTCACCCCACCATCTCGCAAGCCAGGCCGGTGTCGACGTCCTCAAGGATGGCGGCGACGCGGTGGCGGCGGCCGTCGCGGTCGCCGCCTGCCTTGCAGTGGTGTATCCCCACATGACTGGCATCGGGGGCGATGGCTTTTGGCTGATTGCCGAGCCCGATGGACAGATGCGCGCGATCGATGCGTGCGGGCGCTCCGCCGCCGGCGCGCAATTGCCGCTGTACGCGGGACTCACGGCGATTCCCTGGCGCGGGCCACTTGCCGCCAACACCGTCGCCGGAACCATTTCGGGCTGGGCCGCTGCGCTCGAAAACAGCAGCGTCGCGCTGCCGCTCGCGCGGCTCCTGCGCGATGCCATTCACTACGCCGACAGCGGCACGTTCGTCACTCGCAACTGGGAAACCTTGGCCCGCACCGCCGGGTTGCGCGCGCAGCCCGGCGCATACACCGATATTTTTGAGCCGGAAGGCAGGCCGGTGCGTGAGGGCGAGCGCCTGGTGCAACGAGCACTGGCGTCGACGTTACGCCAGTTGTCCGACGAGGGACTCGATAGCTTCTATCGCGGGCATCTCGCACAGATCATCGCGGCAGATCTCGCCACGCTCGGCAGTCCTCTAACTCTCGAAGACCTTCGCGACCATGCGGTCGCGCGCCCGCAGCCGCTGTCGATCTCGCTCGCGGGGGCGCGGCTCTTCAACACCGCACCACCGACTCAGGGGCTGGCCTCGTTACTGATCCTGGCGCTGTTCGAGCGGTGCGGCATCGATGGGCGCCATCCAGAAGGCGGCTTCGCGCACATCCATGGCCTCGTCGAAGCGACCAAACAGGCGTTCCTGATCCGCGATGCGCATGTCGGTGATCCGGCGTGGATGACGTTGGAGCCGCAGGCGCTGCTCGATGATGGCGCGGCACTCGACGCCATGGCAGCACGCATCGATCCGCGACGTGCGCTGCCCTGGCCGCAGCCCGCCTCGGGCGGCGACACCACCTGGTTTGCAGCGATCGATGGCGAAGGCCGTGCTGCCAGCGTGATCCAAAGCATCTATTTCGAGTTCGGCTCGGGTGTGGTGCTGCCGCGGACGGGCATCGTGTGGCAGAACCGCGGCGCAAGCTTCCGGCTCGCCGAGGACGGGTGGAACGCGCTGAAGCCGCGCCGCAAGCCCTTCCATACGTTGAACCCTGCACTGGCGCGCTTCGACGACGGCCGGCTCATGGCTTACGGGACGATGGGTGGTGAAGGGCAACCGCAAACTCAAGCGGCCGTGTTCACGCGCTACGCGCACTTCGGCATGCCGCTCCAACAGGCCATCACGGCGCCGCGCTGGCTGCTCGGCCGCGCTTGGGGCGACCCCAGTGCGACCCTGAAGCTCGAGGATCGATTCGATCCCGCCCTGTACGAGCAACTGCGCGCGGCAGGACATGCGGTGGAGCTCGTCGCCCCCTTCGAGACTCTGATGGGACATGCGGGCGCGATCGTTCGCCATTCCGACGGTGCGCTCGAGGGCGCGAGCGATCCGCGCAGTGATGGCGGAGTCGCGGCGTGGTGACTGAAAAAATGCAGCCGCCGTCTGCGCGTCGAGGCCGCAGGCCGTGATCACCGTGCTCACGAACGCGACGATTTTCGATGGCACGTCCGCGGACCTCATCGAAAACGGCGCGGTGGTGGTCGAAGGCGATCGTATCCGCGAAGTCACGACCGGCACCGCGCAATTCAATGACGCGCGCATCATCGATTGTGGTGGCCGCTTCCTGATGCCCGGCCTGATCGACTGCCACGTGCATGCGTATTCACCCACGTTCCATCTCGCCGTGGCCGATCATCTGCCGGAATCGTTGCTCACGGCCTATGCCGTGAAGTGGTTGCGGGGCGCGCTGTACCGCGGCTTCACGAGCGTGCGGGATGCAGGCGGCGGCAACATCGGGCTCGCTCTGGCAATCGAGCGAGGCGTCATCGAGGGACCCCGATTCTTTTTCTCGGGCAAGGCGCTGTCGCAGACGGGCGGTCACTCGGACAACCGGCCCGTCGACCATGTTGCTCAATGCGGCTGCACGGGCTACGCAGGCGCCAACGGACTGGTGGTTGACGGCGCGGACGCGGTACGGCTGGCCGTGCGCGAAGAGCTGCGCAAGGGCGCAACCCAGATCAAGCTCATGGTGTCGGGCGGAGTGACCTCGCCGACCGATCCGATGTGGATGCCCCAGTTCACCGACGATGAGATATCAGCGGCAGTCCAGGAAGCCGCCACGCGTCGCACGTATGTGATGGCCCACGCGCATACCGATGATGCCGCGCGCCGCTGCGCGACCCTCGGCGTCCGAACCGTCGAGCATGGAACAGACATCGGAGCGCAAACTGCCAGGTTTCTCGCCGAACGCGGTACGTATGTCGTGCCGACATTGTCCGCCGGCGTAGTTCTCGCACGTCACGGGGCGCGGGTGGGTTTACCGCCGGCCGGCGTGGAGAAGGTGAAGGGCATCACCGAGATGACGGCGCGTTCCATCGAAACACTGGCCAGGGCCGGCGTGAAGCTGGGAATGGGGACCGATCTGTTCGGAGAGGAATTTCATCGGGTGCAGGGCGGGGAGCTGAAGTTGCGCGGGGAGATCTCCACACCGATCGACGTGCTGCGTTCGGCGACCTCGATCGGTGCGGAAATTCTGCAGAAGCAGGGCGAGCTCGGTTGCATCAGCACGGGAGCGCTGGCGGACATTCTCGTTCTACAAGGCGATCCGTTTGCGGATCTCGGTCTGTTCGCCGATGCGGAGCGGAACATCCCGGTGATCGTGAAAGGCGGCAACGTCGTGCGCTGTGCGCTGTAGGGAGAACTGAAGTGATGACTACGCAAGACCTGCTGGATAAACGCGCGCTGGACGAGCTGATATTCCGGACCCTGCATGCGCTGGATCTGTGTGACTGGGCCGCGTATCGCGCCTCGTTCGTGGCGGACGCCGCTTTCGATTTCCGCGAGCATGGCGCAGCACCGCCGCAGGCGCGACAGGTGATCACCGGCATCGACACGATCATCGCGCTCCAGAAATCGGTGATCGAAGGTTTCGACACGGCCCAGCACCACGCCACCAATCTCGTGCATACGATCGAGGGGGACGATGCCGTGACGGATTGCAACATGTACGCCGAGCATTTTCTGAACAACGACCGGGGCGATCGCAGCGTGTCGCTGGGCGGCCGTTATCAGGTGAGCTCGCGTCGCCATGCCGAGGGCTGGAAAGTGCATCGCTGGCGTTTCTACAAGCCGTGGATACGGGGCAATCCGATGCTCTATCAACTGGCAGTCGAAGTCACAACCGCGCGCGGTGGCGGTTCATAGCAGGGCTCCGCAATGCTCACGAGCAGGCTGAAGTCTGTCTTTCGCAAGGGCTCCGTCTCGAGGCTGGTCTTGTTGATAGTGATGGTGCTCGCGGTGCTCGCCGTGCCGGCTGTGCTCCTCGGCGAGCGCTTCGAAGACCAACTGTCCGGCACGAGGGCTCTCGAGCTCGTGCGCGCGCAAGGGCCGTGGGGCGCGGCGGTGGGCATCGCATTGATCGTCGCCGATCTGGTCGTTCCTCTTCCGTCTCCTGCGATCATGGCGGCCCTGGGTCTGATCTATGGCGCGCTGCTCGGCGGCGCGATCGCAAGTTTCGGCAGCTTTCTCGCCGCGCTGGTGGGCTACGTGCTGTGTCGTGCGATCGGTCCGCGAGCGGCGTCCTGGATTGCCGGACCCACTCAGATCGAACGGCTGAGCGCCTTCTTCGAGCGCAACGGCATGTGGGCCATCGCCGTGTCGCGCTTTCTCCCCGCGGTGCCCGAAGTGCTTGCGTGCCTTGCGGGATTGACGCGCATGCCATTCGGGCGCTTTTGCGCGGGCAACCTGATCGGCAGCGTTCTCGTCGGGTTCATCAATGCATACTTCGGCGCGCGTGGCGAAACGGATCCGGCGAGCACAGTGGCGGTTGTTGTGGTGGCGCCCTATGTTGCGCTCCCCATCTTTCTCTTCGTGCTGTCACGCGCCCGGAGGCCGAGGCCCCATGCTCGAGGCTGATTCGAAACGTCCACGCGCGCAATTCCGCGCGGCCCGGGATGAGCTGCTGACGCTTCGCGCAGACTACGATCGCGCGGTCGCGTCGTTTCGCTGGCCCGACATGCAGCGCTTCAACTGGGCGCTGGACTGGTTCGACGAAGAGCTCGCGCAGGGCCCGACGGCAAACGAGCTGGCACTGCGCATCACCGGCGACGCCGCAGCCAATTGCACATTCGCGCAGCTCTCTCGCTCGTCCAACAGCGTCGCAAACGGGCTGCGCAAGCTCGGCGTGAAGCGCGGTGATCGCATCCTGCTGATGCTGGGCAATCGTGTCAGCCTCTGGCAGACGCTGCTGGCAGCGATGAAGCTTGGCGCAGTGACGATCCCGACCACGACGCTCAGCACGCCCGAGGATATTAAAGCGAGGATCACGCGCGCCGGCGCGCGCTACATCGTTACCTCCGACGACTGTGCCGACAAGCTGTCACTCGTACCGCCGGAGGTCGTCAGGATCATCACGGGCGCGCTGTCGTCGGGTGCAGTGCATTTCGACGCACTCGCGAGCGAGGGTTCGTCGTTCGTGTCGGACGCCGCCACGAATGCGGATGAGCCGATCCTGCTCTACTTCACATCGGGTACGACGGCGCTGCCGAAGCTCGTCGTTCATACGCATCGCACTTACGGAGTCGGCAGTCTGTCGACGGTGTATTGGCTGGGTCTGCGGCCTGGCGATGTGCATCTGAATGTGTCCTCGCCCGGCTGGGCGAAACACGCGTGGAGCTGCTTCTTCGCGCCGTGGGCGGCGGGAGCGACGGTCTTCATCGCGAATCAGCCGCGTTTCAACGCGAAGGCGCTGCTCGAAACACTCGTTGCAGAGCGCGTCACATCGATCTGCGCTCCGCCGACGGTGTGGCGCATGCTCGTCCAGGAAGATCTCACTCGCTACGCCGTGGCGCTAACCAATGCCTGTGGAGCGGGGGAGCCTCTCAATCCGGAGGTCGTCGACGTCGTTTCCAGGGCCTGGAAACTCACTATCCGCGATGGGTTCGGACAGACCGAGACCACCGCGCTGATCGGCAATTCGCCAGGACAAACGATCAAGCCGGGCGCGGTCGGTCGGCCGCTGCCGGGCTACGAGGTCGTGCTGCTCGATTCGCAGGGAAACGAAGCTTCCGAAGGAGAAATCGCTGTCCGGCTGGATCGACGACCCGCCGGGTTGATGGCCGGCTACATCGACGAATCCGGGTTGCGGCCCGTGGAGGGCGCGTACTACCGAACGGGCGACATCGCCTCGCGCGATGCGGACGGCTGGATCACGTATGTCGGCCGGCGGGACGACGTCTTCAAGTCCTCAGACTACCGAATCAGTCCCTTCGAGCTCGAAAGCATTCTCATCGAGCATCCTTTGATTCTGGAAGCGGCCGTCGTGCCGACGCCGGATCCCGTCAAGCTCTCCCTGCCCAAGGCATTCGTCACGCTGGTCGAGGCGGCGCCGCCCGATGCCGCCACAGCGCTCGATATCTTCCGGCACATCGCGAAGAGCCTGCCTCCCTACAAGCGCATTCGCCGCATCGAGTTCGCGCTCCTTCCGAAGACGATCTCCGGAAAGATACGGCGCGTGGAGCTGAAGAAGCTGGAGATCGAACGTCATGCGGCTGTCCGGCGCGAGGTGGTCGAGTTCAGGTGGGAGGACTTCGCCGAGCTCAAGACGATTTCATGAGCGCTTCGTGCTCACGCATGTTGCGATCGCCGTGCTGTTCTTTCTCCACGGCGCGAAGCTGTCGCGTAGCGCCGTGCTCGAGGGCATCGGTGCGCGGTTCTCGCTGATCGTTATGCCAGGCGGCAAGACGCGGCGTTCCAGCAAGGCCCGAAAATGTGAGCACAGAGCGTGCTCCGCCAGGAGTGCGCCCGGCTCACTCGCGGCAGATCAGGCGCGGGCACGGGTCCGCCACAATGCGAGTACCCAAATCACGAGCCCGGGATCACTCTTGTCTGCAACATGAAACTCTACGGAAACAGGATAGGGTCGAACTGTCGGCGCGTGACGATCTATCTCGCGGAGAAAGGTCTGCACGTCGACCTCGTCCCGGTGGATCTGGCCGCCGGCGAACACAAGACCGCGGCGTTTCGTGCGAAGAATCCCGCCGGGCTGATCCCGGTGCTGGAGCTGGACGATGGCCGCTGCATTCCAGAATCCTCCGCTATCGTCGAGTATCTGGAAGATATCCATCCAACGCCTCCCATGCGGGGGGATACGCCGGAGACCAGAGCCAAGGTGCGGGCGCTCGAGCGCATCGCGAGCGATCTCGCGATCATTGCGGGGACGATGCTGCAACATTCTCACCCGCGCTTCGCGAGCCTCGTTCAGCAGATTCCCGCCGTCGCCGACGTGATGCGCGCGAATGCCAACCAGCAGCTGGCGGTTCTGGAAAAGCACCTGGGCGCAAAGCCGTTTCTGGTGATGGATCGGCCGACGCTCGCGGATGTCACGCTGTTCTCTTTCACTCAGGCGTTCCGGGTACGGATGAGTACCGACCTCACCGAGGGCTACCCCGGTCTGTCCGCCTGGTATGAGCGATTCGAAAAGCGACCGAGCGCCGCGCTCGAGGGATTGTCATGAACGAACCTGCCACCGGCGGCGTGCCCGCGCTCCTGCGTGGCAAACGCGTCGCCATCGTGGGCGCGGGGCCATGCGGTCTGACGTTGGCGCGACTGTTACAACAACGAGGCGCCGACGTTCGCGTGCTGGAACTGGAGTCCTCGACGTCGGCGCGCAATCAGGGCGGCTCGCTCGATCTGCACGAAGACTCCGGTCAGCTCGCCCTGCGTCGAGCCGGCCTGCACGAGAAATTCCTGGCGGCGTGCCGGCCGGAAGGGCAGGCGATCAGGGTGGTCGACAAGCACGGCCAGATGTTCATCGACCTGCAGCCGAAGGACGAGGCGGAGACCCGTCCCGAAATCGATCGGGGCGTGCTGCGGGGCCTGCTGATCGATTCATTGAACGCCGACACGATTCAGTGGGGACAGCAGATAGAAAGCGTGGAGCGATCCGCAGAAGGAGCTCTTCGACTGGTTCTTGCGTCCGGAAGTCACATGGAGGCGGACCTGCTATTTGGATGTGATGGCGCCTGGTCGAAAGTGCGGCCCTTCGTCTCCACGACCCAACCCTACTATTGCGGGATGACTACCGTCGAAACTTGGATCGCGTCGGTCGATGCGCGCCACCCACGCCTGGCCGAGCTCGTCGGCCCGGGAATTTTCCTGGCGACGGGCGATGACAAGGCGCTGATCGCTCAGCGTAACGGCGACGGCAATATCCGCGTGTATGTGACGTTCCGCGCTCCGGAAGACTGGTCGCAGCGCTGTGGCTTCGCCTTCAATCAACTCGATGCGGCCCGGCAAGGTCTGTTGAAGGTCTTTGCGGGATGGGCGCCTCATCTGTGCGAGCTGCTGAAGGCGGCGGATGTGTTCATCCCGCGCTCACTCTATACGCATCCGCCCCGGCAGGCGGCGTGGCTGGCTCGAAGCAATGTCACCCTGCTCGGGGATGCGGCTCACGTGATGCCATTCTTTACCGGGAGAGGCGTGAATCTCGCGATGCTGGATGCAGCCGAGTTGGCGGACAACCTGACGTCCGGCCGATTCCCGGATCTCGACCGAGCGATCCGCGCGTATGAGACGAGCATGCGAAACCGCATGGCCTCAGAAATCAGCGACACGCTGGCGGACCAGGACGTGTTCATCTCGCGCGATGCTCCGGCAGGCATCGACGAGCTGTTGCGGAGACGGATACAGGCCGGTCGGCAACGAAAAGGAACATCTCCGGGTGCGGGCGTCCGTGATTCATAAGGAAAACGTTGCGTACTGCGAGCACGCCGGAGCGCCGCTACGGGGTGATCTCTATCTGCCCGAAGGGCAGGGGCCGTTTCCTATTTTGATTGGCGTGCCCGGCGGCGGTTGGCGTATCTGCGTACGCGCAAGCCTTCGCGAGTGGGGGCGCTATCTCGCTTCGCGCGGGTATGGCCTGTTCGTGATCGACTATCGCCTTGCAACCGCTGACCGCAAAGCCTTTCCTGAGGCCGTGCAGGACGTGCACGCGGCCGTTCGTTTCATCCGCGGGTCGGCGTCGGAGCTATCGATCGATCCATCGCGCATCGGCCTGATCGGCGCATCCGCCGGAGCGCATCTTGCGGCGTTGGCCGCGCTGGGCGGCGACTGCGACGAAGCCCACGTCCAGGCGCTCGTCGCCGTTTGCGGCGTATACGATCTTTTTCGGCATTGGCAGGACGATCTCGGGCGTAACCCGGAGCCGCTATGGAATATCGCGCGAAACCTCGTTGGCGCGGATCCGTATGAGGATCCATCAGTTTATTTCGAGGCATCGCCGCTGCGGCATATCACCTACGCAAAGAACCGGATGCCGGTTCTCGTGAGCTGGAGCACATCGGATGATGTGGTGGATCCCGCGCAGTCCGAATCCTTCGTGCGAGCCCTGCAACAGGCTCGCTTCACCGTGCGCACGCATAAGGTCATGGCGGCTTCGCATTTCTGGTTGAGCGAGTCCTTGCAGGATGCGTCGAGCGCAACGGCGAGCTTCGCGCCGCGTCTGATGCAGTTCCTGCATCTGGCCCTGTGAATCTCAGGGCTGCGCTTGCAGCCTCGCGTTCAGATAGCCAAACACTGCCGCTTCGATAGAGCGCCCCAGCGAGTACGCGTCGATCTCGCCTCTGCGCCCGCTCGCGTAGTTCAGCGCCTTCGCAATCTCGATGACGTCGACGGCGGCCGCAGCGGATGCCGCGGCGGGCACACCGTAGCTGTCCCGGAGAAACGCTTCGAGCGAGTCCCGGATGATTCGGGCCGTGCGCGAGGCGGGCATCAGCGGCGCCAGACGAAATTCCTCGAAATCGAGCAGTCGGGCCAACTGTGGCCTGCGCACCTGATTTCGCACAGAGGCATGGATCGCCTCCTGCAGGGCCCGCGCGGGTGGCGTCAAAGCGAGCGCGGCCAGCACTTCATCGACCATGCCGACCGTCTCGCGCTCGATGAGCGCGAGGGTTACAGCATCCTTGTTCGGAAAGTATTGGTAAAGCGAGCCGATACTGACGCCGGCGCGGGCGGCGATCTCGTTCGTCGTGTAGCCCGCGAGGCCGCGACGCTCGAGCAGGGTGGCCGCGCCCTCGAGTATCGCCTGTACGGTGACAGCCGCGCGCGACTGGGCGGGCTGTTTCCTGGGGTTGAGCCACCGAACGGAGGCCTTCTCGGGCGCTGCTGTTCTCATATGAGCAAATGCTCATATGTGATCCGTCCCGAGCTGTCAACTGAGGGGTTGCCGCTCGCCAGCTCCGCAGGTCTGAGTGAGCCGTGCTCAAACGAAGATCTCTGCGATCAGTCGCGCTACGTGCTGGACGCCAGTGTCGGCGTCATGGCGGCGATGCCAGCCCATGTGTACTGGAAACCCTTCCACGGTGACAGGCGGGTCGCGCACCGTGAAACGCGGATCATCGGGGATGCAGCGGGTCGGCAACATGGCCATCAGGTCAGAGTTCAATAACACGTGAGGCACGATGAGAAAGCTCGGTACGACGACGCCGACAGAGCGTTTGCGGCCGAGCTGCTGAAGGCGATCGTCCAGAGGCGCTTTCGAGCCGCCAACCGTGGACACCAGCACGTGTTCGTACGACAGCCAGCTTTCGAGATCGAAGCGGGCCGCCGCCGGATGGCTGCTGTTCATGACAATCCTGTACTGCTCCTCGAACAGCTTGACGCGTCGGCAACGATCGTCGGGCGCCGGTAGAACGGATACCGCGAGCTCGGCCTCTCCTGCGACCAATGCCGCGGCAGCCTCCTCGCCGCCGCGCCAGGGAAGAAAGGCAAGCTCCACGCCGGGCGCGGTCTCCTTCAGGCGCTGCAGGAGCTTTGGCAGCAACATCATCGCGGGGTAGTCGCTCATGATCACGCGGACCCCGCGTTCGATGTTGCGCAGATCATCCGTGGGCGGCGCGAAGAGTCCCGAGATCTCGCCGAGCAGACTCTTCAGGCGTCCGCGTAACGCCCGACCTTTCGGCGTGAGCTGAAGCTCGCCCCATTTGCGCTCGAGCAGCTCATCCCCGAACAGCGCGCGACATCGCTCGAGTGCATAAGAGCCTGCCGGTTGCGAGATTCCCAGCCGTTGAGCGGCTCGCGTGACATGGCGCTCTTCCAAAAGCACGTCCAGGGTGACGAGAAGATTCAGATCGATTTCGCGAAGCTCCGTCATCTCGGCACCTTCACAGCACGCTTCATAAACAGGGCTTATGACCGGAAATCAGTCCGCTGGATTGCCCGGAACGCTCTGGCGCGACTCTCGTTGCATCCGTCTGCGACCCGGGAGGAACTGCCATCATGACATTGGGTGTGCCATCTGTAGCCGAGCTCTCGCGACGGGACGTGCTTCGCCTGACTCTTGGGGCAAGCGCTGCGTTCCTGACTCGCGCCGCGTTGCCGGCATCGAGCGAGCCGGAGTTGCGCGCCGAATTCGTCGGAACGCCGCGATTCGAGCGCCCGCCGGTATTCGTGCAAGGCTTTTACGAGCCTGTGAAACAGGAGTCTACGTTCACGGCCCTCGCGGTCACCGGAACGATTCCGTCGAGTCTGAATGGACGCTACGTGCGCAACGGCCACAACCCTCCGCCGGGACGGGTGAAGGGTTTCTGGTTCGGCGGCCAGGGGATGCTTCACGGCGTGCGCCTTCGCAATGGACGCGCCGAGTGGTATCGGAATCGATTCGTGAAGACGCCAGCCCTGCAAGGCGCGCCGCTCGTGCGCAAGGACGGCTCCTTTGATCTGTCGGCCAGCGCGGCGGCCACCAGTGTCTTCGCGCATGCCGGCCGGATCTACGCGCTGCAGGAGGTGAACCTGCCGTTCATCGTCACCCCCTCTCTGGAGACGCGGGGCGTGTATGACTTCGGCGGAAAGCTGCGCGCGCCCATGACTGCGCATCCGAAGATCGATCGCTCCACGGGCGAGATGCTCTTCATCAGTAACAGCCCGCAGCCGCCGTACCTTTCGTACTTTCGCGTCTCGCCGCAAGGCGAGCTGACACACAGGGAAGCGGTGGAGGGCCCGGGGCCTTCCGTCATACACGACTTCGCGGTGACTTCGTCCCATGCCGTATTCATCGATCCCAGCGTCACGCTGCAAGAGAAGTCGCCGCTGCCATTCCCTTACACCTGGAACGAAGAATATCAGGCCAAGATCGGCATCATGCCGCGCGATCGAAGCCAGGGCGCGGCGAAGTTCATTCCCGTCGACCCGTACTACATCTTTCATCTCACCAATGCGTGGGATGACGCGGCCGGCAACATCGTCTTCGAAGCGACTCAGTACGACCGTGCTGCGTGGAATCGCTCCGCGAAGTGGATCAACTCGCTGGCGGATCACGGTCCCTGGGTCGCCACGGGCACGCGGCTCACGCGCTGGACGATCGATCCGCGCACGCTCGAGGTCTCCGTCAGGACGCTGGATGAGTTGAACGCGGACTTTCCGACATTCAATCAGGCCCGTCTCGGGCGGGAGAACCGTTATACGTACATGGCGGCGTTTCCGTCGGGCGCCACCGGCCGTCATTCCGTCGTGAAGTACGACAGTCGCGCGGGACGCGCGGAGCGGCACGAGTTTCCCGAAGGGCAGATGCCCGGCGAGCCCTGGTTCGTCGCGGACCCGAAGGGAACGGGTGAGGACGAGGGATGGCTCCTCAGCTTCGTGAGCGACATTCGCACCCATCGTTCGGCGCTTTGCATTCTCGACGCGACGGCGGTCACGCGCGCGCCGGTCGCGGTGATCGAGATCCCGGGCTGGATCGCCGCGGGTGTGCACGGTTCGTGGATCGACGATAAGGATATCGCTGGGGATACCGCGCCAACCTGAGACACCGGCATGACCGGCTTCAAGGGACGGCGGCGCGCGACTGTCTGGGGCACGCTGCTCGCGGCTTCGATCTGTTTCGGGACTGTATTCGCCAGCGCGAATGACGCCGCGACTGCAGGTGACGCGCCCGATGAGGCGGCCCGCGGGAAGGAGGCCTTCTTCAGCGCGGGCGCGGATCTCAGGTCGCGGTGGGAATGGACCCACGGTGATGAGCCCGTGACCGTTGGCCTTCATCGTTTGCTCGCGCGCGCGAGCTTGCGCGGGTCCACTCTGCGCGGCGATCTCGAGCTTGGATGGCATTTGCAGAACCCTCGCGGCGACACGGCTCCCGCGCTGGCGCAGGATGCACTCGATATCCAGCAGGCCTTCATCGATCTCGGCGACGCGGAGCCGGGTGCGGGGCTTCACCAGAGATTTCGCGTCGGCCGGCAGGAACTCGTTTATGAGCTTCTCGGCTGGAGAGATGCGCCGAATGTCCGCCGGCCGTGGGACGGCGCGCGTTTCACTGCCCGTCTGAACGGCTGGACGAATGACTTGTTCGCGCTGCGCGCGGTCGAGCCGAACAGGGGCGCGTTCGACGACCGCTCGAGCCCGGGCACACATGTCATTGGGGCGCACGTGCAGAGTACGGAAGACCGGCCGTTGTCGATCTCGGCTTTCTTTTACGATGTGGGCCAGAGCACATGGCAAACCTCGCAGATGACGGCACCCGCGCGCACATCGACGCTCGGTGGCGTGCTGACGCTGACGCACGGGCCCTATGAGGCAAGCGTGGGCGGCGCCCTTCAACGCGGCGATCACGGCGATCGGGATGTCCATGGGTGGTACTCCGAGGCAGAAGTGGGACGTTCCTTTTCCACCGCGCGCCTTACGCCGAAGATCGCTGTTCGCGTGAGCGCATTCAGTGGCGGTGCTCCGCAGCCCGGCCGCGTTCGTACGTTCAATCCGCTTTTTCCCAACTATGCGTACTCCACTGAAGCCGCGCTTCAGGCGCCGTCGAATCTCATCAAGGTGGCGGTGATTGCAGAGGCGGGCTCAGAGGACCGACTGCAGCTGGAATATCGAGGTGAATCCCTGTCGCGTTACTCGTCCCGCGACGCCTTCTATTTGCCTGCTGGCCAGCCGCCGTTGATGCCACATACGACGAGTCGCTGGGCCGGGCTGCAGCAGCAGCTGAAACTGACGTACGCATTCAAGCCTGAAGTGCGCCTCACCGCCGCCTACGTGAATTTCCAGGCGGCGCGTTCGTTGCGCGCTGCCGGCGCCACGAACGTGAACTACCTGATGATGCAGATGGAGATGGGATTGTGACGCTCATTGCCGGTCGGCACGCTGATCGCGCAAGCGTGTGTGCTCGCGAAACAGGAGCAGCGACAGGACGGCAACATAAACCACCGCGCTACCGTGAACGGACAGAGCCTGAACGATGCTTCCTCTCGAATCCCCCACTACCAGGAGGAAGTCGCACATCGGCTGCACGAGTGCCGCGGTGACGAAGATGGCGAGTGGCAGAGGTCGCCGAAGTGCCATCAGTGCGAACAACGCGAGGGCGGTGGATAGATCACGGTCGCCTTTAACCCTCAAGTAAAAGGCATCGGTCGGATCTGTGAGAGGCACTCCGAATGCCGCCGCGGCAGCGTCTGGGACTAAGAATCCCCGGAATGCCAGAAACAACATGAAGAGCGCGAGGATCGCAGTCATCACGAAAGCGGGCGACGAGACGCTGAGGTGCCCTTCGCCGGGCGCGGTAGTGGTATTGCTCATCCCCGCAGGATGCTTCTGCCGCTCGATTCCGACCATGCCCATCCTCCGCAACCCTTTGTTCGAAACGCTCATCGGGAGGGCATCCCAGGCACTCGTGCTAACGTTCGTCCCATGAGCCAGGACGATGTGCTTGCCTACATTCTCGAGCAGACGCGGCTGCAAGGACGCGTGTATTGCCAGTCGATTGCACGCGCGCCGTGGGGGCTGCGCTTCGAAGATCGTGTGGAGGCGCTGTTTCACCTGGTCACCGCGGGCACGTGCTGCCTGTTCTTCGGCTCGAAGCGCCAGCAGCTGGTGGTCGGTGACATCGTATTGTTTCCTCGCGGCACTCCGCATGCGTTGGCCGATCATCCCAGGAGCAAGCGTGTCAGCCTCGAAGCCTGGATGGCCGAGCGGACTGGCCCGAGCACCGCGCTGCGCCTTGGCGGCACCGAGGGAACCGAGGTCAAAATCATGTGCGGGGCATTCGAGTTTGGCGTCGCCGGCACGCGCCATCCGGTCCTCCGGTTGCTTCCGGAAATGGTTCACCTCTCGGCGGAGCGCGTCGGTGACCGCGCTGATCTCGCCAGTACTGTCGCAGCGCTGGCGCGGGAGGTCGAACGCGGCGGGCGCGGAGCCTCGTTGATTGTGTCGCGCTTGCTCGACGTGCTGTTTGTGCAGATCGTCCGCGCCTGGGCAGACGAGCAGCCGCCCGGTGGTGCAGGGTGGATCGGCGCGCTGCGTGATTCGACGCTGTCGCGCGCTCTCGCGCTCATGCATGAGAACCTGTCCCGGGCGTGGGATATTTCGACACTGGCGCGCGCATGCGGCGCCTCGCGCGCGACGTTGGCCCGGCGCTTCGTCGCCGAGATCGGCGAGCCTCCGTCTGCGTACCTCACACGGGCGCGCATGCAGGAGGGCGCCCGCCGGCTGCTCACCACGAACCACAGCCTCGCCACGATCGCGGCGGCGGTCGGGTATTCGTCCGAGTTCGCTTTCAACAAGGCGTTTCGGCGGGAGATCGGCATGCCTCCGGGGCAGTACAGAAAGAGAACGGCGCCACCGTGAGATCAGTCGGGATGAGAGTTTTGCAGAGGCCCTGGCTTGTCTTCGACCGAATAGCGATGAGGTTTTTTGCGTTCGGAGGCTGGCGCTCTCGACGCAAAGCCCGGCAACGCGTTGAACGCTTCGGAGTAGATGAGGGAGCTCATCGGCTTTGCGGTCGGACTGCGTTGCGTGGTAGGCAGCACCGTCCGTGCCGACTGGAACGAGCGCCGTCGCGGTGTCGGCCACGCAGATCATCCACCGACAACGTCGGTGTGACCGGTTATCTCGTGCAGCGTTGTACGGGCGCCGGCTGCGCGAGTTTCGCGCCGCTTGCGACATTGGGATCTGTGCTCACGTACTCAGATGCGAGTGCGACAGGTTCTACGACCTATCGGTATAGCGTTGCGGCCGGAGATGCAGCGGGCAATGTAAGTGCGTACTCCTCGGCGTTTTCAGCCACGACGCCTGCGGGGATACGATGAATTCGGACGGTTGAAGAGTGTGACAGTGGTGCCGCATGAGAAGCCTTATGACGGTTCGCAAGGGAAGTAAGCACTGTTGAAGTGGAGTTTCACGGGACTTACTCTGCCACAGCGCGTTTCGCAAGCCGCGGAATACACCGAGCAAGTACGTGATCTGAATTTGCCAATTGCTTTTCACAATCAAAGGTGTCCAGCAAATCAAGTTACGCCGCTTTCGACTATCCCAGTCAGCGGCAAGCCTGACTGAGGCTTTGATTGACGCTTTGAGGTGGGAATAAATGACGTTGGATGAACTAATCGAAGCTGCGCATCAGGGAGTACGTGAGACGCAGTATGTTGTGGGGATCTTTTATGAGAACGGGATCGGCGTCGCGATAGACAAGAGCGTTGCCGAACACTGGTTCCAGAAGTCCGCTCAGAACGGTTTCGCTGCGGCTCAGTATGAGCTGTCCCTACTACTGCAATCCAAAGACGAACAGAATCCGGGTGAGGCAGTCGACTGGCTTCGGAAGTCGGCGCTTCAGGGTTTTCCGCTTGCGCAGTATCTATACTCGCTATATTGCGAGGAAGGTGTGGGGATGGCGCCTGATCCGAAGGAGGCATTGCGCGTTTGCCTTCTTGCAGCGAGCAGCAACTATCTCCCCGCGGCGCGGAGAGCAGCTTCTATGTTGGAGCAAGGTATAGGTGCGGCAGTCGATCTTGAGCAGGCTTTCAGCTGGTACTGTCGCGCCGCTGCGCTTGGCGATGCAGACGCAGCTGCTTCTCTCGGCCGGATGTATGCGAATGGCCTTGGCGTGGGAAAGGATGAAGAAAAGGCGCTGCAATGGCTGGAGGAAGGACGAAAACGCGAATCACCGTGGGCATTGTTAGCGTTGTCTTCAGTCTATCGATTTGGAGAGTTGGGAAAGTCCATTGATACAAGTAAGGCAGACGAGCTTGCAAAACAGGCGCAGAGCCTGATAGAGCGCCGTGCGAAGCGAGGGACAGCCAGCTAAGGAAAAACTCGCATCCGGGTCAAAACCACGGATTCAGGTGTACTGCAGAAGGCCGACATATCAGCGCCGCTGCTAAACTTTCCCACGCGACCTCGGACAGCAGTTCCGGGCCACGAAAACCCAATTCCATTTCACTGATCTCGGGAGCATGGACGTCGGCATTCCAGGCATCGTGTTGTTGGCGATTGTGTTTGGTGCCCTGGCGTGCGTGCTCCATGCGATGATATGGGCAAGACAGCCAGCTGAGTTCCCTGTTTCCGCTTTTGTCGCGCCTGTGCTTACCGTCGCTTCTTGTCAGCACTCTGCGCGTCGAGGGTGACGCAAGAAACACGGCAGGAGCCCCGGCGCAGGCTCGACTCGAAAGAGCCAGAACGACAGCGCGAGAACCAGACTTGCTGCGGCGGCCAACCAACGGCGGGCGAGCAGGACGACGAAGGCCCGCTCCGGACTGCGTGTGCCGTCGAAGGTGCCGGCCATGCGCCACAGATGCGCGTCGACGAGCCGTGCCGATAACTTCGCGTCGTGCGGACCGGCATGCCGAGTGGCGCTCGATCGAGCGCTCGACACCCACGGGACTGATCGCGATAGTCGCGCAACGCGCGCCTGGAGGCGCGGTTGGTCAGCGCGTCCCCCAGATGATCCGGCAGCCATGAGGAATGACGTAACCACCTGACGACGGGGCGTACTGACCGAGTGCGGCGCGGAGCGCGATCTTGAAATCGTGTTCCGCTTCGGTCGAAAGCGTTGCCTGTCCCGTGAAACTCGCCATGGTGCTGACCATGGCCCAGAGCGATTCGAAGCTCTCGAAGGTGTAGTCCCAATCGAACATCTGCGACGCCACCCTGCCCATGCCTGCCTCTTTCAGCAGGCGCGTGCGAAGACCCTCTTGAGCCCAGTGTTGCAGGCCCTCGACGGATGCACGAGCGCCGGCGGGCAGGAAGCTGCGCAGAGTGGTGAGAATGGTGTTGAACAGCGTGTTGCGATCCGAGGCATCCCATACGGCAATGCTGAAGGCGCCACCGGGGCGCAGCACGCGGGCGGTTTCGCGTGCAGAGGCAGGCACGTCGCCAAACATCAGCAAGCCGAAGCGTGAAACGAGGGCATCCATGCTGCCGCCCGGCACGGTGATGTGATCGCTGGACATCACCTCGAACCGTACATTCGGCAGTGATTGTCGAGCGGCTTTGATTCGGGCGACGCCGATCATCGCGGCAGCCGCATCGATGCCCAGCACGTGGATCTGAGGTTGGCGATGCGCGAGCGTGATGCCGGGCTCGCCTGTGCCGCAGGAGACATCAAGCACCTGCGCGCCCTGCGCAAGATCAGGCAGGTGCGAGAGGAGCGCTTCAGAAACGGGTTGAATGAGGGGCAGGAAGCGATCGAAGCGCTCGGCGAGCGCGTTGTAGTCGGGCAGGTCTGCAATCGGCGTCGTCATGGTGAGGTCTGTTAGTGCAGCAATTGACCGCGTTGTGTCCAGAATTGGAAACGAAAAACGAAGCGCTCGGACCGCGGCGCGGTAATAGTGATTGAGCATCCCACCGAGATGCTGGCGTCGTTGCCCAAATCATCAGCCGGTTCTGGATCCGGCCTTCGAGGCCTCTTCGGATTGCGCATCCTGCATCGTCCGTTCACGACGCAGGTCCGCCTGCAAACGACCGTAGTCGACAGGGCGGATCTGTTTGATCGGACAACGCCAGCCGCGCACTCTCACGTAGTCGAGCCCTCGCGAGTACACGGTATGCAGGGTCGAGGTAAGGCCAATACGCGTCGCGAAGCGCAAGTCCTCGCACGGTGGCGCGACGTTGATGAGGTACGCCTTGTCCGGCGAAGTCCACACCAGCGCTTCCTCTTTCCCGATCGGCTTCCAGCCGTCGTATCGGCCCAGCCACGTGAAGTGATCGACCGGCTGGCCGGCATAGGCTTCAATGCGCGCGCGCTCGGCCTGCTCGCGCTCCTTGAGTGAGATGCTCGAACAGGCCGCAAGCAACGCGACGATGCCGAGCAGCAGCGCAATGCGTGTTCGAGATGTCGAACGCGTCATGGCTCGATCCACCTCCTTTGCAACAGACAGCCGTCCCGCGTGCCATTGACCGGGCGTTGTCGAGGCAGGCCCGGTCAATGGCTTCCGCGCAAAGCCGCGACGGGACGGATTACTGGACAGCGATCCGCTTCACCTGGCGCTGTGCTTCGGGTTTCTTCGACAGGCGAACCGTCAGCACGCCGTTCTTGAACGACGCTTTCACCTTGTCCGGGTCGACGTCCTGGCCCACCGGGATGGTGCGCTCGAAGGCGCCTTCCCAGCGCTCGCTGTAAAGCGTGCCGCTCTTTTCCAGGCTCTTCTGGCCCTTCAGGGTGAGCACTCCGCCATCGAGGGTCACGTCGACGTCGCGCTGCTCGAGGCCCGCAAGCTCCGCAACGACCTTGATCTCGTCGTGGGTCTCGGAGATCTCGATAAGCGGCCACGATATGGCTCCGCGTCGTCCCGGCACTTCGGTGTCGCGCAGGAAATCGTCGAACATGCGATTCATTTCCCGATGAAGCGCCAGGAAGGGGCTTCCATCTTCCGCGAAGCGGCTCTTTTCCAGGTTTCGGTTCCTGCCCCAGGGCACGAGGTCTTTCACGTTCATCGCAGTCACTCCTCCTTCTACGATCAGGATGGGCACGGGCAGCGGCATGCAGTGCTGCCCCTCGCAACGCGGCGATATAGAAACCGAGTGGAAGTTTTCAAGAGGCGATGTCGGCCGGCGCTCCGCGTGCCTCCGCAGTATCCGAGCGCCGGTTCCGCAGACCGGAATGTATAAACTTACAGCGCTCATCATGGATCGCCCGCCCGGTCGCCACCGCAATTCCACCCAGTGAACACCGGCGCATGAGGCGCCCTTGAAACCGAAGCGCTCCGCTCCTAACTCACGGGACCGAAAACCTCGCAGGCGTTTGAGGATCGCCTGCCCGACTATCGGAGGCCTGAAGATGAACGTACTTTCTTTCCCAAACCCGAAACCGCGATCCAATGGGAACGCGGCCCATTCCGTCGCTCCCGGTACGCTGGGCTCTTTTCGGCACGAAATGGATCGATGGCTGGACGACACCTTCAATGGCTTCGGCTTCAGTCGCGGTCGCTCCCTGGCCGCTTTCCCGACTGTGGAAATACATGAAGTCGATCGTGAATACCGGATCGCAGTCGATCTTCCGGGCGTCGAGCTCAAGGATATCGAGCTCACTTTCAGCGAAGGCATGCTCACGCTCACTGGTGAACGCCAGACTTCCGGCGGCGAGGCTCTGTACAGCAGCCGCTGGAGTGGTCGCTTCGAACGGGTGATCGGCGTGGGCACCGACGTGGATGACGCTCGCATCAGTGCACGCCTCGAAAACGGTGTCCTGAGCATCACGCTTCCCAAGAAACCGGAGTGGCAGCCTCGGCGTATCGAGGTGCAGTGAACGGCTGACGGCGCTGAGCCCGCATTCCACTTGCGGGCTCGCGCCGGCTCACCGGCGGGGCGCGTGGAAATGAACCTCACCCCTGAGGTGTGGCGATCGCGGCTGAAGGACTACGGTGTGCCGCAGATGCTCCAGATTACAGCGCCAGTGCTTCCAGTGTGAGGCGCGGTGCCAGTTGCTCATCGAAAATATCCCGTGGCAAAGCACTCATAAGGAGGTTTCCGTGAATATCCGTCCCCTGCATGATCGAGTCATCGTCAAACGCGAGGCCGAAGAGCGCAAGTCGCCCGGCGGCATCGTCATTCCCGACACGGCGAGCGAGAAACCCACCTTCGGCAAGGTGATCGCCGTCGGTCAGGGAAAGGTTCTGGAGACCGGACAAGTCCGGGCACCGGATATCAAGGTAGGCGACCGGGTCCTGTTCGGCAAATACAGCGGCACGGAGGTCAAGGTCAACAACGAAGAGCTCGTGGTCATGCGCGAGGAAGACGTCATGGCGGTGGCGGAGAAGAGCTGACGCTCTTCCCGTCTCGCGACTCGCCCATTCAACTCTCCATTCACTACTGAGGACTAGTCAATGGCTGCCAAAGAAATCCGGTTCAGCGACGAAGCACGGCAACGCATGTTCACCGGAGTCAACATTCTCGCCAATGCCGTGAAGGCGACACTGGGTCCCAAAGGACGCAACGCCGTCATCGAGAAGAGCTTCGGTGCGCCCACGATCACCAAGGACGGCGTGACGGTCGCGAAGGAAATCGAGCTCCAGGACAAGCTGCAGAACATGGGTGCGCAGCTGGTGAAAGAAGTTGCCTCGAGCACCAACGATGAGGCCGGCGACGGCACCACCACCGCCACTGTGCTGGCCCAGGCCATCATCCGTGAAGGCCTCAAAGCGCTTGCCGTCGGTGCCAACCCGATGGATCTGAAGCGCGGCATCGACAAGGCGACCGCGGTCGCAGTCGAGGAACTGCGCCGGCTCTCCAAACCGTGCACGGACTCGAAAGCCATTGCGCAGGTCGGCACCATTTCCGCCAATGCCGATGAGAGCATCGGCCGGACGATTGCGGATGCCATGGAGAAGGTGGGCCAGGAAGGCGTGATCACCGTCGAGGAAGGCTCCGGTCTCCAGAACGAGCTCGAAGTCGTCGAGGGCATGCAATTCGATCGCGGATACCTCTCGCCCTACTTCATCAACAATGCCCAGGCGCAGAGCGCCGAGCTGGAGAAGCCTTATATTCTTTTGGTCGACAAGAAGATCTCGAGCATCCGGGATCTGCTGCCGGTGCTCGAGGCAGTGGCCAAGGCAAGTCGCCCGCTGCTGGTGGTTGCCGAAGACATCGAGGGCGAGGCGCTGGCGACGCTGGTCGTCAACACCATTCGCGGCACCCTCAAGGTGGCGGCCGTGAAGGCGCCGGGCTTCGGCGATCGTCGCAAGGCCATGCTTCAGGACATCGCCATTCTCACAGGCGGCACCGTCATCTCGGATGAGCTGGGTCAGACGCTCGAGAAAGTGACCCTGGACGATCTCGGTGAGGCGAAGAAGGTGGTGGTCGAGAAGGAGAACACCACGATCATCGACGGCGCCGGCAAGGCGCCGGACATCAAAGCCCGCGTTGCGAGCATCCGGCAACAGATCGAGGAGTCGACCTCCGACTACGACAAGGAGAAGCTGCAGGAGCGCGTGGCGAAACTCTCCGGCGGCGTGGCACTCCTCAAGGTCGGGGCTGCGACCGAAGTCGAGATGAAGGAGAAGAAGGCGCGAGTGGAGGATGCGCTGCATGCGACGCGGGCTGCCGTCGAGGAGGGCGTCGTGCCGGGCGGCGGAGTCGCTTTGATCCGAACCCTGAAGACGATCGAGACGCTCACCGCGGACACAGAGGATCAGGGCTATGGGATCAAGATCCTCGCGCGCGCAATCGAGGAGCCGCTGCGCCAGATCGTCACCAATGCGGGTGAGGATGCGGCGGTGGTGCTGAATCGCGTGAAGGATGGGAAGGCTGACTTTGGCTACAACGCTGCTACGGGCGAGTACGGCCCTCTGATCGAGATGGGCATTCTCGATCCCACGAAGGTGACGCGCCTGGCGTTGCAGAATGCGGCATCGGTGGCGGGGTTGTTCCTGACGACGGAAGCTTCTATCGCGGAGGTCCGGAAAGAGAAGGCGCACTCGCACGGGTCGCCGGATGAGTTGGAGATGTGATGGGCTGGTCGTGGCGGGCTCAACGCCCGCCACGGCTACGCAAGCGGCGGCTCGATAGATTCGACTCAGCACGTACTGCGTCTTCCGAATGCGATGGGCGAGCTCGATCCCTGTGATCGTGACCGGCGCGTCTATCCGCGCCGACTGCCCGTGAGGCGCCGGCGGCCAAGCCGCCGTCTGGCTTTCACGCAGAGAGGGCATCCGCCACACGTGTATCGAAGCGCATCCGCGCCTCCTCCACATCGGCCATGTGCGCCGCTGTCCAGGCGTAGAGCGCCGTGAAGGGCGCTTGAAGCGAGCGGCCGAGCGGCGTGATCTCATATTCGACAGCAACCGGCGCTATCGGGATCACGCGCCGTGAGACGAGCCCATTGCGCTCGAGCCGCCGCAGGCACTGCGTCAGCGCTTTCTGAGTCACGCCTTCGAGATGCCGCTTGATCGCGTTGAACCGCATCGGGCCGGGATCGAGCACGGTCAGCACCATCATCGACCATTTGTCGGCGATCTGATCGAAGAGGAGCCTGCAGGGACAATTGACGGAGAAGTGTTGGCGCGGACAGTCGGACATGGTTTCCTCAAAGATACCTGAGCGATCTCGAGTGCGTTCTTGACGCGAGGTATCCGCAATATACCTTGCGCAGCTCCTCTGCCAACGGAGCTGACTCTTCATGTCTTCCTCTACGGACATTCTCTTCGAGCCTTTCCGCCTGGGCACGTTGTTGTTGCCCAACCGTATCGTCATGGCGCCGATGACACGCGCTTTCGCGCCGGGCGGAATCCCGGGGCAGGCCAATGCCGCCTACTATCGCCGCCGCGCCGAAGGCGGCGTCGGACTGATCCTCTCCGAGGGCACCGTCATCGATCGGCCGGCCTCGCGCAACGATCCCGGTATTCCTTTCTTTCATGGTGAATCGGCGCTTGCCGGCTGGAAGGGCGTGATCGACGCCGTGCACGCAGCCGGGGGACGCATGGGCCCGCAGCTCTGGCATACCGGAGCGGTCACGAGCTTTCTCACGGAATGGAAGCCGGATGCCCCAGTCGAGAGTCCCTCTGGCCTCGATGCGCCGGGGGTCGAACGAGGCGTCGCCATGACAGACGCGGACATCGCGGACACCATCGCTGCCTTCGCAAGGTCAGCAGCGGCGGCCCAGCAGCTCGGATTCGATACAGTGGAACTTCATGGCGCGCACGGCTATCTGATCGATCAATTTTTCTGGGCCGGTACGAACCGCCGTCAGGACCGTTACGGCGGCTCCACTATCAAAGAGCGCGCGCGTTTCGCTGCCGATGTCATCGCTGCCGTGCGCGCGGCGGTCGGGCCCGGCTTTCCAGTGATCATCCGCCTGAGCCAATGGAAGCAACAGGACTACGCCGCGCGTCTGGCGACAACACCTGATGAGATGGCTAGCTGGCTCGAACCGTTGGTTGACGCGGGTGCCGACATCCTTCATTGCTCGCAGCGCCGCTTCTGGGAAGCAGAGTTCCCCGAGATCGACGGGGCGCAGGGCCTCAACTTCGCGGGCTGGGCGAAGAAGCTGACTGGCGCGGCCACCATTAGCGTGGGTTCCGTGGGTTTGTCAGGCGATTTCATGAGTGCGTTCGGCGGCGAGAGCTCCACCGCAGTCTGCCTCGACCATCTCGTTGAGCGAATGGAACGCGGTGAGTTCGACCTGATCGCCGTGGGGCGAGCGTTGCTCAGCGATCCGCAATGGGCCGCGAAAGTTCGCGCTGGGGATGCGGCGAGTCTGCGCGGGTTCGAGCCTGCTGCACTGGCAGCGCTCGTCTGAGACGTGGTATGCGCCAACAACTCAGTTTGCTTCTCTCACCCCTTCCGGGATACGAAACGACACCGGGTTTCGCTGTCTGGGACGGTCGGTGCGGTGTGGGCTGAGGCCTCAGTCCCGATGAATCGGGCAGCGTTCCAGCGCGCTGCCCGATGGTTCCTTCGACTACGAGCCTTCGACCCTGCACGGCCAGAAATGACCTCGCTCCCTTAGCGAGGTGATCGATTCGCCAACGATCAGGTAATCCATCAACTCGATGCCGCATTCGTTCAACGCGCGGCAAACGATCTGGGCGTCGTGGATCTCCTGCGTCGTAGGGAGGTGATCGCCGAGCGGATCGCTCCGAACGCACAACACGCGCTCGGCACGGTTGCTCAGCGCATCTCGCAAAACTTCTCGTGGTTTGAGGGTGACGTGACGCCCTGAGCCGCGAAACAGTTGCGAGAAGCGAATGAGTTGCTGCCGGTGGTCCAGGAAGAACGCGGCAACGATGGGGTAAGGCTGTGAGACGAGTGTTGTCTGCAAGAACTGGCCTGGCGGCACGACATGCGAGTTCGATGTCGTAGTGTGTAAGCGGCGCCTGCCGTGGTAAGGTAGGCGCCCGCTGCGGTGCTGAAGAAGATGGACGAACGAGCCACTACCTACCGGCCCCACCTCGATGGGTTGCGCGCCGTCGCTGTCCTTTCCGTCATCCTGTATCACATCGATGAACGGCTGCTGCCCGGTGGCTTCATCGGGGTCGACATCTTCTTCGTCATTTCCGGTTTCCTCATCACGCTGCACATCCTGCAGGAGTTGCGGGACGGGCGGTTCTCACTGCTTGAGTTCTATCGTCGCCGCGTGAAGCGCATCGCGCCCGCCATGTTCGTGGTAGTGGGGGCCACGCTCGTCGTCGCGCAATTCATCCTGATGCCGGAGCAGGCGACAGGAGTGGCCAGCTCTGCGGTGTGGTCCCTCGCATCTCTCGCGAACGTCTATTTCTGGAGGCACCTCGACACCAGCTACTTCGCGCAGAGCTCGTCCGAGCTGCCGCTGTTGCATCTGTGGTCGTTAGGAGTGGAAGAACAGTTCTATCTGCTCTGGCCGCCGCTGCTCATGGTGTTCTTCCGCGCCAGGCGTTTCGTGCTCGGCACGGTACTGGTCGCCGTCGGCTCAGTGATGCTGGCTCAGTGGCTGTATCACACCGCGCCGGCGTTCGTGTTCTACATGTTGCCGACGCGTTCAGGTGAATTGCTGGCGGGAGCCTTGCTCGCGGTTACCGTCGTCCGCGGACAGCATGAGCGGGTGCCGCGTTCCGCTGCAGCGGTGCTCGGCCTGGTGGGTGCGGTGGCATTAGGTATTTCGCTGGTCGTCATCAGCGAGAAAAATGTGTTCCCCGGCCTCCTCGCGGTACCGCCGGTGGTCGGTGCGGTCGCGCTGATCCTTGCCGGCGAGCGGGGCGACAGCGTTGTGCCACGTCTGCTGTCCTGGAAGCCGCTTGCCTGGATAGGGCTCGTGTCCTACTCGGCGTATCTGTGGCACTGGCCGCTGCTTGCGTTTTATCGATACGGGCATCCCACAATCGGTTTCACCGTCGGCACGACCATTTTCGTTCTGACGTTCTTGCTTGCCTGGCTGAGTTATCGATTCATCGAGCAGCCGGCACGCAGAACCACAGCGAGCTGGCAGCGTGTATTCATCCGCCAGTACGTGTTACCTGCAGCGTTCATCGGCGCCATCGCCGTCGGGGCACTGTCTCTGCGGGGCTACGGCGTCCGCTACTTCAGTGACTACAAACGTGTGCTCGCCGCCACCCGCATGGAGCGCTATCCCGCTTATCGCTTCACGTATGTGTGCCAGCGTCAGCGGCTGACATCGAAGGACATCACTAACCCGGACTGCATCGTCGGCGAGTCTTCGAACGAGGGGCCGCTGGCTGTGCTGTGGGGAGACTCCACAGCGGCGCATTATGTGGGAATGGTAGGCGCATTTGCGCGAAGCGGCGGTTACCGCGTGCGAAATGTCGAGCACAGTGCCTGCCCGCCCATAGACGGTGATCCAGAACCGTTCGTCGACGCCGAGATCACATCGGACTGCCGCGCGTCACTGGCGATAGCGCGACCGATCGTCGAGCAGTTCGACAACATCATCATCGCATCGACCTGGGATTCGTACAGGCATACCGCGGCCCTCATGCCGCGCCTGTTCGACACGGTGAAGCGCCTTACCGCGCGGGGCAAACACGTGGTGCTCATCGGCAAGGTGCCAGAGATCGGGGACTACGATCCGCTCTGTCGCGAAAAGGCGCTGGCCTATCCACTGCTTCGCTGCCGGATTGCCATCGCCATACCGTCACCCGAGGTGGTGCAGCTCAACCAACAACTCCGGACGTTCGCCCGGAGCATCCCGAACGTGAGCTTTTACGATGTCACTGAGGTGCTATGTCCAGGCGGCGTCTGCGCATCCGTGACCTCCACCGGCACTCCTATTTATTACGACCGCTTGCACCTGACTCTGCGTGCCTCGTGGGCCCTGGGCGAGCGCGTGCTGCGCGAGCAGGGGTTACCTGCCGCTTTTCGTTTGCCCTCGCCTCACCGTTGAATCTCCGTAAGCGTGATGTTCTGGCTGCGTTGACCGCTAGGGTTTCTTCCGAAGCCGCCTGCGCGCGACCCGGAATTTCGCTCCACTGGCCTCTTTGGTCACGGCTTTGCGAGTGACTGCCTGGTGGCTTACGACTACGGTGCGACGGCGATTGCAAGTCGCCGACCGGTCGGCGAGAGGGGCGGGCATCGTGCCGCAACGTGGATGTTGCCGCACTCGCTGTAGTGCCTGAAGGCCCATACCTGCTGTTCGTACCTTAACTGTGAGCTTCCACCTATTTCTGCGCTCTTCGGGTAACGATGGCCTTGAATTCATCGCTGTTCGGCTGTTTCAAATTCTCGGAACAACGCGCTGGGAAATGCGCGAAAGTTCCAATAGTCCAGGCGGACGCTACATGTTGGGCAAAGGGCCCGGCGGCCATACAGGATGCCCAGCTGATTCTGTGCGGACGCAAGGCCTTGCTCCGCTGACGTTCGCAACGAAGCCTCGCCATGTTCACCAGATAAACTCTTGCCACCTTGCTTTCGTGCCCTGCATGTCTGTTCACTCATTGGACATAGCCGCACTGTAGCGTCACGATTGGGTCCTTCGGAATGTTTTTTTTTCGCGACGTCAACTCACGTGCTTTTGATGTCATCCGCGCCTCATGCTGATTTCACATCGCGTCGCTACGATTCTTGCGCGCGCTACTGTGCGCGTTATTCCTCATGACGAGGACATGGGAGCGCCGGCCAAACCGTGAATTGGCCGGCGCTTCGTTACCAAAGCCTTGCTCCTCAGATTCGCCAGGCCTGGGGCTCAATCAACATTGACAACGGCTTTGCTGCAGACGGATGTGTTCGCGCAGTTTTCGGCCGCACTTCGGTGGCGGCATCGATGTCTTATGTGCACGCCGAGCACCTCCACACGCCGCCTAAAGTAACGCGTTCGTCTGGCAACGGTATCGTGTCGCGGTGGGCGTTGCCTCACGGCGGCCCACGCGGTCGTGACATCGTATAATCGCTGCACGGGTGCCTGGCGAAACAAGAATCCGTGGCACCGGACTCACTCGTTCGGCGGGCCGCTGCCCCGAACCCGGATTGCGACACTCGTATCAGTTCGCTCGACGACGACATCGGCGAGCTGCCGGACAAACTCGATCAGCGGCGTCGGGTCATCCGCATCGAAGATGCCACTCAGTCGCCGATCCTTGAGTCCCTGGGAGTCCACGCGAATCTGAACGCGGTTGTAGCGATTGAATTCGGCCGCGATATCTTCGAGCCGAGCATCGGAAAAAATCAGCTGTCGCTGCCGCCAGGCGACGGCTCGATCGACATCCGGTGCGGCGGTTTTGACCGCGTGTTCATTGCTGACTTGCGCTTCTTCACCGGCGTTGAGCCGCAAGGCCGCCGGTGTGTTTCGTTGATCTTGCGGAGCGACCTGTACGATGCCTTCCAGCACCGCTACCCGCGTTTGGCTTGCGCTGCTTCGATAAACGTTGAATTGCGTTCCGAGTGCGCGCACCGATGCACTGTCTGTCGTGACGAAGAAAGGTCGCGCGGCGTCGTGCGCCACAGTGAACAGCGCTTCTCCTTCAAGAAGGCGCACAACCCGTTTCTCCTCATCGAAGTGCACTTCCGCGCGCGAGCTCGTGTTCAACTGGATCACGGAGCCGTCATCGAGCTTGATGGACTGCTGAGCGCCGACGAGTGTGGCGTACGACGGAGTGCCAGGCCGCAGAGGGGCGAGCACATGCCAACCGATGGCCACGGCGGCGATACACGCGGCAGCGATCAGAAGCGGAATGCGTCCGAGCCAACGTCGCGGCTTCAGGCCAGCCGGCACCTCCATCGCATCCGTCGGAAAAAGTAGCCGGGCGGATCGATCCAGCGCCACGACCGAACTGTCCGATCTCGCGCACAGCAGATCCGCGCTGACCCGGTCGAGCTTGACGAGCTCGGCCGAGACAGCCTGAGCGAGCAGAAATTCCTCGATGTGAACGGGAGATTCGCGAACCCATTCATCAAAGGCAGTGTGGCAGCCGGCAGAATGATCAGTCGTCAGTCGCAGCAGCCAGCGCGCTGCTTCTTCCGCTGCCTTCGGGTTTTCGCGCCGCTTGTCTTTGGTGCCGGACATCCTTGTCTTCTACTTCCACTGCGCTCGTCGCGCGAAGACGGTCGCTCTTACGATGTATTTGTGTACGGTCTCGCGCGTGAGGCCGAGCTCCTTCGCAATTTCATCGTAACTCAGCCCGTGACATCGGCTGAGGATGATCACTCGACGATAAATGAGCGGGATCTGCTCGAGCACATGTTCGAGCTGCCGCTGGGAAATGAGCTGATCGCAGGTGTCCGCGGAGGAGTCCGCGAGGTGCATCGAGCGTAGCTCTGCCAGCTCGGAATCACACGTCACGGGGGAGCGATCCCGGCGCAGGATCCATTCGCTGATCAGGTTTCCTGCAATTCTGAACAGGTAATCCCTCGGACTCCGAATCGTGCTCACATCTGACTGGATGTAGCGCAGATATGCCTCCTGAGCCAGATCGCGCACGTCTTCCCGGTTGGCGAGGCGCGAAACCAGGAAGCGGTGCAGATCGTTGCGATACCACTGACCGTCCGGGCTCGACGGGTCAAAAGGGTCTTTGTACTGGCCTTCAGCGGGTGGAGAGGACACGTGAGAGTCGCGCAGAGGAGGGCAATGTATAGAGAGCGAATCCGGAGAAAAACGGGGACATGTTTTTACGAGCAGCCACACGATACCGCTACGTCATGAAAATCGGATGTCATGGGCACTCATGCTACCCGGTTGGGTGCGCACGCCACCAATAAGAAACTTTTGTGACCCCTGTCCCCGTTGCATAGCACGATTGCTCTTTAGCGGCACAGACGTCAGCGAGGCAAGGGCGCGCCGTATGGGTTGTCTGCAACTGCATACGTGAGACGTCGGCAGAAAACGCCGAAACATTTTGGAGTCAGTATGAAGAATGCGCAGGCGACGGCCGCTGTGTTGTCGCTGTCGATGTATGCCTGTTTTGCCACCGGTGCCGAGGCCGCGCAGCGGGAGTTTGACTTTAATGTTCCCCCGCAGCCGCTGGACACCGCGCTGATGAGCGTAGCGAGGCAGTCCGAGCTCCGGATTGTCTTCGCCACGGAGATGACCCGCCAGCATATGTCTCCTAGGCTGACTGGCAATTACACGCCGGAGGGGGCGCTGAATATCCTGCTCGCCGATGCGGACCTCGTTTATCGTTTTCTCGACGCGCGGACTGTGACGATCCACGCAGCGGGCGCTGTCTCGTCCTCCACACCCGTGGATGGGGCTTTTCCCAAACCAAGTGCCGCAGACCGTGCGCTGGCCCCGACGGCGGAGGGCGCTGAAGATTCTGCTCGAGAGACGGAGGCGAGCCGCGAGCGACCTGCGACGCGTGGTATGCCAGAGATCCTCGTCAAAGGCTCCCGGTCCACCAACATGGACATCGAGCGCAGCCGCGATGGTTCGCAGCCCTATGTCGTCTTCGATCGCAAGGCGATCGAGGAGTCTGGCGCCAACAACGTCGACCAGTTTCTACGCCAACGTCTCACGATGAACACCCAGGCGGAAACGGGTTTGCAGCGTGCAACCGGATTTGGTGGCGGCGGCAGCCAGATCAATCTGCGTGGGCTCGGCACCAGGCAGACGCTCATTCTAGTCGACGGCCACCGCGTCGCCGGACTCTCGCAGTCCGGCGAGCCGCTCCAGCCAGATCTGAATGGCATTCCACTATCGGCGATCGAGCGCATCGAGGTACTGCCGACTACGGCTTCTGCAATTTACGGTGGCAGCGCGACCGGTGGCGTGGTCAACATCGTCATGCGTCGGGATTACCGGGGCGTGGAAACGCAGGCGTCCTATGGCAGCGCATTTTCGGGTGGATACAATTCACGTCGCGTGAATGTCAACGCCGGCTTCGCTCTGGAAGGCGGCCGGACGAACATCCTTTTCTCCGGCAGCTGGGCAGAAGACAGTGATCTGCTCGCCGGCTCACGGGATTACATCGAGCGTCAGCGCGCAGCCATCGTGGCCAACAACGGAGGAAGCCTTGACGCGCTGAGCTCCAGTGCGGGTCGTCCGCCGCTGGGCGCTGCGACGAATATTCGGAGTGCGACCGGCGTACCGTTGACGTTTCGCGGATCGAATCTCCCATTGGGTTCCGCAATCACCTTTGTTCCGGACGGGTTCGCTAGCGCCAGCAGCTCCGGCACCGCCGGGCTCATTGCGAACGCAGGGAAATACTCCACCGGGCTTGCCTCGACGAGTCAGCCCGCGGGCGGCGCTGACTACCCGCTGTTGTCTTCGCCCACGACCAGGACAGGCGGATTTGTGATACGGCGCGAGTTTTCGCCCCACTGGAAAGCATTTCTCGATGCCTCGATCTCTCGGAACGAGACCGAGTTGACTCTCCCCGTTGCCTTGAGCGCGAATTTCACTGTCAACGCCAACGCTCCCAACAACCCATTCAACGAGGCATTGAATGTCACCGTTCCCATTCCCGGAACCTATGAAACGGAGATAGACATTTCCCAGCGCCGCGCCGTCGCCGGTGTGGTGGCCCAGTTGCCTGCGCAATGGACTGCGGAGCTGGACCATACCTGGAACGAGTCGGAATACCACTACGTCACGACACCCCCGACCCTGATGACCACATCGCTCACCAACGGCATACGCGATGGATCTGTGAATGTGTTGAGGGACCTCAATGCATTTCCGCTCGACCTGGGCACTCGACTCGTCGACACACCATCGACTGTCGTTCCCGATACCGGTTTTCTTTTGCAAGACACCGTATTGCGTGCCGCGGGCCCGATCGATGTGTTGGCCGGGCGACCTTTTACACTGACCGCTTTGCTGGAGCGCCGAACCGAAACGCTCGATGCTTACCAGCAGACGACATTCAACGGGACGGCATTCAGTACGGTGAGTGCCGGCGAGCGAAAGCAGGCGGTCAGCAGCGCATATATCGAGATGCAGGTGCCGCTGATCGTCGCGGCGGACGAATTTGTAGCCGCGCGCACGCTGGATCTGCAGCTCGCCCTTCGCCACGATCGCTACACCACCGACGGCACGGCGTCGGCGGTGAGTGCCGGAGCCGAAATTCCCGGTGGTGGCATCCGTGCGCGAAACAAAGTCCAGTCGACCGATCCCCTGTTCGGAGTGCGCTATCAGCCGCTGACCGATGTGGCTTTCCGTGGCAGTTACGGCACCGGCTTTCTGCCGCCGAGCGTGTCGCAGCTGGTGCCGACGTCGCGACCCTTCACTCCCAACAATGTCGTAGATCCGCTGCGTAACAACGAGCTCGTCGGGCCGGTCACGCAGGTCATCGGCGGTAATCCCGACCTGCGCCCCGAAGAGTCGAAGAGCTGGTCGGCCGGCGTCATTCTCACGCCGCGATTCGCGCAAGGTCTGCGCCTTTCCGTCGACTACACCCGCATCCGCAAGACCGACAACATCGGGACGTTCGGATCGATACAGGAGCAGGTGAACAGCGAGCTCCTGTTCTCCGGGATCGTGACGCGCGAAGCGCCCGGCCCGGGCGAGACGGTCGGCCGCATCAGCGGCCTCAACAGCAGTCAGATCAACATCGCCCGCACGGACGTCCATGCCTATGACGCGCAGCTCGACTACAGGCTCGAGACTCGATTCGGCACCTTCGTGCCGTTCGTCGTCGGTTCGATACAGACGCACTTCAGGGAGCAGCTCACGCCGCAGAGCGCGCTGATAGAGAAAGTGGGTTATACGTCCGATGCACCGCTCAAATACAGGGCGAGCTTTGGCATGACCTGGGATCGGGGGCCGTGGTCGCTTGGATGGACTGGCCGTTACCTGGACTCGTACTACATCATCAACCCTGCTATCGCCAGCGCGCAGAACGCCCGATTCGTGACCAATCAGGGTAATGACGGCTATGTGTCGAGCCAGAGCTTTCACGATGTGTTCGCCGCGTATCGAATAGGGGCGGGCCAGGCGGGCTTCATGCCCGGCTGGATGAGCGACGCCGAGCTGCGGCTGAACGTCCAGAATGTCTTCAACACCCGGCCTGCGATCGACACCCGATACGAGATGGGCTATAGCCCGTTCGCCGATCCGCGCCTGGCCAGCTACCTCCTGACCCTGAAAGTCGGTTTCTGAACCCCCAAATGCTTCGTGAGTTGAAAGCCATGCTCGCCACCGCGATCGCCCTGATGGCGGCGTCCACCAGCCCTGCTGCGCAGACTCTCGGCTGGTATCGCGGCAACACCCATACGCACACGATCAATTCCGACGGGGACGCTGCGCCGGATACCGTCGTCCGGTGGTACCGGGAGCACGACTATCACTTCGTGTTCATCACTGACCACGAGTACGTAACGGATCCCGCGCCGCTGAATGCACTGTTCGGGGCCGAGGGGCGATTCCTCGTTCTGCCCGGACAGGAAATCACCCAATGGGGCGCAGACCCGCTACGTTCGGCAGCACACGTGAATAGCCTCTTCACGACGAAGCTGATTTGGCCGGTCGGAGAGCGGAAGTGCATTGGACGCGGCTGTGGGGCGCACGCTGAGGCTTCAGTGCCGTTAGGGGACACCTTCAAGGCCAACATCGCAGCGATTCGCGCGGCCAACGGCATTGCCCAGGTCAATCATCCGAACTATCGCTGGTCTGTCAGGCCGGAAGATCTTTACGACATCCCGAACGGCACGCTGCTGGAGATCTGGAACGGCATATCGGATATCCACAACCTGGGTGGAACGGACGACCACGGCGATGCACGGCCTTCCGCGGAAGGCTTCTGGGACATTCTGCTGAGCCGTGGAAAAGTCATCTGGGGTGTTGGAAGCGACGACAGCCACAACTACGGCCCTGCGACGGGACCCGACCAGGCCTCGCCCGGTCAGGCGTGGATCATGGTGCGCGCGCCCGAGCTCAACGCGAAGGCGATCGCGGACAGCCTGCGGAAGGGCGATTTTTATGCATCAACGGGCGTCGCGTTGCGCGATGTGTCGCAATCAGAGCGACAGCTTGCCATCGAGATCCAGCAGCCGCGCGGCCCGTATCCGCCGCGCTATGTCATCCGCTTCATCGGAACAGGTGCGCGGGTGCTGAGCGAAGTGACCGGCACGAAAGCCGTCTACCGCTTGAAGGGTGACGAAGGCTATGTGCGCGCTTCGATTGTCGATTCGGATGGCCGGCGCGCCTGGACTCAGCCGGTATTTACGGACGGACGGTCTCCCTGAAATTTCGCACGGGTGTCCCCGCTTTTCGCTGAATTCCCTCTTTACCTCAGGCCCATGTCAATGCTTGGGTTTGGGGAGACTCGGTGATTGACGGATTCAGGCAGCGCATGGCTGCAGCTCTGGCCCTGCTCGTCGTCGTGACCGCGCAGCTTTGTGCCCCCAGCGCATCTGCCGCGCAGTCCACGCCTCATGAGTCCTTGCCGCTCCAGATCGAAGACGCGCTGAGCCTTGCGCGCTATCGCGAATTCAGCATCTCGCCGGATGGCGAATGGCTGGTGTATGCCTACCTCGCCGGCGATTCTTCGCTCGACGACGACGTCCGTCGTCGGGTACGCGTCACCCCGTTGAAGGGCGGGCCTGAGCTGGAGCTCGAGGCCGGCCCATCGGGCGCATCGATCAATGGCGCGCCCTGGTCCCCGGACGGTCAACGTCTCGCATTTACGTCTGACGCGACAGGCAGACCGCTGCTCTGGATCTGGAGCCGCGCGCTGCGCACATCGCGGCCCATCGAAGCGGCGTTGATGTATGACGTGGGCTGGGACGGCGCAAGCTGGTTTCGTGACAGTGACCGCGTCGTCGCCGCGCTTTGGCCCGAAGATGAGCCACATCCCGCAACGAATTCGGATGAACCGGTGGCGTCGAGTCCGCTGCGTCCTGCGTTTCGAAAATCCCGGGAGAGCGGCGCGTCGCTGTTCGTCTATTCGGCTCGCAAATCCGAGGCGCGTCCGCGGCTCGATCGCCGCAGTCGCGGATGCGATCGTCCTCCATTCGGCCGCTGCGATCTCGCCGTCATCGACGTTCGTGACGGCTCCGTGCAGCGGCTGGCACGGCGCGTCGCGCTGGGTTGGTTTCATGAGCCTTCGCCGGATGGTCTTTACGTCGCGTATGCCGTGGCAAAAGGCCAGGACACCGCAAGTCAGGAGATGGCTTACGACCTTCATGTCTACGATCTTCGGTCCCGAACGGACCGTATCGTGGCGGGCGATGTGTACAACTACGCCGGCAAGCTTTTCACCTGGTCGCCCGACAGCAGATCGTTGGCGTTTGTCGCCCCACGGGTCGAATACTCCGGCACCGCGAATCGCCAAAAGACCGCGATTTCCGATCTCTATGTCGCCTCGGCAACCGGAGCGTCACTGCGGCGGATGAGCGGCGCGGGTTTTCCGGACTTCTATGGTCGCGGAAGGGTGCTCTGGAGCGCGGATGGACGCAGTCTGTTTGCCGTGAGCGTCGATTCAAAGCTGTGGCAGGTCGATGTCCGATCGGCGACGGCGCGGGAGCTCGCCGGATTCCGGGGCCTCAAGGTGATATCGCCGCTGGTTCCCCGGGACGCTGGCGTGATGAGCACTACAGATTGCACTCGCCAGATTGCGGTCGTGGCGGAAGATCCGGTGACGTCGGCAAGGAACATCTACGCACTGGACCTCGCTGCCAGTGAGCCGCGAAAACTGATGGACGGCGCCACGCGCTTCGCGGACTTCGATGTCAGCCCCAGCAGCGGCGCCGTTGTCTTCAAAGTGCGTAACGAGAACACGGGGCTCGAGCTGCGAGTCTGGCGGTGTGGCGACAAGACGATGCAACGCGCCGGATCGCTCAGCGGATTTCCCTCGGATGTCGAGCCCGCGCGGCTGCAGGCTGTGAGTTGGCGCAATGGCGAGAATCAGCCGCTCGCCGGCGTGCTGATGCTGCCGCCAGGCTACGCACCGGGTCAGCGTCTGCCGCTCGTCGTATGGGTGTATGGCGGAAGCCGCGGAGAAGCACAGGCAAGAGCATTCGGATCGTCGGGAAGCGCCGCGTTGAACCTGCAGATCCTCGCCACGCGAGGTTATGCCGTGTTCTTTCCGGATGCGCCTCAGCGGCTGGGACGACCGTTGAAGGATCTGTTCGACAACGTCATGCCAGGCGTCGATGCCGTGATCGCACAGGGCTATGCCGACGAGGATCGGCTTGCGATCATGGGGCAAAGCTATGGCTCCTATTCCGCCCTGAGCCTCATAACACAGACAACCCGATTCAAGGCAGCGGTGATTTCCGCTGTAGTCCATCCGGATCTGGCGACGCAGTACCTCAACATGCGAGGGGACGGTCAGCCCGCAGTGGCCGATGCATGGGCGGAGGCAGGGGGAGGTCTCATGGGCGTGCCGCCTTGGGAGAACCCGCAGCGTTACGTCGACAATTCGCCCTTGTACCGTTTCGACCGGATCGAAACCCCTCTGCTCATCGGGCAGGGGGAGTGGGACTACGTCACGCCGCCCGCCGGCGCGAACGCAGTATTCGCGGCCCTTCGCCGTCTCGGAAAAGAAGTCGAGTACCGGATCTATGAAGGCGAGGGACACGTCCTGCAGAAGCGGGAAAGCGTCATCGATTTCTGGAATCGGCGCCTGCAGTTCCTCGCTGATCATCTGGACATCGCCTTTGATGAAGACGATCGGATGATTCTGGAGGACGGCAGGGCGCGCAGCAGACAACATCCGATCAGGACATCACAATCGACTCCGCACGACTGACCGTAGGCATGTCCGTCTTCCAGCTCCTCAGCCATAGCTCCACATCGAAATACCAGCTGAGCAACGGCACGAGTCCTTTCGTCGTGGGGTCATGGGCGGAGGCCAGTATTTGTTCGGCTTTGCGTCGGTCGAGAAATCCCTCGTTCACCAGGTGTCCGTCGAGCAGTACCTCGCGGTAGCTCGCCTGATTCAGGCGATAGACCTCCATCAGGAAGTCGTTCTCGTTGGCTTTGCTTCCCCGCGCCACGATCTCTCGCGGCAGATCGGCGGCAAACGCTCGTCGCGCAATCGCCCGATCCTTGCCACCGGCAGTCAGTATGTACGTCGGTATTCGCAGGAAGAGCTCGACGAGAGGTTGCGAGGTCAGCGGAACGATCGACTCGGGCTCGAACGGACCGAGAGCGGGATCGAGGGCCGCCGTCGCCATACGGGTCATCTTCAGGTGGTGAACCTTGCCGGGCGGCATCCTCACTTCGGGTGTCACCCACGGAGGCAAGAGGTATTGGGTTCCCGTGCGGAGAAACGTCTCGAGTACGTTGCCTTCGAGCAGTGGCATTGCGGTCAGGCGCTCAACCTCGTCGGCTACGCCATGCGGCGTCCAGCGCGCTCGCGCGCCCATGTAGATCGACCGCGGAATAGCTTTCCATATCGCCATTCCTTGCGAGCGCGCCGTGCGGTGGACCACATCCAGAAATCCGCGGCTCAGCCCTCTTCTGTAAACGTAGTCGATGGCGGCAAAGGATTTCCGTCTTCCAAACACGCCGTCCCCACCGACGCCGCTGCAGAGCGCGGCACTTTCTCTCTCCGCGATCGCAAGATCCGCGCGCCGCCGAACATGATGGGACACGTATCCTGCCTTGGGACATGGGGAGGGGCTCACGTTCAGAACGCGATCGATCTGCACGTCCTGGGCACGCCGCTCAATCTCGATGAGCTTGATTCGCTCGGATTCTCCTGACGTCATCATGCGCGCAAATCGGCGCTCGTCGGACCAAGGGGTCTGGCCGTAGTGATGAAGACAGGTGATGTCTGGCTGGGAAGGGGCGTTTCTCAGGCAGGCCAGCACGATGGACGAATCCAGTCCGCCCGACAGCTTGTGCATGATGTGCGTATGACAGGATGCCCATGCATTCACCGAGCCTTGTACGGCCTCCCGTGCCATCTTCACCGCAACATCGACATCCTCGATCACGTCGGTCTCAGTGATCTTGACAGGATCCCAGTAGTATTCGCGCTGTCCGATGCCCGCGCGAAGTGACACACACTGGCCGGGCATGACCTCCGCAACCTCGCGCAGCCCGGTTTCTTCACTCTGTATGAAGGGCATGACGAGGCGTGCGGCGATGTAGTCCCTGTTCAGGGAAAGAGGTCGGATGCCGAGGTGCAGGCAATCCTCGAGATGCGAGAATGCAATGCTGACGTCCTGATGTGCCAGCACATAACAGGGGACCGCGCCGCTGGGATCGCGGATCAACAGTGACTCCGCAGTCTCCTTCAGGAAAAGGAACGCGACATAGTTTCCCCAGTAGCGCGTGAGCAGTTTGCGGCCCCGGGATCTGAGAAGAGCGCTGCCGGATGCTTCATCGATGCGGACCCGGCCCGGAATTTCGCGGGCAGGGAGCTCCGACGTGAAGAGTGTTCCCAGCACGACGCTTCCAGTGTCCCCGATGGGGTACACCCGCGGGCGGTTCGAAGCACCCTCCTGCTGGAACACGATCAAGCCGGATGAGCTGAAGACCTGGCGCAATGTCGGCAAGCCATGGCTTATCTCATTCGCGAGCTTGCGCGCTGTCGCGCACTGCCTCAGCTCTGACGGGTTCCAGCTGACTCCGATGTATCGAAGCATTTCAGGGACTCCTGACAACGAAAATAGGCGTCAGCCACGCAGTCGCTCTCAGGGTGTCGTTGAGCACGATGTTCCGATGCTGCAGCCAGCAGTGCGCGAAAAAAGGGTCGTCGCGGACGGCGAAGACCCAATCGGCGCTGAATCCAAAGGGCCTGAGGAAATAGAGCAGGGCGAGTGACTTGCGCAGGCAGGCGTTCTTGCTGCTGCCGATCCAGGGATACAGCTGGCGGAAGATGCTGACGAGCGCCTGGATCTCATCGAGATTCGCTTCCTGCGCAGACGGTGCGTGCGCTTTGGCCCGGAGTCTTTGCACGATCCGCCGCAAACCCAGAACACGTAAGTGAAGCCGTGCGAGAGTGGTTGCCCTGAGGAACTGAAAGACGTGATGGGACTGGACCGTGAGGACCCTTGTAGTCGCCCTGTCGAGAAGCGATTCGACGGGCTGCGCGAAGTCTGCCGTCGAAAGAACCAGGCGACCCTGACGGGAATCGGTCGTCAACAACCTGGCTTCGTGGAGCTGCCGGACGATGACCTCCCCATCGCTGCTGCCGGCCGACACGGGCCAACCGCAGACCCAGCTCGACAGCTTCTGCGCATCCGAGAGCTGCAATCCGAAATACATGCCGCTGGCGAGATCCAATATGACCACCCGGCGCTTGCCGACACACAGATGCGCGTGTTCGGACAGGTAATACATCGGCGCTGTCTCATTCATCGCAAGCTCCGTTACGTCAGCGCAGTAGCCGGAAAATGGGTGATGCGCAGCGCGCATGCGCATCACCCAAACGGATCAAAGAAACGTCTTACGAATCGCGACCGGATTTCAGCCGTCCGTCGTCGTCGTCAGGCCGGTGTCGAAATCCTCGCGGGTCGTGCCGACCGGGTCGGACAGGGTTTCTTCCGTGATGCTTCCCAGCTTGAAGAGCTCGTTCATGGTGTTCTCCTTAACATGGTCAAAATAACTCCCGAATCAGGAGCAATGAAAACGTGCCTGAGCAGGCAACTGATAACAATCGCGTCCGGCATATCTTTTCCGTCGCGTGACATTCACGGCGCGAATGACATTGACCGCAGCTCGCGAGCACGAGCCGGAATGTGACAGGGGCAGCGTGAAATTCACGTGAAAACAAAGTACTGAAAGCGACGTGAATGCGCGTGTGGTCGCGCGGCTGCTGTCATCATCGAGCAGCAATGCTGCTGATGAGTCGTTGATGATCTGGTGACAACCCGCTAAGTCAGGTGTGTTGCACCTTGGCTTTTGGAGTATTGATGATTTCGCCCCTGAAGCTGATATCAGTGCGGCTCGTGATGACATGCCGGAAGAGAAGAGGGCGATCGCGCGGAGGGGCGATGGCAGGGGGGGGCAGCGTGCTCGGACGAGAGCACGCAGTGATTCCGCGGCTCACTGGCCGCGGAATCACAGCGCGGGTCAGCGCTTCGTACGGTAGCTCACGATCCAGCAGCCGGGGAACGGGTACTCGCGAAAGCTCACCTCGTCCGCGCAACCGGACAGCAGCTCTTTCATCTCACCGGCAGTTGGGAAATTCTTGATGATCTCGAAGCGCGTTCCGTCGCGGAGCCGGCGCTCCTCGAGGATGTCGCCGGTGTCGTCGACCCTGCGGCCTCGCCGGAAACGTGAGCCAAGCCCATCCATGAACATGACAGGCGAGCCCGCTTCGAGCTTGCTGTGAAGTGCGTTCAGGAATTCCGGTAATCGCTGGCGCGTCACATGCGACCACCAGAATTGGGCGAATGCGCCGGTGAACCGCCCGGTGATTTCTTTGAGTGAATACGCATCGGCTACCTGAAACCGCACGTTGTCGCGCGAGGCAAGCTTCTCCCGGGCCACGGCGATGACGGCCGGATTGACGTCGGTTGCCAATACAGAGCGCGCCGTCACCGCGACAGCTTTCGTCCAGTAACCCGTGCCGCACGCGAGCTCTAGAACATCCCGCTCCTGGAAGGCCAGTTGATAGCGCGCCCGGATCGGCGACAATGCTGCCGCGGCTTCCGGCCTCTGGTACCCGGACGTGATGTCATATTCCTTCGCGCGAGCGGCGTAGTAAGGCACATTGATATCTGCGGTTGCCATGTCTGCTTCTCCTGAGGTTCAAGGTCCGTAGAGCCAACCGCCCACCGCCAGGCGCGATTGTCCGGCGTAAGGTGCGACCGGACTGACCCAACGTCCCTTTACCGGACTGAACAGATCCAGGACGTTGAAAGAGGGCGTATACGCCTCGGACGCATAATCGCGGGCGAGCTTGAAATGACGTAAGCCGCCCCATTCGGGCTTCCACTCGATCGTGAGATTCAGCTCGAACTCGATGAGACGGCGACCCTTGCGCGCGTCGTAGGGGAGCTGACCGTGAAACAAGCTGAAATGCCCCTGCCGATATTGTGTTGCGCGCACGGCCGCGCGCTGTATAGCCGAGAGCCCCGTGACCTCGCGGCAGAGCCCGATGAATTCATTTGAGTTCACGAAAGTATGGAGCTGTGTCAGCAGAGCCGTGTCGGGCCGTGCAGCCAGGGTCACGCCATCCGGGACGTCTTCGGCAAACAGTCGATTGGCGTCAAATACGCACGCAAAGCCTTTCTGCGCGCCGTCGAGCGCTGCTGACAACGTGTCACTGTCAGATTCGCCCGAATACACGGTCTCGGCTGCGACCACGAATGTATTCCACTGAAACGCTCCGGAGAGATGTCGATGGAGCTGCAGCGCACCGCTGCCAGCGAGCACATCCGCCACACGTACTCTTTGGTGCGTGCGGTAACGTTCATACAGGTCTGCGATCTCCAGTTCTTGACTCAGTTCGAAAGGCGTCGGCTTCTCGACCTGTTCGTTCACCACGGCGTTCATGGGCGCATTCCTTTGCAGCTGAATGGGGATGCAGGCCGTCCTAGACGGCCGCAAGCGAGATCTTCTGATAGCCGATCTGCAGCTGAACCAACTGGTTGGTCCGGGGTTGCTGTACGAGTTTGTGCAGCAGCGGATCGCGGTAGTCCTTGAAAAGCGGTGGGCGAGCGGATTTCAAGTAGAGATCGGGGCTCGCCTTCACCGCTTCGGGTGCTTTCATCTCGAAATCATCCGGTCTCGGAAGGTCCAATACCAGGCAGGGTACGTGCGTCACCCCGCTGTCACGCAGCGCATAGGCACGGTGACTTCCATTGATGAGAACCAACCGGTTGCGGATCTTCACCGCGGACAGGATGTTCGTGGTGAAGCCGACACAGATCGCTATCACAGCGCCGGGATGCCCGGGCGGGTCGAAATCCTGGATCTGTCGCGGATCCAGCGATTCGATCTCGAGAATGCGCACGTCGTTCGAATTGGACATGCAGAGGAACGTGTATTCCTCGGATCGAGTGACGCGAATCGGCGGGGTTTGCCACGCCTGCCCCACGGCGACGCGGATGATGTCCTCATGTGTGAAACGCTCCGGAATGGCGGACTTGATCTCGCTGACGAAGCGCAGGTTGATGGATTTCTGGAAGACGACGACGCGGTCGATTTCGACGAGCCGCCATTGATAGGACAGGCCCTCCCAGGCGGTTCTGATTCCGGGAACGTCCAGCGCCGCGTCTGCGGTCTGGCGCATCTCGTCCGGAATGGCCGACAGCTCGAGATCGTCGGCGATTCCCTTTTCCGTCTTCTCCAGTCTGGAGATGTGCTCGCTGGCGGCTCGCCACTCCCCGCAGAGTGCTTCCTTGTCGGGTCTTACGCCGTTGATTTTGTGACGACGGGCAAACCCGACGAACTCGCGTATCGACGGACGTCCGGCCAGGTACAGGTAGTCGTCGAGCAGGGGAGCCTGCACATCCATGTGATCTTCTCCGCTGATATCAATATCGGCGTGATTTCCTTTCCGCCGTTATTGTTGAGATTGCGCGTGCTGATATCAATCGTCAAGTCACTGGCACGGCAGTCCATGCACTGGCCCCCGCGTTGCTATTGTCAGTCGACGCATCTCGGAGGCAAGCTGCAATCAACATGAAGCAGCAGCCGACATTCAATGAGGTGATGCGGCTCGTATGGTCGCAATCGAATGTGTTCATTCGAGTCCGGCTGGCCGCCGCGCTTTTCCTGGTGCTGTTGTCGGGAGTTCTTGCGCCACTGGGCCCTGTCGCGTTGAAGCTGATCGTCGATGATCTGACCGGCGCGGCTCGTGTCGGCGCACTTTCGATCGCGACGCTCGGTGTTCTCTACGTGCTGAGTCAGTGGCTGTCGCGGAGCATCGGCGAAATCCGTTCGCTCGTGTATTCGCGTGCCGAGCGGCGCATGTTCCGCACACTTAGCGAGCGGCTCTTCACGCACGTCATGCATCTTCCGCTGCGATTTCATCTCGAGCGACAGACCGGTGCGGTGACCCAGGCTTTGGAGAATGGCCTGCAGGGTTATCAGCGCATCGTCAACCAGCTGGCGTTCACGTTTGTGCCCGTCCTGGTCAGGCTCGGCACGATATGCGCGATCCTCGTCGGATTCGGTCATCCGATGTTTCTTGCGATCTTTTGCGCGGCGGCGGTCTGCTATGGAGCGGCGTTTCATCGGTTCATCCGGCAACGCTCGGGGCTCGCGAAGGAGGCGTCGGCGGCTCGCATCGATGCCAATGCCGCGATGACCGACGGCATCATGAACTATGAGACGGTGAAGCTTTTTGCAGCGGAAGAGGTGATCGGCGAGAAAGTCAGTAGCGCGTTGCTCACCACCGAAGATCGCAGTGTCCGGTTTTCATCTTTCGCCGCGCGCAGCGGGCTGACCATCGGCACGATATACACGTTTTTTCTGGCGCTCTCGTTGATGCTTTCCGTCCAGGAGGTTCGAGCCGGTGCCATGACGATTGGCGACTTCATTCTCGTCAATACATTCATGCTGCAAGTGATGCAGCCAGTGGAGCAGCTCGGGCGCGCCGTGCAAGGTCTCGCGGAAGGCTCTGCTATGCTGGACCGGATGCTGGCGTTGTTTCGAGAGCAACCGGAACGGGGTGATGCGGCTGCGGCGCGCCAGATCGACGAGAGAGACCATCTCCGCGGCGGCACGCTCGAGTTCCGGAATGTCACAGCCTCCTATCGTCCCGATCGGGCAACGCTCAGCAATATCAGTTTCGTCCTTCCCGTAGGACGGACCGTGGGTGTTGTCGGCGCCAGCGGCGCCGGCAAGTCGACCATCGTCCGACTGCTGGTTCGGCTCATCGAGCCGGATGAAGGCCTCATTCTGCTCAACAGTCGTCCGATCTCCGCTCTCGCGTTGGCTGAGCTGCGTCGGGCCATCGCGGTCGTTCCTCAGGACACGGTGTTGTTCAACGATACGTTGGCATACAACATCGGCTTCGGAAGACCCGGCAGCTCGCAGCAGGAAATCGAGGAAGCGGCCCGGAATGCGCATCTGCATGACTTCATCATGAGCCTGCCTGAAGGTTACGAGACGCGAGTCGGCGAGCGCGGGATGAAATTGTCTGGGGGTGAACGGCAGAGAGTGTCGATAGCGAGGGCGGCACTCAAGCGGCCGGGCATCTATATTTTCGATGAAGCGACCTCATCGCTCGATTCACGTACGGAACGTGAGATCCTCGGCAATCTGCGTGAGCTCGCGCGCCGCGCGACCACGCTGATCATTGCGCATCGGCTCTCCGCCGTGGTTCACGCCGACGAGATTGTCGTCGTTCACGGCGGTACCGTTGCGGAGCGCGGTACGCATGAGCAGCTATTGGCGCGCGAGGGCATCTATGCCGAGCTCTGGAGCGCCCAACGGAGCGACAAAACCGCGTTCAGCGTGCGCGCCTGAATGGCGTCTCAGCAACGAATGCGGCTCTGGCCTTCGTGGTTTCGCGCCGAAGTGGCCGATCGTGGATGCGACTGGTGCATCAAACGCGGATCGATTTTCATTCCACGCAACTGATCGAGTCTCGCGTCAACTGCCAGCAAGGCGAGCAGCTCCGCGCAGTGCCGGACATCGCTCGCGCACCACTCGATAAAGCGGCTTCGCGTGGCGGGCGAGGGGGTATCACACATGCGGTACATCCATGCCGCTGCCTGAAGTGTCGTGGCGAGTCGTGCCTGCATACAAAATCCCTTTTTTGGCGAATAGCATCGTCCGTGTGCTTCCACCCCTTATAGAGTGATATCGAAGCAAAAGGGGTACAGGCATACGGAGCCGCAGTTCACACCATCCTCCGTATGGCGGTTGCCGGGCTCGTGTCTTGACTGATGTTCCCCGGCGGGGATGTCGCAGCCATCATGCGTCTCCTCGAATGAGTGCGACAGATGACATTTTTATTACAAAATAAGCCAATTCTCCAAGGATTGACACGCTATTTACCCCGCTAACGATCAAGGAAAAGTGCCGGACACTTTATTTGTCAACGCGTTACAGCGTGCGCGGCGTCGTCCGCGTTTAGGGGGTTACTCCCATCTGACGGACATGACTGACAGGTACAACAATTGGAGTCATGGATGCACTGGACATAAAGGAAGCCGGGGACGCCGTGGGCAATATCGACGCGATCAGGGCGCAACTCTCGCGGATCGAATGTCAGAGGCGGGAGTTGGAGCGCCAGATTGAAGTCCTTCAGCGGCAGAAACTGACAGCACTCCCGCTTCAGGTGGGTTTGTCTTCAGTGGACAGCTTGCTGGTAGCGCTCATTCCCTACACCTCATCGACGCTGCGCGCGAAGCTCAGGGCCATCGGCGTCGATCAAATGCCGTTGGAGTTCGCTGCAGCATCGGAGCCAAGCGGTAAGCGGATGAAATTCTCCGCACAGCTAAAGGCGCAAATCAGGGAAGAGCTGGAACGTAGACGAAAGTCCGTTCCGACACTGTCACGGGAATTCGGTCCATCGCCCTCGACGATCATGAGCTGGAAACGAGAATGGGGAATGACGCGGCCTAGCAGGCCGCTGAAAAAGCTGACTGTTGGAGGACCTGCCGGGTGACCGATGAGGTGTCTTCCAGATTTCTCCGAGTCGCCCTGTAGGCTCCCCTCACTCGCACACAGGCATCGGTAGGCTCCCTTTGAACGGGAGAGCCGATGAGAAAATCGAGATTCACTGAATCGCAGATCGTTGAGATCCTGAAGGAAGGCGAAGCCGCAGTGCCGGTGACGGATCCGATCCGCAAGCACGGGATCAGCCGCCCGACTTACTTTGACTGGCGAGCGAAGTACGGCGGTGCAGGTGCTTCTGAGCTCAAGCGCATCAGGGATCTGGAAGCCGAGAACGCGAAGCTCAACGGATGTACGCAGACCTCGCGCTCGAGAACACCGCGATCAAGGATGTGCTGAACCGAAAACTGTGGTCGGCCTGCGGCGCTTCGAACAGGCCGCGCAGATCGGGGGTGAGGTCACGCACGGCGTGGCCGAGTCCGATTGCGTGGCGGAACACCTTGCCGCAGCGTTGCTTTGTGCGGCGGGCAGTCTCGTTGAGACCTTTCATCTCGATTTTCTTGAGTTCGACCAGGAGGTCCGATGCACTGATCTGAGTGATAGGTCGCGGGCCAAGTTGGGGAAAGATGAAGCTCTCCAGCATCCACTTCGCCTTCTTATAGGTCCTGATTGATCCCTTGCCCTTGCGGACTTTGCGAACGAGGGTTCCCTGATTGGCTGATGAGTCGAGGTTTCTGATTATCGACTTCAGCTCAACGATCGACTTTCCGCCTATCTCCATGACTCTTTGCTGATACTGCATGTACGTCTTTGCCCCCAGTCGCCGAAATCATTCGGCCGTATACTGCGGGCCAAAGCGAATGGGGCGCACTGCCGCGAGCGGTAAGAGTCCTAGTAAACGAGCGTAGCTGCACGTACGAGCGCGCGGACTATCCGTGGGCCCCGCACTGCCGAACCTCTTGTGGGGACTACTTTTGCTCGTTTTTCATAAATCGATTGGAAACGTACGGCTTGAATCCTTTTCCGTCCGTGTCCAGCTCCAACGTTTCTTCGTAAACCGTAGCTGAGATCAGGGAGTACACATAGCGAGCGCGCCAGCCCTTCGGAACGTTCTCGAGTTGTTCGGCGTTCAGCACCCAACGCGTCGACGAGCTCGCCGTGTTGTCGAGGACGTACATGCTCGCGAATCCCAGCGAGTCGAACTGGCGCAGCGTCAGCGCTTTTCGTTCGCGGTCGTAGCCCCACATGTCCGTCTGGACATGCAGCTCTCCCTTGGGATTGGCGGGCTGTCTTGCGTATAGGGAACGTCCCTCGACACGCAGGAATCGGCCTTCGAGAACGAGGGTCGCGTGGCGCTCACTGTTCGAACTTCCCGGTTCGCCTTTACCTTCCCCAGCCCAGTCACCAATCAACCAGCTCAGGCGAGAAAGGCCCGCCGGCTCGGCGGCCTGCACGCTCGAAGAAATGAAGAGTACCGTCGCATACAAAGCCGACATCAAAGTCTTCACACGTCACCGTACAAATGAGTCGTTCCTAGCCGATCGTAGCGTGCGATCACAGGTCCGCGCTCGTAATAAGCGGCCAACTGCAGGCGCGTGTCAGGCACCTGGTCGTCGCCCCGGTTTACTACTGATTGACTGGACGCTCCCCAATTTCAGCGGCCCGATGATCGCCCAAATACGCAACAACCCAAGTGATTCAAATGACTACTGAAGGTCAAGCGGGGACGCGCCGCCCGGCCCCGAGTTTTCTGAACCCGGATCGGACGATCCCCGGCTATACCTGCATTCCTGCTGCGCGCGCTGCCATTGATTAATTGCCCCGCATCGCACGGCGCGCCAGAACCAACTGGATCCGGAATTGATGTTTGGTATGTCGGGCCGTTCCTGGCCTTTCATAGCTGCGTTTTTGTGCGCCTAGGTGTTTCCCGCCCAGCAGAGGCTCTAGAACACGGTCGGGATGCAGATCGCACTGGAACGTTGACCGCTTCACAGTCTGCGGCCAACCACAGGTTGAACCGTTGACCCCACTAAGGCAATACTCTGCGCCATGAGGAAGCAGAGTCCACTTGCGCGCGCACTTTTTGCGCTGCTGGCTTTGGCGATTATCGCCATGCCACTGAGTGGGGCACATCTGCACCTGTGTTTTGACGGCAGCGAGCCGCCGACGACTTTCCATGCGGTCGAGGACTCCGGAGCCGATCACGCGCCGGCGATCAACGGCACGCACAACGACCGAGATGTGAGCCTGCAGGGCCAAGCACTCGCCAAAAAGCAGGATCGCTCTGTCGACCTGCCTAGTCTCCTCACTGCGACCTTCCTTTTCGTTCGGTTGCCTATCTCGGCACCGAGTCCAGTTTCCGACGAGGATGTTGCCTCGCCCGTGTCTCTGCGGGTCGCACATCTCCTGCCGCCTCTTCGCGGACCTCCCGTCTAAGCCTCCCCAGCCGCTTCGTTGATCGCTGGCCTTGCGCACGGTGTGTGCGTGGCCGTTCCTTGCGGAGGCTTTCATGCGTTTTTATTTATCGCGCCCAACCTGGGTGCGAGACGGACTTTGTGCGTTCGTGTTGGCAACCGGATTTGCCGCGACAGTTGTGGCGGCCGAGACGCCCTTTACATCCCCACCGACCATCAATCCGGTGGGCACCCTTACGCTTGCGGACGCCATTCGGGCGGCGCTCGCGACCAACCCGGATCTCGTCGCCAGTCGCTACGAGATCAAAGCAGCTGACGCACGCGTTGAGCAGGCACGGCTGCGACTCAATCCTGAGCTGACAGTCTCTCTCGAGAACTTTGCAGGCACCGGTGAGACACGAGGCACAAAGGCACTCGAGCGTACGCTCTCCCTCAGCCAAGTCATCGAGCTGGGCGACAAGCGCGGGCTGCGCACCAGCGTCGCGCTGAGCGATCGCGACTTGTTGGAGGTTGAACGCCAAGCCCATCAACTCGACGTGCTTGCCGAAGTCACCCGGCGGTTCATAGAACTTGTCGCCGCGCAGGATCGGGTTGCCCTGGCGACCAGCATACAAGAGATCGCGCAGCGGACCGCTGATGCGATTACTGCACGCGTCCAAGCGGCACGCTCGCCGGAGGCAGAACGCAGTCGCGCAGGTATCGCGCTCAGCCGTGCAACGATCGAAGTGCGGCAGGCGCAGAGCGAGCTTCGCAGCGCGCGTCTGGCGTTAGCGTCGCTTTGGGGAAGCACCGATCCCGCATTCGGCGCGACGCAGGTCGATCTATTCGCAATGGAAGCCATCGAACCCTTCGAAACACTCGTGGAGCGCCTGGATCGCAATCCCGATTTCGTGCGCTTTGCGTCGGAAGGTCGGTTGCGGGAAGCCGAGCTGAAATTGGCACGCGCGCAGGCCCGGCCAAACCTTACGTTCTCAGCCGGACTGCGTCGGCTCAATATAGGCAACGACACTGCGCTGGTCGCGGGCTTTTCAATGCCACTCCAGCTTTTTGATCGCAACCAAGGTGCCATCCGCGAAGCGGAAGTTCGTCTTACGCAGAATACCGCGGCACGACGAGCCGCGTTCCTGCGAGCGCAGGCGACAGTCTACGGGCTCTACCAAGAGCTCCTGGCTTCCCGCGACCGCGCGCAAACATTGCGCGCCGAAGTGCTCACGCAGGCCGAGCAGGCCCTTCAGCAAACCCGATCGGGTTACGAGCGCGGACGGTTTTCTTATTTGGAGCTTGCAACAGCCCAGCAGGAAGTACTCGACATCCGCGCGGCGGCCATCGACGCCGCTGCCGATGCGCATCGTGTCCTGGCTGAAATCGAGCGCGTGACAGGCGAGCCAGTGGCCGCCGCGCCTTCGAATTGAAATGAGAGCACTCATGAAATCCATTTTCTTTGTTGTGATCACGACGCTTGTCGTGACGCTGTCCGCGTGTGGCGAGCAGGGACCTGATAGCGCGAGCGCCCCCGTTGCAGCGTCAACCGAAAAACATAAAGGAGAGCACGGCGAAGGCGGGCACGAAGAGGAAGCCGGCCACGTGAAACTGTCTCCTCAGCAAATCGAAGCGGCAGGAATCGGCCTGACCCAGGCGGGCCCTGCCCAGATTCGCACGCAGCTGCCGCTCTACGGAGTCATCGCCCCTAATGCAGAGAGCGTACGCGAAGTCGGCGCTCGCTTTCCCGGCATCATCCGCACCGTCACGAAACGAATCGGCGACGCCGTCAAGCAAGGCGAGGTCCTCGCGACGATCGAGAGCAACGAAAGTCTGCAGACCTACAACGTCACCGCGCCGCTGACCGGGGTCGTCACGGCACGTCAGGCCAATTCAGGCGAACAAACCGGAGACCGCTCGCTATTCACCGTCGCCGATCTCTCTACGGTATGGGTAGAGCTGTCCCTGTTTCCTCGTGACCGGGCGAAGGTGCGACTCGGACAGAGCGTCGTGGTCAAGAACACGGATGCGAACATCACGGCCGAAGGAAAGGTCGTTTACGTGGCTCCCTTTGGTACCAGCGCGAACCAGACACTGACAGCGCGCGTGCTGCTGGACAATCCAGACCGAAAGTGGTCGCCGGGGTTGTATGTCACGGCTGAAGTAACGGTTGGAACGGCCACCGTGCCGCTAGCCGTTGCGAACGAGTCTCTGCAGACCCTCGAGGTCGGCACCGTGGTTTTCGTACAGGGCGAAGAGGGCTTCGAACCCCGTCCCGTCGAAATCGAACGAAGCGATGGACAGATGACCGAGGTGCTTTCGGGCCTGAACCCCGGCGAGACCTACGTCACCAGGAACAGTTTCATCATCAAGGCTGAGCTCGGGAAGGGCGAAGCGGCGCACGAAGATTGAGGAGCCGCCACCATGATTGATGCCTTGCTTCGATTCTCCATCGCTCGTCGATGGATCGTGTTCTTCCTGGTCCTGGTCGTGGCCGCAGCGGGGGTGTGGAGCTACCAGCGCCTCCCGATCGATGCTGTCCCGGACATCACCAACGTTCAGGTGCAGATCAACACTCAGGCTCCCGGTTACTCTCCCCTCGAAGTCGAGCAGCGAATTACGTACCTCGTGGAGACCTCGATCTCGGGGCTGCCCAAGATCGAATACACGCGCTCGCTTTCGCGGTATGGACTGTCCCAAGTGACCGTTGTCTTCGCGGACGGCACAGACATTTATTTCGCACGCAACCTCATCAACGAACGATTACAGCAGGCTAAAAGCCAGTTGCCCGACGGTATCGAGCCGGAGATGGGTCCGATCGCCAGCGGACTGGGAGAAATCTTTCTCTACTCGGTGCATGCCGATGAAAACGCGCGGCAGCCTGACGGCACACCTTACGACGCGACAGCGCTTCGAACGCTGCAGGATTGGGTCATTCGACCGCAGCTGCGGCAAGTCGTGGGCGTGACTGAGATCAACACCATCGGAGGATACGAACGACAGTTCCACGTAACGCCAGATCCGGCTCGCTTACTCGCCTACGGACTCACCTTCGAAGACGTTGTCACTGCGCTCCAGGCAAACAACGGCAACGTCGGCGCCGGCTATATCGAACGGAATGGCGAGCAGTACCTGATCCGCTCACCGGGCCAAATTGCCGACATCGCCGGAATCGAGCAGGTGATCGTTGCAAGTCGTGGCGGCGTGCCCGTCACCGTTCTGGATGTAGCCGATGTGGGCTTTGGCAAGCAGCTTCGCACCGGCGCAGCGACGCGTGACGGCGAAGAGACGGTGTTGGGAACTGCCGTGATGCTCATCGGAGAGAACAGCCGGACTGTGTCCAAAGCAGTCTCCGCAAAACTTGCCGAGATCAACAAGTCCCTGCCGAAGGGCGTGACGGCGGATCCAGTCTACGACCGCACGACGCTCGTCGAGAAGACCGTGAGCACGGTGCAGAAGAATTTGCTCGAAGGGGCAATCCTGGTCGTTGGTGTGCTGCTGCTCATGCTCGGAAATATCCGTGCTGCGCTGCTGACAGCACTCGTCATTCCTCTGTCCATGCTCATGCTCATGACCGGCATGGTCCAGACCCGCGTTAGCGCGAATCTCATGAGCCTGGGAGCGCTCGACTTCGGCCTCATCGTCGATGGTGCCGTCATCATCGTCGAAAACTGCATCATGCGATTGGGCATGAAACAGCATCACGAGGGAAGACTACTCACTCTCGACGAGCGCCTGCACACCGTTTTCACGGCCACTCGGGAAGTGTTCACGCCGAGCCTCGTCAGCGTGCTCGTCGTGATCCTGGTCAATCTTCCGATCCTTGCCCTGACCGGGGTGGAAGGGAAGATGTTCCAGCCAATGGCCTTTGCCGTCATCATTGCACTCGTCTCCGCGCTGGTGCTGTCGCTCACGTTCGTCCCGGCGGCGGTTGCGATTTTTATGTCAGGCAAAATCGAGGAGAAGGAGAATTTCGTCGTTCGAAACGCCAAGCGCTTTTATGCGCCTGCGTTCGAACAGGCCGTTCGCTTTCGCGTCGCCGTCGTTGCAGGTGCCGTACTGCTCGTAGCGTTGTGTGGTTGGATGGCCTCACGATTGGGATCGGAGTTCATTCCGAGTCTCGATGAAGGCGATCTTGCCATTCAGGCGTTGCGAATTCCCGGAACCAGTCTCACGCAGTCGCTGGAAATGCAGTTCCAGCTCGAACGCGCTGTCATGAAGATCCCCGAGGTCAAGACGTATTTTTCCAGGGTCGGCACCGCCGAAGTGGCTACCGACCCGATGCCGCCGAGCATCTCCGATGGCTACGTGATGCTGAAGGACCCCAAAGACTGGCCTGACCCGAAAAAGCCGAAAGCTCAGCTCACCCAAGAAATCGAAAAGGCGCTCGAGAGCTTGCCCGGCAATGCATTTGAGATCAGCCAACCGATCCAGCTGCGTTTCAACGAGCTCATCTCGGGCGTGCGCTCGGACCTGGGCATCAAGGTATACGGGGACGACCTCGCCCAGCTCCTGCGCTCAGGTAATGCCATTGCGTCGGTTCTCAATTCGGTACCGGGTGCCGAGGGGGTCAAGGTTGAGCAGGTGGCGGGTCTTCCAGTGCTTTCGATCGAGCCTAATCGAGCGGCCTTGTATCGCTACGGCCTGAATGTGGCGGACGTGCAGGAGGTGCTCGCAGCCGCAACCGGAGGTGAGGAGGCAGGTCAACTCTTCGAGGGAGACAAGCGCTTTGGCCTCGTGGTGCGCCTGCCTGAGCATCTTCGCAGCGATCTCAATGCGCTCGGCCGACTGCCCATCCCCTTGAAAGCAGGCGGATTCGTACCGCTGGGTGAGGTGGCATCATTGAATCTGGCGCCGGGCCCGAACCAGATCAGTCGCGAGAACGGCAAACGACGCCTGGTGGTTTCTGCGAACGTGCGCGGCCGCGATCTGGGAGGATTCGTGACGGAGGTGCAGGCCAGGATCGATCAGCAGGTGACATTGCCTCCCGGCTATTGGCTCGCCTATGGCGGCACGTTCGAACAGCTCGCTTCCGCCGCGCAGCGTCTAAGCGTTCTCGTGCCTATTACGCTAGTGATGATCTTTGCGCTGTTGCTGATGACCTTTGGGTCGGCGAAGGACGCACTCCTGATCTTCAGCGGCGTGCCGCTCGCGCTCACCGGCGGCGTGATCGCATTGTGGTTGCGAGGGATCCCGCTCTCGATCACCGCAGGCGTTGGCTTCATTACGCTGTCTGGCGTGGCGGTCTTGACCGGGGTCGTCATGGTCGCGGCGTTTCGTGACCGGCTGGCAAATGGCGCCGGGATCGATGACGCGATCCGGGACGGCGCGATGATGCGCTTGCGCCCGATCCTCATGGTCGCCCTGGTGGCGGCGCTCGGCTTCTTGCCGATGGCGCTCAATACGGGTACTGGCGCGGAAGTGCAAAGGCCCCTGGCCACCGTCGTCATCGGGGGAATCATTTCATCGACACTCCTCACGCTGCTCGTACTGCCGGGCCTTTATCGAATGACACACCGTGAAACCCGCGCCGCAGTCGAGCGAAGTCTCGCGCAGGAATCGCCCGCATGAAGGGTCTGCGAATGCCGTGCGTGACGCCCGCGCGATACGAAAGAGGAGGCTGGTTTGGCACACGATCATAGTCATGCACCGGCGGCTGGTCCTAGCAGCGAGCGCCGTCTGTGGGCGGCGCTTGCACTGACGACGAGCTTTCTTCTCATCGAGGTGGTGGCAAGCTTTCTCACTGGAAGCCTCGCGCTGCTTTCCGATGCAGGGCATATGGCGACGGACGCGATGGGTCTGGGTGTCGCGCTGCTGGCGATCAAGGTGGGAAAACGCCGCGCGGATACGAAACGAACCTTTGGCTATCGACGTCTGGAAATTCTCGCTGCTGCCTTGAACGCATCGGGTCTCTTCATCGTCGCCGGCTATGTGTTCTACGAGGCGGTACGGAGATTCGCAGAGCCGTCTGACGTGGCTTCGCTACCCATGCTGATCGTTGCGGCGGCAGGGCTTGTCATCAATGCGGTAGCGATGTGGCTGTTGCGTGGGGGCAGTGAGGCAAGCCTGAATGTAAAGGGCGCGTATCTGGAGGTTTGGGCCGATTTCCTGGGATCGGTCGCCGTGCTCGTCGGGGCGGGACTCATCTGGTTTACCGGAGCCCGATGGATCGATCCTGCCATTGCGGTGCTCATCGCATTGTGGGTGCTGCCGCGCGGATGGACGCTCCTGCGCTCGGCGTTGCACGTCCTGTTGGAAGGAACTCCCGACGGGGTGGATCCCTCGGCCGTTGAGCGCACGATCCTGGCCATCTCTGGCGTAAAGGGCGTGCACGATCTCCACATTTGGTCGGTGACGACAGGCGTGCCGCTTCTTTCGGCACACGTTCGCGTGGAGCAGCTGGATGACTGGGACAGGGTGCTCACGACACTGTGCAATTCGCTAGTGCGCGATCATCACATCGAACACCTCACGCTGCAGCCGGAGATCTCGGAACATTGCCCGACGCGCGGCGGACCGTTGGATTGCGAGTCATGAGACTTCGCGCAGGGATACGCAAAGAACGGCGCTTCACAGTAGGGGTTGTCGTCCGAGAGGTGAGAACGCCTGTGAGGGCTACGTCAAGGTCAACCAGCAACGCGGCAACGGGTTTGGATCGCATGCTGGTGCCGCGATCGGCACCCAGTGTGAGAGTGCCTGGCGTGATGTTCTGTTTCTGGATCGTATCGTCGGCCGGAGGCTGCTCTCGGCGCTCGCGGCATCGGCGGTTTCGGACCGCCGGATCCGGCGGGGCCATTCGACAACGCACCAGTGGATCGCAAAATTCGCGACGCTACCGCTGCTCTCACAGCCGGTGAGCGCTGGTTCTACGCGGGAGGCTCCAATATCCGGGGTGTTCTCGTCGCGAGAGCGAGCGGTCCGTTGCTCTCCGTTTTGGCGAGGAACAGATTTTCCGCCCGTTGAAAATGATCGACACCGCCTTCTTCTTATCGCCGGCGCAGTTGAGGCGCCTGGCGACCGCGTATCGATTCAAGGACGGCAAAGCCCGCCGCGATCTTCTTCAAGTTCCCACTGCTCTCATCAAAGAAACTTTAGCACGCAACCTGCAAGCGATTGTGAAACATCAGCGCGACGCCTGGAGGCCGGGCGTTCCCAGCACCGTCTCGAGTTCATCGAGAATCGCACGGGATTCGTCGTGAAGCTCCCGGATGTAGCTCGACGTCGCACGGGCCCCGTGAGCACCGACAAAAAAGAAATGGCTGCCGTCGACCGAGCGGCTCAGCCTCGAATGGAGGCTCGCCATGAGCCGGCGCAGAGCCGTCCACTGCCGAGCGGTAGGCCGGGTGTTGCAAAGAGAGGGCTTCACGAATCGGTGGTAAATGCCCTGCGCGGTGAGCATGCCAAAGGCTGAGGAGTCGGTGAGTGCGTGCGCGGCGTCGAGGGGGCTGGCGGCGGAGATCGTTGCACAGATCGGGTAGTTTGCGTAGTCGAATGTGCCCTGGTCGGCGATCGCGGCGGCAAGATCGGGCACCAAACGTCGGTTTTTGTAGCGTTCCGCTTCACCTCGGAAGTTGATCGGAGAGTCGGTGACGTGGAACGCTGCGTAGGCGGGGCGTGGAATGACGACGCGGCCGTTGAGATCGTCGATCATCTGCAGCTGAGCCTCGCGCGATTGAAATATCGGGCTGCCCGGGCTTGAGCCGTCGAGCAAGCCGCTGGTGGCGAGCTGCAGATCGGAAGGGGAGAGTACTCCGAACCCTGGAATGAATGGCGCGGCGGAAAGGCCGATGAAAACTTCGATCTCGATGCCGAGATCACGACACGCAACGCTCAGCGTTCGCGCGAGTCGTCCGGCCAGGCTCCAACCGACTGCGACGATCCGTCTGGGCAGCTGCGATTCCGCCAGATGATCTGCAGTCATTGCGGCGATAGCCGCGGCCCATTGCGTGATCGTCATCTCCGGCAACGCCGGATAAGAGAGCGCAAGCGTGCTGAATCCATCGCAGGCCAGGTGTGTCACCAGGAAGTCGTCCGGCTCGCAGTCTGGATGTCCGTAAAAAATGCGGCCGAAGTGGCCCCCACCGGGTAGCAGCACCACGAGCGGCTTCGAGGGCAGTCCCGGCCGAACACAGGCGAGCGCCGAAAAGTCGGCGCCAGACAGCATCCGCTCGCCGGGTAATGGGTTCAAAGATCGCCCTTCCATGGCACGTGGAGCATGAACAGCGCGTCACCCATCTGGGTCGTCGCATGCGTACGAATGGCGTGGATGAATCCATTGCTGTTCACCTTTGCGACCACCGGCTCGCGCCACGGCTCTTCGGGAAAGTGGATTGCGCCAACGGCCTGACCGGCAGTCACGCTGTCACCGAGTTGAACATAAGGCTCGAACAAACCCGACGCCAACGCGTAAACATAGTTCGCATTCGGCAGGCGCCTCACCAGCTCGATCGGCTGCGGCGGTTCTTCGACAATCGGATTACGCAAAGCGCCCAGGTGATGAAGCAGGCGACCAAGCCCTTTCTCCGCGCGGCGCAGGGCATCCAGCGTGATGCCCCCACCGCCTCCCAGCTCGGTGGAGAATCGGAGCACGCCGGCCCGATCCGACGCGCCGATGGCTTTCTTGTCGTGATCGACGAGACCGTTGAGGATGACGCTCAGCGGCATCCCGAACACCTCCAGCATCTTCGTCAGGCGCCGGAATTTCTCCTTGTCCGGCGAGTAATACACGTGAGCGGAAGGAATGATCATCGTGCCCGCACTGCCGGAGTGGAAGTCCAGAAGATATTCCACTCGCGATAGCAGCTTCGTCTGGATGAAATAGGCAATCTCCTGGGTCGGCGAACCGTTCGGGTCCCCCGGATAAGCACGATTCAGGTTGCCGCTGTCGAGCGGCGACGTGCGCGTTCCCGCATAGGCTGCCGGCGCATTCGCCGCGGACAGAATGATCAGATGTCCCTTCACATTCTCGATGTCGAGCGAGCGGATCAGCTTCATCAGCATCACCTGACCTTCGAACTCATCGCCGTGCACGCCACCGAGCAGCAGGATCTGCGGGCCCGGTCCGTTGCGGAAGCTCGCAATCGGAATCGGAATGAACGACGACGGCCGTGTATCCGAGGAGATATTCAGCCGCAGGTGGCCGAGCTGCCTGCCCTCGCGTTCGAGGTCGACGTCGGTCCAGATTCGAGACGGTTTCAGCGCGGGTTCCATGCGAGTTACACCTTTGCGGGCCGCTGTCCGCGGTCGATGAGTTGTTGCGCGTCACGTACGAGTGCCGCGAGCGCGGTTTCAGGTTTTTCTCGTCCCAACAGCACCCGTCGCAGGGCGTCGGTGATGAGGTCGCCGACCTGGTCGCTGCGCGGGCCGGGAAACGCGTACCACGCATCCAGTACAGCAAGCTTCTCATAGAGTGGGCGCTGCAGCGGGCTGCGCTGTTCGGCCGCGACAACGGGATTGAGCGACAGATAGCCAGTCGCGTTCATCATGATTCGCTGGCCGATCGGGCCGGTGACGAAGCGAACGTACTTCCAGGCAACCTCGTGCCGCGCAGTGTTCCGCGTCGGAATCACGACCGCATTGCCCGCGGCGGGCAAGCGGCCGTTCGTTGGGGAGACCGGCAGCGGCACCACGGTCATGCCGAAACCGTTGACGTTTGCGGAAAACCGCTGGATGTTTGCACTCGTGTTCTGGTAGCAGCCGAGCAAGCCGGCGGAGAAGGCCATTCGTGCGTTCTCGCGAGACATATCAACCTGTCCTGCGCGGCCGAGCCCTGCGACGATGTTCGCGCTCCACAAACCCGCTTCGTCTCCGAACGCTATGTACCGCTCGTCCTCGGACATCATGCGGCCGCCACGACTCAGCACGAGCATCTGCCAGGCGAGCGCCGATTCCGAGTCGTAGTCGAAGAAAATCCCGGTGACGTCGCCGCGGAGAGCGCAGATACGGCCCGCGAGATCGAGGATCTGCGGCCAGTCGAGCAACGCCAGCTGGCGCGGATCGAGTCCGGCGCGCTGGCAAAGGGTGTTATTGAAGTAGCTGACCGGCACTGAAACTGCGAAAGGCAACGCGCGTGTCTTGCCGCCGAAGTGGCCGATCGATCGATGCGCGGTCAGGGGCGCCGGCTCGGCTGCGAGCAGCGGGTCCAGAGGCAGGGCAAGATCTCGCTCCACATAGAAGCGCAGGTGATTCAGCCCGACGTGGGAAACGTCCGGTTCGTCTTCGACGAGCGCAAGCCGGAAGTCTCGCTGCAAGACACCGCGATAGGTCGATGCTGGCAACAGCTCGACACGATGAGCCGGATGTTGCGCTTCGAAAGCGGCGGCGAGCTTTCGATACAACGGCGTCAGCGTAGTGGGTGCATAGGCCACGCGAAGCACGTTCGGTGGGCGTTCGCGACTGCATCCGCCCGATGAGAGCATCGTGGCGCCGGCCAGCCCCGCGAGCGCTGCGCGACGAGTGACTCGAACGCTCATTTCGCAGCGCTCCCGGCAAAACTGTCGATGAATCGTCGTTGCGCGACGAGGAATGCGATGACGAGCGGAGCGGTGGTGAGCACCGTCGCTGCCATGAGCGGGCCGTAATGGGTTCCTGCCTCTTCGTCACGGAAGGCGAGCACGCCCATCGGCGGCGGCATCAGATCCGTCGAGGTCACCGCAATGCTCGGCCAGAACAGGTCGTTCCATCGGCCGACGATAGTGAGGATGGCGATGGCCGCGAGCACCGGCTGACTCATCGGCACCATCACTTTCCACACGATCGACCAGTACCCCAGCCCGTCGAGTCGCGCGGCCTGTATCAATTCCTCGGGTACCGTGCGAAACACCTGATACATCAGGAAGATCGCGGTCGGGGAGATCGCGCCCGGCAGGATCAATGCGCCGTAGCTGTCGAGAATGCCGAGCTGATAGCAAAGAAAGAAGAGGGGGACCACCAGCACCTCGCGCGGCAACAACAGCGCGATGAAGACCAGCGCGAGAACGACGCGCCGTCCCGGAAAGTCCGTTTTCGCAAGCGCGAACGCGACGGGAGCGCCGAAAAGAATTTGCAGAGCGAGCGTACACGTGCAGATGATCACACCGTTGAGCAAAAAGCGTGGCAATGAGGTGCCAGTGATCGCCGCAAGGTAATTCGCCTGGGCCGCGGCGAAGTCAATGTTCAACGAGATCGCTCCGCTTGCGGCCTGTTCCGGTGGCATCAGGGACAGCAGCACCATCCAGAGGAAAGGGCTGGCGACAACGATCGTGCTGACCGCGAGCACGCTATGCCTTGCGATCTCGCGAGCTTTCATCGGTAGTGAATCCGACGATCGAGCGCTCTCTGGCCGAATGTCACCGTCAGCAACAATGCAAGATAGACCACCGTGATTGCCGCCCCATACCCTGCGCGCAGGCGATCGAAACTTTCGATATAGAGCAGATGCACGAGCACTTCGGAGGCGTCGCCGGGACCGCCTTTGGTCATCACGAATACGGTGTCGTAGACGGCGAGCGCTTTCTTCGCCGTGATCACTGCAACGAACAGCGTCACCGGCCCGAGCATCGGCAACACGACAGTCCGGGTTGCGTCGAGTGGAGAAGTTGCACCGTCGAGTGACGCCGCATCCATGAGGTCACGTGGAATCGTGCGCAGCCCCGCAAGGAACATCACAATTGCGAACCCGAGGTTGTGCCAAACGCCGATTACGGCAAGCGTTGGCAGGACCAGAGACTCGTCGCGAAGCCAGTTGCGGCTATTCGCGCCAAACAGGTTGAGTACCTGGTTCAACAGTCCGAATGTGGGATGCAGGAGCGCGTCCCATGCCACTGCCATTGCAGCAAGTGTCGCAACAACTGGCAGGAAGTGAGTCGCGCGATAAAATCCCTTGAGTCGGCCGCTGCGGTCGATCAACAGCGCGAGCAACAGGCCCAGTGCAATCGTCGTCGGCACGACGATGCACGCGTAAACGAGCGTGTTCCTCAGCGCAGCGACGAAGCGCGCGTCGACCATCAGCTCGGCAAAGTTCGCAAAGCCGATAAAGCTCGGCCGGCCGCGGCCGAATTCCCAGTCCGTGAACGCCGCCGGAAAGATGAACAGCGCCGGCACGATCATCAAGGCCATTAGCATCAAGGTGCCTGGCGCGGCGAGCGTCGCGGCGGCCCACGATCCCGGCGACCGTTTCATGCTACGGCCCGGTCCGAGTCGGTGCGCGGCAGTCGCAGCCCTTCTTCCGTGAAGAGCAGAATTCTTTCCGCGGGGACGTCGATGCGAACGCGATCGTGTGCCCTGAGCGAGCACTCTGCGTTCTGACGCACAATGGCACGGCCGCCACTCGGAAAGGTGAGATGCAGGAGCACCTCGCCGCCGAGATGCTCCGTTCGAAGCACTTGCGCGGCAGGTTCATCCGGCTGCGCTCGTCGCACCTCTGCGGCCTCCGGGCGAAACGCGAGTTTCATTTGCTCGCCAGGATTCAAATCGTGTCGAATGATCCAATGCAGGCCGCCGGCCTCGATACCAGACGAGGTCACCGTAGCGGGAAGCACATTGATCGAAGGGCTCCCCAGCATTTCCGCAACGCGCAGCTCAGCCGGCTCATCGTAGAGCTCGCGTGGGGCACCGCACTGGACGATACGCCCGTCGACCATCACGGCGATGCGTGTCGCCATGGTCATCGCTTCGACCTGATCGTGTGTCACGTAGATGATCGTTGCGCCAGCTTGAGCGTGCAGATCTGAAATCTCCGCGCGCATGCGCGCACGCAGTCGCGCATCCAGATTCGAGAGAGGCTCATCCATCAGGAGCACGCGAGGGCGTCGAACCATGGCACGCGCGAGCGCCGCACGTTGACGCTGGCCGCCCGACAACTGGCCCGGCCGACGATCGAGCAACTTCTCGATCCCGACGATTTCCGCGGCCCTCAGCACGTCGCGATCGATTTCACGACGCATCGTGCGGGCTTGCGATGAAAGCTGCGCGAGGCCGGGAAGCCGTTGCCACGCCGAGAGTCGCCGCATTTCCAGCGGCAGCGCGATATTCTGCGCGACGGTCTTGTGCGGATAGAGCGCGTAATTCTGAAACACCATCGCGATGTCACGCGCGGCCGGTGGAACGTCCATCACCGCGCGACCGCCGATGTGGAGCGTTCCCTGATCCGGGGAGTCGAGCCCGGCGATGATCCGGAGCAAGGTCGATTTTCCGCATCCCGATGCGCCCAGCAGCGCCACGAACTCGCCACCCTCGACTTCGAGCGAGACGTTCCGGAGAACCGGCGTCGTACCGAACTGTTTGCTGATTCCCTGCAACGACAGCGCAGCCCGAGTATTCGATTTTCCGTACATCATGCAACCTGCCGTCCCGCACTCCAGACCGCCACGATGACTGGGCCCAACGGGGTATCGCGCACGCGAATCAGGTCGGCACGCAGACCCTCTTCGATACTGCCTCGATCACGCAGGTTCAACGCCTTCGCGGGCGTGCTCGTCACGGTCGCAGCGGCAATGTGCAATGGGATGTCGAACAAACGAGCGAGCACGTACACGCCGTGGAGCAGGCTCGATGGGCAATAGTCCGAGGAAAGAACGTCGATCAGCCGCTCACGGGCGAGATCGGCCGCCGCGACGTTGCCGGAATGCGATCCGCCGCGAACGAGGTTCGGGGCGCCGGCAATCGCGTGCATGCCCGCGGCGCGGGCCGCTCGTGCGGCTTCAATTGAAGTCGGGAACTCCGCGATGCTGCAGCGAGCGGCGTGGGACTCGGCAATATCCTCTTCCGTAGACGCATCGTGGCCGGCCAATACACAGGAGTGGCGTGCCGCGAATTGCAGGGCGGTCTGGCGATTGTCGTGCGCGAATCGAGTGCGCGCGGCCTTGCGGCGCTCGATGATCTCATCGAGCTGCACATCGCCGAGTCCATAGCGCCTGGCGTAGTGAGATCGAAATCGTTCGAGGTCGCGCCATTGGCCCTGACCGGGTGTGTGGTCCATCAGCGAAATCAGGGCAGCCTGGCGATATTCGCTGGCGCGCATGAGAAGGTGAGGCAGATCGGCGCTACTCAACTCACAACGCAGGTGCAGGCGATGATCGATACGCAGCAAGCCGCTGTCTTCGGCGAGACTGATCGAGCGAATCGCATCGAGATGCGCGGCCTGTCTCGCGGGGGAACCGGCATCCCCGCCCAGCGTGATCGCATCGAAGGCGGTCGTGATTCCGCACGCTGCGAGCTCGGCGTCGTGGGCGAGGACGGCACGGTCCGTTTCCCAGAACGATCCGGGCCTCGGCTCCACGTGCCGCTCGATGTTGTCCGTGTGGAGCTCGATCAAGCCCGGTAGCAGGAAATCCCCGTTGCAATCGACTCTCCTCGCGGTCGACGCATGGGCCGCGCCCACCCGGTGTATCAGCCCATCGCGAATGACGACATTCATCTCGTCCGTGCCATTCGGTCGCACGACTCGGGCATTTGTCAGGGAGAACGGCGGGGCCGAGGCGGGCCGTGCTTCGCGCAACTTGCCTGCTCGTCCACTCACCGACGCGCGCCGTGCGCGACTCTCAGTCTCCGACGACGAATTGGAGCTTGTCGGCACGGAAGGAGGTCTTTGCATAGGTGATGGGCAGGCCGTCTTCGCCGACGTCGACACTTTCCGTCTCGATGATCGGTTGGGTACGGGCCATTCGCAGTGAGCGCGCTTCGTCAGGCGTTGGCAGCCGCGCTCCGATTTTCGTGCGCTTGCGCCGATAGCTGTCGACGCCAGCAGCGCGCAGTGCCTGCGTGATCGAAATCTGCTCGGCGCGCGTTTCAGATTGTTGACGCAGGGCCGTGAGCAGCTCGGGCAGCCGGGCGGCGGGAAAATAGTTGTGGCCGAGGCTCAGCGGCGTATTGTCCGCTTCGCCCAGCACGACCAGCAACACACACGGGTCGCCTTGGTGAATTTCCAATGCCTGCGCGACGGCAACCGGCGCTGCCAGCTCCTGAAGATTCAGCACCGAACGGGCCGGAGCGCGATGGTTCTGAAGCAGGTTCGCTGTGAAGCGCGTGTTGGAGCCCAGGCGGTATTCGAGCACGTCGTGCACGACAAACGTGCCGCGCCCACGCTCGACACGCAGCACACCTTCGCTCTCGAGGTACGCAACGGCCCGGCGCACCGTGTGACGATTCACGCCGAAACGTTCGGCAATCACAGTGTCCGCCGGAAGCTGTGCACCACTCTTCAACAGGCCACTCTTGATTTCGTCGATCAGGGTTTCGCTGATCTGCTTCCAGATGCTGACGCCGCTGCGACTCAGTTCCATGTGGTTCATCCCCCTCAGGTTCCTATGCACTCGAATACTTCGTTCAATGGCGCACACAGTCCACCGGCTTCGAAAGACCGGTCGTTTTCCAGGATGGAGTGAGCCGCGAGCTGCATGCCCCGATACGCAGCGCGGATCATGTGATTGCCGTGGATGACGATGCGAGCCCCGTTGGCATGCAACTCGGCGCCCGTCATGTGGTTGTAAACGGTTGGAATGCAGACTAACGGCTTCTCGATCCCCAGCTCGCTCTGCAGCTGACGGTAGCCGCGCATGAACTCGAGCACCTCGGTGCCGGAGCGATCCTTGGAATGGATGACGACACCGTCTGCCGGCGAGCACAGGTAATGTCGCGCGCGCTCGAGGGCGGCCGACACGTTCAGGCCGGCAATCAGGCTCTCGGTCCGGGCAAAGATGAGGAACTGATCGGTGCGCAGGCGGGATTTCGCGAACGCGATTTTGTCGACGAAGGCCACCGGGTCTTCGAGCTCGTGGCTGACGTCGTCGGCCAGGCTCGTGCGCTTCGCGCCCGTTTTGTCTTCGACGATGACACCGGACACACCGAGGTATTCGAGCCGCTGGCAGAGATACGTCAAGGCCATGGCGTCGCCACCGGTATCACCGTCCGCGAGGATCGGCTTCGACGTCGATGCCGCAATGTCCGCAAGCATGCTGAGCCGGCGTTCGAGGATCGCCAGACCGGCATCCGGCAGGCCCATTGCCGTGGCGTGGGAAAAACCGCTCGCCCAAAGCAGATCAAAGTAGCGGCGCTCGGTTCCGCTACCCGCTTCGGCGCGGTCACCGAGCATTGCGGAAAGCGGGTCATGACACTCGATGGCTTGGAGCAGACGCGACTCGCGCAGCAAGCAAGAGAGCTGCGGCCGGCGGAGCTCCGGCAGGGTCGTGCGCGCGGCTGACATGAATCCCCCGGAACGTGCTGAGCGGTGAATGACGGGCACATAGATAGCGCAGGGCACTTGACTTGTCTAGTCGTCTAGTTGTCTTCTCACTGCCATGCAGCTCGCCGTAGACCTCACCCGATCAATTCCACCCGTGCCGGAGGGACTGGGAAAGGCGCTTCAAGAAGCGCTCGCCGTGCTGGCTTCCCGCGAGGATTCGAGTGCAGCTTTCAGGACGAGCAGCGCCGGCGGCACCGAAGCCGATCGCGTCGCGGGTTCGAAATGGTTAGCGCCGAGATTTGGTGAAACGGTCCCCGCGGACCGCGTGCTCCTCACCAACGGCACGCAGTCCGCAATGTTGATGCTGCTGAAACATGTGATGCGCCCCGGCCAGGTGCTCGTGACTGAACGACTCAGTTACGGCGTGCTCCGTGATGTCGCTGCGCTCGCCGGTGTGCCGATGATCGGTGCCGATATCGACCATGATGGGCTCGTGCCCGAATCCGTCGAGCTGATCTGCCGGTCACATGTCGTCGGCGCGCTCTACTGCAATCCGACCTTTCACAATCCAACCACGAGCATCATGTCGGAAGCGCGACGCTCGAAGCTTGCAGCAGTTTCGCGTCGCCACGGCTTCTCGATTCTCGAGGATGATCCGATCGGCCGTCTTTTCCAGGGTCTGGCGCGCCCCATTGCGGCGCTTGCGCCCGATACTACTTGGCACATCTGCGGACTGACGAAATGCATCGCGCAGGGCATGCGACTCGCCTATGTCGTTGCGCCGACTGCCGAGCACGCCGCGCGTTTCACAACAGCGCACTTTCGACTCTCGAATTGGGTGTCTGCGCCTGTGATGGGTGCGCTCGCCACGCAGCTCATCAACTCCGGCGTCGCGGAGCGCATCGCTGCGGCGATCGCGGATGAGTGCCTGGCCCGCGAAGCCATCGCGCGCGAAGCCCTCGCGAAACATCCCATCTGGACTCAGCGTGGATCGCTCCATGTTTGGGTGCCGGTCCACGGACACGATCAACACGAATTAACACAAGAGGCCGCCAGCGCAGGGGTGCTCGTGAGACCCGCGGCGATGTTCGCCGTCGATGCGCAGCCCGTGCCGGATGCTATCCGGCTGTCGCTCAGCAGCCCGCTCGTCCGTTCGGACGTCGAGCGTGGCGTACGCGCGTTCGCGCAACTTCTGTAAGGGGGCGAGGAGATTCACATGCGTGAAACACTCGATTGATAAGTCTAGACAACTAGAACTCGTTAACCCCATAGAGGGAAAGGTCTGCTGCATGAAGGTCGGGGATCGCAACAAACGCTGGGTAGTGCCGGCGACGTCTCTTTTCATCTGCCTGAGCGGCGCTGCGGTCGCGCAGACGTTACCGCCCGCCAAGGCGGAGGAAGACGTGCTGAGCGAAGTCGTCGTCACCGGATCCAACATCCGCATGACGGGGTTTGATGCGCTCGTGCCGTTGCAGGCACTTTCGCACGAAGAGCTGGAGAGCTCCGGCGTCGCCACGTTCAGCGATGTGTTCAAGGACATTCCCGGCAACGCCGGCTCGGAAATGTTCAATGAAGCGTCGCCGCGCGCGGGGCAGTCGCAATTCAATCTGCGCGGGCTCGGATATTCCTCGACGCTCACGCTGATCAACGGTCGCCGCGCGGGGGTGGCGCCGCTTTCGGACGAGACTGGCGCGGAGTACGTCGACATCAACCAGTTTCCGCTCGCAATGGTCGAGCGTATTGAAGTGCTGAAAGACGGTGCGAGCGCCATCTACGGCTCCGATGCAGTGGCCGGCGTGGTCAACGTCATCACCCGTCGGGGCTTCGAAGGGCTCGAAGTGTCCGGCGGCTTTCAGGACGCGACGAATCACACCGCCTACGTGAATCTCGCGACCGGTCGCAAGTTCGACGGCGGAACGTTCAATCTCTACGCGACCTATTACGACCAGTCTGGCAACGATCGCACGGACTTCGACTGGCTCGTCGAGCGCGTTCATGGCAATGGCGTGCTGGGTCGTTCGCAGTTGCTGAATACCACGGCTTCACCGAGCACCTATCGTCGCGGTGGGCTCAACGCGAGCGGCCAGCCCGTCGGCATCGCCAATGCAGTGGGTTTCGCGGATCCAAACTGCGAAGCCGCGGGCGGTGTCTTCCGCATCCGGGACAACGGCACCGTCGACACGTCGCAGTGTCTGCACGACTTCGCAGATCAGGTCGGGATCATTCCGGCGGCGAGCCGCTTCCAGGTGCTTTCGGAATTCAGCGTCGATCTTTCGGAGCGCGTGCAATTCACAGCTGAGGCGAGCTTCTCTCGTAACGTGCTCGAATCGACGCGCGGGCCAGGCGCCTACGCCAACGGTGCCGTGGTTGCCAACGGCACGGGCAGCGTTTACATCCCGGCCTCCCATCCCTTCAATTTCTTTATCCAGGATCCGGCAAATCCTTTGCGCCTGCTCTATGTTCCGCCAGAACAGTGGAACGACTCGGTGCGCACGCCGGTGGACCTGATCGTCTCCATGCGGCCACTCGGTGTCGCATACAACGGCGACAACGCCGGCAAGCGGCGGTCACAGACGGACTATCCGCGTTTCGTCGGCGCGTTCGACATCGATCTTGGCCGACAATGGACCGCGAAAACGTCGTATCAGTTTGCCGCAGCGGACTTTACCGACGAGCAGCCGTTCCGCTACCGCGCCGATACGCTGAATCAACTCATCGCCACCGGCAGGTTCAATCCATTCGGTATCGCCTTGGCGAGCCCGACGCTCGTGTCGCCGAAAGACGGTGTTTCGGTTTCCGGTAACACGCAGGAGATCATCGATTCCTTCCTCACCGATTCCACGGACACGGCGCGCACCGAGCAGCACGTGATCGACTTCGTGGCGTCCGGTGAGACGTTCTCTGTCGGCGACCGCAAAGTGGGGCTCGCGGTCGGCGCGCAGTTTCGTCAGCTCGATTTCGACAACGTGCCGGATTCGTTGCAGGCGTCCGGTCACGGCGATTCGACGGCGACGCAGGTCTCGCAGTCCGGCAAGCAGGATGTCAAGGCGGCCTATGCCGAGGTCGCGGTGCCGATCGGCGCGCGCGCGCTGACGCAGATCGCCGCACGGTATGAGGACTACGGCCGTTATGGCTCAACCCTGAACCCCAAGGTCGCAGGGAACTTCAATGTCACCCACGTCGTGAGCTTGCGCGGTTCATGGGGCACCTCTTTCCAGGCACCCACGTTGTTCCAGACTTCGACTTCGGTGACTCGCAGCTTCATCACCGATCCGGTTTCGGTGGTCAACGGCTCGCTCGTCTGCCGGAATGCGAGCGTCACGTCAAATCCGCTCGTCATCACGCAGGGCGCCGCGGATCTCGATCCGCAGCGCTCGACGAACTTCAATCTCGGGGTCGTGCTCTCGCCGACTGGGCGGTTGCAGGTAAGTGTGGACTACTGGAACTACCGTTATCGCGACCTCATCGCGCAGGACGCGACAGCGCAGGCCATTCTCGACAACGACTGCAAGGACGGCGTCGCAAACGATCCACGCATTCATCGCGACGGCTCAGGACTCGTCGTGGACATCACGTCGTCGTTCATCAACGTGGGCAAGGTCGAAACGGACGGTATCGATCTTGCCGGCGCGATGCGCTGGGAGCTCGACACGCTCGGGTCCATCTCCGCGACCGCAGATGCCACCTGGCTGCGTCGCTTTGACGTAACGGGCGGTGAGGGCGGTAGCTTCGACGGCGCCGGCAGCCGCAACTTCTCGAACAACTTCCGCACGATGCCGAATTGGCGAGCCGTGACGGGCTTTCGCTGGACACGCGGCGCAAATTCCGCGGGCGTGAAGGTTCGCTACATTGGCAGCTACAAGAACGATCAGAGCGGTAGTAACAACGCGAAGGTCGAGGACTACATGCCTGTCGATCTGTCGTACGGCTACACGTTCTCAGGTGAGGGAACGAGCGAGTCGACGATTCTGATCGGCGCGGACAACGTCTTCGACCTGGATCCGCCGGCACTCGTCCGCAACAACGCGGCAGGCCAGCGCATCACCGGAACGGTAAGCGATGTCGATCGGCCGGGATACGATGCATATGCGGGCCATGACCTTCGCGGTCGCATTCTCTATATCCGAGCTGTACACAGGTTCTGAGGTAACCCGCATGGCGTAGCGATCGCGCGGTCAGGTCGAGGTAGTCGCTCGCGTCGACTGAGCCGGCCGAGTCTGGGTCAAAACTCAACTGCGACCCGTAGTCCGTGGACTTGCACTCGCGAGTTATTGGGTACCTTAACCCCGACGTTCGCGAGTAATGTTTGGAGAGATCAGCTGATGACGTTGCGCCGGGCGTCACTCCGAGTGGAGCAGAGGGGTGAGTACCGCCGCTGGCGGCCTCAACTGAAAGTTGAGGAAGTTGCGCCCATGTGAAGCATCCACTCGGCGTGTATGCCAGCCACGGAGTGACGCCGGCGACGCGAATTGGCGAAGCGGCTGAAGATCGCGCCTTCATCGTCGAAACTCAGGATGACGGAAGTGTGCTCCGTACTCGCTTGCGCGAGATGCGCGCTACTCGAAGGCGACGAGATTGATGTTCATGGTGCCGCGTCGATCGCGCACGACATTCGCGACGACGTCATCGAACAATTCGATATCGTCGCTCTACGCGCGGCAGCCGAGAAGTGGCTCACTGAGCAGACTGATTCCTCGAACACCGACTGATTGTGGCGAGGCTCGGTGATTCAAGTCGCACGTCTTTGCTTCACACGTCCTAACCATTTTAACGACCTCATCGTTTGCGGCTTGTTATGGGACACCGTCCCGAATTTCGAGTAGCAACCCGCATAGTCCATTTGAGAGGATCGGTCGTCCTATGTAGGGCATGATCATCAAGGAGACTCGCTCACAAATGGACGCGCAGACACCTGAATCTGCCGTGCTATTTCAAGTTGGGCGTTGGAAATACCACGTCTCGATCGAAGGATTACGGTGAGCCACCTCAACACCGATGCCGGACCGCCCGTTGGACGTGCGGTAGGTTGACCGGCGGAAGAGCGGGCTGTCGCGCGTTCGCCGTGTCTATGCCAACACTCTGTTCGAAGCGCCATCGCTACGAATAGCAATCGACGAACTTGAAAGATCGTCAGCGCAAATCTTCCCGAAAGGTTCACCGCCTCGCACTCATTGACTGCGAGGGCGGCTCGAGAGCTGCTCTAACGCTACCGCGCCGACGTCTGAATGCCTTCCGACAAGCCCTATTGCTGAAGGGCGAAATCAAACTGATAGGCTCACCCAAGCAGTCCACTGGGCAAGCCGCCTGCGTCATTCGAGGGACGCGGTCATGAGGAGCACAGTCGGTCGGCCACGACACGCGGCGGACGAACAGGTCCGAATTAGGCCCTAACCTTTATGCCTCGGCGGGCGCTTGGCAACGGCGCCCGTGCTTTTGTCTAACGCCCTACGGCGTCCTGTACGTCGCGTACACAGACAAGCTCACCGGAATCCTGGTAGAGACTATGTCCGGGATCACAAGGTCCGGCCCATCGACGAACGTGTCTGGCCGACTTGCGCCAACGAACGTAAAGGCCTGTCGAGTATCGCCGTAGTCGCGCACCACCGGAACGGGACCACTGCTCTGAATCCCGATGCGCAAATTCGTGAAGAAAGGCGGATCCAGCGTAGCCGCCTGTACCTTGAAGTCCACCCATTTGGCCGACATCCCGGCCGGGATCGTGACTGCGTCGCTCTTGGCGACCAGGAACCATGAGGCCGTGGCGTTGCCTTGCTCGTCGGTGCCGTATCTCAACTCGTATATCACCATGCGCACGGCCTGAGAGCCGCTTGTCGCTCCTTTGCCGTCGAGATATGCGTGAAGGCCTGTGAGCGTAGATGGAGCGTCCGTATACAGAAACTCCGACCAACGAGTGACATCCGGAGTGAGTCCTCGTGACGGATCGGTTGCGATGTCCGTGCGGCCGATGGCGTCCGGTGCGCTGGCGGGATGATAGGAAACGAACGCGCTGATGCTGTCGTTCTTCGCCGTACCGGAGCCGAAAGGAGTCGACGCGTGCACCGAGAAAGCGTTCGCGTTGCCATACCATTGGCCGGTGTGGTCGTAGTAATAGCGCAGAGTGCTCGGGAGATCGAGCGCAGGATCGCCAAACGGAGCGCCGCTCAGATAGCCGATCCAATAGCGCCCGGCTTCGAGCGTCATGGGGTGCCGTCCGGGAGTTTGGAAAAAGGACATACTCCGCCACCGCGGTAGCTGAAAGACATCCACGTTGATATCTTCCGAGTCCTCGTACACGCGCTGGCCGGGCGCGCCATTCGAGTCCCTGTAGAGGACTGTGCGATAGCCTTGACTCATCGGCGGACCGTCGTAGTCCGGCGCGCCCAGAGAATCGATGTAGTGGGAGATTTCGTAGATCCTGGCACGCACGGGCAGATCGAAACTTGAAACCCGCTTGTAGTTTGCGGTCATCGGCTGCGAGGCCAGCGTGCCGACATTCGTGCGACCTGCGACGCGCAGTTGCGATGCGGGGTAGTAGCGCACGTACGCCGCCATCGTGCCTGTTTCGAAGCGGCCGCTGCCGAACATATCTAATGGGATGCTGCTGGCGTCACCCGTGGTGGTGAACGAGCCTTGCCCGGAATCCGTCGAGTACGTTCTAAGGGTGCCGCTCTCGAAGCCGGCGTCGATCAGTGCAATCCAGTACGGCCCCGCAGCGAGATAAGGAATGGGATCGATGTATTGGCAAAGCCATTTTGGCGCATCGCCCACCATCACACCAAGCGCCTGGAACGCACCGGCGAGTCGCTTTGCCGGTCTGCCGTTGACGTCGGAGAACAACGCCAAGCGGAAGAACTGCGATTCCCCGATATATCGTGGAGGGCCTCCACCCTGGCCATCCACGTACACGCACAGCTCTTGCGCCGTGCCCGGCTCGGTGAGTGTGAATCGCGAGGCGCGCCTGAAATGGTCGGCAATGCCAACCGAAGGCAGGGTGCCATTGGCCGTCACTCTGCCGAAATGAGCGAGCGTGAGCACCTGGGCTCGTGCAGGCAAACCATTGAGTGTGAACAGGCACGCCGAGACGACGATCAGCAACGGGCGCAGTAGACGAATCATATGATCTCCCTTGCGCGGATGACTTACGGCGTTTTGTAAGTGGCGTACACGGATAACGTCACCGGGATGTGCGTAACCACCGTCATTGGATACTCAGCGTCCGGCCCATCCGCGAATGTGTCAGACCGAGTGCCACCGATGTTGTTGAGCGAGGTTCGGGTGTCACCATAGTCGCGCACCACCGGTGAGGGACCGCTGCTCTGGATGCCGATGCGCACACTCGCGCCGGAGAGCGGGTTGAGCGCAACGGCCGGAACTTTGAAATCCACCCATCGCGCCGACATGCCTGCCGCGATCGTGACGACGTCACTCTTGGCCACCAGCGACCAAACGCCGCGCGTGCCGACTTGATCGTCGGGATAGAACTTTTGCTCGTAGAGCACCATGCGCACGTCCTGTGAGCCGGTCGTGGCGCCTTTGCCGTCGAGATAGGCATGCAGCCCTGTGAGTGTCGAAGGGACATCCGAATAAATAGCGTCCGCCCATCGCGTCACATCCGGAGTAAGCCCTCGCGAGGGGTCCGTTGCGATGTCCGTGCGGCCGATGGAGTCCGTGGCACTCGCGGGGCGATAGGAGATGAACGCGGTGAGCCGGTCGCTCTTCGAAGTCCCGGTGCCGAAGGGCGTCGACGCGCTCTCGTGGAATGAATTCGCATTGCTGTACCACTGGCCGGTGTGGTCGTAGTAATAGCGAGCGCACGGCTGCTTGTCATTGGCGTCGGCGTCTCCCACCGGGTCACTGCTCAGAAAGCCGATCCAATAACGACCGGCTTCGAACGTGATCGGGCGGAATGCATAAGGGGCATTCACGTAGCTGCTGTACCACCGGCCTAGCGCATATTGCTCCACGTTGGTGTTAAAGCGCTCCTCATACATCAGCTCGCCAGGCTCGCCATTCGAGTCTTTGTAAATCACCGTGCGGTATTGCTGCCCCATCGGCGGACCGTCGTAGGTCAACGCGCCCAGGCCGTCCAGATATCCGGACACGGCATAGACCTTGGCTCGCGTCGGCAGGTCGAAGCTCGAGACTCGCTTGTAGTTCGGGGTCATCGCCAACGATGCCAGCGCGCCGATGCTCGTGCGACCCGCGACGCGCAGTTGCGACGCGGGGTAGTACCGCACATACGCCGCCATGGTGCCCGCTTCGAATTGCCCGTCGCCGTTGTCGAACCGATCGACAGGGATGGATTCATCGTCACCTAAATGGTCCATCGCGGTGTATGAGCCCGGCGCTGAACCTATGGAGTAGGTGCGAACGACGGTGCCGTCGCGGGCAAGTGCGAGCACCCCAATCCAGTAAGAGCCCGCGGGCAGATAGGCGATAACGGGATAGATTTCCCCGCACAACCATCGTCCGGCGTCGCCATCAACGATCTGCCACCCGCCCGCCCTGGCCAGCAGCTTTGCCGGTTTGCCGTTGGCATCGGAGTACAACGCGAGCTGAAATACACCGAGCCGCCCATCACTCGATGGGCCCGCTCCGCCCTTGCCGTCGACATAGGCGCACAGCTCTTTCGCCGTGCCTGACTCGAGGAGTGTGTAGCGCGATGCGCGCCTGAACAGGCCGGGCATTCCCGCCGAAGGCGTAGTGGCGTTGGCGGTGACTCTGCCGAAGTGAGTCAGTGCAAGTACCTGGGCATGTGCTTGGCCTACGAACGATGTGGAGCAGCACGCCGCGGCAACGATCATCCAGGACCGAAGTAGACGATGCATTTGAGCTCTCCTTGCGGCGTTTTTTAGAGACTCGTGCCGCTCCGATTGCGCGATCTGCGCTTGAGGCGCAGCAAGTGGCGGCCCTGATGGCGGGACGCGGCAGATGGATGGTTCAGAATTGCGATTGCGATCACGAAATAATTTGGGACAAACGGGAGACGGTGCCCGCTGCGATTTCCGGAAGACGACGGCGCGCCATCGTCGTGTCGCGGATCAGGGGCGCGGCATTTTGCCGCCAATTGGTATTGGCGGATGGCGAGCAGCCGAACAATCTGCTGTCGCTGTACGAATGCGTCGGATGATGCGGTGAAGTCGGGCGCTCTGCGGGGAGAGGAGCGCCCGATGATTCATATCCACGTCACGCCCGTGCAGGATCGCGGCTGGGGGTTCAGAGCGTCACGCTGCGGCTCTCAGTTTTCGTAACCTAGATTTCGCTCTGAGCACGTCGAGCTTATCTGCGTACGCCTGCATCATCCTGCGACGCTCGGCGAGATACTCGGCGCCGTTGTAGGCGCCTCGCACCTCATCGTCCTCCTGATGTGAGAGCTGCCGCTCGATCGCGTCGGGTTGGAACTCGCCCGATTCGTTCAGGATCGTCGAGGCAACGGTGCGGAACCCGTGATCCGTCATTTCATCGCCCGTGTATCCGAGCCGCCGCAGGGACTTCGTGATGGTGTTCGAGCTGAGCGTCTTGTCTGGCTTGCTCAGATGCGGGAACAGATAGCGCCCCTGTCCGGTGACAGCATGCAATTCCTTGAGGATCGCCTGCGCCTGAATGGCAAGCGGCACGATGTGATAGGTGCGCTGGCCCTTCATGTGGGTGCGAGGGATGCGCAATTCGGCTTCCTCGAAATCTACCCACTCCCATTCGAGGTTACGCAGCTCGAAGGGGCGGAGGAACACGAGCGGCTGGAACTTTAGCGGCCCCTGGTCGCGTCGCCGATGACATCGACAATGAGCTCCGGGCTCGTCCAGCGCAGAAAGCCGCGAGCGCTCAGGCGATCGATGCTGCCGATGCAGTCGTTGTCCTCCATCCGGTGCTCGAGGCAGCCGCGACGTTTTTCCAGGGCACTCAATCCCAGCGTCAATTGTCGGTGAGCACGACGCTGCCGTTGCCTCGCGCTTCGAATTGTCCGACGTTGCCCGCGCTCAGGGACAGTCGGCCGTCGCCACCGTTCGGGTCGGGGCGCTTGCTGATGATGCTGATGGCGCCGCCGGCGGTGTTCTTGCCGAATAACGTTCCTTGCGGTCCGCGCAGGACCTCGATGCGCTCGACGTCAATTAAATCGAGCACGGCGCCATCCGCGCGCGCGTAGTACACCCCGTCGACATACAGCCCGACGCCTGGATCGGCAGTGACGAGGTGATCGGAAAGCCCCACCCCCCGAATGAACATCGCAATCGTGTCGGGGCTCTGGCCGCCCGTGTTCGTGAGGTACGCGTTCGGAGTAAATCCGCCGATGTCGCGCAGATCCTTGAGAGAGCGCGCCTCGAGCTGTTCCATCGTGAAGGCCGTGATGGCAACCGGCGTGTGCTGCAGGGCCTCTGCCGTGCGACGAGCCGTAACGATCACTTCATCGAGGTGGTTCTGGACCACTGCCAGTGCAGCGAGCGTCAACACCGGAGTATCCGCGCCGCTTCCTGCAAATCGCGCGTGTCGAAACCTTCCGTGAATCGTGCGAATACCGAGGCGAGCGCCGATCGGCCCTCCGGTGCGCGGCCCTGTAGCGTCCGAAGCCGCAACAAGGTCAGCGTCGCGCGCGCCTCCCATCCCAGCGCACCCTGGCGTTGCGCGCACTCCAGAGATTGCAGGACGGCCTGCTCGGCTTGCACGAGGTTTGGAGGCGTCATCGACAACAGCACGCAGGCGCTCACACGCAGCAGCTCAGGACCGTCCCATGTTTCGGTGCCGCCGGGGGAGTGGCTGATCGCCTCATCGATGATCGTGAGCGCCTCGTCCGCGCGTCCCGCTCGCACGAGCCCTTCTGCCAGAGCGCACGCAGTGACGGTCTGCATGAGATTCTTCTGACGACTCGCCTGCATGTCGGCGAGCACACGACGCAGCAGCTCAATGCCTTCTTCGATTGCTCCGCGCTGGATCAGAAGCTCACCTTTCAAAGCCAGGGCTTCCGCATGAAACCAGACGAGCCGGCCCTGCCAGTGCGGTTGCGCCATGACTTTGTCGAGCATGTCCTGCGCGGTGTCGAGATCCCCGCACCACAGGAATACGTAACAGCAGTACACGAGCGAGTAGCTCACGTTGACGGGTGAGGCGCTCTCTGCCGCTTCGGCCACGGCCTGCCGGGCCGATCGCAGGGCGCGATCGGGATATCCACACAGCCACTGAACGCGGGCAAGACCATAGAGCGCGCGGGTACGGTAGTAGAGACCGGCAAGCTGCTGATCCTTGCCTGCCTCGCGGGCGCCACCGCGGATGAAGCCACTCTCGAACAGTCGCAGCGAGCTTGCAGGGTTGCCGAGCACGTAGTGGGAGGATCCGAGCATCCAGTCTGCGATGACCTGCAGCGTCACGTCCTGGCTCGTCCGGGCGACGGCCTCCATTTTCTCGGCGACGGCAAGGCCGCCGCGAAAGTCGGTCATGCGCAGCTGATAGACGTGAAGTGCACCGAGCAGTCGAAAGCGGATCGCCGTTTCGTCGAGACTCTCCGCAATCTCGAGTCCGCGGGCGATGGCCATGCGGGCATCACTCTCGTTCATCAACAAAGACGCGATGGCAAGGGCGGCCTGCAGCGCAAGCTCGCACCGGCCGCCGCGCGTTGCCTCGGAGAGATGAGCCAGGGCGGCCGCGCTCCACTTGCGGCATTCGGTCCACAGGGACAGATCGAGAAAGACGGGCGCCGACACTGCGGCAAGATCGATCCCCAGCGTGACATCGCGCGCAATGCCTGCGCCACTGAAGCACCACTCGAGGGCGGCGCGCAGGTTGCCCAGATACTCGTAGCGACGGGGTGCACCTTCGCGCGTTGCGACGTTTGAGCTCAGCAAATGAATGAAATAGCGCGCGTGGCGTTCCGCGGTCGCGGCGGCTTCGCCACTGTCTTCGAGTTTTCGGCTCGCATACAGGCGCGTGGTCTCGAGCAGTCGATAGCGCGGTCCATCGCTTTGGGTGCCGGCCACCGAAATCAGCGACTTTGCGAGCAGTGCATCCAGCGCGGCGGCGAGTTGCGCGGCGTCGAAGTCGCTCGGCGAGGCGATGGCTTGGGCAGCGTCGAGTGTGAAGGGGCCGACCAGGATCGCAAGCATTCGCAAGAGGCGCTGCTCGGACGGTGGCAGCAGGCCGTAGCTCCAGTCGAGGAGCGCTTGCAGTGTCTGGTGCCGTGGCAGAGCGGTGCGTCGACCTTGCCAGTGTAGGCTCAGCTGCTTGCGGAGCAGATCGGCCATGCCTTCCAGGCCATACGTACCGGCGCGGCCGGCGACGACTTCGAGCGCCAGCGCAATGCCATCGAGGCGGCCACAGATATCGGCCACGACATTGGCATTCGAGTCTGTGAGCGCAAAGGTGCGATCGGCCGCGGTGGCGCGCTCCACGAACAATCGCACGGCCGGATACGCGAGGGCCGTGGCCGCGCTGAGGGAAGCATCGGGGGCGGGCGCATCCAGGGGACGCAGCCTGAATGCATGCTCGCCTTCGGTTCTCAGCGCCTCGCGGCTCGTGGTGAGGATCAGCACTTGCGGCGCCTGATTGAAGATCGTTTCGGCGAGCGTCGCTGCCGCGTCGATGAGATGCTCGCAGTTGTCGAGGACCAGCAGCATCCGCGTCTGCTGCAGAAAAGCGATCAGGCTCACCAGCGGATCGGCGCTTTGAATCGGCAATCCCAGCGTCGACGCGACGGTTGCCGGCACGAGCAGCGGATCGCTCGTCGCGCCGAGATCCACGAAGTACACGCGGCCGGCAAGCTCCGCCACCATCCGATGCGCAACGGCGATGGCGACGGTCGTTTTGCCCATGCCGCCGGGACCCACGAGCGTCACAAAGCGATCGTTGCGCAAATCCTCGACGAGGGTTTGCACGACCTCATCGCGGCCGATCATGCGCGCAAGCGCGGCAGGCAGCGACGGTGTAGTCGTTGCGGGCGGCGCAGCCGGGAGTGCTGCAGCCCGCGTCACGGGCGCCACGAAACAGTATCCCTGACCGGTGACGTTCTCGATGTAACCGGCACCGTCCTCGCCATCGCCCAGTGCCTTGCGCAGCGCTCGCATGTGCACGCGCAGATTGCCGGGCTCGACGATGAGGTCACGCCACACGCGCGCGATCAGTTCCTTGTGGGGGACAATCTCGCCGGCGCGTTCGACCAGCACGATGAGCACATCGAGTGCACGATCGCCCAGTGCGACCGGAATGCCATTTTTCCTGAGGGTTCGGGCACTCGGGGACAACTCGAACGCGCCGAACGCAACGCTGTCGGGAGAGCGCTTCATCGCGCGCCGCTGGCGTCACACCGAAAGCTTTTCTCATCGTCCGTGCTGCCGCGGCCCAAGTAGACGGCTTCCTGCGGGAACGCGCACACCGGGCGAGTGCGCATCGGTGCGTTTGCGGGATTGCTCACCACGATGCGCTCGGGCGCGCGGCCGGTCTCGACCCACGCATCGATCGTTGCCACAGGATCGAATACGTACGGACCCTCGCCACCCTGGCAATGGCCCATGCCCGCAATCATGAACAGCCGGGCGTTTGCAGCGGCGTGGGGTAACGCCTGATAGAACTCGATGCTCGACCTCGGTGGCACGAGCGGGTCGGCCCATCCATGGGACAGCAACAGCTTGCGACCGCTCGCCAGGTACGGGCCGAGTCCCTGCGGCGGGATGTCTACGATCCCAGCATGCTCGCGCTGCGCACGCGCGACGTCTTTGTCGTAGTCGAAGGTGCGGAAGTCCCATTGCGGATCGCTGAATACCAAATCGCGGAAGTAGCTTGCGACGGCGGGAAAAGGGCCGCTGCCGGAAGCCTGCACGGGCAGCAGATTCTCGCTACCGCGCTCGAAGCCCGGCAGGATCGAGATCCCCGTGCGCGGATTGCGCGGGCCTTCATACATCGCACGCAGGGCGGCGATCTGTGCAGGCGCCAAGGGAAGCGTCGCAGGGTCGAATGCACAGCGAAGGGGCGCAGCAATGAGGCCGTCGATCACACCATCGCGCGCATCGCAGGCCGCCACCGCCGCTTTGTGGGCCAGCTCGAATTGGGCGGGCGACAGCAGGCTGGCGGAGTTTTTGGCGGTGGCGGAACCCGTCCAGAGTGAGCTCACCATCAGCGCCACCATCGGGTTCGCTGGGGCCATCGCAGAGATGGCATCGTAGTCTTCCGGGTAGCGATACGCTTCCATGAGTGCCTGGCGCCCGCCGGTCGAGCAACTTGAGAACAGTGCACGCTGCGGCTTGCTGCCATAGAACGCGTGGATTACGGCTTTCGCTGCAACCGTCGTCTCGTGCACGGCGCGGTAACCGAAATCGATGAGCTTCTGCGGATGGTCGCTCGCAAAGCGCGCATCCGATGCATCGCCTTCGTGTCCGGTATCCGTGGCGGCTACGGCATAGTGCTCGTTGAGCGGATCGATCAGCGACGGGTACGGAATAAAGCCTGCCCAGGCGCCGTTGCCGACGCCGACGAACTTGCCGTTCCACGCCGCAGCAGGCAACCACACTTCGAAGCGGATGTTGGAGTCGGGTGTAGGGTGAGCCGCACCAGCGACGCGGCAGAACGCAGGCAGGCTCTTGAACCGTGCGAGCGTGGCGGCGGATGGCTCGGTGCCCGCTGGCACGAATGCGCCCGCCGCAACCTGCTCAGCCACGGTGATCTCGGTGTTCGCCAGCCTGAGCGTTTTGAGCTCGGGGCACTCGGCGGCGCCGCCGGTCGACAGTCGCAAAGCGAGCAGGGCAGCGCCCATCAGAAAGCGGTTCATGGGGAAGCTCTCAGTGAGGGCCGGACGGCTTTGAAAAGCCAGGCGCGTTCCCGCCATCGTTTGATCGGTGCGTCCACGAGATACAGGCACACCGCGGCCATTGTCACGGAGAACACGAGTGTCACACTGAGTGTGATCCACCAGGGCTGAGAGTGAGCATCACGCAACAGCACGACGAGGGGGAAGTGCCATAAGTAAATCCCATAAGACAGCCGGCCGAGCCAGGCCATCGGCGATGACGCCAGAAAGCGGTGGTTGCGATGCTCGGCTGCGTAGCAGATGAGCACGAAGGCGCAGATTTCCGCGAGGGTGATGCCCAACGTCACGCCGATGACCGGAATGGACCGGGTGGTGGTGGGAATGATCGGCACGGCGACGAGGGCGGCGAGCGTGACGCCCGCGATCATGACCGTCGACCTCGACACGCGCAGCGGCGCAAGCGCCGCGATGGCGCCGAGCAGAATGCCACTCATGCGCGTATCGAATCGAAAGTACGCGTGCAGCCAGCTCCACTCGAAGGTGACGATGTAGCGCCAGAGCGAGGCTGCGAGGAATGCCATCAGCAGCCAGGCGATCGGCCGTTTCGTCTTCAGCAACAACGGCAGCAGCAGCGGCCACAGGAGATAGAACTTCTCTTCGACACCGAGTGACCAAGTGTGCCCGATCGTGCCGGGCACGTACGAGAAGGCGAGCGCGTAGTCCATGAGATAGAGGCTGTTGAGCGCCGCGATCAGCCAGCGATCCTCCATCGGCCATAGCAGCGGCGCGAGCGCAAGATAGGCCGCCAGCAGAATCAGCAGCGTGGGATACAGTCTCAGCGCACGGCGCGCGTAGAACGCACCCGTCGAGATGCCGGTGCTACGGTGTTCGCTCGCCAGCAGGCTCGTGATGAGGTAGCCGGACAGTACGAAAAAGAGATCCACCCCGATGAAACCGCCGCTGCCACCGGGAACCGCGCAATGAAACAGCACGACCGCGAGAATCGCCAGGGCGCGAACACCATCGAGAGCGCGGTTGTAGGGCATGTCAAACCGGATCAGCGACGCGGCTCAGAGGGATGCGATCGAGCCTAATGGGAGTCATATCCCGAAGCAACCTTGCCGGCGGGATACGCCGACGGCGGCAATCAAACATTCAAAAAGCCGCCATCGCGTTCAATCGGTTTGTCTGCCGGGACGTCCAGCGTGCCCGCGCGATGGCGATCGATATATTGCAGACGACGGTTCCCGTGACCGAAGACGATGGGTCGCTCGCCCGGTTCGGGATGCTGGCCCGGTTCCATCGACTGGCCAAACTTTCACTCCGGTGCGAACCGCGACTTTCAAGCCATCGAAGTGGTGGGTGACACCCATCCTGTGCTCGCCGATGCTGCCTCGCCTACCGGCGCCGTTCGGTATCTTCCCAGTCACCCACACGAGGGCGCGGTGGATGCCCCGGCGAATCAGGATGCACGCGTCATTGCGAGACGTTCGCAACGTTGCAACCTGGCTTGCCGGCCGGCGTTGAAGCCCCCGCTCTACCGTTCAATCGGCCGCAGTCAGCAACAAGAACCCGAAGACGCTGGTGCCGATGATGCGCACATGGAAACCCACCACGTGCATCACTCCCCCCTGAATCGATGCGCGTGACCTTCGGCCGGCGGTGTGCCCGCCGGCTCTTTTAGATTCACGGAGGCGTGATGATCGAAACGTCTTTATTGCCGTTGTCCCTCGTGCGGGAAACAGCGCAGCCCCGGGTGAGCCGCGCCACGATCCATGTGCGGATCGCGCATGCCACGCCGCTCATCGCCACAGGGATCCGGGCGGTGCTGACCCGCTCGTGCCACTTTCAGCTCGTCCCGGAAATGCCCGCGGGCGATCCGGATGTGCTGATCGCAGATTCCGCCACGGGCTTGCGCGCACTCACGCAGCGGAGCGCGCGTCAACGCGTGCTCATCGTCGCAGTGGATGACGGCGAGGTGATGATCCGCAAAGCGCTCGCGCAGGGCGTACAGGGTTTGCTGCTGCACACCTGCGCTCCCGAGGAGCTCACGGCGGCAGTAAGAACCATCGCGCTGGGCGGTACGGCCTTCGCACCCCATGTCGCGAACCGCATCGTACAGAGCATCGCGTCCGACTCGCTGACTGAGCGCGAACTGGAAGTGTTGCAGCTGCTGGTGCAGGGATCGACCAACAAGGATGTCGCGCGACGGCTGCGTATCGCGCTCGGCACCGTCAAATCACACGTGCGATCGATCCTGAACAAACTGGGCGCAACACATCGCAGCGAAGCGGCCGCGATTGCGCAGCGGCGCGGACTTGCGCATCTGGATGCCACATGGGCGTATTGAGCGGAAAAACCGCGGTGATCACTGGCGGCACGAGCGGCATCGGGCGGGCGACGGCGGAGCTCTTCGCCCGCGAGGGCGCGCAGGTGGTGATCACCGGACGAGGGCGCGCGGATCGAGTCGCGCAGGAAATGGGTCACGGCGCGCTGGGCTTATCGGGCGATGTGGCCGATCTCACGCATCACGAGGCGGTCGCGCAGTTCATCGCAACCCGCTTCGGCGCGCTAGATATCTATGTGGCCAACGCGGGTGTCATTCATCTGTCTGCCACCGAGAGCGTGACCGTCGAGGACTACGACCGACACTTTGCCGTCAACACCCGCGGGGTGTTCTTCGGCGTGCAGCGGATCCTGCCGCTGCTGCGCGCCGGGGCAAGCCTCATCATCGTGAGCTCGCTGGCGGCCACAAAGCCGCTCGATGCGCATGCGGTGTACGCCGGCTCCAAAGCAGCGTCCGCTGCGTTCGCCCGCAACTGGGCGCGCGAGCTTGCCGAGCGGCGCATTCGCGTCAACGTGCTGAGCCCCGGTCCGACCGATACGCCGATTCTCGGCAAGCTCGGCGTCGAGGCAAGCGCGCGTCCGAAATTTCTCGCGCAGATGGCTGAGATGATCCCGGCCGGTCGCTTGGGCGAGTCGCGCGATCTTGCGCAGGCTGCACTGTTCCTCGCCAGCGATGCGAGCGCCTTCGTCAATGGCATCGAGCTGCACGTCGACGGCGGGATGTCACAACGCTGAGGCGATCCCCGTCTTGTTCAAGTGGTCGCCCCCGCAGTCAAGAACCCCGGCGGCCCCTCACTCACCATCGCAGCACCTCAAGACCACCCGATTCAGGAGTAATCAGCATGAAGATCGTAGTCATTGGCGGGACCGGCCTCATCGGATCGAAGCTCGTGGCGCTGCTGCGCCAGCGCGGCCAGGAAGTGCTCGCCGCCTCCCCGAATTCCGGCGTGAACACGCTCACGGGCGAGGGGCTGCCGGCGGCGCTGGCGGGTGCTCAGGTCGTCGTCGACGTCGCGAACTCCCCCTCGTTCGAAGACGACGCGGTGATGAAGTTCTTTCAGACTGCGGGTCGTAATCTGCTCGAGGCCGAAGCCGCTGCAGGCGTGCGTCATCACGTGGCGCTCTCGGTGGTCGGTGCGGATCGGCTGCCGGAGAGCGGCTACCTGCGTGCGAAGGTCGCGCAGGAGCAGCTGATCGAGGCTTCCGGTACGCCCTACACGATTCTGCGCTCGACGCAGTTCTTCGAATTCGGCGGGCGCATCGCCGATGAAGCCAGTGACGGCAACACGGTCAAGGTGCCGGCCGGTGCGCTCATTCAGCCGATTCTCTCAGACGATGTCGTAGCCGAGCTTGCCGAGATTGCACTCGGTCAGCCGCTCAACGGCATCGTGGAGATCGGTGGCCCCGAGCGCTTCCAGTTCACGGATTTCATCGCCCGCGCGCTGAGCGCGAAGAGCGATACGCGCCACGTCGTCGGTGAAACCAAGGGTCGCTACTTCGGCACCGAGCTGAAGGAGAAGTCACTCGTGCCCGGCGAGGCCGCCCGCATTGGCAAGACACGCTTCGATGTGTGGTCGCGCGCAACCCCTGCGCGCTGAACGAAGGGAGCGCTCCCCCATGACACCGATGCAACAGCTGGAACGATTGGAGCAGGACGATATCGCCTTCTCGGGCGTGCTCAACGGTAGAGGCCCGCACGAGCGGGCGACTCGCAGCGTGGCAGGTCTTCTCGTGCCGGACACGCTGCTCATCTCCCGTGCGATCGAGTACGCGCAGAAGCACCACGAGCCGTGGCTGTTCAATCACGCGATGCGCTCGTGGCTGTTCGCGGTGGCGCTCGCCGAGCGCAAGAACGTCGAACACGACGCCGAGGTGCTGGCCGTGGCGACGCTGCTGCACGACCTCGGGCTCGAGAATGCGTTCGCAGGTCCGTTGCGCTTCGAAGTGGAAGGCGCCAACGCCGCGCGGCGGTTTGCACAGGCGCAAGGTCTCGATGCGCGCCGCTCGCAGCTGATCTGGGATGGCGTTGCGCTCAACTCGACGCCGTCGCTCGGCCTCTACAAGGAAGTAGAGGTTTGTCTCTGCACGAGTGGCATCGGCGTGGATTGGGGCGGCTTCGGCTACGAGTCGCTGCCGGTACAGCAGATCGAGGCCATTCTCGAGGCATTTCCGCGCCTCGACATGAAGCAGCGCTTCTGTCACGCGGTGTGCCGGATCGTCGAGACGCGTCCCGCGACGACCTACGACAACTTCGCGCGCGACTTTGGCTCCCGGTTTGTGCCGGGCTATCAGCAACCCTCCGCGGTTGATCTGCTGATGAACGCACCGTTCGAGGAGTAAACCCGTGTACGCAATGGAATCCGCCGTTCTGTCTGCCTGGTATTGCTCGCGTCCGGAGATTCGCCGGTTGCTCGCGCTTCGGGATGCCGATGGCCTGCGCGTGCTGCTGCAGCTGGAGCCTGCACCCGATAGCGGCGAGCTGCATCCGGTGTGGCTCGCCAACCGCCGCGACTGGACCGATGAGCTGTGCTGGCACACCGGCACCCAGGTGCGGCTGGAGCGCTTCAACGAGATCGACCGCGCCGGAAGCGATGTCGTGATTGCTGATCTGGCCTGGCGCGATCCTGCGCTCAACTGAATTTGAGGAGACTTCCATGTCCATGCTTCGCGTTTTTTTGGCAGTCGCTGTGGTTCTGGCCGCAAGCCTGCCGTCGTCCGCGGCCGAACAGGCGATCGTGAATCCCCTGCTGTTGAAGGAACTCACCGATATCCCGGGCAAGGAGATGCTCATGATCACGGTCGAGTATCCGCCCGGCGCCGTCGATCCGATTCATCGTCACGATGCGCATGCTTTCGTCTACGTGGTGCAGGGCTCCATCGTCATGCAGGTGCGTGGCGGCAAGCAGGTGACGTTGCGGCCAGGACAGACTTTTTATGAAGGCCCCGACGATGTGCACATCGTCGGGCGCAACGCGAGCACCACAAAGCCTGCGAAGTTCATCGTGGTGCTGGTGAAACCAAAGGGCGCCGAGGTGCTCACACCTGCCGAATAACCGTTATGTCCTCCGCCCGTCGAAACGAAGATGACGGGTGTCAGGTCGTCGAGGCGGCTGTAGCGAGGCGCGCACTTTCCACCCGTTCGTGCGCGGGACGCAACTCACATCGGCGCGGTGTCCCCGCCAATGCCGATCAGCTACGCGACGACACGACGGGCGGAGGCATTCCCTTTTGATCGACAGCCTGAAGGACGCCTGCCATGAAGCTCTACTATTCGCCCGGTGCGTGCAGCCTTGCCGCCCACATCGCCTTCGAGGAAATCGGGATCTCCCCGCAGCTCGAGAGCGTCGACCTCAAGACCAAGCGCACCGCCTCCGGTTCGGATTTCATGAAGATCAATCCGAAGGGGTACGTGCCGGCGCTCGTGCTCGACGATGGCACTCTCGTGACGGAGAACATCGCCGTCCTTGACTGGATCGCGGCCGAGTATCCTGTGCTGGCGCTCGAAGGGCCGCATGCCCGCACCCGCCTGCTCAGTGTGCTTGGCTATCTCTCCACCGAAGTACACAAGAGCTTCAGGCCGCTGTTCGTCGGCACGGACGAAGGCGACAAGGCGAGTGCGCGGACACTGATCGGGCAGAAGCTCAACTTCCTCGCCGCCCGTGCGCAGGGACCATATCTTCTGGGTGCGCACGTGACCGTCGCCGATGCCTACCTCTTCGTCATGTTCCTGTGGACGATGCGATTTGGCATTGCCCTTCCGCCGGCACTGACGGCGCTGTTCGGCTCTTTGGTGGCGCGTGCGGCGATCCAGCGTGCGATGGCGGCGGAGGGGTTGCGCGTGCCGCTCGCCGAAGGCGCCGTGCAGAGGCGGGTGGAGGGCGTGTAATGGCTTCGCGATTCGTTGCGTGGCTCGAAAAGCGCCTGCCGGTGCGCGAGCTCATCGAAAGTCAGCTGACGCAGTACTACGCGCCGAAGAACTTCAACGTCTGGTACTACTTCGGAGTGCTGGCGCTCGTGGCGCTGGTGTCGCAGTTCGCCACCGGCATCGTGCTCGCGATGTTCTACAAGCCCGGCGAGCTGACAGCATTCGACTCGGTCGAGTACATCATGCGCGAGGTGCCCTGGGGGTGGCTGATTCGCTACGTGCATTCCACGGGCGCCTCAGCCTTCTTCATCGTCATCTACCTGCACATGTTCCGCGCGCTGTTGTACGGGTCGTATCGGGCGCCTCGTGAGCTCTTGTGGATACTCGGGATGCTCGTGTACTTCGCGCTGATGGCCGAAGCCTTCATGGGCTATGTGCTGCCGTGGGGAAACATGTCGTTCTGGGGCGCGCAGGTCATCGTGAGCCTGTTCGGCACGATCCCGGCGATCGGTCCGGCGCTGGTGGAGTGGATCCGCGGCGATTACGGTATCGCCGAGCCCGCTCTCGGACGCTTCTTCTCGCTGCACGTCGTCGCCGTACCGCTTGCTCTGGTGCTGCTCGTGACGCTGCATCTCATCGCCCTGCGCACGGCAGGCTCGGGCAATCCGGATGGGGTTGAAATCAAGGAGCGCCTCGGCGCGAATGGAAAGCCTCTCGATGGAATCCCGTTCCATCCGTACTACACAGTCAAGGATCTGGTGAGTGTCGCCGTGTTTCTCGTGGCGTTCGCAGCGGTGGTGTTTTTCGCGCCGACGTTCGGCGGGCTGTTCCTGGAGTCTGCGAATTTTGAGCCCGCCAACCCGACCTCGACTCCGGAGCACATTGCCCCGGTGTGGTACTTCACCCCGTTCTACGCGATCCTGCGCGCCGTGCCCGATCAGCGCCTCGGCGCCTTGCTGATGGGGTTGTCGGTGGCGATCTTTCTGTTCCTGCCGTGGCTCGACCGCTCGCCCGTGCGCTCGATGCGTTACAAGGGCATGCTGTCGCGACTCTTCCTTGCCGGATTCGCTCTCTCGTTCGTTGCGCTCGGGTATCTTGGACTCGAGCCCGCTGAAGGCTGGTACGTTCTTGCCGCGCGGGCCTGCAGCGTTCTGTACTTTGCCTATTTCCTGTTGATGCCGTTCTATACGCGGTTGGAGCGGACCCGGCCGCTGCCGGATCGTCTGCGATAGGGTTCATGACCTCACTCCGAGGGATTGGCCCGGGCGCGACGCCACGCCGCCGGGCTCTCCCCGACCCGCTTGCGAAACAGGCGGGTGAGGTGGGCCTGATCGGCGCAGCCACACTCGGCGGCAATGTCGCTTAAGGACCGGTCGGTTGCGAGCATGAGTCCCTGCGCGCGCTCCAGACGACGACGGATGATGTGCGCGTGGGGCGACTCCCCGACGCTATTACGAAAAGCGAAGGCGAAGTGGTAGGTGCTCAAGCGGGCGATGGCGGCAAGATCCTTGTTGCGCAGGGGAGCGCTCAAGTTCTCTTCGATATGTGTCAGCACTCGTCGCAGCTGCCAGGGCGCGAGGCCCTGTCGGGTGACGTCAGGTGCCAGGGGTGAGGTGGCGCCATCCACCCGATGAAGCATCGCCGTCGCGCGCTTGAGGCTCGCAGCGGCATTGCTGCGGTCATCTTGTAATGCGTCGTTCAACGCGGTGGAGAGCTCGACCACGGCGGATCGAAGCTCGTGCAGGGAGAGCAGCGCCGCCTCCGTGGCGCCTTCATCGAAAGAGTGCATTGCCTTGTCGTGCATGTGTGCAGCCTCGAATTTCCTGCCACCCCGGCGGCTCCTGAGGAAGCCGCCAGGGCGCATTAAAAATCGCGTTCAGGTCTTCAGGAAATGGAGCAGATCGGCATTCACCCGATCGGCATGCGTGGCAGTGAGCCCATGCGGCAGCCCCGGGTAATAGATCGCCCGCACGTTGCGGATGAGCTTCTCGGCTTTTCGCGCAGCGTCGTGCACCGGCACGATCTGATCGTCCTCGCCGTGCATCAGCAGCGTCGGCACGTCGATCTTCTGCAGATCCTCGGTGAAATCCGTTTCCGAGAAGGCCTTGATGCATTCGTACGCGTTCTTCAGGCCGCTCTGCATGCTCCACAGCCAGAACTGATCGAGCACGCCCTGCGAGACTGTCGCGCCGGCCCGATTGGCGCCGTAGAACTGCTGCGCGAGGTCCTTGTAGAACTGCGAACGATCCTTGAGCACCCCGGCGCGAATCGCATCGAACGCCTCGATCGGTAAGCCCTCGGGATTGGCGGGCGTCTTCAGCATCAGCGGCGGTACCGCGCCGATCAGCACGACTTTCGACACGCGCTTGGTACCGTGTCGGCCGAGATAACGTACGACTTCGCCACCGCCGGTGGAGTGACCCACCGCGGTTACGTTGCGCAGGTCGAGCGTTTCGATCACAGCGGCGAGATCATCTGCGTAGCCATTCATGTCGTTGCCGGCAGAAGCCTGGCCCGAACGCCCATGGCCACGCCGATCGTGCGCGATGACGCGGAAGCCGTGCTGTACGAGAAACAGCATCTGCGCATCCCACGCATCGGCGTTGAGCGGCCATCCGTGGGAGAAGGTGACGACCGGGCCGCGGCCCCAGTCCTTGTAGTAGATCGGCGTGCCGTCTTTGGCGGTGATGGTGTCCACAGGTGAAGTTCCTCTTGGCTTGGTGGGTGGCGCGACGGGGACGCTTTGCGAAGCGCGGGCTGCCGCGGCCGGAAGTCCGGCGGTCATGGCGGCGACAGCGCTTGCCACGAGCACATCGCGGCGGGTGACGCCGTCGACAGGGGGCGAGTTCTGCATGGGGCTCTCCGGGGTGACATTTCGTCGGATCTGGCGCGGACAACTGTGTCGCGAGCAGGCAGGGGTGGCGAGTTGAGCGGTGTTAAGCGGTGTTAAGGCGCGGCTCTGAGCGCTGACGCCGAACAGGCACGCATGGCGCGGTATCGCCGTTGCGTTCAATTTCCCCTCGATGCCTTCAAGCGCCTTGCCGCCTTCTCTTCCACGCTGCGCATCCCCTGACCTCGAAGAAGGAAACCGCGATGTTTTCATTGTTCAAGCCGTTGATGAGCGCGATGGTGGCGGGCGCCCTGGCAAGCTCGGTATCGGTGGCGGGTGAATCTGCGCAGGGGAGGCCGACGATCGTGCTGGTGCACGGGGCGTTCGCGGAGTCCTCGAGCTGGAATGCTGTGATCGCCCAGCTGAACGCCAAACGGTACACCACGATTGCGGTGGCCAATCCGTTGCGCGGCGTGAAGTCGGATGCCGACTATGTGGCGCGCGTGGTCCATTCGATCGAAGGCGCGGTCGTCCTCGTAGGCCACAGCTACGGCGGCTTCATTATCAGCAGCGTGGCCACGGAAAGTCCCAACGTGAAGGCGCTCGTGTATGTGGCCGCCTTTGCGCCGGAGAACGGCGAGACGGCAGCGCAGCTGTCCAGACAGTTTCCCGGCAGCACGCTGGCAGCGGCACTCGCAGCGCCAGTGGCGCTTGCCGATGGCGGCAAGGATCTGTACATCCGGCAGGACAAGCTGCCCGCGCAGTTCGCGGCCGATATCCCGCTTCAGGACGCAAAGCTTCTGGCAGCAACGCAGCGGCCTATCACCGAGGCTGCGCTGAATGAGGGCGCGGGGCCGCCCGCCTGGAAAGCCACACCCTCCTGGTTCATCTACGGGGACCAGGACCGGAATATTCCGGCGGCGGCGATGGAGTTCATGGCGAAGCGCGCGCAGGCGCGCAGCTCAGTCGTGATTCACGGTGCCTCACATGTGGTGATGGTGTCGCATCCGCGCGAAGTGGCGGATCTCATCGAGGCAGCCGCACAGTGAATCGGCGCTCGTTCGTCGCGATGACGGGCGCGCGTGCGCTGGCGGTTGGCGTCGTCGCCCATGTGAGCACGAGCCCCTTCGGCACTCTCAGGCAGATCGCGGCTGTCATCGCGCTGCTCGACGCGCTGAATATCGAGCGCGCGGTGCTTGCCGGATACGACTGGGTCGGGCGAGCCGCGTGCGTGGCTGCGGCAAGGGGCTCCCGATGATCCTGGTCGCGCACGTTCTGGAGTCGGCGCAAAAGAGGCTCGCAACCCTGCGGCCGGAATCGGGCGTGTGTGAGGCAGCGGCACTGCTTCTGAATCCGCAGACACCGCTCATCGTGGTGTGCAACGAGGCAGGTGTGGCGGTCGGCGTCGTGTCCCGCACGGATGTCATCAAGGCCATTACCCGGGCCGATGAGGATCTTCTGTCGATGCGGGTCGAGGCCATCATGACCCAGGAAGTTCTTTCCTGTCGGACGCACCAGCCGTTGCGCGATGTGTGGAAGAGCCTGAACGACAGATCCTTGCGATGTGCGCCGGTGCTCGACAGCGACGCAAGCCCGCAGGGCGTACTTCACGCGCGCGATATCGCAGGAGCACTGCTCGAAGAGATGTCGAGCGAAGAGGCGGTGTTGCGGGATTACGTGCTGGGCGTGGGATATCAGTGAGGGGGCAGCTTGTCCACGCTCCTGCGCTCGCGTGGGCTGTCCGTCGACCCTTTGGTTCGAACGATCGAATCGAGTCAGGCGCTGAACGCGTACAGCTACGTCGAGAACAATCCGCTTACCGTGACGGATCCCAGTGGCTATCTCGGTTCGAGTAATGACCGATCCGAAGGTCCGTCGCGCAACAACAATACGGCACCCGGCGTCGGCGGAGGTTTTGGGTCGCGCCTCGATTTCTTCATGAACTTCGATTTCGTAATCGTGGACTTCACCTGGCAAGCGCGCACGAATCCGTGCGCGGTTCCCAAGATGCTGGCATCGCCGCTGGGTGTTGCCGCGCAGGCGCAGGTTTCCTGTGCGGCAACGTCACGCGCGAAGCCCGATTTCTATCGGGCCGCAAGGGAACTCGTGGGGCGGTATAGGGCGGCAGCACCGGTATGGCATCCTCGATACAATCGCTCACACCGGCATCAATCAACAGACTCCAGATGGCTTTCCGATTTACGCCTTTCTCGGCAGCAGCGAGATGGCACCTGCAGGCTCAGCAGCGCAGACGCCCGAAGAGCAGCTTTCGCGCGATATGGGTCCAGCAACGCTCTTTGTCGCCACACTTGCAGCCAGCAAGTTGTCAAGGCCGATGGCGGGAACGGAGAGGGCTAGTGGAGAGCTAGAGACTGTTGGTGGCAAGAGGGGGTTTGGTAATAGCACCGGATCTTCTGCCTCAGGCGGGGTTCCAAGGGCGCCGATGAACCCAACAATGCAGCAGGCACTGGATCTCGTAAAAACCCACGCAGTCACGGTGCCTGCTGTGAGATTAACGCTTTGAACAAAGCTCTGAACGCTGGCGATAGCGTCCAAGGGGCCAAGATGGACATCGGAGCCGTGGAAAAACGCTTCGCCTCGTATTTAGAGAAAGCATGGGCGTTGCGCGATATAGAACCATTTCTGCTGACCTACATAAGACTCCTTCTTTTGTTTAAGGACGAAGTCTCCGAAAAGGCGTTGGGTGTCATTCTGGAACGACAGAAGCAATTGCGTGGAGAAGAATTCGATGATCGGGATTTTGAGCTCCTGCGGAGCTCAAGTCGCAGAGAGATGGATCTAGACCTCAGAAACGAGAACGGCGGGACGAGAGCAGCGATGCTAAACAGGATGCTGTTTTGCGCTTTGCTCGATACAGAGGAAACTGACTTCTTCTATCTTACAGAACCGATGTTTGAGTTTGCGCGGAAGAGGGAAGTCACACCAATTCAGCTAAAGCTGATATTGGAGTCGGAGTTTGGCGGGTTCAAAGTTTGAGGTTGCGCCGAAGTGAGGTTGCGCTCCTTCCGCCCGACACGCCGCGTGCATGGGGTCTTTCCCCGCTCGGCTTGCACCTCGCAAAGCGGCCCGCACGCGGCGCGCCGAGCTTCTCAGTGCTGATCTCGTGTGCGAGCGGCTTCGTTCATCGTCGAGGTTGGAGGTTGAGAGGGCAGGATGCGTGCTTCATGATGTGCCTGCCCTGCCACCCGAATCCGGCGCGGCGGCGCCGATCCGTCACGCTGCAATCTGGAAGGTCTGCGAGTGTTGATAGTGGAAGATGAGCCGAATACGCGAGAGGCGACTCGTCTGTTGCTCGTTAATTACGGCGCGGAGGTTCAGGCGGTGGGCTCCGCGGCCGCTGCACGCGACGCCTACCAACATGCCCCGTCCCAGCATTATCGTGAGCGACATCGGCTTGCCGGTCGAAGACGGCTACTCGTTGATTTGCTCAATATGCGAGCTGGAGTCGTCGCAAGATCTGCCTGTCCCGGCGTTTGCGCGCAGTGAAGACCCTGAGCGTGCGCTCGCAGCCGGCTACGACTCGCATCTGTCCGAGCCGCTCGATCCGGTTTGACTCCGCAGCGTCTCGCGGAACTGTGGGTGGGACGACACGCGTAGCCGACATTAAATTATCGAAACGGTACGGACTTTTAGTCCCCGCCCGGAGTGTCGACCGGCTTGAATTCGGACGAGCCTCGTTGTCGCTGCAAGATCCTGAGCACGATGTACGCATGAGAACACCGGGCGTCTCGGGCGGACGGAAAGTCGCTGTGTCGTAGCCAGAGTGGTCGGCGTCCAGTCAGGCGAGCGAGGACAGTGCCGAGAGTAAGGTTCAATACGCCTGTACCGCCAAAGCTCGGGGTTATTCCAACCATAAACCCGCACGGCTTTCAGTGGTCGCCGAAACACCGTGCCGAGCCTGCCGCGGGTTGTGCGAAGATCAGGCAACTCCCGGGAGAGGGGCAAGGGAATGCGTATATTCGCGGAGGCCAAGCGTCGCGGCGTACTGAAGGTAGCGACCGTCTACCTGGCCGTGAGTTGGCTGACACTTGAGGTGGGCCATACCCTCTTCAATATCTTCGAGCTGCCGCACCTCGGGCTGCAGATAGTCTTTGTCTTGCTGACCCTGGGTTTTCCGGGCGCCCTGGCCATGGGCTGGTTTCACCACACGGTCGAGTCTTCGGATGCGTTGGGGACGCATGACCAACCTCATCATGAGGGTGAGCACCTCGCGGCGGTGTTCGGCGCAGTCGCGCTGCTGGTGCTGGCAGTGGCGATCGGTTTGCGGTTTTTCCACAACTCACAAACCCTGGGCCATGATTCGCATACTGCCGCGCGTGGCCATCCGGCGTCCGGCGAGTCCGAAGCCTCGGCGCCCCGAAGCGGCGGGCGTGATGAAGCCTCCGTCGTCCCGGCGTTCGATCCTCCGCCGCACTCCGTCGCGGTGCTTCCGTTCGCGAACCTGAGCGGAGACCCGAAGGAAGACTACTTCTCGGACGGGTTATCCGAAGAGCTGCTCAATTCGCTCACGCGAGTCCAGCAGCTGCGGGTACCGGCGAGGACTTCGTCGTTCAGCTTCAAAGGCACAAACACCGATATACAGTCCATTGCTCGCAAGCTGAACGTCGGCGCGGTGCTCGAGGGTAGCGTACGCAAGGCGGGCGACCAGGTACGCATCACGGCGCAGCTCATCGATGCGAAGACAGGTTATCACCGGTGGTCTCAGACCTACGACCGCAACCTCAGGGACATCCTCGCACTGGAATCCGAAATCGCAGAGGCTGTCACCCGCGCGTCGCAGGTCACTCTCCTCGGCGATCCCGCTGCTACCTTCGAGTTGGGAGGCACGCAGAATCCGCAGGCCTTTGATGCCTACCTGCACGGCTTGATGCAGCGTGAGCGCACCGAAAAGCCAAACATGCTTGCGGGCATCGCCGCGTTCGAGGAGGCCGTTCGGTTCGACCCCAACTATGCGCTGGCTTACGCGGCGCGTGCCGAGATACTCGCGACCTTCGCGATGAATTTCTCCGACCACCCGCGTGACGACTTCAGGCGGGCCAAAAGCAGCGCCCAGCAAGCCATCAAACTCGCCCCGAGCCTGGCCGAGGCGCACGCTGCACTCGGGCGCGTGCTCGACTTCGGGGATCTCGACTTCGCGGCGGCACAACGCGAGTTCGATATCGCATTGAAGCTCGCCCCCGGTAGCGCGATTGTTCACGCCAATTACGCCCTGTTCGCCGCCTGGCTCGGACGTCCTGGTGCAATCGACGCGGCCCGGCGCGCTGTGCGCCTCGATCCCGTCTCGGCGGATACCTACCGGATTCTGATAAGGGCGCTTTACTACAGCGGTCAGTATGAGAAGGTTATCGCGGGCACGGATCCGCAAGGTCGCACATTCGAAGGGCTGCTCGGGGCCTACGCGGGCTATGCCAACCTGGCGCTTGGCCGAAACGAAGCGGCAGCCGCGGCATGCACGAAAGAACCAGTGGTCTGGGCGGGTGATCATTGTCTCGCCATCGCGTACCACCGGCTGGGGAGATTCGCCGATGCGCAGGCCGCGTTGAAACGACTGCAGGACGGCAACGGTGATTCCGCCGCCTACCAGTACGCCGAGATTCATGCCCAGTGGGGACACCCCGACGAGGCGGTGCGCTGGCTGCAAAAGGCTTTCGAGCTGCGCGACCCCGGTCTCGTTGCGTTGAATAAGGACGTCTTCCTGAATCCGATCGAGAACCGGCCAGAGTTCCAAAAGATCCTGGCAGCGCTGCGATACCCCGACTAGCGCGTGCACGCGGTTCGCACCGCTGGCGAAGAGCGATGCTGGAACGTGCCGGACTCGTTGCAGGCACAGATCGCCGCACGGTATGAGAACGACGGCGGTGATGGCTCAACCCTGAACCCGAAGGTCACAGAGAACTTCGTCCGAGATCTGGCGTACGGACTCAAGTCAGCAGGGGTTTATTTGCTCGTGATCCGGGAGGCGACTCTCGCTGCGGATCGTCGTGATCGCGTACTGGCTGGGGCGCTGGTCAGCCTCCGAATCGCCAAATCAATCCGTCCTGACGAGTCTTGGTAATCTGCCCAGGCCGCTGTGCGCTTGAGAAGTTTCGGCACCGTGCTCACCGTGTAGTCGTGCGGCTCAAGCCCCGATCGCACCTGTTTCCAGGTCAGCGGCATGGAGACGGGTGCACCTTCGCGTGCACGCGCGGAAAGCGGCGCGACCGCAGTTGCCATTCGATCGTTGCGCAGGTAGTCGAGAAAGATGCGTCCGGTGCGCGCTTTCTTCGCCATAGTCGTGACGTACCGAAGCTGATATCTACCCTCAGATCTACCCACAGCAATTTTGCTGGATTCGCGGACCCTTGAGCGCGGAAACTCGTTCGGAAATTCTCCGATCAGCCGGCCGGGGTCATTCAACGAACGCCGCCCGCAGCAACGACCGGATTTGGGCCTAGCGCGGCGCCGACGCAAGGCGCGCGGCCCGCTGCCGGTTCCATTGAAATCCGATCACCAGCGCCGCGATCATCAACAACTGCGCGGCGATCGTCTGCACCGTCGGGAATAGCCCGATCAGCGACACGCGCGGCACGGCCGCAAGCGGTGCGATATCTATGATCCCCGCCTCCTGAAGAGCCGCGATCCCCTTGCCAGCGAGGACGACCGTGAGGATCGCCATCAGCCACGAGCTGTAGTTGAAGAACTTGCCGATAGGCAGCGCGCGGCTATACCTCAGCATCGCCCAGCCAATGACGGCCAGCGCCACGCATGCACTCGCCGCGCCCGCGACCATGGCCCCGCCATTGCCTTGCGACCACAGCGCCGCGTAGAAAAGGATCGTCTCGAAAACCTCCCGATACACGACGATGAATGCGAGACCGAACAACAGCCACGCGGAACGTCCGGTGAGGGCGCTCGTCAGTTTCTCGCGGATATAGCGCTGCCACTGGTCGGCCTGCGATTTTCCGTGCATCCAGATGCCCACGGACAGCAGCACGAGGGCGGCGAATACCGATCCGAATCCTTCCGTCAGCTCGCGACTAGCACCGCTGATGCCGATAACCCACGTTGCGAGGCCCCATGTGATGAGTCCTGCAACGAGGGCGCCGATCCATCCCGCATGCACATAGCGCATCGCCTCGCCCCTCTGTGCCTTGCGCAGGAATGCCACCATCGCCACGACGATGAGCAGCGCTTCGAGGCCCTCGCGCAGCAGAATCGTGGCGGCACCCAGAAAGGTCGACAGTGTGCTGCCGGCGTCGGGGGCGAGCGCCGCCTCCGCATCGGCGAACAAGGTGTCGAGCACCTGCACGCGGCGGTCGAGGGAGTCGGCAGTCTCGCCACCTTGGATGGCTGCCCGGTATTCGCCCATCGCCCGTTCAATGTGCTCGAGAAGGGTGGCATCGCGTGCGCCGAGCGTCGGTTCAACGGGCTCGAAGCCGTCGAGGTAGGCGGACAGGGCGAGTGCATTGGCCTGTGCCCTTTGTCCGCTCTTGTATGCAACGAGGCTCTCAACGAGCCGAATTCGCGCGAGAGCCAGGGACCCGTCTGCGGGTTTCGTGAGCGCTTCGGGATGCCGTCGCAAGTACGCGATCGCGGCGTCTGCGGTCTGAGGCGCCACGCGTGCTTCGAGTGCCACAGGCGTTGCGGTCACCAATGTTTTCAAATCCGGGATGAGCGAGTGGATCGCTGTGTCGGATTTCCACAGCTGCTCGCCCTGACTTGCCAACGAGTCGTCGAACGCGAACTGGCCGGTATAGAACGCCAACGCCCAACGGTCAGCGATCGGAAGGCTGGCGAAGCTCGCCATTGGCGTGCCATCGATGCCCTGAGTGATCACCTGATACAGCGCGAAGAGGCTGCGTTGACGGGCGCGATTGATCTCCGTGAATGCGATGGGCGGCGTCGGTAGGCCCGAAGCGGCCGGTCCGTGACCGTCGCCAGCGACTCCATGACAGCTCGAACAGTATTGATTGAAAAGCATCGCGCCGCGCGCCAGGTCTGGCGTATTCGTCGGCGCGATTGGCACCGGGTAAGCGGCGAGCAAAGACTCAGCGAGTGCGTGCGCGAGGTCGGCGACGACGCGGCCGTCCGCTTTAGTCGCTATCGTCTGCTGAAGCTCCTTCGCGCGGCTGTTGAGCGAAGCCGACGCTGGTTTTGGCGGAAGCGCAGAGATCTTGGCCGCGACGGTCGTCGCAAACTCGACCTGTTCGGCGTATTCGGTGGGGCTCGATACTTCCCCGCCCGTGACCGCACCGCTGTAGTCGACCGCGATGTAGTCGAGCAGTCGCCACGCGCTCTGAACCTCCGAATCGGGATCGGTTTGAGCGATCACCGGGGTGGCCGGTGCCAGCCACAGGAAGGCCAGGAGCGTTAAAAGGAGCCGTCGGCGCACTGTATCCGCCTTGCGCAATGAGAGTCGTTCGCATTATCGCACTGTGCTCGAGGTAGTGCTCGCTTGGCGGCGTAGCGTGGCCGTTCCCGAGACGGGGCGAGTAGACGGTGGGAAACCCCGTACGTATGTAAGGAAGTTGCCACTACGGCACGAGCAGGAGGATGAGGGGTCCGACTCGCAGAAAAGGGCGGCTATCGCGCAGATTGTCGAAAGCTTCGAGCGCCTTTTCGCTTCGGCCGCTGGAGTGCCTGCAGGATCGTGCAATTGCCGCACGAGTCATTCGCGCATGATTCGATGGTCCGTTCGAGCTCGCGGGCCATGCTCTGTAGCTCCCGGATACGCGCGCACGCACGTCGGCGAGCTGATCCCGAGCAAGGGAGGCTGCCTCGGTGCAGGACAGATCACGACGCTCTGCGAGCTTCAGCAACGTGCGTACGTCATCTAGGCTAAATCAGTTTACGTGCCCATACGATCAGCTTGGGCCAGAACTCACGCGCGAAAAATCACGCAAATCCGCACAAATCTCCCAGGAACAGCTCGTTTGAAAAACAGTGAAAAAACAGGCGAACTCGGGAAAAACCTGTCTTCTCAGGGGATCGCAGAATCGCTGTCGCGCCGATGATGGACTGGACCGACGCTCGCGATTTTCCTTTCTGACGTGTGCACTTAACGGTGCTGGAGGGTGCTTGGCACCTATAGGGCACCTCGATTTTGCGGCCCACGGTTTCAGTCTTTCAGGGAGGCATGGCCGACGCCGATGATCGCGTTGAAGCGCGGGATGCTAAATGTGTGTGCGGCGTTCAACGTCCGGTGTCGCCCACGGCCCTCTCAAGAACGTTCCACCGAGTTCTGCTGAAGGCTGTTCCGCGTCGAGTTCGACTAGAGCAACTCGGCGGCGCCCACATCCCGGGCCCACATCTCGAAGGGTGAGTTCGACTGCGCGACTATCCGCCAGTTCAACGTGTTACCCATGCCTGTTGACCCCTGCCAGTCGATTTACGGAAAGTTTCACCCACCAACCGTCTTCACGCGTCTGATCCGACGGTGATGCACGGCCGTTGGCAGCGGTGGATCGGGGATGCCGGACGGCAGCGAGATGCTGCCACACGCGCTGGGATCTCGCTGACCCAGTCGGTGAACTCTTCCAGCGCGCCTTGCGACGACCGACGGGGTTTCGACTCACGGCCCGTCGGCTTGCGCTGATGTGTTGTCGATAGCGCGCCCGGCTCAGCGCGTCGTTCGCGATTGGCTTTGTTCTGGCAGGTGACCCACGTCCCTTGCAAGGCGTCGGCGGTTCAAGTGCTCCCGCCGGCCCTTGCGGTTCAGCCCTGGCCGCGCAGCACCCAGGAAATCAGGGTCTGACCAAGCGAAGCGCGGCGACCATGCGGACCACGCTTTGCGACGTGTGCGTGATCGAAAAATACATCGCGCGATCGGCTGATCCAATCCATTGCGGACCCTGCCGACGACGATCACGCCAAGTGCTGACTTCCATCGGGCGCCGGTTTCAGCTCGCTCCGGTCAGCACGAAGATTCGACGCCGTCCGCCGGCCGGCGGACGGTATTGGCCGAAGCGCTCTGACTCGACACGCCCTTACTCACGAGCCCGGATCCGCGGTGCGATGACCAACGGCGCTGCCAGACACCCCGACCAGAAGCCGCGAGCCCAAGGCCTTGCGCGCACCCTGTCATTCGATGGGCTCCGTGATGTGATCGACAATACGCCCGCTGCAGTCTGGTCGTGCCTTCCGGATGGATCGGCTGATTTCCTGAATCAGCGCTGGCTCGATTACCTCGGTCTCTCGCTCAGCGACGCAATCGGCAAAGGCTGGGCGACTCTGCTGCATCCGGAAGATGTGACGGGGCATCTTCAGCGCTGGCGGGAGTGCGTCCGCACCGGAAGCGGCTTCGAATATGAGTCGAGGTTTCGAAGGCACGACGGAGTGTACCGGTGGTTTCTCGCGCGGGCCGAGCCGGTCCGTGATGAAGACAGGCAAATCGTTCGATGGTGCGGGACCAATATCGACATTGAAGATCGCAAGCAGGCGGAGAACGCGCTCAAGCGCAGCGAGGCGTATCTCGCCGAGGCGCAACGACTGAGCAAGACCGGGAGTTTCAGCTGGAATGTCGCGGACGGCCGGATGTGCTGGTCGGGCGAGGCATACCGCATCTTCGAGTTCGAGTCCTCGTTTGAGCCCTCCGTCCCCGCGATGCTTGCGCGTGTCCACCCGGACGATCTCGGCGCGGTTCGCGCCGCGTTCGTGGGGCCTGGCGTCGATGAGTCTCTCGACTTGCGCTGCCGCCTGCTCATGCCGGACCGCAGTCTCCGGTATTTGCGAATTGTCGGCCGCGTCATGAGCTACTCCGGACGGTCTCCCGTTTACGCGGGAGCGTTCATGGATGTCACGGACGCCAGGATTGCAGACGAAAAGCTGTATCAGGCACAGACGGCGCTGACGCACGTCAGCCGCGTGCTCACCTTGGGAGAGCTCGCGGCTTCCATCACACATGAGATCGCCCAGCCGCTCACCGGCATCGTGAGTAACGGTGAAGCCTGCGCGAGATGGCTCGATCGGGAAAACCCGGACATCGAAGAGGTGCGGAGCAATGTGGTGCAGATGGTCCTGGACTGTCGTCGTGCCGTGGAGGTTCAGCGCCGGCTCCGCGCTCTTATTCGCAAAGCCGACCCCGAACATGCCGCGCTGAACGTGAACGAAGTGGTGCTGGAGACGATTCCCCTCATCCAGCGCGAAATCACTGATCATCGAAGCACGCTCGAGTTGCAACTGGCTCCGGATCTGCCGCTCGTCCGCGGCGACAAGATCCAGATACAACAGGTGATCATCAATCTCGTGGTCAACGGTGTGCAGGCGATGGACGCCGGGAGCGATTCTGCACATGTACTGACCATTCGCACCGAGCCCGGCCTCGAGGGCGGAGTAATGGTTGCAGTCATCGACTCCGGTCGGGGCATCGATGACGGATTTATCAGTCGAGTCTTCGATGCCTTCTTCACGACAAAGTCCAGCGGACTCGGAATGGGGCTGTCGATTTGCCGCTCGATTGTCGAATCCCACCACGGCGAGATCTGGGCATCCAACAACCCGGACCGGGGAGCGACATTTTCCTTCGTGATTCCACTGGCGCGCACGGAGGAAGAAAACCGTGGTTGACGGTCCGAGGCTCGAGAACGGTCCGCCCTCTGGTCCCCGTGCGCGCGCCGGCGAGAGGGCCTGCTTCGGCCCGTTCGAACTCGACGTGGCGCGACGACTCCTGCTGCGCGATGCACGGCCGGTCCGCATCGGCAGTCGAGCGATGGATATCCTGATTGCATTGCTGAGGCGTCCCGGCGAGACGATCTCGGCGCGCGACCTCGTTGCCCAGGCCTGGCCGCGCGCGATTGCGGCAGGCGCGAACCTGCGTGCGCAGGTTCTGAAACTTCGCCGGGCGCTCGGCGACGGCGAGGAAATGCGATTCATCGAAAACGTGCCGGCGCGCGGTTATCGTTTTACTTGTCATGTCGAATGGCGGTCTGGCGTCGGGGTGCGTGAAACCGCGGAGCCAGCAGGGTCTGGCCCAATGCTGCCGGTGCCCAGGATCCTTGGTCGGGAAGCAATCGTTGCCGACATTCTCGCGCGCATGCCGCGTCGGCGCCTGTTGACCCTCGTCGGCCCTGGCGGAGTGGGCAAGACCTCCGTTGCGCATGCCCTCGCCGCGGCGTTTGCTCCTGCCTGTGCTGACGGTGTTCGCTGGATTGATCTCGCCGCACTGAACGGCGAAGGCTCTGCCGCGGAAGCCATCGCCGTTGCAGTGGGCCTCGTGAGCTTCACGAACGATCATTCGCCGTCGGTCATTTCCTGGCTAAGGGACAAACGCCTGCTGCTGGTCATGGATTGTGCTGACCGCATGGTCGAGGACGTTGCAAGGCTCGCCGAAAAGATTGTGAGCGAAGCCCCCGGCGTGCATGTTTTCGTGACGAGCCGGGAGGCGTTGCGGGCCGGGGGCGAGCACGTGATCCGCCTGCCACCGCTGGCCGTGCCGCCCGATCGGCCCGACATGCGGGCCGCTGACGCGCTGACGTTCTCCGCGGTCCAGCTCTTCGTGGAGCGTGCCGCCGCGGTGCTTGGCGGTTTCAACCTGCGCGATGAAGACGTGCCGTATGTAACGCGGATCTGCGCAAGGCTCGATGGGATCGCGCTTGCCATCGAGCTGGCGGCGGGCCATCTCGTCGGGCTGGAGTTGCGCGATCTGGCGGCGTTGCTGGAGGGCAAGTTCGGACTTCTGCCGATCGGGCGCCGGACCGCGCTCACGCGGCACCAGACCATGCGCATGGTGCTGCAGTGGAGCTACGACACGCTGTCCCCCAGAGAGCGCGATCTGCTATTGGGACTTTCGATCTTCGAGGGCGAGACGGGGATGGTCGCGATCCGTGCTGTCGCGCCGGACGCTGAATTGTCGACCGAAGAGTTGGCGGAGGGGCTTGGCCGCCTGGTCGACAAATCGCTCGTCTCCGCAAAAATCACTGCCGCCGGATTGACCTACCAGTTGCTCGACACGACGCGCAGTTTTGCGTTGGAACGCCTCAGGGAGACCGGGCGGCTGCAGGCCGTCTCGCGCCGCCACGCAAAGTTCGTGCTCGAGACGCTGCGAGGGATCGAGGCGAACCATGAAGGATTGCGAGCGGGCGACTGGTTCGATGCCCGGCGACGAGAGCTGCCGAACATGCGGGCCGCGCTCAACTGGGCGTGCGAGTTCAATGCGGGCGACCCGCTGCAGTGGGAGCTGTCGGCGCTCGCCGCGCGTGTTCTGCTGGATCTTTCCCTTGTCGAGCAGTGTCGGCGCCGGGTCTCTCAGGCCCTGGTCTCGATGGAGCGATGTGCGACGGTAGACCTCGCGCTCGAGATGCGCTTGAAAATCATGCAGGCGATCGCGTCCTTCTACACCCCGGGCCCGACCCGGGAAACGGTCGAGACGCTCGAGCAGGTGCTCGCCATATCCGAACGCCTGAGCGACAACGAGTATCGCGCGGTCGCTTTGTGGGGACTCTGGTCGGTCAGCGTCTTTCGCGACGAGCCGGCGAGGGCATTGGTCTATGCGGAGCAGTTTCGATCCACTCAGACCGAACTGTCTCCGGTCGCTCGAAGCCTGTTGCTGGACCGGATGAGCGGCATTGCGCTTCATATGCTGGGGGATCAGTGCGCCGCGCGCGATTGCCTCGAGCGTGTCAGCAACAGCTTCGACCCGGCGATGCACTCCTGGCACAGTCTCGGACTGCACGTGGATCACGGCCTCATGGCGCGGATCTATCTTGCGCGCGTCCTGTGGCTGCAAGGCGAGTCTGTGAGCGCCTTGCAGACATGCCAGGACAGCGTTGAGGCACTCCAGTCGCAAGGGCACGCAATCGCCCAGTGCCACGCCTTGTTCGAAGTGGCTATTCCGTTGAATTACATGAGCGGCGATATCGAAGCCGCAAAGGCGAACCTCGTCCTGCTCCACGACCTAGCAATGAGGTACGGGCTTGCCACTTTTGAGGCGGGCGCAACGCTCGCTTCCCTTGCCTTCGCGGCGATCGAAGAGAAAACGAATCTTTCCGCCTGCCGTGTGGCGGCTCAGGCGTTGCGCGCGTGCCGATACGACGCGCTGTATCCTTGGCTGTGCGCAATCCTCGCGGAGGAGGCGCTGCGCAGGGGCGATACCGACGCCGGCAGGGAATGGATCTCCTCCTCTCTGGTGAATGACAACGGCGCGATATCAGGCTGGTGGCTGGCTGAGCTGCTGCGCCTGAGAGGCGAGATCGCCGCGGCCGGATCGAACCCCGAGGCGCGCCAGAGAGCGCTGGAAGATCTGCAACGCGCGGTGGACACCGCGCGCCAGCAAGGTGCGTTGATGCTGGAGCTGCGAGCCACTGTCAGTCGTGTCAGCGTCGACCGCGGCCATCGCGCTCCGGCTGAACTGAAGAGCGAGCTCGACAGCGTTTTGCGCCGGTTCAAGGAAGGGGCTGCGGCAGCCGACCTCATCTCCGCACGCCGCTTGTGCGCCGAATTGGCGGCCTGATCGGAAAATCAGCTCCTGCGGCGAGACCCCGTGGCCCGGTTTGTCGAGCGACGCCGCGTCGATCGTGCCGGTACCGAACTGGGAACGGCTTTGTCGGTGGACGTGTTTGCCACGAAAGCTTTCGCCTGCGACAGGTCCGCGTTGCTGCGACGCTGATCAAGTCGGCCGAGCACTGTCGTCACCAGTTCGCGCGCGTGTCGCGAACGTCCATCAGCCTGCATGAGCCGCGCGAGGCTCGTCGCCGCCCGCAATTCCCACGACACCGCTCCCTGCTTTCGCGCGATCTCGATTGCTTCATTGAACAGCGCCTCGGCCGTTGTCGCGGCGTTGGGGGCTTGCTGTGCGAGTAACCATTCGCCCTCGGCTCGCCGTAGCTCGGGGCTGCACCAGCCGCTCGCGCTTCTTTTCTCGCGTGAGACTGCCTCGGGCGTCAGCAGCAGCGGTGAAAAAGTAGCGAAAGTCTCGAGCTTCAAAATATCGGACATCTCGGGGCCACAACCGGACTCTCCCGCCCGCACGCGCAGAGCCATCTCGAAAGAGCTCGCCCAGCTCAGCCAGTAGCCGAGAGTGAATCGCTGTGCTTCTTCCGACAGAAGCGCGATCAGCAAGCGCGCTTCGGCGTCGTCACCGTTCCACACGGCGATCGGAATGGCGCCAAACGCGAGGGTAGGGCAGACGGAAAAAGCGCCGTCGCTCTTTGCGGCAAGCAGGGTCTCGCGCAGGAGTCGATCGGCAACGTTCAGGCGACCCTGGATCCAGGCAATCCTGGCGAGGATGATCTGCATGCTCACCCGCCGGTCGACCGGAGTGGCGTTGTACGCGAGGGGCAGACGAATAGCCGGGTGATCGATTACCCGCTGGGCAACTTCGGCCGCGATGTCGTGATCGCCGTCGAAGTGTCGGGCCTGCGCCAGAATCCTCTCCGCAGCCAGCACGCCCAGCGGCAAGCCGGCTTCCTCTGCGATATGACTCGCCTGCGAGGCCACGTCGACCGCGAGGCCGTATTCACCGGCGGCGAGGTCGGCGGTGGCCAGTCCGATCAAAGGTTCCAGGTGGTAGGCTGGGCTTTCGAGTGCAGCCCCGATCCGGACAGCGCGCTCGATCGCCATTCGGCCTCCCGACGGGCCTTTGATGTTGTGCGTGAGCACTCCCAACGCGATGTTCAGCCGCATCTGGGACACAGGCTGCGGCGGACGAATGCGCTGACCGTGCAGCAACGCGCGCTCCACGCGCCCACGGAACTCCTCGATCAAAGACAGCTGGAAGCCAAGGGGTAGCGCCAACGCGGTGAGCACGACGCCCAACGATGCGTCGCCGCTCGGCGAGAACGCCCAATCGATCGCCGCGCGTACGTCGGCCATGGTCCTCGCATAGCTCTTCAGCCAGACCGCTCGCGATACTTCTTCCCATTCACGCTCCGCTTCCCTGAGCAGCGCGCAGAGATGCTCCGCATGTTTGCGTAGGACGCGAGCGTTCTCGGCGGTCTCCTGGAGTTTGTGGCTCAACAGAGTGCGTGTGACGTGAAGCATGCGGTGCTGACTCTGCGAGGCCGCACCATGGATCTCGCCGCTAAGCAGTGATTTGGCGGACAGCGTCAGAACGGCGCAATAGATTTCGTCCGACGCGACGCCCTCGCCAGCCGCGATCGCCACAGCGTCGGTGAGCGTGAACCCCCCACGAAAAACGCTCAGGCGCCGAAGGATCGTCTGCTCGGATGGCGTGAGAAGCCGGTAGCTCCATTCAAGCATCCGCAGAAGGCTCTGATGGCGAGGGAAGGCGCCCCGCCTTCCTTCCGTCAAGAGGAGAAAAGGATCCTCGAGGACCGTCGCGAGTCCCGCAAGCCCGAACAGGTCGATTCGTGCCGCGATGAGCTCGATGGCCAGGGGCAAGCCGTCGAGTCCGCGGCAGATCGCCACGGCGAGCGGGACGTCGTCATCTGACAGGGTGAATCCTTCGATGACGTTCGCCGCGCATTCGACAAAGAATCCGACGGCGGAGAACGAGACCGCTTGCGCTGAACTCAAAGACATCCCTGCCGGCGGCACTGCCATCGGCGCCAACCGTTGGACCCATTCACCCGTCACGCGCAACGTCTCGCGACTGGTCGCAAGGATGCTGACGTGCGGTGCGCCCAGGAAGAGGGCTTCGGCGAAACGGGCAACAGAATCGATCACGTGCTCGCAATTGTCGAACACCAGCAGCAGACGCTTTTCCTGAAGGTGCGCAACGAGGCTCGACAACCCGTCCTCCGTCTTCAGTGAAATGCCGAGTATCTGTGCGACGGTTGGCAGAATCAGCTGGTTGTCGGAGATGGCCGAAAGATCCACGAACCAGGCGCCGTCGTCGTAAACCGGCAGCACGCGCCGGGCTACTGCGATTGCGAGCGTCGTTTTTCCGATACCGCCCGGACCAACGAGCGTCACGCAGCGTCGCATCGGCAGCTGCATTGCTATCGTTTGGATCTCTGAGTCGCGGCCGAGTATCCGTGACAACTCGGCGGGCAGGTTGTGTTGCGGTTCGTTTTGTGGAGTCGTGGACGGTGCCGGCGGTGTGACATCAACGCGGCGCACAGGCGCGACAAAACAATAGCCGTGCCCGGTGAGATTGACGATGTAACGCCGCCCGCCTTGGCCGTCGCCCAGTGCCTTGCGCACGGCCGCGATGTTCATTCGCAGGTTGGCTTCATCGACCGGACTGCCCGGCCAGACGCGCTCGAGAAGTTCCCGCTTGCTCACCATCTCGCCGGCGCGCTCGACGAGGCAGGTGAGCACGTCGAGGGCGCGGCTGCCGAGCGGACAGTTGTCGGAGCCGTCCGTCAGCATGCGCCGGGATGGGAAAAGCCGGAACGACTCGAACTCGAACGCGACTTCCGAACCTGAGCTCATTCGCCCTCTCCACAGGTGGCGGCGCCTTGCGGCACTCGCCAACGCGGCGGAAGTATCTCATTCGTTGCCGCTGCGCCGCCGTCCAATTTACGGAAATGAACAGCGACTTACGTGTCGCGATTCCGGCGCCCATGAATAATCCTGGGGAAGCGTCGCCGCGCCAGGGGTTGCACGAAAATGAACGAATCGCCTGCTCCGGCGCTCTCGCGCGATGCGCCTGCACCCCCGGTGGCCAACGAGTTCGCAAGAGGCAGCCCGGATCGCAGCGGCCTGCTGGTTGTGATCGTGTGCGCGGTGGGATTCGCTTTCGACCTGTCCGAGATTTCCTTTGGAGCCGCGTTGTCCGGCGTATTTGCCGCGCCCCCGTACTCGATGCGGCCGGAGCACCTCGCCTGGTTACTGGCCTCGGTTTACATCGGGGCCATCCTGGGACCGCCTTTCATGGGTGCCTTTGCTGACCGTCATGGCAGGCGCATCGCACTGGCCCTCACGCTCGCCTTTCTCGCGGTGACGTCGTTCGGCTCGGCCGTCAGCTCCGGAGTCTTCGCCCTCAGCGTGATGCGCGGACTGTCCGGCATTGCCTTGGGGGCCTATCCGCCGCTCATGATCACGTTGCTCACGGACGTTCTACCCGCGCAGCGGCGCGGCCGGTTGATCCTGGTGACGGTCGCCATCGGCTACCTGGGGCCGCCCGCAACGATATTCCTGATGCGATGGCTGACGGAGCTGTCGCCGCTGGGGCTGGAAGGGTGGCGCTGGGTTATCGCAATCCACGGAGTCGGGGGGCTACTCGCGGGCGCGGGCTTCCTTGCGCTGCCTGAGTCGGCAGAGTGGCGCGCGGCGATCGCGACGGCCACCGCGCGCGAGTTGCGATCGTGGCGCGCAGTCGCTCGGGTCAGCGCGCTTTCCTTCCTGGCGCCATGGGCGACTGTCACGTTCCCGCTGCTGAGCGCGGCGTTTCTGGTTGCGAGAGGGCAGACGATTTCCGACACGCTCCTTTTCGTCGGGATCTCGACGTTCGGTCCCGTGGTGGGGTCTGTGATAGCCGCCAGCGTTGCCGACCGCATCGAACGACGGACTTCCTTGCAGGTGTGCGCGCTGGGGATGGCGATTTGCGCTGTCGGCTTCTACGCCAGCGCCGAGCCGGCGTGGCTGATGCTCACGAGTTTTGCTTTCAACCTGTGCGTCGCGCTTTACATGCCTGCGCTGACTACCTACGTCGCGGAGCAGTTTCCGATTCAGCTGCGCGGCCGCGCGTCGTCGTTGGCGTGGTCTGCGAACCGGATCGCGGCGGCGACGGTTCCTCTGGCGATCTTGCCGTTGTTGCACGGTCGGGGCGAAGGGCCGGTGTTCGGTGTCATCGTCGGCACCCTCATTCTGACTTCGCTGCTCCTCGCCGCCTGCGGACCCGTGCGTGCAGCACGCGGCTCCGGCCTCGAAGAGGGATATTGAATGGCGCGAGCCGCAAACAGCAGAAAACAAGTGACGCGCGCGGTGTCGCTCGCGTGTCTCGGTTGCATGGGCTACGGGGTGGCCGCACGCGCGGACGAAGACGAGCGGCTCAGCGAAGTGCTCGTCACCGCAACCAGGAGGGAAACAGCGTTACAACAAACGCCCGCCAGTATTACGGCCCTCGGCAACGAGACGCTGACGGAAACGGGAGCGGATGACTTCGCGGATTTCGCCAAAGCGGTGCCAGGACTGACGGCCACCGACTTGGGGCCCGGCAACAAACGTTACGCGCTGCGTGGCCTGCAATCTCCGGGCGAGCCGGAAGTCGCCCTGCTCTATGATGAGATCCCCATCAGCGGCTTGCCCGGGGGCTCGCTCGACACCGGTGCGAGCCAGCTCGATCTCAAGCTCGTCGACATCGATCGCATCGAGGTGCTGCGCGGCCCGGAAGGCACGCTCTACGGGAACGGCTCCGAGGGTGGGGCGATCCGCATCATCTCCAACCGGCCGGTCTTCGACAGGTTCGAGGGCTCTTCGCGGATTACCGGCTCGGTCACCGACGGCGGCGCCTCTTCGGGCGGCGCCACGCAGATGCTCAACGTCCCCTTGATTGCCGATCGGCTTGCGATCCGCCTCGCCGGCTATTATCGCGCGGAAGGCGGCTGGATCGATGACCGCAACGATCCTGATATCACCCTGCCGCAGATCGCGCGGAATAATCTCAACGGCGAGCACACCGCCGGCGGACGGCTGTCGATCGGCTGGCGAGTCAACGATCGGTGGATGCTGACGGACATTACGTCCTACCAGCAGCTGCGCACCGACAACTCATTCGAAACCTATCCGTCTTTCGCGTCGGCGGAAGATCGCTACGTGTCGAAGGCATTCGTCCGGACACCCTGGACGGACGAAGCCGTGATGAACAATCTGATTTCGACGTATGACCTGGCGTGGGCCCAGTTCGTCACCACGGCGTCCTATCAGTACCGCACGGTCGACACATCAGTGGATACCACGCGCTATCTGCTGGGCATGTTCAAGTGTTCGATCTACAACTGGAATGCGGGATGCTCGGGCAATCAGATCCTGCCGGCGGCCGGTTTTGCCGATGAGTCCGTTCGCGCCTGGTCAGGCGAGATGCGCCTCGTCTCGAAGGCCCACGGGCGCCTGCAATGGACGGTCGGCGGCGCCTATCAATCCGCGGAGCAGGACCGGCTGAGCCAGGTGGCGAAAGCCGACGCGGCCGGCGTCGTGCGCTTCGACTCCAATGGGGACGCGGTCGATCGTCTCTTCGCTCGCAACAATCACGATGAGTTCACTCAGTACTCGGTGTTCGGGAATGCGGGCTACGAGATACTCGCCGGCCTCACCGGTAGTGTCGGCCTGCGCTGGTATCATTCGTACCGCTCGGATCAGCAAACGATCCTGCAACAATTTTTTCCGGGCGCGCCCACAGGGCCGTACCCATTTCAATCTTTCTCGCAGGCGGCGCTCTTCAAGAGCTTCAACGTCTCCTATGAAATGTCTCCCTTGGCGCTCGCCTACGTACAGGCGTCGCAGGGCTTTCGTGCGGGCGGGCCGAACTATCCGGGCGGCTTCACTGCGACGGCCCCTCCCTACGGCGCCGACTCCGTGTGGGACTACGAGGGCGGATTGAAGGTGAGCTCTGCCGATCGGCGAATCATCTGGAACAGCGCGATCTTCTGGATCGACTGGAAAAACCTGCAGGTGATCCTCCCGCAAGCGAATTTCTCCTACATCAGCAATTCCGGCTCCGCCCGCTCGCAGGGTTTCGAGACCGAGCTTTCCGCCGAGGTCACGGGCAATGTCAGTTTCATCGCGAGCGCGAGCTATAACAACGCGCAGCTGGTGGGGCCGCAACCCGTGAATAGCAATCCGGCGAATCAGCTACGCGCGGGCAATCGGCTCGCAGGCGTGCCCGCGTGGACCGCGAACGCCGGCGTAATCTACCGGCGGAATTTATCGGGCGCATTCGATGCGACTGCGCGCGTCGACTTTGCCTACCAGTCGGGCCGAAGCACTGTGGTCATGCCGCAGAACCCAGCGTACTTCGTCTCCGAGCCGTACAAACTCGTAGACCTTCATCTACGCCTCGATGCGCCGGATGGCTGGGGCGTTTCAGCGGATATCACCAACCTGTTCAACCGATACGCCCAGCTCTCTGCGCAGCCCGCTGATGCCAACCTTGTCACGACGATCACCGCGGCGCGACCGCTCACGATCACTCTCGGGGTCAGCAAGCGCTACTGATCGCACGAAGCCGGGCATTCATGGACAAGAACTCCCGGAGCATCTGGCTATCGTAGGCTGTGAGCTCGCAGCGAACGGCAAGCTGCATCCAGGGATGTCACATGGCCGATACGAAAAAAATGGGGACTGCGGTGGTGACGGGTTGCACCGGTGCAATCGGCGCCGGTTATGCGCGAGGTCTCGCCGAGCGCGGATATGACCTGCTGCTCGTCGGCCGATCACGGGCCGCTCTGGATTTGTTAGCGGCTCGTCTGCGCAGAACCCAATCCGGCAGCGTTCGTACCGCCACGTGCGATCTCGCCGACGCGGACGATCTCGAGCACTTGGTCGCGCTGCTGGAGAAGGACTCGGCGCTCACGCTGCTGGCGAACATCGCCAGCGCCGCCACGTTCAGCGCGTTCAGTGCGCTCTCGGCCACGGCGTTGCGCGACACCGTTATGGTGAACTGTACGGCGCCGACCCGATTGATCCGCGCTGTCTCACCGGGCTTCATTGCGCGCGGGCACGGAACGATCGTGAACTTTGCCTCGATTCTGGCGTTCCGGGTCTGGCCCGAGTTCAACGTCCACGCGGCATCGAAGGCTTTCCTGGTCAGCCTTTCCGAGGCATTGCGTGCGGAGCTCGTGAGGCATGGCGTGCTGGTGCAGGTGGTTGTGCCGCCACCGACGGACACCACTTTCTGGAAAAACGCAGGGCTCGACGTCGCGAGCCTGCCTCGACCGGCCGTCATGGCGCGTAATGACCTGATTCGCGCGGCGCTCGCGGGACTGGATCGAAGAGAGGATTGGGTATTTCCTTCCCTTGCCGATGTGACGCTGCTCGATCGCTACCGGCGAGCGCGCGATGAGCTCGTGCTCCGAACGATGAGCGGCGCGCTCGCGACGCGCTATACGGCGGACTGACGCTGGCGATATACGGCTTGTAACGCCGTTTTACATTTCGTTTCAGGCGCGTCGGCGGGCCGGGTGGTAGAACTCCTTTCGTACGGCGCGAAGACAATCGATCGCAGAGTGTCCGCTGACGCGAGGTTCACGAGCATGGTGGATAAGTCCAGGGTGTGGGTCGTCCATTCGGACGCGCTCCTCTCGGCGGGCATCGCCTCGGTCCTGAATGCCGGCGATGAGTTTGAGCCGGTCATCGTCGAGCGCGGCTCGTCCGAAGACCTGCCTCTCGATCGATCGGTGCCGCCCGCCGAAGTCGTGATTGCGGACTACGACGCCGGCATGCAGTTGATGCGGTTTTGCATCCAGGCCAGGAGCGTCCTCATCATCACCCGGGACGACAGCGAGCGGCGTGTTCGTGCTGCGCTAGAGGCAGGAGTTCGGGGCTACCTGCTCATGGGCTGTGGTGCCGCCGATCTGGTCGGGGCGGTGCGAGCCGTGGGTCGCGGAGGCGTGGCACTCGCTGCGGCGATTACCGCGCGTGTCGCAGAGAGTTTCACTCGCCAGATGTTGACCCCCACGCAGTTGAAGGTGCTCGCGATCATCGCGGCGGGTCTCAGCAACAAGGCGATTGCCAAACAACTCTCCACGTCGGAAGGAACCGTGAAGTCACACGTAAAGGCTATCTTCTCGAAACTGCAGGCCAAGAATCGAACCCATGCGGTCGCGATTGCGCGGCAGCGTGGGCTGGTGAAGCACGCGGATCTCGACTTCGCGGGACGCAATGATCGTCTTCTCACTCAACTCGCAGGTTCGGTACGGACCCGCCGCTCTATCCAGCGACTGAGGCAAACGTCGCCATCGCCAATCGCTGATCGCGTTTTTGCAGCAAACACGGCAGCGGCCGCCAGGGAAGGCACCATGATTTCCGAAGGTGCGCCGTGAGGCCAGACGATCGCGCTGAACTGTCTTCGCCGGAGGATTTCTCCGAACCCTCGGCACGGGTCGCGCGCGCAGGGGAGGGCCTGTTTGCCGATGCGCCCGCTCACGACCCTTCGAGTGCGATCGATGATGCCAATGCTCTGGTCCTGATCGTCGACGACGATGAGTCTATTCGCAAAGGCCTGGCCAGCATCTTCCGGTCGGTCGGCTTCAGCGTCAGGGTATTCGAATCCGCCGCCGCGTTCCTGAAAGCACCGCGTGTCAACGCGCCCTCGTGCCTGGTGCTGGACGTGCGTCTGCCAGGCATGAGCGGTTTGGCTCTGCAGGCGCAATTACCGCGCACGCGGTTACACATTCCCGTCGTGATGATGACCGGCCACGCCGACATCCCCATGTCGGTGCGAGCCTTGAAGGCGGGAGCGATCGACTTCCTGGTCAAGCCGTTCCGCGACCAGGACATGATCGACGCGGTCTCCGGCGCCATCGAAAGCGATCGCGGGCGACGCTTGAAACTACGAGAGCTGGAGCAGGCACAGCTTCTCTACGAGGCGCTCACGCGCCGCGAACGGCAGATTTTCGCGCGCGTCTGCCAGGGCATGCTGAACAAGCAGATCGCGGCCGAGATGGGCGTTAGCGAAATCACCGTCAAGGTTCACCGCCGTCAGGTCATGCAGAAACTGCGTGCGCGCACCGTGCCCGATCTGGTGCGGATGGAGGAAGCTTTGAAGGCCAGCGCGGAGCGACACGACTTCGGGTGATCCTAGGAGCCTGTCCGAGTAATAGCCGCCTACTGCGGCCGCCTCTCATGGGGCATCTTGCCGCGATCCTTTCGCTTACATAGTCCCCGCTATGCGCGCGAAACGATCACGTCAAGCTGCCCCATGAGAGTCGCCCTCGCTACGGCGCCTATTACTCGGACAGGCTCCTAGAACGGGTAGTACCGCAGGCTCGCGAGGACCACGTTCTGTATTCCGGTGGGTTCGCCGCCAACGCCGGGGAATGATTTGCGCTCAGTGTGTGAGTACTGCAGGCCGTATCGCACCTGGCCATAGCCGCCGCTGTAGGGCTTGTGCCAGAAGCCGACCGTGACCTGTTCCAACAGTCTGGTATTGCCCGTGCAAGTTGAGGTCGACGCCTCCTCGACACAGCCGACGTTCGAGTAGGAAGGATTCCCGTAGCCGTACTGCTGAGGGGTGCTTCCCGCCAGGAGCGAGTAATACCGGGCACTGGCTTTCTCCCTGCCGCCGAACACGTACAAGTCCAGGGTTGAAGTCGGGTGAACGGTGAGCCCCGCAAGAATCTGAACCTCGCGAATGGGCTCGATGTGACCCAGCGGATCGAACGTCGCGTCGGGGAGCTGCCCGCTGCCGTATCGGCCGATGCCGCGTCCTGCCAGTGCGGAAGACTCGAACTCGATCAGGTGCGGGATCAGCGAAAACCACAGACCGGCGCCAACCCCGCCACCGCTGACGTTGCTGTTGCGACGATCGAGGCGTTCGTAGAAGGAGCGCAACAGCCCGAACGCTTCGACATGCATCGTGCGACCGGCGAAGGGGCGTTCGTACGCCATTTTTCCGACCACATCCGGCCGCGCGTTGATCGACAGCGTATTGGCCGCGTCGAATCCCACTCCGCCCGGGATCTGATAACTCACATGAGTGGAAGGCAGAAATGGACTGGCGCTGGCGTAGAACGTGGTCTGCGGGTTCTCGACGGAGAGAGCCAGCCACAGCGTCCCGCCGAAGTCTTTGGTGATCCGCACCTGCGGTTGTCGCGCCCACGAGAAGCCGGGCAGGTACTGGCCCTCGATCGTCGGTGGCGCGACCTCGTTGCGTGGCGTGATGCCGGCGCCGTTCAATGTCACGAGCGACCAGGTCTGGCCTCCCAGCACGTGAAGACCCAGGGATTGCCAGTCGATGGTGCCGTAGAGATGCCGAAGCCTCGGATTGTAGGAGTTCGATTCGTTGGAGTTGGCGGTCTGGGCGCCGCCCTGGAAATCGAGCTCGCTGTAGAACGAGAGCCGGGTGGAAAGGTCGCGCGATCCCTCGGCCAGGAGCGAAAGTCGGCTCTGCCGCGCGGTTAGCCGCATTTCTCTCGTGTGTCCAACAGCATTGTTCTCGTACGGAGTTGCGCTCCAGTTTGTCGAGATGTCGTTTCCCTGGTTGTGCTGGCGGTAGATCGTTTCCGCGGCGACGAAGCCTCCCAGGGTGAGGGTTACGCCCTTGTATCGCGCGGCGCTTACGTTCGCGGGCGCGGGCGCAGATACCGATGCTGGCGCTGGCGCCGGTGTGGCTTGCCGGGATCTTACCTGTTCCTGCAACGACTCGACCCTCTCGCGAAGGCGGTTCAGCTCCGCTAGAAGTTCGTCGTTGGTCTCAGCGTGACAGGATCCGCTCAGTGCGATCGCGACCGCTCCTGCAACTCTCATCGTGGGCTTCGGGCGCATTCATCGTGTCTCCCATCAATAAACTGGGAACAGCGTATGAATGGGGTGCCGCGGATGCTTGCTCCGGGCTGAATAGATTTGGCATCACATGCCGTGATCGTCGCGGCTCATTCGCAGCGAATTCCCGAGAGCGCCAGCCAATCGCGATCGCGCGCGCTTCGTTACGGTCGATGCAGTTCGTGCGCTCTCGGCGTGCGAACCATTTCTGCACTACCCATTACCAGGAGCACACTGATATGTCTGCGTTGACGAACAAGGTTGCGATTGTCACGGGCGGCTCTCGAGGAATCGGAGCGGCCATCGCGAAGCGACTGGCCGCCGACGGCGCCAGCGTCGCTATCACGTACACGAGAGATGGAACCGCAGCGGCCGCGGTCGTGAAAGCCATCGAAGCCGGGAAAGGCAAGGCGATTGCCATCAAGGCGGACGCGACGGATGCGGCGGCCGTGAAGAAAGCGATCGACCAGGCGGCGAGCACTTTCGGCGGCCTCGATATTCTGGTGAACAATGCCGGAACCGCCATTCCCAAGCCTTTCGAAGAGGCGACTCTCGAGGAGATGGACCAGGTCATCGACCTCAACCTGCGCGGCGTTTTCATCGCCACGCAGGCGGCGCTCAGGCACATGAAGAACGGCGGCCGGATCGTGACGATCGGCTCGTGCGTGGGCGAGAGGATGGGGACACCGGGGCTCGTGGCGTATTCTGCGACGAAGGGCGCGGTGAAAATGTTCACGCAAGGGCTTTCGCGCGAGGTCGGCCCACGCGGGATTACGGTGAATAACGTACAGCCCGGTCCGATCGATACCGATCTCAACCCCGCGGAAAGCGAATGGGCCACACCGCAGATCGCCAACACCGCGCTGAAGCGTTACGGCCACGTCGAGGATATCGCGGCGATGGTGTCTTTTGTCGCCGGCCCCGAGGCGAGCTATATCACCGGCGCCAGCCTGACAGTCGATGGTGGCACCAACGCCTGATCCGACGGGGTTGTGCGGTTCAGCCCAGAAAAAATCGCCGCCGGTATCCCCGGCGGCGATGTCTGACAGCCCATCGTTCGGGAGCCCGTCGTTCAGGCGACGGGAAACTCCGGTTCTGGCATCGTGGCGCTCACGCGAATGAGCTTCTTGTTGACGAACTCCTGCATTCCCAGCTCCGCGAGCTCGCGACCGTAGCCCGAGTTCTTGATCCCACCGAACGGCAGGTCGGGCGCGGTCCAGGTCGCCTGGTTCACGAACACCATGCCGGTGGAAATCTGGCGGGCCACCTGTTTGCCGCGCTCGATGTCGCGGGTGAATACCGAGCCGCCCAGGCCGAAGGGAGAGTCGTTGGCGAGCGCGATCGCTTCCTCTTCACTCTTTACCCGAAAGAACAGGGCGACGGGCCCGAAGAACTCCTGATAGAAGGCGGGATTGCCAGGGGCGATATCGGTCAGGATGCTTGCTTCGATGAAGGCGCCAGGCCGTGCGAGCCGTTTGCCGCCGAGCAGTACCGTGGCGCCGCCCTGGACCGCACCCTCTACCTGCTTCAGCAGTTCCTGTAGCGCGCTCTCAGAGCTCAGCGGGCCCAGGGTGGTCTTCGCGTCGAGCGGATCGCCCGGCGTGAGCTGCGAGAGAGAGGCCTTGAAGTGCCTGAGAAACTCATCGGCGACTGCATCGACCACGATGAATCGCTTGGCGGCGATACAGCATTGACCGGTGTTGTTCATCCGGCCCCAGACTCCCCATGACACGGCGCGCTGCATGTCAGCGTCTTCCAATACGATGAATGCGTCGCTGCCGCCGAGCTCCATCGTGCTCTTCTTCAGATGCTTGCCGGCCTGCGCGGCGACCGTGGCGCCTGCCGCCTCGCTGCCCGTCAGTGCGACGGCTTTGATGCGGGGGTCGGCGATCAGTTTCGCAACCTGCTCCTTGCTGGCGAACACGTTGGTATAGACCCCGGCGGGCGCGCCGGCATCCGACAGGATTTTCTCGAACGCCTGCGCGCACTGAGGCACATTCGAGGCGTGCTTGATGATCAGCACGTTGCCGAGAATCAGGCTCGGCCCTGCGACGCGGGCGAGCTGGTAGTAGGGAAAGTTCCAAGGCTCCACGCCGAAGATGACTCCCATCGGGGCGTTCTCGACCATGGCCTCGCCTTCACTCACCCGCAGTGGCTGCGGCGCGAGGAAAGCGTCTCCGTTGTCCGCGTAGTACTCGAGGATGTCCGCGCTGAGGCTCACCTCGCCGCGAGCCTCGTTGATGAGCTTCCCCATCTCGAGGGTAACGTAGCGTGCCAGTTCCTCGGCGCGCTCGCGCATCAGCGTGGCCGCGTTGCGCAGTACCTGCGCGCGCTGCGCGATCGACCATCCGCTCCAGTTTCCGGTGAACGCGCGGCAGGCCTGCGTCACGGTGCGCTCGAGCGCCACGTCGGTGATGTCGTCGAAGGTCTTCAGCACTTTGCCGTCGTAGGGGTTTACGCTTCTATAGGTCATGTCGTGATCCTCATCGTGTCGGGTCGTTTCTGCGTGAAGTGGTTGGCGTCGGGTCAGGCGAGATCGCCCGTCAGGAACTGAGGCTCCCCGTTGCCGAACGTCCAGTCGGCTGCGCCGTTCTCGACGATCGCGATCATCACGTCGCTCGGCTGAGTGCCGGCCGAGCGCTGCAACTCATCGGTCAGCTCCTTGTAGAGTCGCCGCTTCAGGACTTCCGCGCGTGCCTTGCTGAAGACAGTCACGATCAGGGCCTTGTCGGTTCTCGGTATCCCGAGCCCGGTGTCCTGCATGATGAAGCGCGACTTCGGGTGCGCATCGAAGATCTGATAGCGGTCGCGCTCGTTGATGTGAAACGCCTTCACGATCGCCCTGTGCGCGGCGTCCAGCAGCGTCTTGATCTCGCTTTCGCTACGACCTTCGAACGCATCGATTCTGACTAGTGGCATGGCGTGATTTTCCTGTGTGGTTGAATGCGCGGCAGAGGCAAGCGCGTGAGCGGATTCCTGCGCCATCGCGGGTTCGGGAAGGAGTGCAAAGAAGTTGGGGCTCAGTAGTCCGGCCACGCCCAGCAGGCCTCCATGCGAGATCACCTCTCGTCGGGATATTCGTAGGGGAGGATTGATCTGTGCGCTGTGCGTGGACGGGTCGGTTTCGTCCGTCATGGGTGTGCTCCGGAGTGGGGTCGTTTCTCGATTGCTCGGGGTCGGAAATTAAAGAGCGCACGCTGGCCCGTCTTGACTCAGGCGCTACGCTTTCTCCAGTGACTGCCGGATCGGCAAGCTGCCTGGCTGGGCGTATCGATCTGCGTGTTGCTGGCGTTGTTCGCGCGACGAGAGGTTTGCTGACGAGGTTGCGGCGGTTGCGGGGCCGAGTGCGTTGTCGCGACGCCATTTGGCCGGGCTCGCGCCGATCGTGCGCCGGAACACGCGGCAGAACTGCGATTGATCGCAATGTCCGCTGGCGATGGCGACTTGCGCGAGCGGCTCACGCGTCGTCTTCATGAGGTGGCAGGCGAGGTCGATGCGTCGTTTCGTGATGTACGCGAAAGGCGTGATGCCCACGCTGGTCTTGAAGCCGCGAAACAATTGGCCGAGGCTCACGCCGATCTGCGCGGCGAGCGCGGCGCCGCTCATCTTTTCGGTCAGGTTCGATTCGATGAAGTCGACCACACGGTTGACCTGCCAGGCGGCGAGCCCACCATTGGGCTGCACGAGGTGAGGCTCGCCGGTTCGATGGCCCGCTTCATCGCGGGCTCGAAGTAAGGTCAGGGCCTTGACGAGGTAACCGCGCGCGCTGCGCCGATCCGTCTCGAGCGTGGCAACCGCGCCTTCGAGCAGGGACGAGATGACCTGGGGGATCGCGGGAGTCTGGGAAACCCGTGTTTGTGGGGATGCCTGGTGCATGCGAGACCGCCTTGGTGTAGTAACGGCGTGCTCGTGATGCAGGTACTGTCACGAATACCGCGGGCAACCGTCGCCGCGCCTGCGGCCGGGCAACGCATCGAGCACGCGAGCGACGGTATCGCCGCGAGGCGTCTGGCTCTATTGAGCCCTGGTAGCCGAATACCCCTCTTTGGCGGCGCCAGATGCTCGCTGGTGTAACGGGATTACACCTTCGTATAGAGAACGGCCCGCGAGCTATGTGGACGGCTTGTCGTCGTCGGTCGCGCGATGGTCCGAGCGCCGCCACCGTCCGGGTGTTGTGCCCACTAGTCGCGTGAATGTTCTGTTCAGATGGCTTTGATCGACGAATCCGCATGCGACCGCGACGTCAGCAAGTGGAAGGTCGCCCCGGATCAGAAGTTCCTTTGCCCGTTCGATCCGTCTCTGCAGCAACCAGCGGTGCGGAGGCACACCGACAGTCTGGCGGAACGCCCGCGAAAAATGACTTGCAGACAACTGGCACTCCACTGCCAACTCGGCGATCGTAGGATCGGCATCGAGATGCGCCTCGATGAACTCGCACGCCCGCCGGATCTGCCAGGAGGCGAGCTTCGCGCGGTCCACGTTCCAGCGTTGCGCCGCGCGTCCGTGTGTATGGATGACATGCGTGTGGAATGCCAGCGCGATTGCGTCGACGAAGAGGGCAGATGGCGCCGCGGGAGACATGAGTGTCGGCAGTATGGCCAGCGCGAGGCCGTGCATGACGGGGTCGGGCTGCCCGGTGGAGGTCGTTCGCAGACGCGCAAGGCGGCTCGAGCCTTGCTCATAGGTCACTTGGTTCAGCGTTTCTAGGGGCAGGTAGAAGCGCAGGAAGTCGTACGGCTTGCGCAAATGAGCGACGGGCCGGGCCGCAAGGTCGAACAGGAACGTCTCGCCCGCGGCGGTGTGCGGCAACTTCGTGTGCTTTCCGTCGATCCAGAGATCTCCGTGCGGCATGGGACCGAGGGCGACCTGGAACGTGTAGGCATCCTCCGCCGGCATAGCCCGGGTCGGGCCGTCCAACGCGTCCTCGCTGCTGAGTCGCGAAAAGGCGATCGGTGCTCGCAGGCCTTTCTGGGCGACGAGGGTAGGTGCCCGCGTCAGGCGGAAGCGTTTAGCGAAGTTCTCTTCGACCGCGTGAGTTCGCACGTCGTTCTCCGTCGCTCGCGTGAAGGCGGCGATCCAGATGTCCGGATTCTAGTCCGCTCTTCGCGCCATGGCCCGCGCGGGCGGCAGCCGGGCGGGGTGAAATTTCATAGGCGCGAGGGCAGGCGACCTCGCATCGTGTGTTCAACGATCGCCCGGCATCGACCGGCGCGCCGATTCATGCATGGATTGCTCCGCCTCGGTGCGTATGCCGCGGGTCTGTCCGAAACTCGTGCGTCAGAGCTTTGAGCCGCCGTCGACGTGCAGGGAATCGCCGGTAACCCAGCGCGCATCGTCCGTGGCGAGGAAGGTAACGGCAGCCGCGATGTCGGCCGGCTGAGCCAGGCGCTTGAGGGATTGCAAGCCGAGCGCGACCTCGCGCCCTTCGGGCGTCTTCGTGAAACTCGACATGTCTGTCTCCACGACGCCCGGCGCGACGGCATTCACCCGAACACCCCGCGATCCGAGGGCGGCCGCGAAGTATTTCACCATCGTTTCGATCGCACCTTTCGTTGCCGCGTATGCGGGCAGCGTCCCAACCGCGCTTCTGGCAACGAGCGAGGAGATGAGGACGACGCTACTCCCCTCGCGAAGAGCCGGAAGAAGCTGCTGGACGATAAAGAACGGCGCACGGACGTTGACCGCGAAGAGCCGATCGAACTCTTCCATGTTCGTATCTTCGATCGACCTGGAGAGGGAGACTCCGGCATTGCAGACGACGACATCCAGACGATTGCCGCTCAGGATCCGCACACGGCTTGCCAGATCGTGCGGTCCCTGGCTCGAACCGAGATCCGCCATCACGGTTTCTGCACTGCCTCCTGCCCGGCGGATGTGTTCGACCACTGCTGCAGCTTCCGACTCACCGCGTCCGTAGTGGACGAATACGTGAGCGCCTTCACTTGCCAGCGAGATGGCGGTCGCACGCCCGATTCCGCGCGACGCGCCGGTTACCAGCGCCGTTTTGTCGATCAGCTTCGCCATGAGAAAGCTCCGTGCATGTGGGAGTGAACTCGAGGTGAGCGACGAGACTACCGGTCCACTCGGCATCGGACTTGGCATGGAAAACCCGATCTTGTTGTTCGGTGACTTCGTGTGCGCACAAAGATCACGCGTCGCAAATTCATCGCATTCCCATGCAAGCGGGACACTCTCGGCCCGCCTACGGTAAGGCACAGCGTTCGACTATCAAATCACAGGAGCGGGCCGTGCAGACTTCCACCCATACTCATCAAACAGCACCGACGCGGTACGTCGAAGCCGGCGGTGTGCGTTTCGCGTACCGCCGCTTCGGCAAATCCGGCACGGTGCCCGTCGTGTTCAACCAGCACTACACGGGCACCATGGACTACTGGGATCCTGCGGTCACCGATGGCATTGCGCGCGAGCGAGAGGTCATCCTCTTCAACAACGCCGGAGTATCCAGCAGCTCCGGTGAAGTGCCGGCGACGTTCGAAGAGATGGGCGCCCACGCTATTGCGTTCATCGGCGCCCTCGGTTTGTCGACGGTCGACGTGCTCGGCTTCTCGATCGGCGGCATCGTGGCACAGGAGATCGCCCTGCAGGCCCCGCAGCTCGTGCGGCGCCTGATTCTCGTGGGTACCGGACCGCGGGGAGGGCAGGAGATGGCGCCGATGCCGGATGAGGGCATCCGGATTTTCAGCGCGAAGTACGATCCGCCGGAAGATCTCTGGCTCGCGGTGCATTTCACGCCTTCGGCGTCGAGTCAGGCGGCCGGTCGCGCGTTCCTGAAGCGCAAACATCTGCGGACGAAGGACCGGGATCCGGAAGTGAATGAGAAAACAGGGCCCGCACAAGTCGCCGCGGTCGTCCGCTACCAGGAGGGCTACACCGGATCGTACGACTTTCTCCGCCGTATCCGGCAGCCCACGCTCGTCGTGAATGGCAGCAACGACGTGATCGTGCGGACGGTGAACTCGTACATCCTCTTCCAGAACCTGCCGAACGCGCAGCTGATTCTGTATCCGGATGCGAACCACGGCTCGATGTACCAGTACCCCGACCTCTTCGTGCAGGAAGTCAATCAGTTCCTTGGGTGGTCGGCTCCTGCCGCGAACGATCTGCCGCCCGAGGCGCGAATTTCATTCCCGTCCGTAGCGGCGAAAGCCGGTTGAGGCGTTGCACGTGGAAACATCCTCGAAACCTGCTCGTCGCGTGCTCACACCCGGGCCCGACCATCCGATCTTCATCGAGCCGAACCCGCGTCGAGTGCGCATCACCGTGGGTGCCACCGCGCTCGCCGATTCTCGCGGGGCACTGACGCTGCGCGAGGCCGGCTATCTGCCGGTGCAGTACATCCCCCGCCAGGATGTATCGATGCAGATGCTCGAACGCAGCGATCACCAGACCTATTGTCCATACAAGGGCGAATGCAGCTACTTCAGCATTCCTTCGGCGGGAGAGCGTGGACGAAACGCGGTATGGACGTACGAAGCGCCTTTCGCGGCGGTTTCCACGATCAAGGACTACCTCGCTTTCTATCCTCAAGGGGTTGACTCCATTACAGAGGAGCCGTGAGGTGCCCAAGCCTCACGCGAGTGATTTTGATGACTCGGCCGGCCGCCGTGCACCCTCGACGATGAGCAGTCAACTGAGCGTGCTCTTCGCGCTCGCGCTCGGCACGTTCGCTGTTGGAACGGAGGGTTTCATGATCGCGGCGATACTGCCGGAGATCTCAACCTCGCTGTCTGTGGGCGTGCCGGCGACTGGACAGCTCGTCACGGCATTCACCTTGGTATACGCGGTGAGCTCGCCGCTACTGACCGCGATGACGGCGGCGTACGACAGAAAGGTATTCCTGCTCGCGTCCTTGGGGGCGTTCGCGGTGACCAATCTTTTGGCGGCCGTTGCGGGTTCTTACTGGGCCCTGATGGGCGCTCGCGTGCTGCTTGCGCTCTGTGCCGGACTCTACGTTCCCAATGCCAATGCATTCGCCGGCACGCTCGTGCATCCGTCGCAGCGCGGGCGTGCGCTCGCCATCGTCAACGGCGGAATAACGGTCGCTGTGGCAATCGGTGTGCCGGCTGGCGCGTTTGTCGGGGCACATCTGGGCTGGAGGTGGACCTTCGTTGGTGTCGCGCTCATGTCCGTTCTCGCGTTGATCATTCTCGCGATGCTGCTGCCACATGACGCTCCGGGCTCTCCCGCTGCAAGTATTGCAGCGCGCCTGTCCATCATCAGGCGACCGAACGTCTTGTGGGTGCTCCTTACAACGATGCTCTGGGCCACGGGCGCCTACACGGTCTACACGTACGTATCACCTTTCCTCAGCGCCAGTGCAGACCTTTCTCCCGAGCGTGCCGGCATGATGATCACGGTCGTTGGTGTGGCGGCCGTCGTAGGTGTCGCACTAGGTGGATATGCGAACGATCGCTACGGTGCGCGCCAGGTTCAGGCGCTCGCACTGCCGCTGATGGCGTGCGCGTTCGGAGGCTTGACGCTGTTGGCACTGACGTACAGCCCGGCGCCTTTATCGGGCGTGATCGTGCTTCTCGTCGTGTGGGGTCTGAGCGCATGGGGTTTCTTCCCAGCACAACAGCATCGAGTCATCGGTGTGGTGGGAGCGGCTCACGCCGCAGTGGGCCTGTCGCTCAACGCATCCTTCATGTACGCCGGTTTCGCACTCGGCGCTGCTCTCGGATCCATCGTAATTTCTTCGGCCTCAGTTCGCTGGATCGGTGCCGCTGGTGCGTTTTGCGTCATCGCGGCCGCGTTGTGGTCCCGTCTGCTCTGGGGGCGACAGGCCGCTCAACATGACGAGACACACTCAAGGTGATTTATGTCTACCTCCTCGAATAACAAGCAGATCGTGCTCGAAGCGTTCGACACGCTATTCAACAAGCGTGACTACGAGGCCGCGGCGCGCTACTGGTCGGCGAACTACATACAGCACAGTGCTCACATCCCGCCTGGGCGGGACGGGCTGTTCAATCTGATCAGATCGCTGCCGGATACGTTGCGCTACGAGAATGCGGTTGTCGTGGCGGAGCGCGACTTCGTGCTGTTGCATGGCCGGTTTACGGGCAGCGGACGGCCACGCGCCTGGGTGGCTGCGGACATCGTGCGGATGCGAGATGGCATTCTCGTGGAACATTGGGACGTGCTGCAGGATGAAGCCACTCAGGAGGAGTCACTTAGCGGCCTGCCGATGTTTGGCGCTTGGTTCGCGGTGCCGGATCAGTCGCAGGTGGCTGCCAAAACATCGCTCAGCGTGGATGAAGCTCGCTCGATCGTCTCGCCGCTCTACGACGCGCTCAATCAACCGGCGAGCAAGGATGTCGCGGCTCTGTTGGCGAAAAGCTGCCATCCGAACTTCAGATCGTACTCGACGAACGAAGAGTGGCGGAGCCGGGAGCAACTGGCCGAGGCGTTCACCAGACTCGGATCGGTCGTCCCGGATTTACGCTGGACGATCCAGGAGATCGTTACAGTGGGTAATCAGATCGTCGTGCGTGGCGAAGCGGCCGGAACGCCTACCGGCGAGCTGTTCGGCGCGAAGCCGACCGGCAGGAGCTTCAAGACTCTGTCGATTGATTTGTTCTCGGTAGAGGGAGGCAAGCTCGTGCGTTCCTACCACGTCGAGAACTGGGCGCGTGCCCTGCAGCAGATTGCCAGCTGATTTCCCGGAGTGCGCGTCGACGTTACAGCCCGGTAAGAAGATGCTGTTGTGTTTACCTCAGGAGTGCTTGTGCCACAACGCACTTGGTTCATTGCCGGCTTGAACAGCGCAGCCGGGCGCGCGCTTGCGATCGAGCTCATGGCTCGCGGTTGCGTGGTCACAAGTTCAGTCGAGGAGGTCGCCGAATTCACGAAATGGTTACTCCGGGTCGGTTGCGAGCTGTTCGTCGGGCGACACCACGGCAAATCGAATGGCGCCAAAGCAGAAAATCGCGCAGCCGGGGCCTGTCCGGGCCCGAAGGTCGACTGCAAGGACGGTTGGAGCATGGGGGAGAAGCTTGGGAGTACCTAACCGCGATCTGGACAGACACGCAGACACGGACTTGAGGTGCGGTCGATCGCCGCTCGCTGGAAGCCCGGGGTGCGCCGCGAGTATCGGTCTCACGCCATATGAGCTGCACGAGATCGACCGTCGCGGCGGCGAGAATCGAGGGGGGCGCGCTTGCCAGAGGCAGTGCTTCAGTACTGGAACCGCTGATCTGACTTCATTAGCGGGTGCCGAATCGCAATCGGTGCATCTACTCGCCATTGCACCCCGGAGTTCGCATTGCGAACGCGGGCGGCTTCGTTCCGCACGGGGCTGCAGAACAGCGCACAGGAGTTTGTCCCGCAGATCTCCCGCAGGTTTTCGGGCTTGCGAGGGGTCGTCATTTGCTGTGATTTCGAATGTTCGTACGAGCTTGCGGAAGTCGTGCGGACTACCTCTTCGCATTGTGTGCAGCGCCTGACCCCATGCTGGACTTCCGCGCGAAACCATCCAAGACGGCGCGCTGGTATCGAGGTCGAGCTGCTCCTCGCGACTCGGCGAATCCGTTGGCGCCACCAACCGTGGGCTTGCCGGACGGTCGATGCCATAAATGGCATGATTCTCCGGATCAAACATGCTGTGTCGTTATTTGGGAAGTGCGTTACAGCCGCCGCAGCTATAACAGCGAATTGCTTCCTTCCCGGCGAACATCCCGCCACGGAATTCAAATTTCGAAAAACGTAGCAGCAGCACGGCCCCGCGCGAGCCGCAAAGCGAATCGTCACGGAGCATCGAGAAAGAGGGCATCACGCTACGCAGTGGCGACGTGGTGCTGTTCAACACCGGCTGGCTCGAATGGATCGGCCGGGATAACGAGCAATTTCTGGGCGCCGCTCCCGGCATTGAAGTCCGCCGTAGATCCGTATTCGGCGAGGTCGGTCAGTGGGCTGCCATCTTCGTTGACGCTGGGCGGCGTCCAGGTGAGCGTGACTGCTGTATGTCCGGCGACCGCTTTCACTTCGATAGACCCGAGTGCGCTGACGGACAGGGTGGTCTATAACGGCCTTACGCTGACACGCGTCCACGCGAATGGAAATTCCGTCACGGAAATGTCGGGCGCCCTCGGGCAGATCGTTCGTGTAATCGATCAGATGGCGTACGGGACCAATTACACATACGACGCATTTGGCCAGCCGCGTTCCGTCACGGACGCCTTGTCGAACACCAGTTCGATTGCTTACAACGCTGCGGGTTTCAGGGAGACCAGTGACGACCCGGATATGGGGCACTGGAGGCGTCGTTCCTGGCTATTACAGCGTATGTCAGCCTGTATCGGGTCGCGGGAAACGTGAACATTTTTTATCACTACTACAACTTGAACAGGAACTCGGGCCTGCTGTTCTACCAGATGTCGGCCCATGTGCAGCGCGCGAACGATAGGGAACAAATCTTGGAGGGTGTTTCGGTATTTCCGAATCCCACCCAACAGTTCGTGCCTCCAATGACTCCTGTAACTCCGAATTGATTGATGGAGGATGAGCTTGTATCTGCCGCAGCGGAGCTTGCGAATACTGTGCATAATTCTGCTGCTGACGATCACCCCAGCATCAGCTGGAACCGGAAGCAGCACGATGAGCGAAGCGACACTCCAACTCGTGAATTTTTTCGAGCCGACACTGAAAGCATTCGGTTTTAGAAAGTCCCGGCAAACGTGGTACTTGCGGAAGGACGAAGTCGTGCTTGTGGTGAACGTTCAGGGCTCGCAGTGGGGAAATCAGGCTTATGTGAATCTTGGCGTGTACCTGCGCGCACTCGGAGACGAGGTTCGACCGCCGTTATCTCATTGCCATATCCTGCAGAGATTGGGGCAGTTGGTAGGAAGAGAGAACGCTCTGCGACTGATGGAGCTACTGGATTTCGACAAGAAGATCTCAGCAGATGACAGAAGTGCGGAGTTGCGCCGGCTACTGGAGAATTTCGGAATGCCATGGCTGCAGCAGTTCGATTCTCTGGAGTCTGCCAGGAAGGTATTGCGGAGCGATTCGCCGCGGCCGCTAGTCGATCCAAATGCTCTGCCCATCTTGGGATGGACACTACAAGAATGGCAAGGCAATACCTCCGGCGAACTGCACTAGGCGCCACTTGGTCACCGCAAGCGTGGGCGGCTCAACACGGAGGAGCCAGGCGTGGCTGATCAGGTTACGATCGACCGCGGCGGTGAGTGGCTCTCGATCGTCGCGGATAACGGAGTCGTCGACGAGTTTGACGCAGGCGGGCGTTGCCGCCTCGGAGAATGGGTTGCTGAGCCTTCGGCGTACATCGTCGAGTGGACGGGCGGCAGGCTACATTGATGGTGCCTCGTGGGCGGATCGAATAGACAGCGTGAAAACACGGGGCGTCTCACGCGCACGGAATATCGATGTGTCGCAGCCAGCGTGGCCGGCGTCCAATCAGGCGAACGAGGACAGCGCCGAGAGTAAGGTTCCGGGATACGGACTCGCCAGCGATCATGTTACCCGCTGAAGTTCGTCCGGGACGCGGCTGGAAACGGCCCACTCGAAACGATCAATTCGGTGCACAGATGCTACGAACCCGCACGCTGGAAAGGATTGAGCCACTACATACTCGGATTCCACGACTGCACGTTCGAATGCGTCGCGCGGTCATTCGTCGTCGAGACGATCAATGCCTCGATTTCCGAAGCGCTCATCTCCGTTTGCCGACGAATTGACCTGTGAATCCGAGGGCGCTCGAGATCCTTGAAGTTCTCGACCAATGTTGTGAGCGCAACTCCTTCCCGATGCTCGACAACGGCTACGTCTACCTCGCGGCGTCCCGTCTCTCGCTTTTCAGATCCTCCAGCGACTGGGCCATGGTCGTCGAAATCTTCGGGTTCTCGCCCAGGGCCGGTGTTCCCGACATTCATGTGTATACGTTCGGCAGTCGCCTGCGGCGAACCCGTCGGGAATCGGACTTCATCAGTGCTGCGGCATTCGAGACCTACCTGGCGAATAACTCCAACAATGAATCCACCTTCATTTTCCCAATCGAAGAAGGTGGTTGGCAGGACGACTCCAACGGAGAGTTGCTCGCCCGGGGGCGACAGGAGGTCCTTGTACGTGGTCTAGCGTACCCAACTCCGCCGCGTGAGGCGTACGCACAACATGGAATCGCACTCGCCTTGCCCGAGGACGTGGAGGTCTTCGAGTTCTGTCGCTGGCTTGCCGCTACTGCGCGCGATCGTGTTCTTGGAACCGAAGAAGACCGCCGCACCTGTGTTCCCGACGAGCTTCCGCTGATTCTGCAGGTCGACGAATGGCACCACCCGGACGTCTTGAATGGTGAGCGACCCAGCGCTGTGCCAACGTTCCGAGCGCTTGCCGAGATATTGGCGGGTGGAAGTGAGGCCGGACTGGCCGCGGTTCGCGAGAAGCCCAACACCCACTGGAGCAACTGGCCCGACGCCGGAACGCTCTAGGCGATCGGCTCCTCGTTGGAAAATCGTCGACGAGCGCGCGTGCGACGCCACCGACCGGTAAATAAATCCATTATTTTTCTTTCACAGGCGTTCCCCTATGTTCTTGCCACTCCCACGACAAACGAGGGCGACAAGATGCGGAACTTCGCGACACTCGGGAATGCCTTTTTAAAAGACCACGCGACCGCTCCGGGTCGGGTCACGTTCATGTTGGCTCTGTTGCTTCTCGTTGCGCCGTTCGCCGCGACTCGCGCGCTCGCCCAGATCAACGCCGGTGGCAGTGTGCCGGCTGCCGACAAACCATTCACGATTACAAAGGTCGCCGAGTTCGATCTTCCATGGCGCATGGCGTTTCTGCCGGACGCTCGTATGCTGGTGACGGAGAAACCTGGCAGGTTGTTCCTCGCGACTTCGCACGGCCAGAAGTCGGAGGTGAAAGGCGTCCCGCCAGTGCATTTCGAGATGCAGAACGGGCTGCTCGGGGTCTATCTCAGTCCCACGTATCGAAAGAGTCACGAGATCTATCTGACGTACTCGGAGCCAGGTGATGAGCCAGGCACGTCCAGCCTGGCGCTCGCACGAGCGACGCTCGAACTCGAGGACGAGCCGATGCTTCGCGGGCTCGAGGTGATCTGGCGCGACCCGATCAAAGGCCGGGGTGGCCAAGTTGGCGCAACGATTGCGTTTTCACCGGACGGGACCCTTCTTTATCTGACTGCCGGCGAACGTCAGCGATTTACACCTGCCCAGGACGCGAACCAACCGGCCGGGAAGATCCTTCGATTGACGCTCGACGGCAAACCAGCGCCGGGCAATCCGATGGCGGGCAAGCGTGGAGCGAGCAGTGTGGACGTGATCGACCCCGCAGCGAACACCGAAGCGGCGAAGACCGCGCCGGTCGTTCGCAGGTTCACTTTCAAGGAAGCCAATCTTACGCCTTCGGAAACCTGGAGCTCGGGACATCGCACGCCCTATGGCCTGGCCTTTGCCCCGGATGGAAGGCTTTGGGAGATCGAACACGGTCCGCGCGGCGGCGACGAGTTGAACCTCATCGAACCGGGGAAGAACTACGGCTGGCCACTCGTCTCGTATGCGGTGAATTACGATGGTACGCCGATCCCGAATCCGGATTCGCGGCCGGACCTTGCGAGGCCGGTGATCTATTGGACTCCGGTCATCGCGCCCGGGAACCTGATGTTCTACAGGGGCAGTCTTTTCCCGAGCTGGAAGGGTTCTGCATTCACCGGCGGACTCATGAGCAAGACCTTGAACCGCATCATCATTGACGGAGCCCAGGCGAAGCCCGCTGAACGCTGGTCGCTGAACTTCCGGGTGCGTGATGTCGAAGCAGCGCCTGATGGTGCGCTTTGGTTGCTCGAGGATGCCTCTCCGGGCGGTCTCTACCGGTTAGCGCCGAAGTAGCCGAGCTCACGCAATGAGGTTGCACGCATCTTCTCTGAACCCGGGATTTGCATGCCGTTGGAATTACGCCGATTTGGTGGCATCGGAGATCAGCAGCTTCTGGTGCATCTGCGGATAAGTGGGCGTGATCTTTCGCGGTGCGCGTGGCGCGACAGTCGCGAGCGCTTTTCGAAAGAACGCCTTTGCCTCTGCAATCCCGGGATATACCTCGCAAGAGCAGCTCGACACTCGCGAGGCTGCTATTGGCCACTAACCCGCGCGAATCGGGAGATTCAATCCCGACCTGTGTGAGAGATATTCTCGCGATGCGTTCAAGAGCGCAGACCAAGTTCCACGGAGCGCCGGCGGCACTGATCTTTGTGCCTTGGTGCCGTGGGTCATTGCGTATAGCGGCGTCTGCTACGCTTTGAGCTCGACCCGTCAGCGGAGTTTTGCGGCCTTTGTGCGCGCGCTGGAACGCGGCCAAGACCCAAGTCTGGGGATGCAGCTAAAGAGTGGACCCGGAGAGGCGACGAAGGCAGGACCTCGAATCGATGCTCGAGGTAATAAGTACCGCCGGCCGCCGATCACTGCACGGCTCGGATCACGCCGACCGTTTTTCGGTACGCCTGCGGAAGAGCGCAAGAGCCGCGAAGCTCATGGACAGGAGCGCCACGGTACCCGGCTCGGGCACACTGGCGCTGGGTGACGCCACTTTGATCAATGATTCTATGTTGTTGTCGCCGATACTCCCACTGGTGTACGACGTACCCGCTTGGTTGAGATCGCCAAACCTGATGAGATTGAAGTACGCAAACGATGAATAGTCATTCAGGCTCGGGGGCTCAAAGGGGATGGAGTCGATCGCCAGCGGACCCGCTCCCAAGCCTTGCAGATTCATGGACACCACATAGGAGCCGGGTTGCGGAAGGTTATTGCTCTGGAAACCCACTCCGAAAAAGTGTGAAGTGGCGTCGTTACCGATATTGACGTAGGTCAGGAAGGAGCTGGAAGGAAGATCAAGAACATTGCTTCCTACAGTCAGTTGACCCCCGTCAAAGCCGCGGAACTGGCTGAATGTGCTGCCGTCGGTCTCGTAAGGCAGAAGCTCGGTATCGAGCCTCATGGTCAAAGTCCATGCATCGCCTGCATTGACGGTGAATGGCAGGAGGCCCGCCGTATCGCTGACGTAATCAAGGGTACCCGACGCTTCCCAAGTGACGGGAATCGCGCTCGCTGGCAATGCTGCGGACAACAGTAGGCTGGCAAAAAAGGCGCGCTTCATAGTTCCTCCCCAATCCTCCGAAGCTGAGCAATTCTTACGCCATTACTAGAAAGCTACGTAAAATCACAAAGATAGAAAACTGGAGAGGGAGAGGGGGCGCGGCGATGTAAACGAAGTCGACAGTGACCTCGACGTGGGAACCTCAGGTCGCGCGCTGCTGCGGCGACTCACTAGTGGGCGATGACTTTTCTTAGCCCCTCGTTCACGGCAGAACGTCGGCGCAGCCATCGCGCAGATTCCGTACCCACGCAAAGAAAACATCGACGCTGCGGAAGCGGGCCCTGAGCAGCGCGCGTCGCAGTTCGTGCCGGGGGCTGGCCGAGGCGATATCCGCGCAAAGATCTAGCGGCGGTGGGGTTGCGCGATCTTCACTGGCCTGGAAACGACGCTCGATGCGGCGACGGGCGGAAAGGTTGTTGAACAGCGAATCGTGGCCTCGCACCGGCGCTACGAGCAACTGGCATCCACCGTTATTCAGGCCTCGAAGCACGTCGGCGAACAGCGCTGACTTGTCGACTGCGCGCCCGGCTGGGGCAGTTCGCGAGCAAGGCGACGCTTACATTGCGTAGCGCGACGTCTCGATCCCAGTTGATTAGCACGCTCCGGGCTTCTCGCGCGCCGGCGATCCGCGCAACCTGGTCGCGACGACTCGCGGCGAGCGTCGGCGATTCGTCGGCACACACGAAGCGCACGTCCGGTGCGCATCGGCTTTGTAACAGCGGCAACACTGAAGGTGTCGCGCAGCCGATCTCGTAGACGGTCGCGGCGGTCCCGCGCATAGATAAGGTGACGTCGGGGCAGCTCCCGAGACTGATCATTTTCCCCGGCCCTTGAAACCGGTATCGCAACCTCCACCATTTGGCTCCAGTGGGCCGCACCATCAGTAGAAGCCCACACTCATCCCGGAGCTTGTAGACTTTCTCCTTGGCCGTGCCCGCCGCACCTGTGTGTCGGTCAGCGGCATGGCGCAGGTCCATGCTGGCGGGGGAGCCAATCCATCCGGGTAAACAGCGCCTCATATCTGAGGTTTCGAGTCCCTGTTGAAAACAGGGTCGAAGTTGCCCGCAAAGTTACTTACCGGCGGACTGCGCTGGCGTGAGTTGCCGCGACACGCGGTGGCCGCGAAACGAGAAAAAATATCTTGAAGAATGAGAGAGTTACAACGGTCCCTGAATCGGGACGAGACGTCGTGAGATGGCCTGAAACGGCTCATCTGGTGCCCAGGAGAGGACTCGAACCTCCACGGTGTTACCCGCTAGCACCTGAAGCTAGTGCGTCTACCAATTTCGCCACCTGGGCAGGGATGCGAAGGCGCGGCAATGTACGCATGGGGTCAGGGGCTGTCAATTGAATAGGCGTCGAAGCAAGTTCGGAAGACGAGATCGTGGCCGTGGCTCGGCCTCGCCTGAGAGTACCGATGTTCCGGGTGCACCTCGGAAAGTCACTGAGGGTGCGGCGGACGTTCCGCAGGAGTCGAAGCACGTGCGCGGCATTCGCGGCGGCGGAGGCCAACAATCATCGCGAGGACAGCATCCTGCAAACCGCGGCGGTGGAAGCGGTCGCGACCACTCGCATGGCGCGAAGCGCAGCGGTTCCCACACATCACACAGCTCTGGTTCACACAGCTCTGGTTCACACGGCTCTGGGGCGAGAGCTGGCGGAAACGCCGGCAAGCGCGGCTCGCAAGGTGACGACACGCCGGGTGTGAAGTCGGGCAGCGTCGTCGAGGGAACCGTGAGTGCGCATCGCGCGGGATACGGCTTCCTGCGTGTCGAAGGAATGGCGGACAGCATCTTTCTCCCGCCGCGTGAAATGCGCGGACTCATGCACGGCGACCGCGCACGCGTTCGTGTCAGTCGCGATTCGAGTGATCGCTGGCTTGGCGAAGTGCAGGAGATCACCGGTCGCGGCGTGAATGCCTTTCTCGGCACGATGGAGATCCACGGCAAGAGTGCGTGGGTCACCGCTGCCGATCGCCGCTTACAACTCCGCTGCAGCGTTGCGCCCGCAGAACTGAACGGCGCGCGCAATGGGGACTGGGTCATCGCGCGCATCACGCGTCACGCTAATGGCGGCGCGCCCGCGCAGGCGATCATCAACAAGCGTCTCGACCCTGACAGGCCAGTGGAGCTGTCCACCGAGTCAGCTATCGCGCGCTTCGAGCTGCCGCATGAGTTCTCCGCGGCTGCACTGCGTGACGCGGCTGCGTTTGGTGATCGCGTTGATCCTGCTGAAGTTGAGCGTCGCGTGGATCTGCGCGATATGCCGCTTGTCACCATCGACGGCGACAATGCGAAGGATTTTGACGATGCCGTATACGCAGAGCTGAACCCTGCAGGCTTCCGCGTCGTTGTCGCGATTGCAGATGTCAGTCACTACGTGCGTCCCGGCACCGCGCTGGACGTCGGCGCTGTCGAGCGCGGCACTTCTGTGTATTTCCCGACGCGCGTCGTCCCCATGCTTCCCCATGCGCTGTCGGACAACCTTTGTTCGCTGGCGCCTAAAGTAGATCGTCTCTGCTTCGTTGCTGACATGATCATCTCGAAGCAGGGCGTGCTGAAGGGCGCGAAGTTCTATCCCGCCACGATGCGCTCGGCTGCGCGTCTCACCTACACCATCGCGAACGACGCGTTGTTCGAAGGCAAACCCGCCGCGCGCACTTCGCTCGGCCCCTTGCTCGAGCCGCTGATGGTGCTCGTCGAAGTCTACCGCGCGCTTTTCAAGGCTCGCGCGAAACGCGGCGCGTTGGATTTCGACGCGGCCGAAGCCGAGTTCGTCATCGACGATGGCGGCGAGCGCGTGAAGGGTATCGAGCTTCGCACGCGGAACGACGCGCATCGGCTCATCGAGGAATGCATGATCCTCGCCAACGTCGCTGTCGCGCGTGAGCTGGAAACTACCAAGACGCCCACGCTGTTTCGCGTTCACGGCACGCCGGAAGAAATGAAGCTGGATCGCCTCACCAAGGCGCTCGCGTCGCTCAACATCGACGCGCATCTGCCGGCGGAAGTGACCACGCGAGACCTGCAGGCGATTACGAAGCGCCTGCCGGATACCGCAGATCGCCCGTTCATCGAATCGCTGATCGTGCGTGCCATGCCGCAGGCTGTGTATCAGCCCGCGAACATCGGACATTTCGGGCTCGCGCTCACGCAATACGCGCATTTCACTTCGCCGATTCGCCGCTATCCCGACCTGGTCGTGCATCGAACGCTGAAGGCGCTCATCTCCGACAAGAGCGGCGCTGCGGTTCGCTACGACGAGAATCAGCTCGCGCTGATGGGCGACAGCACGTCGAAGCTCGAGAAGCGGGCGGATGAGGCCGATCGATACGTCTCCACGTTCCTCAAATGCACGTATCTGCGCGAACGCATCGGCCAGACGTTCCGTGGGCTCATCACTACGGTCGTGGACTTCGGCTGTTTCGTGCAGATTCTCGACGTCGGTGTCGATGGGCTGCTTCACATCGACAACCTGCGCGACGACGACTATGAGTTGCATGACAGTGGGCACGCCTGGGTGGGCCGCCGCACCAAGCGTCAGTTGCGCACGGGTGGGCACATCCGCGTCATGGTGACGTCGGTGAATCCGATTGAAGGGCTCATCGATCTCACGCTCGCCGAAGATCCGGTCATCGCAAGCGAAGACGACACCGAAGAAGACTAAGCGCGCGCGTCATGAAGAACGTCGAAACCATTTATGGCCTGCACGCGGTGCGCTCCATGCTCACGCGCCATCCGGATCGCGTGCGGGCCGTGAAGTTCGCCGAGCGGCGGGATGATCCGCGCACCAAGGAAATCGAGGAGCTTGCGCGCAAGGGCGGGCGACCGGTCCAGCGCATCGACGCGCGCGCGTTGGCGCAACAGCTGGGAAACGACGTCTCGCACCAGGGCGTCATCGCCGAAATCGAACCGCTGCCGCCGTGGACGGAAGACGATCTCGTCACCGCCCTCGAAACCGCGAAGGATCCGATCATCCTCGTGCTCGACGGTGTGCAGGATCCTCATAATCTCGGCGCGTGCCTGCGCACTGCGGACGCCTGTGGGGCGCTCGCAGTCGTCGTCCCGAAAGACCGCGCCGCGCAACTCAACGCAACGGCGCGCAAAGTGGCAGTGGGGGCGGCCGAAACGACGCCGGTGGTCTCCGTCACGAACCTCGCGCGCGCCTTGAAGATGCTGAAGGAAGCCGGCCTGTGGGTCATCGGTGCGGATGCGGAGGGTCCGAAGCTCTCCTTCGAGGCGGACTTGAAGGGCGGTGTGGCGCTGGTACTCGGAGCCGAAGGGTCCGGCCTGCGCCAACTTACCCGCCAGAACTGCGATTTCATCGTGCGGCTGCCGCAGCTGGGGACCGTCGAAAGCCTCAACGTGTCGGTGGCGGCGGGGATGTTTCTTTATGAGGCGGTCAGGCAGCGTGCCACTTCGGGAACAGGGCGGTGATGGGAATTAGGAAGCCCTCAGTCGCCGGGCGGCTGAGACGGGAACAGAACAAGAAGCCCTCAAACGCCGGGCGGCTGAGAGCGGTAACCGGAAAGCCTTGAGGGGCGGTAACCCAGAAGCCTCGAGGGCGGGGATGGCCGGTTTGTTTTCCCGTCCGGCACGTCAAAATGCAGGGATGCATTTTGCCGAGGCCCCGAGGGACCGGTCTTACGGCCGGTGCCGGGCGGGAAGACGAACCGGCCGTCCCCGCCCAGCGTAAAGCGTTGATGCACAAGCCCCCCTTGAGCCACCCGCCCACCTTCTGTACCATGCGCGGCCCGCCACGGACCCCGTCCAGGCGGCTTCTCCTCTGCCACACCACGCAGCCTCGCTGTGGGTGGCCAACCCAGTCCACAAGGAGCACACATGAGGCACTACGAAATCGTATTCCTGGTCCATCCGGACCAGTCCGAGCAAGTCCCCGCCATGATCGAGCGCTACAAAGGCTTGATCGCCACCGACGGTGGCAAAGTCCACCGCCTGGAAGACTGGGGCCGCCGCCAGCTCGCCTATCCCATCGCCAAGGTCCACAAGGCCCACTACGTTCTGATGAACGTCGAGTGCGATCAGAAGGCGCTCAACGAGCTCACCGGTGCATTCCGTTTCAGCGATGCCGTGCTTCGCCACCTCGTCGTGTCGATGGACGAAGCCGTCACCGAGCCGTCGCCGATGGCGAAGGCCGATGAAGAAGAGGCCAGTGGGGATCGCCCGCGTCGTGACCGTGGCCCGCGCGGTGACGATGACGATGGCGACGATCGCCCGCGTCGCGGCTCGTCGGATGACGACGGCCCGTCGGACAACGCGTAACCCACTCTTAATTGATTAATTCATTGCAGAATTAATTGAGAAACACATCATGGCCATGAAACCCCAATCGAACAGCCGCTTCTCCCGCCGGAAGAAGTTCTGCCGCTTCACCGCCGAAGGCGTGAAGTACATCGACTACAAAGATCTCGCCACCCTCAAGGGTTACGTCACCGAGACGGGCAAGATCGTGCCGAGCCGCATCACCGGCACGAAGTCGTTCTACCAGCGGCAGCTCGCCGTGGCAGTGAAGCGCGCGCGCTTCCTCGCCCTGCTGCCGTACACCGATCAGCATTGATCGGCTCACCGATAAGAGATAACCGCAATGGATGTCATTCTGCTGCAGAAGGTTGCCAACCTCGGCAACATCGGTGATCGCGTCAAGGTGAAGTCCGGCTTCGGCCGCAATTACCTGCTGCCCGAAGGCAAGGCGACCCTCGCCACGCCCGTGAACGTCGCGAAGTTCGAAGAGCGTCGCGCCGAGCTCGAAAAGATTGCCCGCGATCAGCTCGTGAGCGCCGAAGAGCGCCAGGGCGCGCTCAAGGACTACAAGCTGGTCATCCGCGCCAAGGCGGGCACGGAAGGCAAGCTGTTCGGTTCGGTCGGCACCGCCGACATTTCCGAAGCCCTCAAGCGCGAGAACTTCAACGTCGCCCGCAGCGAAGTGCGCCTGCCGAACGGTGCGCTCCGCACGATTGGTGAGCACACCGTCAGCCTGCACCTGCACGCTGATGTCGACGTGCCGCTCGCCATCTCGATCGTCGCCGAAGAATAGTCGCGCGGCAGCTCTTCAGAGCGCCTCGTGGCTGACAAGTCCCGACGAGACTCACGTGACCTCGGCCTGCTGGCCGAGGTCCGTACTCCTCCCCACTCCATCGAAGCCGAGCAGGCTGTGCTCGGTGGCCTGCTGCTCGACACGAGCGCGTGGGACCAGGTCGCGGACATGGTCCGCTCCCACGATTTCTACCGCCCCGACCACCGGCTGATTTTCGACGCGATCACGGCGCTCGCCAGCAACGGCAAGCCTTGCGACGTCATCACGATTTCCGAGCAGCTGCAGAAGCTGGGCGAGCTCGATAACGCCGGCGGTCTCGCGTACCTCGGCAATCTCGCGCGCGATACGCCGACCGCGGCGAACGTGCGCACGTATGCGGAGCTGGTGCGCGAACGTTCGCTGCTGCGTCAGCTCATCAGTGCCGGCAACGAGATTGCGGGCTCGGTGTTCAACACCGAAGGCTATACGGCAAAAGAGCTCGTGGACCGCGCGGAAGCGAAGGTCTTCGAGATTGCCGAAGCCGGTTTCGGCGGGCGCGACGGTGCCGTGGCCGTGCGCACGATGCTGCCGCAGCTCATCGACAAGATCGATGAAGCGCAGTCGAACCCGGATGCGCTCCGGGGTCTGCCCACGGGCTTTGCGGATTTCGACCGCATCACCGGCGGCTTGCGCGCGGGCGACCTCGTCATCGTGGCCGGTCGTCCGTCCATGGGCAAAACTACGCTCGCCGTGAACATGGCCGAGTACGCCGCAGTGAATCCGGCGAAACCGCGTTCGGTCTGCATCTTCAGCATGGAAATGCCGTCCGAGCAGTTGATGACGCGTATGTTGTCGTCGCTCGGCACGGTGCACCTCGGCTCGCTGCGAACGGGGCAGGTCACTGACGAAGACTGGGTCCGCATCAGCGCGGCGACCCAGCAGTTGTCCGAAGCCAAGATTTTTATCGACGAGACGCCGGGCCTGTCGCCTACAGACCTGCGTGCGCGTGCGCGTCGCGTAAAGCGCGAGCACGGTCTGGATCTCGTCGTCGTCGACTACCTGCAGCTGATGCAGGTGCCCGGCAATCAGGAGAACCGTGCGACGGAAATCTCGGAGATTTCGCGCGGACTGAAAGCACTCGCGAAAGAGCTGCATATCCCCGTGATTGCGCTTTCGCAGCTGAATCGCGGTGTCGAGCAGCGCGAGAACAAAGTGCCTGTGATGTCGGATCTTCGTGAGTGCGTCACCGGCGATACGCTGGTCTGTCTCACGGATGGTCGTCGAGTACCGATTGCGGATCTCGTCGGCACCGAGCCTGAAGTCTGGGCGGTCGATGAGCAGCAGAAACTCATCCCTGCGCGTTCGGACAAAGTCTGGAAGGTCGGGACCAAGCCCGTCTTTCGGGTGACGCTCGCGAGCGGGCGATCGATTCGCGCGACGGCGGAACACCGATTGTTTGCAGGGCAGGGTTGGACGACGGTTTCGCAGCTCTCTGCCGGCGATCGGCTCGCGCTCGCACGGAAGCTTCCGGAGCCGGAAAAACCAGTTCGATGGCCCGATCACTGGCTCGTGTTGTTGGGACATCTGGTGGGCGACGGCAGTCATCTCGTTCATCAACCGCTGCGCTACACGACCGCGTCGGAGCAGAACAGCCGCGCCGTTCGTGAGGCCGCAGAAGCGTTTGGATCGAAGGTCACGCGCCATGCCGGCGGGGGCGCGTGGCATCAGCTTGTCATCAGCGGCAACGGTAATCGCTGGAAGGCTGCGGGAGTGGGCGCGTGGCTGAAACAACTTGGGATTTTCGGGCAGCGGTCGCATGAGAAGCATTTGCCGCCCGAGGTTTTCCGGCTGGCGAATGATCAGGTCGCAGTGCTGCTGAAGCATCTGTGGGCGACGGATGGCTCGGTGACGTTACGCAAGGTGGGCAGTCGCGGCGGGCATCGTGTCTATTTCTCGACGTGCAGCGAGCGGCTGGCTCGGGATGTGCTCGCGCTGTTGTTGAGGCTCGGCATCGTCGGGCGGTTGAAGGCCGTACATTCCGCGCGCGGCCGGCCCGTATTCAATGTAGACGTCACCGGATCGGATTACCAACGACGCTTCTGCGAAGTAGTGGGCGGATTCGGTCCGCGGGAAGCGCCGGTCACGATGCTGTGGCTGGCGCTTGAAGCGACGCCGCCCGGTACCAATGTTGATACCGTACCGGAGCAGGCCTTCGACGCAATTCGTGCTTCGATGGCGGCTTCCGGCATATCGCGCGGTGAAATGGCAGTCATGCGAGGCCGCTCACTCGGCGTTCCGACGGTGCGCTTCGCACCCTCGCGGCGCTTGCTGGGTAATTACGCGCGGTTACTTCAGGATGATTCTCTGCGTGCCATGAGCGAGAGCGACTTGTTCTGGGATCGAATCATCTCGATTCAGCCGGAAGGTGAAGAAGAGGTATTCGACCTCACCGTGCCGGGCCCCGCGTGCTGGCTCGCAGATGGCATCGCATCGCACAACTCGGGGGCGATTGAACAGGATGCAGACATCATCCTGCTCATCTACCGCGAAGAGGTCTACGACAAGTCGACCACGAAAGTCGGCATCGCCGAGATCCACATCGCCAAGCATCGCAACGGCGAAATCGGCATGTTCAATCTCACCTTCCAGGGCAAGTACTCGCGCTTCGCCAACTACGCGCCGGATTCGTACGCGGAAGGGATCATGCGGTGAGTCGGCTGATCCGCGCCGTCATCGATACGCGTGCGTTGAGAAACAATCTCGCCGCAGTTCGTGCGCGTGCGCCGGGCGCGAACGTCATGGCAGTGGTGAAGGCCAATGCGTATGGACATGGTCTCGTGCCCACAGCGTTGGCGCTCGCCGACGCGAACGCGTTCGCTGTGGCGCGTTTGGAAGAGGGCCTTGCTCTGCGCGCCGCCGGCGTGACCAAGCCGATCGTGCTGCTCGAAGGGGTATTCACGAGCGAGCAGTTGTTCGAAGCGGCCCGGCATGGCTTCGATCTGGTCGTGCACGATCCATTGCAGGTCGAGCTGCTCGAAGCGTTCTCGGGCGCACATCGATTCGTCATCTGGTTGAAGATCGACACGGGCATGAACCGGCTCGGTTTTCGGCCCGCCGATTTCGCGGTAGCCCACGAGCGCGTGCGCGCGATGATTCCCGCGCCGCTCGAAATTCGCGTGATCACGCATCTCGCGAGAGCCGATGATCGCGATGACGCCGCCAACCGCGAACAGATCGCGAAGTTCAACGCGGCCGTCGGCAAGTTGGACTATGCCACTAGCATTTCCAACTCCGCCGCGGTGCTGAGCGGCACGGGTGTACAGGCAGATTGGGTGCGGCCCGGACTTGCGCTGTACGGTGTTTCGCCGTTCGCCGGCACCATCGGTCCCGATCTGGGTCTGCAGCCGGCGATGTCGCTCGAGAGTTCGGTGATCACCATACGTCGTGTGCCGAAAGGCGAGACGGTGGGTTACAGCGGAGCATGGCGCGCCCCGCGCGATTCGATCATCGCGATCGTCGGCGCGGGTTACGGCGATGGATTGCCGCGCAACCTGCCGAGCGAAACGCCGGTGCTGATTGCCGGACAACGGGCCCACATCGCGGGACGCGTTTCGATGGATATGATCGCCGTCGATGTCACCTCGCTGCCCATCCCGAAGGTGGGCGATCCCGTGATTCTCTGGGGCGAGGGCCTGCCCGTCGAGGAAATCGCGCGCCACGCCGGCACGATTCCTTACGAGCTTCTCTGCGGCGTGAGCCAGAGAGTCCCGCTCGAGCTGCGTTGACTCCAATGCTTCACTGCCACTGAAAAGTCGTCCGTGCCCACGGGCCCGCAGCCGTCGCCCCAGTTGCTCGTCACTCGCGGATCGGCGCGGCGGACCTGTGGTTGCCAGGCGAGCGAGAGGGTGCCGCTTCAGCTACGCTAAGCCGGCACTCCCTGCCGCAGCCACACAGGCACACCATGCTCAATACACTCCGCGCCGTTTTTTCGATCGTGTTCCTTGCATGGCTCACAGGGATTACGGGCTGTACACCCTCCAAAGTCGCCGCGACGGCGGTTTTGCAAATCGACGAAACAGCGACGCCTGAGGAGATCGCCGGTGCCGCGCAGGTGCTGAAGGCGCGCTTCGAAGATGTGACGCCCGGGTCTTTCCCGAGCGTGACGTCCACCATTTCGGGCCACACTCTCTCGTTCGAGTTTCGCGGTGGCGCGCCCACCGAAACCAGCGTTCGGCTGCTCAGCTCGGAGCGCGCCGAATTCGCCATCGTCGCTGCCGGGGATGCCAGCGACGTGTGGGTGACTGATGCGGATGTTCTCGAAGCCCGCACGGCCACCAAGGCCGGCGCCGAGTTCCTCGGCGTCAAGCTCAAACCTGAAGCGGGCAAGCGGCTCGAGGCGCGGACTGCAGCCAACGTCGGCAAGATGCTCGCCGTCAACTGGGATGGGCGCGAGGTCACGTCTTTGCAGATCCAGGGGGCGTACGGCGAGAACTTCGAGTTCCCCGTGCCATCGGAAGACCTGGGGCGAATCATGCAGGCGACGCTGGGACACGGACGTCTGCAAATCAGGATGCGCTCGTTCGACTATCGCGTTGCTCCGTGAGCAAAGCAGGCTGATGACGGGGAACATTCGGTTTTCCAGGGGGTTCCTGAAGCGGCGCCACACAGGAACAGCCGATGCCGGAAGGTCCCTCGCTCGTCATCCTTCGAGAGCTCGTTCAGCCCTTCACCGGCAAGCGCATTCGCAAGGCGGAAGGCAATTCGAAGCTGGATCTGTCGCGCCTCGAAGGGCAGAAGATCGTCGCGCTCCGCACGTGGGGCAAGCACTTCCTCATCGAGCTGGACGGGTTCTCCGTTCGCATTCATTTCCTGATGTTCGGCAGCTACTGCATCGACGGGCGCAAGGATCGGCCGCCGCGGTTGAGCCTGCAGTTCGCTCCGGGGCGGCGTGGCGTGCAGAGCACGGGCCGCGAGATGAACTTCTACAGCTGCGCGGTTCGCTATATCGAAGGCAAGCTCGATGACGAGTACGACTGGCAAGTCGATGTCATGTCGGAAGCCTGGGATCCGCTCGAGGCGCGCCGGAAACTGCGCAGCATGCCGGACACGCTGGTCTGCGACGCGTTGTTGGACCAGAACGTGTTTGCCGGTGTCGGCAACATCATCAAGAACGAAGTGCTGTTTCGGATTCGAGTCCATCCCCTGTCCAAGGTCGGCGCGCTGCCGCCCCGCAAGCTGAGCGAGCTGGTGGAGCAGGCGAGGGTGTACGCCTTCGAGTTTCTGGAATGGAAGAAGGCTTTCGTGCTGAAGAAGCACTGGCTGGCGCACAACAAGCGGATTTGCCGACGATGTGAGATTCCGTTCAAGAAGGCGTATCTGGGCGTCACGGATCGGCGCAGCTTTTATTGCGAACGCTGCCAGGTGAGGTATCGCGGCGCTGTGAAGTCGCGCGCCAGGATCCCGTCATCGCGGAAGGTGGCTTCATCGCGGAAGGCGCCTTCGAAATGATCCACGTCGGCACCGCGGGCTGGTCGATCCCCCCGAGCTACAAGGAAGCTCTGTCCGGCGAAGGCTCGCACCTCGAGCGCTACGCCCGTCAGTTCGATGTCGTCGAAATCAATAGCTCGTTCAAGCGCCACCATCAACCGCAAACCTATGCACGCTGGGCGTCGTGCGTGCCCGCCAACTTCCGGTTCTCGGTGAAGACGCCGAACACGATGACGCACGAAGGGGCGCTCATCGCGCACAAGGACGTGTTGGCCCGGTTCGCGGAAGAGGTGACCCAACTCGGCGACAGGCTCGGCGTCGTTCTCGTGCAGCTGCCCCCGAAGCTCGAGTTCGACGCGGCGAGTGCGAAGCGCTTTTTCAAGGCATTCCAGAAGCGGCTCGACGTGGCGCTGGTCTGCGAGCCGCGCCATGCGAGTTGGGCGACACCGAAAGCGCTCAAGTTGTTGAGGGATGCTCACGTGGCTCGCGTCGCCGCCGATCCGCCGCCGTTCGAAGGCGCTGCACTGCCTGATGGATGGACAGAGCTCGCGTACTTCCGTTGGCACGGCACGCCGCGCAAATACTATTCGGAGTACGACCGCGAGAGCCTGGACGCCCTGAAAGCCCAGCTCGCGGCAGCGGCACAACGAGCGTCGGATGTCTGGATGATCTTCGACAACACGACGCTGGGACACGCCACCGGTAACGCGCTTACGATCCAGAAAGAAATCGCAGGGGGCGACGATCATGAAATTCTCGAACAAGAGCGGCCTGCTCGCGGCGGCACTGCTGGTCGCGGCAAGCGCGTGCGGCGTCAGCACACAGGCGGCGTCGCCGCCCGCAAAAGAATCGCTCGAGGCCCGCGTCCAGCGCATCGAGGATCACATTGAGATCGAGCGGCTGCTCATGGAATACGGCCGCTCGCTCGATAACCGGGATTTCGTGACGTACTCGGGGCTGTTCGCCAGCAACGGCGAATGGATCGGCAGCATGGGCACTTATCGCGGGCCGGCCGCGATTCGGGCGGCGATGGAAAAGTCGTTCGCCACGGCCACCGATATTCCGAAGGGCGCGAACTATCATCTGCTGACCAACGCCATCATCGATATCGACGGGGACCGCGCGACGGCCGAGTCGAAGTGGGCGTTCGTGATGCTCGAAGAGAAGAAGCCGCCGCAAACCGCATTCGCGGGACGGTATCTCGATACGCTGATCCGCGAGAACGGTCAGTGGAAGTTTCTGCGAAGACAGGCCAAGGCAGCGCGCGAGGTCGCGGCGCCCGCGAAGTGAAGCCCTGAGCGAGGCTGATTGAGCGGCTCTGCTCCGCATATCAAACTGCGCAAAACAGGATTTTTTTGCCTGCCGAAGCAGCAGACCAGAGGTTCCGTTGGCGCGCGCGTCCAAGCGCGCCCATTGCCCTACGTGAAACGCTCAGTGCGTGGCAAAGAAATCGAGGACGAGCTTCGTCGCGTCGATCTCAGCCGCCACGCCGCTGCCGCCGGGCCAGACGTGTCCGCCGCCCTGATTGGCCGGTGCGTCGATCTTGTACAAGGCGACTTCGCGGCGGGCATTACAGCGGCCGTAGCGCGTGCGAGAGACGTGAGCTGAGACGGCCTGCACGTCAGGCTTTGCACGGCACTCATCGAGACTGGCCCATCGCTCGATGGCGCGATTCACCGAATAGCCCCAGCGCACACCCGCGCCGCCGGGAAAAGGATTCGTGGAATCGTCGGTGCCGTGAATCGCGAGCACCGAGATCGGAGCCGAGGGGCGACAGTCCGTCGCATCCGGCTCGTTGAAATCAGGCTCCGCCGCGCGCCCGAAACGCAGGCCGGCCACCGGCGCCACGCCGGCAATGCGATCCGCCAAGCGACACCCCACCATCGAAGTCATCCGCGCTCCGCCGGAGAAGCCGGTGACGTAGATGCGATGCTTATCGACACAGTTGTTCTTCACGACGTAGTCGATCAAGTCCGCGAGGTATTGCACGTCGTCTCGAGTGCCGCTGGGGACATCGGTGCCGTCGACCAGCGGCACGCCTGGAATATTCCAGAAGTGCTGAGCGCCACCGCCCGGCCGTCGGATGCCGCCATTCGGAAACATCACCGCGAAGCCGCGCGCCTGCGCCGCTGAGCCCAATCCTGTGTCGCGATCGAACGAGCCGCCATTTCCGCCGCTCGGATGCAGGCCGATGACGAGCGGAACCCGCTTCGTCGGAGACGCGGAGTCAGGCAGGCGCAGGTCGACTTCCTGTCCGCGGGCATCGGAGAACACGGCGATGTTCTGTGCGCCCGTGCATTGCTCGGCAGCGTACGCGGCGGGGTGAAGCAGCAGTGCCGCCGTAAGCAGGAGAATGCGGGTGAGTGCAGGCATGTCCACACAATGCCTGAACGAGGTGACCCATGTCAGTCAGAGTACGGCGACGAGGCGCAGCGTGCGAACGCGCTGCGGGTTTTTCGGGAGCGACCCGCCGGCGCGCCCGCGCGGGGCCGGCCAGCGAAGCGCCCGCGGCCAGTCAGCGAAGCGCCTCAGGCGCCTTCGAAGAATCCCATCTTCACGCCGGCGAGCTGGATCACGTCGTTGTCGGACAGCTTCGTGGCGTTCGAGCCGATGGCCGTGCCGTTCAGCATGGGGAAGTCACCTTCCTTGCCGCTGTCCACGTGCACGATGAAGAACCCATCTGCGCGGCGCGTGATCGCGGCCACCTGCACACCGGGACGGCCGAGCGTGGTGAGAGCCTTGTTCAAATCCAGCTCACGACCGGCGAACGCACCGGAGAGCACTTGCAGCTTCGCCTTCTTCGGCGCCGTCGCACCGTCTGCATTCAGCGCGCGACGCGCGCCGGTGGCCGAGATGCCAGCCGAAACGTTCTCTGCCGCCGCACTTGCGACGCGCAGCTTGTCGACAGGGCGTGACGACGGCTGGATCACCATCGTCTTCTCGAACTCGTCCTGCGCCTCGTCGTCTTCGACGAACCGCAACTGATGATGGCCGACCGTGACGACGTCGCCGTGTTGAAGCGCGTGCTTCTTGATCAGCTTGCCGTTGACGTAGGTGCCGTTGGTGCTGTTCAGGTCCTCGAGGAACGAGTCGTTGAGGATGTTGATGATCAGCGAGTGGTGGCCACTGACCGCCGGGTTGTCGATGCGGATGTCATTGTCAGGGAGGCGCCCGATCGTGTAGCGCTCCTTGTTCATGTTGTATTCCGCCATCACCTGGCTATCCAGGCTCAAGACCAACCTTGCCATGCATGCCTCGCCTTAACCGAACCAGCGGAAAATCTTGTCGATGACACCCTTGTTGGCAGGGAATGCATCGAGGACCTGTGCCATGACAGCCGAGACGTTGTCCCGGCCTCCATTATCGTTTGCCAACTGAATCAATTGTTTAGCGACCGTATCCAGATTAGCACTGAAAGTGCTGATCGTTAAGTGAATGTCGTCATCTTCCACCATGTCTGAAAGTCCATCAGAGCACAGAACGTACACATCACCTTTCTGGACGGCCGCTTCCTGCAGCTCTACATCCACGTTCGGCTCGACGCCGAGCGCACGTGTGACGTAGTTCTTGTTTGCAGCTCGCTGCGCCTCTTCGGCGGAGTAGAAACCGCGGTCGACCAGCTCTTGCAGGAGCGAGTGGTCCATCGTCACCTGCTCGAAGCGGTCGCTTCGAAGCCGATACATCCTCGAATCGCCCACGTGGGCGATTGATACCTTGTTGTCGAAGAACAGCGCGGCGACGATCGTGGTCCCCATGCCTTCGCATTGAGGCTGGGATTTCGCGGTCTGGTAAATGATCTTGTTGGCGCGGTGGATCGCATCCCGCAGGATGATGCTGGGACGGGACAGGCCGGTGTCCTTGTCGAGCACCGAGAGGTCTTCCCGTTCCACCTGTTCGCGGATGAGATTGAGCACCGTCTTCACGGCGATGCCGCTTGCCACCTCACCGGCGTTGTAGCCACCCATGCCATCGGCGAGTACGAGCAGGCCGATGTCGCCGTCGGTGGCGATAGTGTCCTCGTTGTGCTCGCGGACTTTCCCGGTGTCCGTCATACCGACGCAGCGAATCTTCGAGCGCAACGTCATCCCTGGTCTCCGCGCCCGGTGCGTCCGTCGACATCCTTGTGAACTGTGAGAGGCATCACAATCATGCAGGCGGGAAGCGCACGCGTACGCGCGCGCAGGCCCGTCGGGCAGCGCCCATTGCCAATGAGCCCATCGCCCATGAGCGAGGGGCCCACGAAATGTGTTCTCTCAATCCGCACTCGAGACCCCGGACGCGCCGCCTCCCCACCCCGAAATTCGACGGCATACGCTAGCATTGCCTCGCGACAGGTCCGAGTTGGCGGTCACAAACCGACAATCGGCGGCGCGGGCAGCGCATCCTAGCCAAGTTGGGCACGAAGCGCACCGATCAAACTTGAGACCCACACCCTTACAAATCCCCTGATGGCCCGTTCCAGTCCCGTTTTCGTGTGTTCCGAGTGTGGCGGGGAGACGCTCAAGTGGCAGGGGCAGTGTCCCCATTGCTCGGCGTGGAACTCGCTCGAGCAGCGCGCGGCAGCCGCGCGCGCGCCGGCTTCCGCGGCAGCGCGCACCGCGCCCAAAGTACTGGGCAGTGAGCTGGTCCGAACCGAAACCCGGTTCGGCACCGGGCAGGGTGAGCTCGACCGGGTTCTCGGTGGAGGCATCGTGCCCGGGTCGGTGACGCTGCTCGGCGGTGACCCCGGCATAGGCAAGTCCACGCTTCTGTTGCAGGTCGCGTCGCACGTGGCCGGGTCGCAGCGTGTGCTCTATGCGAGCGGGGAAGAGTCGGAGTCGCAAGTCGGCTCGCGGGCTGCTCGGCTCAGCGTGGGGGCGGCAACGCAGCTCGCCGTCGTTACGGAGAACGATCTCGACGCCATTCTTTCGTCCGCGTCGGACCGCAAGGTCTCGCTGCTGGTGGTGGACTCGATTCAGACCGTGGCGTTGCCCACCATCACGACCAGCGCCGGCGCCGTCGGCCAGCTGCGCGAATGCACGGCGGCGCTCGTGCGGTTTGCGAAGTCGACGGGTACGGCGGTGATGCTCATAGGCCACGTCACCAAGGAAGGCACGATTGCCGGCCCGCGAGTGCTGGAGCACCTGGTCGATACGGTGTTGTATTTCGAGAGCGAGGCGACGAGCCGATTCCGCATCGTCCGGGCCACGAAGAATCGGTTTGGGGCTGTCAATGAACTGGGCTTCTTCGCGATGACCGAGGGTGGACTGCGGGAGATCCGCAACCCCTCCGCGATCTTCCTGGCGCGGGCTGCTGAGCCCGCCGCGGGCAGCGTCGTCACCGTGACGCGGGATGGCGGCCGGCCGTTGCTGATCGAGCTTCAGGCGCTCGTGGATCGCATGCGGTTTGGGGCGCCACGGCGCGTCGCGCAGGGTCTGGATGCGAACCGCGTGGCGATGCTGCTCGCCGTGTTGAACCGGCACGCAGGTGTATCGCTTCAGGAACATGATGTGTTCGTCAACGTGGTGGGCGGCATCCAGATCGACGAGACCGCGTGGGACCTGCCGGTGATTCTTGCGCTGGCGTCGAGCCTGAAGGACAAGGCGCTGGCAAATTCGCTCGTGGCGTTTGGCGAGATTGGACTCACGGGCGAGGTTCGCCCGGTCGCTTACGGTGAAGAGCGGCTTCGGGAGGCGCAGAAGCAGGGGTTCAAGGTGGCACTGGTGGCGAAGGATAATGCGCCTCGCAAGCCACTCGATGGGTTGCAGGTGCTGGCGGTGTCGCGGGTGGATGAGGCGTTGAAGGCGGCGTTTGGGGTGGATAGTTGACTCCGCCGGAAACGTCAATCGCTGGCCGGCTCAAGAAGCCCTCAAGCGCCGGGCGGCTGGGAGCGTATCTATAAACGCCTCTTAGCCGCCCGGCGCTGGAGGGCTTCCTGATCCCGCGGCGGCTGCTCCCCCGATCAAGTGCACCCGCACCGTCTTGATCGTGTTATCGCCGGTCTGCAGCACTTCGAACAAATAACCGTCCACCTTCAACGTCGTTCCCGGCTCCGGAATCGCCTCGAGCTGCTCGATCAGCAATCCGTTGACGGTCTTCGGCCCATCGGTCGGCAACTGCCACCCGAGCGCACGATTCAGCGCGCGCACGGTCGCACTCGCATTCACGATGTACACCCCGGGCCGCTCCGGATGAATGTCCTTGTGCGTGATCGTCGCCGGGTCGCTCGTGAACTCCCCGACGATCTCTTCGAGAATGTCTTCGAGCGTGACCAGCCCTTCGATGTCGCCGTATTCATTGACGACGAACGCAAGCCGCCGGCGGTTGCGTTGGAAGTTGGACAACTGGACGTTGAGCGGCGTGCCTTCAGGCACATAGTAAGGCTCGCGTTGACGCGCGATCTCGATGAGCCGGTCGCGCGTCAGCGTGCCGCGCGCCAGCTCGTGCGCGACGCGCTTCATGTGAAGGATGCCGAGACAGTTGTCGAGCTCGGTGTCGTAGACGGGCAGGCGTGTGTGCGGCGTCTGGCGCAGCTTGTCGAGCAGGTCTTCCCAGTTCTCGTCGACATCGATGCTCGCGATTTCGTGTCGCGGGATCATGATGTCGTTCACCGTGATGCTGCCGAGGTCGAGTATCGAAAGCAGCATCTGGCGGTGACGTTGCGGAATGAGCGGGCCGGCTTCGGCGACAACGGTGCGCAGCTCTTCTGCACTGAGGGTTTGGTCGGGACTGCGCGTGGTGCGAACGACGCCGAACAGTCGCAGAAAGCCATACGCCAGCTTGTTCGTGATCCACAGAAGCGGGCGCGCGATCATCACGAGCGCGCGGTAAACGTACGAAGAGCGCAGCGCCACCGGTTCCGGATGAGTGGCGGCGTAGATCTTCGGCGCGAGCTCACAGAACACGATCATGACGATGGTGAGCAGCACACCCACCACCGGAACGGCGTAAGGATGCCCCGTGCGCTGGGCCAGCAACGTGGCGACCGCGGAGGCGAACACGCTGGCAGCGGCCAGGATCACGAGGTTCGCGCCGAGCCAGTCGTCCGGCTTGGCGAGCAGCCGCTCCAGCAATTTCGCGGAGCTTTCGCCTTTCTGCGCGCGATTGCGGATGCGATAGCGATTCACCGAGAGCATTGCCACTTCGGTGCCGGAGGAAAAGGCAATCACGATGAGCAGGACGAACAGCGAAACCAGCAGGATCAGCGTCGGAGCATCAGCCAAAGGATTTGTCCTCGATAGTCGGGCGCTGCTTTGAGCGGCTGCCGCTTTTTCGTACCCCTGAGCGGCATCATAAGGGGACGGGGGCCGGGACTGGGAAATCGGTTACGGACGGGGGCGTTATAGAAGTGTCGGGATGGGAGGCTGGGAGGGAGGATCCGGAAGCCCTCAATCGCCGGGCGGCTAAGAGGTACTCAGAGGCGGCTTAGAGGCATTACCTCGAGCCCGCCTCTCAGCCGCCCGGCAATTGAAGGCCTCTTACGGCGCAGTGCGCTGATTCTCCACGCTGGTCGTCCACGCTGGTCGTCCACCCTGGCCATCCCCTCTGGCCCTCCACCCGGGCATTCCAAGCTGCCAATCCGTCTTGGCACTCGCCCCAAAGCACCCATATCCCCCCGCTATACTCGCCACCCAGTCCCCCGGTCCCAGCCCGAGCAAAATGTTCGAAAACCTGACAGCCCGCCTCGCCCGCACCGTAGACAACCTGCGCGGCAAAGGCCGCATCACCGAAGACAACGTCGGCGAAACCCTGCGCGAAGTGCGCATGGCACTGCTCGAAGCGGACGTCGCGCTGCCGGTCATCAAGACGTTCATCGACTCGGTCAAGGCCAAGGCGCTGGGCGCCGAAGTGGCGCAGAGCCTCACGCCGGGCCAGGTGTTCGTCAGCATCATCCACAAAGAGCTGGTCACGCTCATGGGTGGTGCGCGCGAGGGCTTCAACCTGCGCGCGCAGCCGCCGATCGTGGTGCTGCTCGCGGGTTTGCAGGGTGCGGGTAAGACGACGACCGCTGCCAAGCTTGCGCGATGGTTGATTGAACGCGAGCGCAAGCGCGTGCTGCTGGTGAGCACCGACGTGCGCCGGCCTGCCGCCATCCTTCAGTTGGAGCGACTTGCGCAGCAGGTGAACGCCGAGTTCTGGCGCGCGCCAGACGGCACATCACCGCCGGACATCGCTCGCCAGGCGCTCGAACAAGCCAAGCGCGCCGTGGCAGACGTGCTCATCGTCGATACCGCGGGCCGCCTGCACGTGGACGAGTCGCTGATGCAGGAAGTGAAGGACATCGACCGCGCGGTGTCGTCGGCAGAGCGCCTGTTCGTGGTCGATGCCATGGCGGGTCAGGATGCGGTCAATTCCGCGCGTGCCTTCTCCGATGCCCTCGATCTCACCGGCGTCATCGTCACCAAGGCCGATGGCGATGCGCGTGGCGGCGCGGCGCTGTCCGTCCGCCAGATCACCGGCAAGCCCATCGTGTTCATGGGCATGGGCGAAAAGACCGAGGCCCTGGAGCCTTTCGACCCGGAGCGCATGGCGTCGCGCATCCTCGGCATGGGCGACGTGGTCAGCCTCGTCGAACAGGTCCAGCGCAACGTCGACGTCAAGGAAGCGGAGCGGCTCGCCCACAAGGTCATCAAGGGCAAGGGCTTCGACATGGGCGACCTCAAGGGGCAGCTCGAACAGCTTCAGTCGATGGGCGGCGTGTCGGCCCTGCTGGACAAGTTGCCCGCCGCCGCTGCGCAGAAAATGCCGGCCGGGCAGGGCGATAAAGAGATTCGGCGCCAGATCGCGATCATCAACTCCATGACCCGCAAGGAGCGGCGTGAGCCGGGGATCATTGACGGGTCACGGCGGCGGCGCATTGCTGCCGGGTCGGGGGTGCAGGTTCAGGACGTCAATAGGCTGCTGAAGCAGTTTCTCGAGATGCAGCGGATGATGAAGAACCTCAAGGGCGGGAAGCTCAAGCGGATGCTGGGGGCGTTCAAGGGCGGGATGCCGCCGGGGTTTCCGCGACAGTAGACCTACAGCGAAGGCGTCGAGCGCGATGGGCGCCCGACGCAGTGGGCCGGGCGGCGGGGACGGGGTGCGCGGGGTTGTAGCCTCACTGGCGTTTGGGTCCGACCGCTGGGGAGTTCGCGGCCTTCGCATGCGACGGCTCGCTCGAAGGGAGCCGTGGCGGGGGACGCTCCGAGCCGTCCATGGGCACTTTACAAAGCGCGTCCCTGCATTGTGAAACCCCCGCCAGGGCCCCGTTCGAACGATCCATCGCCTCGAGTGCTTCCGGCGCAGATTTCCCCCATTTACCCTTTCGCTGAATCAATCGTTTGCGTAGAATCCGCGCTCTTTTTTGGGGGCCCCAAAGCCCTCACACCTTTTCAGGACAGCACGCAACGATGGTCACTATTCGCCTCACCCGCCGCGGGGCCACCAACCAGCCCTTCTATCACGTAGTCGTTACCGACAGCCGCAAGCGGCAGGGCGGCCTGAACCTCGAGCACGTGGGGTATTTCAACCCTATCGCGCGTAAAGGCGAGCCGAAACTGAAGCTGGATATCGGCCGCATCGACCATTGGGTCGGTCTCGGCGCCCAGCAGTCCGACCGCGTCAAGCAGCTGGTCAAGACGTACCGCGCCCAGGCGACGGCCTGAGCACTTTGGCGCTGCCGAACGCGGCGGCGCCAAGCTGATTCGCTGGCTGCACGCCCTGTGGTGCGCAGAGTCGTGCATCAACGGTCGCGCACCAGCTGGTTAGGCGGCGGCAGTTCGATGCCGCGAGCGGCGGGGGGATTTGTCCTCTGTCGCGCCAGTTGAAACCGGGCAGCTTACCGGCGAGTGCGGTCGGGGCGCGTACAGCCTGAGGCGGTCATCCGGTGGCATCGGTGGACTCGAAAGATTCGCTGGAGCTGGGCCGCATCGGCGGGCCCTACGGCATCAAGGGTTGGGTGCACGTGCAGTCGTTCACCAGCCCGCCCGAGAAGTTGCTCCAGTACCGCGAGTGGAATCTGGCCTCGGCCCATGCCGCTGCGGTGCTCCACAAAGTGGCGGAAGGTCGGGCGCAAGGCAACGGCGTCGTGGCCCGGCTCGAAGGGTTTGAGGATCGTGATCGCGCGGCGCTGTTGCATGGCGCAGTGATCTGGGTGGCGCGTAGCGCGCTACCGAAGCTACGACAGCGTGAGTTTTATCAGGCGGATTTGATCGGGCTCAGCGTGACGAATCTCGAAGATGTCACGCTCGGTGTGGTCACGCACTTCGTGGAAACACCGGGCGGCGACGTCATGGTGATCCGCAATGCCGAAGGGCAGGAGCACTGGGTGCCGGCCACGAAGACGTATCTGTCGAAAGTGGACCTCACCGCCGGCAAGGTCGTTGTGGACTGGCCTGCCGGGGTCGAGTAGGGACATGGCACTGCGCGTCGAAGTGGTGACGCTCTTCCCCGAGATGGTGGAAGGCGCATTGCGGTTCGGCGTGTTGAGCCGGGCTATCGAGCGCGGCCTGTTGAGTGTCGGCACGGAAGATCCGCGCCGTCACACGCAGGATGTGCACAAGACCGTGGACGACCGGCCTTATGGCGGCGGCCCCGGCATGGTGTTGAAGCCGGAGCCGATGCTGGCGGCGATTCGTGCGGCGACTGCACGAGTGCCTGAAGGCAGTCCGCGCATCTACCTGTCGGCGCAGGGCGAAGTTCTGACGCAGAAGGTGGTGCAGGAACTGGGTGCGTTGCCGGGTTTCGTGCTGGTCGCAGGCCGATATGAAGGCCTGGACGAGCGGGTGATCGAGCTGGGCATCGATCGGGAGCTGTCGGTCGGTGACTACGTGCTCTCGGGTGGGGAGCTGCCGGCGCTGACACTGATCGACGCAGTGGCGCGTTTGATCCCCGGCGCACTGGGTGATGAGCGGTCGAGTGTGGAAGAGTCGTTCGCAGCAGGGCTGCTGGACTGGCCGCACTACACACGGCCCGAAGTGTTCGAAGGTCGCGCGGTGCCGCCGGTGCTATCGTCCGGCAACCACGCGTCCATCGCGAAGTGGCGGTTGAAAGAGGCCGTGGCGCGCACGTGGCAACGCCGGCCGGATCTGATTGTGAAGAACGCGCTGAGCAAAGAAGCCAGCGCACTGTTGAACGAATATCTCGCTGCGCGCGCGGCGCGCGGCGAAACGGGTGAGTGAGGTAACGAACATGGCCAACGTAATTCAAGAGATCGAAAAGGCGCGCATGACGCGCACGGTTCCGGACTTCAACCCCGGCGATACCGTCGTCGTGCAGGTGAAGGTGGTCGAAGGCGACCGTGAGCGGGTGCAGGCGTACGAAGGCGTCGTGATCGCGAAGAGCAATCGCGGCCTCAACTCGTCGTTCACCGTCCGCAAGATCTCGCACGGCGAGGGTGTGGAACGCGTGTTCCAGACCTACAGCCCCGCGATCAGCGACATCGCGATCAAGCGCCGCGGCAGCGTCCGTCGCGCGAAGCTGTACTACCTGCGCGACCTGTCGGGCAAAGCGGCGCGCATCGAAGAGAAAATCTGATGCGCGCGCAGGCCGCTGCGAAGCGCAGCCTGCGTCGATTTGCTGAAGAATGCCTTCCAGGCATTTTTCAGCGGCGGCGCGTGCGAAAGGCGCGACTTTCGCAGCGCGCCTCCGGCCCGGCCCCGGGTGTCGCCTGGGCCGGTTTCGGAACGGTTCTCGCCTTTGCGGCGGGCTCTGCAACGGCAGCACCCTCGCTCGAGGGGGTGAAGCTGCCCCCCGGTTTCCAGATCGAGGTCTTCACAGACCAGGTGCCGCTCGCGCGCGAAATGGCGTTCGGTCCGAAGGGCACGTTGTTCGTCGGCACGATGAAATTCGGGCCGGGCGCGGACAAGGTCTACGCGGTCCGCACCGTCAACGGCAAGCCGGTCGTCAAGGCGCTGCTCACCGGCCTGAACACGCCCAACGGCGTCGCCGTCCGCAATGGCGCGCTGTACGTCGCCGAAATCAACCGCATCGTTCGCTACGACAACATCGAAGCGAACTTGAATACGCCTCCCAAGCCCGTCGTCATCACGCGGCTGCCCACAGAGCAGCACCACGGCTGGCGCTATATCGCGTTCGGGCCTGACGACAAGCTCTACGTCGCCATCGGCGCACCGTGCAACGTGTGCGACAAGGGCGATGTCGGGTATGCGCAGATCCTGCGCATGAATCCTGACGGCACAGGCCGCGAGCCCATCGCCAAGGGCGTCCGCAACTCCGTGGGATTCGCGTGGCAGCCGAAGACGAACAAGTTCTGGTTCACCGACAACGGTCGCGACGAGATGGGCGACAACGTGCCGGACTGCGAGCTCAACCGGCTCGACAAGGTCGGCGACGATTTCGGCTTCCCGTACTGCCATGCCGGCAGCGTGATGGATCCGGAGTTCGGCAAGCTGAAGGGTTGCTCGGCGGCCGTGCCGCCGGCGCTGAAGCTGGGTCCGCACGTGGCGCCGCTTGCAGTGCGGTTCGTGAATGGCGGCTCGTTCCCGGCCGCGTTCCAGAACACCGTGTTGATTGCGCAGCACGGTTCCTGGAATCGAAGTACGCCAATTGGCTACCGCATCATGCAGGTGAAGCTCGATGGCGATAAGGTCACCGGCTATGAGCCGTTCGTGACGGGCTGGCTCAAGGACGGCGGCAAGGTCACCGGTCGGCCGGTGGACCTGCAGTGGGCGCCCGATGGTGCGTTGCTGGTCTCGGACGATCAGGAAGGCGCTATTTACCGGATTTCGTACAAGCCGGCGAAGTAGCCGGTCCTCCATTTTCGCCTCGTCGTACGGGGCAAGGTTCACTCCATGCGCGCTATCGGCGCCGTTTTCCTCGCGATCGGGCGGGGCCTCGATTGGGTGCGGAAGTTCCTGCACCTGATCTTGCTGCTGCTCATCTTCGGTTTCATCATCGGCGCGTTCCGCGTGTCGATGCCTGTCATTCCCGTGAAGGCTGCGCTGGTCATCGCGCCGGAAGGCGAGATCGTCGAACAGTTGTCGGGCGATCCGATCGAGCGCGCGATCAACCAGGCACGCGGCACTGCCCGTAGCGAGACGCTGCTGCGGGATCTCACCGACTCGATTCGGGCCGCTGCCAAGGACAAGCGCATTCCCGTGCTCGTGCTCGACACCGAGCAGTTCTCGGGCGCCGGTCAGCCCACGCTCGAAGAGCTTGCGCGCGCCATCGGCGAGTTCAAGAAGGCGGGCAAGAAAGTCATCGCGTACGGCACGGCCTACGATAAAGCGCAGTACTACCTCGCGGCTCAGGCCAACGAGATCTACGTCGATCCACTCGGCATGGTGCTGATCGACGGGTACGAGGCGTACCACATGTTCTACAAGGGCGCCCTCGACAAGGTGGGCGTCGACATCAACGTGTTCCGCGTGGGCGCCTACAAGAGCGCGGTGGAGCCCTACAGCCGCACAGACCTGTCGCCCGAAGCGGAAGAAGAGATGGTCGTCTATCTCAACTCGCTGTGGCGCACGTATCAGGCTTCGATGACGTCCGCCCGCAAGCTGAAGCTGGATTCGCTGTCGACCTATGCCGCGACCCTCGCCGACCAAGTGGTCGCCGCGAACGGTCACGCCGCGGAAGTGGCGATGAAGGCCGGGCTCGTCACGGGCATCAAGTCGCGTCTCGAAGTGGACGACATCGTGAAGAACCTCGTTGGCGAAGACGAGGAGGACGGCGGCTTCAAGGGCATTGCGGTGCGCGACTACGTGCGCGTGGTGCGCGCGGAGCAGTCGCTCACGCCGAATGCTGCGCACATCGCGGTGATCATCGCTTCCGGTGAAATTCTCGATGGCGATCAGCCGCCGGGTACGGTCGGCGGATCTTCCACGGCGCGACTCATTCGGCAGGCGCGCATGGACGATAACGTGAAGGCCGTCGTGTTGCGCGTGGATAGCCCCGGCGGCAGCATGCTCGCCGCGGAAGAGATCCATCGCGAGATTCTGGCGCTCAAGGCGGCGAAGAAACCCTTCATCGTGTCGATGGGCGACCTTGCCGCGTCCGGTGGCTATTACATCGCTGCGCCGGCGGATGAGATCTGGGCGAGCCCAGCCACCATCACCGGTTCGATCGGCATCTTTGCGGTGATCCCGACGGTGGACAAGACGCTCGGCAAAGTCGGCGTGACGGTGGACGGTGTCGGCACGACGCCGCTGTCCGGCCAGCTGCGACTCGATCGTCCGCTCGGTGTGGACGCGAAGAAGTTTCTGCAGGCGACGATCGACCGCGGCTACGAGGAATTCCTGAGTCGCGTGTCGGCCGGCCGCGGCAAAACGCGCGACCAAGTGAACGCCATCGCGCAGGGCCGGGTGTGGACGGGCGAAGACGCGCTGAAGCTCGGTCTCGTGGACAAGCTGGGTTCCTTCGACGATGCCGTGCAGGCTGCCGCGAAGCGCGCGAAGCTCGACAAGTGGGAGCTCAAGTATGAGGAGCCTTCGTTGTCGTGGGCGCAGGAGCTGGCGCTTCAGGTGAAAGTGAAGACGCTGACGGTTGCGGGCTCGCTGTTGCGAGTGGATACGCCGACGCGGCATTTGATGCAGGCGGCGGAGAAGCTGGATCCGGTGACTCGCGAGCTGGAGCGCTTGAACCGGATGTCGGTGCCGGATCGCGTTTATGCGTACTGTTTTTGTGAGGCGCAGTAGTGGCGCAGTAGCGGCTTCACCGTTGGACGACCAAGAAGCCCTCAATCGCCGGGCGGCTAGGAATCTCTCTACGAAGCGCTCCTAGCCGCCCGGCGATTGAGGGCTTCTGAGTCTTGATCCGGAAGACTGGCTACTGAGTCTCGACCAATCGATCAGCGCAATCGCAAGCGCGCTCGAGCAGCGTGCGGTGGGGAGCGTCCTGCCAGCCTGCCCGACTTCGCCGCGATGAAGCGGATTCTTCTACAACGTCGCCCAATCCAAAATAACCTTCCCCGACTTCCCCGACCCCATCGTCTCAAACCCCTGCTTGAAATCCTGCACGCCGAAGTGATGCGTGATGATCGGGTCGATATTCAGCCCGCTTTGAAGAAGGCTCGCCATTTTGTACCAGGTCTCGAACATCTCCCGTCCGTAGATGCCTTTCAGGGTGAGCCCCTTGAAGATCACCTCGTTCCAGTCGATGGCCGTTTCGCCCGGGGGAATGCCGAGAATCGCGATGCTGCCGCCGTGATGCATCGTGCGGAGCATCTCCTTGAAGGCCGCGCCGTTGCCGGACATTTCCAGGCCGACGTCCCAGCCTTCCTGCATGCCGAGCTCTTTCATCACGGTATCGAGCGACTCGCGTGACACGTTGACCGCGCGTGTCGCGCCCATTTTGCGCGCGAGCTCGAGGCGATAGTCGTTCACGTCCGTGATCACGACGTGCCGCGCGCCGACGAAGCGCGCAATCGCGACAGCCATGATACCAATTGGCCCAGCGCCGGTGATCAGCACGTCTTCGCCAACCATGTTGAACGCGAGCGCCGTGTGCGTGGCGTTGCCGAACGGGTCGAGAATCGACGCGATGTCGTCGCGGATCGCGTCGTTCAATTTGAACGCGTTGAACGCGGGGATCGACAGGTATTGCGCGAAGCAGCCCGGGCGATTGACGCCGACGCCCACCGTGTTCCGGCAAAGATGCCGACGGCCCGCGCGACAATTGCGACAGTACCCGCACGTGATGTGGCCTTCACCGGAGACGCGATCGCCAACCTCGAAGCCACGCACTTCGCTGCCCATCTCCACGATGCGGCCGACGTACTCATGGCCGACGGCCATCGGAACCGGAATGGTTTTCTGCGCCCACTCGTCCCATTTGTAGATGTGCATGTCGGTGCCGCAGATCGCGGTCTTTTTGATTTCGATGAGGACGTCGTTCGGGCCGACCGTCGGCTCCGGCACGTCCATCATCCAGATTCCGGGAGCTGCCTCTTTCTTGACCAATGCTTTCATCGTGACCCTGTCGATGTTTGAGACACCCCGAGGGGTGTCACTGAAATCTAAGCCTCGAGAACCCCGAGCTCACGCCCGGCTGTCGTGAACGCTTCCAGTGCGCGATCGAGCTGGGGCTGCGTGAGTGCCGCGGACATCTGCGTGCGGATGCGCGCCTGACCCTTCGGCACGACCGGGAAGGAAAACCCGATCACGTACACGCCCATCTCCAGCAGCCGATTGGCCATGCGGCCGGCGAGGGCGGCGTCGCCCAGCATCACGGGAATGATCGGATGCTCGCCCGGCTTCAGGTCGAAACCGGCCTTCTCGAGCCCGGCTCGAAAATAGCGCGTGTTCTCGAACAGCTTCTCGCGCAGCTCTGTCGACTTCTCGAGCAGGTCCAGCACGCGCAGGCTCACCGCCGCCACGACGGGCGGAATACTGTTCGAGAACAGATAGGGCCGGGACCGCTGGCGCAGCCAGTCCACGATGGGCTTGCGGGCGGCGATGTAGCCGCCGCTGCCACCGCCGAGCGCCTTGCCGAAGGTGCCGGTGAGGATGTCTATCTTGTCCATGACGCCGCAGTGCTCAGGGGTGCCGCGGCCCTGCGCGCCCATGAACCCCGTGGCGTGAGAGTCGTCGACCATCACGAGGGCGTCGTATTTTGCGGCCAGCTCGCAGATGCCCGGCAGCTTTGCGATGAAGCCGTCCATCGAGAAAATACCGTCGGTCGCGATGAGCCGAGTGCGTGCCGAGGCGGACTGCTTGAGGCAGTTTTCCAGCTCGTTCAGGTCGCCATTGGCATAACGCAGGCGCTGCGCCTTACACAGCCGGATGCCGTCGATGATGCTGGCGTGATTCAGCGAGTCTGAAATGACCGCATCTTCTTCGCCCAGCAGGGTTTCGAAGAGCCCGCCGTTGGCGTCGAAACAGCTCGAATACAGGATGGTGTCTTCCATGCCGAGGAAGGCGCTCATCTTCTCTTCGAGCTGCTTGTGGATGGTCTGGGTGCCGCAGATGAAGCGGACTGAGGCCATGCCGTAACCATATCGGTCCAGCGCGCGATGGGCGGCTTCGCGGACGATCATATGGTTGGCCAGGCCAAGGTAGTTGTTGGCGCAGAGGTTCACGACTTCGCGGGCGGCGGCCGCTTCGCCCGTGCGGACGGTGCCCCCCTGGGGGCCGGTCAGCACGCGTTCACCTTTGTAGAGGCCCTGGGCCTTCAACGCTTCGAGCTCTGCGCTCAATCGGTGCAAAAAGGAGGCGTTCATCAGCTGAATTATACTCCGGGTGCGTCGCACAGACGGCCGACTGAAGTCCGAATCTTACCGGGCCAAATCTTACTCGGGAGTCGAATCCAATTGAGCGCCATCGAGAACCGCAGCAGCCGCCTGTTCATCGTGCTGGCGGGTTTTTTCCTGACCAACGCGATCATGGCCGAGTTCGTCGGCGTGAAGATCTTCTCGCTCGAGGCGACGCTCGGCACCGATCCGTTTCAGTGGAAACTAATGGGGGTCGAAGGGCAGCTCAATTTCACGACCGGCGTGCTCCTGTGGCCCTTTATTTTCATCCTCACCGATACCATCAATGAATACTTCGGGGTCCGGGGCGTACGTTTCATTTCGTGGACCGCCGTCGGCTTCATCGCGTATTCGTTCCTCATCGCCTATGTCTCCATCGCGGTGGCGCCGGCGGATTTCTGGGTCAGCTCCAACGCCCAGCTCGGCGTGCCGGACGTCCAGAAGGCCTATGCGACGATCTTCGGCCAGGGCCTGTGGACCATCGGTGGATCGCTCGTCGCCTTCCTGATCGGACAGCTGGTAGACGTTGTCGTCTTCCACCGCATCCGCAGAATTACCGGAGAACGCTGGGTCTGGCTGCGTGCCACAGGCTCCACGGCCGTGTCGCAGGTGCTGGACAGCTTCGTCGTGCTCTACATCGGGTTCGTCATCGGCCCGCAACATTGGCCTATCAAGCAGTTTCTCGCGGTGGGCACGGTGAATTACCTCTACAAGATGTCGGCCGCAATTGCGCTCATCCCGTTGCTCTACCTGATGCGCAAGGCGATCCACCGTTACCTTGGCGCTGCCACCGCTGAGGCGATGCAGGCCGAGGCGGCGCGCTAAACTGGCGGACTATGAACTCGCAAACGCCTTCGAAAACCGCGCGCTTCGTCGCCGCGGACAGTGCGTCGCTCGACACGTCGGTCGGCGCGGCGATCAATGGCAGGTATCTCGCGCCGGAGACGGAAATCGTGCGCGGGCTGGCGGACCTGGCGCGACTGGCGCCGCAACGGCGAGACGCCGTTCAACGCCATGCGCTCACGCTCGTCGAGGCCGTTCGCGACGCCAAGCCGAGCGGCAGCGGGCTCGATGCGTTCCTGCGTCAGTATCATCTCGGTTCGCGCGAGGGCGTCATCCTGATGTGCCTTGCCGAGGCGCTGCTGCGTATCCCCGACGCGGAAACGGCAGACCGGCTCATCTCCGACAAGATTCCGGATGGCCACTGGGAAGATCATCTCGGCGACAGCGATTCGTTGTTCGTGAATGCCTCGACGTGGGGCCTGATGCTCACCGGCCGCATCGTCGACGTCGATCGCGCGGAAATGGGCTCCGTGCGTTCGTGGTTCTCGCGGTTGACCAGCCGCATTGGCGAGCCCGTTGCGCGCACGGCTCTGCGGCAGGCCATGCGCATTCTCGGTCATCAGTTCGTGATGGGACGGGATATCGATGAAGCGCTGGAGCGCACCGGCGGCACGCGCGAGCGCGCATACCGATATTCGTTCGACATGCTGGGCGAATCCGCGCTCACGTCGAAAGACGCCGACCAGTACTTCGAGAAATATCGCGCAGCCATCCTTGCTGTGGGAAAGCATGCGAAGCCGGACCAGGACATCACGGCTCGCAACAGCATTTCCGTGAAGCTTTCGGCGCTCCATCCGCGCTACGAGTTGGCCCAGAAGGCGCGCGTGATGAGCGAGCTTGCGCCGAAGCTGCATGCGCTCGTTCAGCTGGCGCGCGATTCCGGCATCGGTCTCACGGTGGATGCGGAAGAGGCCGAGCGGCTCGAGTTGTCGCTGTTACTCATCGACTCCGTGCTCACGAGCAATCTGCTCGACGGGTACGCGGGCTTCGGTCTCGCCGTGCAGGCCTATCAGCGTCGCGCGTACAACGTGCTCGAATGGCTCGCGGCGCGTTCGCGGCAGTTGAAGCGCAAAATCACCGTTCGGCTGGTGAAAGGCGCGTACTGGGACAGTGAGATCAAGCGGGCTCAGGAGCGCGGTCTCGTGAGCTACCCGGTGTTCACGCGCAAGCCGAGCACCGATGTTTCGTATCTCGCGTGTGCGCGCCTGCTTGCGACCACGCGCGACGTGATTTATCCGCAATTCGCCACTCACAACGCGCAGACGGTCGCTTACGTTGCCGAGGCGTTTGGAAACGCGGCGGGCACGTTCGAATATCAGCGTCTGCATGGCATGGGCGAAGAGCTCTACACACAGGTGATTTCACCAGAGCAGGGCGGCCACGCGTGTCGCGTATACGCGCCGGTCGGGCCGCATGAAGATCTGCTGCCTTATCTGGTGCGGCGTCTGCTGGAGAACGGCGCGAACACCTCGTTCGTCAATCGCATCGTCGACGCACGATTGCCGGCGGATGCCGTGGTCCTCGACCCCGTCACGCAGGTCGACGGCTACACGGAGATTCCGCATCCGCGCATCGTGGAGCCGCCATTCATCTACGGACCCGATCGCACGAATTCGCGCGGCGTCAACTTTGCCGATGGCGCGGAGTTGCGTGCGATCCAGGCTGAATGTGAAGCCGCATCCGCGCGCCCCTGGTCGGTCACTGCGCTGATCGATGGAAAACCGGGCACCGGCGAGACGCTTCGCATCGTCAATCCGTCGAACGAATCGCACGTCGTCGGCAGCGTCGTTCAAGCAACCGCAGCGGATGCGGAACACGCGGTCGCGAGCGCCCATGCCGCGCAACCTGCATGGGACTCGCTGGGCGCGGACAAGCGCGCGGCCATTCTGTTGAAAGCGGCCGATGCATTCGAAGCGAACCGCGGCGAGTTTCTCGCGCGCTGTTCACTCGAAGCGGGCAAAACGCTGGCGGACGGCATTGCCGAAGTGCGCGAGGCGGTGGACTTTCTTCGCTACTACGCCGGTCAGGCCCGAGCGGAGTTTGGCGGTGAGAAGATCCTCGTTGGGCCAACGGGCGAGCGCAATTCACTGCGACTTCGCGGTCGCGGCGTCTTCGCCTGCATCAGTCCCTGGAATTTCCCGCTTGCGATCTTCACCGGACAAGTGGGTGCAGCGTTGGCGGCGGGCAATGCGGTGATCGCCAAACCCGCGGAGCAAACCCCGATTACCGCGGCTCTTGCTGTTCAGCTGTTGCACGCGGCCGGAGTGCCGCCGCAGGTCCTTCAATTCCTTCCGGGTGAGGGCGGCACGGTTGGCGCCGCGCTGACGCGGGATGTTCGGCTCGCTGGCGTCGCATTCACGGGATCGACGGATACGGCGCGGCTCATCGAACGCAGCCTCGCCGCGCGCAACGGCAGCATCGCAACGCTCATCGCGGAGACCGGCGGTCTGAACGCGATGATCGTCGACAGCTCGGCGCTCGCCGAACAAGTGGTGCTCGACGCGGTCGCCTCCGGCTTCAACAGTGCAGGCCAACGGTGCTCGGCGCTTCGGGTGCTGCTGCTTCAGAACGAAATCGCGCCGCGCGTGCTCGAGCTGCTCGCCGGATACATGGAAGAGCTGCGCATCGGGGATCCGGCGTTGTTGTCGACCGACGTCGGGCCGGTGATCGACCGGGACGCTTTGCGCATGCTCGAGGAGCACGCTCAGCAGATCACCGCGGGCGCGCCTTGGCACCATCGGGTCAAGCTCCCCCCGGCTGCGCAAAACGGCCGCTTTTTCGCGCCGCTGGCGGTGGAGGTGAAGAGCCTCGAGTCGCTCGAGCGCGAGGTGTTCGGGCCCATCGTGCACGTAGTGCGGTTCCGTGCAACGGAGCTGGATCAGGTGGTGGATGCCGTGAATGCGCTCGGCTACGGCCTCACGCTGGGCGTACACACGCGCATCGATTCTGTGGCCCAACGCATCGCCAGTCGCGCACGGGTCGGCAACGTCTATGTCAACCGGAACATGATCGGCGCAGTCGTTGGCGTGCAGCCGTTCGGCGGCACCGGGCTTTCGGGCACAGGTCCCAAAGCGGGCGGTCCGCACTACCTGCATCGGTTCGGAACAGAGCAGACTGTCACCATCAACACGGCGGCGGTCGGCGGCAACGCGAGTCTGCTGTCTCTCGCGGGAGATTGAGTTTCACATGACGCTCAGCGTCTTCGACATTTTCAAGATCGGCATCGGGCCTTCGAGCTCGCACACCATGGGCCCGATGCGCGCGGCGCGCGAGTTCGTGCTCGACCTGAAGAGAGACGGATTGCTGGCGCAGACCCAGCAGGTGGCCGTTCGGCTCTACGGTTCGCTCGCGCTCACGGGCGTCGGACACGGAACCGATCGCGCGATCCTGCTCGGCCTCGAAGGGGCGTCGCCGGAAACGGTGGACCCCGACAGCTTCGAGCCGACGGTGAAACGCATCCGCACCACCGGACGCATCAACCTGCTCGGCGAGCATGAAACGGCCTTCGACGAGCCGATGCAGATGCTGTTCATGCGATCCGAGCAGTTGCCGAAGCACACGAACGGCATGCGTTTCTCGGCGCTCGGCGCGGGTGCGGTAGTACTTCGAGAAGAGAACTTCTACTCGATCGGCGGCGGCTTCATCACGCGTGAAAACGAAACCGAAGCGGCCGCGGCCATTCATTCATCGCCGCCTTATCCGTTCGGCTCGGGCGATGAGCTGTTGGACATCGCGCGCGAACATGGGCTCGAGCTGTTCGAGCTGGTGCTCGCGAACGAGCGCACGTGGCGATCCGACGCGGACATTCGCGCAGGCTTGCTCAAGATCTGGCAGGTGATGCAGGCGTGCGTGGAACGCGGCTTTCGGCAAACGGGCGTGTTGCCGGGCGTGCTGAAGGTGCGCCGGCGTGCGCCGAAACTGTTTCGCGTGCTGACAGAAGGCCAGTCGTCGCCGAATCCGCTGGAAGTCATGGACTGGGTGAACGCCTGGGCGCTCGCGGTCAACGAAGAGAACGCGGCAGGCGGTCGCGTCGTCACTGCGCCGACGAACGGGGCCGCAGGCATCGTGCCCGCCGTGCTTCATTACTATCGTCGCTTCGAGCCTGGCGCGAACGATGATGGCGTCATCCGCTTCCTGCTCACGGCGGGCGCGATCGGCATGCTCTACAAGAAGAACGCGTCGATCTCAGGCGCCGAAATGGGCTGCCAGGGCGAGGTGGGCGTCGCGTGCTCGATGGCCGCTGCGGGCCTGGTTTCCGCGCTTCATGGCACGAACGAGCAGATCGAAAATGCCGCGGAGATCGGCATGGAGCACAACCTCGGTCTCACGTGCGATCCCGTCGCGGGACTCGTGCAGATTCCGTGCATCGAGCGCAATGCCATGGGCTCGGTGAAAGCGATCAATGCCGCACGTCTCGCCATGCGGGGCGATGGCACGCACAAGGTGTCACTCGATCAGGTGATTTCGACGATGCGTCAGACGGGCGCCGACATGTCTGCGATCTACAAAGAGACGTCGCAGGGCGGGCTTGCGGTGAACGTGCCGGAGTGCTGAGCGCGTTTCGACGGGGCCCGCAAGGCCCCAAAACCGATTATCAACAGAATATATTGAACAGCTTCGCCGGCGGGTCATAGCGAACCGCGCGCGCCGCCGGCGCTGCAAGGTCAGCCCAAGACCCCGAGACAAACGTCAGCGTGCAAGCCGACGCCGTGGAAAGCTCTCCAATTCCCGCATCAGCCGGCGCCAATTCCCGCGCCAGCTCCGAAATCCCGGGGTTGTGACCCACCACGACCAGGTGTTTCACCTTCGGCCCGGTGAGCCGCACGAGCGAGAGAATCACTTCGGCGCGCGCGAGGTACAGCTGCTCCGAGAGCTTCACGCGTCGCACCGGCAGCTCCAGCACGCGACCCAGAATCTCCGCCGTCTGCTGGGTTCGCTTGGCGGTGCTCGCGAGCAGCAGATCCGGAACGAGGTCGTTTTCGAGCAGCAGCTTCGCGATGCCTTCTGCTTCGGACATACCGCGCTTGTTGAGCGGACGGTCGAAGTCCGCAATGCTGGCATCCTTCCACTCCGCGTTTCCGTGCCGGATCAGCGTGAGTCGCAACACCTAGGGTTGCTCCACCAGTACGCGGCCGTTTTCGACCCGCACGTTGAACGTGCGGATGGGTTCATACGCCGGCGGGCTGAGCGCGTCGCCGGTGCGCAGGCTGAAACGCGCACCGTGGCGAGGGCAGATGATTTCGCAGGCTTCGACTTCGGCACCCGCGAGGCTCTCGCCATCGTGGCTGCACCGGTCTTCGACTGCAAAGAAGTCCGCCCCGCACGGCACGACGACGATGGCATAGCCATCCACTTCCGTCGTGAGCGGATGTGTTTCAGTGATGTTGTCGGCCGGGCCGACGTCGATCCACTCGGACATGGTGCGTCAGTACATGCCGGTCTGCAGGCGCGCGGCCTCAGACATCATCGAACGATCCCAGGGCGGATCGAACACCAGCTCGACATCCGCGACGCGTACCGTGGGGATGCGCTCGATCTTTTCTTTCACGTCGGCGACCAGCACTTCACCCATGCCGCAGCCTGGCGCGGTGAGCGTCATTTTCACGCTGACCGTGCGCGTGCCGTCGTCGTTCGGATGGATGTCGCACTCGTAGATCAGCCCCAGCTCCACGATGTTGATCGGGATCTCCGGGTCGTAGCAGGTGCGCATCTGATCCCACGCGACTTTCTTCACGTCTTCGTCGGTCGCGTTCGGCGGCACCTCGGGCGGTTTCACCACTTCCTGGCCGATCGCATCCGCGTGCTCGCCAGCGATGCGGAAGAGGTTGCCTTCGAGATAAACCGTGAAGCTGCCGCCGAGCGCCTGCGTGATGTAACCCGCCTGGCCCGGACGCAAGGTCACTTCAGCGCCAGCAGGCACGACGACCGCGGGTACTTCGCGGTTCACGACAAAAGGTTCGTTCTCGTAGGACCTCACGCTCACTCCGTCGAAATGGTCACAGGCGTCGCCGCGTCGCTCTGCTCGAGTGCGGCATTCAGCGTGTGCCAGCAAAGGCTGGCGCACTTCACGCGCGCGGGGAATTCACGCACGCCCGACAGGGCGGCGAGCTTGCCGAGATCCGGCGAGGCCACGGCGTTCTGCTCGGTGAGCAGCGTATGGATCTTGGTGAACAGCGCGTCGATGTCCGCGCGTTTCTTGCCCTTGATCGCCTCGGTCATCATCGAGGCCGAAGCGGTCGAAATCGCGCAGCCCTTGCCCTCGAAGCGCACGTCTTCCACCTGGTCGCCGTTCATCTTCAGCGACACGGTGAGGCGATCGCCGCACAGCGGGTTGTGCCCATCCGCGCGGGCGCTCGCATCCGCGAGCACACCGAAATTGCGGGGCTTCTTGTTGTGATCGAGGATCACGTCGCGGTAGAGATCTTTCAGCTCCATCAGCCGAACACCTCGCGAACCTTGCGAAGCGCGGCCACGAGCCGGCCCACTTCGGCCTCGGTGCTGTAGCACGCGAAGGAGGCGCGCGCCGTGGCGGGCACCTCGAAGAAGTCCATCACCGGCATCGCGCAGTGATGGCCGGTGCGCACGGCGACGCCTTCGGCATCGAGAATCGTGCCGATGTCGTGCGGATGCGCGCCTTCCATCGTGAAGGAAATCACCGCTGCCTTGTGCGCGGCCGTGCCGACGATCTGCAGGCCCGGAATTTTCAGCAGCTCCGCCGTGGCGAGCTCGAGCAGACGATGTTCGTGCGCGGCGATGGCATCGATTCCGAGATGCTCAACGTAGTCCATGGCAGCAGCGAGACCCACTGCGCCGGACATGTTCGGCGTGCCGGCTTCGAATTTCCACGGCAGGTCATTCCACGTGCTCTTCGCGAACGTGACGGTGCGGATCATATCCCCGCCACCTTGCCACGGCGGCATGGCGTCGAGCAGCGCCTCGCGGCCATAGAGCACGCCAATTCCCGTCGGGCCGTAGAGCTTGTGAGCGGAGAACGCGTAGAAGTCCGCGCCGAGCGCCTGCACATCAACTTTTGCGTGCGGGATCGCTTGCGCGCCATCGACCAGCACCAGCGCGCCGTGCGCATGAGCGGCATTGATGATTCGCTTGATCGGCAGGATCGTGCCGAGTGCGTTCGAAACATGCGCCGCGGCGACGAGCTTCGTGCGCGGCGAAAGCAGCGCTTCGAACTGGTCGAAAATCAGCTCACCGCGACGATCGATCGGCGCGACCTTCAGCGTGCAACCCACCTGTTCGCACACGAGCTGCCACGGAACGATGTTGGCGTGATGCTCGAGCGCGGTGATCAGGATCTCGTCGCCTGGCTTCAAGCGGGAGCGCGCCCACGACTGCGCCACGAGGTTGACGCCCTCGGTGGTGCCGCGGGTAAAAATGATTTCTTTCGTCGAGCGTGCGTTGATGAAGCGACGCGTGCGATCGCGCGCACCTTCGAAGGCTTCCGTCGCTTCCTGGCTCAGCGCGTGAACGCCCCGGTGCACGTTCGCGTGTGAGTGCTTTTCGTAGCGATCGACAGCCTCGATGACTTGGATCGGGCGCTGTGAAGACGCTGCGCTGTCGAGGTATACGAGCGGTTTGCCGTGCACCTGGCGCGACAGGATGGGGAAGTCGCGGCGGATGCGCTCGACGTCATACGGTTGCGTAGCGCGTGCCGGCATCAAGTTCGCGGCCATCAGATCAACTCCTGCAGCGCGGCCGTTTCCTTCATCTGGCCGGCGAGACTCTGCTCGATGTGTTTGCGCAGCTCGGGCACGGCGATGCGCGATACGACGTCTTCGAGGAACGCCCACTTCAGCAGCTGTTGTGCGATGTCGCGCTCGATGCCGCGCGAGAGCATGTAGAACAACATGTTGTCGTCCAGCTTGCCGGCCGTGGCGCCATGATTGCAGCGGACGTCGTCGGTGTAGATCTCGAGCTGCGGGCGCACGTCGATTTCAGCCTGCGGCCCGGCAAGCAGTCCGCGCAGGGATTGCCTGGAATCCGTGCCTTTTGCATGCTCGCGAACGACCACCTTGCTGTTGAAGGCGACCCGCGAACGGCCGCCCGCGATTCCGCGCACGCTGTGCTCCGACTTCGTATTCGGCGCAATGTGCTCGACGAGCGCGAGCCCGTCTTGTACCTGCTGGCCGTCGGCCAGCGAAACGACGTGAATGGCTGTCTCGGCCCGCTCGCCCACGAGTTGCACGCGGCTCGTGGAGCGCGTGGATTGACCGCCGAGCGTGACAAAGTGAACGCAGTAGCTCGCGTCTTTCTCGACCTTCGCGGTGAGCGTGTCGAACCAGGTGGCGCGGGCGCCGGTTTGCTGCAGGCGGTAGTGGTTCACCTGCGCGCCGGCCGCGATGTTCACGTGGACCGCGACGTTGATGAAATTGTTGTCGCTGCCGACGCTGATGTGACGTTCGATGAGGCCGACGCGCGCGTTCGTCTCGACTTCGATTTCGAGGCGGGGGTAGGAGGCGGCGTTCGTTGACGGTTCGGTCGCGACGAACAGCACTTCGACGCAGGCGGTGCAATCGGCGTCTTTCGGCGCATGCACGAAGGCGGCGTCGGTGGCGAAGGCGTCGTTGAGCAGGGCAAACCGTTCGTCGCCGGAAGCCGCATCACTCGCTTGCCGGCCTGACGTAGCGCCCGCCGTCACGGTGACGCCCTTCGGGCTCGTCGTTGCCGACAGGCCGGCGGCGAACGTGCCATCGATGAAGACGTAGCGCGAGTAGCCCGCGATGGTCGGAGGCAGGTCAGTCAGTGCTACCTTCGACGGGCCGGTGGACGCGACAGAACGGAACGCGGTTTTCTCGAGCGGACGCAGGTTCGCGTACCGCCAGTTCTCGTCTCGCGTCGTCGGCAAACCCTTGGAAGACAGGACTTCGAGCGCCGCACGCCGCCGCTCGGCGCTGACGACGGAAGAGGGGAACGCATGAGCGTTGGCGGACGCCGCCGCATGCTCTTGAACGATTCGCTCAGCGAGCGCGGACGGTCGATCTGTCGGCGCGGAGGAGCGTGCAGTAGAGCCCGCCATCACGCCGCCTCTTCCAGCACCCAGTCATAGCCGCGCTTTTCCAGCTCCAGCGCGAGCGACTTGTCGCCACTGCGAAGGATCTTGCCGCGCGCGAGCACGTGCACGTGATCGGGCACGATGTAGTCGAGCAGGCGCTGATAGTGCGTGACGAGCACCACGGCCCGTTCCGGCGAACGCAGGCTGTTCACGCCCGCGGCGACGATCTTGAGCGCATCGATGTCGAGGCCCGAATCGGTCTCGTCGAGAATGGCGAGCTTCGGTTCGAGCACCAGCATCTGCAGGATCTCGTTGCGCTTCTTTTCGCCGCCCGAGAATCCTTCGTTGACGCCCCGGCTGAGGAAACTTTCGTCCATGCGCATGAGCTTCATCTTTTCGCGCACCAGGCCGAGGAAGTCGAACGCGTCGACTTCGGGGAGGCCTTTGTGTTTGCGGGCGGCGTTGATGGCGGCCTTGAGCAGATAGACGTTGTTCACGCCCGGAATTTCGACGGGGTACTGGAAGCCTAGAAATACGCCTTCATGCGCGCGCTCTTCGGGCTGCAGGGCGAGGAGGCCTTTGCCTTCGTACGTGACGGTGCCCTTGTCAACGGTGTAACCCGGACGGCCGGCCAACACACTGGCGAGTGTGCTTTTTCCAGAGCCGTTCGGGCCCATGATGGCGTGGACTTCCCCCGCCTTCACTTCGAGACTGAGGCCGTTCAGAACTTTCTTGTCCCCAACGGACGCATGCAGGTTATCGATCTTCAACATTACCCAACCGCCCCTTCCAGGCTCACCGCCAACAAATTCTGCGCCTCCACGGCAAACTCCATCGGCAGTTCCTTGAACACCGACTTGCAGAAGCCGCTCACGATCATGTTCACGGCATCTTCTTTCGAGATGCCCCGCTGCAGGCAGTAGAACAACTGCTCGTCGCTGATCTTCGACGTGCTCGCTTCGTGCTCCACCGTCGCGGTGGGATTTTTCACTTCCACGTAAGGGAAGGTGTGCGCGCCGCAGTCGCCGCCCATGAGCAGCGAATCGCACTGGGTGAAGTTGCGGGCGCCGTGCGCGCTCGGCAGCATTTTCACGAGCCCGCGATACGTGCTCTGGCCGTGGCCCGCCGAAATGCCTTTCGCCACGATGGTGCTGCGGGTGTCCGGGCCGATGTGGATCATCTTCGTGCCCGTGTCCGCCTGCTGCCGGTTGTTCACGGTGGCGACGGAATAGAACTCGCCGATCGAGCCGGCGCCGCGCAGCACGCAGCTCGGGTATTTCCACGTGATCGCCGAACCGGTTTCCACCTGCGTCCACGAGATGCGCGAGTTGCGGCCGCGGCACTCGCCGCGCTTCGTCACGAAGTTGTAGATGCCGCCGACGCCATTGGCATCGCCGGGATACCAGTTCTGCACGGTCGAATATTTGATGTACGCGTCATCGAGGGCGACCAGCTCCACGACCGCCGCGTGAAGCTGATTCTCGTCGCGCATCGGCGCCGTGCAGCCTTCGAGATAGCTCACGTACGCGCCCGCGTCCGCAATGATGAGCGTGCGCTCGAACTGGCCCGTCTTCGCTGCGTTGATGCGGAAGTATGTGGACAGCTCCATCGGGCAACGCACGCCCTTCGGCACGTAAACGAACGAACCATCCGTGAACACGGCTGAGTTGAGCGCCGCGTAGTAGTTGTCTGTGTGCGGGACGACGGTGCCGAGATATTGCTCGATCAGCTCCGGATATTTCTGAACCGCTTCGGAGAACGGGCAGAACACCACGCCGGCTTTCGCGAGCCGATCCTTGAACGTCGTAGCGACGGAAACACTGTCGAACACGGCGTCGACCGCCACACCCGCGAGGCGTGCGCGTTCGTGCAAGGGGACGCCGAGTTTCTCGTACGTCGCGAGCAGCTTCGGATCGACCTCGTCGAGGCTCTTCGGTCCGTCGGTGCGGGCCTTGGGCGCCGAGTAATACGAGATGTCCTGGTAGTCGATCGGCTTGTAATTCACGTGCGCCCAATGCGGCTCACGCATCGTCATCCAGTGGCGCAGCGCCTTGAGGCGCCAGTCCAGCAGGAAAGCGGGTTCGTTCTTCTTCCGGGAGATGAGGCGAACGACGTCTTCGTCGAGGCCAGGCGGCACCGTGTCGGATTCGATATCCGTGACGAAGCCATGCTCGTAGCCCCTGCTGACGAGCTTCTCCAGGTTGTCGGCGGTCTCACTCATGATGTTCCGTAGATGGGGATTGGCTGGCGGTTTGCGAGCTACCTACACGGGGTGTGCGGCGGCTAAGAGCGCGACTGGGCTCTCGCAGCGGCTGCTTTCATGTCCCGCTCGAGCGCCAGCACGCGCGGCTGGTTGGTGTCGAAGCCGGCCAGCTGCGCGAGGCTCACGTCGCGTAGTGCCCGGTGGATGGTCGAATTCAGGCGCTGCCAGGCGTGGCCGACACGGCAGGATTTCTCGCGTTCACAGTGGCCATGGCCCGACGCACAATCGGTGAGCGCAAAGGGGCCTTCGAGCGCGTCGATAATGTCTGCAGCACTGATTTCGGTGGCCGCGCGCGCGAGCTGATAACCGCCGCGCAGGCCGCGAGTGGAGGCCACGAGGCCCGCACGCTGTAGCTGTTTGAGAAGCTTGCTCACGGTGGGAAGCGCAAGCTTTGTCTGTTCTGCAAGACACGTCGCCGTCTGCACGCGGCCAGGCGCTTCTGCCAGGGCGGCGAGAATGATGGTGGCGTAGTCGGTCAGACGGCTGATCCGAAGCATGGGTGAGGCTCTCGGCGAGATTAGGACAAGTTTAGTCCTATTAACGGGGACGGCCAAGCGCTGTTTTGGTATTCTTCGCGGCCCACGCGGCGGTCGCTCACGAACCGCCTCTTTATGCCTGGCCCACGGTTGGCCCAAGTTTGGAGGATCAGATGAATCGCAACGAGCTGGCGCGCATCGCACGCGCCATGGTGGTGACGAACAAAGGCATCCTGGCCGCTGACGAGAGCTCAGGCACCATCAAAAAGCGTTTCGACGGCATCAAGCTGGAATCCACCGAAGAGAATCGCCGTACTTACCGGGAGATGCTCTTTACGGCTCCGGGCGTGGCAGAAACCATCAGTGGCGTGATCCTGTACGACGAAACCCTTCGCCAGAAAACGAAGGACGGTGTGCCGTTTGCGGACTATTTGACGAAACTCGGCGTCATCCCCGGCATCAAGGTCGACACCGGTGCGAAGCCGCTGGCCGGCTTCCCGAACGAGACGATCACCGAAGGGCTGGATGGCTTGCGCGAGCGCCTGCAGGAGTACCACAAGCTGGGGGCTCGCTTCGCCAAGTGGCGCGCGGTCATCGACATCGCCGACGGCATTCCGACCCAATTCGCGATCGACGCGAATGCGCACGCGCTGGCCCGTTATGCCGCGCTGTGCCAGGAAAACGGCATCGTCCCGATCGTCGAGCCCGAAGTGCTCATGGACGGTGCACACAGCATCGAGCGCTGCGAGGAAGTCACGAGCACTACGCTCGTCGCCGTGTTCAACCAGTTGCATGCCCATCGCGTCTATCTGGAAGGCATGGTGCTGAAGCCGAACATGGTCATTTCCGGCAAGAAGAATTCGAATCGTGCGTCCCCGGAACTCGTGGCCGAGGCTACGGTCCGTGTTCTGAAGCGTTACGTACCTTCAGCTGTGCCGGGCATCGCCTTCCTGTCGGGCGGCCAGAGCTCGCCGGAAGCGACGCTGCACCTGTCCCTGATGAACAAGGAAAAGCTTCCCTGGAATCTCACGTTCAGCTACGGCCGCGCCCTGCAGGACACTGCGCTGAAAGCGTGGGGCGGCCAGGCGGCGAATTTCGCCGCGGGCCAGAAGGAGTTCGCGAAGCGCGCGAAGCTCAACAGCCTTGCCACCACCGGCAAGTATTCGTCCGACCTGGAAAGCAAGGCCGCCTGATGCGGCGCTGCGCGAATATCGCGTGACGACTCCCAACGCGCCCGATATTTCGCCCACTCCGGGTTCCAGGGTGTTGGCAGCGGCGGCCGGCAACGACTTCCGCTCCGACACTCGAGCCTCCAATGTTTCGAAAGAAGCCGTGAACGACGCTGCACACGCCGTCATTGTCGATGTGCGGGATGTCCATTACGGCATCCCGACGCGTCCTATTTTCAAGGGCCTCGATATCCAGGTCCGCAAGGGTCGCATCACTGCGATCATGGGCCCCAGCGGCACCGGCAAAACCACGCTGCTGCGGCTGATCACGGGACAGATCGCGCCTTCGAGCGGCTCTGTCGTCGTGTGGGGCAACAATCTCGGCGAGCTCGGCCGCTCCGAGATTTACGAGCTGCGCAAACGCATGGGCATGCTGTTCCAGAACGGCGCGCTGCTCACGGATCTCGATGTGTTCGAGAACGTGGCATTCCCCCTGCGTGAGCACACAGACCTGCCGGAGCCGCTCATCCGCACGCTCGTGCTCACGAAGCTGCATGCCGTGGGCTTGCGCGGCGCGGCTTATCTGATGCCGTCCGAGCTTTCCGGGGGCATGGCTCGTCGAGTCGCGCTCGCGCGCGCCATCGTGATGGACCCTGAAGTGCTCATCTACGACGAGCCTTTCGTGGGTCTCGACCCTATCTCCCTGGGTGTGATCCTGCGCCTCATTCGAGAGATGAATGAAGGCCTGGGGATCACGAGCATCGTCGTATCCCATGACGTGCAGGAGCTCGCCACCATCGCGCATGACAGCTATCTCATGTCGGGAGGCAAGGTCGTGGCTTCGGGCACGCCGCGCGAGCTCGCGTCCAGCGGCCTCGAAGTGGTGAAGCAATTCATGTCCGGCAGTGATGACGGCCCGGTGCCGTTCCACTACCCGGCGCCGGATTACCGCAAGGACCTGCTGGAGAGCGAGGAATGAGCGCCGCCGTGGGCACCGACAACTCCGTCATCGGAGGTGTTCGCAAGATCGGCCAGGTGACACTGTTCCTGCTGAACCTGCTGGCCCAGTGCGTGCCATCGCTCGCGCGTCCGCGGCTGATCGTGCACCAGATCTACAACGCCGGTGCGCGCTCGCTCATCATTATCATGCTGTCGGGACTGTTCGTCGGCATGGTGCTCGCGCTCACGGGCATCGACCTGCTGGCTCGTTTCGGTTCGGAAGATGTGCTCGGTGTGGCAGCCGCGCTCGGCCTGCTCAAAGAGCTGGGCCCCGTCGTGACGGCACTGCTGTTTGCCGGTCGCGCCGGCACCTCGCTGACGTCCGAAATCGGCCTGATGCGTGCGACCGATCAGCTCACGGCCATGGAGATGATGGCGGTCGACCCGATGCGCTACGTCGTCGCGCCCCGCTTCATCGGCGGCCTCATTGCCATGCCACTGCTGGCGGCCATCTTCGACATCGTCGGCTTGTTCGGTGCCCAGCTCGTGGGTGTGCAGATGATGAGCGTCAACGCCGGCACGTTCTGGTCGCAGATGCAGGGCTCGGTGCACATCGACGACGTGTCGGAAGGCATCATCAAGAGCCTCTCGTTCGGCTTCGCGTGCACGCTCATCGCGGTTTACGAAGGTTTCAACGCAGCCCCAACGCCCGAAGGCGTGGGCCTTGCGACGACACGCACGGTGGTCGCGTCCGCCGTGGTCACGCTGATCATCGACTATCTGCTCACCGCAGCTTTTCTCTGAAGAGGAACTTTCATGCGCTCCACTCGTAATCTCGAAGTCGGCACGGGCCTGTTCGTGCTGCTGGGATTCGCGGCGCTGGCGTTTCTGACCACGCAGCTGCCTTCGAGCGGGCTCAAGCTGGGCAAGGCGAAGGCCGGGTATCACGTGCTGGCGAAGTTCGACAACATCGGTGACCTGAAGGCCGGCGCGCCGGTGTCCATGGCCGGTGTGAATGTCGGGCAGGTCGAGGCCATTGCCTTCGATCCGAAGGATTACAAGGCCGCTGTCACGCTGCGCATCGACCAGAGCTTCAGCCAGATTCCGGACGACAGCGATGCGAGCATCCAGACCCAGGGCCTGCTTGGCGGCAAATTCATCGGCATCGGTCCGGGCGGCTCGGACACCTACCTGAAAGACGGGTCGCAGATTCCCTTCACGCAGTCTGCGATCGTGCTCGAGAGCCTCGTGAACAAATTCTTTGCCAACATGGCGAGCCGCGGCAGTGACTCCGACAAGCCCGACTCGTCCGACAAGAGTGAATCCGGCGACAACGCCGCCAAGGAGACTCCGAAATGAAGTTGCTCTACACGGTGATGACGGGCGCAGTGCTGGCCACCGGATTTGCGTCGGCCACCGCGCTGGCGGTGACCGAGGCTCCGGCCGATCCGGCGACGGTCGCGGCCGCCAAGGCCGACGATCCGGGCAAGCTGATCCAGACGGCGGCCGAAGGCATGCTCAAGGATCTCGAGGCGAACCGCGATTCGTATCGCAAGGATCCGGCGAAGCTCAACGCGCTCATCGAGAAATACCTGCTGCCGAATTTCGACACGCAGTATTCGGCGCGCCTCGTGCTCGGCAAGCATTGGCGGGATGCGAGCGAAGATCAGCGCAAGCGCTTCGTCGATGCGTTCTACCAGTCGCTGGTCAAGAACTACGGCAGTGCGCTCGTGGAGTTCACGAGCGATCGCATGAAGATCCTGCCGGCGCAGGTCGACCCGAAAGGCGAGACCGCGACCGTGCGCACGGAGATCAAGCGCAGCAACGGCACGCGCATTCCGGTGAACTACACACTGCGCAAGACGCCGGATGGCTGGAAGGCGTGGGACGTGGTCATCGAAGGCATCAGCTACGTGAAGAGCTTCCGCGAAGACTTCGGCGCGGAGATCGACCAGAAGGGTCTCGATGCCGTGATTCAGCGCATCGAGAAGGGCGGCGTGCCGTCCGCGCCGGGCAAGGCCTGACGAGCAGGCGAGCGCCGCAGGGCGTTCGCCAGTCGCCCATGTTTATCCCGCAGAAAATGGCCTCGGCGACGGTGGACGTCGTCGAGGCCGGTTCGAATCAGATCGATGTGAAAGGCGCGCTCACGTTCGTGACGGCGCGGCGTGCGCGCGAGGCTGGCATGCGCATCCTGCAAGGATCGTCGTCGCCTGAGACGGTGACGATCGATTGCGCCGGCGTCGGTGATGCAGATAGCGCAGGGCTTGCTGTGTTGATCGATTGGCTGGCCACCGCGACGAAGCAGGGCCGCACCATTCAGTTTGCGAACCTGCCGCCGGATATTCTGGCGGTGGCGAAGATTAGTGCGGTGGAGTCGATTCTCGGACTGTAGGGAATTTCGGCTCCGCGGGTTTCAGAGAAACAAGAAAACTTGTTTTTGTTTTGCAGAAGCCGCCGCGCGGGCCGGCAAGGCCGCCCGTGAGCGGCGGCCATTGCGCAGGTCCGACTTACTTCTTGTCCGCGTTCGGATCCGGATCTTCCAACCCTTCGTAATCCACCGGCGGCGGCGCCGCGGCGCCATCCGTTACCTGATATTCGCGACGCTGCAGATAAGCGTTGCGGATGAACCCGTACTTGTCATACGTCGACTGGATCGTCTGATCCAGGTCGAGCTGGCGCGCACGCGCGTCGATCACTTCGAGGCCGTTCAGGCTGTAGCGCCACGCGTCGCGCTCCACGTAATGCAGCGGGTCTGTGAAGATGCCGACGCCTGAGCCGACGCCGTCGCGAATCGTCGAGGGCCCGAAGAGCGGGATCCACAGATACGGCCCTGAAGGAACGCCCCACTTGCCGAGTGTCTGGCCGAAATCCTCGTCGTTCTTGTCGAAACCGAGCTTGGATGCGGGGTCGAAGAGGCCGCCGATGCCCAGCGTCGTGTTCATGAGCAGGCGGCCGGTGTCGTTCAGGCCGTCCATGAACTTGGCCTGCAGCAGGTCGTTCACGATCGTGGTGGTCGTGCCGAGATTGCTGAAGAAGTTGGTGACGCCGGTTTCAACGAACTGGGGCGCAATCGCCTTGTAGCCCTTCGCGACGGGCTTGAGCGCGGCGCGATCGACGGCGTCCGTGAATGCGTAGCTCGCCCGGTTGAAGCCTTCGAAGGGGTCCCGGGGGTCCTTCCTGGCATCCTTGTTAGCCCCTTGGGGCGCGGTCGCGCAGCCGGTCAGGAGCAGTGTCAGGAGTGCAACGAGAGCGGGTACGCGTGGGGTCATGGGGTTTCTGCTGGCCTTGGGTGGCGGGAGTGTAGCAGCGGGGCTTTCGTGGATCAGGAGTGGCGAAAGGGAGACGGGGCGATGGTCGCTGTAGTGATACGTGGGGAGCAATCCGCCATTGGGGAGGGTGGCGGGCGTCGTCGCGGGGCACCTCTTGCAGCACGACGCCGGTCAACCTGCCGAACGCACCTGGAAGCGCGCTGCGGCATGATTGTTGCGGAGCGAGCCAGTATGAAACATGGATCCCATCGAGCGCGACGCGCGGCTTTCTTAATGCTCAGCACGGCCCTGGTGACAGTCGCCTGCGGCGCCAAAGAGCGCACGCTGAACGTGACCGCCACCGCCTTCAACTCCACCCCCGCCCAAACCGATCACCGGCCGAACGAAGGCGCCTGCGGCGATCTCTTGAAAGCCGGCGACAAAGTCATTGCCGTGTCCCGCGATCTCGCGGATGCCGGCATCCGCTGCGGCACCGAGATCCGTATCGCCGGCCTCGAGGGTTCCTACAAAGTGGTGGATCGCATGGCGTCCCATCGCCGGAATCACATCGATATCTACATGGGCCGCGATGTGAAGGCCGCGCGCGCGTGGGGCGCGCAGGACGTTGTCATTACGTGGAGCGAAGAATAAGAAGGCTGCCTACTGCTGCCGACTCACGTTCCGAATCCGCGTCGTGGCGAGATAGTCGCGTAGCTCGTCCAGCCGCGCCCGAAATCTCTGTCTCTGCACAACAGTCAGATTCGGCGACCGCAACGCCAGCTCCAGCTGCTGAACCGCCAGCGGCAGATCCCCGCTCGAGATGTGGTACTCGCTCATGTAGTAGTACGCGTCACCGGTATCGCCAGCTGCACTCGCGGCGAGCGCGGTGAGCTGGATCTGTTCCGGCGTAGGCGCTGTGTTGTTGAACACATCGAGCAGCAGCATGTGCGCTTCTTTCGCCTTGCCCGCTGCCATCAGTGATTCGGCATAGCGCACGCTCAACGGCACGTTGCGCGGGAACAGCGCATTCGCCTTCGCGAACGTCGCGAGGCCGTCGTTGACGAGTCCGCCCTGCGTTTCAGCCTGCGCGAGCGCGGCGTAGAGCAGCGTCAGGTTTTCGTGCTCGTCGACGAGCTGATAGAGAATCTTCGCGGCTTCCTGGTTGCGCCCACTCGCCATCAACGCGAGCGCAAGTCCATAACGCTGGCCGAGCGAGCCTTCGCGCCCTTCGGTCTGTTTCTTGTAGCTCGCGACCATGTCCGTTTCTTTCGGAGCGGTGATCACGCGCAGGCGCTCGCGGATGAGCTCGTACGTCTGCGAATCCGGATTGCTCTTGGGATGTTCGTATTGCGCGGCGCGGGCACGCGCTTCGGCGATACGGTTCGAGTTCACCGGGTGGGTCTGGATCATTTCCGGGACGTACTGGCCCGCGAGTCCCTGGCGGCGGGACATCTCTTCGAAGAACGTCGCCATGCCGCTGGGATCGAAGCCCGCGCCGGCGACGAAGCCGATGCCGACGCGATCCGCTTCGTATTCGTTCGCGCGAGTGAAATTCACCTGCTGCTGAGCCGCCGCGCCTTGAGCAATCGCGATGGCGCCCTGCATGGCATCGCCACCGCCCGCGATCGCACCGATGAGTACGGCCGCGAGAATCGCTGCAGTCTGCGCGATGCTCTGCTGACCCTGCGCCCGATACGTGCGCGCCATGTGCCGCTGGGTCACGTGCGCAATTTCGTGTCCGATGACTCCCGCGAGCTCCGACTCGCTGCGGGACGCGAGCACGGTTCCGTAGTTCACGCCGATGAAGCCACCCGGCAATGCGAACGCGTTGATCGTGCCTTCGCGCACCGGGAAGAACGTGAACTTGCGATTGCCCTCCGGCGCCTGCGCCGCGAGCCGCGTGCCGAGCGACTGGAGGTATTCGTTCACTTCCGGGTCGTCGAGAATCGCTTTCTGATCGCGCAGCGAGCGCACGATCTGCGCGCCGAGGCGATATTCGTCACTTTCGGTAATGACTGCGCTCGACGGGCTGCCGATGTCGGGCAGGTCTGAGCCACCCGCCCCGCCAGGGCCGTCGATGGTGCCCTGGGCCAGCGCGATGGGCATGACGGCAAGCGTGAGCGCCAGTGCACCGGCCGCGCCGCCCATCAACGCAAGGAGACTGCTCCAGGGCCGCGCACGTGAGCGCCGCGAGGCAGAGGTCGGTTCAGGAGAAAACATCTTCTGGGGCACGGCACCCGTCCGGATTGAGGGCCTGAGGAGCGACCCGGCCATTCGACCGGGGCGGGGACCATGAGTTTCCCGCCCGCGGCCCGTCAGGGTCAAAGCGTTTCCGAAGCGAAGTCCGCCAACCTTGACCGTTCTCCACGCGTGAGCGTGATGTGACCGGAGTGCGGCCAGCCGCGGAATCGGTTCACGGAGTAGGTGAGGCCTGAGGTCATCTCGGTCAGGTAAGGCGTGTCGATCTGAGCAATATTGCCCAGGCAGACGATCTTGGTTCCCGGACCTGCGCGCGTGATGAGCGCCTTCATCTGCTTCGGCGTCAGGTTCTGCGCTTCGTCCAGGATGATGTAGCGGTTCAGGAAGGTGCGCCCGCGCATGAAGTTGAGCGAGCGGATCTTGATCCGGTTGCGTAACAAGTCGTTGGTCGCGGCGCGGCCCCAGTTGCCGCCTTCCGTGCTCTGGGTGAGCACTTCGAGGTTGTCCATGAGCGCGCCCATCCAGGGCTCCATCTTTTCCTCTTCCGTGCCGGGCAGGAAACCGATGTCCTCGCCGAGCGGAATCGTCACGCGCGTCATGATGATCTCGACGAACCGGTTCGTCTCGAGCGTCTGCATGAGGCCTGCGGCGAGCGCGAGCAGCGTCTTGCCGGTGCCGGCCGGGCCGAGCACGGTGACGAGGTCGACCTCCGGATCCATCAGCAGGTTCAGCGCGAAATTCTGTTCGCGATTGCGCGCGGTGATGCCCCAGATGCTGTGTCGCTCGCTGCGATAGTCGCGCGTCAGTTCGAGCGTTGCCTGGTCGCCGTTGAGCTTGCGCACGACCGCTTCGATGCCGTGGGGCGTGTCTTCATACACGGCTTCGTTCATCTGCCACTGGCTCACGGAAGGGCCCGTCACTTCGTAGAACGTGCGGTCGCCTTCTTTCCACGAGCGCATGTCCTTGCTGTGGGCTTCCCAGAAATTGGCGGGCAGCGCGGCCATGCCCGAATACAGCACGTCGGTATCTTCGAGCGTCTTGTCGCTCGAATAATCCTCGGCGTGTACGCCGAGCACGGCGGCCTTGATGCGAAGGTTGATGTCCTTCGACACCAGCACGACGCGCGCGTCCGCGTTTTCTTTCTGGAGCGCGAGGGTCTGGCCGAGAATCGCATTGTCCGCGCCGCCGGGCAGCGTCTGGGGCAGGACGGTCGACAGCTCGCGTGTCTGGAAATAGAGCCGGCCGGCGGGCGGCCGCTTGTTCTGGTTGCCGTTGGTCGTCCCATTCGAGGACGAATAGCCGTTCGGCAGCTTCAGGCCCTGGTCGATCTGGTCCTTGTCGAGGCCGCGCATGAGATCGTCGAGGAAACGACTGACCTGGCGCACGTTGCGCGATTGCTCGGACAGGCCTTTCTTGTGCGCGTCGAGCTCTTCCAGCACGACCATCGGCAGGAACACGTCGTGTTCCTGGAAACGGAATATCGCGGTGGGATCGTGCATGAGCACGTTCGTGTCGAGCACGAAGAGCCGGCGCTGCTGCACGGGGGCCTTGGAATCGCCGTCGCCAGTGGCGGCGGCGGACGGGTCGCCCTTCAGGGCGCCAGAGGGTAATGGATCAGAGACGCTTCGCCGCTTCAAGAACTTCCTCCACGTGGCCGGGCACCTTCACGCTGCGCCATTCGCGCTGGAGCACGCCCTTCCCGTCGATGAGGAACGTGCTGCGGTCGATGCCCATGTACTTCCTGCCGTATAGCGTTTTCTCGCGGATCACGTCGAACAGCTTGCAGACCTGCTCGTCTGCGTCGGACAGCAATTCGAACGGCAGCTTTTCCTTCTCACGGAATTTATCGTGGGATTTCAGGCTGTCGCGGGAAACGCCGATGATGCGCACCTTCGCTCTGCGGAAGGCGGCGTGTTGGTCACGGAAATCCTGGCTTTCCTTCGTGCAGCCCGTGGTCATGTCCTTCGGATAGAAGTAGATCACGAGCTTCTCGCCAGCGGCATCCGCCAGCTTGAATGTGCCGCCACCGGCCACGCCATTGGCCACTGGTGCGCTGAACGCGGGCACTTTCTTGCCCACGGTCATTGTCATGGCCTGGGGCCGGGGTTCAACGGGATTCGCTCGAGGCCGCAAACCCCGCAAGCGCAGCGGCGCTGCGCGCAGATCCGGAGCGTCATCACGATTTGACGGGTTCGAGTATCGCGTCCAGGTTCAGAGAGTCGCAGAACTCCATGAACTCTTCGCGAAGGTGCGCGACGTGAATGCGGCTCGGTACGTTCACGATCATCTGCACGGAAAACATCGGGGCACCGGTATGCGCCGCCGGATAGCTGCGGGTCGAGACTTCGGCAATGTCTATTCCGCGCGTGGCAAAGAAGCCCGACAGGCCCGACACGATGCCGCTCTGGTCGAGGCACACCACGTCGATGGAGTAGGGCAGCATGTCCGTGCGCGCCGAGCGGGGCTCCGTGCGCTTCAGGTGAATGCTGAGACTGTTGCCTTCGGCCAGCCGCTTCAGTTCGGTTTCGAGCTTGGCGAGCGCATGCCAGTTGCCGGACACGAGCAGCAGCATGGCGAATTCCGAGCCCAGATTGGCCATGCGGCTTTCGCTGATATTTCCACCGCATTCGCTGATGACGCGGGTGAGCTCGTGAACCATGCCCGTGCGGTCGCTGCCGATCGCGGAGACGGCCAGGTGCTGCTTCATCTTCGGGGGGTCTTGGAGTTCCATGAACCGGCCGGCAGTGTACCACCGGGCGGTGGGGTGGTTAGGTCGATGAGCGGCCGGTGTTTCAGCCCCGTGACGGCGGGACGCGTTCAGTTAATATGTGCGACCCCTGCGGCCCTGCGCAGCGCCACCGCGGCGCAAGCGTGCGACTGCGGGGGCTCGCGAGCGGGGCCTGGCTAACGGCCGCGCCTGCCGGAATGATTACCCTGGTCATTTAACTGGTCATTCACTTGGCCATTACACGAGCTGGAACACAATGTTTGCTGGCAGTCTGGTTGCCATCGTCACGCCCATGCGGCGCGATGGCGCGGTGGATTTCGACGCCTGGAATCGACTGATCGATTTCCACCTTCAGAACGGCACCAACGGCATCGTCGTCGGTGGCACAACGGGCGAATCCCCTACGATTACCGAGGCCGAATTACGCGAGCTCACCGAGCGAGCCTGCGTGCAAGTCAGCAAACGGGTGCCCATCATCGTAGGCGCGGGCACGAGCAATACGGCTTCCACGGTCGTTCGCACGCGCTGGCTCTCGGAACTGCCGATCGACGGTCTGCTCGTCGTCACGCCCGCGTATAACAAGCCGCCGCAGGAAGGGCTGTTTCGCCATTTCGCGGCGGTAGCGGAAGCGTCGCGCGTGCCCGTCATTCTATACAACATTCCCGGTCGAACTGCGGTAGACCTGCAGCCGGCCACGGTCGCGAGGCTCATGCAGTTTCCGCGCATCGTGAGCGTGAAAGAGGGCGTTGCGAGCATCGACCGCGTACGTGAGCTGGTCGCCCTCGCGAAGCCCGGTTTCACGGTGCTCAGCGGTGACGATTCGACTGCACGCGAGGCCCTGTTGGCAGGCGCTCGCGGCGTGATCTCCGTGACCGCGAACGTTGCGCCCCGACTGATGTCCGAGATGGTCGCCGCCGCGGTGAAGGGTGATGCGACCCGCGCCGCAAGCCTGGATCAGCGGCTCGCCGCGCTCCATCGGGACCTGTTCGCAGAGGCGAATCCGATCCCGGTCAAGTGGGCGCTGGAACAGATGGGGTTGATCGAAGGGGGCATCCGGCTGCCGCTCACGGAGCTGGCGCCCGCCTACCATGCACTGTTGACCACCGGCCTGAAGGCCGCGGGAGTCGAGTTGAAATGAAGGCGTTGACGCTGTCGCTGACCTTGCTGGCCGTGCTCGTGACCGCGGGCTGCAATCCGTTTCGCCGACATTCTGCGAAAGCCGAGCTGTGCAAGCAGCCGGAGGGTTACGCCCAGGCGATCGAGGGCACCAATCTCAAGATCCCGGTCGGTCTCGAGGCCCCCGATACCCGCAACGCCCTGCGCGTTCCGGACCTGTCGACCCCCCCGCCGCCGCCGCGGACCAAGGAGCAGGGCTGTCTCGACACGCCGCCGACCTACACCATCGCGAAGTCGAAAGAGCCGGAAGCCTGAAGCGCTGGTATCATCGCGCCCCTTACGGAGAGATGGCCGAGCGGTCGAAGGCGCTGGACTGGAATTCCAGTTATGCCCGCAAGGGTATACGTGGGTTCGAATCCCACTCTCTCCGCCAAATCAAGGGGTTGAGGCAGCAGGGCCCCTGATTTTGCGCATCCCGCTCAGCGCGTCGTTTCCTTGCTGACGAGATATTTGACGAGCTCGGCCAAGTCCTCGATGCGCGTCAGCGACGCAAGCTCGATGCGGTACTTGCCGTTGATGACGAGGCACGGTGTGCCGGGAACCTGCATCGCCAGCACCTGCGCGTCCGCAGCGCGAATCTTGGTTTCCACCCCGAACGACTTCGCGGTCGCCATGAACAAGTCCGGCTTGATGGCCGCGACGCGTTGGTAGAAGCGGGCGGCGTCTTCGAGCGTCGGTTGCGGCGTCTTGAGCCCGCGCTTGGTGCTGTCCACCACTGCCAACTCGCCGGATCTCCAGATCGCGTCATACATCGCCTGGTGCGTGCGTTCCGCAATATGCAGCGTCTGAGCGGTGTAGTACGCGCGCTGAAACATCGGCCAGCTTTCCGCGGCGTTGAACGAAGCATGGAGGAACGCCATTTCGGCGTTGGGAGGCAGGCCGGCCTTCAGCTTTTCGATGACGGGCTGGAAGCTGTTGCAGGCAATGCAGCCGTAAGAAAACACTTCGAGCACTTCGACTTTTCCGGCCGGCACGCTCGTACGCTGCGGCGAGGGCAGCAGGATGTAGTGGCGGCCCTGTTCCCAACTCTGTGCGGCGTGAGTGTCAGCGCCGCAGCTCAGGGCGATCAGGCAGAAGAAAACGGCTAGCAGGCGCATCGTCTGGGTCTCCGCGATTCGCGTGAAAGACTCGGCCCATGCTAGCGAAAAAAGGGGTGAACCGGCGCCGGCCGTCGAGCTGAAGCACAGCGGTTCGTCGTTTTTCGAATAGCGGCTGTCGTTTGCGCGGGTCACGGGGTTGGCACGGCCGGGGCGACACCATCGTGTCATGGCCTCATCGTGCTCCGTTTGCTTGAATCGCTCTCCGACGAAGTGCGCCAAGCCTTCTTTCGATGGGGACATCACCATGCCATCCGAGCTGCTCGATCAAACCATCGTCATCCTCGGCGGCAGCGCCGGCATCGGGCTGGAAACCGCTCGCCGCGCCCGCGCCGCCGGCGCAAAGCTCATCCTGACCGCTCGCCAGGCCGAGCCGCTTGCCCGAGCCGCGCGGGAGCTCGATGCCTTTCGCACGGCCGCCTTCGACGCCACCGACGCGTCCTCACTGCAATCGTTCTTTGGCGATCTGCCAGGCGAGATCGATCACGTGATGGTGACGGCGGGTGGTCCCCATTACGGCCGCATTCTGGAAACGCCGTCGGAAGAAGCGCGCGCCGGTCTGACGAAACATCTGATGCTCGCGATCGAAGTGTCTCGCTGTGCGGTCGGCAAGGTGAGGCCCGGCGGCTCTCTGACATTCATGAGTGGCACCGGCAGCCGTCGTCCGCGAATCGGCCTCGGCATCGCTTCAACGGCAGTCGCCGCGTTTCCCGCGCTCATTGCAAACCTCGCCCTCGAGCTCGCGCCGATCCGGGTCAACTCGATCGCGCCGGGCTTCGTGGACACTGGCCTCTCCGCGTCGATCCTGGGAGACGCGCTGAACGCACGACGCGACGAGCTTCGCGCGACGCTGCCGATCCGACGCGTCATCGGACCGGCCGACGTCGCGGCGCTGGCCGTGCACGTGATGAGCAACACCGCACTCACCGGAAGCACCTACGACATCGACGGCGGCCAGCAGCTTTTGTAATCGGGCGAGGTTGTGCTCGGAAGACTTCGGTTGCCGCAGATTTCTGCGGGTTTACGGCGGCGTGACCGGCAAGCGCTGACGTAGCTCCTGCACCAGCACGCGCTCGTTCTCCGAGTAGTCCACGGGAACCGTGACGAGGTGGATGCCGCCGCCCGCGAATGCCTTCTCGAGCGTAGGTCGCAGCTCGCTGATGTTCTCCACGCGTGAACCTCGAGCGCCGTACGCTTCCGCGTACTTCGTGAAGTCCGGATTGGTGAACGACATGCCGAAGTCGGGAAACCGATCGACAGCCTGTTTCCATCGGATCATGCCGTAAGCGCCATCCTCGATGATCAGCACCACGAAATTGAGCCGCAGCCGAACCGCAGTCTCGAGCTCCTGGCTGTTCATCATGAAACCGCCATCGCCGCACACGGCCATCACGCGCCGGTTCGGAAACAGCAACGCGGCCATCATCGCGGAGGGCAGGCCCGCGCCCATGGTGGCGAGCGCGTTGTCGAGCAGCAGCGTGTTCGCGATCCGCGTGCGATAGTTTCGGGCGAACCAGATTTTGTACATGCCGTTGTCGAGCGCGAGGATGCCGTCTGCCGGCATGACTTCGCGCACGTCGTGCACGATTCGCTGCGGCGTGAAGCGATCTTCGGTCGCCCGCGAGGCAATGCGCTTCAGAATCCCTTCGCGCAGAGGCAGCAGCGCCTGAGCGTTCGGCATGCGACCTTCGATGCGATCCGCGAGTAACCGAAGCGACGTGCCGAGATCGCCGATCACTTCGGCTTGAGGAAAATACACCTGCTCGACGTTGGCGGGCAGATAGCCCACGTGGATCACTTGCGGTCCTTGCGCGCCCATGATGAACGGCGGCTTCTCCACCGTGTCGTGGCCGACGGTGATGATGAGATCCGCGCGCTCGATGGCCTCGTGCACGTAATCGCGCTCAGACAACGCGGCCGTGCCCATGTAGAGCTCGGTGCCTCCCGGCGCGGTGCCCTTGCCCATCTGGGTGGTGAAGTAGGGGATTCGCGAGCGCACGACGAACTGCGCGAGATCCGAGGTCGAGCGTGGCCGGGACGCAGCTGCGCCCAGCATGACGAGCGGCCGTTGCGCTTGCAGGATCATCGCCGCCGCACGATCGAGCGCCTGCGGACTCGCCATCGGAAGCTCGACCGGATGAGGCGGGATCAGCGCCGTGTCGTCGCACTCTTCGGCCGCGATGTCTTCCGGCAGCTCGAGATGCACGGGTCCGGGCCGTTCTTCGCTCGCGATGCGAAACGCCTCGCGCACCAGCGTCGGGATCGTCGTCGCGGCGACGATCTGCCGCGACAGCTTCGTCAGCGGTTTCATCGCCGCGACGGTGTCGACCATCTGAAATCGCGCCTGGCGAGCGGACAAAATGCCTTTTTGCCCGGTGATCATGATCATCGGCATCGCACCGAGCAGCGCGTAAGCGGCACCGGTGGACAGGTTCAGCGCGCCCGGTCCGAGTGTCGTGATGCAGACGCCGGGTTTTCCCGTGAGCCGGCCGTGAGTGGCGGCCATGAACGCCGCGGCCTGCTCGTGTCGCGTGAGGATGAGCTGGATCGACGACTTACGCAGCGACTCGACGACATCGAGATTCTCTTCGCCCGGGATGCCGAACACGCGGTCCACGCCTTCGTTCTCGAGGGCCGCGACGAGCAGATCTGAAGCTTTGACCAACGGTTTTCTCCAGCAGGATCGGCCGCGTGGACGACCGGCACCGACACTAAACCGCTGGCCGGTTGAACTCCAGCATCCAGCTCGCGAGCACCGGATCCTCGAGCTGCGCGACGAGCTCGTCCAACACGCTCGCTGTCTCGTCCTGCCCAAGCTTGAAACGCGACGTCGAGTGTCGAACGGGCGCGCGAAACGAAATGATGCGGCTCACCAGTTGCGCATAGCGCTCGCCCATCTGCGCTGGCGTCCACGGCTGCACGCGATCCCTTTCCATTCGTTGCACGAGTCGTTCGATCGCCTGATCGTTCGCTGCCGGTGTGAATTCGATATCGACCTCGAACTGCGCGATCGTGTAGTTCCACGTCGGCGCCCATTTCGGCTTCGTCACGCCCTCGGGGGACATGTACCCCTGTGGGCCACTGAACAGGACCAATGCGCGTGGCACAGCCTGCAGCGCTTTCACGTGTGGGTTCGACAGCGCGAAGTGTCCGATGAGCGTCTCGATCTCGCCCGTGCGTTCGTCGGTCTCCCCCAGCAACGGTAGCGGGGTCGAGAAGAACTGCGCGTCACCCATCGACACAATCCATGCAAGCGGAAATTCATCGATGAGACGTGCAACGTCAGCAGGGGAGCGTCGTTCAAATGACATGACGGAGACTGAGCTCGTGTGAGGGATCGCGATGGATGGTACGCGAGTGACATGGAGTGTTCCGACATTGCCTTCAGCGATGACACCGCTCGAAGTACGCGTGCGAGCGGCCAGATCGGTTTCCACAAAACTCTTGCCAATAAGAACTGTTCTTATTACCGTGCGGGACGTCTATCGTCTGGGCAGCCAGCCAGAGCCGCCGCGTCAGCCCCTCGTACCCCGAACTGACCGCGCCGGCCGCACGCCAGCCCGCTTTCGTCAGCCTCGTCGAGGCGTAAACCGGAGAGCGAGCCGTCGTGATGATTCAGTCCTGCGCACGCGAAAGCCTGCGCCTGGTTTCCTGCGCTTCGCGCGCCGAGCAATTCTCGATCTGGGCGCTGCGCATCTGGTGGCGCGCCTTTCCTGAGTTGCAGGCAGGCTGGGGCGATTTCCTGCATGGATTCCGCGTCTGCGGCGTGCAGCCGGCGATCGAGTCGTGCCATCGGTTCTGCTCGATCGTGCTGGGAACTTCGGCTCGAGGCAGCAGCATCGCCTGCGTCCATTTCCCACACATTCTAGCCGCGGAAGAGCGTTTGTTGGCCGTTCTCGCGGCGGGTCAATCCGGTGATGTCGCTCGAGTGGAAGAACTGCTTCGCGAGTTCGTTCCGCCCGCGACCGCCCGGGTTGCCGCGACTCAGGCCGCGCGGTTCGCGCAGGTTCTGGCGAATGCAGGACTTGATTGGGCGCAGGTAAGTGCTGCTCCAACGTCTCCGACGCGGGGTCACTTCGATCACGCCTCGCTCGTTTCGGAGCGACTGCATTGAAGCGCGCGGGACGTTTGATCGGCATCGGCACGATTTTCCTGGTCTCGTCGGTTGTCACCGCGGCCGAACAGGACGATACGGTCGTCATCACTGGCGATCGGGTGAGCCAGGACCGCGTCGCCGACAGCGGCGCACTCGGCCCACGCCAACTGCTCGACACGCCGTTTTCCGTCACGGTGGTCGATGCCGACGATATCGCCCGGCGCCAGGCGAACTCCGTTGCGCAGATCTTCGTGAACGACCCGTCCGTGTTTTCCTCGTCGGCTTCCGCCACAACGAACTGGTGGGGCGCGCAAGTGCGCGGCATGGGTGTGCGCAACTATTACGTCGATGGCGTGCCCCTGGACCTGACGTGGGGCGGTGAATTCGCCCTCGAGCCCGTCGAGAGTGTCGAGGTCCTGAAGGGTCTCACCGGCTTCATGTACGGCTTCGGCACGCCGGGCGGCGTCCTCAAGTATGAAACGAAGAAGCCGACGGACCGGCCATTGCTGTCGACCGCGCTCGGCTATCGCAACGATGGCGTGTTCTACGGCGATATCGACGCGGGCGGTCGATTTGCTGGAGGCGCAGGCCTTGGCTATCGGCTCAACGTCGGCGGCGAGTATGGCGATGCCTACAACTCCGCGGATGTGAATCGCAGCCTGGTGTCGCTGGCGCTCGACTACAAGCTGAACGAGAACCTCACCTGGTTCGGCAATACTCTTTACGAAGACAGCAAGCTCGAACACGAACCGTTGTACTTCTACTGGGACAGCTACGAAGGCACCGCACTGCCTCGCGCGAGTTACCACTACGACGATGTCACGGTGAGAGGCTCGTATTACAAGGCGCAGACGCTGAATGCGAACACCGGGCTGAAGTGGGCCTTTTCCAGCCGCTGGAATGCGGGCGTTACGGTCGGCTATAGCCGTAAGGAGCATTACTCCAACAAGATGTTCGGGTACGTGCTGAACGAGGAGGGTGACTACGAGGGTGAGGCCTACAACTTCGCCGGCGACCTGAAGAACTACGTCGGCCAGGCGATCGTGCAGGGTCAGCTCGAAACGGGCGTCATCCGGCACGAGCTCGTGATGGGTGCGGTCTATCAGAGACGCACGGATCAATGGGGCAACGAGTGGTACTGGAGCAATGACTTCAACGGCAACCTGTATCAGCCGCAGCCGTTCGTCGTCACTCGCGATATCGACTTCAGCTTCGCGCCGATCAGCGCGGATGAGCGCCAGACCGCGTTCTTTGCCAGCGACACGCTTTATGTGGGCGATCGCTGGCAGGCGATTCTCGGCGCGCGCTATACGGATTATGAGCTGCTCGATCGCGACGGTGATGCCGAAGTCGACTCCGGATACAAGACGAACGAGGTATCACCCACCGTCGCGCTGATCTTCAAGCCGCTGCAAGCGGTGTCGGTGTATGGCAGCTACGTCGAATCGATGGAAGGCGGCGGGCGCGTCGGCGAAACGTATGCGAACTTCGGTGAGTTGCTCAGCGCCACGGTGAGTCGTCAGTACGAGGTCGGCGCCAAGTATGACCACCAGCGCCTGACGTTCACGAGCGCCGTGTTTCGCGTGGAGCGCGCCGCGCAGATCGATGAGTTTCGCGACGGGCTGCGTTACCTGACGCAGGATGGACTCACGCTGTATCAGGGCGCCGAAGCCATCGCCAGCGTGAAGGCGACTCGCAACCTGCGCGTGGGAGCAGGCGCGACGTATCTGCATGCGCGCATCAAAGATGCATCCCCGGACAACCAGGACCTCGAAGGCAATTCACCAGCCGGCGCCGCGAAGTGGCAGGTGGTCGCGAACGCTGACTATCGCGTGCCGGCGATTCCATCGTTGAGCGTGCATGGGAGTGTCCGTTATTTCGGCGACGCCTGGTACGACGATATCAACCGGGTGCGCATTCCGCACCGGACGCTGGCCAACGCCGGCTTTCAATACCGCACGAATCTCGGCGGACGCGGCGTCTCGTTCACCGGCAATGTGAACAACCTGTTCAACAAAAAGTACTGGGAGCTGAACACGCTCGGCGAGGGCATCAATGCTTCGCTGGGCATGCACATCGACTGGTAGACGATCCGCTGTCGATCCGTCATGCCCCGCGGCTGCTGCTGCTGCTGCGAATGCGGTAGAAAACTGGGTCGTGGGTGACCTTGGGCCGTGAGCGGACCGGCACCGCCATGCCACGGACTCCGCGCGATCTTGCGCATCCCTTTCGATGCTAACGCAGAGGTACTCTGCTAGCGTCGGTCGGAGGGGGAAACCAAAGCTTGCCTCACCGAGTCGGCTACCAGATCGCGCTCACCGGGCTGCTGAGCCTGAATTTCGGGTTCGTGCTGTTCGACCGGAACGCGTCGAGCTTCCTGATGCCGTTCATCCAGCCGGACCTGCGGCTGACGAATACCCAGGTCGGCATGATCTCGGGCGCGCTTTCGCTGACGTGGTCGTTCGCCGCGCTCGGCATCGGCGCGGTGTCCGACAGAACCGGGTCGCGCAAGGGACTGCTGATCCTCACCACGCTTGCGTTCTCGGTCTGTTCGTTCGCGTCGGGCCTCGTTGGCAGCTTCGCGATGTTGCTCGCGGCACGCTTGCTCATGGGCGTCGCCGAAGGCGGCATCATGCCGATCAGCCAGTCGCTCATCGCCTCCGAAGTGGACGCGCGACATCGCGGGCTCGCGATGGGCGTGGCGCAAGGTTTGGGCTCGAGCCTGCTCGGATCGTTCGTCGCGCCCGTGATGCTGGTGGCTTTTGCGGAGGCGTTCGGCTGGCGCCACGCGTTCTTTCTCGCTGGCGCGCCGGGTCTGGTGATGGCCTTGCTCATCGCGGTCTTCGTCCGTGCTCCACGAGCTGCGCCAGCGCAAACTGTAAATCACGCGTTCACCATCGCCGCGTTGCGCACGGTGCTGATGGAGCGCAACGTCCTGCTCTGCTCGATCCTGTCAGTGCTGCTCGTGTCTTATCTCGTGGTTTGCTGGACCTTCATGCCGTTGTTCCTCACTCAGGTGCGGGCATACGATCCGACCACCATGGGCTGGCTGATGGGCGCGCTTGGAATCTCGGCAACGTTTGGGTCGACCGCGATTCCGGCGTTGTCCGATCGCATTGGACGACGCCGTTTGATGATCGCGATGCCCGTGATTGCGCTGGTGCTGCCAGTGGGCGCGATGTATTTCACAGGGCCCGTATGGGGCCTGGCCGCGATCTTCGTGACCGGGTGGCTCGTCACAGGCATCTTTCCGTTGTTCATGGCGACGGTGCCTTCAGAGAGCGTTGACGCGCGGCATATCGCGAGCGCGCTCGGCATCTGCATGGGAACCGGTGAGCTCATCGGCGGCGTGTTGTCACCGTTCGCTGCGGGCTACGCGGCGGATATCGTCGGATTGCAGGCGCCGCTGTGGATCATGTTTGCCTTGGCCCTCTGCGCCGGAGTTGTGGCGCTGGGCGTGCGCGAAACGGCGCCGCGCGTGGTGGGCAAGCGCGTCGTCCAGGGGCTGTCACTATGACGGAGTCAGCATGAATAAATACCCAACGAGCGGGCCAGCGGGCGATGCGTCGACCGGTCCGCCCACCGCAGATCGCCTCGCAATCTACGAGCTCTACGCGCGCTATTCCTGGGCCCTCGACACTGGCGACACCGATGGCTACGTCGCCCTGTTCACCGAAGACGCCGAAGCGACCGAAGAAACCCGCGACGGCACACTCGAAGTGCGGCGGGGCCGCGCCGAGATTCGCAAGCTGGTGCTCAAATTTCACGATCGGCCGGATTTTCCCGGTCACCAGCATCAGATGGCGCAGTTCGTGTTCGACCGGGATCCGCAGGGCCGACCGGATCACTGGGTCGTGCGCTCGTACGCCTGGGCGACGATCAACCATCCGCCGCAGCCGCCCCATCTGCATTGGTGCGGACACGTGCGCGATGTCTTGGCGAAGGTGGACGGGCGCTGGCTCATCCGCTCGAAACAGATCATGGGTTGGGCAGGCCCGGTGCTGGCGAAATTCGCGGCGCTCTGATCGGCGCGGAATCGTGGCGTGACCTTTCCGCGAAGCGCTCGCTTCGCGCTTTCGGGTATCTTGCGGGCCTGCGCTGACCAGGAAGCCGTCTTCATGCCTTCACGTTTCCGAGCTCTGTTCCGAGCTCTGTTCCGAGCTCTGTGGCTGCTATCGACCCTCATCGTCAGCGGTCTCGGCACTGCGCTGGCCGCGGGCCCTGCGACTTCCGAGTTCGAGCACGACATTCGCCCGCTGCTGGAACGTCGCTGCCTCGTCTGCCACGGCTGCTACGACGCCCCCTGCCAGCTGAAACTGGATTCGTACCAGGGACTGCAGCGAGGCGCGAGCAAGGAGCGCGTTTACGATTCCACGCGTCTCTCGCCGGCTTCACCGTCACGATTGTTCGAAGATTCCCAGAGCGTCGCTGCCTGGCGTGCGCGCGCCTTCAGTCCTGTGATGCCGGACGACCCGAATGCGACCGATGCGGATCGGCGCGGCGGATTGGTCGTGAAGTTGCTGGAGCTGAAGCAGCAGCATCCGCTTCCCGCCGCGCCGATCTTGCCGAACACCTTTGATTTCACGCTCAACCGCAAGGAGCAGTGCGCGCGCCCCGAAGAGTTCAACTCATTCGCGAATCGCTTTCCGGAATGGGGCATGCCGTACGGATTGCCCGCGTTGAGCGAGGCCGAGCACAACCAGCTCACGCAGTGGCTCGTCGCTGGTGCGCCGGACCACGGTCCCGCGCCGCTGAGCCCGACACTCGCGAAAGAGGTGGAATATTGGGAAGCGCTCTTCAACGGCGCGTCGCTCAAACACCAGCTCGCCGCGCGCTACATCTACGAGCATCTGTTCCTCGCGCATCTTTACCTCGAGGACCAGGGCGCGAACACGGTGTTCTTCAAGGTGGTGCGCTCGCGTACGCCGCCTGGTGTGCCAATCGATCTCATCGTGACGCGCCGTCCCTATGACGATCCCGGCACGGCGCAGGTGTATTACCGGATGTGGCGCGACCCGTCGTCGGTCGTGGCGAAGACCCACATGCCGTATCAGCTCACGCCGCAACGTCGCGACCGCTGGCGGCAGTGGTTCATCGACATGCCGTATACCGTGGACAAGTTGCCGGGCTACGACGCGAGGATGGCGTCCAATCCGTTCTATACGTTCGAGCGCATTCCCTATGCTTCGCGCCACAGCTTCATGCTCGACGAAGCGCAGTTCACGATCATGAACTTCATCAAGGGTCCGGTCTGCCGCGGCAATGTCGCGCTGAGCGTGATCCAGGAGCGGTTCTGGGTGTTCTTCACCACGCCCCAGTCTGCTGTCGGAGCGGAGTTCTCGAAGTTTCTGTCGCAGCAGGGCGATGACCTGAAGCTGCCCGCGGGCGCAGAGAGCGGTATCTGGTCGGTCGCGAAATGGCTCAGCTATGCGAAGGCGCAAAGCCGCTATCTCGAAGCGAAGGGCGACTTCATTCGCAAGAACGCCGGCGCGCTGGAGGCAGCAGGGCTGAACACGTTCTGGGATGGCTACGGCACCAATCCCAACGCGGCGCTCACCGTTTTTCGGCACAACGACAGCGCGACGGTGGTGCAGGGCCTCGTCGGCACGCCACCGGAGACCGCGTGGCTGATCGACTATCCGATCCTCGAGCGCATCCATTATTTGCTCGTGGCTGGATTCGATGTGTACGGAACCGCGTCCCACCAGTTGATGACGCGCATGTACATGGACTTTCTGCGCATGGAGTCGGAGATGAATTTTCTCGGCTTCCTGCCTCAGGAGCAGCGGCTCGCCGAGGTCGCCAAGTGGTATCGCGGCGCCCACCACAGTGTTCGCGACTATCTGGGCGCGTATTACGAAAAGCGCGTGTTGCCCGCGCCTTTTGCCTACCACACGGAACAGCCGAAAGCAGAACTGTTCCGCGCGCTACAGACGCGCCTGGGGAAGGTGTTGAACCATCGCTACGATCTGCAGCAGTCCGGCCTCAGCGCCACGAGCATTCAAGCGCTCGCGCGTCTGGATCAGGTGCAGGGCGTCGCCGCGTCCGTGATGCCGCAGTCCACGATCATCAAGATCCCGGGACACGGCTTGCTGACGCTGTCGAGCAACAGCGCGTATTCGAATATTTCCTCGCTGTTTCGCTCGGAGAGTCGGCGTCTTCCCGCGGAAGATACGCTGACCATCGCGAACGGCGTGCTGAGCGCGTATCCCAATATCTTCCTGCAGGTGAGCGAGGCGGATATTCCGGCGCTCGTCGCGAAGATCGAATCCCTCCGCACTGAGGCAGACTATGCCGCGATGCTGGATCGCTTCGGCGTTCGGCGCACCGATGCGCGTTTCTGGGAGGTGAGTGATCAGGTGCTCACGGATTATCGAAACGCCGAGGTCATCAGCCACGGCGTGCTCGACTACAACCGGTATGAGAATCGGTGAGCTGGAAGGGGCTTGGCGAAACGGGTCGTCTGACAGCGCGAATGGTTCATGAGCGTCAACGCGGCAGCACGAGCTGGAAGTGCGAGGCGAGGGCGGATGGCGGGCCATATTGGGTCGACTGAAGCGAACGGCGCCGGTCGAGTTTCGGCCGAGGGTTCCGACCGCCAGGCACACCCGCCGATACGAGGGCGCCGTTGGATAGCCTCGCCCTTTTGGAGACCGAGGCACCGTTAGTGACCGAGGCGCCGTTGGATACAAAGGGTTGCGCCTTTGCTATGGTCCGCCGCCCGTGTAAGCTTCCGCGCCCGCGAGCGCCCGGCCCGATCGGCCTTTCAGGCCGACCCACCTGCCGGACGGCGTGCGACCCCGGTCTATGGTGGCTCGCACCGGTTTCTCCGCGACGACCAGCCGCAAATCCCGTCAGGCCCGGAAGGGAGCAGCGGTAGCGGCGATGTCGGGTGCCGGAGGTGAGCTGGTGCGGGCTGCCTCCCGACCCACGGGTTGCACACGGCGCTTCGCCCGCGAGCGCCCACGGCGCCGGCGCGAACGATCCACGCGCCCTAAACCCTCACTCCACGATAAACTCTGGGGCTCATGGCTTACACCGCTCTGGCGCGTAAATACCGCCCCAAAAATTTCAAAGAGCTGTTCGGGCAGGAGCACGTTGTGCGCGCCCTGTCGAACGCGCTCGAGACCGGGCGCGTCCATCATGCCTTCCTGTTCACCGGCACGCGCGGCGTGGGCAAGACGACCATCGCCCGCATCTTCGCGAAGTGCCTCAACTGCATCCGGGCGGAGCAGTCGAAGATGGAGGTCACGGCGGATCCGTGCGGCGTTTGTCCAGCGTGCCTGGAGATCGACGCGGGCCGGTTCGTCGATCTCATCGAGGTCGACGCGGCGTCGCGCACGAAGGTCGACGACACGCGCGAGCTGCTGGACAACGTTCAGTACGCGCCGACCCGTGCCCGCTACAAGGTGTACCTCATCGACGAGGTGCACATGCTGTCCACGCATTCGTTCAACGCGCTGCTGAAGACGCTCGAAGAGCCGCCGCCGCACGTGAAGTTTCTGCTCGCGACGACCGATCCGCAGAAGTTGCCGGTCACGGTGTTGTCGCGCTGTCTGCAGTTCAATCTCAAGCGGCTGTCGGTGTCGCAGATCAGTGAGCTGATGAAGAAGCTGCTGACGGCCGAGAGTGTGCCGTTCGATGCGGGCGGCATCAGGCTCATGGCGCAGGCGGCGGATGGCAGCGCGCGGGATGGCCTGTCGCTGCTGGACCAGCTCATCGCGTTCGGTAACGGCAAGGTCGACGAGGAGGGCGCGCGGGCGATGCTCGGCACCGTCGCACGCGACCATGTGCAGAAGCTCGGCGAGCTGCTCGCAGCGGGCGACGCGCGCAGCCTGATGCAATATGCGCAGTCGCTCGAACAATGGGCGCCGGACTATGCGCAGGTGCTCGATGAGCTCGCGTCGTTGCTGGTGCGCGTGGCGACCAAGCAGGTAGTGAGCGATTACGAAGCCGAGGAGTTGTTCGCGCCCGAGCTGATCGAAGCGCTGGCGAAAGCCATGTCGCCGGAAGATACGCAGTTGTTCTATCAGACAGCGATTACCGGACGGCGCGACCTGCACATGGCGCCGGATCCGCGCGTGGGCTTCGAGATGACGCTGCTTCGGATGTTGGTGTTCAAGCCGGCAGCGGATGCGGCGCTGGCTGCTTCGCAGGGCGCATCGACGGCTGGCGCGGGTAGCGCCGCTTCGGCGCGCATGGGTGCGGCAAGTGGCGGTGGAGGCGCTGCAGGACTCAGCGGCGCGGCGCAAGCGCGCGCGGCGGCTGCGGGCGCATCGCGCGCGCAGGGTGGTTTTGCGCAAGGCGCCGCTTCGGCGCCGGGATTGGGCTCTTCGCCAGCCGGCGCGGGCGCAGGCGCGGGTACCGGATCGGCGCGCGGCGCCCCCGCGACTGATGCGCGGCCGGCAGGCTCTGGCCTCGCCGCGCCTCTCCGCGGCAACGTTGCCCCACCCGCTTCAGCGGCTCTGGCGTCTGCGCCAGCGCAGTCTACAGGGCACGGGCAAGCCGCCGCGCAGTCGCCGCCTCCCGTTGCCAGCGACGCGGCTCCCGGCGATTGGAGCGCGATCCTGTCGCAGCTCGACATCTCCGGCCTCACGCGCCAGCTCGCGATCAATTGCGTGCTGCTCGGTCGCCGCGGCAGCGTCGTGCGCCTCGGCCTTGACCCGCGCAATCACATGATGAAAACGCAGGGCCCCGTCGACCGCCTCACGCAGGCCCTGTCGAAGTTTTATGGCGAGTCCGTGCGGCTCGAGTTCGAAGTCCCGGCGGCCGGGCTCGAAACGCCGGCGCAGGCCGAGCAACGCGCCGTGGTCCAGGAATTCGATTCGGCGCGCCAGACGCTCGAAGCGGATCCGAAGGTCCGCGCGCTGCGTGAAACCTTTGGCGCGACGCTGCTTCCGGACAGCGTGCGGCCGCTCAAGTAATTTTCTTCAACCCCTCATCCCATCGTAGCGAGAGAGAAGTCAGCCATGCGTGGAAACATCGGCAACATGATGAAGCAGGCCCAGGCCATGCAGGCGAACATGCAGAAAGTGCAGGCCGAAATCGCCTTGCTCGAAGTCGTCGGCGAGTCTGGCGGCGGCATGGTCAAGGTGACGATGACGGGCCAGCACAACGTGAAGCGGGTGCAACTCGAGCCGGCCGTCGTGACTGAAGATCGCGAGATGCTTGAAGACCTCATCGTCGCCGCAACCAATGACGCCGTGAAGAAAGTGGAAGCGGCCGTGCAGGTGAAGATGTCCAGCGTGATGGGCGGCATGCAGCTGCCACCGGGATTCAAACTGCCTTTTTGATTGGAAAAAAGCCGCCGTCGAACGGCGCTTTTTTCGAGACCCTGCGTTTTTTCGGCGGCAAAACGTGGTTTTGCCGCCTGGCCCGGATCTCCGGGCTGGATCGTTGAACTGACATGAAGCACTCCCCACAACTCGTCCGGCTGATCGATGCGCTTCGCGCCTTGCCGGGCGTGGGGCCGAAGACCGCTCAGCGCATGGCGTTCCATCTGCTGCAGGAAGGCCGTTCCGGCGCGCGCGTGCTGGCCGAGGCGCTGACGGCGTCGCTGGAGAAAATCGGCCGCTGCAAGCGGTGTCGCATGCTCACGGAAGGCGAGCTGTGCCAGATCTGTTCCGCGCCTCAGCGGGACGAGACCCTCGTGTGCGTCGTTGAGTCGCCTGCGGATGTGGTCGCGGTCGAGCAGTCGGGCAGTTTCCGCGGGCGTTATTTCGTGTTGATGGGCCATCTTTCACCGCTCGACGGCATCGGCCCGGACCAGCTTGGCGTCCGCGAGCTCGAGAGCATCCTGGACGAAGGCACTGTGCAGGAGCTGATTCTCGCCACCAACCCCACCGTCGAAGGCGAGGCCACGGCGCACTTCCTCAGCGACGTTGCGTCGAAGCGCGGCATTCGCGCCACGCGCATCGCGCATGGCGTGCCGATCGGCGGCGAGCTCGAATATGTGGATGGCGGCACGCTTGCGCATGCGCTGAGCGGCAGACAGTCGTTCTCGTAAAGGGACGCAGGCGTCTGAGATTGCGCGTTTGGCGCGTGGCGCGGCCAGGCGAAGGGATGTCGCAACAGCGCCGAGCCGGCGGAGCCGCGCCGGTGGGGCAGCGGCGCAGGCCGCAGCCGACTTTGCCAACCCACTCAGTTGCCGAACGACTCAGTTCGGCGGCCGGTACTTCGGCCCGCGGGCTTTCGTCAGGTCGTCGAAGATGCGGCGCAGGCGCTTGTAGCTTTCGTAGCGGCGCGCATTCATCCCGCCCGATTCGACGGCTTTCTGAACCGCACAGCCGGGCTCGCGGATGTGCTGGCAATCCTGGAATCGGCATCCCGCAGCCAGCCGGTCGACTTCGGCGAAACCGAGTGTGCGCGGCTCGAGCGCATCGATCGCCGGTGCGAAATCCCGCACACCCGGCGAGTCGATCAGGTGCCCGCCGAGCGGCAGGTTGAACATGCGGGACGTGGTCGTCGTGTGCCGGCCTTCGTCCTCGCGATCCAGCTCGCCGACTTCCGCCTCGGCCAGCGGAATCAGCTTGCGGATGAGTGACGACTTGCCGACACCGGACTGTCCCACCAGCGCGCCCACTTCGTGCGCACAGGTCTTGATGATTTCATCGAGGCCCTCGCCGGCCCGTGCGGAGCAGGTGAGGGTGAGATAGCCGGCTTTCGCGTACGCATCGAGGCCGCTGCGCAGCTCATCGTCGATCGGCAGGTCATGCTTGTTCAGCACGAGCGTCGAGCGAATGGAGGCCGACGTGGCCGCGGCGACATAGCGGTCCACGACGAACAGATCCGGTGATGGCTTGGGCGCCAGCACGACGAACAGCTGCGTCACATTGGCGACCACCGCTTCGGTGACGCCGCGCAGGTTGGAGCGGTAGAGCGCGCGGTGCCGCGGTTTCGCCTGCATCACGGTGACTTCGTCGTGCGTTGCATCCCGCTCACAGACGACGTCGTCGCCGCACACCAGGTCCATGCGGCGGCCCTTTGGTCGGGCGCGCAGCTCGCGCCCTTCGGCATCGCGCACGAGCAGGTCACGGCCGTAAACGGCAATGATGCGGGCGTCGAACGGGGAGGGCGTTGAGTTCATGGCGGCGTCGGGCGGGGGCGCGGCGCAGGTTAGCGGCTGGCGCGGGGCGGAGGCAAATCGATCGGCGGGATGCGCCTGCTACACTTCCATTGGTGGAAACTATTGCCCTGAGCGGAATTGTTGCCCTGAGTGGAAGGGTCGCCTTGATCGGAATCGTTGTGCCGGCTGCATCGTTCCGGCACTGAACCCCTTGCCCGGCCCGAAGGCCTGCCGTCGTACCTGGAACGCCTCATGCCCAGCACCGAACACCTCATCTGGATCGACCTCGAAATGACGGGCCTGAAGCCCGAATCCGATTCGATCATCGAGATCGCGACGATCGTGACGGACAAGAACCTGGAGGTCATCGCCGAAGGGCCGAACCTCGCCATCCACCAGCCCGACGAGGTGCTGGCCCGGATGGATGAGTGGAACACGCGCCAGCATGGTGCATCGGGATTGACGGCGCGTGTGAAGGCGAGCGCCATCACGACGGCCATGGCAGAGCAGCACACGCTGGCGTTTCTGGCGCCACTGGTCAGCGGCGGGGCGTCGCCGATGTGCGGGAACAGCATCTGCCAGGACCGGCGGTTCCTGGCGCGGCAGATGCCGCAGCTGGAGCGTTTTTTTCATTACCGCAATCTGGACGTGAGTACGTTGAAGGAGCTGGCGCGGCGGTGGGCGCCTTCGGTGTCGGAGAGCTTCACGAAGACGGGGTCGCATCTGGCGCTGGCGGATATTCAGGAGTCGATTCGGGAGCTGCGGCATTACCGGGCGCATTTGCTGGCGCCGCAGTTTTCGAGGCCTGCACAGGGGCACTAAGCGCGTTCCGCCCGGTTCACGTGGGGCGACGCCGCGCTCGAAGCAGGTCCTGTCGGGGGACGCTCGAGCCGTCCATGGTCGCTTTCGAAGTGCTCCCGGCACTTCGAAACCCCCGACAGGACCTGCTTCGAACACGACATCGCCCTCAGCGCCGTCGGATGCAATGCAAGCCCTTCGAGGTCAGCCCGCCTTCTCGCCCGCCAAAAACAGCCACGTCTCCACCACCGTATCGGGGTTGAGCGACATGCTTTCGATGCCCTGGTCGACGAGCCACTTCGCGAGGTCGGGGTGGTCGGAGGGGCCCTGGCCGCAGATGCCGACGTATTTACCGTGTTTCTTGCAGGCCTTGATGGCCATGCTGAGCAGCGCTTTGACGGCGTCGTCGCGTTCGTCGAACAGCTTGGCGACGATGGCGGAATCGCGATCGAGGCCGAGGGTGAGCTGGGTCATGTCGTTCGAGCCGATCGACATGCCGTCGAAGTATTCGAGGTACTGATCCGCGAGCAGCGCGTTCGTCGGCAGCTCGCACATCATGATCACCTTGAGGCCATTCTGGCCGCGGCCGAGGCCGTTCTTCGCGAGCAGCTCGGTGACGTTGCGCGCTTCCTTCACGGTGCGCACGAAGGGGACCATCACCTGCACGTTGGTGAGGCCCATCTCGTTGCGCACTTTGAGCAGCGCGCGGCATTCGAGCTCGAAGCACGGGCCGAAGGACTCATCCACGTAACGCGAGGCGCCGCGGAAGCCGAGCATCGGATTCTCTTCGGACGGCTCATACGCACGGCCGCCGACGAGGTTCGCGTATTCGTTCGACTTGAAGTCGGACATGCGCACGATCACCGGTTCCGGCGCGAACGCCGCGGCGATCTGCGCGACGCCTTCCGCGAGCTTCTCGACGAAGAACGTTACCGGATCCGCATAACCCATGATCTGAGTGCGAATCTGTTCTTTGACATCGGCCGGCTGCGCGTCGAACTCGAGCAACGCGCGCGGATGCACGCCGATCATTCGATTGATGATGAACTCGAGGCGCGCAAGGCCCACGCCCTGGTGCGGAATGCTCGCGAAGTCGAACGCGCGGTCCGGATTGCCGACGTTCATCATGATCTTCACGGGAATCTTCGGCAGCGAGTCGAGCTCGATCTGCTTGTGCTCGAATTCGAGCTTGCCTTCGTACACGAAGCCCGTGTCGCCTTCGGCGCAGGACACCGTGATTTCCTGGCCATCGCGAATCGCGCGGGTCGCATCTCCGCAGCCCACGACCGCAGGAATTCCAAGCTCGCGCGCGATGATCGCCGCGTGGCACGTGCGACCGCCGCGATTCGTAACAATCGCGGATGAGCGCTTCATCACCGGCTCCCAATCGGGATCGGTCATGTCAGCGACGAGCACGTCGCCGGGCTGCACCTTGCCCATGTCTTTCACGCTGCTGATAACGCGCGCGCGACCTGCACCGATGCGCTGGCCAATGCTGCGCCCGGTGCTGACGACCTTCGAGCGGCTCTTCAGCGAGTAACGCTGAATCGTGCGGCCCGCGCGGCTCTGAACCGTTTCCGGCCGCGCCTGCAGAATGTAGATCTCTCCCGTGGAGCCATCTTTGCCCCACTCGATGTCCATCGGCTGCTTGTAGTGCTCTTCGATGATGAGCGCCTGCTTCGCCAGCACGACGAGATCGGCATCCGTGAGCGAGAAGCGCTGGCGATCCGCCTGCGGCACATCCACCGTCTTCACACGCTCGCCGGAACCGGGTTCGCCATAGATCATCTTGATGGCTTTGCCACCGAGGTTGCGACGAACGACTGCCGACTTGCCCGCGCGCAGCGACGGCTTGTAGACGTAGAACTCGTCCGGATTCACCGCGCCCTGCACGACGGTTTCGCCCAATCCATACGATGCGGTGATGAACACGACGTCACGGAATCCCGAGTCGGTGTCCAGCGTGAACATCACGCCGCTCGCGCCGAGATCGCTGCGAACCATGTGCTGCACGCCGGCAGAGAGTGCGACGGCGCTGTGATCGAAACCGTGATGCACGCGATAGGCGATCGCGCGATCGTTGAACAGCGACGCGAACACTTCGTGCATCGCTTTCAGTACGTCCGCTTCGCCGCGCACGTTGAGGAAGGTTTCTTGCTGGCCGGCGAACGACGCTTCCGGCAGGTCTTCCGCGGTCGCGGACGAGCGCACTGCAACGGCGATGTCCTTGCCGGCACTCATGCGCTTGAGCTCGCCGAGCACTGCATCGTTGAGCGCGGGCGGGAACGGCGTCGACAGGATCCACTGACGGATCTGCCCACCGACTTCGGTGAGCTTCTCCACATCCTCAACGTCGAGGTTGGCGAGTGCGGCGCGGATCCGCTCGTCGAGACCGTCCTGTTTCAGGAAGTCCCTGTAGGCCTGCGCTGTGGTGGCGAAGCCGCCCGGCACGCGCACGCCGGCGTTGGCCAGTGAGCTGATCATCTCGCCGAGCGACGAATTCTTGCCGCCGACGATCTCTACATCACCCTTGCGCAGACGCTCGAAGCCGAGGACGAGTGCGTTCAATGGATTCCTCTCTGACGTGAGCCCCCACCAGAAACACCAGGCACGCGGCCCTTGCCGTAGAGGAGGGGGCAGTGGAACACTCGTGGCTCTTCCGGAGGATTGAAACCCCCGTCATTCAAAGTGGGTCGAAGATGAGCCGACGAACCGTATTCTTCGTATCCGATCAGACCGGCGTGACTGCTGAGACGATGGGTCACAGTCTGTTGACGCAGTTTGGCGGGCTTGATTTTCGGCCAGTGACTTTGCCATTTGTGTCGACGGTTGACAAGGCAGAAGAGGCTGTTCGCAAGATCAATCGCGCTGCTACGGACGATGGTGTGCGGCCCATCGTGTTCAGCACGCTCGTGGTCGACGAGCTGCGCGACATCGTTCTGGGCAGCGAAGGATTGTTCCTCGATTTCTTTGCGGCATTCGTCGGCCCGCTGGAGCGCGAGCTGAACGTGCGGTCCACACATCTTGCAGGGCGCGCGCACGGCATGTTCGATGTTGCGGGTTACACCGCGCGCATCAATGCAACGAATTTCGCGCTCGCAAACGATGACGGAACCGGTCAGGACTACTCGCACTCTGACGTGATCCTGGTAGGTGTTTCACGTTCAGGTAAGACGCCCACGTGCCTCTACATGGCGCTTCAATACGGCGTCTTCGCAGCGAACTATCCTCTGACGGAAGAAGATCTCGAGTCCGGCAAGCTACCGCAGCGACTCGAACCATATCGTCGCAAGCTTTATGCCCTCACCATCAAACCCGAGCGACTTCAGCAGATTCGCAACGAGCGGCGGCCCGAGAGTCGCTATTCGTCACGTCAGCAGGTGGCTTACGAGCTGCGCACGGCGGAGTCGCTGTTTTCACGATATGCCATCCCTGTGATCGACACGACGGAATGTTCCATCGAAGAAATCGCGAGCCGCATTCTCAGCAATTCGGGAATCGAGCGGCGGTTGCGACCCTGAGACCGGATCCCGACCGAATGATGACGTGGGCGAGACACGTGCAGGTTACGGGCCCGCACGCCCTTGATATCGCGACTTTGCGCACGATATTTGCTTGAGAAAATTTGAGGCCGGCACGCCTTGCACGGCCATCAACGTGAGATATAGTCGACCCCGATGCTGAACGATTCCGCCACACTCGTTTCCTGGCGTTCGCGCCCACGTAGCTTCGTGGCGCTCATGTCGCTTTACGAGAGCAATTACCTGCGACTCGGCTGGCTGGCCGGTTCGCTGACCACGCTTGCGGGCCACCATCGCTCGAGCGTGCGAGGTGATTGTGACCTCCTTCTCAGCGTCACGGAGCGCACTCCGTATACGACCACGATGAATCTCACGTATCGGCTCGATGAAGCCGGTGCGACAGCCGCCGGCACCGAGCCGGTGAGCTATCCGGATATGGGCATCCGCGTGTATCACGACGCGCATGTCGTCGAAGCGCAGGAGTGGGCCGCGGCTCGCACGCCAACACATGGCGTACTGCAAGTTTTGCGTCGTCATGCGGAGCGTGAACTGGATCAGCGCTGGGCCCGCAACATGATGCTAAATAAGTGGCTGGAGTATTGCCTGGAGCGAGGCCATCGCTTCTCGCCAGCCACCCTGATCCCAGCGTGCTAGCGGGATGTGGCGGGCCACCGCCGCATCGTTCATGAGAGCGTTACGACAGCTCGGTTTCCTCAAGCTGCCTTTTCGTCAGGAAGACAAACCCGCCGAAGACACCCGGGTCCTTGCTCTGTTCCGCAATCGTGCGGAGCTGAAGAAGGCCTATGGTGAGCTGCAGGACGAAATCTATCGTCTGAAAGATCGCATCAAGCAGCAGGAAGGCGCGACCCAGCGCGTGCAGGAAATGCTGTCGGGCCTCGAGTCACGGCTCGGTGCGCAGGACAGCGGTTATCCTGCATTAGTGTTCTACCAGCTGCGCGGCATGTGGCAGCTCGGTCGCGAGCTCATTGAGCAATTCCTGGCAGATCTCGCACGTCAGCTCGAAGACCGCGAGCGTCGTGCTCATTTCGCTGAATACAATCGCAAGCAGTTCGCGCGCCGTCAGTCCGTCGAATCGGAGCTGCGCTCTGCGGAAACGCAGGCTGCGGACGCTGCCGCACATCTCGCGACACTGCAGGCGGAGCTCGCAACACTCACGCGCATCTGGCATTACTTCAAGAAGCGCAAGCTGTCCCAGCTCATCGAATCAGCGCGCAGCGCCGCGGGCGCGGCAGACGCGACGTTGAACGCGGCGCGTGCCGCATCGGAAGCGCTCGAGAAAGAAGGCGCGCCGGAATTCGCTGGCCTGTCGCTCGATGCACGTCGGGCAATCAATATTGCCGCGATCGCGTATGCGGAGGTGTTGTGCCTGCGGCTCGTGAAAACGCGGCTCGTCACACTCGCGCGGGAAGCGACATCACGTCGTGAAGTGCAGGATGAGTATGGTTCGCGCGCGGAGTGCGAGCTGCTCATGGCTGAAATCGCGAAGGCTCGCTCGCTGATTCAGGCGCGGACGAATATTGCGCAGGAAGTGAAGGTGCGGTCGGAGCGTCTGAAGCAGATCGCGCGGTATCGGGGGGCGAATGATTCGTCGCCTACCCCTGAATCGATTGGGTTCTCTGAAGGGGATGTGCTCGCCGGGGAAACTCTGGGGCAACAGAGTGCGGCTCGCATGCCCAATGTGCTGGCTGAAGATACTTGGGATTTGTTCAGGATCCTGCTGCGCTGATCAGCGGGGCTGTGCGGCGCCCGATCGGCATGAACGGGTTTGCGGCGGTCGGGGCGCGGTCTGGCGTGCTGAGGGGTTGGTCGGCAACGGCCGTAAGACTCGTCCCTGAGGGCCTCGGCCAAAAGCATCCCTGCTTTTGGACGTGCCTCCCAGCCCCTCAGCACGCCAGACCGCGCTTTTTGCGCTTTGGCCGTTCATGCGTTGGAGCTCGGCGTTTCCCGGAAACGACTCGGAACGCGAACGTGGTGTTGAGAGAGAGCGCTCCCGTAACGCCGAGGCCCACCGGACGCTATGGGTTGAGAGCGCTGCAGAAACGACTAGGCCCGCCGGACGTGTTTCCATAACGTCCGGCGGGCCTTTCGCGTTTAGAGCGAGTCAGGTTGAGCGGCTCAGTTGGGCTTATCGTCCTTGGGCTTGGCATCGGCCTTCGCGGTCGTGGCTGCGCGGCCGGACTGCGGGCGGGCACCCGTCACCATGTCCGTCATGATCTCGGCGGCCTGGGTCAGGACGATGTCGGGAGCGTCGGACTTGTCCTTCTCCAGCTCCTCGACCGTCTTGAACGGCGGCAGGCCCTTTGAGGCCCGGCGGCCGTTCTCGCGGGACAGGCGTTGCGCGTCCTGCTCCGCGCGCTCCTGCTTGCGTGCAGCGAGGTTCAGCGAGATGGTTTTCTGCTCGCGCAGCGTGTCGATCGACGCGATGGTCTGCACCAGCCAGCGATAGTCGGGATCCTTGTCCGCGCGCTGGGTCTCTTCGGTCGAGAGGGTCGGGATCGACGCATCGCTGCCCCGGTCGACCGTCCTGAACGGCACACCCGCAATGCGATCCCAGGGCAGGGCCGCTTCGAGGGCGCTTTCGCCCACCGTCTTCATGTCGATATCCGACGGCAGCTGCACGTCCGGCTCCACGCCGCGGTGCTGGGTGCTCTCGCCCGTGACCCGGTAGAACTTGCCGATGGTGACCGTGAGCTGACCGTTGACCGGCCGTTGCTGCCAGCGATCGAGTGGCACGAGGTTCTGCACCGTGCCCTTGCCGAAGGTGCGCTGGCCGACGATGACGCCCCGGTGATAGTCCTGGATGGCGCCTGCAAAAATCTCTGAGGCCGAGGCGCTCGTGCGATTCACGAGCACGGCCAGCGGGCCGTCGTATTCCACGCCGGGCTCCGGATCGTCCAGCACCTCGAGGCGGCCGGTGGTGTCCTTCAGCTGCACCACGGGGCCCTTGTCGATGAACAGGCCGGTGAGCGCCGTCGCTTCGGGGAGGTAGCCGCCGCCGTCGTCACGGAGGTCTAGCACCAGCCCGTCGATGTTGTCTGCCTTGAGCTCGCGGATGAGCTTGCGCACGTCGCGCGTCGTGCTGCGGGCATTCTCGTCGCCCGCGCTCTGCGCAGCGATGTCCTGATAGAAGCCGGGCACCGTGATGATGCCGACCTTGTAGGGCTTGCCGGCGCGCGTGATGGTCTTCACTTCTTTGTGAGCGGCCTGCGCTTCGAGCGTCACCTTGTTACGCGTGAATTCCAGCGTCTTTTCCGGCGATCCCGGTGCGGCGCCGGCGGACAGAATCTGCAGGCGTACCGTGGTGCCGGCTTTGCCGCGGATGAGTTGCACGACATCGTCGAGACGCCAGCCGATGACATCCGTGGCCGGGCCTTCTTTGCCCTGGCCGACCGCAACGATGCGATCGTTCGCAGTGAGTGTGCCCGCGACGGCGGCCGGGCCCCCTTCGATGATGTTCAGGATGGTGACGTAGTCGTCCACCAGCTGCAGCGACGCACCGATGCCCTCGTAATTGAGGCTCATCTGGATGCGGTATTCCTCGGAGCTGCGCGGCGAGAAGTAGCTCGAATGCGGATCGAAGGTGCGCGCGTACGAGTTCATCAGGTTCTCGAACACGTCTTCGGGCGTCACCTGGTCGACGCGCTTGAGCACTCGGTCATAACGCTTCTGCAGGATCTCGCTCGCTTCCTTCCACGTCTTGCCGGTGAGGATCAGCGACAGCGCATCGTTCTTCACGCGCTTGCGCCACAACTCGTTCATCTCGTTCGCGGTCGCGGGCCACGGCGTGTGCTCGCGATCGAACTGGAAGGTTTCGTTGAGCGCCCAGTCCGGCTCGGTCTTGAGCAGGCTCAGCGCGTAGTTGATGCGTTCGCGATTGCGCTGCTGGAAGCGCGCGAAGATCACGTACCCCGGCTCGAGCTCGCCGGTGCGGATCATGTCGTCGAACTTCAGGCGCTCGGAAGAGAACTCGGTGATGTCGCTCGCGAGGAAGTAGCTGCGCTGGCTGTCGAGCAGGTCGAGATAACGCTCGTACACCTGCGCCGAGAGCTTGTCGTCGATCGGCGCGCGCCGGAAGTGCGCTTCTTCGAGGATCGAGCCGACGCGCCGCGCTATGGCACGCTGCCGGTCGGTGGGCACAATGGCGCCTGGCGGCAGGCCAGACGTATTCGCCGGTGCAGGGGTCGAGCTGACCAGGACCAGCGCCAGCGCGGCGAGGGCCGAGACGGCAATCCACCCGGACGGGCGGCGCAGAGACTTTGGCATCGTTCGCGCGCTCACAACTTGAGTAAACTCTGATCCCAATCTAGAGGTCGCGGTCGGCAGCATCAAGTGTTCCGTTTCCCGCGACGTGGGGATTTCACAGATGCGACCGCTCGCAGTACTTCTTGGAATAGTGATGGGCTCGACAGTTTCACTGGCCGTGGGGCTGGCGATGACTTTTATCGTCTTTCTTTTCATGCCCCAGCATGCCGACCGCCTCTCGGCCGAGAGGATCCCCCTCCTGAAGGCGATTCTCGTGTTTACGCTGCTTTCCGCGGCCGCGGCTGCGAGTTTCTACGGGGAGCTGCGCATAAGACGCTGGCGACCGCTCGCCATGGCAGCGATGGTGGCGCTGCTTGGCGTCGCTGTCTGGATGTACTGGCCGCGTTGAGATACGCGCTTTCCGCAAACCCGACGAACGGCAACGTATCGCTGGCGCCGACCGGCTGGCGGCGGGCGTTCGTCACGTCCGTAGGACACGTCCCGCGACCCGACGACCGGCTAAGGCCGAGCTCGGGCGCCCGTGTCAGTCACGCTTGGGCTTACGCCGCCAGACATCTCGTGGCCGACGTGCCGGTGTTGCGTTGTAGGGGTCATACCCCTTCGCGTCTTCAGGCGAGCGGCAATGCTCTTCCAGAATCGCCAGGCTGACCCGGTTCCGGAGATCGCCTGATCGTTCTTCTTGTCGGTCCGCCGGTTTCGCGTGGGTGGCAGCCTGCGCCGCCGGTGCAGGCCAATGTGGCCTGAGCACGGTGCCCTTCATCTGGTCCCCGATCTGTTTATTTGTAGTTCGACGCTGAGAAGCTTGTCACAGCCGGTCGCAGGGGCAATGCGACCTGCATCACAGTCCGTACGGGGGAACGAACTAGCGGCCTGCGCGGTCCGCCAGGCGAAGGAAGTGCCAGCAGGCTCGCAGGACCATCACGAGCGCATACGGGCCAAGGGCCACGCACCAGTACACCGCGGACCCGCTCTTCAAGCCGTTGAAGAAATCCACCAGCAGCGCGAACGGGCCGCCATCCGCATAAGGTCCGAGCACGCCACGGCCGACCGCCCAGATGAGCAGTGGAACGAGGAAGAGGCCGCAGGCGAGAAGGATCACCAGGATCATCAGCTCGCGACGCAGACGAGGAGGCACGGCAGGCGGCAGATCGTCAGCGGCACTGGCAGTGCGGTCGGGCTGGGCGGACAGAACTCTCTCCTTCAGAAGGCGGGGCATAATAGCCGCAAGATGAAAAAAATCAGAGCAGCTGTTATCGGTGTCGGTTATCTCGGACGGTTCCACGCGCAGAAATATGCGGGAGCCGACAATTGCGAGCTCGTTGGCGTCGTAGACGCGCGCGCGGAGGCGCGAGAGAAGGTTGCAACTGAGCTCGCGACCAAAGGCTATGCGGCCTATCAGGATCTCATCGGTCACGTGGATGCAGTCAGTGTCGTCACCACGACTCCGGCGCATTTCGCGATCGCGAGGGATTTTCTCGCGGCGGGCGTGCACGTGCTCGTCGAAAAGCCGATCACGGAAACCACGGCAGAAGCCCGGCAGCTGATCGATCTCGCGAAGGCTAACGGCGTTGTCCTGCAGGTGGGGCATCTCGAGCGGTTCAACGCGACGATCCTCGCGGCGGAGCCGTATCTCACGCGGCCACGCTTCATCGAATGTCATCGGCTTGCGCCTTACAAGGAGCGCGGCACGGACGTGAACGTGGTGCTCGATCTGATGATCCACGACATCGACATCGTGCAGACGATCGTGGGCTCGCCGATCCGCTCGATCGACGCGATCGGCACGACGGTGTTCTCAGACGAGATTGATATTGCGAATGCGCGCATCCACTTCGAGAACGGCTGCGTGGCGAATGCGACAGCGAGCCGCGTGAGCCTGAAGACGGAGCGCAAGCTGCGCGTGATTCAGGATGACGCGTATCTGTCGCTGGATCTGCAACAAAAGAGCCTCACGCTCATGCGCCGACGGCCCGCGCCGGTGCCCGCGGGGCAACTGCCTGTCTCGATCGAAGAGCAAAGCTTCGAGCAGGGCGACGCGCTCAAAGCAGAAATCGAATCGTTTCTGGACTGCGTGCGTACAGGCAAGCCGCCTGTAGTCGGCGGTGAGGCGGGCATGCAGGCGCTTGAAACTGCGATGCGCATCACCGAAGAAGTGCAGCGTGGCTCTCGAGCGCGCTGAAGCAGTGCGGCTGCGGAGAAACTAGCCCCAATATGACCGGTGTTGTGGACCCAGAGCCACTGACGCTGCCCAACGGCTCTGGGGTCGCCGCAGCAGGCAGCGGCTGCGTGACCGAGAAAAGTTCCCCAACTGTGTGGAACCTCCGAAACCGGGCGGGTGTCGGAACGAAGTCGTGTATCAGCGCGTTCGGCTATTGAAACGACGCGGGGACTCTCCAGATATCAGCCATGGACACACAACTCGTCATCCCAGCTCCGAAACGGCTTGCCCTCGAGCTCGATCTGATCGCGGACTTTGCGTGCCCCTGGTCCTACCTGGGCAAACGCAGCCTCGAACGCGCGCTCGGTAACCTGCACGGCTTTGCGCCTCCTGCGCTGCGCTGGCACGGCTTCCGTCCGCAGGCGCAAGCCGAAAAAGTGACTATCACCGGCCCGGCAAGTGCTGCCACCAACCTGATTGCAGTGAACGACTCCGCGGGCGAGACCAATAACCCGTTGAGTGCACCCCAGACCTGGCGGGCGCACATGGCTAGTCGTCTGCCCGCAGGCATCTCTGTGGACTTCGCACAGAAGAGTCTCGCAGAAGCCGGCGAAAACCTCGGCATCCACTTCGACTTTTCCAGACTCGAAAACGTGCCGGATACGCGTGAAGCACATCGCCTAATGGCGCTGGCTGCTCGTGAAGACAAGCAGAGTGAAGTTGCGGATGGAATCTTCCGCGCCTTCTTCGAACAGGGTCGGGACATCGGCGATCACACGGTGATCGAAGCGGTGGGTCAGGAAATCGGCCTCGGTGCGGAGACGCTCGCTGCGTTCAAGAAGCCCGAAGAGGGGCGCGACGAAATCGCTGCGGAGGAGCAGCGGCTGCGCGGCTTCGGCGTGGTGGCGACACCGAACCTGCTGATCAACGGGCGCGTGCTCGTGCCAGGCCCGGCAGACGTGTCGACTTACGTTCAGGCTCTCGATCAGGCCCTGTTTCCGAAGCTGCCTTCCGACAAGAAGCACCTTCACTGAGACAGGGCGAAACGCGCGGCGGCTGACGTTTCCCCCACGTCAGTCGCGCGCGCTTCGTTAGCAACGCGGCTGCGATCGCAGCTCGCTGGTCTCTGTGGCTCTGGCACGGTAACGTGCCGGCCCACAAATCCCTTTCGTTCCGAAGCGAGCCTGTAATGCAGCCCGAGCACTTCCAACGCGCGGCCCGGCCGGTCACGGTGGCCGCCACCCAATTTTCCTGCACCTGGGACGTGAGCGCGAACATCGCCAAAGCCGAGGCTGCGGTACGTGAAGCGGCCCGGCGCGGTGCGCAGATCATCCTGTTGCCGGAGCTTTTCGAGACACCATACTTCTGCATCGAGCAGGACGTGCGGCATCTCGCACTCGCGCAATCAGTGGAAGAAAACCGCGCGGTAAAGCACTTCCAGGCGATCGCGCGCGAGCTGCAGGTGGTGCTGCCCATCAGCTTCTTCGAGCGAGCAGGCCGTGCGTACTACAACACGATTGCGATCCTGGACGCCGACGGCCGCGTCCTCGGCACTTATCGTAAATCCCACATCCCGAACGGTCCGGGCTATCAGGAAAAGAACTACTTCAGCCCCGGCGACACGGGCTTCAAGGTGTGGGATACGCGGTTTGCGCGTATCGGCGTCGGCATCTGCTGGGACCAGTGGTTTCCCGAGACTGCGCGCGCAATGGCGTTGATGGGTGCGGAGCTGCTGTTCTTCCCCACAGCGATTGGCAGCGAGCCACCGCCGGCGTTGCCGCTGAACTCACGCGATCACTGGCAGCGCACGCAGCAGGGACATGCTGCTGCGAATCTCACGCCACTCATTGCTTCGAATCGTTACGGGCTCGAGCGCTCGCTGCAGGATCCAGACGGGCTTTACATCACCTTCTACGGCTCGTCGTTCATTGCCGATGCGACAGGTGCGAAGGTGGCAGAGGCGGGCGAGGAGGGCGATGCTGTTCTCACCGCCACGTTCGATCTGGACGCACTCGCCCAGCAGCGCGACAACTGGTTCGTGTTCCGCGACCGGCGGCCCGATCTTTACGGACCGTTGCTGACGCTGGACGGACGGGCGACGCAGGGCGGGCGCGGTTAAGACGCGCTCGCGGCCTGGCAGCGGTTTGCGCCGCGGCTCAGGAGTGCGAGTGACTTTTCTCGGACGTCTTCTTCATGCCCACGCCCTTCTTGCGATAGGGGCAGGGATTGCGCTTGCACTTGCCGTATAGAACCATCGAATGGTCGCGGATCTCGTAGCCGAGACGCTCTGCGACCGAGTTCTGCCGCTCTTCGATGCCGGCATCCATGAACTCTTCGACGCGGCCGCATTCCAAGCACACGATGTGATCGTGATGCGTGCCATGGTTCAGCTCGAATACCGCCATTCCGTCTTCGAAATGGTGCCGGCTCACGAGGCCTGCGGCCTCGAATTGCGTGAGCACGCGATAGACGGTGGCGAGCCCGATGTCCTCGTTGGAATCGAGCAGGCTGCGATAAATGTCTTCGGCCGAAAGATGACGCGTCGCGCTGCTCTCGAGGATCTCGAGAATCTTCAGTCGCGGCAGCGTTACCTTGAGGCCAGCCTTGCGAAGATCCTTGCCTTCCACTCAAACACCCCGGTGCGCGAAATCGGTCATACGGTATGATGCGGCCGCGATTATTCCTCCAAACGGACTCACATGCGACCCCGTTTTGCTGAAATTTACAAAGCTCGTCGTTTCGTTCCCGCAGTCGCGCTGAGCGCGACCCTGCTCAGCGCGTCGATTGCGCTGCCGGGTTGCGTGTATCGAATGGCTATTCAGCAGGGCAATTTCCTCGAGGAGCGCGCGATCACGCAGCTCCAGGTGGGAATGACTCGCAGTCAGGTGCGCTACCTGCTCGGGACGCCGATGGTGCCGGATGCATTCGACCGCGATCGGTGGGATTACCTGTATTACCTGAAAAAAGGCCGTGTACGGAAGCCGGACGAGCGGCACCTGATCGTGTACTTCCAGGAAGACAAGGTTTCGAAGTTCGACAACAGCGACGCGCGGCCGATGCCGCCGGCCGATAAGCGCCAGATCGAACCCGGCACCACCGTTCCTCCTGAGGTTGCGCCGCCGGCAACGAGTTGAGTCAGCGCGAGGCCGCTCTGCGTGCGGCGCGGCGTTGGTTTTGCACCTGTTCGCGGCGCCGGGCCTTGGGGTCTGAGGCGAGCGGACGATAGAGCTCGATTCGGTCGCCGTCCGCCGGAATGTCCGTGCGTTGGCACGGCTGACCGAAAATTCCGAGAACAGCGGTCTGCCACGGCACATCGTCACGATTCGCAATGAGTCGTGCGGCGTCGATGACGTCGGTGACGCTTGCTGCGTCCGCCACTTCCACCGTCCACAGCCATTGCGCTTCGCGCGTCGCGTAGGCCACGACACATTGCTTGCTCACGGAAGTGCGCTTACTTGTCGAGCGCGCGGGCGCGCGCCACGAATGCGTCGACGAGCGACGCGGCCGTCTGCTCGAACAACGGCTCGAACACAATCGCCGACATCGCGTTCTTGAACGCGAAGCGCATCGACAGATCCACGCGGCAGCCGTCCGTGCCCACCGGCGTGAGCGTCCATTCGCCTTCGAGCTCCTTGAACGGTCCGCGCACCAGGCTCATCGTGATGCGGCGATCCTGCTCGAGCGAATTGCGCGTGGTCAGCTCGGTCTGCATCGGGCCTTTCTTGACACCCAAGGTGGCGACGATCTCGGTGGGCGAGCGGCTCTCCACGCGCGCGTGGGTACATCCGGGAACAAACGCCGGATAATTCTCGATGTCGTTGATGAGGGCGAACATGCGGCTCGGCGGCTGTGCGACGAGGGCCGAGCGCTTGACCTGTCGCATGGGGGGATTGTCACAAGAAGCCCGCGCCCCCACAACCATCGCGCGGCCCGCGGAGGTCGCGGGTACAATCGCCGGCCGTACCCGATTCTTTAGCGATGCCCCTCTAGCCGCCCGGCGATTGAGGGCTTCCGGCTCTTCAAGCAATGGCCAAACCCGAAAAAACCGACGCTCTCATCGCCGAAAACCGCAAAGCACGCTTCGAATATTTCATCGAAGATCGCTTCGAAGCGGGCATGGTGCTGCAGGGCTGGGAAGTGAAAGCGATGCGTGCGGGCCGTGCGCAGCTCGCCGAGGCGTACGTATTCGTGCGCAATGAGGAGGTGTTTCTCACTGGCGCGCACATCACGCCGCTGAGGACGACATCCACGCACATCGTTGCGGAACCCGTGCGCACGCGGAAGCTGCTGCTCAACAAGCATGAGATCAGCCGCCTGATCGGTGCTGTCGAGCGCAAGGGCTACACCATCGTGCCGCTCGACCTGCACTGGAAAGAGGGCCGCGTGAAGCTCGAGATGGGGCTGGCCAAAGGCAAGAAGCAGCACGACAAGCGCGCCACGGAGAAGGATCGCGATTGGCAGCGGGACAAGGCCCGGGTGATGCGGAGAGGGTGATGCGGAGAGGGTGAGGAGGCTGGGTGGGGCGCAAGCCACCCTGGCGTTGAAGTCTGGCGTCGCGAAGAGGCCCTCAATCGCCGGTGGCTAGAGCCAAGAGTTAAGAGTCTTGCTAAAGCCTCCTCTTAGCCGCCGGCGATTGAGGGCTTCTCGGCGCCTTGATTCCCCTCTCATCCTCCCAACCATGTATGCTTCAGAAGCACTTGGGGGCGACCGGTTTCGACGTGGGTCGTGAACCTCGGGGTGCGTACCGAGGTGCAGTGGCCCTCGTTAAACTCTTCTGCAAATCTTAGTTGCCAACGAAGACAACTACGCTCTGGCAGCCTAAGGGCTGCTGACCTCAGACCAGCTCGTGCCCATGCGACTGAATCTGGGGACGCGTTCATGGGATCGCGAACCTGGTGAGCTTCAGGCCGGTTCGTTAAGAGCTACTGCGGCTGGCGTAACGTTTTCCCTGCTGCTCGGGTAGCGGTGCGCGACAACTAAAGAGACAGCTACGTACGTAGGTCTTCGAGCTTAGCACTTACGGACGGGGGTTCGATCAAAGGGTCGCGTCAGCCCGAAAGGGTTGAATGACAACGGAGCTCACATCGGTGAAACCTGACGGCATCGTCGCGAGACGGTGGCATGGCAACGCCGAGGGGTGAAGAGAAGGCCAACTTCAGATTCGCCCTGTAGAGACTCATAGACTCGCCGAAGCGCTACCAGCGCCGGGCGGGCACTAGGATCTGGTTGAACAACGAGCCGGATAACACGCTCCGCATCCCGCAAAGTCAGCGATGACCGCGCAAGGATGAAGGCATAGTCCAGGCCGCAGCGAAAGCCGCGGACAGTCTGTCCCCCCGCCTCCACCAATGGAGCGTTCCCGGTCACCGGACCGGGAACGCGATTCTTTCGGCCATGCTGAAAAGCGTTCGAAGTCTGTCGGATGCCGAAGCCGCCTACATCGCCGGCGTGGTCGACGGTGAAGGGACGATTTCGCTTGTCCGCAAGCACGGCGGTGAAAATCGGCGCGCCGCCGTTAGCGTGGCGAATACCGAATTGGAACTGCTGACCTATCTGCGTTCAACGATTGGCGCAGGGCGTATTACCCGGAAGCGAATCAGCCAGGCCCATCACACTCCGAGTTACGTCTTCGTGGTTTACAGCCGCCAGGCACTGGCGCTGCTCCGGCAGATTGCGCCTTTTATGCGTACGCACAAACGCAAACGCGCTGAGCTGCTGCTGGCGCGCTATCTGGCGCTTACTCCTCGAAATGGAAAATATACGGCCGAGCTGGCCGAGGCTCGCGCGATCTTCGAAGATGACTTTCTCAGCATTCGTGTGCGAGCGGGGAACCCGGTTCGCCCCTGAAGCGCGTGGCGATGCGGGAACCTGCACGGGCGTAATTCATTGCTGAGGCGATGCCTACACGAGACACGTCTCACGGGCCGCGTCATTCCCGCTCGGCGGATGAATCGTCCGCGCGCGGCGCCGATGAGCTCGGCCGACATCTCAATTCCATCTCGGAGTTGCGGGACGCTGTGAACGCCTGCAAGCGGTGCGACCTGTGGCGTCACGCGACGCAGGGCGTGCCGGGTGAGGGCCCGCGGAAGGCGGACTTCATGCTCGTGGGCGAGCAACCGGGTGATCAGGAAGATCAGGCGGGTCATCCGTTCGTCGGGCCGGCCGGCGCGATTCTGGATCGGGCGCTCGACGACGCGGGTATCACGCGCAACGACGTTTACGTCTCGAACGCGGTCAAGCACTTCAAGTTCGAGCCGCGCGGCAAGCGTCGCCTTCACGTCAAACCGAATGTCGGAGAGATCGAAGCGTGTCGGTGGTGGCTCACGGAAGAGCTGAAATTCGTGGAGCCGAAAGTGGTCGTTGCGCTGGGTGCGACGGCGGCGCGCAGTTTGCTCGGCCACACGGTCACGGTGTCATCGATGCGTGGGTTGCCTACGCCGTTCACGGATTCGGCTCATTTGTGGGTGACAGTGCACCCGTCGTATCTGCTGCGTATCCCGGATCACTCAGCGCAACGAGCTGAATACGCGCGCTTTGTCCAGGACCTGGAAGGCGCGGCGCACTGGTTGAAGCGCCGAGCAAAAACGAAATAGGCCGACCCGCCGACCCACGATTTGCCGCGCGGTCGAGCGCCGCGTTCGTCGGCCCGCCGCCGACTCTCAGCCCTTGCGCTTGCTCGTCTTGCTCGCGGCTGCAGCCGGCGCCTTGGAAACCGGTGTTTTCGCAGCAGGTGTCGCAGCCGCCTTGGAAGCAGGCGCCGCGCCTGCAGCCTTGGGTACACCCCGCGCAGGGGCCGCTTTGCTGGCCTCTCCGCTTGCCGCATTCTTCAGCATTTCCTTCGCATGTTCGCGAGCCTTCGCGGTGATCTCCACACCGCCCAGCATGCGTGCGATTTCCTCGACGCGATCTTCAGCCGACAAATGCGTGAGGGTCGTGCGAGTCGTCTTTCCATCAGTGAGCTTGGCGACGCGCAAGTGGTTGTGTCCCTGCGCCGCCACCTGCGGCAGATGGGTTACGCACAGCACCTGCGAATTTTCCGCAAGCGCATGAAGCTCACGGCCGACGATCTCCGCGACCGCGCCACCGATGCCGGAGTCCACTTCGTCGAACACCATGCTGCGCGTTTCGCGCGCCGCGCATGACACCTGCACGGCCAGCGACAAACGTGACAGCTCACCGCCCGACGCCACTTTGGCCAGCGGCCGCAGCGGCTGGCCCGGATTCGCCGTAACGCGAAACTCGATCTGATCCACGCCGTGCGGCGCGGGCTCTGTCGAAGTCGAGGGCGTGATCTCCACCTGAAATCGTCCACCCGCCATGCCGAGTGTTTGCATGCGCGCCGTGATGTCTTTGGCGAGCGCGCGGCCGGCGGTCGCACGTCGCGCGGTGAGCTGGGCGGCCAGCGTTCGGTAGTTGTCGAGCGCGGCGGCTTGTTCCTTGCGAAGCTGCGACAGATCCGCGTCTGCGCGCTCCACCTCAACCAGTTCCTGCTTCAGTTGCGCGGTGCGCTGGAGCAATTCTTCCGGCTCCACGCGATGCTTGCGCGCGAGCTCTTCGATGGCGGCGAGACGGCGCTCCACCTGGTCCTGCCGCGCGGTGTCGACGTCGAGCGAATCCAGATAGCGGCGCAGCTGATTCGCGGCCTCGCGAATCTGAATGGCCGCTTCATCTACCAACGGCAGCACGGATGCCAGTTTCGTATCGAGCGTGGCGAGCGTGCGCAAGGCCTGCATCGCGCGGCTCACCGCCGCATGCGCGCTGCCTTCTTCACCTTCATACAATTGCATGACGGCCGTCTGGGCGGCCTCGCCGAGCCGCCCACGATTCGCGAGTCGCGCGCGTTCTTCCATGAGCTTCGGCACTTCGCCCTCGACCAGTTGCAGCGCCTCGAGCTCGCGCACCTGATAGCGCAGCAGGTCCAGCCGCGCGTCGCGATCGCGCGCCTTGCCTTCGATCTCGAGCATGCGATTGAGCAGCCCGAGCCAGACCCGATGCGCGATGCCCACCTGGTCCACGACGGACTCGTGGCGCCCGAAATCGTCGAGCAGCTCGCGCTGCGCGGCGCTGCGCGTCAGCGACTGGAATTCATGCTGCCCATGAATATCGATGAGGATGTTCCCCAACTCACGCAGCAGCTGCACCGGCACGGCCTGGCCGTTCAGGTAAGCGCGCGACCGGCCATCCGTGGCGATCACCCGGCGCACCGCAAGCTCGCCCTCTGTGCTGATGGACTGCTCTTCGAGCCACTGCTTCAGCTCGCGGGGTGAGCGCAAGAGATCGAACGTCGCGGAAATTTCCGCGCGTTCCGCATTGGCGCGTACGACCTCCGCGCCGGCGCGTCCGCCGGCGATCAGCTGAAGCGCATCCACCATGATGGATTTGCCGGCGCCGGTCTCGCCGGTGAGCACCGTCAGTCCCGGCTTCAGGTCGAGCTCAATCGCATCGATGATCGCGAAGTCGCGAATCTGCAGGTAGGTCAGCATCGGGAAGGCTCAGCGCGACGGATCGAGGCCACCACGGCCCCAATGCAGCTTCGAACGCAGCAGGCGGTAGTAATCGTGATCCGGGGGATGCAACAAGGTAATGCGCTCCTTCGCCGCGTGAATATCCAGCAGGTCTACGTCGGGCTCCATGCTTCCCAGCACGACGCCATCGCACGCCACCTGCGCGTAGGTGTCGTAGCGCTCGATGAGTTTGATCTCGATGGACGACCGCGCCGACACCACGATGGGCCGGTCCGACATGGTGTGGGCGCAGATGGGTGCCATCACCAGCACGTCCAGCTGGGGCTCCACGATGGGTCCGCCACAGGACAGCGCATAGGCCGTCGATCCGGTGGCCGTGGCGATCACAATGCCGTCGCCGGAATGCGAGTTCACGAATCGGCCGTTCACGCGCGTCTCGAAGTCCAGCATGCGGCCGGTGGCCGCCTTCTGCAGAACGATGTCGTTGAGCGCCAGGGATTCCGTTACCGAGCCATCCGCACGTCGCAGGCGGGCTTGCAGGAGTGTTCGCTCTTCCTTTTCCAGCGTGCCGGCGAGCGCTGCGTCGACAGACGGCAACATGTCCTGCGGCATTACGTCTGTGAGAAAACCCAGCCGGCCACGGTTGATGCCGAGCAGGGGAACGTTGTAGCGGGCCACGAGGCGGGCACCGTACAGCAGGGTGCCGTCGCCGCCGATCGCGATGAGCAGGTCCGCCTTTTCCGCGAGCTGCTCGTCCGGTAATCGGATGCAGCCGTTCAGCTCCGACGGAATGTCGGCACTCTCGCTGATGAGGATCTGCACCTGTCGCGACTTCAAATGCGGCAGCAAGGCGCTCATGGACTCCGCCACGCGGGGATCCACGAACCGACCGATCAGGGCGCATTTGCGCACCGGAAAGCTCATCAGGCGCCTCTTGTCTTAACGCTTGCGCCCGGCCTCGGTACGCGGGCGCGAATGTGTCATGTCCGACCGCCCGGATTCAACGGGAATCGGATTGCCTTGACGCTTGCGACCGGCGTCCTTATTTTCAGGGACGACATCCACCTGCGCGCCAGGTCAGCTACACGGTCCATGGTGCACGAGCCCCGCGACGAGCCTCTGAACGAGCGAGCCCAGCAGCTGCTGCGGGTTCTCATCGAAAGTTACATTCGTGACGGCCAACCGGTCGGCTCGCGCGTGCTGTCGCGCGATTCCGGGCTCAGCCTCAGCTCCGCGACCATTCGCAACGTCATGGCCGATCTGGAAGAGCTGGGTTTCGTCGCCTCGCCGCACACGTCGGCGGGCCGCGTGCCCACCGACAAGGGCTACCGCTTCTTCGTGGACACGTTGCTGCACGTCCGCCCGCTCGAGGACGAAGCGGTGTCGGAGATCCGCCGCCAGTTCGACACCGTTCAGGATGGCTCCAAGGGCCTGGTCTCTACCGCGTCCCAGTTGCTCTCCAGCGTCACCCGCCTGGCGGGTGTCGTCACATTGCCTCGCTCGCAGCAAGCCTCCGTCACGCAGATCGAGTTCGTCGGGCTCTCCGAGAACCGCGTGCTGGTGGTGCTCGTGTTCAATGATCGGGAGGTGCAGAACCGCATCATCCAGCTCGAGCGCTATTACTCGCCGGATGAGCTGAAGCGCGCCTCGAACTTCCTCAACGAGCAGGTGCGCGGCCGCACGCTCGGGCAGGCGCGCGCCGAGATCCTGCGCCAGATCCAGGAAACCCATGAGGACATGAACCAGCTCATGGTCGACGCCATCGCCGTCGCGAAGAAGGTGTTCGACCTGCCCAACAGCCCGGGCGAGGACAATCTCGAATACGTCATCGCGGGCCAGACGAACCTGATGGGCGTCGCGGAAATGTCGAACGTGGAGCGCCTGCGGCGCCTGTTCGAGGCGTTCAATGAGAAGCGGGACTTCCTCAACCTGCTGGACCACAGCCTCAAGGCCGAAGGCGTGCAGATCTTCATCGGCCACGAATCGGGCTATCAGGTGCTCGATGACTGCACGGTCATCACCGCGCCGTATGCAGCGGGCGATTCCGTGATGGGCGTGCTGGGCGTGATAGGTCCAACGCGCATGGCTTACGAGCGGATCATTCCCATCGTGGACATGACGGCCAAGCTGCTCGGCGCCGCCTTGAATTCTCGTCGCTAGCCCCAAAGAGGGGTGCGCATCTATTTCCATCGCGCATCCGATGGTTCACGCCCTGAGTGAGCTACGGTCGCGAACCTATTGTTTGATGGAGGCTTTTTGGCATGAATCAGCCGTATCGCGGTGACGCTGACCCCGGCAATCCGGGCGCCGAGCCGACCGCCGTGCTGCCGGAGACCGCAGCCCAGCTCGTGGAAATGGAACGCCTCACGCAGGCTCTGGCCCAGGCTGAGGAGCGTGCGAAAACTCACTGGGAGCAATACCTCCGCGCGGTCGCCGACGTCGAGAACGTCCGCCGGCGCGCGCAAAAAGATCTGGAGGCCGCGCATCGTTACGGTCTCGACAAGCTCGCTTCCGAATTGCTGCCGGTGCGGGACAGCCTCGAGCTCGCCGTCGAGAACGCCGACAAGGCGGACGCCGCGCAGCTCGCCGCGGGCAGTCAAGCCACGCTGAAGTTGCTAGCGAAGGTGTTCGACAAACTGAACGTCACCGAGCTGAATCCGCTCGGCGAGCCGTTCGATCCCGCCAAGCATGAGGCGATGCTCGCGCAGCCGTCGAACACCGCGGAGCCGAACTCGGTGTTGCAGGTCGTGCAGCGGGGCTATGAATTGAACGGCCGTTTGCTGCGCCCGGCGCGAGTGATCGTCGCCAAGGCACCTTGAACCGACTCAGGCAATACCCACTAAGTGCGACAACAGCACGCCACGCGCTCATGGGCGCATCGATAACAGGAAAGCGGAGTAGTCCCCTATGGCAAAGGTAATCGGCATCGACCTCGGCACCACGAATTCGTGTGTGGCCATCATGGAGGCCGGCAAGCCTCGCGTGATCGAGAACAGCGAGGGCGACCGCACCACCCCGTCGATCGTGGCCTTCACGAAAGATGACGAAGTGGTCGTCGGCCAGCCGGCCAAGCGTCAGGCGGTCACGAATCCGCAGAACACGCTGTTTGCCATCAAGCGCCTCATCGGCCGCAAGTTCACCGACGAGGTCGTGCAGCGGGACATCAAGATGGTCCCCTACAAGATCGTGAAGGCGGACAACGGTGACGCGTGGGTCGACGCGCACGGCAAGAAGATGGCGCCGCAGGAAATCTCCGCGCGCATCCTCATGAAGATGAAGAAGACCGCTGAGGACTTCCTCGGCGAGCCTGTGACCGAAGCCGTGGTTACCGTGCCTGCGTACTTCAACGATTCGCAGCGCCAGGCGACCAAGGACGCAGGCCGCATCGCGGGTCTCGACGTCAAGCGCATCATCAACGAGCCGACGGCGGCTGCGCTGGCCTACGGTCTCGACAAGGCAGGCGGCGACCGCAAGATCGCGGTGTACGACCTGGGCGGCGGCACGTTCGACGTGTCGATCATCGAGATCGCGGAAGTCGACGGCGAGCGTCAGTTCGAAGTGCTTTCCACGAACGGCGACACGTTCCTGGGCGGTGAAGACTTCGACCTGCGCATCATCGATTTCCTCGCAACCGAGTTCCAGAAGGAATCCGGCGTCGATGTCCGCAAGGACCCGCTCGCCATGCAGCGTCTCAAAGAGGCTGCGGAGAAGGGCAAGATCGAGCTGTCGTCGACGCAGCAGACCGACATCAACCTGCCGTACATCACGGCGGATGCGTCGGGCCCGAAGCATCTCAACATCAAGCTGACGCGCGCGAAGCTCGAGTCGCTGGTGGAAGAGCTGGTCAAGAAGACCATCGAGCCGTGCCGTATCGCGATGAAGGATGCGGGCACCTCGTCGGCCGACATCAGCGAGGTCATCCTCGTCGGCGGCCAGACGCGCATGCCGCTCGTGCAGAAGTACGTGAAGGACTTCTTCGGCAAGGAGCCGCGCAAGGACGTGAACCCGGATGAAGCTGTCGCGGTCGGCGCGGCCATTCAGGGTGGCGTGCTCGCCGGTGAAGTGAAGGACGTGCTGCTGCTCGACGTCACCCCGCTGTCACTCGGCATCGAGACGCTCGGCGGCGTGATGACCAAGCTCATCGAGAAGAACACGACGATCCCGACCAAGGCGTCGAACACCTTCTCGACGGCGGACGACAACCAGACGGCCGTGACCATTCACGTGCTACAGGGTGAGCGCGATCGCGCGGTCGATAACAAATCGCTCGGCAAGTTCGATCTGTCGGACATTCCGCCGGCGCCGCGCGGCACGCCGCAGGTCGAGGTGTCCTTCGACATCGACGCCAACGGTATCCTGAACGTGCACGCTCGCGACAAAGCGACGGGCAAGGAACAGAAGATCGTCATCAAGGCCTCGAGCGGCCTGTCCGAGGATGAGATCAAGCGCATGGTGCGCGACGCCGAGGCGCATGCCGAGGAAGACAAGCGCTTCCGCGAGCTGGTCGATGTCCGTAACAAGGCGGATGGCCTCGTGCACTCGGTCGAGAAGACGTTGAAGGATCTCGGTGACAAGGTCGACGCGGCGGAGCGTGGACGCATCGAGTCGGCGATGTCCGACGTGCGCACGGCGCTGAAGGGCGACGACAAGGCGGTGCTCGAGAAGAAGACCGAGGCGCTGGCTCAGGCCGCTGCGGCGATCGCGCAGAAGGCGTATGCCGATGCGGGCGCTGCCGGTGGTGCGCCAGGTGCGGGCCCTGAAGCGGCAGGTTCTGCCGGTGCAGGGGGCTCGTCGAAGGGCAAGGACGATGTCGTCGACGCCGAGTTCGAAGAAGTGAAGGACAAGGATCGCAAGGCTTCGTGATTGTCCATTGGCAAAAAGTCGCCCGAAGGGGCGCTTTTTGCGGACAGTAGCTTCGGTGCCGCTGGCAAAAAGCGTGGTTTTTGCCAGCTGAGATAACGCGTAGCTACGCCCGAGCGGTCGGTATAGTGAGGCTCGTGGGTCGTAAGACTCGCGAGCCTTTCGCACAATTAAGGTCTGTACTCGATTTCCATGTCCAAGCGGGATTACTACAAGGTACTCGACGTACCGAAGAACGCGGCCGACGCCGACATCAAGAAGGCGTTTCGCCGCCTGGCGATGAAATATCACCCGGATCGCAATCCCAACGATCCCGAGGCCGAAGGCAAGTTCAAGGAAGCGAAGGAAGCCTGCGAGGTCCTCACGGATCCGCAGAAGCGCGCCACGTATGACCAGCATGGTCATGCAGGCATCGAAGCCCTGAATCGCGGCGGTGGTGGCCGCGGGGGTGGTAGCGGCGACGCCTTCAGCGATATTTTCGGCGACGTGTTCGGAGACATCTTCGGCGCGGCCCGTCGTGGTGGCGGTGGCCGTCAGCAGGTTTTCCGCGGCGCCGACCTGCGTTACGAGATGGAGCTCGATCTGGATCAGGCCGTCTTCGGCCACGAAATCGAGATCGAAGTGCCGCGTCTCGTCGAATGCGAAACGTGCCACGGCAGCGGGGCCGCGAAGGGCAGTTCACCCGTCACGTGCGAGACCTGCGACGGTCACGGCCAGGTGCGCATTTCGCAGGGCTTCTTCCAGCTCCAGCAGACGTGCCCGAAGTGCCGCGGCGCCGGAACCATCGTCAAGAATCCGTGCGACACGTGCCTCGGCCAGGGCCGCGTGCGCAAGACGTCGAAGCTGTCTGTCAAAATCCCCGCGGGCGTCGACACGGGCGACCGCATCCGGCTCAGCGGCGAAGGCGAGGCGGGTCGCAATGGCGGGCCGCCGGGCGATCTGTATGTCGAAGTGCAGGTGCGTGAGCACGCCATCTTCGAGCGTGATGGCGCCCACCTGAGCTGCGAAGTGCCTGTGAGCTTTGCCACTGCGACACTCGGTGGATCAGTTGAAGTGCCGACCCTCGATGGTGAAGTGACCATCAAGGTGCCGTCGGAGACTCAGTCCGGCCGCGTGTTCAGGCTGCGTGACAAAGGCGTGAGGCCCGTGCGTGGCGGCCCGCGCGGTGATTTGTTTTGCCGCGTGGTCGTGGAAACGCCCGTGTCGCTATCGTCCGAGCAGAAAGAGCTCATCCGGCAGCTCGAGGCGTCGCTCAAGGGCAACTCCGCGCAGCACGCGCCGCGCGAGCAGGGGTTCTTCGAGGGCGTAAAGCGATTCTTCTCAGGAAAGTCCTGATGACCCGTTCAGTCGGCTGTGCCAGGAGTGCAGCGTGATTCGTATCGCCATCATCGGAGTGACCGGTCGCATGGGTCGCGCGATCGTGCGCGCGGCGGCGGAGTCTTCAGATGCGCGCGTCGTGGCCGGAGTGGCATCGGCGTCGAGCGGCGATCTCGGCAAGGATATCGGCGAGCTGGCCGGTGCTAGCGCCAATGGCGTGAAGGTCAGCAGTGATGTCGCTGCAGCGCTCGCGAAATGCGATGTCGCGATCGATTTCTCGAACGCGAGTGCCACTGCTTCGAATGCGGCTGCGTGTCGCGCGGCGCGCAAGGCGCTGGTCATCGGCACAACGGGCTTTTCGGATGACGCGACTGTCGCCGTGAACGAAGCGGCGTCTGACATAGCCTTGCTGGTCGCACCCAACACGAGTCTCGGCGTGACGTTGCTCATCGAGATGGCGCGCACGGCGGCGAAGGCGCTGCCCGCGAGTTTCGACATCGAGATTTGGGAAGCGCACCACCGTCACAAGCGCGATGCTCCGTCGGGCACTGCGCTCGCGCTGGGTCGCGCCGCTGCCGAGGGAAGAGGCCAGGATCTCGCCAAAGTTGGCGTGGGCTCCCGCAGTGGCGACAGTCCACGTCGGGAAGGCGAGATCGGCTTCTCCGTGACCCGCGGCGGCGACATCGTCGGCGAACACTCCGTCATCTTCGCGGGGGCAGGCGAGGTCTTGACGCTCGGTCACCGGGCTACGGACCGCTCGATCTTTGCCCAGGGCGCGGTCCGGGCCGCGGTCTGGCTGGCCGGCCGGCCAGCGGGGCGGTATGCCATGCGCGACGTGATTGGTTATAAAACAGTTGCTTAGAGAGCCTTTGCGAACACTCACCTGAGCATCTGTTGAAAAGATTTTTTCCCGGACTTCATGGACACCCCGGACATCGCGTCCTAGAATTTCGCGGTAATCCGTAAGGGTTAGTCCATGCAAGGCGGGAGGATGTTCGAGAGAACTCCTCCCGCTTTGTATATGTGCGACCCGGACAAGCGATCAGGGATGCGCGCAACGGGGAGTTTCGGTATCCATTAAAGCCCGCCACCTGGGGGGCGATCGACGACGAAGGGGACAAAGGTAGTGAGCGTACCAGCTGTGCTGGCGCTGGCCGACGGAACGATCTTCCGGGGCCAGTCAATCGGAGCAAGAGGCAATACTACCGGCGAAGTCGTTTTCAATACTGCATTGACGGGTTATCAGGAAATCCTCACCGATCCGTCCTACGCCCGGCAGATCGTCACTCTCACGTATCCCCACGTCGGCAACACCGGCGTCACTCCCGAAGATCTCGAAGCCACCTCGATCTATCCCGCCGGTTTCATCGTGCGCGACCTGCCGCTGCTCGCCAGCAGCTGGCGCATGAATGAATCGCTCGGCGACTTCCTCGAGCGCGGCAAGATCGTCGCCATCGCCGGCATCGATACGCGCAAGTTGACGCGCCTGCTGCGGGAAAAAGGCGCGCAGTCCGGCTGCATCATGACCGGCGAGAATGTCGATGCGCAGGCGGCCGTGAAAGCGGCGGGCAAATTTCCCGGCCTGAAGAACATGGACCTCGCGAAGGTCGTCACGACCAAGCGCCTTTACCAGTGGAACGAAGGCAGCGTGTGGCAGGACTCCGGTCGCGCGCCGATCCGCTCTCAGCAGCGCCTGCACGTGGTCGCTTATGACTTCGGGATCAAGCGCAACATTCTCCGCCTGCTCTCTGACTTCGGCTGCCGCATGACCGTTGTGCCGGCGCAGACCGGCGCGGCGGAAGTGATGAGCCTGCAGCCCGACGGCGTATTTCTCTCGAATGGCCCCGGTGATCCGGAGCCGTGCGACTATGCCATCAAGGCCACGCGCGAGATCATTGACGCCGGAATGCCGGTGTTCGGTATCTGCCTCGGCCACCAGATCCTCGGACTCGCGAGCGGCGCGAAGACGCTCAAGATGAAGTTCGGCCACCACGGCGCGAATCACCCCGTGCAGGATCTCGACAGCGGCCGCGTGTTCATCACCAGCCAGAACCACGGCTTCGCGGTCGACGAATCCACACTGCCCGCAAACGTGCGCCCGACGCATCGCTCGCTGTTCGACGGCACGCTGCAGGGACTGGCGTACAAGGACAAACCGGCGTTCAGCTTCCAGGGCCATCCCGAAGCCAGCCCCGGCCCGCACGACCTGAAGCCGCTGTTCGAACGCTTCAACCACCTCATGCTGCGCAGACTGCAAAGCCAGCTGCGCGCGGCGGAAGAGGCGATTCGGCGGCAGAACCGCGACAATCCACCAACGACGCCGACCGCAGCCCCGGACAAAGACGCCCCGCGGCCGGGAGGAACGGCCAGCTGACGTAGAACGAGACGAGAACGGACAGCGGCGTTCCGCGCCGCGCAAGCCTCAAAGCAGGGCCTGTCTCGAAGAGTGTTTGGGAGGCACGTCAAAATGCAGGATGCATTTTGCCGAGGCTCCGAGGGACCGGTCTTACGGCCGGTGCCTCCCAAATACTCTTCGAGACAGGCCCTGCCCACGGAAGCCTGAAGGCGCCGCGAACGACGAACGAATTGATTACACGGGCCTGGGGCGCAATCCTCAGGCCCGTTTCACAAGACAACGCGACACACACGACACGCAATGCCACGACGCACTGACCTTAAAAGCATCCTGATCGTAGGCGCCGGCCCCATCATCATCGGCCAGGCGTGCGAGTTCGATTATTCCGGCGCCCAGGCCTGCAAGGCGCTGAAGGAGGAGGGCTATCGCGTCATCCTCGTGAACTCGAACCCTGCCACCATCATGACGGACCCCGAGATGGCCGATGCCATCTACATCGAGCCCGTCAACTGGCGCACCGTCGCCCGCATCATCGAGAAAGAAAAGCCGGACGCGTTGCTGCCCACGATGGGCGGCCAGACCGCGCTCAACACCGCGCTCGACCTCGTGCGTGAAGGCGTGCTGGAGAAATTCGGCGTCGAGCTGATCGCCGCCTCGCGCGATGCCATCGACATGGCCGAAGACCGCGAGCTGTTCCGGAACGCCATGCGCGAGATCGGCCTCGAAACGCCGCGTTCGCGCATCGCGCGCAGCATGGAGGAAGCGCTCGCGCAGGTCGGCGACATCGGCTATCCCGTGATCCTGCGCCCGTCGTTCACGATGGGCGGCACCGGCGGCGGCATCGCGTACAACCGCGAAGAATTCGAAGCCATCGTCGCGCGCGGCCTCGACGCCTCGCCCACCAGCGAAGTGCTGATGGAAGAGTCGGTGATCGGCTGGAAAGAGTTCGAGATGGAAGTCGTCCGTGACCGCAAGGACAACTGCATCATCATCTGTTCGATCGAGAACTTCGATCCGATGGGCGTGCACACGGGCGATTCGATCACCGTAGCGCCCGCGCAGACGCTGACGGACAAGGAATACCAGCGCATGCGCGATGCGTCCATCGCCGTGCTGAGAAAGATCGGCGTGGAGACCGGCGGCTCGAACGTGCAGTTCGCCGTGAGTCCGACGGACGGGCGGCTGCTCGTCATCGAAATGAATCCGCGCGTATCGCGCTCGTCGGCGCTCGCGTCCAAGGCCACGGGTTTCCCGATTGCGAAAATCGCCGCGAAGCTCGCGGTGGGTTACACGCTCGATGAGCTGAAGAACGACATCACGGGCGGCGCGACGCCCGCGTCGTTCGAGCCGTCCATCGATTACGTCGTCACGAAGATTCCGCGCTTCACGTTCGAGAAATTCCCGGCCGCGAACGACCGCCTTACGACGCAGATGAAGTCCGTCGGCGAAGTGATGGCGATCGGCCGCACGTTCCAGGAGTCGGTACAAAAAGCATTGCGCGGACTCGAAACGGGCCTCGATGGATTCAGCCCGATCCTCACGTTGCCGCTCACGGAAGAATCGACCACGAAGCTCACGTACGAGCTGCAGTCTCCCGGCGCAAACCGCATTCTCTATGTGGCAGACGCGTTCCGTGCGGGCTGGACGCTGCAGCACGTGTACAGCCTGACGAACATCGACCCGTGGTTCCTCGTGCAGATCGAGGACATCATCAAAGACGAAGAGAAGGTGCGCGAAGGCGCGTCCAGCGCGTTCACGGCAGACCGGCTGCGTGCGCTCAAGCGCAAAGGCTTTTCGGACAGCCGTCTGGCGAAGCTGACCAATGTTCCGGAGAAAGTTCTCCGCAACACGCGTCGCGAGCTGGGCGTCGTGCCGGTTTACAAGCGCGTCGACACGTGCGCGGCGGAGTTCGCGACGTCGACCGCCTACATGTACTCGACCTACGAGGAAGAGTGCGAATCGAACCCGACGAACAAGCGCAAGATCATGATCCTCGGCGGTGGTCCGAACCGCATCGGCCAGGGCATCGAGTTCGACTACTGCTGCGTGCACGCCGCGCTCGCGCTGCGTGAAGACGGGTTCGAGACCATCATGGTCAACTGCAACCCCGAGACCGTTTCGACGGACTACGACACGTCGGATCGCCTGTACTTCGAGCCGCTCACGCTCGAAGACGTGCTCGAAGTGATGGCGAAGGAAAAGCCGGAAGGCGTCATCGTGCAGTTCGGCGGCCAGACGCCGCTGAAGTTGTCGCGTGCGCTGGAAGAGGCGGGCGCGCCGATCATCGGCACGACGCCCGACGCGATCGACGTCGCCGAAGATCGCGAGCGCTTCCAGAAGCTCGTGAAGACGCTGAATCTGAAGCAGCCCGCGAACGCGACTGCGCGCACGGAAGACCAGGCCATTCTCCTCGCGCGCGATGTGGGTTACCCGTTGGTGGTGCGTCCGTCGTATGTGCTCGGTGGCCGCGCGATGGAAGTGGTGTTCGCGGAAGAAGATCTGCGCACGTACATGAACACGGCAGTGAGCGTGTCGAACGACAGCCCGGTGCTGCTCGATCGCTTCCTGGATGTCGCGATCGAAGTCGACGTCGATGCGATCTGCGACGGAACGGATGTGCTGATCGGCGGCATCATGGAGCACGTGGAGCAGGCCGGTGTGCACTCGGGCGACTCAGGCTGCTCGCTGCCGCCGAACAGCCTGTCCAAGGAGCTCCAGGACGAGATGCGCGAACAGACGCGCAAGCTCGCGAAGGGCCTGAACGTGGTTGGACTGATGAACATCCAGTTCGCAATCCAGAACGGCATCATCTACATCCTCGAAGTGAACCCGCGCGCGTCGCGCACGGTGCCGTTCGTTTCGAAGGCGACGGGCGTGCCGCTCGCGAAGGTCGCCGCTCGCGTCATGGCGGGGCGCAAGCTCGCGGAGCAGGGCGCAACGGTCGAGCGCGTGCCGCCGTTCTACTCGGTCAAGGAAGCCGTTTTTCCGTTCACCAAGTTCCCGGAAGCCGACCCGATCCTCGGGCCGGAGATGAAGTCCACGGGTGAGGTCATGGGCACCGGCCGCACGTTCGGCGAGGCCTACGCCAAGGCGCAGACCGCGTCGGGCGTGGTCCTCCCACGCAGGGGCGTCTGCCTCATCAGCGTGCGGGATCGGGACAAGCCGGGCGCCGTGGTGCTGGCCCGGCGCCTCATCGGTCACGGCTTCGAGATCTGGGCGACGGACGGCACGGCCAAGGTGCTCGAGGATGCGAGCGTGGCCTGCCGGCGCGTCAACAAGGTGCGCGAGGGCCGGCCCCATATCGTCGACATGATCAAGAACGATGAGATCGATCTCATCGTGAACACGACCGAGGGCAAGCTCGCGATTCGCGAGTCCAACTCCATCCGGCGCGAGGCGGTTCACCGGCGCATCACCTACTACACGACGCTGGCAGCGGCGCTTGCGACGTGCGACGCTCTCGATCACATCGACGATGTCGAAGTAAATCGCTTGCAAGACCTTCATAAGGAGGCGTTCCGCGCATGAAACGCACGCCCATGACCCTGCGTGGCGCCGAAGCGCTGCGTAACGAGCTGAAGCGCCTGAAAGGCGAGGCCCGACCGAACGTCATCAAGGCCATTGCCGAGGCCCGCGCGCACGGCGATCTCTCGGAGAACGCCGAGTATCACGCCGCGCGCGAGCAGCAGGGCTTCATCGAAGGCCGCATCGGCGAGATCGAGGCGAAGCTCAGCACCGCCGAGATCATCGACACGGCCAGCATGCCCCACACCGGCAAGATCATCTTCGGCTGCTCCGTCGAGCTGGAGAACCAGGACGATGGGGCCGCGGTGAAGTACCAGATCGTCGGTGAAGACGAGGCCGATATCCGCTCCGGCCGCATCTCGGTGACGTCGCCGATTGCCCGCGCCCTGGTGGGCAAGAGCAAGGGCGATGTCGTGGATGTCGACGCACCGGGTGGGGTGAAGTCGTTTGAAGTGGTTTCGGTGGCGTACGAATAGGGCCGGCGAATAGGCCGTCGTTCGACTATTCAGCCACTATTTAGCCTCTTAGCCGCCCGGCGATTGAGGGCTTCTTAGGGGATCCCTGAATCGCCGGGCAGCGAACAAGGAACCCGTCCCCGCTCCAATCGTTGGCTTCGTACAGGCCCGCGAGATGGACGTGATTAGCTTGGAGTTACCGAACCTCGCCCCCCACATGTCCGGCGCCGCATTTCCTGCCCGGCCACCGGGTCTTCACGAGGGCTCGCTTCCCGATATATGCCGCCGCGCCTTGAACCGGCCGGCTATGCCCTGATCAAGGTTTTTCAAGGGGCCGGATCCCCGTCCAGGTCGCCACCGCGCGACGCCCGTTGGCGGGTAAGGTCCTGTAAACCCGAGGCTTCCCGGTACCGGAGCCGTGCGGTGTATTTGCTGGCGAAGGGTTACCGGTTGGTGTAGGGTCGATTGAGCCACACGCCCAAGTTTTCACGGGTGGCGTGAAGAGGTCTTACTTTGAACGATTTGACCAAAAATATCCTGCTTTGGGTCGTCATCGTGCTGGTGCTACTGGCTGTGTTCAGCCGGTACATGCCGCCGGTCGGGCAGCCCGAAGAGGTCACGTATTCCCGCTTCCTCGAAGACCTGAAAGCCAACCGTGTCGAATCGGTGGTGCTCCAGGGTGAAACGATCTACGGGAAGCGCAAGGACGCCTCGCAGTTCAAGGCGTTCAATCCCGAAACCGACTACACCGCGCTGATCGGCTCGCTGCAGAAGGCTGACGTCTCCATCGAGGGTCGTCCGCCGAAGCAGCCGAACTTCCTCGCGCAGCTCCTGTTGCAGCTCGCTCCCGCGTTGCTGCTCATTCTCGTGTTCGTCTACATGTTGAGGCAGATGCAAGGTGCCTCCGGCGGACGGGGGGCCATGAGCTTCGGCAAGAGCAGGGCACGACTGCTGGGCGAAGACCAGGTCAACGTCACGTTCGCGGATGTCGCGGGTGTCGACGAAGCCAAGCAGGAAGTGGGCGAGATCGTCGACTTCCTCAAGGACCCGGGCAAGTTCCAGAAGCTCGGCGGCAAGATCCCCAAGGGCGTGCTGATGGTTGGGTCACCCGGCACCGGCAAGACGCTGCTCGCTCGCGCCATCGCGGGTGAGGCGAAGGTGCCGTTCTTCACCATCTCCGGTTCGGACTTCGTCGAGATGTTCGTCGGCGTCGGTGCCTCCCGCGTGCGCGACATGTTCGAGCAGGCGAAGAAGCACGCACCCTGCATCATCTTCATCGACGAAATCGACGCGGTCGGCCGTCATCGTGGCGCGGGCCTTGGTGGTGGACACGACGAGCGCGAACAGACGCTGAACCAGCTGCTCGTCGAGATGGACGGCTTCGAAGGCAACGAAGGCATCATCGTCATCGCGGCCACGAACCGGCCGGACGTGCTGGATCCCGCGCTGCTGCGCCCGGGTCGCTTCGACCGTCAGGTCGTGGTGCCGCTGCCGGACGTTCGCGGTCGCGAGCAGATCCTGCGCGTTCACATGCGCCGCGTTCCGCTGGCGGAAGACGTGAAGCCGGCGCTCATCGCACGCGGTACCCCCGGATTCTCCGGCGCTGATCTTGCGAACTTGGTGAACGAGGCCGCGTTGTTCGCGGCCCGCGCCAACAAGCGCATCGTCGGCATGGACGAGTTCGAGCGCGCTAAGGACAAGATCATGATGGGCGCCGAGCGGCGTTCCATGGTCATGACCGAGGCCGAGAAGCGCATGACGGCGTATCACGAAGCCGGTCACGCCATCGTCGGCATGACGGTTCCGGAACACGACCCGGTCTACAAGGTGACGATCATCCCGCGCGGTCGCGCGCTGGGTGTCACGCAGTTTCTGCCCGAACAGGATCGATATTCGCTGTCCAAGCGTCGCATCGAAAGCTCGATTGCTACGTTGTTCGGCGGGCGCGTGGCGGAAGAGTTGATCTTCGGGCCAGAGTCGGTGACGACCGGCGCTTCGAACGACATCGAGCGTGCGACGGATCTCGCGCGCAACATGGTCACGAAGTGGGGCCTGTCGGACAAGCTCGGGCCGCTCACGTACTCGGAGGATGCAGGCGAGGTGTTCCTCGGCCGCCAGGTCACTCAGCACAAGCAGGTGTCCGATGGCACGGCTCAGGCGATCGACGAGGAGGTGCGCAGTGTGGTTGAGAGCAACTACAAGCGCGCGAAAGAGATCCTGACGTCGACGCTGGACAAGCTGCACATCATGGCCGAGGCGCTCATCAAGTACGAAACGATCGATGAGCAGCAGCTGAAGGACATCATGGAAGGTCGCACGCCGCGGCCGCCTTCGGATTGGGATGACACGCTGACGAACAAGCCGCCCAAGGCGCCATCGGAAGGGCCTACGTCGATTGGGTCGCCGGCTGGGCAGCATTAAGCGCTGATTGTTTCTGGGAATGAGGGGCCCGCGATGAGAGTCGCGGGCCTTTTTCGTTTGGCGCGGCGAAGTCAGGCGGGCGCTCGCAATTCGTTGTGCCGGGCGTCCCGCCGCCCTCCGCCTGCGAAAGCGTAAGATCGCCCCGCTCATGTACCTCCAGTGCGGCATCACAAAGCTCGACCTGACACGCCCCGCAGTCATGGGCGTCATCAACGTCACCCCCGACTCCTTCTCCGACGGCGGAAAATTCCTCGACCGATCCCGCGCCATCGACCACGCCCAGCAGCTGGTAGAAGAGGGCGCCTTACTCCTGGACATCGGTGGCGAATCCACCCGCCCCGGTGCCGCGGAAGTGCCAGTGGAAGAAGAGCTGAGACGCGTCGTCCCAGTCGTCGAAGCGCTCATCTCGGCCGGTGTGAAAGCCGTGATATCCGTCGACACCAGCAAACCCGAAGTCATGCGCGAGGCGGCCCGTGCCGGCGCCGGGCTCATTAATGATGTACGTGCTCTCGCGGCGCCGGGCGCCCTGGAAATCGCGGCGGAAAGCGCCTGCGCCGTATGCCTCATGCACATGCAGGGCGAGCCCCGAACCATGCAGTCCAACCCGACGTACGGCGACGTCGTGACCGAGGTCAAGGCATTCCTCGTGCAACGCGCCGAGAATTGCCGGAAAGCGGGGATCGCCGCCGACCGGATCGTGCTGGATCCGGGATTCGGATTCGGTAAAACCCTGGCGCACAATGCCGCGCTGTTGCGCAGCCTCGAAACTTATCAGGACACGGGTTATCCGTTGCTGGTGGGCCTGTCCCGCAAATCGATGCTGCAGAAGATTCTCGGCCGGCCCGTGGGTGAGCGCCTCTATGGCAGCCTGGCTCTCGCCGTGATGGCCGCGCTGAAAGGTGCCCACATCGTGCGCGCGCACGACGTGGCTGCGACCGTCGACGCACTCAAGACCGTCGCGGCGATTCAATCGACCCAGTGAGGAGAAGACGACTTGTCGCGACGCTATTTCGGTACCGATGGAGTTCGTGGCAGGGTCGGCGAGCATCCGATGACCGTCGATTTCGCGCTCAACCTCGCGAGCGCCGCTGCGCGCGTGCTGGCGCCTGAAGGCGGCAGCGTGCTCATCGGCAAGGACACGCGCCTGTCCGGCTACATGTTCGAATCGGCGCTCGAAGCGGGCTTCGTGGCCGCGGGCGTGAACGCGATGCTCATCGGGCCGCTGCCCACGCCGGGCATCGCGTACATGACGCGTTACTTCAACTGCAATTTCGGCGTCGTCATCAGCGCCTCCCACAATCTCTACGACGACAACGGCATCAAGTTCTTCGATTCCAGCGGTGCGAAGCTGTCGGACGATCTCGAAGAGCGCATCGAACAGGAGATGCTGCAGAAGCCGACCACGCGCGCCTCGCGCAGCCTCGGCCGCGCGATTCGCGTCGACAAGTCGCGCACGGAATACCAGCACTTCTGCGCCGCCACGCTGCCGAAGGGGACCGACCTGTCGGGCCTGAAAATCGTGGTGGATTGCGCGAACGGCGCGGCTTACAAAGTGGGCCCGCGCATCATCGCGGACCTGGGCGCCGAAGTGATTCCGATCGGCTGCTCGCCCAACGGCCGCAACATCAATGACGGATGCGGCTCGACCGCGCCGGATCTTCTGCAGCTCACGGTGCCCGGTGTGCGCGCCAATGTCGGTGTCGCGCTCGATGGCGACGGCGACCGGCTGGTGATGGCCGATCATTTCGGCCGCATCCTCGACGGCGACCAGCTGCTCTACATCCTGGCGACAGCCAAGAAGCAGGACGGCTCGTTGAAGGGGCCGGTGGTCGGCACGCTGATGACCAACATCGGGCTCGAGGTCGCGCTTCGCAAAGCCGGCATCGACTTCAAGCGCGCCGCGGTGGGCGACCGGTATGTCCTGTCGATGCTGCGCGAGAACGACGGCGTGCTCGGCGGCGAAACCTCGGGCCACATCCTGTCCCTCGACAAGACGACGACCGGCGACGGTCTCGTGAGCGCCCTGCAGGTGCTCGGCATCATGAAACAGACCGGCCGGTCGCTCGCCGAACTGGCGGCGGGGATGCAGAAGTTTCCGCAGGTGATGATCAACGTGAAGGTCGCCCAGCGCTTCGATCCCAAGACCAGCGCGGTTGTGCAGGATGCAGTGAGGCGCGTGGAGAAGGGGCTGGGCGATGAGGGCAGGGTGGTTTTGCGCGCCTCTGGGACCGAGCCTGTGATCCGGGTGATGGTCGAGGGGCGGGACGAAGGGCAGACGCGGGCGTTGGCGACGGAGCTGGCGGATGTGGTCAAGGCCGCGATTTGAGTCGTTCGGGCGCCCAGCCTTTGAGCCGACTGGATCTTGAGGGCCTTTCGAGAAGCCCTCAGTCGCCGGGCGGCTAGGAGCCTTTCGAGAAGCGCATTCTTAGCCGCCCGGCGATTGAGGGCTTCCCGGTCTCAAGGGCCTCTCGAGAAGCCCTCGATCGCCGCGCGGCTGAGCCCCGACACATTAAAAATCCCCATCTCAACTTGGCATTGCACCCAAACAGGTGCCTGTCTATCATCGCGCGCCCTCGGCGCCACCCCCGGCCGCCGGGGTAGACACAGCCTGAGGACCGGCCATGCGCCGCCCCATCGTTGCCGGAAACTGGAAGCTGCACGGGTCGCGCACCGAGAATGCGCGCCTGGTCGAGGACATCATGGCGCAGCTGCCGGCGAAGCCTGTCGCTCAGTGCATCGTGGCGCCTCCGTTCGTCTACCTGCAGGAAATCGCCCGCTTGGTGCGCGGTTCGTCAGTCGAGCTGAGCGCGCAGGACGTCTGCGCGGAAACCCAGGGCGCGTTCACCGGCGAAGTTTCGGCTGCCATGTTGAAAGACGTGGGCTGTGAATATGTGATCGTCGGCCATTCCGAGCGCCGGCTCATCTACCGGGAAAGCGATCAGCTGGTCGCGCGTAAATTCCAGGCGGTGCAGTCCAGGGCGCTGGTGCCCATCCTCTGTCTCGGTGAGCAGCTCGCGGAGCGCGATGCCGATCGCACCAAGGATGTCATCGGGCGTCAGCTCGACGCCGTGCTGGAGCTCGTCGGCATCGATGCATTTGCGCAGGCCGTGATTGCGTACGAACCGGTGTGGGCGATCGGCACCGGCCGCAATGCGACGCCCGAGCAGGCGCAGGACGTGCACGCCTTCATTCGCGCCCGGCTGCAGGCCCGCAATGCTAAGATCGGCGGGGATACGCGAATCCTGTACGGCGGCAGCGTCAAGGCCGGTAATGCGGCGGAGCTGTTTGCCATGGCCGATGTCGACGGCGGGCTCATCGGCGGCGCTTCGCTCAAGGCGGACGAATTCCTCGCGATCCTGGCTGCGGCCAGGCCTCATTAGAAGCCACTGAATCTGGCGGACTTGTACGAATGTTGCGTATCGGATTGACGATCGTTCAGCTCTTCGCGGCCATCGCGATCATCGCGCTCGTGCTGCTGCAGCGGGGCAAAGGTGCGGACGCGGGTGCCGGTTTCGGCGCGGGCGCGTCGGGCACCGTGTTCGGTGCGCGCGGTGCGCGCACGGCGCTGTCGCGTGCCACGGCCATCTTCGCCGCGATTTTCATGCTGAACAGCCTCGCGCTCGCCTACATGGGCACGCGCCAGGTGCAGGAACGGCCGAAGGCTATTCTGGATGAAGCTGCCGCGCCGGCTACGCCTGCCGTTCCAGCTTCTCCGACGACCGGTGCTCCAGCGACAACGCCGGCGCCCGCAGCGCAGACACCTGCGCCTGCAGTCGAAGCTCCGCAGGGCGGAGCCGCGGCTCCGGCGAATGGCTCAGAGAGCCCAACGCCGAAGCAATAGAGTATTCTCCCGCGGCGTCTAGGCCGGGGTCGAACACTGCAATAGACGACTTTGAAAAAGCTGGCCCGCTGCGCGAACGCAAATTCAGCGCTGCGGGTTACGCTGCCGACGTGGTGGAATTGGTAGACACACTAGCTTGAGGGGCTAGCGCCGCAAGGTGTGCGAGTTCGAATCTCGCCGTCGGCACCACCTGATCATTCACTCATTCACGTACTTATTCTGTAGAATGCGCGCCGGTTATCGAGGGGGCAGCACGCGGGGAAGCGATCTGTCCCTTTTTACTGTGGCCGTTGGGTAAACATGCTCGCGAACTACCTTCCCGTATTGATCTTCCTCGTGGTGAGCGCAGGGCTCGCCGGGCTCCTGCTCCTTCTCGGTTCGGGCATCGGGCGCCTGCTGGCCCACAGCCCCGGTGGCGCTGAAAAGGTTTCGCCGTACGAGTGCGGGTTCGAAGCCTACGAAGACACCCGCATGAAATTCGACGTGCGGTATTACCTCGTCGCCATCCTCTTCATCGTGTTCGATCTCGAAATCGCCTTCCTGTTTCCCTGGGCGGTCGCGCTCCAGAAGATCGGCACGTTCGGTCTCATTGCGATGGGCTTCTTCCTGCTCATTCTCGTAGTGGGTTTCATCTACGAGTGGAAGAAAGGAGCTCTCGAGTGGGATTAGAGGCAACAGCCAGCGCCGCACGCGCGCCAGCCAGCACTGCCACCCCTGGTTCCCTGAATGGCCCTGAAGGCTTCGCCGCGCGCGGTTTCATGACCACGCAGGTGGATAACCTCGTCAACTGGGCCCGCACCGGTTCGCTCTGGCCGATGACCTTCGGCCTCGCCTGTTGCGCGGTGGAAATGATGCATGCGGGCGCGTCCCGCTACGACCTCGACCGTTTCGGTGTCGTGTTCCGTCCGAGCCCGCGCCAGTCGGACGTGATGATCGTCGCCGGCACGCTCGTGAACAAAATGGCTCCCGCGCTGCGCAAGGTCTACGACCAGATGCCCGAGCCGCGCTGGGTCATCTCCATGGGCTCGTGCGCGAATGGCGGCGGGTATTACCACTACTCGTATGCTGTCGTGCGTGGCTGTGACCGCATCGTCCCCGTGGACGTATATGTGCCGGGCTGTCCGCCCACGGCCGAGGCCCTCGTGTACGGCATCATCCAGTTGCAGAAGAAGATCGAGCGCACGAGCACGATCGCGCGCTGAACCGGGAACCACCTTGACCGCCAAGATCGAAGCTCTCGCCGCGAAAGTCGACGCGGCCCTCAGCGGGCGCGCGCGGCGCACCGCTTCGCTGTCCCACGAGCTCGCGTATGAAGTCGAGGCCTCGAAGCTGCTCGACGTCGCGCAGACGCTGCGCGATTCGCCAGAGCTCAAATTCGAAATGCTGATCGACGCCGCGGGCGTGGACTACCTGGTCTACGGTCGCGACGAGTGGGAAACCAGCCGCGCCACGCGCGCCGGTTTCAGCCGCGGTCGCGTGGCGCGCATCGGCGCGGCCAGCGATTCCAGCGATGCGGGCGAGGGCGGTCACGGCGAAGCGCAGGTGCCGGAAAGCATCGCGCATCGGCCGCGCTTCGCGGTCGCTTATCAATTGCTCTCGATGACGAACAACGCGCGCGTGCGCCTCATCGGCCTGTGCGACATGACGGAAGCCGACGAGCCCGTCATCGATTCGCTCATCGATGTGTGGGCGAGCGCGAACTGGTTCGAGCGCGAGGCGTTCGACCTGTTCGGCATCCTGTTCCGCGGCCATCCGGACCTGCGCCGCATCCTCACGGACTATGGCTTCATCGGCCATCCGTTCCGCAAGGACTTCCCGCTTTCCGGCCACGTCGAAGTGCGCTACGACCCCGAGAAGCAGCGCGTCGTGTACCAGCCCGTCACCATCGAGCCGCGCGTGCTCGTGCCGAAGGTCATCCGCGAAGACCATCGGTACGATCCGGCGCTCAAGAATCCGAGCCTGCCGCGATGAGCGTCGACACTTCCCCCTCCTCAGCGGCCGCGCCGTTCGAGATCCGCAACTACACGATGAACTTCGGCCCGCAGCACCCTGCGGCGCACGGAGTGCTACGCCTGGTGCTCGAGCTCGATGGCGAGACCATCCAGAAGGCCGACCCGCACATCGGCCTGCTGCACCGGGGCACTGAAAAGCTCGCCGAGTCGAAGCCGTACAACCAGTCGATCGGCTACATGGATCGGCTCGACTACTGCTCGATGATGGTCAACGAGCACGCGTACGTGATGGCGATCGAGAACCTGCTCGGCATCAAGCCGACGGAACGCGCGCAATACATCCGCGTGATGTTCGACGAGATCACCCGCATCCTGAACCACCTCATGTGGCTCGGCGCGCACGGTCTCGATATCGGTGCCATGACCGTCTTCCTGCTGTGCTTCAAGGAGCGCGAGGAGCTCATGGATGTGTACGAGGCCGTGTCCGGCACTCGCATGCATGCCACGTACTACCGCCCGGGCGGCGTACATCGCGACCTGCCGAACGCGATGCCGAAGTACCAGGTATCGAAGTGGCGCTCGCAGAGCGAAGTGAACAAGATCAACGAGTCGCGGTCCGGCTCGATGCTCGACTTCATCGAGGCGTTCGTGGCGCGCTTCCCGAAATCGATCGACGATTACGAAACGCTGCTCACCGACAACCGCATCTGGAAACAGCGCACCGTGAACATCGGCGTCGTGACGCCGGAGCGCGCGATGCAGCTCGGCTTCACCGGCCCCATGATCCGCGGCAGCGGCATCGCGTGGGACCTGCGCAAGAAGCAGCCGTATGAAGTCTACGACCGCATGGATTTCGACATCCCGGTCGGTGTGAACGGCGATTGCTACGACCGTTATCTCGTGCGCGTCGAGGAAATGCGCCAGTCCGTGCGCATCATCCAGCAGTGCGTGACGTGGCTGAAGGCGAATCCAGGCCCCGTGATGGTGGACGATCGCAAGGTGCGCGCGCCGAAGCGCGAGCAGATGAAGGGCGACATGGAATCGCTCATCCATCACTTCAAATTCTTTACCGAGGGCTACTGCGTGCCGGCCGGCGACACGTATGCAGCCGTCGAAGCGCCCAAGGGCGAGTTCGGCATTTATCTGGTCAGCGACGGCGCCAACAAGCCGTATCGGCTGAAGTGCCGCGCGCCCGGGTTCGTGCATCTCTCGGCGCTGGACGAAATGGTTCGCGGGCACATGCTCGCCGACGTCGTCGCCGTGATCGGCACGCAGGACATCGTGTTCGGGGAAGTGGACCGCTAACGCCGTGAGCACTACGACAGACAACAGACCGGGCGATAACCGACTCATCTCGCCCGCAATCTCGCCCGGGTTCATCACGGCGCCGCATCCGGCGGCTCCGGTCGGCAAGGCGAAGTTGCTGAACGAGCACTCGCGCCACGAGATCGATCACTGGGTGAAGAAATTCCCGCCGGGCAAGCATCGCTCGGCGTGCATCACGGCGCTGCGCGCCGCCCAGCATCAGAACGACGGCCACCTGACGCAGGAGCTGATCGAGGCGGTGTCGGAATACCTGAACCTGCCGCCGGTGCAGGTGTACGAAGTTGCGGCGTTCTATTCGATGTTCGAGCTGCATCCGTGCGGCCGGCATCATGTGAGCGTGTGCACGAACATCTCGTGCATGCTGAATGGCTCGGACCAGATCGTCGAATACGTCGAGAAGAAGCTGGGCATCAAGACGGGCGAGAGCACGCCGGACGGCCGCATCTTCCTCAAGCGCGAAGAAGAGTGTCTCGCCGCGTGCACGGGCGCGCCGATGATGATGGTCGATGAGGTGTTCCACGAATGGCTCACCCCCGAGAAGATCGACAAAGTTCTGGACGAATTGAAGTAGGCGCGCGCAAATGGCAGCTGCTGACTACAAAGACAAGATGAACCTCACGGTGTTCGAGCCCCTGAAGCTCGAACGGTCGTGGGAGCTCGAGCAATACCGCAAGATCGGCGGCTACCAGGTGTGGGAAAACATCCTCGCCAACAAGCCGCCGCGCGAAGAGATCATCGAGAAGGTGAAGGCCTCGGGCCTGCGCGGCCGCGGCGGCGCCGGCTTTCCGGTGGGCACGAAGTGGAGCTTCATGCCGCGCCAGTCACCGGTGCAGAAATATCTCGTATGCAACTCGGACGAGTCCGAGCCCGGCACCTGCCACGATCGCGACATCCTCCGGTTCAACCCGCACGCGTTGATCGAAGGTCTCGCCATCGGCGGCTACGCCACCAACTCGACGGTGGCGTACAACTATATTCGTGGCGAGTTCCTCGCCGAACCCGTGCCGCGTTTCGAAGCAGCGCTGCAGGAAGCGTATGCGGCCGGGCTGCTCGGAAAGAATGTGAAGGGTAGTGGCGTCGATATGGACATCCACACGTTCGTGGGTGCAGGCGCCTATATCTGCGGCGAAGAAACTGCGCTGCTGGATTCGCTCGAAGGCAAGTCCGGGAAGCCGCGTTTCAAGCCGCCGTTCCCGGCTGCGTTCGGTCTCTATGGCGCGCCGACCACCATCAACAACACGCAGAGCTTTGCGTCCGTGCCCACGATCCTGCGCAAGGGTCCGGAATGGTTCGCGGCGCTCGGCCCGAAGAATTCGGGCGGCACGGTGATCTTCTCGGTCTCCGGCCACGTGAACAAGGCCGCGAACTTTGAAGTGCCACTGGGCATTCCGTTCGTCGACCTCATCGAGCTCGCGGGCGGCATGCGCAACGGCAACAAGCTGAAGGCCTGCATTCCTGGCGGCTCGTCGTGCCCCGTGGTGCCGGCTGAAACCATGCTGAAGACCAACATGGATTACGACTCGCTGCGTGCAGCCGGCTCGTCCATGGGATCTGCCGCGGTCATCGTCATGGACGAGACCACTTGCATGGTGCGCGTGCTGGAGCGCCTCTCGCGCTTCTACATGTCGGAGTCTTGCGGCCAGTGCACGCCGTGTCGCGAAGGCACGGGCTGGATGAACCGCCTGCTGAAGAAAGTCGTGGCCGGCGAAGCCCGCCGCGAAGATCTCAATCTGCTCGTCGATGTCGCCAACCGCATCGAAGGTCACACCATCTGCGGCCTCGGCGATGCCGCGGCGTGGCCGGTGCAGAGCTTCATGAAGCACTTCCGCCACGAGTTCGAATACATGATCGACCACGGCGGACGCAGCATCGTCGAGAACCTCGGAGCCAAAGCAGCGTGAGCGACGATACGGTCAACATCGAGGTCAACGGCAAGCCGGTCAAGGCGAAGAAGGGTGAGGTCATCATCCGCGCCACCGACCGCCTGGGCCCCGAAGCGTACGTGCCGCGCTTCTGCTACCACGAGAAGCTCGCGATCGCGGCCAACTGCCGCATGTGCCTGGTCGACGTGGAAAAGGCGCCGAAGCCGCTGCCGGCCTGCGCCACGCCCGTCGCGGAAGGCATGAAGATTTTCACCAAGTCCCCGCGCGCCATCGGCGCACAGCGGGCGACGATGGAATTCCTGCTCATCAATCATCCGCTCGACTGCCCGATTTGCGATCAGGGCGGCGAGTGCGAGTTGCAGGATCTCGCGGTGGGTTTCGGGCGCGATCTGTCCCGCTACGAAGAGCGCAAGCGCTCCGTGCCGGACGAGAATCTCGGCCCGCTCATCGCCACGGACATGACCCGCTGCATTCACTGCACGCGCTGCATCCGTTTCACCGAAGAGATCGCCGGCTTCCAGGAGCTGGGCATGATCGGCCGCGGCGAGAACATGAAGGTGCGCGTCGCGCTCGAGCAGACCGTGCAGCACGAGATGTCGGGCAATGTCATCGACCTGTGCCCAGTGGGCGCGCTCGTGTCGAAGCCGTATCGCTTCAGCGCGCGTGCGTGGGAAATGACGTCGCATCCGCTCGTGTCGCCGCACGATGGCCTGGGCACGAACCTGTTCGGCCACGTCCTGCGCGGCAAGCTCATGCGCGTCGTGCCGCGCGAGAACGAAGCCATCAATGAAACGTGGATCGCCGACCGCGACCGCTTCAGCTACGAGGGCGTGTACAGCCCGGATCGCCTGACCGCGCCGATGGTGCGCGAAGGCGACGAGTGGAAGCAGGTCGACTGGGAAACGGCGCTCAAGAAAGTCTCGGAAGGTCTGCGCGAGCGCGCGGCGAACCTCGGCATTCTCGCGAGTCCGTCGAGCACCACCGAAGAGTTGTATCTGCTCAGTCGCCTGTCCAAGGCGCTGGGCTCGGCGAACATCGATCACCGCGTGCGCCAGCGGGATTTCAGCGACCAGGCGTCCGATCCGCTGTATCCGACGCTCGGCCTGCCGATCGCGGACTTCGAGACGCTTGACTCGCTGCTTGTCATCGGCAGCAACCTGCGTCGCGAAGCGCCCGTGCTCGCGCATCGCGTGCGCAAGGCCGCGCGCCGCGGCGCGAAGGTGTCGTTCGTCAATCCGAAGTTCGATTACCTGTTCCCGGTGGCGTCGTATCTGACGTCGAGCTCGAACAGTCTCGTCAACGATCTTGCGAAGGTGCTGGCCGCGCTCGGCGCGAGCGGCGCCACGGTGCCTTCGAACGTTTCGGGACTCGTGCAGTCTGTGCAGGCGGAAGACGCGCATCGCGCGCTCGCCGAGCAGCTGCGTAACGGATCGAAGAAGGCAGTCATTGTCGGCGCACTCGCCACGCGGCACGTTGCGTACTCGGCCATTCGCGCGCTGGCATCGGCGATCGCGCAGGCCACGGGCGCGTCGTTCGGTGTGCTCGCTGAGGGCGCCAATTCAGCCGGTGCTTATCTCGCCGGCGCGGTGCCTCATCGCGATGCGGGTGGCGCCAACGCTGTTAAATCCGGCCTCTCTGCGCGCGACATGCTGCAGACGAAGCTCAGCGCCTGCGTGCTGTTCGGCGGCGTCGAGCCCTGGGTCGACGCTGTGAACAGCGAAGGCTCCGGCAAACACACGTATGCCGATTTCGTCGTCGCGATCACGCCGTTCCAGAGCAATGAGCTCAAGGACGTGGCGCACGTGATGCTGCCCATCGGCACGTTCGCCGAATCGTCGGGCACGTATGTGAATCTCGAAGGCCAGTGGCAGAGCTTTGCGGGCGCCGTCGCGCCGCAGGGCGAAGCGCGTCCGGGCTGGAAGGTGCTGCGTGTGCTGGGCAACCTGTTGCACGTGCCGGGCTTCGACTACAACTCTTCCGAAGATGTGCTGAAGGAGCTGCGCGCGTTGTGCGGTGAAGCCGTGCCGACTACGTATTCCGGCAGCTATGTCGTCAGCAGTGCGCCGACGGTTTCCGCGGTGGCCGACACGAACATGTACCAGTCCGACGCCCTCGTGCGCCGCGCGCCTTCGTTGCAGAAGACGCGCGAAGGCCGCACTTCACCGGCAGCGGTTTGAGACGAGCATGGCGAACGTATTCCAGACCTTCTCCGACGCCTGGTTCTCGCTGCCGATTTATGTGCGGTCGACGGCGTGGATCCTGCTGATCACGATCGTGCTGATTCTCTGCGTGGCCTTCACCACGCTGTGGGAACGCAAGGTCATCGGCTGGATGCAGCTGCGCAAGGGCCCGAACCGCGTCGGCAGCATCTTCGGCTTGCTGCCGGGCATCTTCCAGCCGTTCGCGGATGTGCTGAAGCTGCTGACGAAGGAAATCATCATCCCGGCGAACGCGAACAAATTTTTGTTCACGATTGCGCCGGCCATCACGCTGATCCCTGCGTTTGCGACCTGGGCGGTTATTCCGCTGTCGCCGGAGCTGGTGGTCGCGAACATCGACGCCGGCTTGCTGTTCCTGCTCTCGCTCACGTCGGTCGGCGTGTATGGCGTGATCATCGCGGGCTGGGCTTCGAACTCGAAGTACGCGTTCCTCGGCGCGATGCGCTCGGCCGCGCAGATCGTCGCGTATGAAATCGCGATGGGCTTTGCGCTCGTCGGCGTGCTCATGGCGGCCGGCAGCCTGAACCTCGGCCAGATCGTTCACGCGCAATCAGGCGGGCCGGGCTCGTGGTTCTGGCTTTGGCTGTTCCCGCTGTTCGTCGTGTACTTCATCTCGGGTGTTGCCGAGACGAACCGTGCGCCGTTCGACGTGGCCGAAGGTGAGTCCGAAATCGTCGCGGGCTTCCACGTGGAATACGCGGGCATGGGCTTCGCGCTGTTCTTCCTCGCGGAATACGCGAACATGCTGCTCATCTCGGCGCTCACGGCCGTGTTCTTCCTCGGCGGCTGGCTGAGTCCGTTCGAGGGGTATCTGCCGGCGGGCTCGCCGATCACCGATTTCCTCATGGCACCGAGCTTCTTCTGGCTGGGCCTGAAGCTGTTCTGCCTGCTGTTCCTGTTCCTCTGGTTCCGCGCCACCTTCCCGCGCTATCGCTATGACCAGATCATGCGACTCGGCTGGAAGGCGCTGATCCCGGTCACGATCGTGTGGATCTTCGTCGAAGGCGTGCTGGTGTACCTACAAGTCGGTCCGTGGGCTCATTTCGGGGCTCACTGAGAATTCAAATGGCTAATCTGTTCAAGACATTCCTCCTCCCCGAGCTGCTGAAGGGCATGGCCCTCACGGCGCGTACGTTCTTCTCGAAGAAGTACACGGTGAACTATCCCGAGGAGAAGACCCCTCAGTCGCCGCGCTTCCGCGGGCTGCATGCGCTGCGTCGTTATCCGAACGGCGAAGAACGTTGCATCGCCTGCAAGCTGTGCGAGGCCGTGTGCCCGGCGGTGTGCATCACCATCGACTCGGACGTGGCGCCGAACGGCACGCGTCGCACGTCGCGTTACGACATCGATCTGTTCAAGTGCATCTACTGCGGCTTCTGCGAAGAAGCGTGTCCGGTGGACGCCATCGTGCTCACGCGCCTCCACGAGTACCACATGGAGAATCGCGGCGAGAACATCATGAGCAAGGACAAGCTCCTGGCAGTGGGCGAGCGTTACGAAGCGATGATCAGCGCCGACAAGGCCGCTGACGCGCCGTATCGCTAGAACGCACGCGATGTTCAAGGGGAGCAACAGCAGCTTGGGTATTACCTTGGGAACTCCATCTCCGGGGCGGGGGGCCTGACCGATGCTCGTGCAGGGCCTGTTCTGGTTCTTTTCCGCGATCCTCGTGATCTCGGCGCTGGGCGTCATCACGTCGCGTAACCCGGTGCACTCGGCGCTGTCGCTGGTGGTGTGCTTCATCACCAGTGCGGCCATCTGGCTGCTCATCGAGGCGGAGTTCCTCGCGGTGGTGCTGGTGCTCGTCTACGTGGGCGCGGTGATGGTGTTGTTCCTGTTCGTCGTGATGATGCTCGACATCAACGTCGAGTCGCTGCGCGGCGGCTTCACGCGATACGCGTGGCTCGGCTGGATCACGGCGGCGGTCGTCATCGTCGAGGTCATCGGCGTCGTCACCGCCAAGAACATGGGCGTGGACGTGACGAAGGGCGCCGCGCCGCTGCCAGCGGATTACAGCAACACCACCGAGCTGGGTACGGTGCTGTACACGAAATATGCTTATCCGTTCGAGCTCGCGGCGGTGCTGCTGCTCGTCGCCATCGTGGCGGCCATTGCGCTCACCATGCGCAAGCGTCCGGGGCTGAAGGTGCAGGACATCACAGCGCAGACCAACGTGAATCCGAAGGATCGCGTGCGCATCATCAAGATGGACGCGGTCAGGGAAGAGCCGGGCGTCGGTACGCCTGGCGTCGTCACGCCGGGCGTCGGCACGACTGCCGCGCCGACTGCGCCCGCCACGCCGGAGAAGGCTCCATGATTTCGCTGGGTCACCTGCTCACGCTGTCCGGAATCCTGTTCGCGCTCTCCGTCGCGGGCATCTTCCTGAACCGCAAGAACGTCATCCTGCTGCTCATGTGCGTCGAGCTGCTGCTGCTCGCCGCCAACTTCAACTTCGTGGCGTTCTCGCGCTACCTGGGCGACCTGAGCGGGCAGGTGTTCGTGTTCTTCGTTCTGACCGTCGCCGCGGCCGAGTCGGCCATCGGTCTCGCCATCCTCGTCGTGCTGTTCCGCGAACGCCGGAGCATCAACGTCGAAGACCTGAACACGCTGAAAGGCTGATGCGGGCATGTTGAATCCGAATCTGCTGCTCGCCATCCCGCTGCTGCCGCTCATCGCCTGCATCATTGCCGGCCTGTTCGGCAAGTTCGTCGGCCGCACGGGCGCCCACACCCTCACCATCGCGGGCGTGGCGATCTCCGCCGCCTTGTCGATGTACGTGCTGAAGCAGGTGTATTTCGACGGCATCCCGACGTACAACGCGCCGGTTTACACGTGGCTCGTCAGCGACGGCATCACGTTCAGCGTCGGCTTCCTCATCGATCGCCTGAGCGCGATGATGATGACGGTGGTCACGTTCGTGTCGCTGTGCGTGCACGTCTACACCATCGGCTACATGAAGGACGATCCGGGCTACCAGCGGTTCTTCAGCTACATCTCGCTGTTCACGTTCAGCATGTTGATGCTGGTGATGTCGAACAACTTCATGCAGCTGTTCTTCGGCTGGGAAGCGGTGGGTGTCGTTTCTTACCTGCTCATCGGCTTCTGGTACACGCGCCCGACCGCCATCTTCGCGAACATGAAGGCGTTCCTCGTCAACCGCGTGGGCGATTTCGGTTTCGTGCTGGGCATCGCCGGCGTCGTGTATTTCACGAACTCGCTGGACTACAACGACGCGTTCGCGGCCGCACCGAAGATTGCCGAGGCGACGTTCCACCTGAGCCACACGTGGTCGGTGAACGCGATCACGCTGGTGTGTATCGGGCTGTTCGTCGGCGCCATGGGCAAGAGCGCGCAGTTCCCGCTACACGTCTGGCTGCCGGATTCGATGGAAGGCCCCACGCCGATCTCGGCGCTGATCCACGCGGCTACGATGGTGACTGCGGGCATCTTCATGGTGGCGCGCATGTCGCCGCTGTTCGAGCACTCCGACGCGGCGCTGTCGTTCGTACTGATCATCGGCGGTACGACGGCGTTCTTCATGGGCGTGCTCGGCGTCGTGAACAACGACATCAAGCGGGTGGTGGCGTATTCCACGCTTTCGCAGCTGGGCTACATGACGGTGGCGCTGGGTGCTTCGGCGTATAGCGCGGCGATTTTCCATCTGATGACGCATGCGTTCTTCAAGGCGCTGCTGTTCCTTGCCGCGGGGTCCGTGATCATCGGCATGCACCATGAGCAGGACATGCGGAAGATGGGCGGCCTGGCGAAGTACATGCCGATCACTGCTGCGGTGTCGTGGATCGGCACTTTGGCGCTGGTGGGCACGCCGTTCTTCTCGGGCTTCTACTCGAAGGACGCGATCATCGAAGCGGTGGGTGAGTCGCATCGCTGGGGCGCGACTTACGCGTACTACTGCGTGCTGTTGGGCGTGTTTGTCACGTCGCTGTATTCGTTCCGGTTGGTGTTCATGACGTTCCATGGGCCGGAGCGATTCCGGCATGCGCATGGGCATGGGCACGCGACGGAGGCAGCTGCGGTTGCGGATTCGAATGAGGGCGGTGCGCACGGCACAGCTGGCCACGACGCTCACGGTGCGGCGACTGCCGCCGCCGTTGGCGACGCGCACGCGCCAGCGGCTGCCGCCGCGGCGCACGCGCACGACGCTCACGCCAAGCACGACTCACACGGCGCAGCTGGCCACGGCCACGACGACGCCCATCACGGCGAACCGCACGAAAGTCCGTGGGTCGTCACCGGGCCGCTCATCGCGCTGGCGATCCCGTCCATCATCATCGGCTTCATCACGATCGGCCCGATGCTGTTCGGCGACTTCTTTGGCAGCGCCATCCAGGTCCACGAGCACAATGACGTCATCAAGGAAATCGGCGAGCACGACTGGCACGGTCCCGCCGCGTTCGCGCTCCACGGCATGCTGCAACCGCCGTTCTGGCTGATGATCGCCGGCCTCGTAACGGCCTGGGTGTTCTTCTACTGGAAGCCCTCGCTGGCCAACTCGACTGCGCGCATCTTCAGCTGGCTGCGCACGATCCTGATCAACAAGTACTACTTCGACTGGATCAACGAGAACATCATCGCCGCGTGCAGTCGCCTGCTCGGTCGCAGCCTCTGGCGCGGAGGCGACATGGCGCTCATCGACGGCGGCCTCGTGAATGGCAGTGCCCGGGCCGTGGGCTGGTTCGGCTCCGTGGTGCGCCAGGTGCAGAGCGGATACCTGTATTCGTACGCCTTCTGGATGATCATCGGTCTCGCGGCGATGCTGGGTTACTTCTTGTGGCGCGCGTACTGACCGATCCAGGAAAGCATAAAAAATGAGCTTCGGTCTTCTTTCGCTTCTCATCTGGCTGCCCATCGCGGCGGGCGTCGTCGTGCTGATCATCGGCAGCGAGCGCATCGCCGCCGCGCGCTGGGTAGCGCTCGGCGCATCGCTGGTCACGTTCCTCGCGTCGCTGCCGCTGCTCACTGGCTTCGACGGCAGCACCGCAAACTTCCAGTTCCTCGAGAGCCTGCCGTGGATCAAGGCGTTCCACGCGAACTACGCGCTCGGCATCGACGGCATCGCGCTGCCGCTCATCGTGCTCACCACGCTCATCACCATTCCGGTGATCGTCGCGGCGTGGACGGTCATCGAGCAGCGCCCGGCGCAGTATTTCGCCGCCTTCCTGATCATGGAAGGGCTGATGGTCGGCGTGTTCAGCGCCACCGATGCGCTGCTGTTCTATTTCTTCTGGGAAGCCATGCTGATCCCGATGTTCCTGATCATCGGCATCTGGGGCGGTCCGCGGCGCGTCTACGCGACCATCAAATTCTTCCTGTACACGTTCCTCGGCTCCGTGTTCATGCTGGTCGCGCTGATCTACATGTACACGAAGGCAGGCGATTACTCGATTGCGAGCTTCCATGCCTTGCCGCTCACATTGATCGAGCAGCGCTGGATCTTCTTCGCGTTCCTGCTCGCATTCGCCGTGAAGGTGCCGATGTGGCCGGTGCACACGTGGTTGCCAGACGCGCACGTGGAAGCGCCCACCGGCGGCTCGGTGATCCTGGCGGCCATCATGCTGAAGATGGGCGGATACGGCTTCCTGCGTTTCAGCCTGCCGATCGCGCCTGATGCGAGCCGCGAGCTCGACATGCTGATGATCGTGCTGTCGCTCGTCGCCGTGGTTTACATCGGCTTCGTGGCGCTGGTTCAGCAAGACATGAAGAAGCTCATCGCGTATTCGTCTATCGCACACATGGGCTTCGTGACGCTGGGTTCGTTCATCGCGTTCCAGATCCTGAGCAACTCCGGCAGCATGACCGGCGCGGTGCTCGGCCTGCAGGGCGCAATGGTGCAGATGATTTCGCACGGCCTCGTCTCCGGCGCGCTGTTCCTTTGCGTTGGCGTCATGTACGACCGCGTGCACAGTCGTGAGATCTCTGCGTATGGCGGCGTCATCAACACGATGCCGAAGTTCGCTGTGTTCATGGTGCTGTTCGCGCTCGCGAACACGGGCCTGCCGGCGACGTCTGGCTTCGTCGGCGAGTTCCTCGTGATCCTCGCAAGCTTCAAGGCCAACTTCTGGTACGCGTTCCTGTCCGGCACGTCACTCGTACTCGGCGCGGCGTATACGCTGTGGCTGGTGAAGCGAGTGATCTTCGGGCCGGTGGCCAACGATCACGTGGCGCACATGGAAGACCTGAACGGCCGTGAATTCGCCATCCTGTTCGTGCTGGCCATCGGTGTACTGGCGCTCGGCGTCTGGCCGCAGCCGCTCACACAGATCATGGAAGCGTCGCTGCATCACCTGGTCGACCAGATGATGATTCACAAGGTTCCGCTCTAAACCCGAGCCATGCATAACGACCTCACCTTTGCGGACTTCCTGCCGGCACTTCCGGAGATCTACCTCACGGTCATGATCTGCGTGGTGCTGATGGTGGACGTGTTCTTCGGCCAGACCCGCAAGGGACTCGCTGCCACGCTAACTCAGTTCACGCTGCTGCTCGGCGCGGCACTCACCGCGTTCTGTTCGCACGTCACTCAGCGCACGTTGCTGTTCGACGGCCTCTACGTCGCGGACGAGTTGTCGTGGGTGCTGAAGCTCGCAGGCTTCCTGTTCGTGGCGTTCGCGATGCTGTATTCGCGTGCCTATCTCGAACGGCGCGGCATCCTGAAAGGCGAGTACTTCGTGCTCGTGCTGACGGCGCTGCTGGGCGTGTTCGTGCTCGCGTCTGCCAACAGCCTGCTCACGGTGTACGTGGGTGTTGAGCTGCTCGCGTTGTCCGTCTACGCGATGGTGGCGTTCGATCGTGAGTCCGGCATCGCTGCCGAGTCCGCCATGAAGTACTTCGTGCTGGGCGCGATCGCGTCCGGTGCGCTGCTCTATGGCATGTCCATGATCTATGGCATGACCGGCACGCTGCAGCTCGACGAGCTGGCCGTGAAGCTCACCGGCACGCCGAATCTCGGCACGATCCTCGGCCTGGTGTTCATCGTCGTCGCGGTCGCCTTCAAACTTGGCGCCGTGCCATTCCACATGTGGCTGCCAGACGTTTATCACGGCGCGCCCACTGCAGTGACGCTGTTCATCGGCACCGCACCGAAGCTCGCGTACTTCTCGCTCGCGTTCCGGCTGCTGGGGCAGGGCCTGCAGGGCGTCTCGGATGACTGGGGCATGATGCTCGGCGCGCTGGCCGTGCTAACGCTGATCGTCGGTAACGTCGTTGCGCTCGCGCAGACGAACATCAAGCGACTGCTGGCGTATTCGACCATCGCGAACGTTGGCTTCATCGTCCTGGGCTTCGTCACCGGCACGGCCGGTGGGTATCGCGCAGCGCTGTACTACACGCTGGTGTACGTGCTGACCGCGCTCGGTTCATTCGGTGTCGTCCTGCTGGCGAGCCGCAAAGGCTTCGAGGCAGACGAGCTGGACCACTACAAGGGACTCTACAAGCGCGATCCGCTGCTGGCGTTCGTGATGATGCTGCTCATGTTCTCCACTGCCGGTGTGCCGCCCTTCGTGGGGTTCTGGGCGAAGCTGCGTATCTTCCAGGAGCTGTGGATCACCGGGCACCTGTGGCTGGTGATCGTCGGCGCGACGATGTCGGTGGTCGGCGCGTTCTATTACTTGCGTGTCGTGAAGCTCATCTACTTCGACGCTCCGGCAGACGTGCCGGCGACGGAGCGGGAGACGGGCGTGCGTGTCGCACTGGGCTTCAACGCTGCAGCAGTGTTCGTGTTGGGCGTGCTGCCGGCGCCGTTGCTCGATTTGTGCGCGCGGTTGATCCAGTAAGTCGATTGCCGCGCTCGGTTCACCGCGTGCGCAGCGAGCGGTCGGCCCACCGGGCCTGGCCCGATCTGGTGATAGGCTAGCGGTCCGTTTCTACGGAGCGCTGCCATGGCTGCCTCGACGCGTATCGCGGGTTACGACGCCACCAGCGTCACCATCCGGGGTCAGGACCTCGTCACCGACCTCATGGGCAAGGTGACCTTTGCGGAGCTGATGCTCCTGCAGATGACGGGCACGATGCCGTCGAAAGCCCAGTCCACGATTCTCGATGCCGTGCTCGTCACGATCATGGAGCACGGCCTGGTGCCCTCGGCCATCGTGTCCCGGATGACGCTTTACGGCGCTCCTGAATCGTTTCAGGGGGCGGTCGTGGCGGGGTTGCTCGGCGTCGGCGATCGGTTCGCTGGCACAGCGAGCGAGTGCTCCAAATTCCTGGAGAAGATCGTCGGCGCGGAGGCCGGCGGTCGCGCGGCAGTGGCGCAGGAACTGGTCAAGGAAGCGCGCGCGCTGAAGAAGCCCATTCCCGGGTTCGGGCATCCCGTGCACAAAGACGTGGACCCGAGGTCAGCGAGGCTGCTGGAGATCGTGAAGGCCGCGGGCGCGAAGGGCGACTACGTCAGCGCGTTGACCCAGCTGGAGAACGCCGTCACCGCCGTAGTCGGCAAACGCATCGTCACCAATGTGAGCGCCGCGATTGCGGTGGCGCTCTGCGAAGCCGGTGTGCCGGTGAAGGCGCAGCGCGGCGTAGTCCTCACCGCGCGCTGTGCCGGCCTCGCGGGCCATCTGCTCGAAGAATCCGAAGCACCCGCCGGCGAGGCGATGTGGAACGCCGTGACGGATGCAGTTCGTTACGAACCGCTTCCTAAGCCGCCCGGCGATTGAGGGCTTCTGAGTCCTTTCCCAATCTTCTCCCAGTCTTCAAAACGGCATCTGATTCTTGGAATAATCGGGCGGCACCTGAAACAACTCCGCATCCGGCTCCTCCCGACGAATCTGCTCCAACCGATACGTCGTGTCGCCAATCATCGGGTCGTGATTCATGCTCGACACCACGACACCCAGATCAGGGCTGAACCACTGATCCGTACGCACGGTGATCGGCTGCTCGTTGCCGACAGTGCCGGCCTCCAGCGTGAACTCCAGCCGGCTACCCGTCACCTTGAGCCCTTCGATGCGCTTCTCGCCGATCGATGTAGGTGCCACCGCTTTCGTTGATCCGCTTTTGCATACCTGCATCGGCCTGCCGTTGTTCACCACCAGCATGTTGAATGTGCCGGGGGCGCCTGGCGGTGGTGCTCCTTCGGTATGCAACACGACGCCGTGCTCATCGGCCACCGTGAACGACGACGATGTACCGGTCCTCGGCTCCGCGCCTTTGATCCGCGCGGCAACCCTGACAGAGCCGCCAAATCCCACTCCCGGCGCCGGTGCTGCGCCGTTCACGCTCGCTGCCGCTGGCCCAACAAAAATCGCGTTGCTCGTGGGGCCTGAGCCAGCCGCGCCTGATGACGGGCCGAGCTTGAACACATCGGCGCGCTTCAGTCCCGGATGCATCACGTACTGCTGTTTCGACACGGGATCCGAGATGGTCACGATGCTCTGGGCTTCTTCTGGCACGAACGGACCGATTGCCGCGAGCTGATATTCCGTGCGTGTGCGGCCAGCGCTGTCGCGGTAGTACTTCATCGTGTTCGTACGCGTAATGCGATTGCCGTCCGCCAGCGTCGTGACGACTTCCGTCGTGCCAACGCCGGAGTAGGGCGCGCCCTTCACACCGTCTGGAGGTGCGTCAATGGGAACCGTCATCGGTTCCGCGGCACTCGTTGCACACAGAGGCTGCGCGGCACCGGTTGTGCCTATCAGCACCTCGCTGCCTCCCAGTGCCAGCGCCGCTGTCGCAGGCAAAAGGCCCAGCGTCACTCCCGCGGCGCTCGCGCGGCCAAGCCCGAAGAAACGTTTCTTGGTGGACATGAAGGATCTCCGAAAATCCAGGTGGCGCCGCTATTCGTGCGGCACGAGTCGACCGTGTTCTGCTGGCAGCACCTGCATGATTCGCATGGTGCCGTCGTTCGCGATTCGCACGTCTACCCAGTATTGCCTTTCGCCGTCCGCAGGTTCCCCAGACGCCTTCAACACAGCGGACGCCAGGTTTGCTTTCACGCGGAACACTGCACCGTCGGCCGGGAAGAGTGACACCTGCCCGCCGGTAGAGAGCGGCGACACTGACGGAATCACCGCCAACTCTGGCAGCGCCGATGTAGACGCAACGAGCCCGCCGTTTCCCTGCTCGCTGCTCTTCGTCCCGCTCGCCAGAAGCGCAATGCCGCCGGCGACGACAGCGAGCGACGCCGCAGCGACCACCCAGGGCAACGGTCTGCGCAGAACACTGCGCGAGCGATGCTCGGCAGCCCAGCTCTCAATGGCTGCATGGATGCGGCCGTCGAGTTCGGCCGACGGACGTTCCGCGCGCAGCGACTCCGAGTATTCGTCGATCGCGACGGTGACGTCGCGATCTTCAACTTCATCAACCTCGGAACTCATGTCAGGGATCCTCGACAGGACAGGGTCATTGCAGACTCGTCAACGTGTTCAGGTTCTTCATCGTCGGATGCCGGGTCCGCTGCGTCGAGCCGAGTGGCGAGCAGCGCACGCGCTCGACTCAGTCGGGACCGGATCGTGCCTATCGGACAGTTGAGAATCGACGCGGCAGTCGCATACGAAAGCTCTTCGAGATCGCACAACGCGATCACTTCCCGATGTACGCGCGGCAGATCGAACACAGCGCTGCGTACCCGTTCGATGTCGCGCTCGCGGTCGATCGCGTCGCCGGCGTCTTCGAAGTGCTCAGTGACGCCATCGTCGAGCAGCCCGGTGTCGGGGTCGACCAGCAGGTCTTCCTCTGCGGCCAGCGGGGCACCGGCGTCCCGCAGGGAGATGCGCGCGACGCGCGACATGCGATGCCGGGCGATGCCGAACAGGTAGGCGATTACCGAACCGCGCGCAGGGTCGAATCGCACCGGGTGCTTCAGGATTTCGACGAAAGTGTCGTGAACGATGTCTTCGGCGGTCTGCCGGCAGTTGCTCATGGCAAGGCCGAAGCGCAGCAGGGCAGCGCCATGTCGTTGATACAGCTCGCGTGCTGCTGCGGCATCCCCGCGGCGCAGGCGGGTTACGAGCTCGGCATCCTCTGCGGTCAGGGCTGTCATCCAGGGCGCTCTGCTGAGGTCATGCCCTACATTGCAATCGGGAGCGTCGAAAGTTCCGTGGAATGTGGCTATTCGGCCCCGGCCGGATCGTGTACAACGCGGGCCATCCATCAGCAACAGGGTCGCCAGGGGAACGCCATGGGTCTCGGCAGGCCAGCGCAGCCAGGACGGCACCAGCAAAACGCCAGTGCAGGGGACGACGACGAGTCGACTGGCTCGACCGGTCGTCGCGAAACGCGCCGCCGGCGCAATCGCTCCGCGTCGCCGATCAAAGCCAATGCGGAAGGCGCGTCGGAGTCCGCGTCGTCAACCTTGCCCACCCTGTCGGCGGCCCATGCGTTTTTCATGAGCACGTTCGGGCCGGGCGAGCGCCCTGCACCCGATCACAACGTCTTCCTCACCCGCAAGATCATGCGATTTGCGCGTCGCTGGCGCGCTATCGCTAACGAACATTTGGCCGCCATCGGTCATACGCAGGCGCGTTGGGAAGCGCTGTACTGGATCGCGGTGTCGCAGGGCGGGGCCACCCAGCGCGAGCTCGCGGAGTATGTTGGCATCGAGGAGCCCACGCTCGTCCGCATGCTTCACCGGCTGGAGCAGGAGGGCTTGGTGGAACGCCGCGCTTCCCAGGCAGACCGTCGCACCAAGACCATCGTGCTAACGAAGGCCGCGGAGCCCCATCTCAAGGCGATGAGCGGAGTGATCGACAAGCTGCGAGAAGACGTGCTCAAGGGACTCACGCCAGAGGAAATCAACCAGACGGTCTCGGTGCTGGACCGCCTGCTCGAACGGCTCGAGCGGCCCTGAACGCTTGAGCGATGTCATGACCCAGGCCGCGCAGGTGCTGCGCGACGTGTTCGGTTACGCCGCCTTTCGCGGCCCACAAGCCGAGATCGTGGAGCACATGGCCGGTGGGGGCGATGCCCTCGTGCTCATGCCCACGGGCGGCGGCAAGTCGCTGTGCTACCAGATCCCGGCACTGGTTCGGGACGGCGTGGGCGTCGTGGTGTCCCCGCTCATCGCGCTGATGCAGGACCAGGTCGCAGCCCTGCGCGAAGCCGGTGTCCGCGCGGAATTCCTGAACTCGTCGCTGAGCTGGGCGGATCAGCAGCGGGTCGAACGTGCGGTTCGCGCAGGCGAAGTCGACGTGCTTTATGTCGCGCCGGAACGGCTGGTGACCGACAGGTGCCTGGAGCTGCTGGATTCCGTGACGGTCGCGCTGTTCGCCATCGACGAGGCCCACTGCGTTTCGCAGTGGGGTCACGACTTCCGCCCGGAATACATGCGGCTGTCCGTGCTGGCGGATCGTTATCCGGGCGTGCCGCGCATCGCGCTCACGGCGACTGCAGACTCGACTACGCGTCAAGAAATGCTCACGCGCCTGAAGTTGAGCAGCGCGCGAGTGTTCATCTCCAGCTTCGACCGCCCGAACATTCGCTATCGAATTGCAGAGCGCGATAACGCTCGCAAGCAGCTCCTGCAATTCATTCGCGAGGAGCACGCAGGCCATTCCGGCATCGTGTACTGCTTCACGCGAAAGTCTGTGGATGAGACGGCAGAGTTTCTCGTGGAGTCCGGCATCAATGCGTTGCCGTACCACGCGGATAAAGAGCACGAGACGCGTGGCGAGCATCTCAGCCGCTTCATCCGAGACGACGCCATTGTGATGGTCGCGACAGTGGCGTTCGGGATGGGCATCGACAAGCCGGACGTGCGGTTCGTCGCCCATCTCGACCTGCCCAAGAGCATCGAAGCGTATTACCAGGAGACCGGTCGCGCTGGCCGCGACGGCTTGCCGGCAGACGCGTGGATGATCTACGGCCTGGCAGATGTCGTTCAGCAACGCAGGCTCATCGAGCAATCTCCGTCAGGTGAGGAACACAAGCGCGTTTCCGGTGCGAAGCTCGACGCGTTGCTCGGCCTCTGCGAAACCGTGGATTGCAGACGCGTTCGTCTGCTCGATTATTTCGGCGAAGCCAGCCAACCTTGCGGCAACTGCGACAACTGCCTCTCGCCGCCGGAGGAGTGGGACGCCACGGATGCCGCTCGCAAGCTCATGTCCTGTATCTATCGCTGCGAGAAGGCGAGTGGCTTCGGCTTCGGCGCCCAGCAGATCATCGATGTACTCACAGGGCAGCTGACGCCCAAGGTGGAGCAGTTCGGTCATCACCGCGTAAGCACGTTCGGGATCGGCAAGGAGCTCTCGGCGAATCAGTGGCGTGCCGTCGTCCGCCAGCTCGTGGCACTCAGGCTCCTGCGTGTCGACTACGACAGGTTCAACATCCTGAAGCTCACGCAAGCCTGCCGCGAAGTGTTGAACGGCACGCGCGTCCTCAAGCTCCGTAAGCCATCGGATCGTGTGCCGGCGAAAAAGAAGGCCCGCCGAGGTGAGCCGGGCGCGAAGGTCCTTCGAGAGGCCTTCGCCGACGGCTCCAGCAACGAGATTGTTTTCCAGGCGCTGCGCGAGTGGCGCAAAGGCGTTGCGCGCGAGCATGGCGTTCCTGCTTACACGGTCTTTCACGACGCCACGTTGCAGGAGATTGCACGCGTACTGCCGGGGTCGCTCGACGCGCTGCGCGGTATCTCTGGGATCGGCGCGACGAAGCTCGAGCGCTATGGCGAGCCGCTGCTCGAGATCGTTCGGGAGACGACGCTTACCCCCAGTTGACGGCGGTTGCCCGCCTCGCTGATCCGTGGCGCGAGCGCCTGGATCTCGCGGTCGCGGTGAGCGCTGCCAGCGAGCAGGCGGCGCCCGCCCCATAGTCTGAAAACGCATGTAAACGGGTGTTTCCCGACAATCCAGCACCGCTGGATGGCGGGAATGCTCTGGCGTGAGGCGGCCCGCGCATTTACTCTCCGCGCATGGCAAGAGGCAAGAAAGTCGTCGGCCGCGCTGCGGGGCCGGCCACCATTCGGGATGTGGCGAGCGAGCTCGGCATGTCCGTCGCCACTGTGTCGCGCGCTTTGTCGCAGCCCGAGCTGCTCAAACCGGAAACGCGCGAGAAAGTGCTGTCGGTGGTGGCGAAGCTCGGCTATCGGCCGAACGTGCTGGCGCGCAGCCTGCGACGGGGCCAGACGCACGCGATCGTGCTCGTCGTGCCGAAGCTCAGTCCGTTCTTTCTCGAGATCTATGCCGGCGCGGAAGAAGCGGCGCAGACCGCGGGACTCGCCGTGCTTCTCGGCAACAGCGACGGCAAGCCCGAGCGCGAAGAAGCCTATTTCGACCAGGTGATGAGTGGCCGCGCCGACGGCATCATCCTGCTGACCGGTGTTCTGCCTTCTGCGTATGCCGACGGCAAACGCGCCGTGCCGCCGATGGTCGCCGTGCTGGAAAGGATCACCGATCACGATGCGCCGGTGGTGCGCATCGACCATCGCACGGCGAGCGCCGAAATCACCAAACACCTCATCGATCTGGGTCACCAGCGGATTGCGCACATCGCCGGCACGAAGCACGCGGTGAGCTCCGAGCATCGACTCAACGGCTACAAGGACGCGCTGGCCGCGGCGGGCCTTCCGTTCGCGAGCGAGCTCGTCGTCACCGGCAACTTCAGCATGCAGTCGGGCGCCGAGGCGATGGAAAAACTGCTCGCGCTCGAAGACCCGCCCACCGCCGTGTTTGCCGGCAATGACGAGATGGCGTTCGGTGCGGTGAAAGCCGCGCGGCTGCACGGTTTGTCGGTGCCCGAAGACCTGTCGATGGCTGGCTTCGACGACCAGACGACGGCCGCTTTCTACAATCCCCCGCTCACCACGATCCATACGCCGTGCCGCGAGATCGGCCGCCGCGCCGCGCAGGAACTGGTGGAGCAGATTGCCGGGCGCGATGTCGCGCACGAGATCCTGTTGCCCACGCAGCTCGTCGTTCGCGACAGCACGGCCGCTCCTCACCGAAAGACGAAGCAGGCTCGCGCGCGCGGTTGACAGCACCGCGTGCCTCGCCTTAGCCTGTAAACGGTTTCATCGAAGCCGGACCCGGACATCGAGGGGGTTTTTCTGGACGCGGAGCGCGCCTGGCCGCAGGCCACGCAGGCCACGCCGGCCTGGGCAGCGGCCTTTCTGTTGGTCGGGGCAAATTCCCTCGCGTTCGTCCATGGCCTGCGCTTCTCGCTGTGGCGGTTCAACGCGGCCGCGGGCCGACGACTTGCCGGGAGTCACTCATGAACCGTCACACGATTTTTTCTGGCAGAAATTCGGCTGGCACGATTTCGTCTGGGAGGACTTCCTCCGGCAAGGTCTGCGCTGCTGTGTCGGCCGCCCTGGCCGTCAGCGTTTTCATGGCATGGAGCCAGCGCGCGACAGCCGCTTCCCCCGAGGTCGAGGCCCTCATGCGCTCGATGACGCTCGAAGAGAAAATCGATCTCATCGGCGGCACCGGCTTCGCCACCAAAGCCATTCCGCGCGTCGGCATTCCGCCGTTCAAGATGAGCGATGGGCCGGTGGGCGCGCGTTCGCCGGCGCCTTCCACGGCGTATGCCGCAGGAATCGGGCTTGCCGCGAGCTGGGATACCGCGCTGGCCGAAGAGATCGGGACCCAGCTCGGGCGTGACGCGCGTGCGCGCGGCGCGCGGTTCCTGCTCGGCCCGGGCGTCAACATTTATCGCGCGCCGCTGAACGGCCGCAATTTCGAATATTTCGGCGAAGACCCGTTCCTGGGCCAGCGCATCGCGGTCGGCTATGTGAAGGGCGTTCAGAGCCAGGGCGTCTCCGCAACCATCAAGCATTTCGTGGGCAACAATTCGGAGTTCGCCCGCCTCACGTCGGATTCGGCCATCGACGAGCGCACGATGCGCGAGATCTATTTTCCGATCTTCGAGGCCGCGGTGAAGGAGGCGAAGGTCGGCTCGGTCATGAGCTCGTACAACGTCGTCAACGGCACCTACACCTCCGAAAATGCTCATCTCGTGCAGCAAGTGCTCAAGAAGGAGTGGGGATTCGACGGGCTCTACATGTCGGACTGGGGCGCGACGCACAGTGCGATCGCCGCGGCGAATGCGGGGCTCGATCTCGAGATGCCGTCCGGCCGGTTCATGAACCGCGCAACACTCGCGCCTGCAGTGAAAGACGGCAAAGTCCGCCCCGAAGTGATCGACGACAAGGTACGTCGCCTGCTTGGGCTCGCCGAACGCTTCTCGTGGATGAAGACTCCCGCGGCGGACTTGTCTATTCCCCGTTACAACCCGGCCGGTCGACGGGCGGCGCTGCAGGGCGCGCGCGAGGGCATGGTGTTGCTGCGGAATGAGGGCGGACTCCTGCCGCTCGATCTCAACGAGATCAGGACTATCGCCGTGATCGGGCCGAACGCGTTCCCTGCGACACCGACCGCCGGCGGCAGCGGCAAGGTGCCGAGCTTCAATCCCGTCAGCTTTCTCACGGGCCTGAGCGACAAGGTCGGGTCGCGCGTGAACGTCACTTATGCGCCGGGGCTGGGCTCGCTGCGCGTGATGACGATGCTCACGCCGTTCATGACCACCGCATCGGGTGAGCGCGCGGGGGTAACGGTGGAATCGTTCGACAATGCGGAGTTCAACGGCTCGCCGACAGCGCGCGTGGAAGGCCAGTTCGCCATCGGCACTCCGGGATTCGGCGGCGACCCGGACTTCCTGCAGATGCTCGACATGTTGCCACCGGAACGGATGCAGACCGTCCTGGGATCGCTGATGAACGGCCCGCGCGATCGTCGCTTCGAGCGTTGGACGGGCTGGTTCACACCGACAGCATCCGGCGAACACACGTTGTTCGTGCAGAACACGGCGCCTTACCGCGTGCTCGTCGACGACAAGCTGGTCATCGACTCCGCGCAAGTGCCTGTGGCTGCGGTTCGACACGTGCGCCTGTCGCTCGACGGCAAAGCGCACAAGGTGGTGCTCGAGCAGGCAGGCGGCGCGGCGATGGCCGGCAATCGCTTCTGGCGTCTCGGCTTGGTTCGCGATGACGAGCTCGTCGACCCGATCGTTCGCAAGCTCGCCGCGCAGGCGGATGTCGTCGTCGTTGCGGTGGGCTACGACGCAGACACGGAGACCGAAGGCGCGGATCGCGAATTCGAATTGCCGCCCGGGCAAGACCGGCTCATTCAGGAAGTCGCTGCGGCGAACCCGAACACCATTGTCGTCGTCACTGCGGGCGGCAGCGTCGATGTGAGTCCGTGGGTCGAGAAGGTGAGGGCGCTCATCACGACGTGGTATCCGGGACAGGAAGGCGGCACGGCGCTGGCCGAAGCGCTCTTGGGTGACATCAATCCGTCCGGGCGCTTGCCGATTTCCTGGGAGCGACAGTTCAGCGACAACCCGGTGGCGGCGAACTATTGGTACAACGACGCGAAGATCCCCAATCGCATCGTGTATCGCGAAGGCGTGTTCGTGGGCTATCGCGGCTATCAGCGCAGCGGAGTGAAGCCGCAGTTTCCGTTTGGTTATGGGCTGTCATACACGACGTTCGAGTACGGTAACCTGAAGATCGAGGCGAAGCCGCCTTTGTATGTGGCGACGTTCGATGTGAAGAACACCGGAACGCGCCAGGGTGCGGATGTCGCCCAGGTTTATGTGGCGCCGGGCAAGTCGAAAGTCGAGCGCCCGAAGCGGGAGTTGAAGGGATTTGCGCGCGTGGAGCTGGCGCCGGGTGAGAGCCGAACGGTGAGCGTGCCGCTCGATGTGCGGTCGTTCGCTTACTACGACGTGAATGGAAAGCGCTGGAAGGCGGACGCGGGAAGTTACGCGGTGGAGCTGGGGCGTTCTTCGGAAGACATCAAGGCGACGGCGAGCGTGAAGTTAGCGCGGCCGCTGACGGTGGCGGTGACGGAGTAGGCGTAGTTCGCCGCGCAGTTCCGCCGTCATCGGTCGCCGAACCGGTCAGCCTCGCAAAGCCATCGCCACGGGCCGGCGCGCCGCCCGGAGCGCCGGGAACAATCCGCCCAGCACTCCGATGAGCAACGCACACGCGACGCCGACAGCCACCAGCTCCGTCGTCACGTTCAGCGTGAAGGTGAGCTGCGACTGATTCGTGCCCGTCGTCGTGCTCACGTGACTTCCGTTGAAGAACAGCCACGCCACCAGTGCGCCGAGCGCTGAGCCTGTGAGCGCAAGCAACAGCGCTTCCGCAAAGACGGATGCGACGACCGGCGTCGCGCCGAAGCCGATCGCTCGCAGCGTCGCGATTTCGACGGCGCGCGCGCTGATGGCCGAATACATCGTGTTGAGCGCGCCAAACACGGCGCCGAGCGCCATGAAGCCGCCAATGACATACGCAATGACCTTCAGCAACCGCCCCACCGGTTTCGACAGCTCTTCGAAATAAGCGGGCTCGCGCTTCACATCCACCGAGAGGGTGGGGTCGGTGGTGACCGAATTCTTGAAGGTCTCGAAGGCCGCGTCGTTTTCGAGCCAGACCGTGGTGCTGTTGAAGAACTCGCCCCGCCGCATGGCCGCGATGAGCGTGTTCGCGTCCGTGAGCAGCTCGGACTCGTGCGAGTCCCCGTTGCTCTCGAACACGCCGACGATTTTCCAGTCGCCCTGGGGCAGGGTCACGGGGCTGCCGAGTGCGAGGCCGCCGAGCCGCGTCTGCGCCGAACGGCCGACGATGAGCTCGTTGAGCCCCGCCTTGAAAAGCCGGCCCTCGACGATGCGGATCTCCGGTCGCAACGCGAGCAACTCCGATCCCACGCCGCGCACGAGGATGAACGCGTCCCGGCCCGTCACCGCGTTGGGCACCATGATGGCGGCCAGGTGTTCGGCCGACGCGATCGGTTTTCCGTCGTGGCCCTTGCGAATGCCGGGCGCGTTGAGAATGGTGGTCGCCGCGTCGCGCGGAAATACGCCGGACGATTCGCTGTTGGCGCCGCGGCCGAGCACGATCGCGCGCTCGTTGCGGCCGCTGCGCGTCGCTGTTTCGATGAACCCTTTCGCCATGGCGAGCACGGAAATCAGCACCGCGACGACCGCAGCGATGCCGACGACGATGACCAGCGAGGTTCCGTAGCGGCCGGGAATGCTCCGCACGTTCAGGGCGGTGACAGCGACGGCTTCGCGGATCAGGCTCATGGCGGGTGGACCTTCTTGTCTAGCGGTTCAGGCAAGCCACAATCGGGTTGGCGGGGCGCGCTGCCGCGACCAGGGGCGAATCAAAGTGTCCCTAGCGAATCGCGAGGGCCTGCACGATGTTCAGTCGCTTCGCGCGCAGCGCAGGGATGATGCCGCTCAGTATCGCGGCCCCCAATGCGAACAACCCGCCCACGTAGACGACGACTCCCGGCAACACTGCCGATCCGACGATGCTCTTCGCAAGCGGAAACAGCGCTGCCGCAATCGCAAGCCCGATGGCCGCCGCAACCACGAACAACGCTGCCGACTCCGACAGCACCAGCCCGAGCAATCCCAGGTCTGTGAATCCCAGTGTTTTCAGCGTCGCGAGCTCCGACGTGCGCTCGCGAATGGACTCCATCGTGGTATTGAACGTGAGGAACAGCAGCGCAAAGAACACCGCGCTCATGATCGCGCGCGTGAAAAATTTGAAATCGCCGATGGTGGAGAGCTGCGTCGTCGCCTGGTCCACCTCCGACTGCGTGCGGGTGGCGACCGCTGAATTGGCGAAGAGCGCGTCGATCTGCCTGGCAATCTGCGCGGACCGGCCTGCGTCGTCGATGCGCATCAGGAATCGCGTGACAGTGCCTGCGCCGGCGGCGCGCGACTCATCGATATACGGATAATTGGCGAGCACATTGCGGATCTCGGCCTTCGGATCTTCGTAGTGCATGATGCCAACCACCTGGAACGACCAGTCGTTCGTTCCGTCCCGTTTCGGCATCGCGCCGGAAATGGTATAGCGGTCGCCGATCTTCCAGCCGTGCGTCTTCGCGAGATAACTGCTGACGATCACGCCATCGCGCGTACGAGCGACGGCTTCGAGCTCCTGCTTCGTGATGCTGAATTCTGGGCGGATCGCGAGCCACAGCGACGGGATGGTGAAGATCGTGAGCAACCCGTTCTTGCGGTCCTGGTAATACCCGCCCATGAACTGCACTTCGGTGATCTTGCTGATGCCCTTGACGTTCTGGACCTGGGCCTTGTAGCTGTACGGAATCGGCTGCCCGCCGTACTTCGCATCCACGAACATGCGATCCAGCTTCTGCTGGCCGATGAGCCGCGTGAACGCGGAGTCCACGCCCTGCAGCAGTCCAAACAAGATGAAGGCGATGGCGATCGAGAGCAACGTCAGCAGCGTGCGCGCCGGCTTGCGCCACAGTCCGGCCCACACGAGTGGCAGGAATTTCATGCTCGGCTCAACCTTTCCGTGTCGTGAGACGTGTGGTTCTGGCCTGTTCTTCCGGCGTGTCGCGCCGCGCCGGCGCAGTCGAGTCGCGCCGACGCTGATGGTCAACCGCTCTGATTGTCGTCCGCTCGGACTCTCAGCTATTCGTACTCCGAGCCGCCTGGCGATTGAGGGCTTCTTGTCCGCTTTCCGAAGCCCGCGATGCTACCCGTTCAGCACGGACCTCAACAACCTCTGCTCCTTCCCATGCGGATCCTCCACCAATCTTGCTTCCTTGTTGAACACCATCGTCGCCCGTCGCTGCGTATCGAACGGCTCCCACTTCGGCAGCCCCGCGTGATTCGGATTTCCCGTGCGCGCAAACGCGACCCACGCCGCGCTCATCTGGTCCGCCAGCGGCTGGCGATCCGCGCCCTTGCCCGTCATCGAGCTCGCCGCCTCGACATTGTCGAACACGAACGGAATCTCGATGCAGTGGAACGACCTCAATTTCCCTTCGCGAACCGGTGAGCGCCACGTGAAGTAATACTGATAGACCGGCGCTTTCTGCTGCGCCTTGCGATCCGCTTCCGTCAGCACCCCGGCACGGAACGTCGCGTCGGACGCCATGATCAGATACAGGTCGGTGTTCGAGTCGTGCGGCCGGCCCGCGCGATACGCCGCGATCACCTGGTCGACCTGCGCATCCGTCGCCTTTCGCAACAGCGTTTTCACGCTTTCGTGCAGCTTCGCATCGTCGATCGGATCGAGGATCTGCCCCGGGAAGAACGTGACCTCGGTTTCCGTCGTGCCGATGATCAGCGGGATATCCGCGGATTGGGCCGGCGCGGTCGGATCGAACGGATGCGCGGGCATCGATTTGCCGTCCACCACCGGCGACAGGTCGAGCGGCCGGCCTTTTGCGTTCTCTGTGGTGGCAAGCAGCTGCTCCATCGACAACGTCTGCAGCTTGTCGAGATCGTTCGTCGTGAGGTCGAGCCGCTTCAGGAATTCCTGCGCCGTCTGGTTGGCAGCCTCCATCGATGAGCCACGCAACGCCGCGCCACTCTGCACGATCGCGCGGTGGAACAGGCCTTTCGCCGCAGGCATCGCCATGAGGCAGCTGACTTTGCCGCCGCCGCCGGATTGTCCGAACAGCGTGACATTGCTGGGGTCGCCGCCAAACGCGGCGATGTTGTCCCGAACCCATTCGAGCGCGGCCACGATATCGAGGTTGCCCACGTTGCTCGCGTTGGCGTAGCGCGCGCCGCCGATGCCGGCGAGATGCAGATATCCAAACACGCCGAGGCGATGATTGACGGTGACAACCACGACGTTGTGCTTTCCCGCGAGCTCCGCGCCGTCATAGCAGATGAAGCCGCCGGAGCCGCTGGTGTATCCGCCACCGTGCAGCCACACCATCACCGGGCGCTTCGCGGCGCCGGGACCTGGTGTCCAGACATTCAGCACGAGGCAGTCTTCGCCCATCGTCTCGTCGCGATCCATCACTTCGACTTCGGGCGGCACGAAGCCGTGGAAGGCGCTGAGCAATTGCGGCGAGCGGTGGCCGAGCGACGATGCCTCGCGAACACCGGTCCACGGCGTGACTTTCGTCGGCGGCAGGAATCGATTGGGTGGGGCGGTGGAGCCGGCATACGGCACACCGAGGAAGGCCTGCGTGCGGCCCTGAACGATGCCGCGAACCTTGCCGGATCGCGTTTCGACCGTCGCGCCGCTCAGGGTTTTGCCGCTCGCCGCAGAGCCGGGTTTCGCATCCGCTGCCCACGCCGCGGCCCAGGGCCCGGTGGCCACTGCACTGGTCAACGCGCCTGCCGCGATCGTTCCCAGTCGCACGAACCGTCGCCGATCGATCATGGTGGCCCCCTTCCCATGAAAATGTGCGGCCGATCTTGTTCGAGCCTTACCCCTGTCGCAACCGGATTCCTACCCGCTGAGCGAAGCGTGGTGCAGAGGGCCAGGTCGCGCGGCGAGGCGCTTGCCCACCTGGATCAGCGGTTTTTCGACGAACACATGCAGGAGCCAGCAGATCGGCAGGTCGATCGCGAGCGTGGCGACGAGCGTCATCACGTCCCAGAGTCGGCCGGCGGGCAGCAGGGGTTCCACTACCTGGAACACGATCGTGTGCGTCAGATAAATCGCGTAGGACCATACGCCGATGCGCACGAGCCAGGATGCGCTGAGCAAGGTTGCCGGCCCGCGCTGATTTGTGACCAGCGCGATGAGCGCCACGGCGGCCACGAGTGAATAGCCTCGCTCACCGAGCTGCGTGCCGGTCCAATGACTCATCGTGGCGAGCGCGAACGCGGCGAACACCGCCCACGCGATCCACGTTCGACCGAGCACGGCGAGGCGCTCGTAGACTTCGCGCTTCTGCATCAGCTGCGCGACGAGGCACCCAATCAGAATGTCGGTGTACGAACCCCACATCTGCGCGAGCCACCCGCTCGTCGCAGTGAGGATCGCTGTGACGATGATGAGCGCGACGGTCGCGGCGAGCCGGAAGCGCGAATGAGCGAGCAGTCCGAACGCGAGGAACGGCCAGACGACATAGAACTTCTCTTCGATGCCAAGACTCCACGTCTGGCCGAAGGGCACGTCGAACTTCGTCAGGAAGATCGGAAACTCGGGCGTGTAGAACACGAAGTTCCAGAAGTAGCGGGCGAAGTTCTGTGCGCCGTCGGGCTCCCTGCCGAGCACGAACACCCAGATCACATAAGCGGCGAGTGTCAGGTAATAGAGCGGCAGAATGCGGAACACGCGGCGGATCATGAATGCGCGAATGTCCAGCCGCCCCGCGCGCACCTCCTCGCGCAGCGCGAGTGTGGTGATCAGGAAGCCGGACAAAACGAAGAATACCCACACGCCGCGATAGCCGTGGAACAGGCCAAAAGGCTTGCCGCGCGTGTGATGAAACAGCACGCCCAGGATCGCGAGCGCGCGCAGCCCGTCGAGGGCCAGCATGTGGCGGCGTTCCTGAAAAGCTTCGAAGGGGAGCTCGCGCGCCATGAGGCGGCGGAGCCAGCAGAATTCGTTCCTGCGCGGGGCGGCGCCGCGGTGCGCGAGAACCGCTGGCGTCGACCGCTGCTGTGTCTTTGCGCAGCGACTCCGCGAACGGTTTTTCGAGCGCGCAGGTGGATTTCACCGACGTGTCGGATAGCGCGGAAGTCCGCACGCGGGCCGGCCCACCGGTTGTGCGATCATGCCCCGATGAAAACCTCGAATCGGGCGACCGGGTGGGTCGCCGCGCTCTCGTGCGCACTCGCCGGCCTGCTCGTGATCTCGCTGGCCGCCTGTACCACGGCGCGCTCCGCCACCACTGCACAGGCTGAGCCAGCCGAAGCCGCCGAAACCGAAGCGCCGGGCGATGGCGCACCGGACCCCGCTCTCGAGGCTTATCAGCAATCCCTCCAGGAAATCGCCGAGCTCGTTCAAAAAGAAGAGAACGCGCGCAAGGCTCACGTGCTGCTGCAGGAACGGATGGCGAGGCCGGAGTTCCGCCGCATCCCGACGTATCAGCAATACGTGTGGCTGCATCTCGCGGGCCTGCTCGCCATGCAGCTCAACGATGCGGACGTGGCTCATTCCGTGGCCGTGCAGTCGACGCTCATGCCGAGCGCGACGGAAGAAGACTGGCTGGTGCGGTTTTATTCCGCGGCCGTGAAAGATTATCGGCAGGATGCGGTCGACTCGCTGACGCAGATTGCGCAGCGCTGGCCGGAGGCGCTCGCGAAATACGACGATCGGTATCTCGCGAGCTTCATCGCGAAGGTGGTGCGCTCGCCGGCGCCGCAGACGGCGCAGCCGCTGCTCGAAGCGCTGTTCGATGCGAAATGGAAAATGGAAGGTGGCCTCGAGCCCAGCTATTTCTGGGGCCAGCTCGCCCGCATGCTCCTCGAGCAGAAGAAGCCGGAGCGCGCGAAGGAAGTCGTCGCGCGCATCACCGCGCCTCGAGAGCTGCTGGCGATGCGCGTCGACAAGCGATTCGATGCGCTGGTGCAGGCAGACCCGAAGCGTTTCGATGTGGTCGCGGCTGTCGATCGGGAGCTGCAGACGCTACAACAACTTTCGGACGCGTCACCGCGCGTACTGCTGCTGAAAGCAGAGCGCGTGATGGCTTTTGTCGAGGCCGGGCGTTACAGCCGCGCGATCGCCGCGGCGGATGAAGTGCTCGCGGCCAATGCGACCGCGGAAGTGGCGGCCGGCCACTTCGACGATGGCAACGAGCAGTTCAACTGGATTCTCGACTACCGCGCGCAGGCCCTGCAGGGCCTGGGCAAATGGACGGAGGCCGAGCAATACATGAAGACCGCGGCCGCGCGGCCGGAACAGGGCCGCCCGAATGTCAGCAACACGATCAATCTCGCGTTTTTGTATGCGAGCCTCGGTCGCTCGCAGGATGCGGTCACGACACTGGGGGATCTCGCCAAGCCGGTCGACAACGCGAGCGAATACGGAAAGATGCAGGTGCAGCTCGTGCTGCTGCGAGCCGCCGTAGCGAAGAAAGATGCCGCGGCGGCCGGCACCGCGCTCGAGGCGTTGCGTGGAATGCAGTCCACTTCGCCGGAAACGTTTCAGCAGGCGCTGCTCGATGCCAATCAACTGGACGAGGCAGCGACGCTTTTGATTTCGCGCCTGAAAGATCCGCTGCTGCGCTCGGCCGCGCTCGTGGAAGTGCAGGAATACAAGATGCCCGCGCCAAGCCCGGCGAACCAGCTGACGTACGCGCGCTGGGGCACGCTGCGCGCACGCAAAGACGTGCGGGAAGCCGTGGCGGCGGTGGGGCGCATCGAAAAGTTTCCGCTGCCGCCGGGGCTGCGGTAAGGATCGTTCTGGGCACGGGCGAAGGGTCGGCGCGCGGCATTGGCACGGACGCGGCGCGGGCACGGCACGGGCATTGGCACAGGCATGGCCCGGCCAGGGCACGGGAAGGCCGCGCGGAAACTATGCGACACTCCAGGCCTCGAATCGTCAGACCGCCCGCCGGGGCTGAGGATCTGTCATGGCATTTCAATCGTCGCGCCGTTCTCACACTTCGCTCGCAGTTGTCGCGGCCTGCCTGATCAGCGTATTCGCGTCGCTTTCGGCCTGCGCGGCCGAGCAGGTTGTGGTCGTTCCACCGCCCGCGGTCGATGCGCAGAAAGCGGCCGGCCCGTTGCAGACCGCCGTCGTTGCGGGCGGCTGTTTCTGGGGCGTTCAAGGCGTGTTCGAACATCTCGCCGGCGTGCGCCGGGTGGTGTCTGGTTATGCGGGCGGTGAGAAGCGCACGGCTCAGTACGAGGTGGTCAGCCGCGGCGATACCGGCCACGCGGAATCGGTCGAGATCCAGTTCGACCCGAAAGACGTCACGTACGGGCAGATCCTGCAGGTGTTCTTCTCAGTGGCGCACGATCCGACGCAGTTGAATCGTCAGGGCCCGGATACGGGAACGCAGTACCGATCGGCCATTTTCTACGCGGACGACAACCAGAAACGCATCGCCAGCGCCTACATCGCGCAGCTCGAGCAGTCGAAGCTGTTTCATGGCCCGGTGGTCACGCGCGTCGATCCGTTGAAGGGGTTCTACGCGGCGGAGGATTATCACCAGGACTTCCTGCTGAAGAACCCGAACTATCCGTATATCGTCATCAACGACCTGCCGAAGATTCGCAACTTCCAGCGGACGTGGCCGGCGTTGTACCAGGGCAAGCCGGTCACGGTGGCGCAGAACTAGCGCGTGGGGCCGGGGCTGCCTCGAGCACTCGACCTGGTTAAAACTAACGTGTGTCTCCGCGACGAGCCGCCCACGTCGGCCGACGCTCGCCGTCAGGCAACGCCGTTATTGAGCGTGCGCGGGCCGCCGCCGCTATTTCGCCTGCGCCGGCCGATACGTTCGCGAGATGCGCACGTCCGGCATGTCCTGCCCGCTCGCGCTCGTCACATACGACAACGTCTTGCCATCCTTCGAAAGCTCATAGCGATCCGTGCGCGTGAAGTGATTCTTGCCGCGCTTCGTCGTGATGACGAGTGTGCGGCCGCTCCATCCGCAGGTGCGCTCGCCGTCGCCGTAGGAATCGGCGAGCGGTGATTTCTCTCCCGCCTCGCAATCGGTCTCGATCAGATCTTCGAGCACCGTGATGTGCTTGTCGCGCACGACGATGGCGAGCTCGCTCGGGCTCTTTTCGAGCTGATCCATGAATTCGTTGCCGCGGCGACCGCCGCCGCCGGAACCGATCCGGATGTTGCCCAGGCCGCCGGTGGGATCGATCGTGGTCGAGGTGTTGCCGTTGCGATTGGTCCAGCCGCCATTGCGGCCGCGCGTGCTGTTGCCCCACGGATCACGGTCATCGTCGAATACGCCGCCGCGCTGGGTCTCGCGGTTGGCATCGCGGTTTGCTTGGCGATTGGCCCGATCGTCCGCGGCACGTTCGGCGCGTTCGATCGCGAGACTGGGATCGTCGCTGCGGGAGGGATCGATTTGCCACTCCGTGCCAGAGAGGGCGACGCCTTCGGGCGGTGTGTCTTTCAGCGCGGCCAGGGCGCAGGCCGCGGTGCCCAGCCAGGCGCCAAACAGACAGAGCTGTGCGATTCGATGTGATGTGTGGGCCACGATCCCCTCCCGGGCAGCCATGTACTGCCGAAACCCAGTTCAGCGTACACCCGCCGCCCGGTTGTAGTGCGCACATGCGGCAGACAAAGTTCCTCGGCTGAGGCGTGAGCGGCAGCACGAGGGGATAGGCCTACAATATCCGCGCGGGTCGCCCGTCTACCTGTGCGATGGCTACCGCGCTCACCAAACCCCGAATGCTTCCAGAGCAGAACCAGTTGATCGCCGATGCGGTGGGCCGTGAGCGGCGTCGGCTGTGGGCGTTCATCCGGCGACGGGTGTTCGACGAGGGCGAAGCCGAAGACATATTGCAGGAAGTGCTCTATGAGCTGGTCGTGGCCTATCGCCAGCTCCAGCCGCTCGAAGAAGTCGGCGCGTGGCTGTTCCGCGTGGCCCGCAACCGGATGACGGACCTGTTCCGTCGCAAGCGTCCGGTGCTCGCCGGCCAGTTCGAGGCGGATTACCTGAACGAGCCCGGCCTCGACGGGGAGGGTGAGCAGAACGTCCTGAGCGAATTGTTGCTGCCGCCCGCTGAAACACCGGAGGCGCTCCTGGCGCGCGAGCTTCTGCTGGAGCGGCTGGCCGGCGCGATCGAAGAGCTTCCCGCTGCGCAGCGCGAAGTCTTCGTCGCCCATGAAATCGAAGCGGTGAGCTTCAAGGATATGGCGGTCCGCACGGGCGTGCCGCTCAACACGTTGCTTGCGCGCAAGCACAACGCAGTAAAGCAGCTGCGCCGGAAACTGCAGAACGACTATGACGAATGGGTAGAGGATTGATCGAGGTGACAATCATGAGAGGAAAATACAGAGCGCTGAAAGCGATGCGGGTCGCTGTGATGATCGCGGTGTTCCTTGCGGTGATCGGCTTCGTCGTCATGCAATTGTGGAACTGGCTCGTGCCCGCGGTCTTTGCAGGACCTGTGGTGAGCTATTGGCAAGCGCTCGGCCTGCTGGTGCTGGCGCGCCTGTTGTGCGGCGGCTTTCGGCCGCATGGCCACGGTCACGGGCCCTTCGGCCATTCGTGGCATGATTCGCGCGAGCGCTGGAAGCAGATGACGCCGGAAGAACGCGAGCAGTTTCGCAGCCGGTTCCGTGAGCGCTGGGGGCGGGGCTGCATGCCCGACCGCCCGTCCGAGTCCAAATCAGAATAATCGAGGGAGCAGCGAGTGAATCGGCGACTCATCGTCATCGCAGTCGTGGTGCTCGGCGTTGTCGCCGGCGGTGTGTACTACTGGAAGAGCCGCACGGCGCACGATCCGCAGGCGGCGTTCTCGATGTGGGGCAACGTCGACGTCCACCAGGTCGAGCTCGGGTTCCGCGTTTCCGGACGCGTCGCCAAGCTGAGCGTGGATGAGGGCAGTCACGTCGAGCCGGGAATGGTGCTGGCCCAGCTCGATCCCGTGCCATTCCAGACAGATGTCGCGGCGGCCACTGCACAAGTTGCCATGGCACAGGCGCAGTTCGACAAGGCGACGCGCGGTTATCGTTCCGAAGAAATCGCGCAGGCCGCTGCGGCAGTACGACAGCGAGAAGCGGATCTCGCGAATGCACGCGTGACGGACGAACGCTTGAAAGGCCTGTTTCCGCAGGGCGCCGTCACTCGGCAGGATATGGACGACGCCGACGCGCGCATGCGTGAAAGCGAAGCGCAGCTCACGAGCGCGCGCGAGCAATTGGCGCTGGTCACCAAGGGCTCGCGTCAGGAAGATATTCAGATGCAGGAGGCGAACCTCGCCGCTGCGAAGGCCAATCTCGACAAGGCGCGCACGGCGCTGGAAGACGCGACGTTGATGGCTCCTACGGCCGGCATCGTGTCTGTGCGCGCGCGTGAGGTCGGAGCGATCGTTCAGGCCGGGCAGACGATCTACACGGTGGCGTTGAACGATCCCGTGTGGATTCGCGCGTATGTGCCCCAGCCGCGCCTCGGGCGCATCAAGCCAGGTATGCAGGTGAAGATCGAGGTCGACTCGTCGCCGGGCAAGCAATACACCGGCACCGTGGGATTCGTGTCGCCCGAAGCGGAGTTCACGCCGAAGAGCGTGCAGACCGAGCAGGTGCGCGACGACCTCGTGTACCGCCTGCGCATCGTGGCGAACGATCCGGACAACGTGTTCCGCCAGGGCATGCCGGTGACGGTCCAGGTGGCCGAGGCCGGAGCTACGTCCGGTGGTACGACGGCCGCGTCGACGCCCTGATCGACGCATCGTGGTCGAACGCTCAAACGATGCGCCGCCCGCTGCGAACGGCAGTGTGCAGCCGCAGGCGGCCGCTGGCGCCGGCAAGCTACCTGCGAGTGGCACGCTTGCCGCCAAAATCGTCGGCCTGCGCAAAACATTTGGTCCGGTCGCGGCACTGGACGGCATCACCGCCGAGTTGCCGACGGGCCTGATCCTCGGCCTCGTCGGGCCCGATGGCGCGGGGAAGACCACGCTGATTCGCCTGCTCGCCGGCCTGATGGAGCCCGCCGCCGGCACCGTCGAAGTGCTCGGCCGCTCGCCGTTGGCGGAAGGTGGCCTGACGCAGGCGGAAGTCGGGTATATGCCGCAACGGTTTGGTCTCTACGAAGACCTTTCCGTTCTCGACAACCTGAACCTCTATGCCAACCTGCGTGCGCTGGATCGGGAGGCACGCCGCAAAAGGTTTGCCGAGCTGCTCGAATTCACGGCGCTCGCGCCATTCACCGATCGGCTCGCCGGCAAGCTCTCGGGCGGCATGAAGCAGAAACTGGGGCTCGCGTGCGCGCTGCTCGGCAGCCCGCGCCTGCTGCTGCTCGATGAGCCCGGTGTCGGTGTCGACCCGCTCTCGCGCCGTGAGCTGTGGCGAATGGTGAGTGACCTCGTCGACAGCGGCGTGACGGTGCTGTGGTCGACTGCGTATCTCGAAGAGGCCGAGCGTTGTTCGCGCATCTGGCTGCTCGATCGCGGCAAGCTGCTGCACGATGGCGCGCCCGCCGAGCTGAGCGAACGCATGCGCGGTCGCGTGTTCCGCCGTCGCAGCGGCTCGGGCCGTTCGCGTCAGCTTGCCGAAAACGAGTTATCGCATGAAGGGGTTGTCGACGCAGTGATTCAAGGCGCGAGCGTGCGCATCGTCGTGACGGGCGAGCATGCGCATGAGATGACGGGCAACGGTTACGAGGTCGTGCCGCCGCGCCTCGAAGATGCTTACGTCGAGTTGCTCGGTGGCGCGCAGAAAGGCGAGAGCTTGCTCGCGCAGGGTTGGCCGACGTCGGTGCACGAGGGCGCCGGGAAAGCGCGCGACGCGAAGGACGCCCTCGCAACACACCCGCACGCGCAGGCGCACTACGACACGACCGCATCCGAAACCCTCGTCTCCTGCAAAGGCCTGACCAAGCGCTTCGGCACCTTCGTCGCCGCCGATCACGTGAACTTCGAAGTGCACGCAGGCGAAATCTACGGCCTGCTCGGCCCGAACGGCGCCGGCAAATCGACCACCTTCCGCATGCTCTGCGGCTTGCTCAAGCCGACCGAAGGCGATGCCAGTGTCGCAGGCGTGAATCTCCTGCACGCTCCGGGAAAAGCCCGCGCCCGTCTCGGCTACATGGCGCAGAAGTTCTCGCTCTACGGCGAGCTGTCCGTCGCGCAGAACCTGGATTACTTCGCGGACATCTACGGCCTCAGCCGCGCGCGCAAGAAAGAGCGCATTCAGGCCATGGTGGATGCGTTCTCGCTCCAGCCGCACATGCAGTCGAACGCGGCGACGCTACCGTTGGGATTCAAGCAGCGCCTCGCGCTTGCCTGCGCCACGTTGCATGCGCCTGCGGTGCTGTTTCTCGATGAGCCGACGAGCGGTGTCGATCCCCTCATGCGCCGCGAGTTCTGGCATCACATCAACGCGCTCACGGCGCGCGGCGTCGCCATCGTCGTCACCACGCATTTCATGGAAGAAGCGGAGTATTGCGATCGCATCGGCCTGATCTGGGGCGGCCGGAAAATCGCCGAAGGCTCGCCGGATGAGCTCAAGGCGAGCGTTGCGAGCGCCGAACGGCCCGAGCCGACGCTGGAAGAAACCTTCATCGCGCTCATCGAAAAGGAGGCGGCGTGACCGGCCCCGAGCGTCGGCATGCGTGGCGCGTGTGGTGGCGCCAGCTCTCCGCCGTGATGATCAAAGAGGCGAAGCAGGTCACGCGCGATCCCTCGAGCTGGATCATCGCGGTGTTTTTACCGCTGACGTTCCTGTTCCTGTTCGGATACGGCCTGTCGCTGGACACCACCGTCGTGAAGATCGCGCTCGTGCGCGAGGACTCGAGCCAGGATGCGCGATCGTTCGCCGCGCGACTGCAGGATTCGAAATGGTTTCTCGTGGTGAACTCCGCCGATCGTCAGCACGGCAAGGAGCTGTTGCAGGATCAGGCGGTGAAGGCCACGGTGATCATTCCTGCTGAGTTTGGAAGGCGCTTGTTCTCAGACTCGCGCGCTGCTCAGGTTCAAGTGCTCGTCGACGGCGCGGAGCCGAACACCGCCAACTTTGTGCGCGGTTACGTCGGCGCCATCTGGGCGACGTTTCTCGCGGAACGGGGCGTCACCGGCGTTAGTGCGAACGTGCCCGTCACCGTCGAGCCGCGTTACTGGTTCAATCCGAACGCGGAAAGCCGCTGGTTCCTGATCCCAGGCTCGATCACGGTGATCATGACGTTGATCGGCACACTGCTCACCGCGCTCGTCATCGCGCGTGAATGGGAGCGCGGAACGCTCGAAGCGCTTTACGCCACGCCGCTCACGCGCGGGCAGATTCTCATCGGCAAGACGCTGCCGTATTTCGTTCTCGCGATGATCTCCACGCTGGTCTGCGTGCTCACGGCACTGGTGCTGTTCCATCTCCCGCTGCGGGGTTCGATGCTCACGCTGGGACTCGTCGCTGCGGTATTCCTCGTGCCGGCGCTGGGGCAGGGGATGCTCATCTCCGTGACCATGCGCAGCCAGCTCGCCGCCGCGCAGCTCGGCCTCATGACCGGCTATCTGCCGGCCATCATGCTGTCCGGCTTCCTGTTCGACATTCACTCGATGCCGGCCGTGATGCGCGCGGTGACGATGATCGTCCCGGCGCGCTACATGAACGTGTCGCTACAAACTATTTTTCTCGCGGGCGACGTGTGGTCGGTGCTCATCCCGAACATGCTCTGGATGCTGCTCGTCGGCGCGGTGTTCTTCGGGCTCACGTGGCGCAAGCTGCGAAAACGGGTGGATTGAGCTATGTGGCAAAGACTGCTCGCCATCGTTCGCAAGGAGCTCATCGGGATGCTTCGGGACAGGCGCGCCCGCATCTCGCTGATCCTGCCGCCCGTGATTCAGCTGCTGATCTTCGCGCAGGCCGCGACGATGGAAGTGAAGAACATCGAGCTCGCGGTGGTGGATCTCGATCGCGGTCCGGCCTCGTTCGAGGTGATTCATCGGCTGCGCGGCTCGCCGAGCTTCGAATACCTGCCGCTGTATCCGAGCGTCGCCGCCGCGCGCGAGCATGTGGAACGCGAGCAGGTGATCGGCATCCTGGTCCTTCCGAGCGGCTTCTCCGCCAACATCGAAGCGGGCCGGCCCACCAGCACTCAGTTGCTTCTCGACGGGCGCCGCTCGAACGCTGCCGGTATTACTGCGCAATACGTGAGTGGCATCGTGCAGTCGGCAGGCAACGACCTCGCCGAACAGGCCCATCCCAGCCTCAGCGCTGCTCGGCCGGACGTCGTCATCAACAACTGGTTCAATCCGAACCTGGACTACAAGTGGTTCATCCTGCCGAACCTCGTAGGCAATTTGAGCCTGGGTGTGGCGCTCATGCTGACGGCACTCTCGGTGAGTCGCGAGCGGGAGCTGGGGACGTTCGATCAGACCCTCGTTTCGCCCGCGACGCCGTTCGAGATCGCGCTCGGCAAGCTGTTGCCGCCGCTACTCGTCGCGAGCTTACAAGCGTCGCTCTACCTGATCCTGGTGACGCAGTTGTACGGCGTGCCATTCAGGGGAAGCATTGCGCTCTTCTACGCCTCCGTAGTCACGTTCGCCGCGGCCTGCGCAGGCATGGGCCTGTTCATCTCCTCGATCGCGCAGACCCAGCAGCAGGCGTTTCTGGGTGCGTTCGCGGTGTTGCTGCCGTTCGCGCTGCTGTCCGGCTTCGCCACCCCGGTGGAAAACATGCCGTTCTGGCTACAACTCGTCACCGGCATCAACCCGCTCGCGCATATGTTAAAGCTCATGCAGGGGTTGTTCCTGAAGGGCGCCTCGGCCCTGTCGCTGATGCATCTGCTTGGAAAGCTGGCACTTATCGCCCTCGTCACCGTCACGAGCTCGATCTTGTTATTCCAACGGCGGGCGTCCTGACGGGCCTGGGCGCGTAGGCGGATGACTACAGCTCATTGAGCGACGGGACCGCTATCGCTGCGGCGCGCGCGGGTGCATGCTTGAGCCATGAACAAGCTGTGCACAATCTTTTCGGTGGTCCTTCTGGGGGTCGGCGGGGTTGCGTATGGCGAGGCGCCGGAAGTGGCGACCCCGCAGAGCTCCGAGTTCCTGCAGAAGGCGATGCAGACGTCTCTGACCGAAGTGGAGCTCGGCAAGCTAGCCGGGCGTAACGCACGAGCGACAGGCATCAATGCCCTCGGCTCGCGGCTGGCGCGGGATCACAGTCGGATGGGGACGATCATCGGGCTCATCTCGAAGGACAAAGGCGTCACGGTGCCGACCGCGCTGGACGCGGATCACCGCGCGATCGTCGAGAAGCTGAGCACCAAGACGGGCGCCGAATTCGACGTCGCGTACACGCAGCTCATGGTTGCCGATCACGAGCGGGCCATCGCGCTGTTCACGGTGGCGTCAGAGGGCGACGATCCGGTGCTGGCGGAATTCGCAAACCGGGCGCTGCCGGCGTTGAAAGAGCAGAAGCGCCTGGCGATCAGCTTCCAGAAAATGACGGAAGGTTACGGACTCGAGAAGGTGGCCGCGCGCGAATAGCCCGCGGCCACGAGCCTGCCGGCCGACCGGTTCCGGCGCTAGTGCCTCACGGGGCGATAGTTCTTCACTTTCTTCACTTCGTCTCGGAAAGCTTCTTCATCTCCGCGAGCGCATCGGTAAACAGCTTCGTGCGCCGCTCCTTGTCCTGCGTTTTCGCCGCCGCATCCGCGAGCGGCGCCTGATCCCAGATCAGGCTGTACAAAATCTTCGACTTGTTCTTGCCATCTGGCACGACTTCGAGCGTGCCGTGGTAAAGGATCGTCGTCGTCGGCTGCGTGTAGGTATACGAATACGTCGACTTCGACACCAGCACCTCATCGATACGATCGTTGAGTCTTCGCACGGAGCCGAGCTCGCCGTTGCCCGACGTCATCACGCACGTCATCTTCAGCCACGCACTGATGTCGCAGTAGCCGCCGACTTTCTTCCACACCGCGTCAGCGGGACGATCCACCGAAACACTGAGATTGACGGTCGCATATTCTGCGGCAGACGCCGCTCCTGCGGCGAGCGAACCGGCAACTGCGCAAATGCCAGCCAGTGCGGCCGGACGAAGCAGTGAGCGGATGGGCATGAAGCATCTCCCGAACGATTGTTTTGAGACCATTGTTTTGAAGCGTGCAGGCAGTGTAGGAGCAGTCTGACGCCTGATGTGGCCACGGTTGGCTAGTGTCCGCAGCGCGACTGAGGCACCGTTGGCGCAGCTGTTTCTCCTCCCCCCGTGCATGCCACCCGTGCCGAACTCCGATAAGCGAATTTCCCGTCACTCGCCAGGCTCGCGCCGAGCGCTGATCTGGCGCGTGCTCATCGGCCTGGGTGTCGCCATCGCGATGGTGTTGGTGTGGCGATTCACTCCGCTGTCCGAGTGGGCGCGACCGCAGGTGCTGGTCGACCACATCGAGACGATTTCGAAGCATCGCTGGGCGCCGTTCATTTTCATTGGCGCTTATCTCCTGGGCGGCTTCGTGCTGTTTCCCGTGACCGTGCTGGGCGGCGCGGTGGCCATCATTTTCCCGCCGTTGAAAGCTGTCGCGATTTCGTTCACCGGCATCATGCTCAGCGCGAGTCTGCATCACTGGATCGGGTCGCATTTCCTGCGCGAGCGCACGAATGCCTTGCTGGGCCGGATTCGCAAGAAGATCGACGAGGCCCTCACCGATCAGAGCATCGTCACCATCGCCGCGTTGCGCATGATACCGATCGCGCCGTTCGCGCTCGTCAACGTGGTGGCCGGCGCGATGGGCGTACGGTATCGGGATTACATCCTCGGCACTGCGCTGGGCCTTGCGCCGAGCATCACCGTGATCTGTTTGTTCGGGCGGCAGGTGAGGGCGTTCTGGCATCACCCGAGCGTCACGGGCGTGCTGCTGATCGTGGGCGTGGCCCTGCTGTGGATCGCCGTCGCGGTGACGTTGCAGCGATGGGTGTCGAAGCGCAAGAACACTACATCTGCCGAAACAAATGCAGATAGCTCCGGCTCACCGGCAGCACCTCTTCGCGCCCCTTGAGGTGAATGTCCGCGGTTTCGTTCTCGCCGCGCGTGATGTGCGAAATCGCTCGCAGGTTCACAACCACAGACCGATGGACCTGCGCGAATTGCGCTGGATCCAGCTTCGCGACCAGCTCTTTGAGCGGTGTCCGGATCACCGCTTCTTTCGGCTGCTTCGTTTCATCGCGCCACGCGATCAGCGTGTATTTCTCTTCCGACCGCAGAAAGTCGATGTCTGCCACCGCGACGAGTCGCACCGTCTGGCCCACCGACGCACGCAACCACGTGAGCGGCGCGGGCGCGGCGGTTTTTTGCAGGCTTACCGCGAGCTGCTGAAGCAATGTCTCGATGTTGAGCGCCGGTTGCGAAGCGTTTAGCCGTTCCTGCAGTCGCGTCACCGTTTCGACCAGCCGCGACAGTTCCACCGGTTTGACCAGGTAATCCAGCACGCCCTGCGCAAACGCTTGTACCGCGTATTCGTCGTATGCAGTCACGAACACGAGATGCGCGCGCCGGCCGATATGCCGCGCGACTTCCACGCCGGTGGTGCCGGGCATGTGCACGTCGAGGAAGCAGATGTCCGGCCGCTGCGCTTCGAACAGGTCGATCGCCTCCCGGCCATTGCGAGCCTGGGCGACGACTTTGAGCGCGGGCCACGCGTCGGCAAGCATGCGCTCCAGCGCGTCGCGAAGCAGCGGCTCGTCGTCCGCGATGAGAGCCGTCGGTCGCTGTGTTGTCATGGCATCGTGTTCCGCGCGGGAAATTCCAGCTCCGCGCATACGCCGTGGGGCTGCACTTCGCTCAGTTGCAATTGCGCGTCGCCGCCGAACGCAAGCTGCAGCCGCTCGCGCAACGTGGAGAGGCCGGTTCCCGTCCGATGGCCCGTTCCGTGGGCCACACCCCCGGCCACGCGGTTCCCCGTGGTCGAGCCCGGCCCGTTGCGATCCGTTTGCAGGCCTACGCCGGTATCGACCACACGCACGAAACACCGACCGTTGCGAGCTCGTGCTGTCACGTCGATGCGGCCGCCTTCTTCGCCCGGATCGATCCCATGTTTGACGGCGTTTTCCACGAGCGTGAGCAGCGTCATCGGCGGGCACTGCAGGCCGGCAGCTTCCGCGTCGACCTGAAGCGTGAACTGCAGTCGATCGGGCATTCGCATGTGCATGAGCTCGAGATACGCGCGCACGAGTTGCAGCTCCTGACCGAGCGTGGTCGTCGGCTCATGGAGTCGCGGAACGGCCGCGCGAAGATATGCGATCAGGCTTTCCAGAACCCGCGAGGCCTGCGGCGACCCGGCATTCACCAGCGCCTGCACGTTGGCGAGTGTATTGAACAGAAAGTGCGGTTCCACCTGCGCCTGCAGCAGGCGCAAGCGCGCGTCGAGCGCTTTGCGTTCGAGCTCACTGCGTTCCAGCTCGAATGTCAGCGCCTGACTGCGTGCGAAAGCTTCTCTCTGGCGCACCATCGCGCCCAAGGCGACCCACGGCGCGATGAGTACGCCCATGAACGTAAGGCCGCCGTAGCCGGCGAGGCGCAGCCGGTCCGTGCCGAGTTGCGGGTCGCCGCCGGTGGTCAGCCAATACGCGAGATACGCACTGAACGGCACCGACACGACGACGCCGATGAGCTGCAGAACCCAGCGTCCCAGCCATTCCGGGAGTCTCGCGGGCCAGCGCTCCAGCAGCCCGAAGATCGCCATCGCGAGAAGGCCCACCAGCATCGCTCGGCCGATCACGATGGAGGTCGCGGTGAGCGAGGTCAGGGACTGGAGCAGGCCGAGGATGCCCGACACGCAGAACGTGAAAATCACGCGGCGCAGGCCGAATATGACCTTCAGGCTGTGTCGTCGCGTGGGATCGGAAGGGCTCGACATGGCGCCACTATACCGGGCGAGTCCGGTGCGGCTGGCGACCGGGACCGTTGTTCGTCGGGCCAGACCGCGGTCTGTCGCCGGCGGTGGTCATTCGGCCCCTCGGTTTCGTGTCCTGTCGCAATCGATTGGCGAGCGCGGCCGCGCCGACGCCATAGTGCGCGCATCAGGTGGGAGACCTCGAACATGCGATTCTTCAAGTGGATCTCGCTGACGGTGCTGGTGCTGCTGGTCGGCGCATTCGCGGCGTTGTACTTCATCGAGCCGGACCCGCCCGTCATTCGAAGCAGCGGCGAACGGATGAACGCCGTCGTCTATCACGAGTACGGCACCGCGGAGGTGCTGCGCTTCGAGCAGGCCGACAAGCCGCTTCCGAATGACAACCAGGTGGTCGTGCAGGTGAAAGCGGCGTCCGTCAATCCGCTCGACTGGCACTACATGCGCGGCACACCGTATTTGATGCGCTTCATGGGAACCGGGCCGCGCAAACCCGTGGACTCGCGGATGGGCGCCGACGTCGCGGGCGTCGTGTCCGCGGTGGGCAAGGACGTCACCCAATTCAAAATCGGGGACGAAGTGATGGGTATCAGTCCGGGCGCGTTCGCCGAGTACGCACCGATTTCGCAGCGGCGCGCGGCGCTGAAGCCTGCGAACGTCAGTTTCGAGGAGGCGGCGAGTGTGCCCGTCGCCGCCAGTACAGCGCTTCAGGCGCTGCGCGATAGTGGAAAGATTCACGCGGGCCAGAAGGTTCTGATCAACGGTGCATCGGGCGGTGTGGGCACGTTCGCGGTGCAGATCGCGAAGTCGTTTGGCGCGGAGGTCACCGGCGTTTGCAGCACCCGCAATCTGGAGCTGGTCAAATCGCTTGGTGCGGACTTCGTCGTCGACTACACGAAGGGCGACGTGACCGAGACCGCGGAGAAATACGATCTCATCATCGACAACGTCGGCACTCAGCCGCTGCATGCGTTTCGCCGGATCATGAAAACCGACGCGAAGTATGTGCGGGTCGGCGGTGGCGGGCCGCAGGGCGGGCAGCTGATCGGTCCGCTCACCGGGCCGATCAAGGCGATGTTCTACGATCCGTTCGTCAGCCAGGACTTCGAAGTGCTGTTCGCCGATACCACCCACGACGACCTGGCGTTTCTGAAACAGCTCATCGAGGACAAGAAGGTCAGGCCGGTCATCGACCGCGCCTATCCGCTGCGCGAGACCGCGACGGCTATCCGCTATCTCGAGGCCGGCCATGCGCGCGGCAAGGTGGTCATCACGGTCGCCGGTCCGAACTGATCAAACGGAGGCGATCGGATTAAACTGGCAGGATGAACACCCAGCTTCAGACGCTTGCCGAGACGAGTGACTTCAGACAAACGGGGCGCACGGACGAGGTCGCCGCACTTTGCGACCAGTTCGTACAGGCGTGGCCGGAGGCGGTGCGACGCATCGAATACGGCACGTCCGTCGAAGGGCGGCCGATGCTCGCGCTCATCGCAACTCGCACTGGCGCGCTCGAGCCGCAAGCGTTGCGGGCTCGCAAAATCCCGCTGCTGATGATTCAGGCCGGCATTCACCCCGGCGAGAGCGATGGCAAGGATGCGGGCTTCATAGCGTTGCGCGAATTGCTCGAAGGCTCTGCCGCCAAAGGTGTGCTCGACCGGATCGCGGTGCTGTTCGTGCCGGCCTTCAACGTGGATGGCCACGAGCGCTTCGGCCGTTGGAATCGCCCGAATCAGGTGGGTCCGGAAGAGACCGGTTGGCGTGCGACGGCGCAGAACCTCAACCTGAATCGTGACTATACGAAGGCCGACGCGCCCGAAATGCAGGCGATGCTGCAACTGATCGCGCGATGGGATCCGCTGGTCAGCGCCGATCTCCACGTCACCGACGGCGCGGATTTCGAGCCCGACATCTCGAACCAGGCGGAGCCGGTGAATCAGGGCGATCCGCAACTGCGCGCCAGTGGCGTGCGGATTCGCGACGAGCTGAACGAAAAACTCGCTGCGCAGGGTTCGCTGCCGCTGCCGTTCTACCCGGACTTTGCGCGCACGGATGATCCCTCGTCAGGCTTCATCCTCACGGTGTATTCGCCGCGTTTCTCGACGGGCTATTTTCCGCAGCGGAATCGGTTTACGGTGCTCGTCGAAACCCATTCGTGGAAGCCCTACGCGACGCGCGTGCGGGTCACGCGGAACACCGTCGTCGGGCTTGCGGAGATCGTGGCCGAGCGCGGCGCTTCTCTGCTCGAACAGGCGCAGAAGTCCGATGTCGATGCCGCGACGCTGGGTGGGCAGGACGTGACGCTCGACTATGCGTCCGGATGGCGCGAGCCCACCAAGGCGGGCGGCGGCGCCGACGAGTTGTCCGATGAGGGAGCGCGAATGATCGAATTTCGCGGCTACGCGTATTCGCGGACGATGTCCCCGATCTCGGGCGGTCTCGTCACGGTCTACGATCCGAAGTCGCCGCGGATCTGGCACGTGCCGTTGCGGGACGAGGTGCGACCTTCACTCGTCGTCACCGTGCCGCGCGGCGGATATCTGGTGTCGAAGGCCTACGCACGCGAGATCGCGGCGAAGCTCGACTTGCATGGCATCTCGTATCGAACGCTGGACGTGCCCCAATCCGCTCTCGGCGTCGAAACATTCCGCGCGTCAGCGGTGCAATTTTCGTCGGCGCCTTTCGAAGGCCGCTTGCGTGCCACGCTGAGCGGTCGCTGGGCCGCGGAGACGCGCGCGCTCGGCGCCGGCGCGCTGTTCGTGCCCATTGCGCAACCGCTCGCACGCCTGGTGCTGGCACTCTTCGAGCCGCAGGCGCCGGATTCCTTCGCGGCCTGGGGCTTCTTCAACGCGTGTTTCGAAGACAAGGAGCACACGGAGCCGTACGTCGCCGAGCAGATCGCGCGTGAAATGCTCGCGGCGGATGCGGACCTGCGGCTGGAATTCGAGCGGCGGCTGAAGACCGACGCGGAATTCTCGGCAAATCCGGACGCGCGCCTGGAATTTTTCCTGCGGCGGCATGCGTCGTGGGACGAGCGACTGAACCTTTACCCGGTATTCAGAACGGAACGGAGGGTCGGCGTATGACACGGTCATCGAAATATCCGTCACTGCTGGTCAGCGCGGCGCTGGTGCTGGGCCCGGCGCAACTCGCCATCGCAGACGAAACCTGCAACTCGCCCTACATGAGCGGACTCATTCGCGGGCAGGAAGATTTCGTTCACGTCTGGACGCTCGGCGTCGAGGGCCTGGGCGATGGGTCCGACAAGCTGGTCACGCTCGATGCGAATCCGGCGTCGAAGCGCTATGGCAAGGTGATCAGCCAGGTTTCCGTCGGTGGACGCGGTGAAGCGCACCACATGGGCTTCACCGACGATCGCAAATATCTGTGGGCCGGCGGCCTCGACGACAGCAAGATCTACGTGTTCGACGTCGGCACCGATCCCGCGAAACCGAAGCTCGTGCGGACCATTGCGGATCTGCCTGCGAAAACGAAACTGGTCGGTCCGCATACGTTCTATGCGCTGCCCGGCCGCATGCTCATCGGCACGCTGTCGAACTCGAACGACAAGGGCGGCGTCACCGGGCTCGCGCTCTACAACAACAAGGGCGAGCTGATCACGAAGTACGACATGCCGGTGGCCACGATCGGCGGCGTGAAGGGCGATGGATACGGTTACGACATCGCGGTGAATCCCGCGAAGAACGTGCTGCTCACATCGAGCTTCGCCGGCTGGAACAACTACATGCGGGAGCTCGGAGACTTGATGAAAGACTCCGCAGCGATGCAGAACTTCGGCTCGACGATGGTCGTGTGGAACCTGAAGTCCATGCAGCCGACGCAGGTGCTGAGCGTGCCCGGCGCGCCGCTCGAGATTCGCTGGTCGCTCGCGCCAGGGCAGAACTGGGCGATCACCGCGGCCGCGCTCACTTCGAAGCTGTGGCTCGTGAAGCAGGGCGCAGACGGTAAATGGGTCGCGAAGGATGTCGGCAACATCGGCGATCCGTCGAAGATTCCGTTGCCGGTGGACATTTCGATTACCGCCGACGGCAAAGGGCTGTGGGTGAACACGTTCATGGATGGCACGACGCGCTACTTCGATCTCACCGATCCCGAGCACCCGAAGCAGACGTATTCGAAGCACACCGGCAGCCAGGTCAACATGATTTCGCAGAGCTGGGATGGCAAACGCGTGTACACCACCTCGAGCCTGCTCGCGCATTGGGACAAGAAGGGTGCCGACAACGAGCAGTTCCTGCGGGCGTTCCAATGGGACGGCAAGGCGCTGACGCCGGCGTTCGACGTCGACTTCACGAAAGAGAAGCTCGGGCGGCCGCATCACATGAAGTTCACCGCGAAGTCGGGATCCACGCAGGCACTCGCCGCGCTCGTTCGGGAATGAGTGCAGTGGGTGCGGCCGTGCGAAGGGCAGCTGCCTCGTTGGTTTGCTCTTTGTTCGCCGTGGGCGCGCACGCTGCTGCCGATCTGAAGCCGGACTCGGCGCCGCGCATGGAGTTCGCGCCGCTGAAGCCGGGCACGTACACGCTGCAGAAAATCCAGCCAGTTCGCGATGCGACTCTGCTCAACGAGCGGGGTCAATCCGTGAAGCTGCGCGCGGCGATCACCGGCAAGGTCACGCTGCTTACGTTCTTTTACACGTACTGCGTCGACCCTCTCGGCTGCCCGTTCGCTCGCGAGACGCTGGGCTCGTTGCGCGACCAGATCCTCACGGACAAAGATCTCGCCGGCGGCGTGCGATTCGTGAACATCACCTGCGACCCGACCACCGACACACCGGCAGTGCTCGCCAGCTACGCCTCCGAAATCAAAGCCGGCAAACGTTTCGATTGGCAATTCCTCACGGCAAGCTCCGTCCCCGCGTTGCTCCCTGTGCTCGATGATCTCGGCCAGGACGTCAGCGTGGACCTCGACGAGCACGGCAAACCCACGCGCGCCCTTCACCACATGTTGAAGGTGTTTCTGATCGACACTCACGGTATGGTTCGCGAGATCTACACCCTGGCTTACCTGCAGCCCGAAGTGATGCTGAACGACATTCGCACGCTCGCTCTGGAAAACCGTTCGTGACCGCCCCATCGGCGCTGGGCCTCGGCGGTTTCAGCCGCACGTTCTGGGTGGCCAACACGCTCGAGCTGTTCGAGCGCTTTGCATACTACGGCAGCAAGGCAGTGCTGGCTGTCTACATCGCGGAACAGGTCGGGCTCGGCTCGCAGACCGCGACGTTTCTCGCCGGCTCCGTGTTCAATACGTTGCTGTATTTCCTGCCGCCCCTGGCCGGCACGATCGTCGACCGGTATGGCTTCAAGCGCAGCCTCATGGCGTGCTTCGCCATCTTCTCGCTCGGCTATTTCCTGGTCGGTCTCGGCGGCTTGCCGATGGGCCAGCCCATCGTCGAGGCCGTGGGCGCGAAGGCGTGGATGCTGATCGCGCTCATCATCACCGCGATCGGCGGCTCGCTGATCAAACCGTCCATCGTCGGCACGGTGGCGCGCACGACGAACGAGCAGACCAAGTCGCTCGGCTATTCGATCTACTACACGCTCGTGAACATCGGCGGCGCGATGGGCCCGATCATCGCGCTTGCCGTGCGCGAGAACGCGGGCATTTCGTATGTGCTCGTTGTGTCATCGCTCACGAGCCTGCTGCTGTTCATCGGCACCACGCTGTTCTTCCGCGAGCCGCCGCGGCCGGTCGACGCGCCGCCGCCGCGATCGATGGCACACGTGCTCGCGGACATGATGCTGGTGTTCCGCAACCTGCGATTCATGCTGTTCCTGCTGATCTTCTCCGGCTTCTGGGTGATGTTCTGGCACATCTTTTACGCGCTGCCGTTCTACGTGAAGGATTACCTGCACTATCCGCGCTTCGAGATCATCGAGACGGTCGATGCATGGACCATCATTCTCGTCACCGTGCCGGCGACCTTCGTCGCGCGCAAGCTCAAGCCACTCTCCGCGATGGTGCTCGGGTTCGCGCTGGCGACGGCGTGCTGGTTCGTCATGGGCCTCGTGCCGACACTCGCCGGCACGATTGCGGCGATGATGGTGTTCGCGCTCGGCGAGTCGATCCAGGCGCCGCGCTTCTACGAATACGTTGCGCGGCTCGCGCCCCCGGACCAGGTGGGCACGTACATGGGATTTGCGTTCCTGCCCATCGCGATCGGAACGTTCCTGTCCGGCGCGTCGAGCGGCTTCCTGGTCGAGCACTTCGTCGAGGGCGGCAATCCTGCCGCCCCGCGAATGTGGCTCATCGTCGGCGGTTACGGCGTCGTCTCGACCCTGCTGCTGGTGTTGTACGACCGTTTCATCGCGCCAGCACCCGCCGCCGCGAAGCTCACTTCTCCGCTAGCGTCTTGAGGTTCGCAAGCCCGCCCTGAAACACGCCGGTGATCAGCTTCACCGCGGCTTCGTCGGTCTCGCCTTCCGGCGGCTGCTCTGCCGGATTCTTGCGCGTGAACTTCGCGGACCACGTGACGAGGCTGCCGCCGTCCTTGCCCGGTTTCACGACGAAGTGGGCCACATAGTTCTGCAACGGCAGCGGCGACTCGATGATCCGGTATTGATAGCTGTGCGCCGATTCGTCGAACGCCTGCAGCTCTTCGGTGAAAGTCGGGCCATCCTGGATGGTGAGCGCGCGCACCGTTCCCACCACATTGTTGCTCCCCTTCGTGAGCACGTCCCTGGAGAACCCGGGATGCCATTTGTTCAGGCTGTCATAGTCCTTCGACAGGCCCCAGACCTTCGCGACCGGCGCTTTGATTTCGAGACTTTCCGTGACGCTCAACGGTTTCAGATTGCTCATGATTTCTGCCCTCGCGGACGTAGGTGATTGGCGGCTGAAACGTAGCAGGCTTCGTTCCCCCGGCACCACTGTGGCAAGACCGGGACGCAGCGCGCTGCGGTGCTATGCTGAAGCTCCACGCGGCGAGGGTACGACCATGCACAACGGCTCTTGTTATTGCGGCAGGGTGACCTACGAGGTCGCCGGCCCGTTCAATGCGATGATGAGCTGCCACTGCTCGATGTGCCGCAAGCATCACGGCGCGCCGTTCGCGACCTATGTTTCCGCGCCGTTGCAGAATTTTCGCTGGCTGTCGGGCGAAGACCTGCAGATTCGCTACCGATCGTCGGCGCAAGGCGTGCGGGATAGCTGCGGGACCTGCGGCTCGCCCTTGCCGATCACGATGCCGACGCATGGGCTCGTGTTGTTGCCGGCCGCGCCGCTCGAAGGGGATCTGGGCATCACGCCGCAGGGTCACATGTTCGTCGGCTCGAAAGCCCCTTGGTACACGATCACCGACGACCTGCCGCAATACGAGGAATATCCGCCGGAGTATGCGATGCCCGGCGTGTCGCGACCCAAGGTCGAGGCGCGGCCCGGAATGACCGAAGGCAGCTGCCTGTGTGGTGACGTGGCGTTCGAGATCGAAGGCGCGCCGATGACGATGCAGAGCTGTCATTGCCAGCGCTGCCGTCGCTCGAAGGGCGCAGCGCATGCGACCAATGCGTTCTACAAGGCGACGCAGTTTCGCTGGTTGCGCGGCGAGCACCGTGTCGCCACGTACAAGCTGCCGGAAGCGCAGCGCTCAGCCAACTCATTCTGCCGGCGGTGTGGATCGGTGATGCCGCGCGTTTCGCTGGAACACAATATCGCGGTGGTCGCGGCCGGCAGCCTGGATACAGACCCGGGCATGAAGTCGCAGCGGCACATTTACACGCACTACAAGGCGCCGTGGTTCGAGATCACCGACGGCGCGCCGCAGTTTGCGGAGGGGCCGCCAGCACGTTAGCCATCACACCAGCCCGGCCCTGTGCGGCTGCATTTCGGAAACAGGGAAGAAGGGCTTCTTCCCTGTTCAAGCGGATCAGAAATTTCCGATCATCACAACGCCAGGTGCGTCAGCTCGCGCGCGCCCAATAAAGATACGTCGGCGTCGGGTGCAGGCTCGGCGCCGCCACCGGATCGGAGAGTTTCCACGCGCGGGGCAACGCATGCTTGCGTGCAATCCGTACCAGGTCGTCGGAATGCACGGCGACGGCGCCGTCCGCGTCGGACATAGTCCACGCTCGTACGAACTCCGCACGAGCCGAGAGCTCGCGATGCAGCCGCACGGAATAAGGTTGCGGCGGCACTTCCTCCGAATGCTCACTTCTGGCAGCCGCATCCGCGTCTGCCGCGAGATCCCGAATGAACGCATCGGTCACGGGCACGGTAATGCCGTGGGACGACAGCTCTTCTTTCAACCAGCGTTCAGCGACGCCGAAGGTCGGAATGGCGTATTGCAGGGTTGCGTCGAGAAGTTTCATGGCCCGCTTCGCTCACGTCCACCGTGCACGTGAGCCCGGCGATGCGCCAGCGGTGCGACCGAAGTGATCGGGCGCGACGCGAGGTTTGAAGCTCGGCCACGTGGCGTCGGCGTCGAGCGTCGTCGGGGATTCGTCGGTCGCAGCCTCTTTCGGCTCTGACTCTGCGTCGACGTGATTCTGGATGATGGCAGCGAGAAACATGCTCAGACCCTCCACGGATCGAATTGCTTCGAAGCCATGGTGCCTGCCGGGGCCGGTTTTATCTGTCTGGCTCTTGACACAACGCCAGCTCCCTCCAAAGAAGGACAGGCTTCTATGCGGTTAGCGTTGTGCGCTGACCCAATACACGGCGAAAGTGCCGAGCCAGTGACCGCCTTCGTAGTGCTCGCCGGTGATCGCGGGAAGCGCCGATGCCGCGTGCTGGGCCGCGGCCGCGCGTAGCGCGGGAACACGCTTGTCCTCGGCGCCGAGCCCGTCTGCGATCCCTTCGAGCATCCACGCGCGGCTGAGATTCAGGCCGTCGATGTGCGCCAGTTTCGGATCGCTGCGATTCGTGACGACGCCGGGTGGCAGCCATGTGGCATTCGTATTGCGCGGAATCCCCGGCATGAACGCGGTGAGCCACTTGCGATAGGCGGGTCGGTCGAGCACCCGTCGCATGAAGTCTGCTTCGGCGAGGCAGGGCGAGAGAAAGTCCTGTCCCGACGGTTCGTAATTGAGCGGGCAGCTCTTGTCCTGAAGATAAAAGCGATTCGCCGCGTCGGTGAGCAACGCGCGCATCTTCGAATCACCGGCCACCTGCGCCCAGTCCCAGATCAGGCCGAACGAAAACGCGGTCTGGTCATGCTCGCCGATGCGAATGGGGTAGTGAAGGTCGGGCAGCCAGCTCGCGAGGCGGGCGGCCGCTTCCGTTTCGAGGGGACGCAACGTGTTCGCCCACTGCTGGCCCTGCGGGTCGTTCCACGATCTCAGCTCCGCGCAGAGCTGCAACAGCCACGCGAGCCCGTAAGGTCGTTCGAAGGAGGCGCGTCCGGGCCGCTGCAGATAGGCCACTTCGGCGGCGATGTTCTGCGGCGTGAAACTCTTGGCGAGCTCAGTGCGCGCGACAGAAGCGAAGGGCGCATCCGGAAACCGTCGAATCAGGCGGACGAGCAACCAGTGTCCGTGGACATCGGAGTGCCAGTCATAGCATCCATAGAACGCAGGGTTGTTCTCGCGCGGCGGGCGCGCGTCCGCGTCGCTCGCGAGCGTGTGCGAGATGTGGTTTGGATACTCCTGATGCAGGCACTTGAGTGCGAGGCCTGCGAAGCGTGAAGCCGTAGGGACGTCCAATGACTCGGCGCTTGCCGAAGCAGACCCCAAAAACGGAAGCACTACGAGAAGCGCGACGGCGAGCGCACCACTCGAAAAACGATCAGCCGGAATACGCATGCTCATGCCGTTGCTTCTACAGGATGGGTTCAGGACTGCCTAGTGGCCGCGTTTTCGGGGTGCGCGCCATTTCCACGGCGAGCCGTTGCACTAAGATCGCGCCGCTGGGAACGAATCGACGACTTCGACGAGATTACGAGGTCCGCATGATGATCACGCGCCCTGTGCTTGCGATTGCCGCGTTCCTGTTCTATGCCGGCACGGCCTGCGGCGAACAGAAGGCGGCGTTTGCCAACGGATTCCCGGTTGCGCCGACCGGCCTTGCCAATCAGCCATTGCCCAATGGCCCGTTCACGTACCACACCGCGGAAGGGATGGACGTGCGGGTGACCGCGCTCGCGCGCGGCGTCGAATATCCGTACAGCATTGCGTTTCTTCCGAACGGCGATCTGCTGTTCACGGAGCGCTCCGGCCACCTTCGCATCCTGCGTAAAGGTGTGCTCGATCCGCGGCCGATCAGCGGCGGGCCTGCGTCTCGCTATGCCGGAACGTCCGGCGCGGTGGGCGCCGTCCACGGTTATATGACCGTGATCGTTCATCCACGCTTCTCTGAAAACCACTGGATTTACTTCAGCTACACGAAGCCCGCCGAGGGCAATAGCAAACAGTCCGGAGTGGCGGTGGCGCGCGCGGTGCTGAAAGACGGCGCGATGAGCGAGGTGCGCGATGTCTTCGTCGGCAATGACCTGCGCGGTGCCGTGAGCATCGCGATGACACCCGACGCCATGCTCTGGGTCGCCACCGGAGGCGACGCGGCGCAGGATCCGAATTCGCTGGCAGGCAAGGTCCTGCGCCTGCGCGAAGACGGCACCGTTCCGCAGGACAACCCCTTTGTCGGCAAAGAGGGCTACCGCCCGGAGATCTACACGCTCGGTCATCGCAGCTGCCTCGGCCTGGCCGTGCATCCGGTGACGCACGAAGTCTGGCTCAGCGAAATGGGCCCGAACGGCGGCGACGAGATCAACGTGCTCAAGCCCGGGCGCAATTACGGCTGGCCGCTCGTGAGCCTCGGGCGCACGTATCCGGGACCGTGGCAGGCGAAGACCCACGAGCCGACGCATGCGGGCTATGAGCCGCCGGTCATTTACTGGATGCCGGCCATCTCCGTGTCAGGCCTCACGTTCTACACGGGCGACAAGCTCGCGAAATGGCAGGGGGATCTCTTTGTCGGGGGCCTGCGCACGGGTGAGGTGCCGGGTACCGGCCACCTGGATCGCGTTCTGTTCAACGACCACATGGAAGAGCTGCGTCGAGAGTCCCTGCTCGGCGATCTGCACCAGCGCATCCGCGACGTGAAGGAGGGCCCGGACGGGTTCCTGTACGTGGCGACCGATGAGGCCCGGGGAGCGATCCTGCGCATCGAACCTGCTGGACTGGCGCGCCAACTCTGAATTAACGTGGCGCGCCTTGGGGGGGCGGATGGGCGACGTGACCCGTAGCGTAAAAGCGGCAATCGATCTGGACGGGCGCGACGATCGCGAACGCTTCCTCGACTCCCTGTATCGCCAATACGCCCGACCGCTGCTGCGTTTCATCAGCCGCCAGAACATCGCCCACGAAGAAGCGCGGGAAATCGTGCAGGAAACCTATTGTCGGCTGCACCAGGTGCCGCAGGTGGAAAGCCTCGAATCGCCGCGCGGTTATCTGTTTCGCACGGCCATCAACCTCGCGCGCGACAGCAAACGCCAGCGGCGCCGTGAATTCCATGTCGCCGAAGCGGGCGGGCAGCCTGGCATCGACGATGCGATCGACGTGCCGTCGGAAGCGCCGACGGCCTATCAGGTTCTCAAGGGACAGCAGGAGCTCGCCATCATCCGGCAGGCGATCGCCGAGCTGAGCCCGACCTGCCGCCAGGTTTTCATCATGCATCGATTCGGAGGCGCCACCTACGCACAGATCGCGGAGCGCCACGGGCTGTCGGTGTCCATGATCGAGAAGCATGTGAGCCACGCCCTCACGCAGCTCAAGACCCGGCTCGAGTCCGCCAACTCGAATGTCCGCCAGCGAAAAGCGGGGCCATGAGCGTGAGCGCATCCGAGAACAAGACGAGCCTCGCGCAGGAAGCCGCAGATTGGTACGCGCGGCTGCGCAGCGACTCCGTGTCCGAAGTCGAAGAGGCGCGCTTCCGCGCCTGGCTGTCCGGCGACCCGGCGCGGCGCCGCGAGTTCGATGAGTTGACCGAGCTGTGGGACAAGTTGGGCGGTGTCGCCGAATCGCCCGAAGTGTTGAGCGAGTTGCGCCGCGCCCATACGCCGCCGTCGACGGTGACGGTCGCTGCGGCTTCGACGGATTCGCTGGTGCCGCTGCGATCGGTGGTCGGCTGGGCACTGGCGGCCGGGATCGCATGCGTCGCGGGCTTCCTCTCGTGGCAGCATCTGTTCGCTTCTGAAACGTATTCGACCGGCCTCGGTGAGCTGAGCACGGTCTCGCTCTCGGACGGATCGGTGGTCACGCTCAACACGTCGTCGCGCGTGCAGGTGAAATTTTCCGGCAGCGAGCGTCGCGTCGAGGTGCAGCAGGGGCAGGCGAATTTCGAGGTGGCGAAAGATGCCGCCCGACCGTTCATCGTGATTGCGGGTTCGGGCCACGTGCGGGCGCTCGGCACTTCGTTCGATGTCTATGAACGCGCCCGGGACATCGTCGTCACGCTCATCGACGGGCGCGTCGCCGTTTCGCCGGACGCGGCCGCGGGCTCGCGCGGCGAAGTCACGTTGAACGCGGGCGACCAGGTCGTCTACAGCGCACGCGGGGGCGCGCTCGAGCGCAACACCGTGGACCTGCGCCGGGTCACGGCGTGGCACAACCGCAAACTGGATTTCACCGACACGCCGCTCTCCGAGGCGATCGCGGAAGCGAATCGGTATTCGCGCCAGAAGATCGAGCTGCGCGCGCCGGGGCTGGCGGGCGAGACGCTCAGCGGCGTCTTCGATGCCGGCCATAACGAAGCGCTGGCCGACGGTTTGCGGGCGTACTTCGGGTTGCGCGTCGAGCGAGTCGGGGACGATCTCATCGTGCTCACGCAGGGCGCACGCTGATTCCACGCCGCGAGCCCGTCGTGCGTGTCGCCGCGATCGTTTGCGCCGTCTGCCTGGCAGTTTCACTGGCCCTGCATCCTGCGGCCGCGCGCGCGCAAGCGCCGCCGGCTCGTTCGTTCCAGATCGCGCCTCAATCCGTCAGCTCGGCGCTGCGAACGTTTGCCGAGCAGGCCGAGGTTCAGCTCATCTTTTCGGACCAGGACGTTCGCAGTCTCGTCACTCCTGGCGTTACAGGGACGCTGCCTCCGCGTGAGGCGCTGGAGAAACTGCTCGTCGGCACGTCGCTGCGGTTCGAGTTCACCGCCACTAATGTTGCTGTCGTTCGTCACGTGCGGAGAGCCGCAACGGCGCGCCCGAGCGCGACCGCCCGGGCAGCGGATGTGGGTGCACGATTGCCCCCCACGCCGCGGCAGGTTGCAGCCGAATCGACGCTCGCGCCGCTCGATGAGATCACGATCACCGGCTCGCGCATCGTGCGACGGGACTACGAGGCGAACAGTCCGATTTTCACGGTCGAATCCAGCGCGTTCGAAGAGGCGAGCACCCTCGGCGTCGAAAGTGTGCTCAACCAGTTGCCGCAGTTCGTGCCGACCGACACGCAGTTCGTCACCAACGATATTTTTCCGACGGCGACCAATACACCGGGCGTTGCCACGCTGAATCTGCGGGGCCTCGCGACGAACCGCACGCTCGTGTTGATCGACGGCCGCCGCGCACAGCCCGCCAATTCGACGCTCGTGATCGACGTGAACTCGATCCCTGCGTCCGCGATCTCGCGGGTCGAGATCATCACCGGCGGGGCGTCGGCGACCTATGGCGCCGACGCGATGGGCGGCGTCACCAATTTCAAGTTGCGCGACGACTTCCAGGGCGCAACGTTCGACCTGCGCAGTGGCATCACCGAAGCGGGCGACGGCGCAGAGAGCCGCGTCAGCTCGCTGCTTGGCGCGAACAGCCCGGACGGGCGCGGCAACCTGATGCTGGGGGTCGAATGGACGAAGCGTTCCGCGGCGGCCTACCAGGGGCGCCGGTTCTTCGAGAACGCGTGGACCGACCCGGGCGCGCTCGCGACCGCGGTTCGCATCGACTTCAGTGCTTATGAGCCCAATGCCACGGCAGGCGGTTTGCCGTCGCAGGCGGCGGCGAATGCGCTGTTTCCCGAGCGTGCGGCCGGCACGAACGTCAATCGGAATACGCCGTTCTACGTGAATCGCGGCGGCAGCACGCTGTTCAAGGATGCCGGCGCGCTCGGCTACACCGGCGAGCTCGGTCAGCAGTTCAAAATTCAACCGAACGGTGCGCTCGGCGAGAACAACCTCGCGGAGCTCGCGTCGAGTCCGCTGACGAGCTATTCGGTGCTGGCGCGCGGCCATTATTCGCTCACCGATACGACGAGCTTCTTCACGCAGGCCACGTTCTCGAACACACAGGTGCAGTCGGTCGCGCAGACCGCGGGCGCAACCAGCGGGTTCGCGGCGAGCATTCCGCGCGATGCCGAACATCCCATCCCGGCCGAGCTCGCCACGCTGCTCGATTCGCGCGGCGCCAACGTGCTCGCGACCGATCAGTTCGATCCCGATACCGGGCTGCCGATCGTGCTCACCGGTGCCGACGCGAACTGGCGCCTCGGACGGCCGCTCGATTTCCTGCCGCCGCGCCAGCTGCGCAACACGAGCGATGTCTATCAGCTGCTGGTCGGGTTCAAGGGGCGGCTGCCCGTAAAAGACTGGACGTGGGAGGCTTACGGCACGCACGGCCAGTCCCGCATCGACAACGAATATATTGGCTTCGCATCGCTCGAGCGGTATCGCGCGGTGGTCCAGTCCGCCAATTATGGGCGCGGTTATTCGGCGACCGGAGTGGGCGAGGCGCGCGCCAGCTGCACGTCGGGGCTGCCGATCTTCGAGCAGTTCGAGGTTTCGCAGGACTGCATCGATGCGATCACGATCGCCGTCGCAGATCGCACGCGCCTGTCGCAAGACGTGGTGGAAGCCAACCTGCAGGGCGCCGCATTCAACCTGCCGGCCGGCGAAGCGCGCGCGGCGCTCGGCGCAACCTATCGCAAGAACGAATTCGATTTTCGCCCCGACACGATTCGCGAAACCCATTCGGTCTTCGACATCGCCATCGGCACGTTCAGCAATGCGCGGGTGCTCGGGAGCACGGCCGCGTCTGAAGTGTATGGTGAGCTGCTATTGCCGATCGTCAGCAGCAAACGCTTCGCGGAGTCGCTGGAGCTCGAGCTCGGGGCGCGCTACTCCGATTACGATACGGCGGGCGACGTGCCGACCTACAAGGCGTTGTTCAGCTGGTCGCCGCTCGAGAGCGTGCGATTCCGTGGCGGTTACCAGCTTGCGAATCGCGCGCCCAATATCAACGAGTTGTTCCTCAGCGAGAGCAGCGTGCCGGTGACGCTGCGTGGCCCGGACCCATGTCGGTCCGACACCCGGGATGCGAATGGCAACCAGCCAGGTAACCCGAATCGCAAACAGGTTCAGGCGCTGTGCTCGGCAATCATCGGCACGGGCAACACGACTTTCGATGAAGACCCGGACCATTTCATCGGCGACGGGCGCACGGATGGCGGGGAAATCGAGCGTCGCAGCGGCAATCCGGACGTGAAGAGCGAAGAGGGGACGACGTGGACCTTCGGTGTCGTCCTGCGTTCCCCGTTCCTGCATGCTCTCGCGCGAGGATTGAGCTTCACCATCGACTGGTACAGCGCGAAAGTCACCGAAGCCATCGCGCAGGTGGGGGCGCAGACGACCTATGACCTGTGTTTCAACCGCGATGGACTCAGCAATCCGACCTACAGTCTCGACGATCCGAACGGCATGTGCCGCCGCATCGTGCGGGCCGAAGTGACCGGCGATCGTTTCTACGTCGATTCGGCATATGCCAACCTGGGGCGGCTGGAAACCTCTGGCGTGGACATCCAGGCGGGCTGGATCGTGGCTCCCGGCGACATCGGCTTCGACAGTGTGCCGGGCGCCGTGTCGCTCGATGTGGCCTTCAACAAGCTGCTGACGTTCCGTTCACAGAGCTTTCCGACGAGTCCCGTGCTCGACAACGACGGCACGCTCGCGCGCGGCGGGCTGTATGACTATCGGGCGCTGACCACGTTGCGATACGCCGCGCCGATCGGCGGCGTCGCGCTGAAATGGCGCCGGCTGCCCTCCGTTCGCAGCGTCAACTATGTGACGGATCCGCTCACGCTATCGACGGGTGCGGCGTCGTACAACCTGTTCGATCTGTCGGCCAACTGGAGCATCACGCCGACGATGCGCGCCGCTTTCGGCATCGACAACCTGTTCGATCGCGACCCGAATCGCACCGAGGCGTCGCCCGCCAACAATGCGGCGGGCGACACGGTGCCGGGTTACTACGACGTACTCGGCCGGCGTTACTACGCCGGCTTGCGGTTGGAATTCTAGGCGCGCGCGCTGGCTTCCCGGGCAATTCGGTTGGACCAAAGTGCTCAGAACTCCCAGCGCGCGCTCACACCATAGGTTCTCGGCTGGTTCGTGAGATAGCCCACGCGAGCGCTCCGCCCCCGTTCGTAGTCCAGCGCCAGCCGCGCTGTCTCATCCCACAGATTATTGACGAACGCGGCGACCTCGAATTGATCCTGCTTCACGCCCACGCGGAGGTTGCCGATCTCATACGACGGCAGCTCTGCGTTGAATGAAATCGCAGTGAGATCGGGCGGCGCGCCATACGGGATGAGCCGCGCAGAGCCGGCCGGTCCACCCGCCGTGATCAACCCGAAGTTGGGCACTTCGTTCTCGAACTGCGAGAACGACGACCCCACGTGTTGAACCGTAAAGTTGGCGAAGAGGTCGCGCGACGCGCCGAGCGGCTGAGTGAACCCGATGCTCGCGACTCCCTGGAATTTCGCGGACGTCGGCAACCGGTTGCCTTCGGCAAGTCCGCCCACCACGGTTGTGGTCGTTCCCGTGACTGAAACGACGGACGACCGCAACTCCGCTTCGACATACGTCGCCGAAAGTCCGAAATCCCAGGTCGCGTTGGGCCGCGCGAACAGCTCGAACTCGACGCCTCGGCTGCGCGACTTCGGAACATTGAACACGATGCGTGACGAGCACGTGCCCGCAGTCGTGGTCGCCTGAAGATCCTGGATGTCGCTGTAGAAAGCGGAGACGTTCAGCGTCACGCGCCGTTCCGCGAGCTGCATCTTCGCGCCGATCTCGTAGTTCTTCGCTTTCTCGTCGCGCCAGTTGGCCTGGCCGCCGAACACGGCGATGTCTTCGGGCGAGCAGAGCGGAATGTTGATCGGGTCGTTGATGCCGCCGAGCCGGAAACCGCGCGAATACTGCGCGTTGAAGCGCAGGTCTTCGGTGGGGCTGAACGTGAGGATCGCGCGCGGAGAAAAGCCGTCGGAATCCACCGAGCCCGGAACGCCGCCCGGCGGCGTCGGGTCCGCAAAGAAGCCACCGAAGTTGAGCACGCGATCTTCGCTGAAGTGGTAATAGCGAACGCCGCCCGTGGCGCTCCACTTCGGCGTGAAGAACCACGTGCCTTCGCCGAAGAACGCGTACTGCTTGAGCGAATAACTGAGGTCCGAGAAATACGGCGTATCCGGCGGAGCGTTGAGGTCAGAGCTATCGACGCCTGCCAGACGTTGAGTGATGGCGTCGTAACCTGGTGTCGGCAGGCTCTGTCCGTAGCGGCGATCCACGTCCTGATAGAAACCACCCGCGAGCCACTGGAACTGTTCGGATGCCGCGGAGGAAATGCGCACCTCCTGGCTGAATACCTTCAGTTTCGTGCGGTCGTAGAGCGGCGATGAGATGCGCACTTCGGCGTCTGTGCCGCCAACGTCGAACGTGACGCTGCCAGTGAGCTGCGTGGCATCTCTCAGCACGGTGACTTTGCGATCGGTGTACGAGCTGATCGACGTCAGCGCGACCGGCCCGAAGTCGTAAGACAGGTTCAGGTCACCGAGCGAGAACTCGTCGTCGATGCCTTCGCGAATCTGCGTGTACTGCTGGCGCTCGCCGATCGTGACGGCCGGTTGGGTCGTCGTGTAGGGATTCGCGAGGATGTTGTAGAGGTCGACGCGCGGATACCCATTCGTTTCCAGCTTCTGATACACGAAGCGCGGCGTGATCGAGAGCTGTTCCGTCGGCTTGAACAGCAGGGCGACGCGGCCGCCCGTGCGGTCGCCGTCGTTCACGTCTTTCTTGATGCTGCCGTTCGGCTGAATCGAATCGATGAAGCCGGGCAGCTTGTTGTAATAGCCGACCACGCGCGCGGCGACGGTCTCGCCGAGGGGCACGTTGATGGCGCCGCGAAAATTGCCGCCGACGTCGCCATCCTGCACGCCGAGCACCGTCGTCTCGGCCGATCCCTGGAGCTCGCCCAGCACCGGTTGCCGGGTGATGTAGCGAAGCGTGCCCGTCTCCGAGCCCGCGCCAAACAGCGTGCCCTGCGGACCGCGCAGCACTTCGAAGCGCGCGAGATCCGCAAGCTCGAGGTCGGGCGTGAACAGCGCAACCGAGATGGGGGATTCGTCGAGATAGACGCCGACTTGCTCCTTGACGCCCGGCTGATCACGAATGACCTGACCGGAGCTGATGCCGCGGATGGCGATCTGGCTCTGTCCCGGCCCGAGATCCGCAATCGAGACACTCGCGATGTTGCGCGCGAGGTCGACGATATTCGCCGAGCCGTTGTTGCGGATTTGTTCGTCACTCGTTGCCGCAACGGAGAACGGCACGGATTGCAGCGAAGTTTCGCGCTTCTGCGCGGTCACGACGACTTCTTCGAGCGGTGTCTGCGCGCCGACACGAATCGCGCTCAACGACACCCCAACACCAAACATCGTCCAGCCAAAGCGAGACCTTTGCGTAGGCATGATCACTCCCTCGATCTTGTTGTGCCGGGCATTTTGCTCCCGGCGCGGCGCGCTCGCCAGAAACGGACGCGGCAAAGATCTCAGCTCGATGATTGGGTTTTCAGTGTCCCGCGCGTGGCACAGGCGCCACGTCGTGTCATCGCACGGCTTCGGCGCCGCCAGCCATAAACGAGCGAGTGGGGCGCGTCAGCGGCGCGAGAAAACAAAGTTGTCTCTCGGGCGTGCGACAACTTCCTGAGTCGCTGTGGCGACGTGTACCGCAATGGCTGTGCTTCAGTGTAGGAACGTGCTCACACCGTTAAGCGCGGTAGACCGCTGCTTCTCACTCCCGCTCCACCGTAGCCTCAAAGTGATCACCAATCACTTGAGGGGACGCCGAACATGGACACGTCAAAGAAGTTATTCGTATTGGCTGCGGCGCTGGCTGCCACGGCTGCAACTCAGGCACAAACTCCGCCGCCGGCGAGCACAGACCCGAGCGCGGCTTCGACCCCGCATCAGCGTGCAACCACCGGTTCGTCCACGACCGAATCGCCGACGAATGCGAGCCCTGAGGCTGCCGCCGCGGCGAGCCCGCATCAGAGCGCAACGGCGATGAAAGGCATGAGCAGTGATCAGCTGAAGATGGCTCATCAGGACGGCGCGGTGCCGGCCACGTTCGTCAAGAAAGCAGCGCTGGACGGCATGACAGAAGTACAGCTCGGCAAGATCGCCTTGTCGAAGTCGCAGGACCCCGCGATTCGCAAGTTCGCGCAGCAGATGGTGGACGATCACACCAAGGCCAACGAGCAACTAGCGAGCATCGCGAAGAGCAAGGGTTTCGATGTGCCGAAGGAGCTCGACGCCGAGCACAAGGCCGTGATCCAGTCGCTGAACGCCAAATCCGACCAGGCATTCGACACCGCCTATGCGGAGGCGATGAACAAAGACCACGCGCAGGCCGTCGCGCTGTTCGAAGGGGCTTCGAAGTCCACCGACAGCGACCTCGCCGGTTTTGCCCGCAAGACGCTGCCGACGCTCAACGAGCACAAGCAAATGGCCCACGCGTTGCCGAAGATGCGTTCGGCCGATGCGGCGATGAAGAAAAACCCGCCAGTCAAGGAATAACCAGCGAAAGAACCACCCGTGAAGGACAGCCACTGAAGGAATAACCGGTCGAAACGGCCTGCCGCCCGAGCCGAACCCCCTTGCGGGTGCTTCGGCTCGGGTGTGGGTGAAAAGCACGTCGCAGAACCCGTCGCGAAAGCCTCTGTTTCGCAACGCCCATTGCGGCGATGAGGTGTAGCCTTCGCCCTCGAAAATGCCTTGCGGCGCTCACGAGTTGGCTCGCTTCATGAAGAACAAGACCCGCCTCCACGTTCCCCGTCCTCCCGCGCGTCCCGGCGACAAACCCGACTTCAGTTACGTCAACCTTTCACCCGCCGGCGCCGTGGCGCGGCCGCAGCCCGGCACGCCCGCGCGCGAGATGGAATCGCTGGCCGTGAGCCTGGTGAGGGTCCTGGACGATCAGCATCGCGCAGTGGGGCCGTGGGACCCGCAGCTCGACGCGGAAACGCTGCGGCAGGGGCTGCGGTGGATGGTCCTCACCCGGATCTTCGATGACCGGATGCTGAACGCACAGCGGCAGGGCCGCATTTCGTTCTACATGAAGTCCACTGGCGAAGAGGCTGTGGCCGCCGCGGCGGGCATGGCCCTCGATCCGCAGGACATGCTGTTCCCGTCCTATCGCGTGCAGGCGCTGTTCCTGCTTCGCGGCGTCGGCATGGTCGACATGATGTGCCAGCTGCTCTCCAACACGCGGGACATGTGCAAGGGCCGCCAGCTGCCCGTGATGTATCACTCCGCTGAAAAGCGCTTGTTTTCGATCTCAGGCAACCTTGCCACCCAAGTGCCGCAGGCGGTGGGCTGGGCCATGGCCTCTGCCATCAAGGGCGAATCCGCCATCGCGGCCACCTGGACCGGCGAAGGTTCGAGTGCCGAGGCGGACGTGCATTACGCCATGGTGTTCGCGTCGTCGTATCGCGCGCCGGCCATCATCAACATCGTCAACAACCAGTGGGCCATTTCCACGTTCCAGGGCATTGCGGGCGGCACCGGGCCTTCGTTCGCCGCGCGCGGGCTGGGCTATGGTCTGCCGGGTATCCGCGTCGATGGCAACGACTTCCTGGCCGTCTACGCCGTCACGAAATGGGCCGCTGAACGGGCGCGTCAGGGCCTGGGCGCGACAGTCATCGAGCTCGTGACGTATCGCGCAGCTGCGCACTCCACGAGCGACGATCCGTCCCGGTACCGGCCCAAGAACGAGGAAGAGGCGTGGCCGCTGGGCGACCCCGTAGAGCGCCTCAGGCAACATCTGATCCGCCGCAAGGAATGGGACGAAGACCGCCACCAGGCGCTGGTCAAGGAGTGCGAGGAGCACGTGTATGCGTCGTGGAGCGAGGCCTGTTCGTACGGCACGATCAACGAAGCCCCGCGGTCCGACCCGTTGACGATGTTCGACGACGTGTTCCGGGAAATGCCCGAACACCTGCGCCGCCAGCGCGACCAGCTGGCACGTGAGCGGGGCTGAGCGCATGGCACGCATGAACATGATCCAGGCGCTGAACTCCGCGATCAGCACGATGATGGAGCACGATCCGTCGGTCGTCGTGATGGGCGAGGACGTCGGCTTTTTCGGCGGCGTGTTTCGCGTCACCGACGGGTTGCAGAAAAAATTCGGCGAGCATCGCGTGTTCGACACGCCCATCGCGGAAGGCGGCATCGTCGCGGCGGCGCTCGGCATGGCGGTGAACGGCCTGCGGCCCATCGCCGAAATCCAGTTTGCGGACTATGTGTATCCGGCTTACGACCAGATCGTCAGCGAGCTCGCGCGCTTGCGTTATCGCAGCGGCGGTGAATTCACGGCACCGGTGGTGGTACGCATGCCATGCGGCGGTGGCATTCGTGGCGGGCAGACGCATTCGCAGAGTCCCGAGGCGCTGTTCGCGCATGTCTGCGGCATCAAGGTGGTGATGCCGTCGAATCCGTATGACGCGAAGGGGCTGCTGATTTCGTGCGTCGAGTCGGGCGATCCGGTGATTTTCTTGGAGCCGAAGCGGCTCTATAACGGTCCCTTCGATGGCGACCCGCACAAGCCGGCCGTGACGTGGAGCGGCCATCCGAAAGGGGATGTGCCGGAAGGCGAATATCGCGTGCCGCTCGGCAAAGCCGAAGTGGTTCAGCAGGGCTCGGCGGTCACGGTCATCGCGTACGGCACGCTCGTGCACGTGGCGCTCGCCGCTGTGAAGAACATGGGCATCGACGCGGAAGTCATCGACCTGCGTTCCATCATGCCGCTCGATACCGACACGATCGTGGAGTCGGTGAACAAGACGGGCCGTTGCGTGATCGCGCACGAGGCCACGCGCTTTGCGGGCCTCGGTGCGGAGCTCACCGCGACGATCCAGGAAGAATGCTTCTGGAATCTGCAGGCGCCGATTCAGCGCGTCACCGGCTGGGATACGCCGTATCCGATGGCGTTCGAGTGGGAATATTTTCCAGGTCAGGCGCGCATGATCCATGCGCTGAAGGCAGTGCTCGATCCGGGCTAGTGACCGCGCAACGACGACGCGCGCCCTGATCGCCGCGTCGTCGCGCTTTCGCGGCCGGGCCCGGGCCGTGGCGGTAGTTTCGTTACGTGCGCGTCTGTCGGTTACGATCGGTCCATGCCCGCCCCCAAGAAGAGTTTCCATGCGTTGTTCCGGCCGCTGAGCGCCGAAGCCCGGCGCAAGAAGGACTCGCTGGAGATCGAAGACGACCCGTCGCTGCAAGCCATCTGGGAAGTCATCGCGCGCGTGCCGCGCGGAAAGGTTTCCACTTACGGAGACGTTGCGCGCGCAGCGGGATTGCCGGGCCGCGCACGCCAGGCCGGATATGCGTTGAGGCACATGCCCGAGGGCCTGAACCTGCCGTGGTATCGCATCCTGGGCTCGGGCGGGAAGATCGTTTTTCCGCCGCGCTCAAAACATCATCGTGAACAGGCGCGCCTGCTCCGCAGCGAAGGGGTCGAGGTGACGAAGGGCCGCGTGCCGAAATCCGCCATCGCCACTCTGGATGAAATCTAAGTCTGGATGAAATCTTAGGAGTCGATGCCATGGCCTTTTCACCTCCGACGGTCACGCCATACTTGTTGTACGAGGATCTCGACGGCGCACTTCAATGGCTCGCGAAAGCCTTCGGTTTCCAGGAACGCTTGCGCCACGGCCCGCCCGGCGGAAAACCCACGCACGCGGAGATGTCGGTCGCCAATGATGGCCTGCTCCTGCTCGGCTACCCCGGCGCCCACTACAAAAATCCCAAGCATCTCGGCGGCGTGACGCAGAACTTATATGTTCGCGTGGTCGACGTGGACGCGCTGTTCCAGCGTGCAGTGGCAGCCGGCGCGGTCGTGCTGGAAGCCCCTGCGGATCAGGCATATGGTGACCGACGTTGCGGGCTCGAAGATCCGGAAGGTCATCGCTGGTACTTCGCGCAGCCGCTGGCTGCGCAGTAACCGTAAAGCTCGGCAGGTCGCCAGCGCGCCGCTGTCACAACGGCGCATGCCGGATCGTCTGGTGTCGTGAAGACCCTGGAGGCATCTGACATGACCCAACGTATCGACTATTCACAGCAATCCCCCGAGCTGTTCCGCAAGTTCCTCGATTTCAGCATGGCGCTGAAGGAGGGCACGATCGGAGCGACGATCGGTTATCTCGTCGCCATTCGGGCGTCGCAGATGAACGGCTGCGCGTTTTGCCTGGACATGCACGTGAAGGAAGCGAAGATCCACGGCGAGCGCGAGCTGCGGCTCTATCACGTCGCGATGTGGCGCGAGTCCCCGCTGTTCGATTCGCGCGAACGCGCGGCTCTCGCATGGACCGAAGTGCTGACCAAGCTTCCGGAGCCCGGCGTGCCGGACGATATCTACGAACGCGTGCGGGCGCAGTTCTCAGAGCAGGAGATCAGCGATCTGACGTTCGCGATCATGGCCATCAACGCGTGGAATCGGGTCAACATCGGCTTTCGCACGGTGCCGGGCTCGCGCGATGCGATGTTCGGATTGGACAAAGCAGGATTGAAATAGCGAAGCAGCGACCTACGTCAGCCGCTGTGCCGCCACTCGCGCGCCGTGCAACTCGACGCGGCTCGCGAGTGACTTGGCGCGTGCCATCACGGCGGGCCGCAAGCACTCGCGCAATGCCGAGACAGTGTCCTCAACAGTCAGCTTTTCAGGTGCCGGGCCCCGAGCGCCCACGCCGAGCCGCGTCACCCGATGAGCGAAATACGGCTGATCGTAGTGATGCGGCAAGATCAGCTGCGGCTTGCCCGCGCGGGCAGCCGCAGTCGTGGTGCCCGCTCCACCATGATGAACCACAGCCGACACGCGCGGCAGCAGTGCCTCGTGATTGATGTCGCCGATACAGAGACAGTCCGCGCCGTCGTCGATCGTGCCAAGGTTGCCCCAGCCCTGCGAAATGATCGAGCGCAATCCGAGCGTTCGCGCGGCCGTGATGAGCGTGCGACTGCCGGAGTCCGCCGCGCGCATGCTGCCGAATCCCAGATAAACAGGGGGCTCGCCCTGAGCGAGGAAGGTTTCGACTTCGGCGGGCAACGCGGTCGGATCGTTCAGCAGCCACGCGGAGGACTGCACTGGCGCGATGCCAGGCGTTGAGGGTTGCGGAGCCAGCACCGGATCCGCAGCGATCCACGGCGTGTCGGTGAAAACATGACGCTGCACACCTTCGACCGGTCGCAGCCCGACTTTGGCACGCTCTTCATTGAGTGTGGCGCCAAAGAGCTCGTCCCAACTGCGCTCGTCCTTGCGCCAGAGAAAACGATTGACGATGCCGGGCAACGACTGCGAGTAATGCTTGTCCATCTTCGGCGGCGGATGATCGGGCGAACGCAGTGTCACCGGACAATACGTCACGAAGAGGTACCGGATGCCCAGCCTCTCCGCTACGGAACGGGCGGCGAGCTGCAAAGCGCCGGCGGCGACGATCAGCTCGCAATCGCGGGCCGCCTCGGAGATCACCTGAAACTGCGTGCGAATGGTGTGTGAGGCGAGTTGCCTGCGCTGTTCGGGCGAGGGTTTCGGTAGCCGAGCGGGTCGTACGCCGCCCATCAGTTTCTTCAGATCCGGGCCCATCGGAACGCAGGGAATTCCGAACGACTCGACCCATTCCTTGAAGTTGGGCGCGACGCAGAGCCTCGGCTCATGTCCCAGCGTCCGCAGCTCAACAGCCAGCGCCAGGATCGGCTGAACATCGCCCCGCGAGCCGATCGACGAGATCAAAATTTTCATGTCGCCGTGACTCCCTGCTGGAAAGGGCGCGTTTTTTAGCGGAATTCACGCGCAAACGGCAGTCTTCCCGGCGGCGGGGGAAGCGGCTACTATGAAAGTGCGGTGGAGGGGTACGAGAAGAACATGTCGAATCGCGCGCCCGACTTCAGCGAAATCCCCGATGTCCGCGACGGGCTCACTCGCAAAGAACGCATCGTGCTCTACGTGTTGCACGAAACCCAGAAAGAGCGTGGCGATCGCAACGTGCCCACCGCGATGTTATGGGGCCGCGTGTGCGAGCATTTTTATATCAGTCCCGAAGATCTTTCCCTCATGCTTGCAAGGCTGGGTGCGCGTAAATGACTTTCCGACAGTGGCGTGACCTGAGGTTGCTCGGTCTCGCGTTCGTATGGGTTTCCATGGCCCACGTCGCCTGCGCCCGGCCGGCGGAAGAGAAAGTGCAGGTCGCTCCGGAGCTCGCCGGCGCCTGGTTGAAACCCGCACAAAACTGGGACGGTCGCACTGTCGTGCTACTGCACGGTTTCGCCGATGACATGAATGGCCCCGGCGATGTGATGAAGCATCTCGCTGAGGCGCTCGTCGATGCCGGCATCGCTAACCTGCGAATCAACTTTCGCGGCGAGGGCGATCGCGCCCGAACCGACATTCAATCGACGCTCGAGACGCGCGTTCGCGATACCGAAGCGGCGCGGGCGTTCGTGCTCGAGCAGAGCGGAGTCGCGGCGACGCACATCGGGGTGATGGGCTCGAGTCTCGGCGCTGCCACGGCCATCGTTGTTGGCGGCCGAAATCCGCAGGCGTTTCGCACGATGGTGTTGTGGTCCAGCCCCGGCGGTGACCTCGAAAAATACATGGTCGAGAGCCAGGCCGGACGCATTGCGATCGAAAAAGGCAGCTACACCGAAGACGTGCCCGGCTGGAAGCGCATCACGACGTATCGCGCGTATTACGAAAGCTTTCGTGGCGTGAACCTCGATGCGCTGCTCGCGAAGTATCCCGGCGCATTCCTCTCGGTGCGGGGCACGAACGATTACCTGCCGCCGCATGAAGCCGAGTTTCTGAAGGTCGTGCCCGGCCGCCCGGCGGAAGCGCTGCTGATCGGCGGTGCCGACCATATGTTGAACGGTCTGGAAGCGGGTTCGAAGGAAACTGCCGCCGCTATTGCCGCGACAGTGGCGTGGATGAAACGGACGCTCTGATCGCACACGCGCGACGAACTCCGCGCGCAGACACAGGTCGAAGTGCCGTCATCCAGGGATGAAAGCACGTGATCCGTGTTGGCGACTTCGAGGTTCGGCATCGTTGAGCGCTCCGTCCCGCACGACAAGCGGCGCATCGCAGTGGGACTCGCGGTCGTGGCGGCGCACGTTGTGTTCGTGTTGGTGTTGGGGAAGGGCGCGCGCCAGGCGCCGGAGCTCGTGCAGATCACATTCTTCCCGTTGCCGATTACGCCCGAGGAACGACCTTCGCCGCGCCAGACTGCAGAGTCGCCGGTAGCGCCGCGAGAAAATTCACGCCGTCCACGAAAAGACACACTCACGCAGCCCGCGCCGATCACATTGAACGCGGAGCCGATCGCTGCGCCGGAAGCGATCGTGCCCGACGTGCCCGCGGCGCCCATCGATTGGACTGCGGAGCTCCAGGCGAGCTCCGAGGCGCTGCAGAAACGCGCGGATACGGCTGGTGAGCGCCGTTCGTTCACGGCGCCGAGTGCTCCCAGCTCCATGGTGCCGCGTTACGTGAAGCCACCGTGTCCCTTCGAGCAATGTGAGCCGACATGGGGCGCGGACTTCAGCGTGTTTGCCGACCAGGGCGCGAAGAAGGGCCGGATCGAAAAGAACACGGAAGGCGAAACGATCCGCTGGATCAACGAATACTGCTATCAGATCCTCATCACTCCCCAAATCATGCACAACGCGATGACGATGTGTAAGCAGCCCCTCAAGCGCAATGCGGCGCGAGGTGATCTGTTCAAGCACATGCGAGACGTGCCGCCGCCCGAGGAAAAAGCGACCGACGTGCCGTGAGCGCGTGACAGGCTTGGCGCGATCAGCCTGCGCCGGGAATCGGCAGGCACTCCATGATTTCCACCGCTTCACCCGGGAAGATCGCGAAATGAGGGTGCCCGATGAACAGCTGCGCCGCCGCCTCGTGTGACTCTGCCCTGACGATGATGTAGCCCGCGAGGTTGTTCCGAACGTCAGACACGCCCTCCGGCCCCACGCGTTTGGTCTTGCCGAGCGGGCCGCCCATTCCGACAACGGAGTCTTTGTGGGTGGCCATCCAGTCGCCCCAGGCCTTCATGCCGGCTGCCTCACGTTGCTTGCGCGTGGCTTCATCCAGCTCGTCCCAGGCGGACGCCTGGCGGGACTGTACGGAACCGGTGTAGACGGCCATGTAGTTCTTCATAGAGCGCTCTCGGGGTGAGGGTGTCTATGATGACGTCGGGAATTGGCCGAAACCGACAGCGGCGCGCAAATAAACCCGCAGCGAGGGCTCCAGCTCGGCGGCCTGTCCTCAGCGAGCCTGCTTCGCCGCCAGATTACCCTGCGCCTCGACCGCGACGTCGTTCCACTTCTCCCACGTCTCGATGCGCTTGGCGTACTCGGCGCGGGTCATCGGCAGGCCCGCCGTCCCGAAGAACACGCGCAGTGGCGGCTCCTTCGCGTCGACGATCTTGAGAATCGCCGCTCCCGTTGCTTCGGGGTCGCCCGGGACATTCTTCGAGCGCCACGCCACGATATTGGCGCGGGCACCGTCATACGGCTGCAGCGGCGCGGCGCGCTTCGCGGAGGCGCCACCCCAATCCGTTGCGTAACCGGCGGGCTCGATCAGCGTGACCTTGATACCGAATTCCGCCACTTCCTGGGCCAGCGATTGGCTGAATCCTTCGAGGGCCCACTTCGACGCGTGATACAGGCCAACCGTCGGGAAGGCGTTGAGCCCGCCGATCGAAGAGACCTGCAGGATGTGTCCCGACCGCTGCTCGCGCATGATCGGCAGCACCGCCTGCGTGACCCACAAGGCGCCGAACACGTTGGTCTCGATCTGCGCGCGCGCTTCGCTTTCGCTGATCTCTTCGATCGCGCCGAACTGGCCGTAGCCTGCATTGTTGACGGCGACGTCGATGCGCCCGAACCGGCGCTTCGCCTCCGCAACCACAGCGAACACTGCCTTGCGATCGGTGACGTCGAGCGCGAGGGTGGCAACGTTGGCGCCGTGACGCTCGCTGAGCGCGGTGAGGCTCTTCAGGTCACGTGCCGTCGCGACGACCTTGTCGCCGCGTGCCAGCGCCGCTTCGGCCCAGACGCGCCCGAAGCCCCGTGATGTCCCGGTAATGAACCAGACCTTGTTCGCCATCGCTGCCAATTCTCCGAAAAAAGCGGGATGGGACGCAGCCTAGGCGCGTCCCGGCACCCCCGCCATCGCGCTTAAGGGATACGAATTTCCCCACATGCGAGGCGTTCGGGATGGATCCGGCGGGCTATTTGACCCTGCGTTTTTCGAGCTTGCGCGCGAGCGTGCGCCGGTGCATTCCCAGCCGACGGGCGGTTTCGGAGATGTTGAAGCCCGTTTCGGCGAGCGTCTCGTGGATGCGCTCCCACTCCAGGGTCTTGATGGAGCTGGGGCGCTCCGTGACGGTCACGGCCGCATTGCCTTCCGCCTTGCTGAAGGCGGCTTCGATGTCGTCGGTGTTGGAGGGTTTCGCAAGGTAATGACAGGCGCCCAGCTTGATCGCCTCGACTGCCGTCGCGATGCTGGCAAAACCGGTGAGCACGACGATGAGCATTTCAGGATCGTGCTCGTGCAGCGTTGCCACGCATGAAAGTCCTGATGCGCCATCGAGTTTCAGGTCGACGACCGCGTAGCCCGGCGAGTGGTTTTTCAGCAGCTCGAGCAGCTCGTCGTGGTTGGCGGCGGTGATCACTTCGTAGCCGCGCCGCTCGAACGAGCGCCTGAGCGTGCGCGAGAAGCTCGCGTCGTCTTCCACCACGACCAGCTTTTTCGGATCTTCGGTGGGTGCTTCAGCCGTCATGGCGGGGGCTTCCGACAGTTAGCGTCTGCAATGGCAGGCTCAAGGTCACGGCCGCGCCGCGGCCCGGCAGGTTACGCGCCGAGACCGAGCCGCCGAGCTTTCGAACGACATTCACCACGAGAAACAGGCCCAGGCCGCCACCGCGGCCTTTGGTGGATTGATACGGCGTTCCCAGATGCTCTAGGATTTCCGGCGTGAAACCCGCGCCGGCGTCGCGCACTTCGAGCGACAGCGTGTCCTCCTCGTGCTTGGCCGTCAATTGAATCCAGCCCGGCGACGCTTCGAACGCGTTGTCGAGCAGGTTGAACACGATCTGCTTGAGCGGGGAGTCCGCGACGATCGGCACGTCGGCGCCGAAGTCGTTCTCGTAATACAACGTCGCGCCCGGCGTCGCCGTCTGCCACTCCTTCACGATGCCGGCGAGAAATTCGTTCACCGTGGTGACGATGGGAGCATCGCCGCGCGCTTCACCCGCGGACTTCAGAATGCCGGTGACGATAGTCTTGCAGCGACGGATCGCGGCCTGCATTTCTTCGATGTCTTCCGACATCTCCGGATTGCCGCGCACTTGCGGCATGCGGCGCCAGTCGCTCAGGATCACGTCCACGGACGCGAGCGGTGTGCCGAGCTCGTGCGCAGCGCCGGACGCGAGCAGACCCATTCGCACGATGAGATCTTCTTCCGCAGCCTGGTGTCGTAGATCCGCCAGATGCTCGTCGCGGCTGCGCAGGTTGCGGGTGATGCGAATCAGAAAAAACACCAGCAGCGCGCCATCGAGCGCAAAGCAGACGAACGTGCCGATGACGTAGAGCGTGAACAGATCCGGCGTCGGGCGCGTGAGCGCGAGCGGCAGGTTGAACATCGAGAGTGCGAGAAATCCAAACGCCGCGAATCCGACGAGCGCCCAGGCAAACGCTGCGTCGAGCAGCACGGCCGCGAGCGTCACCTGCATGAGATACAGGCCGGTGAAGGGATTGGACGTGCCTCCACTCAGATACAACTGGGCGGTGAGTGCCGTGACGTCGAGAATGAGCGCCAGGAACAACGCGCGATTGCTCACTCCGGTGCGGCCTCGCAGCCACAGCCAGCTCACGCAATTCAGCGTCACGAGTCCGCCGAGCACCATCGCCATACTGCGCAAGGGCAGCTCGACCGCGATGAGCCACTCGGCTACGGCAATAGTGATGATCTGCCCGAACGCCGCGATCCAGCGCAGCTGGATCAGCAGCATCATGTTCTTGCGGTTGGTGAAGTCGCGGGTCGCCGGCGCGCGGGCGGCGGTGCGAGGCGCAAGCGCGGTGACGGCCATGATTACGCGCGGGGACGAGCGGTTCCGGCGTTGAACAGCCGCGGGCCGGCGAGTCGCAACCCAAAGAACGCCGTCATCAGCGCGAGCGCGAACCACGTGAAGGCGTAGCTGAGATGGCTGTTGCGGAAGGTGACGACGGTGAGCCCGGCGACGGGCTCGGTTACGGCGCCCGTGCCCATTGAATGCATTGTTGTTGCCGAGCTCGTCGAACTGGCGGCGCTGATCGGCCTGGCGGGGCCGGTCGAACTGGCAGGGCGCATCGCGCCCGCGCCGGTGGGGCTTTCGGCGTCGATGAAATACGGAGCAACTCCGGACGAGTCGCGGCCCAGGTTGCGAGCGAGTGCGATGGCTGGCACGTCGCGAGAATACCATTGGTCGTGGGCGGGCACGTTGGCGCGCAGGAAGCCGCCGCGCGGCTCCGTCATTCGGACGAGTCCGACGACGGTGGTGTGGCCGATGGACGCGTTGGGATCGAGATGCGCGTTCGCGTCGGGGTCGGGATGTGAGGTCGAGTCCGCCGGCGTGATCGCGCGGTCGCTCCTGCCGGCGGCTCTCACGAACCCGCGATTGACCAGCACGACGAATCCATCGTCGGTCCGAAACGGCGCCATCACCCAGTATCCGCTGCCCAGCTCCGTGAGCGCTCGAACATACGTTTCACGCCCGAGAAAGTGGCCGCTCGCGGTGACTCGCAGATATTCCGCGCTCTCGCGCGTCAGCGCGGGCCACTGAGCCGGACCGGGCAGGGCAACGGGCGTCGCATGAATGCGCTCTTCCACGCGCGCGATCAACGCGAGCTTCCATTCCCGCCGTTCGATCTGCCACACCCCGAGCGCGAGGAATCCGGCGGTGCCGAGCGCCGCGAGAATCAGGAGCGCCCAGCGTTTCATGACCGAGCGCGAACCTCAGGTGATATCGGGCGCGGAGTGCCCCGGCATCATGTTGACGTTGAGGTGATGCATGACCCAGAGCGATCCGGCCAGCGTGATCACCACCAGAATCAGCGTGAAGATCAGCGCGACGACGGTCCAGCCCTCGTCGGTCTTCGCGTTCATGTGCAGGAAGTACACCATGTGTACGACGATCTGCACGATCGCGAACGCCATGATGATGAACCCCGTGGCGACCTTGCTCTGGATGACGCCGCTCATCACCAGCCAGAACGGAATTGCGGTGAGCACCACCGACAGGCCAAAGCCGATCAGGTAATCCTTCAGCGAGCCGTGCGGCCCGTCGTGCGCGCCATCGCCGTGACCATCGTGATGTCCCCCGTCATGATGGCTATGACCATGGCCCGCGCCATGAACGGGAGCGTGTTCGGTGTGCGTTGCTTCACTCATCGCAGGGTGCTCAACAGGTAGACGAACGTGAACACACCAATCCAGATCACGTCCAGGAAGTGCCAGAACAGGCTCAGGCACGCGAGACGTCGATGATTGGCGCCCGTGAGCCCACGCTTGCCCACCTGGATCATCAGCACAAAGATCCACACGATGCCGAAGCTCACGTGCAACCCGTGCGTGGCCACGAGCGCGAAGAACGACGACAGGAACGCGCTCCGTTGCGGAGTCGCGCCCTCGTGGATCATGTGCGCGAACTCCGTGAGCTCGATGCCCACGAATGCCATGCCGAACAGCGCGGTGATCACGAGCCACAGCTGCGTCGCGCCTTTGCGCTTGCGCTGGGCCTCCAGCATCGCAAAGCCATACGTGATCGACGAGAACAGCAGCATCGCCGTGTTCACCGCGACCAGGCTCAGGTCGAACAACTCGGCGGGTTTCGGGCCGCCGTCGTAGCTCGTGCCCAGTACGCCGTAGGTGGCGAACAGCACGGCGAAGATGAGGCAGTCGCTCATCAGGTAGATCCAGAAGCCGAGCATCGTGCTGCCGCCGCCGGTGTGCTCGTGCTCGTGTGGATCGTAGAAAGAGCCGGACTCGGATTCGGCTGTGGTGAGAATGCGGGCCATGATCAGGTCCCTGCCGCCAGGAGCTTCGAGCGTTCGCTCTCGGTGCGCAGCACCTGATCCGCCGGAATGCGGAACTCCCGGTCGTAGTTGAAGGTGTGATGGATCGCGACGACGAGGATCGCCGCGAAGCAGAGGGCGCCGAGCCACCAGATGTGCCAGATCAGCCCGAAGCCCATCAGGAAGCTGAGCGCTGCGAGGATGAATCCGGTGCCCGTATTTCGAGGCATCACGATGGGGCGGAAGCCTTCAGCCGGGCGCTCATAGCCGCGTTGCTTCATGTCCCACCACGCGTCGCCATCGTGAATGATCGGCGTGAACGCGAAGTTGTAGTCCGGCGGCGGTGACGATGTCGACCACTCGAGCGTGCGCCCGTGCCACGGATCGCCGGTCGTATCGACGAGCTCCTTGCGCTTGCGGATGCTCACGTAGATCTGCAGCAGGAACGCGCCGATGCCGAGCGCGATGAGGAACGCGCCGAAGCCGGCGATGACGAACCAGATCTGCAGTGACGGGTCGTCGAAGTAACGCATCCGGCGCGTCACGCCCATGAGGCCGAGGATGTAGAGCGGCGTGAAGGCGACCCAGAAGCCGACCACCCAGCACCAGAACGACACCTTGCCCCAGAACGGATCGAGCCTGAAGCCGAAGGCCTTCGGCCACCAGTAGTAGATGCCCGCGAACAGGCCGAACAGCACGCCGCCGATGATCACGTTGTGGAAGTGCGCGACCAGGAAGAGGCTGTTGTGCAGCACGAAGTCCGCCGGCGGCACCGCGAGCAGCACGCCGGTCATGCCGCCGATGACGAAGGTGATCATGAACGCGATGGTCCACATCATCGGCAGCTCGAAGCGGATGCGGCCGCGATACATCGTGAACAGCCAGTTGAAGATCTTCGCGCCGGTCGGAATCGAGATGATCATCGTCGTGATACCGAAGAAGGAATTCACGCTCGCGCCCGAGCCCATCGTGAAGAAGTGATGCAGCCACACGAGGTACGACAGGATGGTGATCACCACCGTTGCGTACACCATCGAGCTGTAGCCGAACAGCTTCTTGCCGCAGAACGTCGCGGTGACTTCGGAGAACACGCCGAACAGCGGCAGGATCAGGATGTAGACCTCGGGGTGACCCCAGATCCAGATGAGGTTCACGTACATCATGGCGTTGCCGCCACCGTCGTTCGTGAAGAAGTTCGTGCCGACGTAGCGATCGAGCGAGAGCAGGGCGAGCACTGCCGTGAGCACCGGGAACGCCGCAACGATCAGTACGTTGGTGCAGAGCGCCGTCCACGTGAAGATCGGCATTTTCATCAGCGTCATGCCGGGCGCGCGCATCTTGATGATGGTCGCGAGCAGGTTGACGCCGGATAACAGTGTTCCTATGCCGGCGATCTGCAGGGCCCAGATGTAGTAGTCGACACCGACATCCGGACTGAACTCGAGCCCCGACAGCGGCGGATAGGCGAGCCAACCCGTGCGCGCGAACTCACCGATGAACAGCGATGCCATCACGAGCAGCGCGCCAGACACCGTCATCCAGAAGCTGAAGTTGTTGAGGAACGGAAACGCGACGTCGCGCGCGCCGATCTGCAGCGGCACGACGTAGTTCATGAGGCCCGTCACGAACGGCATCGCGACGAAGAAAATCATGATCACACCGTGCGCCGTGAACACCTGGTCGTAGTGATGCGCGTTGAGATAGCCCTCGGAGCCGTTGAAGGCCATGGCCTGCTGGAGGCGCATCATCACGGCGTCCGCAAAGCCACGCAGCAGCATCACGAGGCCGAGCACCATGTACATGATACCGATCTTCTTGTGATCGATGCTCGTGAACCACTCGCGCCAGAGATAGCCCCACAGCTTGAAATAGGTGAGTGCGCCGAACAGCGCGAGTCCGCCGATCGCCACGCCAATGAACGTGGCGACCAGGATGGGCTCGTGCAGCGGAAGGGATTCGAGGCTCAGTCGGCCTAGCAGGTTCGTCATGGCGGAAATATCAGTGTTGTTCGTGCGCGTTGTGCTCGGTGCCCGCGGTGCCGTGATGCTCGGCATCGTGATGCGATCCGGCCATCATCTGGTCCATGCAGGTCTGACCGGCTTCGACACAGCGGTTGAGGATGTCGTGATACAGCTTGGCGTCCACGTGCCCGAACAGGCGCGCAGGTTCGCGCTCGCTCGGCTGCGCCAGCTTCAGGTATTCGTCACGCATCAGGTGCTGGTCGCTGCTGCGCGCGTTCTGGACCCACTTGTCGAACTGCGCATCGTCGACCGCGCGGAACGCGAAGCGCATGCCGGAGAAGCCCGCGCCGCTGTAGTTGGCTGAGAAACCCTGCGACACCACCGGCTCGTTCGCGACACCATGCAGGCGTGTTTCCATTCCGGGCATCGCGTAGATCATGCCGGCGAACTCCGGAATGTACAGCGAGTTCATGACCGACGACGCGGTGATGCGTATCGAAATCGGGCGGTTCACCGGCACGGCCATCTCGTTCACGGTCGCGATGCCGTACTCGGGATAGATGAACAGCCACTTCCAGTCGAGCGCGATCACCTGTACTTCGATGGGCTTCACGCCTTGCGCGAGCGTCTGGCCGCGACCGAGTCGATCGAGCGGTCGATACGGATCGAGCAGATGCGTGCCGAGCCAAGTCAGTGCACCGAGACAGATGATGATCAATAGCGGTGCAGCCCAGATTACGAGCTCGAGGCGCGTCGAGTGATGCCAGTCCGGTTCGTAGCGCGAATCTTTATTGTTTTGACGATAACGCCAGGCAAACAGAACTGTGAGCGCAATCACAGGGATGATGATGATGAGCATCAGCCCCGTCGAGTGAACCAGCAGGTCGCGCTGGCGCGCTGCGATGTCACCGGTCGGGTTGAGCACCACCGAGTTGCAGCCCGAAAGCAGCAGGAACAGCGGAAAAACAGTGTATTTTTGCAAGCCGCGCACGTTTGGTACTGGTTCGGTCGAAGTCGGACGATAGGTGATACGGTAGCGAGGCGCGTATCATCGCAACATTGGACAATTTGCCCAATGGGCAACGACGCGAGCGTGCGCTAAAAAGGGCGCGCTGTCACAGGAGAAGCTTTACCGTGAGTTCCGGCCCGCCGACTGGCGCACCGTCCTCCGCACTGGAACGGGACGCGCGACGTCTTCACGACCACCACGGCCAGCTGAAGCCTGCCGAGATCGCGGTGGGCGTCGTCGTCGGCCGCACTTCCGAATTCTTCGATTTCTTCGTGTATGCGATCGCGTCGGTCATCGTGTTCCCGAAGCTCATCTTCCCGTTCGTGGATGCGCTGACGGGCACGCTGTATTCGTTCGGCATTTTTGCGCTCGCGTTTGTTGCGCGGCCCATCGGCACCGTTGTCTTCACCGCAATGGACCGCGCCTATGGTCGCGGTGCAAAGCTCACCGTCGCGTTGTTCCTGCTCGGCGGGTCCACGATGTCCATGGCGTTCCTGCCGGGATACGCGGACGTCGGCGTGGCCTCCATCTGGTTACTCGCGCTGCTGCGCGTGGGGCAGGGCATTGCGCTCGGTGGCACGTGGGATGGCCTAGCGTCGCTACTCGCGCTGAACTCCCCGAAGAACAAGCGCGGCTGGTACGCCATGGTGCCGCAGCTCGGCGCGCCGCTCGGGCTCATGGTGGCAAGCGCGCTGTTCGCTTATTTCCTCAGCAACCTGAACGCCGCGGATTTTCTCGACTGGGGCTGGCGCTATCCGTTCTTCGTTGCGTTCGCCATCAACGTCGTCGCGTTGTTCGCGCGACTGCGCATCGTGGTGACGCCGGAATATGCCCAGCGCTTCGAGACGCATGACCTCGAGCCTGCCACGATCACGGAGACGGTTCGCGTCACCGGCCGGAATATCGTGATTGGTGCATTCGCGCCGCTCGCAAGCTTCGCACTGTTTCACCTCGTCACGGTGTTCCCGCTGTCGTGGGTGTTCCTCTTCACGCCGCAAACGCCGGTGCGGTTCCTCACCATCCAGACGATCTGCTCCACCGTGTTCGTCGTCGCGATCATTGCGTCGGGTTTGATTGCCGATCGAACCGGTCGACGCACGGTGCTGGCGGTCACGGCCGGCATCATCGCAGCGTTCAGCGGATTCGCGCCGCAGCTGCTCGGCGGCGGCGAGGCGGGCGAGTGGGCGTTCATGATCACCGGCTTCGCGTTGCTGGGCTTGTCGTTCGGACAATCCTCGGGCGCCGTCGCGGCAAGCTTTCCGGCGACCTATCGCTACACGGCTTCCGCACTCACGTCCGATCTTGCGTGGCTGTTTGGCGCAGGTTTTGCGCCGCTGGTGGCGTTGGCGCTATCGGTGCGGTTCGGCCTCGTGTTTGCCGGCGCGTATCTGCTGTCCGGTGCGATCTGCACTGTGATCGCGTTGATGATCAACCGGCAGCTCGTCGCTCACACGAGCTGAAGATCTGCCGGCGCGGCAGACGGAAATACCTGTTCGACCTGCGAGTCGGACAGGCTCCACAGTCGCTTGAAGATGCCGCCGAGCAAGGCGCGATAATCATTCAACACTGGCAGATCGCGGTCCTGAAAGAGTGACGCGCGAGCGATCGCTTGCTGACGTCCGACGATGCGACCGCCTGCGACCGCGCCGCCCGCAACCCAGTAAACACTGCCGTGGCCATGATCCGTGCCGCGATTACCGTTCTCGCGGAACGTGCGTCCAAACTCCGAGACCACGACAACCGTCGTGTCGTTCCACACCGGGCCGAGCTCGCGCGCCAGCGATTGCAGGCCGCGGCCCACGCTGTCGAGATTTGTCGCAAGCGTCTGCAGTTCGTTCACGTGCGTGTCCCAGCCGCCCACGTCGACGAAGCCGAGCGCGTATTCACTGCGCAGAAGGCGACCGATGCGCTGGGCTTCGAGCTCGAAGCCCTTTGCCGTCACGGCATCGCGGTTCGCCTGCTGCATTTCTTCCGCCATCGCCTGGCTCACTTGCTGACGCAGCTCGAGCCCTTCCTGCACCTGGGCGTGCAGCGGGTGGTGCGCATACATCGCTGCGAGTACGCCGGCCTGCCGATCATCGAATGCCGGCTTGGAAACCGCCTTCAGGGAAATGTTCGGGATGTTCTCGGCGCCGCGAAAGCTGACCGGCAGCGAATCCGTGAACGCGATCGACTTGCCGCCGTTCACGACCTTCGCGAGCCGCGCCAGGAATCCGGAGCGCAGATCCGGATGATCGACGGATTGCCCGAGCTCGATGCTGTCCTGGGTTTCGAAGTGACTGCGCGATAAATCATCCGTGCCGGCGAACGGCACGAACGCGATCTGGCGCGCGTTCCACAGCGGCGCAATCGTTGCCGCGAGCGCGGGATTCAGCGCCCAGTCCGCATCGAGCTGCAGGCTGTCCGGCGGCTTCGCGATCGCGATGTTCGGGCGCGCTTCGTAATAGTCCGCGCTCGAGTAGGGCACGAGCACGTTCAGGCAATCGTATCCGCCCCGCAGGAAGACGATGAGCAGGCGCGGAGAGCCTGTCGGCGCTGCGTAGAGCTTGCCGACAGTCAATGCCGGCAAGGCGAGCGATGCAAGGCGGAGAAAACGTCTGCGGTCCATGGCGTCCTCAGCGATAGTTGAGGTCGGGGGAAGCGAGCAGATAAGTATTCCACTCGCCTTGAGAAGCGGCGTGATCGAGCGCCGCGCATGTATCAGCTGCGAGACGGGGCTCGATTTCATCGTAGAACAGCCGCGTCGCGAGCTGCGGGAATCCGGTGGTCTGGGCGGCCGAGCCGTCGTCAGGCTGGAACAGGCCGGCGTTGCCGCTGCCGATCGCGCGGGCAATCTCGAAGCGACGGCTCATCTGGCCCGAGCTCGTCCAGGCACTCGAGACCAGCGGATAGCCATCCGGTGTCGCGCGACCGAACGGCGCTTCGCCCAGCGCATTCAGCCAATTGATGATCGGTTTCGCATTCACGATCACCTTGTCGTCGTACGCCAGTCGCACGCTCGCGATGACGTATTGCATCGGGTCGCGAAACTTCGTGCCGAGTGCTTTGGTCAGCTCTTTCGACGTGAGCATCGTTTCGAGTACCGCGCGCATATCGCCGTGTGTGCGGGAGAACACGGACGCCATGCGATTCACGAGAGACGCGGGCGGATCGTCCGACACAAACCACATTGCGAGTCGCTTCGACACAAACTGCGCGCAGGCGGGCTGCGAAACGATCAGCGCGACGGCACGTTCCGCCTCGTCGAAACCGGAGCCGACGATGGGTTGGCCGAGCAGCGTCTTGTCACCGAAGTCATGCCGCGCGGGGTTGAACTCGAACGCGCCTGTGCGCCGGTACAGCGGCTCCCATTCTTTCTTCAGCTTCGGTTTGTCGGGCGCGACGTTGATTCCGATGCCCGTGAGAATCCGTGCGAGCTCCTGGACATCCTGTTGTGTGTAGCCGCTGCCCACACCGAGCGTGTGCAGCTCGAGCAACTCGCGCGCGTAATTTTCGTTGATGTGTCCGGCGGCGTTCTGCGCGTTGTCCAGATACTGCAGCATGGCCGGATGCGTCATCGTGGCCAGCACGAGATCGCCGAAATGTCCGAGCGCGTTGGGGCGGATGGCCTGTTCGGCATAGTCCGCGACGAGCCAGCGTCCGTTGGCCTTGCCCTGGTGCACACTGAACTGGTTGAGCCAGAACCACACGAGCTGTTCGCGCAGCTGGGCCGGCGAATACAGGGCGCGGAGCAGCTCGCGCCGGATGGCCTCGTTCAGTAACTGGTTGCCGTGCTCGTTGAGCGTTTTGCGTGCAGCTTCTTTCGCATCACCGTCTGGCAGCGTGTTGATGCGCTTCTGCTCGGCGACGACATCGCTCAACAGCTCCGCGCCCGGGTGCTGCGAAATCTCCATCGCAGCGATCTGCTGCTGCACCGATCCCGGCAGGGTGCCTGCGCCGTCGAGCTGTCGTTCGAGAAAACGATGTCGCCCGAGCTTGCGGTACTCGATCATCGTCGCGGTGTTGATCGAGTAAGTGATTCGATTGAGCCACGCGACGTCTTCGGGCGCGAGCGCAGACGGCGCTGCGAACGCCGCGGAGCTTGTCCCGAAGGCCAGCCAGGTGGCCACACTGATGAGCCAGCGATGTGTCTCTGCCACGTCCCATCATAGATCGGTCGCGACGTACACGCTAAATCGGCGCGGCGAGTTGTAGACGTAAGCTCCGCCGCCGATCACGTTCCAACCATAGGCATCGAACACGTTCAGCACCTGCGCCCGTACGGTGACGGGCTTGCCGAACGTTCGAAATCGATACCGTCCGCCCAGATGAACGACCGAGCGGGACGGCACCTGGACGGTGTTCTCGGTATTCGCCATCTGCCGTGAAACGCTTTCGAAAGCGACATCCGCGGAGAAGCCGGTTGCGCCGATGACGTAGTTGACGCTCGCGGCCGTGTGCGTACGGTATGAGGCGATCGGCGTTTCGCCGACGAGCCCGGCATCGACGAGCGGGCCGGACACTTGCGCATCCAGCACCCGGACGCCCGCGACCATCGTGAGCTGGGGCGTCGGGTTGCTCGTCACCGAAACTTCCACGCCACGATGTCGTACGTCGCCCAGCTCGCGAAACAGTCCGATCGTGTCGAGGTCGAAGTAGGGCTTCTGCACCTCGAACACGCCGACGATCGCGCGGGTGTTTGCAGGTAACAGGTAGCGCACACCTGCGTCCACCTGCCTCGTGCGCAATGCTGGCGCGGCGACGTTGCGATTCACTGCGTTATTCGGTGCGACAGGACTTTCTTCCAGGCCCTGCGCGTAGCTGCCATAGACCGCGAGCTTCGGGCTCGCGTACCACGTCGCGGTGGCGTTCACCAAAACGGGATCGGCTTCCGATTTCGGCAACGGGCCGTCCGGAGATTGCAGCGATTTCTCGTACGATGTTTTCTGTACGCCGACGCTGGCCTCGCCCACGTCTTTCCATTGCAACTGGTAGCCGAGGCCGGCCGTGTGCTGCCGGACTTCGTCGTGGGATTGCTCGCCGAAATGGAATGTCGGCTCCGCGACGTTGCGGCCCACACCGAGCTCCACTTGACCGAGGTCGATGACTTCCTCGCCGCCGTAGCGGCGCTCCTGCTTGCGTCCGCGCGCGGAGAGAAAAATCGTGTGGCGCTGGGCCGCGGTTTCGAACGTGCGCGTGGCGCGCAACTCGCCGGACTTCGATCCGAAGCGCGAATCCGGCTCGACCACCAACTGCTCGTCCGCCATGCCGAAGGAGTCGATGTCGGTGTAGAGATCGGCATAACTGCGTTCCGGCGCGAACAGCGATTCGAACAGTCCCAGCCGGATCACCCACGCGCCGGCGTTTGCCTGGCCGAGAAATCCGTAGGTCGACGTGATGCCGCTCGACTGCGTCCACGATTGTCCGAAGTAACGATTCCGCGTAATTCTCGGCGGCAACGCGTCGCCCGCCATGAACATCAACGGTTGCGGCTCTTCGCTGGTGAAGCGCGAACGGCTGTAGAACGGCCGCAGCTCCACATCGTCCGTTGGCGTCCAGCGCGGCATGAGCGCCACGGCCCATGTGTGGTTGAACGTTCCATAGCCGAAGCCCGAGCGATAGACCTCCGCGCCGCCGGCGATGCCGAATCGTTCCGGCACGATCGGCACCTGCGCATCGACTTCAGCACCGAGCGAATCGAACGGGCCGAACGTGACCACCGGGCTCACCACCCGTTTTTCGCCGGGCTTGCGCAGGTCGTAATCGAGAATGCCGGTGGGTGAGGGAAAGGGATAACTCTGCGCGGCGATGCCCACGCGAATGGCTGAGCCCTCGGCGAGCCGATTCGCGGGATCGGTCTGCCGATCGAAGTACAGACCTTCGATGCGCACGTTGCCTGCGTCGACGGGCGAGAAGCCACGCACTTCGTCTGACGTGTAGATGCCGAGACTTTCGTTGCCGACACTGCGGCCGAAAGCGTCGTCCGATTGTGCGGTGACGTTGTCGTCCGTGCGCTGTGCCAAAGCAGGATTCATTGCTGCGAGACTCACGAGCGCGAGCGTCGCTGCCGCGCGCGCGAGCTGAGAACAACGGGAATCCCGCCGCGACATGGAATCCACCATTCGACCGCCTCCTGGCCGTTTCCGCATAGGGTAACGGCTTGGAGTACGCGCAGAAGCTGCGCGTTTGCAGTGAAGCGATGAGGCGAAATCGAGGTGCGACAGCCCGTCAGTGCGTCATCGCATACACGATGTAGTTGATGCCGAAGCGATAGCCCAGCGCGGTCATCGGTTCCGGATACTCGGGGTTGTCCGCTTCTTCCCACGAGTCGCCGACATCCTGATTGAAGTTCATCGCCACCAGGAGTCGTCCGTCGGCGTCGTAGATGCCGCGCCAGCGCGGCGCGGGCAGGCGCGAGAAATCGCCATATCCGAGATGGCGCAGCCCCGGGATCTGCGTGAATTCATCGATCGTGTAGACCGTGCGCAGCACCGAGTCGTCGCCGGGGATATCGACGATCGGCCGGTCTGGAAAAACACGCGCCATCGTCTGCTCGAAGACCGCGCGTTCGTCTTCGCCCCAGAAGTCGTCGGCCATCAGAAAGCCGCCGCGGAGCAGATATTCGCGCAGGCGCGCGGTTTCTTCGTCACTCAGGTCCCAATAGCCCACCTGCGTTGCGTACAGCCACGGGAAGTCGAACAGCTGATCGTCCGTCAACCGCACGGCGACGGGGTCGCCCGCGTTCACGCGAGTGAGCTTGCGCACGCTTTCCACGAAATGAATTTCGGCGCGCGGCCAGTCCTGCTGCCACCAGCCGCCGTTGAAGCGGCGGCGGCCACCGTAATCTGTGTAGATGAGCCGCGCGAAATGGAATTCGCCGGGCTGGGAGGGTGTGCTCGATGGCTCCTGGGCAGAGCTCGGCGATAACGATGCCAGCACCAGTGCGATCGCGGCGATTGAGGTGCGCGCTAGAGTCACGAGCCGATGGCGGATCTGCGGGCGGACTCGCGACAAGACCAGGGTTGGCATGGCGGCAAGGCGGGGGCGCGAGAGCATGGGCGCAACGTAGCACCGTTGCTTCGGGTGGAGCTTGGAAACCCCTGGGAGTGTCCGAGTGCTAGTGTGGTGTCGGCAAATAAAGCGGCACTGCTTGTGCTCTCATGGGTTGCTCGGGAACGGCGGCGGTAAGACACTTGGCCGTTCGTTAATCGACGCGAGCGTCGTCGGGGCGAAGTCGAGCCGGGAGGCAGGCAGGACGCTCACCCGTCGTGCGCTGCTCGAGCGCGCTTCGAAGAAATCCCGCGGCGGGATTTCTTCGGCGTTCCCCGCGATCGCCGGGGGCCATGGCGATCTTCTTCCCTCGCCAGACTTTGAATCACCACTCGCATGGCCCTGATCCGGCGAGCGCGGGCGCTCGAGAAGCGCACGACGGGTGAGCGTCCTGCCTGCCTCCCGGCTCGACTTCGCTGATAGGTTGGCGCGGGTTGGGGCAGAGAGGCGACAGACGACAGACGACAGGCGTGCCACCGTCCCGGCGCAGCCACTCGGGCGGGCCCATGAGACGACACGTTGTGCTACTTATTTGCGAGATATGCCTAGTTGGACGCGGTCAGTTTTATTTCGCCGCCTGAGGTGCGCACGCGGATGGAGTCGCCGCCGCCGTTGAGCTCGCCTTTCAACTTGTGCTCGCCCGAGCGCACGCTGGCCACGGAGAAGTCGGACGAGATATCGCCGCCGTTCGATTCCGCATCGAGCGTGCCTTGGGTATTGCGAGGCATGCGAATCTCGATGTCGCCGCCGGATGTGCTGGTCGAGATGCCACGATTGGTGCCGACGAGCTCGCAGAAGACATCGCCGCCGCTGGTGCTTGCGAGAATCCGGCCATCGACTCCGGTGAGACGAACATCGCCGCCGGACGTGCTGGCGTCGATGTCACCGTGCACGCGCGTCGCGCGGATATCGCCGCCAGAGGTTTTGATGTTCATCGCCCCTTCGACGTCGTCCAGGTTCAGGTCGCCGCCCGAGGTTTGTCCGTTGAGATCGCCCTTCACATTGCGGGCGGAAATGTCACCGCCGCTGGAGCGCACGCGCGCCGTGCCGCTCGTGCCGTCGATGCGCACATCGCCACCTGAGGTTTTCGCATCGACCCGATAATTTCGAGGCACGGTGACTTCGATGGTTCCGCTGAGCTGCCACGAACCGTGGGAGAAAAGCCCGCCGTTCTCGGGCCGGCGCATCTCGACGGTCACACCGTCCGCGGTTTGTGTGGCGGAAAGATTCAGCGCTTCCAGCTCATTGCGCGATCCCTTGGCGACCATGTGCACGGCGACCTGGTTGGCGTTGGGTTGCGGGGAGTCGGTGCCCGTCACGCTGATATCCGCGCCGTCCGCGATCACCGTGAGCAGGCCGCCGGGTGTGGCCGTGAACGTGCGGTCCAGCTCTTTCTTCTCATCGGCGAGCGCGGGCCCCGCGGCGATGATCAGGAGTCCGGCGACGACTCTGCGGTACCGGTGTGATCGAATGTCGGAAGGCATGAGTTTCCCCTGCAAGGTGGCGCGTTTGTGGTGCGTGAGATGCAGCGGAGGGCGCCCAGGTTGCAATGGCTCATGACATGAAAGGCCGGCGATGCCTCGTGCGCTGGATGCAACACGACCCTTCGGGACGTCACGTCACCGGATGGATTCGCCATCGCGGGCAGGTTTATCAGTAAGGTGACGCCCGCGCCTCCGCTACCGGCGTGAAGCCATAAAGGCCGATGAGCTTCTGCGCTTCGGGCGGGGCAACGGCAAGCCCGCGCGGCAACTCGACCTCGAGAATTTCGGATTGGGCTGTGTCTCGCGCGAGTTGCAGTAGCCGGGTGACATATCGACCTTGTGGCTGATCGAACCATGCAGAGCCGGACTCGTCCGCGAGCGCGATCGGGGCTGCCATGGCGAGCACAGAGGGCGGCGGAGGGGAGGAGGACAGGAGGCCGTTTCATCAGTCAGGTTCTCGATGGCGCTTCGTTATTCCCGAGAGGAGATCACGTGACGCCGCGCTGCTACCCAGTTCGGGTCATGCGAGCCTGTCGCCGCACGTCTAGAATTCGAGCGGAATACAGATTCGAGGCGGAGGACCAGCGCCATGTCTGATGTCGGTACGACGACCGTACGCACCGTGAAGGTGCCCGGGCCAGATCATCCCATTACCGTTCGCAACAGCGATCAGCGCGTCGTGGTGCGCGTGGCCGGGCGCGCAATTGCGGATTCACGCGAGGCGCTGGTGCTGCGCGAAGCGAGTTATCCGGCTGTCTTTTACATTCCGCGCAAAGATGTGGACATGACGCTGCTGCAGCCGACGGATCACCACACTTACTGTCCGTACAAAGGCGATTGCTCGTACTTCAGCATTCCTTCGGGCGGTGAGCGCGCGACGAATAGCGTGTGGACCTATGAAACGCCGTATCAGGCGGTTGCGCAGATCAAAGGCCATCTCGCGTTCTATCCGAATCGAGTCGATGCCATCGAAGTGACGGATCTCTGACTCATCCAAAAGGGTGATGAACTCCGTGCGCCGCTGAAGCGATGATTTTGTAGGGCCGTCCTGGTGAGGCCGGCGCAAGGGATCCTCACGATGAATCCGAATAGACCGATCGAGAGTCCGCAGCCTTTGGCGCGCGGGGGCGTGCGCCGTGCAGACGTTTGGGTGAAGCGTGCAAAGTCTCCACCGGCTCCTGCCGGGCACTCTCTTGCAGAGTTGGCGACGCGTTTCGGTTGCACCGTACGGGGTGATGCGAATGTTCGCGTCACTCACGTGTCGACGCTTCAAGATGCAGACGCTACGGCGATCGCGTTCATCGCGAATCCCAGATACCTTCGATTCCTGGCCGAAACACGCGCCGGCGCGGTTATCGTCTCGGCGGAGCATGCGGACAAGTGCCCGATGCCAGTGTTGATCGCGCGCAATCCATACGCCACTTATGCGCGCATCGCGCAAGTGCTGCACCCAGTGCCCGCTGCGCCCCCTGGAATCCAGGCATCGGCGGTTGTGGATCCTACTGCGCGTCTCGATGCGGGCGTATCCGTCGGGCCGGGATGCATCGTCGGTGCCGATGTTCACCTGGGACGAAATGTTGTACTCGGTCCGAACACCATCGTGATGGACGGCGCGCGCATTGGTGCCGACACGCGTTTGACGGCGCGCGTCACGATTTGTATGGACGTGTCGATGGGCGAGCGATGCATCGTGCATCCCGGCGCAGTCATCGGTTCAGACGGGTTCGGCAATGCGCCGGATCATGGCACCTGGGTCAAGGTTCCGCAGCTCGGCTCGGTGCGCATCGGCAACGATGTCGAGATCGGCGCGAATACCACCATCGATCGAGGCACCTTGCACGACACCGTCATCGAAGACGGAGTGAAGCTCGACAACCTGATTCAGGTTGCGCACAACGTGCGCATCGGCGCGCATACGGCGATTGCGGCATGCGTTGGAATCGCCGGCAGCACCACCATCGGCAAGCATTGTGTGATTGCAGGGAAGGTGGGCATCGCGGATCAACTCGAGATCTGCGATGGCGTTACGGTCCTCGCGATGACGGCGGTGTCGGCGTCGATTAGCAAGCCCGGCGTCTATTCAGGCGCCATCGGAATGGACGACGTAGCGAGCTTCCGTCGCAGCGCTGCACGCTTCAGGCAACTGGACGACATGGCGCGGAGCCTGCGAGAGCTTCGAAAAATCGTGCAGCCGAGGCCGCCGGGAACGACGATCACATCGTGAGAGGGGACGGTCTCGCGGGGAGAGCGAGCGTCGCTGTGCAGGTCAAGTCAGCGAAGGCGCGAGCCGCGGCGGCGTAATCCCGCGGCGCGGGGACGCGACGGAACAGCGTCGGTGTCGAGTGGGCTGGGCGATGGGGCTTCTAGCTGCGTGCGATGAGTCTTCGCTCCGGCGCGGCCCGGCCGACGGTCTGCCAGCTCTTCGGCGCCATCGCTTTCGCGGCCATCCCCTTCAGAGCCGTCGCGGCTGTCCAGCGTGCCCTGACGCTCGAGCAAGACGAATGCCTCGGGAGCAAGCTCGCTCCATTCAATGCCCACGCCGTTACTGAGGGCTGTTCGGACCACGTGCGCCTCAAACGTGCCCAGCAGGGTCCGGTTATGAGGGCCGCTATACACCGTGAGCTGCACTTGTTCGTGGATCTTCACGCGCGCGTTCGTGGCGATGAACGCCCCGCTTACGCTGATGTCGCGTAACGTGCCGACCGCGACGGTGCCGGACGCGTTCGTCCATCTAACGTGAAGCGTTACGGGTTTCCGCGTTCCCCACCGGTGTTCCATTTTCGATCTCGTCCACGCACCTGGAGTGTGCAAGGACAACGACTGGAGCACGGAAAAGTTGCGCGCCGGTGCGGCCCGATCTGCGCCCAGATCAGGGATTGGCATCCTGTTCGGAGCGGTTCCTAACCTGGATCAAGCGCGCGGCGCGCGACAGCGCTGTCGCTGCCACGAAGTCCCCGGCGACGATCGGGTGGATGCGGGCTTTCACCGCGTGCATCAGCTGTTCGAGACGATCGATGAGTGATTCGAAATGGGAGCTGGCGCGGGCAAGTGGGGCGCTCGCTTCTTTCTCACCGTGCGCAATGTATTGCTCGAACGCGGCGGAGTCTTCGTCGCCCGCCTCGAGCGCTTCAGTGGCAAGCGAACTGAACTGGCCAGCGGCCGCGTGCAACGCTGTATCGGTCGGCTCGTGCTTCAGCGAGATGTTCGCGGCTTTGGCCGCACAGGATGCCGCGAGCGCGAGCGCTATAGCGCCGGAACTGCCCGATCCCGGCGACGGATGAACGTCGCGAGTCGCGGCGAGCAGATGTTCGAGGGTGTATTCGGCGATTCGTTTGGTCGGCGACACGGTGGTCTCAGATGACTTCGTCATGGCGCGGTCCGTTGCCACAGGGAGTGCAAGGATATCTGCAAAGACCCTGAGTCCATCTACTTCGGCGGTGGCGGTGTGGCGTTCTCGGTGCTGCTCGGGCTCTCGGTACTGCGAGACACGTGCGGCGGCGGCGCAACCGATGCACCCGCTGTTGATCCCGCGCCGTTCGCCGGCGGCGCGCACGCATCGCCCGGTGCGCGATGGTCGCTGTTCACGCACTCGGGTGCGACCTGTTTCAAAGGCGGGGCGGTCGCGTTGGATTGGCCCGCAGCGGACACGCCGCTGTCCGTCGGACTCACGACGTTCTCGGGATTCGGCGGAGGGCTTTCCGTCCGCGTAGCGCAGGCGTTCAGCGTCAACAGCGCGCCGGCCAATAGTCCGTACGTGAAATTTTTCATCGCCGGAGCATGCCTCGGTCGGGTGCATTGCGCCCCGGCCGAAAGACGCTTGCCGCCGTCAGACCTGTCCTACGCTCCCGTCCGTTGTATGCTTCGAGGACGCAGGGGGCGAGCCTGTCTTTAATTAGAACAACCGCGGTGGTCTGATGAAACGACGAACATTCTGTGCGTCCACGCTCACGCTTGGCGCATCGTCTCTGGCAATCGGCAAACTGTTCGCTGCCGGGGACTCGGCGGCCGTGCCGGCACTCAGCGGGACTGGCAAGCCGGTCGCGCTCGCTCGAAACGACCTGGTCGATTTTCAGTCGGGCTTCAAAGGCAAGGTCCGAGTGCCGGGCCAGGAGGGATATGAGCAGGCGCGCAAGGTCTGGAATGGCTCATTCGACCGCAAGCCCGCCATCATCGCGAGCTGCACGAATGCGGCGGACGTCGCCCGTGCGGTGAGTTTCGGCCGTTCGCACGACCTGCTCGTCGCCGTGCGCGGCGGCGGTCACAGCATGTCTGGCCAGTCCGCCGTCGAAGGCGGATTGCTGATCGACCTATCGCCGATGCGCGCGGTGCGTGTCGATGCCGCGAAGAAACGCGCGTCCGTCGAGCCCGGCGTGCTGCTCGGTGAGCTGGATCGCGCGACGGCGGCCGTGGGGCTCGTTACACCGGCCGGCACCGTTTCACACACCGGTGTTGCGGGTTTGACGCTGGGTGGCGGTTACGGGCGGCTGGCGCGCAAGTTCGCGCTCACTTGCGACAACCTCCTGAGCGCGGAGGTGGTGACGGCAGACGGCAAGATCGTCAAGGCGGGCGCCGGTGAGAATCCGGATCTGCTGTGGGGCCTGCGCGGTGGTGGCGGCAATTTCGGCGTCGTGACGAATTTTGATTTTCAGCTGCACGAACAGAATCCGACGGTCCTCGGCGGCTCGATCGTGTTTCCGGTCGCGCAAGCACGCGACGCCTTTCGCATGTGGTCCGAATACGGCGAGACCTGCCCTGACGATCTGGATGCCGACGTAGTGCTCACGCGCGGCGAGGGCGGCAGACCGGTGCTGGTTTTCGCGGTGTGTTACGCAGGCAAGGCGGAGAATCTCGACGCAGCGTTGAAGCCGATCCGCGCTGTCGGAAAGCCCATCGTGGATCGTATCGCGCCGATGCCTTACGTCGAGTTGCAGCGGAGTGGCGACGAGGCGAATCCGCATGGACGCTCGTACTACATCAAGTCCGGCTTTCCGCGAAAACTGGAGCCGGGCGTCGTGGATGTCGCGATCGATGTGCTCGAGAGCTCGCCCGTGCAGGTCGTCAACGTGGTGTTCGTTCACCAGGGCGGGGCGATTTCACGCGTCGACGCGGCGTCGAGTGCGGTGACGAATCGCGAGAAGACGTTCAGCATCGTGCTCGCCACCGGATGGGATGACACCGCGCAGTCGGCGAAGAACATCGACTGGGGACGGGGGGCGTGGAAAAAGATCGAGCCGTTTACGGATGGCTATTACGTCAACACCGCTAACGTCGACGATTCGAAGAAGCGGGTGCGGGAGACGTATGGGGCGAATTACGAAAAGCTCGTCAGCTTGAAGCGCAAGTTTGACCCGACGAACTTGTTTCACCTCAATGCGAATATTGCGCCGGAGGCTTAGTGGGCGCTTGCCGCCAGCTGGGCGGGATGTCTTTTAGCCGCTTGGCCGCGGGAGAACTTTCTTCCAGCCGCACGGCGATTGAGGGTTCTTGATCTAGAGATCGGAGGCCCTCAATCGCCGGGCGGCTAAGAGCAACTACGGCTCACTTCCTCCTGGACGCCGTCTGATCCCGCAACGCCTTGAACTCACTCCCGACCTTCCACTCCGGCCACCGATCCGACGTCGCAAGCGACCTCCCCACGGCGTAAAGCAACTCCACATCCTGTGCTTCGCCGCTGAAATCGAGGCTGTCGCTCCACTCATCCTTGGGCTGGTGATATTTCTTCGCCGTGTATTCCTCCCGTAGCTCGGCGCCGCGTTTCGTGCCGCCGTTCTCCAGGTCGTCACCCGGTTTGAAGGACACTGCCGGCACACCCGCTTTCGACAGCGGAAAGTGATCGGAGCGAAAGAAGCTGCCGGCCTCCGGCCGCGGATCGGGTGACAGCGTTCGGCCCTGCGCACGACCCGCCGCGGCGAGCTCATCCACGAGCGTGTTATCGCCAAATGTGCCGAAATCCTTTGCGCGCCCATGCACGCCGAGGCTGTCCATGTTGATGTCGGCCACCGTCGTCTCGAGCGGATATACGGGATTCGCCGCGTAATACTCCGAGCCGAGCAAACCTTTCTCTTCTGCCGTGACTGCGAGGAACACCACCGAGCGTGGCGTCTTTGGTGCCGAGCCGAACAAGCGGGCCAGCTCCAGCACCGCCGCAAGGCCGCTGCCGTTATCCACTGCGCCGTTGAAAATACGATCGCCGGTTGCGTCGGGTTTGCCGATGCCGAGGTGGTCCCAGTGCGCGGTATAGATCACCGTCTGGTCCGGATGTGTCGTGCCGGCCAGCAATCCGACGACGTTCTTCGAGATCACGGTCTCGTGCTTCACCTTGTAATTCGCGGACATCGTGACGCCTTTCAGCGGCACGGCGCGGAACGTATTCGACTGCGCCTGTTTCTTGAGCTGCTCGTAATCGAGCCCTGCGGATTTCAACAGGCTCGCCGCGACATCCCGCTGCACCCAGGCTTCCATGTCCACATGGGTCTCACGCGGCTTCGGCCGCAGGATGTCGAAAATCGCGTTGGTATTCGAATTTTCCACCGTCGCCCAGCCATACGAGGCCGGTGCGGATTCGTGGACGACGAGCACGCCGAGTGCGCCGTGGCGCGCGGCTTCCTCGTATTTGTAGGTCCAGCGTCCGTAGTACGTCATCGCGCGGCCGCCAAAGGCGCCCGCGCCGGTTTCGAAGTCCGGATCGTTCACGAGCACGATGACGATCTTGCCGCGCACGTCGACGCCCTGATAATCGTCCCATTTGCGCTCGGGCGCCGTCACGCCATAGCCGAGAAACACGAGTGGCACGTCCTTGAACTGCACGCGGTCGATGTTGGTTGCCGCCGCGCGCACGGCGAGGTCTTTGCCTTGTGACAGTGCACGCTTCTGTCCGCCCGCCGACACGCTGAGCTCGATGGGCCCTTCGATGTTGAATTGAGCGAGCGGCACGTCCTGCGTCCAACCGCGCTTGCCGTTCTTCAGGGCGCCGCCCGGCTCGAGCCCCGCCGCTTTCATCTGCTCGATCAGGTACGCGACGGTTTTTTCTTCGCCCGCCGTCGCGGGGCCGCGGCCTTCGAATGCGTCAGAGCCGAGTGTTTTGACGTGCGCGGAGAGGCGCGCAGGATCAGCGTGAACCGCGTCTGCCGCGAGGCCAACGTGACTGCCGAAAGACAGCGCAAGCGCTACGGCGACAGCGACGCAAGTGCGGCGGGAAGCGGCGTGCTTCGGACGAGAGGGGCAAGTCATCGTGTCTGGCCTCGGCGGTGATAGGGCAGCAGCGCCGATGATACGTGACGGTGGAGGGGCGGCGGCGCCCCTTCGGTTCGCCTTGCGACGAACAGACCGATTGAGGCGACTCCAAGATTGCGGCGCGGGCCACCTGTGCGGGGCGGAATGTCGGGCCGGCCCGGTCCGACCACCAGCGTTTCGCTAACCGCGCAATCGCGTCGCGCGAAACTCCATCGGCCCTGCGCCATACGCTTTGCGGAATCGCCGCGCGAAATGGCTTGGCTCCAGAAATCCGCTTCGCGCCGCAATTTCACTCACAGTGAGGTTTGCAAATCGCGTGTCGCTGAGCAACCGATGCGCGCAGTCCAATCGCATGCGCATCAGCTCGCTGCCGAATGTGTTGTCCGTTTGGGCAAACAAGTGGTGCAGGTAGCGTTTGGAGATGCCGTGTTCATCTGCCACCGCGCCGGGCGTCAACCCCGCTTCATGGCAGCGATCGCGAAGGGTCCTGCGAATGCGATTGAGCAGCTTCTCGCTGCCGCGGGACACATGCGCCTCCGGTCCTGCGGCGAGCGCCAGCAACGCGGCGATCTGCTCGGCGACGACACCCTCCGGCAGCGCGAGCTCTTCGTCACGATCGGTGTCCAGCGTGGCGAGCGCAGCGGAAAGCGCGGCGCTCCAGCCCGCCCCGGCGCGAAACGGCCGCGCCGCGAGGCTTTCCGGCGCGGGCAGCCAGTTGCGCAACCAATCCTTCGGGAACCGTACGGCGACGCTGCGCGTGGTGTTCACGCATTCGAGGCGGTAGGGCGCGTTGCAGTCGACGAGAACGCAGTCGCCCACCTCGATGCAGCAGTCGCGACCATATTGTTGAAAGCGCAGCTGGCCGGAGCGCAGCTGGAGCAGAAAGTACGCGGCGTAGCGACTGTGCGCGATACCGGCGGGGGTGCGGCGGATGGTCTGGGTATCCGCCTCGACGAGGCTGAGGGTGGCGGGACCGAGCTCGGTCTGGTCGAGGCGGGCGCGAAATCGATCCCGCTCGGGGCTGTCGATGTCGATTTCCAGGAAGGACTTGCAGATGGTGTCCACCCAGTATGCCAACGCATGTCGCGAATCGACTTCAGCCGTCGACCAGCGCTGGCGCGCGCCCCTCTCCACGATCGCGACCATATAAGGTCCCCTGATACTTGCCTCTCCACGAATACTGCTCCGCGCCGCTGCAGGTCTGCAAGGGCATCGGTCCAGCTGTTGGTTGCAGCGGCAAGCGGGGACTACTGCGCTGGCAGTCGCGCGCGCCAGGCGGGTGCCCGCTACGCTCCCCGGACCCAGGAGTACAGCTATGAACACGCCAGTCACGCCGCGGGGCTTTCCGCTGCCGAGCTCGTTGAAGGTCATCCCCGGAACCGAAGAGGCGCAGGCTGCATACCCGTACACGGTGCAGTTCGGTGAAGCGGATGACACCCGCTTCTGGTTCTACAACTCCATGCATTTTCCGGAGCCCATGTCGGCGTTCGACATGGTGACTGCGGAAGCGGCGTATTGCGCGCTCGGCGCGGCGAATACGCGCGTGCACTGCTTGCCGACGACGCTCGGCATCGATCACCGCATCATCAACGGGCGCGTGTACATCGGCGGCAACGCCGTGACCGATCCCGCGGAGATCGCTCGTCGCACCGAAGAATTCCAGCAGCGCGCGTTCTACTACTACGCGAACTGGGAAGAGCTCTACGCGAAGTGGCGCGAGAAGATGATGAAGCTGATCCAGGACGGACAGGCGTTGCCGAAGCCCGCGTTGCCGGAGTTCGAGCCCCTCGAGCACGTGCGTGCCGGCCGGGGCGTCGCGTCGAATCACTTCCTGCTCGACACGTATCAGAAGACCCTCGAAGGGTACTTCCGGATGTGGCACCACCATTTCGAGTTCCTGCTGCTCGGCTATGGCGCGTATCTCACGTTCTTCGGCTTCTGCAAGAAGGCGTTCCCCGAGATCACGGACCAGGCGATCGCGCGCATGGTCGCGGGCATCGAAGCCGAGATTTTCCGGCCGGACGACGAGCTGCGCCGGCTTGCGCGGCGTGCCGTCGATCTCGGCGTGGATGCGAAATTCCAGCAGCAGATTCCGGCGGAGAAGATTCTCGAATCGTTGCGGCAGGCGGGCGACTCCGGCCGCGCGTGGCTCGAAGAGCTCGAAACGTCGCGCCATCCCTGGTTCAACATCAACGTCGGCGATGGGTTCTATCATTATCACCGCGCGTGGAACGATGACTTGTCCATGCCGTTTGCGTGCCTGCCCGAATACATCCGGCGCGTGAAATCCGGCGAATCGCTGGAGCGACCGATCGACCGGCTGAAGGCCGAGCGACAGGAGCTGATCGAAGGCTATCGCGAGCTGCTGAACACCGATGAGGACCGCGCGGCCTACGACCAGATGATCACGCTCGCGCATCGGGTGTTCCCGTACGTCGAAGGGCACAAGTTCTACTGCGAGCACTGGTACACGAACCTGTTCTTCAACAAGATTCGCGAGTTCGGCGCGTTGTTGTCGGAGCACGGGTTTTTCCCGACCGCTGAAGATGTCTTCCACCTGTCGCATTACGAGCTCGAGCTCGCGATCATCGACCTGATGACGTCGTGGTCGACCGGCTCGGCGCCGCGCGGGCCCACGTATTGGCCGCAGCGCGTGGCAGAGCGGCGCGCCGCCGTCACCGAATGGGCGAAGCATGAAACGCCGCCCGCGCTCGGCCCGGTGCCGGATGTGATCGACGATCCGGCGATCGTGATGCTCTGGGGCATCACGCGCGAAAGCCTGGATGCGTGGCTCTCCGCTGAAAGCGGTCCGCCCAGCGACGAGATTCGCGGCTTCGCCGCTTCGAGCGGTGTGGTGGAAGGGCCGGCGCGCGTCGTGAAATCGGTCGATGAGATTTCGCGGCTGAAGCAGGGCGATATCCTCGTCTGCCAGATCACCAATCCCACCTGGGCGCCGATTTTCCAGACCATCGTGGCGGCCGTATCGGACATTGGCGGCTCGATGAGCCACGCGGCAATCGTTGCGCGTGAGTATGGATTGCCCGCTGTCGTTGGCACCGGCAACGCGACGTCACGCATCAAAGACGGTCAGCGAATTCGCGTCGACGGCGGCCGCGGCATCGTGACGATCCTGCAGTAGGTGAGTGATGCCTTCGACTGACGTCATCGGCTGGTTCGCCGATATCGGCTTGCACGACAGGCCGCAGGTGGGCGGCAAGGGCGGCAGCCTCGGCGAGCTGCAACGGGCCGGCATTTCGGTGCCTCCTGGTTTCGTCGTGAAGACGGGCGCGTTCGAGCGTTTCATTCAGGCGCTGGAACAGAAGGCGCCCGTGCGTTCGCGTGTGGAGTCGCTGAATCCGGATGACCTTGCGGCAGCTTCTGCGGTGTGCGCGGAGCTGCGTGCGCGCGTTGAAAACGAAGCGCTGCCAGCGGACGTGCTGGGTGAGATTTCCGCTGCGTACCGTGAATTGTGCGGCTCGGGCGTTCAGACTCCGGTCGCCGTGCGTTCGTCGGCCACCACGGAAGACGCGGCGGATGCGAGTTTCGCAGGCCTGCAAGATACCTATCTCTGGGTGACCGACGCCGAGCAGACGCTGCATCGAGTGCGCAGCTGCTGGGCCAGTTTGTATTCGGTCGAGTCCGTCACCTATCGACGCAAACGTGCGCTCGTCGAAGACGGTGTCGCCATGGCGGTCGTCGTTCAGAAAATGGTGGATGCGCGCACCGCTGGTGTCATGTTCACTCGCAGTCCGCTCACCGGCGATCGTTCGGTGGTGACGGTGGAGGGCGCATGGGGCCTGGGATCTGCCGTCGTCGGGGGCGAGGTGACGCCAGATCGGTGGGTGCTCGGTAAGATCACAGGCGATATCTCGGTGCGTGATGTTTCAGAGAAACTGATTCAGCACGTGCCGGTTGCGAAAGGCGGAACGGAAAGTGTTGCGGTGGCCGATGAGCAGCGACGCGCGGCCTGTATGACCGACGAAGAGCTTCAGGCGCTGCGCGCGATCGCGCGAAAAGTCGAACGGCACTACGGTCGTCCGCAGGATATCGAGTGGGCCGTGGAGCGCGGCACGAACCAGATTCTGCTGCTGCAGAGTCGGCCCGAGACCGTGTGGTCGTCGAAAGAGGCGGCACCTGTCGCGCGGCCCGCGGCGGATCCGCTGTCGCATGTCATGTCGATTTTTGGAGGTAAACGGTGACGCTTACGGCCGCGGATGTCGCGGAGATCATGCGGCTCGTCGAGCAGTCGGGCTTCGACGAGGTTTATCTGGAAGTCGACGAGATCAAGCTGAGCTTGAGGCGCGGAGCGTCGACGGAGGACGCGGCTCCGTTTGGCGCCGCAGGCGCGTTGGCCCCAGGCAGAACGCCAGCACGACGCGACCTGCAGCAGACGGCCGGCTCGGGTATTGACGCCGCGGGCGGCAAGGGTACCGGAGCGTCGGCTGGGCCGGGCGCGTCGCCCGCGACATCGACAGCGCCACCGCGCGAGGCGGCGTTGGCCCCTGCAGTAGCTGTCGCGGGGCCAGCATCTGCGAGCAGCGCGCAGACTCCAGCAGACCCCCACATCCACTCAGTCCTCTCGCCACTCCTGGGCACCTTCTATCGCGCCCCGAAACCCGGCGCGCCACCGTTCGTCGACATCGGCTCGATCGTCGAAGAAAACACCGTCGTCGCCATCATCGAAGTCATGAAGCTCATGAACACGGTGCGCGCCGGCGTGCGCGGCACTGTCACTGAGATCCTGCTCACCGACGGGGCGCTCGCCGAATACGACCAGCCGCTCCTGCGCGTGCGCAAGGCAGCGGGTTAGTCGCTTGCCGCGGGTTCGGCCCCTTCGACGCGTGCTCATCGCCAATCGCGGCGAGATCGCCGTGCGCATCCTGCGCACGTGCCGCCGCCTCAACATCGAAACAGTGCTCGCCGCATCCACTGCGGATCTGGACAGCGTTGCGGCGAGGCTCGCCGATCGCACGGTCTGCATCGGCCCGCCGCGTCCGGGCGAAAGTTATCTGAAGGTCGAAACAATCGTTCACGCCGCGCGGGCCACGCAGTCGGACGCGATTCATCCCGGCTACGGTTTTCTGTCTGAGCGCGCCGCCCTCGCACGCGTGTGTGAAGCGAACGACGTGATTTTCATAGGCCCGACGGCAGCACAGATCGAAGCCGTCGGCGACAAGCTGCGTGCGCGTTCCGAAGCAGAAGCTGCGAATGTTCCGGTCGTGCCCGGCGGGCCCGTCAACTCACTCGATGAAGCCTTAGCCCTCGCTCGCGTGATCGGCGCGCCGCTGTTGGTTAAAGCTGTCGGCGGCGGTGGCGGCCGAGGAATGAAGCGCGTGGATTCGCTCGACGATCTGCCTGACACGCTGGAGCTTGCCGCCGCCGAAGCGGGTGCTGCGTTCGGCGACGCGCGCGTTTATCTGGAGCGCTATGTTTCCCGCGGCCGCCACGTCGAAGTGCAAGTTCTCGGGGATGGAAACGGCGAGGTGATTCATCTCGGCGAACGGGACTGCTCCGTGCAGCGCCGCTATCAGAAACTCATTGAAGAAACGCCTGCGCCCGGTCTGTCTGACGCACTTCGCAGCGCCTTGCATGAAGCGGCGGTTCGTTTCGCGCAGCGCCTGTCCTATCGTGGCGCTGGCACCGTCGAATTTCTCGTCGATTGCGAGCGCGATACGTTTTATTTCCTTGAGATGAATGCGCGCATCCAGGTGGAGCATCCGGTGACGGAGGCCGTGACGGACGTGGATCTGATCGCCGAACAGATCGCCATTGCAGAGGGCAAAGGCCTGCGCCTGAGCCAGCGCGACATTCAACGCGAAGGCTGCGCCATCGAATGCCGCGTGAACGCAGAAGATCCCGCACACGATTTCCGTCCGAGCCCGGGCCTGGTGCGAGAGGTTTCGTGGCCGGCGGGCGAGGGGATTCGCGTGGACACTCACATTGCTTCGGGTTCGCGCGTTCCGCCGTTCTACGATTCGCTGATGGCCAAGATCATCGCGCACGCGCCGGATCGCGCTTCTGCAGTGGCCCGTTTGCGCGAGGCGATCGCAGCGACCCGCTTGATCGGCGTGCATACCAATCTTTCTTTCCACGAGCGAGTGCTGGCAGATGCTGAGTTCCAGGCAGGCGGCTTCGACACGGGATTTTTGCCACGGCTGCTCGAGCGCAGCCTGAATCCGATGGAGCGCGTGAGTCATGGCTGACGTTCAGCTCGTCGAGACATCGCTTCGCGACGGCAACCAGTGCCTTTGGGCCGCACTCGGCGTCGATACTGCAAGGACGCTCACGATTGCGCCCGTGATGGATCGGGTCGGCTTCAAGGCCATCGACTTCACCACCTCCACGCACATGGGCGTGGCGGTCCGCTACAAAAAAGAAGACCCGTGGGAGCGCATCCGGTTGATGGCCGCCGCCACGCCGAATACGCCGCTGCAGTTCATGTCCACGGGATTTCGTTTTATTTCCTGGGAAACAGCGCACGCCGATTTCATGTCCCTCGCGTTCCGGGTGCTGGCGCGAAACGGCATTCGACGTTTCTGTCTCGCGGATCCGATGAACGATGCAGATTCGAATGTCACCTGCGCTCGCATGGTGAAGCAGGGCGGCGGCGAATACGTCATCGGTGCCCTCGTGTTCACGCTGAGCCCGGTTCACGACGACGCGCATTACGCTGAAGCCGCGCGTAAGCTCGCCGCATCACCGGACGTCGACGCGCTGTACATCAAGGATCCCGGTGGCCTGCTTTCGCCGAAGCGCGCACAGACGCTGATTCCCGCGATCAAAGCGGTGATCGGTGCGAAGCCGCTGGAGCTTCACGCCCACTGCACCATCGGCTTGGCCGAGCACACATACATGGACGCGGCGGACTATGGCGTGAGCGCCCTTCAATGCGCTTCAGGCGCTGCTGCAGATGGCACGTCGAATCCGCCGTCGGAACGTGTTGTTGCGAACCTGCGCTCGCTCGGGCACACAGTGAAGGTGGACGATGAGGCGCTGAAAGAGGTCGCCGCGTATTTCACGCGACTGGCGGAAGCAGAGGGTCTGCCGAAAGGGAGTCCGCAGGCTTACGACGCCGCATACCTGCAGCACCAGCTGCCTGGCGGCATGGTCGGCACGATGCGGCGTCATCTCGCTGAGAGTCGCATGACGAACAAGGAAGGCGCTGTCATCGAAGAGCTGGGGCGCGTCCGCGAAGAGCTGGGCTGGCCGATCGTCATGACGCCGTTCGCGCAGATCGTGCTCACGCAGGCCGTCATGAACGTGATGAGCGGCGAGCGTTACAAGGTGATTCCGGACGAGGCGATTCGTTATGCGATCGGCCGCTTCGGCCGGCCGAACGTGCCGATCGATGGCAACGTGATGGATCGCATCGAATCGCTGCCGCGAACGAAAGAGCTGCGCGCCGAGCCGCCGATGGCGCCGCTCGCCGAGCTGCGCAAGCGTCTGGGAGCATCGCTTTCCGACGAAGAGTTCCTGCTGCGCGCGACGATGCCCGCGGGTCAGGTGGACGCCATGCTTGCCGCCGGCCCGGCCGGGAGGCATTACAACCCCGAATTGCAACCTGTGCTGAGCCTGATCAAGCAACTCGGCGAGCGACGCGACCTGTCGCGGATCTCCATCGAAAAGCCTGGATTCAAACTGCAGCTGCGACGGCAGGCGCGCGCGAGCTCGAAGGCGTCGCAACCGTGAGTGCTGTGGTCGCAGTGGAGGACTTCGGGGAAGCCTTGCCGCCGATCAAAGGATTCATGTTCGATCTCGACGGCACGCTGTTGCTCAGCGACCGCTCGCTCGGCGGCTACGAAGTGCTGCCCGGCGCGATCGAGGTGTTGTCGACGCTGAAAGAGCGCGGGGTTCCGTTCGTCGTGCTCACCAACGGCAGTGCATACCCGACATCGGAGCAGGCCGCGAAGTTGCGGGGTCTTGGATTGCCGGTGGCGGATGACCGCATGTTCACGCCATCGAGCGTTACGGCGGAGCTCATGAAGCGTAACGAGGTTCAGCGCGCGCTCATCCTCGGCACGCGCGGCGTCGGACACGCGTTGAGTGAGGCCGGCATCGAAACCGTCTTCACCGGCGAACCGCGAGCCAGCGAAGTGCAGGCGGTATATGTCGGCTGGCATCCGGAGTGCGGCATGAAAGATATCGAAGCCGCGTGCAATGCCATCTGGGCCGGCGCAAAGATGTATGTGGCCTCGGACGTTCCGTTCTTCGCCACCCGGCAGGGGCGGGCGATGGGCTATTCGTATGCCATCGTTGGCGCGATCCGCCGGCTGACGAAAGCGTCGATGATCCTGACGGGCAAACCTTCGCTCCACGCACTGCGGTTCGTCGCGAAGAAGCTCGGGGTGCCGGTGCGCAGCGTCGGTGTGGTTGGCGACGATCCGGCGGTGGAGATCATCATGGCGAGGCGCGGAGGCGCCACTGCGTTTGGTGTCACCACCGGCGTGATGAACGCGGACGACTGGGCTCGCGAAACGGGCAAACGCCGGCCGCATCGCGTGCTCACGCAGATTCGGAATCTGCTGACGGACGAGTCGATCCGCATCGGCTGATTGTTCGGCAGGCCGCGCGCAGTGGTATAAAGCGCGCCATGCCAAACAAACAACTCAAAACGGCTTTCATCGCGATGGTTCTGTGCACGCTGGTCGCGGCTTGCGGCAGCAGTGAGCAACGGCAGGCCAGTCGGGACTCGAACGTGAAGAACGAGCTCGCCCGCGAGACCCAACGAATCTGCGCGCTGCCCGTCGGGGAGCGGCAGGGTCAGATCGACAAGGCGCTCAACGATCAGGGGCTGGTCGTGGTGTGCCCGTGAATCACCGCGACAAGAAGCGGTCGTAACCTTTTGATTTAGCACACCGAGCGTAGCTCACGGGGGGCGGGCCGAACTGACGGAAGTCAGTCGCCCGTTACGACTTTCGTGCCTGTGAGCAGCCCGCGATCCCCTCCAGGATCGCGGCCATGAAATCTCATCTGTTCTCGTGGATGGCCGCTGCGCTGCTCATCGCATCGTGGCCGGCGCTGGCGCATCACTCGGGCGCGATGTTCGATGACAAGACATCGCTGACGCTCACGGGCACGGTCCGCGTCTATCAATGGACCAATCCTCATTGTTGGATCCAGCTGCTCGTGCCGGGCGAGAACGGCGCCCCGGTCGAATGGAGCGTCGAAATGGGCGCACCCGTCGAGTTGTATCGAAATGGCTGGCGGCCCACGACGCTGCGAGCGGGTGACCGGATCACGGTGACCCTCCATCCCATGCGCAACGGAGTCCGCGGAGGGCTGCATGTTTCGTCGCTTCTCGAAGAGTGTGCTCGTCGCGATCTGCCTGCTTCCCTGTGCCGAAGTCGCTGAAGCGGATTCGGCAGCCCGGCAGCGCGCGGAGAATTTCGCGACGCTGCCCGACTGGACTGGCTTGTGGGAGTCCGAAGCCTGGTCCGACATCACCGTCGGCGGACGGCCCGCCGGCGGCATGGCAGCCGTGCGAGCGAAGTCCGCGCTGGCCGCGCATCCGCCATACAACGCTGTCTGGGAAGCGCGCTACGCCGAAGCATTGAAAGACACGGCGGCGCTCGCAGCCGCCGCGGAGACCACGAAGATCTGCAAGTTCGGATTTCCAGGGGCGCTCGAATCCCCGTCTGTTTTCGAGATGCTCGTGACGCCGGAGCAGACCGCATTCATCTTCACGACGCCGGAAGTCCGACACGTGTACACGGATGGTCGCGCTCATCCGGGGCCGGACAGCTTGTGGCCGACGCTCATGGGCCACTCCATCGGACACTGGGAGGGGCACACACTGGTGATTGAAACAGTCGCGCGCGACTCGGCCGCGCCGCTGCGATTCTCATCGCCGTTCCTCAAGTTGAGCGAACAGGCGCGTTACACGGAGCGCATCCGGCTCGTAGGACCGGATAGCCTGGTGAACGAGATGACGATCGAAGATCCGGTCGCGCTGGCGCGGCCCTGGCACCTCGTGTTGCGACATCGGCGCGTCAAGAACCTCGACCGGATCCTGCCTTATGACTGCGCCGAGAACGACCGCAATCCGGTCATCGATGGCCAGCTGACGATCTCGCCGCCCTAATCCCGCTCCCGGCGTTGACAAGCCGCCGTGACCGTTGAAAACTCAACGGAGGAGGGGGCATGGGAAGTTCGTTCGCAGTGCGCGCCACGGGCGCCGCACTTTCTGGCGTGGGCGCCGCTCACAGACAGCATTCGCCGATACCGGCGGCTTCCAATATCCGCTCTCTCCGCGCGCCCGCGCGCATCTGCTGCTCAGGAGGGCTTCATGTTGCCACCTATTAGATTTCCCCAGATCCCCCTGTACGAGGGTTGGGGACGGCCGATGCGCGTGGAGTCCGACGCGGTCGCGATGGAAGTCGTGCAGGGCGAAATTCCTGCGGGGTTGAACGGCGCGTGGCTGCGTTGCGGCCCGGATCGTCAGTATCCGCCGAAGGATGGCCAGGACATTTTCATCGACGGCGAAGGCCAGGTGCATCGCTTCAGCATCGACGACGGCCAGGTCCACTATCGTTGCCGCTGGGTGCGCACCGAGCGATTCATCGCGCAGGAGCAGGCGAAGCGCGCGCTGTTCGGGCGCTATCGCAATCGATACACGAGCGATCCGAGCGTGCGCCACCTCAGCATGAGCACGGCGAACACGACGATGATCTGGCACGGCGACAAGCTCTTCGCGCTCAAGGAAGATGGCCTGCCGCACGAGATCGATGCCGCTTCGCTCGCGACCATCGGGACGTACGATTACGACGGCCAGGTGACGTCGCTCACGATGAGCGCACATCCGAAAATCGACGTGCGCACGAACGAGCTGCTCACCTTCGGCTACCAGGCCAAGGGCGATGCGACCGACGACATCGTGTTCTATGTGATCGGACCGGACCGCAAGATCCGCAACGAGATCTGGTTCAAGATGCCGTTTGCGTGCACGGTGCACGACTACGGCGTCACCGAAACGCACGTGATCTTCCCGTTCGCGCCGATCATCACGGATCTGCAAGTGATCCAGGCCGGCGGGCCGTTCTATCGCTGGCATCCCGAGCTGGACATCCATTTCGCCGCGGTCCCTCGCAACGGCACGGCGGCTGACATTCAGTGGTTTCGTGCGCCGGCGATGGGTGTGGGTCACACGATGAACGCGTTCCGCGAAGGCAACACGTTGCACTTCGACGTGACGGCCTACAACGGCAACATGTTCACGTTCTTTCCGGTCGCGAAGCAGGGCGTGCTGGATTATCCGCCGCCGAGTGTCGGCGACGGGCAAATTGCCGTGCCGCCGTTCCTGACGCGGCTGTCGTTCGATCTCGCCGGCAACACTACCGAGTTCACGCGACAGCTGCTCGTGAAAATGCCCGGTGAAATGCCGAAGATGGACGATCGCTATCAGGGCTATGGGTATCGACACGGCTACCTGATCGTGCGTCCGCGCTTCGATCCGCATCGCATGTCGAACATCGAAAGCGCCATCGGGCACATCGACCATCACACCGGGGCGTTCAAGATCTGGGAGCCCGGTGCGAACCGGTCCGTGCACGAGCCTCAATTCGTGCCGCGCCATCCCGATTCGCCGGAAGGCGAGGGCTGGCTGCTCGTCATCGTCAATCGACTCGACGAGAACTGCAACGATCTCGTCATCCTCGACGCGCAGAAAATCGAAGCAGGCCCGGTGGCGACTGTGCGGGTGCCCATCAAGGTGCGCGCGACGTTCCACGGTTGCTGGATTCCACGAGAGTAAGCACATGACAGATTCGGCTGTGAGGAGCATCCCGGTGCGCAATCCGCGCACGGGTGGCACAGATTTCAGTTTTCCGGTGGCCTCGGCGGACGAAGTCGCCGAGAAGTCCGCGCGTCTGCGCCGGAATCAGAAGGTGTGGGCCGCAAGGTCCATCGGCGAGCGCATCGGCATCATGCGTCGCTGGGTCGGCGAGCTCATCGCTCATGCGAAAGTCATCGGTGCCGCGGACGGTGCGGATACCGGCGGTTGTCACACGTCCCAGTTCACCGCCTTCATCGCTGTCGCGAATATCAATGGCTGGTGTGAAGACGCTGAAGGCGTGCTGGCTCGCGCGCATGTGAGCGGTCAGGCCATCACGATGCCGACCGTGCAGATTCAATCGCAGCTGGTGCCGTATCCGCTCGTGGGCATCATCAGCCCGTGGAACGCGCCAATGATGCTGTCGCTGCTCGATGCGGTGCCGGCGTTGTTTGCGGGGTCGGCCGTGCTGTTGAAGCCGAGCGAAGTCACGCCGCGGTTCGTCGAGCCGCTGATGCACACCGTGAAGAAAGTGCCGGAGCTTGCGGAAGTATTCGATGTGGTGCTCGGCGACGGGCGCACCGGCCAGGACGTCATCGCGAATGTGGATCTCATCTGTTTCACGGGCAGCGTCCCGAACGGGCGCAAGGTCGCGGTGGCCTGTGCCGAGCGGCTGATTCCGTGCTTTCTCGAGCTGGGCGGAAAAGATCCGGCGATTGTGACGGCGGATGCGGATCTCGATCGCGCGACCACCGCGGTTCTGCGCGGCGGAGTCTATGCGACCGGCCAGGTGTGCTACTCGGTCGAACGGGTGTATGTACACGAGTCCATCCACGATGCGTTCGTCGACGCGCTCGTGCAGAAAGCGAAGCAGGTTCGGCTCAACGACCAGAACCCGCTCGACGGCCACATCGGGCCGTTCATCTTCGTGCGCCAGCCGGAGATCGTCGAAGCCCACTTGAAAGATGCGGTCGACAAAGGCGCGAAGGTGCTCACCGGCGGCGTCACGGAAACGCTGGGCGGCGGCCTTTACATGCGTCCCACCGTGTTGACGGATGTCGATCACACCATGCGGCTCATGAAGGAAGAAACCTTCGGCCCGATTCTCCCAGTGATGCGCTTTCGCACGATCGAAGAAGCGATTGCGCTCGCGAACGACACGGACTTCGGGCTCACGGCCTCCGTGCTTGCCGGCAGCGAGGCGGAAGGCATTCGCATCGCCGAGCAAGTGAACGCGGGCAGCGTGTTCGTGCAGGACACCTTCCTCACGTTCGCTAAGCTGCGCAAGATCGGCACCCACAGCTTTGGCGTTTCCGGGCTCGGCGGCTCGCGCACGGGACCCGAGTCGATCATGCGATTCCTCCGGCGCAAGGCCATCCTGAGCAATCACGGCGCGCCGGCCAGTATCCTCGATGACAAGCCTTCGGACGTTGCGGGCCCGCGCCGCTGAAGAGAATGCCATGAACCCAAGCGACCCGACGCAGCTGATCCAGGAGTTGATGGCCCGCGTGCAGCGGCTCGAAGACACGCTCGAGATCCAGAAGGTGCAGGCCAGATATCTGCACCTGCTGTTCAAGCGAAAATATGAGCGCGTCGTGGACGAGTGTTTCGCAAAGCACGTTGCGGATGTGTCGGTCGAGTTCTCGGACAGCGGGGTTTACCGCGGTCTGGAGAGTGTGCGCGGCCTCTACAAGGCCTTCGAATCGACGCGCGACGTGCCCGGTTTTTTCATCCTGCACATGACGGTGAATCCGTACCTCGAGATCGCCAAGGATGGGCTTTCGGCCCGCAGCCATTGGTTGTCTCCCGGAGCGTCGGGCAGCGATCGCACGGCTTCGTGGATCTGGGGCCCGTACTACGTCGATTACGTGAAGGAAGAGGGCGAGTGGCGCATCGCCCATACCAACCTTTCGCCGGTGTTCCGCAATCGCTATGAAAACAGCTGGGCGCAGGCGACGGATCACGGCAGCGTGCGCACGCACTTGTCCACGCAGCCGAACGAGCCGACGACGCTCTACCGGCCTTACAACGAAGTGAAGAAGGGGCGGGATGTGTTCGCGAACCATCCCGATCTGCCGCAGCCGTACTGATTCCTTCCGCGCTCATCGACAGGAGTCTCCATGACGACGTCCGTGACCCCCGTGAGAGCGATATCGACGCTGGCGCTGCTGAGCCTCGCGTATTTTCTGGCGCTCGTGGATCGCAACGTGCTCACGATGCTGGTCGAGCCGATCAAGCGCGATCTCACGATCACGGACACGCAGTTCGGTCTCTTGCAGGGCATGGCGTTCGCCGTGTTTTACATCGCGTTCGCGCTGCCGTTGGCGACGCTCGCCGATCGGTGGAATCGCAAGAGCGTGATGGTCGGCGGGCTGGCGGTGTGGAGCCTCTGCACGTGTTTTGCGGGATTTGCGCGCTCGTTTGCCGGGTTGTTCGCGGCGCGCACGGGTGTGGGCGCGGGTGAGGGGTGCCTCGCTCCGGCCGCCTATTCGATGTTTGCAGACTTGTTCGACAAGCGGGTGCTCGGGCGCGTGATCGGCGTGTTCCACATGGCTGGCGGGCTTGGCATCGGGGGCGCCACGCTGCTGGGCGGCCAGTTGTATCAACACTTCTCCACGGCAGACTCGCACGCCTGGGAGTCGATCGGCATTCCACCGTGGGGGCTGACGCTCGTGGCAATAGGTGCGCCCGGTGTGGTGCTTGCGGCGATCATCCTGCTGTTCGTGCGCGAGCCGCTGCGGGCTGCGCGCGAGAAAGTCGCTGAAAGTCCCGAGTCGCGCATTTCGGTGTTTGCTCTGCTGCTCGATCGAAGAGCGCTGGTGTTGCGGCTCTTGTTGGGCAATGCCTGCATTGCCATCGCCGCGACGGCGATGCTCACGTGGGTGCCGTCTTATTTGATCCGCGTCTTCCAGCTGAATCCGGGCCAGGCCGGGATCCGCATGGGCATCGCATTCACGCTGAGCGCGATCGTCGGTCCGTTGATCGGCGGCGTGTTGTCCGATGTGCTGTACAAGCGTTACGGCGAGCGCGGTTCGTACATGGCGCTCGTCGGGCTCAGTGTCGTACTGGTCTGCGGATACTCGTTCATGCCGTTTGCTCCGAGCGCGGCAGTCGTCCTGGTGCTCATCTTCGTGATTGGTGCCGCCTATATGGCGACACTGTCGGTGCTGGCGACGACCCTGCAGCTGCAATCGGTTCCAGCGCTGCGCGCCAGGGTGTCTGCGGTCTGGCTGAGCCTGAATACGCTCGTGGGCCTGGGCCTCGGGGCCTTCCTCGTCGGACTGGTCACAGACCAGGTCTTCGAGAATCCCATGGCCGTGGGCTCATCGCTGGGCCTCGTCGCCGCCACATCGTGCGCTCTGGGCGGTGCGCTCATTTCGAGCCTGTTGTTCCGCTACCCGCTGACGCGCGCAATCGCTTAGAGTGCCTGCCGATGCGGCGACCGCCGCGAGGCTGGAACCCGTATGGCGCGATCGGTGAGCAAAAAGGCGGCGGTGCCCGCGGAAGTGCCGCGCACCGCGGAAGTTCCGCACCTGGGCGTGCTGCACGAGATCTGGCAGCTCGGCGGATCGCGCAATCTGCCCCTGCACCTGGTGCTGGTCGCGAAGCTGATCGATCGGTACTTCAGCGCGCTGCTGGCTCAGCACTCCACCCTTTCGATTGCCGAATGGCGCGTCGTCGCGCAGCTCGCGATGCTCGAGAAGAGCACGGTCCGTAAGATGTCGCGACAGGCCTGTGTCGATCCTGCGGAAGTGAGCCGTTCCGCCGCAGGTTTGGTGAAACGCGGCCTGGTCAAGCGGGAAGAGAACGACAGAGATCGCCGTTCGCCGCAGTTTTCGCTGTCGGCACGAGGTGCGGCCGAGTTCGCGCGATTCCGGCCGCACTGGGAAAACCTGAGCAACACGTTGCTGCAGCGGCTCGATGCGGACGAGGCCGCCGCATTCGAGCGCGGCCTCGCGCGCTTTGCCCGCGTGTGTCTCGACCTGATGGGCGAGTGACGCGCGGCCGGGTCGACGCTTCTTCCCGCTTCATACGCAGACATCATCGCGGCTACATTCCGGTCGGCCGCAGACGCGAGCGCCATCTCGGGCGAGCTGCGATCCGCTGCCATTGACCGGAATCACGTATGACATCTGTGTTTTATGCAATGCTGTTCGCAGTTCTGGCGCGCGGCTGGGTTCAGGATGCTCCACAGGCCGATGAGGGAGTCACTGCAATGTCGGAAATTCTGGTAGCCCGTGCACTGTTGCTGGATTCCCGTGCGTCGCAGACGCGCTGGTCCGAGTGGACTGCGGCGGAAGTCGCAGCCTTCGAATCGCGTCGCGCACGTCAGTCGCCCTGGCGGCCACTGGTCGCCGCGTTCACGGCCGCGACGGCCCGGCTCAAGACGGCGCGCTAACGAAGCACGCCCACCTTCGCCAGGTTCAGCAGCACCGTCGGATCCGAATCGGCAAACTTATTGCGCCACGCCTCGAAGGCGGACGTGAGCAGCTGACATTCCTCGCCCGCCGCCTGGCTCGCGGCATCCGGCGCATCCCGCGTGGGTTGATAGGGTGGCGATGCTCGCAAGCGCCGCTTCAATCCCAGCATCTTCAGTAGCCGCACCGGGCGGCCTTCCACGAAATCCGTCGCGGTCGCCATCGAATCCGCAGCCCACTTCGCGTAGCGCTCGTTCCCTTGATCGGGTGTGACCCACGTGGCGCACCATGCGGTGTAGTGCCCGGCCGAGGTGGTCAGGTCTGCTGCCGCCAAGGCCACGGCAATGTGCGGCAAGCCGAGCGCTGTCTGACGCGCCTCGGTCCAGCGGCCTGCATCCAGTCGGAGCGCGATCTCGCCGAGATAGGCGGTTAGCATCTTTGAGCTCATGGTGACGCTGATGCTACGTCGGCGACGCGTGGCGCGCTATCGCTCAACGGAGGAAGAATCGCATCGCGCGTGAACCTCGCGAGCGAGCGTATTTCAAATGAAATACAGAAATGATGCGCGCGTTGTCATATACGGGCCACACGCGCGCCGCATCGTAAGACCATGGACTCGGCCGACCTCACGCATCATATTTCGCGCCGCTATAACGACGAGCTCGAGCGCGTACGCTCGCGCGTGCTCGCCATGGGCGGCCTCGTCGAGCAGCAATTGCACCGCGCGCTGCGAGCATTGATCGAGGGTGACAGCGCACTCGGCGCGGCCATCGCCTCCGACGATGTGCTCGTTGACGACTTCGAGGTCTCCATCGATGAAGATTGCAGTGTGTTGCTCGCGATGCGCGCGCCCACGGCTGGAGACCTGCGCGTCGTCGTCGCGATGATCAAGGCCGTGACGGATCTCGAGCGCATCGGCGACGAAGGCGAAAAGATCGGCGGGCTCGCCGCACGTCTGGCGATCCTCGAGCGGCCGTCCGACAATTACCACGAAGTTCGGCATCTCGGTCGCGTGGCTTCGGAGATGGTGCACGACTCACTCGATGCCTTCGCACGTATGGACGCTGCCTCTGCGCTCGCGGTCGCCCAGCGCGACCGGCTGCTCGACGAAGAGTTCGACTCGGTACAGCGTCAGTGCATCAGCTACATGATGGAAGATCCGCGGACGATACGTCGCGCGCTGGATCTGCTGTGGATCATGCGCGCGCTGGAGCGCGTCGGCGACCACGCGAAGAACATCAGCCAATACGTCATCTACATGGTCTACGGCGAAGACGTGCGGCATCGTTCGACGTTCAGCGTCGAGTCGCAGATCGAAGGAGGGCGGCGCGCAATCACGATCGGCTCGCAAATTCCGCCGCCGCCGGAGTGATCGCGTGCGCGAGTGGCGCGGCCCGATTTTTTTGGCCCGCTACGAATGCTCGCTCATCATCGACACATGAGCGGAGACGATTCTCCAGCCCTGCGGTAGCCGCGCCCACACCTGGCTCTGCCGTCCGACGAGCGTTGTGTTGTCCCGATGGAACTCGGTGTTCGCCGTGCCGAAGTCCGTGCCGAACGTCGTGATCACGGTATTGCGCAGAGTGCGCGGCGGTGAACCGCCGGCGCGCGCTTTGCGAAACGCGCGAATCTGCTGGATGCCATACAGGTTCTCGCCGATGCCATAACGCAGGACATCGGGCGAATCCCAGAAGAATCCATCGAGCGTGACGATGTCGTTGTCGCCCAGCGCCTTCTCATATCGTGCGAAAGCCGCAGTGACTTCAGCCAGTGTGCGTGGATCGTTGACGATCACATTGCGACTTTCTGTGACGAGACGACCCCTTCGCGCTCGAGATGAGCCGCAACCTGCAACGCGATCGCTTCGTGCCACGGAGGCGCGATCACCTGCACGCCGATCGGCAGGCCGGACGACGTCCACAGCGGCACGGCGACCACCGGCAATCCGATGAAGCTGATGGGCTGCGTGTAGAGCCCGATGTTCGGGCGAGTGGGCACCTCGACTCCCCCGAGCAGCATCGTCTTTTGCCCGATACGAGGAGCGACGTCGGGCGTGCAGGGCGCGAGCAGGATATCCACCTTGCCGAACACCGCTGCGGCCTGCTCGGCAAACCATCGGCGGAATCGTTGCGCGTGGCTGAGCGTTGTCGCCGGCAGCAGCGTACCGGCGAAAAAACGATCGCGCGTGGCAGGGTCGAAATCTTCGGGACGCGACTTCAGCCGCTCCAGGTGAAGTGCGGCGCCCGTCGAGCAGGTGATGCAGAAAGCCGCCGCGCGTGCGCGCTCGCCTTCCGGCAATCTCACTCGCCTGACAGGACCGAGCGCGCGGGCCACGCGATCGACGGCGTTCAGCGCGTCATCGCTCGCGCCTTCCGCAAACCATTCATCGAGGACGCCAGCCCGGAGACCTTTGACGCCCGCGTTGAGCGTCGCGCTTGCGAACTCCGGCCCGCGAATGACGCACGCGGCGTCGCCGGGGTCGTATCCCTGGATGAGATCGTAAGCCAGCGCAAGATCGCGAACATTGCGGGCGAACGGGCCGAGATGATCGAGGTCGTGCACGAACGGAAACGAGCCCGTTCGCGGCAGGCGTCCGAATGTAGGCTTGAGTCCGAAAATGCCGCAGAACGAAGCAGGCACGCGGATCGAGCCGTTGGTATCGGAGCCAAGGCTCAACGGCACGAGACTCGCGGCGACCGAGGCGGCTGAACCGCCCGACGAGCCGCCTGCGACTCGCGTGAGATCATGCGGATTGTGAGTGGCGCCGTAATGAGCGTTCTCTGTCGTGAATCCATAGGCGAATTCGTCCATCGACTGGCAGCCGATGAGCACAGCGCCTGCCTGCTTCAATCTTTGAACGAGCGTCGCGTCCGAAGACGCGGGCGGGTTGTTCGCCAGGATCTTCGAGCCGGCGAGCGTCACGACGCCGGTGACATCGAACAGGTCCTTGACACCGAATGGCACGCCGGCAAGCGGTCCCGCGTTGAAGCCCGCTTTCAACATGGAGTCGATGCGGCGTGCGTCTTCCAGCGCTGTGTCGTCCAGCACAGTCGAAAAGCAGTTGAGCTCGCCGTTGTGGGCACGCACCTGCTGGAGCGCTTCGGTCACCACGTCCACCGCAGTGACATCCCGTTGTCTGACACGTTGCGCGATTTCGTGCGCGGACAACATCGCGACACTCACGGCGTGAACACCGGCGCCGGCTCGATTTCGTCGGGCAGCGGAAAGCTGCGCACCAGCTCGGCTTGAATCATCAGCGCGGCGAGCTGGCTCGCAACGCCTGCGCGGTACTCGATCGGAATCTCTATGCCAGCCAGCTGGGCGAGCTCGGCGATTTTCTTGTCTGAATCGGTCATCGGCTCACTCGGCGGTCCGTGCCGCCAGCACTTCCGACGCAGCGAGGGGCGGGGAGTGAGACGGCGAGTGCGTGCTCGCGGCCGCCACTGTTGCAGAGCTCGCGTAGTACGCGAGCCCATACAGCATGACGGCAATGATCGCGTAACTGAGCGCGACACCCGGCGTCATGCCGATACCAATTGCTTCACTGTGCATGAGCCCGAAGAACGTGAGCACCGCGCCAACGCCTGCGAACGCGGCCGCCTTGATGAATTGCCTTTCGATGATGAACACCGCGATCGAGCCGAGCACGATGCCGACGAGCGTGGCGCCGCCGCCCAGCACGCTCATGCCGTGATAGAGCACATTGTTGGATGCGAGCGCTTCAAGGCCCACCTTCGCGGCATCGGTGCCCGCCGCACCCAACGCGTTGTCGATTTGATTCTTGCCCCACGCCGCAATCTGCGGCACGAGCGCCAGCACGATCGCGGGCGCATGCGAGTGCGGCGTTTCCTGAAACGCCTGCGAGCCGATCAGCATTCCGATGTACAGCAGGATCGGCAGAATCGCGATCACGGGCACGAGCGCCGTGACGGTGGACAGAATCCCCAGCGTACATAGCAAGAGCATCACCACGCCCGTAGCGGCTGAATAGCCGAGCCGTCCACCCATCGACTTCCAGCCCGGGTGGCCAATGTAGATCGCGTTGATGAACGGATTGCCGAGCAGGCAGCCGATGAGGCTGATGACGCCGTCAGCGGTGAGAACCCGCGTCGTCGGAAAAGAGTCGCCTGCGGCGGCGGCGCTTTCGACGTTGTCCATCGCTTCGACCAGGTCGTAGATGCCGAATGGAATCGCCGTCACCAGGATGATGCCGAGATATTTGAAGCCACCGAACACGTGCCCGATTTCCGGCACCGGCGCCGAGAATCCGAGGTTGGCGAAGGAGCTCGTGAGCGAGCTCACGCTGAGTCCGCCATAGCCGAGACCGAAAATGTTCGAGCCCCAGGCGATGAGCATGCCGACGATCAGGGCCACGAGGCCTGCCGGCATGCCCTTGAAGTACCGCACTCCGCCGAACCAACTCGCGAGGATCAATGCGAAACAGACGAGGCCGATCACCGGCGTTTCGAATGTTTGCATCGCGGGTGAGAGCGAGATGAAGGTGATCGAAATGCCGGCGAGCGAGCCGAGCAGGGCCGCGCGCGGAGTGATCTTGCGGACGAACGGGGCGGCGAATCCACCCAGCATCAACACGAAACTCTGCACGAAAACCCACGTGAGACCCGCTTGCCAGGCCTCGATCGGGTTTTGCGTTTTCAGCAGAATGGGCAGCATCACCACGAACGTGACGACGAACATGTGGGGCACACTGATGCCCGAGGGCAGGGCGCACACGTCGCTGCGACCGGTCTTTTTCGCGAGCCGGTAGCCCAGCCACGCGTAATAAATCGTACTGATCGCGAGCATCGTTCCCGTCGCCGGCAGGATTCTGCCGAACACGAGCTCATCCGGAAGTTTCAGTACATACCGCAGCAGGCCCGTGACCACGAGCAGGTTTACGAGAATGTTGGTGCCAAAGCCGAAGAAGGCGTTGAGATCGCCAGGCACCCATAGTTTCGGTTTGAAGACAGCATCCGTCGCATTCATGACGCGTCACCCCGTTATGGTCGTGGTTTCTTCGAGTGCCTTGATGACTCCATCGCTCGTGCCGACCCAGCCGAAAATCCCACGCTGGGCCGAGAGTGTCGCGAGGGCCGAACGGTGAAAATCCGGGAAATACGAGGCGCAGCAGTCTTCCGGCACGAGGCAGTCGTAGCCGCGATCGTTCGCTTCGCGCACGGTCGTGCTGACGCACACTTCGGTCGTGACGCCGCAGATGACGAGCTGCGAGATGCGATGGTTGCGCAGGATCGCGTCGAGGTCGGTCGCGTAGAACGCGCCTTTGCCCGGCTTGTCGACGATGGGTTCGGCCGCGAGCGGATACAGCTCGGGAATGATGTCGTGGCCCGGCTCGCCGCGAATCAGGATGCGGCCCATCGGTCCGCTGTCGCCGATGCCCATCGCCAGGCGGCCGCGTGCCTTTTTCGAAGGCGGCAGATCAGACAGGTCGGGGCGATGTCCTTCGCGCGTGTGGATGATGAGCAGGCCGCTGTCGCGCGCGGCACGCAGCAGTTGCGCGATCGGCTCGATCGTGCGACGAAGAAAACTGACATCGTTGCCGAGCACGGCGCCGAATCCCGCCGGCTCGAGAAAGTCGCGCTGCATGTCGATGATCACCAGCGCGCAGGCTGCCGGCGTCAACTCGAATGAGTATGGTTGTGCCAGGATGGATGGCATCGATTCCCCCGCGCGATTTCACGGGGACGATACAAGTTCCATGCCACGCATTGGCGCTATAAAGCGCTATAAAAATAGGGTTTCGGGCGAATCGCACGACGTTTGCTCGCAAGCGCGCTGTGCATCGTTCCCGATGGCAGCGCTACGGTGGTGCACTTGACAAAGAGATACGCGAAATAGCGTATCTCTCGCGAATGCGCGATCGATGGTGAGTCACGCGCGGTAGTGATCGCACAGAAACGTGACGAACGCGGTGATCTTCGGACTCACCAGTCGTCGGGATGCATGGAGCACCCAGCCTTCGATCTGGCCGTCCACGGCGTCTCCCCAGCTCACCAGCTTGCCCGACGCAAGATCGTCAGCCACGACAGATCTCGCCACGAGCGCAGCGCCCGCACCCTCGCGCACAGCATCGCGCACGAGCAGCGGAGAAGAAACCCGCAGCACCGGAAGCGGCTTGTACGCAGCCTCTTTTCGCTCACGTCGCACTTTCCACACCGCGTCCTCCGGCGTGCCGATGCGCACGATCGCGGGAATCGGCGGCGGCGTACCGCCTTTCGTTGACGGACGCGGCATCGTTGGGGTGGCGACCAGGACCAGGCGATCTTTCAGAAAGCAGCGCCCGACGAGCCCGTCGGTGGGGCGGGGATTCACTCGCACGACGGCGTCGAAACCCTCTTCGACGAGATGGACGAAACGATCGTCCGCCGTCACGTCGAGTTGCACTTCGGGATACGCGGCGATGAATTGCGCGGCCAGCCGGCCCATCGTCGTGTGCGCGAACAGCATCGGAACGTTCACTCGGAGTCGTCCGCTCGGGCGACCGATTCCAGCACGCACGTCTTGCGTGGTCTGCGCAATCTCGGCCAGAGGCGATTCCGTGCGCGCGTGCAGAATCGAGCCTTCATCGGTGAGTCGCAAGGTGTGCGAGCCACGCTCGATGAGGCGCACGCCGAGGCTTTGTTCGAGCTCCCGCACGCGGCGCGAGAGCGTTGCTTTCGGTTGTCCGGAGGCGCGGCTCGCCTTGCCGAAGCCGCCGTGCGTGACGACGAGGTGGAAATCCGAGAGTGTCACTAGGTCCATTGGCATGTTCCACACACGAGACGGTATGTCCAGATCTTAGCGACTATGCGCCGTGCATGGAACACGTATTCTGGCGCCATTCGAGTCAACACAGGAGATCGACATGACTATTCTGGTAACGGGCGCGACGGGCAACATCGGATCACGGATCCTGGAAAAGCTGGATTCCGCGGGCGTGGCGGTCCGCGCGCTGACCCGCTCTCCGGAGAAGGCGAAACTGCCTCGTGGCGTGACGGCAGTGAAGGGCGATCTTCTCGACGCGGACGCGATGCGCACGGCGCTGGCCGGCGTGAGCACACTGTTCCTGCTCGTGCCGAACGAGGCGGACGAGCTGACGCAGGCCATCAACTCGCTGAGCCTCGCGCGGGAAGCCGGGGTCAAAGGGATCGTCTATCTTTCGGTGGTCAGGAGCGATGAGTTCACGGATGTACCGCACTTCACCGCGAAGTACGCTGCCGAACGGCAGATCGAGCAGCTCGATCTGCCGGCGACGATCCTGCGCCCGTCCTATTTCTTTCAGAACGATGTGCAGCTGAAAGGCGCTCTCGAAGCCGGCTTTTATCCAAGTCCGGTGGGCCACAAGGGCGTTTCCATGGTGGACGCGGGCGACATAGCGGACGCCGCAACGATCGAGCTGCTGCGTCGGGAACGCGCGTCGTCGCCGCTGCCGAGGAGAATCGTCGAGGTGTCGGGTCCGGATGCACTGACCGGCCCCGCGCTCGCGGCCATCTGGTCGGAGACGCTGGGTCGCGAAGTGCGATACACCGGCGATCTCGATGCTTTCGAGAAGCAGGTGAGGGCGTTCGCGCCGGCCTGGAAAGCGTTCGACATGCGCGCCATGTTTCGTCGCTATATCGAGGATGGCGCCGTGGCTTCCCCGGAGCATCTCCGTGACTTCACGAGCTTGCTCGGCCGCGCACCGCGTTCTTACCGCGACTTCGCCGCCGCGACCGCACGGAGTTGGGCTTCACGCAGCTAATCTAGGTCGTAGGAGAGTGCCTACAGCAAGCCGCGACAGCCAGCAATTTGCAGTGAGCGCTCGATGGATCACTATGAAGCCGTAGATTCGGGACTCACCTTCGGGCTGTTTTCCTCGAGACTACATAGGGGCCGCTCACGCGGCCCCTTTTTATTCCGGACCTTGGCTTCGGACGTGGGAGCTCAACCATGGATTCAGAACGCTATCTCGTCGATCTTTCAGTACCCGCGCGCCTAAAGGCGTGGGCGGCAGTCATCGGCGTATCGGAGCGGCAGCTCGCGAGCGCGGCCGAGCGAGTGCAGAAGCGGCGCCGTTTTGCGGAGCTGCGGCGCCAAGCGACGATCGCCGCGGCGAGCCCGTCCGTCAGCCCTTTACCTCTTCGGTCCACACCAGAAACTTCTCCAGCACGTTGCCGCCGAACGTCGTGCTGATCGCTACGTCGGCCGCGTCGCGGCCCCGGGCGATCAGGATGCGTCCGATGCGCGGCACGTGGTTGCGCGGGTCGAAGGTGTACCAGCGTCCGCCCAGGTAGGCCTCGAACCAGCCGGCGAAATCCATCGGATCCGGATTGAACGGAACGCCGATATCTCCCAGATAACCGGTGCAATACCGCGCAGGGATGTTCAGGCAGCGGCATAACGTGATGGCCAGGTGCGCGAAGTCGCGGCACACACCCTGGCGTTCGTTGAACGCATCGAATGCAGTCTTGGTCGGCCGCGCAAACTGATAACCGAATTTGATGTGATGGTGGACGAAGTCGCACACGGCCTGCACTCGCGCCCATCCCAGCGGCGTGTTGCCGAACTGGCTCCACGCGAACCCTGAAAGATTGTCCGTATCGCAGTATCGGCTACCCAATAAATACACGAGCGTTTCTTCGGGCAGCGTCTCGACAGGGTGCTGGTAGGCGTCGGGAACGACGGGATCCGGTGCGCCGCTGTCACGAATGAGCGCATCCGCCGTGATCACGATCTGGCCAGGAGGCGCCACGAGCCGCGTGCACCAGTTGCCGAAGCCGTCTCGATACATGGTGAGGGGCACGTGCGGAGTCGTGTGCAAGTCGTCGCGCCGGATCAAATCCCCGGTGCGCGTGTAGTGGACGTGCAGCGTCAGGATCATCGGCGTGGGCTGTGGGCAGCGGTAGGCGAGCTCGTATCCGAATCGAATTTGCACCGAGGGGACTCCCGCTTGAGCGGCAAAGGATGGGGTCAGCGATGGACGAAGCGCAGCAACTAACGCTCCGGCCCCCGGCCGCGCCCGCGGCTCAATTCGGTGCGTTGATCGGCACGTCCGGCAATTGCCGGAAAACGGTGCGGACGCCTTCGCTCCACTGTTTGCTGAGGGCCGTGAAGTACGGGTCGCCCTGCGCAAAGCGGTAGCGTCCGGCGATCTTGAGCTGATCGCGCGTGTAGTGCGTCAAGTCGATGGGCATGCCGACGGATAGGTTGCTCCGCATGGTCGAATCGAACGACACGAGCACGCATTTGATGGCGTCGCTGATCGTCGTCGTCGGGTCGATCACCCGGTCGATGATGGGCTTGCCGTACTTGGCTTCACCCGTCTGGAAGAACGGCGTGTCCTTGCCGGCCTCGATGAAGTTGCCTTCGGCAAAGGTGCGGAACAAGCGCATGGGTTCGCCCTTGATCTGCCCGCCGATGATGAATGACGCGTTGAACGGCGCGGCGCTACGCGACAGGTATTCCCCGTCGCGCCGCTCGATATCGCGCACGGCGTCGGAGACGAGCGTTGCAACGTCGAACATCGTACGGCATTTCCACAGGCTCCGGGCAGGTTCTGCTTCGTTGTCGCCGCGCTGCTTGAGCAGGCTCACGACCGATTGAGTGCCGGCGAGGTTGCCCGAGCTCAGCAGCACGATCACTCGATCGCCCGCACGCTCGAACACCGTGGTCTTGCAGAAGCTCGCGATATTGTCGACGCCGGCATTGGTGCGCGAGTCCGAGGCCATCACGATGCCCTCGTTCAGCAGGATTCCCACACAGTAAGTCATTCTCGCTCCCGGGCGCTTCCGATCAAAATGCCACGTCCAGCGCGAGACTGCCGGCAATCCGGTCTGCCCAGGTGGCCTGGTTTTCGGGCCGCAGCAGCAGATCTTGCCGAATCTCGATCAGGATGGCGGGGTTGCCGACGTTGTCGCCGTATACGAGCAGACCGTAGTCCTCGTCGGGCGACGGAGCATACGGCACGTTGTGCCCGACGTTGAGCCCCACTTCACTGGCCCTGAGCCGCTCGATGGTCGCGCCCGCAAATCGGGCCGCTTTTTCGTACAGCAGGCCGGCATGCCACGCTCGCGAAACCCCCAGGTAGATCGGTGTAAAGCTGTGAACGGCCACCATGATCGCGGGCCGGCCGGCGGCAGCCCGGTCGGCGAGATGTTGCTCGACCGCGTCGTGATAGGGCTTGAAATAAAGGGCCGCGCGCTGTTCGCGTTCTGCGGGCGTGAGCGACTGGTTGCCGGGGATGTCCGTCGCCTCGGATCTCGTCACGATGCTCGACACCGCGTGCAACGGGCGATTGAGGTCGATCAACAGTCGTGAATACGTGCCGAGAAACGCGGGCGCGTCGAGTTGTTGCGAGAGTCGACGGACGACATCCGCGACGCCAATGTCCCAGGCAATGTGCCGACCCAACTCGAAAGCGTCGAGACCGAGCCCTCCGTACTCTGGCGGGATGTAATTCGAGGCATGCTCGCAGAGGAGCACGACTGGCGATGTGCCTTCGAGGTTCAGCGCCTCGAACGGCGCGTGAAGCGAAGAAGCGGGCGTGTCGCTCACGGGGTTTCGCCGGTACGGACCCGGTTACGTTGCCGATGGGGCGGGCGAGCGTGTCTCAACGTTTGTGGCGGGTCATGACTCATGAGGTGATTCTGCCACAGCGGCCGATCCCATCCGGCTGCGCGGCACGGGGGGCTGCCTCGTCGAGCGCGCCGCCCGGCAGAGCGGGCAAACCGTCGCGCTCAAGGTGCTGCGTCAGCGCGTCGACGGAAAGCGCGGCGCGCAGTCAACGCAGGACGGCGTGCAGCAGAATCACCGGGAGCCACGTGAACATGCCCGAAAGCGCGATCGAAACGTAGACCAGCAAAACGAGCGCCACACCCATCAGGCCTGCGAGCAACGCGAGGAGGGGCGCGAGCAACAGCCAGGTCACGAGCTTCATTCGCGGCCGCTGCGGCATCGTCTGTTGCGCGCCCATCTTCCGAAGGGCCAGCAGCCGTTTCTCGTACGACGGGGACATCGCGACGGCGGAGCCGCTGAACAGGCTCTTCGATCGCAGCCCGCTATCCGGCACCACGGACATGTGTGAAGTCCAGGCGCTGAATGCACCTTGCACGGCGGTGCCGCTCATTTTCAGCAGGGCCGTGGCCAGGGCTTCGGGATCGCGGGTGAGTCGCACGGCGGTCGCATCGGCCATGTACTTGCGTCGTCGCCACGTGAGCGCGAGTAAAGGGCCGAGCAACATCGTGCTGACGAATCCGCCAAAGAAACCGCTGATGACGAGCGGGCCCACCAGCGGCATCCACGCGAGCGTACGCCACGGGACTTTGTTCGATGTGCCCAGGTCGTCGTCCGGGTGACGAGGCGTCTCGCGCTCTTCGAACGGATTGGCCAGCGCGACGGCGAGCTCGCCATCCGCGCGACTTGCGCCACGACGCAGCGAAGCGCGCAGCAGCTTGGCGAAGCGACGCGCGGCCTCCCGATCTGCGAACGAGCCGCTGAGTTTCGCGATGAGGCCGAAGAGCCCGAGCACCGTCGCGATACGCGTCCCGATTTTCATGTCGCCGTCTGCAACAGACCCGACGAGATGCGCGGACACTGCTTGCAACTCAGCACGGTTCAGCGTGGCCAGCAGGCCCGTCGTCACGACAATGGTCGCCTCGCCATCGCTCCGGCCGAACGCTGCCGCGTTGGAAGATCCGCTGTCGGTGATGAGAACGCGTGGGGTGCGCACGCTGGCGGCGAGCGCCATTTCCGAGACGACGTTGAAAAAACGCTGTTCGCTGAGCTCCATCATCCGCGGCGCGCGCGCTGCGAGCTCGCCTGCTTCGGGAGTCATGGCTTCGCCCATCACGCGCGCCAGCGTTCGCAGCAGGAGCGCCATGAGAGCCAGGCCCGGCAAAGCGGCCAGTGCTCCCAGATAGAGCCCACGGCTCAGCGTGACGTCGCCCGGGTGATCGATGATGTCGGTGAGGTTCGTCGTGACAGTCTTGATCAGGTCCGGCGTATGCACGATGCGGTTGACCAGATCGAGCGCGAGGCCGATCAGGCCGTAAAGCAGCGGCGCCATCAGCGTCGCCACCACCAGCGCAAGGATGAGCGCGCAGAGCCGGCTGATTACGGTGACCTGCCATGTGGCACGCCGGTGTCGCGCGATTGCCGTGAAAAACGACTCGCGCTCCTGCGGCGACCAGGACTGTGGAGACCAGGGCTCGTTGTGGGGCGGAGTGTCGATGTGGGCTGCCATGGATACCGTAACGCGGTTCCGCACGATAACCGGACACAGTTTCGATGTCCGGTTTGGCGCGCTGAGGGTGTTCAGCAGAGAGACGCAACAAGAGGTCTCGCTCATGCACCGTATTCCCGCACGTACCGCTTCGATTCAACTGGCGGAATTGGCCCGCTGCTTCGCTTCGCTGGGCCGCGTCGTGGCCCTCGTTATGACTGTCACCATGAACTTCGTCGCTCCGGCGCGCGCGGACGTCAAACTCACGGAGCGAGTTTCCGTGCAGGGCACCGGCATGATGAGCCTCGCCAACATGAGCGGCAGCACGGTGACCGCGATCTCCGGAAAGAACGCGCGCATCGATAACGACATGCGGCTGGAGTCGGGGTTTGCACGCATGATCGCGCGCGACGCCGGCAATTCCACTGAAGTCGTGCGGCTGCAGGACGACGTGGTCCTCGAAATCGAGACGAAGAAGAAACGCTATCGTGAAAGCTCGGTGTCCGGGCGTCGTGCGCAGCTCGAGCAGGCTTCGCAACAGTTGCAGCAGGCGCAGGCCAAACAGCCGATGGGCGCGGCGCTCGATGATTCCCAGTGCGAATGGTCGTCGCCGAAATCGCAAGTGAAGAAACAGGCGGCGAAGGAATCGTTCGCCGGGGTGTCGGCCCAGCAAACGACGGTCGTCGTGAAACAGACTTGCAAGCTGCGCAACAGCGGCGCGGTGTGCGAAGTCGGGATCATTTCGGATCTGTGGCTCGCGAATGACTTTTCCGGCATGACAGAAGCGCAGGAGTTCCGGAAGGCCTACGCGCAGCAGCTCGGTCTCGCCACCGGCAGTGGAACGCTCGGGCAGCAGGCGCAATCGCTGTTGGGACGATATCCGGCGGCGTGGACGAAGCTCGCTGAAGAATTGAGGAAGGTGAAAGGTCAGCCGGTGAAGATGACTTTCTCGCTGGAGATGGATGGGGCGGGATGTGCGGCGTCGGCGGCTCAAGAAGCGGCGGGCGCCCCAACTTCGGGCCAAGGCGGCGATGCGGGCGCGAATCCCGCGGCCGTGGCGACGCAGATCATCGGTGGGCTGTTCGGACGCAAGCCCAAGGCGGAATCCGCAGCGGATACCGCTGCGACCTCGGCGCCGGCGGGTAGCACGTCGACCGCACTGGTGATCCTACGGTTGAGCTCGGAGTTGACCGCGATCGACACGGCGGCCCTCGGGGCCGATACGTTTCAGGCGCCGGCGGGATTCAAGAAAGTCGCGGCGAAATAATTCGAGGCCACTCGCGTCAGCACGCAGAACGGAGGAGCTGCGGTGGTGGCCGTGCGGATTGCGGTGGCGGCCTGCACCGCCAGTCGAGGGCTCGACCACGATCGATCGAAGTGCTTCGATCGCCGAGCTCGACGCGATGGGTGCGCGATTGCTCGCAGCGGAATCCGTGGAGCAGGTCCTGGGCAGCGTCGCGGACTGAAAAAGCCGCGCGGCTCAGAACAATTCGATGGTCGCTGTGTCCGACTTGGTGCTCAGCGCACCCGAGCGAATCAGCATTTCGTGGTTTTGCACGTTGTTGCGCCCGTTCGCTTTCGCGTAATAGAGCGCATTGTCGGCGCGCTCGACGCAGATGGTGGCGACGTCTTCCGGTCGAATCTGCGTATAACCCAGGCTCACCGTCACGCGCCCGATCTGCGGAAACGGGTGCGCCTCGATCGACGCGCGCAGCCGGTCGAGCGCAATGTGCGCGCCGGCTTCGCTCGCGTGATCCAGCACGATCAGGAACTCCTCGCCGCCAAAGCGGAAGATATGGTCGGCGCCGCGAAAGTTGCGCGTCATCATCTGGCTGACGAGCAGCAGCACCTCGTCGCCGAACAGATGGCCGTGACGATCGTTGATCGACTTGAAATGATCGATGTCGACGAGCGCGAGCCAGCTCGGCTCGACGTCCGCATCCGTCGCCTGCTGGCTGGAAACGCGCCGACGCACGTGGTCGAAGTACGCGTCGAAGGTCTTGCGATTCAACAGCCCGGTGAGCGTGTCGCGCTCGCCATAGTCCAGCAGCGCAACGTGATTCTCGACGATGCGCAGGATGCCGTGGATCAGGTCGATGTGGGGCACCGGCAGCGACTCACCCGACTCCACGACCACCGCGCCGAGCACGGTTGCCTTGGCGTGCAGCGGAAACGCGGTCAGCAGGCGGCCTTCGGCCGTGACACCTTCCACGACTCGATCCAGGGTCGTGCAGTCCTGGCAAACGGGGATTTCGCCCAGCATTGGCAGTTGCGAGGGGTCTTTGAAAGGGGGGATGGCCTGTTCGACCCCGTCGCGCGCCGTGGCAGCGCGGGTGACGAGCCGAATCGTGCCCTCATGTTCCAGGACATGGAACAGCGTCACGGAATAGGCCTGGAAGAACTGCGAAAGCAATCGCACCGTCGCCAGGTCGAGCTGGTTGCGGTCACGCTGCAATGTCGATTCGGCGACGCCCTGGATCAGGCGTGACGTGCTCATCGCTCCCGACCCCTGGGTTAATGATGCCGAGCTGCGGCTGGTCGGCGGTCCCCTGAAGATTAGCGCGCCCTCCCGCGCAGCCGAACAGATAACACGCGGAAATGTGCAGCGGTGCACGCAACTCGTCCGCTGTGCTGCGGAGGCTGGAATTCCCGGACAAAAAACGTGACGTGATCACGGCCACGGGCCGAAGGTCCGATGGCTTTTTCGTTGTGGGTTGGCCTCGCGGCCACACGATGCGGTTCGCGCGACGCCGCTCACACGGCCGGCTTTCGGCGGAAAAAACGCTGTGACCAATCCAGGTTAGAGACTCGCCGCTCACCGCAGGAACGGCATAGACCCCTGATCCCGCGGCGTGCCGAAATATCGGACATCCGCCTCAAGCGGGCAGGGTGCGCAATCGCTTCAAATCGCGCGCCGGCGGAGCCCCGAACAGCCTCGAATATTCACGACCGAATTGCGACGGGCTTTCATACCCGACGCGATGTCCGGCGGTCGCCGCATCCACGGCCTGCACGAGCATGAGTCGTCGCGCTTCCTGCAGTCGAAGCTGCTTCTGATACTGCAACGGGCTCATCGCCGTCACCGCTTTGAAATGATGATGGAGCGACGACACGCTCATGCTCGATTCCCTGGCGATGTGCTCGATGCGCAGCGGCTGGTCGAAGTGCTTCTTCAGCCAGCTGATGGCGCGCGCCACCCGTTGTGTCTGGCCGTCGGTCGTGGCGATCTGCCGCAGCTGGTGGCCATGTTCGCCTTTGAGGAGCCGGTAGAGGATTTCGCGCGTCGCCAGCGGCGCGAGTGTGCGGATGTCGTCCGGATGTTCCACCAGCCGCATGAGTCTCAGCACTGCATCCAGCAGTTGCGACGGAGTTTGCACGACGGCGAGTGCCCGCGAAGCGCCTCGATCAGGCGATGCCGGCAAGCCGGCCTCGAGAATCAACGTGGCAATCTGCGCGGGCTGCAGGTCGATGCGGAAACACAGGTATGGCTCATCGGCCGTGGCGTGCGTCACCTGGCTGGTGATCGGCAGGTCGACCGAGACGACGAGGTGGCGTGACGCGTCATACGAATAATGCTCGCCGTTCAGCGAAACCCGCTTGGCGCCCTGCACGACGAGACACATCGCAGGCTCATGGACGTTGTGAATCGGTTCGCCGGTGGGCGCGGATTGTCTGAACAGCGTCACGCCGGGCAGGCTGGTGGCGAAAGCACCGTTGCCCGGCGCATTGCGCTGGATGAGCGACACGAGCTCCTGCAACTCTCGGGTCGCTCCCGGGGCCGTTGCGCCGGCTTTCTGGTTGGCGTGCCCGGTAGGCCGAGATAGTGCGCGTTTGGAGCGTTTTTCCATGGGCAGAAGCGTATCCGAGGATCACCCGCGCGGCTCCCGCGGCTGCCACGATCCTACGATGATTTGCAGGATCAGGCGAGAACCTCCCCGGACCAGGCTATCAACGGCGCGTCGCCAGCGCCTACACTGCCGGCCCTCGCTGCTCTCGTACCGAGCTGCTCCCGTACCGAAAAGGAATCACCATGATCGACGTTCGCGGCTACGCCGTTACCGATGCGCAATCCGCGCTGGCCCCGTTCAAGTTTCAACGCCGCGAGCCCGGCCCGCGGGATGTGCAGATCGAAATCCTCTACTGCGGCATCTGTCACTCAGACCTGCACCAGGCCCACAACGACTGGAGCAACTCGCTCTATCCGATGGTGCCGGGCCATGAAATCGTCGGGCGCGTGGTGCGCACCGGCGCTGAAGTGCGCAAGGTCAAAGCGGGGGATTTCGCAGGCGTGGGCTGCATGGTGGACTCGTGCAGGCAATGTTCCGCGTGCAAGGAACACCTCGAACAGTACTGCGAGCTCGGCGCAACCTGGACCTACAACGCGAAGGAGCGCAACAGCGAGCAACTCACCTTCGGCGGCTACTCGGAGCAGATCGTCGTCGACGAGCACTTCGTCGTCAGCATCCCGTCGACGGTCGACCTGAAAGGCGTCGCGCCGCTGCTGTGTGCCGGCATCACTTCGTATTCGCCGCTGCGGCACTGGAAAGTCGGGCCCGGCCAGAAGGTCGGCGTGATCGGCCTCGGAGGCCTCGGTCACATGGGCGTGAAGTTCGCCAAGGCGCTCGGCGCAACAGTGGTGATGATCACGACGTCGCCCGGGAAAGGCAAAGACGCGCGCAGGCTCGGCGCAGATGAAGTGCTGCTTTCTCGAGATGCCGCGGCGATGGCCCAGCACGCCAGCAGCTTCGACTTCCTGCTCAACACCATTCCTGTCGAGCACGACGTGAATCCTTACATGGCGCTGTTGAAGCGCGACAAGACGATGGTGCTCGTCGGCGTGCTCACAGCGCTCACGCCACCCGCACTGGGTGTGAGCGTGATCTTCGGGCGCAAGAGTCTGAGCGGCTCGGCTATCGGCGGCGTGGCGGAAACACAGGAGATGATCGACTTCTGCGCCAAGCACAACATCGTGAGCGACGTCGAGATGGTGTCGATCCAGTCCGTCAACGCAGCCTTCGAGCGGCTGGTGAACAACGACGTCAAATATCGCTTCGTGATCGACATGGCCTCTCTGAAGGGCTAGAAGCCAACGGCGTCGCCGCCTTTCAACGCGAGAAACGCCCGCGCCTCCGCGGGCGTTGCGATGTCGAGGCCCAGCGCCTGCAGAATTGAGCGGATCTTGCGCACCTGGTCCGCGTTCGACTGCGCCAGCTCGCCGGGCCCGATGTAGAGGCTGTCTTCGAGCCCGACGCGCACGTTACCGCCGAGCAGCGCGCTCTGCGTGCAGAACGGCAACTGGTGGCGTCCCGCTGCAAACGCCGAGAAGAAATAGTCGTCGCCGAATAAGCTGTCTGCAATCGTGACCATGTGCGCGAGATTGCGCGGATCGGCCCCGATGCCACCCAGGATGCCGAACACACCCTGGATCAGGAACGGCGGCTCGATCAGCTTGCGATCGGCGAAGTGCGCGAGCGTGTAGAGATGGCCGATGTCGTAGCACTCGAACTCAAAGCGTGTGCCAAAGGCCCGGCCGATCTCGCGCATGATGCGTTCGATGAACACGTTGTCGTTGTACATGATGCGACCGCGTGAGCCTTCGACGTACGGCCGCTCCCACTCGTGCTGCCAGCGGCTCACGCGCGCGCCGGCCGCGCTGAAGTCGAAAATCAACGGTCCCATGTTGAGCGAGCACAACTCCGGCTTCGCCGCGCGCGCGCCTTCGAGTCGCGCATCGAGGGACATCGTGGCGCTGCCGCCCGTGGAAATGTTGATCACCGCATCCGTCGCCTGCTTGATCTGCGGCAGGAACTGCATGAAGTGCTCGGCCGAGGGGCTCGGGCTGCCGTCCTTCGGATTGCGCGCGTGAAGGTGCAGGATCGACGCGCCTGCTTCGGCGGCGCCTATCGCGGCCTGCGCGATGTCATCGGGGGTGACCGGCAAATACGGCGACATCGACGGCGTGTGGATCGAGCCCGTCGGCGCGCACGTGATGATGACCTTGCGATGGGTTTTGCGCATGGACGCGAGGCTGACACGAAATAGTGCCGGGTGGCTTGACTCGCGCGGTACTCGCTCATGCCCGAGCGGGCAGCGCCGTCTGGTCAAACAGCAGTTCCGCATGGAGCAAGGCCCGCGCGGCCGCCTCCGCAAATACTACGTTGCCCGGACAGCGAGGTCTCCCATGCCGCAGCAGGCGGAACAAGCCGAACTCCAGACAACCAATCCGACCACGGGCGAGCGACTCCCCGCACACCCGTGGCAGAGCGACGCGCAGGTCGAATCGACGCTCGAATCAGCCGTGGCTGCCGCGCGCGACTGGGGTCAAGCGCGTTTCGATGAGCGTGCGCGGGTGTTGAAAGCCGTCGCGAAGCGGCTTCGGGAGCAGCGTAGCGACCTCGCCCAGACCATCACGCTCGAGATGGGCAAGCCAATCGGCGAGGCTGAAGCGGAAATCGATAAGTCCGCGTGGAACTGCGAATACGTTGCGGAGCACGCTGCGGGCTGGCTCGCGGACGAGATCGTCCCGACGAATGCAGCGCTGAGCTATGTCGCGCATCGGCCGTTAGGCATGCTGCTCGCGATACTCCCGTGGAATTTTCCGGTCTGGCAGGTTTTCCGATGCGCGGTGTCCGCGCTGATGGCGGGCAATACTTTTCTGCTGAAGCACGCGCCGAACGTTCCGCAGAGCGCGGTCAAGGTGACGCGGCTGTTCGAGCAGGCAGGTGCGCCAGCAGGCGTATTCCAGAACCTCCATATTCCAGTGCCGCGGATCGCCGGGGTCATTTCGGACGCGCGTATCGCAATGGTCTCGTTTACCGGCAGTCCCGGAGCAGGGGCCGCAGTCGCCGCGCGCGCGGGCGCGGCGTGCAAGAAATCGATCCTCGAGCTCGGTGGGTCCGATGCGTTCATCGTCCTGGAGGATGCGGATCTCGATGCCGCTGTGGCCGCCGCCGTGCGCGGACGCTTCGTCAATTGCGGTCAGGTCTGCCTCGCGGCGAAACGGTTCATCGTGACGGATGCGGTGAGCGCGGAATTCGAAGCGCGCTTCGCCGCGGCCATTCAGGCTTTGCGAATCGGCGATCCGCTCGATCGCACGACGCAACTCGGTCCTTTGGCGCGAGCAGATCTGCGCGACGTGCTCGACAAGCAGGTGCGTCGCTCCGTGGAGAAGGGGGCTCGTGTCGTAACGGGCGGTCACGCATTGAACGGACACGGCTATTACTACGCGCCCACGCTTCTCACCGGGACGGACGCGTCCATGGAAGTGGTGGCCGAAGAAACCTTCGGCCCGGTGGCGCCGATGCTTCGCGCGCGGGATGCAGAGGACGCCGTGCGGATCGCCAACGCTTCGAGGTTTGGTCTCGCGGCGGTGGTTTGGACTCGGGACATTGCCCGCGCGAGGGCGATGGCCGCGCGCCTCGAAGCCGGCAGCCTGTTCATCAACGGTGTCACCGCCTCGGACCCGCGTTTGCCAGTGGGCGGCGTGAAGCTATCCGGCTACGGACGCGAGCTGGGCGCCGCCGGCATTCGTGAGCTGGTCAACGTCCAGTCGGTCTGGATCGGCCCGGCGTGAGGCCACAGCGCTCGCTCGGCTCGCATCCGTGCGGCCCGTGCTCGGAGGACGGTCGGCCGGACGGTTTGCGTCCGGGCGAACATCCGCGGTGCCGCCGCCTCCCGTGCGACTCGACATGCGCCGATAGTCCCGCGGCGATGTCTGGAATCGCTCGCGAAAACTGCGCGTGAAGTGGGGCGCGCTGTTGAAGCCCCACTTGAATGCGATCTCGCTGATCGAGTGGCCCCGCCAGCGCGGATCCGACATCTGGCGCGCGCATTCTTCCAGCCGGCGCCGCAGGATATACGCCGACACCGTTTCGTTGCCGACCGCGAAAATCATGCGCAGATAGCGGGATGACAGCTTGAGCCGGGTCGCAATCGTGCGCGGGCTCAACTCGGGATCGTTGAGGTGTTGCTCGATGTAGAGCGTCACCTTCGCGTGCCGGCCGCTGATCACCGATGAGGCTTCGATCAGCGAGTCGAACGCGATCGCATACGACGTCGCGATCATCTCGAGCAGGTAATGCGCCACGCGCGAGTGAAAGTCGAAAGACAATCCCGTTTCGAGCTGATCGCACAGGCTCAGCGTCAGCGCGCCCACCGTGGCTCGCAGGCCATCGTTGGCTGCGAGATGCCGCCCGCAGTACGACTCCGGCGACGGCAGATGTTCTTTGAGCACGTCCGCCGGCACCCGGAGCATGACGATCTCGGAATGTTCATCGACGCGATACGAGTGGGGCGCGGCGCTGTCACACAGCGTGAAATCGCCTTTTCGCAGCGTCGCTTCGCGGCCGTAGTGCGCGAACGCGCCGCTGCCGGCGGCCTGAAGAATGAAGGTGTACGTGCGGCTCGAGCTCGCAGCGATGTGGCGTGGGGTTCGATCGATGACGCTGCGATCGCAGCTCAGGCGGACGATGCCGATGGGGCCGAGATGGCCGAGCCGGATCTCCGCCTCGAAGTGATCGCGATCGGCGGGCGTGAGCTCGGCCGCATCGATACGCGCGGAATAGAACGCGTTCCAAGCTGCCGCCCTGGTGCGAGTCGGCAGGCTCGAGGCCCGGTACGTTTCCACATCCCCCTCCGTACGACCAGGCGCCTGCCCGGTCCGGTGATCGGCTCCTATATCCTATAGGATCTGGGGAAGGGCCTGTCAATCGCAGTGCAAAGGTGGAGCCCGCGCGACCTGTCGTCGGTCACTTTTTCGCGAAGGGCACCAGGCGTTTATAGGACTTTTCGATGTGCGCGCGCATGGCCGCTTCGGCTTCGGCCGCCTTGCGACTCGTGAGCGCGCGGATGAGATCGTCATGCTCCGCATACGCTTCCGTCGTCACCTCGCTGTGAAAGCGCAGCCGGAAGATGTGTAGATGGGAATGCAACCGCGCCAACGATTGCTGGATGAGCCGGTTGCCGCTGCCCGCTGCGATCCGGTCGTGCAGCTCCGAATCCTGGTCCGCAAACCGATCGTATGAAGTTCGCGTTTCACCCGGCTCCATGCTGCGAGCGAGCGCGGCCAGGCCCTGCAGATCTTCGTCGCTCATGCGTTCCGCCGCGCATCGGGCGGCGTAGGGTTCGAGCAGCAGGCGCACTTCGTAAAGCTCGTCGAGCTGTTGCTGGTTCAACTGCGGAGCGCTGCAGTAGCCGACGAAATGCTGTTTCGTGACGAGGCCGGTGGCCTCGAGCATGCTCAACGCTTCGCGAATCGGTGTCTGCGAGACGCCGAGCTCGCGGGCCAGGCTGTCGATCGAAATGCGGGTATCCGGCGGAATGCGCAGCGACATGATGTCTGCGCGGATCAGCTGGAACACCTCATCGACGAAACCTTGCGAACGCTTGAGTCGCGGCGAGTCCGGCGTCGCATCTTGCGTGGTGCGTTTTGTCCCCATCGCAGGCGATCGTACCACGCGATCCGCGCGTCTCTTTTGACGGGAAATTGACTGCCGTTGCGGGCAAGCACGGCTGCCGACCTGATCAAATATCAGGCGCGGTTGCGCCAAATCAGCCGGTTTTTTCAGGCTTTGGCACGAGTTGCACGATCCACGGTTCGAGTCGTCGGCCGAATGTGACTGTCGCTTCGAAGGGCGCCGTTTTGTCGGGAGACCGCCAGAGCACGCCGCCGTCTGCGGCGAGCGCCGCGCGCATGGGAAGAGGGACCTGCAGCTCGTCGATCGCCAGATCGTTCACCAGGCCGACCAGTTGCTTCTTCGATCCGTCGGAGATCCACGTCGCCTGGACCTTGCCGTGAGCGATCGCGTAGCTCGCGGCGTCCGGATACTTCGCGCGCAATACGTCCCGATCGAGGCCGGCATCGATGATGAACAGGCGAGAAGACTCGTGCTTTTCGCTCTCGCACAGCGCCACATCGGATTTTTGAGCGGATCGCGCCGCTTTATCGCAGGCGAGCTCGAGTGCGCGCCGATACGCCGGACCGTTCAGCTCCAGCACCATCAATACGTCGGCCGGCACGCTGCGCCAGAAGGACGATTCGTAATCGCCGGGTGCCGAGCGCGTGCGAATACCGAGCTCCGCGATTTTGGCCGCGTCGAGCCACTCGGCTTCGCCGCCATACCAGATGCCCCCCGCGCGCGGCAGCGTCGCGGGTATTCGCCAGTTCACACGCAGCGCCAGTCCGCTGTTCTCAGTGTTGCGCCAGTAGTTGTACGGCATCGAGAGCTCGCGCTGAGTCAGCACGAGGGTGCCGCCCGTCGCGGCACTTCGATTGAACGCAACGCCGGTCAGCGCGATTGCATTGACGATCACGATGAGAGCAACGCCGGCAAGGAACGTCCGGCGACGGTACCAGGCCTTCATGCCGCAACTCCGTTGGCGCCGCTGTCTGCGCCTCGAAGTCTTCTGAGCACGAACAAGAACAGCACCGCGGTGAGGCCGACCACGAGGAAGAAGAGATACTTCGGCATGATCTCCCACCACCAGTCGTAGAACTTCGTGTACAGCAGGATCACGAAGAACGTCACGCTGGTGTTCACCACGTCTGCGAACCCCCGCCGAACGCCGTACCACGTGGCCAGGCCGGCTATGACGAAGCCCAGCACCTGATAAGTCCCCTCGACCAGCGATGACCGATACGGCAGGTAACTGGCGTCGCCCCAGTTGGCGAGCACGAGGATCGGCAGGAACAACGTCAGGCACCCGCAGATGCGGTACGTCATCGTGAAGCCATCGAAGCGGCGGTGATCGACGTAGCGCGGGACGAGCAGCAGTGCCGCCGCGGCCGGAAAGAAATTCTCCGGGCGCTCGCCGAAGTTGATCCAGTAACCGCCGGCCCATGTTCCGCAGCGGGCCGAGATATAGGCCACGACACAAATGATCGCCGCGACCAGCAGCAGTCGCGTGTTCGTGCCATACGCGAGAATGCCGCCCAACAGACCCCACGCGATGAACGCGTTGGGAGTGGGCGTGAGGTTGAAGATCTGGCCGAGCATCGAGATGTTCAGCACGAAGCAGCAGAAGCTCACGAGCGCCGCCAACTTCGTGAAGTAGCCTGCGAAATCGCGCGTGCGCAGCCACGCGGTGAAACCGAATGAGAGCAGCGGCGCGGTGACGAGGATGATCACCTGCGCGGGTGTCGTGATCTGTCCCCAGAGCTTGTAGAACAGGAAGAACACGCTGGCCGCGAGCGAGATTGCGCCCAGGAACGAAGCGATGCGCATGCCCAGCGAGAGCTGCCGGGCACGCACATCGGGATCCACATCGAACGTTTCCGAAAGCTCGCGCGAGACGGCAGCGTGATGCTCGTCCAGCGCCTGCTGCTGTTCAGGCGACAGCAGCAGATGGCCCGTGGTCTTCAGCAGCTCCAGCTCGCGCCGGAACGCGTGGATCTGATCGATGCGGGCCTGGGCTTCCGTGCGGGATTTCATCGCGCCTCAGGGCTTGCCGCGCTGGATGATCTCGATGTGATTGCCGGCCGGGTCGATCGCGAACGCGAGCATCGACGGGCCGAACGCGCGCGGCTCACCTTCCATCTTGCCGCCCGCCGCCTGGATCGCAGCGATCGTGGCCTTGATGTCGGTGACCGTGAGGATGAGGTGCGGCACCGTGTCCTTCACATCGTCGGACTCGCGCCGCATGAGGATCACCTGCGGGCTGGTGTTTTTCTTGGCCGCGTCCACCGAAGCGCCGAAGTTCATCATCACTTCGAACAGGTTCGGCAGCTCGAGCCGATTCGTCTCGCGCAGCCCGAACACGGTTTCGTAGAACTTCGCGAGCTTTGGGACATCGACGGCGCCGACGCGCGCGCCGAGTAACGTGGATTCGGCGTGCGCGCCGAAGCTGACCAGCAGCGTTGCGGCTGCCGCGGCAAAGGTATGAATGACACGGTTCATCAGATCGCCCCCCTTGTGATTGGAGAGCAGATCATACTGCGTGCCAGCGAGCCTGGTTTATTTAGCCAGCGTCCGGATCAGGATGTCCCAGATCGTCAGCGCGCCATCGATCGAGGCGACGGGGACTTTCTCGTTGAGCCCGTGCGAATAGTCGTCGTCGGCCTTGATGAACAGTCCCGACGTGCCGTAGCTCGGGATGCCGAGCGTGCGGAAATACATGCTGTCGGTCGCGCCAGCCGACATATTTGGCAGGATCGGCACGCCCGGATGCACGGCGTGGACCGCCTTTGTCACCGCGGCGATCACATCGGGCCGCAGGGGCGACGCTTCTCCCTCGACTGCTGAGCCATCGCGGGTGATCACGACGCTCGGATCGTTGATCAGTCCGGCCAGCGTCTGCTGCACGCTGGCCACCGGCGTTCCCGGGAAAATGCGGCAGTTGATGTTGGCGGTGGCGCGCTGGGGCAGGGCGTTCTGCGCGTGGCCGCCTTCGATCATCGTGGTGACGCACGTGGTGCGAACCTGCCCGACATATTCCTTGTCGGCTGAGAGTGTCGCGATCGCCTTCGCGTCCGTGGGGTCTGCCACGAAACGTTTCATCGCTTCCCCGAGCGGACCCGGGACGTTCGGCGCGCTGCCTTTGAAATACGCCTTCGTGATCTCGTTTTGTTGCGCCGGAAATTCGTAGTGATCGATCCGGTCCAGCGCCTGCGCGAGCTGGTTGATCGCATTGGGTCGGGTGGGACGGCTCGAATGGCCGCCCGGATTGGTGACGGTGAGGACGAAATCCACGTACACCTTTTCCGCGCCCTGGATGCGATAGACGATGGGCCTGTTGTCGTCGGAGAGCAGCCCGCCGCCGCCATCGTCGTTGAGCACCAGCTCGGCGTCCTTGATCTCCTGCGCCAGCACCTGGGTGCTGGCCATGTCGGTTTCTTCATCGCCGGAGAGGGCGAGCACCACGTCGCGACCCGGCTTCCAGCCCGTTTTCTTCAGGTTGGCGATTGTCGCCACCACGATGGCGACGTCGAACTTGTTGTCTACGGCGCCACGGCCATAGACATAGCCGTCCTCGACCACCGACTTGAACGGATCGCGCTGCCAGTCCGCCGGCTTTGCCTCGACCACGTCCATATGGCCATTCACGACGATAGGCTTCTTCCGGCTGTCCGCTCCGCGGTAGCGAGCGATCAGAATAGCGGTGCCGTGGGTGGGAACGATGCGAATGTCCTCGGCAGGAAAGCCGGCGGACACCAGCACGCCCTTCAGATATTCCGCGTAGGGCAGCATCTGGTCGCCGCCTTTGACGGTGCGGAACTCGATGGATTTGCGCAGGACGTCCAAGGCCTGGTCGTGCCGGGCGGCCGAGACTTGCGGCGCTGAAGCTGCCGGCAGACTGTTGGCGAGCGTGAGAAGACCCAAACTGGAGAGCAGGGCGCGGACGAGGGTTCGGGTGTGCACGGCGATCCTTTCTGCGATTCGAGCGGTCTGCAGTTTCGGGCCTCCTGCAGCGGGGCTTAGCTTACGGGATGTCCATAGTCGGAGCGCGGGGTTCACCGGTGAACCTATGACTCCGGCCACCATCACGCCCGTTTACTGTGCTGGTACGCCCTATCGGCCTCCCCACAGTGGTGCATGGTCGGCAGTCCGTGAAATCATAGTGAAGCTGCAGTGGCCTGAATGATCAGAGGTAGGGGCGTGTCTAGGCGTTTGCGCGAAGTGGTATCTGCCGTGCTGTTGATCAGCGGCGCCGTGTTGGCGGGCAGTGCTGTATCGAACGATGCGATTGCGGAGGAGAAGGCCGCTGAGCACGCGGCAGTCCCCGGCGCGCCACCGCAGTGGAATCTGTTGAGCGAGCGTTGCACGAAGTGTCACAACGCCACGGACTGGGCAGGCGGAGTCGCCTTCGACACGCTGTCTGCCGACGATATCGCCGCGGACGCCGAGACCTGGGAAAAGGCCGTGCGCAAGCTGCGCGGCCGACTCATGCCGCCGCCAGGCGAGCCGCAACCCGATCAGCCGTCGATCGATTCGTTCGTCGCGTGGATGGAAGGCCGGCTCGACCAGGCCGCCGCCGCGCATCCAGACCCGGGGTATGTCGGGCTGCATCGACTGAACCGCACGGAATATGCGCGCGAGATCGATCGGTTGCTGCACCTCACGGTCGACGTGAAAACGCTGCTGCCGAAGGACGTGTCGAGCGATGGCTTCGATAACGTCGCGGCCGCGCTGCGCATCTCGCCGGCGTTCATCGATCAATACATCTCCGCAGCCCGCGCGGTGAGCCGGCAAGCAATTGGTCGCGCGAGCGCCAAGCCGAGCAGCCGTGAATATCGCGCCAACGCGGCCACGGATCAGTCGCGACACGTCGACGGGCTGCCGCTCGGCACACGCGGCGGCCTGGTCATCGATCATTATTTTCCGGCCGACGGCGAGTACGTCTTCAACATCCGCGACTTTTTCTTCATGGGCGCGGGCTACGTCACCAAGGTCGATGCGCCTCATCGCGTCATCATGACGATCGACGACGAGCGCGTGTTCGAGCAGACCGCTGGCGGTCCGGACGATTTGCGTGACGTCGATCAACGTCAGGCCACCGCGGCCGACGAGATGCAGGCACGCTTCAACAATATTCGCGTGCGCATCAAGGCCGGTCAGCACCGCATCGGTGTCGCGTTCGTGCAGCGCTCGTTCGCGCAGTCGGATTCGCCGCTGCAGCCGATTGCCATGCTGCCGGAGATGGAGCGCGCACCGGCGATTCCCGGCGTGGATATCTCAGGGCCGTTCAACGTGACTGGCGTCAGTGCTACCGCGAGCCGCAACAAGATTTTCACTTGCCGTCCGGCCACTGCGGCCGAAGAGCTGCCGTGTGCAAAGCAGATTCTCACGCACCTCGCGGGTGAAGCGTTCCGTCGCCCGATCAATGACGACGATCTGAAGGCGCCGCTCGCGTTCTACACCATGGGACGGGAATCCGGCGATTTCGAGTCCGGCATCGAGAGCGGCCTCACGGCGATCCTGTCGAGCACCAAGTTCCTGTTCCGTGCGGAGCCGGTGGTGGTCGATCGGCCGGCGGATACCGCTGCACCGTTGTCGGATCTCGAGCTCGCGTCGCGACTGTCGTTCTTCCTGTGGAGCGAAGGGCCGGATCGCGAGCTGCTCGACGTCGCCACGGCGGGGCGTTTGCGCGATCCGCAAGTGCTCGAAGCCCAGGTACACCGGATGCTGAAAGACCAGCGTTCGGATTCGCTGGTGACGAACTTTGCGTTCCAGTGGCTCAACGTGAGCCGCATCGACAACATCGTGCCAGACCCGGTGACCTATCCCGATTTCGAGCCGGGCCTGCGGGAGAGTTTCCGCCAGGAAATCCGGCTGTTCCTCGATAGCGTGCTGCGCGCGGACCGTAGCGTGCTCGACCTGCTGCGTTCGGACACCACGTTCCTGAACGAACGTCTCGCCATTCAATACGGCGTTCCGAACGTGCGCGGTGATCAATTCCGGCCGGTGCGGCTGGAGAATCCGAATCGCTGGGGCCTGCTCGGCAAGGGCGCGGTGCTCATGGGCACGTCGTATGGCAATCGCACTTCGCCCGTCCTGCGGGGCGCGTGGATCCTCGACACCATCAACGGCACGCCACCGACCTCGCCGCCGCCGGGCGTCGAGCAGTTCAAGGAAACAGAACCGGGCAAGAAGGCGACGACGGTGCGCGAGCGGCTGGAACAGCATCGCGCGGCGAAGTCGTGCAACAGCTGTCACGGCGTGATCGATCCACTCGGCTTCGCGCTCGAGAATTACGACGTCATCGGCGCGTGGCGAGACCGCGATCGCGATGCCGGCACGACGATCGATGCGGGTGGCACGCTTGCGAGCGGCGTCGGTGTGACTGGCCCGGACGCGTTGAACAAGGCGCTGCTCGCGCGTCCCGACCAGTTCGTGCAGGCGCTCACCGAGAAGCTCATGGTGTTCGCGCTCGGTCGGCCGGTGCGCTACCAGGATATGCCGGCCGTCCGCGCGATCGTGCGACAGGCGGCCACCGAAGATTACCGGTTCGAAGCGCTCGTGAAAGGTATCGCAGCAAGCGATGCGTTCCGCACGAAGCTTCCGCCATCGACCGCGCCGGCCAAGCCGACCCAGACCGCGCAGCGCATGGACAATGCAATGGCGCCGGCGAAAGAGTAGGAGACCGCGACATGTTCATCACCAAGAAACACATTTCGCGTCGCGCCGTGTTGCGATCCCTCGGATTCACGGTCGCTTTGCCGTTGCTCGACGCCATGATTCCCGCCGCCACGGCGCTCGCCAACACCGCCGCCGCGCCGAAGCCGCGACTCGGTTTTTTCTATTTCCCGCACGGCGCGGTGATGGAGAAATGGACGCCCACGCGCAACGGCCGCGATTTCGACATGAGCCCGATTCTCGAGCCGCTCGCGCCGTTTCGCGATCAGCTCACCGTGTTCAGCAACATCGGTAACCGGCCGGGCGAAAGCCGCGCGGTTCACGCACTCGTGCCGGCAACGTGGCTGTCGTGCGTGCATCCGCAAGAAGGGCTCGCACCCAACATGGCACCGACGATCGATCAGATCGCCGCCCAGCACATCGGCCAGGAGACACCGTGGCCCTCACTCGAAACCGCAACCGCGCAAGGCCACGGCGTCGGCAGTGCCTGCGAGCGCGGTTACGGATGCAGCTATTCCGGAACGCTGTCGTTCCGTTCGGCGTCGACGCCGCTGCCGGTCGAAAGCAATCCGCGTCAGTTTTTTCTGCGGTTGTTTGGGCAGGGCGATAGCGCGGCCGAGCGCAAATTCCTGACGCAGCAAACGAGCAGCATCCTGGACATGCTGTCCGGCGAAGTCGCGTCGCTCAATCGCAAGCTCGGTGCGCAGGATCAGGGCACGCTCAGCGATTATCTGGAAAGCGTGCGCGAGATCGAACGTCGCGTGCAGAACGGCTCGCACGGCGACGTGGCGAAACTCGATCTGCCGGAAGTGCCGGGCTCCACGTCGGAGAACTTCGACGAGCACCTGAAGCTGATGTTCGATCTGATCGCGCTCGCCTATCAGGGCAATCTCACGCGCGTGCAGAGCTTCATGATCGCGCCCGAGGTCAGCGAGCAGACGTACAACCACATCGGCGTGCCGGACGCCTTCCATGCGCTGTCCCACCATGCCAACGATCCGGCAAAGAAGGATCGATTGGCGAAGATCCAGCGCTATCACACGGAGGTGTTCGCGCGATTCCTGGATCGCCTGTCGAAGATGCCGGATGGTGACGGCAGCATGCTCGATCACTCGATCCTGCTCTATGGCAGCAACATGAGTAACAGCAACGCGCACAACCAATATCCGCTGCCGACGGCGGTGCTGGGCCGTGGGTACGGAAAGATCCGAGGCGGACAGCACATCAATTTTGCGGAACGAACGCCGCTTGCGAATGTATTGCTCACGGTCCTGCAGCGAGCCGGAGTGCCGGTCGATAAAGTGGGTGATAGCACTGGCGCGATTGCGGAGGCGTGAGCGTGATGCGATCACGGGCTAGAGCAGGGTGGATCGCGCTGGCGGTCGGCGCGGTTTGGGTGAGTGGTTCGGCGCTTGCGGCGGCGGACGCGGCGGGGGAGATGGAAAATAAATCCTCGCCGAAGGAAAACGGCTCCTCGTCCAAGGTCGTTGATCTCATCGAACATCCCGCGCCGCTCGTCGACGCCGCTCATCACCGGGACTCCGCCACCGCGCAGGCACTGTTGAGCGCGACGCCGCGCACCGACGTCAACCAGAAGTCCCGCGACGGCACCACCGCGCTTCATTGGGCCGTCTACAACGACGACGTCGATCTCGTGGAGCGGCTCATCGCTGCCGGCGCGGACGTCAACGCGAAGAACGATTACGGCGCCTCGCCGATGTCGGAAGCGGCAGTCGTGGGCAACGTCAAGGTGCTGGGCAAACTGCTCGCTGCGCATGCCGACGTTGAATCTCCGAATGCGGACGGCCAGACCGCGCTCATGGTCATCTCGCGCACGAGCAACGTCGAGGCCGCGAAACTTCTGCTCAAGCATGGCGCGAAGGTCAATTCGCGCGAACAGTGGCGCGGCCAGACGCCCTTGATGTGGGCGGCCGCGGAGGCCCAGCCCGCGATGGTGAAGCTGCTCATCGAGCACGGCGCCGAAGTGAGTGCGCGCTCGAAAGTGAATGAGTGGGAGCGACAGATCACAGCCGAGCCGCGCCAGCAATCGCGTCCGTCGGGCGGTTTCACGCCACTGCTGTATGCCGCTCGCAAGGGCTGTGCGGAGTGCGCGAAGATTTTGCTGAAGGCCGGCGCGGACGTGAATCTTACGGATCCGGACAACGTCACGCCGTTACTGCTCGCGACCATCAACCTGAATTTCGACACGTCCGCCGTGTTCATCCAGAACGGCGCCGACGTGGACAAATGGGACAAGTGGGGTCGCTCGCCGCTGTATGCCGCGGTCGACATGAACACGCTGCCCACCGGGGGCCGCGCGGATCGTCCTTCTGCCGACAAGACGACGGGCCTCGATCTCATCGCGATGCTGCTGAAGGCGGGCGCGAATCCCAATCTGCAATTGAAGCTTTTCCCGCCGTATCGCTCGCTGCGCGATGACCGCGGGGCCGATTCATTGCTCACGGTCGGCACGACGCCGCTGATTCGTGCCGCGAAAGCTGCAGATGTGCCTGCGATCAAGTTGCTGCTGGCTCATGGCGCAAACGTCGATCTGCCAACGGTGAATGGCGTGACGCCGCTGCTGGCGGCTTCGGGAAACGGATCGATCGGTCTCGATACACGCGGTCGCTATAGAACGGAGGCGCAGTCCGTCGAGGCCGTGCAGTTGTTGCTCGCAGCTGGCGCGGATATCGGCGCTCGCGACAGGCTGGGCCGCACGGCACTGCATGGCGCGGCGACCTGGGGCTGGAACGACATGGTGAAAACGTTGGCGGCGAACAAGATCGATCTGGGTGCGAAGGATGCGCAAGGCCGCACTGCTGCGGACATCGCGAAGGGTGAAACGGGTTCTTCGGGCCGCGCCGGCGCGGCTCAGCCTCATCCGGAGACGGAGGCGCTTCTGCGTCAGCTCATGAGTGCAGCCGCTGCGCCTGCTGCTACACCGGTGGCGGCCACGACGCCGAAGGCAGGGGGCTGACGCGGTGGATCGACGAAGCTTTCTCATGACCGGGCTGCGTGCTACCGCCGTTACAGTTGCGCTGCCGGCCGCTCACTTGGCGCTGACGACCGCCGCGTTTGCTCGCGCCGCCGAGCCCTCGATCACCGTCACGCAGATCACTGACAAACTAACGCTTCTCTCTGGCGCCGGCGGCAACGTCACGGCGTTCAATGCGCCGGAAGGGGTTCTGCTGGTCGACGGCGGCTCACCCGAGCGATCGGCCGATGTACTGAAAGCGGTGCGCAAGCTCACCGGTACGAAGGGCGTACATACGCTCTTCAACACGCATTGGCACTGGGACCAGACAGGGTCCAATCGCGTGCTCGGCGAAGCCGGCACACGCATCATCGCGCACGAGAACACGAAGCTGTGGCTCGGTACGGACGTGAATTCGAAGCGCGAACAACGCGTGTTTCCGCGGCTGCCGCCGAAGGCGCGGCCGAATCAAACGTTCTACACGACAGGCTCTCTCGACTTCGGCGGCGAGCACATCGAGTACGGGCTGCTCCCCCAGGCCCACACGGACGGCGATATCTATATCTTCTTCCGGAACGCGAATGTGCTCGTCGCCGGGGATGTGTTGTCCGCGGGAAAATATCCGGTGATCGACTATTCGACCAATGGCTGGATCGGCGGCATGGTCAACGCCACGAAGACGGTGCTCGATCTGGGCAACGCGCAGACGAAATACGTGGCAGGCCTCGGGCCGGTGCTGTCGCGCGCGGACGTCCAGGCCGAGAACGAGATGCTCGCCGCGATGAAGCTGCGGTTGTCGAAGCTCCTGGCGCGCGGCATGAGCATCCAGGACATGATCGACGCCGCGCCCGCGAAGGACTTCGACGCGCAGTGGGGCGAGCCGTCGACGTTCATTGCGGACGTGTGGCCGGGAATTTCGCTGCGGGCGGGCGAGCTCGGCGTGAATATCGTCTGAGCGCGACTGCGTCGTCACCTATTGCGTCATAGGTTACGGGGTCGTCACCGGCGACTTCGCAATCGCTTCGCTCGCCAGTGCGATGGCCCGGCGCGCAGCCGGGTTTTCCGGCGTGCAGATCACGACGCGGATGTGCGGATGCCCGTCCGGCACGACAGAGTTGTGCTCGAAGGCCAGCTCGCCGTAGTGAGGATGCGTGAACTTGTGCAGCCCATACGCGCGCAGCGTGAAATCCGGGTTGCGCCACATCTTGTTGAACAGCGGCGACATCGTGTTCAACCGCCGTACGAGCGCCTCGAACTTCGGATCGTCGGCGCACTTGCTGTAGTCGAAGCGCAATCGCGCGACCAGGCGCCGCGCGGTGCTCTCGAGCTGGTCCGGGTCCATGTGATGCACCGGCCGCGCCAGCAGGATCTCGAGCAGGTTGCGTTCGGAGGCGGGGCGCGTGCCGTAGTCGCGAAAAATCAGCGAATTGATGCGATTCCACGCGAGCACGTCCCAGCGCAAGTTCATGACGATGGACGGCACGTTGAGGGCGTTGATCATCCGCACGATGTCCGGCGGCGCCTGTTCGGCCTGGACATCGCTCTGCGGCCGCGGCAGGCGGCGCTGGACGAGCGAGAAGAGGTAGATGCGCTCGTCTTCAGACAACTTGAGCGTCTGGCTGAGACGTTCCAGCACTTCGTCTGAGACGCGCATGTCGCGCCCCTGCTCGAGCCAGGTGTACCAGGACGCGCTGACACCCGAGATGGCGGCCACGTCTTCACGACGTAAACCGCCGCTGCGAGCGAGCCTGGCCTGCGGTAACCCGACATCAGAAGGCTTGATGCGCGCACGACAGAGTCGCAGGAACTCGGACCTTTGATTGTCGACTGCGGACCGCAGTCTCTTGCGCGTTTGACCTGTGCCGCTGCGTCGGACCGGCTTGCGTCGAGCCGCCCGTTGCCCATCGACGTCGCTCATCTCCACCCCTGTTCCCCTCTACACAGCGATTGCGTGAACCTAGCACAAACTGCCGCGACCTATGTCTGTGGGGACGTGGACGCTGCTTGGCTGTTACTGGCAGTGATAGACAGTCAGTCTGAAGGAGAGCCCTCAATCGCCGGGCGGCTCAGAGGCCAAGAAAGGCGAAGCAGTGCCCCTCTCAGCCGCCCGGCAATTGAGGGCTTCTGAACCCCCGTCCCTACGTACCTACTGACGCATCACCACGACCAGATAAGAACACGCCTTGGGCCCACCACACTTATAGGTGCACTTCGTAGCAGAGCCCAGCACGATGCAATCCCCCGCCTGCAACTCGTGCGTAACATCGCCCTCAATGAAGGTGAGCCGCCCCTTCAACACCCAGATGAAGTGTCGCAGGAACACATACGCCGACGCGGGAAACGTCACTTCCTGACCGGCCGGCAGCTCCACCTGGATCAGCTCGACGGGTATATCCGACGCGGGCGACACGTGCCGACGAATGTAACCCGTCTCCGGATCCCGCCACTGGGGCTGGTCTGCCACGCGCAACACCTGGCCCCCATGCAACTCCGCACGGGCGAGCAGGGACGACAACGTGAGGCCGAATGCACCCGACAGACGCCCGAGCAGCGCCGCCGTCGGGCTCGCTTCACCGCGCTCGATCTTGCTGATCATCGCGCGTGAAACACCGGATCGTTCCGCGAGCTCGGCGAGCGACCAGCTGCGCGCTTCGCGTTCGTCACGCAGTCGGGCGGCGATCCGTGGCGTGGGGTCATCCACGATAATTGACATGAAGACACTATACGAGACAGACTCGAATCCCGGCAACAGGCCGTACAACGCGCATATAGAGATCGCCATGGATATTCGCGACGCCGTCGATGCGGACCTGCCGCAGATTCTCGCGATCCATAACGAGGTGGTCACGAACACCACGGCCATCTACGACGAAACCACGTCGACCCTCGAAGAGCGGCGTGCGTGGTTCCAGGCGCGCAAGCGGAATGGCTGGCCGGTGCTCGTCGCAATGGACGGCGCGGAGGTGCTCGGTTATGCGAGCTTCGCGGAGTGGCGCACCCGCTGGGGGTATCGATTCACCGTCGAGCACTCTGTGCACGTTCGCGCGGATCGACGCGGCCAGGGCGTTGGCCGCACCCTCGTGGAAGCCTTATTCCCGCTCGCCCGTGAGAAGGGCATGCACGTGATGATCGCCGGGATCGACTCGCAGGCGAGTGCTTCCCTGCACATGCACCGGAAACTCGGCTTCGAACCGGGCGGCACGTTTCGCGAAGTCGGGCAGAAATTCGATCGATGGCTCGACCTGGTGCTCCTGCAGCGGTACTTGTGAAGCGATAAACCCCGCCGCAGACGCGCCCCTGCGCGCATTCGCTGCGCGCCGGAGATTTCAATTCCCCTCGTTCACCCTGTGCATCTGCAGGCTCCGCTCACTGCTGCAGCGCCCGCCGTTACATCGCGGGATTCAACTGCGCGCCAGTCGCAAGGGTCGGATGAAAGCGCTTCACTGCCATCCAGCCCAGTGCCACGAAGACCACCAGCACGAGGCCCTGCGCGATGGCGAACGGCGGCTCGTTACCTTTCGGGGCCAGCACGTTGAGCGCCGGAATCTTCTGGAACGCCTGCACCACGCCGACGAACGTATTCAGGTACAGGGCGAAAACCGCCGTGGACACATAAATGGCGCGCCAGCGGCCGGCGAGGCGATAGCCGTAAAGAGCGATCAGCGTGAACGCGAGCACCGCCAGCGAAATCGCGCCGACGATGTGCGGCGGGCCGATGGCAGCCGAATGAAACATGAAGCCGGTGACGCTCGTGGCGATCGTCGTCACGAGGAAGATGGCCGTCATGGTGGGCATGCGGTTCGAGCCGAGCATGCCGCCCAGGACGAGGAAGCCGGCAGCAATGCCGACCAGGCTCAGCATGACGTGAAACAGTGTGAACGCGGCGACGGACATCCCCAGGATCATGGCGAGCTCTCCCCAGTCATTGATTTTGAATTCTACGGGTAGCATGGCGGCATCGGGGGTGCACTGTCTTGAAAGATCTTGCCATTCGCATGCCGGAGCGGGTCGTCCCCGCCCGAGGCAGGGTGTACACGTGCTTCTCGACGGTGGCTGGTTGCGGCGCGGGATCGGTGGACACGCCCGGCGACGTACGCTCTCGCGGTGAGCTTCTTCGCCGAGACGGAGCAGGTCGCCTCAGTTGCCGATCAATTCGCCGAATGGGCCTCGCGCAAAACGGCGGCTGCGCGCGTCAGAACTGCACGCGCAGCCCCAGCCGATACGTGCGGCCAATCTGGTCGAAGTACGTCGGGTTCGTCGGATATTGTCCTTCAGGCGCAAACGGCGGATCGCGGTCGAACAGGTTGTTGATCACGCCGAAGACCTGGACGCTCGTGTCCCCGAAGCCCGGCACGTCGAACGTGCCGAACAGGTTCGTGTAGAACGCGCTCGCGACGTGATTGTCGTTCGTGCTGTTGAGCGCAGTGGGCGCATAGCCTGCATCGCTCGGGTCGATGCGCGTCGCATCGACGACGCCGCTGTTGATGAACCGATTCTGCACCGTCACGGAAAACGGCGCCTGCGAGTAGGTGACGTAGCTGCTCAGCAGCCAGTCCGGCACACCGCCTGATAACAAGCCACCCGTCTGACCGGCGCGATCGATGGCGATGCCGAACGTATTGGTCGTGGCTTCTTCGACGTGCGAGGCCAGCAGCCGGACCGCGAGGTTGCCGCCGCCGACCGGCTTGCGATACGACACTTCGAAGTCTTCGCCCTTCGTCACGAGCTCGTCGAGGTTCAGCGAGACGTTGCGGATCTGCGTGATGGTGTTCGCGGTGCCGAACGAGATCTGCCCGCAGGCCTGTGTGATGCCGGCGAAGCAACGGTCGACGATGAGCTGGCTGCCCGGCGCGGCGATATAGCCTTTGACCGAGATATCGAAGTAGTCGACCGAGAACTGCAGTCCGTCGCCCCATTCCCACGTGGGCTTCACGACGAGGCCCAATGTCGTCGTGTTGGCGCGCTCCGCATCGAGCGTCGGACTGCCGCCGCTCAACGTCGTGGGCACTTGCGTCGTCCCCGTGAAGCGGTTGATCACCGGCGCGAAGCTGCTGGCACTGGCGAGGTACAGGTCTGCGAAATTCGGCGCGCGAACGTCGCGTGACCGCGTGCCGCGCACGCGCAACCACTCGAGCGGCTCCCAGGAAAGGCTGGCCTTCCAGGTGTCTGCGTCGATATCGGTGCTGGTGTTCGCACGCAGGTAGCTGCCGAAACCATCGATCTCGTAGCGCGCGTGGCGTCCGGCCACGTTGAGGTCGAGTCGTCGCGCGGCGGGCACGTCCCGGAGCAACGGCAGCTCCACTTCGAGATAACCCTCGGTGACCTTCGAAGTGCCGTTGTAGTCCGCGCCGAAATTCTGGAAATACGCGAACAGGTTCGACAGCGAATCGTGCACGACGTCGATCTTGTCGCGCCGGAATTCCACACCACCGGCCAACACGAGCGCCCCGGCCCACAGCTCCGCGACGTTTCCCTGCGCGTTCGCGGCCACGACGTTCTGATCGATGTCGATGTCTTCGCGCAGCGTGCCATACACGTAATCGCGCGCTGCCGGATCGAAGCGACCGGTGCCGAACAAGTTGAGCGGCTTGCAGCTCGCCACAGCGGCGCGCAGTGCCGGGTCGGGGCTGAGTGTCGAGCGGCAGACGATCGAGCCGGTCTGGGGCGTAATCACGGTTTCCGTATCGAGCACAGCGTCGACGGCGCGCGCAAAGTTGACCGGATTGTCCGGCGAGTTGGCGAGCAGCGGATCCGGGTTGCCCTGGATGCGGTTGTTCTGCACGGTTTGCAGGCGGCTGGTGCGGCCGTATTGGTAATACGCGTCCCAGGTCCATGAGCTTTCGCCGAACTGGCCATTGAGGCCGGTGGTGGCGCGATAGACGTCGGCCGTCGACGTGCTCAGGCCGCGCGCGAGATCATCGCCGAGCCGGCCCATCGTGAAAGACTGGATATTGTTGGCTGCCATCACCGTGCGGACCGCAGCGGGAATGAACGGATTCTCCGCGCGAATGGTGATCGCGGTGTCGAAGAACGAAGACTGCAGCACCGAGCCGGTGACGTAGCCATACGACGCTTCGAAAAAGCCTTTGAGCTTATCGGTGATGTCGAGGTCCGCGTGCCCGTAGCCGGTGTAGCGCTTCACCGGGACCGTGAGATTGGTGTCGATATACGACGGCACGATGTCGCCACCCACCGCCACGGTGCCGCCCGTGAGCACGCCTGGGTGATACGCAACGGCATTACCGCTGCTGTCGAACTGGATGCCGCCGGTGCCGAACAGGTTTCGGATCGCCGCTGGGTTGTTGCCCGAGACGACGCCGCCTGTGGTCATCCAGTAACCCGCGTTGTCATCGCTGCGGAGGAAGTTCGGCAGCCCGTTGCCGACGCCGGCAGGCGTGTTGAAGCCGGCGTTCGAGACTATCTGTCCCGGGCGGCACCAGTCGCGCACGAAGCAGTTGCCGATGCCGTCCTGTTTCTCATATTCGCCGCCCAGTACGAAGTGGCCGCGGCCGCCCAGGAAGTCCGCGCCGCCGGCGAGCGACGCGTGATAATTGTCGCCGTCACTTTCGTCGGAGACGCCGTAGTCCACCTGCGCGCGCAGTCCGGACAACCTTTTGTTGAGGATCACGTTGACGACGCCCGCCACCGCATCCGAACCATAGGCCGCCGACGCGCCGCCGGTGACGATATCGGTGCGCTCGATGAGCATGCTCGGGATGAGATTCAGGTCCGCCGAGCCCTCGCGCGTGGTCGGCGCGAACCGCCGGCCATCCACCAGGATCAGGTTGCGGGTCACGCCCAACGCACGCAGGTTCACGATCTGCGCGCCGACATTGAAGCTGCCGAAGCCGTTCGTCGTCGGGTTATTGCTGTTCCGGAAAGCCGGCAACTGGCTGACGGCCGCGCCGATGTTGGTCACTGAAAGCGACTTCAGCTCTTCTTCGCCCACCATGGTGACGGGCGAGGGCGTGTCGAATCCGGTACGGGAAATGCGCGAGCCGGTGATGACGACCTGCTGCTCCGGCTCGGGCGTCGCCTCCTGAGCGTGAGCGAGACCGGCTGAACACGTTGCCAGAACGCACGCCCGAACGAAGACGCGCACGAGCGCGCCATCCTGATGGTGCTTCATCGCTGCCCCCCTCTATCCTGGAACCGAGGCTAACTCCAATACAACTCGGTTCCAAGCAAGGGCACGGGGTGTTGCGGCCTTCGGGCCACACAGCGGCTACGGGGCGCTTTGCAGGAGCTGCGCCAGATAGGGCTTCCAGACGTTCGCGAGCGTGTGCGTGCCGTGTCCGCGCGTGGCTTCGCTCAACGGCACGACGACGGCTGTGCCGCGTTTCACGCGCTTGATCTCGCGCTCGAGAATGCCGAGCTCGGGAGGATTGATGAGATCGTCCGCGGAGTTCACGGCGTAGAGCGGCGCGCGAATGCGCTCGAGGCCGGGATTCGGATCGTAGTCCCACGACGCGCTCACCTGGTACAGCACATCGTTTGCGTCCTGTTCATTCATTGCGGCCGCTATCGCTTCGTCCAGCACTTCGTCGGTTTTCGCGAGCGACGGCATCTGTGCCTGACGAAGAATCGGATTGCTGCCCATGAAATAGATCAGCGCGGCGGCGGTTCGCAGGCTCGGTGGCTGCGTCGTGTAGCTGCCGCCTTGCCACGCCGGGTCGTTGCGAATGGCGTCGATAACAATTTTTCGCCAGACGCGGTTTCGCCCCGAGATCTGCCACGGCAGGCTGGCGAGCGGCATCAGCGCGTCCATGAAATCGGGATGCTGCTCGCCCCACACCCACGTGTGCATGCCGCCCATGGACGTGCCCATCACCAGTCGCAAGTGATTCACGCCAAGGCCTTCGGTAAGCAGCCGATGTTCGGCTTCGACCATGTCCGTATAGCCGTACTGGGGAAACTTCGCGCGCAGCCCGTCGCTGGGCTTGGCGGATTTGCCGTGACCGATGCCATCCGGCAGCACGATGAAGTAACGCGTGGCGTCGAGCAGCTGGCCGGCGCCGAACAGTTCGCCCGCAAATTCCGGGCGGATGAACTGCGCACCCGTGCCGCCAGTGCCGTGGCCGATGAGCACGGCGTTTCTCACCACGCCGTTTGCATCTTTCTGCGGTTTGCCGAGCGTACGGTAATGAATTCGCAACTCGGGCAGCACGGCGCCCGCGGAAAAATGGAAATCGCGGAGGACGAAATCCGCTTCGACAGGCGTCGGATAGTCCGCAGCCTGCGCGCGAGGCGCGATGAACGACGTGATCGAGAGTGTCGCGCACAGAACGAGCCAGAGTCGGATCATCGGCGGGTCCTTTGGTGAAGTCGGGCGCGGTCATTATGCGCATGGGCTCTGCGGAAGCGGTCGCTTTCGTCAGCGAGCAAGCATGTCGGCGGCGGATGGGCCGCGATCGCACCCCGTAAAGCGGGCTGAAGTCTGCCTTGAATCGCATGAGTGGGTGGCGTAGCGTCATCCGCTCAGAAAAAAAACGGATTCACAGGGAGATATCATGGATCGTTATCAGGGATCGTCTCGGACGGCGGCCGCATTCACGTGCCTCATCGCTTCACTCGCTCTCGCGCCGCCGCTCGTGCAGGCCAAAGAGGGCGTCGCTAATCTCGGAGGGGGACTCGACATCGTCGCCGCGCCTGCTCCGGCCGCGCGTGCAGCCCGCGGTGTGGGGCTCGAGCTCACGCGTTCGATGCAGTTCGATGACGCGGGGCGCGTGCTCGTGCGCATCTCGCTCGATGGAAAAGTGCCGGGCGCCACGGTGCTGCAGAGTCTGCAGAGCGCGCCAAACGTTCAGGTCGTCGCATCGGATCTGAATTTCAGCGCGGGCATGGTCGAGGCCTGGGTGCCGATCGATTTGCTCGTGGATCTCGCGAAGCGCAGAGGCGTGCTCGCCGTCGTGCCCTCGGCACCGCTCGTCACGAACGTAGGCGTCGCGAATAGCCAGGGCATCGTTCAGCACCGCGTGGATAAGTTGCCGGCGGGCGTCGATGGCTCCGGCATCACTGTCGGCCTGATGTCGGACAGCTACGACACCAACGTCGCGCCGAACAGCGCCGCGCTCGATATTTCCACGGGCGATCTGCCAGGCCCCGGCAATCCGTTGGGCAACACGCAACCCGTCACCGTTTTGCAGGACTCGGCGAACGGCACCGACGAAGGTCGCGCGATGATGCAGATCGTGCACGACCTCGCGCCGAAGGCACGTCTGGGGTTCGCTACCGCGAACGGCGGCCAGCTCAACTTTGCCGACAACATTCGTTCGCTCGCGGGTCTGCCGGGTGCGCCGCGCGCCGTTGCGGGATTCAAGGCGGATGTCATCGTCGACGATATCATCTATCCCGATGAGCCGTTCTTTCAGGATGGCATCGTCGCGCAGGCGGTCGACGAAGTGGCGGCGAAGGGCGTGTCGTATTTTTCATCGGCCGGTAATCGAGCGGCCACGCAGTCTTACGACTCGAAGGTGCGCATCGTTCCGGGCAATGCGTCATCGTGGGCGGGCACGAACCTCGACTTCGGTCCCGTCGATCCGGCGCTGTATGCCGGCGGCTTCCATGATTTCGATGCGGGCAACGGCGTCGATATCGCGCAGACCATCGTGTTCGGCAGCGGCAACACGCTCGTGTTCCAGTGGAACGAGCCGTTCGATCCCAAGCCGCCAGCGCCTGTCGGAGATCCTATTGTGTCTGGCGTGGGCACGGTGCCGCCCGGTGGCAACACGAGCTTTACGTTCGCCGCGTCGGCCGGTGAGCTCGTGGAAATTTTCATCGACGCGGATGACACGACCACCGGTGTGCCCAATCCGGATCTCACGTTCTCGCTGCGGGATCCGAACGGCCAGCAGATCCAGTTCGTCGATACGGGGACCAATCCGGAATCGCTGACGCTCGAGCTGCCGCTCACCGGCACCTATACGGTCGTCGTCGACAGCTTTCAGTCCGTGCAGTTCGGCGACTTCCTCTATCGCGTGCAGCAGGTGGAAGTGACTGAGCAAGTGCTGTCCGACTACAACTTGCTGTTCTTCCTGCCCACGGGCGAATTCATCGGCGCGTTCGCGGAACAGAATCGATTCACGAACCGGCCGCTCGAAATCGGCGGACTGCCGGCGACGACATTGCAGATGGTGATTGCGCGCGCGAACACGCCGGACAGTCGCAAACGTAACGTGGCAGATCGCATCCGTTACGTTGGCTTCTCCGGAGTGAGCCCGCAGGAGTATTACAGCTATCTCGACCCCGTGACCTACGGTCACAATTCAGCGCGGGGCGCGATGGGTGTCGCGGCGTATCCGTTCTACGCGCCGTTCGTGCCGGAGTCGTTCACATCGCCTGGTCCGTCCACCATCTACTTCGACAAGAACAACAAGCGTCTGCGCACGCCTGATATCCGCGAGAAGCCGGACGTCGCGGCGATGGATGGAGCGAACAACACGTTCTTCTCCAGCGACTCGTCGGTCGACGCGGATACCTTGCCGAACTTCTTCGGCACCAGTGCAGCTGCACCTCACGCGGGCGCGATTGCCGCACTCGTGCTCGACGCAGCGGGTGGCCGCGGCAAAGTGAAGCCGAACGAGATGCGCCGCATTCTTCAGGAGAGTGCGTTCACGCACGATCTCGATCCGTTCTTCTCGTGGGGCGTGTCGTTGTCGTCGGGTGATCTGCTGAGCATCAACGCGCAGGCGGATGGCAACTCCATCAGCCAGTTCGATCCCACCGTGTTCACCTTGACGCATCTCGGCGTGAAGCGGCTGCAGAGTTTCTCGCTGAACGGCAGTGATGCGAACCCGACGCAGCAGCCGAAGGGCATCGTGTTCGACGAGCGCGGCACGCCGGTCGGCGGGGCGCCGGGTCAGCCGTTCGTCATTGGTCGCACCGTGGGGCTCAGTGAGTCTGATGTGACGGGCACGTTCTCGTTGCCGGCAGATGTGCCGGGGCTCGTGGGCCAATGGAAGCAGCTCGATCTCGCATTCCGTGCGGGCTCGTTCCGGAGCGGGGATCTGCTGTCGTTCGGCGTGGATCGCGACGAGGCCGACGGGGCAGGGCCGGTGACCGGTGCCGCGGGCGGCAATTCTGCGGACCTGCTCGGCGGCGGCATCCTCATTCCGTCCGGTCAGTTCGTCGACGGGGGCGCGCACTTTTTCGGCCGCTTCGAAGGCGGGGGCTCGTTCAGCGGCGAGTTCAATAATCTGCTCGGCAAGGGCTGGAGCCCGCTCGATGGCTACGGCTTCGTGAATGCGGAGGCGGCGGTCAAGGCGGTGTTGAAGAAGCGCTGATTCGCGCGGAACGGCGGATTCGCGGTTCACGAGGTTTGCGCAGGAAGAGGGGGCCCGCGTCGCGACACGAGCGACGCGGGCCTGCCTTACGTGAATCGACTCACGTCACGACGCGAATGAGGTCTCCGTAGCCTTCGAGAGACCGGTCGTTCGTAAGCAGGATCATCGGCTCGGTGTATGCCTGCGCCACGAGCATGCGGTCGAACGGGTCTTTATGCAGCGGCGGCAGGCGCGCAATTCTTGCCGCATGCTCACCCTGCACCGGCAGCAGCATGAGTCCGGCCGGTTCGATCGCTGACAGGACCTGCTCGGGGTTCGCCTTGAGCTTGCCCAACGACACCTTGATGGCGATCTCCCAGATCGACGCTGCGCTCACATACACGCCCGAGGTGTCGATGAGCCGGCGCGTTTCCTTCGACAACTTCAGCGGCGCACTCAGCGTCCACAACAGCAGGTGTGTATCGAGGAGGATCCGCATCAGCGGCCTTCGAACGCCGCCAGCACTTCCTCATCGAGCGGTGCGTTGAAATCGTCTGACACTTTGATCTTGCCCTTCAGCAAGCCGAAGCGCTTCTGTGTGGCGGCGGGCGCAATGGGCACCAGGCGTGCCATGGGCTTGCCGGCCTTGGCGATGATGACTTCAGCGCCGGCCGCGACTTCATCGATGATGCGCGACAAATGGGTCTTGGCCTCGTGGATATTGACGACGGTGCTCATGGGGCGCTCCAGTGGACTAACCTTAGTCTAGTCCCAAAGGACATAGGACCGCCAGCTTCAGTGCCCGCCTTCCACGTGGATTCCAGCGTCTGACAGTGCTTCCGCGAGCTGCATTTCTATGCTCGCGGCTTCAGCACGCGAGATCCGCTGCAGATGAAGCGTTGGGCCCGTCAGCACTTCGATGCCGCGTTTCAACACGCTGCCGGCCGCACGGATGCCCGCCTTGTGTTGGTCGAAACGTTGCGCCGGTGTGTAATGGCTCATGCCGACATACACACCGTGCGGATCGCCGCGTCGATCAGCGTAATCGAGCAGCACGAGATAGATGTTGGAGCGGCCCTTCTTGACGCCTTTGAAACGCGCGGCGATCTCGTAGAGCTCGGGTAGCCAGCTCACGTAGTGCATCGGCAGCCATTCCGGAATCGTCTTCGCCGCGCTTTGCCAGAGCCGTTCCAGTGCGTTCTCGAGGGTCTGGGGGAATTCGCCGCCGCGCATCCACATCTCGTGAATACAGTGCGCGCCGGCCTCACCGTCCCGCGCGAGCAGCGCTGTCTCGAAGCGCGCCACCAGCTCGGGCCGGGGCAGGGGTCTCAGTGGGCGATCATGCGGCCGAACCAGGGAGGCGACCTAAATCATCTCGAGCGGTTGTTTGCGAGCCGGCGGTGGAAAGGCCGCGTCGAGATCGGCGACGTCCTGCGCTGTGAGCTGAACCTGGAGCGCTCCATGATTTTCGCGCACGTGCTCCGGCGTGCTCGTGCGCGGGATCGCGATCGTGCCCGCACGCAGCACCCAAGCCAGCGCGATCTGCGTCGGTGTCGCCTTGTGCCGGGCGGCCACGCGCACCAACGCAGGGTTCGCGAGAATTCGGCCCTGGTCGATCGGTGAGTACGCCATCACCGAAACATCGTGCCGCTTGCACCAGGGCAGCAGGTCCCACTCGACGCCGCGCCTCGCCAGGTTGTAGAGCACCTGATTGGCCGCGACGTCACTTCCGCCAGCGAGGCCGAGCAACTCGTCCAGGTCGTCGACATCGAAGTTGCTGACGCCCCAGTGCGCGATTTTTCCTTGTTGCTGCAGCTTCTGGAACGCCTGCAGCGTTTGCTCGAGAGGGATGCTGCCGCGCCAGTGAAGCAGGTACAGGTCGATGCGATCCGTCTGCAGGCGACGCAGGCTTGCCTCGCATGCCGAGAGCGTTCCTGCCCGGCTCGCGTGGTGTGGCAAGACTTTGCTGACGATGAACACGTCGTCGCGGCGACCCTGGATCGCTTTGCCAACGACCGTTTCGGCGCCGCCGTTGCCATACATCTCGGCCGTGTCGATCAGCGTCATGCCGAGATCGAGGCCCAGGCGGAGGGCGGCGACTTCGGCGGCCTGTTTGCGCGGGTCCTCGCCGAAATACCACGTGCCCTGACCTAAACGGGGCTCCAGTGCGGGCACGAGCGTCATGGCAACTACATTGCGCTCAGCGCATCGCTCGGAGTTTCCTGACGTCGTCGCCCGTGATGCGCGAGGGCTCTGCGCCGAAACGCGCAATCACATAGTTCGACACGGCAGCGATGTCGTCATCCGACCAGGCCGGACCGAATGCGGGCATGACCGCGATGTCGCCGTTTTCCGGGAGCGTGCTCGCGCCTCTCAACACAGCCAGCGCGACATTCGTTGCCGACGGATCGTTCACCGCCCGCGTTCCGGTGAGCGTGGAGTGCGGCACGTAGTCGTTCACGCCGGTCCAGGAGTGGCAGCCTGCGCACATGCTCGAGTAAATGGCATGGCCGCGTGGATGCGCTTCATCGGCATCGCTCTCGGCAGGGTGTGCCGACGCCAGCTGCAACTTCGGAGCCGGCAGGTCCGGCGACGATACGGCCGGCACGCTGCGAACGTATTCCACGATCGCACCGATATCCGACGGGGTGAGCTTCTGGAAACTCAGGTGCACGGCCTGCGCCATCGGTCCGAAGGCCGAGCCCTTGTTCTGCGAGTGGCCCGTGGTGAGATACGTGGTGAGGTCTTCCGCGCTCCAGGTGCCGATGCCCGACTCCTTGTCGCTGCTCAAGTTGTATGCGCGCCAGCCTTCCGCCATGCCGCCTGCGAATTTCCTGCTGTTGTTCAGCGCCTGCAACGGCGTGCGCGGCGTATGACAATCACCGCAATGACCGAGGCCCTCGGCGAGATAGGCGCCGCGATTCCAACTGGGTGAGCGATCCGCGACCGGCTCGAAGCGTTCCTTCGGGTTGTAGAGTGCCGACCAGATCTTCATGAGTCCGCGCTGGTTGTACGGCCAGCGCAATGTGTTCGCGGGCGCCACCTGCTTTTCCGCCGGCTGGGAGAACAGGTAAGCCTTGATCGCCAGGACATCTTCGTCGGTCAGATAGGTGTACGACGCATACGGGAATGCGGGATAGAGGTTCTTGCCGTCCTTGCTCACGCCCTCGTGCACGGCCTTCAGGAAGTCCGCATCGCTCCACGAGCCGATGCCGGTTTCCGGATCGGGCGTGATGTTCGGGGCGTAGATCGTGCCGAATTCGGTGTCGAAGGGCCGGCCGCCGGCAAAGCGCTTGCCGCCCTCGGCGGTGTGGCAGGCCTCGCAGTCCGCCGCCTCGGCCAGGTATTGGCCGTGGGCGAGCGCGTCTGTCGCTGCGAAATCCGCGGGGACGCCGGTCACTTTGCCGCTGAATTCCGCGAGCTTGACCTTCTTGCCGTCGGCGAAGGCCAGCGGCCCCGGCTTGAAGACAATCCAGGCCACGACCGCGAGTGCCACGAGAAACAAGAGCCCGATGATCTTGCCGGTGCGCCGAATGGCCATGCTGTAAGCCCCTGTATCCTGGTATTTCTTGGCCTGAATCTTGTCGGCCGGGCGCGACCGCTGCCAGTCGAGATCGTGCCCGGGTCCAACCCTTGGCCATTATGGCGCACTTTGGCGCCATGACACCGAGTCGGTCGCCGGTCGTCGGGCTGAGCTGAAGTTGAGGGCCCGGGCTCGGGATCTTCCGGGTCGGCGCACGCATTGCACTGCCGTCCGAAGTCGTTGAGCAGCGTGCAGGCAGGATCGATATTCTGCCTGTCCGCCCGCGGCCAGCCGTTCGACCGCCCTAACAACTGTATCGAGGACCCTTTACCTGAGATCACTGCATCGCGCGCCGGAAGGATCCGTGGGCACGCAAATCGATGGTCAGGCGCCTTTCGCTGGGAGTTCTTCCGTGAGCCCGCGGCCATGGACCGACCCTGGGTCCCGCCGTCTCGAGGCCCTTCGCCAGTACGGCCTGTTCGATGCGACGGCAGCGCCGGACTTCAACGATCTGACCGCACTCGCCGCCGACATCTGCGAAACACCTTTGGCGCGCGTCTCGTTCGGCTGCGATCCGGCCGATGAGGATCCGCTCGAGCAGAATCCTTCCGGCACGCGCTTTCGGGCCGCCGCAGCGCTGGTCACGCCGGAGGGTCTCGAAATCGGCACGTTGTGCGTCATCGATCATCGCCCCCGCAATCTCGACGCACGGCAGCTGCGCACCCTCACCGTGCTGGCCCGGCAGGTGATGACCCATCTGGAGCTGCGTCGCCAACGCGCTGCTGCGGACGATGCCGACATCCAGCTGCTTTCCACGTTTCACGCAGGCCCGGTCGGCATGGCGATCTATCGATGCGGCGATGGCAAGGTGGTGGATGTCAACGGCGCGTTCCACCGACTCACCGGATGGTCGCGCGCAGAAGTGCAGGGGCGCACCGCGAGTGATCTGGGCCTGATCGGCGCGCAAGCCGAACCCCCGCTGCAGACGGAATGCATTCTGCCGACTCGCGACTCGCAGCAGCGCCACGTCCTGCTGAGCACCGAAGCGGTGGAGTTGCGCGGCGAGCGGCACACCATCGCCACGGTGGTGGACATCACCGATCGCAAGCTGGCCGAGCAATCGCTCAGCCAGAACGCGCGCAAGCTGCGGAGCCTGATCGACGGCTTCGGGCCGGACGTGCTGATCGGCATGCTCACGCCCGACGGCATTCTCATCGAAGCCAATCGCTCGGCCCTGGAGGCCACCGGGCTCACCGCCGAGGAGGCCATCGGCCGGCGCCTGGACTCGCTGCCCACCTGGTCCTATTCCGAGACGGTGCAGGCTCAACTGCGCAATGCCATCGAGAAAGCGGCGCGGGGACAACCGTCCCGCTATGACGTGAGCGTGCTGGGTCCGCGTGGGGAGAAAGTCGAGGTCGACTTCTCTCTGCATCCCGTGCACGACGATGCGGGGAACGTCGAGTTTCTCGTGCCGTCTGCCGTCGTCATCACGGAGCGTCGCCGCGCCGAGGAACACGTCCGCCAGTTGAATCGCGTCTACGCGGTGCTGAGCGAGACGAACGAAAACATCCTGCGCCAGCAGGATCTCGCGTCGATGTTGCGTTCGGCCTGCGAAATCGCCGTGAAACGGGGCCGTTTCGAGATGGCCTGGATCGGCTTGCGTGGCGACGACGCGGGACTTCGGGTAGCGGCCCATGCCGGCGCGTCGGAAGACACGCGCGAGATCCTGCACACGCTCATTCGCGATGTAAGGTCTGGCTGTCAATTTACGTTTCACGCGTTGGCCCATGCGGAACATGGCGTGTGCAACGACATCCGCACGGACCCGAGGGCGGAGAGTTGGCGTGACGCAGCGCTGGCCCGAGGCTACGGGTCCATGGCAGCTTTCCCGCTGCGCGTGCGCGGCGTCGTCGCGGGCACGATCAATCTCTATGCGCACGAGCCTGGCTACTTCAATGCCGAAGAGCTGCGGCTGCTCGATGACCTCGCGCTCGATATCTCGTTCGGGCTCGAGGTGCACGAGCGCGAAGCCGAGCGGCGTGCGGTCGAGCTCGCCCTGCGCAAGAGCGAAGAGCGTTTTCGCGAGATCGCCGCGAACATCCAGGAAGTGTTCTGGATGAGCGAGCCGCACACGGGCCGGCTCGTCTACGTCAGTCCTGCGTTCGAGAAGCTTTGGGGCCGCAGCTGCGCCAGCCTCTACGAATCGCCGCAAGTGTGGCTCGATGCGATCCACGCGGAGGATCGCGACGTGGTTGCCCGGGCGAGCGCGAACAAACAGACCACCGGCGACTATGCCGAGGTCTATCGCATCGTGCGGCCCGACGGTGTGGTGCGCTGGATTCGCGATCGGGGCTTCGCCGTGCGGGCGCCGAATGGCGAGATCCTGCATTTCGTCGGCACCGCGGAGGACATCACGGACCAGCGTTTGCTCGAAGAACAGCTGCGCCAGGCTCAAAAGCTCGAGGCCATCGGCCAGCTCGCGGGCGGCGTCGCGCACGACTTCAACAACATTTTGACGATCATCCGCGGATTCGGCTCGCTGCTGATGACGTCGCGGCTGCCGCCGGACGCGCGTGAAGCGACGGAGGCGATCGTCGATGCAGCCGAGCGCGCCGCGAATCTCACGCGACAGCTGCTGGCATTCGGCCGACGCCAGGTGATGCAGCCGCGCAACCTCGACCTCAACGAAATCATCCTGGGACTCATGACGATGCTCCAACGCATCGTGGGCGAGGACATTCGCATCCAGCTCGAGTTGCATCCCGGCTCGCTGATGACGCGCGTGGATGCGGGCATGCTCGATCAGGTGCTGCTGAATCTCGTCGTCAATGCACGCGATGCCATGCCGGTGGGCGGCAAGCTCTGCATCGGCACGTTCCATATAGAGAAGCCGGCTCGCCGCACGCCGCATCAGGGCTCCGCGCAGTCAGCAGTGTCGCAGCGCCAGGTCGGTTTGCGGGTCGTGGACAGCGGGGTGGGAATTCCCCAGGAACATCTCGCACATATCTTCGAGCCGTTCTTCACGACGAAAGGCCCGGGCAAGGGTACGGGCCTCGGACTCGCCACCGTCTACGGCATCGTGACCCAGCATCGCGGCTCGATCGACGTGCGCAGCGCGCTCGGCGCTGGAACGACCATCGAAGTGCTGCTCCCTGCGGCGGAGGCTGCAGCTCAGCCTGCGCTGGATGTGCCGGTTTTGCAGGCGTCGTCCCGCGGGGAGGAAACGATTCTGGTCGTCGAAGACGATCCGCACGTACGCGCCTTGACCCGGCGAGTTTTGCAGCAGCAAGGCTATCGAGTGCTCGAAGCCAAACACGGGCCGGATGCCTTGCGTATCTGGGACCGCGAAGGCGACAGCATCGACCTGCTGCTCACGGATATGGTGATGCCCGAAGGCATGAGCGGACTCGAGCTGGCGCGACGCTTGCGCGAACAACGCCCGGGATTGAAGGTGATCGTGATGAGCGGCTTCAGCCCCGAAACCGCGGGACGTGAGCTGAGCGATCACGCGCGCGAGCATTTCATCCAGAAGCCCGTTGCTCCCGCCGAGATGCTGGGCACGGTACGCCGCTGCCTCGATGCCACGCCGACGGTTCGGGGCCCGGGCGATGAGCCGCGGCAGGGCCTGCATTCCTGAAGACGCGGTGTATCATCGCCGCGTCAAGGTGGGAGAGCCCGGAAAAAAACGATGATTCCGCACGAGGGCGACGCGCCCAGGGTGTCTGCCGAGATGCCCGGCGACGCCGAGTTTCGGCTGGACGCAGTGCTGGCGTTGGCCTCGATCGGCACCTGGATCTGGGACGTTCAGAAGGACTGGGTCGTCGGCGATCGCAACCTGATCCGCATGTTCTCCGTGTCGCCGGAAGACGCGGGCGGCGCGCCCATCGAACGGTATCTCTCCTCCATTCATCCCGAAGACAGGAGCGGCGTCCGCCATCTCATCGATGCCGTGCTGGCCGGCCGACACGGCCAGTTCGAAATGGACTATCGCATTCGTCGTCCGGACGGCGAAATCCGCTGGATCGTGGCCCGCGGCGCCGTGCAGTGGACCGCGGACGGCAAGCCCGGCCTGTTTCCCGGCGTCGCCATCGACATCACGGACCGCAAGAACGCCGAAGAGGTGTTGCGGGAAACCGCGCAGCGACTGCAACTCACGCTCGCCGCCGGCGATCTTGGCGACTGGAGCTGGGATGCGGCAACTGACATCACAACACTGAGCCCGCGCGCGTTGGAGATTTTCGGTTTGCCGCCCGGCACGAGGATGACGCGCGAACAGCTTCGTCAGCGGCTTCTGCCGGACGATGCCGATCTCACACGGCGCACGCTGGCAGAAGCGGTGCGCACGCGTACGGATTACGTCCTCGAATATCGCATCGTGCGGCCGTCCGGCGAGCATCGCTGGGTCGCGGCGCGCGGGCGCGCAAGTTACGGGGCGGGCGGCAACGTCGTGAGCATGATTGGTGTCGTCCAGGACATCACCGCACGAAAGAATGCGGAAGTTGCGTCCCACCGGCTTGCCGCGATCGTGGCTTCGTCCGGCGACGCTATCGTCGGCAAGACGCTCGACAGCATCGTCACCTCGTGGAACGAGGCGGCTGAACGCATGTTCGGCTATACCGCCGAGGAAATGATCGGCCAGTCCATCACGCGACTGTTTTCCCCGGCTCAAGCCGACGAGGAGCCCGCGATCATCGAGCGGCTGCGCAATGGCGAGCGCATCGATCACTACGAAACGGTCCGCGTGCGCAAGGACGGCTCGCTCGTCGACGTGTCGCTGAGTGTTTCACCGATACGCGACGCGAGCGGCAAGGTGATCGGCGCATCGAAGATCGCGCGCGATATCACCGAGCAAAAGCGGGTCGGCGCAGCGCTGAAGGCTGCAGATACGCGCTTTCGCATCATGGCCGACTCCGCGCCCGTGCTCATCTGGATGGCCGACACGACCAAGGCGTGTACGTGGTTCAACCGACCGTGGCTCGAGTTCACTGGGCGCAGCGCTGAAGAAGAATCCGGGTTCGGCTGGATCCAGAACGTCCATTCAGACGATCTCGACGCGCGACTGCGCGCGTTCACCGACGCGTTCGATGCGCGCGCGCCGTTCAAAGCGGAATACCGACTGCGTCGTTATGACGGCGAGTGGCGCTGGGTGCTCGATACTGGGGTGCCGCTCGTCGAAGGCCCAGACAACTCTTTCTCCGGCTACATCGGTTCGTGCATCGACGTGACGGAGTTCCGTCACGCCAGCCTCGAGCGTGAGCAACTGCTGCAGTCGGAACGCTTCGCGCGAACCGAAGCGGAGCGGCTCGGGCGCATGAAAGACGAGTTCCTCGCCACCCTGTCGCACGAGCTGCGGACGCCGCTCAATGCCATCCTGGGTTGGGCAACGCTGCTGCGTCGACTGGATGTGGGCAGCGCGGATCACGTGCGCGGGCTCGAAACGATCGAGCGGAACGCGCGCGTGCAGACGCAGATCATCGGTGACCTGCTCGATATGAGTCGCATCATCTCGGGCAAGGTCCAGCTCGACGTGCAGCCGGTGGACCTGCAGGAAGTCATTTCCGCTTCGATTGATTCGGTGCGCCCGTCGGTGGAGGCGAAGGGCATTCGCCTGCGCACGACGCTTGCGCAAGTGGGCCGCGTGCGCGGCGACCCGAACCGGCTGCAACAGATTTTCTGGAATCTGCTGACGAACGCCGTGAAGTTCACACCGTCGGGCGGTCGCATCGACATCGTGCTGGAGCGAGTGAACTCCCACGTCGAAGTGTCGGTGGAAGACACGGGCATCGGCATCAAGCCGGAATTCCTGGCGTTCGTGTTCGACCGTTTCAGGCAGGCGGATCCGACGATCACGCGGCGGCACGGCGGTCTCGGGCTCGGGCTGTCGATCGTCAAACATCTCGCCGAGCTCCACGGCGGCAGCGTGCGCGTGAAGAGCGCGGGCGAAGGGCAGGGCTCGACGTTCATCATCGCGTTGCCGATCTCGGTCGTGCGCAAGGATGAACCGACGCACGAGCGTCACTACAGCTTTGCGGACGCGGACCTGTCGTCGTTCGAGTTGCCCACGCTCACGAACATGGTGGCCCTGATCGTCGACGATGAACCTGACGCGCGCGTGCTGATCCAGCGCCTCATCGAAGAGCGGGGCGGTCGTGCGGTCGCCGCGCCAGATGCGCAGACAGCTTTGAAGCTACTGAGCTCACAGCCGTTCGATATCCTGGTGAGCGACATTGGAATGCCGGGCATGGACGGCTATCAGCTCATCCAGCAGGTGCGTTCGCTCGAATCGGCTTCGCTGCGGAAGCTTCCGGCCATTGCGCTCACGGCTTACGCACGAGCTGAAGATCGTCAGCGAGCATTGCTGGCTGGTTACCAAATGCATCTGGCGAAGCCTGTGGACCCTACAGAGTTGATTGCAGGCATGGCCACGCTTCTGAATCGCCAGATCAGGTTATGACAACGCCCACGTAGGGGTTTGTCCGACACGGGTCTCAGTCTCAGACACGACAACCAAATCGAGTTTCACGCGTCCAACACTCTGAGTCGTTGAGAGGGTGAAATCATGCGGAGCCGTCGGTATGTTGCTTTGTGTCCCATCGTGACGATCGTTGCGATGTTGTCCGGTTGCGCCACGAGCCCCGCCACTGCTGGTTTCGCCACGCCCTGGGCTGCAGCGGGCATTCATTCGTTCAAACCGAAAACAGACGAGCTGGCGCCGAATCCGGCCAAGTTGGATCAGCAAGTGGCACGACTTCTCGACGACGCCACCCTCACATCGCAGGACGCCGATACGCGCGTGGCCGCACGCTGATGTTCGCGCGGCTGAAGCAGAGCTGGCAGGATCTCAAGAAACGGCGTCCGGGACACCGATTTGAAGAGCGCTATGAGCAGAGTCGCGCGAAGGCCGGGTCCGGCGGCGGCGGACGCACGATCAAGCTCGTCGTCGGCATTCTGCTGGTGCTCGTGGGAATCGTGCTGCTGGTGATTCCGGGCCCGGGATCGCTGTTCATCGTAATTGGTGGCGCGTTTCTCGCGGAGGAGTCCAGGACCGTGGCCCGTTTTCTGGACCGCACCGAGCTCGCTGGCCGAAGAGTGATCGCCCGCTTCACTTAGTTCTTGTGCTCACAACCAGCCGGCGATCGAGGGCCTCTTTCTTTGTATGATCTCGTCGTGAACACGACAGCCCCCACCGCAACCACACCCCCTCGCACCGCCTTCAACATCCTGGCAGCCATCAGCTTCTGCCACTTGTTGAACGACATGATGCAGTCGCTGCTCCCCGCGCTGTATCCGATGCTGAAGACGAACTACCACCTCACGTTCGGCCAGATCGGCCTGCTCACGTTCACCTTCCAGATTACGGCGTCGCTGTTGCAGCCTATCGTCGGCTCATACACCGATCGCAAATCGCGTCCGTATTCGCTCGCCACGGGCATGGCTTCGACGTTGAGCGGGCTCGTGCTGCTCGCGTACGCAAATCACTTCGGCATCTTGCTGCTCGCCGCGGCACTCATCGGTACGGGTTCTTCCGTTTTCCATCCGGAGTCATCGCGCGTCGCTCGGATGGCGTCGGGCGGACGTCACGGCCTCGCGCAATCTGTGTTTCAGGTGGGCGGGAATGTCGGCTCCGCCATCGGGCCATTGCTCGCTGCGTTCATCGTGCTGCCGCGTGGGCAATCGAGCGTCGTGTGGTTCTCCGCGGCTGCGCTGCTCGCAATCTTCGTGCTGCTGCAGGTGGGGCATTGGTACAAAGAACACGGCGTCGCGCGCCTCCAGCAGAAGAAACCCTCGAGCGGATTCCTGCTGGCTGAACAGCCACGAGACGTTCGAATCGCGATCGGCGTGCTGCTGGTACTGATCTTCTCGAAGTATTTCTACATGGCCAGCCTGAGCAGCTACTACACGCTGTATCTCATCGATCGTTTTCACGTCTCGGTACAACAATCCCAGATGCTGTTGTTCGTGTTCCTGGGCGCGATCGCTGCAGGCACGATCGTCGGCGGGCCCCTCGGCGATCGCATCGGCCGCAAGTACATCATCTGGATTTCGATTCTGGGCGTCCTGCCGTTCACGTTGGTGTTACCGCACGCCAACCTGTTCTGGACCGCGGTGCTGACGGTGCCGATCGGATTGATTCTGGCGTCGGCATTTCCCGCGATCGTCGTCTACGCGCAAGAGCTGATGCCGGGACGAACGGGCACCGTGGCCGGCCTGTTCTACGGATTCGCGTTCGGCATGGGCGGCGTTGGTGCAGCCGTGCTCGGCAAATTCGCAGATCTCACGAGCATCACCTTCGTTTACGAGGTCTGTGCTTTCCTGCCCTTGCTGGGACTGCTTGCCGCGTTGCTCCCCGCGGTGCCAGACCGAAATCCATAGACCGCTACTGTGTTCCGCCGCTAAAGTCCGCGCGCCGCGTGCGACGCGGTTTCATTCCAGGGGGGAACACAGATGAAGCTGAATGCAGTTCAGGACAAGCAGCGCGGGCAGGTTGCCGGCGCAGTTCGCACCATTCTGGTGACGAGCCTCGTCAGCAGTTTAGGTAGTTGGGCCAGCACCGCCTTGGCGCAGTCGCCGCCCGAAGCCGCGAAAGAAGATGTCATGCAGGAGGTCGTCGTCACGACCGCCCAGTTCCGCGAACAGAACGTGCAGGACACACCGTTATCGATTACAGCGGTATCGGCTGCGCTGCTCGAAGCCCGCAACCAGACCAACATCACCGAAATCACCAACCAGGCGCCCAACGTCACGTTGAAGCCGCAGGGCGCCACGTTCGGTCCGTCCATTGCCGCGTCGATTCGCGGCATCGGACAGGTGGATTTCAACCCTGCACTGGAACCGGGCGTCGGCATCTATGTCGATGATGTCTATTACGCGACGCTCACCGGTTCGATGCTCGATCTGCTCGACCTCGATCGCGTGGAAATCCTGCGCGGGCCGCAGGGAACGCTGGCCGGCCGCAACTCGATTGGCGGCGCCGTCAAACTCTATTCGCAGAAACCCAAGGGCGATGGCAGCGGCTATCTGGCTGCAACCTACGGCACGCGAGACCGTGTAGACCTGCGCGGAAGCGCGGATTTCGCGCTCACGGATAATCTATTCGCGCGCTTCTCCGGCGTCAGCAAGCGCCAGCGTGGATATATCGCTCGTGTGGACTATGGCTGCGAACATCCCGGCAACGGCATTCCCGCTCTGCGCTCGCCGATTGCGGGTTGTATCGTCGACTATGACAGCGACGTCAATCAGGAAGCCTTGCGCGGCGCGTTGCGCTGGGTGGCGACGGATGATCTCGAGCTGAATCTCGCCGTCGACTACACGCACGACGATCGCAACCCGACGGGCACGGTGCTCGTGGATGGCAGCACCACCGTGCGCCCGAATGTTCAGCCGGTGGCCGGCACGGCGTTGTCGCTTTCGCAGTTCGTCGTACCGCATGGCTCGTATTACAACTACGCGAGTTATTACAACCCGCCGGCTGTCGCGACCAATGGCTCGCAGATGATCGAGTCGCGCGCCGAGCCCAACCAGTTCTTCGAAGGGTGGGGCGTTTCGCTCGGCGCCGACTGGCTGCTGGCCGACAAGCTGTCGCTGGATTCGATCACGGCCTATCGTGAGTACGACAGCGGCTTCTCGAACGACAACGACCTCTCGCCGCTCGCCAGCTCATTGGGATTCGGCACGCTGCCGTTCCATTCATTCAGCCAGGAATTGCGGCTGAACGGCGCGTTTGCCGAGGATTTCGAGTACACCCTCGGCGCGTTCTACATGGACCAGCAGTCCACATACGAATCGTTCCAGGACCTGCGTTACACCGGGCCCCTGCAGTTCCAGCAGAACGACGTCGTCAACGCGGACACGCAGGCGGTGTTTGCACACCTGGCGTATCACCTCACAGAGAAAGCAACGGTTACCGGTGGCGTACGCTACACCGACGAGCACAAGGATTACACGTTCGTTCGCAAAACTCGGGACGGCGCTCCGCATCCGGCGTTGGGTATCCTCGACGGGCTGAAGAGCGACTACGACGGTAACCGCGTCGACTATCGAATCGCGGGTCAGTACGAGTTCACCGAAAGCCTGATGACCTACCTGCAGTTCTCCACGGGTTTCAAAGGCGGTGGTGTGAGCCCGCGGCCGTTCATCCCGGGACAGGCTGTGCCGTTTCAGCCGGAAACGCTCGACTCCTACGAGCTCGGCGTCAAGTCCGACTGGTTCGACAAGATGCTGCGCGTGAATGCGTCGGTGTTCTACAGCGAGTACAACGACCTTCAGCTCAGTCTGCAGACCTGCCCGCAATATGGTGGCACGGGTTCGCCGTGCGGTGCGTGGGCAAATGCGGGTGACGCGGAGATCAAGGGTGTCGAGCTCGAGACGATATTCCGGCCGTTCGACAACTTCCTGGTTGATGCGTCGTACAGCTACCTGAAGTTCGACTACACGTTCATCAATCCCGCGGTGGGCGGGCCGACCCGTCCCACGGGCATTCAGTTGAGCTATCGACCGCCATACATGCCGACGCGCAAGTGGAGCGTAGGCCTGCAGTACGACATCAAGCTTGGCACTCGCGGAACGCTCACTCCGCGTGTGGACGCGAGCTATCAGGGCGATCTCTATACGAACGGCAACAACCTCGCGACGAATCGCATCGAGAGCTACACGCTGGGGAATGCGCGCATCACGTGGAAGGATGATGTCGAGAAGTGGGAGGCCGCGCTCGAGGTGACGAACTTGTCTGACAAGTATTACTTCCTCAGCCGGACGGATCAGTTCACGGCGGCCGGACATTCGGATGGTCAGCCGGGGCGCCCGCGTGAATGGGGATTCACGATCAAGCGGAAGTTCTGAAACGGGGGTCGCCGGCGCGGAGCGCGCGCGTCGGTAGGTCGCCAGCCTCGGGAGTCGCAAGGCTCCCGAGGTGTTGGGCTCAGGGCGGGCGCGACGCGCATCGCTCGTCATCGACGCCTGGCAACGCTTGTCGACGCAGCAGGGCGAGATTGATTCGCGCGCGATAATCCGACGCATCGAGCGTGATCGATCGCTCGAACTCGCCCGCGGCATCGCCGGCGCGGCAGGCCATCGCGTAGGCCATGCCGAGATTGTTGGCCGCGCGAGCGCTCGAAGGATTGCGGGCTGCCGTGTCTTGCCAGAAAGAGACTTCGGTATCGTAGATGCGATTGCGTTGAAAAGTGGCTGCGCTCAGCAGCAACAGCGTGGCGATCATGCCGAGCGCACCTGCCCATTTGCTTGCGCTCGTGAGCCAGTCAATCGGCGCGGCTGTGAGCGAACGCTGTGCATGAGGCTTCAGTGCCAGCAGCAACTTCACCAGATGTGCCGGGATTTCCAGGTGCAACAGGCTCGTCAGCCGCACAGCCAGCCACCAGGCCGGCCCGATCAGGGCCAGATACAACTGCCGGTCGTTCGCCACGTCGAGTCGCGGCAACAGCGAGTTCGTCGGCGCAAGCCACAACAGAAACCAGAGCACCGCGAACGCGCCGATCGGGTTTTTCCGCACGCGCAGGAGCGCGACAATCGCCGCGGCTGCCCACGCCCCACACAGCAAGATAGTCAGCGTGCTCACGGTTGAGTTCAGCGCCAGCTGCGGATCCGCATTGCCATTCCACGGCCGTATCAACTGGCCGGCGAGATAGAACACTGCTTGCGACTGGAGCATCAGGTTCGCGGTGATCGATCGCGTGTCCAGGCTTACAGTCAGCAAGTGACGATAGGTGGGCAGACTCCACACGATCGCCAGCATTGCGAGCGTGAGCAGCAGAAGGGGCGCCAACCGAATCAACGTCGCTCGCAGCGGTCGATCGGCGCAGTAGAGCCACAGTGCCAGCGGCAGCACCATCGCTGTCTCTTTGCAGGCAACCGCAGCGACATACGCCACGGCGCTTCCCATCAACCACGCGCTCTGCTCCTTTCTCGCCCCCGCTCTGAGCCGCCCGGCGATTGAGGGCTTCTGTCCCTTCTCCCAACACCCCACCCCCACCAAACAAAAGAACCCCGCCAACGAACTCGATCGCCCCGAAATATAAGTCACCGCCTCCGTCTGAACCGGGTGCAGTGCAAACACCCCCGCCGCCACAAACGCGGCGAGCGTGGCCGCCGCCACCGGCATCCACGCGCGAATCCCGCGCTCCCGAAGCAACCAAAACACGAACACCGCGCTGAACGCATGCGCGCACACATTCACGAGCCGAAACCCGAACGGTCCCGCATCCATCGTGAAATTCAGCGCATAGCTGAGCTTCAACAGCGGCCGTATCCCTGGCATCGAAGCCCACCACGCCGCCAGTGAATGCACTCGCGGCTCGTTGACGATCACGTTCCAGTCATCGAACTGAAAGCTGGCCGAAAGCGCGGGAAGCCACTGCAGGAAAACCGCGAGCACCAGAATCAGCGGCAACACGACCGCTGGACGTTTGGTCGCGGCGAACGCGCGTGATGTCGTAGTCTCAGTGAGAGGCGGGCGCACGAAACGCGTCCTCGATCATTCCATGGGCCTGCCACCAGCGTTGCTGGCCGCCGAGCAGGATGAGCCACACGTCGTGATCGCCCCGTTGCGCATAAGCGATGAGGCACTGGCCAGCCTGAGTGGTGTAACCCGTCTTCATGCCGGCCGCGCCTTCGAGACGGCCGAGCAATTGATTGGTGTTCGAGAATTTCACGACTCGGCCGGTCCGCGTCGTGAGCTGCGCTTCACGAGTTGCCGTGAGCGTGGCGATGAGCGGCACGCGCCGCGCGGCCTGCGCGAGGTTCAGCAAATCCGTGACCGTGCTGTGCTGGCCCTCAGCATCGAAGCCGCAGGGATCAACGAAGTGGGAGTGCGTCATCCCGAGCTGATCGGCGCGGGCATTCATACGTTTTGCGAAGGTTGTCGTGTCGTGAGCAACGCTCTCCACGAGCACGCGACACGCATCGTTTGCTGAGTGGATCAACATCGCTGCCAGCGCGGAACCGGCTGTGACTTCCTCGCGTGCACGAAGACCGATGCGAGTGGGCGCGATTGCGGCCGCAGCGGCGCTGACCGTAAGCCAGCGATCTGCGCTCCATCCAGAGTCCAGCACGACGAGGGCGGTGAGCAGCTTGGTGAGCGACGCGGGTGGCAGCTCGAGCGCGGGCGCGCGTTCCCAAAGCACCTGCTCGTCGCGCACGACCAGGTAGCTGCGTGCAGCGTCTGTGTAAGCGTCTGGTGCAAGGGCGCGGACGGGCGCGTCGATCAGGATCAACGCGCCCGCGAGCACGGCCCGGGCCAACCGCAGTTTCAAATCAACGACCGAACAGGCCGCCGAGCGACTTCTTGCTCTTGTTGAGCAGGCTCTTCGCCTTGCCCGCCGCGCTGTCATCGGCGGCTTCATCGTTCGAGCTGGCGCTCGCATAAGACGAACAGAAGTTGCGGTATTTATCGCTGATGGCGGTGTACTTGCGGCCGGCACACTGCGCTCGTGCGAGTGCCTGCGCTTCGTCCGGGCACTGGCTCGCCAGGAAACCGAGTCTTTCCTGCGACTCGGCCACTCCGCACAATTTCGCGCGCTGCTTTTCTGCGGAGAATCCGCAAATTTCGGCAGCCTCACTCAGCGGACGCGAGCCGACTCCCTTTTTTTCCTGCTCCGCAAGCGGCTGGAATTTCTCGTGGGTCTGCACGGCAGAGCAGAACACCTTGCGGTCGGCTGGGTCAGTGCACTGGGACCTCATCATCGACGGCACACTGGCCTCTGCGGCGTACGCGTGGCACTGCTCGATCTGCACTTTTTTGGCGGCGGCGTTCGCCTTGTCCGCCTGCGCGATCATCTCCTTCGCCTTCAGGTTCACTTCACCGCCGTCGCAGGCGCCGATCTTCTGGCCTTCGTGGGACATCGTCATCGTCTGACCTTCGGCCTTCATCAGCATCTTGCCCTGATAGTGATCGGGGCTCAGGTAGGTGAATTCGCCCGAGCCTTCCATGGCATCTTTTCCGGTACAACGCATCTTGAAGCGCTGCACGTTGCCCGTGCGGCTGATGTCGTAGACCTCGCAGTTCTTGTCCGTCTTGACGGGCACGTTGTCGTCGCCGGGCTGCTTGCAGATCTCGGTGCTGGAGTTGGGCATCGACATGCCGGCCATCTGCATGCTGCTGTTGATTTTCCATTTCTCGCCCGGCGGGTTGCCGGCGGCCAGGGCGAGCGGGGCGGCCGCACAAGTCAGTAGGATTGCGCTAAAGAGTTGTTTCATAAGGGATCCTGTGCCGCTGGACGGGCGTGAGAGAGGCCACTCCAGGGAACGCGCAATCCGGGTTGAAACCGGCTCAGTTATTTGGAGCCATTCGGTCGGGCGTGCGGGCCGGTGCTTGCGGGCGCGCAGATGGTGGCGCGGGCGGGTGTGCGACCGGATGGTTGTGTGCCGGGCGGATGCGCGGCGGGTCGGGCGCGCGGCCGGATGGTCGTGTGGCCGGACGATGGCGCGGCTGCGGATGCCGGCGTGGGTGTCCGGGCTCGCGGCGGGGTGCGTGTGTGCGGGCGGGTGTGCGTGCCGTCGGGCCCGCTTACTTCTCGACCAACCGTGCCAGTTTCTCGAGCGCCATCCGCCACCCCGTCTCATTGTCCGCGGCCGGCACCCCAGGCGGCAGGTTCTCATGCACGGCGTCCAGCCGGGTGCCTCCATCCTGATCCACCAGCCCGATCGTAATCTTCATCTCGCCCTGCAAATCGGGATCCGACGTCTCGAACTCATCGACTTCAACGATCTCGCGATCCGGCACGAGCCGCTCGAACCGCCCATGATACGTATCGGTGTGCGCGGAGCTCTTCCCCGCGGACCGCTGCGCTTCATACGTGAGCGACACTCGCAACCGCCCACCTTCTCGCGGCTCGAACTCGTGTACTTCGCACGTCATTCCATCCGGCACCTTCCACTTCGCGATGGCAGTCGGATCGAGCAACGTGCGATACACAGCAGAGCGGGGCGCTTTGATGAAAGCGGAGATGCGCGTGGTGCCCATCCTTCAGGCTCCCAGGAATGGCGCAACGAGCCTCGATACCGTGTCCGTTGCGAGCAGGTTGTAATGCGTGGTGCCGGGAACAATCGCGAGTCGCGCCGGGCTGCGCAGGCTTCCGTCGACGCCCGCATCGCGCTGGCCGCCGCCGATCAGCTTGTAGAACTCGACGATGTGCTCGAGTGGCATGGCGTCCGCATCGGCGAACACCAGCATCATCGGCGAGTGGATGGCGGCCACCGCAGCCGACCAGTCGTAATCATGACTCGTCATCTCGCCGATTTTGCGGAAGACGGTCTCCCAGTTCACATCGGGATACCTTCGCGCGAGCGGGGATTGTTTGAGTCCCTGCGCGATCTGTGGCGCGAATTCAGGCATCTTCTTGAACGTCGCAAGCACTTCCGGATACCAGCCTTTGTGCTGGATCACTTCAGACACGACGATCAGCTTGCCGACCGCGTCAGGATGACGAATCGCCAACTGCAGGGCGACGCCGCCCCCGAGCGAATAGCCCAGAACATCGGGCTTCACGAGATCGAGATGCCGGATCACCACTGCGATGTCGTCCGCGAGAAACTCGTAGCGCAGCGGCCGATCGATGTCTTTCGTGTGCCCGTGACCTTGCAGATGCACGGCAATCACTTGCCGAGTCGCCGCGAGGGCCGGCAGATTCGGGCGGAACGCTTCGCTTGCCGCGACACCGCCATGAATCAGCACCAGCGGCTGGCCGGTGCCGTGAATTTCGCCGTGAATCTCATAGAAAAGCTGCAGGCCGTTGGCGGGCACGAAACCGGTTCTGCTGGGTGAGCTCATGGTCGATCCTTCAGGGTCTGCGCGGTTTGAGTTTTGGTCCGCTGGACTCGTGTGCGTTTCCGGGCTGCTGGCGCCGCTGTTGCCGGAGCGTTGAACGCCAGCTCGAGATAGCGACGAAGATGGTCAAGGCAGGCCGCGGCGACCGCCGGGTCCTGTTGGGACTTGGCCACGACGAACGCGCCTTGCACCACAGCCTGCATGAAGATCGCAAGACTGTGTGCGGTCCAGGGGGCATCGGCTGCGTGTTCGGCCTTTGCTGCCGCGATGTCGGGCTCGAGAGTGGCGGCGTGCGATTCGATATGCCGGCCGCACGCTTCGCCGAGCTGCGGATTCGTCTTGAAGGTTTCCTGCGGCCATCATGCCGAGCGGGCACGTGAACGCAGCCAGGTCCCCCTTCATGGCACCCTGGCGAAAATCCGCATAACCGATGAGCCGATCGAGCGCATGCGTGCGCTCGTGGTAGGGCGCCTTCGAGAACACCGCCTCCGCGTTGCTTGCGAACTGTTCTGCCGCGGCGAATGCCAGCTCTTCCTTGCTCGCGAAATGGTGGAAAAAACTGCCTTTGGTGAGGCCGGTGGCGTCGCACACGTCTTCCACGCGCGTTGCCGCATAACCCTTGGAGCGGATCAGTGCGATGGCCGCGTTCAGCAGCTTCTGTTTCGACGTGGAGACTGTCGTGGTGGAGGGCATTGAGCTCATCCGGTTCTCCATACCAACGGGTATGGAGACTAGATACCCGCTGGTATGGGGGTCAAGCCGGCGAAGTTGTTCGCACCTCGCCTCGGCCCATCGGCTCGCACGGCGTCGCCGCGGTTGCGTCGGCACGCTGCATGGCGGCGTCTCAATTCAGCGACGCTGGCGCGCGGAAAGATTGTCGCTGCCAGGCGCTTGAGGCATGCTGCGGCAAATGTCGAGACAGCCTCAAAAAAGGAGCGCAGGGATGGGGGAGCGAACAAATGCCAGGGACTCGGCAGAGGGCCTGTCGGTCCTCGTTTTGAGCACGCGGCCGGGATCCGGCCAGCTGTGTGATGCGTGCCAGCAAGCCATCGAGCCGACCCACGTGGAATGTCTCACCGCAGACCGCGCCCACTCGTCGAGCGAATCGTTACGATTTCATCAGTGGTGTTACTACGCGAAGATGGCGAGCAATCGGTAGCGGCGCTGCGCGGCGGGCGAATGCCCTGTCGTGCTGCCGCTAGCGAGAGGTGCGCGGTTTACACGGACCGTGCAACTTCGTCCGACACCGCGGAGTCTCTGCGTCAGCTGAACACCCGCGCGCGACGGGCCTCAGCTCTCGTCTCGAGCTGAAACTCCAATACCGCTCTTCCGGAACCGCATCTGCATCGGCTCGTTGCAGAAGGCACAGCACCGGAGGAATTCAACGTGGCATCAAAGAGCAGAGCGGTCTTCGGAATCTACTCCTCCGAAATTCAGGCGGAGCGGGCCGTCAATGCACTCGTCGACGATGGATTTCCGTCCCAGGATGTCTCGGTGCTGATGCCGGATCAGCAAAGCACGCGGGAATTTGCGCACCATAAGGATACGAAGGCGCCGGAAGGCGCCACCGCGGGCGCGACGGCTGGCGGTGTCTTGGGCGGCACGCTTGGCGTGCTGATTGGCCTGGGTGCTCTGGCTATTCCGGGCGTCGGCCCGCTGCTCGCTGCAGGCCCGCTCGTGGCAGGCTTGGCCGGACTCGGCGCGGGTGGCGCTGTCGGTGGCCTCATCGGTGCCATCGTTGGATTGGGCATTCCCGAGTACGAAGCGCGGCGTTATGAGGGCAGGGTGAAAGACGGCGGCATTCTGCTGTCGGTTCATTGCGAGACACCCGGCGAAATCCTGCGCGCGAAAGAGATCCTCAGCGAGACGGGCGCGGCGGACATCGCTTCGTCCGCGGAAAGTGCAGGCGTGGCGCCGGATGAAGCCGTGCGAGCGCGCACCGCTGAGACGACTCCGGCTCACCGCGGCCCTGTTTAAGGCTCCGAGCGAACAGGCTCCGACCGAACCGGCCCGAATGAGCACGCCGCGAATCAACAGGCCCCAAACTTGCTGAATGCCGCCACATGGACACGCCTACTCCCGTCGCGTTATCGGCCCCTGCAACGTGGTTCCGGCTGGATCGCCGGCAACGTAGCTGGAACGCGCGCGTGCGCGAACCGGTGTATTGCGAGCTACCGAACGGAGATCATCTGACATTGCTCACTGGCAATTACTCTCTGCGCGAGCTGACCGCCACCGAGTACGAGTTGATGACTCGGCTCGGCGAAGCGATCAAGGTCAGGCTCAGCGATGTCGAGCAGCTACGCGCCGCCGGGCAGGTTGCGATCGAGGGCGCCTGGCCCTGAGGTGTTTCTGAGCCGCGCCTTGGATACCCCTGCGATGAGCGAGCGAGCTGCCCTCGTCACAGCAAAGCTCACTTCATCGGCTCCAACGCCCGCTCCAGAATCTCGCGATACACCTCTACGAGCAGCTCCTTCTCCCCCCGAATGCCGGTGACACGCCTCAGGGCAGTGCCTTCCGCCAATACTGCAAATAACTCCACACGCCCCGACGCTTCCGCTTCAGTGAGATTCGGATAAGCGGTCCGCACGCGTTCGACGCCTTTCGCGCGTAGCCGCCGGTCCGCATCGCGAAGAATTTTCGCCACGGCCGGACTGCGCGTCGCTTCGGCCATCACTTCGAGCATGAGCACGCGATCGTCGCGACTTTCGTGCTCGACCCCCTCGACGAAAATCCGCGCCATGCGATCGGCGCTCTCGGAACGGGGCGTCGTGTGCGTGGTGGCAATCCAGCGCAACCGGCTCTCGACGATGCGCTCGACGATGGCGTGGATGATGGCGTCCTTGCTGGCGTAGTGGCGGTAGATCTGGCCGACGCTCATGCCGGCCGTTTCGGCGATCTCCGCCATGCTGGCGCCATGGAAGCCGTGACGGACCACACACACTGCGGTGGCCTGAAGAATCTTGTCGCGCCGTGCCTGGTCCCGTAACTCCTTGGGCGGTCTGGGGATTTTGACGACGTTAGTACTTTTCACGATGCGGGACCCTTGAATCGATAGCTCTCTACATACCATACTGAGAATGAACGTTCACACTCGCAATTGTACACAGAGACTGCCATGCACCTGAAGCGCCATCTGAACACCGTCCCCCGCACCGGGGTCGCGACCGCGCTTGCCATGACGGTCGCTGTGCTCGTCGCGCTCTGGGTGCTGAGCGGCTGTTCGCAGAAGAAGCAGGGCGGCGCCCCGCCTCCAGTCTCCGTCGGCACGGTCACCCTGAAGCCGCAGGCGGTCGCGCTTCAATCGGAGCTTGCGGGCCGCACGACAGCGTCGCTCGTATCGGACGTGCGGCCGCAGGTCGCCGGCATCATCAAGGCCCGTCGTTTCGAGGAGGGCTCGCAGGTCACGGCGGGACAGGTGCTTTATGAAATCGACGCCGCGCCCTTCAAAAGCGCTTATGACCAGGCCGCTGCCGATGTCGCCAACGCGGAGGCCGCGGTCTCCGCCGCGAAGTTGAAAGACCAGCGTTACACCGAGCTGTTGCAGATCGAAGGTGTTTCCAAGCAGGAGGCGGATGACGCCACTGCCGCGAACCGGCAGGCCGTCGCGCAGGTCGCTCTCAAGAAAGCGGCGCTGGAGAGTGCCCGTATCAATCTCGGCTACACGCAAGTGCGCGCGCCCATCTCGGGTCGCATCGGTAAATCGGCAGTAACGGCCGGAGCGCTGGTCACGTCCGGCCAGACAACGGCGCTTGCAACCATTCGCGCGCTGGATCCGATTTACGTCGATCTCACGCAGTCGACCGCTCAGTTGCTGAAGTTGCGCAAGTTGCTCGGGACTGCGGGCGCGCAGCCCGGCAGCGCCGCGGTAACTCTGAAACTCGAAGACGGCTCGGCGTATGCCGTTCCTGGCACGTTGAAGTTTCAGGAAGTCGCCGTGGATGAAGCCACGGGTTCCGTCACGCTGCGCGCGCAGTTCCCGAACCCGGATGGTGTTCTGCTTCCCGGGATGTATGTCCGTGCCGTCGTGAATGAGGCCGTGAGCCCGGCCGGCATTCTCGCGCCTCAGCAGGGCGTGACACGTGACGCGAGGGGCAATGCCGTCGCGATGGTCGTGAACAAGAGTAACCAAGTGGAGCAGCGCTCGCTGGTCGCGGACCGGGTGATCGGTTCCAGCTGGCTCATCACGAGCGGGCTTGCAGCCGGGGATCAGCTCATCATCGAAGGCGTCAACAAGATTCGCGCGGGCGATACCGTCACGCCGGTTGCGGTGAATCTCGAGGCGAAGTCGGCCGACGTGCGCGCGGCGAGCCTCTAAATCATGCTCGCGAAATTTTTCATCGGCCGACCGATCTTCGCGTGGGTCATCGCGATCGTGATCATGCTGGCCGGCGCGGCGTCGATCACGTCGCTGCCGATCGCTCAATATCCGGACGTTGCGCCTCCCACGGTGTCGATCTCCGCGAACTATCCCGGCGCTTCGGCCGAGACGATCGAAAACAGCGTCACGCAGATCCTCGAGCAGCAGCTCACCGGCTTGGACGGGCTGCTGTATTTCTCGTCGACGAGCACGTCTGCGGGCAGCGTGAGCATCCAGGTCACGTTCGAGCAGGGCACGAACCCGGACACCGCGCAGGTGCAGGTTCAGAACAAGGTCCAACAGGCCCTGTCGCGCCTGCCCAGTGAGGTTCAGCAGCAGGGCGTCACGGTGACGAAGTCGCAGAACGACTTCCTGATGATCGTCGCGTTGTACGATTCCACGGACAAGGACGCCGGCAGCGATATTTCCGATTACCTCGTCAGCAACATCCAGGACCCGATTGCGCGCGTGAGCGGCGTCGGCAGCGTGCAGGTGTTCGGCTCGCAGTATGCGATGCGCATCTGGCTCGACCCCGCGAAGCTCGCAGCCTACAACCTCATGCCGTCGGATATTTCGGCGGCGATCCAGGCGCAGAACAATCAGGTGTCCGCCGGTAAGATCGGCGCGATTCCTTCGGCAGACACGCAGCAGCTGAGTGCGACAGTTACTGCGCAATCGAAGCTGAAGACCGCGGAAGAGTTCCGCGAAATCATCGTCAAGCACGATGCCGCGGGCGCGACCGTGCGTCTCGGCGAGGTCGCCCGCGTGGAGCTGGGTAGCGAGAACTACGATCAGTTGACGCGCGCGAACGGCCATCCCGCTTCGGGCGTCGCCGTGAAACTGGCGCCTGGCGCAAATGCCCTGGCGACGGCGGAGCGCGTGCGCGCCACCGTCGTGGAGCTCGAGCGCAGCATGCCGGCGGGCTACAAGACGATCTATCCCAAGGACAGCACGCCGTTCATCCGCATCTCGATCGAAGAAGTCGTGAAGACGCTCTTCGAGGCCATCGTGCTGGTGGTCATCGTGATGTTCGTGTTCCTGCAGAACTGGCGCGCCACGCTCATCCCGGCGATTGCCGTGCCCGTGGTGCTGCTCGGAACCTTCGGTGTGCTCGAGGCCTTCGGCTATTCCATCAACACGCTGACGATGTTCGGCATGGTGCTGTCCATCGGCCTGCTCGTCGATGATGCCATCGTCGTCGTGGAGAACGTCGAGCGCATCATGCGGGAGGAGGGCTTGTCCCCTCGCGAAGCGACGATCAAGTCGATGCAGGAGATCACCGGCGCGCTGGTCGGCATCGCAACGGTACTTTCGGCCGTGTTCCTGCCCATGGCGTTTTTCACCGGCTCCACGGGCGTGATCTATCGTCAGTTCTCGATCACCATTGTCGCCTCGATGGTGTTGTCGGTGGTCGTCGCACTCACGCTGACGCCCGCACTCTGCGCAACGCTGCTGAAGCCGACGCATACCGTGCACGAGCGCGGCTTCTTCGGCTGGTTCAATCGCACTTTCGATCGCTTTACCCGCCGCTATGAAGGCGCTGTCGCGGGCGTGCTGAAGAAGCCGCTGCGCTGGATGCTGAGCTACGGTGTGATCATCGCGGTGCTGGCGGTGCTGTTCATACGCCTGCCGAGCGGCTTTCTGCCCGACGAAGACCAGGGCGAGATCATGGTGCAGTTCACGTTGCCCGTGGGGGCCACGCTGCCGCGAACGATCGAGGTGGCGAAGCAGGTCGAGAAATATTTCCAGGAGCACGAGCAGGGCAACATCGAAGCCGTGTTCACGGTGGCGGGCTTCAACTTCAGTGGCGCGGGACAAAACGCGGGCCTGGCGTTCGTGCCGCTCAAGAACTGGAGCGATCGCAAAGGCGCTGCCAACCAGGCGGGCCAGGTCGCGCAGCGCGCGACCATCGCGCTTCAATCGATCCGCGATGCGCAGGTTTTCTCGCTGAGTCCGCCCGCGATCTCGGGCCTTGGCCAATCAGGCGGCTTCGAGTTCCAGCTGCTCGCCGATGCCGGGACGGATCGCGCGGCCCTCAAGGCGAGGCGGACGGAGCTGATCATGGCCGCGTCCAAAAATCCGAAGCTCGCGGCCGTTCGACTGGGCGGCATGGAGGATACGCCGCAGTTGCAGGTCGCCGTGGATCAAGCGAAAGCGAGCTCGCTGGATCTGTCCATCGGCGACGTGAATGCGACGCTGAGCGCGGCGTGGGGCGGCACGTATGTGAACGACTTCATCGATCGCTCGCGCGTCAAGAAAGTGTACATACAGGCCGATGCGCCATATCGCTCGTCGCCCGACGACCTGAATCAATGGTACGTGCGAGGCGCGAGCGGCAGCATGACTCCGTTCTCGGCGTTTGCCACCACTCGCTGGGTTTACGGTCCGGAAAGTCTGCCTCGTTACAATGGGGTCGCGTCGTATTCGATTCAGGGTTCCGCGGCCCCGGGTGTGAGCTCCGGCACGGCGATGGACGAGATGGAAACGCTTGCGAAAGCGTTGCCAGCGGGCACATCGCTCGCCTGGAGCGGGCTTTCGTATCAGGAGCGGCTCGCGAGTGGTCAGACTGCAAAGTTGTATGCGGTGTCGATCCTCGTGGTGTTCCTGTGTCTCGCAGCGCTCTACGAGAGCTGGTCGATTCCGTTCTCGGTGCTGCTCGTTATTCCGCTTGGCGTCGTGGGTGCCGTGCTCGCGGCCACATTGCGCGGACTCGAGAACGACGTGTATTTCCAGGTGGCGCTGCTGACGACCATCGGGCTCTCGGCCAAGAACGCGATCCTGATCGTGGAGTTCGCAGAAGCCGCGCATGAGCGCGGCAAAGAGCTGGTCGACTCCGCCCTGGAGGCTGTGCGGCTCAGATTGCGGCCCATCCTGATGACCTCTTTGGCCTTCATCGCGGGTGTTCTGCCACTGGCCGTGTCGACGGGCGCGGGCGCCAACAGTCGAATCTCGATCGGTACAGGCGTCATCGGTGGAACGCTCACGGCAACGGCACTCGCGCTCGTACTGGTGCCGTTGTTCTTCGTGCTGGTTCGCAAGATGTTTCCGGACAAGGCCGTCAAGGCCGAGCCGGCAGGAGTGTCGTCCCATGCGTAAGACGTTGGTGATGCTCTCGATCTCGGCGCTGCTGGGTGCGTGCGCGTCGATGGCGCCGAAATACGAGCGTCCCGTGGCGCCTGTTCCGCAGGCCTGGCCAACAGGTCCCGCATATGCGCCGGCGGCTGGCCAAAGCACTGCTCCGGGCCAAAGCGCTGCTGGCCAAAACACTGCTCCCGGCCAGAACATTGCTTCTGACCCCAACGTCGCGGCCGCTGCGATTCCCTGGAAGACCTTCTTCAAGGACGAGAAGCTTCAACGGCTGATCGAGCAGGCCCTCGTCAACAGCCGCGACCTGCGCCGCACGCTCGCGAATATCGAATCCGCGCGCGCTCAATACCGGATTCAGCGTGCGGACCTTCTGCCGCACCTGACGGCAGACCTGTCTGGCTCGAAGGGCAAAGTGGTCTCGACCACCGGCCAGGGCGCCGTCAATTCGGCGAGCTATTCGGCCAGCGGTGGACTGAGCTCCTTCGAGATCGATCTGTTTGGCCGGCTGCGCAGTCTTTCGGACGCCGCGTTCGAAAGTTATCTGTCCACGGAGGAAGCGGGTCGCGCCACACGCATCAGCCTGATCGCCGAAACCGCGAGTGCCTATCTCGCCTACGCCGCCGATAACACGCAGCTCGCTATTTCCAGGCGCACGCTCGAGAGCGCGCAGCGTTCGATGGACCTGACGCAGAAACGTTTGCAATCCGGCGTCGCTTCGCGGGTCGATGTGCGCCAGGCCGAAACGGTTTATCAGACCGCACGTGCCGACGTTGCGAACCTCACGGCGACCATCGCACAGGATCGGAATGCGCTCGAGCTGCTCGTCGGCAGCCCCGTGGACGACGCGTTGCTTCCGACGGAGCTGCCTCTCGAGACCACGTGGCTTGCAGACGTTCCGGCGGGTGTTTCGTCCGACGTGCTGCTGAATCGTCCGGACATTCTCGAGGCCGAACACAACTTGAAGGCGGCCAACGCGAACATCGGCGCGGCCCGCGCGGCTTTCTTTCCGTCGCTGACCCTCACCGGGAGCGGTGGTCTCGCGAGCACGGCGCTCTCATCGCTGTTCAGCGGCGGTACCCACGTGTGGTCGGTGGCGGGCGGACTGAGCCTGCCGATTTTCAGCGGCGGGGCCAATGTCGCGAACCTCGATTACACCAAGGCTCAGAAATTGGTGTACGTGTCGGCCTATGAGCTCGCCGTGCAGACGGCGTTCCGGGAAGTGGCGGATGCACTGGCGGTGCGCGGCACGATTCAAGAGTCGCTCGATGCGCAGGGCGCGCTCGTCGAAGCTGCGTCGGAAAGCTATCGTCTGGCGGATGCCCGCTACAGTCGCGGCATCGATACGTTCCTCAACTCGCTGGACTCCCAGCGCACGTTGTATGGCGCCGAGCAGTCGCTCGTGTCCACGCGGCTCGCCGCGCTGAATAATTCCGTCACCCTCTACCGCGCGCTCGGAGGCGGACTCGAGTAGTCGCTCACCCGTTGAGCAAGTGAACCATCGCCTCGTTGTAGCGCGCACCTGCGGCCACTCCGTGAGGCGCAATCTGGTCGATGCGTTCCAGCTCCTGCGGCGTGAGCTCGATGTCCGCGGCGCGCACGTTTTCCTCGAGACGCTGCGCGTTGCTCGTGCCCGGGATCGGAATCACGTTGTCGTGCCGGGTGATGAGCCAAGCGAGCGCCAGTTGCGCAGGCGTACACCCTTTGCTCGAAGCGAGCTCACGCAAATGATCCGCCAGCGCCACGTTCTTCGTGAAATTCTCGCCCTGAAAACGCGGATTGCCCCGCCGCCAATCATCCGCCGCGAGGTCCTCGAGTTTGCGAAACCGACCGCCGAGAAAACCGCGCCCGAGTGGACTGTAGGCCACGAGCGCAATCCCGAGCCGCTTCAACAGCGGCAGCAGCTCGCTCTCCGGCTCGCGCGCAAACAGCGAATATTCCGTCTGGATCGCGGCGAGCGGGTGCACTTTCACCGCGCGCTCCACGGTGGCAGGCGAGGGCTCCGACAAACCGATGTGCCGCACCTTGCCCTGTTTCACCAGATCCGCCATCGCGCCGACGGTCTCTTCGATCGGCGTTTGCGGATCCACGCGGTGCAGATAATAGAGGTCGATGTAGTCGACACCGAGGCGCGTCAGCGAAGCCTCGCAGGCTTCTTTCACGTAGCCAGCGCTGCCATTGACCATCCGTTCCGGATTGTCGCGGCGGGCATTCGCGCTGACGCCGGTGACGAATCCGAACTTCGTCGCGAGAATGGCGCTGTCGCGACGACCCTCGAGTGCCTTGCCGACCTGGCGTTCCGAGTCGCCATAGATGTCTGCGGTATCGAGCAACGTGATGCCGAGGTCGAGCGCGCGATGAATCAGCGCAACCGCTTCGTCATCGCCCTTGACGCTGCTCGTATACGTATCGGCGATGCCCATACTCATGCAGCCCAGGCCGAGTGCGGAAACCTGTGGACCTCGTGTACCCAGCTTGCGGAATTTCATCGTGCGCCTCGCTTCATTCCGGTGAGTATAGGCTGGTCATCACAGCCGTCATCGCCAGAACGATAGAGATGAGCGTCAGCTCAGCCAGCACCGAGCGCTGAAACTTTACCTTTGCGCTTTCGTCGCCTCGCGCCATTGCGGGACCGAAGTGCCATTTATTCAGCGTCGCGAGCGCCATCAGCAAAGCGAACAGCGTGACCTTGCCGAGAAGGATGAGCCCGTAAGGGGATGCGAGCGCGGCAACGCCGGGAAGCAGCAGCACTGCCAGCAAAACACCCGCGATGAACAGTGCGGGAACGACGCGCGACGCGATCGACGAATAGTCAGCGACGATCTTCGCCGCGGCGGCGAGCGATTCGCGCCGGCTCACGAGATAGAGCGGCACGAGTCCGCCGAACCAGAACGCGACCGCCAGCAGGTGTGCGATCAAAGCAAGGCTCAGCACCCAACGTGAAGGGCTCTCTACCGTATGACCCACGAGTGCGAAGGCTGCCGCAGCCCATACCACGCCAAGCAGCGTGAGCAGCGCCTGGCTCGAAGTGCTCGAAGAGCCTGAAGCGCTCGGGGAGCCTAGCCCAATTGCAATGAGCAGCAGGCCCGCCACTCTCCACGCAAGCGCGGAGCTGGCAGAAGAACTGAGCACGAGCTGCTGCAGCGACGGATCGAGCATTCCCGCGATCTCGCCTGCCATGCGCGCGGCTTCGAGCGCGTAATGACCGACAGCGAAAACGATGCCGGCCAGCGCAGCTACGAGCCCGATCTTGCGAATGAGTGCGCCGCTGACAGCCGTTTCGCTGCCGAATCGCGCGACGAACAGCGCCGCGCCCCCGGCCTGAAACAGGGCGATGAAACTCAGCGCCCGCAGCCCGACCGAGAGCGCATCGACTTCCACTTCAGGTTTTGGCGGCAGCGACCGTGAAGCTGAATTTGCCGGACATCACGTGGCCGTCGGCGCCGACGATGCGCCAGTTGACCAGGTATTGCCCGGCGACCAGCTTCGGGGCCGGCACCGTGATACTGGCGCTCGAGGCTTCCGGCAGCGGCGCGATTTTCTTCTCGTCCGAGCCATCCGGCTTCGCGATGCTCAGGGCCGTGAGTCGAACGGGGCCCGAGAACGTCAGCACCAGATTCGAGGGCGCCTGGGTCACCGTGCTGCCATTGGCCGGCACAGCTTCTTTCAGGTGCGTATGGGCTTGCGCCTGCAGGGCGAAGGCGAGCAGCAGCGGCGCGACAAACCATTTCAGTACGTTCTTCATTTCAGAACCTTTACAGGGTAGGCCGAGGGGGAACCGTGGCCATGATACGCACCAGGCGGGCAAGCGTCTGGTCCGCTAACGGCCGCTTGCGCGGTGACCCGCCGTGCTTGCTGCGTAAGATCCTGTGGCCGCCGCGGCGTCTGCGCCGCCCGGCGATTGAGGCCCTGCGCCCTTATCTGAGTCCCCACTCCACCATCCAATTCTTCATCTTCGTAATCTCGCCCCTCTGAACCACCACGATGTCGTCCAACATCGTGTCGATCCCATACGGCCGCCGCCCTGTCTCGAACTCGCGCCGCTGCTCACGCAAAGCCATGTCCAGCGCGCCTTCATGATGAAGAATCATCCCCTCCAGCCAAAGCCGCTCGAATTCCTTACCGGTCGCCGCGCGAATCGCCGCCATTTGCGCTTTTGAAAGCATCCCCGCCATCGGCGGGTCGCCATGCATTTCATGATGCGGAATCTTCATGCCGCGCGCGGTTGCGAGCTCGAGCATGCCGCGCATCAGATCGATCTCCGCCTGTTGCTCTCCCTCGAGATAGCGCGCAAAGCGAATGAATTGTTCGCGCTGTGTGCGGGCAGGCACGAGCGCCGTGAGCTCCAGGGCCTGCTCGTGATGCACGATCATATGAGTCAGGAACATCAGGTCGTCCGGAGTATAGAGAACGCCGGACGTGTCCTGTGCACCAGCACCGCTCGCCGCGAAAAGCATGAGCAGCCAGACTGCCGCTCGCGGTGCCCGGGAGTCGATCATTTCGGCGCAGAACGTGGCGGGCCGGATGGATGCGGACTCGTGCGATTCGAAGAATAGATCGCGTTCTTCGGCACCTCATCCGCATGCGGGCCCGTGTATTTGAGCACGTGCAGGCCAGTGTGGTTGTCCCCGACATAGATCAACCCGTTGTGGATGTCCGGGTAGGTCATGATGTCGCCCCACGGCACCGGCCGCGCATGGCCGACTTCGCGCGGGTCGAACGGATTGGAAATATCGATGGCGCGCACGCCGTGCCCGAGCCAGCCGACGAACACGATGTTCTCCAGCACGGTCGGATTGTGAGCGTGCATCATCGGGCGGATCGTCGAGCCGGGCGGCTTCGGCTGTGCCAGGCACTTGTCGACCATGCTGTCGGACTGCGCGACCGCACCGATCATCATGGGCGTGATTTCCGACTCCACGTTGATCATGCGCATGCCGCGCTCGGGGCAGGGGCCGAAGGGCCATTCTTCGGTGATCACGACCCAGGCAGGGCGCTTCTTGGTATTCCCGCGGGTGAGCGAAGGACGATTCGGTACGGGCACGGCACTGTGCACGCCCACCATCGCGACGAGCGGCGGCGTGAAGCTGAAGCGGGAACGCGTTTCGAGCCGCGTGTAGCGCGCGAGCTTGTCGGCGTCCGATCGATCCGACCGCAGCAGCGCCAGCACGCCGGGGTCTGAGTTGAGCACCGGATGGACGCAATCGCGCGCCACCTCCGGCAGCTTTTTCACGTCGACGACACCGCCGACTTTTCCATCGATCCAGGCATTGCTCGAGCGCTGATTGCAGGCGCTTCCGGCGGCGAGCTGCGCATCTGTGCTCTGCGCGATTTTTTCCGTGTTGAGGATGTAGACGCCGGCCGTTGTTCCCGCGACGTAGAAGCGTTCGCCGTCGTCGGACATAGTCCCGGAGTGCAGGGCGTTCACTTGCGAGGGCTGCGATGCGCCTGGTCGACCCCATTGGTCGGTCAGCTGTTTATAGTCCGCAAACCGGCCGGAGGTGTAGAGGCCGGATTCGTCCGGTCGCTCGTTGCGAATCGGGCCCCCGACGTTTTCCAGCGTGAACGACGCGAGGAACAGCGGCTCCTTGAGCACGAGGCCCGTCTTCTCATCGGTGATCGCGGTGACGATCAGGTCCTCATCCTGCGATCCATAAGTCTGCGAGAGCACGAGCAGCCGATTCGCGTTGCGTGGGTCGTGCCACAGATAGAACTCGTGCGCGAGCACGCCCTTGGCCGTCGCGCCGCCGTCGACGGGCAGGCAGGTCTTGGGATCCACCGTGTAGGTGATCACGTCGCCGCCGGTGCCGGTCGCCGCGCTGCGAACCATCAGCATGCGGTCGACGCCATCGGTCGAGGTGTAGTTGTAGGGGCGCAGCTCCCGATCGCGCACCGCCGTTTCGCCGTTGTCCGTGGTGAGCTGCGGCATGCTGCCCACTTCGACGGGTGGATCTTTTTCGGGATTCGGCTGAATGCGGAAAATCTTGATGTCGCGCGTGACGCGCGGGCCCGTGGTGTTGGTGGAGTTGCTGCGGCCCCAATACAGGCAATCGCCGGCGATGCCGAGTCCGGTCGAACCCCAACCGGTCGGGAAGCCGTCGAGATCGCCCCCTTTCCACTTGCCGGTCGCCGGGTCTTTGGTGGACGGGGCGGTCGGCACCCAGTGGATCCACTCGAAATTGCGGAACAGGCCGAGCTTTTTCGCCGCGACGAACGCGCCGTCGTGCGCGTCTTTCGGCGACGACGTGGGGTCGAGCTCGCCCTTGGCGTTCATGCGTCCGCCCGGCAGCTTGTCGAATGGAATGTCGAACGTGGTGTAGGTGGCCGGAACGCACCCGGTCGACTTGCCGGTTGCTGGGTCAACACACTGGGGGTCCTTGTGCCCCGTGCCCGCGGCAAGCGTCACCGCGGCCACGGTCGCGAGCGCAATGGAAGAGACGATCGGCACGAGCCGTTTGAATCGCATGAATCCCCCCTCGATGCTGCGCCGGAGTGGCGGCAGTTTTCAGCGCCGGGGAGTATCCCGCGCGGCCGGCGCGCTGACCATCGTCTTGGCTACAGCAGGCCGCGTGATGCGCGCGTGCTGGTCACAGGGTGGTGAGGTGCGCAGCAGGCGCGGGGTTGAGCGTCGAGAAGACGCGAGGCCACCGCGGCACTCCTGCGCACAGGCTCGGAAGGTAGACCAAAGCGGGGGCCCGTCAGGGCCCCGCTTCAACCTGGCTCAGGTATTCCACAACCTGGTCGATCTGCGCAGACGTCAGCGACGAAAGGTCACCGTGCTTCGCCGCGGGATTCGCGGTTGTCAGCACGTCTCGCAGCGTCGCAGCGGAGCCGTCATGAAGATAGGGCGCCGTATTCCAAACACCGCGCAGCGTTGGTGTGTCGATGCCATCGAGCGGGCCACCCAAGCGATGGCCGGACGAAGGTTTGATCGTGCCCACATCGTGGCGAACGCCCGTCGTGCTGTCGCTCAATCGCGCGCCGGTGTGGCAGCTCTGGCAATTCAGCGAAGTGAACAACGTCTGGCCCGCAACCGCGCCAGCAGTCATCGCACCACCCGCCGCACGCTTCGGGCTGCGAGTGGGCTGCGTCAGCGAGTCCACATATGCGGCGAGGGCGTCGAGGTCTGCGCTCGCACCCGCTTTCGGATCGCCCATCGGCTGCGAACGCGTGCCGGTGTTGAACCCGGTATCGCTCATCAGTCCGGTGCCACCGAAGAAGCTGCGGATGTCGTTCTCGAAATCCTGCACTTCATCGAAATTGCCGCTCCAGTGCAGCGGCGCGCCGGCCTTGCCGCCCTGGCCGACGAGTGACGTCGTGTTGCGCAGGCCTTCGCCGCGATCGGTGAAGTCCCACACGCGGCCGTCCTGGTCGCCGTCGAGGTGGCACGAGGCGCAGCTCAGATATCCGTCGCGGCTCATGCGCAGGTCTTCGGCGTTGTAGAAGATCTGTTTTCCTTTCAGGACCTGCGCACTCAGTTTTTCGGTCGCGACGGTCACCTGGGTGAGCTTCGGCAGTTGCGTCAAACCCTGTGTGAGCAGCGGCGTTCCGTTGAACACCGTGACCGTGCGGCTCATGAAGTCCTGCGTGAACACGCGCTGGGTCACCGGATCGATCGCGACGCCCTGCGGGGCCAGCCCCGTATCGCCCTGAGCCAGGATGCTGCCCACCTGGTTGACCACGATGAGCCGGTTGTTTCCCTGCACGGTGATGAATGCGTAAGCGCCCGAGTCACTCAGCGCGATGGACGACGGCTGGCTCGAGTTATCGAGATCGAGCCGGCGCGCGATCTGCTCCTGATTCTGCAGCAGGTCGAGCCGACTCACGATCGCGCGAACGGTGGTTTCGAACGTGAGGGGCTGGCCGTCGCGCAACTGGCCGCGCACGATGTTGTCCTTCTTTGCGACCACCCACGCCTGGCCGCTCGCCGGATCGGCGGCGATGCCGGCCAGATAATTCGGCAAACCGCGGCCGTTCTGCGAACCATCGACGGATGTCGTGTCGAGCGGCAGCGCCAGACTCGCGCCGGCCGTGAACGTCGTCAGGTCGAGAGTCCGGACCGTGCCCGAATTGCCGGTCGAGATGAACTGCGTGATGAGCAGCTTCTTCGCATCGGCCGTGACAGCCATCGCACGCGGCGTGGTGCCGAGTGAAATGCTCGTTCCGAGCGTACGCGTGGCAGGCACGAACTGCTGAATCTGACCCGTGCCTTGAAACGCGATGTAGCCCGTGGCCTTGTTCGGAGTCAGTACAACGCTCACAGGTGCAGAGCCCCAAGCGCCCGTGAGCACTTGCTTCACGGCACCCGTCGTCGCGTCGAGAACATAGATCGTATCGTCGTCGCGGCACGTGACCCACACCTGATTCGAGCCGTCGACCGCAACGCTCGTCGGATGTTTGCCCACCGCCGCTTCGAGGAGGATCGCGTAGGTGTCTGCGTTCAGCGCGGTGACGCTGTCACTGTCAGGATTCACCACCCACACGCGGCGTGCCGTCGCATCGACAGTGATCGGCGTTGACCGCGTCGGCTGCACAGCCGGCTGCGCCACCACCGGCGAATTCATCGTGGCCTGGATTTCCGCAGCGGTCAGCGCGCGATTGAACACGCGCACTTCGTCGATGCGGCCACTGAAGTATTCGCCCCAGATGGTGTTGCCACCGATGCGCAGCGCCTTCGTCGTCGCGGCGATGCTGCCCGTGACGGCCGTTGAGCTCACCTGCGTGCCGTTGACGTAGAGGCGCAGATTCGCGCCGTCGTACGTCGCGGCCACATGCGCCCATGCGTTCGGCGGAATCGTCGAAGGCGCGAGGCTGCTGCGCTGGTTGTTGCCGATGCGGATGAACGTTGAGGGTGCCGCCGTGTCGCCGCTTGCGTAAATCGAGTACGCGAGATCGCCGGTGCCTTCCTTCATCAGGATCGTGCGCCAGCCGGTCTGTGTCGTGGGATAAACCCACGCCGAGAACGTCATTGCATTGGTGAGGTCGAGCGAGTTCGCGTCTGCGATATTGACGATGTCGTTCACGCCGTCGAAGGACAGCGCGTTGCCGAACTTGCCGGTCGTGATCCAGGTGGCGCCTGAGATCGTGCCAATGTTGTTCTGGCCCGAGCTGTCGGCCGCTGTGGTGCCGGTGCCGGCTTCAAAGCCATATGCCGCGACGAGACCGGTGGGCACCGGTGCGCTCGCGTTCAGTACCACGACGTTGATCGATAACGACTGCTGTGTGTTGCCCGACGTATCCCGTGCAACCGCAGTCAGCACGTGTACGCCGTTCGGGACACCGATAGTGCTCCACGCGTAAGAGTAGGGAGCAGCGGTGTCCTCAGCGCCAAGCACCGCGCCGTCGAGTTTGAACTGCACGCCCGCGACTGAAACGTTGTCCGTTGCATTGGCCGTGATCGTGACGTTCGAGCTGATCGTATCTCCGTCCCGCGGGGCTGTGATGACGACCACAGGTTTCGTGACGTCCGGAACGGTCGAGGTGAAAGCCACTGCCGCCGCGTCAGAACCAGTGATCTTCGAGTTGTCAGCGCGAGCAACGTAGCCATTCAGTGTGTGCGAGCCGGCAGCGACTCCGTCGATCTGCAGTTGCCCAGTCGTCGACAAAACCATCATGTCCGCACCGCTGTCGAGGCGGATGTTCACGTGGTGTGCGTTCGTGAGATCGCCCGTCGTCGTGAAGCCGACGTTCACTGTCGTCCCCGTGATGTTCGAGCCAGCGACAGGTGCAGTGATGTTGAGCTTTGGCGTGTTGTCGACCGCGGCCATCGTGAACGAGACGGTGGTCGCATCCGAGCCGTCGATCTTCGATTGGTCTGATTTCACCAGATAACCGTTCACGGCATGCAAGCCCGGTGCGAGGCCCGTGAACTGCACCGTTCCGTTGATCGGCGCGAACTGGATCGCGCCGCTGTCGACGCGCAAGGCCGCAAAAGCGGCCTGGGCCGTGTTACCCGAGGCGTTGTAGGTCACGCTCACGGAAGATCCGGTGATCGTTGCGCCGGCAGTCGGCGCCGAGATGTTGAGACGCGGAGTATTGGCCGCAGCGCCCACACTCATGTCCGACGTGATCTCGGAAAGAGTGAGTGCGCGGTTGTACACGTGCACCTCGTCGAGCATGCCCTTGAACCACTCGCCCCAGATCGTGTTACCGCCAATTCGCAACGGCAGTGACGACGTGGAGATGTTGCCTGTGGTGGCGAGGGTGCCGACGAGCGAGCCATTCACGTACATGCGCAGCGAAGCGCCGTCATAGGTGGACGCGATATGGCTCCACGTATTGAGCGGCAAGCCGCTCGTACCGGCCGCGGTCTTCTGCACGTTGTTGATGCGGATGAACGTGGACGGACGCGCGATATCTTCGTTGTCGTACAACGCGTACGCCAGGTCGCCCGTGACCTCTTTCATGATCACCGATTGCCACGCGTTCTGCGTCGTCGGGTAGACCCAGGCGGAGAGCGTCATGCCGTTGGTGAGATCGAGCGAGTTCGAGTCCGGCACGTTGACGATGTCGTTGATGCCATCGAACGAGAGCCCCTTGCCGTATTTGCCTGACGTCGCCCACGTGGCGCCCGAGATCGTCCCGGTGTTCGTGCCGACGGGGCTCGTGTCGGCAACGGTGGTGCCGGTGCCTTCTTCGAAGCCATAAGCCGCTACGAGTCCAGACGGAATCTGCGTCGCGGTGTTCTGCACCGTGACGCTGACGGCCGTCGACGTCGCCGAATTATTCGACGAATCGCGCGCGGATGCGGTGATGGAATGTACGCCGTTCGTGGCGTTCACTGTGTTCCACACGACGGAATAGGGCGCCGTTGTGTCTTCGGCGCCGATAGCTGCTCCATCGAGTCGGAAGGTCACGCCGGCGACGGCTGTGTTATCGGATGCAGTAGCGTTCAGCGTGATCGAGCCCGAAACGACGGACCCGTTGACGAGACCCGTGATTGCCACCGTTGGCGGAATCGCGTCGCCCTGAACAGAGACGGACACTGAATTCGAAGCGACGCTCTTCGTGCCGCCGCCATCGACTGCGATCACCGCGTAGTAATACGTTCCTGCAGCGAGGCCTGAATCGGTGTAGGTGGTGCCGGCAGTCTGGCCGACAAAGTTCGCGGCAGAAGGCGTAAAGCCTGCGACCGTCGAACGATAGATCTCATACCGGGCCACACCCACGTTATCCGTGGCGGGCAACCACGTCAGTGTCGTCGTGCCTACGCCGCCGCTTCCTTGCAAATTGCCGGGTGCGCTTGGCGGTTCGGTATCTTCATATCCCGCAGGGAAGCGCACGAACTTCGCAACCGACGGCACGCCGGCATTGCTGATGAGGAACAGCATGTAGTGGCCGGGCGGCAGCAGGTTCGTGTTGCTCGGTGCCTGAACCTGGATGCCACCGGCAACCACTGTGAACGACACAGGGACGAATTTCTGATCCTGGTCGAAGTTGTGCGTGTCGGCCGCCGGGCGCAGCAGGTTCACGGCTTTGAGGTTTGCACCATCGGGCGTCTGAACGAAGAAAGACTGCCCGTACTTCACGACCGACGGCACAGACGTAATCGTCGGACGCGCGCCTTTAAAGAGATACGGCGGCGAGTAGATCTCGAGGCTCGTCTGGTCCGTCGAGCCGGCTACGTTGCCAGAACCGGCAATGGCGACGCGACCGTCGGGCAGCAGCGCAGCGGTGGAGTGATAAATGCGCGGCGTCTGCATCGGCGCGAGCGTGGTCCAGGTTTCCGTCTGGGGATTCCAGAGCTCCGCTTCGTAAACAGCCGGCTGCAGGTTGTTATCACTCTTGCGACGTGAACCGGACGTCACCAGCACCGTGCCATCGGGAAGGCTCGTGAGGTTGTGGAACACGCGCGGGAAGGCCATCGACGCCGTCTGGCGCCACGCCGGATTGGGCTGGTTCATGTCCAGCACATACGTGTTGGCAACGGACAGCGCGGTCGGCGTGTTGCCATCGTTCGACGAGCTGCCGGACTTCAGGATCTTGCCAGGCGCGTACATCACGCCGCTGCCAGCATCGAGCATCTGCGATTCGATCGTCGTCCACGTCTGCGTGGCGATGTCGAGCGCGCGGGTGAGTGTCGGATTCTCCGTAGTGCCGGATTGCAGCAAGCGGCCGTCCGGCAGCAGATACATCATCGGGTACTGCGGAATCGACATGCGCGCATTGTTGAGGCGGGTCCAGGTCTTCGCGACCGGATCGAACACTTCCGGAATCTCGACGAACTCCGTTTCGCTGTTCTCGGAGCCGGAGATCACGATGGCCTTGCCATCGCCCAGCATCGTGAGCGTCGGGTACCAGCGGCGGAAGGCCATGTCCGGCAACTGGCTCCACTGTTCCGTCGCGGGGTCGAAGAGGCTGGTCTTCGCAAGTCCCATGATGCCGTTGTCGGCATCATGGCCGCCGGCCACCAGCAGCTTGCCGTCGGCGAGATGCACGTGTGACGTACAGAAAATGTTCGCGAACGGATTGGGCACGTCGGTGATCTGGTTCGTCACCGGATCCCACAACTCGCCGTAGTTGGGCGCGGTGTAGAAATCGCCGGCCCAGAAGATGAGCTTGCCGGTGTAGAGCAGCGAGAGATCCACCGCGACCGTGGGCAACGCGATGATGTTCGGATCCCACGAGCCCACGACTGCGGGGTCGTTCGGATTCGTGATCGTCACGGTGAAGCTCACCGCCGGCGCATCGGATCCCGTGATCTTCGTGTGGTCGGCACGCGCGACAAAGCCGTTGATGACGTGTGCGCCCGCTGTGAGGCCCGTGATCTGCGTGGTGCCGCTGAGGCCGCTGACTTCGCGATCGGCGCCGCTATCGAGACGAAGGTGAATGTGGTTCGCGCCGGTGGTGAGATCCCCTGAAGTCGCAAACGCGACGGTCAGTGTGCTGCCCGTGACAGTCGCGTTGTTCGCGGGCGAAGTGAATGCGAGCGTCGGCGGTGGAGGTGTGGCTGCAACGGTGAACGTGACGGGAGTGGCATCAGAGCCGGTGATCTTCGAGTGATCCGCGCGCACCACATAGCCTGTGAGTGTGTGGCCGCCTACAGCCACGCCGTCGAGCTGCGCCGTGCCGGAGAGCGACATCACCATCAGCTCTGCGCCGCCATCGAGGCTCAGGTGAATGTGGTCCGCGCCGGTGAGATCGCCAGACGTTGCAAAGTTGACGGTGACCGTCGACCCGATGACCGTGGAACCGGCGGTCGGCGAAGTGAATGCGAGCTTCGCGCTCGGAACAGCCTGCGTCGTGAACGTGATCGCGGTGGCGTCGGAGTTGTCGATCTTGGTCTGGTCGGCCTTCGCGAGATAGCCGTTCAGCGTGTGCGTGCCTGCCGCAATGCCGGTGAGTTGAGCCGTCCCGCCGGTGACGGGGACGAACATGGTTGCGCCACTATCGAGACGCAGGGCTGCGTAGCTCGCAAGGCTCGTGTCGCCGGTGGTCGAGAAGCTCACGTTCACCGTTGTTCCGGTGATCGTCGCGTTGTTCACCGGTGCCGTGATGTTCAGGCGTGGTGTAGTAACACCCGCCGCCATGTCGGTTGCGATTTCCGCGGCGGTGAGCGCGCGGTTGTACACCTTCACTTCATCGATGCGGCCGGAGAACCACTCGCCCCACACCGCGTTGCCGCCGATGTCGAGAGGACGCGTCGAAGTGCCAATCGAACCGGTGACGGCCTGGGTCGCGGCCTGAACACCGTTCACATAGATGCGCAGGCTGCCCGAGGCATACGTGGCGGCAACGTGCGTCCATGTATTCGCGGGCAACGCGCTCGTGCCATTGACGTTGCGCCCGCCGCTGCCGATGCGAACCCATGCGGAAGGCACGTTGGTATCGCCGCCCGCATATAGAGAATAGGAGAGGTCGCCTGTCAGCTCTTTCAGGACGATCGTGCGCCAGCCGGTGGACGTCGTGGGATAGACCCACGCTTCGAGCGTCATTGCTGTCGTGAGCTGCAGGGAAGTCGAGTTGGGGATGGAGACGAGATCGTTCACGCCGTCGAAAGACAGCGCCTTGCCGTATTTACCCGAAGTCGTCCACGTGGCGCCGGAGACGGTGCCATTGTTCGCGCGACCGGACGCGTCGGCGGTGGTGCTGCCCGTACCTTCTTCGAAGCTGTATGACGCAACGAGTCCCGTGACCTGCGCGTTCGCAACCTGGCCGGCGCCACCGACTTGAACGATCGCGGCGAGCGCTGCGACTTTGACCAGCGCGGCGGGCCTGATGCGGCTCGCGAGTCGCGCCAGACCGGGCCACTTCAGCGTCAAGCGGGATTGCAGCGATGTCGTCATTGACCAGGCTCCCCTCATCGTCGTGCTCGAAAAGAATTCAGGCTGCGCGAGTGCAGCAACTGGAAGGCGAGAGAGGGCGTGAGGACGCGTGGCGCCTCGTGTCGGAGCGGTTCAAAGACCCGCGGCATGCGCTGGAGGGCACATGTGACTCAATGCAGGACCGCGTCTGAGGTGGCATATCCACCACAAACCGGACCCGCAGACCTCCCGTTCTTCTTTTGGTCCCGTCAGCGCGGCAGCGGTGCGGCCGCGCTTCGGGAATTGGCCGCGGAGAATGCAAAGTTCGTACGAGCGAAGGCCCGTACGTGGGAAATCAGTGCGTTAGCGTGGCGGTGGGCAGGCCCTTGGACGTAGGGGTGTAAGGTTTTTCGGCGGGTGAAGAGGCCGCCCTCGATCGCCGGGCACGGCGGGAGGCACTCGTGCCGCCGCGCGATTGAGGGCCCTCGTCGGTGGCCTTATTCAGTGCTCCTGATGCACATCCTCACACCCCAGGCACGATCCTCAAATCCCGCACGACCCCATCTCCCAACGCAGCCAGCGCTGCCCGATAAGCCTCGCTGTCATGCGTGGCTATCGCCTTCTCGACCGACTCGAACTCGATCACCACCGTGCGCTCCATGACCCCCGCCTCATAAACCTGGGCGGGCGCCGAACGCGCCAGAAACTTTCCGCCGCCGGCTTCGATTGCCGGCAAGGCCAGCTTCGCATAGGCCGCGAGCTTGTTCGGGTCGAGAACTTCGCGATAGAAGCTGATCCAGTATGCCTTCGCCATGAGTCACTCCAGAGTGGGGCTGTCGATTATCGTCTACCGGACCGGCCAGTCCACGACCGTTTCAATCGTCGAGTCGTGCGGACGCTAATGTGTCATCGCGTAGACCGCGACGTTCACCCCGAGCCTGAGCGCGAGATTCGCTTCTCGCGCGGGATAACGGGAATCGTCTGCCCATTGCCACGCGTCCGCCACGTCGCTGTTGAAAGCGATCAGCACCATGAGCCGGCCCGTGTCGTCTTCGACGCCGCGCCAGTGAGGCGTTTCACCGTCGGAGAAATAACCCGGGCCACCGCCCATCAGCGAGTTCATGTTCGGGATCTGCACGCTCGTCATGTGCGGCAGGTCGAACACGGTATGAAAGATCGCGTGATCGTCCTTGAGATCGATGATCGGCCGGTCCGGAAACACACGCCGCAGGCTTGCGGCGAATTCTTCCCAGTTGCGTGAGCCGAAGAAACTGTCGCAGAACATGAAGCCGCCGCGCAGCAGATATTCGCGCAGCTTCGCGACCTGCGAGTCTGTCAGTTGCCAGGACTGCGCGAGCCCGACGATCAGAAAAGGCCAGTGGTCGACGTCGTCGCCATCGTCGAGATTCACGGGTTGCTCGACGGCGCGCACTTGAGCGCGCGTGAACCGTCGAAGCATCTGAACGAGCGTGCGATCGCCGCGCGGGTAATCGTCGGTCCAACCGGTGCCGCCTCGAGTCCAGTCGCTGCCGAAGAAACCGAAGCCGGCGCTCGGATACATGAGTCGGCCGATCACGAGCTCGCCCGGGATATTCCAGTCCGGCGGCAGCGGCGCATCCGCATCCTCGCCTTCGAAGCTCGGATAGACGCGGAACTCGCGCTGCGCATTCGCAGGCTGCGTCAGAAGAACCAGCACGCTGGCCATCGCAAGCCACCCGAGCCACGTCCATGCCCGTAACGAACGTTGAATCGGATGCATGCGATGAAGGGCCCCCTGCAAAGTGCGACTCGCCGCTCGCAGCTTAGCAAGCGCCTCCGACTGAAGTCTCGATCCGGCGCCGTGCCACGTCCACGCCTGCTCTTTCGCGGAACGATCGGGCCCGCAGCCGCACCGATTCAGTGAGTGCATCGGGGTCGTTCCGTTCATCAAAAAGGTGCAGCGACCTGCGACAGGCGCATCCTCAGATTGTTCGCGGCACCGTGGAATCGCCGTAAATATCAGGCCGCAGCGCCCATGAAACCGGCGGTTTCGCCGTCCGTGCCGCGTTCAAAAACACGCGCTATGGCAGGGTGGCATGCCTCGTGCTTAGGTCCGTCGGGACCGCGATGTTCTGTCGGCAATACAGCTTGGGCTGGGTTGCGGGCGCGCCGGCACCGACACGAAACCCCCGAAACAGGGCCGGGCGTGTCGTGCCGTCTTTCAGGGAGACACATGGAATCTCGCATGCGTGGAGTGCGCTCGTGGGCGTCGTTCGTTGCGTTGGGCGCAGCGACGCTGGCGGTTGCTGTGCCAACTCGGCACGCGCCGCGCGCGGACGCAACGCTCGACCAGCGGGCGCAGGAATTCGTGAGCCTCGCCTTGTCGCTGGGCGCGCTGCACGCGGCCGAAGTCGATGCCTATTTCGGACCGCCGGAGTTGCAGGCGCGGCTCAAGACAGTGCCAACGCTCGGCTCGTTGCGTCAGCAAGTGCGCAAGCTTCGCGCAGAAATCGAAACACGCGATGCCGCGACTGACAGCGAGCGCGCTTCCCGTCTGCGCGCGCAGGTTCAGGCGCTCGAGGGACTCGTGGGCGCTATCCAATCACGCGAGGTGCAGGCGTTCGATGAAGAAGCCCGGGCAATTTACGGTATGCGAACAGGTGTGGGCGGGACAGGGTCCGCAACGACGGCTTTGCAGACGCTGGACCAGCTGCTGCCCGGACCCGATAGCCTCGTCTCTCGGCTCAACGCCTATCGCAATCGGTTCGTCGTTCCACCGGACAAGCGTCACGCGGTTTTCGAGCGTGCGCTGAGTGAGTGCCGCAGCCGAACGCTGGCCCACTGGACGCTTCCGGCGAACGAGCGGCTGGACGTCCAATGGACCGACGAAGTGCCAGCCGCGTGGCACCGGTTCGAGGGGCATGCTCGCAGCACGCTGTCGCTCAATGTCGCGGCAGTGGGATTTCTCGACTCCGCGATCGATGTGGCCTGTCATGAGGGCTATCCCGGTCATCACGCCCAGTTCGTGATCCTGGAGGCGGATGCGGGCGCGAGCGGGCTCGCCGTCGAGAACACGGTCGTGCTGCTCCGTTCGCCTATTTCGATGCTCCGCGAAGGAGCGGCGAATTACGGCGTCGATCTCGTGTTCCCGTTGCCGGACCGACTCGCATTCGAACGCGACGTGCTGTTCCCGCTCGCCGGATTCGATCGCTCCGAAGCGGCGCGCTACGTCGAGGTGCATCGCCTCGTCGCGCAGCTGAGCCGTGGCATCGTGCCGATCGCGCGCGACTATCGCGACGGAAGGCTGTCGGCCGTGTCGGCGCGTCGCGCGCTCGAATCGTCCGCACTCGTATCGAGTCCGGACGCACTGCTGCGCTTCGTGGACGAGCTCGGGCCCTACGTTCTCGGCTACACCGCGGCACGAGACAACGTGCGCGACTCCATCGAAACACGGCATGCACGGTCCGGCGCCGATCGCTGGACGGTGCTCAGACAAATGCTGGCCCAAGCGGATGTCACCGCACTGAGAAGCGACAAGGAACGACGATGAGCTCCAATCAAACCTATCCCGAAGTCTGCGCCCATCCCTTCAGCCGGTCGTTGCAGCCGATCTTCGACCGGGAGCAGAAGCTCGAGATCGTGCGCCGGATCCTGTGCGGCGGTGAGCGCATTTCCGCGGTGGCACGTGCTCTCGATCTCGACGTGAAGGTGATCGCACGCTGGCGGCGCGAGTATCAGCGCGATCCGGAGCGGGCGTTCCCGCGTGCGTCGCGGCTCACGCGCTGAAATTAGATAGGTCTCTACGTAGTGGTGCGGCCGCGTTCCGTAACGGTGCGAAGCGAGCGTGTCCTGGCGAGGTCGCGGCGACGTGGATCGATGTCCTGTAAAAAACTTTTGTCTATCCAAAAGCGCGTGCTTGCAGGGAAAATCTGCTCAGCGCACGCGTGTGCGCAGCGTGTGGTCCCGCACAGTTGTATCTAGTGGCATACGTCCTGCATTCGGCTGCGCCGGTCGGGAGGAAACTCGCCGACCTGTCTCACCGGACGAGAAGCGTCGCGCGCAACGCGCGGCGGCATTGGCTGGATAACAACTTTGGACGGAGAGAAGATCAATGGACCACATTCCGCAGCCCCACTATCTCGTTCGTCGCCACGTCGCGCGCGCCTGTGGCGTCACCCTCCTGGCGCTCTGGACCGGCGTCTCCTTTGCAGACGATGCGGCCGATGCCGGCGAAAGCGCGGGTCTCGATGAAGTCACCGTCTCGGCAACCCGTCGTAACACGACGGTGCAGACCACGCCGCTCGCGATCTCAGCAGTCAGCGCCGAATCCCTGACGAACTCCGGCATTTCGAACATGCAGGACGTGACGGCGCTGGTGCCGACGATGCGCATCGAAGGAGGCCGCGACGGCGGCGGCCGCATCACGATGCGCGGCATTCGTGCGCCGGCCGGTGAGTCGACGGTCGGTTTGTATTACGGCGAAGTGCCGATGACAGGACCGTCCGATACGACCCAGTCCGCCGGCAACTTCACTCAAAGTGCGAATCTGTTCGACGTCGAGCGCATCGAGGCGCTGCGCGGCCCGCAGGGCACGCTGTACGGTGCCAGCTCGATGGGCGGCGCCATGCGCGTGCTGTTCAACAAGGCCGACACCAAGAAAACATCGGGCGTGATCGATGTGAACGCCTCTTCCGTCGTGCACGGCGATCCGGGTTACTGGGCGAAGGGTGCCTATAACCTGCCCGTGCTCGAAGATAAGTTCGCCGTTCGTGTCGCCCTCTGGCAGGAGGAAAAGGGCGGCTACGTCGACAACATCAACACGCGTCGCGGTGTCACCGTGCCGAACAGCGTGGTCGACGTGCCATTCAAGGACTTCAATACGGCGAGCAATCATGGTGGCCGCCTGATGACGACGTTCACGCCGACGGATGATCTGAAGTGGTACGTCACGGTGATGCGGCAGAAGTCCGAGGCGGTGGCGAGCAACTGGTACGAGTCGCTCGGCGACGACTCGTATTTCATGAACGACGGCGTCATCGGTGAAGTGCGCGATGATCTGCGGCTTTACTCGAGCGATCTCGAGTATCACGTCGGTCCCGTCGATCTCACCTGGGTGTCGTCGTACTACAAGTGGGATCGCGTCGCCGTTTCCGACTACACGCCGGTGTTGACGCGCTCGCGCCTCAGCACTTCGTTGTGCGGACGCTGGTGGAACGAGACCGGACAGGGCGCGCCGATCACGCCTGTGAATGGCGTGGCCAACTGCTCAGCAGCCCAGCTTCCTGCGTTCACCGCGTATTCGGACCGGCTCTCGCCAGCGGCACTCGAGAAGCCGAACCGGCTGCAAAATGCCGTCAACGAATTCCGTATCGCCTCGAGCGATGACGATGCGATGTTCTCGTATCTGTTCGGCGCCTACTTCGAAAAGCGCAAGGATCATGTCGACAGCCAGACCGGAACGATCACCACGCCGGACGGGCGCGTGGCAGACCTCGATGCGTTCCCCGTGTTTTGGCACCGTGAGATCGCAGACGACATCAAGCAGACCGCGTACTTCGGCGACCTGACTTACAAGCCGAAACTCGCATTCGCGCCCGGCCTGTCCCTGAACTACGGCATTCGTAAGTTCGACTACGAAAAGATCACGTCCGGCCAGGGCGATATGAATGGTTACGCGACGGGCGATTACATCCGTCCGTTCGCGGTGGCAAAGGTCGATGGCGACGGCTGGCTGCAGAAGTACAACGTCAGCTATGAGTTCGAGTCGCCGTTCATGGCGTATGCCACGATGGCGAAGGGCTACCGGCCCGGCGGCGCGAACCAGACGCCCAACCTCGAAGCGGCGCTCGTGCCGTACCAGCCGGACTCGGTCTGGAACTACGAAGTCGGCGGCAAATCGACGTGGCTGAGCAACCGGCTCAACGTCAACGTGGCGCTCTACAAGATCGACTGGGACAACATCCAGATCAGCGCCAGCACCGCGAATCGCTGCTGCTCGTTCATCACGAATGCCGGCAAGGCGGAGATCCAGGGCGCCGAGCTCGAAGTGACCGCCCGGCCGATGTATGACCTCGAAGTCAACCTGGGCGTGTCGTACAACCTGAAGGCCGAGCTGACGGAAGACCAGCTCAACAGCCGCATTGCCGATTCGCTCCAGCTCGGCTTGAAGGGCAATCAGATCCCGTTCGTCGCGAAGCTGAACGGCGCGGTGAATGTGCAGTATCGGCACGCGGTGGTCGGTGATGCGATGGGCCTGGTGCGCCTGAATTACTCGTACACGGGCAAGTCGCACACGCAGTTCCGCCATGACTACAACAACGACGATGAAATCGGCGGCTTCAGCCAGGTCAACCTGCGCGCCGGTGTCGAAGTGAACAGCTGGGCGGCCTACCTGTTCGTCAACAACGTGCTCGACTCGATCGGCGTGTTCGAAGCGAATTCGAACGTGCCCTACGTGGAGAACCGCGTGCTGACGCAGTCGCCGCGCGAGATCGGGTTGAACATCCGCAAGACTTTCTGAGGCGAGGGCACGGCAATGAAACATTTGTGGATGGCAGTCGCACTGGTTGGCAGCGTGCTCGTCGCGTCGTGTAGCAAGACGCCTGAATCGCCCGCGGCTACGGCGGCACCGGTCGTGCCGCCGCCTGCGCAGCTCGGAGTGCGTCCGTTGGGCGACGAAGAAGTGAAGATCGACATGAGCCGCATCACGTCGGACGAGCTCAAGAAGGTGTTCACGTACATCGACGAGCACGTCGACGATCACGTGCGCAACCTGCAGAAATGGATCCAGCAGCCCAGCATCTCGAACACCGGCGAGGGCATGCAGGAATCGGCGGAGATGGTGAAGGGCTTCTTCGATCAGCTCGGCTGCCAGGAGTCCAAAGTCTATGACATGGGAACGGCGGAGTGGGGGCAGCAGGGCAACCCCGTCGTGTACGCGCATTGTGATGAGGGAGCGGAAAAGACCGTCGTCATCTACTGGATGTACGACACCATGCCGATCACGCAGCCGGACTTGTGGAAAGCGCCGCCTTTCGAGGGTCGTCTCGTCGAGCAGCCTCCTTACAAAAAGGTGCTGATCGGCCGCGGTGCCGTGAATTCCAAGGGCCCGCAGATGGTCGAGTGGAACGCGCTGATGTCGATCAAGGCCGCGGTCGGCAAGCTGCCGGTCAATATCATCTTCGTGGCCGAAGGCGACGAAGAGCGCATGTCGATGGGCTACCGGAAGTTCATGAAGGAGCATCCGGATCTGTTCAAGACGGCCGATGCGATGTACCTGTTCGGCGGCCAGACCTTCACCGGCGCCGGCCAGATGAGTGGCGGCTCTGAAGGCTTGTTCTATGTCGAGCTCACGACCAGCGGTGAGAAGTGGGGCCGCGGTCCGGTCCAGAGCGACATTCACGGCGGCTTCAAGCGCTCGGTGGATTCGCCGGCCTGGCGCCACATCAAGATGCTGTCGACGCTCGTCGATGAGACGGGCAACAAAGTATTGATCGACGGCTTCTACGACCACATCGAAAAGCTCACGCCCGAGGAAGAAGGCAAGCTGAAGAAGGCGGCCGAGAAGTTCGACATGCAGAAGGCCGCCGAAAATCTCGGTGTGAACCGCTTCATCGCGGATGACGCGCTGAGCTACATGAAGATGGCCCGCTACGGCACTTCGATGAATCTCGACGGCATCTGGGGCGGCAACATGTTCGCGGGCGGCTCGGGCGCCATCTTGCCGAACAAGATCACGTCGAAGCACAACTTCCGCTACGTGCCGAACATGACGTCGGCGGACATCACGAAGAAGTTGCGCGCTCACCTGGACAAGCATGGCTACAAGGACGTCGAGATCAACGTGATCGGCGACATGCCGTGGGCCCGCGTGAAGCAGAACACGGAGATCGGGCGCGCGGTGGCTTCGATGTTCGACACGTTTGGGATCCAGCACGGCGAGCCGGGCGATGTGCCGTCCATCCTGATGGCGCCGGCATGGCCGGCTTATCTGGTGACGGGTGCGGACGCGCCGGTCAATCTGCCTGTGATTGGTGGATCGGCGGGCATGGGCGGCAACGCTCACGCGGCGAACGAGTACTACGTGATCGAAGGCGCCGGCAAGGTTTATGGCATCGCCGGTGCAGAGAAGTCGGTCGCGACTGTGATGTACAACTTCGCCGGCAAGAATCCCGCGCCTCCGAAGGCCGAAGGAGCTGCGAAATGAGTCACCCGACGAGGACCCGGACGACTTCGACGACGATCGGTCGCGCCGCGGGTTTCAGCGTGGCCATTGCCGTTGGCGCCTTGCTCGGCGCATGCGGCTCCAAAGCGGAAGGACCCGCAGCCGACGCTCCCGCCGCAAGCGCTGTGACACCGCCTCCAAAAGCCGCCTCGCTCGGCATTCGCCCGGATGGCGACACCCAGGTGCACATCGACCTCAGCAAGATCCAGTCGGAAGACCTGAAAAAGGTCTACACGTATATCGACGAGCACATCGACGAACACGTGGTGAACCTGCAGAAGTGGATTCAGCAGCCCAGTATCTCGAACACGGGCGAAGGCATGCAGGAGTCCGCCGAGATGGTGAAAGGTTTCTTCGACCAGCTCGGCTGCCAGAAAACGCAGGTCTACGACGTCGGCACCGCGGAGTGGGGCCAGCAAGGAAATCCTGTCGTATATGCCCACTGCGACGAGGGCGCGGCGAAAACGGTCGTGATCTATTGGATGTACGACACGATGCCGATCACGCAACCGGACCTGTGGAAAGCGCCGCCGTTCGAAGGGCGGCTGGTGGAGCAACCGCCGTTCAAGAAAGTGCTCATCGGTCGCGGCGCCGTGAATTCCAAAGGCCCGCAGATGGCGCAGTGGAACGCCTTCATGGCGATGAAAGCCGTCACCGGCAAGCTGCCCGTGAACCTGATCATCGTCGCGGAAGGCGACGAAGAGCGCATGTCGATGGGCTATCGCAAGTTCGTGAAGGACCATCCGGAGCTGTTCGAGGGCGCCGACGCGATGTATCGATTCGGTGGCCAGGATGGGCTCGACGGCGGCTCGGAAGGCTGTGTGTTCGTCGAGCTCACGACCAGCGGCGAGAAGTGGGGCCGCGGACCGATCCAGAGCGACATCCACGGCGGCTTCAAGCGTTCGGTGGATTCGCCGGCCTGGCGCCACATCAAGATGCTGTCCACGCTGGTCGACGACACGGGCAACAAGGTGCTGATCGACGGCTTCTACGACAACATCGAAAAGCTCACGAAGGAGGAGCAGTCGAAGCTGCAGCAGCAGGCGAAGAAGATGAAGGTGGATGTCGCGGCCAAGCGGCTCGGCGTGGCGCGCTTCATCTCGGACGACCCGCTGCAGATTACGACCATGGGCCGCTATGGAACCTCGATGAACATCGATGGCATCTGGGGCGGCAACATGTTTGCGGGCGGCTCAGGCGCGATCCTGCCGAACAAGATCACGTCGAAGCACAACTTCCGTTACGTGCCGAACATGACGGGGCCGGAGATCGTCGCGAAGCTGCGCAAGCATCTCGACAAGCACGGCTATGGGGACGTCGAGATCAACGTCGTCGGCGACGTGCCGTGGGCGAAGATGAGTTACGACAACGACATCGCGCGCGCCGTGATGACGATGTACGACTCGTTCGGCATCGAGTACACGCCGCCGGTCGAAGGCATCGCCACGATTCTCGGTGGTTACTGGCCCGCTTATTTGTTCGCCGGCGAGCCGATCAACATCCCGATCATCGGCGGCGCCGCGGGCTCCGGCGGCAATGCGCATGCAGCGAACGAGTTCTGGGTGATCGAAGGCGCGGACAAGACTTACGGCATGGCAGGCGCGGAAAAGTCCGTTGCCACGGTGCTGTACAACTTTGCCGGGTTGAATGGTCCGCCGAGCGAGAAGTCGAAGCAGGCTTCGGCCGCGAGCCGCACGAAGGAGATGTAATCATGCCGGTGATCTCCCTTCAGGATCTGCGCAAGAGCTATCAGCTGGGCGACAACACCGTGCACGCGCTTCGCGGTGTGTCGCTCGATATCGAGGCTGGAGAGTTCGTCACCATCACCGGCCCGTCGGGATCGGGCAAGTCCACGTTGATGCACATCCTGGGGTGCCTCGACCGTCCCACGCAGGGCAAGATGCTGTTGAACGACAAGGATGTCTCGAATTTGTCGCGCTCGGAGTTGGCCACGATACGCAACCGGCAGATCGGCTTTGTGTTCCAGGGCTTCAATCTTCTGCCGCGAACCACAGCGGTTGAGAACGTTGAAGTGCCATTGCTGTACACGCGACCTGTGATTCCGGCGGCGGAACGTCGGCGGCGGGCGCTCGCATCGCTCGCGGCAATGGGGTTGGCAGAACGATCGGATCATCACCCCAATCAGCTGTCTGGCGGCCAACAGCAGCGCGTGGCGATTGCACGCGCGCTGGTCACCGAGCCGGCGGTGATTCTGGCGGATGAGCCGACGGGCAATCTCGACACGAAGACGAGCATCGAGGTGATGGCGCTCCTGCAGGAACTGCGGGAGAAACGAAAGATCACGATCATCCTGATCACGCACGAGCCCGATATCGCGGCTTACGGCACGCGCATCATCGCCGTGCGCGATGGTTTGATCCTGAGCGACACGCCAAACATTCCTCAGCGAATGCTCGAAGAGGTGCGGACAGCGTCGCCTGTCCCGCCGCCGAGGATGGCCGCGAACGGCCCGTGACCATGGCGCTGTTCGCTCATTTTCTGCTGCTCGCTTACAGCGCACTGTTACGAAACCGCACCCAGGCTGCATTGGCGATGCTGGGAATGACGGTGGGCGTGGGCGCGCTCGTCACGAGCGTGGCGCTGGGCCGTGGCGCGCAGGACGCGATTGCGGACCAGCTCAGAGCAGCCGGCGCGAACATGATCATCGTGACCGCCGGCAACTATCAGGTGAAGCGGGAGCAGAAGGGCGGCGGCGTTGACGACAACGCGTGGATCGATTGGAACAGGAATCGCCCGGTCGTGTTCTCGGATTCGGCCCCTTTTCCCCATCGTCGCGGGGGCCGCGACGGATTCATCGACGCGCATTACGAAGACGATCCCATGGCGATCCACGACCATCCCACCGCCAAGCAACGACTCGGCGATGTGATGGCAGGGCTCGGCGCCGCTGCAACGCTCACGCGCGCGGACGCGGACGCGATCCGCAGCGAGATCAAGAACGTCGAGAGCGTCGCCTCCGGCGTGCACGAGAACGCCAGGATTTCGACGGAGACTCCTGAAGGCAGGAAGCAGTGGTTCACGCGTCTGCATGGCACGGAGCCGGGGCTTTCCGTCATACGCACGGGTTGGACATTTCCGCACGGCAGCTTCCTCACTCGAGCGCAGACGGATGCCAGCGAACGAGTGATGGTCGTCGGCCGGGTCGTGGCCGAGCGTCTTTTCGGTGCGGATGCAGACCCGACCGGACGCACGATCATGCTGTGGAATCAGCCGTTCCGCGTGGTCGGTGTCGTGGACAGTCGCAGCTGGGCCACGCCGCCTGCGCCGGGCGACGATCAGTTCGATGCGATCTATGTGCCGGTGTCCACCGTCCACGAGCTGCTCAATCTCAGCAAGCTGAACACCATCACGATAACGGCGAAGTCGGCCGGCGATACGACGAAGATCGCCAAGGAGATCGTCACGCTCCTGCGCAGGCGTCACGGCATCAAGGAAGAGCAGTCTGACGATTTCACAGTGAAAACCCAGGCGCAGCAGGTATTGGGCGCGGGGCTTCCTCCGGAGCTGGCGCAGGCTGTCACGGCGAACATGCAGGGCGTGGATCAACTCACGCTGGAGAAGCTCGCGTCATCTCTCCAGCGCGCCAACGGGACCATGCTCGCGCTGCTCGCAAGCGTCGCTACGGTGTCGCTGCTGGTGGGCGGAGTAGGGGTGATGAATCTGCTGTTGCTCTCCGTCACCCAGCGAACGCGAGAAGTCGGAGTGCGCATCGCGCTCGGCGCGCGGCGCGAGGACGTCGCTCTGCAGTTCGTGCTCGAAGCCGTATTGCTCAGCGTGGCGGGCGGACTGCTCGGAACGCTTTTCGGGGTGCTCGCCTCGAACGGATTGGAGCGAGTGTTCAAATGGTCCGCCGTCGTTTCACCGTCTTCAGCTGTGCTCGCGATCGTCGTCGCCTTGCTGCTCGGTGTGGCATTCGGCGTGTATCCGGCGCGGCGCGCGGCGGCGCTCGATCCTATCGAAGCGTTGAGACATGAATAGAGCGCTACGTCTGGTGCTGCTCGGCGTGCTCGTTGCCCAAGGGTTGTGCGCGCCGGGCGATGTGCAGGCGCAGATGCACGGCGATCACAATCCGCATCACGGCGGCATCGTGCTCATGTATGGCGGGGACCTCCACTACGAAGTTGTTCTTTCCGCGGACGGCAAGGTGCAGCTGTGGCTCTCCGATGCCATGAGGACGGATCTGCCGGCCGCGATGGTGTCGGACGTTGCGGTAGAGATCGAGAGAAGTGGAAAACGGGTGGCAGTGGACATGCAGATCAACGACAGCGGTGAGTGCTGGCAAGGCAAGGCGGGGGCCCTGAAAGAAGACGGGTCTGTGCTGCACCTGGCGTTCGTGTTTCGGGAGGAAGCCGCAGTGGTCGAGTTTCCAGTCGCCGCGCTGATGGGCGCGGGACGTGAGCAGTTGATCAAGGACAGCGCGCATGGGCCCGTTGAGGGACGCGCGAGTGGGAAATAATCTTACGACCGCGTTCAAAGTGCTGATGGCGAACCGCCTGCAAGCGTTGCTCACCCTGTGCGGAATGAGCGTCGGCGTCGCGATGGTCGTGATCGTGTCCGGTCTCGGTATGGGCGCCCAGCAAACCATCGAGCAACAGATCGAAAGCGCCGGCCCCACCGAAATCCTCATCCGCTCCGGCAATTTCAAGCCCGCCGCAATCGCGGGCGCGACGCAGGATAGTGGCGGCGGCGAAGTGTCACAGGGCGGCATGTCCGATGGCGTCAACGACGCGGTGGCGAGTGTCGCTCAAAGCGGCGCGGTTCATTCCCATCTGGACATGCGGAAGCCGTCCGTGAAGATGAAGAACAAAACGCCGGCGACGCCGCTGGGCGAAGCAGAAATGCGCGTCGTCACGAACGAGCTGAAGAACATCAAGTCGGTTGCCGGCGGCGTAGCAGGCAATGTGAGCGTGGATGCGGACTCCACCTCGCCGGTGCGTGTGGTGCATTTGCAGGGTTTTCAGTTCGCGTGGCCGGAGATGCGAAGCTGGCATCTCGAGTCGGGCCGCTGGCCTACTGAAGAGGAACACGCGAAGGGCAAGCCGCTGGCCATCGTCACCGCCGCGGTCGCTGCCCGACTTTGGCCGGGAAATCGCGATCCGCTCGGCCAGGCGGTGAAAATCGGTGGCCAGGAGATCCAGGTCATCGGCATTCTCATTCCGAAAAACCCGGGCGGGGACACGACGACCGCCGTCGTTCCCACGATCAGCGTGCCGCTCGCTCTCGCGCAGACCCTGCTGAAGCGAAGCACGTACGATTCCATCACCGTGCGCACGACCTCGGTCGCGGTGACGAGCACGGTCGCGAACGAGATCAAGGATCGCTATCGCGCGCTCCACCAGCTGCCGGAAGACATGCTCGAGGATTTCCGCGTCGAGACTCAAAGTGTTTCCGCGATGCCGTCGATGGGTCTCGACCCGCGCCTCGCGCGTGCCGTGCATTCCAATGTTGCTGGCTTCGAGCAGGCTTCGTGGGAAGAAATGGCGCGCAGCCTGCGGCAGGCGGGCCGAACGTTCACGTTGCTGCTGGCCGCGGCCGCGGCTGTCTCGCTCGTCGTGGGAGGTATTGGCGTGATGAATATCATGCTCGTGTCCGTTGCCGCGCGAACGCGCGAGATCGGTTTGCGTATGGCGATGGGTGCGCAAACTCGCGACGTGCTCACCCAGTTTCTCGTTGAGGCGGTCGTGCTGGCCGCGCTCGGTGGCATCATCGGGCTCGTGCTGGGTGCCATTGGACTTGCGGTCGCAAAGCACGGCTTCCATTGGGCGACCGCCATTTCGCCGGCGATGCTGGGGCTTGCCGTGGCGATGGCCGCGCTCACCGGCATCCTGTTCGGTTTCGGACCGGCGCGACGCGCGGCCGTGCTCGATCCGGTCATCGCGTTACGTTCGGAGTGAGGAGAGATCATGTTCGCCTTGTTGCCGGTCAATCTCGGTCTCGCCTTCCGGTCGCTGAATCGCAATCCGTTGCGCACGATGTTGACCATGCTCGGCATCATCATCGGCGTCGCGGCGGTGCTCACGATGGTGGCGCTCGGCACGGGCGCGCGCGCCTCGGTTCAGGAAGAAGTCGGCTCGGCCGGCACCAATCTCGTGTTCGTGAAAGCCGGTAACTACACACGCGGCGGCGAAAGTGTGGGCATCACGGCGGGCAAGGGGAGCGCGCAGACATTGATCCCCGCAGATCTCGAGGCCATTCGCTCGACTGTGAAAGGCATCAGTCACTCGAGCGCCGCAGTGTCTCGTCGGGCATTTGTCGTTGCGGGTTCCACGCGTGCGTTTGCGCGCGTACAAGGTGTGGTCGCGGACTTTGCAAACGCGTACTCATGGGACCTGCGGCCCGGCCGCATGCTGGCAGATCAGTCTTCCGCACCCGAGGCGGTGATCGGCCAGGAGCTCGCCATCAAGTTGTTTGGCGCTGAAGGCAAGCCGCTCGGAAAATCCGTGCAGGTGCGTGACGTCACCTACACTATTGTCGGAGTGACGACGGGCGATTCGGAGGATCACAAAGACGTGCTGTTCGTGCCGTTGCAGGCCTTTCAGCACAGCCTGCAGGTGACGCACCTGGACAGCATCGTGATTGCTGCCGCGAAAGCGGGCGAAGCCTCGCGCATCGCGGACGACATCAAGGGTCTGCTGAGAAAACGCCATGGAATTGGTAGCGCGTCGACAGGCGCGGCGAGCGGCAATGCCGGCTACCTCGCCAATCAGCGCGGAGTCGGCGCCGTGCCGGACGATTTTCTCGTGGAAACGCAGGCTGCGCAGGCGCTGACGAAAGGTCTCTACACGCCCGCCGCGGCCTTCGCGCTGGCGAACCTGCCGAGGCTGGATGAAGTCACGCTCGGCGAAATGGCAGACACGCTCGACCGCGCCAGTGACACGATGACCGCCTTGCTCGCGAGCATCGCGGGCGTCTCACTGATCGTCGGCGGCATCGGAATCATGAACATCATGCTGGTGTCCGTGACAGAGCGGACGCGCGAAATCGGTCTGCGCATGGCCACCGGTGCCCGCGCCGAAGATGTGCAGCTGCAGTTCCTGATCGAGGCGGTCACACTCAGTCTGATCGGTGGCCTCACCGGGCTCGTGCTCGGATTGATCTCCGCGCGCGTGGTCGGTTGGTCGCTGGGATGGCCCACATCGGTTTCCGTGAGTGCGATGGCGCTGGCGATCGGCATTGCGGCCGCGGTGGGCCTGGTTTTCGGCAGCTATCCGGCGCGGCGCGCCGGTGGTCTCGATCCGATCGAAGCGTTGCGGATGGAATGAGGAAGCTCGAATGATACGGCGTGTTCAATGGCCTTCGCGGCTGGCTCCGGCGGTGCTTGCTGTACTGGCGGTCTCATCGGCGTCCGCGGACGAATCGTTACCGGTCGACCTGGCGCGGCTCGACGCGCAGGTCAGCAAGCTCTATCCGCGGCTCGAGACGCTCTACAAGGACATTCACAGCCACCCCGAGCTGGGGTTCCACGAAGTGCGCACCGCCGCGCTGCTGGCGAAAGAGATGCGACAGCTCGGATTCGAGGTCACGGAGAAAGTCGGTGGCACGGGACTCGTTGCGATCTTCAAAAACGGCAACGGTCCCACCGTGATGGTGCGCACCGAGCTCGATGCGCTTCCGATGCAGGAAAAAACGGGACTTCCGTACGCTAGCACTGTGACGGCCGCGCCGTGGGAGGGCGGAACGACTGCGGTAATGCACGCTTGCGGTCACGATATTCACATGGCCGCGTGGATCGGCACGGCAGCCAGCCTGGTCGCTCTGAAAGACAACTGGCACGGCACATTGATGTTTGTCGGCCAGCCCTCCGAGGAAACCGTGAGCGGTGCAAAGGCCATGCTGGCGGACGGACTGTTCACCCGATTCCCGAAGCCGGACATGGGCTTCGCGCTTCACGACAGCAACGCGCCGGCAGGCACCGTGTCTGCGAAGGCCGGTCCGAGCAGCTCTGCAGTCGATAACCTGGAGATCACGTTCAAAGGGCGCGGCGGGCACGGCTCCAACCCGAGCGCGACGATCGATCCCATCGTGGTGGCGGCCCATTTCGTCACGGACGTGCAGACCATCATCAGCCGCGAAAAAGAAGCGGGCTCGTTTGGCGTGATCACCGTGGGCGCGTTCCAGGCCGGAACCGTGGGCAACATCATTCCAGACACGGCGGTCTTGAAGCTGACACTGCGCTCGCATGCGCCGGCGATCCGCACGCTGCTGCTGGAAGGCGTGAAACGTACGGCCGCAGCGACGGCCTCCATGGCGAACGCGCCGGCGCCCGACATCAAGACGCTGTCGGGTTCCGCCGCCGTGGTCAACGATGACGCGCTCACGGCGCGTACGGCAGCGTTGTTCAAAACCGTTTTTGGAGATCAGTTCAAGCTCACGCCGTCGTATGGGCAGCCCGGCGCGGCGAGCGAGGATTATTCGGAATTCATCGCCGCGGGCGTGCCTTCGGCGTTTTTCGGCATCGGCGCATACGACCCCAAGGTGATCGAAGCGGCGCGGGCGTCGGGTGCGGTGTTACCGGCGAATCATTCGCCGTTCTTTGCGCCGACGCCGGAAGTCACGTTGAAGACCGGCGTTCGGGCGATGACGCTGGCTGTCACGAACGTGATGCAGGTGAAGTAGGGAGGTTACGGTGCCCGATCTTTCGCCAGGCGAAAGGTGAACGGCAGGCGAAAGCTTGGCGGTACGTCGGTCGCTAGCTACTGGATCTCGATGCGGGAATGCACGCGATCCGAGGCGCGACGGCCGACGGACCGACGACGCTCGGTGCCGTCGTACCAGCGGCTCTGAGCAAACACGTCGCGCCGTTCGCGGATGCGCCGGTCCGCATGCTTGCGATAGCGACACGGACAACGCTCTGGATGCGAGCATGAGGGCAGCGGCAGGCGCGGCGCATCCTTCAGCAGATAGGGCTTGCCCCGCACGCGACCCGCCTCGCGACAAGAGCCCTGCGCCGGAATGATGGACACTGCGCGATAGTCCTTGTCGCGAGCTTGCGCGGAGTCGCTGTCCGTGGGCTGTCGCCCGAGCAATCGCCGAAGAATCTTGAGCAATGGCCATCCCTCTTCCTGCAGCCGTACTTTTGTTGGCAGAGCCGGAAAATGCAAACGAGGGCCAAAGCTCGACGACGACGCGCGGGCGTTATTTTTTCACGCGCCGTTCGTACCAGGTCATGAGCGGTTGCGACGATAGTCCGTGCACGAGAATCGACGTCGCGAGCGCGGAAAGCACGAAATCCGCCATGCCGCGGGCCCGGTCTCCATGCAGGCCGTGCGACATCGCATACGCCAGATAATAAAGCGAACCGACGCCGCGAATACCGAACCAACCCACCAGCGCACGCTGCGTAAGCCCCAGGCGCGTGCCGATGAGAAACACGAGCGTGACAACAGGGCGGATGACGACGATCAGAATCAGCCCGAGCAGCGCACCTTGCAGACTCCAATGTGTGGCGAGACTCACGCCGACGAGCGTGACGAGCAGCACTTCGATCAAACGTTCCACCGTGTCACCGAACGAAAACACTTCGGCGACCAGCACGCCCGCGGCCACTGCGGGCGCTTCCATTTCTTTTTCCGTCACGACATTCGGCGACACGAGTGTTTCGGCGGGCGGATGCGGCTGCTTTTTCGGATCGGCGGCGTCCGGATGCGGATCGGTCTCGACCGTGCGAATTTCCGCTCGCCGCAGGCCGATGCCGGCCGCAAAGACGGCCAGAAATCCCAAGGCCCCGACGAATTCGGTCGCGGAGTAGGCCAGCGCGATCAGGGCGAGCGCGAGAAAATCCGTGGGCGCGTGGGTGTCGCGGCTGCGCGAGCGCAGCGCAATCGCCGCGCTGCCGACGATGCGGCCGAGTCCGAATCCGATGGCGATGCCCACAGGAATGGCCCACACGAGTTTCTCGAGCGCCCAGATCGAAACGCTCGGCAGCGTGACATTCGATGCGAGCAGGGCCAGCGCGAGCAGCACGAACGGAAACGCCGAGCCATCATTCAGGCCGGCCTCGCCGGACAGGGTGTATCGAAGCGGATCCTTATCGCCCGCATGGCCCACGGTGACCGAACCGGCGAGCACCGGGTCGGTGGGCGCGAGAATCGCACCGAGCAGCAACGCCAGCGCCGGCGGAATGCCGAAGACGCTCCATGCGATCACGGCCACGCCCGCGATCGTTGCCAGCATCACGATGCTCGCCATCCTGTACGCAGGCCCCCAGAACGCGTGATTGGGCGGCAGGCGCAGCCGCAGGCCGCCGACGAACAACGAGAGAATCAGCGCGATTTCCGTGACGCGCTCCATCCAGTGCGCGGTGCTGACGAGATCGAGCCGCAGCAGACCGAAACCCCATGGCCCGATCAGCATGCCGACGCCGAGGTAGATGGCTGCGGTCGACACGGGCAAGCGCTGAATCCACGCCGACGACAGCGCGAGCGCGAGGAGCCATGCGCCGCCGAGCGCGATCCAGGTCGTGAAGGTCATTACGCCGGATAGTCACGGGCGGCACCTGAAATCACCATAGGCGCGTAGCCCGACAAACCTGCGACGTTGGACTACAGGACTGCGTGTGGTCAGCTATTGCCCATTGCCTGCGCCGCGCCACGGCTGGTGTTCATCCCAGATCGAGGTGATTTGCGCAGCACGCGCCGCGACTCGACGCCACGTAGTCTGCTCCGTGCCACCAGAACTCGCGGTCTTCGATGCGGCTCGCCACGAACGTCGAGGTCACGCGCTGCATCGGGCCATCAGGGCTGGAAGCGAACGGCTTCATCAGCTCGTCGACGGTGAGATATTCGCCGTTTTTCAGGACACCGCGCACCGCCGCGACATCGTTGATGCGTGCGAGTGGATCGCCATCCACCAACAGCAGGTCTGCGAACGAACCTCGTGTCACCGTGCCGAGCGGCTCGCCGAGAAACTCACCCGGAAAGCGCGTCGCCGTCTGCAGCGCTTCGAACGGCGACAAGCCGTATTTCACCATCGCGCGCAGATTGAGATGCAGGCTGACGGCGACAAAGTCGATCGGCGCATCGGTGCCGCTCAGGACGCGCGCGCCGTTGCGAAGCATGCGCTTCACGTGCGCCACGTTCCGCTCGAGTGATGCGAGCACAGCTGTGCGATTGGACTGGGTCATCTGCCGCGCGCGGTCGAGTAGACGCGTGTATTCCCAGCGCGGATAGAGTGTGCGAATTCGAATATCGTCGACGAGCGAGCGATCCTCACCGAGCAGGGCGGTCGAGGTGAACAACGTCGGCGTGCGACCCGCTCGGCTCTGGACGAACAGCGCGTCGACATCTTCATACGACGCACCGAGCGCGCTTACGGTGCGGGAGTAACCAAGACGACTCGTTGCACCCAAGTGCTCCATGCAATCGATGCCGAAGCGCAGGGCAGGGAAGGGATAGTGCGAGCTGACGTGCAACCCGGCGGCGTGCGCCCACTCGATGACTTTCTTCTGCTGTTCGGGCGACAGGCGAACATAGGTTTTGATCATGTCGTACTCGAGCGCCTGCGCACGCTGCAGCTCGAGCTCCATTTGACCCGGCTCGGTCACCGGACGCATGAAGTTGTAGAAGATGCGCGAGCCGTCGATGGCTTCGCCGGTGGCGAAATGACGGGGACCGAGGCGCGCACCCGAGTCGATCGATTCGCGATCCTCGACCATGTGATACGCCGGCGCTCCGGGCGAGCGGGTGCTCGTGACACCCATGGCGAGCCACAGGCGTCCTTGCCGGTCGCCATACGAATAGCCCTGCATTTGCCGATGCGTGTGCATGTCCACGAGGCCGGGCATGAGCACGCCGGACGATCCCTCGATGAAACGTGCATTGGCATCGGACGGCTTCGTGCCGGACGCCGGCACCACATCGACAATCCGATTGCGCTCGATGACGACGTCGACGTTGCGCTGATATTCAGGACCGATGCCATCCCAGAGTCGTCCGGCGCGGATCACCGTGCGGGTTTCCGGAGCGACGTTGCGCCAGTTCAGCACCACTGGCACATCGCGCGGAGCTCCGCCGTTCGAGCTGACGAGCCGCAACTTGCCATTCGACAGATACAACAACGAGCTCGAATCGCCACTCCAGCTTGGCGCATCGGTGGTTTCGTGCGTGATCTGCTTCGGCGCGCCGGTCATCCGGCCGGTGCCGTCGACCTTCACGACCCACAAAGTGCTCGCGAGCACGAATGCCATGCGCGTGCCGTCAGGCGACCAGACAGGCCCGTCGTCGCCGCGCGTGCTCAGCGAACGGTTCGGTAGCGGTTGCGCATATCGAGCCGTGCCGGTTGCGCGCTCGATCACGAGAATCTCGCTCAGGCCTTCGCGGAAGCGCGGCGAGTATGGCTTGAATGCAGCGAGCGCGATGAAGCGCCCGTCCGCGCTCCACGTGGGCCGGCCGGGCTCCCACAGCGAGTCGAATACTTTACGCACGGCACCGGTGCTGACTTCGGCGGTATAGAGCGCGCCGGTCTGATCGAGAAACGCTAGCGCCGTTCCGTCCGGTGACCAGGTGCACGAGACGGCGGCGAAAGCCAGGCGCGTGAGCTGGCGATCCGTGCCGCTGCTCAAGTCGCGCACCCACAAATCCGCAGTGCCGCCTTTGTCACTCGAGTAAGCGAGCTTTTGGCCGTCGGGCGACCACGTGGGATCGCATTTGTAGAAGCGGTCGCGCAGCAGGGGCACCGGCGCCTCGCCGATCTTCATCGTGTAGAGATCGTTCAGCGCGCGAAACGCGATGTGCTGGCCATCGGGCGACATCACCGGACTCCCGATCCCTTTCACCGCGCGCGGCTGGGCCGAGTCGAAGTCGCGCGTCTTGCGGGTGTAGGAGGGCGTGATCACCGGCACCGTGGCGGAGAACTCGATCGGCGTGCTCTCGCCACTCGCAATCATGCGCCGCCGGAGCTTGCCGCTAGCGGTGTAGAGTACTTCCGTGCGGCTCAGTGCCGTTGCGCGTGCGGGGAAGACATCTTCGCCGGACGTGAGTGCGCGGCCGTCGAGCATGAGTTGGCTCACGCCGAATGCAATCTGCACATACGTGAGACCGCTGCCGTCGGGCAACCAGCTCGGCGCGTGTAGCTCCGACTTGAGCATCTGATCTGCCGATGGAGGAACGGAGGCCGTCTCTTTCGCGGTACCGCCGCTCGCCGGCACGATGTTCACCGCTGTGCCGCCAGAGATGAACGCGATCGACTTGCCATCTGGCGACCAGGCCGGCTCGGATTCCTGTGTGGCTGAGGAGGTCAGCACTCGGGATTTGCCACTCGTCACGTCCAGCACGTGTATGGCATAGCGGCCGGTGGCATCGGATGAGTAGGCAATCTGGAGGCCGTTCGGAGAATAACGGGGCTCACGACAGTCGTACGGACCGGTCGTCAGTTGTCTGAGGTTGGAGCCCTCCGCATCGATCGACCAGAGATGAAAATTTCCGTCGCGATACGACTGGAAAACCAGGCTTTTTCCGTTCGGTGCCCAATCCGGTTGCGCCACTTCGTCGAAATCGCCGGTGAGTCGATGCGCGGGGCCGCCGTCGATGCCAACGAGCCAAAGCCCGCCGAACAGGTCGAACGCGATGGTCTTGCCGTCCGGCGACGCGGCGGCCGCGATGTTCGTGCCTTCGGTGACGGTGACGTATCGTTCACCTGGAGTGAGGCCGGGGGTCGTAACTACAGCTGCCTTTGCGCTGCCCATTCCGTTCGTGAGCGGCGTGCCGCCTTTGTTGCCGTTTGCAGCGTGTGGGGCAGTTATCGCCTTCTCACCTTCCGCGCCAGGCGAAAGCGCCACGCCGCCACTCAGCGCGGCGACCGTGAGCCCTCCAGCCGAGGTGAGCAATCGACGTCGATTGATTCCCCCACCGTTCCCTTGAGTCATGCGTCGCTCCGCTCAGAATTCGTATGTGAAGCGAGCGTAGTAGAACCCGCCGCTGATCCCAAAAGGAGAATAGGGGTTGTAGTACGAAAAGCCGGTGGTGCCCTGGTTCGCCGGCATCAAGACATCCGGGTATTCGTTGAACAAGTTGTTGGCGCCCACTGTGAGCCGCGCTTCGTCGGTGAGGCTGTATTCCAGGTCGAGATCGACGATGAATTTCGGCGAGATCGTATCGTCGAACTGCGGACCCGTGGCCGACACCTGCGTCACCTCGCCGTAACGAGTCAGCCGCAGGTTGGCGTTGAACCGGTTGAGCGTCCAGTCTGCGCCGAGAAGGAACTTGTCGCGGGGCGTGCCCCGCGTGAAATCGCCCTGGCGCGCACGATCGATGAGCACCAGGTTCGCAACCGCGAGCTGCGGTGGTGGGGCGGCCACGCGGTCGAACCGGGTCTTGTTGTAGTTCGCGGAGAAACTCCACTTCACATCGCCGGCGCGCCCGAAATTGCTGTGATAGGTGGTGACGAGGTCCGCACCCTGTGTTGTTGTGTCCGCTGCGTTGGTGAAGTAAAGGCCGCCCTGATCGGGACTCAGCCCCGCGGCGGCCAAAGCGTTGCTCACCGCGGTTCCCACCAGCGTGCCTGTCAGCAGAATGCGGTTATCGATGCCGATCTCGTACAGGTCGAGCGTGACGTCCAGTTTCGGCACGGGCTGCAGCACCAAGCCCAGCGAATAGTTCGTCGATTTCTCCGGTCTGAGCGGGCTCGCGCCGAGCGCGATCGCGGCTGGCGAATCCACGGGCAATGTCCGAACCGGATATAACACGGTGGCGGTCGCACCGTTCAGCCGAACGCCGATGGTACTGCTCGATGCGTAATGTTCCTGCGCCAGCGAAGGCGCGCGAAAGCCCGTGCTGAAAGTGCCGCGGAGCGCGTAGCCGGCGAAGGGCTCGAAGCGCATCGACAACTTGCCAGTGGTCGTATCGCCGAAGTCGGAATAGCTTTCGCGCCGCCCCGCGAGCCCCATCTCGAACGACGGCGTGAGCTTCTGTTCGAAGTTCAGGTACACGCTGCTGTTGTGGCGGGAATAATCGCCGGCGGCGTCCGGCGGAAAGCCGGTGACGCCTTGTGAGCCGGGCACTGTCGGTACGCCCTTGAGTGGCCCGGCGCTCGCAACGTAGTGCCCATCGATGTAGGACGCCGGATCGCCTTCGCCAATCTCGTATCCGTTGCGACGAAACTCCAGTCCCGCGGACGCGGCCAGCGGCGCCTCGAACAGCGACGTGGCGAACGGCCGGCTCACTTCGAGGTTGTTGGTCCACTCGGTCGAAGCGAGGCTGCCGATGTAAAAGCTCGTCGGGCTCGCAGGTCCGAGCGATGCATTGAGCGCCGAGTACTCGTGGTAGTTGATCTCGTCCCGGCTGAAGGTCGAGCTCAGATCCCAGCTCAGCCCGAGAAATTCCTTGCCGCGCAGGCCGGCAGCGACCTGGAAGTCCCGATCGCGCAGGAGCAGCCGTGGCACATAACCATCAGGGTAGATCGCTACGTTGTTGTTCGTGGCGTTCGGGTTGCGAAAGGTGAGCCAGCTGTCGGCGTCCCGCGCCGCGCCGGTGGCGAACGAATAGAACTCGGCCGCATCGTTCACGGGCAGTGCCATGTCGTAAGCGATCTCGGCCGCCTTTACGTGCGGCTGGCCAGGATGGTTCACGTGACGATCCGCAGTAGCTTCGCGAGGATCCGGCTGACCGTTCACCGGAGCGTAGAGAACGGAGGTATTGGGCGTGCCACGGTCTGTGCGCTGTTGGTTGCTGCCGTACGCACTGAGATGCACGTGACCGCCATCGCCAAGTGGAAAGCCGACGTTGCCGTGGACTTGGGCCGACTCGCCATCCCCTTCGCCGGTGGCGCCCGTGACGGCCGTTGCGCTACCGCCGCGCTCGGAGGACTTGAGGATGATGTTGATCACGCCCGCGATCGCATCCGACCCGTATTGCGCGGACGCGCCGTCCCGCAGCACCTCGATTCGCTCGATGGCACTGACGGGAATGAGGTCGAGATCGGGTGGCGACTGGCCGTTCTGCGTCGAGCCGTTGATGAACAGCACCGCGCTGTTGTGGCGGCGTTTGCCGTTCACGAGCACCAGTGTCTGATCGCCGCTCAAGCCGCGCAACGAGATCGTCTTCACCGCGAAGCTCGCACCGGCTCCGCTGTTCGAGGTGTTCACCGAAGGCACGAGCGTCGCGATGAGATCGCGCGTCGACTGCTTGCCGCTCTTGCGCAGGTCGTCGGCGGAGAGCACATCGATGGGGGCGAGACTTTCGGCTACCGTGCGTGTGTCGCTGCGCGTGCCGGTGACGATGACTTCAACGGATCCCGCATCGTCGGCGCGCGCGCTGTGCACTGTTAACGCGCAAATTCCCGCGACGAGCCAGCCGGGACGGCGGTCGGTGTGAGACATCCTGATCACCCTGTGTGTTGTGATTGTTCGTCGGGCGTCGGTTTTGCAACGCGCGTGCCACAGGATGGAGTGATGAAGATTCCGCGAGTTAGACGCGCGCGCCTGCTGCGCGCGCACCACGTCGCACGCGACGCTGCACGGATCAGTGCTCTAACGGTGCAAGGATGAGCGCCTCAGGAACGAGTTGCCTTGGAGAAAGGACAACTCGCCTTCGTGCTGCGGGCGATCTGTTTTGGTGCCGCGGGCTTGCTCAGAACGTGCTGAGCACATTCAGGAACGGACCGCGACTCCGATAAGACAGATCGGTGAGATCGTCCGAGAAGTCGGTGAAGTTGTAGCCCGCGCCAATCTTCAGGTGTGCGTTGAGATGGCGGTAGAGCGCGGCCAGCACACCGGAGCGGGAATCGTCGGCTTCATGCACGGAGAGCCGGCGACCTTCGAGCAGCATGTCCCATTGCTTCACGAGATGCAGGTCCGCGCGAAGAATCAGCAGGTCGGTGCGGTTGTCGTACCAATCGCCGCCCACTCGCGTATCGCGCAACTCGCCGGTTCGTTGAGCCACCTTGCCGCCGAGCGCCAGCCACGGCAGCACGTCATAGGTCGAGTCGATCGAAATCACGTGACTGCGCTGGGCATAGTCGAGCAGGTCGTCGCTCAAGCTCACCTGCCCGGGCGATGGCAGCGTGTAGAAGTAGCGATACTGCAGCAGCGTGTTCCAGCGATCGTTCTCCACCGGGCGCCAGGCCCCACCCAGGGACGCATCGATGAAGTTGCCGTCGAAGAAGTTGCCCTGGCTCGCGCGGCTGAACGAGACGTTAGCCTTACCCAGCAAGCGCCAGTCCGGGTTCACCTGATAGGCCGCCGTATTGCGCGCGAGCCAGGTTTCGCGGTCGCCGCTGAGGCCGGTCTCGTTTCGGTATTCGACGCTCGAGTTGAGCTTCACGCGCTGCTCGCGATAAGCCGCGGACAACGCGGCGGCGCGCCTGTCGAGATCGCCGGCGAGTGGGTCGCTCACCGTACCCGCTTCGAGCTTCAGCCCATAGGTCCAGCGCGCGCTCGGCGCGTAATCCACACCGAATGCATTGGTCAGGCTTTCCGGGCCCGCGCCGCGTCCATTGCGCGCTTCATCGTAGAGGCTCAGCTGGTCGCTGAGCTTCGTGCGTCCGCCGATCACGGTGTTGTCGAAGCGTCCACGATAGGTGGAGTCTTCACGCTCGGTTTCCATCGTGTGAGCGAGATAGAAGCTCGTGCGGTCGTCGATGCGATAGTCGCCGCTCAGTCGGCCGCCGAAGCCGCCGTTGCCGCCCGAGCCTTCGCCACCGAGTCGGAAGCGATCGGTGATCTGACGTTCCGCGCCTACGCCGGCGCGGTTGTTCTCATCTCGGTCTTCGCTGCGATCGACGGTACCCTGTACATACGTATAGGCCTGCCACGCAGCCGGCCGCTCGGCGACTTCTTCAGCGAGGGTGGCTGGTACTGTTGCGTGAGTGACGTCGAAGCTGTTCGAGCGAGGCTGCAACGCTGTGCCCGCCGCTGCGTTCGATGTCGTCGTGCCGCCGATCCCAGTGCCCACGGACGCAGCGGCGGCGCCACTCGGCGCAGTTGCCGATGCGTTTTGCGAAACCGGTTTGTAGTCGAGCCGGACGACCGCATCCGTGCGCGAGCCATTCTGCGAGAGCAGGGTGCTGGCGTTCGGCACGGAGTTGTCGCGATCGTCGTGACGACCGCCGACGCTCAATCCCCACGTGTCGCTCATCTGAACGTGCACAGCCGCTTCCTGCGCGCTGATGCTTTCGGTGCTGGCATCGCGATCGTCAGCTTTCATGTCCGCTGACACGCGCGCGCTCAACGGCACGCTGAACGCGCCGCCCTTCTGCTCGATCCCTGTGCCCGTAGCGAGTGCGCCTGCGCCGGAGAATCCCGCGTCACGATCCTGCCAATAAACACTGCCGCGTCCGCGCATCGCGGACGAAAAGTCGGTGAGGTCGAACACGCCCTGAACACGCTTCGCATCGGCGCGCGTGTCCGCAGTCGTGCTCTGCTGGAATCCAAAGCCGCCGTCGATCGAGCCGAGCTGTGAGCCCGCGCCGTCGGAGCGGCTGGCTTCGACGTCGAGATACGTCGAAGGCGCGTAACGGAAGGTGGCGTCCAGACCGCCGAGCGATTGACGGTCCGTGCTGTCGCCCTGGCGATAGCCGCTCAAACCGAGTCGAACGTGATCGTTCATCCACGTGCTCTGGCGCAGGCCGTAAACGTTACTTTGCGGATCGTTCAGGCCGGGCGAGTACTCATAGCTCGCAACGAGGAATGCAGGGTTGCCGCTGAGGCTGCCCAATTGCACGAGAGTGCTGCCGTCCACCACAGAGGGCAACGGCGCGCGCAGGAGAATGCGACCCTGCAGATAGCTCAATTCATAGTCGACGCCCGGCACGAGCTGCAGACGTTGCAGAACGATGGCGGAAGTCTGATCGCGCACTTCGATCCACAAGCGTTCAGACCCGCGGGTGATGTCCTGACGATGCAGGTAGTAGAGCGAGCCACCGGTGCCGCGGAATTCTTCGCGCGAATTCAGCGTGCCCGGCTCGGCGCCGAACAAGTCCGTTGTCGATTTGCGCTCGCCGAAGGCGGTGGCGGCGTCGGACTTGAGCTGCACGTCTGCACCATACAATCCCCGGCTGAACTGGTTCAGCTCGAGACCGGTCCACGCAGTCTGGAAGTTGCCCCAGACCGCCCGCGAATCGTGCCGCTCCAGGCGGGCGTAGAAGCGGCCGTTCGTCGGCGCATCCCATTCGCTCGTGCTGTCATCGCCGAACACGGGATAGGCGCGGTCTTCGTCGATGCGCTCGAGCAGGAAGCGCGGATCGCGCGACGTGAAATTGCTGAACAGGTCTTCGACGGGACGCTCGCGCGTGTCGGCGCTCAGTGTGACGAGATAGTCGTCGCGCACCTTGCCCTTCGCGTAAACGGCGCCACGGCCCGTGATTTCTGTGTCCTTGTCGTAACGGTCACTATCCTGCGTGACGAGCATCGCCGGGCCGGTGGTGTGATTTGCCGCTGCGGTGAATTCGCCCAGCGCGACGTAGAACCAGCTGTCTCGCGGAATCGTCAGATTACGCGTGAAGTGGATCGGCTCGCCGCTGCTGTCGAACAGGTCGACGTTGACGGTCTGGGTACCGGCCGGCAGCCGTTGGCGAGTGACGAAGCGGCCGTCGGCGTCGATCGGCACCGGCGCGCCCAATGCAACCACGCGGCTGCCTTTGGGCACATCGCGTCCGCTCACCGTGACGCTGCCGCCTTCAACGGGAATGTTGTGTACGCGAAGGCTGTTCTCACCGTACCCGGACAATGATTCGTCATCGGTGTGCGCCGGCGCGGCCGAAGCAGGCCGGTCGAGGATCGATAGCTTTTTGAAGCGGGTCTCGTCGAAGCGACCTTGTGTGTCGTACACCCGCAGTAACAATAGTGTTTCGCTCGGCAGGTTTGCCGGCGGCGTCCAGCGCAGCAGGCTTCCGATCTGCACAGGCAATACGAGGAACGGGCGCTCGCGTGGATCCTGGCCCGGCGTAAAGAAGCGCACTTCCGCCTTCACGATCCAATGAACGTAGTTACTGTAAGTCGCCAGCGTGAGGGTTTCGCCGACCGCCACGCCATCAGGGGTCGCCGTGATATTGAGGGCGGGCTCCGTTTTCAGCGGGTCGAACTGGATCTGGATGTCGTGCTTGTTCGTAGCGACATCCACGCATCGCTGGCGGTCCGCTTCGTTGACGGGCTCGCCGGCGTTCAGAGGGCGACCATCTACGGTGATGCGCAATGCTGCGGCATCTGCAGCCGGCGCGTCGGCCGCGCAAGCGTCGTGTTCGAGCGGCACGATCGGCGCGGCGGCGACAGATTCCTCACGCTCGTACCACACCTGCAGCTCGACGCGGCGATTCTTCGCCATGCCCTCGGCCGTGGCGTTGTCGGCAACGGGCTCGCGGTCGCCCGCGCCGCGAATGGTGAACGCTTCGGCCTCCAGTCCGAGACGGGTGCGAAGGTATTGGGCGACTTCGAATGCACGAGCTTCAGACAAGCCCTGGTTGTCGCGATAGCGCTTACGAGTGGCTGCGCTCGGGCGCTGCGAATCTGCATGACCCGTGATCAGGAAGCGCAGGGCGCGCCGTCCGCGCACTGAATCAGCGATGCCGTTGAGTCGTGCGCGAGTTCCTTCCAACAACTCCGAGCGGCCGGATTCGAACAGCGCGCCGGTGTCCGCTTCAGACAACGTGGTCGTTTGCGTGGCTTCGGTCTTGGGAAGCGTGGCGACAGAGTGTCGCATTGCTTCGAGATCGCGCTCGCGCACGCTCGAAGGCGGATGAGCGCCGCCGAGCGCGGTATCGAACTCGGCGTTGCCGCGGGGCGAGGCGACAGTGGCGGCGCTGTTGTCGACGATCGCGCCGCGAATCGGGTCCGCATGGGCCGCGCTCGGGGCGAGGGTCAGGATGGCGGCCGGGAACAGGGCAATTGCGGCCATCAGCGTGGTGAGCGGGCGTTTGGGCGCGGCTCTCATGGCGCCCCCTTCGATTCATCTTCGATCTGTAATGGATAGCGGCCGGGCAAGGCCCGCCACTGCTTCTGAATCTGCTGGGTCAGTGCTTTCACGCGACGCTCTGCGAGGTCGCGGTCCGCGGCGCCAGGGCCGTAGGCAATTCGCACGATCGAAGGTCGCTCCTGCAACGTGCTTGGCAGATCCGCCACACGCGCGCGCCATTCCGTCTTGAGCTCGGTGCTGCCCGCTTCGAACGCGGCGTCGCTCACTTCCAGGCGCAGCACGCGATGAATCGTCGCGCCGAAGTTGAGCTTCGTGACCTTGCCGCGAGTCAGGCGAATGTCGCGCGGATTCTCCGTCGTCACGCGATAACCCGCTGGCAACGTGCGCACGTCGAGCTTCATCACGAAGCTCGAGCCGCGGTATTCATTCGGGATCGCCGCGCACGCCACGTGGAATCGTCCTTCCGCGTCGCTCGTGACCAGCACGCCGTTCAGCGTCGCCAGCCGCACGTTGGGAATGCCGGGCTCGCCGTCGTCCTGGTAGCCATTGGCGTTGCGATCGTCAAAGACCTTGCCGATGACGTCGGGGCAATCGAACACCGGGTCCGGCACCAGTCGCACGGCGGCCGTTGCCACGTTCGAAATCGTCGCGCCGATGAGGTTGTTCAGGCCGAACGCCTGGTTGACGTACTCGCCTTCGCCAACACCCGCGCCCACGACGAGCACGAGCTTGTAGACCTTGCGTTCATGCGGAGCGAAAACCTGGTCCGTCCACGTGAGTTGGCGGCCTGCGCGCTGGGGCTCATTCACCGTGCCATTCACGGATGCAGAGCCCGTGCGATACGCGAAGCCCGGCGGCAACAGATCGCGCACGTCCACGTTCGTGAGCAGCGCATTCAGGGTGTTCGTGACGGTGATCGTGTAAGGCACGAGATCGCCGCGGCTCACGTTCACCATCGGTGTGCTCTTGGTCACCGCGAGCGCGCCACCCAGAATCGGATCGATAGGCACGTGGTTGTTCAGCACGTTTGCCGAAATACCGGGCGTGAATACGAAGCTGTAGAAGTACTGCGTTGTGCCCGCGCCAGCAGCGAGCTGCGCGCTATTCGTCGGACAGCTCGTGGCATCGATGTTCGGTACGCTCGCACCCGGCGGTGTGTCGGCGGCCTGAACCACCGAAGGATCCGGATTTGCACCGACTTCCAGCGGGCCGGCACACGCCGGAATGAGGCTGGACGCCCCTGGTGTATAGCGACCGGGCGGCGGCGTCACGCTGATCGAGTAGACGCCGGCAGGCGCCGTCGGGAGCAGCAGGAACTGATAGAACCCGGAAATGCCGGTGATCTGCTGAACGTTGGGTGTCCCGCCAACCAAGTGAGTCGCGGGGTCAAAACCCGCAGGGCCCGTGAGCACAACGGTCGCGCCGACAATCGGCTGGCGACTGACGGAGTCGTACACCACACCGGTCGGATCGATCGGCAGGCTCTGCTCATCGAGCGACTCGCCCGGTGTCAGCGTGAGTCCACGCAAGGTACCGCCGCGCGGATCTGCTCCGCCTGGATTGCCGGGACCGACAGTGCCAGCCGCGATCGTGGTGCCTGTCTCGTTCGTCACAGGTTTGCCGTAGATAGCGCCGCTCGCCGGCTCACGGAAGCGCACTTCGTAGCCACCGCCCGGCGGCACTTCGTCGAAGTGATAGTGACCGGAAGTATCCGTCGTCGTGCTCTGGATCAGCAGCGTGGACTGATACAACTCGACGATCCACGCAGCGAGCTCAGTCTCGGGGTTGTCACGAACACGATCATGATTCGCGTCGCGCCACACCGTTCCCGCGATGGTGGCGGATGCGCCGCGCTCGCTGAACAGATAGTCCGTCGCGTCGATCGCAGCGCCGAGCGCGATGCCGGCGATGGTGTCGTTGCCGAGCGTGCCACCGGCTGTACCGACGCTGTCGATGCCGTCGTTGTAGCCAGCGGGTTGCACTTCGGCGATGGCGTAAGTTCCGCCGACAACATCGTTGAAGCGATAAGCGCCGGCGTCGTCGGTCACAGCGGTGCGGGTCACTGCGAAGCCCCGTGCATCCGTGCCGGTGAGATTCAGCGTGACGCCGGAAATCGGTGGCTCGCCGGCGTCGCGAACCCCGTTGTTATTGGTGTCGTTGTAGGTGAGTCCGGCGAGGCTGCCGGCAGTCTCACCAAAGTTCATCACTGTGGGTGCGCCACCGGCAGTGAGATCGAACGCGACGCTGTTCGGCGTGGAGCTGCCGTAGCCCGCCGGCTGCGTTTCTTCGACGGTGTAGCGACCGGCAGGAATATTCCCAAAGCTGAACGTGCCATCGGCGGCAGATGTCGTCGTCGCGACAGTCGTGTTGCTCGCGTCTTTCAGCGTGAGGAGAACGCCCGCGATTCCGGTCTCGCCGTTATCGAGCGCAGCGTCGCGATTGCTGTCGAGCCAGACGTGCCCGGTTACCGACTGTCCGAGCTCGCCGAACAGATAGCCCGTCGCAGCGGTGCCGACAGGCAGAGTGATGGCCGTAACGCTGTCGTTGCCCAGCGTGCCGCCCGCCGAGCCAAGCACGTCGAGACCGTCGGCATACGCCGGTGGTTGCGTCTCAGAGAGCGTGTAGAGGCCGCCAAGAACATCGACGAAGATGAAGTTGCCGCTGGCATCCGTCAGCGCAGAGCGATTCACCGCGACGCCATTTGCGTCGTTGCCGGTGAGAGTGATCGTCACTCCCGAAATTCCGGGTTCGCCCGCATCGCGCACGCCGTTGTTGTTCGTGTCCGTCCACACGAGGCCCGCGAAGCTCGAAGTGATCTCACCGAACTCCGCTGTCGCAGAGCCACCGGCCGCAACCGTAACGGAGCGCGTGTCTGGCGTGCTGCTTCCATAGCCGGGCGGCTGGGTTTCTTCGACCTGGTAATTGCCGGCCGGCAAGCCGAAGAACGCATACGTTCCATCGGCCGCCGTCGTTGTGCTGCCGACCGGCGCGCCGAGGCCGTCTTTCAATGTGATCGTGATACCGGCGAGAGGGGGATCACCGGTCGCCCGAGTGCCGTCCGCGTTCACATCCTTGTAGACGACGCCACTGATCGTCGTGCCGCGCTCGCCGAACGTGTAGCCGGTCGCGTCGGTATTCACGCCAAGATGAATCGCAGTGATCGTGTCGTTGCCCGTTGTGCCGCCGGCGGTTCCGGCCGCATCCAAGCCATCCGCATAGGCGACAGGCTGAACGGGTTCGCTCAACGTGTAGCCGCTTGCGTTCGGCGTGAGCAGGTCGATGAGCTCGAAAGCGCCGCCCGCGTCAGTCGTGGCCGTGCGATTCACGGCGGCCGACGCCGCGTCGGTGCCCGTGAGCGAGACCGAAATGCCGCTGATTCCCGGCTCACCGGAGTCGCGCGAACCGTTGTTGTTCAGGTCGATGTAGACCGAGCCGCTGAGCGTCGAGAGCGTGTCGGCAAACAGCGCGGTGGCGCCGGCGCCGGGTGGCACGACAATCGCGGCGGTATCGGGCGAGGAGGGCGACGAACCGTAACCTGCAGGCTGTGTCTCGATGACCGAATAGTTGCCGGCCGAAATGCCTGCAAACAAATAACTGCCATCGACAGCGCTGGTCGTCGTAGCGATGGTCGCGTTGCCAGCGTCTTTGAGCGTCAGCGTGACGCCGGCGATTCCGAGGTCACCCGACTGCTGGGTGCCGTCGCGGTTTCGATCGTGAAACACAACGCCCACGATCGCGGCGCCGGTCTCAGAGAAGTTGTATCCCGTGGCCTGCGTTCCCGCTGGCAGCGCAATGGCACTGTAAACGTCGTTGCCGGGTGTGCCGCCTGCGTTGCCGGCGCCGAGCACATCGAGCCCATCGCCGAACGACGCGGGTTGAGTTTCGGTGATGACGTAAGTGCCGCTCAGCAAATCGCTGAACGTGTATTGACCCGACGCGTTGGTCGTTGCCGAGCGATTCACGGCCGACGCATCAGAGGCCGTTCCGGTCAGCGTGATCGTGACACCCGGCAATCCGATCTCACCGCCGTCCTGGATGCCGTTGTTATTGCTGTCCAGGAACACACGGCCCGCGAGCGAGCCGGCGCTTTCGCCGAAGTCCACCGTGAGCGGCGTGCCGGCGACGAGCGTCAGCGCGACACTGTTGCTCGCGTTCTGCGGGCCGCTTTGATAGCCGGTCGGCTGAGTTTCGACAACGGTGTAGCTGCCGCCGGCCTGCGGCGGGAAGCTGTATGTCCCGTTCGCGGCCGTTGTGGTGGTGGCCACCACCGCGTTGGCGCCGTCGCGAAGAGTGATCGTGACGCTGACGAGGCCAAGCTCACCCACATCGAGTGCACCATCGCGGTCGGCATCGCGATAGACCGTGCCGGAGATGATGGTTCCGAGCTCTGCGAACAAGTAACCCGTGGTGGCGGTGCCGTTCGCCAAGGCAATCGCACTGACGCGATTCAAGGCGAGATTCACCGTGCCACCCGCACCGCCCGCCGTGATCTGGCCGTTCGAATACGCGGCAGGCTGGGTCTGCGTCAGCGTGTAGCCAGAAGCACTCGGCGCGATGAGGTCGGTGAAAGAGAAAGCGCCTGTGGAGTCCGTCGTCGTCGTAAGGTTGACCGCCGCGCCCTGACCATCCGTTCCGGTCAGAGTCACCGTGACGGAAGCGATCGCCGTGTCGGTTCCATCGTTCGCGCCATTCGCGTTCCGGTCGAAGAACACCGTGCCCGCGAGCGCGGACGTCGAGTCGCCAAAGTCGTGTCCGGCGCTCGTGCCCGCTGCGGCTACAGTAATTCCGCTGAGGCTGTCAGGCGTCGTGCTGCCGTAGCCGGTGGGCTGTGTTTCGGTCACAGAGAACGTGCCGCCAGGAAGATCCGGGAACGTGTAATCGCCGCTGGCGTTCGTTGTCGTCGTGCGGCTCACCGCTGCGCCGAGGGTATCGGTGCCGCTCAACGTGATGGTGACGGCGTTGATGCCGACTTCGCCGACGTCGAGCGCGCCGTCGCGATCCGCATCGCGCCACACCTTGCCCGACAGCGTCGCGGACTGCTCTGCGAAGTTGTATCCAGTCCCGTTCACGTCCGTGACCGGGATCGCCGAGATCACATCGTTCACGGCCGTCGAACCGGCCAGATTGCCGGCGGTGTCGATGCCATCGACATAGGTCGATGGCTGTGTTTCATCGAGCTCATACGTGCCCGGCAGCACGTTCGCGAAGCTGTACGCGCCGGTGGAGCTGCTCGTCGTAGTGCGATTGACGGCCGCGCCGCGAACATCGGTGCCAATGAGTGTGATCGTGACGTTGGCGATGCCGGGCTCGGATGCGGCTTTGACGCCGTTGTTGTTCACGTCCGCGAACACGGTGCCGCCGAGCGTGTTGTTACGCAGCTCGCCGAAGTTGTAACCGGTGGCGACCTGGTCCTTGTCGAGCACGATGCCGGTAATCGTGTTGGTGCCGACCGTCGGCGAGACGACGCCGCCCGGCGCGACGCCGGTCGCGGCGGTGCCGGCTGTTTCGAGTCCATCCGCATAGCCCGAAGGCTGTGTTTCAGTGATCGTGTAACCGGTCGCGTCCGCCTGCTCGAGGTTGTCGAAAATGTAGTTGCCGCTCGCGTCGGCCGTGGCGGCGCGCGTGACGGTGTTGCCGAAAATATCGTGACCGGAAAGATTCAGCACGGTCGAAGCAATGCCTGCCTCGGTGCCATCGATCACGCCGTCGTTGTCGTTATCGCGGTAGACACGGCCCGCGATGCTCGACTTCACGAGGCTGACGTTGCCCGTGTTCGAATCGTTCGACGGCACCGGGTCGACGCTGAAGGTGGTGACGGAAGCGGTGTTCGAATAGTTGAGCGGCGGCGCAGACGCCGGCTTGCGGATGAACACGTTGACGGTGATCGTTTCTTCGTCACCGGAGACGATGGTGCCGAGATTGCAGGTGAACTGGCTGACGCTGGAGTTCGAGCACGTGCCGGCACCGGGCGAAACCGAATAGACCATCGGCAGCGCGAGCTCCATGTTCGTCGGCATGGAGTCGGTCAGCACGGACTGATACGCATCGCCCGGGCCGTTGTTCTTGACCTTGATCTGCCACTGGAACGCCTGCCCATACTGCAGCGGCGGCGAGGAAACGATGGCCGTCTTGCTGATGACGGCGAGATCCGCTTTGGCGCGCACGGCCGTGGGCTCGGTTGCGCTGTCGCTGCTGGGATTCGAGTCCTGCTCGTTCGCCATCGCGGTCACGGCGTTGTTGTACGAATCGCCCGAAACGGCTGGCGGTGAGTTCACCGAATAGCGCAGGTAGCGCGTATACGTGCCACTCGCCTCGAGATCGGGCGCGCTGCAGTTCACCACTTGCGTGGCCGGGCCTGTCACAGTTGCGGAACCGGACACGGAGCAGATCGCGGGACCGGTACAGGAATACTGATCGGTCGAGTCGCACAGGAAAGTGACCGATCGAGTAGCCGGCGGCGTGTAGACGTTGCGGAACGTAACGCCGGTCGCCACGGACGGACCGGCGTTTGTCACCCGAACGCGATAGGTGATCACGTTGTTCGACGTCGTGAGGCCGTCGTAGCCCAGCGGGTCCGGGTTCACACCGACGAAACTGGGCACGTCGGTGATGTTCGCGATCAGGTCGACCTGTGCGCCGTCGATGTCGAGCGTGGCGTTCTTGCTGTCGTTGCCCGTGTTCAGCTGGCCTGTGGTGGTCGTGATCGTCGCCGTGTTCTGCAGATGGCGTCCGAGCGGCGGCGAGTTCATCCACGTCGGCCGCACCACCACGGTCACGGACTGCAGCTCGCCCGCCGTGAGCGTGCCGATAGGACAGGTAAGCAGATCCGTGCCCGCGTTGAACGAGCAACTGCCCTTGCTCGCCGTCGCGGATTTCACGGTATAACCGGCGTCGCCCGGCGTCGGGCTGAATTGATCTTCGATCACGACGTTCTGCGCCGGGGACGGACCGACGTTCCGGAACGAGATGACGTACGTCGCGTCGGTGCCCGCGAGCACGGGATTCGGCGCGACGGTCTTGGTCTGGACTTCGACGTCCGCTACCGGGTCGACGGTGGTGATGACGGACGACGTATTGTTCGAACGGTCCGGGTCGCCGATGCTCGTCGAGTCGATGGTCGCCGTGTTGGTGACGGTGCCATCGGCCATCGGTCGCTGCACGGTGATCGTGATTGCCGCCGTTTCAGCGGTATCCGCTGGCGCTCCGGTTTCGTAGCGCAGTGACGCGTAGTTACACGTCACGGTGGCGGCTGCTACCGAGCAGCTGCCCGTCGAGCCTTTGCTGCCCGTGCCGGCCAACGCGGAAATCACAGTGCCGCCCGCGAGCGTCGTGCGCATCGGGATCACGTCTGTGACGACGATGTTCGCGGAATCCTGCGGACCTTCGTTGCTGATCGTGAGCGTGTAGGTTTCGGTGGTGTCCGTCGTCGCGACCGTCGCAAGGCTCTGCGACTTCACGATCTTCAAATCCGCGTGCGCGACAGTCGAGCTCGATGAGGCCGAAACGCAGTTGTTCGCCGAATTCGGATCGGTGTACGTCCCCGCAATAGCCACGCACGCCTGATTGGTGAGCGATGCGGCCGCCGTGGCAGTGGTCACGAGCGTGAGGCTGGGCGTGTTCGTGTTGACCGCGAGCGGGCCTGGACGGGTACAAGTGAATACTTGCAGCGAGAACGAGCACGTCCAGCCGTTGTTGGTGAAGTTGACGGCGCCGGAATAGTCCTCGCCGCTGGGCAAGGTGTCGGTCAAAGTGATCGTGTCGCCGGCACCGAGCGCGCGAGGGCCCGTGTTCCGCGCAACGATCACCGACGTGAGCGCCGCGCCGCTTGCCACCGGGTTCGGCGACTTCGTCTTGGTGATGGACATGTCCACGCCATCACGCTGAATCGTGAAGTTCACCAAGCCCGAGTTGTTGGTCGCGTCCGGGTCGGTCGTCGTTGCCGTGATCGAAGCGGTGTTGCTCGTCGACATGCCGCCGGGCGGCACGACACTGTTGTCCGGCGCGGTAGTCGTGATCGTGATGTCGTTGGTCGCGCCGACGGGCATCGACGCGCGCGTACAGGTGACCACGCGCGTGGCTTGTACGACGTTACAGATCCAGTTCGTGCCGCTCGCCGCGATGGTGGTGAACCCGACGGGCAGCGTGTCTGTGACCGAAACGGTGCTGGCGTCATCAGGGCCGACGTTGCGCGGAGCCAGCGTGAACGTCGCCGCCGTGTTGCCGATCATCGGCGAAGGCGAGGCCGTCTTCGTGATGCGCAGGTCCGCGCCCGCGGTCACCGCGACCATCGCGGTGCTCGTGTTGTTGCTCGGGTTGCCGTCGGGCACCGCGGCGGACAGCGCCGCGGAGTTCGTGATGTTGCCGTTGATCGAGCTTTGCAGTCGGCCGACGATCGACACGACACTCGAAGCACCATTCGCGAATGCGCCGGCGCGCGTACAGGTGACGTTGCTTCCGGCCGCGGAGCAGTTCCAACCTGAACCGGAGAAGGAGACAAACGTGACGTTCGGCGGCAGCGTGTCGGCGATGCTGAGCGCCGACGACGCATCCGGACCGTTGTTCGTGACGGTGAGTGCGTAAGTGACCAGGCCGCCGGCCGCGACGGGGTTCGGGGAGCCCGAGCTCGTGAGCTGCAGATCCGCGCCGGCGGTCACCGACGTGGTTTGCATCACGCTGCTGTTCGTTTCACCGGCGGTTGTGGAGCTGGCGAATGCCGTGCTCGACAGCGATGTACCGCCCGATGCTGTGACGTTGAGCACGATATCGACCAGCCGGTCGGTATCCGCCGCCATTGCCCCGAGGCTGCAGACCACATTCGGCGCGGTGTATGTACAGCTGCCGTCGGACGCCGAGATGAACGTTGCGCCGACCGGTATCGGCACCGTCAGCACGACGCCCGTGGCCGATGCCGAAACCGTGCTCACCTGCAGGTGGTAGGTGAGGTCCTGCGTGGAGGAGACCGGATCCGGGGTGTCCTGAAAAGTGAGCAGCTTCACAATCGGCTCGGCCTGCACGGCCGTCGCCATCGCGAGACCCGCGACCCATGTCAGAAAGTGCCGGAAAAACGAGCGTCGCCGCGCCGTGCGCGGGGCGTCAATCGAGGCGCGCGCGCAAGCCGCGCGAGCAGGGTCGTGAAGTGCGTGCATGAATCCGTTGTGCGTGCGTCACAATTGCGGAACACGTTGCCAGCGAGCGCAACGCGTCGAACGGACCAGACAATATTCGATTCATGCCGCGCCGCGCGGGCGGCGTATCAAAATCGTGACTTCGATCTGTAGGACGCTACCGAGGTTGTCTGCGGGAAGAACAACTTCGTCACACGTGGCGCGCGACGCGCGTCACACCCTCAGTGGCGGTGTGAACCGAATCGAAGGATTTGTGTCGCGAGCCGGCACTCGATGAGGAAGGATCCGAACGCACCCGTGAGGCAGATCATTGCCGCCACGAAGAGCAGGGCGACGGTGCCCGCGAGACTGGTGCCGATGAAGGTGCTCGCGAAGAGCGCCATCACCACCAGGGAGACAAACAACGCTGAGGCGGTGCAGAGCGCGATCGCCGCGTTCGTGTATTTCGCGCGACGGGCGAGCATCGCGAGACTCGCGATCGTGGCCTGACTGTGTTTGCCGTCGGGGCCCACCTGATCTTCCAGGTAGCGCGCCCGGTCGATGATGCGCGCGAGGCGGCCGGTCAGCACGCCCAAGGTCACGCCGACTCCGGAGAGCAGGAACACCGGGGCGACGGCGGACTGGATGAGGTGAACGATGTCCATGATCGGATGATACTAAAGTCATTCGTCCACCCGCCGCGACTCGGTGCCGGCTTTGCAAGGGACTGGCGCAATGTCGTGCAAGTGCGAGATGCTGCGGTGGGGGGGATCTTCAAATGAATGCAGTCAGATTTCGAATCGCGCTCTCGGTGGTTGCTCCGGTCATCCTGATGGCAGGGTGGGCGGGGACGGCGAGCGCCCAAAGCGGGGATGATCCGAGTCCCTGCGCGAGCATCACCGACAACAAGAGCCGGCTTCAGTGCTACGACGCGCAGGAAGCACTGAAAGCGCGCAGGCGTGCGCCGGGTGCAGTGGCCGTTCCGACTCCGCCGCCCCCTTCGGTCGCTGCCGTGCCAGCGATGCCACCCGTTCCCCCCGCTGCGCCGCCCATGGCACGGGCTCCCGAACCCGCCGCTCCGTCCGCAACGCCGCCGCAGGCCGGCAGCCCGAGTGCTGAATTCGGGTTGCAGGGCGAGGCGCTTGCCCGGAAGCGCGCGGCGGAAGCGCCGAAAGATGTCCCCAAGGCAACCGAGCAATTGGTCGCGAAAGTCACCGCGGTCACCGGCCGGGGCAAGGGTGACTATCGCATCGAGCTCGACAACGGCCAGCTGTGGATGGAGAGCCAGCGCACGGGCGGTGAAGCGCCGGCGACGGGTGAGACCGTGACGATTCGGCCGGGCCTGCTGGGTTCTTATTTTCTCGAGCGCGAGGTCGGCGGATTGGCGTTGCGCGTGAAGCGGGTGAAGTAGACACGTTCGGTGCTGCGTGCCGCTTGGGTCAGGCCCGGGTGGCACGGTGTTTCAACCGCAGGCCGCACGCGGCGCCGGGCGTAACAGCGCGTGCTCAGGGGCCTGACCCATACTTGGCCGAATACGGCCGCGGGAACGACAATGACGGTGCGTTCCAGGGCCAACGTTCATGCCCATCACTGCAGGAGCGCGCATGCGCAAACGCCCATCTTCTTCCACGCCTGGCCGCACCGAACAGGTTGCCGCCGATCGTCGCAAGTTTCTCGGCTCGCTTGCCGCCGGCGCTGGCGCTGCCAGCGTGCTCGGACTTGCGGGTACCAGCCCTTCACTGGCTCAGCAGGTGGCCCAACAGCCTGCAGGCCAGACACCGCCCCCGGCTGCTGCCAATCGCCCGCCACCGCCGCCGGAACCGAAGGAGTCGCAGCCCGCGCCGCTGAAAGATGTGAAAGGCAAAACCGCGTACATCACGGCCGCGTCCGATGGCATCGGTCTTGGCATCGCGCGCGCTTTCTCGAACGCGGGCATGAACGTGGTCATCGGCTATCGCAACGAGAAGCGGCTCGCTGAAGCGCTGCCGCTGTTCGGCAAGAACGCTCCGGTCCACGCGGTGAAACACGACGTGGTTGGACGTGACGGTTGGGTGGCGCTGCTCGACGAAGTGAAAGCGAAATTCGGCAAGCTCCACTGCGTCGTGAACAACGCGGGCGTCAAGACGTTCGCGAAGTCGAGCGAAGCGCCGATCGACGTCTGGACCAACGCCATCGAAGTGAACGTCAACGCGATCTATCACAGCGTCGCGGTGATCCTGCCGCACATGCTGGAGCACAAGGAAGGCGGCCAGTTCGTGACGACTGCGTCGATGAGCGGCCTCTTGCCGGCCGTGACGGCGGGCGTTTATACGACCACGAAGTTCGCCGCCGTCGGCATCATGGAATCGCTGCGCATCGAGCTCGAAGGCACGAACATTGGGACGTCTGCGTTCTGCCCGGGCGGCGTGAATACAGACAACTTGCCGCCCGGCACGCGTCCGCCGCCAACCGATGGCAGGCCGGGCCGCGGCAACTTCGGCGCCGCGCTGATGGATCCTCTCGAGGCGGGTGAGCGCGTGCTCAACGGCGTGCGCAACAACGATCTGTTCATCATCTCGCACGGGGAGTTCCGCGACGGCATGAAGCAGCGGTTCGACTCGATCCTCGAATCGTGTCCGGACGATCCGGCTCCCGCCGAGCGCCTGGCACTGGAAACGCGTACGCGATTCACGGGGATCTATCCGCGCGAAATCGCGCACCGGAAGGCGAAGCGGAAGAGCTATCGCGGCTAGTGGCTAGTTGCCGCTGCCCGACGTCGGCGCGCGTTCTTCGTTGGACGCCGCCGGCGGCGGTGCGACTTGTGAGGCCTCGACGGGAGGCGCAGGAAGCTCTTCCGCCACCAATGACGCGGTATTCACCACCGCGGGATCATCACGCAATTTCAGGTACAGCCCCCGTTTTCCAGGACGCGGCACCGGCAAGGCCCGTCCTGGAAATCCATCGGGCACCTGCACGGACTGCTTGAAGTCCGGATCTCCCGACACGGAATCCACGAGGAACAGGTTGGAGCCGGTGAGCTTGCACGCTTGCTCCGGAGCGGACGGACACTGCAAGGTCTGCAGCGTCGGCAGTCGAACGAGCGTGGCGAGCGGCTGCCAATCGCCGGCAGCGCCTTTCGTCACCACGCGAAACTTCAAAGGTCCGAACGCGGAAAAACCAAATGCCTTGGCGGGATCGAAGGTCGCTACGGCCACTTTGGCGTCGGCCAGCGTAAGGCCGCGGTTTGCCAGACTCAGCGTGGCCGCGAACGATTCATCGTCGGTGGCCACCTCGATATTTTCTTCCCGCCCGAACAGCGCAGGCGATTTCGCGCGCACGGAGAAAACGAGCTGCGCGTCCTGCGGCAGCTGGTCTTCGCTTGCGAGCTGGATGTTGCTGTCGCTCGTGCGCGCGGAGAGCTGCACGCTCTTGCCGACGAGATCGACGCTCGGGCGCGGCGCACCCACCGAAACGTTGAAGGTGTAAGCGCGGCCGTCGCGCAGGACGACGCGGGCTTTGTTCAGATCGCCCGGCTGCAGGCTCGTGGTGGCGGGCGTTGTGGCCATCACGAGCCCGTCGCTCGGTGCATCGGCAGCGGATCGATCCGGCGTGAACTCGAGGCCCTTGAGCGAGAGGCTCACGACTTCGTCGAGTCGCGTGCCCTTGAGAATGCCGCGCGATTCGCCGGCGTGAATCGAAAAGCTTTCGAGGCGACCTGCCTCGGGGTATGCGCGCAGCTCGATGGGCTGCAGATCCTGCGCGCCATATTGCGAAACGAACAGCGTCATCGCGCCGGGCTCGGCCTGCTGCAAAGGCAGGTTGATCTCGACTTCATTCGATTTCACGGTCGACCATTCGACGCGCAGCTCTTTGCCTGCAGGATCTTTCACCATGATCCGATCGATGCACGCGACGCTGCCGGCCTGCAAGTGGATGGTGTTCGCGCGCCCCACGACGAGCGGCGTGTCGTCGGTGGACGAAGGCGTCCACACCTGCGAATGCACGTTGACCAGCTGAAAGCCCGGCCCGGAGAATTTCTCGAAGCCCCAGTAGCCCTGCAGCGCGCCCTGAAAGCGGTCTGCGAGACTTGCGCTGGCGAGCGTTGAAGTGTCGATGACGAAGCCGCCTTGTTCGGCGTCTGCCTTGGCGGGCAGATCGATCATCTCGCCGTTCTTGCCGGTGATGCGAAGGAAGAGGTCGTGCGCATACTCCGTGGAGAACACGAGCGGCGCGCCTTCCACCGGCAGCACGAGCGAGTTACGGCGCGCGCAGTAGATGTCTTTCGGATCAACGGCATGCAGCGGTGGCGGTTGCGCCTGCTCGACGGCCGGCAGCGCGGCGACGAGCACGGACTTCGGATTGTGAAACGAAGGTGGCGTGTTCAGCGTGAGGGTGAGTTGATCGCCCACCGCAGTGGCGAGCGCCGGAATGTATTGATAGTTCGCGACCCGGAACGAATCGAACAGGCGCCCGAGATCGAGCACCGACGCGATGTAAGGACTGTAGTAACCGTAGTTCGCCTGCGGTGTCGAGCTTGCGGCCATCGCGAGATCGCTGGCGGGACCGGACGTGAGCGCCTCGACGATCGATGTGCTGTGGCCGTCGTTCAGGATCAAGGTTTCCTGTCCCTGCATCAGGCAGGGCGCCTGCAGCTGCGGGATCCGGTCCAGACATTTCTCGTCGACGCGGATGCCGAGGCTGCGCGCCAGCAGCGGCGTCGTGTCTTTCAACACGGCCGGGTTCGCGGCGTTGAGATTGCGCACGGCGGAGAGATAACGCTCGAGCCGCGAGCGGTCGAGCGTGGCTTGATTCAGGTCTTGCGAGGCACGGACGAAAGCCCCGGGCCGGCCGCGCACCGCTTCCGTCAGCGTCTTGAAATCACCGCCGGTTTCGGGCGCGAGAAAAATCAGCGCCTGCTGCGCGCCGTCCGGAACGGTAACGGTCAGGCCCTTGGCGGCGCAGTCGCTCTTCCAGGTCGCGCAGCGGAAGAACCAGTTCTTCGGTGGCGGATTGGTCGGGCCGCGCAGGAACGCGACGACCATCAGGTAATGCTCGGACTGGTTCGCTGGAAAATCCGCCTTCAGCAGCAGCTTGTCGCCGGCCGCGAGATGCGGCGCCTGCGCGATCGACAATGTGTTGTCGGCCCGGGTCACGGTGACGTCGAGCGTCGGACCCTTCAGGTCGAACGGGGCGGGGCCTGCGGCATGCGCGGCGCCGCTGAACGCGGCCGCAAGGGCCCACAGGCTGGCAAGTCGAGCTCTCATGGGATGGATCGTAGGGGAGAGCGCCGCGCGCGCCAACCCATTCGGACAGGCTGTTGTGTCGCCGATCCGAGACTTTGGCGCGGAGGCCGGCGGCTCGCGCGAAGCTTACGAAACGTTACGGCCGCGAAGGCATGGGCCTGCGCGTCCACCGCCGCTTTGAAATCGTCCCGTAACGTCCACCGTGAAGTCCGAACCGCTGGCCCTTGCGCTATCGCGCGGCGGGCAGCCCTATGATCGCGCCGCTGAAGGCCGGGAAAATACGGCTGGAAACCGAAGGCCGAAAACCGGCGCTGAACCTGAGCGCCGAAAAATCAAGGCCAAGGTTCGAGGCCATCACGATCAACAGGGGGATCGCATTCATGGGCACGAAATTCACCGCATGGCTGAGCGCCGCCGCGCTGGCTGCACTGTCGGTTGGCACGCACGCTGCTGCCGCCGCCGCCGCAGGCGACAAAACATTGGACCGTCCGGCTCTCATCAAGCTGGCCGATGATTACTTCACAGCGCTGCTCGCGCACGCACCAACGAAAGTGCCGCTCGCCACCGACCTCAAGACGGTCGAGAACGCCAAGCGCATCAGCACGAGTGAGGGGCTCTGGAAAACCACCACCGCAGCTCCAACGGAGTTCAAGATCGTCGTGCCGGACACCGTGTCTCAGCAGGTGGGCGGCATGATGATGATCCAGTCCGAAGGCAAGCCTGCGCAGGTGGGCTTTCGATTGAAGGTGGTGAACGGCAAGGTGGTCGAGGCCGAGCACATGATCGCCGTGCCGCGCGAGCAGATGCTGGCGAACCTGCAGAAGCTGCGGCCCGCGATCCCCATGGAAGTGCCCTATGAATATCGCGATTCGCGCGGCCGGCTGCTGCACATCGCTAAGTCTTACTACGATGCGCTGGACCTGAACAACGGTTCGCTGGCGCCTTTCGCGCCGGACTGCGAGCGCCGCGAGAACGGCATGCGCACCGCTCCGTTCGGCGGAGTGGTGCCCGGGCCCGGCATTCCGGGCGCGCCGCCTCGGCCGCCGGGCCTCGTTGGCATGCAGGACTGCAAGAGCCAGCTAGACTCGCAGTCGATGGCGTACATCACCACCATCGATCATCGCCGCGTGGAAGTGGCCGATGAGCTCACGGGGCTCGCGATCGGGTTCTCGCATTTCCATCATGCGATGACGAACAAGGAATACAAGATCCTCAACGATCCGGGTCGTGAGGTGAACACGATGAACTACAACCCGTTCGACCTGCCGGCGATGCACATCTATAAGATCTGGGGCGGGCAGATTCACGAGATCGAGGCCATGGGGTTCATGGCGGGATACAACTCGCCGAGCGGCTGGGAATAGGGCTGCCTCGGAAAGTTTTATTTATTGAGCTCGCCGGGCAGGCCGGAAGCCCACTCAGTTCAGGGCATCCGCGCCGGCGGAACTGTCGCAAGCGCCTGCGGCAGTTCCGCTTCGAATTTCGCCAGCGCCTGTTCGAGCCGCCACTGCTCACGCGCCTTGGCGCTACGCTCCAGTAAATCCCGGCATTGCGCGGGGATGCGATTCGGCATTCCCTTGCACGCGGGAGTCCATCGCACGCCGCTCTCGTCCCACACACTCTCGCCTTCGAGGAACGAGTACGTGAGGCTGTTGCGGGAGATCTGACGAAGGTCCGTGTACGTCAAGTGGTGTTCGGTCACGGCGCGCAGGTATTCATGACTGAGATCGCCGCGTGATACACCGGCATCATCAGTTGAAAGCGCCACGGGCACGCCAGCGGCCATATACATCGGCAGCGGATGCTCGGCGCCTTTGACTCCCAGGATGCTGGCGTTACTCGTCAGATTGATCTCGACGGCAATGTGCTCGCGCGCCATGCGCGCCAGCAGCTCGATTGCGCCATCTTCGTACGCAATGTCCACGCCGTGTCCGATGCGACGAGCACCGGCCACTTCCACGGCCTCGCGAATATGGAAGCGCAGGTCTTCCGGCGGTGTCAGTCCCAACGTGAGCTCACCCGCATGCAGCGACAGCGGCACGTTCGGATAGCGAGCCTTGAAGAAAGCAAACATGTGCATGTGCAGGCTGTAGTCCCGCAGCGAGACGGGCCCATCTTCCGGCTGCGCGATATTCACGCCCACGAAGCGCGGGTCGCCGGCGACCATCGCGAACCCCAATGCCATGCGGCCGAACACTTGTTCAGGCGCAGCCTCGCGCGGGACGTTCATCAAATAACGAACGGTCACTTCGCAAGCCGGCGTCGGCTTGCCGGCAGAGCAACCGTTGAGCTCCGCGATTGTTCGCTCGGTAAGGTCCGTCTCCGCGCGTCCGCGCGCCACCGCGTCTGCCAGAGCAGGCTGGAGTCGCCCGAAGCGGCCCGCCATGTCCTTCTCATCCCACGGCTCCGCCGCGAATTTCGGACCCAGCTCGCGGGAGACCGTCGGGCCCTGCATCTGCTCGAGATAGAGCACATGGTCCATCGCAGCCTGTGCGCGGCTAGTGGCAATCATGCGTGCATTCTCGCCCCGCGCGGCGAACGCAAAGCGGCGGAAGCTGGAAAAAAAGCGCTCGTGAGCCGTGACCATCGGGTCATCGACACCGAGCTGATGAGCCCGCATGGACATGGCATCGATCGCGTCGTTGTAGAGATCGACGTCGCGTAATTCGAGCCCGCGCACCGGCACGCTCGCAGGCTCCGAGCAGGGAGGTGCAGTGAGCGTCATATCTTTCAGCGCCAGGCAGCCGTCTTTTTCCGCCGCCCAGCTCAGGAAATGTTCCGCATAGATGCCGCCGCCGCCGTGGTTGTGAAGGTCTGCGCCCTTCGGCAGCTTCTGCACCAGCACGCGCAACAGCGCATGCGAGCGCGCGGCGTCTGCGAAGAGCGCGTTGAGCCGAACGTCTGCCCGGGTCTCGGCGGGGGCGGGCGCGGCGGTCAACATCATGACCGCGGCGCCCGCGAGGGTGGGTTTCAGCCAGTTGCGCATCCGACCTCAGAACTCGATCTTGGCACCCAGTCGCACACTCCACAGGCCCAGGCGGCCCTGATTGTTGAGCGTGGGCTTCGTGAAGGAATCATATCGATACTGTGGGCAGGAGCCCGCCGCCGCCGTGGGGCACGACACGTTCACCACGGTCGAGAGTGGATCGTAATAGCGAAACGCGCCGTAGTCATCGTCGAACAGGTTCAACAGGTTCTCGACGTCGGCGAACAGGCGGAACCGGCCGCCGGACCACATCGGCACCGGCAGTTCCTGCTCGACGTGCAGGTCGACTTTCATGTAGTTCGGCGAGCGCATGCTGTTCTTCTCGATGATCTCGCCCTGCTCGAGATCGTTGCCGACGACGTAATCGCGAAACTGCTCATAGGTGGCCGCATTGGCGTAAGTCACCTTCGGATCCGCGGTCATGCTGCTGACATCCGGCACATAGAGCAGGTAACGGTTCGCCGTGCCGGTCGTGCCCCACAGCGAGCGACTGCCCGCGGAGTTCATCGTCAGGCTATACGGCGTGCCGGAACGGTATTCGCCGAACAGGCTGAAGCGGGTCTTGTACTCGGAGACGAATGCCTTCGAGTAATCGAGATTCATCTTCCAGTTGTGCTTGATCTCATAGCTCGAGGTGCCATACGCCGCGACGTTCGGGTCCACCACCGGTTGCGCGCCGTAGGTGCCGCTGGCCGTGGAGCCGCCGGAGATGGCGGTGCCCAGGTCGCTCAGCGATTTGATGTTGGAGTGCGCGTAGCTCAGGCCGGCGCCGAGGCCGAAATCCCACGTTTTATCGATGCGCGCGACCAGCACGGAAGAACGGCCACGACTCGTGTTGGACAGGAACAGGTCGTTGTTCGTGCCGTTGGTGAACGTGTCCGCATAGATCGGGCGGCCATCGGGTGCGGAGCCGACGCGGGTGAGGCGCAGGTCTGTGTATTGCGCGGCGTACTTCACCCAGCCCTGATAAATGTCCGCGCCGAAATTCCAGTTGTCACCGAGGGGACCGAGGTCGGCGAGATAGTCCGCGGTGATGCTGGCTTTCCAGGTCGACGGCAGATGAAACGTATCGGACATCGCATTGACCGGAGCGCCCGAGAGCGCACCGGTGTTGGTCTGCAGGAAGCTCGTCAGGTTCGGGCCCTTGGTTCGACCGTCCACGTTGTTCAGCGCCTCGGCGCAAACCGCCGCCGGCAACACGGGCGAATTGGCCGCTGTGCCAAGTGTGCAGCCCGTAGCGGTGCGCGTGATGTTTGACAGCGTGTTGCCGTAAACGCCGGCGACGGAGAAGCTGTTGCCGATGAACACGTCCGGCGAGCCGCCGGAGAACAGGCCGATTCCGCCACGCAGGGTCAGCCGATCGAGTGCGCGCCACGTGAGGTTGATGCGCGGCTGGGTCACGACGTTGCCGTCGATCGTGTTGGTATTGCTGAAGCCGTACCGATTCGTGAAGAACTGATTTTGCGGCGGCTGGTCGCTCATCGAATAGATGTCCCAGCGCAGGCCATAGGTCAGGTTCAACGTCGGCGTGATGTTCCAGCTGTCTTGCAGGCCCGCGGTGTATTGGCCGTAGTCGAAGCTCGCCTCGACGTCTGCGAGATCGCCCGTGATCGAATACTGCCAGCTGAACTGGCTCGCCTGCTTGGCCTGGAACGCCGCCACCGAGTCGAAGTAATAAATGCCCAGCGCGCTCTGCACGAACACGTTGGTGATCTTGACCTCGTTATAGGCGAGGTCGGCCTTGAGCGCGTGGTCGCCGAGGTTGAGCCGCGCCACGAACTCGGCGCCATATTGTTTCTGCTTGACCACGTCCGCCTGGCTGAACTGTTCCGTGCCCATGAAGAGGCGTGGTGTGCCGTTCTGCGAGCACTGGAAGATGCTGCCGGCATTGGCGTCATCGAGACAGACCTGGAATTGCGCGAAACCCGCTTCGCCGAGCGAGGAGGGAATCTTGCTGTAGTCACGATAATTGACGCGCGCTTCCGTGCTGAACGTGTTGGTCCACGTCGAGTTCAACTGCAGAACGCTGGAGTTGACCTCTTCAGGCTCGTTGGTCGCGTAAGAGGCGTAGTTCAGGAACGGTGACACCGCGGGCGTGACGCTGCCGCTGCCCGGAGATTGCAAATAGCTTTCCTGGAAAATTCCGGTGTATGACAGGCGGTGGCTGTCGTTGATGTTCCAGTCGATCTTGCCGGTGTATTTCTTATCTGTCTCCGGCAGTACGGAGCGGATGCCCTTCGTGTCATACCCATAAACGGACTGCGCGATGCCGGACACTTCGTCGAGGTCCGCCTGCGAGAGATTTGGCACCACGGTGGGCGCGCCTGCGAGGCCGAAGCTCGCGGGATTGGTTTCGTCCATGTCTTCGTATGAAAGCGCGAAGAACAACGTGTTCTCGATGATCGGGCCCGACAGGAATGCGCCCCAGTTCTTGCTGTCGAAATCCAGCTTGATGGGCGTGCCGCGCGATTTGTCGCCGGTGAGCTTGTCATCCGTGTACGTCGAAAACGCGGAGCCGGTGAACCGGTTGCTGCCCGAGCGCAGGACCAGGTTGATCGAGCCGCCCTGGAAATCGCCCTCGGTGATATCGAAGGGCGCGATCTTGATGGACATCTGCTCCACGGCATCGAGCGGCACCGGGCCGCGCGTGGTCGGCAGGCCGCCCTGGTTGAGGCCGAAGTTGTCCGAGAAGCGTACGCCGTCGACCGCGAAGCGATTGGTGCGGTTGTTCTGGCCCGCGATCGAAACGCCGCGGGTGCTCGGGTTGAATGCCGCGAACGGGTCGCGTCGGGCGATGTCGCGAATGTCTCGCGTCACCGACGCCACGCCTTCGATGCTGATGCGATCTAGCGTTGTCGTGGGGCCGGCGGACAACGCAGTGGCGGCCTTGCTCGAAACCACCACTTCGGCAATGGCTGTGGGGTCGCCAAGCGTGATCGGCAAGCTGAGAGGCTCGCCAACGCTCAGATAGACATCCGAGAGTGTGGCCGACTTGCTGCCTGCACTCGTCACGGTGATCGTGTAAGGGCCGCCGGGACGCAGGCCGGAAGTCGAGAACGTGCCGCTCGTGCCCGTCGTGCTCGTGTTGGTCGTCCCCGAGGGCACGTGCACGACCGTGACGGTGGCACCCGAAACCGGTGCGCCGGCATCACGCGTCACGATGCCGCGGACCGAGGAAGTCGTTTCCTGCGCAACCACCGAGGCCGAAGCGCCGGCCAAAAGTAAAGCGACCGCCAGGCCAGCGGCATGCGAATTCCTGAACACTCGATCCTCCTGGATGGCGCAGGACAGGGCCCGTCATTGGGCGTCCGGTGCACCAGTTCGTTATGGCAGGAGGCTTTGCAAAAACCGTGCAGGGTGTGACGTGTCCCCGGATCCGTCGGCGAAGGCCTTGTTCTGCAGGCTTTTAGCGATCTGCGGGTCAGGAGAGGGCGGCGGGGTTGCGCCCTCTTTGTACACAGCGTGCTGCATCGCTGTACACAATCAGGGCGCCGAAAGTTGTATCGAAGACGTACATGCGCCCGCTCAAGCCAGATATTTCCGAGTTAGCTGAGTTGACACATCCCACAACTTCGCCGCCATCGCAGCGTTGCGTTGATCATTGCTTTGCGGAGCCGGATTGCAGTCCTTGAAGTACTCGCCCGTCGTCCTGGCGAGCTGTGGGCTCGTCGCCACGTAACACTGTGTCGCCGCGCCTTGCTCGACGGTCTTGGCTTCTTTTGGAGCGGTGGACGCCACGTAACGCCGGATATTCGTGAGCACCGGCCCGGGCGTCAGGCAGTTCGACGTGGCCTGCGTGCCGGCCAATCGTTTGGACAGCTCCAGCGAGAACAGGCCGTTTGCGAGTTTGGAATGAGCGTACCCGTGCGCGAACCAGCCCTTGCCCGACAGATCATCGAACTGGATGCCGCCCGCCGGTGCTTCGGCGTGAAAGCCACTGCCCACCGTGACGACCCGGCCCTGCGGCGCGGCGCGCACGAGGTCCATCAGCCGCCGGGCCAGAATGAAGTGGCTGAGATGATTGACGACGAATTGTTTCTCCAACCCATTCACCTGCTCGAAACTTTCGAGCACGATGCCGGCGTTCAGCATCAGCACGTCGATGCGGGCCGTGAGTGAGCGAATTCGATTGGCGCAGTCGACGACGGACTGAAAGTCTGTCAGCTCGATTACGACGGGGGTGGGCGGGCTGATTTTCGGGCTGATGTTTTGGCCAACCTTCTGGTCAACTTTCCGGCCCAGGGTTTGGTCCGTCACCTGCGCACAGGCTTCGCGGCCCTTCTCGAGCGTACGTGCCGTGCCAATGACGTGGGCGCCGTGCATCGCCAGCACCCGCATCGACTCGAAACCCAGCCCGGAGTTGCAGCCGGTGATGACCACGGTTTTGCCGCGAAGGTCGAGTCCCTTCGTCACGTCTTCTGCGGTAGACAGCGCGCCGAACGCGCTGTGCGGTGTTTCGGCGAAAGCGGGTGTCATGGCGGTGGCGGTGAGTCCTGCGAGCAGGGTGCGACGGGTGATCGGAAGCATGGGGGCCTTTTATTCAAGACTCGCTCAGCGCCCGCGCCACTGGCATGCGGCCGGCGCGCAGCGCGGGAAATAGGCCGCCCAGAATACCGATGATCACCGCCCAAAGCACACCCTGGCGCATGACCTCCGCGGATACCACGAACGTGAACGCATATTGCGTGTTGCTGAGAAAGCTCGAGCTCGCCTGCCGCCCGTCGAGCGCGACGTAGAGGAGACTAATGCCGATCGCGCTGCCGAGGATCGACAACAGAACGGATTCCGCGACGACGGACACGGCCACGGGTGTCGCGCCGAAGCCGAGCGCGCGCACGGTGCCGATCTCTTTCGTGCGGGCGGAAACCGCGCCATACATCGTGTTCAGTGCTGCGAACACAGCACCCACGAGCATCACGGTGAGCAACGGGTAGGCGAACGTCTTCATGATGCTGAACAGGCGCTGCACGGAACCCTGGTAATAGTCGGCTTCGCGTTGCACGGTGACACCGAGTATCGGCGTTGCTGACAGGCGCTTTGAGAGAGCGGCAGAAAGCTGGAGGGACGAGGGCTTCACGCGCACGCTGTTCACGCCGTTGCCCAGGCGGAACGCGGATTGAACCATCGGCAGGTCCGTCCAGATCTCGGATTCGACGGCGCCACCGCCTGCCTCGAATACGCCGACGATCGTCCAGTCCGTGTCTGCAAGCCGAAGCGTGCCGCCGAGCGCCAGACCCGCGAACTGTTTCTGCGCGGCACGGCCGACCAGCAATTCGTAACGTCCGGTCTGCACGAACCGACCGTCGACGAGTTTGAGGGCGCTGCGAAGCCGATGGGCTTCGCTCGTCACACCGCGCAAGGCGACGTTGACATAGCCGTCGCCTTGCGGCCGCTTCAGGCTGATGAAGCGCGACATCTCGGCCGACACCAGCGCTCGCGGATCGCTCGCTTTCGCCACCGTGGCAATCGAATCGGCGGCGTCTTGAGTCAGGGCGCTGTCGTCCTCGGCGTTTGCGCCGGATTTCAGGACGAGCAGCGTCGCATCGTCTGCGTTCGGCACGAGCATCTGACGGTAGCTCGCCACGACCGAGAACAGCCCAACGAACACGGCGACGACACACGCCACACCTACAACGTCGATGAGCGCGCTGCTCCAGCGCTGCGGCAGGGCGCGCAAGCTCAGGCTCGTCATCGCAATGACTTGTCGGATCATCGTCGTGCGCTCCGCAGTGCTTCGACTATGCCGAGCCGTTGCGCCTGGATGGCAGGCGTGAGTCCTGTGAGCAGGGCGGTGACGAGCATCAGCGCGACGCCCAGTGCCAGTTGGCGAACACTCAGGACCAGGGGCCCGACAGCTTCTGAGATCACGTTGATGATGCCGCACGCCACCGCGAGGCCGAGCACTCCGCCGACGAGCATCATTGCGGCCGCTTCGGACATCACCAGGGCGGCGATGCGTGACGGCTCGAAACCCAGCGCCTTTAGCGTGCCGATCTCGCGCGTGCGCTCCGCGAAAGCTTGCAGGAGGCTGTTACCCGTGACGAGCAGCATCGAGACAAACACCGCGATGAGGATCAGATACGCAATGAGCGACACGTTGCCGACGCGCTTGAAGAAGTCCCGGCGCAAAGCATCCTGTGTGCCGGACTGGGTTTCTGCCGCCGAGTTGCGGAACAGGTCGTCCACCTGTACCGCAAAGCGCGCAGGGTCGAGACCCTTGCGCAGGATCGCGATGATGAACCCCACCGTGCCACGACCTTCGGCGCGGGCTTCGTCGAAGTACTCGTGATGGAACAGGATCTGGCGCGGATTTTCTGCCGGATCCTTGTAGTGAAAGACGCCGCGCACGGTGAGATTCCAGTTGCGAGTGCCGTCCACGCGAGGCACCCACGGCACCGTGATCGGAATGACGTCGCCGATCTTCCAGCCGTACAACCTGACGAGATTTTGATTGACCAACACGCCCGTGGGATCGTTCTGATAATCCCGGAACTGCTGCGGGTCCCAGACGAAACGCCCGGTCGGATCCACTTCAGAGGAGAAGTGTTTGCTGACGGCCACCGTCCCCACGGGATTGTTCGGGCTCTGCCAGTAGCCGCCGATGCCGGTGCCGTAATCGGCTTCGCCGCTCGCAATGCCGGGAAGTGCGCTGATCCTGGCCACATGGGCCATAGGCAGGGGACCGCCGTATTTCGCCTGGATCAGAACCCTGTCATCGGAATACTGGTGCGCGCCCTCGAAGAACACGCTGATGGCGGCGAGCAGGCCGTATAGCGCAAATGCACTGATGATCGAAACGAGCGTGAAGGCCAGGCGCGTTCGATTGCGCGTGAGATTCGACCAGACGAAATGAAGATACTTCATCGCCGCGCCTCGGCATCCATTCGTCATTGGCGACGCGCGACGTTAGCCGAGATGTCAGGCGCGGCCCAAGAGTCGTGACAAATGTCAGGTGAACGCGCGTTACCTGCACACGCTCGGCGGGCGCTCAGCGGGCGAGGGTGAGCAGGCGAACGCCCAGCGCGCCCATGATGCCGCCAGCCGCGCGGTCCACGTGCGTCTTGTAACGAAGATACGCCGTGCGTGATTTGGGCGACGACAGCGTGCTGGCAACGACGGTGTACCAGGTTGCATCGATAGCAAACGCGATGAGCGGTAGCGCGATGTAGAACGACGCAGGCGGCTTCTGCGGCAGCAACGCTGCGAACACGCTGCTGAATACAATTGCGGTCTTGGGATTGCTGAGCTGTGTGCCGAGGCCGATGAGAAACGCGCGCGTAACGTTGGTGCCGGATGCAGGCGCGCCGTTCGCAACGTCAGCGGTTGTTGTCAGAGGCTGCTTCGCGCCTCGCCAGATGCGATACGCGAGATAAATCAGATACAGCCCACCCGCGATTTTCAGCGCGGTGTAGACCCACGGCACTGCGGTGAACAAGGCGTGCAAGCCAAGCAGCGCGGCCAACGCGAAAATCGCGGCACCCACGCCCATTCCCAATGCGGTGGCGATGCCATCCCGTCGGGATGCGGCCACCGCCGTTCTGGCGACGAGCACGAAACTGGGGCCGGGGCTTACGGCACCGACGGCGAGTGCGGCGGTGATGCTGAGGAGGGGGAGAAGTGCGTCCATGAAGGCATTGTAGAGCAGGGCCGCCGCGCGGCGCGGAAAATTCGCCGATAGAACACTCATCAGAGAAGACAGTTACGCCGCCAAAAAGGACCGGCGGAAGGTGCTCTGTTCGCGGCGGACGATCATCGGGTGGACAGCTGCCTGAGCGCGTCGTGCCCATCCCGCCAGCCTTCGAACAATCGCGCATCCGGAGCCGATCCGCGCACGGAATAGCGCTAGCGTCCCCGCGAACACAACGGGGGAGATTCTCATGAAAAATACGATCGTCCTGGCGCTGCTGCTCGGTGTCGTCTCCGTTCCGGCGCTCGCTGAACCGCCCAAGGTCGAGCCGGCCTGCAACCACGCGTGCCTGCAGTCTTACGTCGATCGCTATCTCGACGCGATGCTCGCCCACAAAGCGAGTGACGATCTGTTTGCGCGCGAAGCGAAGTTCACCGAGAACGGCATACGCCTGCCGCTCGGCAACGAAGGCCTGTGGTTCCGCATGTCCGGCAAGGGCACCTATCAATTCTATGTGCCCGACGTCGAGACCCAGCAGATCGCTTATTTCGGCACGGTGCGCGAGAAAGAACGCAATGAGGACCTGCCGGTCGCGCTGGTTCTGCGGCTCAAGATCGTCGACCAGCACATCACGGAAGCGGAGCAGTTGGTCATTCGGCCGGAAGGCGGCCTCACGAACAACGGAGGTCAGACGCCGCGGCCGGTGTCCACGGCCGAGCGCGTGGAGAAGATGGGCTCGCCGCACCCGATCTTCGCCGAGGTGATTCCGGAGGCCAGGCGCCCTTCACGCGAAGAGCTGATCCGCACGGCAAATTATTATTTCTCGGGTCTGCAGCGGAACGACGGCAAAGGCTACTACCCCTTCACTGACGACTGCGATCGCTACGAAAACGGCAACCACTCCACCAACGTGCCCATGCTGAACCCTGCCACGGGGCAGCGTGAAGTGATGGGCTGCAAGAAGCAGTTCGAGCTGGCACTGAAGAACGTGGTGTCGCGCGTGCGCGATCGTCGTTTCGTCGCGGTGGATCGCGAGCGTGGCATCGTCTTTGCGTTCGGCTTCTTCGATCACGAGCAGATCAACTGGACCTGGCAGCTGGGTGAGCTGTTCAAGATCCAGGACGGCAAGATTCGGCGCATCGAGGCGATTTTTCAGCGCGGGGCGTATGGAATCAATTCGGGCTGGAGCACCTATGAGCAGGGGATGTCGGATCAGCCGCAGATCGTTCGCTGACGCCATGCTGCAAACCGCTTTGGAAAACCGAAAGCACGCTGCATGAGTCTGGCGAAACGGAACGCGGGCGTTGAGACCCGCGTTCCGCGCCCCGTCAGGCAATGCCCGCCGTTGCGATCACAACGACACCTTCGCGCCCAGGAAAAATCTCCGCCCGAACGTATCGAACGACGACGAGCTCGTGCCCAGCGCGTTGTTGTTCGTGCTCGGATTGACCGGGTTGAAGCTGGCGCCGACCACCTCCGGGTCCGCGTTGAACAGGTTGTCGACACCCGCGCGCAGCTGGTAGTGACCCCCGATGGACCAGCTCGCGAACAGATCGGCCTGTGCATGGGACCTCACACCCAACGCATCCGCCGCCGCGCCAGGAGCGGGTTCCACGCTGGGCCAGTACTGCCAGCGAAGCCCAACGGAGTAAGGGCCCGCACTGTAGGCCAGCGTCGTGAAAACGCGGTAATCAAAGTTGACGCCGCTGCCCTTGTTCTCGACGAATGCCCCGCCGGGAAACGGTGAGATCGCGTACGTGTCGAGACGGCTGTACTGCACGTTCGCACTCAGTGCCCCCGGAATCACCTTGAGCCCGATGTCGTCGAACTGGCTGGCCCAGTCGAGTTGCACATCGACACCACGGGTCTTGATGGCGCCGAGGTTCACGTACTGCGCCTTGAACTTGCGATCTGCCGCGAACACAGAGCTGGGCGGCAGATACTCACGCTGGATCAGTGCGCAGTAGGGATTGGCTGCCGCCAGCTCTGCGCCCGAATGCGAGCCGGGTGCGTCGTTGAGCAGCGCGTTGTATTGCCCGTCGAGGCACTGCTGGTACACGGTGAGATGCGTCGGCACCGCGATCGCGCCTTTGATCTCGATGTTGTAGTAGTCGACGGACAAGCTCAGTCGCTGCAGGGCTTCGGTTTCGAACGGCGATTTGAGCACGATGCCGATGGTGTACGTATCGGCTTCTTCCGACTGCAGGGCCGGGTTGCCGCCCTGAACCGCCAGGTCGAACGGGAACGGATTGGTCTGGCCGAACACATTGAAGTTGTAGTTGTTCGCGCTCGGCTGGCCGGGCACGTAGAGGCTGGCGGGCGCCCCGTCACGCGTCATCAGGTACTGACACAGCGTTTGCAAGTTGAGCCGATTGGGATTCGCCGGATTGTTACCCCAGTCCGGCGTGACGCCCGGCCAGTTCCCGCAGGCATCCACCGCGTTGAAGTCTATCGAGCTTGCGCCGATCGGCGAGAACAACTCGGTGACGTTCGGCGCGCGATTGGCGTGCTGGAAGCCGCCGCGGAAACCGACCCAGCCGGTGACCTGCCAGTCTGCCATCGCCTTCCACGTGCCGACGCGACCGCTGGTGTTGTAGTCGGAGGTTCGATAACCCGGATCGATTTCGAAGCGCTTGATCAGCGGCAGGTCTTTCACCACCGGAATGGCGAGCTCGACGTACGCTTCTTTCTGGTAAGTCAGTCCCGTCACGCCCAGCGGCAGCGCGATGTTGTTGACGACGTTCGGCGTCGCCTGGTTCGCGTTGTACCCCGAGTCCGGCGTGAAGACGAACTTGTCCGAACGATAATCGGCGCCGGCGGCAAACTTCAGCGGGCCGGCCCACAGATCGAACAGGCTGCCCTGCACGTTGCCTTCGATCACGTCCTGGGCCAGCGTCGAAATGTTGTTCATGCGCTGGGTGACGTAGTCCGCGCAGTCCTGCGAGACGCTCGATGTGTTGTTCACGCTGCCGTCTGCATTGAAGATCGGCAGGCCCGTCGTGCATTTGCCGGCCACCGAGATGATCTGCGGATTGGTCCAGCCTTTGCCGTAATAGTCCGCCGAGAACAGCTGCTGCACGCGTGACAGGCTCAGGAAGCTCTCCGGCAGATGCGCGTTCACATTGGATTTGCCGTGCGTGGCGTAGAGCTCCCACGTCCAGTCCTTGATGAACGGGATATCGCCACGCAGGCCTGCGATGATCTGGAAGACGTTGCTCGTCGTGTCGGTGCGATACGCCGGCAGGTAATCCACACCGCCTTCGTACTGCCACGGCGACGTCGTCGGGTTCGCGATATTGCGAGAGTTCAGCAGCGCAGCGACCTGCGCAGGCACGGGGTGATGCGCAAATCCCGCGGGCCCCTGGCCAAACGTCGGTGATGCAGGGTCGTCGTAAGCCGCGTTGTACGGCACCTGAATCGCCCAGATGTTGAAGAGGCCCACGTGCGCTCCATGCGCCACGGTCGTCGTTTCCGAGAAGCGCGCCTCGGTGAACAGGCTCACGTGATCATTGAGCTCGAAGTTCGTCGACCCGAACAGCGAGTACCGTTCGAGGGGAATCGACAGGAACGTATTGTTCCGATCGAAGTACGCGAGCTGGCCGTTCGGATTGATCTTGAACCCCGTGTCCGTGCCGATCGGTCCGGTGTAGGGATGCGCAGGGTTCAGCGGATCGGTGGGATCGAACACCGCGCCGTTCTGGTCGATGCCGTAAATGCTGCCGCTCTTCAACGCGAACCCGGTCGCCGAGCAGGGCGAGCCGCAGTTGAACGAACTGAGGTTCGAGCTGCCCGGCACCGTGCCGCCGCTCTGCGTGCCGGGGTCTGCCCAGCCGGCCCGCACCCACGAGCGGTTCTTGCCGTTGATGTCGTCGCGATCGGCATAGTTCGCGCCGAACATCACGTTGCCGCGGCCGTCCGCGTAGTTGGTGCCGAAGAGCGCGCTGAGCTGGTATTCCTGACCGTCGCCTTCCTGCGTGATACCGTACTGCGCGTCGAAGTCCGCGCCCTCGAAGTTCTTCTTCAGGATGAGGTTGACGACGCCGGAGATGGCGTCCGCGCCATACACCGCAGCCGCGCCGCCGGAAATCACTTCGACACTCTGGATCGCCGCCGAGGGAATCGTATTGAGGTCGACCACCAGGTTGCCGTTGACGGGCTGCACGCGTCGTCCGTCGACCAGAACCAGACTGCGGTTGGTGCCCAGATTGCGTAGATTCACGGTCGCCGCGCCCGGTGCCGCGGTGGGTGAGGGAAACGGGGTGGAGGCCGAGCTGTTCGCCTGCGCGCTGCCGGCGACGGTGAACTGGGGCAACTGGTTGAGCGCGGATTCGATGCCGACATTCGAGCGGTTTTCGATCGTCTCGCTGCCGACGGTGACAATGGGACTTTGTGATGTGTAGTCGCGCCGCGCGATGCGGGAGCCCGTGATCACGACTTCGCTGAGTTGCTCTTTCTCCTGTGCGACGGTGGTACCGGCGGCGCCTGAGGCCAACGCCAGTGCTACGGCAGCCCGGATGAGCCGCGGATGATATGGATAAGAACCTATTGCAGTCTTCATGGACACCCCCTGTCTCTCAAAGTGCTTCGGTACTTAGCAGATCAAATGAAATGGCATGAGCGGGCGCGGACGCGCCTGGCGTTGACGTTCTCCCTGTTAGCCGCGATGGATCCGTTCTTGTTGCGCAAGACTCTCGCGCAACTGGCGCGTTCGAGGCCAACGTCGGCAAAGCCGTGTTCGCCAGACGGCGGGGTGACCCGAGCTCGCGCTTCCGGTCACGCAAGTCGATCGGATAGGCTTGTCGCCGCATGAATCCGCCGACGCTGCCCAATCGACTGCTGCCGTTTTCGCTGCACTTCTATCGACAGTTTCTGTGGGGCTGTCTCGGACTCACGGTTTTTCCCATTCTCAGCCGTGCAGCGTTCGCGTCGATTGCCTACGCGACGAAGCAACTCACCGACACAGTGCTCGCTCTGCGCGACCCGGTGGCCGAGGCGGACAAGCTGCTCGTCCCGTTTGGATTCTTCGTCGCGCTCGTCGTGTCGCGTTTCGCGGTCGACGCAGGCGCGTGGTTCAGCTCGTACTACACGCGCTCACCGATGCTCGTGCGCATCAAGGAAGAGGTGTTCGCCTACGCGCAGCGGCTCTCGAGCTCGTACTTCGAGAACACGTTGTCGGGAAAGATTGCGCACCGGGCGATCCTGCTGCCGGACCAGGTGCTGATGCTGTTCGACATGATGGTGTTCGATTTCATTCCGGGCGCCTGTTTCTTCGCTTTTGTCGCGGCTTACTTCTACATCGCGAGCCCCGCGTTCTGCGCGGTGGCCGTCGTGGCGATCGTTCTGTATTTCACCATCAGCCTGCTGGTGGGCCGCGAGTGCACCCGGCGCGCAGTCGCGAGCAACGATGCGAAGGCGGCGGTGACGGGCCGCATGGTCGATGTGCTCACCAATATCCGCAACGTGTTCTTCTTCGCGAACCAGCCGCTCGAAGACGAGCAGCTCAAGCACTACACGGGCGAAGAGCGCGATCGGCGCCGCGCTTCGTATCGTGCGGTGGTTCGTTTGCGGTGTGTCCAATACGTCATGGACATCGCGATGTGGATCGTGTTCGTTGGGGGCGGGCTGTATGCGTGGGTTCACGGGCTCATCGGCGCGGGCGATTTCGTGATGATCACGGCGCTCACCAGCTCGCTGCTGCAGACAGCGTATACGTTGGGCCAGCGTATTCCGGAGTTCTACGACCAGGTGGGCTCGGCGCGTGAGAGCATCGATACGCTGATCGTGCCGGCGACGGTCACGGATCGGCCTGGCGCGCCAGCGTTGCGCGTCAGCCAGGGCACGATTCATTTCGAGCGCGTCGGCTTTTCATATGACGTGCCGACGGCGGACGAAAGCCGGCGGCTACGTAACGTCGTCAAACATTTCGAGCTGACCATTCCGGCGGGGCAGCGCGTGGGTCTGGTCGGCCCCAGCGGCGCGGGCAAGACGACGCTCATGGGCCTGCTCATGCGCATGCACGACGTCGTCGAAGGCGCGATCCGGATCGACGGCCAGGATATCCGCGAGGTCACGCAGGAAAGTCTGCGGCACTCGATTGCGCTGATCCCGCAGGACACGACGTTGTTTCATCGCAGCCTGCTGGAGAACATCCGTTACGGCCGGCCAGATGCCACCGACGAAGAAGTGGCGCTCGCTGCGCAACGGGCGCACGCGCACGAGTTCATCATCGAGCTCGAGCATGGTTACCGAACGATGGTGGGCGAGCGCGGCGTGAAGCTGTCTGGCGGGCAGCGTCAACGCATCGCCATTGCGCGGGCGATTTTGAAGGATGCGCCGATCCTGCTGCTCGACGAAGCGACCAGCGCGCTCGACAGTCACAGCGAGCAGATCATTCAGGCTGCCATGCGCGAGGCGATGGCAGGCAAGACGGTGATCGCGATCGCTCATCGCCTGAGCACGGTCATGGACATGGATCGACTCATCGTGCTCGAACGCGGCTCCATCGTGGCGGACGGTTCGCACAGCGAGCTGCTTCAGCAAGGCGGTCTGTATGCGGAGCTGTGGCGCAAACAATCGGGCGGCTTCAATCCTGTGGCCCGGCGCGCCGAGGTGCAGGAATCGCCGGACTCAGAGATCGAGCAGGGCCTGCCCGATCATGAACAGCCCCGCGCCGAGGATCACGACACCGATGGCGTGCGCGACGCGCTGGCCGGCCGGCGCTAAGCGTTCCAGCGTGATCGCCGCGGTGACCGCCGCCATCGCGCGAAGATCCATCATGCCGATCACCAGCAGAACGCTCATCAGCGTTCCACAACACGCGGCGCATTGAAGCCCGAGTTGCACACCGTGCCGCCACGCTGAAGTGGCGCTGATGGGCAGATCGAGCCCGCAGCCACGCGCTTTCCGGCAGCACTCGAGTTGGCGCGCCTTCCACGCGGTGAACTGAAGTGCGCCGGCGAGCATTACGAGCACTCCGGCCGTCATCGGGACGGCACGCGCAACTGTCGCGTACCGCATCTCGATCTCTGCCACCGCGATGCCCAGTGGGAACGCCGCGATGCCGATCAATACCCAGACAAAGAAATACCCGCCGCTCACGAGGGCCGTGAGGCTATCGAGTTGCTTGCGAGTCGAGACCTCGTTGCGGCCGAGTGCGGTCTTACGATAGCGCCACAACATCGGCATCAACGAGGGCCACATCATCGCCACCATCATCACCGTCCACATGCCGAGGAAGGTGGCTCCGGCGTCGAGCCACGTCTGGCCCGGCATGCGCATCCACGCCATCGACATGGTCCAGCCGCCGGGCATCTCCATGCCGCCCGTGGCCGACATCGACCCGCACCAGACGATGGTCACCGCGGTGCTGACTGCGAAGAGCAGGGCGCCAACGCTGCTGATCCATATGCCGTGAGCCGGCGCACGAGCTGTTGGATGGCCAATCATGATGAGCCTCAGCGCTTCACATATTCGTCATGACGACGCCACCACACGTTTGTCTCGTTGCGTCCGAGCGGCGCGCGGTCGAGCCACTGATACATGCCCCATAGTCCATCGAGTCCGCGCGAATAGGTGGAATACGTATGATAGACGACGCCATCCTCGAGCACGAATGCGCTCATTCCGGGGCGCTCGCGCAGATACGTGGGCTTATCCGTTCCGCACATCGCAGCGAAACTGCCCTCGGCCGTGGCGCCGCCGCCGTCCTTCCCCGGGCGCCAGGCCATGCGCGGCTCGCGCTCGTAGTTGTATTCGATGCCTTTGTCGCGCTGCTGCTCTTCGGTGAACGAGATATTGAAGTCGAAGTTGAAATCGCTGCCGGCCGACGAGGCCCAGGGAAACGTCCAGCCCATACGCTTTTTGTAAGCCTGCAGCTTCGCCAGCGGCGCGCGGGACACGGCCGAGAGCGTGACGTCGTGCTGAGCCAGATGGACCGCGAATCCATTGAAGCCATCCGCGATGGCGGAGCAGGACGGGCAGCCCGCTTTGTAATCCGGGCCGAACATGAAGTGATACACCAGCAGCTGCGAGCGTCCCTCGAACAGATCCGCGAAGGACGCGCTGCCTGCGTCGGTGTCGAAGCGATAGGCTTTGTCGATGCGAACCCAGGGCAGGGCTTGCCGGCGCTGCGCGACTTCGTCGCTGCGGTGAACGAGGTCTTTTTCCGCTTGCAGCAGCTCGCGCCGGGCGGCGAGCCATTCCTGACGGCTGGCGAGGGGATGATTCGTCATGGGGGTCTCTCCTTCGTAACGATGCGTTAGATTAGCGCCCGTTGTCGGAGCAGCCGGAGTGACAAGTTTGGCGGGATTCCGTTGGATTCACTGATCACCGCAGCCGCGCGAGCGCTGGCGTTGGGAGATCCGCTCGGTGCGCTGAAGCGGATTGCCCTGCGCGACGACGCGCCGGCGCTCGCGCTTCGAGGCATCGCCATGGCACAGCTCGGCGATTTCGTGCGATCGAAAGTCCTGCTGAAGAGCGCGGCTCGAGCGTTCGGTCCGAAGGAGGCCGTAGCGCGCGCCAGATGTGTGGTCGCCGAGGCCGAGATTGCGCTGGCCTCTCGCGATTTAGGTTGGCCGTCAAAGGCGCTCGATGCCGCACGCACCGTGCTCGAAGCGAATGGCGATCGATTGAACGCGGCTTATGCGCGCTATCTCGAAGTGCGGCGTCTGTTGCTCATCGGGCGCGTGGCGCAGGCGGAACAGAGGCTGGCAAAGGTCGACCCCACGCCGTTCCCGCCGGCGTTGAGAACCTCCCATGAGCTGATGGTTGCCGGCGTTGAGATTCGTCACCTGCGCACGAAGTCTGCGCAAGAGGCACTTGCTCGAGCGAACGAGACGGCCCGCCGCGCAAACATTCCCGCACTGACGGCGGAAGTGGAAAGTGCGCTTCGCATGTTGAATGCGCCGGCGGCGCGGTGGATCGAGAACGGTGAAGAACGAACGGTGTTGCTCGGCGAAGTCGAGGCCCTGTTCGAGTCGAAAGCGTTCGTGGTGGACGCTTGCCGTAACGAGGTTCGCCACACCGGCAAAGTGGTCTCGCTAGCGACGCGGCCGGTGCTGTTCGCGCTCATTCGGGCGTTGGGCGAAGCGTGGCCGAACGACGTGCCGCGCGACACGCTCGTCGCGCGCGCATTCCGATTGAAGCTCGCGGACGAATCCCATCGCGCTCGGTTGCGCGTGGAGATGGGAAGACTGCGCCGATTGCTTCAGCCGATCGCGCAGATCATCGCGACGAAGCGAGGTTTTGCATTGGCGCCGCGCCGGGCGCGCGAAGTGGTGGTGCTGACATTACCTATCGAAGAGGAGCACGCTTCCGTGCTGGCTTTTCTGTCTGATGGAGAGTCGTGGTCCAGCTCTGCTCTGGCAATGGCACTGGGCACGAGCCAGCGCACCGTGCAGCGAGCACTGGATTCGCTGGCCGCCGCGGGCAAAGTGCAATCCTTCGGACGCGCGCGGGCGCGCCGCTGGATGACGCCTTCCGTGCCGGGTTTCACGACAACCTTGTTACTCCCACCGCCGCTGCCGATTGCATAGGATCGCACCATGAGCAAATCAAACGCGCAGATCGTCCGTGAATATGGCCCGTTTCCCGGCGTGGACGGCGTGCATGGTGTGACGTTCGACGGCGAGAACATCTGGTTCGCGTCCGGCGACAAGATCAACGCAGTCGATCCCGAGACGGGGACGGTGAAGCGCTCGATCGACGTCGCCGCGCATGCGGGAACGGCCTTCGACGGCGAGCACCTGTATCAGATTGCGGAGAGCCGCATCCACAAGATCGATCCGAAAACCGGGCGGGTGCTGGCGTCGATTCCCGCGCCAGGCAATGGCAGCGACTCCGGCCTCACTTGGGCCGAAGGCACGCTGTGGGTCGGGCAATATCGCGACCGCAAGATTCATCAGGTCGACCCTGAAACGGGCGCGATTCTGCGCACCATCGAGTCGAACCGCTTCGTCACCGGCGTCACGTGGGTCGATGGCGAGCTGTGGCACGCCACGTGGGAAGCGGATGAGAGCGCACTCCGGCACATCCACCCCACGACGGGCGAGGTGCTGGAACAGTTAGACATGCCGACCGGCGTGGGGATTTCGGGGCTCGAATCCGATGGCCGCGATCATTTCTTCTGTGGCGGCGGGCGCAGCGGCAAAGTGCGCGCCGTGCGTCGCCCGAGGAAGTGAGCGGGCGGGGCGCGCGGGCAGCGCCTTCAATACATTTTGAATGCGTGGCCGAGCGCGAGGTGTGGGGGCTTGATGAGCCGCCGGCCCGGCACGACGAATTCATTCCGCCACAGCGCGCGCACGCTGCGCTTTACGCACGAGATCGACGAACTCGGCGCGATAGCCGTACCGGTCGACGCCAAGGGCGTCCTGCCCTGCCTGCACGATATCTTTGAAGCTGAGCGATCCGGTGTATTGGCCTCCACGCAGCAGTTGCGCGAAACCGGCAACCGCCGTGGAGAAGTCCACGTCCGCCGCGAGCGCTGACGGTACGCCAGCGTCCACGAGGATCGGCTGCTGCAACAATCGCGAACGGGTTTCTTTCGGCAGCTTGTAACGAATTTTCAGATAGCCGTATTCGTTCGGCTTGCCGCGCGGGGTGGCCGCCGGTTTCTCCGGCGCGGCATATCGGCTTTCGTCGACGAGCGCCGCTTCCGAGCCCACCGGCGTGATCTCATAGATCGCCGTCACCGTGTGGCCCGAGCCGACATCGCCCGCGTCGATCCTATCGTTGTTGAAGTCTTCGCGGTTCAGCGCACGCGTTTCGTAGCCGACGAGACGGTATTCCGCGACCGTCTCCGGATTGAACTCGACCTGCAGTTTCACGTCTTTTGCGATCGTGAACAGCGAGGCCGTGGACTCCTGCACCAGCACCTTCCGCGCCTCGCTCAACGTGTCGATGTAGGCCGCGACGCCATTGCCGTTCTGCGCGAGCGTCTGCGCCGTTTCGTCGTGGTAGTTGCCGACCCCGAACCCGAGCACGGATAAAAACACGCCTTTTTCCCGCTCCCGCTGCACGAGGCCTTTCAACGCGTCCTGATCGCTGATGCCGACATTGAAGTCACCATCGGTCGCCAGCAGGATGCGATTGACACCGTTCTTGCGGAAGTTCTGCTCGGCCAGCTGATAGGCGAGCTGGATGCCCGCGGCGCCAGCCGTCGAGCCACCCGGGCGCAGCGAATTCAGCGCGCGCAGGATGGTTTCCTTTTCTGCCACGCGAGTGGGTGCCAGGACCTCACCCGCCGCGCCGGCATACACCACGATAGCGACGGTGTCCGTCGGTTTCAGGCTATCGAGCAGCAGCGCCATGGACTGCTGCGCGAGCGGCAGTTTGTCCGGCGAATTCATCGAGCCGCTGACGTCGAGCAGCAGCACGAGATTGACGTCCGGCTGCTGAGCCTTAGGCAATTCATAACCTTTGATCCCGATGTGGACCAGCTTCTTGCCTTCGCCCCACGGCGAATCGCTCACCGTCACGGTGGGCTTGAACGGTACGTCGCGCGACGTCGGCACCGGCCACGCATAGTCGAAGTAGTTGATCATTTCTTCGACGCGCACGGCGTCGACGGGCGGCAGGCTGTTCTCCTCGAGCATCCGGCGCACGAAGCTGTAGGACGCGGTATCGACGTCGACCGAGAACGTCGAGACAGGGTCGTTCAACACGCGTTTGACCGCATTGATGTCGAAGTGCTGGAACTTGTCTCCGCTTTCAACTGGCATGACGGGCGTCATCTGCAGGATCTGTGCGCTCGACGCGTACAGGCCATTTGAACGCTTGCGCTGGGCGCCGCTGACCGAAGTGCTTTGGAAGGCAGGGGCAGGCATGCCGGGCGAGCTCGCTTGCGAAGGCGAGGGCATGGATGCGGGCACGGGCCTGTCGGTGGTCGGCGCAGCGAGTCCGCCGGCTACGTTCGGATCCAGTTGGGCGACGGGCGAGGCAGACTCGAATGACTCTCGCCGGATGCGTTGGCCGGGAACGATGATTTGTTCGATCTGTTGAGGCGGTTCGCGCCGTTGAGGCGGGGGCGGGGTCGATGTTGCACGAGCCGGCGATGCTTCCTGCTCAGGCTGAGCCTTCGCGCTTCCGGTAGGGGAGGGGCGAACAGGCTGAGCGGCGGACTGTGGATCGAGGGCGTGAGCCGGTGGCTGCGTCGGGACGCGCTGCACGTTCTTGGCCAGGACCGCCGCTTCAGCCGGGACCGGCTGTTGGGTTGCGCCGGGCTGTTTGCCGTCGGGGCGCTGTTCGGCCGCAGCAGGAGCATCAGCCGCACCAGCGTTTTCAGCACCAACGGGTTGGTCAGCAACAACCGACGCCTTCGGCCGGACTTCCAGCTGCGTTCGCGGCGGATCGCCCACCATCGGGATATGCAGTTGCGCCTCGCGCTCTTTCGGCGGCATCAGAAACAACACCGAAGCGCCGATCGCCACGACACATCCGCTTGCAAAGCCGCCTACCAACTCCCGCGAGCCCAGCGATGCCCAGAGTTTCCCGAGCACCGAACGCGCGGAATCTGCGGGCGGACTGCGATGAACCTGCAGCCGCTCGAATTCCGCGAGCGCCGCGCGGCGTGCGCGCAGCCGCGCTTCCGGATCCGGTGTCGGCGGGGCCGTGTTGCGGAGCTGATATTCAAAGGACTGTGCGTTCATAAGCCACCGCTCATCAGGGTTTCCCGCCGGTTCATGTGCTTGCGAATCGCGTGAACACGCCAGGAAATGGTGGATTCGGAGACCCCGAGCACCGCGCCGGCTTCGGCGTGACTCAGGCCTTCCGCGTGCACGAGCAACGCGGTGTCTTTCATGCCTTCGCCGAGCTCATCGAGTTGTTCGAGTAGCTGGGCGAGATAGATGTGATCTTCCGTGCGCGCCGAGTCCGGCATGGGCGTGAGGTCGGGCAGCGCATCGTGATCGTGACGCTGCTGGGTTCGCTGCCAGTCCTGCGCGCAATGAATGACGAGCTGGTACAGCCAGGTGGTAAACGCCGCCTGGAAACGGAACTTCGCGAGACTGCCGGCAAGCTTGATGCAGGCGAGCTGGGCGATGTCCTCGGCGTTGGCGCGATGGCCGCACCACTTCCAGGCGATGCGGTAGATCGTGTCGTAGTGCCGGTCGATCAGCTCGGCGAACGAGGGCACATCGCCGCCTTGCGCCCGCCGTATGAGACCTGTGAGAGGGGACTCGTCCATTCGGTGACTCGTTGTCCGTCTGTCCTTTAGACGCGCCGACGGGCGAAAACCTTGGAAACGGCGCGCACGACGTCGATCAGGGCGTTTGCCACAACGGTGGCCACAACGGTGGCCAGAACGATCGCCAGAACTATGGCCAGAACTATGGCCAGAACTATGGCCAGGACTGTGGCCAGGACCATGGTCAGAAGCATTGCCAGACCGCCGGCCAGGCCCTTTGCGAGAACGCCGGCGAACACCTTGGCGACGCCGCTGCGACCGCCGTCCTGACCATACCGCGAAGTACCCGGCCGCACCCCTGATTGCGCCGTCCGGAACCCGATATGCTCGGCCCTGGCGACGATTCGACAAAGGGGCAGAGCCTTGCAGACCGACCTGATTTCCGAGCTGGCACAGCGGGTAGGCGCAGAAGTCGTCGTTGCGCCGGATGCGCAGAACATCCAGCGCCACACGAGCGACTTCGGCGTGCCGGCCAATGAGAACGCCAACATTCTCGCGCTCGCGTATCCGCGTACCACCGCGCAGGTCTCCGCCATCCTCGAGTTCTGTAACGAGCGGCGCATACCGGTTCAGCCGCAGGGCGGCATGACGGGTCTCGCGGGCGGCGGCGTTCCGCTCGGCCCATGCGTTGTCCTGTCTCTTGAACGCATGCGCGCGATCAAAGATCTAGACGTCGCTGCCGGAACCATCACAGTAGAAGCGGGCGTCGTAATGGAGGCGGTGCAGAAGGCTGCAGACGCGGCGGATTTGTTTTTTCCACTGGACCTGGGCGGTCGCGGCTCGTGTCAGATCGGTGGCAACGTTTCGACCAATGCCGGCGGCAATCGCGTGCTGCGCTTCGGAATGGCGCGCGACCTGGTGCTGGGAATCGAAGCGGTGCTGGCGGATGGGTCGGTGATCGACTCGCTCAAGAAGGTCATCAAGAACAACACGGGCTATGACCTGCGGCAGTTGTTCATCGGTTCGGAAGGCACGCTGGGCGTAGTGACCGGCGTGGTGCTGCGTCTCTTCCCGAAACCTCGCAGCGTCAACACCGGCATCTGTGCACTCGATGACTACGCTGGAATTCTCGAGCTGCTGAGGCGCGCGCGTCTGGGCTTCGGTCCTCAGCTCACCGCGTTCGAAGTCATGTGGCCGGAGTTCTATCAGCTCGGCACGGTCGGTCTCGGTCGCAAGCCGCCGCTGGCGCTGGGCGCAAATGCTTATGTGCTGCTCGAAACGATGGGACAGGATCCCGAAGCGGATCAGCAGCGCTATGAATCCGTGATCGGCGAAGCGCTCGAAGCGGGCATCGTCAAGGATGCGATCGTCGCGCAGTCGAGCCGCGAATCCACAGAGCTGTGGACGGTGCGGGATTCTCCCGGTGAATGGCAGCGCACGCCGCACTGGCCGCAGCTCGGCTTCGACGTGAGCGTGCCGACGGGTGAGATCAGCACGCTCATGGGCGAGATCGACGCGGAGCTCACCGCGCGCTGGCCGCAGCTCAAGACCGTGTATTTCGGCCACGTGGCAGACGGCAACCTGCATGCCTCGGTGAGCATGAATGGGCATTCGGTGCCCGCGCTGGATATCGAACACGCTGTTTACGAAATCGTCTCGCGCCGAAAGGGCTCGATTTCAGCGGAGCACGGCATCGGCTCGCTCAAGCGGGAGTTCCTGCATTACTCGCGCAGTCCCGCGGAGCTCGCGCTGATGCGCTCCATCAAGCAGGCGATGGATCCGAACGGCATCCTGAATCCGGGAAAAGTGCTCTGACGAAGCGCCGTTCCGGCTCGCATCGGGCGCCCCGCGTGCCGGGGCCGGCCGGCAAGGAGCCGCTCAGGTTGAACATGCGCGGCGCTGACACCTAGCGCCAGGCAACACGCGCTAGCGAAGCAGTTCAACGAGGATGTCCGCGGCTTTTTGTGCGCCATCCTCGCTCTTCACGCGCGCACTGACTTCGCTCGCACGCTGGGCGTAACGCGCATCGTTCATCAGGGCCTGCAGCGCCTCGCGCACGCGCGCAACTCGATAATGTTTGCGCTCGAGGTAGCGGCCCACTCCGAGTCGCGCGAGCCGTACGGCATTGTCAGGCTGATCACCGGAGAAAGGCACCACGAGCTGCGGTCGTCCCGCGCGTAACGCCTGCGCGCTGGTGCCGATACCGCCTTGGTGAACGATCACGGCGCAGCGGCTGAAGAGCGTGGAATAGGGCGCGTAGTCGGCGATGAAGAGATCTTCGCTCTGGCTGAAGGTCTTGGATGACGTCGAGGTCTCGCCGACGAGCAGCACGGCACGCATCTTCAGCGCGCGCGCCGCCTCCAGACTCACTTCATAAAAATCCGCGGCGTTCGCCACAACGAAGCTGCCGAGCGTGAACACGATGGGCGGCGGACCGGCGTCGAGGAATCGCTGCAGGCTTTCACTCTGGGCCGACGGTTGCTGGTCGGCGCCATCATAGAACGCAAAGCCCGTGATCTGCGTGCGCGGCGGATAGTCGGGCTCGATCTTGCCGAGCAGCTCCGAATACAGCGCGAGGGCGGTGCCATCGGACGGGAATTGTCCGTCGATCACCGCATCGCCTGCGATGGGCGGCAGGCCCAGCTCGCGGCGCAGAGCGAAGAGCGGCGCCGCGCGGCGTCTGCCGAGATTCTTCAGCAGGCGAATGGCACAGCCGGCACCTCGCGGGCCAAGCGATTTCAGGAACGAGGCGAGCCACGGCACTTCCGGCACCAGCGGCGGGTCGTATGCCGAAAAGAACATGATCGGCTGCAGGACGATCGCCACATGACGAATGCCTTTGACGTCCGCAGCGAGTTTCGCAGGGAAGGCGAGTGAGCTCGTGGCGACGAGTGACGCACCTTCCATGAGCGGCAGGATGTCGTCGTAGGCGAGCCGCAGCGCCGGAAACACAGCTTCTCGAAATAGATACCACGAGTCTTTGGACGCAAGCTCTGCGAGTTGCTGCTGAGTGATGCCCAGCCGTTGCAGTGTTTCAGCGAGCCCCGGTCTCACGCCGTGAAACGCGATGCCCGCAGATCTCACGCGCTGCTCGTAGTCCGGTGCCGTGGCGATGATGGGTTCGACGCCCCGTTCCTGCAGGCGACGGGCAATCGCAATGAAGGGATGAAGGTCGCCGAGCGACCCGACCGTGGCCAGAACGACTCGCGGAGGCATGACGCAATATACACCGCGCTAGAACGGATCCCTCTGGCTTGGCGGGGGCGCGGACGGCTCGAGAGCCGGCGTCGTAACGGGCGGCCGGCGCGCCGCACGCTGCCTTGCGCGAAAGCTCCAGAACGCGAACATCGCGAGTGTTCCCAGCATCGTCAGCGAAAGACCGGAGACGGTCATCACGGCTTTGTAGAGTGCGCCGCCGACTTTCGCCGCGTGCACGGGATACACGAGGTTGTAGAGGCGAGTGGCGAGGGGCAACGTCATCGCGTCGCGCACATCGACGAGACGGCCGTTTGCCGGGTCGAACCAGATGATCGTGCGCCCTCCCGGCAGCCATTCCAACGGTTGGCGCATGCGAACTCGAATGAGCTGGCCGCTCGCGGCGGGAATGTTCACCGAGCGCACGCGGGCCTCCGGAAATCGAGTGCGCACCGTCTCCAGCGTCGCGGCCCAATCATAGTTCGGCGCGAGCGCGCCCCCTTTGATCTTCGGTCCGGCCAGCGCCTGAGTGATGGAGGGGCCGGACGAAAACGGCGTCAGTAACACCTCTGCGACCGGCCTGAAGGCCAGCATCGTCGCGGTCAGAAATGAGACGAGCAGCAACGGCGCCGCCACCACGCCCAGGTCGCGATGATGCTTCACGATCTGAAGTCGCGTGAGGCGCGACGGCAGCACCCGGAACGCGAAGGTCTTGCGCGTGCGCCACCACAGCAGAACGCCGGTGACGACGAAACACAGCCCGAGGATCGCCAGAATGCCGCCGACGGTGCTGCCCGTGTCGCCGATGAAAAAGTGATGATGCAGATCGAAGAGCCAGATCTCCGGCCGTTCCCACTGTGAATTCCAGCGAACGACGATATTGCCGGACTGATCCGCGTAAGCGCCGGCATCCCCTGCATAGGACAACCGATACCCGCCGAGCCCATCGTCCGGGAAGAGGATGTTGTCCGGCTTTGACGTGGGATCCGACATCATGCGCTCGAAAGCAGCCGTCATCAGCGCGGCGTCTCGAACCAACGGCTCGGCCGCGTGCGGCACCGATGCTCGCAACCAGGCATCTTTGTAGACGAGCAGCGTGCCCGTGAGCCCGAGCGTGGCGAGCAGCAGGCCGATGAAGCCGCCGGTCCAGCGGTGCAGGCGGTCGATCCACAACATCGCGCTAGAAGCTCACTTGATAGTTCAACCGGAAGGTGCGCCCGAGGCCCTTGAAATACCGTACGTCGATCGGATTCGTTTGCGAGTAGTACGTGTAGTAATCCTCGTTCGTCAGGTTCTGGATTGCGCCCGTGACGACACCGCCGAAGGCCTGCACGTCCGTGCTCGCATCCACCGTGGTGTAGCCGTTGAACTCGGCGGTGCTCGCGCCCGTAATGCTCCTGAAGTTGCGGTCGATCAGGTGGCTCACCTGCACGCGCGAAGCGATGCGGGGCGACCACGAGTGATCCCAGCTCACGTTCACGCGATCCGGAGAAATGTTGGCGCCGCCCAGATCGGTGTCGACGCGGCCGTCGTTGTTGGAGTCGTAACGTCCGTCTGTCGTGGCATAGCGCACGCCGAACGTATCCCGCTCTGTCGCGTGCCAATCTGCGCGAGCTTCGATGCCGTCGATCTTCGTTTCTTCGCGCAGGACGAAGTAGATGCCGCTCGCGTCCCGCTGCAGCCGCTGGCCCAGGTCTGAGCTCGACTGAAACCACGCAATCTGCGCGTTGAAGGCGCTGCCGTCATATTCGAGTCCCAGCTCCGTGTTCTTCGTCAGGATGGGCTTCAGGTCCAGAAAGCTTTCGACGCTCTGGTTGGGAATGTTGATGCCGCGGAGCACGCGGCCGACATCCGGCATCGAAAACGCTTCAGCGAAGTTCGCGAACGTGCGCCACGTTTCCGTCACCCGCCAGGTCGCGCCCACGTTGTAGAGCGTTTCGGCAAACTCGGGCGCGCCGCCTTTGACGAAGCGGCTGCCGGACGACGCAAGCGTGGTGAAGTCGTTCACCTTCAGTTTCGATTTCTCATAGCGCACGCCGGCAGTGACGGTGACCGCATCGATGCCTGTGTATTCGGCCTGCAGGAAAGGCGCGTAATTTTCAGAGCGGGACTTGGGCACCCACACGCGACCGGTCTGGATCAGCGATTGCCAGGTTTCGTCTCGCAGCACGTCGAAGCCGTAGACCACGTTGAACGGCAGTCCGGCGATCTGGTCCTTCGCGAGCGTGATTTTCACGCCGAGCTTTTCCGAGTTGTTCTGCGACTGGTCGATGAGATTGGGGCCGTACGCCGGATCCTGAAACGTGGCGATCGGCGTGACTTCGGCGCCGTAGGTGGCCTGCAGGTCCTGGCTGAACAGCTGGGCTCGCAGGCTGTGGCCGAAGAAGCTCGTATTCGAGTAATTCAGGACGAGATTGGTCACCTCGTTGCGCGCGCCTTCGCCGACGATCGAGCCTTTGATCGCGCTGCTCGGAATTCCCTGCGCCACGCTGCCAGGAATCGAAATCCAGTCGTTATCGCCCTTGATGTCGTAGCGGTTGAACATCAGCTCGAGGCGCTGATTGGTCCAGTCGTAGCCCGTTTTCAGAAACGCGTTCAAGGAGCGCGAATCCATCGTGTCACCCTGCGTGTTGTCCGCGCCGATGACGTCGCCATTCGCGTCGTAGCTGATGCCGGAGTCGCGCACGGCGAGGCTCGCGAGCACGTCGGCATTGCCAAAGCGATTCGAAAGCGAGTACGCGAGGCCGTAGTCGCCGCTCTCGCCGACATCTTCGGTCTGGAAGGTGCCGTCGACACGCAGGCTTTGCTGGAAGTGATCCGCCGGCTTTTTGGTGATCAGGTTGATGATGCCGCCGGACGCGCCGAGACCGTGTATCGCGTTCGCGCCGTGAAGCACTTCGATGCGCTCGAGCACGGCGGGGTCGATGAGGTGGCCGTCGCGCCCGCCTTCGCGCAACGGGCTCGATTGCGGTACGCCGTCGATCATGTACAACGGCTTGCGGCCGCGCAGGCTTTCGCCGGCGTTGGTCATTTTCTGGCGGCTGGGCGAAAAGCTGGGGATCAGGTTACCGAGCAGCGTCGAGACGTCGTTGTGAATCGCGATCTGCGCGTCGAGCGCGGCGGTGTTGATGACGGTGACCGTATTCGGGATGGTGCTCAGCGGCTTTTCCACCCGGCTCGCGGTGACCATGACTTCGTCGAGATTCTCGGCGAAGACCGGTGCGATCAGCACGGACCCCGCGATGGTGGCGGCGATTGCGGCAGAGACAACTCGTTTGACGTGGAGCATGCGGAGCCTGGGTGACGACAAACGAGAATTATTATCATTTGGAGGGTCGAGATTCAATCCCGAGATGGGGGCCCGAGATGGGGGCAGTCGCGGTCATCGGGCGTCGGTGGGTTGCGCTCGTGATTCGCGCGCGGGCGGCGGGGCGCAGTCGGCGGCGACAGCCCGAAGCCGAAGTCAGCCATCCTGCAGTTTGCGGATCGCGTGCACGATCTCGTCCCGGTGCCGCGCGAGTTTCATCCAGCGCGGCAATCGGCTTTCGAGCAAGGCGTTGCGCAGGTTCACCGGCGCGCGAGGCGGCCGACTGCGGTTTACCGCTGAAACATACGACAACAGAAACTCGAGATGACGTTCATTGAAAGCCCACACGACACCGGCCCCGCATTCGATCTGAAGCCACAACGGCAGGTGGAAATACGGATCGGCCGCGTCACCCAGCGCGTATTGCCCTTTCGGCCACTCACGCGCATTGCGCGAAGTCATCACGCCTTTCGCTGTTGGGCGCCACAGTTTCGAAAGGCCGCATTTCGCGCAGCTGAGGCGGGCCGGTCGCGAAGCCGTGGCCGCCTGCACCAGGGCCCTCGCGGAGCATCGCGAACAAACCACCGCGAATTCATCCGCGAAGGATTCGAGCGTCACCGTCTCACGCGGCGCCAGCAATTTCGACCGGCCGCTCACGCGTAATCCGTGCGGGCAAGGCCGCTTCGAAGTCGCAGCTGCAGATACCAGAACGCACCCTTGAGCGCGGGAAATCGCCCGAGCTCCTGATGATCGTTGCGAGCCGCGGCGAGGGCTGGAATCTCCGTCAGTTCGCTCTCATCGCGCTTCGGCGCAGGCGTGAGCCAGCTGACTGCGCCCATTGCCCAGCCGCGTTTCTTGCGTACGGCATGCAGCGCCGATTCGTAGACGAGTTGAGGTTCGCGACGATGCGCTCGAAGCTGTTCTGCGCGCCACTCGAACAGGCCGCGCAGTCGCGGATGGTCACGAAAAAACGGAATCAGCGTAACGGGTCGCAGCAGCGCGGCGAGTGTGAGGTCCGCTGCGGAAAACTGATCGCCGACGAGATAGCGCGCGTGGTTCAGGCGTTTCGCCGCGAACAGCAGGTATTGCTCGAGCTGCTCGAACACGCCGTCCGCGCGATTGTGCTGAAACCGGAAGCGCCGGCTCAGCACGCCGGCGATGATGCTGCCGGCGACCTTGCTCTTGAACCCGCTCGCGCCCGCTGCGCCGGCAATGTTCGGCACGAACAGCTCGGCGAGCAGGCCAGGCCGTTCCACGGCGATCTGGGTATACGCGAGTCGTCGCGCGGCGAGACCGACGGTGGAGTCGAGCCACACCGTCCACTGCATCACGGCTTTCTTCTGTTCGGGATCCGCCGGGCAGAGTGCCGGCGTGGGATACGTCCGCTCCAGATAGCCCAGAATTTCGGACGATTCATCGACCACCGCGCCGGTGACCTCATCCTGAATCACCGGCACCGTGCGCAACTGCGCGACCGAGCCCACGGGCTTCGCCGGCTGCAGATGCTGTATTTCGCGCTTGGTGAACGGGTCCACGTCGATGGCGCGCCACGCGACGCCCTTGTAATCGAGCGCCCAGCGCACCTTCTCGACGTAATGTGACCAGTGCAGCTGATAAAGCGTAATCATGCCGGGATGGTACTGAACAAGCTCGCCGCCGACCACGATGCCTCGAGTGAATATTCGGCTGTGCGGGCGCCCCGCGTCGATACGCGATTGAGACTGTCGCATTCAGCGGGCAGACTGCCGTTGTGAAACTTCCATCCTGTGCGGGGTTCGAGCCGTTCTTTTTCGCATCGGGCGGCATCGGACATCCCGTCTATCGCGCAGGCAATCCGGCGCACCCATCGTTACTCGTCATGCCGGAAATCGCTGGATTTGCGCCGGGCCTGCGGTTGTTCGCTTTGCGCCTCGTCGAAGCCGGATTTCAGGTCTATGTGCCGTGGCTCTTCGGCCCCTTCGGCGAGCGCGCTCCCGTGCGAAACGCCATGCGACTGTGCATCTCGCGGGAGTTCGCGTTTCTGCGTGCCGGCAAGACGGCGCCGATCGCTTCGTGGTTACGCGCGCTCGCGGCACACGTTTGCAACGAACGCGGTGCCCGACGCATCGGTGCGATCGGAATGTGCCTCACGGGCGCATTCGCGATTCCGCTGATCCTGGAGCCTGGAGTCGTGGCCGCAGTGGCTGCGCAGCCGTCCGTGCCGCTGTCGGTCTCACATCTCGCATTCGGCTGGCAGGGCAGCTCGAATCAGTCCGCACTCAACGTGTCTGATGAAACCATCGCTTCGGCGCGCGAGTCTCTGCAGGCTGGGACAGCGCATCTGATGGCGGTGAGATGTCGGGCCGATCGGCTCTGCCCAGCTGAAAAAATCGCTCGCTTGCGACGCGAATTTCCGGTGGGTCTCGACGTGAAGGAATACGGCCAGCCGCAGGACCGCAACAGGCTGGGCGAGCGCTCGCATGCGACGTTCACGAAAGAATATCGTCTCGAGCCCGACGCGCCACCGTCGCATCCATCGCGCCAGGCGTTCGCCGATCTCGTGGCGTTCTTCGAGCGGCATCTCTAAGTCGAGCTGACGCGGCCAAGCTGTCGCGCAGGCTCGAATCCTGCTCCCCTAGCGCCAGGGACGACCCCCAGGAGAATTACGATAATGAAGATGAGCCGCTGGCATGCCGTCGTGGCATTGCTGCTGATGTGCGCTATTGCGCCACTCCACGCTGCGACTTTCGGAAGAACCCAGGCCGGCACACTTGCGTCCGACGATCTCAGCGGCAACTTCAAGCGCGCGACGCGATTCAATCTTCCTGCAAACGGGACCGTGACGGAGCTGTGCGCCTATCTCGATGGCGGTGGTCGTTCGGACGCTCTCTACCAATCTGTGCGATTCGCGCTCTACGCGGATTCGAACGGCGTGCCCGGTGCGAAGCTCACGGAAACCGCCGGCGACATCATCGTGGAGAAATACATTTCGGCTCGCTGGCAATGCGCCGAGACGAAGGGCTGGATTCCCGTCGCGGCGGGCAACTACTGGCTCGCCATTCACAGTGACGGTCCCGCGGGCCCAGCGCGTTATTACTACGATGGCCCGTCGAACTGGTATGGCAACACCGACGCCTATGCCGACGGCGCAGCCAACCCGTTCGGCGCCGGTGAGAAGCGGCCCGGCACGATGTCCATCTATGCGGTCTATTCCCCTCAGGCTCAGCTTCACCATGCAGGCCGTACGGCCATCGCGTCCGGTACATCGACCGGACTGCGTGCGGACTACAAGCGCGGGTCCAGCTTCAGCCTGACGGAAGCGGGGCGCGTCAACGCGATCACGATGTATCTCGACGGCAATGGCGGATCGAGCGGCACGCAGTCCGTCGGCTTCGGGTTGTACGCGGACGCGGGCGGCAAACCGGGCTCGCTGGTCACGTATTGGTGGGTTTACGAGCCCGTGCGAGCGGGCATGCCGGGTCAATGGCTCACCGCGAAAGTGCCGCCGGTCGTGCTCGCGTCCGGGCGCTATTGGCTGATCATCTACTCCGGCTCGCCCGCGGGTGTGGTGCGTTACTACGCAGACGGGACGGGCAATTGGTACGGCAACGCGGCGAATCCCATCGATCCGTTCAGCAAGCAGTTTGGCTCAGGGGGCGCGGGGGACGGCACGCTCTCAGCGTTCATCTCGTATGAGCCAGGGCAGTTCGTCTCGCGTTCTTTCGGCGCAACCAGCCCGGGAAGCTCGCTCGGGCCGCTCCGAGCGGACTACATCCACGGCTCGCGCTTCACGCTGACGGAGCCGAATGCGTCGGTCACTTCGATCAACGTGTATGCGGACGGCAAAGGCGGCGCAACAGGCACACAGCAGTTCCGGTTCGTGATCTACAGCGACGACCCGGTCAGCCATCAGCCCAGGAACGGCGTGGTGGGCAGCGAGCCGTTCACCATCAAGTCGGGCCAGGCCGCGGGCTGGGTGAAGGTGCCTGTGCTGTTTCCCGCGAAGGCCGCGCCGGGCTCGTACTGGATCATGCTTCACAGTGGCGGCAAGGCCGGTGTGGCGCGTCTGTATGGCACCGGGACGGCGAACTCGCTCGGCCAGACCAAAGCGTTCAGTGACGGCGAGGACGAGCCCTTCAACCCCAGCGGCCGACCGCTCGACGCAGGCGCGAACACGTTATCTTTTTCGGCAACGTACGCGGTGCCCCAGCACTGAGAGTCGCTTGACGCAGGCGTACCGTTTGACCGTTTACTGCGCGACCACGCCCGCAGTTCCTGGCGCAGGACGACCGCTGTCCCGCCTAAACTCGGCGCCCGATACAGTGAACTCGATTTCCCGGAGACTCAGTGCGACCTACTCAATTTTTCTGTCTCGCCGCGCTTGCTCTTGCCGCGCTTCCGGTGTCTGCCGCCGTCAACGAGCAGACGCTGGGGAATGCCGACGAACATCCGGGCGAGTGGATGTCGTATGGCCGCACGTGGAGCGAGCAGCGCTTCAGCCCGCTCAAGGAGATCAACGATAAGAACGTGAAGCGCCTGGGCCTTGCCTGGTACGCGGATCTAAATACGTACCGCGGGGTCGATGCGACGCCGCTCGTCGTGGACGGCGTGCTCTACAACATTTCGGCGTGGGACCTGACGACGGCTTACGACGCAGCCACGGGCAAGGTGCTCTGGACGTACGACCCGAAGATTCCGCTGGAATGGGCGCGGCTCGCCTGTTGCGGCCCGGTGAGCCGCGGACTTGCTGCGTGGCAGGGCAAGATCATTCTCGGCGCGCTCGATGGGCGGCTCATCGCGCTCGATGCGCGTACGGGCGCCGAAGTCTGGAGCACCCAGACGCTCGACAAAGGCCAGCCGCTCTCGATCACCGGCGCGCCGCGCGTCGCGAATGGCATCGTGGTGATCGGCAACGGCGGCGGCGATTTTGGCGCGCGCGGCTACATGTCCGCGTATGACGCGGAGACCGGCAAACAGATCTGGAAGTTCTACATCGTGCCGGGGAATCCCGCGGGTCCGCCGGATGGAGTCGCGTCGGATTCGATCATGCCGATGGCCGCGAAGACGTGGACCGGCGAGTGGTGGAAGTTCGGCGGTGGCGGCAACGACTGGGACACGATCGTCTTCGACCCGAAGCTCGATCTCGTGTACTTCGGCACGGGCAACGGCTCGCCTCATCCGCAGGCGTTCCGCAGCCCCGAAGGTGGCGACAACCTGTTCCTCGCGTCGATCGTCGCGGTGAACGCGAAGACGGGAAAATACGTCTGGCACTATCAGGAGGTGCCGGGCGAGGAGTGGGATTACGACTCCACCTCGCCGCTGATGCTGGCCGATCTCACGATCAATGGCCGGCAGCGTCAGGTCATCATGCACGCGCCGAAAGACGGTTTTTTCTACGTGCTCGATCGCGCGACCGGCGAGCTCATCTCCGCGCAGAATTTCGTGCCGAACACCTGGGCTTCGCACGTGGACCTGAAAACCGGGCGCCCGGCGATCAATCCTGACGTGAAGGTCACCGAAAAACCGGTGCTGATGACGCCCACGTCCGCACACAACTGGAACCCGATGTCGTACAGCCCGCTCACGGGGCTGGTGTATCTCCCGGCGCTCGAACAATGGATGGTGGTCTCGCACCTGCCGAAAGACGAATTCAAGTTCGTCCTCGGTCGCACGACGCTCGGCGCGGGCGTGAACAACTATCCCGAGCTGCGCAAGGAAATGAATGCGAAGGTGCAGGCCGGCGACAAGGGCTATGTGCTGGCGTGGGATCCGGTGAAGCAGAAGGAAGCGTTCCGGATTCCGTCGACGCCGCCTGGACTCAGCGGCACGATGGTCACAGCGGGAAACCTGCTCGTCACGGGCACCATCGGCAAGACGCTTGCGATCTATCGTGCTGACAATGGCAAGAAGCTGTGGGAAGCGCAGGTGCAAACCGTACCGGTGGCCGGCCCGATGACGTTCACCGCGAAGGGAAAGCAGTACATCGCGGTGAACGCCGGCTGGAACAACGGCATCATCCACGGGCTCAACAACGGGGCGAAACCGTTCTCGGTCGGGCCGGCGAGGTTGGTCGTGTTTGCGCTGGACGCGAAAGGTGTCGAGCTGCCGCCGGCGCCGCCGGCCGAAACCATCACGCCGCCGCCGAACACCCCGCAGCCGGACGACAAGGTGCGCGAGGGCGCCACGCTATTCAGCGCGAACTGTGCGATCTGCCACGGTCAGAATGCGATGGGGACGGGGCCGCGCGACTTGCGTTACCTGCCGCCGCAGGCCCACACGGATTTCAACGACATCGTGTTGAACGGCAAATATAAGGACCGCGGCATGGCGTCGTTCAAGGATGTGCTCACCCCTGCGCAGGTGGAGTCCATCCACTCGTACGTGATCCGGCGCGGACAGGAAGACTGGCAGCCCGTGTTCCTGCCGCCGCCGCGACGGTGAGGGCGTCCAGTCCCGAATCTGTCATCGCGGGATATTAAGCTGCGAGTGCCGGTCCAGGGCCAAACTGGACCGGCGACTCCGCCCGCAACCCAGGCCCTGTGCGCATACCATGCAGCGATTGTCCGGCATCCGCCGCTTCCTGGCGGCGACTCTCACGTGTCTTCTTTTCGGTTCGGCGAGCATTGCCGACCCCCTGCACAGGTTCAGCAAGGAGGACGCTTACTGGCACCACGGCAGTGGCTGGGTCTTTCCGCGCATCGTTGCCAGTTTCGTGCTGGAAGGCACGCCGGGCCAGATCGACGGCAACGAGGACGTCACATCGACCTATGTGATGGTTTCCCGTGACCAGCGACGGACCGCCACTCTAGACGTCTATCTCCCAGATTCCGCAGCGGTGGGCGCAAAGCTGTCTACGGCGAAAGCCGCGGCGGAAGCGCGCGCAAATGCGGGCAAGTGCGGGGTGACCTCGTCTGAAAAGCGCTACGTGGTGGGGCGTCAGCCGCAGATCGTCGGTGTCGAAGTCTCATTCATCCCCGGCGCTGGCGCGGGAGCGGATTGTTCGCGGTCGACGCTGTATTTCTTTCCGACCACGCACTGGGTGATCACGGTACGCGGGATGGCAGCGGCGAGTGACGCCGATGCGGCGGCGTCACTGCGGGAGTTTGTGGAGGCGTTGCGGTGGGATACGTTGGATACCGATCCGTTCCTCCAATCGGCACAGCCTTGATTTCGTCGGCGCATTTCAGTTGCGCCTCACTGACCCATCTCTTTGGCGAGCGTTGCGATGAGCTGCGCAGCGGGCAGGGCCCGCGCGAGGGGCGCTCCTTGTCCGGCCCACTGTGCGCCGTAGTTGAAGTCCTGTTTCGCTTTGGCCGCGGCATGCAGGGCTTTGCCGGCGTCGTAGGCAATCGGATAAGCCGGGACGTGCGCCGGCATCACGCTCTCGCCAAACGCGGTGAATGCGTTTCGCAGGCATCGCGCTGGCCGTCCAGAGATCGCGCGAGTCATCACGGTGTGATGAGCGGCATCGCTTCGTAACATTTCGCGATAGCCTGCATCCGCCTCGGATTCGGGACACGCGATGAACGCAGTGCCCAGTTGTGCAGCGACGGCGCCGAGTTGGAGTGCGGCACCAACGCCTGCGCCATCCATGATTCCGCCCGCTGCGATCACCGGCACGTTGAGCTGAGAGACCAGCAGACGTGTCAGCGCAAAGGTCCCCAGCCTGTCGTCGCGCGCGTCCGGATCGAATACGCCACGATGACCGCCGGCTTCGTAACCCTGAGCGACCACGGCCCGCACGCCGGCGCTGGCGGCGGCGCGGCCTTCAGCCAGATTGGTTGCGGACGCAATGAGCACGATGCCCGCTTCGCGCAGCGCGCGCATGCGTTCGGCCGAGGGCAGGCCGAAATGAAAGCTCACGACGCGGGGCTTCTCGGCGATGAGCGCCGCAAGCATGGCATCGTCTTCCACGAAACTGCGGTAGATTTCTTTCACCGTCGAAGGAGGGCTCGCTCCGTACCGTTCGAATTGCGGACGCAGCCGCTCCAGCCACGCGGCTTCGATCCTTTCGTCGGCTCTCGCCGGTGAATGACAGAACACGTTCACGTTGAGAGAACGGCTCGACCGCTCGCGGAAGGCCGCGATCATTTTTCGCGCGCCGTCGGCATTCGTTGCGCCGACTCCGAGTGAGCCAAGCGCGCCGGCATTCGAAACCGCCGCCGCCATCGCGGGCGTGGACACGCCAGCCATTGGCGCCTGGATGATCGGAAGATCGATGCCCAGCGTATCGAGAAATGTCATCTTGTCGGGTCCACGCACGTCGTTCGGTTTCGACCCGGCTGATTGTGGCGCGCGAGCCAGGCTGTTGCCAGCCATCGTTCAGTGTGACGATGACACGTTAGCGTCGGCCGTCCGGCGTTCGCAACGACACCTTGGTATGAGGGCCTTATCGTGTGAAACGGCGCATGATCGATGTCATGAACACATTCGACCGTCGTCAATTCCTCGGCGCTGCTGCGATCGGTTTGGCTGCTGCGAGCCAGATCCGCACAGCACCCTCCGCCACCGCCAACAGTTTCGGGCCGCTGAAACAGATCGACGCGGGATTGCTGAACGTGGGATATGCAGAGCAGGGGCCCGCGAAGGGTCCACCAGTCGTTCTGCTACACGGCTGGCCGTACGACATTCATACATACGTCGATGTCGCTCCGCTGCTGGCGGCAGCGGGTTATCGAGTGATCGTGCCGTATTTGCGCGGCTACGGAACGACGCGCTTTCTATCCAACGATACGCTTCGCAACGGGCAGCAATCGGTGGTCGCCACCGACATCCTCGCGCTCATGGATGCGCTTCAGCTCCAGAAAGCCGTCGTGGCCGGTTGCGATTGGGGCGCGCGAACCGCGGATATTCTCGCGGCCCTGTGGCCAGAGCGTTGCAAGGCGCTCGTGTCGGTCAGCGGTTATCTCATCGGCAGCCGCGAAGCCGGCAAGGTGCCGCTGGTCCCGAGCGCAGAGCTGCAGTGGTGGTATCAGTATTATTTCGCGACGGAACGCGGCCGTGCCGGCTACGAAAAATATCGCAGGGAGTTCGCGCAGCTCATCTGGAAGCTCGCGTCTCCGCAGTGGCATTTCGATGACGCGACGTTCGAGCGCAGTGCCAAGGCCTTCGAGAATCCAGATCACGTGAGCGTTGTGGTTCACAACTATCGCTGGCGCCTGGGCCTGGCGGATGGGGAATCGAAGTACGACGAGCTGGAGCAACGGCTGGCGCAGTTTCCCGCCATCGCGATCCCGACGATCACGCTCGAAGGGGACGCCAACGGCGCGCCGCATCCCGACTCGGCAGCGTATGCGAAGCGTTTTTCAGGAAAATACGAGCATCGGCTGATCAGCGGCGGCGTCGGGCACAACCTGCCGCAGGAAGCGCCGGAAGCGTTTGCGAAAGCCGTGCGGGATGCCGATCGGCTTTAGTCGATCGGCTTTCGTAGTCGGTCGGCCTTTTGATGGAGCCTTTGCCCGGCGGTCTCTGCGAGCGGCGCCATTGCGCAAGACGATCAGTCCTCGACCTTGGGCAGCGTTTTCTCCAGCGCCTTCTTCAACCAGTCCAGCAAGCTCACGATTCGCGCAAGCTTCGCGCGATGTTGTGTCACGTGCGCGCGGAACCACGATTTCGGCAGGCGAAACTGCCCCAGCAGCTCGACGAGCTGCCCGGATCGGATTGCATCGCCTGACACATAGCGCGGCAGCATCGCGATGCCGTTTCCAGCGAGCGCAGCGGCGCGCAACGTGATGTTGTCGTTCGCCATGAGCCGCGGGCGCACGTCTACGCTGAGTTGTCCCTGTTCGCTGTCGAATCGCCACGCGGTGCCCAGTGGCTTGAAAAAGAGCCCGTCGTGGTCTTCCAGGTCATGCGGATGCAGCGGCGTGCCGCGTCGTTCGAGATATTCCGGGGACGCGCACAGCACCTGCTCGAACGGATACAACGGAACATCGAGCACGCCTTCGTAGCTGCTCGCGGCGTGTCCGCTGATCGCAAGGTCGAATCCTTCCTCCGCTGGATTCACGGACCGGTTCACCAACGCCAGCTCCATCGTGATGTGCTCGTGCTCGCGCAGGAACGAGCTCAACGCATCCGACAGCACCAGCATGTTGAGCGTGGTCGGCACCATGATGAGGATGCGCCCCTCGAGCCGGTCGCCCGCCCGCTTGAGGCCGGCGAGGGTGTCGTCGAGGTCGGCAATGAGGCTGCGGGCCCGGACCTGAAACTGCTCGCCCGCTTCTGTCAAAACGACCTTGCGGGTGGAGCGCTCGAAAAGCTTGGTCCCGACGGCATGCTCGAGCTGGCTCACCCGCTTGGCCGCCACAGAAGGGACGACGTTGAGCTGCCGGGAGGCCTCTGAGAAGCCGCCGTACCGGGCAACGGCCAGAAAGGCCCGCAAATTGGCCACCATATCCATGATTTGTCGCAAATCGCGAAAACTGAGGTCGTAATATGGGCTTGGTTGTTGCGTTACGCAATGAATATGATGGAGCCCATCGAAATCGCTTTCAGGCTCCGCCCCATGAATCGCACCGCGTTTGAGGACATTCCCGGCACCTACGTATTCACGGGCGACCGTGCCATCGAAGGCCGCCACCTGAACCGCTTCTGCATGTCGCTCATGAGCGCGGCGAACCGCACGCGCTTCAAGGCAGACCAGCGCGCCTATCTCGACGAGTGGCCGATGAGCGAAGCGCAAAAGCAGGCCGTGCTGAACCGCGACTTCCAGGCGCTGCTCGAGCTCGGTGGCAACATCTTCTTCGTGCTCAAGATCGCTGCGGTCGATGGCCGCACGACGCAATCCGTGGCCGCGTCGCTGGCGGGCCAGTCGACGGAAGAATTCGCCGCGATGATGCGCAATGGCGGACGCAGCCCCGAAGGCCTCAGGTCGATTTCAGGTCGCTTCTGATGGCCCGCATCACCGCAGGCATTGGCTCGAGCCATGTGCCTGCGATCGGCGCTGCCCTCGACGGCGGCCGCACGGCGCATCCGGACTGGGCCCCGATTTTCGCGGGCTATGAGTGGTCACGGAATTGGGTCGCGGAGCAGAAGCCCGACGTCGTCATCCTCGTCTACAACGATCACGCGTCGGCGTTCTCGCTCGACGTCGTCCCCACGTTTGCGATTGGCTGTGCTGACTCGTTTGCACCGGCGGACGAAGGTTGGGGACCGCGTCGCGTGCCGGTGGTACAGGGACATTCGAAGCTTGCCTGGCACATCGCGAACAGCGTGGTGCTCGAAGAGTTCGACCTCACGATCATGAACCAGATGGACGTGGATCACGGGCTCACCGTGCCCTTGTCGCTGGTGCTGGGTCAGCCGGATGTGTGGCCGGTGAAGGTGATCCCGTTGGCGGTCAACGTCATTCAATATCCGACGCCAACAGCCAATCGCTGTTTCCGTCTCGGCGAAGCCATCGCGCGTGCGGTGAAGTCGTTCCCCGAAGATCTCAACGTGCAGGTGTGGGGCACGGGCGGCATGAGCCATCAGCTTTCCGGCAAGAGAGCGGGCCTCATCAACCGCGAATGGGACACAAAGTTTCTCGATCAGCTCACCGCGGACCCGGATGCTTTGCGCACGATGTCCCACGAAGAGTACATCCGCGAAGCGGGCTCCGAAGGCATGGAGCTGATCATGTGGCTCACCATGCGGGGTGCACTCGGGCCGAAGATTCGCGAGTTGTATCGCTTCTATCACGTGCCCGCGTCGAACACGGCCGTGGGACACGTGGTCTTCACGCCCGACGCCGGCTGAAGGCGCGCCGCGAGCAAAACGGGCCGTTGCTGCGGCATCGCTATATCGGGGACGACCCATCGCGACAGCGTGTTCAAGCTGGTGGTCCGCGAGGTAGAGTGAGCCATCGCGGAGCGTAAACCATGCCTGTGCCCTGGCTTCAAATCGTTCGTCTCATGCCGTCCATCCTGGATGTTTCGCGCGAGCTGTTGAAACGCACGCGCAAACTCCCAGCGGGCGAGGTGCAGGCTAGCGGGGCGGGTGTGCCGGCGATATCGCTCGAACAGCGCGTGTTTACGCTGGAAGAAAACGAGCGTCGGCAAGCTGAGCTGGTCACGCAGATGGCCGACCAGCTCGCGCAACTCACCGCGGCCGCTGCCGCGCTTCACAGGGTCACCCGGTGGCTGATCGTGGGGCAGGGCGTGGTTGCGGTGATTGCCGGTGCTGCGCTCGTAATGGCTCTGCGCTGATTGGACGAATCTGCAGTCATCGCCGACGGGAAGCTCACCGCGGATGAGGCTTATGGCCTCGCCTGTCAGGGCAAAACGCTCCTGTGGAGCGGCGATTTTCGCGAAGCGCGCCAGATGCTCACCGCGCTGGGAAATCGCGCGGATCGCCCTGCGCGTAAGAAGCAACGATCCACCGCATCGTTGTCTGCAAGCTCGCCTGAGGCGTTCAATCTCTATCGACAGGCCAGGGCTCAACGCGCGCGGACGCTGAATGCGTTGCGGATTCCGCTCAAACCGGACTTCTCGATTCCATTGGATCGCGCGCCGGACATCCGGCAAGCGTGCCTCGAAGCGTTTGGTCCTGGCGAGGCGCCGAGCTCATTGCCGCTGCGAGCGCTGCTCGGAGTCATCGGCGCGCACGAGTGGCGCAAGAAAGGCATCGAAGTGCCGGCACTCGCGGGCCGCATTCATCCGCATTACGGCGTGTTTGGCCCCGTGCGAGGCGAGTATGTCGAGCTCGTCAACACAGCGCCGCTGCCTGCTGCGACACCTTCACCGCGAACCGCTTTCGATATCGGCACCGGCACGGGCGTGTTGGCGGCGGTGCTCGCAAGGCGCGGCATTGAACTCGTGGTCGCAACGGATCTCGACCCGCGCGCGCTCGCGTGTGCGCAGGAGAATCTTCAGCGCCTCGGGCTCGATGAGCGAGTCGAAGTCGTGCAGGCAGACTTGTTTCCCGAAGGCCGCGCGGCGCTGGTGGTCTGCAATCCGCCGTGGATTCCGGCGCGACCGAGCACTCCGATCGAGAATGGGATTTACGATCCCGACAGTCGAATGCTCCGCGGATTCCTGCGCGGCCTGTCCGCGCATCTGGGGCCGCAAGGCGAAGGCTGGCTGATTTTGTCCGACCTCGCAGAGCATCTCGGCCTGCGATCGCGTTCGCAGCTGCTCGCGGAAATCGACAGTGCCGGGCTGCGCGTGGTGGATCGCATCGATATCAAGCCCACGCATCCTCGCGCGACCGATGCGTCGGATCCGCTGCACGCCGCGCGGGCGGCCGAGACTACGTCGCTCTGGCGGCTTGCGGCACAGGGCGTCAGCCAAACGTGAACGAATACGCCTGCACACCCTCGTCGAGAAACTCTATTTCGAACAGGCGATCGACAATCGGCTCGGATTCGCGGATCAGCTGGTAGAGCCGCGGCTCGCTGACGCTTCCGAAACCTTGCGTGTCGACATCTGCGCCGTGCGCCGTGTCGGGTGCCTTTCCATCCACGAGCACGCGAAACTTCACGACGCGGCCGCGCAGATTCGCGCCCATTACCAGATTCACGTCGCGCGCATGAAAGCGATACGCGATGCGGCCGTTCGGTTTTTGAAGCTGAACCGCGTCAGGCGCAATGATCCAGTTTCCGGCGAGCGCCCAGTCGTTGAGCGACAAACGTTCGGGCAGGGCGTAGTCGTGCGCCTTGTGGTGGATCACCTTGCCGCGTGACGAGAAGTTGAGCGTGCGCTGAGAACCCAGGTAATTCTCAGGGGAGCGCAGGTTATCCCAGTCCGCGGCGACTTCAGCGCCTTCGGTCGCGACGGCGACGAGTCCGCGCGGCACCGACTCCTGGCCCGCTTCCGCAAGCAACTGCTGAACCGCCTTTTCGGCCCGCGCGTAGTCGCCTTCACCGAACTGGCGGTAGCGGATTTTCCCCGTCGCATCGACGATATAAACGGCCGGCCAATACTCGTTGTCGTACGCGCGCCAGATCGCATGCTCGCTGTCGACCGCAATCGGAAAGTCGACGCGCAATGCCTTCGCGGCCTCACGAACCTTCGCGCCCTCCTTCTCGAACTCGAATTCAGGCGAGTGCACACCGACCACGACAAGTCCGTGATCTTTGTACTTCGCCGCCCACGCGCGCACGTAGGGCAGGGTGCGGATCCAGTTGACGCACGTGTAGGTCCAGAAATCGACCAGCACGACCTTGCCGCGCAGATCGGCGGGCGCGAGGGGCGGCGAGTTGATCCAGTCGTTCGCTTTCGACAGCGATTCGAGGGGGCGCTGGTCGGCCTGGGTCTGGGGCGATGCGGTCACGGCACCGGCGACTACCAGGGCCGCGAGCAGCGGGTGTGTTTTCATGGCGCCATCAGAGCACGGCCGGCCGTTGCGGGGGATTACACCAAGGTATCGAGCGCCACGGTATTGAGCGCCAGCGTATCGAGCGAGATTCAGGTGCCATGCCGCGCCGGGTGGGTGCGCACCCGGGCGGCAGGCGGGAGGCGATCAGGCGTTGATGACGATCGTGTCTGCGATCTTGTCGTGCAGGCACTGACGGCGTTCGTTGAAGATGAACAAGGCGTCGACAAACCCGTAGATCGCACCGATGAGCGGGATCACGCTGATGATGGTGTTCACCACGTTACGTAGCCAGAAAATACGGCCGACCGTCGCGGGCGTGCCGTCGCTGCGGACCACTTTGATTCCCACCAGCTTCTTGGCAATCGTCTGACCGTTCGCGGCAACCAGCCGGTACGTGACAACGGCCCACGCGATGAACAGCACCAGGCTCACGATGCCAGCGCCGCTGAGAAACAGGCTCCAGACGTTGAAGATGCTGCCGCTCTGGACGGCCTGCGACATGGCCGCGCCGAATGCGCCCGTGAAGACCAGCGGCGTGTAGACGAGAGCGCCGATGATGATGCCATCCAGAATCGCGGCACCGAGCCGCGCGAGCCGACCGGCCAGAACCTGTTCGCCGCCCGGCGAAACGTCGGCCACATTCGCTTTCGGCGGGGCGTAGACATTGGGTGAATTCATGTTCCCGAGACCCTTCCGTTTGTGATTCTGGCGCGATTATAGGGATATTCGGCGTCCCCTGCGGCTGCTCGTCCACACGACAACTTCGCGAACATAATGCTCGCAAAAAGGGCCGATTTCGACGTGTGGACGACTCCACGCTCGAGCTCACCCGTGTCCACCGGGGAGACATGGCACCTGACACTTCGCTGGAACGGGGGCGCGGTCGATAGAGTAAGCGCTCGAAATCAAGTCGCAGGGGGAACGCATTCATGAAACCGATGACACTCGCCCGTCTCACGCTCGCCGTCACCGGCACACTGCTGATTCCGGCGCTCAGCCACGCGGAGGTGTCCTGCACTCGCGGCGGCCTGCAGCAGGCGGTCGATCTCTACATCGCCGCGCAGACCAAGGGCGATCTATCGGGCCTGCCACTCGCGAAAGGGGTTGGTTATTGGGAGAACATCGCGCCCGCCGACATCGAAAAGGGCTTCGTCACGAAGCCGCTGAAGATCGATCATCACCGCAGCTTTCTCGACGCCGACTCCTGCCAGACCATCACCGAAGTGATCGTGACGGACAAGGCTGCGCCGTATGTGCTGACCACGCGCCTGCGCGTGAATCACGACAAGATTTCCGAGGTCGAGACGTTGTGGACCACGACGGGCTACTGGCTCTTCAACGCAGACGCATACCTCAAGTATTCGTCGACGGAAAAGTGGGATCCGATTCCGGTCGAGAAGCGGGATTCGCGCGGCACGCTGGTCGCCGCGGCCAACGCGTATCTCGATGCGTTCCTCGAGAAGAAAATCGACCACGTGCCGTGGGGCTTTCCGTGTGTCCGCATCGAGGGTGGTGCGTACACGGGCAAGGGCTCGCCGTCGGATAGCTGCGAGGTGGGCGTTCCCGGCGGCGTGAATATCGTCAACCGCCGGTTCATCGTGGATGAAGTGCTGGGCACGGTGACGGTGTACTGCACGTTTGGCGCGGGCAGTCCGAATGGCGGCAGCGGTGCGCCGGACAGTCACATGTTCCGCGTGGAAAACGGAAAGCTGCGCTATGTGCACACGCTGACGCACATGTTGCAGTCGAGCTTCAAAGGCAACACCGGCAGCGGCGGTTCGCCGCCGAAGTGATTGCGGCCGGGTGAGGCTTCGCGCGCAGCGATGGCTCGCGCGAAGCCTTCGGCCTCGCGACACGATCGGTCGTTTCAGGGCGGTGGGATCGAATAGGTCGCGTAGATCGAGAGGGTGCCCGCACCCGTGCTGTTCCCGTCGTAAGACAGCTGGTCCAGCGCACCATCCGCAAACGGATCGGCCTTGCCGAACCAGTTTCCCAACGGATCCATTCGACCGTCGCCGTAATCCCGCACCACTCCGGCTGTGTCGCCGCTCTGAAGGGCAACCCAGTAGATTGGCACGGCGCTCGTCAACACGACGGACGGCGCAGAGAAGTGCACCCACTGCGGCGGCATGCCCGCGGTAATCGTGACGTCCGGACTCTGCGCGATCTTGTAAAAGTAGGTCACGTCGCGGTGGTCGGTGAACATTCCGTACACCGCCGCGCGAACCTTCTGCGAGCCGGCCGCTCCGCCGCGTCCGTCGAGATATGCGTTGAAGCCGGTCAGCGTGACACCGCCATCCCGCAGCTCGAACTCGGACCAGCGAATGAAATTGGCACTGAGTCCGCTCGAAGGGTGGGTGCCGATGTCCGTGCGGCCCAGCTGTCCGGTGGTGATCGTGCCAGGCCGGTACGAGACGAACGCTGATATCGTGCCGTTGCCGCCGCTGCCCGGCCCGAACTGCGCGGAAGCGCCGTCGCTGAAACTGTCACTGTTTCCATACCAGTTTCCAGGTGTGCCATCGCCGAAATTGCGGGCCACGCCCGCGGTGCCACCTGTGAGGATCGCGAGCCAATACTTGCCGGCATCCAGGACCGGACTTCTGCCCAGACTGGGCGGTGACGTGACCCACATGCCTGGCCAGCCCGTGCGCATGCCGAGATCGCCGCTCTCGAAAACTTTCGCGCCGGGCACGCCGTTAGAATCTTTGTACAACGTGTATCGAAAATTCTGCAGCTCGTTGAAGGCGGCGCCGCCCCCGCCGTCGAAATAGGCCGTGGCCGTGTAGAGCGTGCCGCGCTCCGGCAACACAAAGCTCGAGCCGCGTTTGAAATTCGCGGACATGCCACTGGACGGGATGGATCCGATCGTCCATCGCCCGGCATTGCGCAGTTGCGCATCGGGAAAGTACTGCGCATACACGGACAAGGTGCCGGTACCGCTGCTGCCCGCGCCGAACGTCGAAGCAGCGCCGTCGACAAAAGCGTCGGCATTGCCGTACCAGTTGGCGGCGCCGTCGCCATAGTCACGGACGACTCCGCCATCGCTGCCGGTTTGTAGCGCGATCCAATAGGTGCCGGCGGGCACGGGATGCAGCGTGATTCCCTGGGGGCCTGCAAGGCAGAACCAGCGGGCCGCCGTTCCGCTCAAAACGGCCATGCCGGACGTTTCGAACACCTTGCCGCCTGGCAGTCCGTTGCTATCTCGATACAGGGCCATGTTGACGCCCTGGGCGCCGCTGACTCCGCCGTTGCCATCGAGATAGGCGCAGAGATGGGTGATCGTGCCTGCCGTCGTCACAGTGAATCGCGACGCGCGTTTGAAATCGGCTGACAGGCCATTGGAAGGAATGGTGCCTTCGGTGATGCGCCCGAACGTGTTGCTGAGTTGCGCGTGAGCCGGCATGAGGCCCGCGAGAAAAAGGATCGTTGCGGCAAAGAACAGGCGCGCGGGATTGAGTGCTCGCATGATGGAAATCTCCCTTCGTTCTTATCTGCGTAATGCAGGGCGTACTTTCCTGTGCGCCGTTCGGGCAGCATTAAACAGGCCCACGGCGCGCCTGCGCGCTCGACGCAGTGCGCGGACGTGAGCCGGAACGTTACAGCTTGGGAATCGGAATGCGGCTGATCATCAGCGAGCCGGATATCGCGAACAGCAGCGCGAGCGGATGCAGCGTGAAACCTGCGATCTTCACAGCGCCAAACCACAGGCCGTCGCCAAGCGCGCCCGTCGAAGCGGCGACCGTGAGCATGCACGCCAGCGCAAACGAAGTCGGAATCGGTGTGCCTTCGAAGTGGGTCACCTTGCCCGTGCCGCCGGACATCTCTTCAGCCGTGACGTTGTAGCGCGCGAGACGCGAAACGCCGCACGCGACGAAGTAAGCGAGAATCACGCGGTCATAGAGACCACGCATTCCGCACGCGTAGGCCATGACAGCGGGCGCCACGCCGAACGAAATCACGTCCGCCAGCGAATCCAGCTCGCGTCCCATGGCGGAGCTTTGCTGGCGCCACCGCGCAATGCGGCCGTCGAGAATATCGAAGATGAGCGCGGCCAGGATCAGTGCGCAGGCGGCGTAGATGCGGTCCGGTGAACCGGTTTCCAGGTAGGTCATGCTGGAGAACAGGGCCCCCGTGCCGCACACCGCGTTTCCCAGCGTGAACCAGTCTGCGAAGTGGAATTCGCGAATCATGGAAAAGACTTTGCGGGGACGGGTCGGCAAGTCGGTGCTCATTGAATTTTCGTCGGCTCCCTGGGGATGTGCGGATGATGGAGCATCCGGCCTGCCTGCGCGAGCTGAACAGTTCGGCAGCGCCCGAGGCGGGCGCCCTTCACCGATACCAATGTGCAATGGGCGCAGCCGGCCCGATCTGGTGCGATATCACCAACGGCGGACCCCCTGTTTCTTCAAGCCCGGATGCAGCGTTCTCCGCAGTATTCCGCACGCGGGTCGAACCCTTCAGGCAAAGGCAGTCGAACATGACGATAGCGCAATTTCGCGGTGGCCTCGCGCCCTGGCAGAGGGCTCGCGTGGACCTGCACATCGAGCAGAACCTGGCCGAGCGCCTGACGACCGATGAGCTGGCGCGACAGGTGAATCTCAGCCCGAGCCATTTCAACCGGGCTTTCAAGCAATCCTTCGGGCTCTCCGCACATCGCTATCTCGTGCACAGGCGGGTCGAGGAGGCGCAGCGCCTCGCGCTCGGAACATCCGAGGAACTTAGCGTCATCGCCGTTAAGTGCGGACTCTGCGATCAGTCGCATCTGACGCGCTGGTTCCGTCGCGTTGTCGGGGAGACGCCTGCCGCCTGGCGCGCCCGTCACAACGTGCATCAGAAACGCACGTCGAGCCGCAGCAGGAAGTTGCGCGGCTCGCCATACCAACTGCCGCCGTTGGGCGATCCCACGGTCTGGTAATACCTTTTGTCGAGCGCATTGTTGAGGGTCAGGGCGAGCTGCCATCGACGATCGAAGTCGTAGCCGATGCGGGGACTCACCACCGCGTAGGATTTCTGGATCGTTCGCGAAACCTGATAGCCACCGACGCAGAAGAAGCTTGCGGTCAGGTGCGGACAATAACGGTCGTCACGATGAATGGCGCTTTGGGCGTGCAGTGTCGTTCCGATGTTCCAGTGGCTCCATTCGCCGGGAAAACTGTACTGCGTCCACAATCGCAGCAAGTGGCGCGGCGTGATCCCGCTTGCGGGCGAAATGCGCGCATCACCCGCCACAACCTGCTCACTCTGACTCACGGTGTAGCCGGCGCCGAGGAGCCAACCCATCGCTAATTTTCCTGTGAGCTCGAGCTCGACACCCTCGCTGATGTTCCGGCCACTCGACAGGTAACAGCAGTCGGAGGTTTCCGGGACCGCATTGATGTCGTACAGCGCGATCCCCTTTTGCAGAATCTTGTACGCCGCGAGCGAGCCATTCACGTCACCGCCACGCCAGGTGCCTTTGATGCCGGCCTCCATATCGATACCATCGACGGGTGGCAGTCGCCGCTGTTCGCTGCTGACCACGCCGCCGTTCGACATGTAGATGTTCGCGTAGCTCGCGTACACCGCGTAGGTGTCGTTGAATGTGTAGACGGACCCGAGATACGGCGTCACCTTGCCGTTGTATTCGTAGCTCGCCGGGAGGGAAAAAGAAAATCCCGGGTAGTAGTACGTGGAGTCGTCGGTGACCCGCTGCTTGCTCACACGCAGCCCCGCTGTCACGGACCAAGGCTTCGTCAGCTGCATGCGCATCGAACCATAAACACCGCTGAGAATGGTTGTGGTGTCCTGCCCAAAAACCGGTCCCGCGTCGGGATCGTGAGTCGGGTCCGGATATTCCGAAGGATCGAAGTCGTACGCGTTCTCCAGCGGCGGTCCGAACAGCGGGGATTCTCCGTTGAGCAGGTTCGCGTGGGAGCGCACGAAGTCGGCGCCGACCGCGATATCGGCTGCGTGACCTGCCCATTCGGTTGCGCCAGTGAGCGTCGTTTCGACATTGAATTGTTTCTGCGTGGTGGGTCCCGACGTAAACGACGCAAAAGGCGGAATCGCTTCGCCGCCGGTGGCGGCATCGATGGACGTTATGAAGCGCGCGTACGCATAGTTCGCGCTCTCATTCAGGAGTGTTGCGCTGGCCTTCAGGTGCCAGTGGGAATCCAACGCGTGATCGAGCTGGACGTACGTCTCGCGCACCTGCGTTTCGAAGTGCGCCCAGTCGAATCCGTAAGCCGTACTGCGCGGCAGGTGCGCGTCCGCTCCGGTGTTGAGTCGCGGCAGTCCGAGTGCGACGGGCCTGGCGCGGCTGGCGGAATAACTTCCGCCGGCCGTGATCGTTGTGCTATCCGTCAGGTCGTCATCGAGCACACCGAAAATGCTTTTGCGCTCGTCGTGGGCATAGTCATAGAAATAGTCGCGATGGGTGTAGCTGACATCGAGACGGCCTCGTAGGCCGCCGTCCTGCGCGATCGGCCCCGTGACGTCGACTTCCTGCCGATAGTTGTTCCAGCTTCCCACGGACGACGTGAGCTTCGCGCTCGGAGTATGCAGCGGGCGCTTGCGGACCATGTCGATGGCACCTCCCGGCGGACCATCCGCGCCGAACAACGCATCGGCTCCGCGCAGCACTTCGATGTGATCGAACTCGGATAGATCGGGAGTGAGGAGCGTCGTGCCGGAAAGATACTCGGTGAACTGCCGCAGCGCGCCGCCGTGATCCAGCGTGTAGCTCGTGATCTCGAACCCGCGCGAATAGAACGTCTGGAACAGTGAGGTACTGCGGACGGCGGTGATGCCGATGCCGTCGTCCAGCACTTCGTTGAGCGTGAAGTTGTTCTGCTGACGAATCTGCTCCGCCCCGATGATCGTGATCGACTGGGGAATGTCCCGGAGCGGCGTTTCGACGCGCGTGGCCACGAGTCCAACGGCCGTGCCGGCGATGATGACTTCCTGCAGCTCCGGATCCTTGTCCGGCATGCGGTGGGCGCTGCGCCGTTTGTCCCGGGGCGGCCCGCGCCTGATCTCGATGGTCTCTGCGTTGATGTGCCGAAAGCTCAGCCCGGCATCATCGAGCAGCTGATGCAGGACATCGTCGACGGATGACGGGCCGTTGAGCCTTGGTGCAGCGACTCCCGAGGTGATCTCGGAGAAGTAGATGATCTGAACGCCGCACTGTTTCGCGATGGCCTGCAGGCTTTCGTCGAGCGACTGCGCGCCGACATCCAGCTGGCAGACCGAATCAGTACCGGTGGACGAGTTGCTGCCGAAAGCACAAAGTGAGTACGAGCACGCGAGCGCCGCCGCGTACCCGAGGGTCTTCAGATTCACAGAGACTCCCCGACTTGTCACCGCATCCGTACTGAAGAGGCCCGCGCGAGTTTAGCGCACCTCCTCCAAACGACCAGGACGCTCGTGTTCCTACGGTCATTACGAATGCGGTCCGTGTTTGCAACACTGCCGGCGCGTCGAAACACAACGGAGGCAGACATGCCGGATGCCACACCCATCGTATTCGTGGTCGATCAGGACGCCGCGGTCCGTGACTCGATCCAAGTGCTGGTCCGGAGCGCCGGCTGGCGAGTCGAAGGTTGCCGGAGTGCACTGGAATTTCTCAGCCGGCCCCGTTCCGGTGCACCGAGCTGCGTCGTGCTCGACGTGCAGCTACCGGATCTGAGCGGCCTCGAGCTGCAGGCGCGGATCGCGGCGGAGCGTACTGAGATGCCGGTGATCTTCGTGGCGGACTGCGCGGATGTACCCACAATCGTACAGGCCATGAAAGCGGGCGCCCTCGAATTTCTGCCCAAGCCCGCCGGCGCCCGCGAGCTGTTCTGTGCCTTGCGGATTGCCATCGAGCGCAGTCGCGCGGTGCTGGCGCGTGAGGCCGAGCTTCGCGCGCTGCGCGAGCGGCACAACCTGCTGACCCAGCGCGAAAGAGAAGTCATGGCGCTGGTGATTGCCGGCCACCTGAACAAGCAGGTGGGCGGCGAGCTCGGCATCAGCGAGATCACCGTGAAAGCCCATCGCGGCAAGGTGATGCGCAAGATGCAGGCGGCGTCGTTCGCGCAGCTGATCGACATGGCACGGGGATTGGGCGTGACGCGCATCCCGAGGAGCGATGTCAGGGCCGAAGTCCCTTACGACCCGGGATATGACCCGGGTTTCCGACTCGGTTCGCCAAAAAAGAATCCGGGGGGAGGGGTCCAGGAGGCCTTTTCTTCCCTCTAACAGGGCATGTCCAACAGGTCACTGCTCCTCGAATGGCGGCAGCGCTGGAACCGAAGTCTGTTCCAGTTCCTGCGCCGGCGCGTGCGCTCGACCGTCGACGTGCAGGATCTGGCGCAGGAAACCTATCTGCGGCTGCTGCGGGCCCGCGACCTGAGCGAGGTTCGTAACCCGCTGGCGTACCTGCTGCAGGTGGCGAGTCACGTCGCGCTCGAATGGGTCGACCGGCAGCCGCGGAGCGACGCGATGGTCGTGTTGGACGACGAAATGCTGATCGACGAGCACTTGCCCGAGCTGGAGCTCGAAGCGCGCTTGTCGCAGGAGCGACTGGAGGAAGCGCTGAATGCCCTCTCTCCCACGATGCGAGCCGTGTTGTTGTTGAGGTTGAGGGACGAACGGTCCATTTCCGATATCGCGTCGGACCTGCAGATCACGGTCCGGCAGGTTCGTCGTTATCTCGCGCGCGGTTACGAGCGCCTTCGCGTGGCACTAGAGGGTTGACATGACACGCGAAAACGAAGAATTCACCTCGATTCCCGAGCAGGCCGCGCATTGGTGGGTCGTGCTTCGCCACGGCGAGGCATCCGGCAACGAGAAGCGGGAGTTCGCGGAATGGGTGACGCGCGCGCCGGAGCGCGTCGAAGCGAGTCTTCGCGTGGCGCGCGTGCATGCGGCGGTGTCGCGTGCCGACGTGCGGTGGCCAAGCACGCCGGCAGAAGAGCTCATTCGCGCGGCGAGAGCAGCACCTGAAGATACGGTTCTGCCGATGCCGTTGCGCGCTATGCCCAAGGTCGAGCCCAAGCGTAGCCGCGCCGTTCCGATTGCGCTGGGATTGGCAGCGTCTGTCGTGCTTGCCGTGTGCGTTGGCTGGTTCGCGCTGACGCGTCCTGTTCAATTCCAGACCAAGGTCGGCGAGCAGCGTTCGATCCTGCTCGCGGATGGCTCGCGCATCACGCTCAACACGGCTTCGAAGATCGAAGTGCGGCTGAGCGCGGAGCGGCGAGTCATCGAGCTCGTGCAGGGACAGGCTCTGTTCGAGGTGGCCCAGGATCCGAAACGCCCGTTCGATGTGCAGGTCGGCGACGTCACGGCGCGCGCGGTCGGCACACAGTTCGACGTCGATCGTCGCGCGACTCACACGGTCGTGACGATCGTGGAAGGCCGTGTATTGCTCGAAGGTGCGGGATTGCACGGCCAGCACCTCCCGTTGCTGACAGAGGCCGATCAGGTCGTTCTCAACAAGGTGGGGCCGGGCAAGCTTCAGCACGGCGTGAATCTCACCGAAGCCACCGCCTGGACGCAGCGGCAGCTCGTGTTCTATCACCGCCCGCTGAGCGAGATCGCGGAAGAGTTCAATCGCTACAACGTCGAGCGAATCGAGATTCGCAGCCCGGCGTTGCGCATTCGGGAAATGACCGGGACGTTTCGATCGAACGACGTCACGTCGTTCGTGGCAGTGCTCGCCGGCATTCCGGGTACACGGGTGTCGAGCGATGGCGCGGGCGGCTACATCGTCGACATGGATGCACCCGCGGTGCCCAGCAAATGAATACTGTCACGGGACGAAGACGGATCGGCCTCGCCCGCAATATGGCGCTCGCCATTGGCGTTGTGTGGAGCTGCTTCCTGTGCGGGGCGGCGCAGAGCGCGGTGCCGAAGGTCTACACGTTGCACGTGGCAAGCCAGCCGCTCGATGCGGCGCTTCAGGATTTCGCGCGCCAGACCGGCCTGCAGATCGTATTTTTCTCGCGCCTCACCGATGGACGCCGCTCGGCCGCGCTCGATGGGATGTACACCCTCGACGCTGCGATGACGGCACTGCTGTCGGAGTCGAAGTTGACCTATCGGTTGATCAATCCCAAGACCGTCGAGATCGTGTCGCTGCGTGCTGCCTGGCTGGACCGCAAGAGCGGGCGCTACTTTCGCACGGTCGATGACATACCTTGTACCTGATCGAGGTGATGCACCATGCTCCACGACGACAAGATTCATGTGCTCATCACTCATGCGAATCCGCTCGTGGCGGCGGGCCTCGAAGCGGCGTTTGCCGCGCACGATGACGTGAAGGTCGTCGACTCCAATGCCGATCTCTCGTCGGTGGGCGTCGCCGTCACCGATTGCGCGACGGGTCTGCGATTGTTGAGCCTGGAGCGGGGACGCAAATGTCGCGTGCTGGTGCTCACGGATGACGAATCGGAGCTCACCATTCGTCGCGTGGTGGAGCTGGGTGTGCGCGGATATCTGCCGCTGTCATCGTGTCTGGAGTCCGTGGTGCGCGCCGTACGCTGCATTCATAACGGTGGCACCGCGATCGCTCCGATCGTGATGACGAAGATGGCGGTCAGCCTGCGTTCGCAGCCGCTGAGTCCACGCGAGATCGAGGTGCTCAGCCTCATCATGCAGGGCCTGCCGGACAAAGCGATCGCGCGCCGCCTGCAGCGAAGCGTCGGCACGGCGAAGTCGCACGTCAAAGCCATCCTGACGAAGCTCGAAGCGTCGAGCCGTGTCGAAGCGATCGCCGTCGCGCGACGTCGCGGGCTCATTGACGACGAGCGAGTCACGCCACGGCGTGAACACATCGCAAAGACTTTTGCCTTTGGCGCGTAACCCCTGCACCTTTGAGACGTCGTTCGTCGAGGGGGGCCTTCATGAAACGTTTGTACGCCGCGCTATGCCTGTTCGTATCATTCGGAGCAGGCGCTGTCGCCCATGCGGAGGACTGCAACCGCGATTGCCTCAAGCGCCACCTGGACACCTATCTCAGCGCGGTCACCAGTCATAAGCCGGAAACAGCCGGTCTGTGGGCGGGGTTTCGCCAGACGGAAAACTCCATCGTGGTTCCCGAGGGGCAGGGCGTTTGGGCAAACGTCACAGGCCTCGGCTCGATTCAGCGTCGTTACCTCGATCCGATTCAGGCTCAGGCGGGGTACTTCGGCACGGTGAAGATGGGCGAAGAGGAGGCCGTCGTCGCCGTTCGCCTCAAAGTGCAGTGGAAGCAGGTGACCGAGGCCGAGTGGTTCATCTCGAGAAAGAGCGACCCGGGCCTGACGGGCGAGCCGGGCAAGACGCCGTTCAATATCGACACGCTGCGCGCCACGCTGCCTGAACAACGCGTGGTGCCGAAGAGCGAACGCCTACAGCGTGAAGCATTGCAGGCGGTGGTGAACTCCTACTTCGACGGCATCACGAGCCACAACGGTTACGTGGTGAAAGGCCATCCGGGCTGTTCACGCTATGAAAATGGTTTTCCTACGTTCAACACGCCGATGAAGGAAGGAATGGACCTCGGCAACAACGGCAAGACGGATTGCCGCACGCAGGCCGACTTCGGCGTGGCGATCGTCGCGATCCGAAACTTCTATGTGATCGACGAAGAGTCGCAAGCCGTGATGGTGGCGGCGATGTTCCGCCGGGATGCGCAGAGCGCCAAGCGCCGCAATCATTTCACCGAGCTGTTCCATATCGACCACGGCAAGATTCGCGACATCCACGCGGCGTTTTACTACCCGCCGGAAACACGGCCCGTGCCGAATTGGCCCGCTTACGATGGGCTGTTTCCGTTGCCGAGCGCCTCCGCGAGTGACGCGGCGGTGATCCGTGAAGCGAAGGATCGCGCGGAGATCGAGAAGTTGATGTGGGACTACGCCCGCGCGCTCGACACGGGAAATGCCGAGGCGTACGCGGCTGTCTACACGCCGGACGGCGCTTTCGGCGACATCAAAGGGCACGATGCGCTGAAGAAGATGGTGGATGACCTGAACAAGTCCCGCGCGGAGCGCAAAGCCAAGGGCGAGGCCGTGTGGGGCACGCTGCACATGACGGCGAATCACTACATCGAGTTCATCGATGCGGATCACGCGAGGCTCCATAACTATTGGCTGACAGCCTTCGTGCCGCCGCCGGCCGCGCCAGCCACCGCGCGCGCTGCTGCGACTGCCGCTGCGACTGCCGCGAACGGCGCGGCCAACGCGAGGCCGGAGCTGCGTACGCCTTACACCGGCCGGGGCGTCGATGATCTCGTGCGCGTGAACGGCAAGTGGTTCATCAAGAGTCGAAACGTCGCGCCGAAGGATTGAACGAGCGCCCGCACTCCAGCTAGCGGGCGGTCTCGCGGGCCGCGCCCTCGTGCCGTGACCTTATGGCTAACATCCGGTCTGCACGAGGGACACAACGACGCGGATGAGGGGGCTCATGAACGCCGGGACACACACCATCGGTCGCACTTCGGGCCATATGCTTGCCCGCGCGCTGACCCGAGCGGCTAACACGACCGCGCGGGTCGCCGCTGCGGTCATCGCCATCAGCCTGCTGAATTCTGCGATGGCTGCGACGGCACCCGAAGCCGCAAATGTCACCGCAGCTCGTCTGGTCAACGCCGCGAACGAACCCGGCCAGTGGATGACCTACGGCGGCACTTATTCCGAGCAACGCTTCAGCCCGCTGAAGAACATCGACTCGACCAACGTGGCCGGCCTGGGCTTGCAGTGGTTCGCGGACTACGAAACGAACCAGAACCAGCACGGCTCGCCGCTGTACGTCGACGGTGTGATCTATGTTTCGACGGCGCGCAATGTCGTGCATGCCTTCGATGCGAAGACAGGGCAGCAGCTCTGGAAATACAACCCGATGATCTCGGGCGTGCGCCTGCGCTACAACGTGGGCCTCGTGAATCGAGGTATCGCGGCCTGGCACGGCAAGATCATTATGGGCACGCTCGATGCGCGCCTGGTCGCCATCGATGCGAAGACCGGCAAGGAAGTCTGGTCGACCGATACGGTCCCGGCGAGTCTCGGTCTTGGCGAGATGGGCAACCATTACGCCATCACCATGGCCACGCGCGTTGCGAAGGGCAAGGTGTTCATCGGCGGCGCGGGCGGCGAATTCGGCGTGCGCGGTTGGATCGCGGCATTCGATGCCGATACCGGAAAAGAGGTCTGGCGCTTCTGGACCGTGCCGGGCGATCCCGCGAAGGGCTTCGAGAACGAGGCGATGGAGAGGGCGTCGAAGACCTGGACGGGCGAGTGGTGGAAGTCATCCGGCGGCGGCGGCACCGTGTGGGATGGCGCGCTTTACGACCCGGTCACCGATCTTCTTTATTTCGGTACGGGCAATGCATCGCCGTGGAATTCGCGCACGCGCGAGCCCAGTGGCGGCGACGATCTGTATGCCGCCTCGATCGTTGCGGTGAAACCGGATACGGGCGAATACGTCTGGCATTACCAGGAAACGCCGGGCGACGCGTGGGACTACGATGCCGTCAGCCCGATGATGACCGCGGATCTCACGATTGGCGGCAAGAAGAGGCACGTCATCCTGCAGCCGTCGAAAAACGGCTTCATGTACGTGCTCGAAGCGAAGACCGGCAAGCTCATCAGCGCGGACGCGTTCACGGAAGTGAACTGGGCGACCGGCGTGGATTTGAAGACGGGCCGTCCGAATGTCGTGCCGGCCGCGCGCTACGAGAACGAGCCGTGGAATCTGGCGCCGGGTGTGCAGGGCGGCCACAGCTGGCATCCGAATGCATTCAGCCCGTTGACCGGACTGCTCTACATTCCCGCATGGGAAGCGTATTTCACGATGGCCGGTCCGGCGCCGGGTGCGCCACCGCCGCCGGGCGGCGGATTCAGCCTCGGCATCAACATGGGCGCGAAGGTCGAGCCCGGCAAGCTCAAACCCTATGACCGACGCGGTGTGAGCGGGCGGCTGAAAGCGTGGGATCCGGTTGCACGCAAAGTCGTGTGGGAATCCGAGCCGTATTCCAACGCGGGCCCGACGAGCGGCGTGCTGGCGACCGCGGGCAACGTTGTGTTCATGGGGAATGGCGGCGGCAAGGTGCTGGCAGCGTACGACGCGAAGACTGGCGCCAAGCTTTGGAACTTCGACGCGAAGACCGCGGTGTTCGCGGCACCGATTACTTATCTGCTCGACGGCGTGCAGTACATTGCCGCGAGCGTGGGTGGCGTCGTGCAGGGTGCTGATTACTTCGCGCCGACGCACGCGCGCATGCTCGTGTTCGCGCTTGGCGGAAAGGCAGTGCTTCCTGAACCGGAGCCGTACACGCCGCCGCCGCTCAATCCGCCGCCGTCGACTGCGTCAGCGGAAGTTATCGCGCACGGCGGTGAGGTTTATACGCAGTACTGTTCGGTGTGCCACGGCGTCAACGGCTATCAGGCTCGCAGCAGCTTCCCCAATCTGACGATCACGCCGCTGCTGTGGACGCAGCCTGCGTTCGACCAAGTTGTGCTGGGAGGCGGGCGCGCGGACAAGGGCATGGGCTCGTTCGCGAAAGACCTGAAGCCGGAGGACACTGCGGCGATCCGCGAATACCTGGTGTCACGCGCGCAGGCGATCAAAGTGAACGGCGTTCCTGCGGGTCCGGGGGCACCGCCGCCTGCGGCGGCACCGCGTTCGCAAACGGGGCACGCTGAGAACTAGGATTGGCGGGGGCCGCTTCCCATGGCACTGAGTTAATCGAAGCGAGCGTCATCGCGGCGAAGTCGAGCCGGGAGGCAGGCAGGACGCTCACCCGTCGCGCGCTGCTCGAGCGCGCTTCGAAGAAATCCCGCGGCGGGATTTCTTCGGCGTTCCCCGCGATCGCCGGGGGCCATGGCGATCTTCTTCCATCGCAAGACTTTGAGTCACCACTCGCATGGCCCTGATCCGGCGAACGCGGGCGCTCGAGAAGCGCACGACGGGTGAGTGTCCTGCCTGCCTCCCGGCTCGACTTCGCTATCGGTTGGCGCTAATAGGTTGGCGCTGATCGGTTGGCGCTGATCGGTTGGCGCGGGAGCCGCTCATTTGCTAGCGCGCCACTCGCTTCCAGACGATGACCGACGTGTAGCGGATTCCGTCGGGACGAGTGCGACTGGCCGTTGCGGTATACGACTTGCCGTCTTCCGCAACGGTCATCATCGTCGTTCCAGTCACCTTGCCCGCGCGCTTTTCCATACGCACGGCGGTGCGGGGATTCGGCCAAGCGGTGGTCTCCGCGTCGTAGAACGGATTGCCTTTCACCGGCGCGTCGCTGCCATCGCCTCGATCGCAGTACTCGAAGTCGATGTGCCGGTCGTTGCCTTCAACGATCTCGACCTTCACCTCGATGCACGCGGCCGTGGCGGTGAATCGAGCCTTCGCGCGGGTGTAGGGCACACCGCCGTCGAATCGAGACGCCTGCGGGTCGAACTGCCATTCGCCGAGCAAGGCGTGTTGGCGAAGCGGGTCGTTACCTCCCGAGGCAGCAGTGGCACTGAAGACGAAGAGTGCGGCTAGCGCGGCCGCGACGCGGGGAGTGGCACGTGTGTTCACGCGCCAGAAGATAACGTAGTTACCGTTGTCGCGACAGCGGGGCGTGAGAGGAAATCTTCACGCCCCGCCCTCACGGGGAACCCGCAAGCCGCAACCCGTAATCAGAGCAACCCGTCACCCGCCAGCCGTCACCCGCCAGCCGTCACCCGCAACCCGTCATCCGTCACCCAGGAAGCCCTGATCAGCCGCCGTCGGACAACAAAACACTTCTTCCAGTTTCGATTCTCGGAAGCCCGGCAAATCAATCCGCCTGGAAGTTCCGCCGAAACGTCAGCGCCACCTCCCGTCCGCGACCCGGGCTGCCCGTGCGGTTGTCCGAGATCGCGCCGTTGATATTGCTGCGCGCGGGGCCGATCGTGTACCAGTAGAACTTGTCGAACAGGTTCTCGGCGACGAGGGCCAGCTCCCACTTGTTGTCTTCCGGCGAGTAGCTCACGCGCGCGTTGGCGAGCCCGTAACCCGGCACCTTGTTATCGCTGCCGCCGAGCTGAGGCAGGTACTGGTTCCCGTTGCTGCGGCTGCCCTGATAGAACCAGTCGATGCGCGGAATGATCGAGCCACTGCCGAGATGGAAGCGGTACTGCGCGCCGAGATTCCCCGAGTACTTGGCCTGCACATCGAAGCTCGGATCCACGTAGCCGAAGTTGGTGGCGCCGTTGATCGTCGGGCCATCGTTCGACTTGAAATCGAACCAGGCGACCGAGCCGTTGATCGCGAGATCCGGCACTGGAGTTGCCGTCACCTCCACTTCGACGCCGCGGTCTTCACCCGGCGCGCTGTCGTAGACGATCCACGGCGAGCCGGTGAGGCCGGCCATCGGAGTCCCCGCGGGACAGGTTCCGCCGGGAGGCAGGTGATAAGCCGGTCCGGCATCGAGATCCGACGGAAGGTTGCACTGAGTTCCGTTCGAGGTGAACACGCGCGGATCGTAGTCGTCCATGAATGCCGCGACGTTGATGCGCAGGCGGCGGTCGAAGAGATCGAGCTTGGTGCCGATTTCATACGCGGTGAGTTCCTCCGCCGGAACCGGAACGCGCTGCTGGCCTGGCGTGAACGGGCGCGGTTGCGCGCCGTCCGAGCGGAAGCCTGTGGCAATCGAGCCGTACACCATCACGGACGGATTGAAGCGATAGTCCGCGCTGGCTTTCCAGTCGAAATGACTCGAGCCGTACTCGAGCTCACCCGGCACGAGCAGGTACGGGCTGTGATCGAACGCGTAGGTCTTCGTTTCGTCGGTGTAGCGTCCGCCCGCCGTCACCGTGAAGGCATCGGTGATCGCAAACGTGCCGTGCAGGAAAGCCGATGTGCTCTCCGTCGTGAACGTGTCGTTCTGGTTGAAATTCGGCAGGATCGCGGCGAACGCGGGCAGTGTGACGTAACCGCCGAGGTGCGAGTGATCCTGGTAGCGGTACGCGCCGGCCGTCCAGTTCAGCTTCGAATCCATCAGCGCGCCCGAGAGACGCGCTTCGAGGCTGCGCTGCGTGTGGGCCTGCAGCTCGTACGTGTGATTGAGATCGATCGGCATCTGGTCGCCGTCGCCCATCCAGTCGCTTTCATAGGTGCGATAGCCGGCGATCACCGTCATGTTCAACGTGTCCGTGAACGAGTACAACACTTTGCCGGACGCGTTCCACGACTCCGTCGTCCAGTTGACCGGGAACGACTTGCCGCCGATGGGATCGATCGGGATGGCGTACGTTTTGAACGGATCGCCGGTGAGAAAGCGATCGTCCTGCGTGAACGTGATGCCGTACTTCGGAAAAACGACCGTGTCGCTGTAGAGGTTGTTGAAGAAGTTGCTCGCGGCGTGACGCGTGAGCTTCGAATCGACCGCGGGTTCCTGTTCCGTCTTCGAGTAATCGGCTGCGAGACTCATCTCGAGATCGTCGCTCGCCGCGTATTTCAGCATGATGCGGCCGGCATTCGAGTTGGAGCCGCCGCGCTCGGCAATCTTGCAATCGCCTTTCAGCTCGCGCTCGGTCGGAACCAGCGTGGGGAAGCTGCCGGCGAGCTGGGGCGTGCCGTTCGCTTTCATCTGGCACGTGAAGTCGAGAACATCCTGATAACCGTCGATCTGTTTCGACACGCCGGTGATGCGCGCGAACAGCTTGTCCGTGAGCTTGAAGTCATAGACGCCGCGCAGGTCGAGTCGATGCGATGTGCCGTAAGTCAGCTCGAGGCTGCCGGTCTCGTCACCGCGCGGTTCGCGGGAAATCAGGCGGATTGCGCCGCCGAGACTGTTCTTGCCGAACAGCGTGCCCTGCGGACCGCGCAACACTTCCACGCGTTCCAGGTCGAGCAGGTCGATCGCGGAGCCGGTGAGCGTTCCCTGATACACGTCGTCGATATAAATGCCGACACCCGGCTCTGACGTGAAGATGTAATCCGTCGTCTGCACGCCGCGCATGCCGATGAGCGGCGTCGGGCCGCTGAAGCTGCCTTGCGGGCGAATGTTGGCGTTGGGAATGACGAGTCCGAGGTCGGTGACGTTGGTCAGCCCTTGTTGTTCGAGCTGGTCGCCGGAGACAGCGGTGATCGCAAGTGCCGTGTCCTGAAGGTTTTCCTGGCGGAACTGCGCGGTAATGATCACCTCTTGCAGGGCGCCCTCGTCAGCAGCGACGGCGAGCGCGGGAAGTCCCAGCGCTAGAGCGGACACGAAAGTACAGGGCAGGGCAGGTGTATGGAGTGCGCGCGCCACCGCGCGCGAAATCGTTTCGCAGACGTGAAGCATGAATCCCCCTTGTTTCGAGACAGAAACGCGGGCGCATGTCTCGCTTCGCACGCGACGCGTGCGCCCCCTTCGAGTGCCGCACGCCCCCTGTTATTCGAGTGTTGGGCGAGGCTGCGACGATCTAGCTGGTCACGGCCTGTATCCTCCATGACCACCAGAGGGGCAACCGACGCAGGCGCAGCGTTCGTACGGTGGCGGGACAGTCACGAGGGGAAATTCGGAACGCTTCTGTGGCGTTCTTTTTGCAAGCACCTCGCGCGAGTGCCTGGATGCAAGCACCGTTGCGAGGGCGTGGCTCGAACGGCGCTGATGTAAAGGCCTCGAACGGCGCTGGCCTGAAGGGCGTTGCCTGGAAGCGCGCTGGCTACAAGTGCTCGGCGCGGCGGCGCTCAGCCCAGGAAACGACTAAATCGTGCCGGCCGGCGCGTGATGACCTCGAATCTTTATGCGCGCCACGGCAACGTCGACTTCCGTGAGGTCGAACGCGCAGCCGTCGACAACAAAAGAAATCTGCTCGCCGGAGTAGGTCAGCACGACCTCGTCACCGGTGGACGGCAGCGGAACGCCATCGGGCCAGGGCACGGTGGCGTACTTTTCTGTTTCGACGGTGATGTTCGGTTTCATTCGGAGTTAATGCCGCCCAGCCGCCCCGGTTCCCCCCCGCTTGCGTATTGCGCAGTGTTCACTGTCCGGTCCGCATGCGCTGACGCCGTGGCCCTGTTCTCTCAAACGCGCGAGGCTGCGGCGAAAGAAAAGGCCGGAAATCAGGCCAGGTGTCAGGCCAGGTGTGAGGCCAGAAGAATCCGGCCGGCAGCGATAGACAAGGGGGGCTTTCACATGACCAGCAGGCGCGAATTCCTCGAAGTGGCGGCGCTCTCGGCGTGGCCTGCCTGGGTCAGTTCGCCATGGGCCGCTTCGCCGTCGACGGGCGCAGACATCGCCGTAAGCCACGCAGTCACCGCTGCAACTCCGTCACCCGCCCGGTTTGGAATCCTGCTGTTCGACGCCCGCTTTCCTCAGGCGCGCAGTGTTGCCACTCGCATCATTCGCGCGGGCGCGACGACGTTACATGCACTCACGGATGGCGACATCACCCAGGTCTGGCTGGACGTGATCGCGCCTGCGTGGCAACAAGGCCCGGTTGCCGTCGCTGGGTTGACCGCTCGTCCCGCGTTGTTTTGTCTCGAGCAGCTCGCGTTGAGCAGTGGTCTGCGCGTTGTGTTCCACGCCGAGCACGTCGTTCATCGGGATGGTCACACCGATCACACGCTGCTGCGGGGCGCTGACGACCTGCGCCTGACCCAGTCCGAGCTGAGCGAAGCCGGCACTCGCTGGGACGCACGCATCGCCGATGCGCTCGCGGAATATCGGCCGCAGCCCGCGGCGCCGCGTTTCGGTCGCAGCGATGCGGCGCTCGAACCGGAATTGCCGCCGCAGTCGCAGCTGCTCACGTCCTGGATCATCGCGTCCGCCTGACATTTTTCGCTCGTTTTTTCGGGGAGTTTGCCTATGTCCCTGCCGCCTAACGTGAGTCAGACGGACTTCGATGCCGCCCTCAACTCCTGGCGCCAATCGGTGGGCAAGGAGTGGGTGTTTACCGAGGCGGCAGACGTTGCGCTCTATCGCGACGCCTACTCGCCGCTTTACGGAGAGCCGGAGGAGCGCGTGGCCTCCGCCGCGGTCGCGCCTGCCACCGTGGAAGAGGTGCAGGCAGTTGTCCGCACGGCCAATCAACATCGCGTTCCGCTTTATCCGATCTCGACCGGCCGTAATCTCGCGTATGGCGGCTCCGCGCCCGTGCATTCGGGCAGCGTCGTGCTCGATCTCAAGCGCCTGAATCGCGTGCTCGAAGTGAACGAGCGCAATGCCTACGCACTCGTCGAGCCGGGCGTCAGCTACTTCGATCTCTACAACCACATCCAGAAAGCCAAGCTCGACGTGTGGATCGATCCTCCCGATCCGGGCTGGGGCAGCGTCATCGGCAATGCACTCGACGGCGGCGCAGGCTGGACGGCCTCACCGTTCCGCGATCACTTCGGCGCCCATTGCGGCATGGAGGTCGTGCTCGCGAACGGCGAAGTCGTGCGCACCGGCATGGGCGCGTTGCCGAACTCGAAATCCTGGCAGCACAACCGCTGGGGTTACGGTCCCTGGGTCGACGGCCTGTTTCGCCAGTCCAATTTCGGTGTCGTGACGAAGATGGGTTTTCATCTGATGCCGCGGCCGGAAGCGCTGTGGTCGTCCACCGTGACGTCGCCACGCGATGAAGACATCGTGCCGATGCTGGACGTGCTCAATCTGCTGGAAAACCAGCATCTGGTGAACGGCTCGACGCAGATCTTCGGCGGGCCGAACCGCCCGGTTGCCAATGCCTCGCCGACGTGGACCATCCAAGTGCCGATCTATGGTCCCGAAGCCGTCGTGCGGGCCCAGATGGAATATGCGAAAGCGAAATTCACCGCGATCCCCGGCGTGAAGTTCACGGAAGGCGAGCTGTTCCGCACGCCGTTGTCTGAAGATGCGCTCAAGCGCGTGCGGCTCGTGAACTTCGGCATTCCCAATCTTTCGACGTTTGCGCTGCTGGGTCGCAGCCCGGCGAATCCCGATCCCGCGGGCGGCCATATCGGTTTTTCACCCATCGTGCCGCGCACGGGCGAATCGCTGCTCGAGTTCCGCACCTTCTACAACGAGAGCGTGAGCAAGGCGAGCGGCGGAGACAACCTGGGCATCGTCGGGCCGGTCTACATGACGTGCTGGGACCGTACGCTCGTGTGTCTCATCATGTTTCCCATCGGCCGCGACAAGGCCCGCAACGCGAAGATTCGCCGCGCCTTCGAAACGCTGGTGCGGCTGGCAGCCGATCGGGGTTGGGCCGAGTACAGGGCGCCGACAGCGTTTCAGGATCTGGTTGCGAGCACATATTCGTACAACAACCACGCGCTGCGACGGCTGCGCGAGACGCTCAAGGATGCCATCGATCCCAACGGCATCCTGTCAGCGGGACGCTATGGCGTGTGGCCGAAACATTTGAGGAAGGCCTGACATGACGCGCTCCTCCCCGTCACGATTTCGCTTGCCGGTCCTCGCCATCGGACTTGCGGCACTCAGCTCGATGGCTCACGCGGCGGATCCTGGCCAGGCGACCTATGAATATTGGTGCGCCACGTGTCACGCGCCGGGGCCCGGTCATCCTGGAACGCAGTCGCTCGAGCTGAAGTATGGCGGCAAAACGCCGTCGATCCTGCTGGAGCGGACGGATCTGTCCGCGCAGGCGGTGGCGGTGTTTGTGCGGCAGGGCGTGTTGCTGATGGCGCCATTCCGCAAGACGGAAATCTCGGATGCCGACCTTGCCGCGCTGAGTGCGTACGTCGCGAAAAACTTCAAAGCCCCCTGAGCCCGCGGGGCTTTGGTAATGTGCGGGGCATGGATCCCATCGAGCTGAGGCTGGCACAAACAGGTCCCGTCGATCCGGAGCGCGTGAAGGTCGAGCGCGCGGACGAAAATGCGAAGGCGTTCGCCGGCGAGGATCTGATCTCCGACCCCACGGTCTTCGTGAAGAGCGCGGCGTTAAGCGGTCTCACCGAAGTCGCGCTTGCCAAGCTCGTGCAGTCCAAATCGCGAGACGAGAACCTCGAGCGCTTTGCCGCTCGCATGATCGAAGATCACGGCCGCATTCGCGCGGAGCTCGCCGCGGTCGCCAGGCGCAAGCATCTCGACGTACCGACCGCGCTGGTCTACGAAGACGAACAGATGCTCGGTCAAGCCGCCGAAAAGTCCGGGCCGGAGCTCGATGCCTGGTGTACTCGGCAGATGATCACCGAGCACCAGAAGGCGATTACGCTGTTCCGTGCGGCGGCGAAGATGGACGATCCGGATCTGGCGGCCTTTGCCCGCAAAACGCTGCCGCTGCTCGAAGAGCACCATCGGATGGCCATCGCTCTGCTGCCACCCTGAATTTTCCGGGATGCGTTGCGGCGGCGGGCCCCAAACCCGTTGGCGCCCTCTATAGTTGCGCACATGGAACCTTCACGAGGCTGTATCGTTCACCGCCAAGCTCGATGAACAACCCGCCCGTTTCAGCCTCAATTCGGGATCCTCACATCGCCTGCCGGGACTGCGGTCTCGTGCAGACCGTGCCCCACGTTCCGTTTCGGCATGTGGTCGAGTGCGCTCGGTGCGGGCGCGTGCTCGTCACCCGCACCGTCGGCCGGGTGGACCTCCCGCTCGCGCTTTCGATGGGGGCGTTGTTCCTGCTCACGGCGTCCGCGCTGGCGCCGATGCTTTCGGTCTCGACGCTGGGGGCCGCCCGCTCGAATGGGCTGCTGTCGGGGGTCCGCGTTTTCACCGATCAGGGGTTTCCCGAGCTGGGCACGCTGGTGCTGATCTGCACCGTCATCCTGCCGTTCGCGTTCCTGCTCGCGCTGGTCTGGGTCCTCGGCAGCATCCACTTCGGCGCCACCCGCAGCCGCTGGCTCGGACCGCTCTATCGATGGGCTGGCCTGATGCGGCCGTGGATGATGCTCGAGGTGTTTCTGGTCGGTGGCTTCGTCGCGTACACGCGCATTCAGTCCGTCGCGCACATCACGATCGACCTGGGCGGCTGGTGCCTGATGGCCGCGACATTTGCCACGCTGTTGGCAATGACGCAGCTCGACGATCGAACGGTGTGGAATGCACTGGCGCTGCCGCGGCACGCAGCAGTGGAGGGGCCGGCCATCGCCTGCACTTCCTGCGATCTCATCGTCGCCGCGAACCTGGAACACGGTCGCTGTCCGCGGTGTTACGCCAACCTGCATGCCCGCAAACCCGGCGCGATCGGGCGCACGGCCGCTCTGTTGATCGCCGGCTATCTGCTCTACATCCCCGCGAACCTGCTGCCCGTGATGACGCTCGTGAGCGTGGGCGAGGTCGAGCACAACACGATCATGAGCGGCGTTTTCGAGCTGATCCACAACAACCTCTGGCCGCTCGCGCTGATCGTCTTCATCGCGAGCATCGTGCTGCCGCTCATCAAGCTGATCGGACTCACCTGGATGCTGATCACCATTCGTTTGCGATCCGACCGGATGCTGCGCGGGCGCACGCGCCTCTATCGCGGCATCGAACAGATCGGTCGCTGGTCCAATATCGATGTGTTCATGGGCTCCGTGCTGGTCGCGCTGCTCAACTTCGGTGCCTTGACGAGCGTGCACGCCGAACCTGGTCTCGTCGCATTTGCCGCCGTCGTGGTGCTCACCATGGTCGCCACTGAAACCTTCGACTCCCGCCTGATGTGGGATGCCGCAGCGGAGCGGCCAGCATGACCGAACAATCAGACAACACTATCCCGCAGGCCCGCGCGCGGCCGCATCGGTGGTTTGCGTGGGTGTGGGTGGTCCCCATCGTGGCGGGCGCCATCGTGCTGTGGCTCGGCTTTCGGTCGTATGTCCTGCACGGCCCGGACATCAAGATCTCGTTCAAGAATGCGGAAGGCTTGCAGGAAGGCCAATCGACCATCCGACACCGCGGCGTCGTCGTCGGAACGGTGGAAAGGGTCGATCTCGCACCAGACTTGTCGCGAGTGCTCGTTCACGCGCGCATGAGCCATGGAACGAAGCAGGCGTTGAACGAAGACACGCGCTTCTACGTCGTCGCGCCGCGCGTCGGCGTGGAGGGAATTTCGGGTCTGTCGACCATCGTGTCCGGCGTCTACATCGAGATGGAACCCGGCGCGGGCTCGACGCCGCAGGAAGATTTTGTGGGACTGGAAGAGCCGCCGCTGCTCAAGTCGGATACCCCCGGCCGTGCGTTCACGATGTCCGCGCCAGACCTGGGTTCACTCACGCGCGGTTCGCCCATTTCCTATCACGGTGTCTCGGTCGGCGAAGTGCAGGGCTACGCGCTCGCTGAAGACGGCCAGCATGTTTCAGTGAAGGCATTCGTCCGCGCGCCCTACGATCGTCTGGTCCATCCGGAAACGCGATTCTGGAATGCGGGTGGCGTCGATGTTTCAGTGGGCTCGCAAGGCGTCCGGCTGCGCGCGAATTCCGTTCAACAACTGCTCTCGGGCGGCATTGCGTTCGAAACCCCGCCTGCTGCACTCAGCGGTGAGCCGAGCCCGCCCAGTGCATCATTTACGCTGTACGACACGGAGCAGGCGGCCAAGCGCGCACCCCTTGGCGATCAGGCCGTGTACGTCGCGGGATTCAGCGGCAATTTGCGCGGCGTCGAGGCAGGAGATCCCGTTGAGCTGCAGGGCATGGTCGTCGGCGCGGTCACCGATGTGCAGCTGAGCTACGAAGCGGGCAAGAAATCGCTCACGACGTTGGTGACGATCTCGCTGGACCCGAGTCGCATCCGGGTGGCCAACCTGCCGGCGTCCGGTCCAGGCACGCCTCAGGAGACGGCGCAGCGAAAGATCGAAACGCTCGTCGCGGGCGGGCTGCGCGCGCAGCTGCTGACGGCGAATTTCCTCACCGGCTTCAAGATCGTGACGCTCGATATGGTGAGCGGCGCCAAGCCGCGCCACGTCGAACGCGTGGGCAACTTCGTGATGATCCCGACGGAAGCGTCCAGCGACATCTCGGAGACCTTGCAGTCGCTGCGTAGCGTGCTCAAGAACATCGACCGCGCGACGTCGGGACCGCAGCTGGGTCATGCGATCGAATCGCTCGACTCGGCGTTGACGCATCTCGACCAGCTCACGTCGGAAGTGCAGCCGGGTCTCAACGACCTGATCAAGAGCCTGCGCGAGACGTCGGACAGCGCGAACGCAACGCTGGGCACATTGCGGGATGTGGTCGGTGGGCAAGGTGGATCCCCTGCCGGTGGCGCAGGTGCGGGCGGTTCGGACATCTCGCAGCTCATGCGTGAATTGTCGGAAGCGGCCAGGTCGGTGAAGGGGCTTGCGGATTACCTGGAGCGTCATCCGGAGTCACTCATTCGCGGGCGTCGAGGTGAGAAGTGAGGCTGATGAACGCGTCGTCTGGGATGGCTCTTCTGGCGCTGGGCCTGTGCGTGGGCGGCTGCGCTTCGAATACCCCAATGCGGTTCTATACGCTCACTGCGATGGGGGCTGGTGCCGCCGACGACACGCCGCCGACCATCCAGGTTGCGCGCGTGACGTTACCGGGCGAAATCGATCGGTCGGAGCTGGTCCAGCGTATCGACGCGACTCGGCTCAACCTCGCGGAGCAGGATCAGTGGGCTGCGCCGCTTGCCGAAATGATCCGGCGCACGTTGTCGGCGGACCTGCAGGCCCGCCTGTCCGGAGGTCCGTCGCAGTCGTCACCGACGCCTTCGAGCCCCACGAGCGATGCGGACTCGCTCTACGTCGACATCGAAGAATTCATCGCCGACGCGAAATGCACCGTGACACTGCGCGCTGCGTGGAGCCTCAAGCCGGCGAACACCGCCATGGCGGCCAAGCGCGGGCACGAGACGATTCGCGTCGATCCAGCGGGATCCTGTGAGGTCAGCGCGCTGCCCGAAGCGATGAGTCGCGCGCTCGACGAATTCAGCGGCAGGGTCGTTTCGGGGCGGATGAAGTAAGGCGTCACGCACGCAAGTTGTAGCTACTCGGCTACAGCTCACAGGGTCTCGTCGCCAAACGGCGGCAGGCTCGCCACCCAGTAAGCTGCGCGTTCATTTCGCTGAAGCAGGAGCAGCGGTGAGCGACGACGTCCGAAACAAAGTGCGGCAGCTTTATCACTTCCTGAAGGAAGCGAATCAGCTGCGTTCTCCGCCGATCCGCAACCTCAGCCAGCACCCGAAAGCGGTGCGTCTCGCCGCTGCGCCGGATCATCCGAGCGTGCAGATCAACCGGCCTCGTCGTGGCGAAGTGACGGAGGGGCTCGACGATTGCCTGTTGCGCGTTCGCCGTCCGACTTTGACGGCGTGCCCGCCGCCGCCGTTCAACGTGAGCAGTTGGTTGCTGCCGGACTGGGACGACCCGACGAAAGCCGCATACTGCGCCCAGAGCCGCAACACCGCCGGCACGGAAGGCGCGGCGCTGACGATTCATTTCTCGGATGATGCGCAACGGGTCGACGACTTCGATGCGTGGGCCGCGCAACGCGATCAATGGGCCGCGGAAGAAGTGGCGGCGCGACAGGCGCTGCGTTTCTTCGAGCTGTTCTACGAAATTCACGCGGCCATCGAACGCGACGGCGGCGAACAGCTCGAGCTCGTCGCGGCGGATGGGCGCCTGAGTTGGCGCGCGGTGTCGGCCATCGAAGGCGCGGTGCCGATCGATCATCCGATCCTGCTGAAGCGCGTGGAGCTGCGTTTCGACGCCGTCGCCGCCGAATTCAGCATCCACGAGACCGATCGCGCGACCGAGCTGTACAGCGCGATGTTCGCGGATCTGGACCATCCCGCCATCACGTCGCTGCGCAATCGCACCTCGGAGCTCGATAGCGCGGGCCATCATCCCTGGGGCCAGGAGGATACGGAAAGCTTCCTGAAAGCGGTCGTGCAGACGCTGTCGCCGACGAGCGGCTACCTGTTGAAGGAATGGACCGCCGAAGAACCGTCCGACGCGCCGCGCATGTGGCGCGATCCCATGCTCGTGCTGCGCAAGCGGGTGGGCGGCATCGCGAATGCGGTCGACGCAATCATTGACGACATCGATCGTCGCAAGGTGTTCGCGCCGGCGCTGGTGCAGATCACCGGCGCGGTGGTCGAAGAGCAGCAGCCGCCGACGCTGACCGGCTCGTTTCCGGCGCTCGCGCCGATCCAGGATGACGATGTATTGCTCGGCAAGGAGGCCAACGAAGAGCAGATCCAGATCATCAAGCGCCTGAGCCACAGCGGCTCGGTGCTGGTGCAGGGTCCGCCGGGCACCGGCAAGACGCACACCATCGCGAATCTCATCGGGCATCAACTCGCGCAGGGCAAATCGATCCTGGTCACGGCGCAGACGGCGAAGGCATTGCGTGTGCTGCGAGACAAGGTGCCGGAGGTGTTGCGGCCGCTGTGCGTGGCGGTGCTGGGAAGCGACCAGGATGCGCGCCGGCAACTCGAGACATCGATCGGCTCGATCACCGAGCGGCTCACGACGGAGACGAGCGCCTCGCTCGCCACGCGTGCGACGGGTCTTCGGGCTCGGCGCAAACAGCTGCTCGCCGAGTCCCGAGTGCTGCAACAGGATCTGCGCGAAGCGCTCGAAAACGAGTATCGCGAGATTGCCGTGGACGAGCGCCGCTTCACGCCGTCGGACGCGGCCCGGTATGTGAAAGCGCACGCCGCTCAGGATTCGTGGATTCCAGGGCCGGTGAAGCTCGAAGCGCCGCTCCCGCTCAGTGGGCCGGAGATCGCGCGACTCTATTCGCTGGGTACGGCGTTCAACGCGCGCGAAGAACAGGACGCACGACGTTCCTTGCCGAACCTCGCTGACCTGCCGTCCGCCCGCCAGTTCGAAGTGCTGTCCGCGGATCACGCGCGGCTCGTGTCAGTCGATCTGTCCCCCGGCGCGAATCGCTGGACCCAGACCGGCAGCAGCGAGGCCATCGAAACCATCGCCGCCGCGCTCGAAAAGGAATTCTCGGAGCATCTGCGTCGGCAGTCGTGGCGGCCTTACGCCATCGTCGCCGGCATCAGCGGCGGCACGGCGCGCGAAGTCTGGGAACAACTCATCCGCGGAATCGAAGATGCGGCGGAGGGCAACGCGCAGTGCGCGCTGGTCCGGCATCTTCGGCCGCAGCTTTCCAAGACTTTGCCGGCCCACAAGCAAAAGCAGATTGCGCAGGAGATCGTGCAGCACCTCGAGGCCGGCAAGGGTCTCAGCATGCTGCAGATGGCGACGCGATCGGACTGGCGTCAGTTCGTGAAGTCTTCATCCGTCGCGTCCGGCGAGCCTTCGCGCATCGAGCATTTTCGCGCGCTGGCGCTGCTGGCGGATCTCGAAGTGTGCCGGCTCGAGCTCGAAGACGCGTGGAACGCGCTCATCGGCTCGCACATCAACTCGCTGTTCCGATCGATGGGGTCGGAGCCAGAGCTCGCCTGTCGCGCGCTGACGGATGAAATCCGCCGCTGCCTCGACTGGCACGCGAAAACCTGGGCTGCCTTGTACTCGCAGATGCAGAACGAAGGGTTGCGCCTCGATGAAGTGACCGCGCTCGTGCCGCGCGAACCCAGCCCGCTCGCGGAGTATCTCGTCGTTGAAAGACTGGCGACGGAGCTGTTGCCCGAATTGCTCGCAACGGAAGCGGATCGGCGCAAAGGCCGCGAGATCGACGCGTGGTTCCGCAACCTTGCGAATCTCGCAGGAGCGGTGGACCCGACCGCGAATGGAGCAGGGTGCGTCGCGCGGATTCTGTCGGCGGTCGAGTCGCACGATCCGATCGCGTATCGCGAAGCGCTCGATTACGCGCAACGTCTTTACGTTGTGAAGCCGCTCGTTGCCGAGCGCGACGCGTTGCTGCTTCGTCTGCGGAGCGTGGCGCCTCGATGGGCGGATCGCCTGGAGAGCCGCACCGGCCCGCACGACAAAGGCCATCCACCGGGGGACATCCAGGTTGCCTGGATTTTCAGGCAACTCTACGACACGCTCGTGCAGCGCGACCGGCTCGATGCCCAGACGCTGCAATATGAGGTGGATCGCGTGCGCGATCGCCTGCGCCCCGTCACGCAGGATCTCATCGATGCCACCGCGTGGGGTCAGCAGCTCGAACGGCTTCAGGGCAACAACTCGATTCGCCAGGCACTCATCGGCTGGCTCGACACCACCAAGCGCCTGATGTCCACGCGGCACGCGGAGCGGCGACAAACGCTGCTCACCGAAGGCCGCAAGTTGATGAAACACTCGGTGGAAGCGGTGCCCGTGTGGATCATGCCGATCTCGATGGTGGCGGAAACCTTCGATCCGCGCACCACGCGCTTCGACGTCGTGATCGTGGACGAAGCGAGCCAGGCCGATCTCAATGCGCTCATCCCGCTCTACATGGCGCGGCAGGTCGTGATCGTGGGAGATCACGAGCAGGTGACGCCGCTGGGCGTCGGCAAGGAACAGACGGTGCTCGAGAACCTGCGCCGCTCGATGCTGCATGATTTCCCGAACGCGCACCTGTTCGACGCCATGTCCTCGATCTATGACATCGGGCGCCAGGCCTTCGGGGACGCGGTACGCCTGGTGGAACACTTCCGTTCGGTGCCCGAGATCATCGGCTTCAGCAACCGGCTGTCGTACGACGGCAAGATCCGTCCGTTGCGCGCGGCGAGCTCGTCGCACCTGAAGCCCGCCTGCGTCGCTTATCGCGTCGACGGCGGCCGTGAGGGTGACGTCAATCCGCGCGAGGCCGAGGCGATCGTGTCGTTGATCGAAGCGATGACGAAGCATCCGGCGTATGCCGGCAAGACGATCGGCGTCATCTCCATGGTGAAGGAGGATCAGGCGCTGCTGATCCAGTCCCTGCTCCACAAGCGCATCGACAGCGTGGAGCTCGATCGGCGCCGCATTCTCGCGGGCATTTCCGCGGAGTTTCAGGGCGACGAGCGCGACATCATCCTGCTCTCGCTCGTCGATGGAGCCGCGGGCGACGCCACGCTGCGCACGTTGCGAGAGGGCGCGTTCGAGCTGGTCAAGAAGCGCTACAACGTGGCGGCGAGCCGCGCGCGCGATCAGCTCTGGGTCGTCCACTCGTTCGATGCGAATCGGGATCTCAAACCGGACGACCTGCGTTTCCAGCTGCTTCAGCATGCCCGGGATCCGGCGTCTGCCGCGCGCACGATGAGCCTGGAGGACACCAAGCCCGAGTCGCCATTCGAAAAGGAAGTCACACGACGTCTCGCCGAAGCAGGCTTTCGCGTGAGCCTGCGCGTGAGCGTCGGCCATTTCTGCATCGACATGGTGGTCGAGGGCGATGAGCGCAAGCGACTCGCGGTGGCGTGCGATGGCGACCGCTATCGTTCGCTCGAAAGCCTCGCGGAAGATACGGCTCGCCAGGCCATCCTCGAGCGGCTCGGCTGGCAGTTCGTGCGGATTCGGGGCAGCGCGTTCTATCGCGATCCGGACGCAGCGTTGCAGCGGCTGTTCGATCGGCTGAAGGAAATGGGCATCCAGCCCGCGCACGATGTTCAGGTGCCCGAGCCCGTTGTATCCAGCGAGAAATCGCTGCTCGAAGAGCTGGAAGACCTGCGAAGCGGTGCGCCATCGTTGCCCCTCATCACCGGCGGAACGGAGCCTGCGACCGCGCTGACGCCCGCTCCGTCGTCGTCTACTCCACGGCCAAGAAGGTTCCGGCGCACGCGCTGATCTGCGCCGGCGGTTCGGGTGTGAACTTGACATTGTGAAATTTCAATCGCTGGCCGTTCGCGAGAGGGCGCCTATGCTGTGGCCCATGAACACTTCAATTGAAATGATCAGCCGGACTGCGCAGTCCGCGTCTCTGCGAGGACGGGCGCTTTCGTCGCCATCTCGAGCCCAACGGCTCCGCGCGATCGGCGTCGTTGGCGCCGGACTTCGAAGCGCGGCGATCGCCCGGCGCCTCGCAGATCACGGTTTCGACGTCACCTTCCACGCACCGACTCAGCAGGCACTCGATGTGGCATTAGCCCATCTCGGCCCAACTCGAGCGGTGCAGATCGAGCCCACGTGCTGGTACGTCGGATTGTCCGAAGTCGATGCGGTGGTGGTTTGTGAAGAGGAATGCGCGGACGCGCTGCCCGACATGCTCGCGAATCTCGAACGCGTGATGAAGAATTCCGAAGCCGTGCTACGGACGCCGGCTGCCTCGACCGCAGAACAGGTCGCGCGGCTGCTCATCGACGGCCATTGGCTCGAGAGGCAAGCAGCCCTGCCACTTTGATCAAGCGGGGCTGTTGGATCCCGCTATAGTTTCGGGCATGCAGCCACCGGTGTTTGTCGTGACAGGCGGGAGCCGCGGCATTGGCGAGGCCATCGTCGTCGGCGCGGCCCGGCTCGGATCTTTCGTCCTTTTCACGTACGTGCAGAACGAAGCGCGCGCGCATCAGGTGCTCGAGCGCGTCCGTGCCGAAGGCGGCCAGGCCCACGCAATGCGCGCGGACACCGCCCAGGAAAAGGACATCGACGAGGTGTTCGAGGAAGCGGATCGGCGCGGCAGGCTTGCGGCGCTCGTCTACAACAGCGGCATCACAGGCCCGAATTCTCCGCTCGCAGACTGCACCACCGAGACGTTGGATAGCGTCCTCGACGTCAATCTGCGCGGTGCCATGCTCTGCTCGCGTTCCGCCGTGCGCCGGATGTCTACGCGGTTCGGTGGCTCAGGCGGCTCCATCGTGATGGTTTCGTCGCGTGCGTCCGTCTACGGATCGCCGAACGAATTCGTCTGGTATGCCGCTTCGAAAGGCGGGATGGACAGCTTCACGATTGGTCTCGCCCGCGAAGTTGCCGCGGAAGGCATCCGCGTGAACGCGGTTGCGCCGGGGCCGATCGTCACCGAGATGCATCGTCCCGGAAAACTCGAAGTGGGCGCGAAACGCGCCCCGATGCAGCGTGCCGGCACACCCGAAGAAGTGGCGAGCGCGGTGATGTTTCTCGTGTCCGACGGCGCTTCATATGTGACCGGAGCCAATCTCTCCATCGCTGGCGGGCTCTGATTCGGGCTAGTATCAGACGAAGGTCGGAAGGGGGGCGGATCGTGGACGTGTACAGCACTGCCGGCGTGCCCAGCGCTTCGCGCGCTTCGTACTGGAACGAAATCTATTCTTCGCGCTTCGCGCAGGTCACCTTCAGTCCGCGCGATCGCGAGGGCTTCGAAGCCGAGCTCAAGGTGGACACGGTCGGCGCGCTCGGGATTGCGCGCATCCAGTCCAAGCCGACGGACATCGAGCGCACCCGCTCGCACATCGATCTGTCGCGTCCGCGACTGTTCTCGTTCGTGCTGCAAATCAAGGGTCGCGCCGTGTTCACCCACTACGGCCACGAGGCTGTGCTGGAAGAGGGTGATATCACCCTGTGTGACAACGCCGTGCCGCATCGGCTGCGCTTCGAAGGGCCATCGGAGTTCATCATCCTGCGTGTCGGGCCGGAGACGCTGCGAACTTATTTTCCGTTTCCGGAACGGGCCTGCGGTTTGTGTTTGTCGGCGCGCAAAGGTCTCGCCGGCACTGCCGCCGTGATGGCGCAAAGCGTGTGGGACCAGGTCGAGCACGGCCTGCCCGCGAAGTTCGGCACTATGGTCGTGCGGAACCTGATGGATGTGATGGCCACGTCTTACGCGATTGCGTTCGATCCGTGGATTTCCGATTCCTCCGCCGTGTCTTGCCGACGCACGGACGCGAAGCGGTACATCGACGCGCATCTCAAAGAACCGACGCTGTCGCCGAGCGGCGTGGCCGCTGCGCTTCGGGTATCGCCTCGTTACCTTCGCGTGTTGTTCTCGGATGATCAGGAAACCGTGTCGGCTTACATCCTGCGCCGGCGGTTGGAAGAGTGCGCCCGGCAGATCTCGAGCACGCTGTGGCGAGGGCGTACGCTCACGAATATCGCGTTCACGTTCGGGTTCAACAGTCCTGCGCACTTTACGCGAGTGTTCCGCAGCCACTTCGGCATGACGCCGCGCGAATACCGGGAAGCCCACCTGCCGCGGGAAAACGCTGTCGCGTAGGCAGACAGGCTCCCAGGCAATTCGAAGTGCCGCGCTGGTCAAGTGTGGCCGGTGGCAGCTTGGCACCCTCTGCGGGCGTTTTCACCGCGGGTTGTCAGGTTGAATCACATCACGCTGCATCAGGTTCGTGCGCTCTCGTTTGGCCCCGGCTGCGCGGGGCAATGCGCGGACTATCTGGGCTCACCGGCTTCCACATCCGTCTTCATCGTCACAGGACCACCAACGCGCGCGCTCTGCGAACCGTTGCGACTGGACCTGCAGAAGCGGGGCTGCGTCGTCACGGTCTGGAGCGACGTCATCGGAGAACCCACGATCCGGGATTTCGAGCATGCGCGAGCGTCGGCTCTCGCAGCGAAGGCCGATGCGGTTGTCGGGCTCGGCGGCGGCAGCGCGATGGATCTCGCAAAGCTCGTCGCGGCGTTTCTGAATTCGCAGCAGCCGTTGCATGAAGCGTTCGGCGTCGGCAAGTTGCGCGGTCGCGCCACGCCGCTCGTGTGTTTGCCGACCACGTCGGGGACGGGCAGCGAAGTCTCGCCGATTGCGATTCTGCTGGACGAAGCCGACGAGCTGAAAAAGGGCGTCGTCAGCGAACATCTGGTTCCGGACGCCGCGTTCGTCGACCCGCTGCTCACGATCAGCATGCCGCCTGCAGTCACCGCGGCCACGGGGATGGACGCGCTCACCCATTGCATCGAGTCGTACGCGAACAAGACAGCGCATCCGCTCGTCGATACCTGGGCGCTCGACGGAATTCGCTTGATTTCGCGCTATCTCGCGCGCGCGGTCGAGCACGGCAACGACCTCGAAGCGCGAACGGCGATGTCGCAGGCGAGCCTCTACGGTGGATTGTGTCTGGGCCCTGTGAACACCGCTGCCGTGCATGCGCTCGCGTATCCCTTGGGCGGCGAATTCCACGTCGCGCACGGCGTTTCGAATGCCGTTCTGTTGCCACACGTGCTGGAGTTCAACCTTCCGGCGGCGCCGGCTCGTTACGCCGACATCGCTCTGGCCATGGGCCTTCCTCCGATCGACGACGTGTTGGATATGGCCCGCAGCGGTGTCGCGGAAGTGGCCGCGCTGGCGGTGCGCTGTAGCGTGCCGATGCGGCTTTCGGACTTCGGGATCACAGCCGCGGCCATCGACCGCATGGCAAAGGCCGCCATGACCGTCACGAGACTCCTCGATCGCAACGTGCGCCAGGTGACCGAGCAGGACGCGCGCGACATCTACCAGAAGGCGCTTTGATCCGCGCCCCGATCCTCATCGCAAGAGGCAATTCCTCATGGACACTCAGCAGCGTCTGCTCATCTATCTCGAGTTGCACAGCCAGCTCATGGATTACTGGCACGACGTCGACACCAATTGGGGCCGCGGCGCCGGCGATTACTACACCGAGGATGCGCTGTTCGAAGGCCCGGAAGCGTCCTATCGGGGTCGCGCGAAGATCCAGCAGTTCTACAAGTGGCGTGAGGATCGCGGCGCGCGCGTCGCCGTGCATGCCGTCACGAATTTCCGCCTCGAGCTCGAGAGCGACACGAGAGGCACCTGCACCTGGTATCTGCATCTTTACGCCGGCGATGGCGTGCGCGTGTTGCCGACGCATCCGCCGATCACGATCTCGCTCGTGACCGACAAAGTGGTGCGAGGCCAGGACGGGAAATGGCGCTACTCCGGCCGCAAGTTCGAAACGTGGTTCCAGGGCGGCCCGCCGCCGACCAATCCCAACCTGGATGACAAGTAGTCATGTACGGCTCGGATGATCCTCGCTCCAGGCTGCAGGCTGGCGCCAGCGGAGGTGCCACGGGCTCGCTGCGATTTGCCGCCGCGGAGTACGTGAAGTTTCACGATTTGCCACCGCAGGAAACCGCTTCGAACGGACGCACGTGGTACGCGCGCGGCCAGAACTTCGTGGTTGCCTACACCGAGGCGCAGCCCGGCACCGTTCTCGAGCGTGCCGATCAAATTGATGAATACGTGCTGATCGTTCCAGAGCGCGGTGTCGAAGTGGCGCTGACCGCGGGCGCGGAAACACATCAGATTCCGGGATATTCACTGGTGATCGTGCCGCCGGGAAAGAGCGCGGCCAGTGTCCGGAACGCGGGAAAAATCATTCGCGTCTTCAGCGCGCAGTCGCCGGATCTCGTGGCGCTGGCGTCCAATGCGTCGGCATACGAAAAGGCGCATCCGAACATTCCACCTTACGAGCCGTGGCCGGCGCCGCCGGAAGGCTTTCGCGTGCGCATCTACAGTCTGGACGTGCCTCCGCAGGAAGGCCGCTTCGGACGCCTGTGGCGCTGCTCGACGGTGATGATCAACATGCTGCCGCTCGAGCCGGGGCCGCGCGATCTCGCGAAGCTCTCACCACATCATCACGATACGTTCGAGCAGGGCTCGTTTGCCTTGCAGGGCTCGTTCACGCATCACATTCGCTGGCCGTGGACGGCGAACTACGAGGACTGGCGAGCGGATGATCACGAGGTGTGCCCGGCGCCGTCGCTCGCAGTGATTCCACCGCCCGCGATTCATACGTCGGCGGGTTCGGATCCGCACTTGAATCAACTCATCGACATCTTCTCGCCGCCGCGCGTCGATTTTTCGAAGATGCCGGGCTGGGTGCTGAATGCCCACGAATACCCGATGCCGACGGAGCAGGACGCGAAATGAATCCGCGCGCGTATGTCGAGCCGCCGATCGTCGACAGTCATGCGCACATCTTCCTGCGTGACATGCCGATGAGCCGTTCGGCGTGGTTCAAGCCGGACTACGGATTCACCGCGGACGAATATCTCGATGTGCTGGATTCTCACGGCGTGCACTTCGGCGTGATCGCCGGCATCAGCATCTACGGGCTGTACAACGACTACATGCTGGAGCAGCTGCGCAAACACAAGCGACTGCGCGGCACCGCGAACGTGTTGCCGACGACCGATCGTTACGTGCTCGAACGCATGAAGCAGGACGGCATCGTCGGCGTTCGCCTGCAGCTCACCCGTCGCGCATCGTTACCGGATCTCAACGACGAGGATTATCAGCTGCTGCTGAAGCGTCTCGCCGATCTCGACCTGCACGTGCAGGTGGTCGTGGAAGCGCCGCATTGGCCGGTGGTGCTCGGCCAGCTCGCGAAGTTCGGCACGAAGATCGTCATCGATCATTTTGGTCATCCCGATCCGGAGCGCGGCGTGAATTGTCCGGGCCATGAGGCCGTGCTGCGCTCGGTGGAGCGAGGGCGCACGTGGGTGAAGCTGTCGGGCGCTTATCGGCTCACGTGGGCGGAGGCGGGCACCCCTACGCGGGATCCGCGCACGGTGCCGCTGGCGCGCGAGCTCGCTCAATCGTTGTTGAGCAATGCGGGCCCGGAGCGGCTTCTGTGGGGCAGCGATTGTCCGTTCGTGGGCCACGAGGCGGCAGTCAATTTCCAGCAGACGCTCGATGACTTCGTCGACTGGGTGCCTGACCCTGCAATGAGACGAAAAATCTCCGACACAGCACTCAAACTGTATTTTTGAACCGCTTCGGCCGGCCCGTGATTCCTGCCGGTTCACGGGTACGCATCCCACTTTCAGTCTGTAACTGGCGACAGAGCGTCACCTCGCCAGACTCGCTGTACAGTGTCGCAGTGAGCCGAGCCTTTGCGGCACAGATTACGGAAAGTAGACATCTCGATGAGCGACGTCTGGGCCAAGCTGGAAGGACATGCCGTCAACGGCGAGTTTCCGCTGATCCGCCATCTCGGCGGCTCGACCCATAGCGTCGTTTTTCTCACGCAATCCGCGAAATTCGCACGGGCCGAGCTGGCCCTGAAACTGGTGCCCGCGGTGCCGGCCCTGGCGCAACTGCAGCTGGCGCGGTGGCGTGCCTCGGCAGCGCTGGTCCATCCTCATCTCATCCAGATTTTCGATGCGGGCCACTGCCAGATCGGCGGCCGCCACTTTCTGTACGTGGTCACTGACTACGCGGACCAGAACCTCGCGCAACTGCTCGAACGACGCGCGCTCACCGAGGGCGAAACGCGGGAGATGCTGGCGCCGGTGCTCGATGCGCTGGCGTCCTTGCATGATAAGAACCTCGTGCAGGGTCGATTGAAACCGTCGAACGTGCTGGTAGTGGGCGACCAGATCCGGCTGGCGAGCGACACGATTCGGCCCGTCAGTGAGACCGGTCGAGTGAGCAATGTGCAGTCCCTGTACTTGCCGCCGGAAGCGAGCGCGGGAACACGCACCGCTGCCAGCGACGTGTGGGGTCTCGGCGTGACGCTGTGTGAAGCGCTCACCCGGAAACAGCCGGCCGGTCTGCGATCAGACAAACTCATATTGCCGCCCGAGTTGCCGGAGGCGTTTCGGGGCGTCGTCACCCGATGCCTCAGTCCTCGCCCGCAGACCCGGCCCACGATCAAAGAGCTTCAGGTGTGGACGCGCAGCGCTCAGTGGGTCGCATCGCAGTCCGCGCCCGTGCCATCGGAGTCCGGTCCCGCCCGTCCGGAGAATCCGGTGGCGCCGAGCTCTGCGCGGCGGTTCGCGATGGGCCTTGCAGTGATCGTTGGGGCCGTCACGTTGTTCGGCATCGGGTGGGCGACGATTCGCGCGCCGGATGCGCGACCGGCTCCTGTCGTGGCGTCCGTGCCGACGCCAAAGCCAAAGCCCTCATCGGAGCTGTTGCCGACGATGAGCCGCGTCACGCCGGCGGATGCGGCCGGCACGGTGTCACAGCCGGATTCGGTGCCGACGTCTGACGAGAGCGGTGAGGCTGCAGCCGTCAACGAAGTGATTCCTGAGCCCTCGCAACGCGCGCGGCAGAGCATTCGCGGCCGCGTACGCGTCTCCGTTCGTCTCATCGTCGATCCGCAGGGTAAAGTCTTCGCGGCGCTCGTGGATGACGCGGGTCCGAGCCGCTACTTCGAAAAACTGGCGCTGGAAGCCGCGGGGCAATGGACGTTTCCCCCAGCCACGTCACGGCAGCGCGTGATGCTGGTGCGCTTCGACTTCACTCGCCAAGGCGCGACCGCAAAAGCCATCGCTGTGGAGTAACGCCCGAACGGGCGTGTCCGGCGTGTGGCCGGATCAAGAATCTGTGCTGCTTGAGGCAAGCCTGCCGCGCCGTCCTCCTCTACAGTAAAGCGATCACGGCAGAGGCAGGGAACGCACTTCGTGTCTTTCTTCGCAGCCATGCTCACGGCGCTGGCCCAGATGGGCGACCCGGGCCTGCAACAGGCCGGCGTGCCCGCCGACGTTCCCAATATTTCCGGCGTCTGGCAGCTCAAAGGCTACGAGCGGCGCATCAAGCCTTACGACGGCAGCGAGACGCCGTGGCAACCCTGGACTCTCGAGGCGTTCAACGCGCGCGCGGCTGCCGAGAAAGCGGGCCGCCCGATGTTCGACCCCAATGCAACCTGCCAGCCGAGCGGTCTGCCGCGCATCATCACCGCGCCGTATCCGCAGGAAATCATCCAGACCCCGGATCAGGTGATTTTCCTGGTCGAGGTGATGCACACGTTTCGGATCGTGCACCTGAATGCGAAACATCCGGCGCACGTCGAGCCGAGTCACTTCGGTCATTCCATCGGACACTGGGAGGGCGACACGCTGGTGGTCGACACCGTCGGCTTCGTGAAGCAGACGCAGATCGACGAGGCCGGGACGCTGCATTCGGACCAGATGCACGTCATCCAGCGCATCCGCAAAGTCGGCGACACGCTCGAGGTGCTGTTCACCATCGATGATCCCGGCGCATTCACCAAGCCCTGGACCGCGAAGCGGGTGTGGCAGTGGCGGCCCGATGTGCGCTTCTCAGAATATGTTTGTGAAGAGAACAACCGGAACGTACCCGGTGCCGACGGCGTGCTCAGGAACTTCTGACATGAAAACCGTTGCGGCGCTGGGGCTCTGTGTCGCGGCGGCGGTTGCCGCCGGGGCTGCGGAGTCGATGCCGCCCGATCTTTCCGGCGTCTGGCAAATTGCGAAGTACGAGCCGTCGATTCGCACGGTCGACGGCAAACTGCCGCCGCTCAGGCCCGAGGCGCGCAAGATGTACGAGCACAACGTCGTCGCGCGCAAGAAACTGAAGCCGCGCGAAGACCTCACCCGGTGTGTGCCGCCTGGCACGCCGCGCGTGTTGTGGGCGCCGTTCCCCGTGCAGATTGCGCAGACTCAACGCAAGGTGTTCTGGATTCACGAGTATCAGCATCTCATTCGTCACGTCTACCTGGACGAGCCGGTGCCCGCGCCGGACGACATCGATCCGAGCTTCATGGGGCAGTCTGTCGGCCACTGGGACGGCGATACGCTCGTCATCGAGACCCTCGGCTTCAACGACAAGACGGTGCTCGATCGCGACGGCATGCCTCACAGCCCCGAGATGCACGTGACGGAGCGTGTGCGGCTCCTCGACGGCGGCAAGCGGCTGGAAGATCGTGTGACGATCGACGACGCGAAAACTTTCACGGCGCCGTGGACAGCAAGGGTGGTCTTCGAACGCAAGGCGGGCGTGGAGCTGAAGGAATATCACTGTGTGCTGAAGTACGAAGAGTACTAGGCCCACAGCTTCCTGGCGCAAGAACAGCCCCAGGACGGGGCTCATCGAGGTGGCTCTCATGTGGAGTCCCGGCGAAGTGAAATGGATTTGTACGAGTGCCGCGATCTCCTGCGCGTTGCTGCTCGCGGGTTGTGGCGGCGCCTATGTTCCGTCGCCGGACGTTGCGAAGGCTGCGGCCACTTTGCCGGCCACCATCGACTACAACTGGCACGTCCGCCCGATCCTTTCGCAGAACTGTTTCAGGTGCCACGGGCTGGCGACCTCGACGCGCAAGGCAGGTTTGCGTCTGGACCTCGCGGAAAGCGCCTACGACAAGGTGCCTGAAGATCAAGACAAGCGCGCCATCGTTCCGGGCAAGCCGGGTGAGAGCGAGCTGATCCGGCGCATCACGTCCGCGGACGTCGACGAACGCATGCCGCCGAAGGAAACGCACAAAGTCCTGGCACCGGTTGAAATCGCGACGCTGGTGAAGTGGATCCAGCAGGGCGCTGAATACAAACAACACTGGGCATACCTCGCGCCGACACGCACACCGCCGCAACGCTCGCGCTTCGATGCGCGGGCGGCGAATGACATCGATCGTTACGTCTACGCGCGGCTGGAGCGCGAGGGCCTCGCGCCGTCACCCGAAGCGGACCGGGAAACGCTGATCAACCGCGTCACGCTCGATCTCACCGGGCTTCCGCCTACGCTTGAGGAGGTGGACGCATTCGTTGCAGACAAACGGCCCGATGCCTACGAGCGTTGGGTGGACCATCTTTTTCAGACGCCTGCATACGCGGAGCGCATGGCGCAGATGTGGCTGGACGTCGCGCGCTACGGTGACAGTGACGGTTACCTGAATGATTCCACGGGCCGTCTGCTGCATCCGTATCGCGACTGGGTGATCTCCGCGTTCGCGCGGAATATTCCTTACAACCAGTTCGTTTCGTGGCAGGTCGCGGGCGATCTGTTGCCGCATCCCACGACCGAGCAATTGCTGGCGACCTCATTCCTGCGCCAGGGAAAGCGCAACAACGAAGGCGGGATCATCGACGAAGAGTTCCGCGTCGAGTACGTGAACGAGCGGGCGGAGCTCATGGGCAAGGCCTTCATGGGACTCACCGTCGCGTGCGCGCGATGCCACGATCATAAGTATGACGTGATCAGTCAGGCCGAGTACTACCAGCTCACTGGTTACTTCAACAGCATCGACGAGCGCGGCATCCACACTGGTGGAGCGAACGGCGCTCCGATGGGCCCGACGCTGCCATGGCCGACGCCGAAGCAAACGGCGGCACTCGATGCGGCGCATGCCGTCACCGAAGCGGCGAGAGCTGATCTCGCGGCCGTGGTGGATCGAGCGACTCGTGGTGCTGCGTCCCGCGCGGAAGGAGTGTTGTCCGGCCTGGTGAAAACCTCCACCGGGATGCAAGCCGTGCCTTCACTGGAGGCGGTGCTCACGGAGTCTCTGGCCGCATCACTGGATGCTTACTATCCGCTCGACACTGCGTACGTCGCGTCGTTCGAGTCGCTGATGATCGAACCCAACGACGGTCTCAGCGAAATCGGCATCGCGCGCCGCATGCCCGCACCTGCAGAGGACCTGGACGAAAAGCACGCGTTGCTCGGCCATCTCGCGTCCGAGGACTTGAGCCTGGCAACCCAGGCCGCGTTCCAGAAGGGCTTCAAGTACTACAACCCGATCGCCATCATGCGCCGGCAATTGCTGGTCGGTCTCGAGGAAGAGGACCTCCGCTGGACGCCGAGCGGTATTCCGGGCGCGCCGCCCGGGGCGCTCAATCACGTCACGTTGATCGATGGCGTCAAAGGCAAGGCTGCGCTGCTGAACGACAGCATCGGTTTCGCGGCGAAAGACGTGGGCCGCTATGACCGCACGCAGGCGTTCAGCCTGGATTTCTGGATCAAGCTGCGCGCCGGTGAGCCCTATGACGCCGTCGGCGTGCTCTACAACCAGGGCGGGCGCGGCGGCAACGGATATGAGTTGGCCCTCGAGCAGAACAGGTTGCAGTTCAACCTGGTCCACAACGCGCCGTACAACATGCTCACCGTGCAGACGGTGAAGCCGCTGCCGAAGGCGGCGTGGCTCCATATCACCGCGACCTATGACGGCTCCAGTCGCGCGGCGGGCGCTTTGCTTTACATCGATGGCGAGCGCGTCGACACGGAGATTCTGCACGACAATCTGACGCGCAGCTCGATGCCACGCGGCGGCCACAGTCTTTACGGCAGCTACTACGGGCTGGCATTCGGCAAGCGATTCCAGGTGAACGAATTCAAGGAGGGCGCGCTCGACGAGATCCGCGTTTTCCATGCAAGCCTGAATCCGCTCGCGGTCCGTCATCTGCACGATCCTGCTTCTGTCGCGCGCGTAGATGCGACGACGGTTCGCAGGCAGCTCACCGCGCTGCTGGCCGAGCAGGATGAGCGCGTCATCGCCGCGAAAGCGGCGCTGCGAGCCGCGATGGAAGCGGAATCGACGATCGAAACGCGTATTCCTCAGCTGATGATCGTGAAAGACGCGCCGAAGCGTCGCCCGACATACATCCTGGAACGAGGGCTATACACCGCACACGGCAAGGAGGTGCAGCCGGGCGTGCCCGTGCGAGTGTTCGCGCCGACTCACGAGCTGGCACCGAACCGCGCGGGCCTCGTGGACTGGCTGTTCGACACGAAGAACCCGCTCACCGCCCGCGTGTTCGTGAACCGACTGTGGCAGTCCCACTTCGGCACGGGCATCGTCGAGACGACGGACGACTTCGGGACGCAGGGCTCCAACCCGACGCATCCGGAACTGCTCGACTGGCTCGCCATCGAGCTCATGACGTCGGGCTGGGACATTCGCCACCTGCAGAAACTGATGGTGCTGTCGTCGACTTATCGACAGGCGTCCAACGTTTCGGCCGCAGCCGCGCGTGCGGATCCGCGCAATCTTCTGCTGGCGCGCGGGCCGCGCTACCGATTGCCGGCGGAAGCGATACGCGACAACGCGCTGTTCGCGAGCGGGCTGCTCGTCACAAAAGTGGGTGGCGACAGCGTGTTTCCCTACCAGCCGGCCCACGTCTGGGACAACTCGAGTCCGTTCATCAACATTTATCCGGACGCGGTGCCGGATGACGAATATCACCGGCGCACGATGTACACGTATTTCAAGCGCAACGCTCCGCATCCCGCGCTGATGGTGTTCGACATGGCGGACCGAAACGTTTCGACGGTCGCGCGCCGGATTTCGAGCACACCCTTGCAGGCGCTCGTTTTGCTGAACGACCCGCAATATCTCGAGGCGTATCGCAAGATGGCCGAGCGCGCCATCAAGATGAATCCGGAAGCTTCATCGCAGATCGTTGCGCTGTTCCGGCTGGCGACGCGGCGGCGTCCGCTCGAAAGTGAGCTTGCGATTCTCGCGAAGTATCGGAGCGTCGAGATGGAGCATTTCGCGCGCGCGCGGGATGACGTGAAAAAACTGCTGAGCATTGGCGTTGCGCCGGCCGATACCACACTGGATCAAACACAAGTCGCTGCGCTCACCATGGTGGCAGCGGCCGTGATGAATTCGCCGGATGCTTACACGCTGAGATGAGGCACGGAGGCTCGGATGGCAACGGACTACAAACAGCGTGCGGATGCGGCCGTCGCCGCGCTGACTCGCCGGTCTTTTCTGCAGGGCGGAGTGGGCCTCGGTCTCGTTGCGGCCGGTAGCCTGCTCGGCGGTCAGTCGTTTGGTACGACCCCGGCTGGCGGTACGCTCGTCAACAAGGGAGTGTTGAAGAACGGCCATTTCCCCGCACGGGCCCGTCGTGTCGTGTCGATTCAGATGTGCGGCGCCGTTTCGCAGGCCGATTCGTTCGACTACAAACCCACGTTGATCAGGATGCACGGCCAGGAGATTCCGCCCTCGATCAAGAACAATGGCGGGCGCATCTCCGCCATGAGCAATGCGCAGAGCGCGTTCCCGTTGATCGCGCCGATCAAGCCTTTTCGACAGTACGGCGCCAGCGGCTCCTGGGTGAGCGATCTGTTCCCTTGCCTGGGTCGTGTGTCAGACGACATCGCGTTCATTCACACGATGATGACGGAGCACGTGAACCACGATCCCGCATCGATGTTCCTGCAGACGGGCTTCCAGCTCTCCGGGCGGCCTTCCGCGGGCGCCTGGGTGAATTACGCGCTCGGCACAGACAATGCGAACGTCCCGAGCTTCGTCGTGATGAAGTCACAGCATCAATCCGCCGGCGTCGCCACGAACATCGGCATGTGGGGACCAGGCTTTCTGCCGTCGCACTATCAGGGTGTGGAGTTTCGAGCTGGCGTTGAGCCGGTGCCGTACATTGGCAGTCCGCCGGGCGTGGATCGCGAGCAGCGTCGCGCGCAACTCGATGTCATCGGCGCGCTGGCCAAGGTGCAGTACGGCGTTTCGGGTGATCCGGAGATTCTGTCGAAAGTCTCGCAATACGAGATGGCGTATCGCATGCAGGATTCGATTCCGCGCATCGCCGATATTTCGGATGAGCCGCGTGACATCCTCGATTTGTACGGTCCCGATGTTCATACGCCCGGCACCTTCGCGCGCAACTGCCTGCTCACGCGCCGGCTCATCGAACGCGGAGTGAAATATGTGCAGCTCGCGCAAGTGGGTTGGGATCATCACGTGCGCATCCATGTTCGCCACCCGCCGGATTGCATGGCGGTGGATCAGCCTTCGGCTGCACTGATCGTCGATCTCAAACAAAGGGGATTACTCGATGACACGCTCGTCATCTGGGGCAGCGAATTCGGGCGCACGTCTTACGGCCAGGGCGCACTCTCGGATACGGTGGGGCGCGATCATCACGGGGGCTGTTTTACGTATCTGCTGGCGGGCGGCGGCGTGCGCGGCGGAACGCACTACGGTGAGACGGATGAGTTCAGCTACAACATCGTGAAGAACCCGGTGACGATTCACGACCTGCACGCGACCATGCTCTTTCTGCTCGGCATCGATCACAAGCAGCTCACGTTTCACTACCAGGGCCGGGATTTCAGGCTGACGGACGTGTCTGGCGAGGTTGTGAAAGGGATTCTTGCGTAGCGCGCATGAGCACGCTGCCTTACTTCCTGGGACGCTTTCACGTTTTGCTGCTGCATCTGCCGATCGGCATCCTGTTGCTGGCTGTGGTGCTCGAGGTTGCGTCCCGGCGCGAGCGTTTTCGACATCTCACTTCGGCCCTCGATGCGGTGTGGATGCTGGGAGCGCTGAGTGCCATCGGCACGGCGATCCTCGGCTATCTGCATGCGAGCGAGGGCGGGTTCGATGGCGCCGTCATCAACGCGCACCGGATTGCCGGCACTTCACTCGCGATCCTGGCAACGCTCGTCGTGATCGTGCGCATGAAGTTCGTGCGGCTCTACGCAAAGACGTGGATCGGCAGCGGGGTGGCTGTCGTCGCGCTGCTGTTTGTGACTGGCCACTTCGGCGGGATTCTCACGCATGGCGACACTTACCTCACCCAATACGCACCCGGATCCCGCGCACGGCCGAAAGACCTGGCGTCGGCGGACCTCTATCTCGATGTCGTCGCGCCCGCATTTCAGCAGCGCTGCAGTGCTTGTCACAACGATGGAAAGCGAAAGGGCGGGCTGTCGTTGGCCACGTACGAATCCCTGATGAAGGGCGGCGAACACGGGCCCGTGGTGATTGCGCGGCAACCGGAGAAGAGCGATTTGATCCGCCGCATCTCGCTTCCCCACGACGACGCGGACTTCATGCCTCACGACGGGAAGACGCCTTTGACGCCCGATCAGACTGCCGCCGTGCGGTGGTGGGTTGGCGCGGGAGCGCCGCGCAAATCCGCTGTGCTGCCGCTGAGTCCGCCGCCCGACGTGCGCGCCAACATCGAGGTGGCGCTCGGTCTGCGCGCCCCGGCTGCGACAACGACAGCTGTCGCGGCTGTCGAGGCTCTGCCTGACATTGCACTCGACAACGTTCCACCAGCTGACGTGCAGAGTCTCGACGAGCTCGAACGTCGAGGCTTCGCCGTCCGCGCTGTCGCAGCGGCAAGCCCGTTCTTACAGGCCGATTACACCGCAAGTCGCCCGCTCACGAATGACGATATCGATGCCCTGAGCCGGATCGCCCGCCAACTTCGCGTTCTCAACCTGCGTCACGCCGGCGTGACGGACGCGCACCTGAAGACCCTCGGCACCTTTGACAACCTGACTCATCTGCGCCTGGAGCGGAATCCGATCACGGACCATGGGGTCGCCGCGCTGACGGGACTGGCGAAACTCGAATACCTGAACCTCTACGGCACACGCGTGACCAACGCGAGTCTCGCGTCGCTCACTGCGCTGCCGAAGCTGCGCGAGGTGTTCGTCTGGCAAACCTCGATCACGCCGCCCGCGGCGGCGGAATTCAGGCGCACGCATGCCCGGGTGAGCGTCGTGCAGGGGTTCGATGCAAAAACATTTCCGGAAGGACCGAAAGTCATTCCTGTGGTGAATTGAGGAACGGAGAACAGACAATGAAAAAGGCACTCTGTTTCGTAGCTTCCAGCGCTTTGCTCTTCACGCTGCCGACATACGCACATCACTCTTTCGCCATGTTCGATCAGGCGAAAGAACAGACACTGGAAGGCACGGTGAAGGAATTCCAGTGGACCAATCCTCACGCGTGGGTGCAGTTGCTCGTGAAAGGTCCGGATGGAAAGGTGGTCGAGTGGAGCATCGAGTGCGCGAGCCCGAACGGGCTGCGCCGCCAGGGGTGGAAGGGGAACACGATCAAGGCAGGCGATCACATCACCGCCATCGTCAATCCACTCAAGAGCGGCGAGCCCGGCGGCAGCCTGCTCATCCTCACGTTACCGGATGGCACACAGCTCGGGCGTCGCGGACCGCCGCCGAAAGAGACGCCGTGACGCGCCTCAGAACCGATAGTTCAGCTGCAATCCGAATCGCCGCGGCGTCTCGAAGAACTGCTCCACGAACGGCGTGTACGAATTGTAGTTACTGCAGTCGATAGTCGCGGCCTGGCCCGCTGCCGGCGTGCAGCCGCGGCCATCGCTGAACCCGAGGGTCTGCGTGTGGGAGTTCGTCAGGTTACGCACGAACAGGCTCGCGTCCAGGCCATTCTCGAAAGTCAGGCCGGTGCGCAGGTTGATCAGCGTGCGGGCCGGGTTGTTCCGCCCGAAATAGTTGGCCACCCAACCGGAGGATCCGAACGTCGCGCCTGACGTGTACGACGCCTGGTAGGTGCTGTCGATCCGCAGGTAGCTGTTGCCCGAGCGGATCGGTCCGAAGTTGTACTGGAACCCGCCGGAGAGCGCGAGCGGCGGCACGTTGAACTTGTCGCCCGCGTTCAGGCTCGGAATCGGCGCCACACGCACGACCGCGCCCGTGGGGCCGGTCACCGGATCAACATAGTAAGCATCGGTGTAGCTTGCATTCAGGTACAGGTAGAGCGAGCTGAGCGGCTGATACTCGATCGAGAGCTCGCCGCCTTTGCTGCGCGCCTTGCCACCGTTGGACACAAAACTCTGTGCGCAGGTGAGGGTGGTGGTGACTTGCACGTCATCCCAGTCGATCAGGAACGCGGCTGCGTTCACCTGCAGCCGTTCGAACAAACGGAATTTTCCGCCGAGCTCGTAGCTCTTCACCGTGTCCGGCTTGTAGGCGGGCGGGATCTCCGCGGCCGTGATTCCGAGATTGTCGAGCGCCACCTGACACGTGGTCTGCGCGATCTGCGGGCTCACGCCGCCCGCGCGAAAGCCTTTCGCGCCGCTCAGGTAGACCATCTTGTCGTCGGAGAACTGGTACTGCAGGCCGAGCTTCGGCGTGAACGGCTTGTCGGAGCTCTTGCCGGTCGTCAGTGTGCCGATGGAAGAGGGCAGGCGGCCGCTGAACTGTCCGTAGTTCACCTGGTTGTAGTCGAGATCCACCTTCGAATAACGCAGTCCGGCGGTAAGTCGCAGCTTGTCCGGAAGCAACCACAAGTCTCCCTGCGCAAATACGGCGAGCTCTTCATCCATGATGTCGGCGCGCAGGTGTGCCTGCAGCCCTTCATCGTTCACCATGCCGTAGCGCGCGGTGCTGGGACTGGTGTTCGTGCCGGGGCCGCTCATGTTTCCGTACATCAGGCGCAGTGCTTCGTCCTGCTTGGTCACGTCGTTGCGATAGGCGTAATCGATGTCGATTTGAGAGTGCGAGAAGAAGGCGCCGGCGACCCACGAAAGTCGCGTGCCGGTGTTGGAAGAGATCCGCAGCTCCTGCTCGATTCCATGGCGATTGTTCAACGCGATGAACGAGCCGGTGTTGCCGTCGCCGATCAGCGGGTCGTTCAACAGCGGGGCGAACAGCGGGAAGCCGAGGCGCGTCGGATCCGCCGTCGTGCGCTGGCCCGTGCCGGGTGTGGTGGTGGCCCATTCTTCGCCGCCCACGGTGTCGCTGTAGGCGTCGTCCATGAGGTACGACGTGACCGACTTCAGGTCGAGGCCGCCGAAGTCCCAGCTCAACGTCAGGCCGAAGATGTCGGAGCTCGACGTCGCCGGGACGACGCCTTGCCGATTCAGCGCGAGGCTGATGTCCTTGCCGGTGCGGAAGGGGCCGTAAGTTACGCCCTCGCGACGGTACACCGTGTTCGCGGGGCACTCGCCGCTGGCGTTCGGTGCAACGGTGGTGGGGAAATATCCGGTCCCGGCATTGCCGCCGGGTTGAGCGAGCGGTGTCGTGCGCGTGTTGTTGGTGATGCAGCGGGTCTGAGTCGTGAACGTGGTGCCTGGACCGCCGGGTTGCTGGTTCTGCAGGAAAACTGCGGTCTGCGACGTAGGACCGCCTTCAGACTTGTTATCGACGTGATAGGCGGAGAGCTGCGCGCTGACATCCTCCGACAACTGCCAAAGCAGTGACCCGCGTACCGCCCAGTCCGTTGTGCTGTTGGCATCTTCGCGCAGCGTCTCGTTCGTATAGGCGCTCACGAGATCGACCCATCCGCCGTTCTGACGGCGGATGCCGCTCACCCGGAAGCCGAGTTTGTCCTGCACGATCGGTCCGCCGAAGGCGGCGGCGATCTCGTTGCTGTATTCGCTCCGGCTGCCCATCGTGGAAAGCTCGGCGCGCGCGGTGCCGGAATACCCGGTGAGATTCGGCAGCGGCGTGATGAACCGAACGGTGCCTCCCTGCGACGATCCGCCGTACAGCGTACCTTGCGGCCCTTTGAGCACCTCGACGCGCTCGAGATCGTAGAGCAGCGGGGTGATGACGCCGTTGTTCTGCGCCGCGCCGCCGTTCGCGCGTTTGGTGAGGTTGGTGTCGTCGAGATACACGCTGGTCGTGGCCGCGCCATTGCCGCCGACGATGCCTCGAATAGAGAACGTCTGCTGCGCGCCGCCGGGATTGCCTACGCTTGCGAGACCGGGCACCGCGCGGACCAGGTCCGCTGCGCTCTTGATGCCCTGGCGATCCATGTTTTCCTGCGTGACCGCCTGGATGCTGATCGGCACCCGGTTGACGGTATCGATGACGCGCGTCGCGGTGATCGAGACTTCCGGAAGTTGTCCCTGGTTTGCGCCAGAGTCTTCCTCGGCCGCCGCCGCGAGTGGCGCGGCCGCGAGAACGGCGAGGAGTTTCCAGGCGCGAGCGGAATCGGCCAAACGGCCTTGTAACGAGTCCATCCGTACTGCCCCCTGCTGACGGCACACCGTTCCTGGTGCGTTCACTGCTTCGGTGAACGATGTTCTGAGCCGCTTATAGTGGACGCCGCCCGGGCGCACCACGCTGTGGCGGTACAGCCTGTTGACTGGATCGGCAATGCCCGGATTGCCCAACAGCGTGTTTTCGAAACGCGCGGAGCCGAATCGTCGCCGCGTTGGCGGATTTGACACAGGCGCGCGGCGAGGGGGCAAACGGTTCGGGTCACCGGTGTCATGCGTCTTTTCAGCGCGCGGTTGCCATATCAACTGCCCCGATGCGTCGCGTTCGCGCCACGTCCATCCATTGCGTGGTCTGACGATGCTGATCCACTCATCGCAATGAGTACCTTGCATGCTATGGTCGGGGGTGAACCGTTAGCGTGCGCACTAAGACGCATCTTGCGGGGCCAGGTGTCAAAATTGAGGGGGGTTCATGCGCAAGAAGCATTCGGGCGCGATTCACGCGGCCGTGGTTACGGTTCCATTCATCTTCACGACTGCGGCCTTCGCCCAGGAGGCTGCGCAAACGGGCGCTTCGGACGATGGGCTTCAGGAGGTCACGGTTACCGGTTCGCGCATCCAGCGCCCGACCGGGTTCACGGCTCCCACGCCCATCACCGTCGTAGGCGCCGAGCGTCTCGAACAGCGTGCCATGAGCAACATTGGCGATGCACTGAACGAGTTGCCTTCATTCCGGGCCTCCACCAATCCGTCCACCACCCAGAGCACGGGCGGCAGCATCGGCGCGCGAGTGCTGGACCTGCGCGGCCTCGGTGCTTCGCGCACGTTGGTGCTCGTGGACAGTAAGCGCTTCGTCGCTTCGACCTCACAGGGCACGATCGACACCAACCTGATTCCCAGCATCCTGATCGACAGCGTCGATATCGTTACGGGCGGCGCTTCGGCGGCGTATGGCTCCGACGCGGTGGCGGGCGTCGTTAACTTCGCGCTGTCCAGCAAGCTCGAAGGCATTCGCTCCAACGTGTCGTATGGCCAGAGCGGCGAGGGCGACGATGAGAACATGAATGCGGCGATCGCTGGCGGACTGCCCTTCGCGGAAGGCCGCGGGCATTTCGTGTGGGCCGGCGAATTCTCGAACGAGAAAGGGATGGGGGATTGCTACACCCGCAGCTGGTGCGGATCCTCGGTGCTGAATCTCGGCAACTCTCCTCCGGGCACCGGCGGACGTCCGGCGAACAACATCACCGACAACGTGCAGACCGCGACGTACTCGCAGGATGGCGTGATCAACTCCGCCTCGGCCACGTTCCCGTTGCGTGGACTCACGTTCAACGGCGACGGCACGACGCGCCCGTTCCAGTACGGCGAGCTCTACGGCACGAACCTCGCGCCGCTGTTCATGAAGGGTGGCGAAGGCCAGGGCGAGAACGTGTTCATCGCCGGCTACCTGCTGAAGGCGCCGGTGAAGCGCTACATCGCCTACACCAAGACCAGTTACGACTTTACGGACCACATCGTCGGCGGCCTCGACGTCTCGTATGGACAGGTGGACGGCCAGGCTTATGGCGCGCAGTACCGCGATAGCGCGGGCAGCCTCGCCAACGCGCAGAGCTTCGGGCCCATCCGCAGCGGCAATCCTTACCTGCCGGCGTCTGTGCAGTCGATCATGACGGCGAACAATATCCAGACGTTCGCGCTCGGTCGCGCGTTCGGTGACGTCGGCAATGGGTTTGCGGAGTCGACGACGAAGACCTACCGCGCTGTCGCGTCGCTCAAAGGCATGTTCGGCGAGAGCAGCTGGGGTTGGGACGGCTACTACCAGTTCGGCAAGAACGACGTGCGCCTGGACGTGAGCAACAACATCGCCATTTCCCGCATGCGCAACGCCATTGATGCGGTGACGAGCGGCGGTCAGATCGTCTGCCGCATCAATGCCGATAACATCACGACCAACGACGATCCGGCGTGCGCGCCGTTCAATCCGTTCGGCCGCGATCGCTTTTCGGACGCCGCCAAGGCTTACGTGACGCCGTCTGGATTTCAGACCACGGCGATCCGCGAGAACGTCGTAGCGGCAAACACGCAGGGTGACCTGTTCTCGCTGCCGGCCGGCGCCGTGAAGCTAGCGGGGGGCGTGGAATGGCGCAACCAGAAATTGACCGGCGACGCCGATGTCTTTTCCAAGGGCGACCCCGCCCTGCCGAACAATTCGCCGGGTTTCTATTCGTTCAACGGCCAGGCCGCGGGCGGCGAGATCGAGGTCGCAGAAGGGTATCTCGAGACCAACATTCCGATTCTGAAGGATGTGCCGTTCACGCGAGCCCTGGAGCTCAACGGCGCCGCCCGTCGCACGCATTACACGACGAGCAGCGACGCGACGCCCGACAATAAGCTCTCCGTGACAACGTGGAAGGCCGGCGTCACCTGGGAAGTGATCCCCGAGGTCCGCTTCCGCGCCACGAAGTCGCGCGACATCCGGGCGCCGAATATCTCGGAGCTGTTCGGGCCGACGACGACGGGCGGTGGCGGCGTGATCGACCCGGCCACGGGTCGCCAGCTCAATCCGCAGCAGCTGTCCGGATCGAACCCGCTGCTCACGCCGGAGACGGCGGACTCGTGGACCGCAGGCATCGTGCTGCGGCCGGGCAGCTTCCTCGAAGGCCTGCAGTTCTCGGCCGACTATTACAAGATTCAGGTGGACGAGGCGATCGGCACGCTCGGCGGGCAGACGGTGGCAAACCGCTGCTTCGCCGGCGCGACGGAGTTCTGTTCGCTCGTCGATCGTGATCCGGTCAGCGGCGAGATCACGCGCATCCGCAACGTGCTGTTGAACGTGAACAGCGTGATCACGAAGGGCATCGACGTCGAGGCGCAGTACCAGTTCTCGATGGGCAGCGCGGGCAACCTCGATCTGAGGCTGCTGGGCACGATCGTGAACGACCTGATCACCGTCGACAGTGCCGGCTCGACGCAGCGTGCCGGCATGACAGGCTGGCGTGCGGGTACGCAGGCGGGCATGCCGGACTGGAGCGCGGACCTGCTGACCAGCTGGAGCCGTGGTCCGCTCTCGCTGACGATGCACAACAAGTACATCCCGAGCGGCCTGTACAACAACGCGCTGGTCGGACCGAACCAGGCGGGCTACAACATCACGCTGGCCAACAGCGCGAACACGAACGAGGTCGACTCGGCGTTCTACACCGACCTGAGCGGACAGTTCCAGATCCGCGAGGACAAGCTCGTGGTGTATGCCGCGGTCAACAACGTGTTCGACAAGAAGCCGCCGACCGCGCCGAGCGTGGCCGGTAATGGCAACTTCATCCTGTTCGATCCTATCGGCCGGTCGTTCCGGTTGGGCATGCGCGCGAAGTTCTGAGCTCGCGCGAGGGGGGCTACGTCATGGCCCTCACGCCGGTTGGCAGCGACCGGCGTGAGGGCCTTTTGACGTATAGGCGCGTTGAGCTGCGGCCCCGAACGGCGGCCAATTGAAGGGTGGCCGTTTCTGGACTTCGACTGGTCCAAATGTGATCACTTGAGCTGCGGCGACTTGAACCCGGGCCGTTTGAACTCTCGGAAGCGTGCGCGTAGCTTGCGTGCGCATGACACCTCCCTCGCATCTCCCATCGTCGCTTTCCCCCGAGCAAGCGCTCGCTGAAACCCGCTCCTGGGTCGATCACGCCGTGATTGGCTTGAACCTGTGTCCCTTCGCCAAAGCTGTGCAGGTGAAGGGGCAGGTGCGTTACGTCGTCAGCGCGTCCACCGATGAGGCGGAGCTGCTCGACGAACTGCGCGCAGAAATGCAGCGCCTGGTCGCCGCGGACCCTGCAGAGATCGATACCACGTTGCTGATCCATCCATGGGTGCTCGCGGACTTCATCGACTTCAACGATTTTCTCGACGTGGCGGACAGCGCGCTGGGAGACCTCGGGTTCGAGGGCGTGCTGCAGGTGGCGAGCTTTCATCCGCAGTTCCAGTTCGAAGGAACGGACCCGGATGACGTGACCAACGCGACCAATCGATCGCCCTATCCGATCCTGCATCTGCTTCGCGAGGAGAGCGTGGATCGCGCGGTAGCGGCGTTCCCGGAGGCCGAGGCGATTTTCGAGAGGAACATGCGGGTGATGGAGGGGCTGGGGGCCGAAGGGTGGGAGGCGCTGCAGGCGCGATTCAAGGCGGACGCTTCGTCATCCTGATTTCCGCCGATCGCCGATCGCCGATCGCCGATCGCCAACTGCCAACTGCTGACCGGCAACCGGCAAGCGCCGACTGCCGACCGGCGGACGTCAGGTCAGGGCGAACAGCACTGCGAGCGCCCCGCATATCGTGGACGCACAGAAGTACCACACCAGCCGATCGAGGCGCGCTTGCTCGCGCCGACGCGCTTCCCGCGCCTCGCGCTCGATCTCGTCACGCAATCGGGAGTCGATTCTCTCGAGGAGGGTGTTCGTGGTCTCGAGCTGCCACTTTATGGCGCGCAGCTCGCACTCGACGGTGATGGTGTTCATGTGAGATCAGAACCAGTTGAGCGCCTTGCCAGCAGAGAAGAAAACAACCAGTAGCGCGGTGCCCAGGCTCAGGGCCCGACCCATTGTTTTCACGGTAGCGTGCAGGGCGGCGACGTTCGCCTGAAGCTCGGCGAGGCTCTTGTGGGTGCTCGCTTGCGCGTCGGCCATCATGTTGTAAGTGCTTGCTTGCGCATCGGCGATGCTCTTCTGAGTGCTCGCCTGCATGTCAGCGAGCTGCTTTTGCGTGCTTGCCTGCAGGCTCGCAGTGTTCTGCTGCGCGTTCATTTGCACGCCCGCGATGCTTTCTCGCAGCGCTGCGAATCCCGCATGCATTTCGCTTCGAAGGTCGTCGACCTTGGCGTGCAGCGACTTGTGGTCCGCGCGTAGCTCCCGCACGTCCTGCTTTACGTCTGCGCGGAGCTCCCGAACATCCTGCTTGACCTCGTCTACGCTGGCTCGCAGCGCATCGATCTTGGCTTCAGTTGCCTCAACGTTGCCCACTTCAACCTCGTAACTGCTCGCTCGACGGACTGCATTCATGGGGTGCGACCGTTCATTCAGAACGTCCTGTGTGAATGAGTGGCGCGACGGTATCGCTTTGCTGGCGGGCCGTCTAGATGCATGAAAGTACGAGGTTTTTGCGCCGGCAGGCGTTTTTCCCAGGCGAAATTGCGAGCGGAAAACGCGGCGGATCGAGACAGGAAAAGTCGCAGGCGCCGAAGGCACCGCACTACGACACAGCGGATCAGCCAGTGACCGCCCGTCGCCGCTCGATATCCTCGGCCAGAAACGTTTGCCCACTGCGATTTTTCACTGCAGGCAACGCCGACACGCGCTCATGCCAGGCTGCGATCGCAGTCAGGTCCGGCGAAACGGTCAATCCCGCTCCGCGCGCAAACGCCAGCGCCGCGAACAGTGTGATGTCCGCCATCGAAAACCGATCGCCCGCCAGAAACGGCGCGCGGCTCAACAGCTGCTCGAAATAAGGCAGGTTGGCGACGGCATGCGCGCCGCGTCGCTCGGCCCATTCCTTCGCGCCACTCCAATCCGGCATGCGCCACGGCCGCAAGGTCGGGCCGAGGCCGGGTGTGGCGTAGTGAAAATAATCGTCGATCGGCTCGAGCAGCATCATCTCCACGCGCCGCTGCATCATGTGAATCACCGCCTTCTCGCGCGGTGTCTTGCCGGTGAGCGTGGGGTTGCCGTCGAGATTGTCCAGGTATTCCGTGATCGCGGTCGATTCGGAAAGCACGAGCCCGTCGTCCAGCTCGAGCACCGGGGTCTTGCCGATGGGATTCATCGCGAGAAACGCGGGCTGCTTCTGTTGAGCCGCGATGAGATCGATGGTGACGAACTCCACCTGCGAATCCAGCCCCTTCTCTGCGAGCACGATGCGGATGCGGGCGGCGTTTGGCGTTCCCTGGCGGTCATACAATTTCACGGCAAAGCCTCGAGCGTCATACCTTGGGTTTCACGTTCGCATTCAGGCGAAACAGGTTCGTCGGATCATACTTGTTCTTGAGTGCGACCAACCGCGGATAGTTGCCGAGGTAATTCTCGTCCACCTGCTTCTGCGTCTCGTCGATGACGTCGTTGGTGTAGAAGCCGTCGGTGTGCGGCTCGATCACGCGCCAGTACTGTCGCAGCCATTTCAGGTGGGGCTCCGGATCGGAGGTCGCGGGCCAGTCGGCGGTGAGCAGTGACGTTGCGTGGATGCTCCGGTGAGGGAACGACGTGGCATCCGGTGCCACGCGCGCGATGGCGCCACCGGCATGCTGAAAGCCCACCGTCGTGGCGCGATCGGGATGCTCTTCGAGCCCATTGAGCATTGCGTCCACGAGCTTCGAATCGATCTTCTTCACGAAGCCGGTCTTCGTGTAGGACCCGACGGCGCGCTTCTCATCGCCGTCGCCCGAGCTTTGTAATGCCACGTAATCGACGGCTTTGACCGCATCCCGCACCGGCGTGCCGACACTGCGCAGCGTGCGAAGAATCTTCTCCGCATCGCCGATGGGTCCGCTGTAACAAACGACGAACACTACGCCGCTGATGCCGCTCAGACCCGCATTACTGAGCACCGCGCAGCTGAGATACAAGTCGTCGCGCGCGGTGCCTTCATATTCGGAATAGAACGACAGCACGTTCTTCGCCTGCTTCAGCGGGAACATCATCGTGCCGCCGATCACCTGTCGCTGCATCGGGTGCAGGTCGAAATCGAACTCCGTGACGACACCGAAATTGCCGCCGCCGCCGCGCACACCCCAGTACAACTCGGGGTTGTCCTTGGCGCTCACGCGCAGGATTTCGCCTTGTCCGGTGACGATCTCGGCAGCCCGTACATTGTCGAGCGCGAGCCCGAAGCGTCGCGCCACGCGGCCGAAACCGCCACCGAGCGTGAGGCCGCCGACACCCGTGTGCGAAACGGTTCCGGCGGTGGTGACGAGTCCGTTCGCCATCGCTTCATGGTCCAGATCGCCGAGCAGGCTGCCGCCGCCAACGCGCGCGATGCGCGCGCTCGGGTCCACTTGCACGCCGCGCAGGAGCGAGAGATCCAAGAGCATTCCGCGCTCGCACGTGGATTTGCCCGAAGGGCTGTGCCCGCCGCACTTCACGGCGAGCAGCAGGTTCTGCGCACGTGCGAACTGCACGGCGCTTCGAACGTCGGCCGCGCCGCGCGGTTGAACGATGAACGCCGGCTTTCTGTCCATCTGCGCATTCCAGACGCGACGCGCCGGGTCGTAGCCGGGATGGCCGGCGAGCAGCAGATTGCCGCGCAGGCTTTCGCCGAGCTCCTGAACCTCGGCGCGTTTCAGGGTGATGCCGTTTCCGTCCGCGGTGACGGCTTCCAGGTCTCGGTCAACGGATTCCGCGGGACCGAGAATGACAGGCCAGGCCCGTGAAGCGGGCAGGGTGGTCGCGGCGGCCAGCAGCGACGTGCCGAGGAATCGGCGACGACTCATGCGGTGGAACGATGTCATCGGATTCTCCAGTGAGCTCTCACGGCCATCGAAATTTTAGCGCGCTCGAAAGGACAGCATGGCGATGCCGCCGATGACCAGCGCTGCCGACAGATACCATGCGGGGGCGAACGGACTTCCCGTCACGTCTGTCAGCCATTTCACGAGGAACTGCGCGGAGCCGCCGAACAGCGCGACGGCCCCTGCATACAACATCGCGATGGCGCCCGAGCGAGTCGCTTTCGGCAACGTGCGCGCAAGGGCGACAATGATCCCGACGCCGACCGTCTGAATGCACGACGCGAGCACCGCCGTTACGGCATACAACGCCGCGGGCGTGCGCACGCTATTCAGAACGATGTAGCTGGGAAGGGCAAGCACCAGCATCGTCGTCAGTCCACCGAGCATCACGAGCTTCGCGCCGATCCGGTCCGAGAGCCATCCGGCAAACAGTGCGACGCCGGTGAAACACAGGCCCGTGACGATGGTGGCGCCGAACGCCTGATCCGGCGCGAGCTTCAGCGTGTCCTGCGCATAAGTGTTCATGTAGTTCACGATGTATGTGCCCGTCGTATTCGAGCCGAGCATGAGCAGCGCGAGGATTACCACGAGTGGCGAAATTCGCGGGCGAACCGAAGGTGCAGCGGCGCGTGTGCTCGGCAGGTCCAGCGTCTCTGCGAGATTGCGGCGAATGTAGAGGCCAACGGGAACCACTGCTGCGCCCAGCAGAAAAGCGACACGCCAGCCCCAGCTTTCCAGCGACTCCGGCGACAACAGCCTCGACAGGCTGAATCCAACGAGGCCCGCGCACAGGATCGCGACGCCCTGTGTCGCGTATTGCAGCGAGACGTAAAGACCGCGGCGATTCTCAGGCGCCGCTTCGATGAGATATGCCGTCGAGGGACCCACTTCACCGCCCAGTGCAAAGCCCTGCACCAGACGAAACAGCAGCAGCAGGATCGGCGCAGCCATGCCGATCTGCGCAAACGAAGGCGTCAGCGCGAGGCCGAGAATGGCGGCGCCCATCAGCGAGAACGACAACATCATCGCCGGCTTGCGCCCGGCGCGATCGCCGTACGTGCCGATGATGAGGCCGCCGAGCGGCCGTGTGACGAATCCAATGCCGAAGGTGGCGAGCGACCACAGCAGGCCGTGCGAAGTCTGCGATGCCGGGAAGAAGACGTGCCCGATCTGGATCGCGAAATACGAGAACGTGAGGAAGTCGTAGAACTCGAGCGCGTTGCCGATGCCGATGACCAGCGCCTTGCGGATCGGCAGGCCGGCTCCCGTGACCGGAAGTGCAATGGACGAGGCGCTGGGCATTCGCACGTGCTCTTGTTAGCGGCTCGAGAAGAGTACAGCAAGTGCCTGGAGCGTGTCTGGCTAGTGCGGCGTCGCCTCGAACACGATTCGCCCGCCGACCATCGTCAGCGTGGGCCGGATGCGCCGGATCTGTTCCGCCGGCACCGTCATGTAGTCGCGGTCGAGCACGACGAGATCCGCCTGCTTGCCGACCTCGAGCGAACCGAGGTTCTGCTCCTGGAAGAACAGGTACGCGTTCGAGCGCGTGTGCGCGATGAGCGCTTCTTCACGCGTCAGGGTCTGGTCGAGCACCTTGTTGCCGCCCACATCGAGACCGCTCACGACCCATCCCAATGTCACGAACGGGCTGTAGTGCGAGACGATCGTTGCGTCCGTGCCCAATCCGAACACGATGCCGCTCTCGGCAATCTGACGCAGGGGCATGTGAGCGCCGGCCTGCATCGCGGCTCCGTGCACACCCAGCGTCATGCCCATCGCTTTGGCACGCGCGATGTTCGATGGTGAGATGTCATAGACGTGACCAAGCGTCCAACGCAGGCCGCCGAGCGGCTGCGTCTTGTTCACCTGCTCAAGCGTATCGAGCAGATCCGTGACGGCGCTGTTGTTGATCACGTGCTGGTGCACGTGCCAACCCGCGCGCGCCGCTGCCGTCGCCAGTTTGCCGTATTCGCTCATGATCGCGGCCGGCCAGGGTTCTGTGCGAGGTGCGAGATCGAAGAACGGACCGTAGAGCACCTCGCCCAGGCCGAAGATTCCGTGCTGGCCGTCGAACTGATTCGGTCGCGTGCGCGCGATGAGCTCTGCCGCTTTGGCTGCGGAAGCCGGGTCCGCCGCGCTGAAGTCCAGCGTTTCCCAGAGGCGCAGGGGCATCGGCCCTTTTGCCGCGCGGGCTGCCAGGTAGGTGGACTGCCCGAGGCTGTACACACCCGTGAGGCCGGTCGAGTTGAGCTCGTGCATGAAGTCCGTGAGGTTCTGGTCGCGCTGTGCGGCCGATACCTTGGGCATCGCATCGTACAGCGCGTAAGGCGGCTGGAATGACACGAGGCCCTGCGCGTTGCGACGCGCGCCGCCCGCCGGATCCAGGCCCACGGCTTTGAGCGCGAGGCTGTTGGCGAAAACGAGGCCGTAACCTTGCTGTACGAACAGCGGATTCCGGGGTGCCGCGGCGTCTAGCTCTTCGAGGGTGAAATCGTTCTGCGCGTCGGCGAACTGCCTGGGCGTCCAGCCGCCCTGTACCATGATCCAGTCACCTGCTGTGAGGCTCGCGGCTTTGGCGGCAAGAATGCGCAACGCCTCGCGACGCGAATCGACACCTTCGAACCGCGCCTGTTCATGCCACGTCTCAACGCCGCGCGTGAAGTGGAAGTGGTTGTCGATGAGCCCCGGGATCACCGTGGCGCCACCGACGTCGATCACCTTCGTGTTCTTGCTCGCGAGCCGCGAGATGTTTGCCGCTGTACCGGCCGCGACGATGCGGCCGTTGTGGATGGCCAGCGCCTCCACCGTGTGAAATGCCGGATCGACTGTGAGGATCTTGCCGTGCGTAACGATCGTGTCAGCCGCTTGCTGCGCGGAAACGCCGGTGCTGAGAAGGATCGCGAGAAACGCGAAGCAGGAAGCCGCGAAACGCATGCCGATCGCCTCCGAGCAGTGGACGGGATCTTCGTGACTGGATCTTCAGCACGAACGGTCGGGCGAGGATAGGGCCCTCATCGCAAGGAGTATCGCATGGCCCCGTTCAATGTACGTCTCGCGCTTGCCGCCGCGTCAGCCCTTGCACTCCTGTCGTTTACGGGACCGGTGCTGGCTCAGAAACAGATCCTCGCTGACCGGCCGGTTACGTCGAAAACCCTGCTCGACCGCATCCAGATCGAGGATTTCCTCACGCGCTATTACTACGACCTGTCGGTCGGCAAGGCGCACGAGCTGGCCGAATATTTCACGGCGGACGCGGTGCTGGACGTCGACGGCACGGTGGCGAAGGGCCATGCCGAAATCGCCAGGTTGTATCAACGTCCGGAAGGCGCGGAAGCGCCCGCGGCGAAAGCTCAATACCGCCGCGGCAACATGCTGCTGACGAACCCCATCATCAATGTGGAGGGCAATATCGCGACCGCGCATCTGATCTGGACCGGGGTGATCAACGAAGGGGTCGGCAAGCCGCCGAGCCTGTACGAACAGGGCCGCGAATACACAGAGCTGCGCAAAGTAAAGGGCCAGTGGCTGATCAGCCGGCGGTTCATCAGCTCGGATAGCGGCCTGCCGGATAAGTTCGACGCCACCTGGCAGCCGCGCGAACACCGCTGAAAGGGAGCGCGCACGCTGCGGGATTGACCCGTGTATGCATCGGTTGCATGCTCCGGTCACACGCGAGGCACCTGGGAGGGACGGTCCATGGGCCCGAAAATCACTCGGTCGACGGCACTCGTTTCCTTGGCCACGCTCTGCGCCATGCTGTTCGCGATGGCGGCATCGATCTTACCTTCCGGTGCCGCATTTGCCGCTGACGGGCACGCGGACGCTGTCTCCGACGACGTGCCCGAAGTCGTCGTCGAATCCAAGCTCTATAAACTGCGCGAGGCGATCATCGAGGCGGAAGATCGCTTTCACGCGCGCTACAACGAGCTCAACGACGATCATCAATACGACATCCGGTGCAGCTGGGAAGCACCGACCGGCACGCTGCTGAAAAGGCGCCACTGCGAAGCGAGGTTCGCGATCGAGGCCGCGCAGCAGGATGTCGGCAACATGCTGTCTACCACCGGCACCGGTGGGGTTTTCGTGCCCTGGGCGCAAATCACGAACGCGAATCGCATGGCCGAGCTGAAGAACCACATGATGCAGGTGATCAGGAGCCACCCTGAGCTGATAAAGCTGCTGCTCGAGCGCGACCGCGTGGCGAAACGTTACGACGAAATCTACGCGAAGCAGTTCGGCAAGCACTGAGCGCTACTGCGGGAAGTCCGTCGCTGCCGAGGCAGCGCGCCAGTTGTCCACGTCCGCACGCACGGCTGCGAGTTTCTTGTCCATGACTTCCAGGGCGAAGCGGCCGCCGATGAAGCGCATCGGCGGCTTTGCTTCGCCCGCGAGGCGCACGAGCGCTTCAGCCAGCCGCGTCGGATCGCCCGGCTGCTTCCCGTTGCGCGTTTCGAAGCCCGCCTGAATGCGTGCGCGGCGCTCGTCGTAGTCTGCAATCGGGGTACCACCGAAGCGCAGCGACTCGCGCGTGAGAAAGTCGGTGCGGAACGGACCGGGCTCCACGATCGTCACGGAAATGCCGAACGGCGCCACTTCCGCGGCGAGCCCTTCGCTGAACCCTTCCACCGCGAATTTGCTCGAGCAATACAGCGATGCGAACTCCTGTCCCCGGATGCCTGCAGCCGAAGACAAGTTGAAGATGTGACCCTTGCGAGCAGCGCGCATCACCGGCAACACGGCGCGCGTGACGGCGAACAGGCCGAACACGTTCGTTTCGAATTGCGCGCGCACCGCTTCGTCCGAAGATTCCTCGAAGAAGCCGAGGTGGCCGTAACCCGCGTTGTTCACGAGCACGTCGATCGTGCCGAACTTCGAGGCCGCGAGCGCAACCGCCCCCTGGGTCCGGGTTGCGTCGGTGACGTCCAGCTCGACACAAAGTAGCTGGTCCGTGTCCGGCCCCAGGGCCTCGCGGACCGCGGCCACTTTCCGGCCCGTGGCGACTACGCGATCGCCCGCGCGCAGCGCCGCTTTCGTGAATTCGACGCCAAAACCGCGGCTCGCGCCGGTGATGAACCATACTTTCGGCATTGTCGTCTCCGCTGAATGGAAGGGCGGCATCGTTTCACTAACGATGGATCGAGTCCATCCACCAGATTGGGCGGCAACGCTCGCCGGTGAACTTCGGCCAATCGCCGATATGCGCTATCCGCGCGCCGCGGGCGTGACTACACTTCCGCGGACAATACAGGGGGAGCCGGTGACATGAAGTACCTGCCACTCGTCTGGGCCGGGATCTGGCGCAAACGAAGCCGAGCTGTGCTGATGCTGCTGCAGATCGCGAGCGCGTTCCTCCTGTTCGGTTTGTTACAGGGGGTGAATTCCGGCATCAAGGAAGCCCTCTCGCGCACGCATAGTGACCGCCTGTACGTCGGAAGCGCCGTGTCCCTCGGTGTTCCGCTGCCCATCAGCCTGTTGCCGCAGATCAAGGCAGTGCCCGGCGTCAAGCTCGTGACGCCCTTCCTGCAGGTGCCTGCGATCTATCAGAAGCAGGGGCAGGGTATTCCGATTTCCGCGGTCGATCCCGAGGCCTATTTCGGCTTGGGTGCGGACCTCGTCGTGCCGCCGGACCAGGTCCAGGCGTTGGCCCGCAATCGAACCGGCGCGATCCTGGGTGCCGCGCCTGCCAAGCGCTATGGGCTCAAGATTGGCGACCGTCTCACCTTGCAATCGCAGCTGCCGAGGCGTGACGGAACCAATGCCTGGGTGTTCGACATCGTCGGCATTTTCGAGAATTCGGAACAGCCGAATGGGGCGAACACGGTCATCGTGCACTATGACTACGTGAATGAAGCACGACTGGCGGATCGCGATACGGCCTTGCTGTATGTCGCGCTGGCCTCCAGCTCGAGTGCTGCGCCGGGCGTCGCGCGGGCGATCGACAAAGTATTCGCCAATTCTTCGACGGAAACGCGCACGCAATCGGAAGGGGATCTGTTCGCGTCGCAGATCCAGCGCATCGCCGATATCGATCTCGTCGTCGGCGGCATCGTGAGCGCGGTGTTCTTTGCGCTGTTGCTGGCAACGGGCGCGCTCATGATGCAGTCGATCCGCGAGCGGGTTCCGGAGCTTGCCGTGCTGAAAACACTGGGCTTCTCGGACGAGCTGGTCATGGCACTGATCCTTTCGGAAGCCGTGATCTTCTGTGTGTTCTCGGCGGGTGTCGGGCTGGGCCTCGCTTCGCTCATTCTGCCGGCAGCCCGGGGACTCATCGGTATCACCGCGATGCCCAAAATCGTGATCGTCAGCGGCATCGGCTTTGCCGTCGCGCTGGCGTTGATTGGCGGATCCGTGCCGGCGTGGCGCGGTTTGCGGCTGCAAGTGGCAGAAGCGCTCGCCGGAAGGTGAGCGCAAACGATGTTCCGTCTTTGCGCTTCAGTCTCGTTTTGAGCCGACCGGCGATCGAGGGCCTCTCACCCTCTTCAGGAGCACTTCGATGACCTTCTTCAAGCAAACGATTGCGCTCACTGCCACCGCTCTGCGCGGCATCACTCAGCGCCGCGGTTCTTCTTTGGTCACCGTCATCGGCGTCACCGCAGTCGTCGGCGTGCTCGTCTCGCTGCTCGCCATACGGGAAGGCGCGGACATCTTCGGCGGCGGCAACTCGAACCCTGCCCAGGTCGAAGTGATCAGCCGCGGCACCACGAACACCGCGCAAAGCGTGATCACTCGCGACGCCCTGGCGGTCATCGCTGACGCGCCCGCCATCAAGCGTGCACCGGATGGCCGACCTTACGTCTACGCGACCACGCTCGTGAGCGTTGACGTGATGAAGAAGAACGGCAAGCGCGGCAACGTCTATCTCGTCGGATTCACGCCGGGTGTCGAGCTGGTGTCGACCTCCATGAAAGTCATCGAGGGCCGTCAGTATCGGCCGGCGGTGCACGAGATCACCGTGTCGGATCCGATCCGCCGCATGTATCAGAACATGAACATCGGTGACCACCTCGTCCTCAACAACACCGAGTGGACGATCGTCGGCGTGTTTGCAGGCAGCGATTCGATTGGCGATAGCGTGCTGCGCGCCGATGCGGATACCGTGATGTCGGCCTTCAGTCGCAACACGTATCAGTCTGCGACCGCGCAGCTCGAATCGGCGAGCGCGTTTCAAACTTTCAAGGATTCGCTCACCAGCAATCCCGCGATCGCCGTCGAAGTGAGAACCGTCGCCGAGACGATGAAAAACAACTTCGGCCAGCTGAACGCGCTGCTCGATTTCGTCGCGTACTTCGTCGGCACCGTGATGGCGAGCGGCGCGATCTTCGGCGCGCTGAACAGTCTCTATGCGTCGGTCGACGCGCGGCGCAGGGAGATTGCCACGCTGCGCGCGATCGGCTTCAACAGCGGACCGATCGTCCTCTCGGTGCTGATCGAGGGCATGGTGCTGGCGTTGCCCGGCGCGTTCCTGGGTGCGCTCGTGGCGTGGGTGCTGTTCAACGGAAATGTCGTGGACGTTGCGGGGCTCATTTTCAAGCTCACCGTGACGCCGCGGTTGCTGACCATCAGCGTGTTCTGGGCCGTGACCATTGGGCTTATCGGGGCGTCACTGCCCGCGCTTCGCGCTGCGAGGTTGCCAGTGGCGACGGCCCTGAGGGATAACTGAGGGAAGAGGGCCGGCGCTGCTGCTCAGGCACTGTTCCTGCTTCCCTCCGGAACCTTTCACAGCGCCGCCCCATGCCCCAACTGTCCCGTCCGGTCAAAATCGCCTTCGCCATCGCGCTGCTGGGCGCTCTTGCGTGGGGTATCGATTGGCGCGAAATGCCCTCGCATCTGGCGCGTGTGGACGGGACGCTCGGCGCGCTCGCGTTGTTCATTGTCGTGCTGGAAATGCCCGTCAACGCGTGGAAATGGTCGTGGTCGCTGCGCCTGCACGACATGCGCTTTCCCTGGATTTACCTGTTCCGCACGGCCTGCTTCGGTTTCTTCTTCAACAATTTGCTGCCGTCGGCGATCGGCGGGGATGTTTATCGAGTCATTCGCACGACCGAGCACCCCAGCGATCGGTCACGTGCCATCTCCGCGGTGCTCGTGGACCGGGTCGTCGGTCTCGCGGCAATGTTGTGCAATGGGTTGATCGGTGCGCTGCTGCTCATGCAGACGTACGAGCTTGCGCGCTGGTACGTACAGGCCGCCCTGATCGGGCTCGTGGCGTTCATTGTCTTTGCGGCGCTGATCTACAAAGGCACGGGCCTCAGGCGCAAGTTACTCGGCATCCGGTTTCTCCAGCCCGTGTGGGACAACCTGCGACGGATCGGCCGGCCACGGCCGGAATGGCTGCCGCTCATTGCCACATCTTTCCTGTTTCAGCTGCTGGCAGCCGCGTGTCTTTCCCTGTGTTTTGCGGGAGTCGGCGCGGAAATCAGCTGGGCCGCGGCATTCCTGATCACAGCGGCGGCGGGCATCGGATCTGTGCTGCCGCTTTCGATCAGCGGCATCGGGGTCGTCGAGGGATCCATCGTCGGGATGGCCGTGGCGTTGGGTGTCGACTACGACCTCGCCGTGCTGGGCGCCATCGTCCTGCGCCTCGTCACGCTCCCGATCAGTGCAGCCTGCGGGCTGCTCTATCTGACCGAGAGCGCGGAGACGCGCGACCGGACGTTACGCAAACAAAACTGATGTGTGCGCAATCGAATCGAACGTCTCGTTCAAGACCGGCAGCATCCACGCGTAGCCCCCGAGGGACATCGCATTGGCGGGCGCCTGGTTAGAGCGCAGCGTGCGCGCCAGTCCTTCGCTCAATGACACGCGCGGTTCCCACCCGAGCACGCGGCGGGCGCGGGAGGCGTCGAATGCGGCGTCGTTCGTATAGAAATCCATGCGACGACGATAAAGTGGTGGATCTATTTTGAAGCGCTTACACACATCCTCGGTGATTGCGGCCAGGCCGAGCATCGGCGCCAGCGGCAGGCGCGGGCCGCAACTGCGGCGGCGGGACAGCTGCGCGAGTTGGCGCAGCATTTCCCGGAGCGGGACGGCTTCCGGACCGGCCACGATCATCTCCTGATTCGCAGCGCCCGGCTGCTCGCACGCCCGCAGAAACGCGTCGGCGAGATCCGAGACATACACCATGTGACGCCGACCTTCGCCCGCGCCGAACAAGGGGAAGCGGCCGCGCGCGGCGCTTCGGAACAGCTTCAGCAGACGTTCGTCACGGGGGCCGTAGACCGCCGTCGGCCGCAATATGACGTACTCCATGCCAGCGGCGCTGGCCTGGCGACGCACTTCGTCTTCCGCCTCGACCTTGCTGCGCTCGTAAGCATTCCACGGCAGGACGGGCCTGGATTCATCGATCAGGCCGGGCACTTGTCGGCCATAGATGCCGGCGGTGCTGCAGAGGACGAACCGCTTGACCCCTTGCAGCTTGGCCGCAGCGAGAAGGTTGGCAGTGCCGTCTACGTTGACGCGCCGGAAATAGTCATCGTCCACGCCGCCTTCGCGAAACGCAGCCGCGAAGTGCACGACGCAGTCGACGCCTCTCAGCGCTTCCTGCAGGGTCTCGCGCTCGAGTACATCGCCAGCTACCCAGTTGACGCCCAATTGCTCGAGCAGGCTGTAGGTGGGGCGCTGGTCGGTGGTGCGGTCACCTCGATGCAGCCCGACGATATCGTGGCCTGCCTCAACCGCATGTTCGATGAAATGGCTGCCAATGAATCCGCATGCACCGGTGACGAATAGCTTCATGCCTGCTCCACGATAGTAGAACGTCCGGTCGGAGCAGGAACTGTGCCCGGATGGTGCGCTGCTCGCGTTGTTCAACGGGCCTGGGGCGCGCGTGGGTCTTCCGTGAACCGCTGCGCCGCTGTCAGGCGGCGACGCGCGGACTTCATTCAGGGCGTGCCGAGTTTTTCCGGCCCTGTCGGCGGCATCTGGTATCCATAGCGGGTCATCTTCGACTCCGGCTTCAACTCGCACGGCACGCAGTCCGGCCAGTAGTGCTCCGGCTCGCGGCCGCTCACGGGATTTCGGTAGTTGAACCACATGGGCAGGATGCCGGGCCATTCGATGGTTTCGCCCGTGCCACCGCGGAACGCTTCTGCGCGCTTGCCGAGATCGGTCATCAGAATGTCGGGGGCGAGCCGCGCAACGAGCGGGCTCGGTGGCGGACGGGGCGATCCCGGTGGCTTGTCCTTCACGCCGGACCAGCCGGCCTTCCAGCCCGCCATCGTGAAGTAGGGCTCGTCGATCTCCAGGCTCCACAGCCGCCAGATGCCGTTTTCGAGCACGGTCTGATCGTTCGGGTACATGCCCGACATGATCGAGGCACCGCCACGGCCGCCCAGCGCAGCAGACTGTTTTCCGGTGTCCGGATGGAACAGCCGCGTGCGCAGATTCGCTGAGCGTCCATCCGCAGAAACATTCACCACCGACTGGATGCGCCAGTGAAACGCGATTCCTGCGCGAGTCGAAGGCGCGGTCGTGCCGTACATCTTCGTGGCCGCCAGCGAAATGCGATCGCGGCCGAAGTAGTAGCCCGCGAACGGCGACTGCTTGCTGCCGTGCTCCGCGAAGATCGCGCCCATGTTCGGCCACTGGAAATCGTCGATGTAGTAACCGTATGCCGCCGAAACGTTCTCCGTGCCGTCGTATGCCATCGAGCGCGCGAGCCGACGTCGTGCTTCACCGAGCGAATCACCCTCCGCTGGCGCGGTACTGCGAACAGAGCCGGCCACGCTGTCCGCTGTTCCTTCCAGCATCGGTGGTGGCGAGAATTTCGCGACCACGCTGTCTTTGCCCCAACCCTTGAAGTAATCCGCTTTCATGAACGGATAGACCTTCAGCTCCTTGAGCTTCCACAGTCCGTCTTCCTTCACGAAGCGATTGCGAAACACACTGAGCTCCCAGTGCGCCGTGCCCTGGTCGGCGTCGCCGATCATGCCCAGGTCGATGCCTCGCGCGAGCGCCTCACGGCCACCGGGAAGGACCTGCACGATCGTGTCGAACAGCGGATGGTCGTTCAGCTGCCCGTGCCGAAGCCCGGCCGCTCCCATCTGCTCCATCGTCTGTCGAACGCCTTTCTGGGCGTCTTTCACGAACAGATCCACCACGTCGTCCCACATCTTGCGATCGACGTAGTAACCGTAGGCGTGCTGCAGGTTACGAACCGCATCTTCGTCGTTGAGCCGATCGATCTTCACCCGCAACGATGCGAGTGACTCCTTGCTGCGCGGAGCCGCACCTTCCGGTGGCGGAATCGGGATGCCGGTTTCTTCGACGGTGAAGTGATACGGAATCAGCGGCAGATCCGCGCCGCCTTCGTTCGTCCAGCCGTCTTCGTAGCTGCCGGAATATTGCGGGTAATAGTGCGAGACCGAGATCTTCCAATGCGCACCCTCGCGCACGTACTCGTTTTCGTAGATGCCGCCTTCGATGCGCGCGCCGCCTTTGCCGTCCGCGAGAAACGCAAGTCCCATCCAGCGTCCCTTTGCAGAGCGCCCGTCGACAGACAGGTTGATCAGCGGCTCGTCGATCATGCGCGCGTTCATCGCGCCGGGAGCGAGTCCGCGCTTGCCGCCGTTGCGACTCTCGAGCCAGTTTTCGATTGCCTTGCGACCGTGGATCGTTTCGGTGCCGCGCAGATACGTGGCGTTGGCCGTGAAGAGGCCGGCCATGTCGCTCCACGAACCAGCCTGCGCGTAATGCGCGTAACTTCGTTGCAGGTCTTTCACCTGACGAACGGAAATCAGCCGCTCGACATCTCGCGCGAGTGAATCGACATCATCCGGGGCCGCGGCGTGAGTGCGCCCGCAGGCGAGACTCAGAACGAGACACAGGATTGCAGTGGTCGCGCGAAATCGGATGGACACGTTTGAGCCCCCTCGCAGTCAGCGTGTCCCGCCAGAATAAGGGCTCGCGCGCCGGGACCCAAACACCCGAAGCCGTTCCTCAAGTATTTGTGCCGGATCGGGCAAGTCGTGCGGCCGCCTCGCGCAGCTTGTCCTTCTTGCTCTTTCGCTTGCCCTTGATGCCGCCCGTGTTGGGGCTCGAGGGCGATGTCGGCGTCGTGGGCTCGAATCCCGGCAGCTGCTCTCGCTCGAGCCGAAAGCGATTACGCTTTTCGATGAGTCGAAAGTGCGCTTCAGTCGCTGCGCTCACGAAGCTGATGGCGACGCCGCTGGCGCCGGCGCGTCCGGTGCGACCGATGCGGTGAACGTAATCGTCGGTGGAACGGGGCAGGTCGAAGTTCACGACCGCCGCCAGATCGTTGATGTCGATGCCACGCGCGGCGACGTCTGTCGCAATCAATACCTGCAGGTGCCCGGCCTTGAAGTCCTCGAGCGCCTGAACGCGCGCGCCTTGGCTGAGCTCACCGTGCAATGCTCCCGCAGCGATTCCCAGACGCTGCAGCTTCATCGCGATGTGCTCCGTGGCATATTTGGTGGCGACGAAGACGAGGGTTTGCGCCCACTCATTGTGCTCGATCAAATGGCGCAGCAGCTGCGTGCGACGTTCCGGATCGACGGCGATGGAACGTTGTTGAATATCTGGACTGGTCTCCGCTGTCGCGGCGACATCGATACGCACCGGGTTGCGGAGTAACAGCTCCGCAAGAGATTGCACGGCGGGCGGAAAGGTTGCAGAGAAGAACAGGTTCTGCCGGCGATCGGGTAGCAGCGCCAGCACGCGAGTGAGCTCGTCCGCGAATCCTTCATCCAGGAGTCGATCCGCTTCATCCAGCACCAGCGTGCCCACCGCGCCCAGGCGCACGGCATTGTGATCCGCGAGATCGAGAAGCCTGCCCGGCGTGGCCACGACGATATCCGCACCACCGCGCAGCGCTATCATCTGCGGGTTGATCGATACGCCGCCGAACACCGTGAGCACCTTGACCGGCTGCGGCAAGTAGCGACTGAAGCCCCGAAACGATTCGCCAATCTGAGTGGCGAGCTCGCGCGTTGGGACGAGCACGAGGCCGTTGACGAGTCGATCGATCGCCGCGGCCTGGCGGGGCACTCGCTGCAACATGGGCAAGGCAAATGCCGCGGTCTTGCCAGAACCGGTCTGCGCGCATGCGCGCACGTCCTGGCCGCGAAGAATCGCCGGAATGGCAGCCGTCTGCACAGGCGTAGGCGTGGCGTAGCTCGCTTCGTCGATGGCACGAAGCAGCTCGGCGGACAATCCGAGTGTTGAAAATGACATGCGTGGGATTCTCCCACGTTACGAGAGGCCCGCAAGGCTCGAAACGCAGCATTTTCCGCGAGGCCGGGGGCGCTCGCGCGAGAATCAGGCCGCTTTTCGATCCACCTTCAACACGAGCTCGCCGAAGCAGTCACCTGCGGTGATCGGCTCGAGCGTGGTGACGATCTTGCGATTCCACAGCAAACACGCGGCCTTCACGAGCCGTGGCATCTCCTGCCGCCACGGTGTGCGGCGAACGAGCTTGTAGCCTTTCGCGCGACCGCCGAAGGCGGCGAGGGTGTCATCCAGCTTGCAGTTCGCGTTCCACGATTCGAACGCAACCGCCACCGTCATGTCTGCCGGGATGGCTCGAGCGATGCCGGCGAGCACCACCGGCTCGTAGCCTTCGACGTCGATCTTGATGACGCCGTTTTTCAGGCCACGCTCGGCGAGCGATCGAAACAGCTGCTGCAGCTCGGTCTGCGTGTCGCGGATTTCGATATCGACGGTGTAGTAGCTCTGCTCGTGAATCTGCTGCAGGCCGTCTTTTCCCGCGAGCAGCGCGGCGTCGTATGAATTCGCCGCGTCGTTGACGAACGCGCCGCCCCAGTTGTGCCGGGGCACCGTCAACTGCACTTTTTTGTCGGACTCGCCGAGTCCGTACGGATGAATCTGGTATTGCCCGGCCGGCAATGCAATTCGCGTGTTCACGGCCAGGATGTGGCAACACAGGGGATTTGGCTCGAACAGGTGCACGGCCTTGAAGCTGCTGCCGTTCTGGCAAGAGGTGAGGCCGATGTTCGCGCCGATGTCGATGAGGAAGTCGCCCTGGCCCTCGCGCGCAAAAGTTTCGATCAGTCGCGTGAGCGCCGGCTCATGGGTGCCGAACACCTGCGGTGAGACGGAGATGATGTCCCGTCCGCGCAGGAACAGGTTGGTGCTGTCGCGCGTGATGCGCTGGAATGTGCGGCGACGAAGGTCGGCCGAAATCAGCTGCAGGGCCGTCTGCTCGTAGGCGAAAGGCGCGTTCATCGCGACAGGCTAGCCTTGTAACGTGGCAGCCATATGGCAGGGACGGGCTGTCATCCAGCCGTCCGTTTGGCTGTCGTTGGGCCCCGTCAGGACGTGATGCGATCCAGGGGGCGATACAGGGGCAGCACCGTGCGTTTCAACAGGATGGCGCCGCCAATCGCGACGACGGTCATCACGACGGCGATCAGCGGGAAGAACCGGCCTTCCCATACGCCAACATGGACGGCGGCAACCTTGAGCAGCCCGATGAAAATCGTGTTGGTCAGATAGATGATCAGCGTGTAGCGGCCAATCGTGTCCAGCAGTCCCAGAGGCCACGATTCGGTCGCGCGCAATAGCCCGGGCAGCGCGAGGAGCGACACCCACGCAGTGGCCCAGCCGGCCCAGTCGTTGTGCTCGGCGAAAGGCAGCAGGGCGACGAACGCAACGAGCGCCGGAATCCATAGCGTTCCCAGCCAGCGCAATGCGACCTCATGATGTCGTCCCGCGATGACCCCCATGACGTAAAACACGGTGAACAGGCGCAACTTGTCCCAGGCAAACCAGGTGCCGTTCGGGAGAAGCCAGAACGCGCCGGACACGACGAGCAGCGGCAGCAGATAACCGCGTGCCGCACGAAAGGCGAGCGGGAAGACGATGTACAACACCGACAGCGCGTAGATGTACCAGAGAAACGAAGCGAAGCTCGCGGACGGCCTGACCAACAATCGGACCAGGTCGCCCGCGCCATTCAGCGGGTTGTCGACGCCCTGGCCCAGCGTCTGGAAGGTGAGCTTGCCGAGGAATACCACGATCCCGAAAAGCAGGTACGAAGGCAGCAGGCGCAGGACTCGCCGGCGCGCGTCGGTCATATCTCCGCCGAGAGTCGGTGCCGGCTTCCAGGTGAGACCGTAGACCAGTCCGCTGACCGCCATGAACAGCGGCATGTGGAACGTGTAGATGATGTGCTTGAGGTGCTCGTACCACTCCACGTCTCCCGGCGGCGGCTCGCGGGCGATCAGGTGGCCGACGACCACGAGCAGGATGGCGAGACCTTTGGTGCGGTCGATGTAGCGGAAACGCATTATGGCCAAGGTAGCACGCGGCGTGCCGGCGATGCCGGCTCATGAACTGCCGCGTCGCCCGTGCCAATCCCATTCGCACTGCTTACACTACGGCGGCATGAGAGCCTTATTCAGCGCAGTCGTTCTGGTTTCCCTGTCATTCACGTCGATCGCGGTTGCCGCCTCCTCCGAGGGGCCTGCAGGCCGCGAAGCATTCCGCGCCATCTATCAGGAGCTGGTCGAGACCGATACGTCGGCAACGACCGGTTCGTGTACCCGTCTCGTGCGCGCGATCGAAACACGGCTGAAGGCGGCCGGTTACGCCGGCGACGACGTGCAGCTCGTCATTCCTGAAGGAAAGCCTGACGACGGCAATATCGTCGCGCGCATCCGCGCGTCCGCGGCCGGGAAGTCGGGCTCTGCGAAGAAGGGCGTGCTGCTCCTTGCGCACATCGATGTCGTCGATGCGAAGCGCGCGGACTGGGAGCGGGATCCTTTCAAGCTGGTCGAAGAGAATGGCTTTTTCTACGGTCGCGGCGCCGCGGACGACAAGGCGATGGCGGCCGTGTTCCTCGACCTGATGATCCGGCTCAAGCAGGAGAAAAGCTTCAAACCACGGCGGGACCTCATTCTCGCGCTCACGTGCGGCGAAGAGACGTCGAACCGCACCAACGGCGTTGACTATCTGCTCAGGAATCACCGCGAGCTCATCGACGCAGCGTTCGCCCTCAACGAAGGCGCTGGCGGGCTGTTGTCGAACGACGGAAAACCGCTGGCGCTCGAAGTTCAGGCCGGCGAGAAGATCCATCAGGTGTTTTCCATGGAGGTGACCAATCCCGGCGGTCATTCCTCGCGGCCCGTTCCGGAGAACGCGATTTATCGACTCGCCGTCGCGACACAAAAAGTCGCAGGCCTGTCGTTCCCGATTCAGATCAATCCCGTCGTGCGGGAGTTTTTTCGTGTGACGGGGCCGATCCTGGGCGGCGAGATGGGCGCGGCGATGAGTGCGGTAGCCCAAGATCCGGCGAATGCGTCGGCGCTCGCCGTGCTCATGAAAGACGCGAGTTACAACGCGCTTCTGCATACCACTTGCGTAGCTACGCAGCTGGAGGGCGGGCATGCCGCGAACGCGCTTCCTCAACGCGCGACGCTGACGCTCTCTTGCCGCTTGATGCAGGAGATGAGCGCCGAGCAGGTGAAGGAGATTCTCGAGAAAACGGTGGACGATCCGCAGGTGAAGGTCAGCATCGTGCGCCGTCGCGATGGCTCATCCGCGCCGCCGTTGACGGCGGAGATCATGGACCCCGTGAAAGCGCAGGCCGCGAAGCTCTGGCCGGGCGTCGCGATTGCGCCGAGCATGAGTGTGGGTGCCACGGACGGACGTTTTCTCATGAACGCGGGCATTCCCACGTACGGCATGAGCGGCATGTTCTCGGTGCCGGGCGAGGGCAACGCCCACGGCCTGAACGAGAAAATACGGGTGAAATCGCTCTACGAAGGACGCGAATTCCTGGAAGGCGTCGTTCGGGCGTATGTGAAATAGAACATCCATCGAGGGGGGGATTCATGAAATCGTCTGATCTGTCTCGTCGCGCACTGCTGAACGGCACGCTCGCGCTGGCCACGGGCTCCGTCGCCGCGATCGCGCTTCCATCGACTGCCGCAGCTGCGACCAATGCGTGCGGCGGCCTCACGCGTGAAGAGTTCCTGGAGTACGTGACGCTCTTCAACGCGAACGACCCGAGCTTCATCAAGTTCTATGCCGACGATGTCGTGTTCGAGCTCGGCACCACGGTGATCAAAGGGGCCACGGCCATTCGCGAGTTCTATGGACCGGTGAAGGCCCATATCCACGAGAAGGTCGAGGTGCTGCAATTCATCTCCACGGCAACCGGCATCGCGGCGGAATTGCCGACGGAGTTTCGCTGCTACAAGGACTGGGAGAACGGCTTCTTCCAGCGGCCGCTCAAAGCCGGCGAAGTCATGCGCACCGTCAGTTTCGGGCTCTACGAAGTGAAAGACCGCAAATTCCGCCATATCCGCGCCGCGCGCTTCAAGCAGATCCACGACTGGCGGATGGAGCCGGGCGCCTGAGGGGATAGGCAACCCGGCCCCATCGCCACCTCAGAATCGCTTCTTGAGCGTGAGGTACCACTCGCGCGGACGCGCCGGCTGCGCGTCCGTCTGCGGGTAGCCGAGCGGCTGATAGTCGAAGGCGTTCACGTAATAGAACTTGTCGAACAGGTTCGTCACGCCGGCGGCCACGGTGTAATCCCGCACCGTGTTATCGTAGCTCAGCCGCGCATTGAACACCGAGCGCGCGGGCATCAGATTGTTGTACTTCGTCGAAGTGCCGCTGATCACCTGATTGCTTTCATAGGTCCAGTCGAGACGCGGTGTGAGCGAGCCGCCGATCGCGTCGGATGCGACCTCGTACTGCACGCCCGCGTTCGCGGTCCAGAACGGATTGCCCTGACGACGATTCACCGTGCGTGCCGCAATGTCGGGTGACCAGAATTTCGACCAGCCCACCGAGCCGTTGATGACCAGCGCATGCAGCGGCGTGATGGTGTACTCGAGCTCCGCGCCTTTGATTGTCGCAGGCTGGTTGCGATAGTAGTTGCGACCGAGGCAAACGATGCCGGTATTGGCCGGCACCGTCGTCGGAGCGCACTGAGTCGATCCCGCCGGGCCGCCCGGTAGTGGGATCAGCTGCTGGTTGCCCGCAACGACATTGAGGTTCGAATCGAGCAACGCTTCCGCACCGCCGATCGTGGTCGGACGGTTCGTGAAGTCCGTGTAAAACACCGCCGTGTTCAGGCGCACGCGCCGATCGAACAGATCGAGTTTTGCGCCGAGCTCGTAGGCCACGTCGTCGTTGCCGTCGAACTGCGCAACCTGGGTCACCTGCAGCGGGCGCGGGTTGTATCCCGGTAGCGAATTGCCGGAAGCCGCAGACGTGTAGAGCAGCATGTTGTCCGTCCACTGGTAGTTCACGCCGAACTTCCAGCTCGCCTTGCTCTGACGGGGCACGACGACGAAACGGATGTCGCTCGAGCTCGGGCTGGTATCTGCGAGGTTGGAGAAGTTGACCACCTTCTCGTCCTTCGAATAACGGCCGCCGACCACGAAGCTCCATTGATCGCCGAACGGCCGCACGGTCGCGTTCGCGAACACCGCCTTGCTCGTCGGATCATATGTTGTGAACAGTGCGCGCTGCTGGCCCGTGGCGGCCTGCATGAGTGCGGCATGTTGCGTGCCTTGCGCGTCGAAATAGAAGAGGCCGCCCACCCAGTCGATCAACGGTGACGTGCCCGACAACCGCACTTCCGCGTTCACGAAGTTGTTCTGGATGTCGTTGATCACGTGCTCGACCACGAGCGGCATGCCGTCGGTGTCGAAGGTGTGCACTTCATCGAGGCTGCGGTATCCGAGCACCGTCGTGAGATCGATGTTGTGACCGAGGTCCCACGAGAGCTTGCCGGAAACACCCCAGTTCGTGAGGTCCACGTGCGCGGGTAATTCGTAGCCGCCACGCGTGGGCCGGCCGTTCACGATGGTGCCGTTGTAGTACGAGTTGGTCGGGATCACCGTGCCTGCCGGGATCTGATCTTCGTACGTCACATAGGTTTTGTAGGGATCGCCGGTCAGGAAGCGCTGGTCCACCGCGATTCCGAAGTACGCTGCTTCGGTCTTCACGTTGTTGTTCACGCGCGTGGTGTCGATGTCGACGACCGAGTCCGCAGCATTCTCCGAATTGTCTTGAATGTAGTCCGCGTTCAGCGTGACCCTCACGCTGGACGTCGGCTCGACCAGGAAGCTCACGCGACCGGCGCGCACATCGTCGCCACCGAGCCGGCCGACTTCGCAATCGCCTGCGGTGAAGTTGGGCGAATTCGTCACCAGCACATTGGCGGACGGAAACGAGCCGGCCAGCTCAGGCGTGCCTCGATGAACCATTTCGCACGTGAAATCCAGGCGCTTCTGATAACCGTCCCGCTGCTTGGACAGGCCGGACAGCATCAGGGCCGAGGTTTCGCTCAGCGGCAGGTTGATGCCGGCGCGCACATCACGGCGATCGTACGAGCCGGCCGTGAATTCGGCGTAGCCCGTTGCTTCGGTAGTCGACGGCTGCTTGCCAACGATATTGAGCGCGCCCGCCAGCGAGTTGCGTCCGAACAGCGTGCCCTGCGGCCCGCGCAGCACTTCGATGTGATCGATATCGAGCAGGTCGAAGTTCGCGCCGAGCAGCACCGGGTAATAGATGTCGTCGACATAGAACGCGACCGCGCCTTCGCCGGCGAGGCCCGTGTCGGTGGAGCCGATGCCGCGAATGAACGCCGACACACCGGGCCCGAAAGCGCCCTGCACGCGGCGGAACTGCGCGTTCGGCACGACGGAAGTCAGATCTGCCACGCCGGTGATGCCGCGTTCCTGCAGGGATTCCGCAGTGACGGCAGTGATCGCAATGGGCGTTGCCTGAAGATTGGTTTCCTGCCGGGTCGCCATCACGACGATGTCCGGGATGAATTCTTCGACCCCATTTTGCGACGGCGCTTCCGCATTCTGCGCCGGCGCCGGAATGGCCGTGGCGAGCACGACGATGGTCGACATCGACGTGATGATTCTGGTTCTGAGCATCACACCCCCCCTCTCGTTGTTGGCTGCGTCCTTTTAGCGGGGCGATGCGCGCGCCACTTGTCCAGGAGGGCACGGGGATTTGAGTCAAGATGTTTTTCCGCACCAGACAAGTCGCTGTATCATCGGCTCACTAGCGTTTCCGGCGCGTCTGGGGCTCGAAAGGGGGACGGATGGAGAGGCTCAGCACAGCCGGATTACCGGCGGCCGGCCGTTTGATGGCCTGGACCGATCTGTATTCCTCGCGCATGAGTCGCGTGGAGTTCACGCCTGCCGATCAGCAGAGTTTCGATGCGGAGCTGAGCATCCGGCAGCTCGGTCCGCTGAAGCTTGCGAGGCTGTCTGTCGACCGATGCAGCATCGAGCGCACGCGCCGGCATCTTGCGCAATCTCCGCGGCTTTATTCGTTCCTGTTGCAGGCGAAGGGCAGTAGCTCGTTCTATCACTTCGGTCACGAAGCGCAGCTGTCAGAAGGCGACTTCGTGCTGTGTGATACCGGAATGCCGCACTCGTTCCACACCGGAAATCCTTCGGTGACAATCATGGTGCGCGTGACGCCAGAAGTGCTGCGCGAGTATCTGCCCACGTTCGAGCAATACTGCGGCCTGCCTTTGGGGCGAACCGTGGGCGTGACGAACACGGTCGCGGCAATGGTGCAGTCGCTCAGCGAACAGGTCGACTTCGGCTCCTGTCCCGAGTATGAGACACGGGTGGCGCGCTCGCTGCTGGAGATGATTTCGATCTCGTACACGATCGGGTTCCACTGCCGGTCGCCGGGTTCCTTCACGGTCGGGCGCAGACGCAACGACGTCATCCGCTTCATCGAGAAAAATCTCGGTGATCCGTCTCTGACGCCCGAGTCTGTCGCGAGTGGGCTCCATGTGTCGCCGCGCTATCTGCGCGCGATATTTGCTGCGTCAGGCGAGAAGGTATCCACGTACATCCGGCGCCGGCGGCTCGAGGAATGCGCCCGGAGAATTCGCGACCCCGCATGGAGCGGCCACACGCTGACGAAGATCGCGTTCTCGTGGGGTTTCAACAGCTCACCGCATTTCACGCGCTCGTTCCGCGAGCAGTTTGGCGTGAGTCCCTGCGAGTATCGCCGCGGGCACGAGTAATCAGCCGCGCGCGGTGTAGATTCGCGCGGCGTTATCGTGCAGAACCAGTGCGCTTTCCTGCGCGCTGAGAAAGCGGATGGCCTCTCGGGCCATCGAGGCTTTCTCGGCGTACGACCATCGCAAACTCTGTCCGACGTCCGATCCCCACACGAGACGTTCCGCGCCAAAGCTGTCTGCCATCCGGCGGACGATGCGGGCGGGCTCGATGCCCGCGGCGTGCAGGCATTCCATGTTCACCTCCGTGAGCTTGAAGTACACGTTGGGCGTGTCTTCGAAGATACGGATCGTCTCGTTGATGCCGAAATCGGGCGGTGGCGGCAAGGGAGGCTCCGCGATGCCTGCCTCCCGCGCCCAGGCGAGCTCGACGAGCGTGACACCATATCGTGTGCCGAGATGATCGATCAGGATCGGCAGCGTCGGATACGTCTTCGCGATGATGTGCAGTAACGGCAGCACGTACGGAAGCTGGTTGTGGAAGAAGATCAGTGCCATCGGCACGTTCAGGTCGGCACATGCCTGCCACACCTGCATGGCAGCGGGGGAGCTCATCCAGGCTGTGTCGAGATGCGACGGTCGCGTGTTCGCCATGCGAAATCCGCGCACGCGCTGGTGTTTCACCATCTGCGTGAATTGTTCGGCTGTGCCGGGATCCTGCGCGTTCAGGATGACCACCGGCAGCAGCCGGCCCGGAAACTTCGCGGCCGAGTCGATCACATAGCTGTTGTCATAGCCATAAACATGGCCACGTTGAACGACGCACGCCGTGGGCACGTTGTGCTCGTCCATCATCCCGATGAGCGCTTCGGCCGTGACCGTGTAGTCCGTGCGTTTCGGAGTGGGCAGGTCGGCGCGCAGGGGTTTGGGCTGATAGGTGTCCCAGTCATCCGAGATCAGATGCGCGTGCGTGTCGAACAGTGGCAGGGTCACGATTCACTCCTTGTCGAAATGAGGCTCACAGCGCGGCGATGTAGCCGCCGTCGAGCGGAATCGTCGTGCCGTTCACGTAAGCGCCCGCGCGCGAGGCGAGGAACACGACCAATCCTTCGATGTCTTCGGGCTCACCTGGCCGGCCGAGGGGAATGTAAGTCTGCACGCTCTTCTTCACCGCTTCGGATTCGGTGTTCGTCAGCCGCGACGGAAAGGGGCCGGGCGCGATTGCGTTGACTGCGATGTTGTCCTTGCCCAGTCGCTTGGTGAGCGCGCGCGTCAGGTGATGCAATGCTGCCTTCGAGGCGCCGTACGGGAAAGCATCCCAGTTCGGAATGTGCAGGCCGCCGATCGAGCCGATGTTGATGATGCGCGCGGGGTCCGTGCCCGTGGCGGCCGCCCTGAGTCGCGGCAACAACTTCTGGATCAGAAAGAAGCCGGCGCGCAGATTCACGTTCAGCACCTTGTCCCAGTCTTCGAGCGACACGCTGTCGAGCTGGCCGGATTCACTGGCGCCCGCGTTGTTGATGAGGACGTTCAGGCGCGGCTCGTGCCGCTCGAATTCCGCCGCAAGCTGAGCGGGACCATGGGGTTCGGCGAGGTCCGCGGCGAGGCCAATGCAGTGGCCCACTTCATCGCCGCCGTTGTGTGCCTCACCGGACAACTTCGCGGCGATCGCCTGGCTTTGCGCGCCATCACGTCCCACGATGTACGTCCTGACTCCGCGGCGGACCAGCCCGCGCGCGATCATGAGCCCGATGCCGCTCGTTCCACCGGTGATCAGCGCGACTTTCCCCCGCACAGCGAACAGTTCATCGATCACTCCCATTTCTCCCGGACGCGCGCTGTTGAACAGCGCCTAAAATCCGATGCATCGACACGCTTGGCAAGGCCTGTTTCCACAAGCTTCCGTGCCGTTTCGGGCAAGTTCGGCATCGGTCCGCAGGATTACCTTCGGCAGAGCCATGATTCCCTCCGTGCTGCCTGCCGCGCCAGCGGCCGTTCATGAGCCGATCAGCGCCGCGCAGATCCGGGTCGTCGTGCTGTGCGCGATCGTGACGCTGATCGAGGGCATCGATCTCACGCTGATTCCGCTGCTCGGTCCGAAGATCACGCAGGCGTGGTCGGTGTCGGCGACGGAGTTCGGCATCATTCTGTCGTCCGGCCCCATCGGACTCATCGTTGGCGGGCTAGGCGTTGGTTATCTCGCAGATCGCATCGGGCGGCGTAACGCGCTGGTCGCGGCGATGGTGCTGATGACCGTTGCAACGCTGGCTACAACGCTCGCGAGCAACGTCCCACAACTCTTGTTCTGGCGGTTGGTCACCGGTATTTCATTCGGTGGCGTCATTCCAGTGGCGGTCGCGTTGGTGTCGGAGTCGTTGCCCGGCCGCGTGCGCGCCAGTGTGGTCGCATTCGTTTTCTTGGGGCAGGCGGGTGGGGGCTTGCTGGCAGCGCTGGTCGTGAAGCTGCCGCCGCTCGCCGCAGGCCCTTGGCAAACTTCGGTGCTCTGTGTGGCGGGCGGATGCGCTTTTGTCACCGTGCTGCTGGTTGCGTTGTTGCCGGAGTCGCCGCGCTATTTGAGCTTGCGGGGTCCGCGCAATCGCTTGCGAGATTTGTTCACCGAAGGCCGCGCCGTCGGCACGGCTCTGTTGTGGGCAACGTTCATCGGCGTCTGTTTCGCGGTGAGCTTCTTCACGAACTGGTTGACGCTGATCCTCACGCACGCCGGCAAATCGAGTGAAGTGGGTGTGGATGCGATCGCCGTCTATTCAGCCGGTGCCATGTTTGGCGGACTGGTGTTGCCGGTGTTCACGCGTTGGTGGCACACGAACAAGGTGCTGCTGGCGTCGATCATCGGAGCCGTGGCGAGTTGTGTGGGCATGGGCCTGGTGCTGACATCGAGCAATGGCGCCGTTCTCGCGGTGGCGACGATCTGCGGCGTATTCGTGTCCGGTGCGTTTTTCATGCTCTATCCGCCGGCTGCGCGTTTTTATCCGACTCGCATCCGCTCGACCGGCATTGGTTCGGCGGTCGCGTTCGGGCGCATCGGCAACATGCTGAGTCCGGCCGCTGCGGGTTTCATGCTGGGCGCGGGCATTCAGCCCGCCACCGTGTTCTATACCGTCGCGACGCCAATGATCCTTTCGTGCGTGGCGCTGATTGCTTTCCACCGCCTGACGGCTAAGGTCGAAACTGGCAACGCGTGGCAGGACGACCCCGAAGATCCCTGATCGTCGGCGAAGGTACTATCCCCACGGTCTGACAAAAACAGGGGGATGGTTTCATGAACGGCAAATCGTGCAGAGTGTTCTGGGCCGCGGCGGCGCTGGCCTTCATCACGGCCTTCGGCAGCGGCATCGCCTGCGCCGGTTACGGCGACGAGCGCTCACTCATCGAAGACCTGCAGGCGCGCTACATGTTCGCGTTCGATTTCGGCGATCCGGACGGCTATTCCGGCACCTTCGCGCCCGATGGAATCCTCGATTACGGCGGCGGCGAGATCAAGGGCCGCAAGGCGATTGCCGAGTTCATCGCGGCCGGTCGCAAGCGAACCGAAGAAGCGCGCGCCAAAACGCCGGCGGGACAGCGGCCCAGCGTCGGGCGGCACATCATCAATAACATCGTGGTGAAGATCGATGGCGACAAGGCGCACGGCGTCGCGTACTGGACGCACATGACGAGCGGTGCGGACGGTCGCGGTGGCGTCGATTTCTTCGGCCACTACGAAGACGATCTCGTGAAGGTGAACGGCGAATGGCTGTTCGCGCGTCGGCGGATCTACAACGAAGCGATTCCGGAATGGGCGTCCCAGTACGTCAATCCCGTGAAAACGCCGAGCCCGCCGCCGAAGTTTCGCGCGCCGTCCGGCCAGCGCTAGGGCTGCGCACGAGTTGACAAGTCGGGCACGAGGCGCCGATATTCGCCTCAGCGCGCTACAGGGCGCCTCCTGCCCGCGGCAAGGGAATACTCCCACCTGGTTCGATCTGAGTGAACGTGCTTTGCACCTTCTTTCAGCCTGGTTCAGCGGGTCACAGGCAATCGTGAAAGGAGGTTGCCATGACCACGCCCAAGATTCTTTCTGCGCGTCCGTCGCAGGAATCGCTGCGCAAGCAAGCCAAGTCACTCGCCCGCGATCAGTCGTTATCGTTGCGTGACGCGCAACTGGCGCTCGCGCGATTGTATGGATATGCCGGCTGGCAAGACCTGTCGGCCGAAGTGCTCAAGCGCCTGGGCAGGGGCGTGGAGTGGGCCGGGGACCAGGCCGAACGAGCGATCCACGACAACGATCTCGACCGCCTGAAGCAGCTGCTGTCGGAGTATCCGGCGTTACTGTCATGGGGACTCGAGCATGGCGGCCTCGTCGGCCGGGCCGTACACGCCTATGGCGATGCTTTTGATCCGCGCAGAGAGCTCATATTCACGCGCCGGGAGTGCGCGAAGTTTCTGATCGACGCAGGCGCCGTGGTTGTTCCCTGGCTCGCGGACAACATTCTCAACTCGCGCGCGAAAGGCCTGTTACAGCTCTTTGACGCGAGGGGGCTGCTGCCGCGCACGTTGAAGTTTTTCGTCGCGCTGGGTGACGAGCGTGGCGTGCGCGCCGCCTTCGATGACCCGGCGCAACTGCCGACGCAGGATGTGGTGAACGAAGCGTTCATGACTGCGTGCGCGTTCCAGCACGAGACGATTGCTCAGTTCCTGGCAGAGCATGCGTTCACGCCGCCTCTCGAAACGTCCTTCGTCGAATACATGTGCCGCCACAGCGTGCGCATGCCCGGCGTCACCCCAAAGCAGGCCTTCGTTCTGCACCGGTTGAAACGCGCGGTCGATGCGGGCGACTTGCAGGAGTTCGAGCGCCTGATTGACCTGCGCTTCGCAGTCGAATTGATCGGGCACGCAGTGCTCGCGAATCGCCCGGAGCTCATCGAGCGGCTCTTCGAGCTCGACCCGGGGTTGCTGCAGCGTCGTCCGCCGCCGCCTTCGAGTGCGCTGAGTTGGGCGCTCATTTACGGCAAGGCGCATCTCGTTCCGCTGCTCACTCGCGTCTGGCCGCTTCCCGATGATCTGACGCATGCTGCCGGCGTCGGTGATCTCGCTGGCGTCAAGAAGTGGTTCGACGAAGCCGGCGCACCGGCGCTGGGAGATCCCACTCGTCACTTTCCCGATCACAAGGCACGCGTCGGCAGCGAGCTTCATTGGAGTCCACCCACCGTACAGCGCGCGCTCGATACCGCGTTCGCGTGGGCTGTGATGAACAATCATTTCGCGGTGGCTGATTTTCTGCTTCAGCACGGCGCGGACGTCAACACGCGCTGGGGCTCGCACGAACCCGCGAGCATCCTGCATGAGCTGGTGTTCCAGAATAATTATCCGGCGATGCAGTTCCTCATCGACCGGGGCATCGACATGACCCTGATCGATTACCGATGGAACGCCACCGCGCAGGGCTGGGCGCACCACGCCGCCAACGATGAAAAGATGGCGCAGTGGCTCGCCGAGGCGGAGCGACGACGGAATTCGTCTCCCGAGTCTCTGCCTAAGCCCTGACGCACCTCCATTTTGTTCAACAGCGCCCCGAACGGTTCAAGAACAGTCGGGGCGTTCTCGCACACGACGCGAAGTTCATCGTCGTGCTGTTGAAGAAGAAGGGCGCTGCGGTGGTGCTACCGGCTGAGTGATCGCTTGCGCGGCGGGCGCGAGGCAGGCAATGACGCCGCGGTGGACGGCAGACTGCCGCGTGGAGGGAAGGGGCCCACCGACGCGGCCGCCGCCGCTTGATTTGACTCCAGGCCCAAGGTAGATTGATCCATAACCACATGGTTATTGATCAGATGAAACCTGACCCCCGCGACCTGCTGTTCCGATCCCTCGCCGATCCCACGCGGCGAGCGCTCTTCGAGCGCCTGTGCCGTGAAGGGGAGCGAACGGTGGGCGCACTCACGGCCGAGTCCGGCGTCTCGCAACCTGCTGTCTCCAAGCATCTTGGCGTGCTGAAGCAGGCTGGTCTCGTGCGCGACCGACCCGACGGCCGCCAGACGCATTACAGCGCGCAACTCGGCGCGCTGGCTCCGCTGATCGACTGGACGAGCCAGATGGCCGCCTTCTGGCAGAGCCGGTTCGACGATCTCGAAGACCTGCTGAAAAGGATGGACCAATGAGCGAACCTGCCGCCGAAACCCTGGCCGTCGTCGTCGAGCGCGACATTCCCCATCCGCCGGAAAAAGTCTGGCGTGCGCTCACGCAGCCCCACCTGATGGAAGAGTGGCTCATGAAGACCAGCTTCCAGCCGGTCGTCGGCCAACGGTTCGAGTTTCGGGGGGACTGGGGTTCAGTGGACTGTCGCGTGTTGTCTCTCGAACCGAACAAGTCGGTGTCGTACACGTGGGACGCCATGGGCCTCGAGAGCGTCGTCACCTGGACGCTGACGCCGACAAGCACCGGCACTCACTTGCGCATGGAGCAGGCGGGTTTCCGGCCCGACCAGAAGCAGGCGTATCAGGGTGCGAAATACGGTTGGCAGAAGTTCTTTGCGGCGCTCGAGCAGGTCGTGGGACGAACGGCGTGATGGCGGCGAAGCCCCGATTGCTCGCGGGCGGCAACCCACAGATCGCGAAGGCCGAGGGCGATGCGCCTGTGCAGGCATACATCGCGGCGATGCCCGGCTGGAAACGCGACGTCGGGCGCCGCCTCGATGCGCTCATCACACGCACCGTTCCCGGCGTGCACAAGGCCGTCAAATGGAACACGCCGTTCTATGGCGTCGAGGGGCAGGGGTGGTTCCTAAGCTTTCACTGCATCACGAAGTACATCAAGGTGGCGTTCTTTCGCGGCGCTTCGTTGACGCCGCTGCCGCCTATCGAGTCCAAACAGAAACACGTGCGCTACGTTCACCTCCACGAAGCCGATTCGCCCGACGACGCGCAGCTCGCCGCCTGGGTGAAGCAGGCCAGCCAACTACCGGGTGAATCGCTATGAGCGGGAAGAATCCGTCACAGTTGATCGACGCGAAAATCAAAGAGCTGGGCGACTGGCGCGGCGAGATGCTCGCCCGGCTTCGCGCGCTGGTGAAACAGGCCGATCCCGATGTCGTCGAAGAATGGAAGTGGCGCGGCGTGCCGACGTGGTATCACGACGGCGGCATCCTCTGCACCGGTGAAACCTACAAGAACGCTGTGAAGATGACGTTCGCCAAAGGCGCGTCGCTCGAGGATCCGGCGAAGCTGTTCAACTCGAGTCTCGACGGCAACGTGAGGCGCGCCATCGATTTCCACGAAGGCGACAAGGTCAACGAGGCCGCGCTGAAGACACTGATTCGAGGCGCCGTGGCCTTGAACGAGTCCAAAGTCCCCGCCAAGGCCAGGCGGTAACGAATCAGTCCTGCATCGTCACGTCGTCGACTTTCACTTTTCCGGAGTCGACGCTGGCGGTGCAGCTGAAGTGTCTTCGCATCGTGGCGCCGAAGGTGTTCTTCGACTCCACCCACGACTCCACCTTGATCGTCTTGTCATCTACGCGACGTGACCCGTCCTCCATCGGAAAGACCGCCGTGGCCGGGGATGCCAGTTGCCCCTTCACCCCGTTCCGGCACGCCAGCGTCGCGAGATGCGGTTCCCTCAGCTTTGGATCCGAGGTATCGCAGCCCGCGACCAGCAGGACCATCCACACACCAAACGGAAGGCTCATTCTTTTTTTCATGCCACCTCCAATGTGAGGGGACAACTGTAAATCAGCCCGCGGCGCTCGTGTAGTCCTGGGCCTACAGCGCTATCGGCCTGCCCTGGATTTCCCGGAACGGGGCCCTGGGCGAGTATTCCCTCCACGTGCTGCGGCCTTCACCGACCCCCCGAAGACGCAGTATTGAAGCCTCCCCCGGGGCTTCACGAAACATCGCCCTCGTGTCAGACCCACATCTGCACGAGGGCCTTTTTTATGGGCGCTGTGCTGACGAATGGATGCGCCCTGATGCGTCAGGAGCGCCTCTACCGAGAGACGACCCCCTTCGGCCAGCGTGCGATCATCAACGCACGCATCGTCCCAGCTGGAGCGTCCCATGACCGAGTCCGCCGATTACGTGCCCCCCAAAGTCTGGGTTTGGAATAAGCCGAGCGGCGGCACGTTCGCCAACATCAATCGTCCCATCGCGGGGGCCACTCACGAGAAGGAACTGCCGGTCGGCCGCCACCCGCTGCAGCTGTATTCGCTGGCGACACCGAACGGCGTCAAAGTCACGGTCATGCTGGAGGAGCTGCTGGCGCGCGGACATCGGGGCGCCGAGTACGACGCGTGGCTCATCAAGATCGGCGATGGCGATCAGTTCGGCAGCGGCTTCGTGGGCGTGAATCCGAACTCGAAGATCCCTGCATTGCTCGATCGCAGCGAACCGCAGCCGGTGCGCGTGTTCGAGTCCGGTTCCATTCTCGTGTACCTCGCCGAAAAATTCGGCGAATTCCTGCCGACGGAGCGTGCCGCGCGGGCCGAGTGCCTGTCATGGTTGTTCTGGCAGATGGGAAGCGCGCCGTTCCTCGGCGGCGGATTCGGGCATTTCTATGCGTATGCGCCGATCAAGATCGAATACGCGATCAACCGGTTCGCCATGGAAGTGAAGCGCCAGCTCGATGTGTTGGACCGGCGGCTCGCCGAATTCGAATACGTCGCAGGCAGCGATTACACCATTGCCGATATGGCCATCTGGCCCTGGTACGGGCAGCTCGTGCTCGGGCAGGTGTATGGAGCCGGCGAGTTCCTGAGCGTGCACGAGTACAAGAACGTCAAACGCTGGGCGGATGCGTTATTCGCGAGGCCGGCGTTGAAGCGCGGGCGCAGGGTCAACCGGACGTCGGGCGAGCTGTCCGAGCAGCTGGCGGAACGGCACGACGCGAGCGACTTCGACGCGCCGCGCGGGTAGCGCACTCAATTCTGCAGGCCCAGCAGTCGTCTTCCGCCAGCGCGACATATTGGCAGCCCGAAAGGCTTATCATGGCGTTCCCACCGGATGGAGACGCCCCGCCGTGAACCCAGATCTCACCTTCCTGACGCTGAACGATCTCATCGAAACGTCGAAGGCGGGCGAAACGGGCTTCGCGCAGGCGACCCAGGAGAATCGGGAGCCGGGCATCGTCGACGTCCTGAAAGACGGCGAAGAGTCCTGCCGCGTTGCTGCCGTCGAGCTGCGGGATCAGGTGTCCCTGCTCGGGGGCGTCGCGCACGAAGGTGAATCCCTACATACCGGCGTGTTCCGCGGCTGGCTCAGCCCGAAGGTAGTCCCGATTTCGCGCGACACGAAGTTGATCCTGGAAGACTGCGAGCGCGGCGAGGATTACGCCAAGAGCAGCTACGAACACGCCATGAAGGTCGAGATGCCCGAATCGGCGCGGGCCCTCGTCGCGGGGCAGTACAAGCGCCTCGTCGCGATCCATGGGCGCGTGCGGCTGCTGCGCAACCGATATCCCGCCACGCAGGTGGCGACCGAGCGTCCTGCCCGCCGCTGACGGGCCGCGGCATTTCGTTAGCCCTCAGTGTGAGGGTCCTCGTGCGGATCGGCGCTTCCGCCGACGCCGAGGCCAACGCCTGCACCCATGCCGGCGCCCATCATCGCGCCGCCGCCTGCATTCTTGCCTTCGCCGCCACCGGATTTTTCTCCGCGGGGATCACCACCGTCTCCCTTGCCGCCGCGAGCAGCAGACGGGCGAGCAGGGCCTTGCTTCGGAATCGCTAAAGCAGTCGGCACGGGCTCGAGATCGAGCACGCCACGAATGAAGTCACGCAGCGAGACGACGAGATCGGCGGTGTGAACCGGCCGGCCTTCGACCAACTCCTTGGCTGCCTTCGCCGCGAGCTGAACCTGCTCCTCCGTGCCGAGCAGGATGATGTCCGACAACGCGGCTTCGACCGCATCGCGAATGCGTCGCGGCCGGTCGGATTTCGAGCGCTCGGTTTCCTCGAGATCGCGCAGGTGGATGGGACTGACCGCCAGGTCGCCCGTGAACGATCCGCCGAGCGTTTTGTAAGCGGCGATCAGCGTCCGCAGCCGCTCGTTGATCTGCCGGTTCTCGCGCTCGCGCCGCTGCTGAACGGTCTGCATCAACAGCAGGCGCACGCCGACGCCGATCAGTGTAATGACTGCCAGGCCGAGCAGCGTCGTGAGCACGGCCTGCCATGAGCTGAAGTCCAGGTTTCTCAGTGCTCCAGGCCCCCGGCGATGCGCCGTAACGTGCCCGCCGGGTCGTCGGTGATCGGGTCGCCATGAGAAACGATGATGCGCTGGAGATCGCCTAGCGCTGCCCATTCGCGCAGTTGCTGCGCGAGCGCCTTGGGGGACTTGATGTGAAACAGCCTGGCCGGCCGCGGAACAGAAGGTTCCGACACGCCGAAGCCCATCATTCGCGACATTACTTTCGCGCCAATGCCGTGGGGATGGCGAACGTGGCCGATGATGTCGTTGCACACGATCGTATGACCGGTGGCGCGACGGATGATCAGCGCGCTGTCGCGATCTTCTGTTCCCGCAACGCTGACGAAGCGGACGTCCGGATCGTCGAGGATGTCAGTGGTCGCATCCACCGGTACCACTTGCGCGACATCGTCGCGCGCGCCCGCAGGAGTGAGGACACGGAGCAGGCCGTAACGCTGTTTCCACGCTTTTGCGTCGAGCCGGTGTGCGCCATTCGGCACGATGAGCACGGCCGGTTCGCCCATCGCCTCGATCTGTGCCATCTCAGGCTCGGGCAGTGCGATAGCGCTGAAAATCGCCGTCTTTCCGCTCGCGAGCCGAACCACCGTCATGCGCCTCGGGAAATTCCCCAGCGGCATGGGGATATTGCCGGCGACGGTCAATATGCCGTCGTCGATTTCCTGCAGCGGGCTGTGTGGCAGCACTTGCCACGTTTGATGGACTCTGGGCATTGGCGTACTCCTGGTCCGGAGGAGATGCAGAGGTCCAATGCGTGGGGCTGGGGAACGTTCCCAGACGACGCTGCGAGCGCCGTTGCGCAGCGCGCTTCGTGCTACCGCGCTGCCGTCTCCTGCCCACCTTTCGCCTTCGGCACCAACCCCTCGAGCAGAGCGACCGTTGCTGCCCGCCCCGCAATCGCCGCAGGTCCCGGCGCAGGCGCGCCCGGCCCGACTGGCGGCGGTGTGCGCGCGTAATCGAGCGCGAGCTTTCCCGATGCGTCGCGCGTCAAGGGATCCGCTCCGCGCTCGATCAAATGCTTCACCACCTTGTCCCATCCCGCTTCTGCGGAAGCGAAGATCGCAGTCTGGCCTTCGTGATCGCGGCCCTGGATATAGGCCACCATCTTCGCCGTGCGAGTGCGGCTGTCCGTAATCCGCGCATTGATGTTCGCGCCGGCAGCCAGCAACAGGTCAATCGTCTTGATCACGCGGGCCTGAACTTCATCGGGCTTCAGCGCAGGCCCACTGCCACCCCCACCGCCAATTGAATTGCCCACGCCACCGCGCGACGACCCGCTCATCCCGGCAGCAGCCATCAGCGGCGTAATCTGAAACACGTTCGGCGCATCCACTTCAGCGCCGTGCTTCAACAGCAGCTCGATCGCGTCGGTGTCATAGCTCAGCGTGGCGACCATCAACGGCCCCGTGCCACCGCGCATCATGTAATCGGCGAAGCGGCCACGGCCGTTGCCGTTCGGGCGCATGCGCGTCAGTTCGTGGTTCGGGTCGACGCCCATGTCGAGCAGGCGACTCGCGACTTCCAGTGCGGTCGCCTTGCTTGGCGGACGCGGAGGTCCGGGCGGTTCGCCGAAGCCCTGGAAATTGCCGCTGCCGAAGCCACTGCGACCGCCGTAGGAGTTCATGTCGATCGCGACGTACACAGGCGTGCGGCCGTTCATATCCCACACGCTTGGGTTCGCGCCCTTGTCGAGCAGGAACATCGCGATGTCATAGCTGCGATTGTCGATCGCGTTGATGAGCGGCGTGATGCCGTCGGGATTCGGCTGATTCACATCCGCGCCCGCTTTCACGATGGCGACGGCACATCGGTAGCAGCCCGAACGCGTGGCGTAGAGCAGGGCGGTGAGGCCGCCGGTCTGGCGGAACTGCGCGCGCGGCTCCGAAGTCATCTGGCGCTGCCAGTCGTCGAACGCGGCGCGCTTCTTGACGTCCGCGCCTTTCGACAGCAGCAGCTCGACGACGTCCGGATAGTTGCCGGCCGCGGCCCACATCAGCGCAGTCTGGCCGCGGTAGTTCTCCACCGCGTTCACGCTCGCGCCCTTGGCGATCAGCAGTTTCGCAATCTCGAGCGAGCCGAGGTTGGACGCCAGCATCAGCGCCGTCTGGCCGTCCTGGTTCGGCGAGTCCGGATTCGCTTTCGCATCGAGCAGCATGCGCACGAGCTCGACATCGCTCAGCTTTACGGCCTCAGCGAGCGGCGACGAACCAAAGTTGTTCGTGACGTTCGCCTTGGCACCCGCTTTCAACAGCGCGCGCACGAGCTCGTGATCGACCTTGTACGTCGCCCACAGCAGCGCTGTCGAGCCATCGGCTTCCGGCGTGTTGACGTCGAGATCCGGCGAGGTGATGGCCGCAAGCACGGCTTCGCGATTGCCGGAGCGGATCAGGTCCGAGAGCGTTTCCTGCGCGAACGCAGACGCGGAGAACGCTGTTGCGCCCAGCGACAGCCACGCCGCGACGGCCAGTCTCCGGAGGCCCAGACTCCGTATGCCCAGTCTCCGGACGCCGCGGCTCCGGACGCCGCGGCTCCGGACGCCGCGGCGCGGTGCGCGGAAGGTCAACTTAAACAATGTTGCCCCCGAAATTCGTGTAGTGCGCCCAGTTGCCTTTGCAGACGTCATAGAGGAAACGGAACGGGTCCTGGAATTCACGGTTCGCTTCTTTCATGACGCCGGCTTCGAGCATGTCCTGCGCGCTGCGGCCTTGTGCGGTCAGCTGCGTCGTTTTGTCGTAGAGCTTCGCCATCATGTCGCGCTCGGCTTGCAGTTGCGCACGGGTCATCACCGGGCCATACGAGGGAACGATTTTCGTCTGGTCGTTCGCGAGTGCGAGTAGATCTTCCATCGCGTCGACGCGTCCGCCGAGCCAACCGCCGGTGTACCAGTCGAGCACGGGATCGCGCTGGGGCGAGGCCACATCGCCCACGGCCAGCACGTTCGAATCGCGGAAGAACACGTAGATGTCGCCGCGCGTGTGCGCCTCGAGCAGATAGCCGAACTCGATGGTTTCCGCGCCGGCCTTCATCTCGCCCTTATCGCGAAAGGTTTTCGTGGGCCACGCGGCTTTGGGAAGCGCTTTGACCCAGCGGTCGTCGGCCGGCACGTAGAAGTCCGTCGACAGCCACTGGCGCGTGATCACATGCGAGTGGATCTCTGCACCGGCCGCGCCGAAGAGGGCGTTACCGCCCGTCTGGTCGGCGTGATAATGCGTGTTGAAGAGCGTGCTGACCTTGGCGCCAGCGAGGTTCTTTCGCACAGCGCTGGCCGCTGACGACGCGCCGCTGTCGACGAGGACGACGCCTTCAGTGGAGCTCAACGCGACGAGATTCCCCGGCGCGCCCGTGATGAGCGTGACGCGCTCGGTGAGTTTCTCGCTCGCGACAACGGGTGCACGAGCATTGGCCGACGCGGCTTTGCCGCTCGACCCAGCGCCGGCATTCGAAGTGGCCGCGCCAGCGGCCTGCCGCGACGAAACTTCCGCACATCCCGCAAGCGGCAACGACGCGAGACCCGCAAGCCCGCCCAGGCCGGCGCGCAACACGCTGCGACGATTGGTTATCTTCATACTTCAGTGATCACGCCCGTGCTGTTCGCAAAACTCGGCAATTTGATGCCGAGCTTGTCGAGCATCGTCAGATGTACGTTCGCGAGCGGCGTGCGCGCCGGCAACGTGAGGTTCTTGCCGCCCACGTGTGCGCCATTCGCACCACCGACCAACACCGCTGGCAACGGATAGTTGTCGTGCTGATTGCTGTTCCCCATGTTCGAGCCATACAGGAACAGCGAATGGTCGAGGATGCTGCCGTCGCCTTCCTTGGTATTCGCGAGCTTCTTCAGGAAGTCCGCGAACCGCTCCATGTGATAACGCTGGATCACCGTGAGCCGGCGGATGCGCTCGCGATCGTTGGAGTGGTGGCTCACCGGGTGGAACGAATCCGGCACGCCCACGTGGTTGTACGTGCGATTGGTGCCTTCGGCGACCATCACGTACGAAGCGATGCGCGTGAGATCTGCCTGATACGCGAGCGCGATCAGGTCGAACATCAACCGCACCTGCTTGTCGAAATCCTCGAGCTCGCCGACCGGCGCGTTCGGCACGGTCACACCCTTGAGATCGCGTGAGCCCGCCATCGCCACGCGTCGCTCGATCTCGCGCACGGTGTCGAGATAGTCTGCCAGCTTCGCTTGGTCGCCCGGGCCGAGGTCGGCGCGAAGTGATTTCGCGCGCTCGTTGATCATGTCGAGGATGCTGGAGTTCTTGCGTAACAGCGCTTCGCGTTCGGCTGCGGTATCGCCTTCACCCATGAGCTGGATGAACACCTTGCGCGGGTTGTACTCCATCGGCAGCGGTGAATTCGGGCCGGCGTACGACGTGGTCGAGGCGTAGTAACAGCCCGCACCTCCGCAGGCCGCCACCTGAATCGTGGTCTCGGACGAAACTTCCAGCGAAGGTAGCGCCGTCTTTTGACCCAGGCGCTGCGCGATCACCTGGTCGAGCGTGATCGACATGCTCGCGGTCTTCGCGCCGGTGTCCGGCCTAACGCAGGACAACCACGTTGCCGGGTTGAGCGTGTGCACCGAGCCGCCCGCCGCGAGGTTCTCGATGTTTTCGAACGTCGTGACGTAATTCTTGTACGGCTCGAGCGGCGCAACGGTGTGACCGAGCTTGAAGTCCGCGCCCTTGCCGCTGGAGGTCCACGCGTCGACTTCCTTGCCGAACGGCGTGTTGTTCATGATCGCGCCGTGTGGCAGGTAGAAGAATCCCGCGCGCGTCTTCGGTGCCGCGGCGGTTTGCGCCAGCGCGGTGGCAGCGGGGACCATCGCATCGAGGAAGGGCAGGCCGAGGGCGACGCCGCTGCCGCGAAGGAACGTGCGTCGGGACAGATACTTCTTGGTCAGGAACACGGCCATGGCCTATTTCCCCTGCAACAGAGTGGCGGCGGTGGTGCCGCTACGATCGTTCGACGCCGTCTTCGTCGGTGGCGCTTCCTTCGTCGACTTCGCTTCGGGTCCCTGGCGACGGAACGCGTTGCTGTTGACCACGCCCGTAATAATCGAGGCGAGCGTGTAGTTGTTCGCGCTCGCGTCGCGCACGATCTGCCGAACCTGCGGCATGTCGTAGTACTCGATCTCGCGATTGAGCGCGTACATCATCAAGCGCTTCGTGACGGTGGTCGGGAACTGGTCCTGGCGACGATTGAGGAAGCGACGCAGGTCCGCCGGGTTGTGCAGAACGACGCCGCTCGACAGCGTGGCCGTCGGGTCGATCTTTTCTTTCGCGGCCGCGTCGATATCCCGCCACTTGCCCGTCACGTCGAAGTTCTCCAGCACGAGACCGGGCGGATCGATCAGGCCGTGGCAGCCCTGGCACGTCGGGTTGGTGCGATGAAGCTCCAGTCGTGCGCGCACGGTGGTGGGCTTCTGGCCTTCGTGGATCGAAAGATCCGTGACGACGTTCGGCGGGGGCGGAGTCGGCGGCGTGCCCATGATTCGATCGAGCACGTAAGCGCCGCGGAGCACCGGTGAAGTGCGGTCGCCATACGACGTTCGCAGCAGCACCGCGCCTTTGCCCATCAGGCCCCAGCGATTCTCATCCTTGAGTTTGACGCGCCGGAACTGCGCGCCGAACACGCCAGGGATGTCGTATTGCTGGGCGAGCGACTCGTTGACGAACGTGTAGTCCGCGTTGATCAGGTCGAGCACGCTGCGATTCTCGAGCAGCACGCTCGACAGGAAGAGCCGGATTTCGGTCTCGAAGTTGGTGCGCATCGCCGAGTTGAAGGCGCGATCGAGCGGCTCGATCTGCTCGAGCTCGTCCAGGTTCAACCACGACAGCGCGAAGTCTTCGACCAGCGAATTGGCGCGCGGGTCTTTCAGCATCCGCTCGACCTGCGCCTTCATCACCGCCGGGTCCGAAAGCTTCTTGCCGGTGGCGAGGCCGATGAGCTGGTCGTCGGGCCCCTGGTTCCAGAGGAAGAACGACAGGCGCGATGCCAGCTCGATGTCATTCAGCGCGCGGGACTGATCCGGCGTCGGCGACGTCGAGATCGCGCGATACAGGAAGTCCGGGCTCGACAGAACGGCGGTGACCAGCTCGGTCACGCCTGAGTCGAAACCGCCGGCTTCCGCGCGACCGGTCTCATAGAACTTCATCAGCAGCTTCACGTCGGCATCGGTGGCCGGACGACGAAACGCCTGGGTCGCCAGATGGCGCGTGATCTTCTCCGCGCACGGCTTCTCGTCGGACGGCAGCTTCGGTTGGCAGATGAAAATCTTCGCGCGGCTCTGGCTCAGCGACAGACCCTGCGGCGAGAACGGCCCGACGACCTGCAGGCCGTCGCGGATGATCGGCATGCCCGACATGCGTCCACCACCGGTCGGGTCGTTGCTCATCGCCCAGGAGCGTTCGATGAAGGTCGCGGTCACGGTGTGCGAGCCGGCCTTCACCTGCGCGGGGATGCCCGACACTTTGGCGACGAGCGCGTTGCGACCCTTGGGGCCGTCGCGGTCGGCGAGGGTGAGATCGTCCGGTCCGCCAATTTCCCGGCGCCCGACTTCCGCACCGTCCACGAGGATGACGAGCGTTGCCGAGGTTTCCATGCCGCGCGGATAAAGGCCCGCGTCGATGCTGTCGCCCTCGAGAAAGTTGAAGCGGTATTCGCCATCGGCCGGAAACACGTGCGTGAAGCTCATGCCTCCGCGCGTGCCGAGCGGCAGTCCGTCGTGGTGGGTCCATTGGCCGAAACCCGGACCGGCCTGACCGCCGCCACCGCCGCCGCCTTTGTAGAAGACCGTGGCCATTTTCGGCACCGGCTCGCCAATCGCGCGTTGCGCGACCTTGCGGGCCGCGGACAGATACTGCTCCATGAACGAGGGCGACATGCCGAGCGCGCCGGCGATGTTGCTGAATCCCTCCACTTCGATTTCGGTGGGCAGGATCTGTCTCGGGTCGACGTCTACGCCCACGAGTTGTTTGACCGAAGCCGCGTACTCGGTGCGATTGAGCCGCTGGATCGGGACGTGGCCCACGTGCTCGGCTTTCGCGGCCGCGTCCACCGACGTCTCCAGATACGCGACAAAGGCATCGACATCGGGTTGGGCGGGCTGCTTTTCGCCAGCTGGCGGCATGAGTCGGCCGCGGAGCTTGGTGATCGCTTTTTCCCAGACCTCGGGGTCCTGGCCGGCGTGGGCAACGTCCAAGGTGTCAAACGCCAGGCTTCCGGCCCAGTCGGTGGCGTTGTGGCATTTGACACAGTTGTTCTGGATGAGGTCGTCGAAGGGCTTGGCGGCGGAGGGAGCCGCCGTGGCGCTGGCGGATGTCGTGGCGCCGGGCGGAGCTGAAGTGGTGGCTGTCGCAGCGGCCGAAGCCGGCGCGGCCGTCGTGACTTTCTCGGCCTGTGCGGCTTGCGATAGCAGGGCAAGCCCTAGCAAGGGCATGGCCATCCAGGGCAGCGAAACTCGAATGCCCCATGGCGCGAAAGCACCTGCCCGTCCTGGCGCCCGTGTGATCAATGCTCCGCTCTTGCGCATTCCGTCCCCTCGTCGTGACCCCGTCTATTTTGCAGCCGCGCGGTGGGGACGAACCAATGGATTGGCCTGGCCGTCCATTCCGATGCCAATGCCGGCGCGAATGCCGAGCCACGCCGGAACGGCCCGTAATCCCGTCAGACTTGTCACTCCCACCGTTCGACACCGCGGGGCAAAACTAGGGCCGACCTCGAACACCGAAGGAGTGCACGTGATGAAAACGCCCCCGATTGTTTCGTCCCAGGAGTGGGAGGCCGCGCGCGAAGGAATGCTCGTCAAAGAGAAGGCTTTGACCCGCGCCCGTGATGCCCTGGCCGCGGAACGACGGCGCATGCCCTGGCTCGCGGTGGAAAAGGACTACGTGTTCGAAGGACCGAACGGCAAGCAGAGCTTCCTCGACCTGTTTCAAGGCCGCCGTCAGCTCATCGTCTATCGCGCGTTCTTCGAGCCGGGCGTGCACGGCTGGCCAGATCACGCCTGCATCGGATGTTCAATGGTCGCAGACCAGGTGAGCCATCTCGCCCATCTGAACGCGCGCGAAACAACTCTCGTGTACGCCTCACGCGCGCCGCAGGCCGACCTTTCGCGGCTGAAGGCGCGAATGGGCTGGGAGGAGATTCCCTGGTACACGATCACAGACAGCTTCGACGCCGACTTTGGCGTGAATGAATGGCATGGGCACAACGCATTCATCCGCGAAGGCGATCGTGTGTTTCGCACCTATTTCATCAACGGGCGCGGTGACGAGGCGATGGGCACCGTCTGGAGCTATCTCGACATGACGGCGCTGGGGCGTCAGGAAAACTGGGAAGACTCGCCGGAGGGTTACCCGCAGACCAAGCCGTACAAGTGGTGGAACTGGCACGACAGGTACGTCCCTGGCGCCGCACCTGACCCGAAGTGGGTGCAAGTGTCCGACGCCGGAGAAGCTGCGTTCAGAAAGAAGGACACTTAGTACTTCACGTCCCCATGAATCACGCGCGGAGCCGACGTGACGGTCGGCTTCGCGCCGATGTACACGTCGGACGCCGAGTCCGAAGGATCCTTCAGGTTGCTCGCAGTCGGCAGCACCACATTGCTCGGCAGCGTCAGCCCGGCGCTGGAGCAGGACGACAGCGGCTTCTGCGCGAAGCGGATCTCGCGATCGAGCCACTTCACGAGATAGTGCGTCTGGCCGTCGAGGCTCGAAACCTGGCCCGCCGTTTCGTCATACGGAATGGCGAACGCCGGCACGTAGCGCGCACCCTGCGTGTTGCAGTTGACAGTCGCATTGTTGATGGGCGAGACGCACGTGCCCGGAATGCCCTGCAGATCGCCGAAGCCGTTGTACTGAAGCACCAGGCTCTTGTTCGCATACTGTCCGTATCGCGCGCCGGCCGGCACGGTGTACGAGAGCTGCAGCGGCGGATCGAACGTCACGAAGGCACCGCTCGAATCTTTTACGGCGGCAAACTGGTTCCAGGTATTGGCGCCCGTCTCCCACTGGTAGTAGACCTCGGCGTCGTTCACCTTGTAATCGCAATACGTGCCCGAGCCCTCGCTGCACTCCGCGTCCGCAAGGTTCGTGAAGAGGCGTCCCGAACGCACGCCGTTGCCGAACATCGGCTGCGATTCGAGCGCTTCGCGATCCGCGAATGTCACGGGCGCGTCCGTGCTATCCCGGAGCGTTACTGAAGCGGCGTCCGTGGTGTAAGCAACGACGGAGCTCAGCGGTGCCGGCTGGAATTGGTTGAACGTCACGCTGTCGTACGGAGAGCCGCCTTGACCGCCGCCCGTGAAAAACCGGTTGAGCGAGGCGGAAGTCGGGCAGTTCTGAACGCAGTAGAGATGCGCGGGCAGGTCGGCCGGATACACCAGGTCCTGCGAACGGAACACGACATTGACCGAGCTCGAGTCCAGCGTGCCGCCCGCTCCCTGCAGGTCGACGAACACTTCGCCGCCGAGCGATTGCGAGTAGCCCTGCACGCCGCCGCGCGCGCTCCAGTAAGACAGGTTCACGTCCTGGACATTTGGAAGGTCGTTGCTCTGGCAGCCGTTCTGATCGCACACGAACTGGGCCGAGGCGACGAACGTGCCGCGCGCGTCGTCCCAATACAGCTCGTATTGCTGGTTGGGTTCGGCGGTGGCAAAGAAGTTCGCGGCATCGTTGCCCACGAACGTGGTGAAGCGGATCTGATCCATCGAATGAAGTGAGCGCGTCTGGCGCGTGTACTTCGTGAGCTTGCCGTCGGACTGCATGACGCTGTAGCTCGTACGGGTCGGGGTGTCCTTGTTCGAGTAGTCGACCTTCTCGACCGTGGCGCCGTTATGAAGCGCGCTCTGCGCCTCGAACGGGACCGACAGGCCGAAGTAGCCCAGGTAGCCGTGATACACGGTGCCGTTGGACGTGATGTCGATCGGGAAACCCGAGTTGCGATCGACACGCGCGCCCGAGCTCGCATCGTAGAGGCCATAACGCCACACGGACATGCCGGTGTCGGGGTCCGTCGCGTCGCGCGTAAAGCACTGGTCGGTATTGTCGTCGGCGCGGCGGAAATAGCTCGAGTCGTACGCAAACAGGAACGCGCTCGTTCCGTCCTGGCCGTCGTGAACGAGGCGGCCGCTGCCGCCAGCGGAGCTCGCGCTCGCGAGGCGCAGGGCCGTCGTTTCGCCATCGTCGCCGCCGTCATCGAGCTCGTAGAAGTTCAGTCCGTCGGCGGTGCCTTCGAGATAGCCGCGCGACGGGCAGCCCGACATGCCTTCTGCCTTGCCGCAGAAGTCCAGTCGGAAGATGCCATACGCATTCGAGGCGGTCGGCGCCGCGGTCGCGGCGACGTGCACATAGATCGTCTGATGAAAGCCTTCCTCTTCGAGGTCGAGCCAGACTTTCGAGATCATCGGATCGTTGTTCGATGCGCGCGTCGATTCGACGGTCGCCGTGACGTAGGACGCCGCAGCCTGCGCACCGTCGCTGGTCGAACCGGCATTGGACGTGCTGGAGCGTTTCTCGGAGTCGCACTTGTTCTTGTCGACGAGCGCGAGATACGCGCCTTTGTTGACGAGTTGGTCCGCGCTGAGCGCGTGCATGATGCAAGCGATCATGTTCACTTCGCCGATGCTGCTGGACGTGGCGTCCTGCACCTGACTCGTCTGCGTGTCAGTGCGATATGCCGAAGAGGTGGCGGGTGCGGCAAACGCCGGTGCGGCGAGCGCGGCGGCGATGGCAAGCGTAACGGCGCTTGCGCGGAATTGATGGATGCTCATGTGCTTAGTTCGCATTCGTAGCGGTGACAACCGAGACGGAGCTCGGAGTAGCGACGCCCTGGATGGTGGGCGCAGGCTGATCCGGCGGAGGCGCCTGCGGCGTGATGGGCGTGGAGGCGGTACCGCCACCGCCGCACGCGGCGACGAGAAACGACAGTGCGGCAAGGGCCGCCGCATAACAGGCGAAGCGACGTGACATAGGCAACGGACTCCTGGAAGGGGATGAGCTCGCCCCCACAGGCGAGTGATCGGCCGTCGCGTTTTACGTGTTTACCACTGTACGAAAGAAGAGACGGAGCACAGTTTGGCCACCAATGTCAGGGAATTCCGCTGGAGTGAGAGGGCCGTCGCGAACGATGGGTGCCGTGGGTCAAATCGCTGCGGGTGCACGCTGACACGATCCCAACGGACAGGTCTGCCGTGCAAATGCAGCACGAATAGACAATCGCCGAGCATCTCGCCGGATAGATCAACTAGCTGTGCCCTGAAGCTTGCTCTACATTGCTGTTGCGGGTTTTCGCGACAGCGCGCCCGCGCTGTGTCGAACTTGGCACATCACTCCTGGCAACGAGGTGCGCAGCATGACCACACTGTCCGTCAACGGCCGACTTCTGGACCTGGAGGTCGCCCCAAACACGCCACTTTTGTGGGTGCTGCGGGACCACCTCGGCATGACGGGAACCAAGTTCGGCTGTGGCATCGGCCTGTGTGGCGCGTGCACCGTGCACATCGATGGGCAGCCGGTGCGTTCGTGTGTCACTCCCGTTGACGTGGTGGCGAGCAAGCAGATCACCACCATCGAAGCCATCTCGAGCTCGAAAGCGGGCGCCGCGGTTCAAGCCGCGTGGGACAAGATCGACGTTCCCCAATGCGGTTACTGCCAGTCGGGGCAGGTGATGGCCGCGACTGCGCTGGTCGCGTCCAACCGCGCACCGACGGACACCGACATCGACAACGCGATGAGCGGAAATATCTGCCGCTGCGGCACCTACGCGCGCATTCGCGCTGCCATTCACGACGCGGCCGCCGCGCTGAAGGAGTGAGCGATGAACGCGCAGATCGATAGCCTCTCGCGTCGCGGCTTTCTCAAAACCACCGCTGCGGTGGGCGGGGGGCTCGTCATCGGGCTGTATCTGCCGCAACGGGTTTCCGCCGTGGCCGAAGCCAAACCGGTTGTCGCGAATGCCTGGGTACGCATCGCAGCTGACAACACGGTCACGCTCATTTGTCACCGGAACGAAATGGGGCAGGACGTGCATACCTCGCTCGCGTTGCTCGTCGCGGAGGAACTGAACGTCGATGTGGACAAAATTGTTGTCGAGCAGGCGGCCGTCGATCCTGTCTACGTCAATGCGTTGCTGGGCGCACAGATCACGGGTGGCAGCACGAGCATTCGCGACGCGTGGACCAAGCTGCGCGAAGCCGGAGCCACCGCACGAATTCGGTTGGTGAGTGCCGCTGCAGGCCGCTGGAAAGTTCCGGCTGGGGAATGCATCGCGAAGGATGGGTTCGTGACTCACGCGAGCGGCAAGCGTGCCAGCTACGGCGAGCTCGCTGAGGCCGCAGCGAAATTGCCGGCGCCGACGAAAGTCACGCTCAAAGCTCCCGCGGAATTCACGCAGATCGGCAAGCATCAACACCGGCTGGACTCGCCCGCCAAGGCGCGCGGCCAGGCGATATTCGGGCTCGACGTCGTGCAGCCTGGCATGTTGTACGCCTCGCTCGAACAGTGTCCCGTCATCGGCGGCACGGTAGCGAGCTTCGATGACAGCGCCGCGAAGGCCATGCCGGGCGTGGTTGCCGTGGTCAATATCGGTGAGGGTGTTGCTGTGGTCGCCGACCACTTCTGGACCGCGAAGACCGCGCGCGATGCGTTGCGGATTACGTGGGACTACGGCCCGGCTGCGACGCTGACGACCGATGCGATCCATGCCACGTTGAAGGAAGGCGCCAGGCAAGACGGCGCCATCGTCAAAAAAGCGGGTGACGTGGCGGCGGGGTTGCAGTCGGCCGCGAAAGTGTTACGGGCCGAATACACCTTGCCGCTCTTGGCGCACGCGACGCTGGAGCCGATGAATTGCCTCGCACTCGTGAGCGAGGCGGGTTGCGACATCTGGACGAGCACGCAGTATCCGCAGGGCGCGCAAGGATTAGCCGCTGCGCGCGGAGGAATTGAGCCGGCGAAGGTACGCATCTGGCCGCAATTCGTGGGCGGCGGTTTCGGCCGGCGTCTCGATGTCGACTTCATCGGTCAGGCCGCGGCGATTGCCAAAGCGGTGCCGGGCAAGCCAGTGAAATTGATCTGGACGCGGGAGGACGACACGCGCAACGATTTCTATCGTCCCGCGAGCTATCACACGCTCGCCGGTGGTCTCGACGCGCAGGGCAATCTCGTTGCGTTCGACTACAAGATGGTGTCGTCGTCGATCACAAATCGATTGTTCCCTGGCGTCGTGAAAGACGGGCTCGACGGCTTCATGACGGAAGGCTCCATCAACCTCACCTACGACATCAAGGACGCCATGCAACGCGTCGTGATCCAGGAGTACGGGCTGCGCTCCGGTTACTGGCGATCGGTGAGTCATGCCCTGAACGGCTTTGCGATCGAAGGCTTCATCGATGAGCTCGCGCATGCAGCGGGCAAGGATCCGATCGCGTTTCGGCTGGCACTATTGGACAAGCAGCCGCGTCAGAAGGCGGTGCTCGAGCGGGTTGCGAAGGAGTCTGGCTGGGGCGTCGAGTTGCCGAAAGGCAGCGCACGGGGACTCGCGATGATGGAGAGCTATGGCACGTACCAGGCGCTCGTTGCGCAGATTCGCAAGGCGGGCGATGCGTTGAAGCTCGAGAAGCTGACGTATGTTGTCGATCCGGGCATCGCCGTGCATCCGGATCAGGTCATCGCGCAGATTCAGTCCGGCGCGGTGTCGGGGCTGATCAATACCCTGCGGAGCAAGATCACTCTCAAGAACGGGCGGGTGGAGCAGGGCAACTTCAATGATTTTCCGCTGCTGCGGATGAATGAGATGCCGGAGATTCGAGTCGTCCTGCTGGAGGCCGGCGGCGACCCGGGCGGAATGGGCGAAGTCGGCGTGCCGCTGGTTGCGCCGGCGATCGCGAATGCGGTGTTTGCGTTGACAGGACAGCGGGTGCGATCGCTGCCCTTGTTGGATTCGAAGATCGAGTTCGTATAGCTCGATCCGCCTTTACTGCACGAAGCGCAGCACACGACCGGTGTTGAACAGCTCCGGCTCGTTCGAGAATTTCGGATCGGGTGGAACGTAGACATACACCCACGACGGCAGGTTGCCACTCAGCCGCCGCATGAAATCGACCCGTTCCGCAGGCGTCATGCTCTCGGCGGTCCACGGGTATCCTTCAAGGCTGCCTTCGCCGCGCTGGCCGGGCGGCCCCCAGATATAGGAACCAGACGACCCGAGGAATTCAGGTTGTTTGCCGGTCTTCGGTTGCCTGCCGATATCGATGCCGGGCGCCAACATCATGCAGCCCTCGCACTCCGGTGTGTCGACGGCGATGTAGCGCCGGACTTCGGTTTTCTCGCCGGCTTCGCGCTGCTTCAATTCGACGTGCGCGGCGGGGAGCGTTTTGCTCACCGCCGCGGCCCAGACTTTTGCGAACCAATCCGTCGCTGCCTTGGGGGAGGCCGACAGGTGATCGGGCATCCATGCCAGGAAACGGGGCGAGTTCTCCAGGTGGCCCGCCGGCAACGTTCCGAGCAACGGCGCGAGTGGCGAGCCGCCGTCCGCGCCGCTTTCAGCCGACATATCCTGGGCGCTGACATCGTGGATCACTTTGAAGCCGGCGGCCCGCGCCACCATGAGTGCTTCAGAAGCGTTCACGTCGGCGTCGCGCGATTCGGCGACGCCGGCGCAGAACGCCAGCACGATCGGTAGCAGGCTATGCACTATTTTAAGGCGTGTATCGATTTTCATGGCGCCCGGAGTTTTCGATCCGGCGCGTCAATCGTCAAGCAGACCGGTTCGTCGCGGAGCGCGACATTTTTTCATGCTCGCCGTAAACCCAATCACCGCGTTGGGACCGGGCTCGGGCCGAATTAGAGGCGCATCGATAGCTCGACATCTCCACCAAACGGCGTTGACAGATAACCGTTCGATGGCGAACGCACGCGCGCGAGGTATTCCCGGCTGTAGTCCGCGTTGTCGGCCACGATGAACGCACCGGGCCGGAGGCGGCTCTCCACCAGGCCGAGCACTTCCGGATAGAGCGCTTTCGCGCCGTCGAGCAACAGCAGGTCAATCGTGTCCGGCAGGTCGACGCTCAGTGTTTTCAGCGCGTCGCCCACGCGGATCTCGACGAGATCGGTCAGTCCGCCGGCGGTCAGGTTTTCACGCGCCCGCGCCACTTTCGAGGGCTCGAACTCGCTGGTGATCAGCCGGCCGCCGCCGTTGTCGCGCAGCGCTGCGGCGAGGTGCAACGTCGAGATCGCGAACGACGTACCGAACTCGACGATCGTTTGCGCCCGGCTGTTTCGCGCCAGCATGTACAGCAGCGTGCCGGTTTCGCGCGAGACGGCGAGCGGCATGTCTTTGAGGCGCCCGTAGAAGTCGAGGTAATCCGTCTTGCTGCGCATGAGCCGTGCGCGGTCTTCGTCGGAAAGGCTGGACAGCGCGGAGCTCGCGGCGGGTGATGTCGTTTCCGCCGCTGTGAACAGGCGATCCAGCAGGGGGGCAACGGGGGCAGTGGTCAACGTGGTCATGCAAGACTCCGGTTCGGGGTGCGTGGTCGTGAAGGCCGGATTAGAATGCGACGAATCCGTCAGGTTTTCTATTCGCATTGTGAGACGCCCATGAGCCGTCGAAAAAAATTGACGATTTCCCCGCGAAAACAGCCTCAACAGGAGCGCTCCGCCGATCTCGTTGCCAGCACCCTGCAGGCCGCAGTTCAGGTTCTGGCGAAGGAGGGTGCGCATCGGTTCACCATGGCACGGGTCGCGGAGAAGGCGGGGGTGAGCGTGGGATCGCTCTATCAATATTTTCCGAACAAGGCCGCGATTCTGTTCAGGCTGCAGAGTGACGAGTGGCGCCAGACCACCGCGTTGCTGCGTGGAATCCTGGAGGACGTGCAGCGGCCGCCGCTGGAACGGCTGCGACATCTCGTCCACGCATTTGTCCGCTCGGAATGCGATGAGGCTGCAATGCGCGTGGCACTCAGCGACGCCGCGCCGCTTTATCGGCATGCGCCGGAAGCGCGTGAGGCGCGAGTGTCGGGGACTCGCGCGGTCCAGGTGTTCATGCAGGAGATGCTGCCCAAGGCTGCAGAACCGGTTCGCGCGATGGCGGGTGACCTGATTACCACGGCAATGAGTGCGGTCGGCAAGCAGTTTTCGGAAAGTCCGCGGACGAGCGCGGAGATCAAGGCCTATTCGGATGCGATGGCGGATATGTTTTGCGCTTATCTCGAGAGGCTCGGTGCGTCCCAGGCTCGAGCGTGAACGCCGTCATTGCCGTGGCGGTTGAAGCGAGTGATTCGTCTGGCGCCGTGGAAACAATTGTCCACCACAGCGCTTTACACTGCTTCAGTTCGCTTCGCAGTGTCACGAGGGTCCGCAGATGAAGCCGCATGTCTCAATACTCATGGTGACGTCCATCGATGGCCGCCTGCATCCCAGTCGTTTCACGAGCAGTCCGGATGGCACACGTCGCGACTGGTCCACGCAGTACGAGAAGGTCCACTCGAGCCTGAATTCCGATGCATGGCTCGTCGGGCGCGTCACGATGGCAGAGATGAGCAAAGCCGCTGCGCATCCCCCGTCAAAGCACGCGGCAGCGCGTCGTCCGCTGCATGTGGCAAAGGCGGGTGCGCAGACTTTCGCGGTCGCGCTCGATCCGTCCGGCAAGGTTCACTTCGAGCGGGGCGACGTTGGCGGTGACCACGTCATCGTCCTGCTGGCGCACGATGTGCCGGATAGCCATCTCGCCGAGCTCGCGGCCGATGGCGTGTCCTACATCGTTGCGGAGAAAGGTGACGTCGATCTGGCTGCGGCGTTGGACGTGCTTGCGCGCGAGTTCGGCATCAAGCACCTCGTCGTCGAAGGTGGCGCTGCCACGAACGGCGCGTTTCTCGCGGCAGGGCTGGTGGACGAGTTGATCGTTCTCGTGGCTCCGGCGCTCGACGCCGGTGAGAACGTTCAGGGCATCGTCGCGTATCGCGACGGCCTGGCCGGCAAGACCAGGCTCCAATTCAAGTCAGTGGACGCGCTGGGCAACGGCGTCGTGCAATTACGCTACGACGTTTTGCCGGCCGAGGCTTAGCAGTTTCCGCAGTCGTTCATCGCGAAGATACAGCCCGCCCCAGACCGCTGCGCCCATCAGCACGCAGAAGAGCTGCGGCCCAGCCGTGATCTCGCCGATGCGCACATGCGCGGCAATCGCGCCGCCGAGAAAGCCTGTAGTGAGGATCGCGCCGAGCAGCGACGTTCTGGGGATGGCAAGCGTGAGCGCGCAGATCGTCATGATCGCCGCGAGCAGGGGGCCGACGTTCGGCTGGAACCCAGTCTGTTTCATTGCTTCGATCAGTGGCGCGGGCTGGACGAACTGCATGGCAGCGTCCAGCAGCAGCACCGCGGCCACTGCGAGATTCAATACGGTTCCCATCACTAACTGACGGTTTGCCGGGGGTTTCGCGTTCATCGTCGATCCTCAATCGGGTTCTATGGTGACTAACGCGGGATTTCCAGCCGAAATGGCTCATCACTCGATGGCCGAGTGACGGTTGGAGGCTGCAGACAGTGATTACTCGCGGTGAGCCTGTTCGACGAACACGACCTCACACGATCCAGCGCCCGAATCGTCCCGGCTCAGCGAAGTGCGGATCACGCCGACGTCCGGCACTTCGACATCCACGAGCCTGCCTTCGAGTGTTACGACGTCGCCCACGCGCAGGCCTCGAAGCGTGCGCCAGGTGGTGCTGTTTGCCGGGATCAGATGCCAGTTCGCAGAATGCTTGATGATTTCGTCGGCCGGTATCGGCGGCTCATCGTCGTAGTGCCAGTAGTAAAAGCGATTCGACTGCGAGATCTCGAGGTCCTTCAGCACGCCGGAATCGGACATGCGACCCCAGCCCACCGCGATGTCGAGGGGTGCCACATCGCCCATCTTGCCCAGCCAGTAGCGCTCGCGGCCGAGCACCCGCACGCGCGCTGTGAACGTGGCGCGCGGAGTGAGCTGCGCGCCTTTTCTTTCTCGATAGGTGCCTGCGCTTCCACGTAGCCTGCCCGGGGTCATCGGGCGCCAGCACGCCCGGCGCGTGATCGATTGGCGGTTTCTCCAGCCGTGTGCGGTAAGCTCGCTGTAAGAACCGCGACGAGAGGGGGGAAGGCGATGACACGGACCCGCGAGTGTTTTCTCAGGATGACGGTCGCTGGATGTATGACCGCGATGCTGTTGATATCGGAGGCTTTCGCCGCTGAAGGCGCAGCGAGCATCGCAAGTAAACGGGCAAGCCCCAACACCGCGCTGTCATCCGACGTCGCAGCGCTCGAGCAAACCGCCACGTTGCTGAGCGACGTGAACGACATCAAGCGCCTTCAGCGCATCTACGGTTATTACCTCGACCGCTCGAACTGGGAAGATATCGTCGCGCTGCTCACCGACGATGCCACCGCGGAATATGGCGGCAGCGGCGTGTATGTCGGCAAGGCCAGCATCCGCAAGCTGCTCTATGCCATCGGCTACGATCAGGCCGGTTTGCCGAAAGGACTGCTTCGCGAACACATGCAGTTTCAGCCGGTGGTCGATGTCGCGCCGGATGGCAGAACCGCGAAGGGCCGCTGGCGAGTGTTCGCACTGCTCGGAAAATATGGCGAGTACGCGCGCTGGCAGGCGGGTCCTTACGAAAACGAATACCGCAAAGAAGGCGGTGTCTGGAAGATCAGCAAGATCCGCTGGTACGAGACGTTCACGGTGCCATTCGACGGAGCCTGGAAGACGCAGCTCACGAAGGCAAATCTGGCCGATCGCAAGATGCCACCGCCGGACCGGCCGTCCACTTCGACGAGCGCGCCGTGGCCAGGCGTCTCACTGCCGCCGTATCACTATTCAGTCGCTGATGTGGGCCGACCCTGCTGCGTGCTGGCTGGCGCGTCTCTCACCGGAGAGGTGGACAAGGACGTCGCTTCATTGCGGGCCGGCGTACAGCGGCTCGAAGACGAGCGCGATGTCGAGACGCTGCAACGTTCGTACGGCTACTACGTCGACAAGAATCGCTGGGACCAGATTGCCGACCTGTTCGTCGAGGACGGCACGCTGGAAATCGGCGGGCGCGGCGTTTTCGTGGGCCGCAAGCGCATTCGTCAATATCTGGAATGGCTCGGCAAGCCTGTCGATGGGCGGCTGTATGACCACACGCAACTGCAGCCGGTGGTGCACATTTCACCGGATGGCAGAACGGCAAAGGGGCGCTGGCGCGCGCTGATCTTCACCGGCGACCTCAGCGGCAGCGTGCTCGGCGATGCCATCTACGAAAACGAATATCGGAAGGAGGGCGGCAAGTGGAAGATCGCCACGCTGCGCGCGTACTTCCTGCTGTATACGACACTCGAGCGCGGCGGGTGGGACAAGTTCGCCATGCCCAACACCCGGCCGGAGAAGGATCTGCCGCCCGATCAACCGCCGCGGCTCGTCTACGACATGTATCCCGGCGAGCTGACGGCGCCGAATCACTTTGCCAATCCGGTCACTGCTCCACCGCCAATTGCTGAGCCTGTCCTATCGAGCAACAAGGTGCTTGCGGATGAGCTGAGGGGTCTGCGTCAGCGACTCGGGCTGCTTGCAGATACCCAAGCCATCGAAAATCTGCAGAACGCTTATGGGTATTACATCGATAAGTGGCAATGGGATGACGCGGCCCGGCTGTTCGCCGATGACGCGACGTACGAAGTGGGCCAGCAAGGCGTGTATGCCGGACGGGCTCACATTCGGCGCAGCCTGGAGTTGATGGGCCCGCCAGGCCTGCATCAGCGCGAAGTGAACGATCGGATCCAGTATCAGCCGGTGATCCACGTTGCCGCGGATGGCCTCACGGCGAAAGCCCGCACGCGCCAGCTCGATGTGCTCGGATCATTCGGCGGAAAAGCGTTGCTGGGAGGCGGCGTTCACGAGAACGAGTATGTGAAGGTGAACGGCGTGTGGAAGATCAGCCGGCTGCATCTCTACACGACGTTTCTGGCCGATCTCGGTGAGGGGGGCTGGGCGCACGGGGCGCTGCCCGCGCCCGCGCGAAGTAACAGGGTGCCGCCGGATCGGCCGCCGACCGTGACGTACGAACCGTTTCCAAAGTTTAACGTGCCCGTGTACCACTATCGGAACCCGGTTACCGATCACGAGTGAAGCGCTGTGGCGTGCGCCATGCAAGCGAGCTCAGCGTCGATTGTCGACGGTTGGATCTGCCGTTGAGTCGGCCGTTGAGTTCGCTATTGGCGCACCCCGTTCCTTGTCCGACATCGCAGGCTTGCCACTCCGAAGCGCGTTCGGAATCATCGCGTCATACTTCTCGCTGTTGATCGCGTAGCGCACGAACTCCATCACCAGGAAGCCGACGAGCAGCGCGAGCAGCCACTCGAGCCACTCTGGTAGAAGATGCACGACCACCTGCTTGCGCGGCAGGATGCCGAAGAGGTTGCGGATCGCCCGTCGCTCGACGGAGTGATACGTCGAGATCACCGTGACGAGCGATCCGGCCGTGTAGCCCGCAAAATTGCCGAGCGCCGTGCTCACGAACAGCTTTTGCAGTTTCGGCTTCGTGAAGGTCGCCTTGAAGAACTCTTTCATCCACTGCCCCGATCACTTGCGAAAAGAGCGAAATCCGTAGACGCCGCGCGCGGCGAGGTAGAGCGCACCGATGGCCGCAAGGTATCCGCCGCTGGCGAACGTCACTTTGCGAGCGACGCTTTCGCGCGCGCTATGGAACACATGCTTCGCGATGTGCCGCACGTCGTTTGCGATGGTGTCGGCGAGGCCCATGGGCCCGGGAGTGATTTCATCTGACGTGCGGGAGTGAAGCAGATACGCCGCCACGAGCATGAGGGCCAGCGGCGCCAGCCACGTGAGCCACGCAAATCGATTGCGCCAGAGATGCGGCAGGAAAGGTGTGAGCAACGTCAGGCAGCAAAGCACGATGAACAGAATTGTCGTGAAGCCGCGATGGCCATCGATGCCGGTGAACAGTCGCACGGGCGACTCTACGACGGCGGCCAGATCGTAGAACGGCACGCGCCGGTCGATCGGCCCCCACACCACGCGCAATGTATCGAGCAGGAACCATCCGGCGAAGGTGAGGCTCATGGCGAGCCATGTCAGCACCCCGAGCCGTGCGGCCGCTGCCGGAATGGCGGCGGACCAGTGGGATCGTTCGATCGGGACGCTCATGACGCGGACTCTTTGTGCATTGTTCTATGAGTGCATCGTTCCAGGGACTGCATCGTTCTTTCGGGCGAGCGGTTCTGCGCCGGCTCTTGGCCCGTGATATAAATTACGTACCAAAATAAGAATAGCGCAATTCGATGCGTGAGGAGAGAGCCTGTGAAGTCCTGTCATCGAGTCGGCATTGCACTTGTGGTTGGCGCCTTGCTCTTCGGCTGTGCGGCCACCGACAAGCGCTTCGGCGACGAGCAGTGGTACCAGAAAACCCGCGCGACCTCGGACAAGGCCGTCAGTTTTACTAAATCAACGGCCAGCGCTTCATATCAGCGCATGCAGAAGTACCTGAAGGAAAAGGATGTCCTCAAGACTTTTCACGATAGCAGCGAGCACAGTGAAGCGGCGGTGCTCGATGTGCTCCATCGTGCGGGCATCGGAAAACGTTCTGCGCCGGCGACTAACGGAAAGTCCGGCGCAGCGCCAAGTGCTGGAAATTCAGGCATTTCGCCGCCTGCGAAGGGAGGGGTGAAAGCACCGTCTGCGACGGCTGGCGGCAAGACGCCGCCGGCGAATACGCCCAAGACACCCGGATCTCCTGCGCTTGCACGAGTGCCGTCGCACTACGAAGGGGCGTATCGATGGCCCCTCGATGCGGGCATCGTCAGCTCCGAGTACGGCGAACGGTGGGGAAAGATGCACAAGGGCATCGACATCGCCGCAAGCTCCGGCGAGCCCGTGTACGCAGTCGCAGCGGGCGAAGTGATTTATGCGGGCGATGGCCTGCGCGGGTACGGCAACGTCGTGATTCTAAAGCACGATGAGAAGATCACCTCGCTCTATGCACACAACACCGCGCTGAAAGTGAAGCTCGGCGACCAGATCAAGCAGGGTGATCTCATCGCGTTGCTGGGAAGCACCGGCCACTCTACGGGCCCGCACGTACATTTTGAATTTCGACAGGGTGATGTTTCGATCAATCCACACACTCTCCTACCGCAAGCAAAAAATCCCGAGGCGGTTGCGGCGGCAGAAGAGCCTTCGCAGCAGTGGCAGGTCGCAGCGCTTGCGAGAGCGAGCGGCACTCATTGAGTGCGCGTGTGTCGGATCGCTTTACAGCGCGGCCTTCACTCGCTCATAGAGCGATTGGCGTCGCAATGCCTGATCCAGTCGTTCCAGCGCTTCGATGACCTGGCCCGCTTCGGCATCGAGCTCGGCGGAGGTCTGGTTCATCACTTTCCAGATCGGCTCCAGGCGACGCACGAGCTTCTTGCCCGAAGCGCTCAATCGAAGCACTCGACTGCGTCGGTCGTTCTCGTGCGGGTCGGATTCGATCAGCCCGGCTTCTTCGAGCGAGCGACGCGTTTGACTGACCGACGAGTGGCGAATGCCAAGTGCTTCCGCCAACGCGGTGACGGACTGTGGTCCGCGCGTCGCAAGTTGTTCGAGGGTGCCCACCCAGCGTTGTTGGAGCTCCATTCCCAGTTCGGCGTAGAGGCGGGCGGCATCTTCGTCGATGCTTTCTGAAAGTCGGCGCAGACGTCCGCCGATGGCGGCAGGGCCATGGCTTCGCGTGTAGTCGGTCATCGCGGGTGTTCTCGAGCGTGGTTGCAATTACGTTCGCGCCTACGTTAGTGTGTAGGCGCCTACAGATAATAGCCCATCACGCAGCGAGTGCCATCCGTGCCGCAATGGAAGTGCTTTTGCGCTCTGTTTTTCCTTGCTTGCACGATGCCTGTGACAAGTCAGGCAGCATCGTCATCCGCAGGCGAACGCCTTTACTCAACCGCGGAGCTGCGCGAAGACCTCGAACGTCTGTACCAGGGCCTCCAGTCTGCGCACATCGATCTCTACGCATTCACACCGAAGCCGGAGTTCGATCGGCGCTATTCGCAGGCGCTGTCGGAACTGCAGGGACCCCTGACTCGATTTCAGGCAAAACGACGCTTTCAGTTGTTTGCAGCCGGCGCTCACATGGGCCACACGCGAGTCGAATCGCCGGCGGAGGAATGGCGACGATTTCGCAGTACAGGCGGCAAAGCGTTCCCGCTGTCGATTCGCGTGGTCGACCGTCGCGTGTACGTCGCCGAAAATCTCAGCGGCCTCGAGACGATCCAGCCGGGCGATGAGCTACTGAGGCTCGACGGTGAGCGCCTTCCGTCGTGGCTCGATCGCACCGAGCGCCATGTTTCGGCGGAGACTCGTTACATGGCCGACTCCCTGATGGAGTTCGATTTCTCGATGTATCTCTGGATGGAGCGCGGGGAACCGGATCACTTCGACCTGGAGATGCGCCACTCGCAGGCGGTTCGTCGAATCCGTGTCGCCGCGCTCTCACAGGCGAGCATGGATTCCGCGCGGGGCCAGCAGCCACCCGGCCTCGACCTCGAGCATCCGGTGCGGGACTTTCGCATCTTGCGGAGTGGCGTGGCCTATCTGCGCCCCGGACCGTTCTATAACGTCGATGCGAAGAACGACGCCGAAGCGTGGGATGTCTCGGGCTTCAGGCAATTCATCGATCAGGCGTTCGAGCGTTTTGTCGCCGAGGGAGCAGAGCGACTCATCATCGATCTGCGCGGCAACCCGGGCGGCGACAATCTGTTCAGCGACGTGCTGATCGCGTGGTTCGCGACACGTCCATTTCGATTCGCATCGGAATTCAAAGTGCGTGTGAGTCCGGAGTCGATTGCGGCCAATGCGACTCGCATCGCTCAGGACGCAGCGGCGGCGGGCCCTATTTCCCAACAGTTCGCTGCGCTCTACTCAGGTGCCCGCACCGGCGACGCAGTCGACTTCCCGATTCCGCTGGCGCAGCCCCGAGCGGGCACACATTACGCCGGAAAAATCTTCGTGCTCGTCGACCGCCAGTCCTACTCGAATGCGGTTTCCGTGGCCGCACTCATCCAGGATTACCACTTCGGCACGATCCTCGGCGAGGAGACCTCCGACATGGCGACGACCTATGGCGCGATGGAACAGTTCTCTTTGCCGCATACCGGTCTCAGGGTCGGCTATCCGAAAGCCAGAATCGTACGTCCGAGCGGGGATCGGCGTTCGCGCGGCGTGGTGCCAGACGTACGTATCGAAATTCCAGTGCTTCAAACGTCCGCCGATGAAGTGCTGCAGCAGGCAGAAAAGATCGCGCTCACTTTCCCGCGCGCTTAGGTCCGTGCGTGAGCGTCTCGATTCGAAAGACCGCGCCGCGTCCCACCACGTACAGTGCGCGCCTGTCGGGTCCTGAGAACGCCAGATTCTGCGGTTGCCTCGGCAGCGCGATGATCCCGAGCGGTGTGCCTTTCGGCGAGAACACCTGTACGCCGAGCGCTGTTGCGACGTAGAGCCGGCCTTTCTCATCGATGGCGACGCCGTCGGCTCCGCCGCTCGGGCTTGCGCCGTTCTGCGGGGGCGGAGTCGCAAGCCTCGCGAAATCACGACGCTTGCCGGCGAGCCCCTTGCGGTCCAGCGCGAATGCGTAAACCCACTCGCCGGTTGTATTAGCGACGTACAACGTGCGTTCGTCCGGGCTCAGCGCCACGCCGTTCGGCCGCGGGATCGTCTCGTCGATGCACACGAGTTTTCCCTGTGCCGTCAGCACATACAACGCAGAGGGGATTTTCGGAGGCGCGGTGGCGGTGAGCGGCACGGTATCCGTGAAGTAGATATTGCCGCGTTTGTCTGCGGTGAGATCGTTGGGACGATTGAATGGCGTGCCGTCATAAGTTTCCACGAGAACACGCGGCGCCTCGCCGGGCTTCACTGCTCCGATCGCAAGACCCTCGGTCAGCGTGCCGACGATCTCTCCCTTCGGCGTGCGCGCAAGCGCATTGGCTGCGCCCGCACCTTCATACCAGGTCGAGATCGTCCCGTCCGGCGCGATCTGCACGATGCGGCTGAGCCGATTGTTCGTGAAGAGCAGGCCGCCGTCCGGCTGGGGCAGGGGTCCTTCAACGGACTCGAAGCCGTCTTTCACCAGCGTGATCGGCGTGCCGACGTTGACTACGCCCGCAATTGCGGGCGTCACCGGTTCCTGTGCAGCGGCAGGGAGCCATACGCCTGACAGAACAACGAGCCATCCCATTCGGTTTTTCACGTTCGACCCTTCAATTCATCGAGTGTGGGGGTTGTATGCGAGACCGCCTCAGCGGACTTGTCCGAAGCGGCGCTGGCTCTTGAGGACGGCCGGATCGGCGCAAGGGTCTACGCCGATCCGGGCAAGCGCCGGGCTTTTTCCGCGCCCGATAATCGCGCCGCTTTCGGCACGAGCATCACGAGCAAAGGGGGTCGGGATCGTGAGAAGGACGCTGAACGTTACGGCTGTCTCGTTGCTGAGCCTCGCAGCAGCGCAGGCCGCCATCGCGCAGACGACCAGTGCGCAGGCAACGGGCCAGGACCCGCCGGCACCGGCGGACGCGGGACCGCTCACTGAAGTGGTCATCAATGCGACCCGCTTCGAGACCAACCTGCAGGACACGCCAATTGCGATCACTGCAGTGTCATCTGAGGCACTCGAGGCGCGCGCGCTGACAACCACAGCCGATCTCGGCAATGTCGTTCCCAATGCAGTGTTCCGCAAATCGGAAGGTATTTTCGGGCCCGCCGTGTCGGTGTATCTGCGCGGCATCGGTCAGACCGATCCGCAGTTCAACGGTGAGCCGTCGGTGGCTTATTACATCGACGATATCTATTACCCGTTCCTGTTCGGCTCGCAATTCGATCTGCTGGATCTGGATCACGTCGAAGTGCTGCGCGGACCGCAGGGCACGCTGTTCGGGCGCAATTCAATCGCAGGCGCCATCAACATGGTGAGCAGGAAGCCGAGCCTGACCGAATCGCAGGCGAGTGTCGACGTCACGATCGGCGCCTATGACCGTCGTGACGTGCGCGCGAGCTTCAGTGTTCCGCTCACGGAAACCCTGGCGATCGGCGCTTCGATGATCTCGAAGAAGCGTACCGGCTATCAGGAGATGATCGACTTCAGCTGCCAGATGTTCATGAACGGCACGCCGGAGCTCGCCGGCAAGTTTCCGTTCCAGTCGCCGGAAACCACGTTCGGCGGCGGCCGCACGCCGCGCAACTGCGTGATCGATCATCTGGGCGGCGAAGACACTCGCGCTGTTCGCGGCATGCTCTATTGGGCGCCGAGCGAGAAGCTGGACATCAGCCTCTCCGGCGATTACATGGATCAGAACGACGAGATCCCGGCCGAATATATCTTCACGACGAATTATGCGGAGACGACGACGCTGCCGAATTTCGTCACCGCCGCCGATCAGTTCTCCATTCCCGGCACTCCGTTTCGCTGGGACAGCCGCTTCGAGACCGGCGATCCCTACAAAACCTATGACAACTATTGCGATCCGTTTCCCGCCGGGACGCGCATTCCGGGCAATACGTATTACAACGGTTCCGTCTTCAAGGGGGGCAAGTGTTACGGGAACACGGTGCCGCTGCTGAATCGTGGCGTGCAGGGCAAGCTCGTCTATGCGCTGACGGACGCGATCGATTTCACCGCGATCGCCGGCGAACGCAAGATGGATCTCAGCTTCGGCGCAGCCTCCGACGGCACGGTGCTCAACGATTCGATCATCTACCACGAATTCCACGAGCATCACTGGAACAGCGAGCTGCGGCTGACAGGCCGCCACAAGCTGTTCGACTGGTCGAGCGGCTTGTTCTACTACAAAGGCTCCGCCGAGCATCTCGGCCAGCCGCAGGGTGTGCGCGCGGGAACACAGCGTTTTCAAACGGATCATTACGACCCGAAGGCGTGGGCCGTGTATGGCAACGTCGTCGTGCATCCCACCGAGCGGCTCAATCTCTCGGGCGGCTTGCGTTATTCGGACGACCAGAAAGGCGTGGACTTCAACAGCCTCACCGACGCAACGCCGCCGGGCCAGACCACGTTCGTCGCTTCCACGGCGAGCACGATCTTCGACATCACGCTCAAGAGCACGCGCAAGGACTGGAAGGCGGGCGCGGATTACGAGCTCACTGACAACCTGATGACCTATGTTTCAGCCGGTTCGGGCTATCGCTTGCCCGGCTTCAACGTTCGGCCGAGTCAGCCGGGGCAGGAAGGCCAGACGCCCGGCGAATCGCTCATCAGCTATGAAGTCGGGGCGAAGTCCGAGCTGTTCGATCGCCGGCTCAAGCTCAACGTCGCAGTGTTCGTCATGGAATTCAACGAGCGGCCGGCGGGATACAACGGACAAGAGGCGCAGCTCACGAGCGATCTCACCGGGAATGTCGCCGGCAATTCGACGGTGATTCCGGCGGGGCCGGTGGGAACGGACCACGCCACCGCGTTTACAACCTGTCGCGCTTACGATGCCACCGTGGATGGCCCGCGCAATCCGGCGGCGGGCATCGGCGTTGCCTGCGTCGCGCGTTCGTTTTCATACGCGGTCGGCGGCCGGATCAAGGGCTTCGAATCCGAGATCGAAGCGGCGCCGATCGAGCACCTATCGATCACCGGTTCCGTGGGCTACACCAAGTGGGATTCGGAGCAGGGCACGCGCCAGACATTGATTCCCGAATGGACAGCGAGTGGCGGCGTGCAGTACGAGATTCTCGCCGAACCTTTGGGTGGCTCGTTCACCCCGCGGCTCGACTGGTTCTATAACGGCACCATCGCCTACAGCTCGCAGAATCCGGCGTTCGACCAGGGCGGCCGCTCGATCTTCAACGGTCGCGTGGCGTATCACAACGAGGGTCTCGATTTCGACGTCTCGCTCGGGGCGACGAACCTGTTCAACAAGTTTTACTACTACCAGAAGACCATTTTCCGCGAGCTCGGCCTGCCGACGAACCTGGGCCAGCCGGCGGCGCCGCGCGAGTGGTATCTGACGCTCAAGAAGAGGTTCTGAGCGGCATGAAAGCGAACGCGCCGCGTCCGGCGAAGAATGTCGAGCACGCTGTCGCCTATCGCCGGGAGAACGAGTTTGCGAGCCATCCCTACGTGCGTGGATTCTGGGAAACCGCGGCCGGTCACCTGATCTGCAACTTTTCGCTGGCCACGGTGGATTATCGCGGCGATCCGCACAAACTCGCGCACATCGATCTGGTCCGAAGCGCCGGCGGCCGGCGCGCGGTGACGGTGCGTTCCGAAGATCGCGGCAAAACCTGGACGGTCATCAACCACGATCCCCATCGCTCGAGCAACGACGTTCGCGCGCCGCGGATCGGTATCGACGGCAAGCCCGGTAGCCTCGACGAGCTCGCACCCGTGGACTTCATGGACAAGGACCTGCTGCTCTCTAACTTCAACTATCAGTACATGCGCGACGACCCGCTCATCCGGGAGTTCTACGACAGCCTGAAGCCATTCGTCGAAGCGCCGGAACGCCAGGTGTTCATTCGTGTTTCAAAAGATGCGGGTCGCACTTGGTCGCGTTCCGTGATGCTGCCGCTCGATGGCTCGTATTCGCTGGCCGCGGTCGAGTCTTCGACGGTGCGTCCCGATGGTCGGTGTCTGCTGTTTCTCAGCGCCGCCACACGACGAGGCGCGACGAGCCGGCCGCTCGTCTATCGAAGCACGGACGAGGGCACGAGCTTTCACTTCCTTTCGTTCATCACGCCGAACGACGAATCGCGCTACGGCGGACTCAACCAGATGTACCCACGGGGGCTCATGTTGCCCAATGGCCGTCTGCTCTGCACCGTGCGCATCGATCGGGATTGGGCCGGCGACATGTGGACCGAAGTTCACCAGAGCGACGATGGGGGACGCACCTGGCGCTTCCTCTCGCGCGTGAGCGATTTCGGCGCACCGGGTGCACCTCTGCGAATGAGCGATGGACGGCTCATCATCGTTTACGGATCCAGGTTGCCGCCTTCGGGCATTCGAGCGGTCGTCAGTGAGGATGAAGGCGCAACGTGGGGTCCCGAAATCGTCGTGCGGGATGACGGCGGTAGCTGGGACCTAGGTTATCCCCGCGTGTGGGAAGCGGCGCCGGGCCAGATCGGCGCGATCTATTACTTCAACAGCAAGGACGATCCGGTGCAGGTGCGGCCGGTCGATACGCTCTGGGGCGCGGGCGGGGTGCGATTCATCGCCCGCAGCTTTTTCTCGGTGGACTGATGGAGAAAGTCACATGCTGAAACGTCGGACCTTCCTCGCATCTTCGCTCGCGAGCGCCGCGGTGTTGGCGCTTCCGGGAGCGGCGTTTGGCGCGATCAGGAAATTTGCCCGGCCGCGACTTGCTAAGAACGCGGAGCATGCCGTGGTCTATCGAAATGAGGCGGAGTTCTCCGCATGGCCTTACACCATGGGATTCTGGGAGTCGGCCAATGGCCGCCTGTTGCAGAACTTCATGCGCGCGAAGGCGGACTATACCGACGCGAAGAAGATCAGCCACGATGTCATCGGTTCTGGCGGCGCGACGCTGCATTCCATTCGGTCAATGGATCGGGGCCGCACGTGGGATGCACCGAAGCCGTACAACTTCGAACGAAACGTCGAACACGACGGGACGGGCGACAGTATTGCGGAGCTGGGCGCCATCGACTTCACCAACAAGGATGTGTTCGTCTGGTCTTCGAGCACCGCGTTCGGCTCGCCGGAGAGCCGACCTTATGTTCGCGTATCGAAGGACGCCGGTAAGAACTGGTCGCGCGCTTACCGCCTGCCGCTCGATGGCCTGCCTTCGGGTTCAGCCAATAGCTCGCAGATGGCGCGCCCGGACGGCCGCAGCCTGCTGTTCCTCACGATGATCAGCAAAGACGGCTGGTCCCGCCGCCCGATGGTCTACGGCAGCGTGCCGGATGGCTCCGGCTGGCACTTCATGTCGTTCATCACGCCGAAAGAAGATCCATATGGCGCGGCGGACGGCGACTGGAAATCCACGTTCCGTTTCGGTGGTCATCGCTGGTTCTATCCAAGGGGATACATGCTGCCGAGTGGCCGAATCCTGTGCACGCTGCGCAGTCAGCGCGATCCCACCGGCGTGATGTGGACAGAGCTGTACTACAGTGACGACGGCGCGGAGACGTGGCACTTCCTGTCGCGCGTCAACGATTTCGGCGCGCCCGGCAGTCTCGTGCTGATGAAGGATGGACGGCTCGTCTGTGTCTACGGCTTTCGCCTTCCGCCTTATGGTGTGCGTGCGTGTGTGAGCGAAGATGAAGGGCAGACGTGGGGGCCGGAAATCGTCGTGCGCGACGACGGCGGCAGCTGGGACCTCGGCTATCCCAACGCCATCGAAGCCGAGCCCGGCAAGGTGATGGCGATCTATTATTTCAACAGCAAGAATGACCGCATCCAGGCGAACGGCGGCGTACGACACATCGCGCGCACGATCTTCACGGTGGATTGAAAACCCGATCGAGCAAGAGGAACAGACATCATGAAACGCAGAACATTCCTGGCCTCGAGCCTCGCCGCCGCCGCGGCGACTTCGCTGTCGAAAGGCGCGATGTCGAAGCCCCTTGCGCCGTTCGCGCTGTTCGACACGCACGCGCATTTCTACACCAACGAGCCGGACAAGTATCCGTTCAACGCCAAAGGCGCGCGTTACGGCGCGGAGCGGATGATCGCGAAGGCCATGGCAGCGCCCATGACGCCTGATGTGATCTTCAGGTTCTGGGATGAAGTGGGCATCGAGCGCGGCTGCGGCGTCCAGTACAACAGCACGTACGCGACGGACAATCGCTATGTGCTCGACATGGCCGCGAAGTATCCGAAGCGCATCGTGCCCGTGGTGATTCTCGCGCCCACCGATCCCGAAAGCCCCGCAACGCTCGCGCGCATGGCGAAGGAGAATCGCATCAGCGGCGTGCGCTTTACCGGCTCGGCGGATACCTCGGGAAACTATGTGTTTCTGTCAGACGCAGCGATGCCGGTGTGGGAGAGCGCCAACAAACTGGGGCTCGTGATCGTGCTGATGCCGCTGGGTAACGCGGTTCCGCAGGCGATGAAGCGGGTCGGCGAGCTCGCGCAGCGCTTTTCGAACGTGAATATCGTGCTCGACCACATCGGCTTTCCGCGGCCCGAGGCGCTGCCGGAAACTTTTGGCCTCACGCCGGATCACCTCGCCCTCGCTGCGCGGAAGAACGTGTACTACAAGTACACCACCCTGCTGATCGAGCAGGTGCACGAAGCAAAGGTCGACCTCAAGCAGTTCATGACCCACATGGTCGGTGTTTACGGCGCCGATCACCTGGTGTGGGGCACGGACATCGGCAATAGCGAAGTGGACCTCAAGGAATACGTCCAGCACGCACTCGATTCAACGAGCGGGCTCGCGCCCAAGCAGCGAAAAGCGATTTTCTATGACACCGCCAAAAAGGTGTTCGTGCCGGGCGGACGTGGCTGACGGGGACAATACAACGCTACGTCGCTGCCGCGAGCGCGATTCGACGTGATATCCCGGAACCTATATCGATAGTATGTCTGTCGCGACCGGTTCGGCCACAGGCGCGCCTTGCCGACCGCCGGCCAATGCGTTTTCGCGTGACGACAAAGGGTAAGGTTCATGCCGGCTGACATCGATCCGTTTCAGGCTATCGGCATCAGCCGGCTCGCCCATGCGCTCAAAGCCGAGGGTCGCTCGATCATTCATATGGAATTCGGCCAGCCCTCGACGGGCGCACCGCAGGACGCGATCTCGCTGGCCCATCGCGTGCTCGACTCGGACCCGATGGGTTACTGGGAGAGCACCGAGCTCAAGACCGCGCTCGCGCGTCACTATCGCGAGACCTACGACGTCGGTGTCGCCCCGGATCAATTCATCCTGACCTGCGGAGCATCGCCGGCGCTGGTTCTCGCGCTCGTGTCCAGCTTCGATCCGGGGCAACGCGTGGCGACGGCGCGGCCCGGCTACGTGGCGTATCGAAATTCGCTCAAGGCCTTGCATCTGGTCCCCGTTGAGATTCCCTGCGGGCCGGAAAGCCGTTTTCAGCTGACCGCCGCCGCGCTGGAAAAACTCGATCCTGCGCCGGCGGGCGTGATCGTCGCGAGCCCGGCCAATCCCACCGGAACGATCGTCGAAGCGGGTGAGCTCGCCCGAATCGCGGCGGTGTGCCGCGAGCGCGGGATTCTCGTGATCGCGGACGAAATCTATCATGGGCTCAGCTATGTGGAGCCGGCCCGATCGCTGCTCGAGTTCGAGCGCGATGCGTTGGTGATCAGCAGCTTCTCGAAGTACTTCAGCATGGTGGGTTGGCGCCTTGGCTGGCTTCTCGTACCGCAGGCGCGCGTCCAGGCGGTGCGGGCCTTCGCAGGAAACCTGTTTCTCACGGCGCCCTCTTTGAGTCAGCACGCCGCACTCGTCGCGCTTCGCAGGCGCGCGGAGCTCGAAGGTCATCTCGCTGTGTACCGCCGAAACCGCGACCTGTTGCTGCAGGCTCTGCCGGAATGGGGCCTGCAGAACATCGCTCCGCCCGATGGCGCGTTTTATTTATATGTGGATGTCAGTCGTTACACCCAGGACAGTCTGGCCTTCTGCGAGAGCCTGCTGAGAGAGACGGGGGTCGCGACGGCACCGGGCGTGGACTTTGATCCGGTCGAAGGGAATCACTTCATCCGCTTCAGTTTCGCCGTTTCGACAGCGGAGATCGAAGAAGCGATCCTGCGGCTGGACCGCTGGTTCAAGGGCCGATGAACGGCGCCTCAAGCGCGCGCGGTCGTCGCAACTCGCCTATGGACGATCGCGTAAACGACTGCCATCACCCCGACGAATCCTGTGGTAACCAGCAGTTCACCGCGGGCGAGCGTCGATAACAGCCAGATCATGATCGCCGCGGCAGCGAGGGGCACGACGGCACCTCCAGGCGCAACGAACGGTCGGGTGCTCGTCATCACGCCCTTTGCACGAAGCCGAAGCAGGCCGAGGCACGTGATGAGATAGAGCAGCAGCGTGCCGGCGACCGCGAGCATCGCGAGCTGGCGGAACGTGCCGGACGCTGTGACAACCACGACCATCACCGCGTAGAAAACGATCGAAGCCGCGGGTGTCTTTCGTTGGGGATGCACATATCCGACCCAGCGAGGCAGTTGACCTGCGTGCGCCAGTGCGTAACCCACCCGGGGCGCTGAAAGCATGTCGGCGATGAGATAGCCGCCCGATGAAAACAGGGCCAGAAGCGCGATGACCTGTGCCATGGACGATCCGAACACCGCGCGTGCCGTGTCGACGAGTGGCGCTTGCGATGTGCTGAGCGCAGGTCCCAGTACGCCTTGGGCCGTGAGCTGCAGGCCGATGTACAGCGCGGCAATCATGCAGAGCGCCAGCGCGATCCCGCGAGGGATGTTGCGCTCCGCGTTGCGGGTTTCGCCCGCCAGGTTGAGACAGCTTTCGGAGCCGGTGAACGCAAACACCAGGATCAGCGCGCCTTCGCCGATCTTGCCGGGCGGCGGCATGCCGGGCCACGCAAGGTTCGCAGGATGGATCGCGAAAACACCGGCCGCAACGAGTGAAATCAGCGGGATCAGTTTCACGATGCCAATTCCCACCGTGATCCGGGAACCGTCCCGGACACCGTGAATGTTCACCCACGCAAGCACGGTGTAGATCACCGTCAACAGGGCGATCGCGGCCGTCGGCTGCGCGAACAGCGGCCACATCGTACCGAGCGTATCGAGAAAGAAACGGGCCACTGCCGCGGCCGAGCCGATGCAGTTGGCGACCAGCAGCAGCGCGCCGGCAATGCCACCGGCCACCGGCCCGAATGCGGCCTCGGCAAACGAATAGATTCCGCCGCTGGCCGGCACGCGGCTGCCCGCTTCGGCGAAGCAGAGTCCAACCAGGCCAACCAGCACGAGGCAGACCCCGTAAGCAACGATCGACGCCGTCCCGAGCACGCCGGCAACCAACGCAGGCAGGCCAAAAATTCCGACCCCCACGACGCAATTGAATGCGGTGAAGGCCACGCCGCCCACGCCGATGGCGCGCGCGAGCTCGTTGGGGTGGGACGATGCCGGGGATTGCGAGGTCTGTTCGACGGATACGCTCAACGAGTCTCTCACCGCGGTCTTGGGGCCGCTCGATCAGTGTCAATGTTCTCGCCGATTGCGCGGACGATTGCAAGTGAAATCTGTATCGAAACGAGGTCAGGTCGCTGCGGATCAGAGCGGCTCGGAGTTGAGTGCCGCCTTCGCCGACTGTTGCAGCAGGCGCTCGCGCCACAGGACGATCAGTCCCGCGCCGATGACGAGCGGCGCACCGATCCAGACGGACACATTCGGCACTTCGGCGAAAAACAGATAACCGAGCGAAATCGACAGGATCATGCTCGCGTACTCGAGCGGCGCGATCACTGACGCTTCAGCGTAGCGATAGGAATACGTCATCAGCAGCTGGCCGAACACGCCGAACAGTCCGGCCAGCGTGATCAGCAGAAACTGCATGGGCGTCGGCATCGGCCAACCCTGAAGGGCCGTGAGCGCCGCGCAGATCATGAACGTGAGCGAGAAATAGAACGTGATGGTGATGGCGTGCTCGCCGCGACTCATGGCGCGCAGGGACGTCATCGCGATCGCCGCGAAAATGGCTGCGCCCAGCGCAGCCAACGAGCCCATCGAGCTGCCCGTCCCGAACGACAGGTGCGGGCCCACCATGATCAACATGCCCACGAAACCCAGGATGAGGGCGGTCAAGCGATAGCGGTGAATCTTTTCACCGAGAAACACCATCGCCAGCACCGTGATGAACATCGGGGACGTGAACGTGATCGCGGTGACTTCGGCGAGCGGAATCATCGTGACCGCGGTGAACAGGCAGAACATGCTCACGGTTCCAGACAACGACCGGGACGCATGGCCGCGCCAATTCTGGGTCTTGAGCAGAGACAACCGCTTCGTGCGCCATGCGATCAGCGCGAGCACGACGACGGAGATGAGGCCTCGCGCGAAAATTGTTTGTCCGCTGGGCGTCGCCGTTCCCAGCAGCTTGACGCACAAGGTCATGCCGGAAAACAAAACCAGCGAGGCGAGTTTCAGCGCGATGCCCAGCAGGGGGCGATGGCGCGCGGCGAGGGTGTCGTCCAAGAGCGGCGGAGTGGCGAGCGTCGGCGGGGGCGGCCAGTATACAGAGCGACCGGCGCCTCATGGCTGCCGGCAAGAGCCAATGGCGCGACGGCAAGGCCAACGGCGCGACTGTGAAAGCCGATGGCGCGACCGCAAGGGCCGATGGCGTGCCGGCAAGAACTGATGGCGTGACCGCGGAGAGCGCGATCCGCCGATGTGTCCGCACGGTTGAGCGGAATTCGTCTGGAGCCGGGCACGACGGGCTAAGCTTTGCCTGCTGTGGCATCCCGCATTTCCCACCGTTTCGGTCTGGCACTCGGCGCCGTCCTTTTGCTGGCGTCCTGCGCGGAGCCGCCGGTCCGGAGCCAGGTGACGCAGGAAATCCACCGCATCTGCGCGCTGCCGGCCAACGATCGGCAAGCGGAAATCGACAAGGTGCGGGCCAGCTCGGGACTGGTCATCGTGTGCCCTGGCGCTCCCGAAGTGCCGGTGACTTCCGAAGTCCCCGGCTCTCCTTAAGTCACTGAATTAACGGGCCGCAGGCACAATCCGCCCGGCACAGGTAGTCACTTTTCGCGACGGACCGCTCTTTACACCGGGGATACCGCGTGCCCCGGGGAGAGTCCTTGGCGCCTACCGACAAACAGGTCTTCGTCGCTCAGCTGGAGAAGCAGCACGGCCAGCGGCTGCGCCAGTTCCTGGCGGGCCGCCTGCGCCATCGCCTGGCGGATGTACCCGACATCGCACAGGAGGTGTTCCTGCGCCTGCTGCGAATCAACCACCACGAGACGATCCGCAGCTCCGAGGCATACCTGTTCACGGTCGCCTTCCATGTCCTGCATCAGCAGTCGCTGCGGCGCTCGGCGATGCCGGAGTCCGTCGAGATTTCCGCGCTCATCGACGAGATGGAGTCCACGCCGGAAAACGATCCCGCACGGCGGGCGGAGACGATGCAGCAGATGGAAGAGCTTCAGGTCGCCATCCGGCAGCTGTCTCCGAAGGCCCAGGCCGTCCTGCTGCTGCACCGTCGTGACGGTTATTCCCTCGATGAGATTGCAACCCAGCTCGGCTTCTCGCGCGCCAACGCGGCCAAATATCTGAGCAAGGCGCTGCTCCACTGCAGGCAAGCCCTGCAAGCGAAGAAGTAAGGAAGCTCATGAACACCCAGATTTACGAAGAAGCCAGCGAGTGGATCGTCCGTCATCGCGACGGCGAGCTGTCTCCGCAGCAACGCATCCAGTTCGATCAGTGGCTGCGGGAGTCGCCGCATCACGTGCGCGCCTATCTCGAGATGTCGTCGTTGTGGGAGGACGTGTCGAAGATCGATGACGGGATCGGCCTCGACGCGAGCGAGCTGATCGCGCGAGCGCGGGCCGACGATAATGTGATCGAGCTGGATGTCGCGACGTCGCAGGGCGCTGCGTTGGCGCCCGCGACTGCGACTGCGACTGCGTCGGCGCCGGCGCCGGCGCCGGCGTCTGCCTCGGCCTCGGCGCCGGTACCCGTACCCGTACCCGTACCCGTACCTGTAGGTGTACCCGTACCAACGCCCACGGCCCTCGCAACGACGCCATCCATCAGCCATGCAAGACGCAGACGCCTGTCCCGATTCGCGTACGCAGCAGCCGCTTCGATTCTGTTCGCTGGCGTAGCGTTGTGGCTCAACGCCGGACGAAACACATACACCACCGGCATCGGCGAACAACGTTCGATCATCCTGAGCGACGGCACTTCGGTTGAAATGAATTCACGCTCGACGCTGCGCGTGAGCTTCACGCACCGCAAGCGCGACGTCGAGCTGATCGAAGGCCAGGCACTGTTCCGCGTCACGCAGGATCCGAACCGGCCGTTCATCGTGCAATCCAGCGGCACCCGCGTGCGCGCGATCGGCACGCAGTTCGACGTCTACCGAAAGCAAACCGGAACAATCGTTACGGTCGTTGAGGGAAGGGTTGCCGTTGCGGACGAGACGTCTGGCACCCAGGACAGCGAACCCGCCGTGACACTCAAGGCGGGCGAACAGTTGATGGTGCAGCTTGCGCAGGCTGAGGCAAAAAGCCCTGCGAAGCGCGTGACGGCGCCAGTCGCTCGCTCCGCGAATGTCGACGCTGCTACGGCGTGGACCCGCCGCAGTCTCGTCTTCGATGCCGCATCGCTGACCGAAGTTGCCGAAGAGTTCAACCGCTACAACCGTCGTCAGCTCACGCTCCACAGCGCGAATCTCGACACCGTTCACATCAGCGGCGTGTTCTCGTCCGTCGATCCGTCGCTGCTGCTGAAATTCCTGCGCGCGCAGCCGGAGCTGAAAGTCGAAGAAACCGCCAGCGAGATCCGCATCTCGCGTCGTGCGGACTGACATCGAGGTATTCACTTTTCCGATGCCACTGCTCTTAAGCAGCATGAAGCTGTCGCCATCGTGGACGACAGCCGCCACAGAGCTCATCAGAGCCCGGGGAGAGTTCATGCGCACAGCAGCTGCAACGGCGGTCATCTGCCTCGCACTGATCGGAGTCACTCACGCGAAGGATGCCAACGCGGCCATCCGGATGCCGACTCACATCGAATCACAGTCACTTGGGAGCGCACTGCTGCAGCTCGCGAAACAACGCGAGATCCAGGTGGTGTATCGCAGTGAGCTGGTCGGGGCCCGCAAGACCGCGGGGGTCATGGGCGACCTTACGTTCGAGGAAGCGCTCAGCCAGCTGCTGAACGGCAGCGGGCTCACGTTCGAATATCTCGATTCGACCGCGATCACGATCGTACCCCTGAAAAACGCCGCACCGGCGGTTGAAGCTGTTGCAATACCCACGCCCACTCCGGTGGCGCCGAGCTCGGTGCCGGCCGCCTCCGCGACGGAGCCTGCGTTGTGGCAGAAGTTCAAGCTCGCGCAGGTCGAGGCTGCATCGAGTCAGCCCGTCGAAGTCGCGGCCGTGCCGGCGTTTGGCCCGACTCGCGACGAGAAGGGCATTCCCGAAGTGCTGATCAAAGGCGCGAAGGTTTCGTTGAACGCCGACATCCAGCGCACCGAAGACGATGTGCAGCCGTACGTGGTGTACACGGCCGAAGAAATCCAGCGCTCGATGGCGACGAACCTCGAGGACTTCTTCAAGAGTCGCCTGCCGATGAACACGCAAAGCGTGACGCTCGGTCAGGACACGCGCAACGGCAGCAACATCAGCGAGATCAACCTGCGCGGCCTCGGCGTTGACGAAACGCTGGTGCTCATCAACGGCCGACGGCAGCCCGGCGTCTCGAACATCACGCAGTCGGATGACGAGAATTTCGGCCAGCCGGACATCAACGGTATTCCGCTCGCGTCGATCGCGCGCATCGAAGTGTTGCCGGCGACCGCTGCCGGCATCTACGGCGGTGGGGCTACCGGCGGCGTGATCAACATCGTGCTCAAGACCAACTACACCGGCCTCGATGTGATCGCGAACTATGCGAACACCTTCGAGAGCGAGTCCGGCATCAAGCGGCTTTCCGCGAATGGTGGCACGTCGTTCGAGGGTGGGCGCACGAACGTCGCGCTGTCGTTGAGCTACTCCGAGCAGAATCCCATGTTCGTGCGCAGCCGGGACTTCATGCAGCGCGCGCGGGCCCTGGCCATCGCCAACAATCCTGAAGCATACGAGGATGCGTTCAGCCAGCTACCCACCGGCTATACCACGAACATTCGCAGTTCCCAGCAATGTGGATTTACGCCTGACGGTGGCTACGAATGCACGATGCCGAACCTGACGCTGAAACCGCAGTACGGCGGCACGGATCTCGGTTCGAAGATCACGTATGTCCCGGTGGGCTATGACGGCGATCCTGCAAAACTCGTGGCGAATGCGGGCCGCGTGAACCTCGCTGTCGCGAACGATCTCAACAATGCCGGGCGCAGCATTCAGAACAACCCACGCACGAACTCCGTGAACCTCACCGTCAATCGGGACTTCACGGACTGGCTGTCGATGTTCGTCAACGTGTCTCGTTCGGAGAACAACGGTAACGTGTATTTCACGGGCCTGCAGAACTCCGGGTATACCGTCGCGGCCGACGCACCCAACAATCCGTTCACCACGGATATCAGCGTCAGCGTTCCCTTCCCGGGCTATGCGTTCAAGCAGGCGACCACCAGCGAGTCCCTGAACAGCGTGTTCGGCGCAGCCTTCAGCCTGCCGCACCGCTGGCGCGCGCAGCTCGAAGGCAACTGGGGCCGCAGCCGCAGCCAGAACTTCGGTGGCGCGCCGTTTCTGCTCTCGGACGTGCAGGATCCGTCATCCTTCGGCACTATCTTGCGTGAAGGCCTGTCTACCGGTGTGAAGACCGGCAAGATCGACGTGCTTCAGGATTTGAACCAGTCGCCGCTGAATCTTTCCGACTATGCGCTGGAGCCCTACCCGAACCAGACCACCAGCCCGTCAGATTCGATCGGCACCGGCGCGACGTTGCGCGTCTCGGGCCCCGTGTTCCAACTGCCGGGCGGCCAGATCACGCTCTCCGGCTCGTTCGAGCACCGCAATTCCGAGGCGAAAGCGACACGCTCCCGGATTCTCGGCAGCTACGATGGTCAGGAACGCTACTATTATTATCCGGAGCGCGAAACGACCACGGACAGCTACTACATCGAAACGTTCGTGCCGCTCGTATCCTCGCAAAACGCCAAGCCTTTCGTGGAAGCGCTGGAATTGCAGGCCTCCACGCGTCGTGATGACACCTCGACGAAGAGCGTGAACACCGGCGGCACTCCAATCGATACGCCGGACGGCACGCCCGACTCGATCGAGTACACCCGTGCCGGTGTTGCGGCGACCGGCTACACGTTCGGCTTTCGGTATCAGCCGGTGCGGGACGTGGCCTTGCGATCGAGCTTCAGCCACGGCTTCCTACCGCCATCGATCACGCAGATCTCGCCGAAGATCACGACGACGGACGTGCAGCCGGCTTTCTATCAGGACCCGCTGAGAAACTATGAAATGATCGGCACAGCCGCGACCGCGACCATCGTGGGACTCGGCAACCCGAACCTGAAGCCGGAAGAGTCGGACAGTGTTTCAGCGGGCCTGATCTTCACGCCGCGCTTCCTGCAGGCGGCGCGGCTTTCCGTCGACTACACGGAGATCCGCAAGTCCAACGAGATCTCGAACGTCGATGTGTTCTTCCTGCTGCAGGATCCGGTGAACGCCGAGAAGTTGTATCCGGGCCGTGTCGTGCGTGGACCGTCGCTGGGTGACGGGCTGCCCGGACCCGTGACGTATCTCGACGGCAGTGAGATCAACATCGAGCGCACCACCGTTCGCGCGATCGACACGCAGCTCGATTATCAGTATGCCGCGGGCGATCTCGGCAGCTTCGACTTCTACGCCGTGGCCACGATGGAGAAAGAGTATTCGCGCAAGGTCAACGCGATCACGCCCGAGCAGCAATCGGTCGGGTTTCACGATGGCCCGCTCAAGTGGCGCGGCAATGCCGGCATCACCTGGCATCTCGGGGCGCTGAGTGTCGGCTGGGCGATGCAGTACTACGACTCGTACCTCGTCTACAAAGTCCAGGATGGCCCCTCGAGCATCGATTACGTCACGGGCATACAGGGCTCGCGATCGATCGAGAGCCAGAGTTATCACGACGTGTCGTTCCGCTATCGGCTCGGCGAAGGCTTGCTCTCCAACGTCGGCGCGTTCTCGGGCACCACGATTTCCGGTGGCGTGCAGAACGTGCTGAACACGAGCCCACCGATCGAAGCGTACTCAGCAGACGTGGGGTACAGCACTTACGGTGACCCGCGCCTGCGTCGCTACACACTGGAGCTCTCGAAGAGCTTCTGACGTCCGCAAGGAACGCATGCCACTCCGACATCAGCGCTGGCGATGGGGGCCACTGCTCTGGATGCTGCTCGGCCTGTTCGGCCGGGCAGCACTGGCGCAGGCCGATGTGATTCCGTTGCGGGTTATCGACGGGCACCTGCTCGTGCCCGCAGTGCTGACCAATGCCGAGGGCGAGTCGAACGAGGTGATGCTCGAAGTGATGTTGGAGCGGCCAGAAACGCTGGTGCTGCATGCGGACCAGAAAGAATGGCTCGGTAAAGCGGAGTCGGTGGGCTTGCTGCTGGGAGCTGAGTTTCGCGCTCCGTTGCAAGCGAACGAAGTGAGTGAAGAATCCCGGCAAGCGCGTGAGGCCATGCAGAACACGCTCACGCGCTTGCACGGACATGGGCTCGACGAGCGGCCGGTGAAGGGATCGCTCGGGGTCGGATTCCTGCGGCGATTTCACGTCGTCCTGGATGTTCCGGCGGCGCAGATCACGCTGACGGGCCCTGCAGACGTCAGCCCGGGATCTGCTCAGATCGTTCGGCGTTTCGAGCTGAGCAACGGGCTCGCCTGGTTACCGGTGACGGTAGGTTCCAGTGAACCGGGTCGCTTGCTCGTCGGCACGGGCAACTACGACACGTTGGTGAGTGCGCCGTTCGCCCGAGCCAAAGGGAAACCTGCGGGCGACATCGGTTCGGTGCTCGTCGGCGCGATAGGCGAAAAGGGCACTCTGGATTTCACTAAGGACGTCGCGCTTCGCCCGCGTTTCCTGGCGGATGACGATGATACCGGCAACGACGACGCGACGCTGGTCATGGGCTCCGGCCTGCTCGAGGTCTTCCGCGTCGAGATCGATTGGGCGCGTTCGACGATAGGCTTCTCACGACTGCACGAACCGATGTTTCCGGCGGAAGACTTCGAGTTCTTCAAGGCCGAATCCAGCGGCAAGCCCGAAAGCCTGATCGGCTTCCTGCAGCAGCATCCGAAGCATCGACTGAGCGCCGAGGGCGCCGCTGAGCTGATGCAGTGGCGAGTGGATGCCGGCGCAATCGACGACGAGCTGATGGAGGCGCTGCAGTGGATCGCCGATACCGCTCCACCGGACCGGCGCATGGAGAGCTGCGTCGCTTACGTGCGCACGTTCGCCTCGATGCCGGGAAGGGAGAAGCTCGTGCGGAGGGCCGGCGACGTCGCTCTGAAATACGCGCGCAACGCTGTCACGGTCCAGGACACTTATCGTCTCCACAACCTGCTGGGTGAAGTGCTGATGGAGCAGGGCGAGCTGACGGAAGCGTGGAAGCACTTTCTGTCGGCGGCGTTCGTGCCACTCGATGACTCGGTGGATCGTCAGCACAACCTGACCGTCAATCTCAACCTTGCGCGCGTGTATGAGAAACAGGGGCGGCAGGTTCGTGCATACGCGCGTTACAAGAAAGCGCTCGGGTTGATGCGGCTGAAGGGACAGGATTCGCCGTCGTTGCTGGACCTCGAATCGCACGCGACGGACGACGCCGCGCTCACGACTGCGCAGCGCCAACAAGTGGAAGCGATTCGCCGCTGGCATGCGGAGATCGATTCGGCGATGAAGCGATTGCGGCCGATGATTCCGGCGGACAGTCTCTCGCTGCTCGATGACGGTGTGTCGTGAGCGACCTGCGACTGCAAGACTTCGATCGCCTCGTGACCCGGGGAAGTCGTGTCCTCAAGGCAGGCGTACTGCGCGATGAGCTGAAGCGCGCGGTGGCGTGGGCGCCGGCCTGGACGTTTATCGGGCTGCTCTGTGCGCTGGTGTTTCAGGTTCCGGTGACGATTGTGGTGGCGCCAATTCTCGCGCTGCTGGGGCCGATGCTCTACGTGCTGGTGCGCGTCGTGCTTGCGCACGTGAAACACCATCCACAGCGCGCGGGGGCGCTCGGGCGGTTCGATGCGCTCATGCAGAGTAAAGACCGGCTCGTCACAGCGGATGAGTTTCTGCGCAGGCCGGAGGCCGCGCGAACCGGCTTCGAGCAGGCTGCAATTGACGATGCCGAGTCGACGCTACGGGATGCGTTGAATCGCTCGTTGGAGCAGACGAGCACGCTTCCGTGGCATGTACGAAGGATCGGTTTGGTAGGCGTGGCCGCGGCAGCGCTGATCTTGGCGCTGCCTTATCTGCTCGCGCTGTGGAACGACACCGGCGTCGTGCCGCTGGGCGTTCGCAGCCCGGTGTTGGCAGATGCGCGTGACCGCTCGCGCCAGAGCTCAGATTATCCGGAGAAGCGATCGTCGGGTGCGGGCCGCGTGCCAATCGCACGCGCCAACGACACGTCGTCCTTATCGGAAAGCGCCTCGACTTCGACCGAGAAAGCCGAGCGAAGCGCTGCGCGCGAGGAGCGTACGTCGCCGAGCGACACGCGCGCCGCAAAGGCTTCACCCGCGCAATCCTCGAGCGCTTCGGGCCAAGGCGCCGGCGTTGGCTCTGAAGAAAACAGCGCTCCGAGTCCTCAGGCCGAGAAGCCGCGCACTCCAAATCCAGACAACGCCGCGAAGATCCCTCGACTCGCACAAGCCGAACGAAAGAACGGCAGCAGCAGTCCTTCAACCGCTCCGTCATCCGGCAGCGGCCGCTCCACCAGCACACCGAGCAACGCCTTACCGCTCGAGCAGGCTGAAAGGCCGGACGCAGCGACGCAGCCACCGAAGCAGGACGACACCGCCGACGCCTCGGAAGAGAACCAGCAGGAACAGAAGGCGGACGCCGTGAGCACGCCCGGTCCGCGCGATCGCAAGGCGCCGGTCGATCGAAACTCCTCGACGCGGCCCGCCGGCGACAAGGTTTCTCCCACTGCGAACGGCCGCGGCGGCCCGAGTGGCCGCAAGAAAACCCGTGGCGTGCCGTCGATGATTCTCGGCATTCCGCTCGCGGATCGCGTCGAGGGCATCCCGAATCCCGGCAATTCCCGCGTGACGCGCGAACGCACGAAGTCCACCGCCGAGACCCACTCTTCCATCGAAGCGAGTCCGCGCATCGCGCGCAGCGACCGCGCGGGCGAGGTCGTCCATCCACCGTTGCTGCCGTGGATGCAGACCCTGATCCGTGACTATTTCACGAGGTGATATGACATGAACCACACGAGCAGCGCCGAAGTTGCGCGGCACGACGCGGCCCAGTTCCACCGCGTACACGCCGCCATCAAGGGCCAGATCTCGCGGATGATCGTGGGCCAGGATGAAGTGATCGACGGCGTGCTCACAGCGCTGTTCGCCGGCGGGCATGTGCTCCTCGAGGGGGTGCCGGGACTTGGCAAGACACTGCTTGTCCGCACGCTCAGCCAAGCCATTGACGCGCGTTTCTCCCGCATTCAGTTCACGGCGGACATGATGCCTGCGGATATTCAGGGCACCTCCGTGCTCACGGAGACCGAGCGCGGTCACGAGCTGCGTTTCCAGGAAGGGCCGCTCGTCTCCAACCTGGTGCTGGCGGACGAGATCAATCGCGCCACGCCGAAGACCCAATCCGCCTTGCTCGAAGCGATGCAGGAAAGGCAGATCACCGTAGGTCGCCGTACGATGCAGCTCGAAGAGCCGTTCTGCGTGCTCGCGACACAGAACCCGGTCGAGCAGGAAGGAACCTATCCGCTGCCGGAAGCACAGCTGGATCGATTTCTGTTGAAGCTCGTCGTGGGCTATCCGCGCGAAGAGGACTACGCCGCGATTCTCGATCGCACGACCGGCGCTGCGGAAGTTGCGATCCAGCCTGTCGCGAATGCGCAGGACATCGTCAAGCTGCGGCATATCGTGCGCTCCGTGGCCGTGCCGGCACATTCGCAGAAATACGCGGTTCATCTCGTCATGGGCACACAGCCCGGCTCGCCGTACGCGCCGAAGCTCGTGAACGACTCCGTAGCGCTGGGTTCGAGCCCGCGCGGCGCGCAGTCGTTGTTGCTCGCCGCAAAGGTCCGCGCGCTCGTCGACCGGCGCTACGCCGTCAGCACGCGGGACATCGCGGATGTCGCGTTGCCGGTGCTGAGGCATCGCCTCGTCATCAATTTCCAGGGACTGTCGGATCGCATCACGGATGAGGCCATCGTGCAGGAAGTGCTTCGCTCCGTGCGCGCGCCGAACGAGGCGATGTGATGCCGCAGGCGACGCTGTCATTCGGCGAACTGTTCGATGCCGACTTCCTGTCCGCGCTCCAGCGACTGAGCTTGCGCGCGAAGCGGGTGGCTGGCGGCGGGCGACACGCTGAACGGCTGTCGCGAGATCGAGGCGGCGGTGTGGAGTTCAAGGATTACCGTCCGTACACCCCGGGCGACGATCTCCGTGCTGTCGACTGGAACATCTATCGTCGGCTCGGAAAGTTGTCGTTGCGCTTGTTCGAAGAGCAGCAGGATCTGCCGCTGTACCTGCTGCCGGATGTGTCCGAGAGCCTGTTTCTAGAGTCTCCGCCGCGGGTCATCGCGGGGTTGCGCGCGACTCTCGCCTTGGCCGCTGTCGGGCTGGAAGGTCACGACTCGGTCGGACTGTTTCCGTTTGCACGTGAGTTGCAGGTGGTGTTCAAGTCGCTCTCGGGTCGGGCTAGCGTGCTCACGGCCGCGCAGCGCTTGTCTGCGCTTACGGAGTCGAGTCGCGGGCAGAGGACGGATCTCGTTGCGGCGATCCGGCAGCTCTCGCGCATGAAGTTGCGTCCCGGACTGCTCGTGATCGCGAGCGACTTTTTTGATCCGCAGGGCGTCGACGCGATCGAGCAGGCGCTGCGCGCCGTCCGCCATCGATTACTTCTGATTCAGCTCACCCGAGCAAGCGACGCGCAACCGGAGCTGCGCGGTGACGTGCGGTTGCGAGATTGCGAGAGCGGCGAAGCGGTCAATCTCACGCTTACGCCGGACGTGTTGGAGCGCTACCGCGCTGTGCATCGCGCGTTCACTGATTCGCTGGGTGCGCTGGCACGCCGGCGCGGCGGTCGGCTGCTGCAACTCGACGTGGAGCGCGACCTCCTCGAGCAACTCGCGCCGTTGTTTGAGATCGGCGCGGCGCTCGCATGACCTTCGCGAACTTCACGTGGCCCTGGATTCTCGGCGGGATCGCGCTGCTGGCGGCGGGGCTGTATGCGTTGCAGTTCCTGAGGGTGCGATATCGAGACGTCACGGTCGTCAGCACGATGTTGTGGCAGCAGGTGCTGCAGCAGGCACCCGTCAGAACGTTTCGACGGCGCTTCGAGCATCCGTGGGCGTACCTGTTGATCCTGACGATCTGTGCGCTGTTGTGGACGGCGTTGGCGGGGCCGACTGTTTCACCGCGTGCGGACGACCGCTTTCACGTGCTGATTCTCGATGGTTCCGCTCGAATGTCGGCCCAGGGAGCGACAGCCCAGGGCGTGAATCAGAGTCGCTATGCGACGGCGGTGGAAGAACTGACCCAGCGCGTACGCAAGCTTCCGGCGGAGCGGCGCCAGGTGCTGTGGAGTGGGGCGTCCGCGCGAACTTTGTTGATGCCCGGAGAGGATGTAGCGCTGCTGGCGAAGCGCCTGCAAGGACTCGCGCCGGAAGCCGCGCCGTCGCAGATGGAATCATTGCTCTCCCAGATCGCCGCAGAACGTTCCTCGGTGGCGGGACGTGAGTCCGGCGCGGCGACGGATGTGACGATTTTCGGTGATGCAGCGGTGAGCGCGGAAGTGCTTTCTTCACTGCCGAAGACCTTCACCGTGCGGCGCGCGCACGCGGTCGAGCCGGTGGGGCGCAACGTCGGCATCACCGCGCTCGGCCTCTCCGAGTCCCGGTGGGGCAAGGTCACCGTGTATCTTGAAGCGCTGAGCAGCGATGCCACACCTGTCGCGGCAAGCGAGTTTTCGCTGGACCTGGATGGTCAACCCGTACCGACCAACCGCCTCACCGCAAGCGGCGCGGGCTGGCTGATCCGCGACCTGCCGGCCCAAGGCGCGCTGTTTTCCGTGAAGCTGAAAGCGCACGACGCGTTACCGCTCGACGACTCCGCGAGCATCCGACTGCCTGCGCGGCCGGTGCTGCGCGTGCAACTGTCTGCAAGTCTCGACAACTCCCTGCGAACGCTGCTGCAGGCAGATCCTGCCGTGCTCCTGACCGATGCCGACCCCATGGTTGTCGTTCGCAGGGCCGGCGAGTCGCTCGGCGGCGCTGTGCCGGCGTTGGAGTTCATCAGCGCAAAAAATCAGTCGGCCGCGTTTCAACTGACGTATCCGAACACGGTGGATGACGAGGCGGACCTCATCAGCGCCGTCAACGGCATTGGGTTGAACCAGATCGACGCGATGGCGCTGGCCGACGCCGCGCAGAAGCCAATCGAGGTGGCGTTCGTCGAAGGCAGGCAGTGGCGAATCTCCGTGTGGCAGGAACTGCTCACTGACGAATTCGACTTCACGCGGTCTCGAGCCTTCCCGCTCCTGGTGGCGCAGTCCGTCCGCTGGCTTGCGGGCGTTGCCCCTGGTTATCCGTATGTGAGGGCTGGACGTGAGCTCGTGACCGATTCCGCTGAAGGCACTCCCGCGATGTGGCTCGGTGCGCCTTACGTTCCGATGAAAGCCGGCGAGCTCGCTTGGCACACGAATGGAAAGCCGCTCGCGGTGTCATTGCTCGACTCGGCAACCACGCGCGCGGGCCGTGATGATTCGCTCGAGGTCAGCACCGAGCTCGCGGAGCGCGGCACGAGCAGCAACCTATTAATCACCAGCCTGCTGCTTCTGGCGCTGCTCGCGCTGGCGGGCGAGTGGTACGGCCATCTTCAGGGCCGCGTGCCCTGAGCCGCCATGACCATCGCGTTTGCATATCCGTTGTTTCTGCTGCTGTTGCTCGCGGTGCCGCTGTTCTGGATCAGACAAACGAACCGCGTGCATGCGGCGATTCGTTCGCTGGTGATCGTCGCTCTGGTGCTTGCGCTCGCGCGTCCCGTTTTGGTGGGTAGTTACGGATCAATCTATCGAGTGCTCGTGCTCGATGAGTCTGCCAGCCTGACTCCCGATCAACGCGCTCGCTCGGCGCGCTTGCGCGATCGCTGGCTCGAGCAGCTCGACGACAAAAAGAGGGCCGCTGTAGTCGTGCTCGGCGAGGATGCGTCGGAGCGCTTCGATGGCATCGAAAATGTCACGCGCATCAACAGTGCTGTGTCGTCGCTCGGTGCCGTGCTGTCGGCGGCTGCACGCCAGATTCCGGATGGCAGCGCCGGCGTGATCTTTATCGTATCGGATGGGCTGTCGACGGATCGGAATTGGAGTCCGGCGCTGCAGACGCTGGCGGAACGCGGAATCGCGGTGGATGTCGCAGACTTGGGGCCGCAGGTGCGCGGGGTATATCCGACGAGTCTCGGGACGATGGATACCTTGCGCGTTGGTCAGACGGCGCGTTTGAACGTGCATGTTGTCGGGAAGGCTACGGCCGCACGGGTGCGGCTCGTGGATGGAGACGGAATCGAGCTTGCGATCTCGCGGCCGTTCGACAGTGACGGCAGCGCAGATGTTGCGCTCGACTTCGAGCCGTCGGCGCAAGGGTTTCTGCGCATTCGGGCGGAAGTGAGCGTGGGTGATGTTGGCAAGGGTCGTGGCCAGGATGGCGGACGGGGCGGTGGTCAGGGTGGTCTTGCTTCAGTCGCAAAAACCTTCGCAGTCCAACCGCCGCTGCGTCTGTTGTATCTCGGCGATCGCGAGCGGCACGGCGCCGAACGTCTGCGCGAACTGCTCGGTGCCGGATTTGCCATCGACGCTGACGCCGCGGCGGACGCCATCGAGGTCGCCGCGGCTACCACCGCCAACGCCGCGTCTCTGAGCGACTACTCCCTCGTCATGCTCGACGATCGTCCGGCCGCGCACGTTTCTCCAACGCTGCAGCAAGCCCTGGAGTCTGCGATCCGCAATCACGGCCTCGGCCTGCTTTTCACGGGAGGTCGATCCTCATTCGGCGCCGGCGGTTACGCGGGGACTCTGCTCGCGGACACCTTGCCGGTCGAGCTCTCGCAGTTCTCAGAGAAGCTCGACCCCAGCATTGCGCTGGCGATCGTGATCGACACCTCCGGCTCCATGAGCGGCTCGCGCCTGGAGCTCGCGAAGCAGGTCGCCCGGCTCGCCGCGCGCGGACTCAAAGCCCACGACCGCGTGGGCATCGTCGAGTTCTACGGCAACAAGCAATGGGCCCTGCCGATGCAGTCCGCCGCGAATCGAATCTCCATCGACCGCGCGCTCGGGCGCATGCAGGCGAGCGGCGGCACGGTGATGATGCCGGCCGTTGAAGAAGCGATGTACGGGCTGCGCAACGTCAACACCCGTTACAAACATATCCTGATCGTGACGGACGCGGGCATCGAGAACGCCGACTTCGAGTCGCTGATCCAGCGCATCGTCGACGATCGCATCAATGTGTCCACGGTGCTCGTGGGCTCACAGGCGCACAGTCAGAACCTGGTCGACATCGCATCGTGGGGCCATGGTCGTTTCTATGCGGCTGCAGATCGATACAGCCTGCCGGAAGTGCTCTTCAAGCAGCCGTCGCAGCGCAAGTTGCCGGAGTATCGGGCGGGCTCGTTTCCCGTCGTCACGCGAGGCGCGTCCGGTTGGTGGGGTGAAATCGAACGCACTCGTGTGCCAGCGTTGTCAGGGTACGTCGAGACGCGCGCGCGGCCGGGCGCACAGGTGCTGCTCGAAGCACGAGGCAGCGCCCACCCGCTCATGGCGACCTGGAATTACGGGCTCGGGCGTGTCACCGCGTTGATGACGGAACCCACCGGCCCGGGTACGGACTCGTGGCGGACGTGGGGCGATTACGGCCGCTGGCTGGCGCGAGTGATCGAGCGTACCGCGAGCGACAACCGGGCGTTCCGGTTCTCGATCCGGCGCGCAGATCGGCGGGTGACTATCACGGCGAGACGTTTCACGTCCGATGAAACGGTGGTGCCGAAAGCGGACAGGCTCGATGCGACTGGCAAAGTGATCTCGCCGCTCGAGCTCAGGCAGGTTGCTCCGGATCGGTTCATGGCCGAGCTCGATGTCGCCCCGGGCGAAGAAGTGCGAGTGAGAGCGTTCGGGCCAGGCGATGCGCCAGAGCATGCACCCGGCGGCGCACCCGGCGAACTGCTCGTGTCCAACGCTGCAGAAGATGTCTCGCCCGAGGATCGAGTCGATCCCGACAACGCGCTCGATCTGCAGGCGGTGGCCGATATGACCGCGGGCAAGGCTGTCGACATTGCGGACCCTGCGCGAGCGGCATTCAGCATCGGGAGCGGCAAGAATTCGCCCGTCGCGTATTCATTGTGGTCGTACGCGCTGCTGCTCGCGTTGCTCCTCTATCTCGCCGAACTGATCTACCGGCGGTGGCCGCAAGCCGGTGCGCCGGGGGTGCGAGCATGAAGCGGGCTGTCGTGCTGTTCGCGACGCCGAGGGCGCTGCTATCAGCACTGGCACTCGCGCTAGCACCAGCACTGGTGTTGCCGCTGGCACCAGCACCCGCATCAGCACAGGCGCTGCCGCTAGCACGAGCACTGGCGCCGGCACCCGCACTAGCAACAGCACTAGCGCTGGCACCAGGACTGGCACAGGGCGCGGCACGCGCCAACGCTGCGTCGCCGAGCTCGACAAGTCTCGCCCAGTGGAAGTCCGGCAATCTTCCCGCCGCTCGCGCCAGTGTCGAGGCCGCGCTCGATACCGGTCCGGTTACGTCGTCGTTGGCCGAGCAGTATGCCGCGTTGCTCGAAGCCGGCGGCGACACACCGAAAGCGATCGAATGGCTTGGCCAGGCGCTCACCAGGACCCGCGATCCGAAAGTGCAGGCTGAGCTGCGTCTGCGGCTCGCGTTCGCGCAGGTCACTCCGGACAATGTTCATCAGCTCGTCGAATTGGCTCGCAATCGAGAGCCGGAGTTTCGACATCGCGCGGCTATCGCGTTGGCGTTGCTCGGACACTTCGACGAGGCCATCGACCTCTATGTGATCCGCGGTGATGCCGTCGCGCGGTTCCACCAGAACCTCCGTCTCACGCAGTGGAGCCTGCAAGCGGGCCGGCCTGCAGCCGCGCAGGAGTGTGCGTGGCATGCGGTCGGACTCGGGCCGAATGAGCGTGATCGCCGCTATGCCCTGAGCCTGCTCGTCGAAGCTCACGATGCAGACAAGTCGCTGGACCGGCTGCTGCAGAAGTTCGCGGCCAAAAGCGTGCTGTCAGCGGAAGAACAGGAAGTTCGCGTGGAGCTGCTGCGCCGCCTCGGCCACTTCGATGAGGCCATCGTGCTGTTCAAGGAAGCGAAAGTGGGCGCGCTCACCGCCGAGTCACGCCGCGCGCTGCTGAGGATGTACAGCGACGCCGGTCGCGAGGCCGACATGGTCGCGGAATATCGCCGGTTGATCGCCGCCGAGCCCGGTCAATTGGTGTGGATCGAAGGACTGACTCAGCACCTCATCGAGAAGAAGGAAACCGATGCGGCACGGGACTTGTGGCGCCAGTTCATCGATCGCACCGATCAGGCGCCCGTGCTGTTCAGTGGGGCTCGCGCACTCGCACGCTTCGGCCTCGATGATCTGGCCGATGCGGCGATCGAGAAATGCCTGAGCGGCGATCCGGCGCGCGTCATGGAAACGCGGTTGTTCCAGCTCGATCGGGCCCGCGCGCGCGGCGACAGTCAAAAGGTCGATCAGACACTCGCCGCGCTGGATGCAGCGCTGCCGGCGAACGATACGCGTCGAATCGAGCTGGCCTATGCCTACGAGCGCGTGAAGAAGTCGGACGAAGCCCTGCACGTGCTCGAAGCGCTCGCGAAGCAGTCGCCGAACGGACTCGGGCGAGACGAACGCATGCGGCTCGCCTGGCTCTACGACGGCGCCGGCCGGCGCGATGAGGCGCTCGCCGAATGGAAGGCGCTCTGGGAGAGCTCGGACTCGGAGGTCTCCCGGCGCATGATCGAGGATCGGCTCGTCGCGCTCGCGGCGGAAACGGGCGCGCTCGGCGATCTGGTGGTGGAGCTCGAAAGTCGGCTCGCCGGGCACCAGGCTCGCAAGAAAGACACGGCGCTGCTCATTCGCATCTATACGGAGGCGGAAGACTCTGCGTCGGCGGTCGAAGTGATCCAGGAATACTTTGGCGCCTCGGGTGGATCCCGAGGCGGAGCGGCCGGCCGCACGAAGGAAACCGATATCGCGAGCCTGCAGGAACAGGCGCGTGTCTATCGCGCGCTCAACGAGGGCAAGGCTTATCGCAACGTCACGCTCCGATTGCTCGCACTCGATCCGCCGAATCGCGTGGACTATCTGCGAGGCCTCGTGCTCAGCCGCGTCGAAAGCGCCACCGCCGCTGCGGAAGATCCGGACGGAAGTCGCCTGCGCGACTGGCTAAAACAGCTTCGCGCGGCGATGCCGGGCGGTGCCAACGCCGAGTTCGAAGCTGGCGTGCTGATGCTCGCGGGGCTGAATGACCAGGCGATCGACACATTCAAACGCGCCATCGCGCTGAACCCGACACACAGTGACAACTACCTGTTGCTGGCCGACTTGCTGAAACAGAGCTCGCGGGAGGCTGAAGCGGTCGCGATGCTCCAGTATCTCGTCGAGCACGCGACGGACGATGACGCGTTTGTCGTCGGCGTGGATGGCCTGCTCAACCTGCAATTGCGGGATCCGAACATCAACACCTGGACGCGCCGGCGCGTGCTCGAGCGGCTCGCCGCGCAGGACGACAAGCCTTACCTCTACGAACTGCTCGCGGAACTGGCCGAAGAGGCGCGCGATTCGCAGCTCTATTTCGCGTCCCTTGAAGAATCGCTCATCTACGCGGAAGGGCGCCGCTCCAACACGTTGCGCGAGTTGATTCTCGCGAGCAGCGAACAAGGTCGTGCCCAGTTCCGCGATCCCGATCTCGAGCGAGCCTTGCGTTACAGCCGCCGGATCATCGCGCTCGGCGAAGACCTGCCGCCCGAGGTGTACGTGAACATGGGAAACCTGTTTCTGAAGAGCAACGACGTCGCCGGCGCCACGCGGGCCTTCGACCTCGCGGCGGATCGCGCGGACGCGTTCACGCGCAAGAACTGAAGCCGAATTCAAGAGAGATCCTTGCAATGAAATTGTCAGACACCGTGCGTCGCGCTGTGCTCAGTGCGCTGATCGCGTGGCCCGTGATCGTCCAGGCCGGGTCACCGGTGGAGGAGGCCGGCGATCGTTTTGCCGCGTCCGGCTATTTTCGTGAAGCCGGCGCGCAATATGAGAAAGCGCTCATCGGCGATGCGGGCAACTTCGGCCTCAGGACGAAACTTGCGGAGACGCGACTGTCAGAAGGCCGCATCGCAGAGGCGCATGCCGTCTATCTCGAAGGTCTGCTGGCCTTGCTCAATAGCCAGCCTTTGACTGCAGAAGGAAGCGCCGCGCCAAGCCTCGCGAATACAACGAGCGCGGCTTATCGAGAGAATTACAGGCCGTTCATTGCCGGCGCGATTGCGACGCTGCCGGTGGAGGGAGAGAGCTCATTCACAGTCGTGCAGGGCGCGCTCGAGAAGGCACTGGCGGATGCGCGCCAGAGTGCCGGCGGTAAGATCACAAAGACGCTGAGCTTCTACCCGCGGGTTCAGGGGCTCGCCGAATTCGCGCGGACGTTCGCGACCCGAACGGGACGTTACGAATTCGCCCGACGTTGGGACGCACTTCTGAGACAGTCGTTCGACGCTCCAGCGCCGGTTGCTACACCGGGAGTCAGCACGTTCGAACAGGATCTCGCTCGCGCGCGACTGCAGAAAGATGCGTCTGCGACGCTGGGCGTTTATCAGGGATGGTTCACGACGCTTGCGCAATCTCCCCCCGCGGACGACTCGCGCGGCCCGCAGATCACTTCGGCCGACGTCGTGATGTTCGCGCACGATCAGCTCGACACCGAGCGCTACAAGGCGTTTTGTCGATTCGTGTTCGACGCGATCAAGAAACGCCCGGAGCTGGCGCGGGACCTCATCTTCAACGGCGACCGCGGATTTTCCGAGCCGGACGCGTTCAGCTCGGTGCTGCTCGACATTGAACACAAGGTAGGCCGCGAGCTGCTCGACGAAGCGACGTTTCGCAGAATTGCCGCCGGCGGAAAGCCGGCCAATCGCGAGCTCGACAGCATTTATCTGGCCAGCCGGCTGACGCCCGAGCGTCAGGTGGAAGAGTTCAAGCGCCTCATCACCGTGGATTCCGGCGGTAGCGTTAAATGGGGCCAGGCGATCGGCGTGCTGCGTTTGTTGCTAGCTCACCCGCTGAGCGCGGCGACGTCCAGGCGTCTCGACACGGTGCTCAAGGAAGGGCTGATGCAACTCAAGACGATTCGAGGGGGACTGCTTGCGGAGGGCGCAGGGCAGCTGTCGCAGGGTCATCTGGGTGTCGGCATCGATCGCTCGAATGTGGCGCTGCTGGAAGGCTGGGATTCGTATCTTACCGAGACGCACGCCAAGCTCGTGCCGCCCGGTCTGCTGAAGATCGGCCTGCTGCGCGATCTTGGCCAGGAGCAGGTGGCCATTCCGCTTGTGGTGGACGCGGCGCTTGCGGTGTATGCGACGCCAGGTGCTTCTGCCGCGTCGAATGTGGTGATGGCGACGGCGAGCGGGCCGCGCGACCCGGAAGCGGAAAGTCGGGCCGCCATGGCGAATTTCCTGCGCCCGATGGCGGCGTGGATATATCCAAAGTATCGCGCTGAGATTGCCGCGGCTGTCGACAAAAAAGAGGCGACGCTCGGCCGCACGCCCGCTGTGTTGATGTTGCAGGCACAGCTGCGGGCAATCGACCCGGATGCGGTGCAGATGCCAAAGGCCGCGCAGGTGCCAAAGGCCACGCAGGGGGCCGCGAAAGCCGCGGCCGCAAGCGCGTCGGCCAATGCGCCCGTATCGGGCGGGCCAGGCGGTTTCGACAACAGCTACTTCACCACGCCGATGACCAAGAAAGCGATCCAGAGCGTGTTCGCTCTGGAGCAAGGTGGTAAGCCCGAAGACGCGCGCGCCGGCCTGCGCCAACTGTGGCGACTGACGATGCTGTTTGATCCCACCGTGCTGCCGGCCGGCGTCGAGTTCGGCTTCGGTAGCAGCTGGGTGCAGTTTCAGTACGACTGGCTGATCGAGTTGAACTGGGGCGCCACGAGCCGCAATGCCGGCGGCCGCGGCACCTTTTTCGCGAAGCTGTCCGAGTACGACTTTGCGACCGCTGAGCTGGAAGCCCAATGGCATGGGCTGTATGCGCAGGCAGTCGATGAAAACCAGCCGCTCTATGCGGCGCTCGCGACGGCCTATGAACGGCGCGGCCTGCTGGCCGCTCGCGTTCAGCAACTCACGGACGGTCTCGATCGCGGCCTGATGGGACCGCAGGAGCTCGTGTTGCTGACGGAGCTGATGGGCCATCTGCCGCAGCAGCAGATCCGCAGGCAGCTGCCATTGGCAGAGCGCAAGCTCACGGAGTTGCGTGTGAGCTCGGGCTATCCGCGTCTGTTGATTGCGCGCATGCATGCGGCGCTCGGCAAGGAGGACCAGGCAGTGAGGTTCTATCACGAGGCATTCATCGCGCGTCTGTCGCCGCCGACGTACGGGATCACGAGCGTGAACGTTCCGTCGCTGACCGCGCTGGCGCTGTATGAGGACACAAAGGGCCGGCTGAAGCGCCCGGCGCGGGATGCGCTGCTGTCCGGTTTCATGCGCATGCTGTCGCCCGATGAGGATCCGGCGAAACGCGAGTTGTATGCCCGATTCCTGATGCGCGTGCTCGAAGCCGATCCGCAATCGACGCTTGCGCAATCGGCACTCACACCGTTCCTGAACGATGGCGTCACAGTGCGTGCGCCAGTGGATCTGGTGAAGGCCGTCAGAGTGATGGCACGGACGGGTCAGCGCGCGCAGTCGCTCCAGCTTCTGAAAACGGTACTGAAGCGCAGCGTGGACCCCGAGTCGGCGAGCTTCGGATTCGGCGGCATGGCGTTCAGCTCCGGCCAGATGCGCGCGATGATGCGGACCCAGGATTATGGAGCGCGCCTCCTGTACGGATTTCGCATGCCTCCGAACAACGAACGCGACCTGCTGGATGATCTGTTCACTCCCAGTTCTGAACCGTGGCCGCAGGAGTCGGCCTGGCTCACCGAGTTGAGCCGCGCCGTGAACGATTGGAGCGAGCGCGGCGAGATCGATGCGGAGGCCGGTGCCACCGCGCTGGCGCTTACGGCCGAACGTTCCAAGCAACTCCAGAGTTCTGCCCCGTAACCCTTGCTACGCGAGACATCATGAGAAGCCTCATTCCTGCATTCGTGCGCGCGTCGATTTTCGTCGTCGCAGCGCTTGTCGCACCCGCATTCGGCGCCGAGCCCGCTGCGGAACCCGCATTTGCCCATGAAGACAGTGACCTCAAGCCGGATCCCGCCGTGAAGTGGGGTCGGCTCGACAACGGCATCCGTTACGCGCTGATGGCGAATGCCAAGCCGAAGGGACGCACCTCGATGCGCTTCGGCGTGATGGCGGGCTCGCTGCAGGAAAGCGAAGCCCAGCGGGGACTCGCGCATTTCCTGGAGCATCTGGCGTTCAACGGCAGCACGCATTTTCCGTCGGGCACGCTCGTCGAGTATTTCCAGCGGCTCGGAATGAGTTTCGGGGGCGACACGAACGCGAGCACGAACTTCGATCGCACCGTGTATCAGCTCGAGCTGCCGGATAGCCGCCCGTCGACCACGGAGAAAGCCTTCACGCTGTTCAGCGACTTTGCGAGCGGGCTGCTGCTGACGCCGGAGTCCATCGAGAAAGAGCGCGGCATCATCCTGAGCGAAGCGCGGGATCGGGATTCACAGGGTTTGCGGCAGTGGCAGGCCGAGTCGGCCTTCGAGGCGCCGAACGCGCTGTACTCCCGTCGCTTGCCGATCGGCGACCTGGACGTGATCCGCACTGCCAAGCGCGATCAGTTTCTCGATTTCTACGACACGTGGTATCGCCCGGAAAACCTGGTGATCGTCGCGGTCGGCGACTTCGATCCGGCCAAGGTCGAAGCTCAATTGAAGGCGGCACTCTCGCCGGTGAAGGCGAGGGGACCCGGCCGTGCGCGCCCGGACATGGGCACAGTATCCACGCCGGAGAAACCGGTGGCGATGTTCTATCACCAGTCCGAAGCGGCGGCGGTGAGCGTCGGCATCAGCGTTCTCACGCCCTACACACCGAGACGCGACACCTCAGCGAGCCAGCTCGAAGACCTGCCAATGAATCTCGCGCTGGGCATGTTCAATCGTCGCATGAGCATCCTGGTGAAGCAGGAAGGCGCTCCGATCACCGCTGGGGCGATGCAGGCGACCGACGTGATGCGTTTCATGCGGACCGTGGGCATCGATGTCAGCTGCCGCGATTCGGACCGCTGGCGTGAATGTCTCGCTGTGGCTGAGCAGCAGGTTCGCGTTGCGCGCGACTTTGGCTTCCGACCGGAGGAGTTGGCCGAAGTCGTGGCCAACCTGCGCAACGTGCTCACACAATCCGCGCGAAGCGCGGCGGATCGCAATTCGGGCCAGATCGCGGAAGGGCTGCTTTCTTCCGTGATGGACCGACGGGTTTATACCTCGAACGAATCGGATCTCGCCTTGCTCGGCCCGGCCTTGCAGAAGGTGACGGTCGAGCAGTGCGCGGAGGCGTTCCGCAAGTTGTGGGCGTCGACGGAAGGACGCTATCTATTCGTTGCGGGCAACATCCAGACCACCGATCAGGACGTGCTCACAGCTTATCGAGACAGCCACGAACAGCCGGTGAAGAAGCTGGAAAAGCAGGTGGCGCAGAGCTTTGCTTACGCGACGGCTGCGAAGCCCGGCGAGATCGCCACGCGCAAGCGCATCGATGATCTCGACATCACGCTGATCGAATTCAAGAACGGTGTGCGGCTCAACCTGAAGCCGACGCCGTTCGAGGTCGGCCGCGTGGGCGTGAGCATCCGCGTCGGTGGCGGATTGCTCAGTGCCCCGCGCGACAAGCCGGGCTTGCCGATGCTCGTGTCGAATACATTTGTTCCGGGCGGCCTGGGTAAACACAGCGCGGACGACCTTCGTTCGTTGCTCGCAGGCAAATCGCTGAACTATCGATTTGGCGTGGGCAGCGATGCGTTCGTGCTCGGCGGCGGCACCACGCCGGATGATTTGCTGCTGCAGTTGCAGGTTCTGCAGGCCTTCATCACGGATCCCGGTTATCGGCCAGAGGCGCTGCGCCAGTTCAAGCAGGGCGTCGATCAGTCGTACGCGCAGTCGGTGCATTCGCTGAATTCCGCGCAGGGCATGGAAATCCCGCGTCTGCTGGCCAATGGCGACACGCGGTTCGGTCTGCCGGCGAACAAGCAGGTGCTGCTCGATCGCAATTACGACGAGGCGCGCAACTGGCTGCGTCCGCAGCTCGAGACCGGTCCGATGGAGATCGCGCTGGTGGGCGACTTCGAGATCGAAAAGGCGATCGCGGCTGTCGCGCAGACGTTCGGCACGTTGCCGCCGCGCAGTCCGAAACCCGCCTACACGGCCGAGCGCCAGGTGTCGTTCCCGAAAGAGCCGCTCAGCCGCGAGTTCAAGGTCGACAGCGAGATGAAGCGCGCGCTGGTCGACATCCGCTGGCCCGCGACCGATCGCAACGACATCCAGCGTGCGCGTCGCTTTTCGATCCTCGACAGCATCTTTTCCGACCGGTTGCGATTGAAGCTGCGCGAGCAGATGGGCCAGACGTACAGTCCCAATGTTCAGGACCAGCTGAGCGACACGTTCCCCGGATATGGCTTCGTGGTCGCGACCGCCAGCGTGGCGCCGAATCAGGCGCGTGCGGTGGCGGATGCCATCAAACAAGTGGCGCGCGACATGGCGGAAAAGGGCGTGACCGAGGATGAGCTCCTGCGCGCCAAGGAGCCTCTAATGGCCCACCTGCGCGACTCGCTACGCCAGAACGGTTACTGGCTGGGCGTGATCGAGCAGCTGCAGGAATCGCCGGAGCGCCTCGACTGGCATCGGAGCCGCGAAGCGGACTTCCAGGCGGTGTCCGTCGCAGACATCAATGCGCTGGCAAAGCAGTACCTCGACCCGAAGCGCGCGTCGGAATTCATTTCCGTTCCGACGAGCACGCCGCCGACGTGAGCGCAGGAGGCAGGGGCCGGCGGCGACCGGCCCTTGCCTCGTTCCGTTTGGGGGCGGAACCCGCTGAACGTTTGGAAGAGGGCCCCTGTAGAATGCTGCGGCATGACGGAAGATCAGCCCGACGATGCGGCCGAAGAACCCACCGCGTGGAGCCCGACACTGCCGCCCGCCGTGCGCGCGCTCGCCGACGAGCTGGTGCCGGTGTTTTACGACGAGCTCAAGCTCGTCGCACGCCGCGAACGGTTTCGGGTGGGCGCGGGCGTCACGATGCAGACGACGGCCCTGGTCAACGAGGCCTATCTCAAGCTGCGAAGCGCGCAGGGCTGGAATGACAGCGCTCATTTTCTGCGCGCGGCGGCGCTGGCGATGCGCCACGCCCTGGTGAATCACGCCCGCGCGCATCTCGCCGTGAAGCGGGGCGCCGGCTCGGTCCACGTGCCGCTCACGGCCGCGGAAGATGTGGTCGTGGAAAGCGATGAGACCCTGATTGCGCTGGACGAAGCGATCGAGCGCCTGGCCCAGCAATCGCCGCGGCTCGCGCAGGTGGTCGAGTGCCGCTATTTCGGTGGTTATGACGAGGAGGCGACCGCGCGTGCCCTCAACCTTTCGGCACGCACAGTGCGGCGGGACTGGGTGCTAGCGCGGGCGTGGCTGCACCGTGAGGTGGCTGAACCCGACGGATCGTGAGCCTCAGAATCGATATCGGGAAGCCGAGGTTGTAGTTACGCGGCTCGCCTCCCTGCACGCGCGCCACAGCACGCCACGCGGCGACGATCGCGCGATTTTTCAGCGTGTTCTCCTACAGCGGTTGAGCGCCGAAGCGCGCCTTATGTTGGCACGCGCTCAGCAGTAGCCCGCTCTCTCAGCGAGGCTGCCGTCACGCTCCTCTCACCCACTGAAGGTGTTCCGATGAAATTCATTCCTGCCACGGTTCTCACGACCGCAGCCGCTATTCTGGCCACGACGATGTGCTTTGCTCAGACACCCACGCCCCCTGGCCGCACGACGAGCCCGGCCGCGTCCACAGCACCGCCAGCCGCCGATGCCTCGATGCCGCATCAGCGCGAGACGATGGGAAACAAGAATCAGACGATGAAGGAATGCATGGATACGCACGCCAAGGTCACCGGAATGTCCCGCAGCGACATGACGACGGCCTGCAACGATCAGATGAAGATGCAGCAAGATCGCATGCATGACGGCTCCAAGATGCCGGCCCCGAAGTGAACTTACCGGAGACTTCCATGAAAGACCCGACACAGACCGATTCGAGAACGCCTCCTGCTGTTGCGATCACAACCGAGAGCAACATGCTGAGGAATGCCGCTAGCGAACCGGGCCTTACTCGCATGGACGACACGCTCGATCAGAACGGCGATGCGGATCGCAAAATCATTGCGACCCTCAACGAGCTCATCGAGGTCTCGAAGGATGGCGAAAAGGGTTTCGCGCTGGCGGCGAAAGATTCGAAAGAGCCGTCTCTGACCATCCTGTTCAGCGAAGGTGAACAATCCTGCCGCGCCGCCGCCGCAGAATTGCAGGACCAGGTGCGCATGCTCGGGGGGCGCGCTGAAGACGACGGGAGCATGAAGGCCGCCGTCCATCGCGGCTGGATCAGCCTGAAGTCTGCGGCCACTTCGCGCGACAGCAAGGCGATTCTCGAAGAATGCGAGCGGGGCGAGGACTACGCGAAAGCGAAGTATGTCGATGCGCTCAAGCAGAACCTGCCGGAGCCGCTTCGTACCCTCGTCGAGCGCCAGTATCAGGGCGTCGTCGCGAACCACGACCGGGTGCGCGACCTGCGTAACCAGTACCGGGCCTCCTGACGGATCGGCGCGACGCGGGAGCTCAGAAATAACGAGTGATGAGGTTCCCGCGTTCGCGTTTCTTGCGGTCGTACCAGATGCACGGCCCCATCATGGCGGCCAATAGCAGCATCCAGATGAGATAGACGCCAGGCAGGCCAGTCTTTGTTCTCAAGAGCGCCTGCACGATGCCGAGCACGTAGAAATGCACGACGAAAAAGAAAAACGGTACGCGGCCGAAAATCTCCAACGGACGCAGCCGCGCAGGTGTCGTGTGACGCACGATGCTGGCTAGTGCGGCGAGTGCCACGAAGATGCAGCTAAACGACCACGCGAGAAAGGGAAGATCGGGCGGGTATTTCGCGAACGTCCAGAATGCGAAGCTTGCGACGGCCGTATAGGGATATGCGTTTCCGTACCCGACGAAGAGCCGCACGGCGAGAAAGATCACCACGCTGATCGCGGCGAGCCCCAACCACTGCGGCCGCGAGTCGGGCCGGCGCAGCGAATCGCGCCCGATGACGTAACCGAGCATCACGATGCCGATCCACGGGAACACCGGATACATCGAGCGGAACGCTCCGCTTCGCACCGGCTCGTAAAGAATGGCCTGCAACGGGACGGGCAGCGCCGAAACATCGAGCAGCGGGTGCAGGACCAGGAGTCCGATCGCGACCGGCGCGAGGATCCGGTTCGGCAGGTGCCTCACTCCAGCGAGCACGATGATCCCGACGCCGATCGAGCTCAGGGTCATGAACGAATAGAAACCCATGAGCGCGCGCGGCAAGCCCATGATGAGGGCGTCCACCGCGATGAGCACGAGCCCGCGGATGAGCAGTTGCCGTGTAATGTCCGCCGGAGCTCGTCCGCGCTGCTGACGCGCGTCGCTCGTGAGCGCGACCATGAAGCCCGCCATGAAGAAAAACCCGGGCGCCACCGGCACGCCGAGGAATCGAGTCAGGAACTGAAACAGGTCGCCGAACACCGGCGCAGCACCCGACGCAAGCTCTTCAGGCGCCCGGCCGGAATTGAACATGAGCGAGGCGTGATCGAGCGCCATGTGCGCAATCAGCAGGCCACGGAACACGTCGACATAGGGCCGACGTGACGTGGTGCGGGAAGTCGCCAGGCTTTGCCGGGTTTGAGCGGGCGGATTGGCGGTCAACTGCGCGGCCTCCGATGGGGTTCCGTGGAGATTCTGGCCCGCCCCCAGGCGCTGAAATACCGGCGAGGGTGGGATCCCCCGACTGACGAAAGTAAGCCACTGCCGTGCGGAGTACGCGATGATGCGGCCTTCCGATCCACGAACCACGGAAAGCCTCGAACCATGTCCGGACATGCCGATTCCACGCGGGCCATCTTCTTTGCGCTGGGCGCGAACTTCGCCATCACGGTGGCCAAAGGCGTCGCGGCGTTCTTGAGCGGTTCCGGTGCGATGCTGGCCGAGACGGTGCACTCGCTGGCGGACTGCGGCAACCAGGGCCTGCTGCTGCTCGGCATGAAGCAGGCGAAGAGGCCGGCCTCACCGGACTATCCGCTGGGCTACGGCAAGGCGGTGTACTTCTGGTCGTTCCTGGTCGCGCTGATGCTGTTCAGCCTCGGCGGCATGTTTTCGCTGTACGAGGGCATTCACAAGCTCTCGCATCCCGAGCCGCTGGAGAAATGGTGGGTGGCGGTGGGCGTGCTCGTGTTCAGCATCGTGGCGGAGTCGATTTCGATGCGGGCCTGCATGACCGAAGTGAACAAGGCCCGCGGCGAGCAATCGCTGCGGGAATGGTTTCGCGCGAGCCGCCAGGCTGAGCTCATCGTGATTTTCGGCGAGGATCTGGCGGCGTTGTCGGGCTTGTCGCTCGCGCTGATCGCTGTCGTGCTGGCCGTGGTGACGGGCAATCCGCTCTGGGATGCGCTCGGAACGGTGGCGATCGGCCTGCTGCTCATCGTGGTGGCCGTGTTCGTCGCGATCGAAGTGAAGGCGATGCTCATCGGCCAGAGCGCGGATCCGCGGGTCACCGCGGACATGAAAGCGTATCTGGAGGCGCGCCCCGAGATTGCGCGCGTGTTCCACCTCATCACGCTGCAGATGGGCGCGGATGTGATGGTCTCGGCGAAAGTACAGGTCGGGCACGCGCAGACGGCGACGCAGCTGGTCGATTCGATCAATGCAGTCGAGAAGGACTTCCGGGTGCGATATCCGCAGGTGCGCTGGAGTTTCTTCGAGCCGGACGATCAGGATTGAGGGCGAGCCGCTGAGCGCTCCGGTCTGAATACCTGGACGTCATCGTAGAAGCCCGGTTCTTCGTTGGGTTCCCACCAGCCCGGCACGCCCAGCACCGGCAACGGCAGAAACGACTTTGCGGTCAGCCTCGAGCTCGTGAGTGTGGCAGCTACGCCGGCGTCGCTCAGGTCATCGGTCACCCACACGTGTGCCGTGATGGCCTTGCGCGGCTGAGTGAGTTTTTCCATCAGGGCGTGGCCGAATATCACGAGCTGCGCCGCCTGCCACGAGTTGCGTTGGGTGAGGAACAAACGGTGCCACTCGCGTCGGCGTAGCGCATCCACCAGTTCCGGCGGCGCGCGAAGAATGGCAGCATTCTCGTCGAAGAGCGTCAATGCATCGCGCAGCGGTCCGCGCGGGCCGGAGGTGCCAAGCAATGCGATCTGTTCCGCCTGCAGGCTATTCAGGCGCCGTTTGGTTTGCGGGTAGGTCAACCAGACGAGCCCGTTGAAAAGATCATGCAGGTTGTCGCGTGTCGGAACGCAGCCGGTGCGGGCGATAAACGATTCATATGGCTCAGTGGCGGCCAGTGCTGAGTGCTCCACGAAACGCACGGGGCCGGGGATTTGGCGCTGCGCCTCGTTGAGGGCCACGACGACGGACTGAGCGCGTGCCGCCGCGAAGATCCGCGGCGCCAGCGGCGAGAACGGCACCAACCAGGGCGATGTCGAGAGCGGCACGTCGTTCATGGTCGAACGTTACCTCATCGCGCGCAAAGCGCTGCTGCTGAGTACACTGCCGCGATGGGAACAATCGGAATTGTGCTCGCGATGATCGCGGCGGTGGTCTTCAGCGGCCTCGTGGTGCGGGTGTTGCCCTTTGCCGTGCCCACGCCGCTGGTGCAGATCGCGCTCGGCGCGGTCATCGCCGCTTTTTCGGATCACGCCGTTCGGCTGGAGCCCGATATCTTTTTCCTGCTGTTCCTGCCGCCGCTGCTGTTTCTCGACGGCTGGCGCATTCCCAAGGAGGGTCTGCTGCGCGATAAAGGAATGATCCTCGAGCTCGCGCTGGGGCTCGTGATCTGCACCGTCGTCGGCATGGGGTATTTCATCCACTGGATGATTCCCGCGATTCCGATGCCCGTCGCGTTCGCGCTGGCCGCGATCGTTTCGCCGACCGATCCCGTCGCCGTCTCCGCGATCACGGAGCGGGTCGCGATGCCGAGCCGGGTTCTGCACGTGCTCGAAGGCGAATCGCTCCTCAATGATGCGTCGGGTCTCGTGTGTTTCCGGCTCGCGGTGGCCGCTGCGCTGACCGGCACTTTTTCGTTGCCCGCGGCCGCCTGGACGTTCGTGCAGCTCGCGGCAGGTGGCGTGGCGATTGGCGCGGGCCTTACGTCCATCATCATGTTCGTCAAGAACGGGATCAGCGGTCGCTACGGCGAAGAGGCGGGTTCGCAGGTGCTCATCAGCCTGTTGCTGCCGTTCGCGGCGTATCAGGCAGCGGAGCACGCGGGATGTTCTGGAATTCTCGCTGCGGTCTCCGCGGGTGTAACGATGAGCTACATCGAGCTCTCGGGCGGGGCGCTCGGCACCACTCGGATGCAGCGAACAGCGGTGTGGAACACGATCCAGGTCACCTTGAACGGCGTGATGTTCGTGCTGCTCGGGGAGCAGTTGCCGGACATTCTGCGCGGGGCGATGAAAGTGGTTCAGGAGGCGAATCACACCAACCCGGTCTGGTTGGTCGTCCATGTGCTCGCGATCAACCTGGGCTTGGCCATTCTGCGTTTCCTGTGGGTCTGGATCTCACTGCGACTCACAGCCAGATTGGCCGCGCTGCGTGGCGCGCCCCTGGCTCGCAAGCCCAACTGGCGTTTGGTCGCCGCCGTGTCGGTGGGTGGCGTACGCGGAGCAATCACGCTCGCCGGTGTATTGACGCTGCCGCTCGCGTTGCCGGACGGCGCAGCGTTTCCTGCTCGCGACCTCACGATCTTCCTCGCTGCCGGCGTCATCATTTTTTCGCTGCTCGTCGCGAACCTGGCGTTGCCGCGACTGCTTCGTGGCCTGGACATGCCCGTCGAGTCCTCACATGAGCAGGAGATCGATCGGGCGCGGGTCGCGGCCGCCGAGGCGGCGATCCGGGCGATCGAACAAACCATGCACGAGCTCGCTCACAGCCAGAGCGACGCGGATCTGTATGCCGAGGCCGCAGCGCGCGTCATGGAAGTGTATCGACGCCGCATCGAAGGGCGCACCCAGACCGGTGAACGCGCGGCGCTGATTCGTCGCGCGGATGAGATCGAAAGGAAGATCCGACTCGCCGGCGTGAAGGCGGAGCGCGATGCCGTATTCGCGCTGGCCCGCAAACAAGATTTGTCGGACACGAGTGCACGCCAGCTCGTGCGGGAGCTCGATCTGCTGGAAGAACGACTCACCTGACGCACGCTGCGTCAGCGGATTCGAGCGAAGAGCGCGCTGTCCTACATCCTTGAGGATGGTTTGCGCGCCTAATGCGGCCCCCACGTTCGCCCGCCGCGAGCGCGGTTCTCACCGCAATCTTCTATTGGAGCTCGTCCGCATGGCTACCCGCAAACCCACTCGTGCTGCCAAACCCACTTCGAAAGCAGGGAAGAGCAACAAGCCCCCGGTTTCAGCGAAGAAGGCCCCACTCGCCGTGAAAGCGCGGCCCGCCAAGAAGTCGCAATCGACTGCGCGCGCGCCGTCCGCTCCGCCGAAGCGTTCACCTGATAAAGGCAGCGGCAAAGCGGCCGCGCGATCCACTGTGAGCGGTCCTGCTGTCCTGAATGCCGGTGCAGATTTCAGTGACGTGGCAGTTGCCAAGCTTGCGGGCACAGCCGCGCTTGCAGCCAGCATTCCCTTCAACGAAACGAAGGAGAGTGAGTACGGTGATGCCGCACGCATTCCGACTACGGGCGTCACTGTGAAACCGGCGGACCCTTCCGTCACGGGCAGCACGCTGACCGAATCGAACGTATCGGCGAAGACCGGCGAGCCGGCGGCCCCCGGGCTGAATCCAACGGTGGGTCCGCTCGCGCGCGTGCGCGTCGACTCTGCAGATCAGGCGCTGACGACGAATCAGGGCGTGCCGATCGCTGACAACCAGCATTCGTTGAAGGCCGGCCTGCGGGGACCGGCGCTGCTGGAAGACTTCATTCTTCGCGAGAAAATCACGCATTTCGATCATGAGCGAATCCCCGAGCGCATCGTGCATGCGCGCGGCTCGGCTGCTCACGGTTATTTCGAGTGCTACAAGCCGCTGACCGACGTGACCCGCGCGGCACTGTTCTCTGAAGCTGGCAAGCGGACGCCGGTCTTCGTGCGCTTCTCCACTGTCGCGGGAGAGCGCGGCTCTGCCGACACCGTGCGTGACGTTCGCGGTTTTGCCGTGAAGTTCTACACGGAAGAGGGCAACTGGGACCTGGTGGGTAACAACATCCCGGTATTCTTCATCCAGGACGCCATGAAGTTCCCGGATCTCGTGCATGCCCTGAAGCCCGAACCGCACTTCGCGATGCCTCAGGCTTCGACCGCTCACGACACGTTCTGGGATTTCGTTTCGCTGATGCCCGAATCCGTTCACATGCAGCTGTGGATCATGTCCGACCGCGCGATTCCCCGCAGCTATCGAATGATGCAGGGTTTCGGCGTGCACACGTTCCGCCTGGTCAATGCGGAAGGCGAGTCGGTGTTCGTGAAGTTCCACTGGTCCCCGATCGCCGGCACTCATTCGCTCGACTGGGACGAAGCGGTCAAGATCTGCGGCGCGGACCCGGATTTCCATCGGCGCGACTTGTGGGAAGCGATCGAAGCGGGCGCATACCCGGAATGGGAGCTCGGCATCCAGACGTTCACCGAGGAGCAGGCCGACCTCTTCAGCTTCGATGTGCTCGACTCGACCAAGCTCGTGCCGGAGGAGCTCGTTCCCGTCGTGCCGGTGGGGCGCCTGGTGCTCGATCGTAATCCAGACAACTTCTTTGCCGAGACCGAGCAGGTGGCGTTCTGCACGGCCCATATCGTGCCGGGCCTGGATTTCTCGAACGATCCGCTGCTCGCGGGCCGCATTCATTCCTACGTCGACACTCAGCTCACGCGTCTCGGTGGGCCGAATTTCCACGAGATCCCGATCAACGCGCCGATCGTGCAGGTTCACAACAATCAGCGGGATGGCTTCCATCGCCAGGCCATCCATCGCGGGCGGGTCGCTTACGAACCCAATTCACTCGGCGGTGGCTGCCCGTTCCAGGCCGGGGACAAAGGCTTCACGTCGTTTCCCGAGCACATCACCGAAGACAAGGTGCGCGGCAAGCCGGAGAAATTCGCCGATCACTACAGCCAGGCGCGCTTGTTCTTCGACAGCCAGACGCCCATCGAACAGCAGCACATCATTCGCGCGTTCCGCTTCGAGCTCACGCGTGTGCAGGTGGCTGCGATTCGCGAACGAGTCGTCTCGCAACTCGTGAACGTGAGCCCGATGCTTGCGGAAGCGGTGGCGACGGGTCTCGGCATGGCTGTGCCAGAAGCACAGCCCACGGTGCTCGACGAGATTCCGCGCGGTGAGATCGACACGTCGGACGCGTTGTCGCTGTTCGCGCGCCCTGGCGATGGCACCATCAAGACCCGTCGTATCGCAATTCTCGTTGCGCCCGACACGACGGGCAATTCCATCGCTGCACTTCAGGAAGCGATCACTGCGGCGGGTGCCGTGCCCCGACTGGTCGGAGCGAAGCTCGGCACCGTGCGCACGACGGACGACGTCGCGCTGGAAGTCGATGTCACGCTCGAGACCGCACCGTCGGTGCTGTTCGATGCGCTGATTCTCCCCGAGCTGGGCACGCCGGAAGGCACCGGCGCCCCCGGTCACACGCTGGAGTTCCTGAAAGATCAGTATCGGCATTGCAAGACGATCATGGCGATCGGTACCGCTGCAACGCTGCTCACCGATGCGGGCATCTCGGTGACGTTGCCGAGCGGCGAACCCGATCCGGGAATCCTGATCGTGGAGTCGGGCCACGCAGATGAATCGCTGACGGCCTTCGTTGCCGCCGTCGCGAAGCATCGTCACTTCGAGCGCCAGACTGATCCGCCGCTCGTCTGAAGGAAGCGCAGTCTCGTGAACAGGCGCGCTCGAAAGGGCGCGCCTATTCGGCGAGGGCCTGCAGGTCGCGCTCCGCGTGGCATTGGCGGATGTAGAGCGTCAGCTCCGCGTACCTCTGCGCGACCTTCGAGTCATAAGCCAGCAGCGCAGGCCCCGTCGCGCGACCGAAGTGGTCGAGTACTTCGGTACACGCACGCTCAATGAGGTGCCGCGCCATGAGTGCACGCGAGCGGCCTTTACCTGTGGCGTCCTGCGGATCCGCATCGATTTCGCGGCCGGCGCGATCGAGCACGGCCCTCATTCCCCACTCAGCGGCTTCCAACGCGCCCAGGTGAGCGAGGTAATGTGGGTTGGGTCGCTTGGCATTGCGGGCGACATCGACCAGCCCGGCAGCCCCACCGGCCCACGCGGAAGCCGGACCCAATGCTCCGTGCCAGAAGCCCGGGCGCGTGAGATACCAGCCTGGCGTGCCGACAATCTGGGCACGCGTCACGCGTACGTTTCGAAACTCGACTGAGCCTGTCGCCGTCGCATGGAAAGCGGGCGCGACCCACTCCGTGGCATCCATGCTGATTTCGGGCGTGCGCAACGGCACTTCCAACAGCAGCACGCCTTCGTCGCTCCGGGCAGTGACCAGCGCGGCATCCAAAAAGAGGCAGCCGCTGCAATATCGTTTGGAACCGTTCAGTGTGAGCTCGCCGTTCGACTTCTTTTCGAGCGCCAGCTGGCTGCCGGGTCCTTCTGAAGCCCACACGCCGTACAGCGCTCCTTCGATCGGCGTGCGGCCGGCTTCGACGAGGATGGCGATCGCGTCGGTGTGCGCTTCGGCGACGCGGGCGAGACTCAGGTCCGTGCGGCCGAGCTCGTGCAGGGCCATGTGTCGTGACGAGGTGTCACCGCGACCGACGATCGGAAGATCCAGTGCGCCTTCTCGAAATAGCGTACGGAAGGTGCGGCTAAGCGCTTCCACATCCAAGTCGAGCTTCACGGCGCATGCCCTTCCAGCATCGGCCCTTCAGCCACAATGAGCGTTTCACGCAGCGTGTCTGCAAAGCCACCTCGCGCGCGACCGTGCAGCCGACCGCTGGTCGTGACCACGCTCGACGCACTCGAACATACCTTCCAACCGCGCTGGAGAACCCTTTGCCACAGGTGATGGTCTTCGCCTACAGCGATGTCGCTCCAACCGCCGGCGTCGACGTACACATCTGCGCGCAGGCCAATGTTCGCGCCGTGCACGTGAGGGTGCGTGCCGTCACCGTGGATCACGTAGCTGCGCGCGAAGTTCGTCGCGGCGTTCGGCCCATGGCCCTCGAACGAATCGACCGAGACAATGCCGGCGACGGCGCAGGCTCCTTCGTCGGCCAATCGCAATTGTTTGCTCAACCAGTCTGGTGGCACTGCCGTGTCGGCATCCGTGTTGGCGAGCCACAGTCTGGAGAGGTCTGGCACAGCTAACGACTTCAGCAGCGCGCTCGCGCCGATTCGCCGCGCGGCGCCAGCCGAACCTGCCCGACATTCGATGACTTGTCCGGCCTGCTTCAGAATCGACTCAGCGTAGCGAGTTGTCTGATCCGTGCAGCCATCCGAGACGACCACGATCCACGCCTTGTCCGGTCGGCAAGTGTCTATCGCAGCCCGCACCGATCTTACGCAGGCGACAATTCGATCTTCTTCGTTGTGCGCCGGAATCACGACGCCGAGCGACCAGGGCATGTGCCGATTGCGCCACATTACGAACGGACCCACGAGTCCAGCTGAAAGCCAGGATGGCGATGACCGGTGACGTGCTGGAAAGGCAGTACCTTCCGTAGTGTTTGATGCACGTCATCACCGCTCAGCATGTGATCCTTGCTGTGACCGGTCCAGTGAACGGCAATGAGCTCGCCGCCGGACTTCAGCGCCCCCGCCAGTCGCCCGATGATCTGAGTGAGATCTGCTTGCGTGAAGTAATAGCCAATTTCACTGAACACGATGAGGTCGAAGGTTCCCGGTGGCGATTCGTGGTTGATGTCCGATGCGGCGAAATGCACGTTCGGCTGTTTGGCGCACCGCTGGCGCGCACGCTCCAGCGCAGTCGGCGATATCTCAGTCGCGTAGACTTCGTCGCATCGAGTGGCCAGCCGTGTGGTCAGCACGCCGACGGAGCAGCCCGGTTCGAACGCACGTTTATAACGGGCCCGGGGAAGCGCCCGCAGGATCGCGTCGTAACGATTACGCTCGTAGGGCGAGGTTTCGAAATGCCACGGGTCTTCGTCGGCGAGGTACCGCTGCTCGAACGCATCTGCGGTGGAGGAGGCCAGGGCGTGCTCTTCGCGAGTGGTCAAAGAAAATACACCTCATGAGGGCGGCGAAAATAGCTGAGCACGTGCTCCGGAACGATGGCGCCGCCGGGCCGGTCTTCCGTCTGGGATCGATAGCACTGGATGGCGGCGTTCTTGGCCGCTCGCGCGTGTTCATCCAGAAACACTTTCACCGGCTGCTCGGCGTGGAAGCTGGACGGCGTCAGGCGATGCCACGCCCAGATCGGGTACCGGGCGAGGTTCAGGTCGTGCTTCGTTGCGAGCTCGATGCAGACGCGGCCAATGGTGTCGTGATCCGGGTGACCGTCGTGTTCGAACGGTGCGATCAGCGTCGCGTGATGCGGGATGCGCGACTCGAGTTGGCGGATCAATTCAGATTCGTGACCTGTCACGTCCCCATCGGGGAGGCCCAGGCACGCGACGGGAGCCCGGTTGCCGAGAATATGTCCCGCCGCGGCGTTGAGCTCGGCAAGGCGGATTGCCGCCAGGTTCGACATCTCGGGGCGCGCCGCTTCGCCATCTGTAACGCAGATGACGCTGACGACGTCGCCACGACGGGCGCACACACTCATCAGGCCGCCCGCGCCGAGCGTTTCGTCGTCGGGATGGGGCGCGATCACGAACAGCGGTGCCCGATCGGGCAGCCAATCACGTAGCGTGTCGAGCCACGGCAGCCAGATCGCTTCGCTGGTGCCCGGGGATGCGGTTTCAAACCCCGCGCCAACATTTGCTGCGGTCGACGCAGGCATACCGGTCCCCATGAAACGAGCCCATGAAATGAGGTTGGAAGGTTACAGAGCGCGCCCCGCAGCCGATGTCCTACAGATACTGCATCGCGTGTAGGCGGACGCCCTCAAGAGAAGTCGCAGCTATCGATGTGCGCTCAACGGTCCGACCAGTCTGTTCGAAAACGAACAGTTCGAAACCGAACCGCGACGTTATTTCCGGTACAGGAGTTGCTGCACGGTAGCGATGCCCACCCGCAACACTTCCGCTGACACCGAGCGGGCGCTTTCCAAAGCGTCGCGGGGGCGCGCTGCGAGCCGCCCGCGAGACATTCCCGCCTCCGGATGGCGAGACATCCTGACGCGCGTGAAGGCCGAGATTGGGAGCGACCACGTTTCGCTCGTCTCCGCCGGCCTTGCGATGTATGCATTACTCGCCGTCTTCCCAGGACTTGCAGCAGCGGTGGCGATTTATGGCCTGTTTGCGTCGCCAGCCGATGTGATCAGCCACATGCAGAGCTTCAGCGGCATCCTGCCTCCGGGAACGTGGGAGCTCTTCACGGCGCAGTTCCAGACATTGGCCAGCCAGCCGCAAGGGTCGCTCACACTGGCTGCAATCACGGGCATTGGCATCGCGTTGTGGGGAGCCAGGGCAGGCATGTCCGCACTCATGGTCGCCACCAACATCGCCTATGCGGAAGCCGAGAAGCGCGGCTTCATCAGACAAACGCTGCTCTCGTTGGTCTTCACGTTTGCTGCGGTCGTCGGGTTTCTTCTCGTGCTGACTTTGGGTGTCGTGCTGCCGCTGGCGCTGAAGGTGCTGGGCACGAGCTACATCGTGCAGATTCTCGTCGGTGGGCTGCGGTGGCTCGCCCTCTGGGGGTTCGCGGCCGTTGGGCTTTCAGCGCTGTACCGTTACGCGCCGTCGCGACAGCGGGCTCGGTGGCGATGGGTCACATGGGGCTCCGTCATCGCGGCAACTCTTTGGATTGCGGCGAGCATCGGGTTTGCCTTCTACGTCGCCACGTTTGGTTCGTATGGAAAAACGTACGGCGCGCTCGGCGGCGTCATCGCGCTTCTCATGTGGTTCTATGTATCGAGCTTTACGATCGTGGTCGGCGCTGAGATCAACGCAGAGATGGAGCGACAGACCAAGCGTGATACGACGGACGGCCCGGAAGTGCCGCTCGGACAGCGCGGAGCGTTCGCCGCTGACACAGTGGGGCCAGCCGCTCACCACGCCGACACCGCGTCTGAGGCTGAAGTGCGTCAGGGCGCACCCGGGATCGCTGAACGCGGGCGCGGAGGTCAGTAACGCTCGACGCGCAGGTCAGCGCAACCGATGCAGCACGGCCGGGTCGATCGGCTTTGTGAACTTGGCGGTGAAACCCGCCTCGGAACAGCGCGTGTCGTGGTCCACCCCGGTGAATCCGCTCAGCGCATATATTTTGGCCTCGCTGAACTGCGCCGATGCACGCAGCTTGCGGCACACATCGTAGCCGCTCATTTCGGGCATGCCGATGTCGAGAAAAATGATCTGCGGCAGGAATTCGTTCGCGGCGGCCAGGCCGTCCATCCCGTTGCTCGCGGTCATGACCTGATAGCCAGTCCAGCTCAACAGGATTTCCAGCGCTTCGCGGCTATCCGTGTCGTCGTCGATGACGAGCGCGCGGGACGCATCCAGCGGTCGGCAATCTGCGGCGTTCGCTGTCATCCCGCTTGCTCCGTCTTCGGATTGGCAAGCGAGGGAGCGATGGCTGCCAGCGTCGGCACCAGGCTTGCCAGTTCCGGAACGTGCCACGCCAGCACTCGCGCGCCGGCGACGAGCTCATCGAGCCGTTCCGAGACCAGTTGTTGTTCAGCTCGTCCGGTGAAGAATGGTTCCACCGCGCGCAGCATCGTGAAGCTCATGCCTGCATTCACACCGGGCCGACTCGGGCTTGCGGGGAGCGTTACGAGATGCGAGGCCGTTTTTTCGAGCACATGCATCAGCGTCACCGCGGCATCCATGTAGCCGCGTTGAATCGTCGCGGCGGAGGGCCCTTGCCGTCCGAACGACTGCAGCAGAAAACGAAGCAGCAAGCCGTACACGGCATTCGTGAAGTCGAGCACTCGCGCTGCGCGAGGCTCATCGACGAACACCTTGTTTTCCGGATCCGGCGGCAGCCGCATCACCGGGCTTTCCGCCGCGGGCCACGCGGGAGCGAACGCGGGGTTCGCCTCTTTGAGCGCGAGATATTCTTCGCGCGTCGTCACGAAGCGCTGGTAATGCGAATTCTGGCGATCCGCTTGGGATCCTTCGCCCTGGTCGACGATGGTGTCGATCGCGGCGAGCGCGGAAGCCAGGCTATCGATCGTCGTGACTCCGTCCATCGACAGCACGTCCGGTCCAACCTGCGAGACCACGGGCCCGATGAACAGCGCCGGCTCACCGAGGCGGCGCGTCGACGCTTTGAGATTGGAGCGCAAAGCGTCGTAGAGCCGACCGATCGTGGTGTAGTCCTGCACGCTCGGCATGAGCCCGTGGTGTGCTTCCATACGCTGGTAGTCATTGTTCGTCTCGAAACCGACGCCATCCTCGAGCTGCACGCCGCGCGGTCGCTCCAGGAACACGAAGTGATCGATCGTCTCGAGCGAGAAGGGCGTGAGCTTCACCACGACGCCGGACGGAAAGTAGCCGGTCGAGACGGGGAAGTTGGGTCGACCAAAATGGGGCTTGCCGCCCAGCGCGATCGACAGGTTGGAGACGAGCAGCAGGTGAATCATTTCCTCGGTGGCCACGGCGAGAATGCTCTTGCGCCAACGGGCCACGGCAGCGGCCTCGGTTGGCGATAAACCCGTGACGTTGCCTCGCTTCAGGCTGAATGCAGCATAGAGATAGCTGCACATGAGGGTGTGCTCGATCTCTGCAGCTTCTGCGAGCAGGTGAAACAGCTGCTCGCGCGGGCCGATTACGATCGCGGGTTCGTCTTCCATCCGCGCGATTGAACGTCAGGCCCCGAATCGCGCCTATAGGACAACGCCGCGACTTGCGTGCCGGGCGACCCGCGTGCTGGAGCTTGCCAGCTAGCGTTTCAAAGCTGAGACCGAACGAGCAGGGCCACTTGCTCGTAGAAACGCCGCGCGAGCCGACGCCGTACCCAACGCTTCAGCACCATGCGCCGCGAGTGCGATATGTCCTCTTCGATGAGCCGCAGCTGCTCCCGCGCTAGGTCCGTACTGAAGACGTTGAGGTTGGCTTCGTCGTTGAGGCGGAACGAGCGGTCATCGAAGTTGGCCGAGCCGACCGAGGTCCACAGGTCGTCGATGACCAGCACCTTGGAGTGGATCATGGTCTTCTGATATTCGTAGAGCTCGACCCCCGCATGCAGCAGGTCGCCGTATAAAGCCTGCGCCGCCCAGCGTTGTACGCGAGCGTCTGTGTGCCGGCCCGGTACGACCACGCGCACGCGAACGCCGCGACGGGCAGCGGCGATCAGCGCTTCGACGGTCAGGACGTCCGGCACGAAGTAAGCATTCTCGATGTCGATCGACTTATGCGCGGCGGTGAGGGCGAGCAGCACCATGAGGTGCATGCTTTCCGATCCACCGACCGGCGAGCTGCCGAACATCTGCGCTTCCATGTTGCCGGCCTGCGTGGGCTCGACAGGAAAATACTCCGCGCCGTGCAGGACACGGCCCGTCGCTTTGATCCAGTTGTCGACGAACACCGCCTGCATCTGGGCCACGACGGGGCCTTCCGCGCGATAGTGCGTTTCGCGCCAATGCTGCGGATCCTGCGCGTTGCCCAGCCATTCGTTGCCCATGCCGACGCCGCCGGTAAAGCCGATCTTGCCGTCGACGATCAGCAGCTTGCGGTGGGTGCGATTGTTGAGCCGGCCCAGGTGATACCACGACAACCGGTGATACAGCTCGAGCTCGCAACCCGCCTCGCGAGTCGCGTCGAGCAACTGCTTGTCCATGGAGCTCGAGCCGAGCCAGTCGAGCAGAATGTGCACTTTGACGCCCCGGCGCGCAGCGTCCGACAGCGCCGTGCAGAATTCACCGCCGATGGCATCCCGAAACACGAACGTCTCGAACGTGACGTTCGATGTCGCGTTTCGGATCGCTTCCAGCATCGCGGGAAAAATCTGGTCGCCGTTGACGAGCGTCGTGACGTGGTTGCCTTTGACCAGCGGCGGGCCCAGCAGGATTCCGAGCGCGCGCTTGAAGTCAGCGTCCTTGCTCGTATACAGGCGGCGCGGCCGATAGTGCAGTCGCTTCTCCGTGGTCGCGATGTTGGCGCCGATCCATAGCGCGATGGCGCCAAAGATCAACGTGACGACGATCGTCAGCGCTGTAGACAAGCTCAACCGACCTTGGAAAGGGGGGAATCCGTGGGTTGTTTGAGCATCATCATCACCTCGGCGTGCAGCCAGATTCCCAGCGTACCCGCGGCGTCGAGGTTGCCCGTGAAGTTGAGATCTTTCGCGATTTCGCGGCGGCGCTTGAGCGCCGAGTCGCAGCCGAGGGTTTCGAGCAGCGCTGTGATCGAGGTGCGCCAGCCGGCCTTGTCGGGTCGCGCGGCATCGAGAAGATCGAGATGCTGCTCGATGGTCACGCCGCGACGGGCCGCCTCATCGCGCACCGTTTCGAGCGTCCGGATGAGCGTTTTCGTGACCTCGGAAGTCGTGGGACCGCGGCGGTGAGACTTGCCGGGCGGGGGACGGGGCGTGGCATCGACAGTCATCTGCGGGAATCTCCGGCCGGGCCTGTAGAACGCTTGGCGGGCCCAACAGTTCCGCCGCAGGCGTGGCTTGAGGAGTCGTCACCGACGTCGGACTGCTGGTGTATTTTCACGAGATTCGAGCGGTAAACCGCATCACCGAGGATCGCAACATGTCGCGCATTTTCATCACGGGGTCCGTCGACGGGCTGGGCCGGGCTGCCGCGCAGACCCTCATGGACGAGGGTCACGAGGTGGTGCTCCATGCACGCTCCGCGGCCCGCGCTACTGATCTCGCCGATCTGGCTTCGCGTGCCGCGGGCGTCGTGATCGGCGATCTCAGCAGCGCTGCTGAGACCCGTGAGATCGCCGAACAGGTGAACAGCATCGGGTGCATGGATGCCGTCATTCACAACGCGGGTATTTATCTCGAGCCGAGTCGAGGCAACACGCCGGAGGGTCACGCAAGAACTCTGGCAGTGAATACTCTGGCGCCGTATTCGTTGACCGCGTTGATCCAACGCCCGCGCCGCTTGATCTATCTCAGCAGCGGCATGCATCGCGCTGGCGGCGGGCCGCTGCGTGACATCGATTGGATCGAGCGTCGCTGGGACCCGAGCCGCGCGTACTCGGAAAGCAAGTTGTATCTCGCGGCGCTCGCGGCGGCCGTCGCCCGAAATTGGCCTGACGTCGTAAGCCATGCCGTCGATCCCGGTTGGGTGCCCACCAAAATGGGCGGCCCCAGCGCGTCGGATGATCTGGATCAAGGACATCTCACGCAGACGTGGCTGGCTGTCAGCAATGATGCTGCGGCGATCGTGAGCGGCGGCTATTGGTATCACCGCAAACGACAACAACCCGCGCCAGAGGTGCTGGATGCGAGCTTTCAGGATCAACTCGTGGCCAAGCTCACGGAGCTGACAGGCATTCCGTTGTTTTGAATGCATCGAGGAGATGACGCGCCGCGTCTCCTCGAGTTGCACGAACCTTTTGATCACCCCGCGAGTTCATATGCCGAGCGCATCGGCGCCACGTAACGGCGGGTGAGGCATGAAGGGCGTTTGGCACATCGCGTTCGTGGCGTGTATCGCGATAGTCGATCCGGAAGGCGTGCTGCAGGGACGGACGAGCCGCGGTTCCACCGGGTATTACGGTCCGAAACCGCCGATCGGCGATCCGCCGCATCACTATCACTTCCAGATGCTCGCGCTCGATGTCGGAGCGCTGAATGTGCCGCCGGGCAGCGATCGAGACACCTTGCTTGCGGCCGTGGGCGGCCACGTGGTTGCGAAGGGTGAATATGTGGGCACGTTCGCCCAGCAAGCGCCGCCCCCCTGAACGTATCCACCTCATCACGCCGATTAGCCTTTCACAGCGGAGCTTCCCATGAATACCTTACGTCCCCTTGCCGTGATCACCGGCGGCTCCAGCGGCATCGGGCTCGAGCTCGCGCGCGAGTGCCTCTCGAATGGTTTCGATGTCGTCATTGCCGCGGATCGATTGCTCGATGAAAGCGTCGTGGATCTCGGCAGCACGCCCGGCGGCGGCCGCATCGAGACGGTCGAATGCGATCTCGCGATGAAAGGTGGCGTCGAAAAGCTGCTGGCGGCGCTCGACGGGCGCGAGCCGGAGGCCCTGCTCGCGAATGCCGGACACGGTCTCGGCCACGGCTTTCTCGATCAGAATTTCGATGACGTCACGCACGTGATCGACACGAACATCACGGGCACGTTGTATCTGCTTCAACGCATCGGCCAGCAAATGCGGGCGCGCGGCTCCGGCCGCATCCTGATCACGGGCTCGATCGCGGGCTTCATGCCCGGCGCATTCGCGGCGGTCTACAACGGCACGAAGGCATTCATCGACTCGTTTTCCTGGGCGCTGCGCAATGAGCTCAAGGACACGGGTGTGACCGTGACGTGCCTCATGCCGGGCGTTACGGACACTCACTTCTTCGAGCGTGCCGACCTCATGGATACGAAGGTCGGACAACAGCAGAACAAGGCCGATCCTGCCGACGTCGCGCGCATCGGCTTCAAAGCCATGATGGATGGCGAAGGCGATGTTGTTGCAGGACTCAAGAACAAGCTGCAGACCGCTGTGGCTGCGATCACACCCTCCGCCGTACTCGCCGAGCAACATCGCAAGATGGCCGAGCCGGGAAGCGGCAAGCATCAGGAGATCTCATGACCAAGCAAACTCAACAGACGCTGGCGGGAGACGCACCGTTGTCGGCCGCCCGCAGTCCGGACCCGGCTGCCGCAGGCGTCCCCGGCGAAACTCATCACAACGATGTGCTCGTCGGCCGCACCGTGAGCATCAACCGCCCGCGCCAGGAGCTGTATGCGTTCTGGCGCAACTTTCAGAACCTGCCGCGCTTCATGGACAACATTCAAAGTGTAACCGTGCTCGACGCGCAGCGCTCTCACTGGGTCGTGCGCGCTCCGGCGGGTCGCACGGTCGAGTGGACCGCAACGATCGTCGAGGACGAGCCGGGCGTGTTCATCGCCTGGCAGTCGGATGAAGAGGCGAGTGTCCGTAACAGCGGACGCATCGAGTTTCGCGACTCGTCCAATGGGCGCGGCACGTGGGTCACGGCCACACTGGTGTATGACCCACCCGCAGGCGGCATCGGCGAGCTCGCGGCCAAACTGTTCCAGCGCGAGCCGAAGATCCAGGCCCGCCGCGATCTGCGTCGCTTCAAGCAACTGATGGAAACCGGCGAAATCGCCACAGCACAACCTCCGGCCGCCGCTCCGCGCGCATGAGCCGTTCACCGATTCAGGAGACCGTATGAGAGCGCTTACGTGGCATGGAAAGCATGACGTTCGCATGGAGACCGTTCCGGATCCGCAGATCGTCAATCCGCGCGATGCGATCGTGCGCATCACGTCCACCGCGATCTGCGGCTCGGACCTGCACCTGTACGATCACTACATTCCGACGATGAAATCGGGCGACGTCCTCGGCCATGAATTCATGGGTGAGGTGGTCGAGCTCGGCTCCGGGAACCAGAAGCTCAAGGTCGGCGACAAGGTCGTCGTGCCCTTTGTGATCGCCTGTGGAAGTTGTTTCTTCTGCCAGAAGCAGCAGTTCTCCGCGTGTGACAACTCGAATCCGGCCGAGACCGCCGACATGTCGGAAACGCTTTACGGTTACACGATGACGGGCGCCTTTGGATACGCGCACCTCACCGGAGGCTACGCGGGCGGGCAGGCCGAGTACGCGCGCGTTCCGTTCTCGGATGTCGGGCCGATCGTCGTGCCGAAAGAGGTCGACGACGACAAGGTGCTGTTTCTGTCGGACATCCTCCCGACCGGATGGATGGCCGCGGAGAATTGCGACATCGAGCAGGGCGATGTCGTCGCAGTGTGGGGCTGTGGTCCTGTCGGCCTGTTCGCCATTCAGAGCGCGTTCGTGCTTGGCGCGCATCGCGTGATCGCGATCGATCACTATCCGCACCGGTTGGAACTCGCCAAGTCGATGGGCGCGGAGATTCTCGACTTCGAACAGGTCAATGTGCGGGAAGCGCTCATGGAGATGACGGGCGGTATCGGCCCGGACGCGTGTATCGACGCGGTCGGCATGGAAAGCCATGGATTCTCGATCGACAACGTGCTCGATAAAGCGAAGGCCGCCGTTGGACTCGTGACCGATCGACCGCATGCGTTACGTCAGGTGCTGCTCGCTTGCCGGAAGGGCGGGCGCGTGTCGATTCCCGGAGTTTATGGCGGGGTCGCGGACAAGTTTCCGATCGGCGCACTGATGGAGAAGGGACTGACGATCAAATCCGGACAGACCCACGTGCAGAAATACACGCAGAAGCTGCTGGACATGATCCTCGAGGGCAAGCTCGATACCACCTTCCTGATCAGTCACCGCCTGGACCTGGAACAGGCGCCGCAGGGCTACAAGATGTTCAAGGAACAGCAGAACGACGTAACGAAGGTCGTGCTGAAGCCCGGCTCGGTCGCGCGGCACTGAGGAGGCGACCGCATGGGAAACGTATTCGATCAGCGCAAAGCGGTCCTGTTCGACATCGATGGCACGCTCGTCGACAGCAACGAGTATCACGTCGCCGCGTGGGTGGAAGCGTTTCGTCGCTACGGGATCCCGGTGCCGGCCGAGGCGATTCGGCCGCAGATCGGCAAGGGAGGTGACAAGCTCGTTCCGTCGGTCGATTCGCAGATCGACCCGCAGGCCGTCAAGGAGTTGAGCAGTCTGCACGATGAGGTCTTCCGGGCGCGGTACCTTGCGCGCGTGCAGCCGTTCGCCGACGCTGCGGAGCTGATTCGCCGGGTGCACGAGGCGGGTTTGAAGATCGTCCTGGCGTCATCGGCGAAGCAAGCCGAGATCGATCATTACATCGGTTTGCTCGGCGTCGAATCGCTCATCGACGGCTCGACGTCCGCGGACGATGTACAACAATCGAAACCGGCGCGGGATATTTTTGCGGCCGCGCTGGAAAAGCTCGCGTTGCGGTCCCCGAAAGAAGCCGTGGTAGTCGGGGACACGCCTTACGACATCGAGGCGGCCCGCAAGTGCGAGCTCGACACCATCGCGGTGTTGTCGGGCGGCTTCGACGAAGGAACGCTGAGTGGCGCGATTGCTATCTATCCCAGCGTCACTGAGCTTCTCGCAACGTTCAAGTGACGTCGGCGTCGCGCTGCCGCTGGGCCCCGCGCGGTGCGCGGAGCCCCGGGAGCGGGCTCGGCTCGCTCAGGCCAACAGCTCGCGTCTTCGGCGCGCCAGGCCCAGTGCGACAATGCCCGCGCCGAGTAATGCGATGACGCCCGGTTCCGGCACTGACGCGGGTTCCGTGGAATCCAGGGCATTCACCGTGCCGGACGCCAGGAACGTATAGCCCCCCGTTGACGGGTAGAAGATCGAAAACTCCGGCGTCGTGCCATTGAACCGATCGAACTTCGTGGCGAGCGAGGGCAGGGGAGCGCTGAGGTCATGCAGCGCATAGGCGTCCGGATCGCTGAAATTCAGCAGGAATTCCGTCGTGTATTCGTTGGTCCCGTCCGTCAGGTTCGCCGCAAAGCTCAGCTGCTCGAACGTGGTGTAGCGCCAGACCGTGAAGAAATTCACTTTGGTCGGGTCCGAGTCGGTGGGCGTGGGATTGAGCGTCAGCACGGTGTCGCCGATGCTCAGCGTGAAACTCTGGAACAGGCCGAAATACCCATCCGTTTCCGAAGTCGGTTGACCCGGCGTGGCGGTATCGATCGTTGCCTGCACCGAAAACGGTGAGCCCACTTCGGGCGACCCGAAGCGACCGAGCGTGCGGACCGAGTCCAGCGTGCCGCCGATGTTCCAGTTGATGATGGACGCCTGCGCGGAATGCGCGGCGATTCCCAACAAGCCGATGAGGCCGAGACGGAGCAGGTTACGCATTATTTTTCTCTGGCCCTCTTACGGGCACTCTTCTGTGTTGTTGTGCCTGCGTCGAGAATATCGCGCGATCGGAACGCGATGGGATGCGAGTTAACAGTCGGACGAGACATTTCGCCGGCTGGAGCCAGGCATCCACGCAGAGGACGCGCGCCGCGCGATCGAGGTTACGTCGGCGCTGGGACTAAAGTTGTATCTCTCGCGGCATGTGTCTCACGCATGAACTCCAGAAACGCGCGGAGCTTGCCGGGCATCATCGAACGAGCCGGGTAATACAAATGAAACGCTTCGGCAGGCGGCGAGAACTTATCCAGCAGCGGCACCAGCGTGCCGGAGCGGATATGAGGTGCGGCGAATGGCTCGAACACGTACGCGAGACCACATCCCTGCCGGGCCGCGTCCAGCACCGCGCGCATTTCGTCGAACACCAGACGCCCCGACACATCGGGGGTCACGCGCTGCTTCTTGACCGCGAAGGCCCACTCGAAGAACCGCGCCCGCCCGGAGAGCCGTTGTCGAATGCAGTCGTGCTCCATCAGGTCCTGCGGCTTTTTCGGCGTCGGATGCGTGTCCAGATACGTTGGCGACGCCAGTACGCGTCGACGCTGCAACGGACCGAGCGGGACGGCCACCATGTCCCGGTGAAGGGCGTGTCCCAGGCGGATGCCGGAAGAGGCGCACGCCCAGCTGCGATTCCAGTTGTTTCACGGTCTTCGAGATCGCTGTCGGTGTGACATCGAGCTCGGTGGCGGCGCGCCCGAAGTTCAGGTGGCGCGCGACGCTGTCGAAGGCGAGCAGCGAGGGCAAATGAACGGGCTTTCGTTTATGAACCATGGGTTCATGGTACATCAACGATTTTGAAGATTCTCTCCAGAGCCGGCGGCCATCAGGATGCGCTCACCCGCCGCAAACGCGGCGGCACATCAGTGAAACCTGTAGGAAGCGCCGCTATGTCCGTCGTCAACATTCCCGCCCGTAACGCCAGCAGTCCGTTCGCCTCAATGAAGGGGCACCACGTCGCCGTGCGTGTGCCGGACTTCGCAGCCGCGAAGCGCTGGTACAGCGAAAAGCTGGATTTTCGCGTCGTGCACGAGTGGCCGTATGCAGACCAGCATCTGGCGTATCTTGCTCCGGCGACCGACGACACCTTCTTCATAGAGCTGCTGGGCGATGGCCAGCCCGGTCCAATTCCGAAGCCGGTCTATAGCGATCTCGGCGACAGCCTGCGCCTCGCCGGGTATCACCACTTCTGCCTGAATGTCGCGAGCATCGACGCCACGGTGGCGGAACTCCGTCGACGCGACGTCACAATCGTCACCGAGCCTTTCGAGTTGGCGGTGATCGGTCGCCGCCTGGCGTTTCTCGCAGACCCGTTCGGCAACCTGATCGAGCTCGCGGAGGTTCTGGCCTGAGCCTCAGGCGCTGGCCGCGCGCGGTGTTCCGTCCGATGCGCGCAACTGCGCGCGCATCGCTTTCGCGGTGGACACCATCTGCGCCAGCGCAGCCTCGGTCTCTTTCCAATGACGTGCCTTCAACCCGCAATCAGGGTTGATCCACAGCTGCTCGGCCGGCAACACCTGCAGCGCGCGCTCGATCTGCGCGCGCATCTCCTCACCACTCGGCACGCGTGGCGAGTGCGTGTCATACACGCCTGGCCCGATCGCGCCGGAGTACTGAGCGTGCGCAAACGCATCCAGCAGCTCCATGCGACCGTGTGAAATTTCGATGGTGATCACGTCCGCATCCATCGCGGCGATGGCGGGGAGGATGTCGCTGAACTGCGAGTAACACATGTGAGTGTGGATCTGGGTCTCGTCTTTCACGCCCGCCGCGCACAGTCGAAATGCGCCGACGGCCCAGTCCAGATAGCCCTGCCAATCGGCGTGCTTGAGCGGCAATCCTTCACGCAGCGCCGGCTCGTCGATCTGGATGATCGGCAAGCCGGCCGCTTCGAGGTCGCCGACTTCGTCACGCAGTGCCAGCGCGAGTTGCAGCGCGACTTCGCTCGGAGGCAAGTCATCCCGCACGAAACTCCAAAGGAGCATCGTGACTGGCCCGGTCAACATGGCTTTCATGGGTCGCGACGTGAGGCCCTGCGCGAACCGCGCCCATTCGACCGTCATCGCACGAGGGCGCGACACATCGCCGTGAATGATTGGCGGTTTGACGCAGCGGGAGCCGTAGCTCTGCACCCAGCCATGCTCGGTGACGTGCACGCCATCGAGCTGCTCGCCGAAGTATTCGACCATGTCGCTGCGCTCGGGCTCGCCGTGCACCAACACATCGAGGTCCAGTGCTTCCTGCCGGGCCACGGCGTCGCGGATGGCGTTCTGCATGGCCGTTTTGTAGCGCTCATCGCTGAGATCGCCGTGATTGTGCTCGGCACGCGCCTGGCGAATTTCCAGCGTCTGGGGGAACGAGCCGATCGTCGTGGTCGGCAGCAGCGGCAGCTCCAGCGCCTGACGCTGCACGGCCGCTCGCGTTTGCACGCTCGACTTACGTTCGCCGCTGGTGTTTTCGATGGCTTCGGCTCGCTGTCGCACGGCTTCATTGCGAAGCGCGGGAGACGCCATGCGCTTCGTGTGCGCGAACAGTGCTGCATCCAGCGCGGCCCGGCGCTCCTTGCCGCCGTCGACCAGCACGCGTTTCAGCAGCGCGATCTCTTCGCATTTCTGCGCGGCGAACGCCAGTGATTCCCGGACTTCGGGGTCGAGCTTGGTTTCGAGCCGCGCATCCGTCGGCACGTGCAGCAGCGAGCACGAGGCCGAAACGGAAAGACGTTCGCCCAGCGCTCGATGAGCGCGTTGTAGCGTCGCGAGCGCGGACTGGACGTTCGTTCGCCAGATGTTGCGTCCGTCGACCACGCCGAGCGAGAGGCGCTTGTCCGCCGGCCAGTCCGCAAGGAACGGGCTCAGTTGTTCCGGCGCGCTGACGAGATCGAGGTGCAGGGACTCGATCGGCAGCAACTTCAATTGCGCCGCATGGTCCGCGACGCTGCCGAAGTACGTGGCGAGCAGGATCGGCGGCGCATCGCTCGCAATCGCACGATAGGCGCTGTCCAACGCGCTGAGCCAGCTCGCGGGAACGTCCTGCACCAGCAGGGGCTCGTCGAGCTGCAGGGACTTCACTCCCACCGATTTCAACGCGCGCGCCAGGTCCGCATAGATGCTCACGAGCGAGGGCAGCAGGCTCAGTTTGTCAAAGCCCCGCTCTGCCGCGGCAAGCCACAACCAGGTGAGCGGACCGACGAGCGTAGCCTTCACAGGCAATCCGCCGCGCACCGCCTCATGGATCTCGGGCATCAGCCACCGCGCGTTGATCTGGAACTGCGTGTGTTCTCCAACCTCGGGCACGAGGTAGTGATAGTTCGTGTTGAACCACTTCTTCATCGCGAGCGCCGGCTGATCGCTCGTGCCGCGCGCCATCGCCAGATAGCTTTCGAGACCGATGGGACCCGTCAAGCCGAAGCGTTGAGGTGCCGCGCCAACGAGACACGTGACGTTGTGCACGTGGTCATACCACGCAAAATCGCCCACCGTGACGACGTCCAGGCCGGCGTCGCGTTGAACCGCCCAATGCCCCATGCGCAGCTGGGTGCCGTAGCCCTGCAGGTCGGAGACATCGAGCCTGCCGCGCCAGTACGTTTCCAGCGCGGACTTGAGCTCGCGGTATGAGCCGATGCGGGGATATCCGAGAATGTGTGCGTCGACCATATCGGTACCTCGCTGTGGAAGCGGCATCGTCCGCGCAGTGGCACGATCATTCAATCGCAAAAAATTGCGAACTCCTGTGGATCGAGCCCATGCCACTCGAGCTGACGGAACAAGCGGAAAGAGGTTGCGCAGATCGTCGCGCCGTGGGCGACCCAAAATAGAGCGCCGCCGGAGCACCGCACATGTCCGCACCGATGGACGGTGCACGTGATAGCGTGACGCCCTTCCAACCCCTGCAGGACCTCCATGGCGAACATCCATTTGATCGGCGGCGAAAAGGGCGGCGTAGGCAAGTCGCTCGTCTCGCGCCTGCTCGCGCAGTATTTCATCGATCACGCGATCCCGTTCCTGGGCTTCGACTCCGATCGCTCGCACGGCGCGCTGATGCGCTTTTATGCAGGTTTCGCGTCGCCGGTGCTGGTGGATCGCTACGAAAGCCTGGATGCGATCGTCGAAGCCGCCACGGAAAATCCGGAGCGTCGCGTGCTCGTCGATCTCGCCGCCCAGACGCAGGAACCGCTCACGCGCTGGATGGATGAGTCGCAGCTGCTGCTGCTGGCACCGGAACTGGGCCTCAACATCCGCTACTGGCACGTGATGGACAACGGCCGCGATTCCGTGGATCTGCTGAAGCGCTTGTTCGATCAGTACGAGCAGCGTCTCCACTACGTCATCGTGCAGAACCAGCTGCGCGGCGATGACTTCGAGATCCTGAAAGCGTCGGGACTGCTCGAGCGCGCGCAGACGTTGAATGCGAGCGTGATCGGCATCAAGAAGCTGAACGAAGCGTCGATGACGAAGATCGACGCCGGCAGCAACAGCTTCTGGACGGCGACTCAACCCGAAGACAAGGGCGGCATGAAGCTGGGCATTCTCGAGCGCCAGCGAGTGCGGTCGTGGCTGAAGGGTGCGTATGAGGCGATTGCGCAGGTCGATCCCTGACGCGGATCGCGATCATCCGCCGAGTCGCAGCCCGGCGCTTCGTCTCAGGCGGAGTCGGTGAGCAGATGTCGAGGCAGGTCGATCGTAAACACGCAGCCTGAACCGGGTAGATCGCGCACGCGAAGAAATCCTTCGTTCGCTTCGACGCTGCGCTGGCAGATGGCGAGCCCGAGTCCGAGCCCCGAGCGATCCGTGCCGCTCTGACTGAACGGCCGAAAAATATCGACTGCGGCACCTTCCGGCAGGCCGCCGCAGTGATCCTCGATGTCGATCAGGATGCGGTCGCCGGAAGCGTACGCGTGCATCGACACTTCGGTCTGGTGTCGCGTGAACTTGAAGCCGTTCTGCAGCAGATTGCCGGCGGCGGAGAAGAGCATTTCCCGATCCACCCGGAGTGCCAGCAGCGGATCGACTTCGCCCACCGTGAAAATACAATGGCGCGCGTGGGCCTCGAGCGATGCGGATATGCGCACGTCCGCGAGGAAGTCGGCGAGCGAGATCAGGCGATGACGGGGCGGAATTCCTGCCGCGACCCGCACATCGGCGAGCGATCGATCGATGAGCGTGCGCATGCCGATCAGGGATCGATCCAGCACGGCACCGGTCGCACCCGACAATCCCACGTTGCCTTTTTTGATTGCCATGACGGCCAGCGTCGCGGTGTGGATGTGGTTGCGAAGCTCGTGCGCCAGCAGTCCGAGCCGCTCGTTCAGGGCCTTGACGCTGTTGTGTTCGACCATTGAGCTGCGCTGGATGCCGTATTCGGTGACGGCGTCCGCGATGGCGTTGTCGAGGCAGCGATTCAGCGTTCGAAATTCGCCGATCGCGATCGGCGCGTCCTGTTGGGCCGCGAGCTCCGTGATGGCCTGGCAGAGATCGCCATAGTCGTGCACGACCTGCTCAACCGTGAATCCGTGCAGCGACAATTCACGCCCATGCAGCGCGGCGGTCGTACCGATCTCCGAGGGAACGGGGCCGCCACCGTCGGGCCCGGACACTTTTCGGCTGAGCCACGGGACCGACGTCTGCTCCACCTGCAGCGTCTTGACGAGTTGATCGAGAAAAGCAGGGATTCCGTGGATCAGCTCCTCGTCCGTGACCCGCGGAGCCAGTCGCTCGGCCACTTTGACCCGACACCGTTCGATCAGGTTGGCGCGGTGGGTCGTGAGGAATTCGTGGAGCATTGTTGCAGCATAAACCCCCCGACCGGAAGCGCCGTTCGGTGGCGCACATACGCAGGCTTGGCCGCTCGCCAGCTGCAGGCTGCGCTGCGCATGTTTCACGAAGCGTGCACGTTCCCGTCATGCGGGCTCGCAATGATCCTCGCTTTGCCATGAGGAAGAGTCCGGATCATGAAAGTTCGCTTTGGATTACTGTCGTCGGCGGTCGCCGCCATTCTGTCTGTCTCAGCCGCGCAAGCCACCGAGCTGACGGCTTTTGCGGTGATGCCCGCCAACACCTTTGCCACAGGCCCCACGTCCGGGCAGTTCGCAGGCGCGGGTGCGGGCGGCAACACACTCCCGCTCATCGATAAGCAGCCGGTGCAGGGCTTTTCGGCCGTGCTCCACGGCCCCACCGACCGCTCGTTCTACGTGATGCCGGACAACGGCTTCGGCAACCAGGGAAATTCAGCGGATACGCTGCTGCGTATGTACGCGCTTCAACCGGACTTCAAGACGTGGAACGGCCGGAAGATCGTCGGTGCAGGCACCGTGACGCCTGTGGACTTCGAAACGGGCCAGCGCTTGTCGCAGTTCGATCGCCGGAGCTTCATCTCGCTGCGCGATCCGCGGCACGAGCTCGGGTTCGGTCTGGTGGCGAACAAGGGCAATTACCCGAATCCGCTGAATGTCGCGATTCCGGTCGATGCGGAGATCACCGAGCGGCAGCTGCTCACCGGTGCGGACTTCGACATCGAATCCGTGCGTCGCGATCGCTGGGGCAACCTGTGGTTCGGCGAGGAGTTCGGCCCTTTCCTGATCAACGCAAGCCCGCGCGGTCGTGTGCTGCGCCCTGAAATTGCGACGCCGAACATCGTGCCACCGGGCTCGACGGCCACCGGAAAATTCGTGCGTTCCCCGCAGAATCCCTACCTCGGCACGGATACGCCGAACCTGCGCGGTTCCAACGGATTCGAAGGGATGGCGATCAACCCGAAGGGCGACAAGCTCTACACGCTGCTCGAAGGGACGGTGGCGGGCGATGACAGCATCAACGCGACCGTGAACAAGAACCTGCGCATCGATGAGTTCGACATCCGCGCTGAGCGCTACACGGGTCGCAACTGGATCTATCCGCTCGCCGCGGACGGCACCAATATCGGCGACATGACGGCCGTGAACGATCACCAGTTCCTGGTGCTCGAGCGGAACGGTGCGACGGCGACCGGCGGTGGCGTGCCGTTCAAGCGCATCTTCCTGGCTGACATCGATGGCGTGAAGAGCGGCGGATTCGCCCGCAAGACCGAAATCGTGAACCTCATGAACGTTGCGGACCCGCACGACCTGAACGACGACGGCGATGCGCTGTTCACGTTCCCGTATGTGACCATCGAGAGCGTGCTGATCCTCGACAAGTCCACGCTGCTCGTCATCAACGACAACAACTACCCCGGCACGGGCGGGCGCGACCTCAATTCCGATCACACGGAGTTCCTGAAGCTGCGCCTCGACCGGCCGCTGAAGTTCGAGCGGGACGCGGGTGGGGAAGGGCATTGGCACGACCACGATCATGGCGACGATCATGATCCCCGGGGTGATCACGGGCACGATCATCATTGAGACGCTGAGACATTGAGCGATTGAGCGATTGAGCGATTGAGCGGGTCGGGGCCGTGGAGCACCTCGGGTGCGCGGTCCCGACCCGTTGCGTTCTGCGAAGCCGGGGCGTGACTCTGTTCGCGGCGTGGACCGGTTCGGGCGATTCGCCGACTTTCCTGCGAATCCGGGCAGGGCGCGCACGAATGAACACACTCCGTTTGCGTCCTGAGCAAAGCAGTGTTAGCCCTGGTGCGCCCCGATGTGCGGGGCGAACGGCAGGAGCGTGGCAATGCCCTCAGGTCCCGATCTGCAGAAAATGCTCGACACGGCGCTCGAGGAAGCGCGCCTCGGCGCGAGCGAAGGCGGCATCCCCATCGGCGCGGCGCTGTTTCGGCGCGACGGCACGTTGCTGGGGCGAGGCCACAATCGGCGGATCCAGGAGAATGATCCTTCCGTGCACGGCGAGACCGATGCGTTCCGGAAGGCCGGCCGTCAGCGCGATTATCGCCAGACGATCATGGTGACCACCCTGGCTCCCTGCTGGTACTGCAGCGGACTGATCGTTCAATTCAACATCGGCGCCGTGGTCGTGGGCGAGTCCAACACCTTTCGCGGCGGCATCGACTGGTTGCGCGAGCGCGGCGTCGAAGTGATCGAGATGGGCTCGAAGGAATGCGAGCAGTTGCTGAACACCTTCATTCACGCCCATCCCGAAGTGTGGAACGAAGATATCGGCGAGACGTGAGGTGCCGAGCGGACGTGTTCCGGCTGGCTCGGAGGGGACCTCGAATGCGTCAGGCGGGCTTTTCGCCCGCCACGGTGGTTCGATACAACTCGCGCCGGTGGCCCTGATAATCGTTGTAGGCCTGATGCACGCAGAGCCGGTTGTCCCAGATGACGAGCATGTCCGGCTCCCAGCGCAGCCGACAACCGAACACGGGCTGAGTCAGGTGCTCTGCGAGGAACTGCAGGATCGGCGCGGATTCCTCCGGCGTCATGCCTTCGATGCCGATCGCATACGCGCCGTCGACGTATAACGCTTTTTCGCCGGTCACCGGATGCGTCCGCACCATCGGATGACAGTTGCCGCGAATCTTGCGGAGCAGGTCATCGGAAAGCCGCTCGGCATTGCGGCTGGCGGCGAGCCGGCCGATGGGACTGTCGCTCAGCTCGACCGCATCCTGCGCGGACTTCAGCACGTCGCGCAGCGAGAAATGCACCTTCAAACCCTGGATCATCTGGCGATACGTATCGCTCAGGTTCGCGTAAGCGAGCGCAGAGTTCGCGAACGTGGTGTCGCCACCGATGGCCGGCACCTGCACGGACCGCAGCAGCGTCATCGCCGGCGGCTCGGGCAGGAACGGAGAGTCCGTGTGCCATCCCTCGCCAAACACCATCTTCGACGGATCGTCCGCTTCCTTGATCAGCGGATGCACGTTCCGATGACCCGAAACGCCGGTCGTATACGCATCTTCGGCAAACGGGCCGAACAGCAGGCTGAACTGTTCGTGTTGCGCATGAGTGAGCTTCTGGCGGCGAAAGAAAATCATCTTGTGCCGGAACAGCGCGTGCCGGATCTCTTCGGCCTGGGGCGCAGTGATCTTCGTGACGTCGACGCCGCAAATCTCTGCGCCCATCGCTGACGCGAGCGGCTGTGCGTCGATGTGTTCGTATCGCGCGGCGTAGTTGTCGAACTTTCCGGTGGGATGGAGTCGCATGGCCTCGCTCGCTGGGTGAGCTCGAAACGCAAGCATTTCGCGCGCTTTCAGTATACATCGCCGGTATTCGGCCCAGCGTCAACCCGCGTCGGTCAGCCTGGCCACAGAGGGGCGGCCGGCGAACACGGCCGGCCCGAGTCGGCCCGAGTCGGCCTGAGTCGGCCTGAGTTCCTTGTGCGCTCCCGTCGCGTGCGGCACATTACCGCTCACGATTGAGCGAGAGCGCCCATGAAACCCGCTTTGCCGAAAGTCGAATATGAAGGCGTCCACTGCGAGCTGGTCATCGAAAGGCCCGCGCCAGGCGTTGCGTTGATGGTCCTGCGCGGCACCGACGCCGGCGAATTCGGCGACTTTCCGATGCGCGAGCTGGCAAAAGACCTCGCGCAGTTCCCCCTCGTCGATCTCTTCATCGATGCCCGCGCCGTGCGCAGCGCTTCGGTGCAGGTGAGCGCCGAATGGGCACTGTGGATGCGAGCGCATCGCACGCGCTTCAACCAGATCTGCATGTTGACCGGATCACGGTACATCCAGGTCACGGCCGATTTCGTCCGGCGCTTCTCGGAGCTGATGGACCGAATGAAGCTGTTCACCGAAAGCGAAGCGTTCGACGCGAATCTCGAAGCCGCGATCGTCTATCGGCGCAACTCGGCGGCAACGACAGCCTGACTCACGGCATCAGCGCCATGCCTCGCAGCGCCGGCGGCGCGATGAGCTGGGGCGTCTGCGGGCCGATCGAGCGGTCGCGCAGTTGATCGACGCGACTCGCGGCAAATCCGAACCACTCATTCACGGTGATGCGCCGGTCGCGATCGAAATCGGCGCCGCCTCGCAGGCCTTCGAGCAAGGCGTACGTGAACAGCCCGTGCTTCGCCTGCGCGTATTCCTGCGATTCTTCATCGCCCTTCGATGCAAGCACGAACGCAATATGAGACGACGCGGAACGCTTCACCAGCGCATAGTCCTGAAAGCGTCCCGAGACGTTGCGCGCTTGGCACGTGTCCACGATGAGCACGCGCCGGCCTGCTGTCGCACGGAGCGCATCGAAGATGGGCAGCCAGCCGACCAGCGAATTCTCCGCGGGTAGTGACTGCCCATCGAGCAGGCGGTCGATCTCACTCTTGCGCACATCGCGCGGGACAAAGAAATAGTTGCCGGCGGCATCGCTGAGGCCGTGCGAAGCCATGAAAATCACGGTCGTGTCGTTGCCGGTGGGCCGCGAAAGCCAGTTCAATCCATCGAGCACAGCCGCTCTCGTGGCTGGTTGACCCGTGTCGCTCAGCGTCCGTACATACACTTGCCGGAAGCGCGCCTTGCCGATCGAGGCAAGCGTCGCGGCGAATTCCTCGGCATCGCGGGCGGCGTAGCTGAGGTACTGACTCGGGCTCAACTCGGGAAACTGATTGGAACCCACGGCGAGGATGTAAAGATCGCCCCGTTGCGCGACAACGGAAGTGGGCGGGCCCTGCATGTAGCGCTCCGTGACTCCGAGTGAACGGCCGTTGAAAACTTCGGCTCGCACATCGTTTTCCGGCCCCGAAAGCGGTATGGGTACGTCGCGGACGAATCGCATCGACTCCTGAGGCGAGAGACCCCGATCCCGCGCAAGCGTGACGGGAATATCGTTCACATAGACCGACATCTCGCGCATGGGCAGCCCGGAGCTTTCCGCCGAAATTCTCACGCGGCCGCCGGCGAGCGGTGTAACGCTGACGCGCGGTGGCGCGATGGCCAGGAGCGTGCGGGCGTCAGGCACCAGAGCGAGAGAGTCGAGGCGATGCGCGATGACATCCGGTAGAAACAGCTCGCGCTCGAACTGCACGGCGTGAAAAAAATCCGGCGCGACATCTGTCCCGCGATTGAAGTGCCAGCCCGCGAGCGTGTCGCCATAAGGAGAAGACGAGTATTGCCCTTCGGGTGTCCACGCCACCCAGCTTTGGCCGTCGGCATGAACGAAGAGCGATACGATGGGAACGCCGTGCTGAAGCGTGTACCAGTGGATGCTTCCATCGCCGAGTACAGCGATTACGAATCGACCGTTGCCTGACACAGTGACCGCGCGCACCAGCGCCGGCGTACGCACCGTCCACTTCACGCTTCCCGCCTTGTCGAATGCGCGCAAGGCCCACTCGGTTCCGACGAACAAAATCGCGCCGTCCGGTGCGAAGGCGAGGGCACGCGTGAGTTCGAAGGGCTCCAGCGGCAACGCGCGTCCGTTGAGCTTCGGTGCGGATTCACCGCCCCAGCCCTCGATACGCCAGCCAGGCGCATTGGTTTTTGGCGCGGGCAGCGGCGCTGTGTCAGGCGGAACGGCTTGAAGTGTTTGGGTGCTCAACGAAAAGCGCCGCGTGCCAACCGCCGTGGGGACTTCGACCACGCCGCCATCCTGCGAAACGCGCAAGCGTCCCGCGAGCGCGCGGTAATCTGGAATTCCCGTCCGCAACGCATAACGGACGCGGCCGGACGGATCGACCATACCCAGCGCGGGATCTTCCGCGCCGAACAGCAACAGGTTATCGCGCGTCACCGCGAGATCGCCGATGCGCCCGACGGCTGCGGGCAGCGGCTCTGCCTGAGAAGGATTCGACATCCGCCAGCGAAACAGCGCGGAGGTCGTGCCGTCGGACGTTTCACCCGCAGCGAAGATCACCGATCCATCCGGGGACCACGCCAAGCGAATGAGATTGCGGGTGCTGGATGCGGCGAGCGTCGCGACAACGGCGAGATCGCTCGATCGCAAAATACTCACGCGCGCCACGTCATTGAAACCCACTGCAATGAATTGCCCGCCGCGCGAGTAACGCACGCCGAACGGTTCGTGCCCGGCGAGCTCGGCATTCACGCGGCCCGAGAGCGTGAATCGTTCATCGTAAATTCGCAGGAAACCGTCGAGGCTCGCGGCGACCAGCCGGCCACCGGGGCTGAAGTCGAGCTCGAGCAATTTGTCGCGATAGTCGCGATCCGCTGCGATGAGCGCGCCGTCCTGAATCCGAAACACCCGCAGGCCCTGTGCGCCCATCAAGCCGACGGCGACGTGGCGGCCGTCGGGCGAGAATTTTACCGTCGAAACCACTTCTTCCAATCCGCGCAGGCGTGTGACGATTGCGCCCGTGGCGGCGTTCAACAAGTAAACGCAGGCGCGACCTTCGGTTTCCCAGCACGTCCAGCCCGCAACCGCGAGCAGGCTGTGATCGGGCGAGAGCGCCAGGGCGTACAGCTGCCCTTCAGCCCGCAAACCACTCGGAACACGAAAAGTGTCGAGCGGACGTCCATCGGAAATGCGCCATACGCGCACCGTCTTGTCTTCGGACGCGGTGTAAACGCGGCCCGCCGCTTCGTCGAGCGCAAGCGCATGAACGAATGCGGTATGACGGCCGGTATCGATGCGAATGAAGGGCGTCGTCGGCAGCGGTTCGTTCGCGCTCGCCAGGCGCATGAAAGCCGCGAGCAGCGCGACGAGCGCGAGACGCCTCACAGCTGGATTTGCAGCCCGGCGAAGACTCTCGCGTCGCGGTTGCCTTCTGCCGCCACATAGAGATCGATGGGGACGGCGTATTCGACGAAGCTCTGCACGCGTGAGTGCACGCCGCTGAAGCGCACCCCGGCGCCCCAGGAGCTGGCTTTCGCGCTAGACGCCTCGTTGATCGGATCGCGCCGCTCGACGCGTCCCCAGTCATAGAACGCGTAGGGCGTTCCGATTCCGGCGAGCTGCGGAATCGGCACGCTGTAGCGGAGCTCGAGTTTCGCGGCGACCCCGGAGTCCCCCACCAACTCCGCTGCGTCGTAGCCGCGACCGAACAGCTCACCGCCGAACGCGAACAGCTCGGGGGCAAGTAACGTGGTGAAAGCTCGCTGGCCCGTAATCGCGAGCAAACCGGACCAGTCTGCCCCGAAAGATTGCAGGCGGGCGGCGTACACGCTCAGCTTGGTGAACTTCGTTTCGCCGTTGAGGCGCGACAACGGTTTGTCCGGCGTTCCGGTCTCCCGCGCGCCGAAGCTGTTGAAGCCTTGCGAGACCTCTACGTCCAGGGTGTCGATGCCATTGCCTCGGTCGGCGGCGTCGAATGCCAGTCCGATGCGAACTGCGCGGATGCGATCATCCGAAAGCGGTTCCAGCAGCAGCTCGCTCTGACCATCGAAGCTCGTGAGCGATGCGCGCGCGTAGAGATTCCGGCTCCGCGAACGCAGCAGCGGATAACTCACCTGGGCCACTCCTGAGACGGACTCTGTTTTCAAGGCACTGTCGTCGGGCAGGTTGGCCGCCTGGCCGGGTCTCGATCGAACGCCGGTGACGCCGACATTCCACTGCGCGCCGGAATGACCGAGCAATCCGCCGTAACCCAGTCCGGCGTAGCTCAGTTCGTCGTTCAGGCTCGACCCGCCCTGCAGCGAGATGTGATCCCAACTTGCGAGCGCGCCGTAATACTGCACGTCCAGCGTTACGCGACGCGGACCGAGCGATCGGCTGTTGCGATTGTTGGTGCCGAGTGAAATGGCAGCGCGATCCCGTGCGAGGTCCACGACGAGATCTGCGGCGCCGGGCGTCTGCACCGACGGCGCCAACGTGCCACGCGCGCTGCTCTGGCCGAGATCGTTCATCAGCAGCAGCTCGCGTTCCAGCACGGCGGACGTCAGAGGGCGCGCGGCCTGCAATGTTTTCACGTGACTTGCGACGACCGCGTCATCCGTAGAACGCTCGCCGCGAACCTGTACCGCATCGATGAAGCCTTCGACGGCGACCAGTCTCACGTTGCCGTCTGAGAGATCCTGTTCCGGAACGACGACCTGCGAAAGAATGTATCCATCGCGGCGATAGCGAGCCGTCAGCTCGTTCGCGATCTCGAAGACGCGCGCCACGGCGATTTCCTGGCCGATGAGCGGTGCGAAGGGCTTGCGCAATTCTTCGGCGGAATAGACCTTCGCATCGTCCACGCGGACCGAGCGCAACACGAAACGCGAATCCTGCGGCTGAACTTTCTCGATGTTTCGTGTCTTCGTGTCGGAAGACACGGCCGCGTCCGAAGCATTCACGGTGGCCGCCGCCAACATCAAGGCGCACGCGCCGAGCATTGCCACCGCTGGACGATTATTTGGGTTGGCAGCCATTGTGCGAGTACGGTGTTTTGCAGAGGTATTCGGAGATACGCGGTTCTGGTTTTTCGGAAGCCGGCGTGAGTACGTGATAGTTCACGCCGAATACATCAGCGGCAGCGCCAGCTGCGTCGCCGTTGCGACCGAGATCGGCGCTGCGCGCGACACCGGGTCCGCCGGCCCTCACCGGGAGCGGCCCGCTCGTGTCTCGCTCGGGCAGCACGACGACATCGAGCCCGAAAAAATCGACGATGGAGTCGAGGGCGAGCCGGCTCAGCGCGTCGGATACCTGCGTGTTCGCGGGATTGGCCGGGTTGACGGGATCGACCACCGGCGGCGGCAGCGGCGCGCTCGCGAACGAAACAGGAATCGCCGCGAGTGGGTCTGCGCCGCCGGCGGCGAGTGTCATCGGCGCGCCGCCATTCGGGCGCACGGTGCCGACCGGCGTCGTGATGCTCGAAGCGAGCAGATTGATGCCGAGAGGCGGGAGCGCGAGGTCGTAGCCCGAGAGTCCCTTGGCGGCATACGCATGAAAAACCAGGGGCGAGTCGGTGCCGAAGCGCGGAAGATCGGGTCCCGGAATGCCGTCGTCGTCGGGTGACTGTACGTATTGTGGAGTCGTGGCGCCGGCATCGTAGATCGCGCGATTCAGCTCGACCGGGAAATCCTCCTGAACGTCGCGCAGGTCGACGATTGCATCGGGGCTCACCGACAGTGTTTCGCCAACGCCGATGACGAAGCCTGCGAACGAGCCGACACCCGAGCGAGCGCGGATGCGAGAAGTCGATGCCAGTTCGGTGAGTCCTTCATTGGAAAGCAACTCGACCGTGCCTGCTCGTTTGTCCGCACTCGATGAGACATCGATGCTGCCTGCGAGCCGCGTGCCGTGAGTCGAATAGAGGCGCACGTTGCCGCCGTTGCCCGAGCCACCAGTGCCGTCGGTTGCGCACGTCACCGTGCCGCATGCCGTAAGCACCGCGCCGTTGTCGATGGTTGTGGTGTCGGTCGCGGTCGCGCCGTCTGCGGAATACGTGCCGCCCAGTACGATTGAACCGCCATCGCCAGCGGCTGATGCGTTCATGCGGCCGGTGGAAGTTACGCGTACATCCCGACCCATCGCGGTGATCGTGCCGCCACCAATGCCAGCGTCACTGGCGGATACATCTGCAGTTCCGCCAACTGAAAGTCGGCCCTGATTGGCGAGAAGCAGAATTTCGCCGCGCTCTCCAGCGGCAACGCTGACCGCCCGCGCGACGCCGGAAAGATTGATCGCATCGTCGACGACTCCAGTCGCCGTCGGCACCGCGAGCAACACGATGCGGCCACCATCTGCTTGCAGCTGTCCTCCGGCGTTGACCTGCGCTTTCACGCTATTTCCCTGCACGTCCGTGAGCGCGTTGCCGATCGAGTCGCCCACCGCGACGCGCACGAGATCGTCGCCAAACAGGTCCAGCGTGAATCGCGTTGCTGAGGCAAGCTCGATGGTGCCGAGCCGTGCCGCGATGATTCCGGTGTTTTTCACAGCCGGCGCGACGAGCGCGGCGATGCCACCTTCGGCAACGGTGATCGTTCCATCGTTGACGATCGTTCCGTTCGACGCGGCCGTTGTCAGCTCGTTGAAGTCGTAGCGTCCACTGGCCGCGGCGGCGCTCGTCATGAACTTGGTGTCTGCGATGCTCGCGGTCGTCGCGATGAATGAAGCGACGTTCACGTGCGCGCTGCTGCCGATCAGCACGCCATTCGGATTGACGAGGTACACCTGGCCGTTGGCGTTCAAAGTGCCTCGAATCGACGAGAGCTGGCTGCCCGTGACTCGATTCAGCACGGTGGCCTGCGCATTCGGCTGCGCGAACGTCACGATCTCTGTTGCGCCAATATTGAACGAATTCCAGTTGATGACCGCGCGGTCAGACGTTTGAGTGATCGTCGTCGTCGCCGCGTTCGAGGAGATCGTCGCGTTGCCTGCAGCAACAGTTCCGCCTGCAGGCGCAGCCGCTGCTGGATTGAGCGCCACGAGACAAATCGCCAGACCGGCAATGTGAGCGGCGTCGCGTAGCTGACGCACAGTGCAGGTCATCGTGCGGTTCATCGCGCGGCTCACTGATGCTGCAGGCTGATCGTGATCTGGCGGGGCGCGACGTCGCCCGACGAAACTTCGCTCGGCGAGAGCGGATCGAGCCCGAAGTTCGTGCCGCCTTCCACCGAGACTTTGCGAATGTCGCGCGTCTTCGTGCGCAGGCCGCGCGTGGCTGGACTGCCGCACTGAGCGAGCTGAAACGACCCCGTCGCGCTGGCCCCCGCATCGGGCACTTTCACGATGTTTCGGGTCGTTGTCATGAGCGCGGCGGACGAGCATGGCGCGAGCGACAGGATCAAGGTTTCGGTGCCTGTCATCGCGGTGAATTCATAAGGACCGAGCCCGGCGAGCTGACCGGCCGCGACGCTGAGAGTATCGATGCGCGATGTCTGGCCGGCGGCGTTGGTGTTGTAGACGTCCACCTGGCCCGGCATCGAGGGCCGATAAACGACCTTGAAGCGATCACCGGTGCGGAAGGCGTGTGTCGCGGGATCGACGGGTTGGGCATATCCGCCGGCGCCGATTGCGTGGATTTCGTAGGCAAATCCTGCATAGAGCGAGTCGCCGCCCGGCACGCTCTGTGTGTCAGGAACGGTACCGGGGTAGCCGGTGTTCGGCAGTCCCGCGTTCGGGTAACCGTTGTCGGTGGGCACGGTGCCGGGATAACCGGTGGTCGACGTGTCCGTGCCGGGATACGCGGTTGTGCCGGGATAGGTAGTGCTCGATCCATCGGCGCCGGGGTAACCCGTCGTCGGATAGCCAGGCGTCGTTGCTCCTGGCACTCCCGGATAGCCTTGCGGGACAGGCCCCGGCGCGCCGGGCTGCTCGCCCGGATATGAAGACGTGTAACCGGGTTGCGTGCCGTAACCAGGCTGCGTCCCGTAGCCGGGCTGCACGCCCTGATAGCTCATCATGTTCTTGCGCTGATTCTTGCGATCGAGCCATCCCGAGATCGCCCCGTTCATCCCGCTCGAAATGGCACCGGCCGCCGCGACGCCGGTGCTCTGTACGACCGCGGCGAGGGTGGCCGCGAACACATCGCGCATGCCGGGCTGGCGAGGCGCGGCCTGTTGCTGCATCGGGTAGCCAGGCTGCACTCCCTGCGCCAAGGCCTGCGCCACTATCGAGCCAACGCCGAGTCCCAGCGCCAGCGCTGCGATTTTCAAGGATGACTTGCGGTACATAGCCCTCTCCGCTGCGCGATGGCGCTGGTGTCGTATTCGTAACAACAGCAAGTCGGGCCAAATGCGGACACGTCGCGTACAACTTGCAGTGACGACGAGCGAGGCGCTAACGTGCCCGCGCTCCACGCACGGGTGCCTGCAGCGCTGTTCACGCAAGAAGGTTTCATGCGGCCGCAACTCTGGGATCAAATCGAGCGCCTGTTCGCGCAAGCCACGACACTGTCGCCCGCGGAGCGCGCAGCATTCATCGAGCGCGAGTGCGCGAACGATCCCGAGCTGCGCAACGAGCTGGAATCGCTGCTGAAAGCGCACACGGAGGAGGAGGGGCCGCTCGATACGCCGCCCGGCGTTTCCGCTCCACCGGTGTCCGCCGATTTGCCGGTGGGCGAAAGCGCTTCGGGTGCCGCCGTCGGCTCCCGAATCGGTCCTTATGTGCTGCTCGCGCGGATCGCCGACGGCGGCATGGGTGCGGTCTGGCTCGCCGAGCGCGCCGACGGGATGATGAAACGCAGGGTCGCGCTGAAGCTGCCGCACTTCAGCTGGGTTCGCGCCGATCTCGCCGCGCGCCTGGCGCGGGAGCGCGAAATTCTCGCGACGCTCGAACACCCGAACATCGCGCGGCTCTACGACGCGGGCGTCGATTCGTTCGGGCGGCCGTATCTCGCGATGGAATACGTCGAAGGCCTGTCCATCGATGTCTACTGCCGCACCGAGCAGCTGCCGGTCAGAGCGATTCTGGATCTGATCCTGCAGGTCGCGCGTGCCGTCGCGCATGCGCACGGCCGCCTGATCGTCCATCGGGATCTGAAACCGAGCAACATTCTCGTGACGGCCGCGGGCTCCGTGCGCCTGCTCGACTTTGGCATCGCCAAGTTGCTCGAGACCGATAGCACGCACGAAACACGGCTCACGCAGATGGCGGGCCGCGTGCTCACGCCGGACTATGCATCGCCCGAGCAGGTGAAAGGCGAAGTAATCGGCACTGCGACCGACGTGTATTCGCTCGCCATCGTCACGTACGAGTTGCTCACCGGAACCAAACCCTACAAGTTGAAACGCGGCAGCGCCGCCGAGCTCGAAGAGGCCATTGCCTCGGCCGACCCGCCTCCGGCGAGTGAAGCCGCCACGAACCTGGCCGACAAGCGCCAGTTACGCGGTGACCTCGACGCCATCCTCAACAAGGCGCTGAAGAAAGACCCGTCCGAGCGTTACGCCACGGTCGACGCCTTTGCGCACGATCTGCAGCGTCATCTCATCGGCCAGCCGGTGGAAGCGCGGCCAGACAGCTCGCTGTATCGATTCGGAAAGTTCGCTCGGCGCAACCGGCTCGGCCTTTCTGCTGCGGGCGCCATCGCCGTGGCGCTGATCGCGGCCACCGTGTTTTCGCTGTGGCAGGCCAATGTCGCTGAGCGACAGCGCGCCCGCGCGCTCGACTTGCTCGGGCGCAATGAAGCGGTCAATGAGTTCGTCAATGTCATGCTCACGGAGGTGGGTTCGCCGGATCAGCCGATCACGCTCGATGCGCTGCTGGAACGAAGCGAATCGATGATCTATTCCGGCGTCTCGCGCAATCCGGAGCATCAGGCGGTGATGCTTCAGTTGCTCGCGACGTATTACAACTCGTTCGCGCAGCCCGCGAAGTCCGCAACTCTGCTCGGCAAGGCGCTCGAGCTCAGCAAGAGCTCCGGCGACCTGGCGCTGCGCGCGCGGCTCAACTGCGCCTGGCAGTTCGCACGCTCGCAGCTGGGCGGGATGGACGAGGCCAAAGCCGAGATCCAGCGTTTGGTGGACGATGGCAATACGCCGCCCGAGGCCGCAGCCGTGTGCCTGCAGTACCGCGCGTTCATTGCACAGAACACGAATGACGCCGCTGCGGCGCTCGATTACGCCGTGCGAGCGCAGGCGGCGCTGAAAAAAGCCGAGCGCGACGAGCCCGCGTTCGAAGCGGAGCTGCTCGGTGATATCGGTTACGGCTACCAGCTCTCCGGCCAGCCGCGCGAGGCCGATCGGTACTTCGCCGAAGCCATTCGACGTTTCACGGCGATGGGTCGCGGCGAGCACGCGATCACCGTGCCGATCCGCAACAACTGGGCGATGTCGGTGGCCGCGGCCGGCGACATTCATCGTGCGCTGGATATGTACGACGAGGCGACGCGCGTCGCGAAGGCCCATGCCGTGGGCGGCGAAATCCCGGCTTATCTGCTGGCGAATCGGGCGCTCGCGCTGCAGGACGTGGGGCGGTACGACGCCGCGACCCTCGAATACGATCGCGTCATCACGCAGGGTGAGAAGAGCACCAGTACGCAGCTTCGCGTGGCCGGCATGATGGGCAAGTGCAAGGTCTGCATCGACCAGCAGGACTACGATTGCGCCGAGCACTGGCTGGCCCTGGCCAGGTCCGCAATGGGCAATTCGGTGCCGCCGGACAGTCCGATCGGCACGAACATCACGCTCAGCGATGCGCGGATTGCCGCCGGCCGCAGGCAGTTCGCCGACAGCGAAGCGCACTTCACGCAGTTGGTGGAATTCTGGGATTCGCGCCAGATGCAGATCGCCTCGACGGTCACGGCCCTGCGCGGGCGCGCGGAAGCTCGCCTGAATCTCGGTCGGCTGGACGAGGCGCTCGCCGATGCGCAGCGCGCTGTTTCGATCGCCCGCAAGATCCAGGCGGACAAGCCTTATTCCCGCGATAGCGGCTTCGCGCTGGCCGTGTTGGCGCGCGTCCATGCGAGCCTCGGCGCACACGAGAAGGCCGAGGCGGAAGCGAAAGAAGCGGCGTCGCAGCTCGACCAGTCGCTGGGAGCGGATCATCCGCTGACGCTGCGGACGAAGGCGCTGATGAAGGCGTCCATGCAGTCGCCACTTTCCGGCGGAGTCACGCCCGCCGCGCAGTAGAGGCGCTTCGCGTCGCTGCGATCACGCCCGTATTTTCGGGCCGACGTCCGCATTCCGGCCGCTTTGCTGTTCTAGGGGATGAGCGCCGCGAAATCCGCGGCCGGCATCACCGGGGCAAAGAGCATGGCGTTCCATTGGAATCACAGGCGAAGCCGTCCACGCGGTCACCCGCGCGCGTGTCTGATCGCTGCGATTCTGTGGGCCGCCTTCGGAAGTGCCGCATGGGCCGAGACCCTGGTCTACGTCCAAAACAACACGCCTTTCCAGTTCCAGGTGGGGCGCCGTGCAGCCGAACGGCGCGCTCGTTTGGTACCAGCACGAAGGCTTTCGCACCGGCGCCATGAAATGGCTGAAGCCCGTGCAGATTGCGAGCGGCTGGAATGGATTCGTGCAGGTGTTCCCGCGCATGTGGGGAACGCCCGTCAACAACTTGCACTAGATACAACTACCGTAAGGGGTGGCTGCGATGCGTTCTGTATTCACTCGAAAACTGGGAAGCGCACTGCTCGGCGCGGCGCTAGTGGTGTGCACCGCCGGTGCGGTGGCGGATGAAGATCCGTACCCGAAGCTGCCGGGCGAGCCGCAGACCCAACCGGCAACGGCCGGTGGCCTGTCCGAGGGCGATGCCATCAAATTTGCGGTCGACTGGGCCAAATTCGGAACGAATCCGAACACCGAAAAACTGATCGACACGGCCATCACCGCGATCACCATCGGTTACCCGCCAGCCGGCATCGCACTCGGTGTCATCAAGGGATTCATCACCTCGCTGAGCGCGGGACCCGACCCCGTGCAAGAAGCGCTCAAGGTCATGGACAAGCGCATCTCCGCGCTCGAGAAGAATGTGGCGGATCTCGCGCAGGCGCTGCTGGCGATGCACGACAAGGTGCTGGGCGTCGAGAACCGCATTCGCATGCTCGAACTGCAGCGGCGCACCGGTGATATCGCGACCCTCAAAGGTCAGCTCAAGGTGATGCGCGAGAGGACGCCTACGGCACGCGAGAAATACGAGTTCACGCAAAACGTGGCGCGCCTGGCTGCACGCTTTCGCCCGGACACCGAGGCGGACAACGATATGTGGCAATGGTCGGACCTGCACGTCGTCACCAATCCCGCGACGAAGAAGCTGGAAGGCCGGCGCTTCGAGTCGGACTTCAGGACGACGCCGATGCTGGAGTCGTACGTCAATGTGCTGGTGCTGTATATGACCGCGATCCAGTTCGAAGGCGGCAGCCAGGACTACGTCAAGCGAACCTATCATGACGATCTGATGCGCCACGTGCAGGCGCTGAGCGTGCGGCCGTATTGGGTCGACGGGCAGGAGCAGATCACGTTGCCCGAGCGACTGATGGCGCGCGTGAACTGCGAAGTGATGGCCGTGCAGAAGTATCCAGATAAGAACGGCATGTGCAGCGCCCAGTATGCGAGATGCACCGACAACCTGGCCCGGCGCACGACCATCGTCGGCTCCGCGATCAGCGACTGGCACGTCAACGATCAGAACACGCTGTGCACGCCGGCGGTGACGTTGACGAGTAACACCATCCGGCCGGCTTTGCGCGCAGACCTCGAACAGAAGTGGACCGCGCGCTCCGATCAGGCGCCGTGGGGCTCTTCCGCGCTGGGCACGATGCGCCAGTACACCGGCTACTTCCCGCCTGCGGAAGCCGTGCTCGAGGATTTTCACGGACTCGAAACCATGACCGTGCTTGCGGACACGCTCTACAAGCTGGCCATGACCGGCTCTTCGGCCGATCCGCCGGTGTATTCGCTGGACATGACGTTCTGGGACAAGGAATACCTCTACGCGATCAAGAAGACCGGGGAGCTCGTGTGGTTCGGCCATCTCATCGGTGAAGATCGCAACCCGCCGAAGAAACCCGACCCGCGACTGCGCGAATACGCCACGCTGAATCCCGCGATTGCTGTCGGCACGACCGCGACGACGACGCGTGGCCTGGGAGATGCGCGAATTACGGCGCGCGCGAATCCTTCGGCGACGGTCGTTGGCGCCGCTGGTGGCAGTCGCTCGCAGGTGGCGCAGCCGATCGACGCGCGTTCGCGCATCAACGATACGGTTGTGCCGAAGCAGCCGGACTATCCGATCATTCACAAGTGGGAAGGTCCAAAGTCTGTCGGCACAGGCTGGCAGAATTTTCGCGACGTCATTCCCGCGGCGATTGCCAGCATCTCGCCGAATGTCGCTGGCGCAAGCTTCTACGCAGTGACGAACGATGGCTCACTCATGTGGTATCGCCATGATGGCTTCGTGAACGGCGAGCCGCGCTGGAAAGGTCCCGTGAATGTGGGCAACGGCTGGCAGAGCTTCAAGAAGATCGTGTCGGGCGGTGACGGTGTTCTCTACGGCATCGGTGTCGACGGATCGTTGCGCTGGTATCGACAGAGCGACGTCGCGGAACCGCAGTTGTTGCTGGCGGCGGGTGGTGGAAGCTCGCGCACCGGCATTTCGACGCCAGCGCTCAAAATCCCGTCTCATTTCACGGGACCGAACGTCGTCGGGCAGAACTGGGGTCAGTTCGTGCACGTGTTCTCGACGGGCGAGGGCGTGATTTACGCGGTCGATCCGCAGGGCCGGCTCTGGTGGTACAAACACCGCGGCTATCTCACCGGCACGCAGGATTGGGAAGGTCCCAAGCAGGTCGGCAATGGCTGGGCGGCGTTCAAGAAAATCTTCTCGTCGAGTGAAGGCTACATCTACGCGCTCACGCAGACCGGCGAGATGCTGTGGTATCAGCATATGGGTTACCACGACGGCTCGGTGAAGTGGCGCGGACCGACTCCGGTTGGCGCGACCTGGGGTGACTATTCGCTCGTCTTCTCGGCGATGCAGGGCACGCCGCAGGCACCGGTCGTGCGTTGAGACGCGGAAACTAGACTATCGTGCGTGGGCCCGAGCGCAGAACGCGAAGGCCCACGTCACGAGCCCGAGCGCGTCGGGCAGTTTGAGCTGATTCCCGCTGCTTCTACGCGTCTACCCTTTGAGAGACCTGCGTGCCTGACCGTTGGTGTGCCACGAGCCATCACTCTAGTCAGTACCGGAAAGGGCGGCCTTGCGCGATCGTGAGGCCAGGAAGGGAGCAGCACCAATGAAATCATTCAAGGGCCCATTCACCGCGGTTTGGCTGATCCTATTGGCCGGTGCGATGGGGTCGGTTCGCGCCGCCGAAGGCGTTCCGGCCGATCAGGAAGTGGTCGTCACTGCAACGGCAGAACCCGCCTGCGAAGGAAAATCTCCGGAAGAATCTCGGCAGTCCGCGCGCGAGGCGGAGCAAAGCGGGGCGCATCGGCGCGCCGCGGAGTGTTATCGCGTCGCTGGCGATCATTCGCGTGCGAATCGCGCGATGCTTCGCGTGGCGGAAGGGTCGGCCGCAGCGGCGAAGCGGAACGCGTCCACCGCGGCGAGCACCGCGAAGGCGCAGATGAAGCGGGTTCGTGAGGCGCTTCGGTAGTCTGATGTCCGGCAAAAGCTGGCGCCGCTAAAACACCCGATCGGGACGACGCCGGCTGCGGTCAGGGTGACGCTGCAGTGGCCAGCGCGATCCGGTTTCCGTAAGCAACCGAAACGCCCCACACGATGAGCCCGCCAAGCGCCAGCGCGCAGCCGACGAGCCCCGTCGACGCCCAACCATATCCTGCAGCGATCGCCATGCCCCCGAGCCAGGGCCCGAGCGCATTGGCCACGTTGAACGCAGAATGGTTCAGCGAAGCTGCGAGGCTCTGCGCGTCGCCAGCGACATCCATGAGCCGGGTTTGCAGCACCGTGGCGAGCGAGCCGCCAAAGCCGATCGCAACGATATCGAGCGTGAGCGCCCACACGTTGTGGGCGGCCACGGTATACAAGCCCAGCACGACGGCGGACCACACCAGCAGCTTGCCTGCCGTTGCCATCAAGGCTCTGTCCGCGAACCTGGGCACGAACAAATTGCCAGCGGTCATGCCGACGCCGAATGCAGCGAAAATAAAGGGCGTGACGGCCTCGGGCACTCGAGTGACTTCGATGAGCGTCGAACCGAGGTACGTGTAGACCGCGAACAGTCCGCCAAAGCCGATGGCGCCGATGCCCAGGGTCAGCCATACCTGCAGGCTCTTCAGTGCGCCCAGTTCGCGCAGGGGACTGGCATTCGCCGCGGGTCGATCGAGCGGGGCGAAGAGTGCGACCATCGCCGCACAACTCAGTGAAAGTGCGGTAACCACTGCAAAGCCCCAGCGCCATCCAACGGCCTGGCCGAGCCAGTTCGCAAGTGGAACACCGACGATGGTGGCGACCGTCAACCCGAGTAACACACGTCCGACAGCCTGCGTGCGCCGTTCAGGCGGAACCAGCGACGCGGCGACGAGAGCCGCAATTCCGAAATAGGCGCCGTGCGGCAAGCCGCTGAGAAAGCGGAACGCGAGCATCCAGCCATAGCTCGGCGCGAGTGCCGACAACGCGTTCGCCAAGGCGAACAGCACCATCAAGCCGACCAGCAGCGTTCGACGTGGCACGCGAGCCGACAGCACGGCGATGACAGGAGCGCCCACGACGACACCTAACGCGTATGCGCTGATGACATGGCCTGCAGTGGGTTCGTCGATGTGAAGATCGTGCGCGAAGTAGCGCAACAGGCTCATCGTCGCGAATTCAGTCGTACCAATCGCAAAGCCGCCGATGCTGAGCGCGAAGTGCACCAGCGCGGGGTGGGAGCGTCGCTCGATGATCCGGTCCTCGTCGAAGTGAGGTGCGGATGTTACGGCGGGGCCGCCCCGTCGCGAATCTCCCGGATTGGTGATCTTTTCTCAGCGATGGGGCCGGCGCGCGGGCGTGCGCTTGTCTGGCTCGGCCCACTGGCGCAGCAGAAGCTCGGCGCGCCGGCGCACGCCGAGCTTCTGGAACACGTGCTGCAGGTGAATCTTCACCGTTTGTTCGCTGATGGAGAGTGCGCGCGCAATTTCCTTGTTCGACTGTCCCACCATGCAATGCTGGAGCACCCGGTTTTCCTGCGGTGTGAGCGCTTCCAGGTCGGTCATCGCATCGGGTTCGCGGATCTCCTCGACTGAAAGTCGCGTCAGCACCTGTGACGATTGGCTGCGGCTCAACCAGAACTCGCCGCGTGCCACCGCTGTGACCGCGCGCCAGATCTGACTGTAAGCCTCGGCACGCCGCAGATTGCCCGCCACGCCGAGTTGCAGAACTTCCCGGCTCACGGCATCCAGCGTGTCGCCGATGATGAGAATGCGTGAGCGTTCGGAAGCCTGATGAATGCTGGTGAGCGCGAGCATCACATCGTCGCCCAGCGAGTACTCATCGATCACGACGACTTCGGGCTGCAGTTCTTCCAGCGCGAACAGCAACGTCGTGATGGACTGAGCGACACCTGCAAGCTCCGCGTTCTGCTCCTGCGCACAGAACTTCGCCAGCGCACGCTTCACGTTCGCATCGAGTCCGAGGGCGACAACTCTCAACATAGCCCGAAGGCTCTAGTGCTTGCGTGCAATGGTGACAACAGGACTGCGCCTCGATGATGCCGCCACCAGAGACAGGAGACGGCGATGACATTCGAACAAAGCGAGAAGCGCAAGGTGCTGCGGAAAATTGCAGCGGACGCGTGCGCCGAAGCGCGCACTAGCCGCAATGCACTCCACACGCCGGGGCACTCCAAAGAACGAGCGATGGTTTGGGTCGGGGTCACATCAATGATCTGTCTCGGCTGGCTCACCTATACACAGTTCCTGCGCGCTTCTGATGAAACGAATGAAAAGCCGCAGCTCGTAGATAGCAACAACACGCCGCGGGTTGCGAGCGGAACCTCGACCTCCACACCGTCTTCAGCGCCGATTGTTGCAACGACTGCGAATCGCGCTGTCGTGCAGGAAAAACCGGATTCGGGCCCGGATGAGGACCTCGAGAAGCGAGTCGCGCCGGTCGAAGATTTCGCGCGCCATGGCGATCCCAAAGCGATTCCGGCTGTGCTCGATGCGCTGCATGACGACGACTGGCGAGTGCGCAGTCGTGCGATGGATGCGGCGGTGAATGCTTACGTTCCGATTCCGGAGAATGCGCTGATCGATAGCGCGCAGGGCGATCCATCCCCCGAAGTCAGATTCCTGGCGCTTGCCGGCGTCGCGGCGCGAATCGACCCGGCCATCGCACAGGTTCCGGCGATCGATCGCGAAACGGCGCGTTCGGTCGGCAGGCTCGCGTTGAACGATTCCAGCGAGCAGGTGCGGTGGCAAGCGCAGCAGATCCTGGACGCCCTCGATGTGGACCTGCATGCGGCTGGATCCACCGCCCCAGAAAACCAGACACAAGCCGAAACGCTCTGAGCGTGCGGCGTGTACGACGCGCTGGAGGCAGCGCAGTCGTGTTTCGAGACGCTGACAAAATCATCTATCGGAGAATTCCATGAATCATTCCAAATCGGCACAGGTCAAATCCCGTTTTCTTCCTGTCGCACTGTGCGCGCTCGGCATGCTCGGCTCGCTCGCCGCTTACGCCGACGATGCGAACAACGTGACGAACCCGAATCCGCTGTCTGTCGGCGCTTCGCAGGTGAGCCTCATCACGATGACCGTCAGCATTCCGGCGGGCCAGGTGCGTGAGCTCGCGATCACGCATTCGTTCGAGTGCGCGGTCGGTGGAGCCGGATTCACGTCATGGCTCGAGGCCGACATCTACGTTGACGGCTTCATCATCTCGCCGACCCACAGTGACAACGCGAGTTGCGCCACCAACAACACAGCCTCTCAGGATGGCTGGGTGGAAACGAGCCAGACCGTGGTTCGCGCAGTGGGCGGTGGACTCCACACGGTACAGGTGCGAGGCCGGGTGGTGGGCGGCGGCATTGCGCGGGTCGATGACCAGTCGCTGACCGTCATCGAAGAGCAGCCGATCTGAAGATCGGGTGAATGCGTGGCGGGTGGCTCGTGCACCCGCCGCGTCGACGGTTGGCTGTGTCGACCGTTGGCAGTGCGTGGATCGAGCGATGCGCTACGCATTGGTGCACGCGCGGAGCGCCTTCGCCCATCGTGCGGTGAGCACGACACTCACGCTCGCGTCACGCGATCTCCTGTTGGTCAGGGGTCGGTGTTTTTTCGAGACTGAAAACGCGCGTGCGGTCGTCGGATGAAGCACGAAGAATCGTCGTAACTTCCCCTCTCGATTTCCGACGTGCTGTTGATCGCGAGCACGCTACGTAAACCCGCTGTCGAAAAGAAGAAATCCTATTCTTGTATAGACGATTCCGCGGCTGTTCCGTAAAGCGTACAGGCCGCCTTTTCGATGCCGGTTTGCGCGCGGGCAGGCGAAGCGCACCAGCGAGCTCGGCCGTACGTGTCGGCGTCAACCGTACGTATTTGGCATATTTCCTGCTTCTGCCCGCCCGCGTCCCGGGGGCGGACTCTCTGGTCAACGGACTGCGATTTCGGGGGAGCGGCTTCAACACCGGTTACGCCGTGCCGTATTTCGCAGAGGTTCTGGGGAGAAGTGATGAGAAGCAACGCATGGGTCGTGGCTGCGCCGTCGCGCAGGAAATCTAAATCGTGGGCTCGAATTCCGCTGCTGCTGCTCGCGGCGCTCGGAATTTCGGCGCAGGCCGCGGCGCAGAGCGCGCCCGATGTGTCGAAAGAGCTCACGGTGGTCAAGCGGCACATGGATACGCCGCAGCTCAAATCCGCGCTCGCCTTCATCGAAGATCAGATCGCCAATCCAGCCGATGTCGTGCAGGACTGGCTCGGTGTCTGCAACGCGCTCGGGCCCTCGCACGATGAGATTTTCCGCGCCCGGCAGATCTACAAGATGTTTCGCATCTACGGGCTCGAAGACGTTTACATCGACGACTTGTACAACGTCGTTGCCGTACGGCGCGGTACCGGCAAGGGGCCGACTGTCGTGCTGAATGCGCATCATGACAACGTGCCGATCTGGCCCAAGGAACAGCCGGTCAACGCGTTCGAGCGCAACGGTCGCATCTACTGCCCGGCCGGTGGCGATGATATTCCCGGCGTCGTGCAGCTCTTCACCGTGCTGCGCTCGATGCAGCAGGCGAAGCTGCAGACGGAAGGCGACGTCTGGTTCGTCACGTTCTCCGGTGAAGAAACCGGTTCGCCGGGTGCCTTGCATTTCGCTCGCGCTCATTACCCGCACAACCTCGACTGGAAGAAAGGCGATGCGTTCGTGCAATTGCATGGTGGCGCGGGTGAAGGCGCAACGACGGGCAGCGGCCCGATCGTCACGCGTGCAACCCTGCGCATCTTCACGCCATTCGAGCGCCGCGTAGAAGACTCGCCGGGCGCAGATCGTCGCTGGCGCCCACACGCGGTGGACGTGCTTGCGCGCGCACTCGTGCGGATTCGCACCGAAGTCTCCGATCCGCGTCCGGATTGCCTGCGTTGCGTGGGCCCGAAAGAGGGCGTTGCCGGCCGCGCCGAGCATTACGTGAATATCTCGATGATCGAAGGCTCACCGGTCGTCAACCGGCCGACGTCGGAAGCCGCCGTGCGCATCGATCTGCGCGCGGCCACCTGGCCGGCGATGCGCAAGCTGTACGACCAGATCAAGAAGATCGCGGACGACTCGTGCACCGAGTACAAAACGAAAGGTTTCGCGCCGCTGTTCATCAAGGACCGCTGCGACTACCTCTTCGACGTCAACGAGGTCTACGGCCGCGACCCGGTGAACGACAAGATTCCGGGCTGGGATCCGATCAACAACCCGCAGGCGAAGTTCGTTGCCGCTGCGGCCACGGCGCTGTACGGATTTCCGCCGGTCATCAACTCGGGCCAGGGCTGCGGTGACTGCACGAACCTGTATCAGGGCGGGCTGCCCGGCATGTCTTTCCGCGGTGAAGTAACCGACTACGGTAAAGGCCATTTCGTGCAGGACACGCCGGACGACGCACGCCAGGGCGGCCACGACGTGACCGAGAGCATGTCGGTGCTGGCGCTGTGGGCCGGCATCAAACACGCGCTCGTGTTTGCCGTTTCGTATGCCGGACAGCCGGGCGTGCCGCGTAACTAGATAGCCATGGACTCTCTGACGCCGCCGAACCGTGCTCGGGCGCTGTCGCCCGCCGTGGAGCCGCTCGACGCCTGGTTCAAACGCGAGATCCTGGGCCACGAGGAAATCCTCGTGCGTTTCATCGCTCGCGTCTGGCCTCGTCGCGACGAAATCGCGGACCTTCGGCAGGAAGCCTACATCCGGGTTTACGAGGCGGCCCGCCAGGTCCGCCCGCAGACGCCCAAAGCCTTTCTGTTCGCGACGACGCGGCACCTGATGGCGGACCGCATCCGGCGCGAGCGGATCGTCTCGATTCGTGCCGGTGGGGATAATGAGTTCCTGAACGTCTTAGTTGAGGAGCTGTCGCCGGAGCGACGCGTGGGGGCGCACCAGGAGCTCGCGCGGCTCGCCCGGGCGTTCGATCGCCTGCCGGCACAATGTCGGGAGGTCGTATGGCTGAGGCGTGTGAAGGAGCTGTCCCAGAAAGAAGTCGCTGACCGGCTCGGGCTCTCCGAGAAGACCATCGAAAAGCATCTGAGGACCGGCGCGCGGCTGCTGGCGCGCTACACGAGCGACAGTGCGCTCGTGCCGAGAAACCGCAGTAACGACGCTGAAAACGAAGAGGCAGTGAGTGAGCACGGATTGCACGAACGAAGTTGAAGACAGCGCAAGTCACTGGCTGATTCTTCGTGATTCGGGGCGATGGACGGAAGCTGACCAGGCAAGCCTCGAGCAATGGCTCGAGGCGGCCACGGTGAATCGGATTACGTTCCTGCGGCTGGAGCTCGCGTGGGAGGAATCGGCGCGGCTCAAGGCGCTCGGCGCCGGCGTTGCGGGCGATTTGCCACCGCCGACGGGCCAATGGAATCTCGGCCCTTTTTTTGACCGACACCGCGCGGGCGTCTACGACGCAGCCGCGAGCACCACAGTGTCTTTCACATCGCCCCGTCGTCCGTGGCAGCTCGCCATTGCAGCCAGCATTCTGATTGCCGTCGCGGTCGGATCGGTGGCGCACTATTTCACCCATGGCAGCGAGCGCTACACGACGCCCGTGGGCGGCATGGCCTCCGTGCCCATGCAGGATGGCTCGAAGATCACGCTGAATACGGACAGTCAGGTTCGCGTCGCCGTTACGGAAGCGGAGCGGCGCATTGATCTGAAGCAAGGTGAAGCGTTCTTCGAAGTCGCGAAGGATCCGAACCGTCCCTTCGTCGTCGAAGTGGGCGGCCGGCGTGTCGTGGCAGTCGGGACCAAGTTCTCGGTGCGACGTGTCGGGGAGTCTGTGGAAGTTATCGTTACGGAAGGCAAGGTTCGGCTGGAAGAGGGATCGGCGGCGCTGCAGGGAAACGCCGATGATCACGCCGAATACGGGGCCGCCAAAGATGTTTTGCTCACGGCCGGCACGATTGCGCATGCAGGCGAAGCAGGCCTGCTCGTCGAGCGGAAGAGCCTGGCCGAGGCGGAAACACAACTCAGCTGGCGCAGCGGCGTGCTCATGTTCCGCGAGCTGCCGCTCGCTGATGCGGTCGCTGAGTTCAACCGCTACAACCTGCGCAAGATCGTGATCGCAGACCCTGCAGTGGCAGCGCTGCGAGTGGAAGGAAATTTCAGGCCGACGAATGTCGAAGCCTTCGTGCGGCTGCTCGAAAGCGGCTTCCCCATCCGCACGACGATGGACGGCGACCGGCTCGTTCTCAGCTCCCGATAGCGCTGGCGCTCGCGTTCTGCGAGATCGCCGATCGAATCTTTCTTGCAACACATTTCGCGCGTCACGCGCATGAAAAAAATGCGGGAGGGATTTTCAAAATCCAACCGTCTCCCGAGGTGTTCACACAAGAAGATTCATTTTCGGGGAGATCTGGATGCTGAAGTTCATGACTGTGCGCACTTCCGTGGCCGCCATTCTCGCCGGCTGTGCCATCTCGGCGCAGGCGGTCGCGGATGCACCGAAGCCGGTCAACATTCCTGCGGGTGATCTTCGTCAAGCGCTGCTGATGGCGTCTGCGCAGTTCGGCACCGACCTCGTCTACCGGCCGGAGCAGATCCAGGGCGTCCGCACGAGCGGCGCGCACGGCCAGCTCACGACTGAGCAGGCGATCTTTACGTTGCTGGCCGGCACTCCGCTGCAGCTTCAAACGGACCCGAGCGGCGCGATTCTGATTGCGCAGGCAGCGGCTCAGAATACGGCGCGGCCCACGGCACAGGACACGGTCGAACCTGCAATGCGCCTCGCTCAAGCCCCGAGTGCGGCCAACACGACGGCCGCGGCCGCGGCGGATGAGCCCCTCGAAGAGCCGCAGGCCGAAGTGGTCGTGACGGGCTCGAATCTGAGACGCACCGATGCCGAAGACGTATTGCCCGTCACCACGCTCGGCCAGGACCAGATGGAGCTGCGTAACGCGCTCACGCCGATCGAGATGCTCAGCTCCCTGCCGCAGATCACGAGCTCGCCCGCCAACGAGGCACCCCGCGGTGGTGCCGGCGCGCGCGGCGACATTGCCACGGTGACGATGCGCGGTCTTTCGGCCAGCGACACGTTGGTGCTGTTGAACGGTCGTCGCATCATCGCGCATCCCACGACAGACGCGCTTCAATACGCGCCGAACGTCAATCAGCTGCCCTCGCAAGGTCTCTCGCGCATCGAAATTCTGCGCGACGGTGCGTCGTCGATTTACGGCTCGGACGCGGTGGCCGGCGTCGTCAACTACATCACGGCCCGCGATTTCAAAGGTACGCAGGTGAGTGCGCGCTTCGGAGCGACGGAGCACGGGGGCGGCGGCAACGAGCAGATCTCGCTGACCCACGGCGGTGACTTCGCCGATGGTCGCGGTCGCATCGTCACGACGTTCGAAGCGTTCAATCGCGAAGCCATCTGGCTGCGTGATCGTGACTTCTCGACGAGCGCCAACAATACATCGCGCGTGGATGCGCCCTTCAACGCGCTCGGCGGTCCGTTCGACGGCCGTGCCGGCACCGGTATTTTTCCCATATTTCGTCTGGGCACCGCGACGACGGCGAATTATTTCCGACCCGTCAACGGCACGATGACGCTGACGAACGTCGCACCGACGCGTGCGGCCAACCCCGAGTTCTACGGCAACACCAACGAGCTCAGCATGGGTCTCGGTGAGAGCAAGCGCGTCAACCTGTTCACCGGGGTCGAGTTCGAGCTCACGGAGAGCATCACGGCGTTTGGCGATGTGTCGTACTACCACGCGGAATCGCAGCTGCTGCGCAATCCGGTCAACCTGAACGCGCCGTCGGCGGATCAGCTCGCGCCGATGTCGGTGGACAATCCTTTCAATCCTTACGGCTCGCGTTACTACAGCCCGACCGGTGCACCCAATGCCGACGGATCGGCGCGACTCGTCGGTACGCCGCGCTCGATCACCTTCCAGTCGCTCATCTTCGATCCGGCAGGGCGGGACGAGGTGAACGTGGCGTCGCAGACCTATCGAGTGGTCGGCGGCCTGCGCGGCAAGATCGCGTCGAAGTGGAACTGGGAAGTCGGCGCGCTGCATAGCTACGGATACGTGTCGGACAAGAGCCCGACGTCCGTTCGCGAAAGCGCGTTCCAGGCGGCGCTGCAGGGAACGACGACCAGCACGGCCTACAACCCGTTCGGCTACACGTTCAAGGTTCAGAACGGCGCGGTCGTCGCCGACCAGCCGTACACGAACAGTGCCGAGGTGATGTCGTTCATCCAGGAATGGCGCCGCGATGGGGTCAGCGGATTGAGCAGCGTCGACGCCAAGATCGGCGGCTCGCTGCTGTCGATCTGGAGCGGTGACATCACGGCAGGTGTGGGCGCTGAGTATCGCGAAGAACGCTATCGTGACTATCGCCCGCCGTATGCCGGCGTGAACCCGCCGGATTCGGGACTCAACCCGAACGACAACGACTTCGTGCCGGCGTCGCCAAAGCCGGATGCGCGCGGTGATCGCAACATCACGAGCTTCTACGCCGAGACGATCGTGCCGCTCATTTCGCGCGACAACGGCATTCCGTTTGCCGACTCGCTCGAGCTGAGCGCCTCGGTGCGTCACGAGCGCTATGACGATTTCGGCACCACCACCAAGCCGAAATTCGGCCTGAACTTCCGGCCCGTCAAAAGCGTGATGCTGCGTGCGTCGTACAACGAGGGCTTCACCGCGCCGAGCCTGCCCCTGCTGCACAACGCGTCGCAGTGGAGCTACGCGGGTGCGCCGGGAAGCGTGGATCCGTATCGGCAGACCGCGACGTCTGAAGGTGCATACATCTATCGCAACGGCACGTCGGGTAATCCGGATCTGCTGCCTGTCGATTCCGAGGGCAAGAGCGCCGGTATCGTGTTCGAGATGCCGTTCGTGCGCGGCTTGAGCATTTCGGCCGACTACTGGCAGATCAAGCAGTCCAACATCATCGGGTCGCTGGGCGCCGCGCAGATTCGCAACAACGACCTGCTGTTGCTCACGGCCTATACGCAGGCCCAGATCGCGGCGGGCGTGCCCGTTGGATCGATCAACGTCGGTGAAGGCACGGCGGACTACAAGGGTGATCCGGCGGTCACGCGCTCGGCGGCGACGGATGAAGATCGCGCTTTGTTTGCGGCATATAACGCGGCACATCCGGAAGCGCCGCTGGCAGCGGCCGGCCGCATCTTCCAGATCGACGCACCGCCGTTGAATCTCTCGGAAGGCACGGTGGCCGGCTGGGATTTCAACGTCAACTACAACGCCGCCACGCCGATCGGTGACCTCTCGATCAGCGCCGATGCGACGCATACGCTCCGTTCCAATACGACACTCAATGTGCCCGGTGGCGCATCGGTCTACACCGAGCGGCTCAACGTAGACGGCACGGCCGAGTGGCGCGGTTCACTGACGACGACGTGGCGCAATCTTGGCTGGGCCGCTGGTGCGAGCGCGTATTACATCGGTTCGTACGCCGACAGCAATGCGACGACGACTGGTGCGATCTACGAGTCGCTGGGACGACCCGACTACATTGTCGAGCAGTACAGCGGCAACGCCAACGTGTACCGATTCAAGGTCGACGACGTTCTCTACTTCAACGCGTTCGGGTCGTACTCGTTCGACGACGGCAGGGCGCCGTGGCTGGCCGACTCGAGCATCAAGCTCGGAATCATCAACGTCACGGACAAGGCACCGCCGGTGTCGTCCGGCAACTTCGGGTTCGGTTACAGCAGCGTGGTGCACAGTGGCCTGCTGCAAGGCCGTGCGTTCACGCTCGAAGTGACCAAGAAGTTCTGATCGCACATTCAACCGGGCCCACGCGGGCTCAACACAGGCCAAACATGGGCCAAAAAACTAGGGCAGGGCTGCGGAAAATCCATGAATAAAGTCATCAAGCACATCGTCTGCGCGATGCTGGCTCTCGGACCGATGGGTGCCTTTGCGGCGGAAACGCCGCCGGCCGAGCCGCCGGAACGCAAGGAAGGCGAGGGGCCGTACCCGCAGCTGATCCTGCGTAACGTCACGATCATCGAGGGCACGCTGTCGCCGCCGATCAGCCCGGTCGACATCGTGATCGAGGGGAGTCGCATCAAGTCGATCCACCTGCCGAATGCGGTGGGTTCGTCGGCGTATTCGAAAGATGCGCCGGTGGTGAAGCCGGGGGCTCGCGAGATCGACGGCAAGGGCCTCTACGTCATGCCCGGGCTCATCGACAATCACCAGCACATCGGTGACCGGCTGGAATACGAATTCAAGCTGGATCTCGCCCACGGCATCACGACGATCCGCGATCCGGGATCGGGCGATGGCCTGAAGTTCCTGCAGGGGGTCAAGGAAAAGAGCGCGAAGAACCTGATCACTGCGCCGAAGATCAAAACCTATCTGCGCTTCGGCTTCTATCCGGACGGCAGCTTCAACCTGCCGACGACGGAGGCGGCCGCGCGCGAATGGGTGCAGATGGCGAAGAAGGCCGGCGCCGACGGGATCAAGGATGCGGGCTTCTCTCCAACGGTGATCAAGGCTTCGCTGGACGAGATGCACAAGCTCGGGTTGCGTTCCATGATCCACCATCGCCAGACGATGGTGGCGCGCTGGAATGCCCTCGATAGCGCGCGCGCCGGCGTGACTCAGATGGAACACTGGTATGGCCTGCCGGAAGCGATGTTCACGGACCGCACCGTCGAATATTTTCCGCCGGACTTCAATTATCAGAACGAGCAGATGCGCTTCGGCGAGGGCGGCACGCTCTATTCGCAGGCGGCGCCGCCGTATTCCGAGAAGTGGAATGCGGTGCTGAACGAGATGGTTTCGCTCGGCTTCACGCTCGACCCGACGATGGTCGTCTACGAGAAGATGCGCGACTATATGCGGGCGCGCACCCAGGAGTGGCTCGAGCCCTACGCGTTCCCGTCGGCATTCGAGAAAGGCCTGGTGCCGAGCCGGATCCGTCACGGCGCATCCCAGTACAACTGGACCACGAAGAACGAAGCCGACTGGCGCAAGCAGTTCCAGCTCTGGCAGACGTTCATCAACGAGTTCAAGAATCGCGGCGGCCGAGTCACGACCGGCAGCGACGAGTCGTTGCTGTTCGGCTTCTCGCTGATCCGCGAAATGGAGCTGTTGCAGGAAGCGGGATTCATGCCGCTCGAAGTGGTGCGCTCCGCGACGCTGAATGGCGCCGAGGCGCTGGGTATCGATAACGACACCGGCAGTGTCGAGATCGGCAAGCTCGCCGACCTCGTGATCCTCGACCAGAACCCGCTCGAGAACTTCAAGGTGCTGTACGGCACGGGCTCGATCAAGCTGATGGACGACGGCTCCGTGCAGCGCATCGGCGGCGTGAAGTACACGATCAAGGAAGGAATCATCTACGACGCGAAGAAACTGCTCGCCGACGTGAAGGCGATGGTCGACGCCGAGAAGGCCAAGACCGGCAAGAAGATCGTGCAGCCGGGCTTCAATTTCAAGTAACCAAGCAAGAGGGGAAAGACGCAGCACCAGGTATCCACCGCTGCCTGGTGCTGCGTCGGGGCGTTCATGAATCAAGTTTCGAAGTATCTCGTTTGCCTGGTGCTGGCCCTCGGGCCGCTCGCCGCCGTCGCTGCCGACAAGAGGATCGAACCGCCGGAACGCAAGGAAGGCGAGGGACCGTATCCCCAGCTGATCCTGCGTAACGTCACGATCATCGAAGGCACGCTCGCACCGCCGATCAGCCCCGTCGACATCGTCATCGAAGGCAGCCGCATCAAGTCTATCCACCTGCCCAATGCGGTGGGCTCGTCGGCTTATTCCAAGGACGCGCCGGTAGTGATGCCCGGTGCTCGCGAGATCGATGGCAAGGGCCTGTATGTCATGCCCGGGCTGATCGACACGCACCAGCACATCGGCGACAACCCGGAATACGAATTCAAGCTGGATCTCGCGCACGGCATCACGACGATCCGCGATCCGGGGTCGGGCGCAGGCCTCGACTGGATTCTGCAGCTCAAACAGAAGAGCGCGCAGAACCTCATCACCGCGCCGAAGATCAAGGCCTATCTGCGCTTCGGCTTCTATCCGGACGCGAGCTTCAACCTGCCGACAACGGAAGCCGCGGGCCGCGAGTGGGTGCGCATGGCGAAGAAAGCCGGCGCCGATGGCATCAAGGATGCCGGCTTCACGCCGAAGGTGATCGCGGCTTCGATGGACGAAATGAAGAAGCAGGGCATGCGCTCCATGATCCATCATCGACAGACGATGGTGGCGCGCTGGAACGCGCTCGATAGCTCGCGCGCCGGCGTGGGTTCGATCGAGCATTGGTACGGCATCCCGGAAGCGCTGTTTACCGATCGTACCGTCCAGTACTTCCCGCCTGACTTCAATTATCAGAACGAGCAGGACCGCTTCGGCGAAGGCGCCAATCTCTGGTCGCAGGCGGCAGCGCCGTATTCCGAGAAATGGAATGCGGTGATGAACGAGATGCTGAAGAACGACACCACGCTCTCGCCTACCTACACCGTCTACGAGAAATATCGCGATTACATGCGGGCGCGCACGCAGGAATGGTTTGCGGATTATGCCTTCCCGGATGCCTACACCAATCGCTACAGCCCGAGCACGGAGCGCCACGGCTCTGGCCTGCACAACTGGACCACGAAGAACGAATCCGATTGGCGCGAGCAGTTCCGCATCTGGATGATCTTCGTGAACGAGTTCAAGAACCGTGGCGGCCGCGTGTCCACGGGCAGTGACGAGGCGATGCTGTTTGGCTTCTCGCTGATTCGCGAGCTCGAGCTGTTGCAGGAAGCGGGCTTCATGCCGCTCGAGGTGATTCGCTCCGGCACGTTGAGCGGCGCCGAAGTGCTGGGCATCGATAACGATACGGGCAGCGTGGAGATCGGAAAATATGCCGACCTGATCGTCCTCGACCAGAATCCGCTCGAAAGCTTCAAGTTCCTGTACGGCACTGGCGCGGTGAAGCTGATGGATGACGGCAAGGTGGAGCGCGTTGGCGGCGTGAAATACACCATCAAGGAAGGTGTCGTGTACGACGCACACAAACTGCTGGCCGACGTGAAGGCGATGGTCGATGCCGACAAGGCGAAGACCGGCAAGAAGATCGTGGCGCCGGGCCGCAAGCAGTAGGTCTTGAAGCGGGCGACGTTGCAGGCAGGCATGCTGCGCAACCGATTCATCACCCTGGCGGCCGCGAGCATTGTGGTGCTCGCGGTCGTCGTCGTTTCGTGGCTGTTCTGGCGGCGCGACGCGCTCGGCGGCGATGCGAAGAAGAGCGGCGCCGCCGCGGTTCCGGTCTCTGTTGTCCGCGTTGAGCAGCGTGACGTGCCGCACTGGATCTCGAGCGTGGGCACCGTGCAATCGCTGCAGTCCGTCGTCATCCGGCCGCAGGTGACGGGCGTGCTGACGGAGGTGCTGTTCGGCGAAGGGCAGTTCGTCGAGCGGGGCGCTCTGCTCGCGCGCATCGACGATCGCGCTATCAATGCGGCATTGGCACAGGCCGAGGCAGAGAAGGCGAGCAAGGAAGCGCAATTGAAGCTCGCGAAGCTCGACCTCACGCGCTATGACGATCTCGCCGGCCAGCACATCGTCTCGCGCCAGACGGCTGAAAAACAGGCCGCCCTCGTTGAAGATCTGAACGCCGGCATTCGTGCGAGCGAGGCGGCGATCAACGCGCAGCGAGTGCAGCTCTCCTTCACGCGCATCGTTTCGCCCGTGCGAGGTCGCGTTGGCATCCGCCGTGTCGATCCGGGGAATCTGGTGCAGGCGGGCGATCAGAACGGCCTCACGACCGTGACGCAGATCGATCCAATTTCCGTTCTCTTCACGTTGCCGCAGGAATCGATGTCGCAGCTGCCCTCGTCGCTGCCTGCGTCTGGCGGACTGCCCACCACGGCATTCGAACGCGACGCGGGCGTGCCGCTCGCGCAGGGCCGACTCACCACGTTCGACAATCAGATCGATCAGGCGACGGGCACGTTGCGTCTGCGCGCGGAGTTCGCCAATCCGGAAGGCAAGCTGTGGCCGGGTCAGTTCGTCGCACTGAAGCTGCGCACGAGCGTGAGCGCGAATTCGCTGGTGGTTCCGGTTCGAGCCATTCAGCAGGGGTTGAACGGCGCATTCGTATATCGCATCCGCGACTCAAAGGCTGAGGTCGTACCGATCGTGGCGGTCTGGCAGGACGACGAAATCGCCGTGCTCGCGAGCGGACTCGAGGTCGGTGAGCAGGTCGTCATCGACGGCCAGTCGCGACTGAAATCGGGCGCGAAGGTCAAGATCGCCAGTGTGTCCGGAGACGACGGTGTCAGTGGAAGCTGAACCCTCGCCACTCAGCTACGCCGCCGAGAAATTGCGGCGTGCGGGCATTGCCGACTGGTGTATCCGTCACAAGATCGGCACGACGCTGCTGACGGTCGCGTTGGTGCTGCTCGGCGTGATCGCCATTCCGATGATGCCGATGGCGCCGATTCCGGAAGTGGACTTGCCGACGATGTCGATCAGCGCGCGATTGCCCGGTGCAAGTCCGGAGACGATGGCGTCCGCGGTCGCGACGCCGCTCGAGGTACAGCTGAGCGGCGTTCCCGGCATCCGCGAGATGACGTCCAGCAGTACGCTCGGCTCGACCTCGATCTCGATACAATTCGTGCTCGGCAAGGATATCGACGTCGCTGCACAGGAAGTGCAGGCCGCGCTCAACAATGCAGGTGGGCGTCTGCCGCGGGACCTGCCCAATCCGCCCACGTGGAAGAAAGGGAATCCCAACGACAGTCCGATCATGGCGCTCGGCATGCAGTCCGAGCTCATGTCACTCACCGCGCTCAGCGATCTCGCCGAGGTTGCCGTGGCCCGCAAGCTCAGCCAGGTCGACGGCGTCGCCGAGATCGAAATCCACGGTGCACGCAAACCGGCGCTGCGCATCCAGGCCTCGCCCGAAAAGCTCGCGTCGCTCGGCCTGACGTTTGCGGACCTGCGCCAGTCGCTGCAGGCGGCGAGTGTCAATCAAGCGAAGGGTGCGATCGTGGGCCGCGATCGCACGTCGACGCTCTCGACGAACGATCAACTGTTCGATCCCGAGCGGTATGGCGGATTGATCGTCACGTACCACGAGGGTGCGCCGGTGTTCCTTCGCGACGTTGCGAAGATCGCCATCGGATCTGAAGAGGATTACGTTGGCTCGTGGCAAAACGGCAAGCCGGGGCTGTACATCAACATCCGCAGGCAGCCGGGCGCGAATATCGTCAGGACAGCGGAGGCGGTGCAGGCTGCGCTGCCGGACATTCTCGCCAAGCTGCCCGCGAGCGTGGATCTGAAAGTACTCAACGATCGCACTCGTACTGTGCGGTCCTCATTGCATGAAGTGGAGGTCACGCTCGCCGTCACGTTCATTCTTGTCGTGATCGTGATGGGCATTTTCCTGCGGCAACTTGCTGCAACGGCCATCGTGGCTTGCGTGCTTGCCGTTGCACTGATCGCGACCGTCGCCGCGATGTATGCGTTCGGGTTCAGCATCAACAATCTCACGCTCGTGGCGATGATCGTCGCCGTTGGGTTTGTGGTCGACGACGCCATCGTTGTCGTCGAGAACATTCATCGCCATATGGAAGCGGGGATGGGCGCGCGTGAGGCGGCGCTGCTGGGCGCGTCCGAAATCAGTTTTACCGTCATGACGATCAGCCTGTCGCTGGTCGCGGCGTTCATTCCGCTGCTGCTCATGGGCGGTGTCGTCGGGCGGCTGTTTCGCGAGTTCTCCGTGACGCTCGCGGCCGCGATCCTGCTGTCCGCCGTATTGTCGCTGACTTTGGGACCGATGCTGGCGTCGATCTTCATGAAGGCCCCGAAGCATGCGGCGGGAACGTCCTCGAGTGCGGTCGACTGGCTCATCGCTCGATACGATGGCAGCCTGCGTTGGGCGCTCGCGCACCAGCGCACCATGCTCGTCATTTTCGGGCTCACGGTGGCGATCTCCGTCGTGAGCTACATCCTCGTGCCCAAGGGCTTCTTTCCGCTGCAGGACACTGGCTACATCGTCGGCACCTCGCGCGGCGCGGATGACATCTCCTATGACGACATGGTGGCCAAGCACAAGGCGCTCGCCGCGCTGCTGAAAGACGATCCTTCGCTGCTGGCGCTGGCGCACGTGGTCGGCGGGGGCAACCCCAATCCCAACATGGCGACCGGTCGTTTCTATTTCGTGCTGAAGGATCGCGGCGATCGCGACGAGTCGGCCGAGGAAATCATCGACCGACTGCGGCCGAAAGTGAGCCAGGTGCCGGGTATCAACCTGGTCATGCGGACGCAGCAGGACATCAACATCACCGGCCGCGGCGCGCGTTCGCAGTATCAATTCGTGCTGAGCGGTGGGGACAGTGCGGCGCTCGGCGACTGGGCCGGGCGGCTCGCCGATGCCCTCCAGGCGCTGCCTCAATTCCGCGATGTCTCGAACGAGATGCAGCTGCGCGCGGCCGTCACCCGGCTGGAGATCGACCGCGCCGCCGCCGCGCGTTTCGGGCTGCGCGCTCAGGACATCGACCAGGTGCTGTACGACGCTTACGGACAGCGGCAGATCGGCGAGTACCAGAACGAGGTGAACCAGTACCGCATCATCCTCGAGGCCGATGCGCGCCAACGCGGCCGCGTCGACAGCTTGCAGTACTTTCATCTTCGCTCACCGCTCACGGGCCAGATGGTGCCGCTGTCTGCTGTCACGCGACTTGCGCCACCTGCCGTTGGACCGCTCACGATAACGCACGACGGACTGTTCCCTTCAGCCGCAATCTCTTTCAACCTGCCGACTGGCGTCTCGCTCGGCGAGGCCATCGGGCTCGTGCGGCAAGTCCAGGCGCAGATCGGCATGCCGTCCGACATCAAAGGCGATTTTCGCGGCACGGCGCAGGCATTTCAGGATTCGCTGTCGACGCAGCCGTTGTTGATCCTCGCTGCGCTCGCAACGGTCTACATCATCCTCGGCGTGCTGTATGAAAGCTTCGCGCACCCGCTGACGATTCTTTCGACGCTGCCCTCAGCCGGAGTGGGCGCCATCCTGAGCTTGTGGATCGTGGGCCAGGATTTTTCGGTGATGGCGCTGATCGGGGTCGTGCTGCTCATCGGCATCGTCAAGAAAAACGGCATTCTGCTCGTGGATTTCGCGCTCGAGCGGCAGCGCGCCGGGACTACGCCGCAGGACGCGATACACGAAGCTTGTTTGGTGCGCTTTCGCCCCATCGTGATGACGACGCTCGCTGCGATGCTGGGCGCCATTCCGTTGATGCTCGCGTTCGGCACCGGTGCTGAGCTGCGACAGCCGCTCGGCATTGCTGTGTTCGGCGGACTGTTGGTGAGCCAGGTGCTCACGCTCTACACGACGCCTGTGGTCTATCTGGCGCTCGATCGTCTATTCAGTCGCCGTCAGCGCGACGCCCTCGTACCGGTGGAGCTCACATGACGCGCGAATCCTCTCTGCGTACGGTAGCAGCGCTCGCTCTTTTGAGCGTTACGACGATGGCTTCGGCAGACCCGCCAGACTCGGACGTGCCGACGGTCGTCGTCTCCGGATCTCCGCTGAGCGATGACCCCGACCGCATCGCTACGACCGTCGACGTTGTCGATCGCGACCAGATCCTGCGGAGCGGCGGCGCCAGTCTTGCGGACGCGCTCAACGATGTCCCTGGCGTGACCGGCACCAGCTTTGCCGCTGGCGCGAGTCGGCCCGTGATCCGCGGCTTCGACTCCAATCGGGTGCGCGTGCTCGAAGATGGTGTTGGCAGCTTCGATGTCTCCGATGTCGGTCCGGATCATGGCGTGCCGATCGATCCGCTCTCGGCAACGCGCGTCGAAGTCGTGCGCGGCGCGGCGACGTTGCGGTATGGCAGTCAGGCGATCGGCGGCGTGGTGAATGCGGTCAACAATCGCGTGCCGATCGAACCTGCGGAGAAACCTTTTCTCGGAGAGCTCACTGGCAGCTACGCCACGAACTCGAATAGTCGTCAGGGCGGCGCCCAGGTGGATGGCGGCATCGGCTCGTTCGCCTTTCACGCGGACGGATTCGACCGTCGCACCGACGACTACGACATCCCGGGCGGCACGATGTCGAACTCGTTCTTCAGCGGCGATGGCTACGCCGCGGGCGGATCTTATTTTTTCGGGCGAGACAACGAGAGTCGCATCGGGGCTGGCGCCGTTCACTACGATTCGAAGTACGGCATGCCGGGCGGTGATACGTTCATCGACATGAAGCAAACGAAGCAGATGCTGCGTTCATCGTTTGCTGTGGGCGCTGGCGCGCTCCACACAGTGACGGTCGATGGCGGCTACGCGGATTACGCGCACAGCGAGATCGATCCCGCGACGGGCGAAGCGATTGCGACGTTCAAGGACAATGAATGGGAAAGTCGCGCTGAAGGACTCTTCGGCCCGGTCGGTCCTTTTTCGACGGCGGCGCTTGGTGTTCAAGCGCAGAAGCGAAACTTCTCGGCCTTGGGAGAAGGCGCGGAGTATCTCCAGCCGACGACAACGCGCAGCGAAGCCGCGTTCGGGTTTGCCGAAGCGCCGCTCACGGGTCGAACGCGTTTGCAGATCGGCGCGCGAGTGGAGAGCGTTCACATCGATGGAACGCCGGCTTCGGATGTAGCGACCTCCCGTAAGTTCACGCCCGTGAGTGGCTCGGTTGGCGTGCTGTTCGACGCCACGCCGACCGTGAGTCTTGGCGCGACGTTCACGAGCGCCGCACGCGCGCCGGCCCAGACAGAGCTGTTTGCGCGCGGGCCGCACGATGGGCCGGGCACTTTCGAGACGGGTGCATCCACGCTGGATATGGAACGTGCGAATTCGCTGGACGCGCTGATCCGCGTGCGAGAAGAAAAGTTTCGCGTCGATGGCGCGTTGTGGGCCGCGAAGTTCGACCACTACATCTACGGTGCGCTCAGCGGACGGACTTGCGATGAAGAGGGCGTCTGCGCGGAAGACAGCTCGGGTGCGCTGAAAGAGCTCAATTACACGCAGCTCGGCGCCTTGTTCTGGGGCGCGGAAGCAAAGCTGGGCTACGAATTGTTGGAAATCGCGTCCGGCCATGTGCACGCCGAGGCGCTCGCAGATTACGTTCGCGCGAAGCTGGATGACGGCGCCGGCAACGTGCCACGCATCCCGCCTTATCACCTGGGCGCGGGGCTTTCGTGGGCAAACACGGCCTTCGACGCGAGCTTCCTCGTGAAATACAACGGCCGGCAGACCGACACCGGAATCGCCGAGACGCAGACCGGCGGGTTCACCTCAGTCGATGCACAACTCGGCTGGCGGCCCTTGCCGCACAACCCGGACTTCGAGCTGCTCGCCATCGGCCGCAACCTCACGGACAGCACGCAGCGAAACGCGATCGCCCTGAACAAGGACGAAGTGATCTTGCCCGGCCGGGATGTGCGACTGGTCGTGCGAGCGGCGTTCTAGATGCGCCTGAGCGCGCTCTCTCTCCGGCTCCCAGCCGCCCGGCGATTGAGGGCTTCTTAGTTTCGAATGGGGTCAACAGGACAGCATGATGAAACCTATCATTTTCACCACAGCACTCGCACTCATCACCGCCTGCACGCTCGCGCCCCCCGCAATCGCGGCCCCCAACGCTGCAAAACTCAAATCCGAAGCCTTCACCCTCATCGACGCCAACGCCGACCGCATGGGCCGGCTCAGTGACGCGATCTTTTCCTATTCGGAAATCGGCTTCCAGGAAGTCAAAACCATCGCGCTGGTGAAGAAAACGCTGGAGTCCGCCGGCTACAGCGTTCAAACCGGTGTGGCCGGCATGCCTACCGCGTACATGGCGAAATACGGCTCGGGCTCACCCGTGCTTGGCCTGATGTCTGACTTCGACGGTGTACCGACGGCTTCGCAGAAGCCGACTTCGCTCGTGCACGATGAAATCGTGCCGGGCGCGCCGGGTCACGGTGAGGGTCACAACACGCATCAGCCCGCTCTCATGGGCGCCGCCATCGCGCTGAAGCAGCTGAAAGATAAGTACAACCTGCCCGGGACGATCATCGTCTACGGCGGGCCCGCCGAAGAGCAGATCGCAAGCCGCGGATACATGGTGAACGCGGGCCTCTTCAAGGGCGTGGATGCGATGATCGACGTGCACATCGGCACGACGCTGGGAACCAGCTACGGCTACAGCAACAACGCGATCATCTCCGTTGAGTGGAGCTTCAAAGGCAAACAGGCCCACGGCGCGACTGCCTGGCAGGGCCGAAGCGCGCTCGACGCAGTTGAGTTGACGGACATCGCGCTCAACTACATGCGCGAACACATCGATCCGCCGGCGCGCATCCACAATGTCATCGCAGTCGGCGGCAAGCAGCCGAACGTGGTTCCTGCCGAAGCGACCGGCTGGTATTACTTCAGGCACACCACCGCGCAAAACGTTTGGCAGCTGTTCGAGCGCGGAAGAAAAGCTGCGAGGGGCGCAGCCCTGCAAACGGAAACGGAGCTGAGCGAGCGTATCCTCGCCGCGTCGTGGACGTTCAATGGCAACCAACAGCTCGCCGAGCTCGTCCAGAAGAATATCGAGCTCATCGGCATGCCACAGTGGACGCCGGACGATCAACAGTTCGCGCGCGCGCTGCAGACCTCGATGGACGAGCCGGTGGTCGGCTTGCCGACGAAAGTGGAACCGCTGAAAAAAGCGGCTCAGGCCACAGGCTCATCCGATGCGGGCGATGTCACGTGGCAGGCGCCGTATGTCCGCCTCGCGTTTCCAGCGAAGCCTCCCGGCGCGCTCGCCGGGCATCACTGGTCTTCTGCAATCGGGCCGGCCACACCGGTGGCGCACAAAGGTATTGCCGTGGCTTCGAAAGTGCTCGCGGCGAGCTTCATCGACCTGATGACGAATCCGGCCGCGCTGACCACGATCAAGAATGGCTTCCAGAAGCAGCTTGCCGAGTATCCGAAGTGGAAGAGCATGATCCCGCCGAACGCGACTCCGGCGACGCATCTCAACGTGCGCGAGATGGCGAAGTATCGCGCGGCGCTGGAGAAGTACGAGTACGACCCGGACTCCGGCAAAACCTATTTCGAGTTCCTGGGTGTGAGCTATCCGCCGGCGATTCCGGGCTCTGCCATCGGCAAAGCGTCGAACGAAAAGTGAGCGATGCAGTGAACACACGCATGAAGAACTTTGCATTCGGTGCCGCGGCGATGGCAGTGTTGCAGCTGGGTCACGTGTCCGCGGCGTTGTCCGCACCTTCCGCGGCACAGTTGAAGCGCGAAGCGTTCGCGGTCGTCGATGCGAACGCGGATCGCATGGGACGGCTCAACGACGCAATCTTTTCTTATTCAGAAATCGGCTTCCAGGAAGTGAAGACGATCGCGCTGGTGAAGAAAACGCTGGAGGCCGCGGGGTTCACCGTGCAGACCGGAGTCGCCGGCATGCCCACGGCGTACATGGCGCGTTATGGATCGGGATCGCCGGTCATCGGGCTCATGTCGGATTACGACGGCATCCCGGGCGGGTCACAAAAACCAACTTCTCTCGTGCACGATCCGGTGGTGCCGGGTGCGCCGGGCCACGGCGAAGGGCACAACACGCATCAGCCCACGCTCATGGGCGCGGCCCTCGCGATGAAGGCGATCAAGGATCAATACAAACTCGGCGGCACGATCGTCGTCTACGGCGGCCCGGCTGAAGAGCTCGTGGCCAGCCGCGGCTACATGACGAACGCGGGCCTCTTCAAAGATATCGATGCACTCATGGATGTGCACGTGGCCGACCGGTTCGGCGTGACTTACGGCCTGAACAACTTCGCGAACGTGTCGGTGCAGTGGAGCTTCAAGGGCGCCACGGCACACAGCGCCGGAAATCCCTGGCGCGGACGCAGCGCGCTCGATGGCGTGGAGCTCATGAACGCAGGCGTGAACGCGATGCGCGAGCATGGCTACAACCCGGACGACGCACGCGTTCACTACGTCATTCCCGATGGCGGCAAGCAGCCGAACGTCGTGCCCGAGCAGGCATCTGTCTGGTATTACATTCGCGCCAAGAGTCCGGAGTTGGTGCAACAGATCCTGGACTGGACTCGCGAGATTGCGCAGAGCGCGGCCACTGAGACACACACGCAGGTGACAGAGCGCATTCTTGCGGGCGCGTGGCCGTTCAACGGAAACGAGGCACTCGCAAGAGTGGTGGACAAGAACATCCAGCTGGTCGGCATGCCGAAGTGGAGCGCGGATGATGTCGCGTTCGTGCGGGCGTACCAGATTTCCATGGGTGCGAAGGTCGAGGGGCTCGCGACTAAAGTGGAGGCGCTGTCGGCCGATCGGCAGGGCTCGTCCACGTCCGATGCCGGCGATATCTCCTGGAATGTGCCTTACGTGCGCATGTGGATTCCGACGCGGTCGAGCGGCGCATTGGCGGGTCATCATTGGTCGTCGGCCATTGGTGTGGCGACACCGGTCGCTCACAAGGGAATCGCGGCCGGATCGAAGGCGCTCGTGGCGAGCATGATCGATCTCTATACGGATCCGAAGCTGCTGGCGGGCATCAAAACGGATTTCGCTGCACAGCTGGCGCGCTATCCGAAGTGGAAGAGCTTCATTCCGCCGGGCGCGACGCCGCCGACTTATCTCAATGTCGAAGAGATGGGCACGTATCGGGCGGCGCTGCAGAAGTTCGAATATGACCCGGACTCGGCCCAGACCTATTTCGAATTCATCGGCGCGACGTATCCTCCGGCTGCACCATCCTCGGCTGTCGGTAAAGCGTCGAATGAGCCGAAGCCGGACGTGACGGCGTCGTCGCTGGAGTGGCACTGGGAATGACTACGAGCATTGCGATTGCGCGGCGATGGCCAGCCGCACTTCCGCGCATTGCGCTCGCCGCGATGGCAGTGGCGATTGCCATGGCCGTGGTATCTCCGACCGTTGCGCAGGAGCCTGCGGCGTGGGGCACCGAACGCGAAATCAACTTTCATACGTTCTCGATTGTGGCTGTTGACCTTGCGACCGGAGAGACTGGCGTCACCGTCACTACGCGCAACCCCTGCGTCGGCAACGCAGTTCCGTGGGTGCGTGCGGGCGTCGGCGCTGTTGCTACACAAGGCGCGACGCGCCTCGAGTACGGCAACGATTTGCTCGATCTGCTCGAGAAGGGCGTTTCGCCGCAAGACGCGTTGAATAAAGTCGTCGGCGCCGATGCGGGCCGCGAGCGTCGTCAGGTGGGCGTCATCGACATCCGCGGCCGCTCGGCGCAGTGGACCGGCAAGGAGCAATACGGCGCCGAGAAGCAGGGCGACTGGGTCAACATGAGAACGGGCGCGACGTTCGCCGTGCAGGGCAATTCGCTCGTGGGTCCCGAAGTGGTCGATGCCGTGGCGAACACATTTCAGGCGAGTGAAGGTTCGGGTCGCGCGCTCGCGGATCGGCTCATCGAAGCCCTCGCGGCGGGCCATGCGCTCGGCGGCGATGGTCGCCACGGCGAGACGCAATCAGCAGCCGTGCTGGTTGCGGACCCGAGGCCGGGCATGTCGCGTCGGCCGGATCATGTGAGCGTCAACATCAGTGTGTGCGAGCACGCCGAGCCCGTTGGCGAGATGCGGCGGATCTACGCGACGGCGAGCGAGACGCTTGGCTTTCGCAACCTCGAGCAGTTCGCGGGACGAGACATCCTGGAGCTGAAATTGATGCTGCACGCCCTGGGCTTCTATCGGCCCGCGGAAAAGGAGATCGACCTCACCGGCCCGGGTGCGAACGTCTACACCGAAGAAGCGGTGAAGGCGCTCGATGCTTTCCGTTCCGCGCAGGAGTGGGGCACGACGGTGCCGGGTTTCGTCGATCGACGCGTCATCGAACGGCTGTGGTTACGCTTGCGGGAAAAAGGGCTCGACGCGGAGATCCGTAAGAAGTCGGTGGCGCTGCAGACCATCCACTGAAGCAGTCGCCGCAGAATTCGTTTTCCAACCCCTGTGCTGACGTTAGACTGCGAACGCGAGGCGGCAAACGGCCTCGCTCCGTGGTCTTGAGCGTGACCGTTCACCGAAGGTGCCGTCTATGAATTTTGAATTGGCGTTGAAGTCTGCGCGAGCTGTGGGATTGGTGGTTCTGTCTGCAGCCGCAACGCTGTTTGCACTCTCGGAGTGGCAGGGGAAGGACTCACGCGAACCGACTCGCGAAGAGTCGGATCTGCGTGAGCCCCAACGCGCGAGCTAGGCGCCCGCTCGCTCAGACCTGGCACCAGGCCGGTTTAACCGCTCTGGTTTGGCCGCTCTGGTTGAGCCGATGTGGCTTGACTCAACTCGTTTAGCCGATCTGGCCCGCGCCCGAGAATACGCCGGGCGTCGTGGTCTGCAGCATCACGGTCGCTGTTCCCGCATCCGCGATGGCAATGTCCGGCCTTCCGTCGCCGTTGAGATCGCCCACCGCAACACACAGCGGCTGACCAAATGCCGCATAGCTCTGCGCCACCTGAAGCACGCCGGGGCGAGTCGGGTCCTGCATCAATACTGAGACGCTGCCGGAAGGTGAGGGTCCGAGGTTCGCGGAGACGACATCGGGTTTCGTGTCACCGTCGATATCCGCAATGGCGAGATGGATCGTGCCCGACTGCGCGGCATAAGTGATCGGCGCCAGGAAGTTGCCGGGATTTGCCGCGTCCTGCAGAACCACCGAAACGCCGGAAGATCCCACTCCATCCGTGCCGGCGCCGAAGTTCGCGGCGACGAGATCGACGCTGCCATCGCCATTCATGTCCGCCATCTTCACCGTGATGGGCTGCGCGCCGGCCGGAACACTCACGGGTGTGCGAAACGTGCCGGGCGTCGCCGGGTCCTGATAGAAGAGGATCACTGCGCCGTTGTTGCCGTTGCCATCGGACGTAGCGGCACCGATGTCGAGCTTGCCATCTCCGTTGATGTCACCCACCGCAAGGCCCGAAGCCGCATTCGGCGTGGCCAGCGCCACCGGCGAGAGAAATTTGCCGGCATTCGCGGTATCCTGCGGCAGAATCACGACGCGTCCGTTCGATGCATCGTCCGCGATGATGATGTCCAACTTGCCATCGCCATTCACATCGCCCAACGCGACCTCGTTCGGGCTGCCACCCGTCGAGTAACTCACACCGCTTTGATATTGCCCCGAGCCTGGCGCGGTCTGCAGGAACACCGAAACGCTGCCGGAGTTGAAGTTCGCGACCACGAGATCTTTTGCGCCAGTGCCTGAGATGTCGCCGACGGCGATTCCGGCGGGGCTGGTCGCCGCGTCAAGATTGGTGGATGAGAAGGTGAGGCGGTTGCTCGCGCTCTGCAGGAACACGGCAGCGAACCCGGTGCGGTTCGAGCCGTTGTCTTCGACCACGCTGGTCGATGCGGCGAGGTCAGGGATGCCGTCGCCATTCAGATCTGCGATCGCAATCGACGTGGGCGCGCGGAACAGAAGGCTGTCGTCGTCGCCACCGCAGCCGGCGAGGGCGATCGCCAGCGATCCGAGAATCAACACGCGCGGTCCATGGATCAGAGCTTTCACGTAAATACTCCTGTCAGCGAAAAGTCTCGTGCTCGCGGCAACGTGCCGCCGGGGTTTTCGTTGACGCCCGCGCCGAGGGAAAACGTTGCGGGCGCAGAGTGTTACTGAAGATTTGGGATGGGGGCAGATGGCGCCGGGCGACGACAGGAACGTGTGCTTTTGCAGCGACGACGCAACGGGGCACGTCGCGTGGAGCGCGAGGGAATTTCGCATTGCGCCTCGGAAGGCGCGGCTAGGGGCGTTGACGGAAAGTGGGCAGCTGTCTGACAGCTAAAGCCCTAACGGGGCGGTTTCTCGAGCCGATGACGGACCTCTATAAAGCCACGGCCACGGTTCGCGTCTGCGTTCGGATCGGGCGTGGAGTCTACCTGCGATCCATCAAGTAACCTGTTGTTTACGCTTTAGAAAGTTCACCTGGCGCATCCGATTATGCCCGCGCCCATTGGCCACGCCGCGGCGCGATTCGCATCCATCCCCAAACTGCGCACCCCACCAATTGACAATGATTCTTATTGGTGACTAGGATCGCATCACGCCACGATACCGTTGGCCTGCTGGATCACGATGTACGTCTGCATTTGCCACGCTGTGACCGATCGAAGCATTCGCGAAGTCGTGAAGCGCGGCGCCCGTTCGCTGTCGGATGTGCAATGTGAGTTGCCGGTGGGCGCCTGCTGCGGCCGCTGCCAGGAAACAGCAGAACAAGTCGTCGCCGATTGCCTCCGCGCTCGCAACAAGAACGTCGAATCCGAGCTCGTGCCTCTCGAAGCCTGATCAACGCGAATTATTAGCGTCCGCATTCGGTTTCCGAAACCCTGTGATTTACGAGGAATTCGCGCATTCTGCGCGATAGCGTTGCACGCGCGCGTCAGTGGGCCCAAGATCCGCCGCTCGTTTGAAGCGGAGTACAGCGATGAAGGGCGATCCGAAGATCATTCAGCACTTGAACCTGGTGCTGAAGAATGAGCTCACGGCGATCAATCAGTATTTTTTGCATGCGCGCATGTTCGGCCACTGGGGCCTGGACAAGCTCGAGTCGCATGAGAAGCATGAATCCATCGATGAGATGAAGCATGCGGACAAGCTCATCGAGCGCATCCTGTTCCTCGACGGCCTGCCCAACCTGCAGGACCTCGGCAAGCTGATGATCGGCGAGGACGTCCCCGAGTGCCTGGAATGCGACCTGAAGCTCGAGCTCGCTGCACACATCGACCTCAAGGCCGCGATTCGCGACTGCGAAACCCTCGGCGATTACATTTCGCGTGAGCTGTTCGAGGCGATCCTCGAGTCCGAAGAAGAGCACATCGATTTTCTCGAGACGAATCTCGATCTCATCAAGCGCATCGGCCTCGAGAACTACTGCCAGTCGCAGATGGGCGAAGGCAAGGAATAACGGTCACGACGAGTAGAAATGGATTTCCTTCAGCGCCTGGGGCGGTTTCTCGCCCAGCGCTTCGAAGACGGAGATCTCGCAGATCCGGCACATGCGGTCGAGTGCCAGGTCATTCGCTTCAAAGCCGAACGGGTCTTCGAGCTCCGCTGACAGTGCATCGAGCCCGAAGAAAGAGTACGCGACCATCGCCGAGAGCAAGGGCGTGAGCCACCCGAGCGTGGAGGCCATGCCAAACGGCAGCAGGAAGCAGAAGATGTACGCCGAGCGTAACAACAGCAACGTGTAGGCAAACGGCAGCGGCGTGCTGGCAATGCGCTCGCAGCCTGCCTGCACGCCGGCGAGGGTCGAAAGACGCTCGTCCAGGATTCGATAGTCCATCGAGTCGATCTGCGCCGCGGTTTTCAGTGCGCCCAGGCGTTCCCCCATCCTGCGCAACACCGCATCGGTTTTGTTCGTATAGGCATTGATGAATTCGAAGTCCTGCTCCAGGAACTTCGCCGCCTCGCTGCCCGCATCCACGTTGCGCAGTTGTCCTCGCAGAAAGTGGCAGAACGCGAGTGCGCCCATCAGCAGCGGTCGGGTAGCGCCGCTGGACTGAGGAATGAGCGCTGTCGCCGCGCGGGCCAGGTTTCGGATATCGAAGACGAGCTGGCCCCAGAGCTTGCGGCCTTCCCACCACCGGTCGTACGCCGCGTTGTTGCGGAAGCCCAGGTAGATCGACAGCGTGACGCCCAGGAGCGTGAACGGCGCGAGGCCGTAGCCACCAAGGTCCATGCGCAGGGCGCGCGTCACCAGCACCACGACCGCACCGTAGATCGCAAACCCGATGATCTGCGGCGCGACGCGCGGCACGATCGAGCCGCGCAGGATGAAGAACAGCTGAAGGAGATTCGGGCGCGGCCTGACGATCACGACGCGTCTGCGAGCTGCTTGCGACGATATTCACCGATGCGCTCGAGCATCCAGCCCGGGTACTCGGCGGGCAGGTGACTTGCGGCGTCGATCTTCGCGAGGTCGTCCGTCGATAGTTTCAGCGTCGTCGCCGCGAGGTTGTCGGTGAGCTGCTCGATGCGCTTGGCTCCGATGATCACGCTGGTGACCACGTCCTGATGCAGCAGCCATGCGAGCGCGACGCGCGCGACCGAAACACCATGACGCTCGCCGATCTCGCGCATCACGTCGATGCAGCTGTCGGCGCGCTTCAGGTCGACCGGCGGGAAGTCGAATGCCGTGCGGCGGCTGCCCGCTTCGGATGAGGCGCCTTTGGTGTATTTACCGCTCAGCAGTCCGCCAGCAAGCGGACTCCAGACGAGGAGCCCCACGCCTTCACTGCGCATCATCGGCGCAAGCTCCCGCTCCAGATCGCGGCCGGCGACGCTGTAATACGCTTGCAGCGACTGCACGCGATTGAGACCTAGGCGTTCGCTGATGCCGAGCGCTTTGACGATCTGCCAGGCGGCCCAGTTCGATACGCCGATGTAACGGACGTCCCCATCGCGAACCAGCTGATCGAGCGCGCGCACCGTCTCTTCGATCGGCGTCGCCGGATCGAAACCGTGGATCTGATACAGATCGATGTGGTCGAGCTGCATGCGCCGCAGGCTCGCCTTCACGCCATCCAGGATGTGGGAGCGCGAAGCGCCGCGCGAGTTGGGGCCGTCGCCGGTTTCGCCGAACACTTTGGTGGCGACGACTATCTTGTCCCGCGGCACCTTCAGGTTCCGCAGCGCCTGTCCGGTGATCTGTTCCGAAACACCTCCGGAGTAGACGTCTGCCGTGTCGATGAAGTTGATGCCGGCATCGATGGCCTGGCCCAGCAGGCGATCGGCGTCCGCCTGCTGCAGGTCGCCGATCTTGGACCAGATCGCGCCGGATCCGCCGAAGGTCATCGTGCCGAAGCACAGTTCTGAGACGAACAGGCCGGTGCGGCCGAGCAGTTTGTAGCGCAAGCGGGCAACCTCGTTGGGGGGAAGTGGCAGCTTACGCCGACTCGCTGACTATGGGACCCGCAGTGTTTCGGGCTGGCCCGTCAGGCGGCGTCCGCGCTCAAGTCGGCGTAGCGGTTGCGGCGGCGCCGGAGCGCCGATACTTTCGTGCAATCGAGTTTTATCGGGTTTCCATGGTTCGATGTGTCATGGCGCAATTGCTGTCGGTGAATGTTGGCCTGCCGCGCGACATCGAGTGGAACGGTCGCACCGTGCACACGGGCATCTGGAAGGAGCCTGTGCGCGGCCGCTGTCGCGTACGTCGTTTGAATCTCGACGGCGACGGTCAGGGTGACCTGGCCGGACACGGTGGCGAGCAGCGCGCTGTCTTCGTGTACCAGATCGAGTCGTATCGGTATTGGCAGGAGCAACTGAAGCGCACCGACTTCGTCCACGGGCAATTCGGCGAAAACTTCACGGTGGAAGGACTGCCCGACGATGCAGTGTGCGTCGGGGATCGTTTCCAGATCGGCAGCGCGCTGTTCGAGGTCACGCAGCCTCGCGTCACCTGCTATCGCGTTGGCATTCGGATGAACGAGCCACGAATGCCCGCGTTGCTGACATCGAGTGGACGGCCTGGGTTCTATCTGCGTGTCTTGCAGGAAGGCGAGGTCGAAGCGGGCGATGCAATTGTGAAGGTGGGCGAGGCGCAGGAGCGAATGACCGTCGCCGAGATCAATGCGCTGCTCTATCTGCCGGATCACGATCACGAGCGACTCGAGCGTGCCCTGCGGATCGCTGCGCTTTCGCCGGGCTGGCGTGCGTCCTTTGACGCGTTACTCAAGAGCCGTGCGGGCGGGAATGCGGGGCTGATGCCAGAAGCGGCGGCGCATCCGGCCGCGCCCGGATTTCGGCGGCTCATCGTCACGGCGATCGATCAAGAGTCGACGGATGTTCTTTCCATGACGATGCAAAGCGCGGACGGCCAGCCGCTGCCGACCGCCATGCCGGGTCAGTACGTGGTCGTGCGCCTGCGCCCGGTCGCCGGCGGGCCGCCGCTCTTTCGCAGCTATTCGCTGTCGGGCGCGCTTTCCACGGAGCGCTATCGAATCAGCGTGAAGATCGAGCCGAATGGGTTGGCCGGCGGTTTCCTGCGCGAGCACGTGCGCGTCGGTGACGGTGTCGACGTCAGCTCGCCGCGCGGCAGCTTCATTCTCCAGCCGGGCGAGAGGCCGGTCGTGCTGCTCAGCGCGGGCATCGGCGCGACGCCGGTGTTGGCGATGCTCAACACGCTCTCATCGGCGCATTCGGCACGTCAGGTGTTGTGGCTACATGCCGCCCGTGATGGCGAGCATCATCCCTTCAACGCTGAAGTCAGCCGGCTCATACAGACGCTGGCCCATGGTCGAAGTTACGTTTGCTATAGCCGGCCAGAACCGCGCGACACGGTGGGCCAGGGCTTCGATGCCGCCGGTCATTTGTCACGATCGGTATTCGATGCCGTCGGCCTGCCGCGCGAGGCAGAGATTTACCTCTGCGGGCCGAACCGCTTCATGGCTGAAATGAGAGAGACGCTCGCGGCGCTTGGCATTCCGCGGGAGCGGGTTCACTTCGAAATCTTCAACGGCGGCGAATCCATGACTCCGGGCGTCGTGAATGGCTCGGCGCGCGCTCCGCATTTGCCCGCAAGCGATACCAACACCGGTCCGCTGATCTCGTTCGCGCGCAGCGGAATCGCGGCACACTGGAATGCTTCGAAGTATCAAAACATTCTGGAGCTGGCCGAGGCGTGTGACGTCCCGGTGCGCTGGTCATGTCGAAGCGGCGTGTGCCACAACTGTGAGAGCGGCTTGGTCTCGGGGTCTGTCGCGTACCAGCCGGATCCGCTCGAAAAGCCTGCGGATGGCAATGTTCTGGTGTGCTGTTCGCAGCCGACGGGTGATGTCGTCATCGATCTGTGAGCACGGCTCGATGCTCGATCCTGACCCTCCGGGCCGTAATATCCCGCTAAACTCGGGGCTCTTTATCCCACCGCAGCCCGAGGGCGAATGATGACCCGATCCTTTCGTTGGGCCCTGGCACTTGCCGCGATCGGCACGTCTTCCTGGAGCGCCGCCGCTCCCGCGCCAGGCCCGATGCCGCCGCCCGAAGACCAGGATCTGGGGCACAGCCTGTTCCGCGAGATCGTCGAGATGAAGAGCACGCACGATGTGGGCTCGACCGAGCTTGCGATTGCGATTCGGAACTACCTGCTGCGTGCCGGTTTCGCGCTTGACGATGTCGTGGTGATCGCGCCGCCGGAGCATCCCACCAAGGGCAACGTGGTGGTTCGTTATCGAGGCGCCGGTAAGGGCAATGCGCGCCGCAAACCTGTGCTCTTCCTCGGACATCTCGATGTCGTCGACGCGAGGCCCGAAGACTGGAGCGTCGATCCGTTCCGCTTCTCCGAAAAAGACGGCTTTTTCTACGGCCGCGGCACCATCGACATGAAAGAGGGCATCGCCGCCCTGGTGGAAACCCTGATCCGCCTGAAGCGCGAACGCTTCACGCCGGAACGCGACATCATCGTCGCGATGACCGCTGACGAAGAGGCGGGCGGCGATGCGAACGGCCCCGCGTTCCTGCTGAAGGACCATCGTGACCTGATCGACGCAGAGCTCGCCGTCAACCTGGACGGCGGCGGGGGCGAGTACCGCAATGGCAAGCGCCTCTCGTACTCGATGGGGACGAGCGAGAAAACCTATGTCACCTACACCGTCGAGACGACGAGTCCCGGTGGGCATGGCTCGCTGCCCGGGCCCGGCAATCCGATCTATCGCCTCGCCGCGGCCCTCGGTCGGCTGGAGGCTTACAAGTTTCCCGTGATCCTCACGGCCACGACTCGCAGCAACTTTGCGCAAACGGCGGACCTCGATCCTTCACCACAGAGCGCGGACCTGCGCGCAGTCGCCGCCGCAGAGCCCGATCTCGCAGCGGCCGAGCGCCTGAGCGAGAACGTCGGCCTCAACGCTCACCTGCGCACCACCTGCGTGGCGACGCTCATTTCCGGCGGGCATGCGGAGAATGCGTTGCCCCAGCGTGCGAAGGCGACCATTCAGTGCCGGATGATGCCGGGTGACAGCGAAGCGAACGTGCAGAGCACGCTCGTCGCGACGCTAGCGGATCCGCAGATCCGCCTCACGTTGGATGCGCCGCCGATCATCAGTCCCGAATCGGTGCCCACGCCGCAGATCATGAAGAAAGCGACGAAGGTCATTCACTCGATGTGGCCGGGCGTGCCGGTCCTGCCCAGCATGGCCACGGGGTTCAGCGACGGCCGGCAGACGCGCAACGCGGGCATTCCCACGTACGATCTCAGCGGCATCTGGGCCGACGAAGACGAGAATCGCGCGCACGGGCGCGACGAGCGCGTGGGCATCCGCGAATTCGACGAAAGCCTGGAATACACCTATCGGCTGGTGAAGGAATTCAGCAAGGCGAAGTAGGGGAGCGTGAGCCGGCGAGCGCTCGCAGTTTTCCGCCACTGCTTCGAAATCATCGGGTCTACGGGAGGTCACGTGCGCAAGATCGTTCGACGCGTCCAGATTGTGTTGATGCTTTTGTCATCGCCGCTGCTGTACGCACAGGAAGCTGGCGTCACGAAGCCGCAGCTCGTGCTACAGGAATTGATTCGAGGCATGCCGCAAGGGGCCGAGCAGGAAATCCGCATCCTGAAAGCGGACTTCAAGCCCGGGGATCGCACGGTGTTTCACACGCACCGCTTTCCGGTTGCGGTCTATATCCTGAGCGGCGCCTTCACGCTCGAGCTGGAGGGCAAAGCACCGAAGGTCATCAAGGCGGGTGAAGGGTTCGTCGAGCCTCCGAACGTGAAGATGACGGGATTCAACCGCAGCACGAGCGAGGCCCTGCACCTGGTCATTTTCTACGTGGGTGATCCGGGCACGCCGTTTCTCGACCCGATTCACTGATCGGCGGCGCCCCAATCAGCGCGTCATGCTGCGGGAATCGCAACGGCGGGCTTCACTGGCAACTTCAGCGGTTGAGAGTCGCTGAAGCCCGTGCGCGCATCGAGCGCGGCGTGCATCGCGAGCAGCCGCTCTTCCAGAAGGAGCCGCGTCTGCTCGAGGCCGCTGGCGTCGAGTTTCGGCGCGACTTCGATCGGTTCGCCAATGTGAATTCGGATCTTCGCGTGCCGTTTCGGGATCACCATGCGATCCCAGCATTTGTGGCACACGCGGCCATCTGCCGTAGATGCAGCCACGGGCAGCAGCACGCCGCCGGTTTTCTGCGTCAGCGTGATCGTGCCCAGTTGCGCGATACCCCGCGGTCCACGCGAACCGTCGACCGCGAGACAGGAGCTGAGGCCGCGATCTTCGCGCTGAGCCTTGATCATCTGCACCAGCGCCCGCGCGCCGCCGCTGCCGGAAGAGCCGCGCACCACGCGAAAACCCAGGCCCATCTCGACGCGGGACATGAGGTCCCCGTCGCGGCTCGGTGAGCACATCAACATCCAGCGCCCGTGCTCGGGCTGGCTGAAGTAGTGCAGCAGCTGGAAAGTTCGTCCATGCAGAAATGCGCCCACGACGGGACGGGAGCCGTTCAGCAGCTCGATGAGTCGGTCTTCGTGTTCCGTCTCATAGCGCCAGGTGTTGCCTAACTTGCGATACAACCAAGTGACCAGCGGCGGCAGGACGGTGCGGTAGAGCAGCCGGCGCACCGGTTTGCGATTGTTGGTGCTCAACGGCGGATGCTCAAACGGTGCTCCCGTTGGCAGGGCACAGCGCCTTGCGTCCACCGGCCGCGTGGGCCCGCGCGAAATTGCCGCTGGCCATCGCGCCGACAATCGCGAGCTCGCCGGCGAGTGCGACGACTGCGCAGATTTCAGCGAATTTGGTGGCATTGCCCGGTCCCGAGCAGTCCAGCAGCCCGAGGCATTCCGCAGCCGTTGGCAGATACGTGCCGCCGCCGACCGTTCCTACGATGAGATTCGGCAACGTGACGCTCGCGTACACATCGCCCTTTGGCGTTCGCTCGATGCGAGTGAGCGCGGTGGAGGCCTCGACGACACACGCAGCGTCCTGACCGCAAGCGATGAAGAGTGCCGCGATTGCATTGGCGACATTGCCTTGCAGGCCAACTGTCCCCGACTGCGCGGCGCCGTTTACGGCCTGCGACCACGCGCGCGCCATGCTCTGGGAATCGGTGCGCCAATATCGCTCGACCTGCTTGGCGGGCAGCAGCACCTCGGCACTGGCATTGCGCCCGCGCGCGGTCTGGAAGGGCATTGCCGTGGGATGCTTGTCACCGGACAGCATGGACTCGACCAACCACGAAGTCGGCGCGACAGGCGAGTGCGCGAGAATCGTCTGGCAAACGGCCTGGGCGGCGAGCGTCACCATGTTCTGCCCGGCCGCGTCGCCGGTGGTGAAATTGAAAAGCGTGTAGACCGTGTTGCCGACAATCGCCGCGTTCGCGGTGGTCAGGCGGCAGTAGCGCGAAGTGCCGGCAACCGCTTCGCGAAGCAGGTGCAGGCTCGTCGGCAACCATTCGGCGAAACGCCCGGCTTCCGCGAGGCTCGCGAATTCAAAGCACGGGGCTCGACCCACCTGTTCGCGGCTGCATAGCGCGCGGGCACCGTCGCATCGATTGATGGCGTTGAACGCATGCTGGAAAGACGCGACGAGGGTGCCTTCACTCGTCGCCAGCGGAATGAAGAAGTCGCCGCGAGCGGCCGATCCTTCGATGTGCACGGGCCCCGCCACTCCAAGAGGCACGCGGGCAAAGCCGACGAAACCTTCGATACTGCCAGCCAACAGCGCCGGCTCGATTTCGCAGCCGGCTCCGGAGATCTGCTCGATGCAATGACCTTCTTCGCGCAGGCGCTGGTGCCTGACGAACATTGCTTCCCGGGAGGAGTCTGTCGTGGCAGGGAGGCGTTTTGGGGGCCCTCCAGACGTTGGTCGTAGTTCTGCGGTTGCAGTGGGGGATTCCACGCCTTTGCCTGAAGCGGTGCTCATCAAAGCATTCTGGAGTTCGCCGATGCTAGTAGCAACGACTCATGGCACAAACCTGCAAACGCGTCAGCGGCGCGGGGGGAGTCGCGTGCACGTCTGCAGAACAACAGCCGTTCACCCGTAAATGGTCGAACGAAATGCATATCGGTGCTGGAATACAACGTGCCCGACAGCGCGGAAACAGGGGCCGGCCGCGCCGCGCCGGGCAACCATCGGCCGGTTGAGGTGACGGTTATTGGTGTGTGAACGGGTGGTCGACCGACCTCAGGCCGCTTGCCCAGCATCCCGCCGACGATCGTCGGACGATCGCAATGTCCTTGCTGTTGACCGGATCACGCTGTTGACCGGATCACGTGATGCGCTGGCCATCGACGTGAGCTCGTTGGCGTTGTGGTTCGCGTCGTCGATTGCGGTACATCGGCGCTCGCGAAGCCAGCACGCACGCGCGGGTCGCGTCGAACCCGGCGCGAAAATTCGCATCGCGTCGCACATCGGCGACGCAAACGTTGCTCGCGAATTCGACCGCATCTGGATTACCCTGCGCGTGGGGATCTCGCTGCAACTAACAATACGAAATGGGCCAATCCAGATGAGCTGGGCAGTGATCGACTGGTGCGCTGTGGTCTTTAGATAGAGCCGGTGGCCGTGGCGCTACCTGAGCTTCCGCTGTTGCTGGCGGGACCGATCGTTCGCCGTGTCGAGCCGACACTCGCGAGCGTCTGGATCGCGCTTCGTGATGCAGCGACCGTCACGCTGAAGCTGTGGGAAGGGCACGTTTCTTCCGGCAGCGGCAACGTGCTCATCACGGCAGACCCGCCCGCGAAAACGCTGCGCGTCGGCAAGCAACTCCACATCGCGCTCGCGGTGGTGAAGATCCTGCCCAATTCGCCGCGCCTGCTCGAGCCGGGGAAGATCTATTCCTACGATCTCGAGATCCAGACGGCGAGCGAGACGCACACGCTCAAGTCGCTCGGCCTGCTCACGACGGGCACGGTGATGAACCGGCGCGTCGAAGCGCTCGGATTCGAAGAGAACTTCCTGCCGGGCTTTTCACTGCCACCGGCGGAGATCACGGATCTGCACGTGATTTTCGGTTCGTGCCGACGTCCGGGAAATGCACACCTCGATGCGATGGTGTGGATCGACGACCTGATGCGCGACAACGAAGCGTATTCCTACAAGGATGCGAACAAGCGCCCGCACCAGTTGCTCCTCGGCGGTGACCAGATCTACGCCGACGATGTGTTTCGCGTCCACATGCACATGCTCATCGACCTGAGCAAGGCGCTGATCGGCACGCGCCCGAGCGCGACGGATCCGAACGGCGAGGCGCTCGAACAGATTCCCGTCGACCACATCCGCAAGAAGCGCGAGCCGTTTCCGCTCACCTTCGACGATTACGAGCCGAGCATCGGCCGCGGCGAAGCGCCGGATTCGGATTTTCTGCTGCCCGCGGATCACGATTGGTTTCCGGCCGGCCGGCGTTACCTGCAAACCACGGTGGAAGCGCAGATGACGACGACGGATGGCAAGAGCCATCTGTTCTCCCTCGGCGAATTCGCCGCCATGTACCTCTCGGTATGGAGCAATGCGGTCTGGACGACGCGGCACGATGCGCAGCAGCCGGAGCTGCTGGACCTGCCCGGGCCGAAGGATTTCATGGATCCCGAAGATTTCATGAAGCCCGCGGACGTGCCGCCGCCCGATCCCAACGCCAAAGCGAAGATCTGGCCGGACCGGATCGCCACGTTCGTCGGCGTGCCGATCAATCGCCAGGAGAGCCGCGACGCAGACCTGCCCACGGACGATGAAGCGACCCGGAAGCAGAAGACCTTTTCCGCTTTCCGGGACGAGGAATATCTCGACTACGACGGTCCGCCTGCGAAGAACAAAGACGGCCAGCCGCTCAGCGACGCCGACAAGGTGGAGCACTTCAAGAAGCACCTGCGCGGATTCGCCGATCATCTGCAGGACGAGCGTGCCACGCTCACGCTGTTCGAAAGCGGGCTCGCGAAAGTCCGGCGCGCGCTGGCGAACATCCCGACCTACATGATCTTCGACGATCATGATTTCACCGACGACTGGAATCTCAATCCCATGTGGTACGACCGCGTGTACCACACGTCGCTCGGCGTCACCGCGGCACGCAACGCGCTCGTGAGCTACGCGTTGTTCCAGGACTGGGGCAACGATCCGCTGAAGTACGAGAAACAGGACGACTTCAAAAAGATGCTCGCGGCCATCGCGCGGCTGTTTCCCGAAGATCAGCCCGGTCCGAACATCACGGCCGCGAACGATCTCGACGCGTTGTTCGGCTTCGGCGAGAAGGGCGTGACGGATCCGGTGACGGGCAAGGTCGCCGCGGTCAACCCGATCATCAAATGGCATTTCTCGGTGCCGGGACCGAAGCATCTGACCGTCGCGATCGACAATCGCACGCGGCGCAGTTTCCTGTCGCGGCTCGGACCGCCGGGAAACGTGGAGGGCAGTCTCGATCCCGATGAGCGCACCGCGCAGACGGAGCAGATTCCTGCCGGTCCCTTTACCGATGGCAAGGAAGTGCTGCTCGTCATCGCGCCGCTGCAGGTGTTCGGACCGCCGCTGCTCGACGAGCTCGTCGCGCCGGCCGCGTTTCGCGCGTTCGATGTGAAGTCTTATTCGAACAAACTGGACCCGAATCTCGCGCTCGGCACGCGCGGCATGAGTGGCACCGATCCCGATGCGATCGAAGCCTGGGCGTTCGATCCGCTCACGCTCGAAGCCCTGCTGAAGCGGTTGAAGCCTTACGGAAGTGCCGTGCTGCTCTCGGGCGACGTGCATTACAGCGCCAGCACCGTGATGAGTTACTTCACGAAGGGCGAGGCGAATCCGGCGCGCTTCGTGCAGTTCACGAGCAGCGGCTTCAAGAACGTGATGCCGCCGTACATCACCGTGATCGATCGAAGCATCGCGCTGGCGCAGAAGATCGTGCGCGCCGATCTCGGCGCGGAACGCATGGTCTGGCTCAGAAAGCCGTCGGATCCGATCCGGCTCGCGGCCGGAAAGAGCGAGAAAGATATTCCTCGCGAGCTGCGCGCGAAGCTGAGACAAGAGCCGGTGCTGCTGCCGACGATCGGCTGGCCGGACGGAACCACGGTGAATCCGGCGCAGCTGCCGGACTGGTCCTGGCGCGTCGATCCGATCTACGACGTTCGCGCCGATACGGCTCGTCCGCGCGCCATTCAACCACACGAATTTACCAACCCCCTCGAAGTGGAAGCCGCGCTGTCGGAGCCGGGCGGTGCGAACGCGATCGCGGCCTATCAGGCGCTCGCCGGGCGTCATCAATACGCGCTCGAGACGCTCAGGAATTCGCGGCAGATCCTGTTCCGGAGCAACTTCGGCCTCGTGCGTTTCGAGCGGCGTGACGGCGTGCTCCACGCGATCCACGAGATGTATACGGTTGCACGCAGGCCCGAAGAGACCGGCACGGAGCCTGTGAAACCCGAGCTTTTCGTGCTGCATGTGGCAGCACTGGCCGCGCCAGGCGCGCCGCGTCCGGAGGACGGCGAACTGTGAGCGCGAAGTCGCTGCTGCAAGACCTGCTCGGCGAGCTCGCCGACCTTCACGAACAAGCGCGCGAAATGCTCGCGGACGACTTCGTGCGCAATGCGATCGTGCGCGACCTCGGCGGAACGCCGTCCGCCGCTACTTCGGCACCGCAGTTTCCGCCGGCCGGTCTGCAGAGCGTAAAGACCTATCGCGATGCTGCCGAGCCGGGATTCGAAGCATTGCTGAGCGCGATCCAGGATTTTCGTACATATCAGGAAGCGATCCGGTCCTTCGCCGAATCGATCGATCTCGGGCCGGGCGCGGCGGTCGACGAAGCGTATCGCTCGGTGCTCGACATCCTGAGCTGGAATCTCGTTCGCCTGCGCAAGCCGAAGCTGTTCTACATCATGCAGGCGCTGAGCTTCGTCGACGATACGACGTCGAGCTTCGCCGGCGAATATGGCGGGCTGGTCGGCATGGGCCGCCTGCTCGCGCGGGTGTGGGATTTCGCAATCGATCCGATGAGCTGGTTCGATCAGTCGAACTTCGACGATGAGCGCGGGGTGGCGCGCATCACGGATCGCCTCGCGCTCGGCGGGCTCGCTGGCGTGAAGATCGGTCCAATGCTGGGGATCCGAGCGCTGAAATCCGTGCCCGGCGACAACGTGATCTATGGCTGGGACGTCGTCCCCGGCGTGCCGCCGCCGACTCCACCGACGCCACTCGCAGATGCCACGTTGGCACGCACGTTCACGATCAACTTCGAGCATACGAACACCGAGAAGATCGAATCGGGCGACGAGTCGAGTCCTTTCAAAGATAACCTCGTCGTCACGCTGGCATTGATTCCGCGAACGCAGGGTGGCCCGGGCGTGTTTGCATCGTTTGGCGGCGGGCTGCAGGTTGAAACGCAACTCAGCGATCGCTGGCATTTCACCGCCGAAATGCAGGCAGCAGGCGCGGTGAGTGTGCTTGCGACAACTCAGCCGAGATTCCAGATCCACGCGCCCGATGAAGGCAGCGATTTCCGCGGCGTCATGGCGTTCGAGGCGCGGCCGGATGCGCTCACCGGCAAGGCTTTCGACCTGAGTCTCGGCACGGGCACCGGTCTTTCCGCAGAGCTCGTACGTTTCGAAGGCACGTTGTCGACGCAGGCGGTGCAGTTCCGCATGCAGATGCACGGCGGTGTGGCCTCCATCAGTCCGGAAGCGTTCGACAACTTCATCGCGAAAATCCTGCCGAAGGACGGATTGCGGCTCAATTTCGACATCGGAGTCGGGGCCGCGAGCGATCGCGGGGCTTTCTACGAAGGACAGGTTCGCTCGGCAGGCACCGGCGGTGGGCCGCGTCCCACCACGCCACCCGCGCCGGGCGTCAAACCGCCACCGCTGCCGGCATTGCCGCCCACGGAATACGCCGGGCCGGGCTTCGGCCTGCGCATTCCCATCGGCAAATCGCTGGGCCCGCTCACCATTCACGACCTGCAGCTGCGAGTCGGCTTCGAAGGCCCGAGCGAGGCTCGCACCTACACGCTGGACGCTGCGAGCTCCATCAGCACCAAGATCGGTCCGGTGATGGCGCGCGTCGATCGGCTCGGCCTGCGATTTGGCATGACGTTTCCGAAAGAAGGCGAGGACGCAAACCTCGGCTTCGCCGACCTGGACGTGGGCGGCCTGCTGCCGAATGGCGTCGCGCTGGCGATCGATGCCAAGGGAGTGGTCAGCGGCGGCGGCTTCCTGTACCACGATAAAGTCCAGGGCGTTTATGCGGGCGTGATGCAGCTGTCGTTGCGCGAGCGGCTCACGGTGAAAGCTTTCGGGCTCATCGCCACGCGCATGCCCGACGGCAGCAAGGGCTTCTCGATGATCGTGTTCATCACGGTCGAAGACTTCCAGCCGATTCCGATCGGCATGGCGGCCACGCTGCGCGGCATCGGCGGCATGCTCGCGATCCACCGAACCTTCGATGAAGACGCGATGCGCGCGGCGTTGAAGAACAAGACGCTGCCGACGCTGCTGTTCCCAAAAGATCCGATTCGCAACGCGCCCGAGATCATTCGCAATCTCATCACGTGCTTCCCGGCTGCCGAGGGCAGTTACATCGTCGGCGTGCTGATGAAGATCGGTTGGTTTTCGCCGACGCTCGTCTATCTCGATATTGCCGTGATGATCGAGTTCGGCCGGCGCCTGCGGGTGATCGTGCTGGGCATGATCAGCGCGCTGCTGCCGACGCGCGAGAACGATCTGGTCCGCCTGAACATGGACGCGATGGGCGTGCTCGATCTCAACAAGGGATCGGTGGCGATCGATGCGGTGCTGCTCGATTCGCGCCTCGCGCACAAATTCGTGCTCACCGGCAGCATGGCGCTGCGGGCGAGTCTGCTCGGACGCGGCAGCGGCTTCGTGATGTCGGTGGGTGGGTTCAATCCGCGCTTTGCGCCGCCGCTCAGCCTGCCGAAGCTCGATCGCATCACCATCGCGCTCGCGTCGGGCAACAACCCGCGTCTCACCTGTGAGGCGTATTTCGCCATCACGTCGAACACCCTACAGTTTGGCGCGCGGGCGCAGCTCTATGCCGCGGCGTATGGCTTCAGCGTTGAAGGTGACGTCGGCTTCGATGTGCTCATCCAGTTGCTGCCGTTCCACCTGATTGCGGACTTCAAGGCGTCGGTGCAGCTGAAGCGCGGCTCGCGGAGCCTGTTCAAACTGTCGGTGGAAGGCTCGCTGGAAGGACCGCGTCCGCTGCGGATCAGTGGCAAGGCGTCGTTCGAAATATTCTGGTGCGATTTCACGATCCGCTTCGACAAGACGCTGATCTCCGGCGAGAAGCCGCCGCTGCCGCCGGCCGTGGATGTGCTGGCAGAGCTCTTGCGCGCGCTCACCGCGCCGGATAGCTGGAGCACGCAGCTTCCGCCGAACCGTCAGCATGGTGTAACGCTGCGGAAGGTTGCTTCGGGCGGCGCGTTGGTGCTGGATCCACTCGGCAATCTCGTCGTCAAACAACAGCTCGTTCCGCTGAATACATCACGAGATCTGGACACGTTTGGCGGAGCGCCCATCGCTGGCGCGCGTCGTTTCAACGTGCAGGCAAAGATCGAAGGCGTGACGCAGGACGTGAACCCGATCCAGGATGCTTTCGCGCCAGCGCAGTTCTTCTCGATGAACGACGAGGAAAAGCTCGCGAGCCCGTCGTTCGAAGACATGGATGCCGGCGTCGTGTTCGGCAGCGACGCGGTGGTCATCGATGACAACGCGAGCCTGTTCGCGCCGCTGGAGTTCGAAACCATCATCATCGATGAGGAAGGCCGCCGCACGCAGGAGATCGAAGATCGCTACGTGCTGGTCGCGGACCGGCTGTTCGAGCAGCTGCGTTTCGGCGCTGTCGCCACGTCCGTCGTTCGCCGCGCCGGGACGGCGAAGTTCCGTAATCTCGCGGCCCCTCCGTCCGTCAGCCTACGAACGACGCAGTTCGTGGTCGCATCCACTGAAAACGGCGAGGCCGCTCCCACCGCGAAGGCTGCCACATTCGTGGAAGCGCAGGCGATGCTCACTAAACTCAACCGCACGGCTTCCGCAGCTGCCTGGCAGTTGCAACCGGTGCGCGAGACCGTGGAGACCTGAAGCATGGCGACCGTGCCGAACGCGAGCGTCGTCTTTCTGCCGTGGGTGCGCCAGGGTGCTGCCGGCGCGATCAATACACCCGACACACTCGATGCGAAGCTTCGCGGCGCGGTCGATCTCACGGCAACGCTCACCCTCAACAGTGCGCCCGGTGTACCGGTTCCAGTGCGGCTGCGTGGTCCGGCGGATGTGATGGGTTTCGATCCGCACGAGATCGTGCGGATGGATCCGAAACCGGATACCACGGACTTCGAGCCAAACTATTTCCCCGGTGTCGAGTTCGATCGGCCCGATTTTCCATGGCTCTTCACGCCTGCGAGTGCACGCGCCGATGCGAAGCTGCGGCCGTGGCTGTGTCTCGTCGTTGTGCGCAAGCAGGATGGTGTGATCCTCAGCAGCGATGCAGATTCGCCGCTGACTGTTTTGACGATCACGTCCCCCGCGAAGCCGGTCGACGAGTTGCCAGACCTGAACGACTCGTGGGCCTGGGCGCACGCGCAGATCGCGGGCTCGCAGCTCGCCACGCCGGACGTTCTGCGCACAGAGCTGCGAACGCTGCCGGATCGCTCGCTGTCACGGCTGCTTTGTCCGCGCGTTCTGCAGCCGAGCACGGATTACACCGCCTGCGTCGTGCCGACGTTTGCACTCGGATGCCGGGCAGGGCTGGGCGAGGAGATCAAAGAATCCGATGTGGGCGCGGCCAGTGCCCTGCAACCGGCGTGGGTGTTGTCGCCGACGCTGAAAGAAGTCCGACTGCCTGTCTATCACCAGTGGCAATTTCGAACCGGCGAGGGCGGGGACTTCGAATCGCTCGTCCGTCTGCTTCGCGCTGTCACCGCACCGGAAGGCTTGGGCAAACGCGCCATGGATGTGAGCCATCCGGGATTCGAGCTGCCGGAGTCTTTTCCCGCGGAGGCGCGGCTGTCGCTCGAAGGCGCGCTGCGGCCGATGGAAAGCCGTGATTTTGCGCCGTGGCCCGCAGATGCGGAGAAACCCTTTGAGGTTGCGCTGGCCGACATCCTCAACGAGCCTGGTCTTGCGCAGGTAAAAGATCCCGCCTCGGATCCGCTGCTGGCTCCGCCCTTGTATGGGCAATGGCACATGGCGCGCTTGCCTGCCGTGGTGAGCGCGGATGCATCGCCATGGTTCGATGAGTTGAACCTCGATCCGCGTCATCGCAGTGTCGCTGCGTTCGGAACGCGTGTGGTGCAGGAAAACCAGGAAGAACTGATGGCGTCGGCCTGGGAGCAGGCCGGCGACCTCGATCGCGCCAACCAGCGCATGCGGCGGTTGCAGCTCAGCCTTGCCGCAAGCACCAGTCTCTACATTCGACACTTCTCTCGCTTGAGTGACGAGGCGGTGTTGCGCGCGAGCGCTCCGGTGCTCGCGCGAGTGCGAGCCGGCAGCATGGGCGCGTTCGAAGTGGGAACGATGGCCGCCAAGCTGAACGCGTCGACGTTGCCGATGCAAGCGACCAGCACCGCGATGAGACGCATCGCTCGTGAGCGTGGCCCGATCACTCGGCGCTTCGCTGCGCAGGGCGTGTCGCGGTCCGCTTCGCCCAGACTGCTGGTTGCACTGAACAGCGCTGTCGCGTTCGCGTTCGTCACGCCTGCGCTCCCGGATCTCGCGACGTTTGGCGTCATCCGCGAACGTCTTCCAAACCCTGGCTCTCTCACTGCTTTCCGAGACATGACGGAAGAGGCCGTGAATGGAATGCGCGGGCGACCCCAGTTCAGGGTGATGCCCGAAGGGCAGGCCGTGTTTCGGTCTGGAGTCGTGGACAACCTGCCTCCTGCCGCAGACAACCCTGCTGCGCATAATTTTCGGGTCGCAGCCGCGGCGCATCTGGGAAAAGTGAATCCGGCGCGCATGTCGATCATCTTCGCGGCACCGGCCACGCTCGCAATGAAAACAGTGCGAGACAGTGTGATCGCGCAGATCGAGCCGAGACACACGCTGGTACAACTGGCGCAGTCCGTCGTCGCTTTGAGCGACAGCGGCGGCACCAGCGCGCCAACGAACACGAGTGGGGTGCCGATCGAGCCCATCATGGCCGCGCCGACATTCCCACAGCCCATGTATGAATCGCTTCGCGATCTCTCGCAGGAGCTGCTGCTCCCTGGGCTCGAGAAAGTGGAGCCGAACAGCGTGCTCGGTCTCGAGACGAACTCCCGCTTCGTCGAGGCCTACATGGTGGGTCTCAATCATGAGATGGCGCGGGAGCTGCTGTGGCGGGGATATCCGACGGACCAGCGCGGCACCTACTTTGCGCGCTTCTGGGATGCGCGCGCGCCACAAGCCAAGCCAGACGTGCTTCCGCTGCACGGCTGGGGCAATCGCCCGCTGGGCGACCCGCAGACCGCGCCGTCTGCAGATCGCTTCGTGATGCTGATTCGAAGTGCATTGCTGCGGCGATATCCCACCGCAGTGATCTACGCGTCCAGGGCAATCATCGTTCGCGGCGTACGCAAGCCGAGCGGCAAGCCCGAAGACGAACAACATCCCGTGTTCCGCGGCTCGATGCAGCCGGACGTATCGTTCTTCGGTTTCGACCTCACGGTCGACCAGGCTGTCGGACCCGTGAATCCGCCGCTCACGAGCGAGAACCAGGGTTACTTCATCGTGATCCAGGAACAGCCCACGGAGCCGCGATTTGGTTTCGATGTCGGTACACCCACGGGCACCGGCACGCATCTGAAGATGAGCGACGGCGCACCCGCCGGCTCGACGACGAGCTTGCCGAACGGCGTCACGCTCGAGTGGGGCAAGAACGGCGCGCACGTGGCCGCGATGCTGAGACAGCAACCGGTACGCATCGCGATCCACGCGTCGCGTTTCCTGAAACAGGGTTGAGCCCTGATGCCAACGTTCCCTGACCTGGTCTTCCATACGCCGCTGGTCCTGTCCGCGGTGTCGTTGCCACAGCCGCCGGCGTTACTGGCCGAAGAGCTCTGCAAGTCGGATCGTCCGCTCGCATTGTTTCCGGTCCGCCTGGAAACGCGGTTCTTCCCGCAGCCGGACGGCAGCAGCGAGCTGCGCGTGCGCGTGTATCCAGACCGTATCCACATCGATTCGCATGAGCCCGACCTCACTCCGACGGAAGAGACGTGGGGCAAGCATTACTGGACGCAGATCTGGCGCGCTGGAAATAACACGCAAGCGCAGGCGAACGCGTGGCGCCAGCTCGTCGAACGATACGACTCGCAGCGCGCGGCGTGGCTTGCCCGCGTGCTCCGCCCGACGAACATGGAGGCGCGGCCGAGCTCACCGGTGCCGGAGAGTGAATCGTTATCTCCTGCGCCGAAGTTTCCGGCAGTCGAAGTGGTGAGCGATGGCCAGGATGCCGGTTGGCGTCACGCGCCGCTCGCTCGTTTGTTGCCCGATCGCTGGAATGCCGTGATTCATTCAGGTGGCCGGCCGGTGATCGCCGTGAGCGGGGCACCGATCCGGCCGAACCTCGCCGTCGGCCCTGATCCGCAGGTCAAAGAAGATCAAGACATCCCCGGCGACGAGTTGGCGGTCGATGCAGGCATGCGATGGATGGTGGATTTCGTTGCCGCGGAAGAGTGCGGAATGGGCCTGCGCATTCCGATACCAGCGGCGACGCTCGCTGCGGGCATCGAGAGCCTGTTCGTGTTCGGTGCCGCCACCAGCGCCGCAGCGGACGAGAGCGCGGCGCAGTTGAGCCGGCAGCTCGATGCCCAGCACTACACCGATGGGCTGGAATTCCTGCGAATCGGCACGCCTTCGAATAACACCGAGACAGAGCGATCGGCGTACGGGGCAGACGATCCGGGTAACGAGCGAAGCTTTCAGGCGGAGTCCGGAGCGGTTCGGGTCCCGCTCGATGACGCGTCGAACGCGCTGCGACTCGGCAAAGCGCTGGGACTTGCGCCGGGCGAGATCCCGCTCGTGCTCGGCGATACGCTCGGCGGAAGTGACAAGCACGAGAGCGATTTGCGCAGAATGAACACTGCGCTGTGGCAGACGACCTGGGGTTATTTCCTCAGCAACATGATTGGCATGGAAGGCACCGGACTGACTCCGGAAATTCTCGCGTGGACCCGCGAGCACTTCGTGGCGCACGTTCGCAGTAGCGGTCCGTTCCCGCCGCTGCGCTGTGGAAAGCAGCCGTATGGCGTATTGCCGGTGACATCACTGGATCTATGGAAGCCACCGACCGGCCAGGAAGCCGCCTTTGCCCCGCAGACCTGGCTGCGCAATTTCCTCGTGAGCCTGCGCGATGACCTCTGGCGCCCCTGCCTTGCGAACGTCGCGCGACTCGGCAAGCGCACCGATCCGCCGAACCCCGACGCCGATCTTGCCGACGTGATGCGCACCGACGCGCTGTCGAACGGCTACAACGCCCGCGCGCTGTTCGGGCGGCACTATCTCGAACATCTTCGCGAGTTCATGGGCCAGAACCTCGAGTCGATGGGGTTCAACTCGATCCATGACGCGGCCACCGGCGGCATCCTGCAGAAACTCGGGTTCGCCTGGCGTTCGCGACTTTCGCGCGCAACGTATGCGGACCTGTCTTTGCGGATGGCAACGCCACTGGTGCAGGCGGGCGAAGTTTCCCGTTGGGCCGCGCTCACACCGAATTACATTGCGGACTTGCTCGCACGTTCGGACATCGAGACGCTGCTGTCGAACGCGCCGACCCAGGCGACGAGCCTGCTGCAGACCCTGCTGCGCCATTCGCTGCTGCTCGAGATTGCGAGCGCCACTGCGTCAATCGCCGCATCCACGACCGGCGCGAGCGTGGCGGCGCTGTTGAAGGACCCGGAGCTGATCGATCTCGTCAACGGCGAGCCACTCAGCACGACGTGGTTACGGCTTCTCGAGCGCAAAGTCGGTGGCGTGACGGGCGACAAAAGCATCCGCGATCATCTCGACGGACTGAAACGTTTCGACGATCCGCACGTGGCCGCGCTCGGTGAATTTCGCGAAAGCCTCGAGCATCTGCAGGCGCTCGACAGCGAGACCCTGCAATACCTGCTGCAAGGGACGATCGATCTGGCGTCGTATCGACTCGACGCGTGGGTGACATCGTTGGCGACACGTCGGCTCGCCAACATGCGCGCCGCCAACTCGCAGGGCATCTATGTCGGCAGCTATGGCTGGGTCGAAAACCTGAGGCCGGAAACTCCTGCACGGTCGGAGGTTGCGGCGCCAGCGGGCGAGGTGGGACCGATTTTCGCGCACGTCGGGGACACGGGCTTCATCCACGCGCCTTCGATGACTCACGCGGCAACGGCCGCGCTGCTACGAAACGCGCAACTCGGCGCCGCTGGCGTGCCGGTCGCCAATGGACCTTTTGCCATCGATCTTTCCTCGCGACGCGTGCGTGAGGCGAGCCTGCTGCTCGATGGAATGCGCCAAGGTCAACCGCTGGGCGCGCTGCTCGGGTATCGACTCGAACGTCGGCTGCATGGCCTGGAGCTGGACCGGTTCATCGCGCCGTTGCGAGAGCTTGCGCCACTCAGCGCGCGCAAGCTCGAAGCGACGGACCTGCCGGTCGAGAGCATCGCTGCCAACAACGTGGTCGATGGTCTCGTCCTGAACCAGAAGTGGCTCGACACCCGTGGTGACGTGGAGTCCGCATTACACAAAGCCGGCGCGAACGACAACGACATGGGATCGTTGATTCGCGAGCTGGGAGCGGTCGCGGACGCCGTCGATGCCGTGAGTGATGCGCTCACCGCGGAAACGGCCTATCAGATGGTGCGCGGAAATACTTCGCGCCTGGCGAGCACGCTGAATGCCATCGCGAACGGCGATGCGCCCGCGCCCGAGCTGGAAGTCGCACGCACGCCGCGCACAGGCATCGCGCTGACGCATCGATTGCTTCAACTCTTCAGCGGCAAACCGCCTGCCACGACGGGGTGGGCCGCAGCGAGTACGTCCGTCCGCGCGACCGCCGAGCCGATGCTCAACTCGTGGGCTGCGCAGCTTCTTGGCAACCCGAAGAAAGTCCGATGCACGGTGGAGCAGGTGGACGCGAGCGGTGCGGTCCTCGATAGCCGCAAGCTCGCTTTGAGCGATTTGAAACTGGCGCCGCTGGATGTTGTGTATGGCGTGGAGTTGCAGGCCACTGCCGGGCATTCCAGTGAGATCGAACAACGCGTGCTGAGCCAGGCGCGGTCGGGGACGCAAGGTTTTCCGTTGGACGCGACGATTCGAATTCAGCACGCGCGACCGGCGGACCTGGGTGCTCAGGAGCTGACACTCCTCGATGTGCTCGAGCAGGCGCGCAAGGTGCGTCGATTGTTCGTCACCGCGCGCGCCGCCGATCCGGAAGACCTCACGCCCCCCGAGCGCGGCGAAGCCGGAACCGTGAATCTCACAGAGCTCAGCTCGCGCGTGACGAAGGCGGAGAAAGCGCTCGCGGCTGCATACACCGCGCTCGATAAGTTAGTGAAGAAAGGTGCGAACGCCGAAAGTGAGGCCCTCCGCGCGGCGCTATTCAAGCTCGGCGCGTTCGGTTTTCAGGCATCGGTGCCCGTCATTGCAAAGGGCGATGACGAGACGACGCGGATGGCACTCAGCACCCAGGGGACTGCGCTGCTGAAAGAAGCGAAATCACGCCTCACCGAAAGCGATGCACTGATCGCGGCCGTTGCGTCGTCAGATCCACGTGCCCGTCGCGATCAGTTGCTGGAGCGAATGCGCGCCGTCTTCGGCTCGGCATTCGTGGCTGCGCCGCTGTTCGAGTGTGCTCATGCGGATGAGTTGAAGCACGCCCTCGGCGCAAGCGAGGTCGTGCAAGGCGGCGATGCACTCAACGTCTACACATGGTTTACGCGCTGCGCGCGTGTGCGCGATCCGGTCGCGCGCTGGAGCGCGCCGCTGCGAGGCGCGGAAGTCCTCGGCACGGGCGACACTCTCAAACTGAACGTCGCGCAGCTGCCGTTCGATCCGGAGGATCGGTGGGTCGGGTTGCCTGCGTTGCCGGGCAAATCCATTCCGGCCGGAAAGCTGTCGCTGGTGCTGCAATCCCCGAAGACACTCAACGTGACTCAACCGATGTCGGGCCTGCTCGTCGATGAGTGGGTCGAAGTCGTTCCCAGCGCAACGGAGACGACCGCCATCGCCTTTCAGTTCAATCCACCCGACACCTGCGCGCCGCAGAGCGTGCTGCTTGCAGTGCCGCCGGTGCCGGATCAACCGTGGACCGTGGGGAGCCTGCACCGCGTGCTCGTTGAAACGCTGGATATGGCGAAGTTGCGCGCCGTCGATGCCGAGTCGCTCGGCGCAACCGGACATTACCTGCCGGCGGTGTTCCTCGGCTTCAACCTCAACAACGAAGTCGTCTCGACCGACTTCGGACCATTGACGAGGTAGCCGCATGGCCAAACCCCGCGATAGTGAAACCGGTCCGCTCGATCCGCTGCCACGCGAGCCGCGGGAACCGCGCGAGCCGCCGGTTCGACCGATTCCCCCGCGCGATCCGCCACCGCCGCCGCCGCCCGCGCCGCCGCCGGAGGGGGCGAATCCTTCGATCACGAGCTGGACCAAGCTCGAAGTGCGTTCGCGCCAGGCCGACATGCGCACGAGCCTCAACGCCCGCGTATTCGATCCCTTGTGGCTGCTCGCGCGGCAATGGCAGGTCGGAGAATTCCAGGGTGAAGACGCGGGCATGCCGGTCATGGCTCGCGTTCGCGCCCAGACGACGATGCTTTCACGCGTGCATCTCGGGGATCTGCCGCCGAACACAGTCACGCAGGCCGCGGCCTACGACCCGGCCCAAACGCCACTGGAAGCGATGGTCGAACGCCAGCCGATGCGGCCCGCGGGCGTGGACGACGCACGGATGTTGCGTCTCGCCGTGGAGGCAGGACTGCATTTTCTGTTGATGCTCGAACAGCAACCGCTGTCGAAGAAATATCGTCCGGCCCTCATTGCACGCTTTGCGCTTCAGGCGCCGGCGGTGCTTGCAGAGGCCGACGAGGAAACATCGCGGTACGTCGCCACGATGGTGGGCCGCGCGCCGGATGCGCGGCGAATGGCCGAAGCAATTCGTGCGGGCGGAGGCGCAGCGCTGACCCAGGACACGGCGCTCAAGATCGCGGTGAAAGACCGCGCTGAAGTCCAGCAAACCGCCGCGAACTGGCTGAAGTGGTACGACGGGCTGTTCAACGAGCCGGCGAGCGCGGCCGACGATGCGTGGATGCCGCCGCGCATGGAATACGCGCTCACCGTCGCCGGACAACTTTCCGAAGACCCGTTCGACCAGCGCCCGCTCACCGCCGCGGAGTTCAGCGACGGCCACCTCGACTGGAGCAGCTTCGACCTGAACTTCGAAGTGAACCTCGGCACCGAGCGCGACCACAAGTTCTCGCAAGTCACCGAGACCACGGTGCCTGCGCCAGTGCTCTTTCGTGGCGCCCCGGCGCCGCGTTACTGGGAGCTGGAAGAGGGGCGCATCGAGTACGGTTTGATGCCCGTGGGTCCGACGGACCTGGCGCAGCTCCTGATGATTGAATACGCCAGCAGCTACGGCAACGACTGGTTCGTCGTGCCGCTCACGTTGCCCGTGGGATCGCTGACGCGCACCCAGTCGCTGGTGGTCACGGATAGCTTTGGCGTGCAGTCGCTGCTTCGGCCGCTCGGCGATCGCGCTTTGCCTGCGCCCCAGTGGAGCATGTTCCAGCTCGCACATCTGCGGCGCTCGGGAAATGAAGAGCCGCTGCCGCCTGCGTCGAATTTGTTTTTCCTGCCGCCCACGTTGGCTCGCAGCCTGCAGAGCCCGGCCGTCGAGGACGTGTTGTTCATGCGGGATGAGATGGCCAACATCGCCTGGGCGATCGAGCGAGCGATCGAAAGTCCGGTCGAGCAATCCATGACACGCACGGACACGACTTCGCCCGTGCAGGACAGTGCAGGCGACACCGGTGCGCAGCCGCCTTCGGCCGATGCTTTGCCGAGATATTTGTTGTCGTCGACAGTTCCGAGTCATTGGATTCCGTTGTTGCCGGTGCAGCTCAAAGGCCCTGGCGACCACATCATCTCCCGGTTGCGTCGGGGCGCGGTGCTGCAGCCGGATGGCTCGCACATCGTCCATCGCGCCCGTGGCACGATTCTGAACAAAGACCCCGCACTGCTGATGTTCGACGAGGAAGTGCCGCGTGAAGGCGTCCACGTGAGCCGCCACTATCAACTGGCGCGCTGGCTCGAGGGTTCGACCTGCGTCTGGATGGCCCTTCGCAAGGGCGTCGGACGCGGCGAAGGTTCGAGCGGATTGCGTTTCGACAGCGTGATTTGAATGAGCACCGAGATTCGCATCCGGCGCATTCAGAAGGCCCTCGGCGTGCGGCCGGATGGCGTGATCGGCCCGGAAACGCTGTCGGCGCTCGAGAGCCGGCTCGAAATCGCGACCAGCCCGAGTGCCACGAGCCTGGAATGCTCGATGACGAGTCTCACCGAGATCGTCAAATTCGAAGTGTCCTCGCGCGCGAATTACGAGAAGACGCTCCAGCGCGCCACCTGGCCGGGCGGTCAGAGCGGGGTGACGATCGGCATCGGCTATGACCTCGGTATGACCGCGCGCAAGCAGATCGAAGCGGATTGGGCAGGCCACATCGCCGACGCAGATCTCACAGCACTACTCGTCGCACAGGGCGTAACAGGCTTGGCGGCTGCAACGCTCGCGCGAAGCCTGTCGGCGGTCGTCATCCCTTTCGACGTCGCCGAGTTGGTTTTCTATCAGAAGACGTTGCCGCGTTATGCGCGCGACACGCGCACAACTTATCCCGGCGTACAGGCGCTGCCCGCAGACGCGCAGGGAATGTTCCTGTCTCTCGTCTATAACCGCGGGACGAAGTTGACCGGCGCATCGCGCACGGAGATGGCGGCGCTGCGTCCGCTGGTGCGCGCGGGAATCGCGAAGCTCGGCGCGATGGCGGATCAATTCGAAGCGATGCGCCGCCTGTGGCCGGACGTTCCTGGTCTGCTGGCGCGTCGTCGCCGCGAAGCGCAGATCGTGCGGGATTCCCGGCGAGTCTATGCACCGGCGGAGCTCGTTCGGCTTTGACGGACCACGCTCCGTGCGTGCGGCGACTGCGACATGGCACATCGCGTTTTCCGAGCGCCCTGTGTCCGCGGCGTGTACTGTGCAGTGACACTACCGGAGAGAGCGACATGGCAGACAACATGAGTGTCACGGGCCCTGTGATGATCAATCACGACGGCGCGCATCGAGTGGCGTGGGACATGGTGAAGCACATCGACTCCTTCGCGACCATCGAAGCCTCGCAGAAGGACGAGCGCTACTGGCTCACGTTGTTCGAGCATGCGCTCGCCGTAGCGAACAAGGGACAAGTGCGCATCGTGATGGGCGACCGGCGCTGAAGCGCGCGCACGTTGAGCGGGGGCCCGCGACGAAGGTCCGTCTCGAGTCGCGGGCCCGCTTCGGGAGACAACCACGGGAGACAACCACGGGAGACAACCTTGCGACGGGTTGCCGAGATCAAACCGAAGCGAGGCTCGATATGCGTCAGAAACCGGAATCGGCGGGGGTGACCCGCGTGCTGGGTGTCGTCATGGGCGGCATCTTGGCCGTGTGCATGGCCGGCTGTGCCGCCATGGCCAGTAACGACGGAAGCGGGCCAACCGCTTCGCCCGATACCGCGACTCCTTCCCCAAGGGGCTCCCGAACAGGAACCACCACCTGCACCGACACGACGACGCCGCAGGACCCGAACTGTCCGCCCAGCAATCCGTCGTCGCCCAGCGGAACGCCCGAGACGCCGCGCTAGTCCAGCGGAAAGAACTACACGCGACTATTCGCCCCAGCCGCTCTTCGTTCCATAGGGCAGCGAGGCGCCCATGGCTTCGACGCCGATAATGCGGCCGCGGTCGATCTTGAAGATCTCGCCCGCCTGCAGGTTCGACGAGGATCCGCCGAGCGGCAGGCTGTCGACGCCGGGCACGTTGTAGATCTTGATGGTCCCCGATCCGCCGCGGTGCTGGAACATCGGGAACGAAAACACGAGGCCGTTCTCCTCGTCGACGATCTCGTGGCGGCGTGGCCAGAGTCGCGTGATGAAATCCATCACGTGCGTATCGAACTGATCGCTGCAGCTCAATGTGCCGATAAACGCCATCGCGTCATCGGCCTGCTTCGAGCCGAGCGAAACCGGCCACGGCACGGGCTTCGCGTTGTGCGTGGTCTGGCCGCCATTCTCACGGCGCACGCATTCGTCGGCGAACGGCGCGAGCTTGCCGTTGGCGTGCTCGATCGCTTCGAAATAGCTGTCTGCAATATTGACCATCTGCTGACGGGGCAAGCGGCTGGCTGCCGGCAGCGCCGTCACGAATTCGGGACGGGGCGTCGCCAGGTTCTTCACGGCGTCCGCGCGCAGGTTACGCGCCAGGACGTGCTCGATTTCGGTGATCTGACCGTTCACCACTTTCAGGCGCAAGGCGAGGATCAGCGGCTTGTCGCGCTCTTTCATCACACCATAGAAACCGGCCTGGCCGGCGCCGACATCGATGGCATAAATCCGAAAGCCGGTGGGAAGCTCCGACGCGCCGATCCACAACCCTTCCTCGCCCACTTTGATTCGAGCGGCGTTCTCGGTGAATTTGACGTCCCGATTCAGAGGCAGGCCGGCGGGATCGTGGCGAACCAGCGCGCCGAGATAACGATCGACGATGCCGGTCATGCAAGTGCGGTCGCACGCGGGAGCCACGGCGCCGCCAGTGGGAGCGGCTGATGCAGACGCGCTGAGCACGATTGCCGCCGCTACGGCAAACCAATCCCGATGAGCCATTCACGATCCCCCCTTGTTGCCGCGCATGATACCTGCCGGTACGTCAGGCGGAGCGCGCGGGGCGGGCGTCGTATCGGTATTTCGGAATGCGTGAGCACAGGTTGGATCGCGCATGCAGCGGCCGCGCATCCCCAATCTCACGAACTGCACGTGCAGGTACACGCACTGCACTTGAAGATTAAATTTTCTTCATGTTCGCCAACCCCGCCAGCGCAGCGGGAACGGCACATAAACTGCGAAGGTCTGACGCTCCGGGCCCGCCGCTCCGGCATTCGTCCTACGGGAAGTGTGTGGATCAATTGACCGACCCTGCCTTGCATCCGCCGCGCACCTCGCGCGTCCTCAGTTTCGTTCTGGTCGTGCTGTGTCTCGCCGTGCTCGGCGGGCTCGGCTGGTACTTTTCACACCGGAACGCGCAACAGGCCCCGGCCAACGGTGCTGGCGGACGCGGCGGCCGCCCCGGTGCAACCGTCGCCTTTGCCGAAGCCGCGGTGGCCGATATCCCGCTCCGCATGGAAGCGCTCGGCACCGTGACGCCGATTGCGATGGCGACCGTGCGAACCCAGGTTTCGGGGGTGTTGGCGCAGATTCGGTACCAGGAAGGGCAGACGGTCAGGAAAGGGGAATCGCTGGCGCAGATCGATCCGCGGCCCTTTCAGATTGCGCTGGATCAGGCGCGCGCCCAGCAGGCGCGTGATGAAGCGGAGCTCGATAACGCCCGCGTGATCCTCGAGCGGAACAAGACGCTGCTCGCGCAGGATTCGATCGCACAGCAGGACGTCGACACTCAGGCCGCGACGGTCAAACAACTCAGCGGCACGCTCGCCGCGGATCGCGCGGCGGTTGCCACGGCCCGGCTCAATCTGGACTACAGCAATGTGCTGGCGCCCATCAGTGGTCGAGTGGGTTTGCGGCCGGTAGATATCGGCAACTATGTGACGCCCGGTGACACGACCGGCATCGCGACGATCACTCAGGTGACGCCGATCGATGTGGTCTTCACGCTGCCCGCGGAGAGCGTCACGTCGATTCAAAAGCGCGTCAGCGCGGGTGCCAAGTTGCCCGCGACCGTGCTCGACAGAACGCGCACGAAGAACCTCGGCACCGGAACGTTCCTCACGCTCGACAATCAGGTGGACGTGAATACCGGCACCGTGCGTGCGAAAGCCCGTTTCGAGAATGCGGACTCGGGACTGTTCCCCAACGAGTTCGTGAACGTGCAGTTGCAGGTGGACACCCTGGAGCACGCGGTGGTGGTGCCGGCGAATGCGATTCAGCATGGGCCGCAAGGGGCGTTTGTGTTCGTCGTTGGTGAAGACAACACCGCGCACATTCGAACGGTGAAGACCGGACCGTCAGCGGATGATCGTGTGTCGATCAGTGAAGGCTTGAAAGAGGGTGAGCGGGTCGTCACCGAAGGCGGCGATCGGCTCACGGACGGAAGCGTCGTGCGGTTGCCGGGACAGGGGCCGCCGAACGGCGGCGCACGGCCAGCCGGCCAGGCGCCGGCGAATGGACAAGCCGAGCGGGCGGGTCAACGCAATGGCCAGTCCGCCACACACCGCAACGGGCAGGGGCAACAGGGCGGCGAGCAGGGGCAGGCGCAAGGTCAGCGACGCAAGCGTCCGGCCGCGGGAGCCGGCAACGAATGAGCCCTTCGCGGCCGTTCATTCTCCGGCCCGTCGCGACGTCCCTGTTCATGGTCGCGATCGTGCTGGGAGGGCTGGTCGGATTTCATTTCCTGCCGCTCTCCGCATTGCCTGAGGTCGATTACCCGACGATCCAGGTGCAGACGCTGTATCCCGGCGCGAGCCCCGAGGTGATGAGCTCGACGGTCACCGCGCCCCTCGAAAAACAGCTCGGTCAGATGTCTGGTCTCCAGCGCATGTCGTCGACGAGCGCGGCGGGCGCTTCGGTGATCACGCTGCAATTCAGCCTCGGGCTCACGCTGGACGTAGCCGAGCAAGAAGTGCAGGCGGCCATCAACGCGGGCGGCTCATTGTTGCCGACGGATCTGCCCGCACCGCCGATCTACGCGAAGGTGAATCCGGCGGACGCGCCGGTGCTCACGTTCGCGATCAGCTCGAAGACCTTGCCGCTCACCGAAGTGCGCAATCTCGTCGAGACGCGGCTCGCGCAGAAGATCTCGCAAATCTCGGGGGTCGGACTCGTCTCGCTGAGCGGCGGACAGCGCCCCGCGGTTCGCATCCAGGCGGACACGCGGCAGCTCGCGTCGCTGGGCCTGAGCCTGGATCAGGTGCGCACCGTCATCGGCAGTGCGAACGCGAATGCCGCCAAGGGCAGCTTCGATGGACCCACGCGCTCCTATTCGATCAATGCAAACGACCAGCTGGTGACGGTCGACGACTACCGCGACCTCATCATTGCGTATCGCGAGGGTGCACCCGTGCATCTGCGCGATGTCGCCGACATCGTGATGAGCGCCGAGAACGTCAAGCTTGGCGCCTGGGAAAACACGAAGCCGGCGATCATCCTCAATGTGCAGCGGCAGCCGGGCGCGAATGTCATTGCGACCGTGAACGCGATCAAGCAGCGCCTGCCGGAGCTGCAATCGTCGCTACCGGCGTCGATCGAAGTGAACCTGCTCACGGATCGCACGGTGGGTATCCGTGCCTCGGTGAGAGATGTGGAGCTGGAGCTGCTCGTTGCCGTCGCGCTGGTCGTGCTCGTGATTTTCCTGTTCCTGCACAGCCTCAGGGCCACGGTCATCGCAAGTCTCGCGGTGCCGATCTCGCTGGTCGGCACATTCGCGGTGATGTATCTGCTCGGTTACAGCCTCAACAACCTCACCCTGATGGCGCTCACCATCGCGACCGGCTTCGTCGTCGACGATGCCATCGTGATGATCGAGAACATCGCGCGCTACATCGAAAAGGGTGAGGCGCCGCTGGAGGCGGCCCTCCAAGGCGCGGCGCAGATCGGCTTCACGATCATTTCGCTCACCGTGTCATTGATCGCGGTGCTGATTCCGCTGCTGTTCATGGGCGATGTGGTGGGCCGGCTGTTCCGCGAATTCGCCGTGACGCTGGCGATTACCATCGTGATCTCGGCCGTCGTGTCGTTGACGCTCACCGCTTCGCTGTCGGCGCGCTGGCTGAAGCACGAGCCGCACGTGCCCGCGTCCGGCATCGGCCGTCGCTGGCAACTCGGGTTCGATCGGCTGATCGGGCGTTACGACCGCATGCTGAGCTGGGTGCTGGATCGAGCCGGACTCACCCTCATTGTCGCCGCCGCGACTCTGGTGCTGACGGCAATCCTGTACATCGTCATTCCGAAAGGGCTGTTCCCCACGCAGGATACCGGGCAGCTGCAGGCGGAAGTTCGCGCGCGCGAGTCCGTGTCGTTCGTGCGGATGGCACAGCTGCAACAGCAGGTAGCGCAGGCCGTGCTCGAGTCGCCCGAGGTCGAAAGCCTCAGCTCGTTCATCGGCGTCGATGGCGCGAACACGACCGCGCTCAATCGCGGCCGCATGCTCATCAACCTGAAGCCGCATGAAGATCGCGGCAACCAGGCGGATATCCTGAAGCGACTCGAGGCGCGCGCGTCGGAAATCCCCGGTGTTTCGGTTTATCTGCAGCCCGTGCAGGATCTCACCATCGACGCCGAAACAGGTCCGACGCAGTATCGTTTCGCGCTCGAGGGTTCCGACCCGGATCTCATCGGCGAATGGACGGGGCGTCTCGTTGCCCAACTGCAGGGCTCGCCGCACGTTCGTAACGTGACGTCGGACTCGACGACGCAAGGGCTCAGCGCCACGGTGAACATCGATCGCGACTCGGCGGCGCGCTTGTCGATCACCGCCGCGAGTGTCGATGAAGCGCTGTACAGCGCGTTCGGCCAACGCATCGTGTCCACGATTTTCACAGACACGAATCAGTACCGCGTGATTCTCGAAGAAAAGCCTGGCGTCGTCTCGACGCCGCAGGACCTGCACCTCGTGAACGTGCAGACCGGCTCGGGGCAACCGACGCAATTGACGGCCATCGCGTCCATTCGGGAAACCAGCGCGCCGTTGCAGATCAATCGCGTCGGCCAGTTTCCCGCCTCGACGGTGGGATTCGACACAGCGCCCGGCTTTGCGCTGGGCCGCGCGGTGGACGATATCCGGCAGGCCGCCGTGGACATCAAATTGCCCGCCAGCATCACGACCACGTTTCTCGGCGCAGCGAATGCGTTCCAGGCGTCGTTGCAGAACGAGTTGTGGTTGATCCTCGCGGCGGTGGTGTGCGTCTACATCGTGCTCGGCGTGCTCTATGAAAGCTACATCCATCCGCTGACGATACTTTCGACGCTGCCTTCGGCGGGCGTCGGCGCCTTGCTCGCGTTGCTGCTCACCGGCAGCGACCTGGGCGTCATCGGCATCATCGGAATCATCCTGCTGATCGGCATCGTGAAGAAGAACGCGATCATGATGATCGACTTCGCCATCGATGCGGAACGCGCCGGAAAATCGCCGCGAGAGGCGATTCACGAGGCCGCGCTGCTGCGATTCAGGCCCATCCTGATGACGACGTTCGCCGCGTTGTTCGCCGCCGTGCCGCTGATGCTGGGAATGGGGCAGGGCTCGGAGCTGCGCCATCCGCTCGGCGTGGCGATCTTTGGTGGATTGATCGTGAGCCAGGTTCTCACGCTGTTCACGACACCGGTGATTTACCTCGCGTTCGATCGGCTCAACCGCAAGGCTGTGCCATGAATCTGTCCGGCCCGTTCGTTCGCCGCCCCATTGGTACGACGCTGCTGGCGGTCGGTCTCGTGCTCGCGGGCATCGGCGCGTATTTCGGGCTGCCCGTTTCCCCGCTGCCGCAAGTGGACTTTCCGACGATTTCGGTCAGCGCGAGCCTGCCGGGCGGCAGTCCGGAAACGATGGCCACGAGCGTGGCGACGCCGCTGGAACGACGTCTCGGCACGATTGCGGACGTGAGCGAGATGACCTCGTCCAGCTCGCTCGGGCGCTCGAACGTCACTTTGCAGTTCAACCTGGATCGCAACATCGACGGTGCCGCGCGCGACGTGCAGGCGGCCATCAACGCGGCGCGCGCGGATTTGCCCGCCACACTGCGTTCGAATCCCACCTATCGAAAGGTGAACCCGGCCGACACGCCGATCATGATCGTCGCGCTCACTTCGAAGACGCGTACGCCCGGGCAGATCTACGAGGCGGTCTCGAACGTGGTCCAGCAACGGTTGCTGCAGGTGAGCGGAGTCGGCGACGTCGAGCTCGGTGGCGCTTCGCTGCCCGCGGTTCGAGTGGAGCTGGCGCCGTTCGCGCTGTCTCGCTACGGCGTCTCGCTGGAGGACGTGCGGACGGCGTTGAGCGCGGCCAACCCCAATCGTCCGAAAGGCCTGATCGAAAACGACTCGCTCCGTTATCAGCTCTACACGAACGATAACGGGCGCGTGGCCGCGAACTATCGGGACCTGGTGATTGCCTATCGTGACGGCGCCGCGGTTCGGTTGAGCGATGTGGCCGAAGTGAACGACAGCGTGGAAGACATCCACACCGTCGGCCTGTTCAACGGCGAACCGGCGGTGATCGTGCTGATCACGCGGCAACCGCAGGCGAACATCATCCAGACGGTCGATTCGATCAGGGCCATCCTGCCGCAGCTGCGCGCGAGCCTGCCGCCGGATGTGAATCTTTCGATCGCATCGGACCGCACGGTCTCGATTCGCTCGTCGCTGCGCGAAGTGGAGCTGACGTTGCTGATTTCGCTGGCGCTCGTCGTGCTGGTCGTGAGCGCGTTCCTGACGAGCGTTCGCGCGACGCTGGTGCCGGCGGTTGCGGTGGTCGTGTCGTTGATGGGCACGCTGGGCGTCATGTACCTCGCCGGCTACAGCCTGAACAATCTTTCGTTGATGGCGCTGACCGTCGCCACCGGCTTCGTCGTGGACGACGCCATCGTCGTGCTCGAAAACGTCTCGCGGCATCTGGAGGCGGGGATGGCGCGCTTCGAAGCCGCGCTGCTCGGCGCGCGCGAAGTGGGATTTACCGTGACGTCGATCAGTGTGTCGCTCGTCGCCGTATTCATTCCCCTCATTTTCATGGGCGGCATCGTCGGCCGGCTGTTCCGCGAGTTCGCCGTCACATTGTCCGCAGCTGTGCTCATTTCGCTGGTGGTGTCGCTCACGCTGACGCCGATGATGTGTGCTTACGTGTTGAAGCCGGGCGAGGAGGCCAAGTCCCCGGGTCGTGTGGCGCGGTTCATGCGTCGTTCGTTCGATCGATTCCAGGGGACTTATGCGCGAGCGCTGGACTGGTCGCTGGCGCATGCGCCAATGATGGTGCTGCTGCTCGTGGGCATCGTCGCGCTCAATGTTTATCTGTTCGTCATCGTGCCGAAAGGCTTCTTCCCGGAGCAGGATCTGGGCCAGCTGAACGGGGGCATGCGCGCGGACCAGAGCATTTCGTTTCAGGCGATGCAGGGGAAGCTGAAGCAACTCGTCGACATCATTCGCGCCGATCCGGCCGTGGCGACCGTGGTGGGATTCACCGGCGGCGCGCGCGCTGGCGGCGGATTCATGTTCGCGACGCTGAAGCCACGCTCTGAACGCAAGGAAGACAGTCAGGCCGTGATCGCGCGTTTACGACCGAAGCTGCAGCGTGTGACCGGTGTGGTGCTGTTCTTGAATCCGGTGCAGGACGTTCGGGTTGGCGGGCGCCAGTCGAATTCGTCTTATCAGTTCACGCTGCAGAGCGACGACCTGCCCGGACTGCGTCTGTGGGCGACCAAACTCGCGGAGCGCATGAAACAAGATCCAACGCTCACGGACGTGGACACGGATCAGCAGGATCACGGCGTCGAGACGTACCTGACGGTCGATCGCGCCACGGCCAGCCGCTTCGGCATCACGTCGAAAGACATCGATAACGCCCTCTACGACGCCTTCGGACAGCGGCAGGTGTCGACGATCTACACGAGCCTCAATCAGTATCACGTGATCATGGAAGTGGCGCCGCGCTACGCACAATCGCCGGCTTCGTTGAACGATATCTATGTTCCCGCGCGCGCCACCGGTGTTTCGACGGCATCGACGCCGTTGCCGTCGCGAGATCCAACAACCGGCGCGGCGGTGAATGTCGCTTCGACGACGATGGTGCCGTTGAGCGCTTTCTCAAAGTTCGCCGAAGGCTCGGCGCCGACGTCGATCAATCACCAGAACGCCTCCCTCGCGACCACGATCTCGTTCAACCTCGCCACCGGCAAGTCGCTGAGTGATGCCGAACGCGCCATCCAGGAAGACATGGCGGACATCGGTGTGCCGACGAGCGTCCACGGAAGCTTCCAGGGCACAGCACGAACGTATGAGCAGTCTGTGAGTGAGGAGCCGTTGCTCATCGCCGCCGCGTTGCTGGCGATCTATATCGTGCTGGGCATTTTGTACGAGAGCTACGCGCACCCGCTCACGGCGCTGTCGACACTGCCTTCGGCGGGCATTGGCGCAGTGCTCGCGCTGATGCTGTTCAACATGGAGTTCTCGATCATGGCGCTGATCGGTGTCGTGCTGCTCATCGGCATCGTCAAGAAGAATGCGATCCTGATCATCGATTTCGCGCTCGACGCGGAGCGGGGGCGCGGATTGTCGTCGCGCGACGCCATTCGCGAAGCGGCGTTACTCCGCTTCCGTCCCATCCTGATGACCACGCTGGCAGCAGCGTTGGGTGCCGTACCGCTCGCGATCGGGTTCGGTGAAGGTTCCGAGCTGCGCCGACCGCTCGGCATCGCAATCGTCGGCGGATTGATCGTGAGCCAGGTGCTCACGCTGATCACGACGCCTGTCGTGTATCTCTATCTGGATCGGTTACGTCGGCCGCGCAAGGATGAGCGTTATCTCACGCGCGCGGCGGCGGAGGCTGTATGAAACGCTTTGCTTTAGCGGCGGCGGCCGTGACGTGCGTGCTGAGTGGCTGCGCGATCGGGCCGAACTACCGGCAGCCTTCGGTCGAAACGCCCGAGCAATACAAAGAAGCGCCGTCCAAGGAATCGCAGGCCCGGGAATCGCAGGCCCGGGAATCGCAGGCCCGGGAATCGCAGGCCAAGGAACCACAATCGGCGGGTGTGGCCGACTCAGGCGCTCGCAACTCGACGCTTCCCGAGAAATGGTGGCGCGTCTTCAACGATCCCAAGCTCGACGAGCTCGAGGAACGCGTCGCCGTTTCGAACCAGAATCTCGCGGCAGCCGAGGCGTCCTATCGGCAGGCGACCGCGATCGTCAGCCAGGCCCGCGCGAGTTTCTTTCCGTTCGTCAACCTGGGCGCTGATGCCTCGCGGTCTGGCGGACCCGGCCGCAGCAAGACTGTGACGACCGGCGGCACCGGCACGGGCATCGCCGACACTCGCAGCTCGAACACGTACCAGGCCAGCGCGACAGCGGGATGGGAGATCGACTTGTGGGGCCGGCTGCGGCGAAGCCTCGAAAACGCGCATGCACTGGCAGACGCGAGTGCGGCTGATCTCGCGTTTGCGAGACTCTCGTTGCAAGCCCAGCTCGCAACGGCATACCTGCAGCTTCGGGAAGCGGATTCCGAAGTGCGCATGCTTTCGGCGACAGTGGACGCGTACTCGCGCGCGCTGCAGATCGCGCAAAACCGATACAACGTCGGCATGGCGGCGAAGGTGGACGTGCTTCAGGCGCGCACTCAGCTTGCTAATGCGCAGGAGCAGTCCGCATCGATCGTGCTCTCGCGCGCGCAGCTCGAACACGCGATTGCGGCGCTGGTTGGCGCGCCGGCGAGCAACTTTTCGCTGAAACCGGATCCGACATTCAACGCTGCTGTTCCGGTTGTGCCGGCCGGGGTGCCCTCTGTGCTGCTGGCGCATCGGCCGGATATCGAGTCCGCAGAGCGCCGCGTGGCTGCGGCGAATGCAGACATCGGCGTGCAGGAGGCGGCTTATCTTCCGTCGCTCACGTTGAACGGCACCTACGAGTTTCTTTCGACGGCGGCCAGCACGCTCTTCAAGGCCGCGAACGAAGTGCATACCGTTGCAGCGTCAGCGTCGCAGACGTTGTTCGATGCCGGGACGACGCGCGCGCGCGTTTCGGGTGCTCGGGCGGCTTACGACCAGTCTGTCGCGGAGTATCGGCAGAGCGTGCTCACGGCGTTTCAGGATGTGGAAGACCAGCTCGCCGCGTCCCGCCAGCTCGAGCGGCAGCACGAATTTCGCCGCCAGGCGTCCGAAGCGGCGGACGAATCCGAGCGGCTCGTGCTGAATCAATATCGCGCCGGGACGGTGAGCTTCACGAACGTCGTGGTGGCGCAGACCGCTGCACTCTCCGCGCGTGTGGCGCTTTCGCAGATCGCGGTTCAACGGCAGACGACCGCGATCGCGTTGATCCAGGCGACGGGCGGCGGCTGGAAGCCCGAGCCGTGAGAGCGCTTCGATAAAGCGGCAGGCTCCCCGCCCCCGCGGTCCCCGAGCAATCGCCCAAACCGGCAGCCTCACCCAGCTGCTGGCACCGCCGATGCATGGCCTCACCGGGTAGCCGGGCTCGAGCGCGGTCGCCGGGCGGGAGCCCGCCGTGCGATCAGAAAGCGTGCAAGTTTCTGCATGCTCGCCCCGTAACCGAGCATTTTTGCGGTCACGCGTGACGGATGAGCTTCCTTCACTGCATTTCGGCCGCAGAACACTTCGCCGGCATATTTTTTTGTACAGTCATATAGGTTATTTTGTATAGGCATTAAATATTCGGGGTGGTCGATGTCTCGGGTCGTGAAGCTCGTTGCGCATTGGGTTGTCGGAGTGGGGCTGCTGGCGGGGGGCTGTATCGCGCAAGCTGCGACAGATCAGCAGCGCGGGGAATATCTCGTGCGCGCCGCCAACTGCGTGAGTTGCCACACGACGGCGGGTGGCCAAGTGTTCGCGGGCGGCATGCCGTTTCCCACTGAGTTCGGCACCATCTACTCGAGCAACATCACGCCGGATAGAGCGACCGGCATCGGCTCGTGGACTTTCGAGCAGTTCGACGCTGCCGTTCGGCGCGGCGTGCGTCCCGACGGCCAGCATCTCTATCCCGCATTTCCGTACACGAGCTTCACGAAAATCAACGACGCGGACATGCACGCGCTGTACGACTACTTCATGAGCCTGAAACCGGTGAAGGCGCCGGCTCATGAAAACGACATGCCGTTTCCCTTCAGCCAGCGCTGGCTCCTCGGTGCGTGGAAGGCGCTCTTCTTCACCGAAGGTCGTTTCGTGCCGAACCCCGCTCGTTCGCAGCAGTGGAACCGCGGCGCGTACCTCGTGGAGGCGCTCGCCCACTGCAGCGCTTGCCACTCACCGCGCAACCTGCTCGGCGCTGAAAAGTCCGCCGAGCCTTATGCAGGCGGCGTCCTGAACGAGATGGACGAAGATCGAGGCGCCGTCCGGCGGGGCGCTCCCAACCTCACATCGTCGCCGCACGGCTTGGCCGCGTGGTCCGTCGACGACGTGGCGGGATATCTCAAGCTCGGCGTTGGTTCGCGCGCCCGTCTGATGGGCACGATGAACGACGTCGTGCTGAACAGCACGCGCTATCTCACCGACGACGATACGCGCGCGATGGCTGTCTACATCAAAAGCCTCGGCGCCGCCGGCGATCCGGGCAGCCGGCCCAGCCAGAAAACGCTGGAGCTCGGCGCGAAGCAGTACGACATCCACTGCGGCACCTGCCATTTGCCCACCGGCAAAGGCTCGCCGGATACCGGTCCGCCGCTCGCCGGCAGCGCATTCGCGCAGGCGCCGGATCCTTCCTCGCTGGTGGACCTGGTGATCAACGGCCCGCGCATCCCCGTCCCGACACCGTCGGGCGAGTACCAGCGGCCGTGGCAGTCCATGACGCCGTTCGGCCAGAAACTGAGCGACGAACAAGCTGCGGCGCTGCTCACCTTCGTGCGCAACTCGTGGGGAAATGCAGCCCCGCCGGTGCAGCCGAAAGACATCGACCGGATGCGTTTTTGAGTGACTTTAGTGACGCTAAATCGAAGCGAGCCCCTGCCTCATTGATCCTTTCAGCAGGGCGCCCTAGGGTGCAGAAGCCGCAATTTTTGCCGAGGTTCTGATTGATGCTACAGCGAGCGCGAAACCGGATCCGAAACCTGCAGCAGCCCGCGCGGCGTCGGCTGTTGTGGGCAGGCGGAGTGGCGGCGGTGGCCGTCGTGGGCCTGACCATCGGACTGAGTGCGGCGAGTCGCCACGGCGAGCCGCAATCGAAGGGAACGCCCGCGAGCCTGCGTCTGCTGACTCAGCAGCAATACCTGAACACGCTGTCTTATGTTTTCGGTGAAAACGTCCAGCCGACCACGCGATTCGCGGCCCTTCCGCGGACGGACGGTCTGCTCGCCAGCGGCGCAGCCACCGCGGGTCTGACCGAAACGCAGCTGGAGATGTATCAGAAGACCGCATCGAAAGTGGCGGCTCAGATCATCAAAGAGGGCAGCCGCGAATACCTGATTCCGTGCGTGCCCGCCGACGCGGAGAAGGCCGATCCGGCCTGTGCGCGCGAGTTCGTCGAACACGTCGCGCCGCTTCTATATCGCCGGAGCGTCTCGGCCAAGCAGGTCGATACGTTGGTGGACCAGGCCGGCAAGGCCGCCGAAGCGCTGAAGAGCTTCTATGACGGGCTCGGCGTCGTGATCGAAGGCATGTTGCTCAGCCCGAACGTGCTGCTGGTCGCGGAGACCTCGGAGCCCGATCCGCGCAACCACGGCCAGCAGCGGCTCGATGGCTGGTCGCTCGCCACGCGACTCAGCTTGTTCCTGTGGAATGCCGCGCCGGACGCGGAGCTGCTGAAGGCCGCGGAGAGCGGGGCTCTTCAGACGCGCGATGGCCTGGAGGCGCAGGTCGATCGGATGCTCGCCAGCCCCAGACTCGAGGACGGCGTGCGCTCGCTGTTCGACGATATGTTCGAGTTCGAGAACTTCGCGCTGCTCACCAAGGACGGCACGATCTATCCGACCTTCACCGGCGAGACCGCGGTGGACGCGCGTGAGCAGACGCTGCGCACGGTGCTCCATCATCTGCTGACTCGTCGCGGCGACTATCGTGACTTGTTCACCACCCGCCAGACGTTCATGTCCCAGTCGCTGGCGCCGATCTACAAAGTACCTGCGCAGGGCCCAGGTTGGACGCCTTACGAGTTTCCGCCCGACAGCCCGTATGCCGGCCTGCTGACGCAGGTGAGTTTTCAGGCGCTGCATTCGCATCCCGGACGCAGCTCGGCCACGCTTCGCGGCAAGGCGCTGCGCGAAGTGATGTTGTGCCAGGCCGTGCCGAAGCCGCCGGCGAACGTGGATTTCTCCGCCGTGCAGAATCCCGACCCGAACATCAAGACGGCGCGCGAGCGCGTGGGCTTCCACCTGAAGAATCCGTCGTGCGCCGGGTGCCATCGCATCACGGATCCGATGGGTCTTTCGATGGAGGCGTTCGACGGTGCAGGGCAGTTCCGTCATCAGGAGAACGGCGCGGACATCGACACCAAGGGCAACCTCGACGGCGTGCCGTTCGATGATGTCGTCGGCCTCGGCAAGGCGTTGCACGACAATCCGCAGCTGCCGTGGTGCCTCGTCCGCCGCACTTTCGCCTATGCCACGGGCACTCGCAGCGACACCAACAATCGCCGCGTGCTCGAATTCCTGTCGGACCGTTTTGCCGACGAGGGCTATGTGTTCCCCGACTTGTTGCGCGAGATCGCGCTGAGCACCGCGTTCAGCAAGGTGTACGAGCCCCGGGTGCACAAGGTCTATCCGCTGCCCGATCTGAAATCCGCGCAACGGTCCGGAGTTGCGCCTGCTGCTGAAGCCACCGCGTCGGTCGTCCCGACACACTGATTGCGAGGAGATTGCTTCTAATGAAGTACAAGAACCTGAACCGCCGCCACGTATTGCGTGGCATGTTGAATGGCGGTGTGGTGGCGGTGGCCTTGCCGGTGCTGGACTGTTTCCTCAACGACAGCGGCACCGCATACGCGAACGGCGCGCAGCTGCCGGTGCGATTCGGGACGTGGTTCTGGGGCCTGGGCGGCAACAACTCCATTCTCGTTCCGGCGAAGACCGGCAAGGATTATGAGATTCCGCAGCAGCTCGCGCCGGTAGAGCGCGTGCGCGAGCACGTCAATCTCATCACGAACCTCACGGCGTTCCGCGATGGAGAGCCGAACCTGTGTCACTACTCCGGCTGGATCATCGGCCGAACCGGCAAGGCGCCGAAAGGCAGCGCCGAGCGTCCGGGCGAGACCATCGATGTGACGATCGCCAACGAGATCGGCCGCTCGAATCGTTTCCGCACGCTCACGGCTTCGGCCACCGGCGATTTCCGAAACACGGTCAGCTACGAGAACGAGAACTCGCCGAATCCGCCGGAGATTTCGCCGCTGGAGTTCTACTCGCGCTTGTTTGGAACGGATTTTCAGGACCCGAACTCGCCGACGTTCACGCCGAACCCGCGTGTGATGGTGCGCAAGAGCGTGCTGTCCGTCGTGATGGACGAGACGAAGTCGCTGCAGAAAACCATCGGGGCGCGCGACAAGGAGCGGCTCGATGAATATTTCACCGGCCTGCGTCATCTCGAGAAGCAGTTCGACCAGCAGCTCACCAAGCCCGAGCCGATCGCGGCTTGCCACGCGCCGCCGACGGTGACGAGCGATCCGCGCATGGGCGTCGACGTCGAGATGGTGAAGACGCGCCATCGCCTGTTGACCGACCTGATGGTGATGGCGGTGGCCTGCGATCAAACGCGCGTGTTCAACATGGCGTATTCCAACGCGCAGGCGAACACGGTGAAGCAGGGCTATGAAAAGCCGCATCACACGACGACGCATGAAGAGCCGATCGACGCGAAGCTGGGCTACCAGCCGAACCACGCGTACTTCGCATCGCGCGCCATCGAAGAATGGGCTTACTTCGTGGAAGCGTTCAGCAAGGTCCGCGAGGGCAACGGCACGCTGCTCGACAATCTGTTGATCTATGCGAACACGGATCACGGTGAGGCGCGCATTCACTCGCTCGACAAGATGATCTCGTTCACCGCGGGACGCGCCGGTGGCCGCGTCAAAACCGGCCTGCACGTGGATGCCAATGGAACCGGTGTGACGCGCGTGGGCTACACCGCCCTGCGTCTCATGGGCCTGGAGCTGCCGGGCTGGGGCGCCAAGAGCAACATGACCGCGAAACCTTTCGGCGAGATCGTGGCGTGACGAAACGATTCTTCCGCGTCGGTAGATTGTTAGCGCTGTGTCTCGTGGCCGCGCCGCTGGTCGCTGCAGCGAGCGGCGCCATGTATTGGCCCGGCACTTCCGCTTCAGGGGCGCCGGCGGCGGCGGCGAAGGAACAGTTCGAACCGGTGCCGATGCCGCCGGGATTCCAGGTCATCGTCACCGAACAGGAAGGGCCTGTGTTCGCGGACTCGCGCGGCCGCACTTTGTACACCTGGCCGGTCCATCAGCTTCGCAACGGACCGGTGGGCGAGCGCAAAGGACAGCCGAGCTGCGATAAAACGATCTACACGGTGAACTCCGGCCTGATGAGTCCGTATCCGGGCGGCTTCGAGCTGCCCGAGGTCGCGACGAGACCTTCTTGCGTGGACCTGTGGCCGCCCGTGCTGGCCGCCACCGACGCCAAGCCGATCGGCAAGTGGACCGTCGCACAGCGCGCGGATGGCTCGAAGCAGTGGGCCTACGACGGATACGCGTTGTATACGTCAGTGCTCGACGATCAGCCGGGCGAAGTGAACGGCGGGATCAGCGGCGCCACGGGTGAAGTGGGCGTGCGTCGTCCTGCCGCAGCACCTTCGATGGTGCCGCCGCAGTTCAAAGTCGTCACGAGGCTGACCGGCCGAACGCTGTCGACGATCGATAGCTACTCGGTTTACGCAACCTCGGCGGATCAGCCGGATAAATCCAACTGCACGGGCCCGTGCCTGGAAGAGTGGAAGCCCATTGTCGCGCCGGCGTATGCCAAGCCGCGCGGTGAGTTCGGTGTGATCGAACGTACGCCGGGCATCTATCAGTGGACCTTCCGCAAACAGCCGCTCTATACGCATGTGGGTGAGCCGTTCGCGAAGATGTACGGCAGCGATGTACCGGGTTGGTACAACGTCTACACGCAGTACACGCCGAAGCCGCCGGCTGAATTCAAAGTGCAGGAAAGTCCTACCGGCCTGGTGCTGGCGGACAAGAACGGCAAGACCGTTTACGTCTACATGTGCGCAGACGACGCGCTGGATCAACAGGCTTGCGATCACCCGGATTCGCCGCAGATCTACCGTTTCACCGTGTGTGGTGGCGGCGATGCGAAGCGCTGTGTCGAGCGTTTCCCGTACATCCTGGCGGCGAAGGACGCGCGCAGTGACAACCATCTGTGGAGCACGATGTGGATCGATCCGATGACCGGCAAGAAAGCCAAGCCGGATCAGACGGGCGCGCTGCACGTGTGGGCTTATCGCGAGCGGCCGGTGTACACGCACTATCGCGACAAGAAACCCGGGGACATGACCGCCGACCAGTGGGGCGAGTTCTACGGCTATCGCAACGGTTACAAGGCTTTCTGGCTGCGTTCTGATTTTGGCGGGCGAGGTGAGTGATGAACGGTAATGCACGGTCATTGGCAGGGTTCGTCGGCGCGCTGTTGTTGCCTGTGCTGGCGGGCGCATCCGGCCCCATCCCGACTCCGAAAGACACGGCTGCGAAGCCGGACTGGGCGCCACCCGGCGGGCGCATCGGCTATGTGCTGACGAATGAAGTGTCGTGGGGCGTGCGCGAGACGGCGGATCACAAGGAAGAATGCCCGGACGGTTTCAACATCGGTCCGCGCGAGCAGTTTTCCGAGTTGTATCCCAAGGACGGCAAGAAGCGCACGCTCGCCGAAACGCAGCTCAAGCGTGAAGCGGAAGTCTGGGCGCCGGACACGACGCCGGACAAGTTTCCGTTTCACGAGGCGACCGGCAAATACGCGCTCGGCATCAACCTCGACGGCAAGGTCACGCCGGAAGATTTCGAAAGCGACGATGGCCGCAAGGGCATCGACAACCAGCTGTTCCGCGTCGTCGGATGCGTGCGGAATTATCGGCAGGAAGGCGAGCTGGGCATCATCACGACCAAGTGGCGTGCGCAGAAGCCATTCAATCGCGTCACCTTCGAGATCACCGGGGTCGACAGTCTCAAGAACGATCCGGACGTGACGGTTACTTATTACCGCACGCTCGATACGTTGCTCGCCGGGCCCACTGGCAATTACATGCCGGGCGGTTCGCAGCGCGTGGATGCGCGCTTCGGCAAGCGATTCATCGCGACTGCCAAAGGGCGCATCGTCGACGGTGTGCTGGAAACGCAGCCGTTCGATCAGCTGCTGGTGCCCGAAGATGGAATGGGCGATCCGGCGATCAATATTTTCAGGACGGCGCAATTGCGACTGAAGCTCGACCCCGAGGGTGCCGAAGGCGTGCTCGGCGGCTTCGTCGACGTGGAGCAGTGGTACTACGCCATGAACACTTCGTGGGCGACTCACCACGCGGCTTACGGACAGGCTTCGGCGGCCTCGATCTACAAGGCGCTGCGGCGCCTGGCGGATGGTTTCCCGGATCCGCAGACGGGCGAGAACACTGCGATCTCGGGTTATCTCGCCGTGAAGTTGGTGCAGGCCTACGTCATTCAGCCGGAAGCGGAAACCAGTAAGGTCGCAGCGAAGTAGCGAATCGTTGACGCGGGCGCCGGCTGCGACTTAGGTCGGTGGCTGGCCGCTTTGGCCGCTCGCTGGCTCGCAAGCCCGATGCAGGGCGCGAGCGGTTTCGCTATCGTGGCGATCATGACAGGGCTCGTTGTGCGCAATCTACTGGACACCCAGACCGTCGGCATTCGCGACGTCGTCTGCAATGGCCTGTGCCGCCACAAGAGCCCTGAGGAATGCAGCACCGCCGTGCATCTCGTGTTTCCCTATCGCGGCGTTTTCGTGCGCCACCTGGGCCGGAACGACGCGGTGGCCGAAGCGAACCAGGTCGTGTTCTTCAACCCGTCCGAAGGCTACCGCATCAGCCATCCGGTAAAGGGCGGCGATGCGTGTCTTTCACTCGCGGTGCGCGAAGACCTGCTCCACGAGCTTGCTCCGCAAACGCATCTTCAGGATCGCGACGCCGTCGCGTTTCGCCGGCAGCGCCTTCGCGTCGATCCACGCGCGCAGGTTCTGGTCGCGCTCCTGCGCCACAGCCTGTCGACGCAAGCGGTCGAAACGCTCGAAGCCGAGACGCTTGCGTTGACCTTGGTTCGTCGCGCGCTGGGTGAGCGCACGTCGCATGCCACAAAGGCCAGCTATTCGCGGCAGAAACTCGTCGACCGAGCGAAGCTCATCCTGTCGTCCGAGCTTTCGCGACGCTGGACGCTCGCGGAGATCGCCGCTGAAGTTGGGGTTTCGCCCGTCTATCTCACGCAGGTTTTCGCGCAGACCGAAGGCGTGCCGCTCTATCGCTACCAGTTGCGCTTGCGGCTCGCGCGCGCCCTGGATCTGCTCGGCACCTATGAAGATCTCGCCGCGCTCGGCATGGAGCTCGGTTTCTCCAGCCACAGCCATTTCAGCGCGGCCTTTCGACAGGCCTACGGGCGCACGCCCGCGGAGTTTCGTCGCTCCGTTCATCCGGGCTGACCACTCGCTAAAGATTTCGACAGCGGCCTGCGCCCCCTAAATGGTCTTCTGGCGATGTCGGATAGGACATCACCACGGAGACCTTTCATGAGCGCGAGCATCGCCCACCGCATCGTTACCACACCGTCGGGCCGCATCAGTTATCGCGAAACGGGAGCAGGCCCGGTCGCCTTGTTTGTTCACGGCGTCCTGCTCAACAGCCATCTCTGGCGCCACCAATTGGCGGAGCTTTCGGACATTCGTCGCTGCATCGCTGTGGATCTGCTCGCCCATGGCGACACGGAAATCGCACCGGATCAGGATGTATCGGTCACGGCCAACGCGAAGATGCTCGCTGAGTTTCTCGATGCGCTGGACATTCAGCAGGTCGATCTCGTCGGCAACGATAGTGGCGGCGGCATCGCCCAGATTTTCGCCGCTCATCACCCGTCGAGGGTGCGTACGCTGGCGCTCACCGATTGCGATGCGCATGACAACTGGCCACCGGAAGCCTTCAAGCCATTCCTGGATAGGGCGGCCGCAGGTGGCCTGCGCGGCACCCTCGAAGCGATGCTGGCGGACAAGAACATTTTTCGATCGCCTCAGGCGCTCGGGCCGGCGTACGAGCATCCCGAGAACGTTACCGACGGCACCATCGAAACGTACCTTCGACCGTTGGTGCGCACACCGCAGCGTACCGCCGACTTTCGACGCTTCCTCGCGGAGTTCGATTGCCGGCACACGCTCGCCGCGGAAGCAGGGCTGCGCAAATTGCGCGCGCCGACATTGATCGTCTGGGGCACCGACGATATCTATTTCGACCTCCGATGGTCGCACTGGCTCGCCGAGACGATTCCCGGTACGCGGCGGCGGGTCGAGCTGGAAGGCGCGCGAATTTTCTTTCCGGAAGAGCGCGCGGCGGAGCTCAATCAAGAATTGCGGGCGCACTGGGCAAACTCTCCCGCGGGGGCAGTATGAAATCCACGCAAGTGCAACGCGTAGCGCGTTTCCGGGAGCAGCATCGCGTGGGCGGCTTGCTTCTGCCCAATGCTTGGGACGCGGTGAGCGCGCGCATTTTCGAAGCGGCGGGGTTCGAAGCCATCGGCACGACCAGCGCGGGAATCGCCTACACCGAAGGGTTCCAGGACGCGGAGCAGATCGGTCGCGATGCCATGATGCGAGCGGTCGGCAAGATCGTGCGCGCTGTGGATTGTCCTGTGACCGCCGACATCGAAGCGGGCTACGGGGCCGATCCAGCCGATGTGGCCGAGACGGTGAGCGCAGCTCTGGACGTGGGCGTCGCCGGCATCAATCTCGAAGACAACGCGCACGGACGAGCGAGCAGCGCGTTGTTCGATATCGACGCACAGTGCGCCAGGATTGCAGCGGCGCGCGGCGTGGCGGAACGGCGCGGGGTTTCACTCGTCATCAACGCGCGCACGGACACGTTTTTGAAGAAGCTGGGCAAAGACGTGGATGAACGCGTGGCCGCCACCGTTGAGCGGGGTACTCGATATCTGCAAGCCGGCGCCGATGTCCTGTTTGTTCCGATCTTGATAGACCCGGTGCTGGTGCGGCGGCTGGCGGAGCGATTGCCCGGACCGTTGAGCCTCATGGGCATGCCGGGCGCGCCGGCGGCCAAAGACCTCTTCGCTGCCGGCGCAACTCGCATCAGCATCGGGCAGACGGCGCTCCTCGCCACACTCGGATGCCTGAAGAACATCGCAGACGAGTTGCGTCACGAAGGCACGTGGGGCTCGATCGAGCGGACGTTCTACGGTTTCGGAGAAACGGAAGCGCTGTTTTCAAACGAGAGGAAATCATGAACCCGAACGCTGACGATCGAACCTGCGCGGCATGTGATTGCCCCATCGACGGCGACGCGGTGAGCGTCACCGTCGGCGGAAAAACCGTCGAGGTCTGTTGCGACGATTGCGCACGCGCGCTGAATGAAGCGCACGCGGCGGCAGTCGGTTTGGCGCCGCGCCCGACGGTGTGAGCCGCAGCCTCAGCAGCAATTCACTGGCATCAGACGCGACTCAGTGGGCCCGGTGGCGAGTCCCACTGAGTCGCATTCTTCGGGAACCCAGGCCGCTGAACTCTGACGACGCAGAATCGCTGTCCCGTAGGCGCCTGCATCACCACCCATCGCTCCAGTCGATTCACGACCGTTGCGCCCAGTTGGGTCAGGCGCGCGACTTCGGCTTCGATGTTGTCGGTCTCGATATCCAGGTGCACCCGACTCTCGTGATCGACGCGCTGGAGCTGCACGATTGGCTCGTCGGTCGGAGTCTCCAGCATGACGTAGTTGCCGCGCGTGCCGGGATGATTGCGATCCACGGCGCGACCGAGTGCATCTGCCCAGAAGCGAGCGGCAGCTTCGATGTCGGTGGTCTTGCAATCGATGAGCAGGGCGCAGAGCCGGGAGTAATGCATGTCAGCCTCCTTGAATCCGGGCGTCCATCTTAATGCGGGCTCACTCGATGCGACCCGCTTGACTCCCTCGCCGGAGCCGCAACACTGGCGCGATGCCAGCGCGAACCGGATCAGCCACGCTTCCCCTCCACAGCGGACGAGTCCCTCAATGGCTCGCCGATCGGATGGCAAAGCTTGGCCGCGTGATCATCGAGGCGCTGATCTATCACTATGGCCGGGATGAGGTGCTGCGCCGTTTGTCGCACCCGTTCTGGTTCCAGTCGTTCGGCGCGGTGATGGGGATGGACTGGCATTCTTCCGGCATCACCACGAGCGTGCTCGGTGCACTGAAGCGCGGGCTCGCGCCCATCGAACATGAGCTCGGCCTTTATGTCTGCGGCGGCCGCGGTCGTCACTCCCGCCAGACTCCGATGGAGCTCGCGCGAGTCGGTGAGCGCACGGGGCTCGATGGCGATGCCCTGGCCCGCTCGAGCCGTCTCGTCGCGAAAGTCGATAGCGCGGCGATTCAGGATGGCTACGATCTCTATCTGCACGGATTCGTCGTCAGCGCAGAGGGCCGCTGGTGTGTGGTCCAGCAGGGCATGAACGAAACGCGGCGCGAAGCTCGCCGCTATCACTGGCTTTCGGAAAACCTCACTAGCTTCCTGGATTCACCCCACAGTGCGATCGAGGGCCTGCCGCACGGTCAAGTGCTGAATCTCGCGGACGCGCGGGCCGCATCCAGCCGTGCGGCCGGCATCGAGCTTCTGGCGCAGGGACCGGATCGCGTGATCAACGTGCTCAAGCGCTATCGCGATCCAGGAAATACGACACTCGATTTGTTCGCCGATCCCGCAGAACCGCCCCATCTTCACATGCCGGGCCATCATGACGTGCGCGCCACTGACGTCGAGTTGCGCCGATTGCACGGCACGCTGGCCGCCGCAGCGGAGCGTGCGCCAACAGATTTCGCAGATGTGTTGCTCACGCCCGGTGTCGGCGGCCGCACGGTCGCGTCGCTCGCGTTCGTCGCGGAGGTGATTCACGGCGCGCCGAGCCGTTTCTCCGATCCCGCGCGGTTCTCACTCGCACACGGCGGAAAAGACGGGCATCCGTTCCCGGTTCCCTTGAAGGTTTACGACGAGACTCTGCGCGTGCTCAAGTCCGCGGTGTCGCAGGCAAAGCTCGGCAACGACGAGACGTTGGCAGCGCTGCGTCGCCTCGACGGGCAGGCCAGAGTGCTCGAGCAGTCAGCCAGCGGACCGAGCTTCGAGCAGCTCGTCGAGCTGGAACGCTCCCGCTCGGCGGATTGGGATGGACGCACAGTCTGAAGAAGCTCTTCAGAATCGGTAGTCGACCGTCAGACCCACGGTCCGAGGCTGCAGCACGATCCCTTCGTTTTGCGCAGCGGCCGTGCCGGTGATATCGGGAAAGCTGAACGCCGTCAGGTACGCGCGCTCGTCCGTCAGATTCTTTGCGAACACCCGCACCGTCCAGTTCTTGTTGCTCAGGTCCGAGTTGAAGTCGAGGGCGTCGTAAGCATCCGTCGGAATCCCATCCAATGCGAGCAAGCCCACGCTGTAGCGCTTGCCGACGTGGCGCAGGCCGGCGCCCGCATGGAATGCCCAGTCCGCAAAGGCATCGTGCTGGTAGTCGACGCGCAGCGACCCGGAGAACTTCGGAACGAGCGGCAACCGATCGCCATCGGCGCCGTTCGCGGTCGGCGCATCCTCGGTCAGGACCGCATCGATGTAAGACGCAGTGGCCCGAAGCTCGAGCCCCGGTGCGGCTCTGACAGATGTGTCGAATTGCAAGCCGCGGCTCCGCGCCGTGCCGCCATTCGCGACGTAAGAAATGCCGCTGGGGAGCGAGCCTGGAACCTGGATCTTCCGCCAGCGCAACTCGAACGCGGCGATGTTCACGACCGCGCGGCCGTCCAACAGCGAGTTCTTGAAGCCCACTTCATAGTTCGTGAGCTCGGACGAGTCCACGGACGGCGGCACGCCGGGCAGCGACGTGTTGGGTCCGCCGGCCTGATAACCCGTGGACACCAGAACGTATCCCATCGTGTCGCTCGTGAATTTGAAATTGCTGCGCGCGATCCACGTCACGACGTTTTCTGAAGAGTCGCCCGGCACGTTGGCCGGCGGCAGGATGGGTGAGCCGGCTTCCACGATCTGGCTGAAGTCCTGGTCGTTGCGCGCGTAACGCACGCCGCCGCCGAACTCCAGGCGATCGGTGGCGTGAAACGAAGCGTTCGCGAAGGCTGCATATTCGCGGTAGGTCGTCGGCAACGCCGCTTCGAACAGCGGATCGAGACCGATGTCCGCCAGGCTCGTGCCGTCGGCGCGGTACGTGCGCAGGAACTGTCGGTTCGTGCCTTTTTCGTGGTCGTAATAGAGTCCCGCGAGCCATTCGAGGCGCGCTGCATCCGGCGACGAAAGCCGAAATTCCTGGCTGAAACGTTTCGCAGAGAGAAAGAGTGGGAACTCCACAGCGCTGTCGGCCGGGCCGCCGAGCAGCGGCAGAAGGGCTTGATAGGTGTAGGTTGCGTCCTGCACGACGCTGTCCGACTTCTTCGACCAACTGGTCGCGGAAACGAAATCCGCCCCCGGCAATTTCCAGTTCAGCGTCGCTGAAATGTAGTGAAGCGAGTTGTCGTAGACATTCGCTCTCAGGTTGTTGTCCGTGAGGTCGCCGCCCAACGGCTGCATCGTCGCCGGGTCCAATGCGACGGTGGCAACGCCATCCGTCTCGGCCTTCGCATACAACGCGTTCACTTGAACTTTCGCGGCGTCACTGACTTGCCACAGCGCGCCCACGCGAGCGCTCTGCTGCAAGCTCGAGTTCTGTCCTTCGCGACCCGTGGCGGAGTTGTCGATGAATCCCGGCGTACGTTCCTGCCCGACGCTCGCGATGATTCCGAGCTTGTCGGTGACCAATGGCGTGTTGACGTAGCCGCGCAAGCCACTGCCCGTGCCGGTTCCGTGGGCGACGTCGAAGACGCTTCCGCCGACGCGATATTCGCTTTCGTCGAGATGGGGGATCGTCAGGTCGTGCTTGATCAAGCCGCCCAAGGCATTGGCGCCGTAAAGCGTGCCTTGCGGGCCGGACAGCACTTCGATCTGGCGCACGTCGTACGGCAGCAGGTCGAGCGCGTAATTACCGCCGCGGTCGTGAAAACCGGTCGAGCCGATCGGCGTGTCGTCGATATAGGAGCCGACGGTGGCGTTGGCACTGAGCGGCGAGATGCCGCGAATGGAAAGCGTGGTCTGCCCCGGGGCGCCAAAGCTGTCCACCTGCAAACCCGGTACATAAGCGCCGATATCGGTCAGTTGGGTCGCATGGAGCGCGTTGAGATCTTCGGTGCGGACAACGCTGACCGTGGCCGGCACGTCCTGGAGATTCTCGATGCGCTTTTGCGCGGTGACGGTGATTTCGTCCAGCGCGCGCGTATCCGAATCGGCGGCGAGGGCGGGTTGGCTGCTCAACGCAACGGCGCCGGCGAGTCCCAACGCAACGGGCAGCTTCGGGCGTTTCCACTCGTTTTGCATGACGGTGTCCCCTGATGGTTATTGTTGCGCCGAGACTAGGAGATGAGGAGCCTGTATGTCAAAAAATTCTCCATATGGAGAGTTTTGTGGGATATTTGCCTCCAGGCTGTGCAATCCGCCAATCGCTGACCTATAGTTTCGGCCTATGCGAAACCAGAACACCTTGGGCCAGTTGGTCAGGGCAGAACGGCAGCGCCGCGAGTGGACGCTGCGTCAGATGAGCGAGCGAGTGGGGATTCCGCTGTCGACGCTCGCCAAAGTCGAGCAGGACAAGCTCTCGCTCACCTACGACAAGCTTCAGCAGATGGCGTCACGGCTCGGCGTGACGATGGCGGAGTTTCTCGCGCAGGACAGCGCAGAGCCGGGGCCGTCCGCGGCAATCACAGCCCGTCGCAGCCTCACCGGTACGACCAACACCGTGCGGGTCGAAACATCCAACTACGACTATGAGTATTTGTGCTCGGATCTGCGGGATAAACGCATGGTGCCGATCCTCACGCGCATGCGCGCGCACTCGCTCGAAGAGTTCGGCGAGTTGATTCGCCATGAAGGCGAAGAGTTTCTGTATGTGCTCGAGGGGTGCATCGAAGTGCACTCGCAGTTCTATACGCCGCTGACGTTGCAGGTGGGGCAGGGCATCTACATCGATAGCACGATGGGCCACGCGTACATCGCAAAAGATTGCGACAGCGCGCTGGTGCTCGCGATCTGCTCCAGCGAAGACGCGAATCTCTCGGAAACGTTGATGCACCTCGCGCATCAGGATGCCGTCGTCGCGTCCGACTGAGCCGTCCTTCCGATTGACACCATGTTTCCATATGGGACAGTATTCTCCATATGGGATATTTGGAGCTGCCCTTTCCGTACCTACTGTTTCTGGGTGACACCACCCAGCCGCAGTTCGCCAAGACGGCCTATGGACTGCGCGACTGGGCCGCTGAAAAGTGCGTCGGTGAGTGGGCCAGCGCGGCGGCCACGGTCACGACGGGCTTGCCGCGGCTGTCACCCGAAGAAGCAAAGGCGCGTGGCGCGCGTTCGATGGTCATCGGCGTCGCCAATATCGGCGGCGTCATCAACGCTCCGTGGATGCCGCTGCTGCTGGAGGCGCTTCACGCCGGACTCGATCTGATCGGCGGCCTGCACACCCGATTGAATGATCAGCCGGACTTGCAGGCGGCCGCGAAACGCCTGGGCCGTCGACTCATCGACGTGCGCGTGCCGCCGGCTCACATTCCCATCGCCACCGGACAGAAACGAACCGGCAAACGTTTGCTCACTGTCGGCACCGACTGCGCGCTGGGGAAGAAATACACCGCGCTCGCGCTCGCCAAAGGTCTCGTCCAACGCGGTCAATCAGCGGATTTTCGCGCGACGGGTCAGACGGGCATCCTGATTGCCGGCGGCGGCATGCCGATGGACGCCGTGGTCTCCGATTTCGAGGCAGGGGCCGCAGAGGTGCTGAGCCCCGATGCCGACGCCGATCACTGGGACGTGATCGAAGGGCAGGGCTCGCTGTTTCATCCCGCGTATGCCGCCGTGTCGCTCGGTCTGCTTCACGGCAGCCAGCCGGATGTGATCGTCGTGTGTCACGAAGCAGGGCGTGAAACCGTGCTCGGCACACCCGGCTATCGGCTGCCCACGCTGCAGGAAACGATCGACCTCAATCTGACGTTGGGGCGGCGGACCAACCCCGCGATTCGGTGTGCGGGCGTGAGCATCAACACATCTGCCCTGAGCATCGAAGATGCCGAAGCGTATCTGCAGCGCGTGACTACAGAGCTCGGGTTGCCGGCCGCGGATCCGATCCGCGCCGGTGTGCGTTTCGATCGTTTGATCGACGCGTGTCTCGGCGAATGAGCGCCTTCCAGCGCTACTGGTTACCGGGATTCGCCTTCAAGGCGGTTGTCATTGGCGGCGGCTACGCCACGGGCCGCGAGCTTGCCGAATACTTTCTGGGCAGCGGTCCGGCGGCCGGCGCGCTGGGCATGCTGGTGTCGATGGTGTGCTGGAGCGTGCTGTGTGCCTGCACGTTCCTGTTTGCGCATGTCACGCGCAGCTACGACTTCGGCACTTTTTTTCGCGAGCTGCTGGGACGCGCGGCAGTGTTGTTCGATGTCGTCTACGCGTGTTTTCTGCTGATCGTGTTGTCGGTCTTCGGCGCGGCGGCGGGCGAGCTCGGCCGCACCGTCCTGCATTGGCCAACCTGGCTCGGAACGTTGTTCCTGGTGGTCAGCATTGCTGGCGTGGTGACGTTCGGAAATCGCTCCGTCGAAGCGCTGTTTCGCTACGTCACTTATTTTCTGTACGCCGTTTACGCGGCGCTGTTCGCGCTCTGTTTCTTCAAGTTCGGCGATCGCATCGTCGGTTCCTTTGCGGACGTTCCGCCCTCGGGCCAGTGGTGGCTCGAAGGCGCGACTTACGCGGGCTACAACGTGATCGGCGCTGTCGCGATCTTGCCTGTGTTGCGACATCTGCGATCACGGCGTGATGCGGTTATTGCGGGGACGCTAGCGGGAGTGCTCGGAATGCTGCCGGCGTTGCTGTTCTTCGTCTGCATGGCGGCGTTCTATCCGCAGATCGCCGCGGCGACGTTGCCGTCGGACTATCTGCTGTCGCGGCTCGATGCGCCGGTGTTCCACATCCTGTTCCAGTGCATGATTTTCGCGGCCTTGCTGGAAAGCGGCGCCGGCATTCTGCATGGTGCGAACGAGCGCATCGCCGGAATCCTGACCCATCGCGGTCGCGTGTTTTCGCGAAACCATCGACTGATCGTGGGCGCCACGCTGTTGATTCTCTCCGTCTGGGTCGCAACCGAGTTCGGGCTCGTCGCCTTGGTGGCACGCGGTTACCGACTGCTGGCGTTGATGATCTGCATCGTGTTTGTCGTGCCGACGCTCACCGTGGGCCTGTGGCGCGTGCTGCGGACCGAGCCGCATCCCCGGAGCGCACCGGCATGAAGAAGTGGATCCTCGCGGTTCTGGCTGGGCTGTGCCCCATCGCGGTTTGGGGCGCTGACTACGACGTCGTCCTTCGCGGCGGGCGGGTGATGGACCCCGAAACCGGCCTGGATGCCATTCGGGACGTGGGCATCAACGGCAATCGCATCGTGCGCGTGTCAGCCACGTCACTCACGGGATCTCGCGTCGTCGACGCGCGCGGGCTCGTCGTTGCGCCCGGATTCATCGACCTTCACCAGCATGGGCAGGACGAAGCGTCCAGCGTGCTGAAAGCCTTCGATGGCGTGACGAGCGGCCTCGAGATGGAAATCGGAGTGCCGGACGTGAAGGCATTCCTCGCGCAGAAATCAGGGCATTCGCTGATCCACTATGGCACGACCGCGAGTCATTCCGCCGCGCGTGCGGCCGCCTTCGGCCAGCCACTCAAGGACGATGACCTGATTCCCGCCAGCGGCCGCTCGACGAACGAGCCGGCGACCGGCGATCAATTGGCGCAGATCGAGTCCCGGCTGCAATCGGAGCTCGATGCGGGCGCGCTCGGCATCGGCATGGGCATTCAATATGTGCCCGGCGCCACGCGGCAGGAAGTCATCCACGTGTTCCGCTTGGCCGCTGGCCGACACGTGCCGGTGTTCACACACGTGCGCAGCGCTGGTCGGCAGGAGCCGGGCTCGAGCATCGAAGCCGTTGGCGAAGTGATCGCAGCGGCGGCCGTCACCGGTGCAGCACTGCAGATCGTGCACATCAATTCGAGCTGCCTCGCGGATGTTCCCGAGTGTCTGGCGATGGTCGCCGGCGCGCGAGCACGCGGACTGGATGTGACGACCGAAGCCTATCCGTACATCGCCGGCATGACGGAGATCAATTCCGCGCTGTTCGACTCGGGCTGGCAGGCGAAATTCGGCATCAGCTACGACTCGCTGATGCTGCCGGATACCGGTGAAAGGCTCACGAAGAAGCGTTTCGACGAGCTGCATGCGTCGCCGAAGTCGCTCCCGGTCGTACTGTTCCTCAATCGTCAGGAAGTGGTGGACGGCGTGATCGCCGACCCGCTGGTCTCCATCGCAAGCGACGGCGAGATGGGCCATCCGCGCAATGCCGGGACGTATAGCCACATCCTCGCGCGCTACGTGCGCGAGCTGCGCACCGTGAGTCTCATGGATGCGATTCGCAAGATGAGCCTGATGCCCGCGCAACGGCTCGAGAAGGCGACAGTATCGGCGCGAGGCAAGGGCCGCATACAAGAAGGCGCGGATGCCGACATCGTCGTGTTCGATCCGGCGACCATCAGCGACCGCGCGACCTATGAGAAACCCAGCGAACGCAGTGTCGGCATGCGCTACGTCATGGTGAACGGCGTGTTCGTCATCGATTCAGGGGCGCTCGTCTCCGGCGTGCATCCCGGCCACAGCATCGTGGGCGGCCAGAAGACGGGAAGTGCCGAATGACTCTGAAGCTCGACGTCCATGGCGAAGTCTGGCCCGCGATCATCCCGTTCCGAATTACGGGCGTGACGTTCGTTTCGTTTCAATCGATCGTGGTCGAGGTCAGCGACGGCACGCACGTCGGCCGCGGCGAGGCGCTGGGCGTCTACTACCTCAACGAAACGATGGCCTCGCTGCTGGAACAGGTCGAGGCCTTTCGGCCTCGCCTCGAGCAGGGGATCGATCGCGAGGCACTGCAGACCTTGCTGCCGCCGGGCGGTGTTCGGAACGCCGTCGACTGCGCACTCTGGGATCTCGAAGCCAAATCCAGCCGCCAGACGATCTGGTCGCTGACCGGCGTCGCGCCAAAAGAACTGCACACGGTTTTCACGATCGGCATGGAAGACACGCCGGAGCAGATGGCGGCCAAGGCCGCGGCGGCGAAGGCCGATCTGCTGAAAGTCAAACTCAACAGCGATCGACCCGTCGAAAGATTGCGGGCGATTCGCGCGGCCCGGCCGGACGCGCGCCTGGTCGTCGATGCCAACCAGGGCTGGAATATCGCGCAGCTGCATGAAGTGATCGAAGCTGCGGTGGAGATCGGCGTCGAGATGATCGAACAACCGCTGCCGCGCAACGGCGACGCGGCGCTTGCGGGCGTGCGCTCGCCGATTCCGTTGTGTGCGGACGAATCCTGCCTGCATCTGGGCGAGCTGGATGGCGTCGCGGATCGCTATCAGATGATCAACATCAAGCTCGATAAGACAGGTGGCTTGACGCATGCATTGCGCCTCGCTGCTGAAGCACGCAAGCGCAATCTGGGAGTGATGGTCGGCAGCATGGGCGGCAGCTCATTGGCGATGGCGCCGACGTTTGTCGTGGGCTGCGTTGCAGACCTCGTCGACATCGACGGTCCGCTGCTGCAGAGATCCGATCGCGCGCACGGCATTCAATATCGAAGCGGCATGGCCAGCGTGTTCGGCGCGGCGCTGTGGGGATAGTCCGGCATTAGCGGCCGCGTCCGGGCGGCAAGGGGATTCGCATGTTTCGTGTCATGACAGGTCTGGGTCTCCTGCTGCTGGTCGCCGGCGCGGTCGGTGCGGCTGAAACGCCGCCCGATACGATCGACTACGCGCACGTGCGGCTGCAGTCGTTCGTAAAGATTCCGTTGCGCGACGGAGTGCACCTGAACGCGGACGTGTACACCTCCGATGGCGGCGACGCTCCGCGGGCCTGTGTGCTCACGATGACTCCATACGTTTCCCAGGCGTACCACGAACGCGGCGTCTACTTTGCGGCTCACGGCTACGCCTTCATTGCCGTGGACGTGCGCGGGCGCGGCGATTCGGAGGGCGTGTTCCGTCCGTTCATCCAGGAAGCGAACGACGGATATGACACGGTCGAATGGCTCGCGAAGCAGCCTTACTGCAACGGGAAGGTGGGCATGTGGGGCGGCTCATATGGCGGCTACGTGCAATGGGCCGTCGTCAAAGAACGGCCGCCGCATCTGCTGACGGTCGTGCCGGTCGCGGCGCCTTATGCCGGCGCGGACTTCCCGACGTTGTACAACATTCCGTACACCTATCTGATCCAGTGGCTGTCGTACACGCAGGGTCATACAGCGAAGGACGCGTTGTTCGGCGATCAGAACTGGTGGCAGGCGCAGAATCGCCGCTGGTTCGAGTCCGGCGCGTCATTCGAGTCCCTGGATGGCCTGCTCGGCGCGCCGCCACCGAGTTTCCGCGAGTGGCTCGAGCATCCTGATCACGATGAGTATTGGGATCAGTACAACCCGTCGGCGCGTCAGTACGCGAACTTGCAGCTGCCGATCCTCACGATCACAGGCAGCCACGACGACGATCAACCCGGTGCGCTGACTCACTACCGCGAACACATGAAGAACGCGGCCGAAACAGAGCGCGCGCGGCACTATCTGGTCATCGGTCCCTGGGATCATGCAGGCACGCGAACGCCGCGGGCCGAAGTCGGCGGGCTCACTTTCGGCCCCGCGAGCCTGCTGGATATCCCGAAACTGCACGTCGATTGGTATGCCTGGACGATGCTCGGTGGGGCAAAGCCCGAGTTCCTGAAGAAGCGGGTGGCGTATTACGTGATGTTCGCCGACCGCTGGCGTTACGCAGATTCGTTGGAAGCCGTCACGGCGGAAAACCGCGCGCTGCTGCTGAGCTCGAACGGCGGAGCCCATGATCTGTTCGGTGCCGGAGTGCTCGCTTCCAGTGGTGCGGGCGGGCCGCCCGATCGCTATGTCTACGATCCGCGCGATGTGAGCCTTGGGGCCGTCGAGCAGGTGGTGGATCCCAACAGTTACGTCGACCAGCGATTGCTGAATGCCCGCAACGGCAAGCAACTCGTCTATCACAGCGCGCCGTTCCCGCAGGACACGGAAGTCAGCGGCTTCTTCAAGCTCTCGGCGTGGATCGCGATCGATCAGCCCGACACCGATTTCATGGCGACCGTGTACGAGGTGCGCAACGACGGCGGCAGCATTCTGCTGACGTCGCAAGTGTTACGCGCCCGCTATCGGGAAAGCCTCAGAAACCCGAAGCCCATCACGACGAAAGCGCCCCTGCGTTACGAGTTCGACAAGTTCACGTTCGTCTCGCAGGAAATCAAACGCGGCAGCCGCCTGCGGCTGGTGGTCGCGCCGATCAATTCCATCTACATGGAAAAGAACTACAACACGGGCGGCGTGGCCTCGAAGCAAACGGTGCAGGACGCCCGAACGGTCACTGTGACTCTTTTCCACGATAAGGCCCATCCGAGCACGCTGTTCGTGCCGCTCGGTCAGCCGCTGAACGCCACATCGAACTGAACGAGGTCGCATCATGAGCATCGGGCGAGGCAGGACGAGTTTGACGAGGCGCGCATGTCTGGCCGGCATGGCGGCCGGTGCAACGGCGCTCGCCACACGCGTGTGGTCGGAAGGCGAATTGATCGACACGTCGACGCCGCATCCGGAGCCGATCGTGAAGCGCGAGTTCTCCCCGCGCGTCAATCGCATCGTCGAGCGCGCCGTGGTGATCGACATGCTGTCGCCGCTGATGCTGGACCTGAGGCCCGAGTCTTACGCTGGCAAGCTCACGGATGAGCAGGCGGCGATGTTTCGCGCAAGCGCGGTCACGGCATTCCACAACTCCATTGGCGTTGGCGGTCCAACGGCCTATGACGACGGCCTGCAATTCCTCGCCGGCTGGAATGGGTTCGTCGCGCGCAACGGCCACGTCTTCACGCTCGTCGATACGGTGGAGGACATCGAGCGCGCGAAGGCGGCGAAGAAAGTGGCTGTGATCATGGGGCTGCAAAATGCGGAGCAGTTCCGGCAAGTCAGCGATGTTCTGGCGTTTCGGCAGATGGGCCTGCGATGCGCGCAGCTCACCTATAACACTCAGAACCTGCTCGGCAGCGGCTCCACGGAGCGCGTTGACGGCGGCGTGAGCGATTACGGCGCCCAGATCATCCGCGAAATGAATCGGCTCGGGGTGCTCGTGGACGTTTCCCACTGCGGCGACCGCACCACGCTGGATGCGATCGACATCTCCTCAGGCCCCATCGCGATCACGCATTCGAATTGCCGGGCGCTCAACAACCATCCCCGCCTGAAGTCCGATGAGGCCATTCGCAAGCTCGCCAGCAAGGGCGGTGTCATCGGCATCACGGGCGTGCGCAATTTCGTGAAGGACAGCGAGCCCACGAGCGTGGAGGACGTGGTCAATCACATCGATCACGTGGTGAAGCTCGTTGGCATCGATCATGTGGGAATCGGCACCGATTCCGACCTGCTCGGCTACGACCGATTGCCCGTCGACATGTATCGGATGATCAAGTCCGGCTACAAGTCGTCCTATGCCTTCCGCGACAAGATCGACACGGACGGTTTCAACAACCCCGACAAGATGTTCAGCCTGACGGATGCACTGCTGCGCCGGGGCTACAGCGAGGCCAACATCACGGCCGTGCTCGGCGGAAATTTCCGGCGGCTGCTCGGCACCGCGTGGAGCGCGAAATGAGCTGTTCCCTGCGCGGATGTTTCGCGGCCTTTGGGGCGCTCTTTCTTCTCGTGGCCGGGGCGTCTGCGCAGGAGTCGGTTGCAAATGGCAAGGCCACTCATGAGCTGAATGCCGAGGATGTCGCGGCCTGGCTCGACGGTGTGATGAGTTACAGCTTGAAGCGTGGCGACATCGCCGGAGCAGTGGTCGCGGTCGTCAAGGACGGTAAGGTGCTGTTCCAGTCCGGGTACGGCTACGCCGATGTCGAGCGGAAAATCCGCATGGATCCCGAGCGCGTGATGACGCGCATCGGCTCGACATCGAAGCTGTTCACGTGGACCGCGGTCATGCAGCTGGTGGAGCAGGGCAAGCTCGATCTGCATCGGAACGTCGATGCTTACCTCGATTTCAAAGTCTCGCCAGCGGGCGGCAAGCCGATCACGCTGCTCGATCTGATGAATCACCGCGGCGGTTTCGAGGAAGGGCTGAAAGACCTGCTGAGCTTCGATCCGCAGCACGCGCTGTCCACCGAAGCGTATTTGAAGCAGCACCCGCGGCCGCTCATGTTTCCGGCTGGCAGCGTGCCGGCGTATTCGAATTACGGCACGGCCCTCGCGGGTTACATCGTGCAGCGAGTGTCGGGCGAGCCGTACGAGAGTTACATCGAGAATCATATTTTCATGCCGCTCGGCATGCGCCAATCGACCTTCGTGCAGCCCTTGCCGGCTGCGTTCAAAGGGAAGGTTGCGCAAGGCTATCGGTCCGCTTCGTTGCCCCCCGAGCCCTATGAGCTCGTGATCACACGGCCCGCCGGCAGCGCGACGACCACGGCGGCCGACATGACTCGCTTCATGCTCGCCCACCTGCAGCAGGGCCGCTTCGGCGACGCCACCCTCCTGCGCAGCGATACCGTGCAGCTCATGCACACTCCAACGACGGACGCGTTGCCGGGCTTCAGCACGATGGCGCACGGCTTTTTCCATGAGGTTCGCAACGGCAGAACCTTCCTCGCCCACGGCGGCGATACCATCTTCTTTCACAGCGATCTCGGTCTGCTGCCGGATGAGGGCGTCGGGATTTTCTGCAGCTTCAACAGTCGCGGTCGCGAAGATGCGGTGTATGGGCTGCGTCAGGCACTCATCGACTAGTTCCTGGACCGGTATTTCCCACCGGTCACTGCGCAGCAGGAGCCTGCGACGCCGGCCTCCGCGAACGCAGACGCGCAGAAAATCGCGGGGCGTTACGAATCGTCCCGTCGCATCGAGCACGGCTTCCTGAGCATTTTTTATCTGCTGCAACAGGAAATCATCCGCGCGAATGCGGACGGAACCATCGAGGCACCCAACGCCTTCTTGCCAGGCACCGCCCACTTCCGTGAGATCGCCCCGAATGTGTGGCGCGAGATCGGCAGCACGCGTCAGCTGGCGCTTGCGCACGTGAATGGGGTGGACACGGTCGTCGACAGTGAGGATCCGACGTCGGTGCGGCAGGCGGTGCCGGCGCGGCGTTCGGCTCCCCTGAACCTGACGATATTGACGGTCTCGTTCCTGATCGCCGTCGGAACTGTGGTTCTCTGGCCAGTCGGATTTTTGTTGAGACGTCGTTACCAACGGCCGCTGGTGCTTTCCCCGGCAGGGCGTCGCTGGCGACTTTTCTTGCGCATCGCTGCGTCGTTCGTGTTGCTGTGGATCGTGTGCTGGATGGCAGTGCTGAGCCCTGTGCTCAACCTGCAGCTCGATTTCTATAGCACCGCTCTCGACCCTGTGATCCGGTCGTTGCAGATTGCGGGGGCGATCGTTGTTGTGTTGGCGGTGGTCGGCGTCTGGAGTTTCTGGCGGCTGTGGCCGCTCGAGGCTTCACGAGTTGGGCGACTCGGGAATGGGGCGATCGTGGCGATGCTCGTGGGGATGGTGTGGATTGGGGTGATTGGGGGGCTGATCCGCTTTGATCTGAACTATTAGCGGTCCGGGCGCGACCATACCTCTTTTCGCTGAATCGCGTCTAGGCGCATGAAATTACGAGGAATTTATCCCAGCGCGAGTGGTCTCGCTGTGAAGTATTCCTCCCGGAATCCCGTGCACACGTGGCAGGAAAGGGCGCAGAACGACTGGGCGGCCGGCCGTCGCAGTTGAGGAACACGAGGCCGCCCCCGTCGCACTGCAATGCAAAAATTGTGTGATCCATCACAGTCCAGGCCGCGTTGCGGCGCGAATCGTGCTGCTAGGTCCCTTCACCCCGAGGGAGTCTCGCGATGATTAGCGTGCTGATGATCGACGATGCGCCGGACGGATCGCCCGATGTCAGGAAGCACCTCTCTGCCGCCGGCATCGAATGCGTGAGCGTCCGGTCGGACAGTGGCGAGTCGCTGGTGTCGGCCCTCGACCAAGGTCCCGACCTGCTGATCCTGAACCTCGACTCGCTCGCCGGTTCCCCGGAGTCCGTGCTGTCGTTGTTGCGAGCGGCGGCTCCAGGGTCAGCGACGATTCTGCTCGCCACGGATCGCTCGCAGTTCGCGGGATCACATGTGGCTGCCTGCGTAGCGCGAGACCAGCTTGCAGATCTCAGCGCGACCGTACGTGCGGTTCTTCGGCGTGCCGGATCGCCAACTCGCCGAGGCTCATTTTCCCGACGCCGCTCCAGGGCCGCGGTGGAAGCGTGCGGTACCGCCGAACAATTGATCGAACGACGGGCCGCACTCGACGAGGCACTGCCGGCGCGCGGCAACTCGGTGTTGACCAGCATCCTCCGGCGCACGCCGCCCTCCGCGGCGGCGTTGGTGATGCTGGGCGCCGAAGCCACTCGAAACCGGTTCTTGAAGCTGCTCGAGAACGCGAACATCGAGACGGAAAGCGCCGTCGACGTCGCGGCCGCGCTTCGAGCCCTCGATCAACGCGTCCACGCCGTTCTGTTCACGGACAGTCTCGATCTGATCCTGCAGGCACGCCAGTTATATGCGGGGTCCGCCACGCACATCGTGTTCGTCGATCAGAACGACGGTGAAGTCGGAATGCTGAAAGCGGTGTCGGCCGGTGCAAATGACAGTGTTTCGAGCGACGCGCGCGGCGAGTTGTTCTGGGCGCATTTGACGACGGTGCGCCGGATCGTCGGGCTCGCGAGCGCGTTGCAGCTCGCGCTCGTCGACAACCGGATCCTGTCGACGATCGATGAGCTCACGCGCTGCGCCGGCCGCCGCTTCTTCGAGAACCAGTTTCCGCGGGAGGTCGCCCGCGCGCAGCGCCTGGCGCGGCCCTTGTCTCTCGTCATGGCGGACATCGATCATTTCAAGAACATCAACGATACGCACGGTCACCAGATCGGCGATGAAGTCCTGCGGGAGTTCGCGGATCGGCTGTCGCTCGATCTGCGCCAGCGTGAAGACTGGGTTGCCAGGACCGGCGGCGAAGAGTTTGCGGTGGTGCTGCCGGAGACGAATGAAGCCGAAGCGCGGCTCGTCGCCAGACGCTTGTGCAAGCGGATCGGCGAAAGTCCGTTCGTCACCAGCGTCGGCGCGATACGGGTGACGGCGAGTTTCGGCCTCGTTGCGCGAAGTGGAGCGGCGGATGAGCTGCGCGCCGCCGAAGCCTTCGTGCGCGCGGCGGATTCGGCGCTGTATGAGAGCAAGCGACGAGGACGGAATCGCGTCACCGTGGGGAGCGCGCAAAGCGGTTCATCGGCGGAGGCAAGCGCAGGACATATCGTGCACGAGCCGACGCGAGCGGGCATGGCGAGCCAAGCGTAACCGATCGGCGGTGATGCGAGGTCCCCGAAGCGAAGCAAGGAAAGCCGTTACGAGGAAAGCCGTTACGAGACCGGTTTATGGCACGGGTCGTAGTGCACGACATGCACGAACCATCGCTCCCCGTCTCGATTGCAGAAAAATCCGACCATCGCCAAGCCGGGCGCCACTTCGATGGTCCAACCGCGCTGCTCGAGTTGGGCGCTCAGCTCGGATAAAAACCGCGCACGATCCGCAAACGGCGCGAGCTCCACATGCGCGACCAAATCGTTCATCCGATCCTGAACGATCAACCACGTCGCGTGATCGATTGCGCGGGTGGCGTCCCGCCGCTGTCGGGTCCTCATGAGCGGATGCTGAGCCGAGTGGCGCCTCGGATTCCAGCCAGTGAATAAAGCGAACGCTACTGTATGGCCGAGCGCTCCAGAGCACCGTTCGCACGGCGCGGCGTGGGCTCGGCGCGTTCCCTGTCTCTGATATTGAACGGGCTCACCGCACCAGCATCGTCACCCCGGCAAACACTCCGTACCGCGGCGACTCGCGATTCAACCCGAACAGCGCGCCGCCATCGAACACGAGAGTCGGCGCCGCTGCGAATGACAACGCACTCAGGAACTGAGCGGCCCCATGCGCGCCGCGCTGGCCCGCCCCGGAGAGCTCACCCGCGAGTTCCCATTTTCCCGCGAGGTCGTGTGACGCGGCGATGGCCCATCCGACCTGATCGCGACCCGTGCCTGGGTCTGCGACACCGAGCCGCGTGTAGCTGACATTGAAGTCGACATCGCACCCGACAGCCTCGGTGCTCACGATTCCGTTCAGCGTGTAGTCCGCATGCCCGGACCCCAGATCGTGTGAGGCCGTCGGCAACGTCGCGCCTGCTTCGAGGCCGATGCCTGTCGAGTCGGACAGCGCGTGATGAAACTTCATCGTGACGGAGGTATCGCCCCAGCCGCGCGTCGTATCGCCATCGACGCGATCCGCGATGAAGCTCTCACCGCCGATGAGCACGCCGACGCCGTCTGTGAATGCATACTTCAAAAGGTACGGCACGCTGGTGTGGCGTGTGTCGCCCGGATCGCGTTCGGTGTAGCCGCCGGCTTCCCATTCGAGATGTCCCGGTACGGGCAGGTCGGCCGGATTGGAGACCGTTGGACGATACGGGGTCGCCATGAGCTCATCGCCGGAATCGGCCGCCGTGGCGATGGTGGTCGAGAATGTGAACGCAGCGACTACGACAGGAATGGAGGAGCGTATTTTCATGGCCGCGGAGTATCACATGAGGGGGCGCAGAGCATCGGCTCGCAGACGTGACGCCTGCCCTACGTTCCGAAATCTCCAGCAGTCGGTGCGGCCCGTACGGCACGCCTTGCCATTCGCCGTTCTTCGCTATGCTCAACGCTCCAATAACTCTATCGATCACGGAGTGCCCATGCGATCCACCGGCTCCGCAGCGCTTGCGCTGCTCTTCAGCGGTCTGCTGTTCGTCACCACAGTTCAGGCTCAGCAGCCTCCCGCAGCGGGCGGTCCGCCTGCGCAAGGTCAGCCACGCCGCGGCCTCGTGCCGCTGCTCATCGAAAGCAACGCCTTTGCGGACGGCGGCATCGTTCCGGATAAGTACAGCTTCCGCGGCGGCAACACGCAGCCTGACTTCAAGATTTCGAATGCACCCGCCGAGACGCAGAGCTTCGCGATCATCCTGCACGACATCGATGTGGCGATTGGCGGCGACACGGGAGACGTGCTGCATTGGGTTGCCTTCAACATCCCCGGCACGACGAAGGAGATTCCGGAGGGCAAGCTTCCGGAAGGGTCCGTGACCGGCAAGAACATGCGGGACAATAGCTTCATGGGTCCGGGCGCCCCTCCGGGACCGCGCTATCACCATTACGTCTTCGAGTTCTACGCGCTGAACGCAAAGCTCGACCTGCCAGCCACCGCGAGTCGCGCAGAGCTGCTCGAGGCGATGAAGGGCAAGGTGATCGCCAAAGCAGCGTACGTCGGACGTTTCCGCGGAAACGCAGCGGCCGCCCCGCCCGCGGGAGGTCCGCCGCCCGCGCAGCGCTGATCGGGACGGGGCCTCTGCGCGATGAGAATATCGAGCGTCCTCAAGTACGCGTTTACGTCGGTCGGAATCGCGCTGCTGCTCGGTGCCGCGTATTCCTATGAGTACACGCGATCTTTCGTAGCAGAGGCCATTCAGACGAACGGAACTGTGATCGCGCTGGAGCCGGTGCACAGCGCCAACTCGACGACATATCGGCCACGCGTACGCTTTGAGGATGCCGAGGGCCGGAGCGTCGAGTTGTCTTCATCTACGAGCACCAGCCCGCCGTCGTATTCGGTCGGCGAGCGCGTGCGAGTGTTCTACCGCCGCGGCACCCCTGACGACGCGATGCTCGATGGCTTCTTTTCGCTGTGGGGTGCCGCCACGATCCTCGCTGCACTGGGGGCGGTGTTCACGCTGATCGGTGCCGGTGTGTTCGTGTTCGCGCACGTGAAGCGCAAACGTGAGGAGGAGCTGCGCGCGACGGGCCTGCGCATCACCACGCTCTTTCAGGGCGTCGAGATGAACAAGCTCGTGCGACTGAATCACCGCCATCCTTTCAGGGTGCTCACGCAGTGGCAGAACCCGACCACGTCTGAGGTCCACGTGTTCCGCAGTGAAAACCTGTTGTTCGATCCGACCCATTTCATCGCACCAGGAAAGGAGATCACGGTGTTCATCGAGCGCGACAATCCGAGGCGGTATCACATGGATGTGTCTTTCTTGCCGGCGCCGGGTGACTCAATCCATTGAGGTTTCATTAAGGAATCGGCGAACCCATTATATTGATTGTCTGGTACCGCATTCTCCGCTGCGGCACATGCACGACAGCGAAAGAACTCTGGCAACCGTCGCCTCGCTGGGCGGAAATCAAGTCGGACGTCGTGCAGAGCCGCGGCTATGGCGGCCCGCATTACGTGCCGCGATTCGCGCGTTTTGCAGGCAAAACAGCGTCATCGGCCAATCTTCACGTACTCGCGAACGCTCGCATGCCCCGCCTCGCAGACAAGTATCCCGTCACACCCGCGCGTTCACATTCAGGAAGACCTGGCATCGTCGATTTCACACTGAGCAATGCAGAGCGCGATTTGCTGCGCGCGTTGTTTGAATCGGAAGAAATCCGTGTCGTCGTTGGAAAGGCATAGAAAAATTATCGATACAAGCGATGCCGGCACCTGAGGGGCCCCGAAAAAAGTTCGACTACAGTCAGTGTTGCCCGCCGGACGCCACGCATTGATTCGTGAATTCATATCGCTGCGGGTTTCGTGGCCGCGGCGACACAGCGATGAAAGCGCATGCACGAATATATTTTTCGTACTGCTCTGGAAAGCGCAATTCGGCAGTCTTACCATCCGCGCGGCAAATCTGTTCGAGTCGCATCAGATCGCGTGAATGCGCTGCTATCGGAGCAACGCGTGGACACGCATTCTCGGAGGGAAATGACATGGAAGCGAACCAGAACGCCGTGACCGCCGGGGCCTTCGGTCCCAACTATCTTCCGCAACTCGTTCCACAGGGATTTTTCGGCAGCTTGCTGGGTGGACCTGTCGGCGGATTGATCGGTGGCGGAATCGGCGGCTTATTCGGCAATTCATCGGTGGGTCGTCAGATCGGGCAAACATTGGGGACTGTGGGCGGAGGCTTTTTGCCGTTCAGCGTGGATCCGGTCACGGCCGCGTACGCGCAGCAGGCACAACTGGCTCAATTGGCCCAGCAGCAGGCACAGTTGGCTCAGCAGCAACAGCAGCAGTTCGGCGGAACGCAGCAGCTGGCGCCGCAGGGCTTCTTCGGAAATCTGATCGGTCAGATCGGCCAGCCACTCGGTAGCGCGATCGGTGGTGCGTTCGGTAATGCGAATCTCGGTGGGCAGATCGGCAGTCTCGCCGGAACGCTCGGCCGCTTCCTGCCGTTCAATGTGGATCCGGTGATGGCCGCATACGCGCAGCAGGCACAACTCGCTCAGCTGGCCCAGCAGCAGGCACAGTTGGCTCAGCAGCAACAGCAGCAGCCGTTCGGCGGAACGCAGCAGCTGGCGCCGCAGGGCTTCTTCGGAAATCTGCTCGGTCAGATCGGCCAGCCGCTCGGCAGCGCCATCGGCGGTGTGTTCGGCAACGCGGGTCTCGGCGGACAGATCGGTGGCATCGCCGGATCACTCGGTCGCTTCCTGCCGTTCAATGTAGATCCCATGACGTACGCGCAAGCGTATGGCCAGCAGCAAGCGTTCCCGCCGCAGGCGTTTGCCCCGCAAGTTCCATACGGTCAGCAGCAGACGTTTGCCCCGCAGCTTCCATATGGTCAGCAGCAAGCGTTTGGCTCGCAGTTCCCGTATGGCCCGTTGCCAGCGTACGGACAGCAGATGTCTCCGCCTTACGGTATCAATCCGGGAGTCGTGGGTCAGTTCGGACGTTCACCGGGGAACGGCACGCTGCAGTGATGGACTGAAGCGTTCGCTCATCACAGGGGCACAAGGCGCGCAGGCCTCGCGGCAACTCCGCGAGGCCTGCACGACAGGCGATGAGCTGGCGCTTCATCGAGCGGAGATTTGCATGCCAAAAGAAACTTCAGGCAACGCGCGCCAGAATTTCCTGGTCCGCGCGCGTCACTCCACCGCACTCGCGCAGGTGATCGGCCATATCGAGGCCGATCCGTCCATCGCGATCGAACGACGCGTGGGCGCAGGCGATGGCCTCGAAACGCTCGTCGTTTCGATGTCGGAGTCGCAGGCCGCGCTGCTTCGACAGCGTTTTCCCGGCGAGGTGATCGTCGAATCGGACCAGCCGCTGACGTTGTACTAACCAAAGGATTCGGAGGGTGTCATGCCACAGAAAGCCGACCCGGAAGCTACGGAAAGCACCAAAACCGCCGCCACGCCCAAGGGCGCGACGTCCACAACGGAGCCGGCTGCCAGCTCAAATCCAGGCAATGGCGGAACGAGCGCTGGCATGAAAGCCCGCGGCACTCGGGTGGACAAGCAGGACCGCCGGCAATATCTGATCGCACATCGTCGCACGCCGGGCATGTCCCCGATGAGCGTCACGCCGTTTGCGCTGAACGTGGTCGAGCAGGCGCTGCGGTCGGCGCCCGATATCGAGGTCGTGGACGTGATCGCGCCGCGCGCCACCGTCGGCGCCAGTGCCGATGGTCTCGCCGGATCGCCGAATGTCATCGTTGCCCGCATGTCCGAGAACAAGGCGCAGTTGCTGAACCATCAGGGTCAGGGCCAACTCATCGTCGAGCCGGATCAGGCGCTCGCGTTGCTGGATGCGGTGCCGGGTCCTTCGATGGTCACCGCGTCATTCGCGGCCGCACCGCCGCTCGTCTTGCAGGTGCTCGTGGTGGCGCCGGATGAAAGTCCTGTCGAAGGCGCAGAGGTCTACGTTTACGGAAGCCTGCTGCCCACCGTTGCGGTGACGAACAAATCCGGCCAGGCCACGCTGTCCGTGCTCGGCGAAACACCGCGCTCGATTCGCGCGCTCTACGTGAAGCCGCGCAGCGACTTCTGGAGCTTCTATCAGGCGCAGCCGTCGGTCGATCCCACGCAAACGAATATCGTCGTGCTGCGCCCGTTCGTCGAGACGTTTACGAATTTCCCGGCCCAGCAGGCAATGGGCTGGGGCCAGAAGGCGATGCGACTGGATCAAGTGCCGTCCGATCGGCGCGGCCAGGGGGTGAAGATTGCGATCATCGACTCGGGCGCGGCCAACAGTCACGAAGACCTGCGCTCGGTGGCGCGCGGTTTCGACGCCCTCGAAAAAGGGCAGAACCCGAGCAACTGGATGGTCGACACCATTTCGCACGGCTCGCACTGTGCGGGAATCATCGCGGGAAACAGCGAGAACAAAGTCGGCATCCTGGGCTTCGCACCGGCGGCCGAAATCCACGCGTGCAAGATCTTCCCGGGCGGACAGATCAGTCATCTCGTGGACGCGCTGGAATACTGCATCGAGCAGCGCGTCGATCTCGTCAATCTGAGTCTCGGAACGGACCAGGTGTCGGAGCTGCTCGAGCAGCAGCTCCAGCGCGTTACCAGCTTCGGCATCGCGTGCATCGTTGCCGCCGGCAACTCGGGCGGGCCGGTGCAATATCCCGCGTCGTCACCGAATGTCCTGGCCGTCGCGGCGATTGGCAGGTTAGGGGAGTTTCCGCCGGACAGTTATCACGCACAGACCGTGCAGGGAACCACATCTGATGGTTTCTTCTCGCCGCGCTTCACTTGTTTCGGACCTGAAATTGCGGTGTGCGCACCGGGAGTCGCCGTGCTGTCGTCCGTCCCACCGAACAACTTCGCGGTCTGGGATGGCACATCGATGGCGACGCCCCACGTCACGGGACTTGCCGCGTTGGTGCTCGCGCATCATCCGGACTTTGCGGGCGCGTTCAGGGCCCGGAACGCGCAGCGCGTGCAGCGACTCTTCAGCATCCTGAAGGCAAGCGCACGACCCGTGGACCTCGGGGACCCGCGGCGCACGGGCTTCGGCCTGCCCGATGCGCCCACCGCGCTCGGTCTGCAACTCGACGCACAACCTCTGGCAACGCAGGCTTTGTCCGCGGTGCCGTGGTTTTCGCCACTGACCATCGCACCACCGGTCTCGGTATTCGGACAGCCGGCGAGAGATCGCATGTACGTCTCGCCGGCCTGGACGATGCCGGGCTATCCGCCTGCCAACCCCCTGGCGGTGGCGCCGCAAATGCAACTGCCCCCGCCTTTGCAGCGTCCGCCGTATTGGGGCTGGTGGAACGGAGTGCGATGAGCGTCCCCGCAAGACGCACCTTGCGGCGTGGCCGGACCCCGATGCGTGCATCGGGGTCCGGGCCATGATGTGCGAGTGTCCGAGGGCATGCCGAAGAGGCGTGCGACGGCGCTAACGACTTAGCGCGACTCCAGCTTCTGAATCTGCCGATCCTGCCATCGCGTGAGCAGCAGCAGGGACGTCACCGCGCCGATCAGCGCGAAGAACATGTCCGACTGTGTGTCCCACGGATCGCCTTGCGTCCCGAGAAAATCCGTTGCGCCCCCGCCGGCCGCGAGCGCAGTCCACCATTCGATGAGCTCATACACCGAGCTGATCGCCATCACGATGCAGACACACAGGAAAGCGAGCATGCGCCGACCGCGAACGAAGTGGCCACGAAGCAGAATTTCGCGTGCGACGAGTGCCGGTACGAATCCCTGCATGAAGTGTCCGATCTTGTCGTAAGGATTTCGGCTCAGGCCAAGCAGTTCCTGCAGCTCGAAACCGAACGGCACTCGCGCATAGGTATAAGCGCCGCCGACCATGAGCACCACGCTGTGCGCAAAGATGCACAGGTATAGCAGCGTGGTGAGCGGGAAGCGTTTGTATGTGAAGAGCAGGATCGGCAACGCAATGATGACGGGCGCGACTTCGAGTGCCCAGGTGCCGTAGTCGTACGGTCGAATGCCTGAGATCACGAGCAGCACCACCAGGAGCACGGCGGCGGCGATGAGGGCTTTCGTTCGGGATCGATGGAGTTCTGGGCGGGTGTCTGGCATGCGGTCGTGCTCGAAGGCCAAACCGCGAGTGTATGCGCAATCGGCCGAACTCGACCGTTGCGGGCCAGCGCACTGTGGCACCATTCTGGCCTCGGCGCGCACCGCGCCACTGCTGGAAAACAGACACGTGCCGGCTCCGCTGACGATTCAACTCTGGTCCGATCTCATCTGTCCTTTTTGCTGGGTGGGCGAGCGTCGGCTCGAGCAGGCCCTGGCATCCTTTGCCCGCCGGGATCAGGTGACCATCGTCTATCGCTCATTTCGATTGATGCCCGGCGTCGCGCCACAACCGGTCGAAGTCATGCTCGGGCAACGCTACGGCGCGGGGCCCAAGCAGGTGGCGCAGATGCATGCGCAAGTGACGCAGATGGCAGCGGAAGCGGGCCTCGCGTACGACCTTGCGGGCACGCTCACCGGCGACACGATGAACGGCCATCGGGTCGCGCAATTCGCGCGCACGCAGGGCTTGCAACGCGAAGTGGTCCAACGTTTCTACCGCGGCTACTTCTCGGAGCATCAGTCGCTGTTCGATCCGGATACGCTGCTGCGGCTCGCCGTTGAATCAGGGCTCGAGCGGAACGCGGTGGCGGGCGTGCTGGCAGGCAACGACTATTCAGCCAACGTCGAGTCTGACGAACGGGATGCCCGGTCCCTGCAAGCGAACGGGGTGCCGTTCTTTCTGATGGGGGATCGAATCAAGGTGAGTGGAGCACAGCCGCCCGAGAAATTCCTCGCGGCACTCAACGCGGCGGGAGGCGGTGGTTAATCGCAGTCGTTTCGTTCGCGAGGGCGGCAAGTGGTTCTACCTCACGAAGCATGAAACGGATGAGTGATCGCGAACGCGTCTGCCCGAGTGCCGCGCTCGATCCGTCTCCACGAAACAGGCGCAGCGATGGGGAAGCCGGGACGCGCACGCGGTGAGTACGGCCCGATGGAAGTCCGGGTTCGGTAGTTCGCCTCGGTATGGATGAAGAGGCCGCCGCTGTTCGTTGACAGCTGCGCGATGACATGCCGGGCGAGTGCAGCGCTATAGCGTTGCGCCAGGTCATACGTGACGCGGCTTTGGAACCGAACCATCACCTGGATGCCGCTGATGCCGGTGAGGTTCGGCCAGCTCTTCAGTCCATCCGCCGCGAGCCGGTCGCGAAGCACGAGCGCCGCCTTCGTGACCGTCTGCCACTCGATCGCCTCGACATCGAACACGAGCGTGTCCGGGTGTTCGGTGTCATCCACCGTGCAATTCCACGGATGTAATTCGATCGCGCCCAGGTCCACGAGACCGAGCAATCCGGCGAGGTCTTCGATCCACACGGGCAGGACGGCGTCGCCGAGAAATCCCTTCGGCCGCAGCAGATGGACCGATTCGGGCAACGTCGGCAGCGATCCCGGCGAATCGCGCACGAGCTCGAGCGGCCGGCGCGCGAGATATTTCAGTGCGCGATGTGCTACGCGGGTCCAGTACGACGCGAGTTGCTGCTTGGATGGCGCAACGATGCGGCGCTCTCCAAACGCGTCTGCATCGATCGAGATCCGCCTGTCGTGCTTCGCGCATCTTACGTCGATCCACGTGTCCTGCAGCCCGCTGCGATAGGCGGACTCGCGTTTCCGCGAGACGATGCCGGTGATCTGCATTTCGCAGGCGCGCTCGAATACCTCCGGCCCGTCCGCTTCGACATGTTCGACGAGCCGGATCCGTCGCGTCGGGATGGCGCTCAACAAATGCGCCAGCAGACGTTTGCGCCGGAGGAGGGGGACCGAACGCAAATCGAATCCGTCGAGATACAGGAGGTCGAACACGAAATAGAGCATTCGATCCGTGCGGTCGGCACCGATGTCGCGTTCGAGCGCTGTCTGGTCCGCCGCGCCACGCTCATCCAGCACGACGACTTCGCCATCGAGAACGGCATTGCGCGCGGCGAGCAGCTGAATCGCTTTTGCGAGCGGAGCGAATGTCGTCGAACGATCAGTGCCCTCTTTGTCGTACAGCACGGGCGTGCCGTTGATCAGATGCGCCTGGGTCCGGGATCCGATGTATGCGATCTCGTGGATCCATTCGTCACCCGCGGGCGCACGATTGCCCGGGGTGGCGAGACAGGGCTGGATGAATCCCGGATGAGGCGCAGGGACGCTGCCGCCGACGCGTGCGAGCGGATGGGAATATTGCGGGAAATCGCTTGCACGCTCCATGTGCTCAACTCTGGCGCGCTGTGGCAGGTGCGAATGACGAGCAAAATTACGACGTCGTGGCGCGGCACGCAAGCGCTTCGGCCGCCGCACGGTATCGGCTCGGGCGAGCTACGCGGGCTGCGCCGGTGTCGGGTGGTCCATGCGATGTCATGGCCTGCTGCAAAGGTTACACTCCGGCGGCCGCCCGTCCCGTCTCACGCAGACCCAGCTCGAATCGCGCATGAAGGTTTCATCACCGGACTCCCGCCCTGCGAAGAACCACTTCGTCATTCTCGATGGACTGCGCGGTGTCGCCGCGCTGTTCGTGGTGGTCTTCCACCTCTTCGAAACCTACACGCTGGGCGATCATTTCAATCAGGTCCTCAACCACGGGTATCTGCTGGTCGATTTCTTTTTCATGCTGTCGGGTTTCGTCATCGCGTACGCGTACGACGATCGCTGGGGCGCGATGTCGCAGTGGGACTTCTACAAGCGAAGGCTCATCCGCCTGCAACCCATGGTGATCCTCGGGAGCGTCATCGGCGCGGCGTTCTTTTACTTCCAGACCAGCTACTACTTCTACAAAGTCGGCCTCACGCCGGTCTGGTCGCTGCTGCTCGTCATGATCATCGGTTGCCTGCAGTTGCCGCTGCCCCGGTTCATGGACGTGCGCGGCTGGGACGAGCTGTATCCGCTCAACGGTCCGGCCTGGTCGCTGTTCTACGAGTACATCGGCAACATTCTTTACGCGAGCGCTTTGCGCAAGCTGTCGAATCGATCGCTCGGCCTCTTGGTGCTGGTCGCAGCCGGGCTGCTCTTGCAGCTCACCCTGTTCGCAAATGAAGGCAGTGTGATCGGCGGGTATTCGCTGGACTTCAAGGACGTCCGCATTGGAATGACGCGGCTGCTGTTTCCGTTCTTTGCCGGCGTGCTGCTGATGAGACTGGGCTACCGCATTCGCGTGAGGCATGCGTTCGCGGTGTGTAGTGCTCTGCTCGTCATTGCGATTTCGATTCCTCGCTTGGGCGGCCACCAGCACGTGTGGATCAACGGTCTCTACGAAGCGTTGTGTGTGATCGTGCTTTTCCCGCTGATCATCGCGATGGGAGCCGGCGGTGAAGTGCGCGAAGGTCGTTCCATCCGGGTCGCACGGTTCTTTGGCGTGCTCTCCTATCCGCTGTACATCAGCCACTATCCTTTGATTTATACCTACACCGCGTGGGTCGTCGACAACAAGATTCCCGGCGCGAAAGGTGCAGTGGTGGGTGTCTTGTTGCTCATGGCGAGCATCGCAATCGCGTACGCGTGCCTGAAGCTATATGACGTGCCGGTTCGAAGGTGGCTCAGCCGCAGGTTTCTCGGGCCACGCGCGGGCGATCTGCAGCCGGCACCGAGCCACCCTGGATAGACGGACCAAACCATGACGCAATCGAACGTTTACGCCATCAAAGCGGAGATCCCGCGCGTGCAGGCGCGCTTCGAGTTTCCGCGCCAGAAAACCATGTATGGCGGCAAGAAGATCGAGGCAGGTGACACGATCTATCTCTTTGCCAGCGAGAACGAAGGTGGGCAGGGCCTGGTGGCGAAAGGTATCGTCGTCGCCGCCGTCCCGACGCCGAGAAAGCGCGGCATCGAGCGCCAGACACCGCGGGTGAGCGTCACCATCAAGCGAACGTCGGTGGCAAAGCGGCCGCTGGGGCGCAAGGAGCTCAAGCCGCACGATCAGTGGAAAGACGGTCGGCCGCAGACCGAGCTGAACTTCAAGTTCTATCGGCAGGCGACGAACAAGATCGTGGGACTTTCTCCTGAGGCTGCCGCGTTCCTCGAGACGCATTTCTAAGAATCGACATGCCGCGCCGTCACGCGGCGCGCGTGCTCCATGCCGGCATCGGCGCGGTGAACTGCATTCGTTCCCGACTGAGCGGATGCGTAATCGTGATTCGCAAGGCGTGCAGGCAAAGCGGTGGCGCGTCGACCGTCAGGGTCTGGCTGTCTCCCAAGACGCCGCCAGGTCGATAAGCCGGATCGCCGCACACCGGAAATCCCACGTGCCACAGGTGAACGCGAATCTGGTTCGTGCGGCCCGTGAGCGGTCTCGCTTCCAGCAGCGCCGTGCCGTCCGCAAACCGCTCGAGTACGCGAAATTCCGTGCGCGCTTCCAGGCCCGATGTCTCGTCGACGGAGCGCGATCCGAGCCCGCCCGGGGTGTCGCTGATCGGCGCATCACAGCTGAATTCATCCAAGGCAGGCAGTCCTTGCACCCGAGCCAGATAGATCTTCTCCACCTCGCCGCTGGCAAACTGCGGTTGAATCTGCCCGGCAAAATGCTTGGTTCGCGCGACGACCAACACGCCAGTGGTGTTCGCATCGAGGCGATGTGAGGGACGCGGCTTCTGCGGGGCATACACCGTGTTCAAGACGTGCTGAAGCGTATTGAGATAGAACCGTCCGCCCGCATGCATCGGCAGGGGCGCGGGCTTGTTCAACACGATCAACGCTTCGTCTTCATGCAGTAGCTCGACGTGCATGTTCACGTCTGGCTCGATCACCGAAGCCACTTTGTGCCGGAAGCGTTCTCCGGCGCGAACGGTCTGGCTTGCACGTGCAGGCTCGCCTGCTTCATCCAGCACTCGGCCTTCATCACAGCGCTGCTGCCAGACGTTCGTTGGAACCTGCGGCGCGACTCGACACAGCGCGTCCAGCAGCGTCTGACCGTCAGATTGCGCGGGGACGTTGACGGGCTTGAACTGATCCTGCGGCTGGCGGCCCGGAAGTGAATTCGCGAGTTGCCGGATCTGTTCGTGCCGACGCGCGATGAGCGCCAGCCTGTGCTCCGCTTCAGTCTTGAAGCAATACGGGCAGGATTCTCCGGCGACGTAGTGTGCGTGCTGCTGGTCTTCGTGGGTCAGCGGGCTCTGGCAATTGAAGCACTGTCGGGCGTCGGTTTCCTGCAGGCTTGCGTCGAGGCCCACGCGTCCGTCGAACACGAAACATTCGCCGTCGTAGTGGTCCCCGCCGCACTCCTCGAAATATTTGAGGATGCCGCCCTCGAGCTGGAACACGTTCTTGAAGCCTTCGCGCTCCATGAACGGCCCGGCCTTCTCGCAGCGGATGCCGCCGGTGCAGAACATCACGATCGGCTGCTCTTTGAGCTCCGGCGCGAGCCGGCCCACGGCCTGCGGGAATTCGCGGAAGTGGTCGATGCCGATCGGCAGCGCATTCCGGAACGTGCCGAGCTTCACTTCGTAATCGTTGCGGGTATCCAGCAGCGTGACGGCGCGGCCCTCATCGAGCCAGCGTTTCAGCTCGCGGGGCGCAAGCTTCGGCGACGTGCGCCGCGCGGGGTCGATCCCTTCGACGCCGAACGCGATGATTTCTCTCTTGATCCGCACGAGCATGCGGCGAAAGGGCTGGTGGCTCGTCGTGCTCACCTTGGGCTCGAGGGTCTCGAGGCCCGGCCAGCTGCGCAGCTCCGCCAGCAGCTGCTCGATGCTGTCTGCTGTGCCGGCGACGAATAGGTTGATGCCCTCGGGGCTCAGCAGGATCGTGCCCTTGAGCTCCCACTCTTTGCACTGGCCCTGCAAACGGGTGCGCAGGAGCCTCAGATCTGTCAGCGGCAGGAAGCGATAGGCGGCGATGTTCAGGATCGGTGGCATCGCGGAATTCTAAACGGTGGGCGGCCCCCGGTGATATCCGGTTGTCGGCAGAAGGGCCTTCGAGCCTCATCGACAGGCAGGGGCATGCGGCTCGTGCGCGTGGGCACGTGCAACTTCGACGGAGCGCTTCGGCGGTTGAGCTGGCGCACGCCGTTCCGTACTCTGGCGGGCGAAAGCAATGATGCCGCTCGAGGGGGTGCCTGGTGTCGACTCGAAAAAAGTTCGTGGCCGCGACGATGCTGATGACGTTCCTGTCGGTCTGTCTCGGCCAGACCAAAGCCCCACCCATCGACGACGCGGCCCTGCGAAGCGCGGCCCGCGCGCCCGATCAATGGCTCACCATTGGTCGCGATTACGCTGAGACGCGCTTCAGCCCGCTGCAGCAGATCGACACCCGCAGCGTCGTTCGTCTCGGTCTCGCATGGTCCTACGATCCGGGTTCTTTGCGCGGCCTGGAGGCGACGCCGCTCGTCGCAAACGGTGTGCTTTATTCCAGCACCGATTGGAGCAACGTGTTCGCGCTCGACGCACGTACGGGGCGACAGCTGTGGCGCTGGGACGCGAAAGCCGATCGCATTCGCGGCTATCGCGCGTGTTGTGATGTGGTGAACCGCGGTGTCGCGCTCTACAAGGGCAAGGTATTTGTCGGCGTCATCGACGGTCGCCTCGCAGCCCTCGACGCCGTCACCGGCAAGCTGCGCTGGGAAGTGCAGACCACACCGGTGAACGAGCCGTACACGATTACCGGCGCGCCTCGCGTTGTCGATGGCAAGGTGGTCATCGGCAATGGCGGTGCCGAGCTCGGCGTGCGCGGATTCATTTCTGCTTACGATGCCGAGACCGGCAAGCTCGCATGGCGTTTCTACGTGGTGCCGGGCGATCCGTCGAAGGGCTTCGAAAACGAAGACGTGCGCAAGGCCGCCGTCACCTGGACGGGCGAGTGGTGGAAGAACGGCGGCGGCGGTGGCACGGCGTGGGATGCGTTCGCCTACGATCCGGAGGCGAAGTTGCTGTACGTCGGCACCGGCAATGGCTCCGCGTGGGATCGCAAGCTGCGAAGCCCGGGCGGCGGCGACAATCTCTATCTGTCGTCGATCGTCGCGTTGCATGTCGAGACGGGAAAAATCGCGTGGTATTACCAGACCACGCCGGGTGATCAGTGGGACTACACCGCTGTCCAGCAGATCACGCTCGCGGAGCTGCAGATCGGCGGGCGCGCACGCAAAGTGCTGATGCAGGCGCCGAAGAACGGATTTTTCTACGTGCTCGACCGGCTCACCGGCGAGCTGCTCTCCGCCGAACCGTATGCGAAGGTCACCTGGGCCAAAGGCGTGGACCTGAAGACCGGCCGGCCGATCGAGACCCAACAGGCACGCTATGGCGACCAGGTTGTGACGCAGTCGCCCGGGCCGGGTGGCGCACACAACTGGCAGCCGATGTCGTTCAATCCGGCCACGGGGCTCATGTACATCCCGGCGGTCGAAGGCAGTTTCACTTACGTGCGCGAACGCGATTTCAAACGCGTGCCGGGCTTTTGGAACATGGGCATCGACCTGAATGCGCGCGCGGGCTCGAAGGATTACGCGACGCTGCCGCAGTCGGAATACGAACCGGGCACCGGCACCGAAGTCGGCGCGGCCTCATCGCTGCTCGCCTGGGATCCGATCGCCGCGAAACCGCGTTGGCGCGTGAAATATCCGGCAGGTGTCACGGGCGGCGGCACGCTCACGACGGCGGGAAATCTCGTTTTCCAGGGCCTGAGCGATGGCCGTTTCGTCGTCTACACCGCCGATACCGGCGAGCAACTGTGGCAGACGCAGCTCGGCAACGGCATCATGGCCGCGCCCAGCACCTGGTTGCTCGACGGCCAGCAATACATTTCGGTGCTCGTGGGCTGGGGCGGTGCGAGTGGGCTCTATGCGCCGAATCCGACGAAACAATACAAGGCACCCGGTCGGCTGTTCACGTTTGTGCTCGACGGGAAGGCCAGGCTCGAACCGGTGCGCGGCATCGACAAAAATCCGCTGACGACGATCGCATTCACGGCGAGCCCGTCCGAATTGGAACGTGGAGCGACGTTGTTCGGCCGACGCTGCTCGATGTGCCATGGCGTCGCCGCGGTGAGCGGCGGCACGATCGCGGACCTGCGTTATGCGCTTCCGACCACCTACGACATGATCGATCGCATCGTGCGGCAGGGCGCTTATCAGCAGCTCGGCATGCCGAAGTTCGATTTCCTGAGCGAGGCCGATGTGGCGGCGGTGAAGAGCTACCTGCTGTCGCGGCGCAAGGAGCTGACGGACGCAGTGCATTGAGCTTCCGCAGAGCGCCGTTCGATGGCAAGAGGGGATTTCGAGAGCGTGTGTTCGGCGACGCACCGACTGTAGGTGCGCTCCCGTTCATACTCTCCCGTTGACGCTAAATGCCCTTCTGTGGCTCATCTGGAGTTCATCTATGTATCCCATCAAAACTCTCATCGCCGTTTTCGCGACCGCCATGCTCGTCTTCACTGCCGGTTGCGCGTCCACGCGCACGCATGAGGGCACCGGCCAGTACGTCGACGACAGCGCGATCACCACAAAGGTCAAGGCCGCTATTCTCGGCGAGCCGGGCTTGAAGGTTTCGGAGATCAACGTCGAAACGTTCAAAGGTGTCGTGCAGCTGAGTGGCTTCGTGAGCTCGCGCGATGACATCCGCTCGGCCGTTCGCGTGGCGAGTGCTGTCAACGGCGTCAAGTCCGTCAAGAACAGCATGCAGGTCAAGTAACGTTCGCCGTGGTCATGACCGTAAACGGCCTCGCTGACCGCATGTCGCCCTCGCCGATGGACGAGCGCTACAGCCAGCTGGTCAGCGATGCCTTCGACCTGCTCGATCGCTACCGCGCTCCCATCGGCTTGCGCGACCCGGTCACGTCGCTCAACGAAAATCCCGAAGAGCTGCTGGGTCGCGTGCGCGCAGCGGTGGAGCCATTGTTATTCGATGGCACCACCCGTCGCGAAGATGTGGCGGAGATGTTGCGCCGGATCGACGAACAGGTCCTGCGCGCCCGCCGCGGGTAATGCCCCGCAAATCACTGCAGTGATCGAGCTTGGGACATTGCCGACTGTCCGGTTCCCGTCAGCATGTCAGTGAAGCGGGTGACCGGGCACGAACGCGTGTTCCGGCAATGAAATCTCGAGGAGATTCACCGAGTCGCGCGGTTGGAAGGCGCAGGCACCGAGCGTTGCGGGCAGGAGCATCACATCTCCGCGCGCCATCGGATAGTTGCCATCCTGGTATTGCAGGTCGCCCATGCCATCGAGGCAAACGAGGACCCGCGGCGTGTCCGCAGCTCCGACGGTGAACGGCGAGCAGCTGCGCATGCGCCATACACCAAACTGATCGCATCGCACGAGCCGTTCGCGTCCCCCGTCCGCGGATTCTTCCGGCTCCGGCGTCACCGGGCTTACCGGCCCACGTGTGAAATCGATGCACGCGAAGGCCTCCTCGATTTGCAGTGCGCGAGCCTGGCCCGTGCGGGTATCGATGCGGTTCCAGTCATCGAGCCGAAACGTCACATCGCTGTTCTGTTGCACTTCGAAGGCCACCAGCGCCCCCATCGAGTGCACAGTGCCCGCGTGCAGCAGCACGCAGTCGCCGGACGTCGGACAGAAGCTCGCGAGATGGTCGGGCACTCTTCGCTGCGCAACGGCACGCCGTAGCTGATCTGCCGTGGTGTCGCGTTTCAGGCCAGCAAAGATGAGACTGCTGGGTCCGCTTTCCATGACGATCCAGGCTTCGGTCTTGCCGGACTCGCCCGGCGGCAGATAGTCCCTCTGTGTGTCTGACGGATGCACCTGCACCGACAGGAATTCGCGCGCATCGAGAAACTTCAGCAGCAGCGGGAAACGGCGAAATCGTCCGGCGAGCCTTCCCATCACGGGTTGCGGCCAGCGCTCGAGTAATTGTCGAAGCGACTGGCCCTGCAGAGGTCCGTTCGCAACGAGGCTCGTATGTTCATTGCGATCGCTCAAGAGCCACGCTTCGCCGATGTGCGCGTCGCCGGGCATTGGTGTGCGAAGAATGTGCGCGAGGCGTCGTCCACCCCACAACCGATATTGCAGCAGCGGCTGAAAGAGCAGGGGATACAGCGATTGGGCGTTCACGGCGGAAGAGTGCGCCAGGTGATCGAGTCAGTCCGTTCGGCAACGCGCTTCCAGAGCAGCGGTGCAGTTCCCGCGAAAAAAATCTCCTTATGTTTGCTTCCGTACAGAGCGGGTCGCGGTGAAAGGGGAGGTTCGAGCCCGAAGGGGGCCGTGACGCGATAAAAGTCGTACCGCTCGCGTCGTGCTCATGGCGACCCGGGCCGGGGGGTCTATGCACGCTCTGACTGATTGGATCCGAGTGAAGCTGCGGGACCGTGGCTCGCCGCTTCGGTTGCAATTGGGGCTTGGAAGTCCCGAAGTGATCATCGAGATCGATTCGGCTGCGTCGCCGCAAGCTGAGATCCCGATCGATCCGCCGAGCCCCGGTGACGATCGCGACGTTGATTCTCACCTGGTGGAGCGATCTGCTGCGGACCGTCGCAAAGACGAGTTTCTGGCGATGGTCTCTCACGAGCTGAGCTCGCCGCTCGCCTCGATTCATTACGCAGTGACGGTTCTGCGGCGTCAGACGGATGCGGCCTCCGACTCCGTGCAACAACGCATGCAGACGCTGATCGAGCGGCAACTCGCGCGAATGACCGAGCTGCTCGATGAGCTGCGCGACGTTTCGCGAATCACCAACGGACATCTGCGTCTGTTACGCGCGCGGAACGATCTTCGCGTCATCCTGAACAACGCGATCGAGACGCTCGAGCCGGTGATCCAGGCGCGCCATCAGCGGCTGTCCGTCGAGCTGGCGGACGTGCCGATCTGGCTGCAAGCCGATCCCGGCCGCCTCGAGCAGGTGTTCGTGAACCTGCTCGGCAACGCCTCGCGCTACACGGACGCGGCAGGCGAACTGAAGGTGTGGGTTCACGTGCGCAAGGGGCAGGTCATCGTTCGATTCCGCGATTCCGGAGTCGGGATCACGGCAGAGGCGATGCCGCATATCTTCGATCTGTTCAGACAGGGCGATGAAGCCGCGCCCCGCTCCAGGGACGGACTGGGCGTGGGACTCGCGGTGGTCCGCACGCTCGTCGAGTTGCACGGTGGCAGCGTCACCGCGGCGAGCGCGGGGGCCGGCAAGGGCAGCGAGTTCACTGTGCGATTGCCCACGGAAGACTGAAAGCGCGCCAGCGAACAGATTGCGCGCGGGCTCGCGCGCAGAATGCGTCGATGACAGACGAACGTCTCATCGCGATCCTGAACGAGCTGATCGAAGCGTCGATCGACAGCGAGCAGGAGATCCTGCTCGCCGCCAAACAAGCGCGCGAGCCCGAGCTCATCCGCGCCCTGAACGACACCGCCAAGGCGAGTCTCGCCGCGCTGGCGGAGCTGCAGGATCAGGTTCGCAAATTCGGCGGTATCGCGCGCGAGGACGGCAGCCTGAAGGGCGCCCTGCGTCGAAGCTGGACGAGCATCAGGTCATCGGCGATCGCGCGCGACGACCACGCGATCATGGAAGAGTGCGAACGGGGCCAGGGGTTGCTTCGAACGCACTACGGAAATGCCGTCGAGCTCGATCTGCCGCGGCCGGTCGACGCACTCGTCGAGCGGCATCACCAGGCCATCGTCGAGTGGCATTACCGGCTGCTGGACCTGCGCAACCGATTCCGCGACAGCGACGGACGTGCGCTGCGGGCCAACGATTGACGGCGACCCGCTTCGGCTCCTGAGCGGAGTCCTGCTCAGCTGAGCTCTGCTGAGTTGAGTCCTGGCGCGATCCTGCAGCTCGCCGCGAAATGTTCAACGGACTCGCGACGAGCCCGTGCCGAAGAACGTTCGCACACGCGCGACGATCTGCGGATCGGTCATCTTGTCTGCCGTCTCCACCGCCGTGGTCCGCGCGGCGAGCGGGATCCTGGCGAGCAGCCGCTTGCTCAGTTCGCCCTTGGCTTCGCCCGGCCCGAAGATCAGCAGGCTATGGGATGCCCCAAGGACTGCGATGACGGCGTCGTAATACACATCGAGATCGCGCGTCAGCGCACGCTGTCGCGCGCTGTCCGCCGACACTTGCTGCGATTCGTAAGAACCGTGCAAGGGCGAGTCGCCGCCGCGTTGCAGATGCTTGTCGATCTTCGAGACCACGCGCGTGAGGTGTTCGCCCGCAGCATTGATCGTCACGATCAGTGCTTTGCGATGATCGATCCACACGCCCGCCTTGTCGCTCATGAGTTGCCCTCTGCCACGCTGGATAGAGACAAAGCGTGCGCCCACTGTGCGTCTGCCACTGTGCGGCAGCGCTCTTTGAGCGTGTCGCCGAGATCGCACTGCGATGCTCGGGAATCAACCGGATCTGGAAACGCTTTCAGCGCGTTGTCCTACAGAGCATCGGCGCAGAAGAGAGCCTCATGCGCACCTTCATTTCCCCACGGTCTCGAAAAGGAATCCCCATGGATCATTCCAATTCCGACGGCAAACCGTCGCGTCGCGCTTTCCTGGCCGGAGCGGGAACCACGCTCGCCGGTGCCGCTGTGCTCGACGCCTATGGCGCATCGGGCGCCGCAGGTGCCACTGCCGCACAGCTTGGGCAATCGGCCGCAACCGCGGGTGCGGTGGGCAGTGCCGGCGAGACACATCAGGTGGCCGGTGGCACGCATCCGCAGTTGACGACGAATCAGGGGACGATCGTCTCGGACGACGAGAACTCGCTGAGAGTCGGCGCGCGCGGACCGACGTCCCTCGAGGATTTCGTGCTGCGGGAGAAGATCAATCACTTCGACCATGAGCGAATCCCGGAGCGCGTCGTTCACGCGCGCGGCACCGGCGCTCATGGATTCTTCGAGCTGACGCATTCGCTGTCTGACCTTTCCAGGGCCGCGATCTTCCAGGCCGTCGGCGAGAAGACGCCGGTATTCACTCGCTTCTCGACCGTTGCGGGCAACAGAGGCTCCGGCGATCTCGCGCGCGACGTGCGCGGTTTTGCCGTGAAGTTCTATACGAAGACGGGCAACTGGGACCTGGTGGGCAACAACATTCCGGTGTTCTTCATCCAGGACGCCATCAAGTTTCCCGATCTCATCCACGCCGCGAAGGAAGAGCCGGATCGCGGCTTTCCGCAGGCGGCGACCGCGCACGATAATTTCTGGGACTACGTCTCGCTGACGCCCGAAAGCACGCACATGCTGATGTGGGTGATGTCCGACCGCGCCATCCCGCGCTCGTATCGCATGATCGAGGGCTTCGGCGTTCACAGTTTTCGCCTGATCAACGAAGCGGGAAAGTCGACGTATGTGAAGTTCCACTGGCGTCCCAAGCTTGGCATGCAGTCTGTCGTGTGGGACGAAGCCGTGAAGATCAACGGTGCGGATCCCGACTTCCATCGCCGGGACCTGTGGGAGGCGATCGAGGGCGGCGCCTTTCCGGAGTGGCAGCTGTTCGTGCAGGTGTTCGACGAGGCATTCGCGAAGTCGTTCGAGTTCGACATTCTCGATTCGACCAAGCTGATCCCGGAAGAAAAGCTGCCGCTGCGGCCGGTGGGTCGGATGGTGCTGGATCGCAATCCGGACAATCATTTCTCCGAAGTCGAGCAGGTGGCGTTCTGCACGAGTCACGTGGTGGCCGGCATCGACTTCACCAACGACCCGCTGCTGCAGGGAAGGAACTTTTCGTATCTGGATACGCAGATCACGCGGCTCGGCGGGCCGAATTTCACGCAGATTCCGATCAATGCACCGCGCTGTCCGATGAACAACTTCCAGCGCGACGGCTTCCACCAGATGCAGGTGCCGAAGGGGCCGGTGAACTATTCGCCCAATTCGCGCGCGGCCAACAGTCCGCACGAAGATCAGACGAAGGGTTTCGTGAGCGCCAAGGTTCATGAAGAAGGCGACAAGCTGCGCGTGCGGTCCAGGACTTTCGCGGATCACTTCAGCCAGGCGCGGCAGTTCTTCTACAGCCAGACCGAGACCGAGCAGCAGCACATCCTCGCCGCATTCACGTTCGAGCTCAGCAAGGTGATGGGCAAGCCGATCCGCAATCGGATGCTGGGCCAGCTGGCCAACGTCGATCCGAAGATCGCGCAGCGAGTCGCCAAAGGCCTCGGTTATTCAGGGCCGATCGAGTCGGTGACGACGACGGCGGCGGCGCGGACCGATCTCAAGACTTCGGGTCCATTGAGCATTCTGCTGAACGCAAAGCCCACTTTGGAAGGACGAGTGGTGGGCTGCCTGATTGCAGACGGCACCGACGCGGCGTTCGTTTCGACATTGCGCGCGGAGGCGAAGAAAATGGGCGCGAACGTGAAGATCGTGGCGCCCACCATCGAAGGGGCCAAAGGCAGTGATGGCAAGGCGATCGATGCGGATCTGCAGCTGGCAGGCGGACCTTCCGTTCTGTTCGACACGGTGGTGATTGCGCTGACGGCGGACGCTGCATCGAAGCTAGCATCGCAGGCGGCCGCGGTCGGATTTGTTCAGGATGCGTTTGCTCATCTGAAGGTCATCGGCTCGCAGCCGGGCGCCGATGCGCTGCTGAACAAGGCGGGTGTGATGCCGGACGAGGGCGTTGTCGCGCTCGGGTCAGCCGGTGCCGTGCAGGCCTACCTCAAGCGAGCGGCGGCGGGTCGCATCTGGGCTCGCGAGCCGAAGTTGAGACCTGTTCTGTAAGGGAGTGAGACGGCCGCTCGGCGCGGGGTCCGGCGATTCGTGAATCGTCGCCGCGCAGGGCGTGCCGCGTTGTTTCGATTGCGCCATCCGGTCCAACGCTGCGCCGAGCGTGCTCACTCGGCCGAGCCGGCCAAAGGTGGCTCGAGGCCCGAGCTGGCATAGCTAGCAAGCTACCGGGGCTACCCGAGCTGGTCGGAACTTGCCTGAACTTGTCTGAACCTGAACTGGCCCGCCCGGGCCAACCAGCGGACGTCGTGCAAAAAACCCGTCCGGTCTGGGTCCATCACAGGTTGCGCAGACCTCTTACCTCTTCGACGGGCGCTCATCGCGCTCACGAAAACAAGACGGGCTGCGTATCATGCAACGATTGTTTGCCGTTCTCCTCGGCTGCTGTCTCACCGTGGCAGTCACGCCGACCCTCGATGCTGCGCCCGTCAAGGCGCGCATTTCGCACCGTCCGGCCTTGTTCAAGGACGCCCGGCAGGCGCTGGCGATCGCTCGCGCGCAGGGCCGAAAAGATGCGGTGCTCATCCTCGTTACCGAGCGCGGTCGCGCAGGTGAGGTGGCGAAGAAGGCCGAACAACTCGGCGGCAACGTGCGCTTCCGGGCCGACGAGGTCGACTATCTGCGCGTGCGTATTCCCATCGACAAGGCCACGGAGCTGGCCGAGTTCGGCCGCGTGGAAGCGGCCTCTGTGGATGTCGATGACAACTCGCCGATCCGTTTGACCGCTCCCGCCGAAGAGACGAGCAACGGCGGCGGTGATGCCTCGTCTGACAGCTCACAGCAGTGGCCGCCGAAGATCTCGGACTATCCCCTGCGCCATCCTTATTCGCCGCTCGGAGACCTGAACGCGAAAGACCTGCGAGCCGCACACCCGACGTGGGACGGGCGCGGCGCGACCATCGCGCTGCTCGACGGCCACTTCGACATGCTGCTGCCGGAGTTTCAAACCGCGTATTCGCTCGATGGAAAACCGATCCCCAAAGTCGCGGACTATCTGACGTCCACCGATCCACGCGACGAGGCGGATCTCGTTCCGCAGTGGGTCAGCATGCAGGCCGTGGTGACGTCGCACGACAAGCGCGTAGCGTTCCAAGGCAAAACATTTACCTTGCCGCGCGACGGCACCTATCGGATCGGCTTCTTCGACGAACGCCGTTTCAACAATCCGAGCAATGCCGCGTATATCGACCAGGACGTGGATCGAGACGGCAATCCAAAAGGGGACGATGGCCTGTTCGGCGTGCTCTGGAACGAGAAAACCAACGATGTCTGGGTCGACACCAACCGGGATTTCGACTTCAGTACAGAGACCGCGCTGACGGATTATGCGAAACGCCCGGTGTTCGGTGTGTTCGGCAAGGACGATCCGGCCACGCCGGTGCGCGAGTCCGTCGGCTTCGCGGTGCAGACGGATTCGAAGAACAAGTTTGTCGCGATCGAGATCGGCGTTTACCAGCACGCGTCGATCATCATGGGCGCGGTGATCGGCAATCGCGATGAGCACGGTATTCTGGAAGGCGTGGCTCCGGGTGCGCGCCTGCTCTCGATGTATTGGGGCAGCAGCATGCACGGCATGGCCGAAGGCCTGATCAAAGCCTTCCAGCATCCGGCCGTGGACGTGATCGTGCTCGAGCAGTCCGTCGCGTTACTGTCGATCTCTTACACGCTGACGGACGGGCATCACCCCATCAGCCTGTTGATCCAGCGCCTGATCGATAAATATAACAAGCTGGTCTTCGTGCCCGGCGACAACGCGCCGGCGTTTGCCTTCGTTGCCGAAGATGGCGCGGCACCCGGCGCCGTGAGCGTGGGCGGGTATCAAAGCGCGGAAAGTTATCGTTTGAACGCGGGCTATGTGCCGGAGCATTACGACAACCTGCATTTCGGTGCGCTGTCGCACGGACCGAGCACCGCCGGTGCATTGAAGCCAGATCTGCTGGCGCCATCCGGGCAGATGTCCACCGATCCAGGCTACCGCCAAGGCGCCTCCATCAAAGGGCTTTTCCAGCTGCCGCCGGGATATGAAATCGGCAGCGGCACCTCGACCGCCACGCCCACCGCGGCGGGCGCGGCGGCGCTGGTGATCAGCGCTGCGAAACAAAGCGGCATTCATTACGACGCCGTGACGCTCAAAGCGGCACTCACCGGTAGCGCGCGGCGCATTCCGCGTCTTGCGGCTCACGAGCAGGGCAGTGGGCTGATTCAAGTGGCGAAAGCGATCGACCTGCTCGGCCAGTTGCAGAAGACGAAACCCGTTGCGATCACGGTGCGCGCGCCGGTGAAGAATGTCCTGAGCGATCTCTTCATCACGCCCGATGAAGGCTATGGCATCTACGAGCGTGAAGGTTGGAAGGTCGCAGATCGACGCGAGCGCGTGATCACCCTGACGCGAACGTCCGGCCCGTCAGCGCCGATGACGTTCGATCTGAGCTGGGACGGCAATGACGGCACGTTCGCGAGTGCCGCATCCGTTACGTTGCCGTTGAACAAATCGGTGGAGCTCCCGGTGACACTGAGTGCGCAGAAAGAGGGCGCCCATAGCGCTACGTTGACCCTCACGAGCCCCGCGATTCCCGGCCCGGCGCTGCGCATTCTCAATACGCTCGTCGTTCCTCATCCGCTCACGGCGGCGAATGGCTACACATTGAAAACGGAGGTGACGCCTCCGCTGCCGGGCGACGCGAGCGTATTTGTCGACGTTCCGGCAGGCACGGCCGCGCTCACTGTGAAAGCGGCCTCTGCCGACGTGCGCCTCTCGATGATCGGGCCGGATCGCAGCATGCGTTGGCTCGCCTCCTGCAGCCCACCGGAAGGGGAGACGCCGATCTGTTCGTTGGCGGGTCCGATGGCGGGCGTGTGGGAGATCAATGTGAACAGCCTCGGCGGACGCAACTTCGATCCAGCTGCCGCCTCGCCGTTGAAATCGAAACCGGTGGCGATCACGGCGTCGCTGGTCGGGATGGACATCCGCGCGAGCCTGAGCTCGTTGGCGGCGGCCACCGGAGAGGCGCGTCCCTTTACGCTCACCGTCAAAAACAGGCTGGGCGCCGTTATGGCGGAGGCGGGCAACGTCGCTCTCGGAAGTGCGTTCGAGAAACGCGCGACCATTTCCCAGGGCGAGCAGCACCTCTACGAGATCGATGTGCCCACGGGTGCGACTTCGTTACGAGCGCGCATCGACGAACTGAGCGATTCGCACGCCGATCTCGATGTGTACCTGCTGGATTGCTCGGCACCCGATAAGCCCGCGGAGAACCCGCCTGGGGTGGAGAAAGAGAAGGGCAACCAATCGCCGCCGCGCCCAGCAGCATCCTGCGCCGTGCGCGATAAGCGCGACGACAGGGACGGCAAGGGCGAGATCGAAGTAGCGAATCCGCACGCCGGCCGATGGGTCGTCGTGGTCGATGCGTACCGCGCGCCCGGTGGCACCACGTCTTATCACTACGTCGACGTCTTCACGCATCCCAGATTCGGTTCCGTGAGCGTGGCCGACGTGCCCGTGGAACGCGCGCCAGCGGCCACCTGGACTGTGAAAGGCAACCTCTGGGTTGCCGAACGACCGCAGGCGCCGCGCAAGTTACTCGCCCGTATGCCGGTGCGCAGTGGCGCAATCGTGCAGCCCGTGCGAGTGGCAGAAGGGTTCGACGCGAGCGGCATCGTCAACTGGTACGTGCCGCTGGGGTCGACGGATGTGCTGATCGAATGAGCCGACGCGGCGTTGTGTCAGCGCCGTTCCGTCACACTTTGCGCGCAGTGCCCGGCACTCCGCGTGAGCATTCGAGATCGGCGCGATCCCACGCGCCCGACACGGCTGCTGCATCGTATGTGCTTTCCAGAAAAGCGAGCAAGGTGGCGTCGGGATCCTTCGCGGTGCGTACCACATCGTACGGCAGCAGAAATTCCCCCAGCTCCTTGCTGAAGACAGCCTCGGGCGGGCTTACCGCAAATTCACTGAACGCCGCTGGCGCAGGGTAGGCGTAGGAATAGAACGCCGGATAGTCGACGCCTCCGCCGCCCGGCCAGAATCCGGCGCTGCTGACTTCGTGCGAATACGCTTCCTGCATCACGGCTGGGGCAAGTCCCGGGGCCTTCCCCCCGAACAGCGGCGCCCTGCGGCCGGAAAACCGCGTTACCGCCAGATCGAAGCTGCCCCAGAAAAAATGCACAGGACTCGCCTTGCCGATGAAGCCGGTGCGAAAGTGCTTGAAGACTCGATCGACTTGGACGAGCGCGCGCCAGAAGCGGTTCGCGTATCGCGAGTCATAGGAGGTGTGCGTCGTGTCCCGGCTGAAGTTCACCGCGTTGGGAATCTCAGAGGGGCGCTCGTTGATGGAGACGGTTAACGCGAGGTCCTTCAGCGCCTCCATCACGTCAGCATAGAAGTCCGCCACTGTTCGGGGCACGAGCGCGATGCGGCGCTGCTCGCCGTCGTTCTTGCGGATGTGAAGGACGTGATCGATGAAGTCGAATTCCATTTCAAACGAGTGGTCGCCGTGCGGGATGGCGGACGTCGTCAGCCCCTTCGACGTGACATACAAGGCGACGTGCCAGCCGTGATTGAGCCATGGCGTTTTGGACAGCCGGATCTTGCCGACAATCTGCGTCCACAGGTGCAGCGTGTCACGGGTATCTCGCCACGCGGCGAACGGGATGTCGGGCCACGCGGTGTTCGGGGACGGATCGGAGTGTTGAGTCATGCGATGAACTATGGGATTCCGTTGCGCGCGGCGCGAGCGGAATCCAGAGGTGGGCAGTGTCGTGGGCGGCGGTGACTTTGGGCCGGCGTGTTCTTCTTCCAACGGGCCGGCTATCGGGCCATAGTCGAAGACCCCTTCGCCTTCGTGAGAAACGCATGACGCACATCACCCACGCCGGCTCGCAGCCCTCCACAAAAGGATCTGCCGACTTCTTCAGCGGCAACGTGCGGATCGATGCGCTGTTCCAGATGCCGGCCCCCGCGCGCACCGTTGGCGTCAGTGTCACGTTCGAGCCAGGCGCGCGCACGGCGTGGCACACGCATCCGCTCGGGCAGATCCTGATCGTCACGTCGGGATTCGGTCTCACTCAATGTGAAGGCGGGCCGGTCCTCAAGATTCGCCCTGGCGATGTCATCTGGTGCCCGCCGGGTCACCGGCACTGGCATGGCGCGTCTCCGACGACGGCGATGACCCACATCGCCGTGGTCGAAGCGCTGGAGGGCAAGACGGTCGACTGGATGGAAAAACTGACGGACGCGGAGTACACCGCAGCGGCGTCGAAAGCCCAATGAGCGGCCATGAAGTCCGCGGTGTAGAGCGGGCCGCATGCACTTTCATCGAGCCCAAAACCGGACTGACAGGCGTCGCTGCTGGATGTCTGGCCGCAGAAAAACTGCGGGCTGGGTTAGAAAAGCTGTGCGTTGCGGGTCGCCCCAGTCCGCGAATTCCTCGCCGCTGCACGTCGGTGAAGCAGGGCGCTGAACACTGACAGGGAAAGCGCTGGCGAACCCCTTCACAATAGCCGCATCCCCACCGACGAATCGGAGCAGCAGTGCGGCCATTTCCAGTAGCGACCCTGGTGCCAGCCCTCGTGGCGGCGTTGATCTGCGGAACCCTGGTTCCGGCCCATCGTGCCGAAGGCAAGGCGGCGGCGGCCGATCGTGTCGATCTCGAGCTGATGACCTGGCCCGAAGTGAAAGAGGCCATCGCGCGCGGCAAGACGACCGCGCTGGTGTTCAACGGCGGCACGGAGACGCGCGGCCCACAGGCCGTGAATGGCGGACACACGCTCGTGGCGCACGTCAAAGTTGTGGCAATCGCACGCGCACTCGGTAACGCGATCGCGGCACCGGTGTTGCCGTTCTCGCCCAACAAGGCGAACGCGGAGCTGCCTGGAACCATAGGCATCACGCCCGAGACGTTCCAACAGATCAACAAAGAAATTGCCGAGCAGCTGATCGGCAACGGCTTCCGCAACATCGTGCTGATGGGCGATCACGGGGGCGGGCAGAAGCAGCTGGGTGATCTTGCGAAGGAGCTGGATGCGAAGTACGCATCGCAGGGCATTCGCGTCGTCTATTGCGAGGATGTCTACAAGAAATCGAATGACGACTTCGATGCTTACATCGCCTCGAAGGGACTTTCTCCCAGCGGGCACGCGTCGATCAACGACACGTCGGAGATGATGTATCTCGAGCCCGCGAAAAATGCCTGGGTCCGTCGCGATAAACTTTCGGAAGCCGTGGGTACAGAGCGTCGTCGCGCGCCGGATGCGCCCGTCGATCCGAATTCACCGCCGCCGAACGGCGTGAGCGGGGATGGCCGGAAATCGACATCGCAGATCGGCAAGGTCGGTTATGAAATGCACGTGAATGAAGCCGTCGCACAGATCCGGCAGCTGCTGGGCGAGAAGTAGAGGGTCAGTCTCGATATCGCCCCAGGGTCTGTCGGCGCAATAGGCCCCACATATCTGCTGATCTCAGCGGCGGCGAGCCAATGGGCGCACCGCAGGAAGGCGAGTCGTTACTCCGGAAAATCATCCAGCGAGCGCGGCTCGTCGGCAGATGCTCCGTTCCGCGCAGCCCGAAACCGCCGCGACATCTGATATGCCGCCTTGCGCAGCCGGTTCACCGATCCCAGTGGCCGATGCGCCGAGAGCCCGTGCCACGGCGAGAACGAAAAGCCGTCGTCGACGATCTTCGAACGCGCCTCGCTCCAGCCCACTTGCCGCGGCACGACGATGCGCGCGACGGCGCGGTACGGGCTGAGCTCTTCCGGCCAGACGACCTTCGCGTTTTCGATCGGCATTGCTTCGAGATCGGTACACAGCTGCACACGCAGCTCCCACTCCGCGTCCTGGCGGGAGAAGAAATCGATCACGGCATCGCGCAGGCCGTTCGGCTTCCCGTTCACATTCAGGGGCTGGTTCGTCAGCGCTGTCAGCGACGGTGAAACGGGTGCAACAGACACTTTGGCCATGTACTGACCGTGCAGGATCGGTGTGGCACTGTAGAAGGTCTCGCCGAGCAGATGCGTTTCCGGATGTCCGCCCAGACCGATGAGCGTCGGGCTCTTGCCTCCCACGGCTTCCACCAGGCTTTCCGCGCCGCGCAGCGCGGCCGAAAGTGCTTTCTTCAAGCCCGGGGCGCGGTCGGTCGTCGCGGCGAGCAACTTGAGGCCGCTGAGAAAACTCTTGCCGTCTTTTTTGAGAAACGACGGACCATTCACCATCACGAAGTCCTGCGTGAGGTCGTCTTCGGTTCCGAGCAGGCGCGTACCGCTCACACCGACGATTTTGAGCGCCATGCCGCGCGGCGTGGAAACGCTGTCGTCGAGCAGGTCGCCGGGATTCGTCGACAGTCGGATCACGACCGGATAGCGCGCCGCCGTGGCGAAAAGGCCCTGGGCCAGCTCGGGTGGCAGGTCTGCCAGCACACGCAGCTCGCCTTTGAGAAGACCGTGGCTCTTGGCATGTACCGCACGCAGGGCATGCCCGCCGTCTGCGAAGGTCTTCTCCTGGATCTTCGTCATCGTCTCGATGAGCTCGGCCTCGGTCTGGGCTTCGTCGGGCTCGGGCTTCTCGTAGGAGGGGTCGTACTTCAGGGCGGACGGACGAATCGGTTCGCGGTCGGTGGGCATGAAATGCTCTGCGGTGCGGCTATTGAAGGGACGCCGGCGGTGTAGCGGAGAACGAAGTGCGACCATCGCGGTTCCGTGGGATCGACATCGCTGCCGAAGCGCGGGCCGGTCGGTGGGCTGTCCTATACGAAATCGCTGGGGTCGATGGGCACCCTTTTCGGAGGCACCGAATGGCTTCGCCGAAGACGCTCCCACCACCGCGCGAGATCATCACTTCATAGGTTCCGCTCAAGCTGACTCGATCCCGAGCCACTATCGCCCGGGCGACTATCGGTACGCGGCTGCCGGAACACGCGTTGGCCGCAAGCGTTTCCTTGCGCTTGACCTTGATCAATCCGCTGGAGCTCCGTGAGAAGTCGAAAATCGAGTCGTGTTCGCGAGGGCAGCGCGGCTGCCCACGGCGCTATCTGGGACGGTAAAGGCACCAACTTCACGCTCTTCACGGCGAATGCCACGAAAGTCGAAGTGTGTTTGTTCGACTCCGTCGGCGGGCAGGAGCTCGAGCGCCTGGCCCTTCCCGAATACACGGATGGATTCTGGCACGGCTACATTCCGGATGTGCATCCGGCTTCGGTCTACGGGCTGCGCGTGCATGGCCCGTATGCTCCGGAAGCGGGCCATCGCTTCAATCCGAACAAGCTCGTGCTCGATCCGTATGCGCGTGCGCATGTGGGCGAGCTCAAGTGGGCACCGGAATGTTTCGGCTACACGCTCGGTGCGCCAGGCGACGATCTTACCTTCGACGAGCGCGACAGCGCGCCCTTCATGCCCAAGTGCGTCGTCGTCGATGCGAACTTCGACTGGAAGGGCGAGCCGCGCTCGCGGGGCGTGCCGTGGGACCGGACGATCATCTATGAAGCTCACGTGCGTGGCTTCACCAAGTTGCACCCGGCCGTGCCGGAAAAGAAACGTGGCACTTATGCCGGGCTCGGCACGAAGGAAGTGATCGACTACGTGAAGGCGCTCGGCGTCACGACCGTCGAGCTGCTCCCCATCCACACGTTCATCAACGACAGTCATCTGCTCGAAAAGAAGCTCACGAACTACTGGGGCTACAACAGTATCGGCTTCTTTGCGCCCGACCCGCGCTACGCCTCAGAGCCGGAGCAGAGCCTGCGTGAGTTCAAGGAGATGGTGGCGCGGTTTCACGACGCGGGACTCGAGGTGATCCTCGATGTGGTCTACAACCACACCGCCGAGGGCAACGAGCGCGGCCCGACGCTCTCGTTCAAAGGCATCGACAACGCGACGTACTATCGGCTGCTGCCCGACCAGAAGCGGTATTACATCAACGATACGGGGACGGGCAACACGCTCAACCTGTCGCACCCCGGCGTGATCCAGATGGTGACCGACAGCCTGCGGTACTGGGTGACCGAGCTGCACGTCGATGGATTCCGTTTCGATCTGGGTACGATCCTCGCGCGTGAACCCAATGGCTTCGACAACCAGAGTGGCTTCCTGAAAGCCTGTAATCAGGACCCGGTGTTGCGCACCGTGAAGCTGATCGCAGAGCCGTGGGACTGCGGTCCCGGGGGCTATCAGGTCGGTGGGTTCCCGCCGGGCTGGGGCGAATGGAACGACCGCTATCGCGACGATACGCGGGACTTCTGGAAAGCAGAGACGGGCGCGAGCGCCATGGCGCAGCGTCTGACCGCATCAGGCGACGTGTTCAATCGGCTCGGCCGGCGACCGTCCGCGTGCGTGAATTTCGTGACGGCGCATGATGGCTTCACGCTGAACGACCTCGTGAGCTACAACGAAAAGCACAACGCGGCGAACGGCGAAGACAACAAGGACGGCAGCAGCGACAACCGTTCGTGGAACTGTGGTGCCGAAGGGCCGACGACCGACGTCGCGATCAACACGTTGCGGGAACGACAGATCCGCAATTTCCTCGCGACGCTGCTGTTGTCGCAAGGCACTCCGATGATGGTGGCTGGCGATGAGTTCGGTCGCACCCAGCAGGGCAACAACAATGCCTATTGCCAGGATAACGAGATCAGCTGGCTGAACTGGGAGATCGACGAACGCGGCCAGTCGCTGCTGAAATTTACGCAGAAGCTCACCGCGCTGCGCGCGAAATATCCGATCCTGCGCCGGAATCGTTTTTTGACCGGGGCCTACGACGAAGAGCTCGAGGTCAAAGACCTGACCTGGGTCAATGCGACCGGCGCGGAGATGCGTCCCGAGGATTGGAGCGACCCGCACATGCATTGCTTCGGCATGATCATGGACGGCCGCGCGCGACCCACGGGTGTGCGTGAACGCGGCACAGAGGCCACGATGCTGCTGATCCTGAACGCGCACTACGATCTCGTGGAATTCACGCTGCCCGTTCCCGTGGGATCGGGGTCGTGGCGACGACTGATCGATACGAACGTTCCCGACGGCGACGATGCAACGAAGTTCGCCGGAAACACGACGTACGGCGTGACGGGCCGGTCGCTGCTCCTCTACGTTCTCGCGGACTGAGACCTGACGCGGATCTAACGCTGCGGTCGATTTTCCTGAATCGTGTCGTGGATGAACCGCAGCTTCTCGATCACCGGCGGCGACAGCACAAACGGATAGCTGTCCGGCAGCCCCAGGCCGCGATTCAGGTTGTTCAGCACGTAGGTGAGGGGCAGCCACGATTCGACCATCTGGTCGAAATTCGGGCGGGCCGGATTCAGCGGATTCGCCGGCGTCACCATCGCCGGTTCGTCCTTGCGCTTGGGCCGCAGCGCGAGGCCGACCGCGCCCGCGGTTTCGAGGGCGTCCGTCATGTGGAGATAGTGCGCCCAGGACTCTGCCCAGTCCTCCCAGGGATGGGTGGTCGCATAGGCGCTGATGAAATTCAGCTCCCAGTTGGCGGGCGGCCCGTTCTGATAGTGAGTCTGCAGCGCCGCCGCGTAGTCCGCGCGCTCATCGCCGAACAGCTGGCGGAACGGCTCCAGCCGCGGACCCTTGTCGATGAGCCGGTCCCAATAATAGTGGCCAATCTCGTGGCGGAAGTGGCCGAGCAGCGTGCGATACGGCTCGTGCTGCTGCGTTCGTTGCATCTCACGATGCACGTCGTCGGCTTCCGCGATGTTGACCGTGATGAGGCCGTTATCGTGACCGGTGAGCACCCGCTTCGCATCGCCGCCGGAAGTGTCCGCGAGGAACTCGAAGGCGAGCCCCGCATCCTCCGGCGCCTGCTTCCGGGCGGTGGGAAGTTGCAGGGCCAGCAGGCTGTACATCATTCGACGCTTGGCGAGCTCGAGTCGAAACCAGGCCGTCCGGTTGATGGGAATCGAAAGATCCGGGATCACCCGGGTGAGGCGGCAGGACGTGCAGAGCGTCTCCGGATCGTCAGCGGGTACGGCCCAGTTGCAGACGTTTTCCCGGTCGTAGTTTGCGCACAGGCGGTACGGCGCGGCCTGCAGGTCTGCACCCTCGACGCTCCACAGCCCATCTCCCTTTGACACGAGTGCCGCCATCAGGCCTTTGTCGGGCAGAAAGGCGAGGGGATGCTCGCAAACGAGGCAACGGACGTTCTCGAAGAAGATGAGGTTCTGGCAGTGGGTACAGTGAAAAGTCTTCATGCAAAACGATCGCTGAAGTAATCGGGGATAGCGCTGGAACGCCGAGCGGGTCAGAGAGTTCCCGCGGACCGGCAGAACGAATCCACGTGTGACCCCTCGTTCGACCGGGCCGTCTGACCGGGACACGTTCGAGGGGTTCAACGTCCACCGATTCGGGGCTTATTGCCTCCCGGGCCCCAGCGCAGGATCGAGGCACAGCACAGGGGGCTTGCCATGACTCCAACACTGGCCGCGAATCATATGGACGGCCATTCGGGATCGGCGCCGGTTGTCTTCATCGTGAACAGCGATGAGTCGACGCGCACGTGGATCGAGGCCACCGTGGTTTCCGCAGGACTCCGCGCTCTGAGCTTCGATACGGCGGCCGGCCTTCTCTCGACGTTCAAACCCGATGCGGCGGCCTGCGCGATCCTCGACGTGGTCTTGCCGGACGCAAGCGGCCTCGAGCTGCAAGACAACCTCGCCCGAGCGGGGGTGTCGGTCATGTTCATCACGCGCGAGTGCTGCATTTCTTCATGCGTCAGGGCGGTCAAGGCCGGTGCCGTCGACTTCCTGACCATGCCCTGTGATCCAACCCAACTGGTGGGCGCGCTGCGCTTCGCCGTGCGTCAGGCGCTTTCGCTGTGGACCCAGCGTGTACAGGACGGCGAGCTGCGTTCGAAGTATGGGCAGCTGACATTGCGCGAGCGAGAAGTCTTCGCGCTGGTCTCGAGTGGTTTACCCAACAAGCAGATCGCACGTCGGCTGGACATCAGCGAGATCACCGTGCAGATCCATCGCGGCCGCGTCATGCGCAAGATGTGTGCGCGGACGCTTGCGTCGTTGGTTCGCATGGCCGACGCGTTGCGCTCCGATTGCTGTGTGCACTGAGTAGCGGTCGCGGCGGCCAGCGAAGGGGCTGGTCGCATTTTTCCGCAGCGAGTTCCGTCTTGCGCTCGACGCCCATAACAGGAACCCATGATTGTTCGCCCCTCGTCGCACTCGTAGTTTTGGCTTCCTAGACGCGCGCGCGGCCTGGAAGTGACTGGAAAGCAATGACTCTCGCGAGCTGGCAGACGAGACGAGCATTGGAGTTCGTGGAAGCGAACCTGGAGACACGATTCTCTGTCGCGGAGGTGGCACGATGCGCCCACGTCAGTTGCAGTCACTTCTGCCGCGAGTTCAAGCGCGCTTTCGGAATGGGCGTGCATGCCTACGTGATGCGCCGGCGCATCGAGCTTGCTCAGCATCTGATGCTCACCACCGACGCGCCGCTCAGCGAGATTGCCTTGAGGGTCGGCCTCACGGACCAATCGCATTTCACACGCTGGCATCGTCGCGTTGTCGGTGTGACGCCCGGCGCATGGCGGCGGTCCTGCAAATCGTTGCCGCAGCATCTGCGATCACGAGGACAGGACCACGACGAAGCAGCACACGGCTCAGTGCGCCTGTGGGGAATCGGCCGGATCTGATCGCCGCAGCCGGAGATATTCATCAGGCGCCGCCTGCATTGGATGCAGCCGCTCGAAGCGTCTCGATTGCCGGACAGGGCGAGCTGAACGCGGTGATCGCCAATGAGCCAATGAGCCAATGAGCCAATGAGCCAGTGAGCCAATGAGCCAGTGAGCCAATGAGACCCTCTCCGATGACCCAATGAAACCTGTTATTTCGACGCCCGATACCCGTCGCTATCGTGGCGTTCGGCAGTCACGCCGATGCATGTCTTAACGGAACCACACCATGAACTCGCTTCGTCCATTGATCATCAGCCTCGCGGCCCTTCACGCCATGACATTCGGTGCTGTCGAATCGGCACAGGCTACCCAAACCAAAGTCTCCGCAGCGATCCCTGCGGCGGCGACCGTGAGATATCGAACGAAACAAGTGGATGGCGTGAAGATGTTCTATCGGGAAGCGGGTCCGGTTGACGGCCCCGTCGTGCTGCTCCTGCATGGGTTCCCGACGTCGTCCCATATGTTTCGCAACCTCATCCCGACACTCTCCGACCGCTATCGAGTGATCGCGCCGGACTATCCGGGCTTTGGCGAGAGTGACGCTCCCGATCACACGACCTTCGCTTACACATTCGCGCGCTACGCCGATCTGGTGGACGGGCTGATGGACCAACTCGGTGCCAGGCGTTACGCCCTGTACGTGATGGATTACGGCGCGCCGGTGGGCTATCGGCTCGCGCTCAAACATCCGGAGCGGGTCAGCGGTCTCATCATCCAGAACGGCAATGCTTACGAGGAGGGGCTGCGCGACTTCTGGAATCCCATCAAAGTCTATTGGGCCGACGGATCGGCGCCGCACCGTGAAGCGCTGTCGAATCTCGTGACGCTCGAGATCACGCGGTTTCAGTATACGGACGGCGTGAAGGATCTCTCGCGCATCAGTCCGGACAACTGGGTTCACGATCAGGCGCTCCTCGATCGGCCGGGCAACAAGGAGATCCAGTTGGACATGCTCTATGACTATCGAACGAACGTGCCGCTCTATCCGCAATTCCAGCAATTCTTCCGGGAGCGCAAGCCGCCTGCACTGATCGTGTGGGGCAAGAACGATACGATCTTTCCGGCGGAAGGGGCTCATCCTTATCTGCGCGACCTGCCCGACGCCGAGTTTCACCTTCTCGATACCGGACACTTCGCGCTCGAAGACAAGCTCGATGAGATGGCGCCGCTCATTCGCAATTTTCTTGATGCGAAGGTGGCGAGGCGCTGAGGCGTCGAGGCGTTGGCACCGCGTGAGGCGGCTCGGGTTGCGTTGAGGCTGCGTTTTGGGTTTGCGTGAGGCGGCGGGGGCTGCGTGCGCCGGCAGGCGGTCTGGTGCTGCGCTCAGCCGCCCGCCTCGCTACCGGCGGAACAGCGACGACAGATCCACTGCCGTATCCGGCAGCGCCGATATCGGCGTTACCGCGGGCTCGTCCGACGTAGTGACTTCGCTGTACGTCGCGCCTGCAGGATTGCGAAAGACGTGGAGCCGCTTGCCCTCCACGTCGACAACCCACAGCTCTGGAATTCCATGCCGCGCATACAGAGACATCTTCGTTTGAAGGTCGTAGCGCAGCGTGGTGTCGCTGACCTCGATGGCGAGCAACGTGTCCGCGGCTGTGGGATTACGTTGTTCATAGAAATCCCCACGCTGCACGAGTAGCGCGAAATCCGGCTCGGGCTCCGACAGGTCGCCGAGCTGCAGAGACATTTGGCAACTGACGACCGCGCGCCCTGCAGTCGCGCTGTGCAAGAGCGCGTCCAGGCGACGGACGATTCCCGCGTGCCGGCTTCCAATCGGTGGCATGTCGATGATCTCTCCGTCGATCAACTCCACCCGTGCATCCGGCGCGAGAAGTCCGACCTCCGCCATGCGGTGGTACTCCTCGACGGTGATGCGATGCCGACGCGGCCAGTCTTCCATTGCGACGCTCATGTCATTCCTCGGAAGATTCAGTTTATCGCGACAGCGAACGGGGATACACAAAGTAGTGCGGCTCACCTTGATCCGCGCCTGGATTGTGCTCGTACGGAAGGTCCTGACGGCAGGCACATTCGTGTTGGATTCGTTCAATTATTCCGTGCGATCGCGTTTATTCAGCCCGCCTCGCCGTCGGGCGTCTGCAGGGCGCGAATTTTCTATTTAGTCGGCGTGACTGGATGGAAGCGGAGTGATACGTGCGGTCGTATTCGAAACGCCACATGTCTCCAACTCACAGCGTGTTGCGCACACGCGATCCCGAATCTCGACCCGGCTGAATCCAGCCGCCGCTCCGTTCCGTATAGCTGCAAAGTTGTGGGCGAACACGGCCCGGCAGAGCGGGGAACGACTCATGCGAACGCCATCCGGCTGGACGCTGCCGTCGCAGATGTCACTGCGGGTGGTGTGCGCGTGTTGCGCGCTTTGGGTCGCACCGGCCGCAGCGCCTGCGGGCGTGTTGGCAGCGGCTGAGCAACTTGCGCCGATGCCAGAATCCGCCGCACCGGCATCGCCGCTGGCATCGGCACGAGGTGCAGCAGCGGCACCAGCACTAGCACCAGCATCAGCCGCGGCACCACCAGCACACGCACTAGCGCCTGCATCGGCGTCAGCATCAGCGCCCGTCCCAGCGCCAGCGCCCTCATCAGCCGCCGCACCACCAGCACCGGCACCGGCACCAGCACCAGCACCAGCACCAGCACCAGCATCATCAACACCAGCGGCGCCATCGATTCCAACCCACAGCGCTCCCCAAACCCATCGCACCTTCTTCAACAAGCGCGTGCTGACGCTCGTCGCCATCGGCTGTCTCATCGGAGTACTCATGGGCCGCTCCAGACGAGGCCCGCCAGAAACCCGCTTCCGACTTTTCAACAAGCCCAAGAAGATGGGTCCGTCCGTGCTCGTGCCGCCCACGTCCGCGCGACGCTTGATTCCAAGTAAATCCCCGAACGCTACTCGACCCCGTTCGATCCGCGATGAGATGTCGCGCCCGACTCCCATTGGCGCCACGCGTTCAGGACCTATCGATTACTTCGCTGTCTTCGCAGACCCGGGCAAGGCGAGCAGCGGCACTCGAGTCGATTACCTATTGGTCTCGGGGGACAGTGCAGAGGAGTCTCTCAGCGCATCGGCCGAGAACGACGTTCCACCGCGCGGCGGTTGAGTACATCGCCGCTCGCGCTTTCCACACATTCGTTCGTATACGTGGATCGAATACGCCTGCGGCGCAGGTGCCTGCCAATCCATCACCCGCTCTCGCGGGCGCGAAACGCTTTGATTTGCTCGCTCGATACTTCCGTGGCGTAGCACAGCGGCGAATAGCCACCCGGTTTGCTCCACGCCGAGCGCTTGCCGCATCGACGGCCTGCGCGATCAACGTTGTACGGGCACGGGCAATTCCCGGGATATGAACGGAGGGACTGGGCGACGAGCAGCTCACGCACTTGCTCATCGGTCAGCCTGGCCGCTTGGGCTGTTCTGGCGTATCCGAGTAGCAGAACAACGCTTGCGAAAGCTGCTAAGGCGTACCGAGGAAACTTTCGGCGCATGGTTCGCTTCCGTCGAACTACTGCGAGAGAGGGCAGCAGTTTCCCACTGCAGAATCACGTAGGCGATTTTCATGCGCGAAAACCGTGACGGAATGTGCACTGTGACTCGAAGGTGAGACCGTACTCGGTAAAAGACAGGTTGCTCAACGGGGGCGCCTGCTGCCACCTCAAACGCAGCAAGCTTCGCACGAACCCCTCTCGCATCACCCCGCACGCGCACCCGCAACCCGATTCCTGTTCCTGCGCCGAATCACCCAAGCACTCACGGGCACGACCACAACGATCACCAGGCATCCCACCACAATCAGCCGAATCATCCCCGGCATCGCCGTGGTGAACGTAATGATGTCCACGTTGCCGGTTTCCCAGAAGACCCAATCGCCGGCCAGTCGCGACGCGAGGAGGCGGCTGCCGGTTTCGAGAATCACGATGCCGTTGCCGGTGGCGGGATTCAGGCGCGCAGCAGTGTTGATGGCGGGTTCGTTGCTGCCGTCGTGACCGACGATGAAGCCGCCCTGGTTGTTGCCGGCGTACAGGATGGTGCCCAGTCCCCAGATGTCTTCCCCGAATTGCGATGCGTGCGGCTGCCACATCTCTTTGATGATTGCGGGACTGAGCACGCCGCGCCCGATCGGTTCGCCGTTCTTTCCCGGCAAGTGGGCCTGGACGAAACGCGTGAGGTCGGAGACCGAGGTGTAGAGCGATACGGCCGCGACGGCGGAGAATCGAAAGTGGGGCGCTGGCTTGGAATCGACGTCGTAGAAGGTCGCCAGTGTCGAGCCGGTCTCCGGCGCCCAGTAGTATGTCGAGTGAGTCATTCCCAATGGCCGAAAGACCGCTCGCTGCATGAAGTCTTCAAACGACTCGCCGCTCACCTCCTCGATCACGAGCTGAAGGACGGCATAGCCGCCTCCCGAGTAACGCCACTCGGAGCCGGGCTCGAATCCGACCTGGATCACTCCGCTCGCCCCCGGCGATGCATCTGCAGTCCGAGCGAGCGATTCATCAAGCGATTGCACGGGGGTGTTGGGCGCGAATCCCGCGTATCCCAGTCCGTCGGTGAGTCCTGCGGTGTGACTCAGCAACCGCCGCACCGTCACCTTGTTATTGTCGAAGTGACTTTCCGGCAGCGCCCACCGGGTCAGGTACTTGCTGACGGGCGCATCCAGATCCACTTTCCCTTCCTGCACGAGCGCCATCACGCCCCATGCCGTGATCCATTTGCTGAGCGACGCAGTCTGGAACACGGTGTCCGCATTCACCGGTTCACCGACCGAGAGGGCATGGATGCCGCGCACTTTGCCGTCTTCGATCAAAGCGAATACCGCGTTTCCTTTGTTGTTGGAATCGAGGAGCTCCGTCGCCGCGTTCATGAAGGCGGCGGTATTGCCGCGAGGCGCAAGGGTATGTTTCCACCAGCCCTCCGAGGTTCCGAAGAACACGATGACGGCCCACAGAACGGCGAGCGCGAGAGTGATCAGGCCGGTGCGCAACACAGTTTTCATACGAAACCCTCCATGGCGTTTTCTTGTCGGGTGAGCTTAGAAGGGATGCGGTCACTCGGCACCACCGTTTACCGGTTGATCCTTGCGGCTCGCCGGTATCCTGACGCCCCCTCGGCCGCACGCGGCAAAGCCCACGTTTTTCGCCGCCGGACCACCAGTGCCTGCCGGCCCGATCGACGCGCAACGCTTGTCTGACATCACACGCACACTCGCGTCCGATGACTTCCAAGGCCGCGCGCCGGGAACTGCCGGCGAAGAGAAAACCCTCGCTTATCTGATCGCGCAATTTTCGCGGCTTGGGCCTCGAGCCTGCGGGCGCAACTGTCGAAGACCGTCGCCAACTTCACGCTCGACATTCTGCAAACTGTAGTGATAACACCAGAAGCGTTGCCGGAGCGCGGTCTGTTCTATCGCGCGGATCACTTCTCACTGGCGCAGAAGGGCGTGCCTGTTCTGCTGTTGATGGCGATCAGCGGCCCGACGGATCTCGTTTCCGGGGGCCGTGAAGCCGGCGAACGCTGGCTTGCGAATTACATGAGTTGTTATCACCAGCCTTGCGACGCGTGGAACGCGAGTTGGGATCTGCGCGGAGCCGCTCGCGACGTCGACCTCATCTATGCGATGGGCTCAGACCTCGCGAGCTCGAGGCGCTGGCCGGAGTGGCGCAAGGAGTCGGAGTTCGCGGGCGTGCGTGCGATGTCGGCGGCGGAGCGGCGTTAGCTCAACGTCGCCGCCCGAGACCCGCCAGCCAAGATCAGCGAACCAAAATCTGCCGCCGAACATCGCAGCTCGACATCCGCCGCCGCGCGTCAGCCGCCGTTCTGCGCGCGGAAGTCCCGCACCCACTCGGCCGTCGCTCGCAACCCGCCGAAGGGATAGAAGTGCAGCAGCACAGTGCCATGCTTCGCCGGATCGAGCGCCGCCGCGTAGTCCCGCACGATCTGGTCGGGCCCGGCGGTCGAAAGCAGCTTCGTGATCGAGATGCCGTACTTCGAAAGGACCTTCGTGGACGCACCCACGCCGCATCGGGCCGCGAACGAGAGAAGTCGTTTCACGCTGGCGGGGCCGGGCACGCCGACGCGCACCGTGGCCTCGATTCCGGACTTGCGCACCTCTTCGAGCCACGTGAGCACCGGCTCCGCATCGAACGAAAACTGCGTGACGACCGCGAAGTCGTGGCCGCGTTCCTGAATCGCGATCTGCTTGTCGCGCATGGCCTGCCACAACTTCTCATCGCCGATATCCGGGTGGCCTTCCGGATAGCCGGAAATGCCAACCCGGCGAATGCCGTATTTCGCCAACAGGCCACTGCGGATGATCGAGAGCGCATCCTCATAAGGGCCCATCGGCTGCGGTGGATCACCGGCCACGACGAACGCATGGTCCGTTCCGACTTCCCGCTGCAGGCCCGCGAGATAACCCTCGAGCTCTTCCTGCGAGCTGAGCCGCCGCGCCGAGATGTGCGGAATCGGCAGGAAACCGAGGTCGCGCACCCGCTTGGCTGCCGCGATGCGCATCTCGAACGTCTCGCCTGGCAAGAACGTCACCGGGATCTTGGTGCCGGGTGGAATGACATCCGCGGCCTGCTCGAGATGGGCGACATCCTTGGCGGTCATCTCGATGGAGTAGTTGTCCAACAAACGACGCAATCGGGTCTGGGTATCGACATCGGTACTCATCGGCGGCGGATCCTCTTAGACGCAGTGGCGGACAGGGGGTCCGTCGGTTCAGGCGACTTGGACGATACCACTTCGTCGTGGCGTCGGCGCAGCAAGGCCACACTCTGGATCACGGTGCAGCCGCTTCGTGCATGCTCGCGACGCGGCGATCCGCCACGCCCGCGGTTGATCGTGCAGGCGCGTGCGAGGCAATATCGCGCGATCACACCTGTTTCGCCGCCGAGTTTCCTGTGTACATCAAACGCGGCCAGGCGGGGGTTTAGCGTGGGGTTGGATGTCTGCGTTCGTTACGACACCTTTCAATCCTTATTCGCCTAGTCGGATGTCTCCAGCCCGCAGCGAACCCCCGAGCGTTGCTCTTCATTTCAGATCAGGAAAAGCTCGCGACTGCTCCGCGGTGAGGGGCTGTCTGTTTCACGCCCGATGTTTCCGTACAAAGTACACGCCGCTGTCTGTTGTCCGAAAAGGAAGGCCGAGAGAGGTCATTGCTCCATGGATCGCGAGTTGTCTGCGCAGTAGGGCAACTGGACAACTGGATCCGCTCCGAACCTGGACATCCCCGACCGCGACCCCGCGCGGCGGTCTCTGCGCGAGCCATGAAATCGTTGACGAGAGCGTGACCGGCAGTTTTAATGAATCCGCCGGCCCGTAGGATAAAAGCAGCCAAAACGGAGTAAGTCATGAAATCAATATGGATTAGGACGATCGCGTGCAGCTTGGCTCTAGGACTGGCGTTTCCATCAGCCGCGTGGGCGAATTACTTCTGTAACGGAAGCATCGAAAGCGCCGCTATCAGCCCTGACGGATTCGTCACTATCAATTCGCCGGCTGCGGGCTTGAGCTTCGTAAGACTCTGCTCGGTGAATTCGACCGTGAACAACGGCGTGTACGGCATTAGCCCTGACGCGTGCAAAGGCATTCTCGCCACTGTGCTCAGGGCGCAAGCGACAGGAGCCACGGTTCAATGGGGCTTCATCGACGAACCAACGACTTGCGCTGGTCACACCGCGTGGCAACAGCTCACCGGGTGGTATTGGGGCCCCGCAGTGATGAACCAATAGTCGTGCCCATCTGCTTCGCCTTTCTGCGCCCTGCGGGGTTGATATGGATATTGACGTCGTTGGCAGACGTTGTCTGCTTGCGCTATTCGTGCTGCTGTGTACGCGGGTTTGCATGGCGCAGACTCAATCACCTCCACCGTGGTCGATGGGAACGCCGATCATCACGTATGGCAATTACTCTCCGTTCACTACGTGCTCCGGCGGAGACACCAATCTGGAGGCGGCGTATGGCTGGCCTCACAACTACGATCCAACTATTCTGACCGACGCGGCCGCTCAACAAGCAGCGAACGGTGGATTCAATCTCGTATGGATTTCGGATCCAACCCAGCTACAGCACGCGGAACGGCACGGCTTGCGCGCGCAGCTCATCCTGAGTGGGCCATGCCTTCACCAGAACGCTATTTTCCTGACGAACGGAACGGGTTGCACCAATGGAAACTGGCAGAGTAGTTGTTGGCCTTACACGGGTGTAGATCCCTATACGGGCACCGGCTCGGTGCTCGACTACCTCAACACTTTGATCGACGGCTTCAAAGCTTCACCGGCTGCTTACAGCTACTTTCTATCCGATGAGCCATGTGCTAGCGGCGATGATCCTTGTGCGTCCAGGCTTCCCTTACTAGGGGCAATTGCGCGGTACATCAATCAGCGTGATCCGGCCCATCTGGTGTATGTAAACCTATTGCCGCCCGATTTTCTGCCGTACAGAACCAGCGCTACGCGGTATGCCAGCTTCGACGCATTCATGAGCGACTTTGTGGCGTATGTGGGGCCCGCGCTGCTCTCTTATGACCGTTACGCTTTGATGTTCGATGCGAACGGCAATCCGACAGACGACATCGCGTTCATGACATCTACGCAAAGCATGGCCCAAGCCTCGGCGCAGTATGGAATTCCATTCATGGCGATCGTTCAGGGTATGAGCCTGGGAGCAAACAGTCGCGTACCGACATCGGGGCAGCTGGCATTTCTCGCGAATACCACCCTGGCGTTTGGTGGGAAAGGAATTTCGTATTTCAACTACTGGGTCAACGCACGATCTCAGCCGTTGCCTGGATGGGCTTGCGCCGGTGGTCCGTCATGCGGAGGAATCGCGCCGTTCCCCAACGGTACATCGACCGGCGTATACACATCGCTACGGGCTTTTAACCCAGTGTATCGTCGGACGGCGGGGAAGCTTCAAGCGCTCAAGTGGACGAGCACGTATATAAAGGGCTACCAATCGCCTCCGCTACACTTGACTGCTTTGAATGCTAACGCGGTGTTCGATATCCCCGATCTGCACAACACCGAGGTATATCAGAACGGCGCTGCGTTGACGGGCGCGCTCATCGGTTACTTCTCGGTACACGGTGCGACGAAGTTCGCATTCGTCGTCAACCTCGATTACTCCGCGGCTCATCAGTATCAAGTCACCGGGCCGGGTCCCATGTCGCAATTTGATAGTTCGACGGGAGATTGGACTCCATCCGGCACTAATTCGGTGAGCGTCTCTTTACCTCCGGGAGGCGGTGTTCTCGTTGGGCTCACTTCTGCAGCGAATAGCGCATCCTGGTTGCCCGCCATCATTGATCGCGCACTGCACTAGTGTCGTGTCAAAACTCGACCGAATACAGCAGTCGGGAATCCGAGGAATCTCTTTGCGCCGGGGACTTCGTGATGTGAACTCGTGGATCGAAGCGCCTAGATTGTCGTGTCGTTCACTTCGTCCCGCGCTCTCCGTACAAATCCATGAACGCTCGGGTGACGCCGTTCGTCCATCCAAACCCGTCCTGCAACGGATATTCGCCGCCGCCGCCCGGTGCCGACATCTGCACGTCGTATTTCTCGAGCAGCTTTCCGTTTTCGGAATACGTGCGCGAGACGGTGGCCATCCAGCGCGTTGCGATCGTACGAGCCAGCTCGTCCTGGCCGTAGGCCCGTAAACCAGCCACTGCGACCCACTGATGAGGGGCCCAGCCATTCGGCGCATCCCACTGCTGGCCGGTGCGCTGCGCGGTGGGCAGAAGCCCGCCCGGTGCCACCAACGTTTTGCCAACCGCGGCGGCCACGCTCTGCGCCTGTTCAGCCGTGGCTACGCCCGCGAACAGCGCGTAGAGCATCGCAGCGCTGGGCCGGTCCAGCCGCTCGCCCCGTTTCCAGTGGTAATCGAGATATCGCCCGCCGGCATCGTCCCACAGATATCGATCGATGCCGATGCGGCGCGCGGCGGCGCGGTGCTCGAATTCGTCAACGCAGCGTGCGTCGTGCGCGTGCTCGCATCCTTCGGCGATGGCGCGCTCGAGCCCGAACAGCAGGCTGTTGAGGTCGACGGGGATGATCGATGTGGTTTCGATGGTCGCGAGCGAATGTCCGTCCGCAAACCAGCGCGAGCTGAAGTCCCAGCCGCTCTCGGCCGACGCACGAATGTCGCGATAGAGCTCGGCAGCCGGACGCTGCGCTGTCGCAGCGAGCTGCACGTCTTCGCGATAGGACTCATCACGCGGAGTGTCCGACGCGTCCCAGTAGCGGTTCAGAATCGTGCCGTCTTTCAGCTGCACGACGTGTTCCACCGCCTGGCCCGGCTGCAACTGCCCGGCGCCGTGCATCCAATAGTCGTGCTCTGCGCGCAGCGCCGGCAAAAACGTTTGATAAGCCGCGGCGCGCGTCTCGTCCGTTGCATCCGCACCGGCGGTCAGCCCGACCATCTGATAAAAAAAGGGTGGCTGTGAGCGGCTCAGATAATAGGTGCGTGTGCCGTTCGGAATGTGACCGTAGCGCCCGATGAGATCGGCAAAGTTGCGCGTCATGTCGAGCACGGCCTGGGACTGCCCATCGCGCACGAGGCCGAGCATCGTGAAATAAGAATCCCAGTAATACATTTCGCGGAAGCGCCCGCCGGGCACGATATACGACCAGTTCAGCGGCAGCAGCGAAGAGCCGGGTGGCGGCGCGCTCGGCTTGCGGGTCAACACGGGCCAGAGCGCGGCGATGTGAGCCTGCAGCGGAACATTCTTGTCGCGGATTCTTTGCGGCAGAGGGGTGCCGATTCCATCAGGGATGATGAACGCCGCGCGCACGAAGGCTTCGAGCGCCGCCTTCGTGCGCGGCGTGTTGCGCTGATAGTCCGCCAGGATGTCAGCCGGCGGCTTGCGGGGGGCGGCGTCTGCGAACGTCTTGCTGTCGGGGAACAGATGCTCCGTCTGAACTCGCGCGTACAGATCTCCGAAGAGAACAGACGGCGGTGGGGGGACCGCCGCCTGTTGGGCGAGTGTTGCGCCCGGAAGCGCAAACACCGCGAACGCTGCGGCGGTAGATGCGAGCAGCACGGCCCTGGCCCGCAACAGAACTGCGTCGAAGCGCGGCGCAAGCGCCGCGCGCACCGGTGTAGCGGGAGATGCCTTCGGCACCGACACCGGCGACGCTGACGACACCTTCATGTGCTCCACACCTTCGACGGGCACGATCTCATCGATGCACTCGCCGCCGCCGCGATCAAGCGAACATCCCACACATCAGAACCGCACCGTCGCCGATGCCAACACCGAGCGCCCGAACAGCGGCCGGGCCATGAACGTTTCGCCAATGCCGCCTGCGCCGACGTCGGTGCGCGGATTGCTTTCGGTGAGTCCCACTTCATCCGTCAGATTATCGCCCACGATCTGTACCGTGAGCGACGAATTGACGTCGAAGCTCACGCCCGCGTCGAGCTTGTCGTACGACGGCAGGTCGATGGTGTTTTCGTCGTTGCCGAAACGTTTGCCCACGTGGGTGTAGGTTGCGAAGAGGCGCGCGCGATCGCCCGCGAACGTAAACGTGGGCGTGAGGCGCACCATGGTCTTCGGGATGCGGCGGATGACGTTGCCGGTGTTGTCGACGACCGCACCGGTGAAGTCGCGATATTTCGGGTCTTGCTGCGTGATGCTGAAGCGCACGGCCAGCGTGTCGATCGGATTCAGCACGCCTTCGAGCTCGACTCCGCGCGTGCGCGTCTGCGCGCTGCGCCCCACCTGCGAACCGTTCGCCAGGATGTCGTTGAAGAACACATTGTCGAATTCGGTCTGGAACAGCGTGGCGAACAGCGCCACGTGCCGCAACGATGTCTTGTAGCCGAATTCGAGGTTCTTCACGCCGTCTTTCTTCGCCGAGCCACCGCGGATGTCATCGAAGTGCGGCAGCTTGGCGGATTTCGTGTAGTGCCCGAAGAGGGCGTGCTGTTTCGGCACGAGCTCGTAGTTGAAGCCCGCGGAATAGCCGGTGTTGTGGAAGTCCACGCTCTTGACGGTGAAGGGGTTCGCTCCAACTTGAGATGCGACGTCATACGTGGTCGCGGGGTTGCCATCGAGGTCGACGTTGGTAGCATTGCTGATAGAAGCGTCCGTCTTCTGTTTGTCGTAGCGCACGCCGAAGTCGAGGCGCAGCGTATCGGTCACTTGCCATTCGTCGGACGCGAAGGCGGCGTAGGCTTTCGCGTCGTAGTCGGCAATGAGGTTGAAGAACGAATACTGCGTGAATCCGCGCGCATCCGTCACGCCGGGCAAAAAGAGCCGCTTCGGCTGATCGGTCACGTCCATGAGCAACAGGTTGCCCAGGCTCCAGCGGTCATCCATCGAATAGTCCGCGAAGTACACGCCGGCGGTCAGGTCATGCGCGCCGTGCGTGAAGTTGAAGCGCAGATCATCCTGTAGCGCGTTGTAGTGCTTGCCGACGACCCAGTGGCCATGGTTCTGCACGAGTTGCGTGGGCGTGTATACCGCACCGGAGTTGATGACCGTATACGCCGGCGCCACGCCACGGTCCGCGGCGAATTCCACACCTGTGACCGGCGCATCGCCAGGAAAGATGCCGTCGAAACGCACGTCCCCATTCGTATAGCGGAGCAGGTTGGTGAGCGTGCTCGTGTCGTTCACCGCCCACGTGAATCGTGAGCCGAGCGTGCCGAGCGTTGGATGAATACCGTCCGCGAGATCCGATCCTTGCAGCCCGACTTCGTTCGCGGACTGCGGAAGTCCGGCCGCGCGCAGGTCCTGGCTTTGCAGGGCATAAGTGCCGGCGTCGCCGCCGCCCGCGACACGCGGATCGGATGGGCTGCCCTCCAGCGGAATGGGCACCACGAACAGCGAGCGGTCATCGATATATTTGCCGAAGAATTCGAGCGTCGCCGAACCGAACTTGCGGGTGACGGCGAGCCGGAGCTGGCCCCCTTTGTCCGCGGTATAGCCCGGGTCGCGAATGCCATCGGACTTGCGGTAATACCCGCCGACGAGCACGCCCCACTCATTCGGCAGCGTGGTGCCCCAATAGCCATCGGCGCTGTACATGCCATAGTTTCCCGCGGAGACCTTGAGGTCTCCCTGCGCATCGGGGCGCGGCTTGCGCGTGACGAAATTGATGGCGCCGCCCACCGCGCCCGTCGTGAAGATCGGCGCGGTGCCGCCGCGCAGGGCTTCCACGCGATCGATGGTCTCGTCGACGCGCACGAACTGGTCCGGGTTATAGAACGACAGCTCGGAAACAGGGTAGAGCGGAATGCCGTCTTCCATGAGCGCGACGTAGCGGTAACCGCCGTCTTGAATGATGCCGCGGGCGAACACGTTTCCCTGGGTCGTGCCGGCGGTGGACTCGACCCAGAAGCCGGGCACCGACGAAATGAGATCGGCCGTGCTCTTCGGCGCCTGCTGCGCGATGTCCTTCGCGTTGAACGTGGAAATCGCGACGCTGGAGTCGTACTTCGTGCGATCGCGCGACGCGGTGCCGGTGATCACCACTTCCTGCATCGAAAAGGGGTCGTCCTCGGGAGCTGTCGCCGCGGCTTCTGACGGAGCTTGCGGGCCAGGGGCCGTCTCGGCCTGAGCCAGTCGAATGAAGGGAGCGTCCGCCACGGAGCTCGTATCCGAGGCCCATTCGAGCTTCGGGGGCGGCGTGCTCTTTGCGGTGTTACTGGTTGCCGCTGCGCTGATGGCGACAGTGCGCGTATTGATGCGCTCGAAGCGCAGTCCCGTGTTCTGAAGCATCTGTTCCAGGGCCTGATCGCGCGTGAGCTGCCCCGCGACGGCGAACGAATCGCGGCCCCGGCCGATCTTCGAAAAGAAGACGACCTGCTCGCCGGTCTGCTCGGAATAAGCCCGCAGTGCCTGCGACAGCGGCTGTGAGCGGATGTTGAAGCGCTCCGTGGCCGCCGCGGCCTCGTCCGCCCAGGCAGCCGACATCATCAGCGATGCGAAAACAGATGCCGAGATCAACGAAGTGACGTGACGCATGCTCGTCTCCCTGTGAACTGCGAGATCGCGCTTTACTCCGCGCGCATGAGCGTCCAGCCGTGCCGGTCCGTTTGGACGGTGACGTGGCCGTACGCTTCCACGAATTGAACCAGCGACGCGGGATCGGTCGCGTCGAAGAAGCCGGTGATGTGCATCTGGCCGAGTTGCGCATCGCTGATCCGAATGGTGCGCGCGTTGTAGCGGGCGAACTCGGCCGCCGCTTCGGTCAGCGACGTTTCGTCGAATACGAGGCGCCGCTGGGTCCAGGAGGTGACCTGCTGAGGGTCGTCCAGCGTTGCGGTTTTGATGCGCGAGTATGGGTCGACGATCGCCTGTTCGCCGCGCGCGAGATCCTGCTTCTGATCCTTGTGCTGGCCTTCCACGCGCACGCGGCCTTCGAGCACGGTGACGATGGTGCGCGTACTTTGCGCGTAGACGTTGAATGCGGTGCCCACCGCGACGATCTGCGCAGCGCCGGCGGCTACACGGAAGGGGCGGGCCGGTTGTTTCGCGACTCGGAAGACGGCTTCACCGCTCAGCAATTCCACGCGCCGCTCGGTACGTGAGAAGCGGGTGCGGACGCTGGAGCGAGTGTTCAACTCGACGATGGAGCCATCCTCGAGAGTGATGGAGCGAAGCTCGCCCAGAGAGGTGGAGTAGGTGTGTGTGCCGTCGAGCCACGTTGCATGGAGAGTTGCTGCGAGGGTGAGCACGGCAACGAGGGCGACGCAGGCGGCGAGGAGGCGCCAGCTTCGCGGGCGCATCGATGGCGCGGCGGATGTTGTTAGCGTTGGGGGCGGCGATAGCGGCGCCGCGGATGCCGCCGCGGCTATTGGAGCACCCGCCACGCCCAGCGGGGTAACGTGCATCACTCGGCCGGCCGTCGCGATGTCTGCTCTGGCAAGCGCCACGAGCTCGTCGATGTCCGTGCGCGGCAATCGGTGCGGCCCACTCAAGCTGCGCGACAGCGTACTGATGCGCAGAAACTCGTCGACGTGCAGGCTCGAGCGCTGTAACCAGGTCGCAAAAGCGCGCTGTTCATCATCAGAGCACTGGGTGTCAGTGAGCGTGGCGAGCCACTCGGCTGCTTCATCCGCCACGGTCAAGCGCCACGCGGACAGCTGAGTCATGGAGTCCATCATTCCGCCCCGAGCTCGCGTCGCAGTTCAGCGTAGCCGCTGGTCAGCAGCCGGCGAACCATGCGCGTCGTGATGCCAAGCTGCCCCGCGATCTCGTCGTGACTCATCGCATTGGCGAGCTTCAGGTAGAGCACCGCTCGCACAGGGGTTGCCATTCCGCGCAGCGCGTTGTCGAGTCGTGCACGATCCAGTTGTTCGCCGACGAGTGTTTCGGGCGTTGTGGCTTCGACGAGTGAATCGAGCTCTGCTGAGCTATGCGGCCGGCTTTGGCACGCGCGGATGCGCCACTCCGCGGCAACGTGGCTCGCGACTTTGTAGAGATAAGCCTGCGGCTCGGCGACGAGCTCGAGCTGCTGCGCGCGCAGCAGGCGCAAATAGACTTCCTGCGCCAGATCCTGCGCATCCACCGGCGCGGGCACCCGACGCTTCAGGAAGCGTTCCAGTCCCCCATTCCAACGCCTGGCCCACGCGGCCACGCGCGCATGTCGGATCTCGTCGGCCACGTCGCCTCCCGTCAGCCGCGTTCAACCCTGTCCCCTGCATGATAGGACGGGGTGAGGGCGGAAACCTGCCCCTTTCCGGCGGGAGAGGCGTCAGTTCAGGCGAGGCAAACCGGGCGCGCCGAGCGTGCGAAGGCGAGCGGCGGAACTGAGGTGATGCGCCGAGCCGGCAAAGTCGCGGCGGTTGCGCCGAGATGTCGGGGCAGGGCCGATGCGCAGCGGCGTCGGGGACTGTGCTGATGCGCCGTGCGGTCGGCGCGCCGAGCCGACAAAGTCACGCCGGTTGTACCGAGTTGTCGGGGCCGAGCCGGCAAAGTCGCGGCGTGTGCGCCGAGTCGTCGGGCCGAACCGATGCGCCGAGCTTCGCAGCGGCGCCAGCCATGTGGGAGCCATCGGGGCTGAGCTGCTGAGTC